>Ga0163215_100010_pt1:0-855000 | contig 860387 bp, 807 predicted proteins | sample SynspAceP_FD_185934 | JGI IMG/M metagenome (GOLD analysis project Ga0163215, IMG submission 185934) | Saline lake microbial communities from Ace Lake in Antarctica - Synechococcus sp. Ace-P (Hybrid Assembly) | ecosystem: Environmental > Aquatic > Non-marine Saline and Alkaline > Saline... | reverse complement strand
TCATTACTTCAGCCCAACCGAGCGCAATTGACAAGAAAATCGTATTTCTTGCTGGTACATAAGTAACAGGTATACCTTGCTGCTCAATCTCCGGCACATCAATATTATCGGTTAACGCAGATCCTCCTATAGCACGAAGATCGATTTGTATCACTTTGTGAGCAATAACTCCGGCCTTTTGGGCAAGTTGCTGTGCCGCAGCAAGTTCTGTTTTGTGGCGCTGACCATAATCAAAACTGATGCTGTAGCAGTCATAACCTTCAGCTTTAGCAATAGCTAATGCGGTTACCGAATCCAATCCACCGGAAAGTAATATGACAGCACGTTTATTCATCGGCCTTGCGCATCATTCCATAAATATTTATGCAGTTGAATTTGCATTCTCACTGGTAGATTATCGGCAACAATCCATTCAGCCAAGTCAGTTGGGTTTAAATCACCATGTACGGGGGAGAATAAGATTTCGCAGCGTTTAGACAGATCGAAATGCGCTATTTGCTCGCGAGACCAATCGTAATCTTGGCGATTACAGATAACGAATTTAACCTGATCCTGGTGGTTTAACAGATCGATATTACTATAACGATTTCTGGCAACCTCACCTGAGGCGGGGGTTTTTAAATCCATAACACGAATAACGCGTGGATCAATGTCACCAATATCCATGGCGCCACTGGTTTCCAACGACACTTCCACATCTAAATCACACAGGGCGCTTAACAATTCCCGGCAAGTATTTTGCGCCAGGGGTTCCCCGCCGGTAACAGTCACATAGCGGGGCTGATATTTTTTAACTTCAGCAACAATGTTACTGATTTCCATTTTCTGGCCACCGTGAAAAGCATAGGCCGTATCACAATAACCGCAACGTAATGGACAGCCCGTGAGTCTGACAAAAACTGTTGGCAGGCCTACTGTCCGGGTTTCACCTTGCAATGAATAGAATATTTCGGTGATACGACATTGAGCCATCTGTGAAGTCTACAAAAAATATGATTATTGCGTATTTTGCTGGATACGATCCAGACGTACTTTAGCTAAACGTGAAGCAGAGGTATCCGGATATTGCTCAATAACCTGATTCAATGATGCTTGTGCCTTACTAGTATTGCCCGCTTCAAATTCACTAAAACCACGCTTTAGTAATGCATCTGAAACTTTATTACTATCTGGATAGCTGGAAATGACCTTATCAAAAGCCACAATTGCCTCATCAAATTCACGCAACACATAATGCGCTTCACCCTGCCAGTAGTAGACATTGGGTAAATACAAACTATTCGGATAACTTTTAGGGAAGGCGCCCAACGCAACCAAGGCTTCCTGATAACGTCCACCCCGAAGATCCTGCAATGCTGATTGGTAAGCAGCTTCACCACTTTCCACAGCTACAGGCGTATTCGTTCCAGTTTCTGGCTGTTCTGTGGAAGGGTCTTGCAATCCACTATCAGCTAAATCTGAATCAATTGTTTCATTATTCACGGGAGATGAAACGTTGCTTGCAGCAGATTGAGCAGGCGTGGGTTGTTGCTGAATTTCTGTTATCCGTCCATCCAAATCCAGGTATTGCTCCCGCTGACGCTTTTGCATCTGCTCAATTTCGTGATTGAGTTCTTCATTTGTGCCATTCAGACGCTGAATTTCACGTTGCAATTGATCAACCTGTGTCAGTAATGACGTTAATCCCTGTCCCTGAATAATACGCTCCAACCGATCCATGCGAGCCTGCAAAGATTCTTCTTCGGCCCAGGAAATAGCGGGCGCCAAAATAGCGCCCACCATTAGTACTATTGCAAGTTGTTTTTGCTTTTTAAAAGGCATATCAACGACCAATATAAATTATTTCAACTCGACGATTTTGAGACCATGCAGATTCATCACTACCATCAACGGCAGGGCGCTCTTCACCAAAACTGGTAACACGAAATTGTTGAGCACTGGCCCCCTGCAACATCAGTAATTGACGGATAGACAATGCGCGACGTTCACCTAAAGCAAGGTTGTATTCACGTGAACCACGTTCATCAGTGTGACCTTCCAAACGGACAGTCAAATTAGGGTTTTTGCCCAGATATTCAGCATGAGCTTCAACAATCGACTGATCTTGTGATCTGACACTGGCGCTATCATAATCAAAGTAAATGACACGGTTGGATAATGGGTTAGAAGGATCGTTTAATTCACTTCCTACATAACCATCTTCACCAACAATGACACTTGCTTCAGCTCCCAGATCACTACCATCAGCTCCTTCGCCAGCAACACCTGAAGTTGACGCGCCATTACGCTCCTCAACCAGTACCTCATCGGTTCCATCTTTTGTGGCGTTACCGCTACAGGCATTGAGTAAAAACAATGCAATAAGTAGAGCCGAGAACTTATAACGATTCATAACAAACACTCCTGACATAAATTATTTTTTCAGCGGAGACCATGCTGGTTCACGCACAACTGTTCCGGATTCGCTTAAACGTTGATGGATCCGGCCATCAACAGAGACAGCAGCTAAAACACCGCTACCTTTTTGCTCAGTAGCATACAGGATCATTTGGCCATTCGGCGCGAAACTCGGCGATTCAGCTCTGCCTGAATCAGTCAAAACTTGCATTACGCCGGTTTTCAAATCCTGTACAGCAATATAAAAGCCGCCATTGGCACCATGGACCATGGTTAGCTTGCTTCCATCTGGTGATAAGTCAGGCGAAGCATTGTAATTTCCTTCAAAACTTATTCTTTCAGCTCTTCCACCATTTGCTGAAACTTTATAAATTTGTGGTCGACCGCCCCGGTCAGAAGTAAAGTAAATATCATTTCCATCCCGTGACCAGACTGCTTCAGTATCAATCGCCTGAGCATTGTTGGTGACTCGAATTAAATCGCCATTGGCCAATTCCATGACATACACTTCAGGATTACCATTTCTTGACAGGGTCAGAGCCAGTTTTTTTCCATTGGGCGACCATGCCGGCGCGCTGTTTATACCTTCGAAGGAGGCAACTGACTTGCGTTGTCCGCTTTGCAATTGCTGAACAAAAACCTCTGTCTTGCCATTCTCAAATGATACATAAGCTAACTGATCACCATCAGGCCCCCAGGAAGGCGACATAATCGGTTGTGTGGATTGTAATACAGTCCGAGGATTTGCTCCATCAGCGTCAGAAATCTGTAAAGCAAACCGTTTTTTTCCATCACCGGCCGTTATTTGTGTCACAAATGCCAGTCGAGTTGAAAAGATACCCTTTTCGCCAGTTAACGTTTCGTAAATTATATCTGCAATTTGATGGCCTAACGCACGCAGACCAGATGCAGGAACTTGGTAACGTTTGCCAGCTAATTGTTGACCGCGATAAACATCAAACAATTGAAATTGAACCTGATAGTTTTCGCCATCCTGGCTACTGATTTTACCAATGACAAGTCCTTCTGACCTCAATAACCGCCAATCAGCAAAATTAACCTGTGATTGTTCTGATGGCCGGGATACCAAATCCTGATCATCCAGCGGGGCAAAACGACCACTGCTTTCCAAATCATTACGAATTATTTTCGTAATATCTTCGGGAGCTCTCTGCCCTTCGCTACCAAAGGGAACAATCGCAATAGGTAATGCTGCATCAGATCCGCCAGTTATCTCAATAGTGAGTAGGGCTTGTGCTTGTAAAGGTAAGAAAGCAAGCAAAATGCCTAGCTTTAACAACCATTTTTTAATCATCACGTCCGCCTCTTATTCTGGTCTGAATACAAAATTAAAACTTTTAAATTCCGCTGCTGCTTTCACATCACTAGGAAGTGGTAACGGAGAAGATTTATAAACTGCACTCTCTGCAGAGCGGTCAAAAATCGCATTGCCGCTACTTTTCACTATGGTCACTTCACCCACATCACCTCCAGGCAACGTTCTGATTCTCAAGGTGACTTCCAAACCACGATCAGCATTTGCCGGTTTATTCCAAAAGCGTTTTACGCGCTGTTGAATGATCTGTGAATATTCATCTACTACGCCCCTGATGCGTCGACCTTCTCGTTCAGCTTGCTCCGCTTCTAATTGTCGTTGCAAATCAGCTTCGGCCTGACGACGTGCATCCTCTTCAGCCTTACGCTTGGCTTCCTCTGCCGCTTTTCGTTTGGCTTCTTCCTCAGCTTTACGCTTTGCATCCTCTTCAGCCTTACGTTTGGCTTCTTCCTCAGCTTTTCGCTTTGCTTCTTCTTCCGCCTTACGTTTGGCTTCTTCCTCAGCTTTACGCTTTGCCTCTTCTTCGGCCTTTCGTTGGGCTTCTTCTTCCGCCTTACGTTTTGCTGCAGCTTCTTCTCTGGCTTTTTCTGCGGCTAATCGTTCTGCTTCCGCTTTTTGCTTAGCTTCTTCAGCCGCTTTTCGTTCAGCTTCTGCCAGTTGTTTAGCTTCTTCGGCTTTCTGACGTTCCAACTCGGCCTGTTTTCGGGCTTCTTCCTGCTCTATGCGTTGTTGTTCAAGTTCTTTCAAACGTTGCTGTTCTTGCTCTGTTTCTTGTTTGAGCTTTTCGGCTTCTTGTCTGCGTTGTTCAGCATCAAGTTTGGCCCGTTCCTGCATATCCAGCAGTTCCTGTTCCTGACGAGCTAATTCCTGTTGCGATTTCTCCAGCTGTTCGTCCAGTTTTTGCTGACGCTCTTCTTCAGCTGCACGTTGTTTGTCTTCTGACTCCTGCAGCTTTGCCATTTCTTCAAGCACTAAATCTTCATCAATTACCGTGGCTTGAACAATCTCCACTTCCGGCTGGCCAAACTGTCGAATATCGGTGGGTATATCAAAGCTGAATATCAACAGCAAAAACAACAATACATGCAGTACTGTTGAGGCTCCACCGGCAAGAAAAGTTTGCACAATAGGATGCTTCATATTAATTACTGTGTTTCCGTTTCCGGACGTTGAGTTATTAAACCGACATTAGGCACGCCAGCCTTTTGCAATAAAGCCATGGCCCCTACCACTTGCCCGTAACTTGCTGAACTATCGCCTTTGACCATAACAGGTGTCTGAGGGTTGCGGCGTAAAACGGCGGAAACTCTGGCAACTAGCTCCTGGGCACCAATGCTTTGATCCTGATTATCACCGACCGAGGCATAATATAAACCTCCAGCATCCACTGAAATCACCAGCGGCTCAAGGTTTTCCTGAGCTTCGACTGGGTTGGCATCCGCTTTGGGCAAATCCACCTGCACCCCTTGCGTTAACAAAGGAGCAGTTATCATAAAAATGATCAAAAGTACCAGCATAACGTCGATATACGGTACGACATTAATTTCTGCCATAGGCTTGCGACGTTGGCGTTGTTGTTTATAAAGCGCCATAGTTGGCTCCGTTATTAACTTTGTTGCCGTTGCAAAATTGAAGAGAACTCTTCAACAAAATTGTCATAACGACTAATTAATCTTTCCACCTCATGTGAGTAGCGGTTATAGGCCACCACTGCTGGGATCGCAGCAAACAAACCCATCGCTGTCGCGATCAAAGCTTCTGCTATACCTGGCGCCACCATAGCTAACGTTGCTTGTTGGACTTCACCTAAAGCACGGAATGAATTCATGATACCCCAGACCGTTCCAAACAAACCAATGTAAGGGCTGGTAGAGCCTGCCGTCGCCAGAAAAGGTAATGACACCTCTAACTCATCCATTTCACGTGCCAAGGAAATGCGCATTACCCGCTGGGTTCCGTCCAACACATAGGTTGAATCAGTTGAATTTTTTTTCAAACGGACAAATTCTTTAAAACCTGCCTCAAAAATCCCTTCCATGCCACGACCTGAATGCGGTCTGGCAGCAATATCCTCATAGAGTCTGTTTAATTCATTGCCTGACCAGAATTTATCTTCAAATAAATCGGCGTCTCGCCGTGCATTAGCCAGTTCACTGCGTTTTTTGAAAATAATGGTCCAGGAATAGACTGATATCAGCAGCAAGATCAGCATCACAATCTGCACCAGTAAACTGGCTTCAGATATCAGGGACATCAAGGATAGATCAGCATTCACATTGCATCTCCGTCAAAATAAAAGAAGGTATCGGGCACGGTTTAAATCGCAAAGCATCCAGACAGACCACTCGGACTGACGCACTGCATAACAGTTCACCGTCACGCAGTACTGATTGTTCAAACTGCATGCTTGCACCGCTCGTTTGTGTCATTTCAGATCGAATCAATATGGCATCATTAAATCTTGCCGGTCGACGAAAATTGATTTGCATCGAATGGACTGCAAAAAGACAATTATGCTCGTCTTTTAAAACGTTCTGTTCAAAACCAAGCTGGCGCAGCCATTCGGTTCGCGCCCGCTCCATAAATTTCAGATAATTTGCGTGATATACCACGCCACCACTATCTGTATCTTCGTAATACACTCTTACCGGCCAATCAAAAGACAGCATTAATCACCTGTAAGATCCAAATCCGGCGTCAGCCCTAAATGTAAAAAGGCCCGCTTGGTGGCAATTCGGCCACGAGGTGTGCGCATGATAAAACCTTCCTGTATCAGAAATGGTTCAATCACATCCTCAATTGTGCCTCGTTCTTCACCAATGGCTGCAGCCAAATTATCCAACCCTACCGGCCCTCCTGAAAACTTTTCAATAATGGCCAACAAAAGCTTGCGGTCCAACATATCAAAACCAAACTTATCGACATCCAGTAAATCCAGTGCCTGCCGTGCAATTTCTGCTGTGACAACACCATCAAAGCGAACTTCCGCATAATCTCTTACCCGCCGCAAAAGCCGGTTAGCAATGCGTGGTGTTCCTCGTGAACGATGGGCAATTTCGCTGGCCCCAGTTATCTCCAGAGTAACCCCCAGAATACGTGCGCTTCGTTGCACAATCGTACTTAAATCAGCAACATTATAAAATTCCAATCGCTGCACAATGCCAAAACGATCCCGTAATGGCGAGGTCAGCGAACCTGCCCGTGTTGTGGCTCCGACTAAAGTAAACGGTTCGAGATCCAGCTTAATCGAACGTGCTGCGGGTCCTTCACCAATCATGATATCGATTTGGTAATCTTCCATTGCCGGGTAAAGCACTTCTTCAACCACCGGACTCAGTCGATGAATTTCATCGACAAACAATACATCATTCGGTTCTAGATTCGTCAATAATGCTGCCAAATCCCCCGGACGTTCCAATACCGGACCTGACGTCTGTCGTAAGTTCACCCCCATTTCATGGGCGATGATATGTGCCAATGTGGTTTTCCCAAGACCGGGTGGACCAAAAATAAGTGTATGGTCCAAGGCTTCCTTTCGTTTACGAGCAGCGGAAACAAATAACTCCATCTGCTCGCGCACCACTGGCTGACCGATATAATCCTGCAAACTGAGTGGTCTGATCGCACGATCCACCCGTTCATCATCATTTACTGTTTGCGGAGAAATAAAACGTTCATCCATAGTTAATTTCGCTGCAATGCCTGTCTGATGATTTGTTCGGTCGTCATATCCTGCGTATCAAGACTACGGATCATTCTGTCTGCTTCGGCGGCTTTATACCCTAAAGCAACCAAAGCTTCCAGTGCTTCTTTTCGAGCCCCGTTACTGCTCGGCATATTCGTGGTAATTTGATCATCGAGGCCCATAGCCGTACCGACTTCTTTGAGTCTGTCACGCATCTCAATAATGAGACGATCTGCTGTCTTTTTACCGACACCGGGCAATCGCGTCAAACTTGCGGCATCACCTTCCTGTACGCTTCTTGCAAAACTATCAACGTCACTACCGGATAAAATCGTCAGCGCCAGTTTCGCTCCGACCCCATTCACTTTGAGCAAACTGCGGAATAATAATCGTTCGCGAGTGGTGGCAAAACCATACAGTAACTGAGCATCTTCACGCACTACCAAATGGGTATATAAACTGACTTTTTCATTAAGTGGCGGTAAATTGACAAATGTCGACATTGGTGCGGAGACTTCGTAGCCTACCCCGTTTACATCCAGAACTAATTCCGGCGGCTGTTTTTCGATAATAATTCCTGTTAGGCGACCAATCATCGGCTATAACGTCCTCCTCGACGACGACTGAGCCGCATTCCTGCGGGAAGTTTATTAGTGAGACTATCCAACGCGGCATGATTTGCATGCGTGACTGCACAGGCCAAAGCATCGGCGGCATCTTCCAGTGGTGCTTCTTTGAGTTGCAACATGACCGTCATCATATACTGGACCTGTTCTTTTTTGGCATGTCCATTACCTACAACGGCTTTTTTAATTTGGGTTGCAGAATATTCATGAACCAGCAGCTGTTGACTGACCGCAGCGCAAATGGCGGCCCCGCGGGCCTGACCCAGCTTTAGGGCCGAATCGGCATTTTTATGCAAAAACACTTGTTCAATGGCCATGATGTCGGGCTGATAGCGCTGGATAATATCGGTCAAGCCTTCAAAAATCTGTTTCAGACGATTGGCAAATTCACCATCTCCCACCAGCAGCCTGCCACTGATGACATGTTTAATTTGTTTACCATCAAGCTCTATGATGCCAAAACCGGTTTTCCGAGAACCAGGATCCACACCAAGAATGCGCGACATAACTAGTGTTTTCTCATTGTGATATTGTGACCTTCAGTTATTTCTGTCAGCGTTCATGGCAAGGCGCGGATCGCAACAAATGGTCATCCCATTGTAAGAAATGCAACACCGCCATGGGCGATGACAGAACAACCCTTTAGGCATGTATGTGTTAACCCTCACTGCCTTGCATCGCTTGGCAAGTGGAAAAACCATTACCTGCACAATGCGCCTTGTTGCAAGCAAACACATACACGCTGAAAGCCACAATATCACAATCAGAGAGCACCAAATCAGCTATCCAGCTGCGCCATCACCTCATCAGAGAAATCGGCATTGGAATAGACCTGTTGGACGTCATCCAATTCTTCAAACGCGTCGATCATGGCAATGGCTTTTTGCGCATCTTCCAGTTCTAAACTGACGGTATTGTCAGGGTGCATGGTGACTTCTGCCGATTGGGCCTCAAAGCCAGCGGCGTCCAACGTGTCTTTGACCGTTGCATAATCATCCGGCGTGGTGAATACATCAATGGAACCGTCATCATTCGTGACAATATCTTCAGCGCCCGCTTCCAACGCTACTTCCATCACCGCATCTTCATCAAGGCCTGATGCGAGACTGATAATACCTTTTTGATTAAACATAAAGGCGACGCAGCCGTCGGTACCCATATTGCCGCCCCGCTTACTGAATACGTGACGTACTTCAGCAACGGTTCGATTACGGTTATCGGTCATACAATCCACCATAATAGCGATGCCGTTGGGCCCATATCCTTCGTAACGTATTTCTTCATAAGCCGCGCCTTCCAATTCACCGGCACCGCGTTTTGAAGCGCGTTCGATAACATCTTTGGTCATATTGCTGCCCAAAGCTTTATCGATCGCAGCACGTAACCGCGGGTTAGTGGCAGGATCACTGCCGCCCATTCTGGCAGCGACAGTAATTTCACGAATCAGCCGTGTGAACAGTTTGCCACGCTTGGCATCTTGCGCACCTTTTCTATGCTGGATGTTCGCCCACTTACTATGACCTGCCATGTGTTACTAACCTCTTTGTTATTACGTGTGAATGTGATGTCTTATATTTAAACCAACGTATTCCAGTCGCGATAATATTCGCTGCGGCCATAAACCTGATCGAAATACATGCTTTGTAATTGTTCAGTTATCGGACCGCGTTTACCTTCACCGATTGGACGATTATCTAATTCACGAATCGGTGTGACTTCCGCTGCCGTTCCAGTGAAAAAAGCTTCATCACAGATATAAACTTCATCACGGGTAATGCGTTTTTCAACCACTTTGAGGCCGATATCATTGGCCAGGCGCATAACCGTATCACGGGTAATACCTTCCAGTGCAGACGTCAGCTCAGGCGTATAAAGCACACCATCACGGATCATGAAAAAGTTCTCACCGCTGCCTTCAGTTACAAACCCATTGGCATCGAGCAATAAGGCTTCGTCATAGCCATCGTTAACCGCTTCCTGCAAGGCCATCATCGAATTCATATAGTTGCCATTGGCTTTTGCTTTACACATGGTGATATTGACATGATGACGGGTAAACGAAGATGTTTTGATGCGAATGCCGCGCGTCATGTTTTCTTCACCAAGATACGACCCCCAACTCCAGGCTGCCACCATGACATGGGTGTTCAGATTATCTGCACGAATACCCATGCCTTCAGAACCGTAAAAACACATCGGTCGTATATAGGCCGAATCCAGTTTGTTGTCACGAACGACTGCACGTTGCGCTTCGTTCAAGGTTGCTTTATCAAACGGCATTTTCATGCCGAGGATCTTGGCGCTGCGAAACAAGCGGTCAGTATGCTCTTGCATGCGGAAAATAGCGGTTCCAGCATCCGTTTTGTAGGCGCGTACACCTTCAAATACCCCCATGCCGTAATGCAAGGTATGCGTCAGTACATGGACTTTTGCTTCACGCCAAGGCACGAACTCGCCATCCAACCAGATAACGCCATCACGATCTGCCATTGTTACTGCTGCCATAATTACCTACTTCCGAGACTTAAATTGATATCAAACTGGTTTTTAGCTCAGCCAGCGTTGCCAAATTGTTTTTACTTGTTGCTTAAAATCGGCCACTTTGGCCTCCGGCAGCACTGCCGGTTGTTCCTGCAAGACACAATGATTTGCTTCGCTACGATAATAACGATAAGCATCTGCCAGCATAGTGCCTTCTTGCTGGCTGAGCTTACCGGTCGCCACCAATGCATCCAAAATGCGGATATTATCGGTGTAAACCATTAGATCAGGCAAGCTTGATGACCAGGCCAGTACGGCATATTGCACCATAAATTCAATATCAGTGATACCTCCTATACCCTGCTTAAGATCAAAAAGGCCTTCTGTAGACTTATCCAGTTGTTGACGCATTTTCTGGCGCATTTCGCTGACTTGTTTCACCAGCTCTGACTCTTCGCGTGGGTTGGACAAAACTTGTTGGCGAATGTTACTGAACTGTTCTGCTAATCTTTTATCGCCTGCGACACATCTCGCCCTGACCAAAGCCTGATGCTCCCAGGTCCAGGCTTCATTTTTCTGATAATCTGCAAAACCGGCTATTGGACTGACTAATAAGCCTGAATTACCTCTGGGTCGCAGGCGCATATCCACTTCATAAAGCACACCACCCGCAGTGACGGTATTCAACAAATGAATCATCCGCTGAGCCAGTCGTGTGTAAAACACCATTAGATCAACTGGCTTATCACCATTGGTTGTGCCTTCACGGGCATCATCAAATACAAATACCAGATCCAGATCCGAACCATAACCCAGCTCCAATCCACCTAATTTTCCATAGGCAATCACACTAAAACCACAGCACGACATATCATCCGCATCTGCGCCTGGAGGCAAGCCATGACGACTAATCAGATATAGCCAGGCCAGCTGCAAAACACGTTCTAACTGAATCTCCGCTAATTCACTCAACTGATCCCCCACACGCATTAACCGCAAGACTTCCGTCACGTCAGCTGCCGCGACATGCAAGGTGGCAATCTGCCGAAATTCACGCAATAGATTCATCTGCTGTTCAAGATCCGTCTCTTCAGCAACTGACAGGAACTGGTTCAATAGCTCTTTTTGCTGTTCTCGACCAGGTACTTCGTAAAGTGAACGCGGATCTAATAACTCATCCAGCAAAACCGGATAACGTGCTAATTGATGACTGATCAACGGACTTGCCGCACACAGTTTGACCAACTGCGACAAGGCCAGCGTATTCTCCACCAACAAGGACATATAGGCAGAACGCCGCATAATGGACTCTAAAAGCGGCATCATCCGTTTCAAACAGACATCAGGCTGTTCGGTTCCAGCAGCCGCCTGGACCAGTAATGGCAGTAGTTTCTTTAATCTGCCACGCCCTGTATGACTAAGATTTTTAACGCTGTTTTGTTCGAGTAATTTATCGATGGTTTGCTGTGACTGCTGTGGTTCGTGATATCCCCATTTTTCCAGATAGGCGACAACCTCGGCCTCATCGGCCGTTAACAAAGCAATAGTCTCGGTATTGTCATCGTCAGCCTGTGGAGCCGTTAGTAATTGCTCAAAATGCTCATGCACCTGCTGACGATGTTCATTCAAAGTTGTGGCAAAAACAGTCCAGTTTGCGAAGCCCATGCTGGTTGCCAGTCTGGTTTTTGCTTCATTGTCTTTGGGCAATAAATGGGTCTGTTGATCGGCCCAGGCCTGAATACGATGTTCAGTGCGCCGCAAAAATACATAGGCATTGTTTAACGCCGTTATCGCATAATCTGACAATAATTTTCTGTCGGCCAATAACTCCAGAATCGTCAGGATCGGCCGTTGTTGCAGAGACTTATCCCGCCCACCATAGATCAACTGAAATACCTGACCGATAAACTCAATTTCACGAATTCCACCAGCACCTAATTTAATATTGTCTTCCATACCTTTAAGATGCAGCTGTCCGGCGATCATTGACTTCATTTCACGTAATGAATCAAACATGCCATAGTCCAGATAACGTCGATAAACAAAAGGACGTAACAGCTCGCTGATGGCTTTTTTATCCTGTTCGCTACCGGTGACAGGTCTGGCCTTGATCATTGCGTAACGTTCCCATTCACGCCCTTGTGTCTGGTAGTAATCCTCCATCGCATCGAAACTGGCCACCAACGCTCCACTTTCGCCAAAAGGACGCAGACGCATATCCACCCGAAACACAAAGCCATCGACGGTGACGTTATCCAAAGCCTGTATCAGCTTGCGCCCCAACCGTGTAAAAAACTCTTCATTGGTCAGGTTTTTTCTCGCGCCTTGCGTTTCACCCTCTTCTGGATAAGTAAAAATCAAATCGATATCAGACGATAGGTTTAACTCACCTGCCCCCATTTTCCCCATACCTAACACAATTAATTGTTGTGCTTTACCATGCTCATCCAATGGCGTGCCTAACAGCTGAATTTGCCATTGATACAGCTTGTTCAGTGCTTGTTCCACACAGCAATCGGCTAATGCAGTCAATTCACGTACCGTCTCAGCCAAATCTGCCCAGCCACTTAAATCTCGCCAGATGATTCGTACCATTTCGCGTTGTCGAAAAATTCGAAGCTGCTGATGCAAAGTGGCTTCGTCCTGGACTGATTCAAGTCGGATTTCTAAGCGTTTCAGGTATCCATCTTCGGTATACACTCTTTCTAAATCACCGCTATCAACTAACTCCTGAAGCCGTTGAGGATGTCGCTCACCTTGATTCAGCACATATTCACTGGCCGTTAATACCGTCATAGCCGAGTCCAATAAATTTTGCTTTGCCTGCAAAATGGATTGCCATTGTTCGCTGAGTGATGTGGTGGTCATGCTTGCCTCATTCGATTTCACGATGCACATTAACTAAAATTGTGACTAAACTAACAGAACAGGTATCGTATCGCGATGACTCAACCACGAAATTTTCACATCAACTGATGTAATTTCACGTTAATTAACTTCCGTCTCGTCAAAGGAGACAACGATGGACAGCACTGAACACAGCGCTCCGCATTACACACCGCAATCTGTCTCAGATCGCGTGGCGTTAGCAATTGTTAAATTTATGCGTTTTTTTGCTGACGTGTTTTTCTCGGGTCGTTATGGACATCGTGCTGTTGTATTAGAAACGGTGGCGGCTGTACCCGGCATGGTAGGTGGCGCTTTACAACATCTTCGCTCCTTGCGTCGCATGCAGGATGACGATGGCTGGATCAGTACTTTGCTTGAAGAAGCTGACAATGAACGTATGCATCTGCTAACTTTTGTACATATTGCCAAACCCAGCTGGCTGGAACGCGTATTGATCATTATCGCTCAGGGCGTTTTTTATAATTTATTTTTTATTCTGTATTTGTTTTCTTCACGAATCGCTCACCGAATTGTGGGTTATCTTGAAGAAGAGGCGGTTTACAGCTATAGCGAGTATTTAGCAGGTATTGATTCTGGTAAGTATGAAAATGTTGCTGCACCGCAAATTGCCATTGATTACTGGAATCTTTCACCAACTGCCTGCCTGCGTGATGTAGTATTAGTTGTAAGAGATGATGAGGCCAAACATCGTGATGTAAATCATGATTTTGCCAATCAATTGCAAAACGCCTAATATGCCGCGGTATGAAGTAACAATACTGGTTAGATTCTAACCGCGCTAACAGACAAGGATGGCTATGGCGACTCTACTTTTTCGACTCAATAATGTGCCTGAAGATGAAGCTGAAGATGTCCGGCAATTGCTGGATGACAAAGGCTTTGCTTTTTACGAAACGCAAGCCGGTTTCTTTGGTTTAGGCGTTGCCGCCATTTGGCTGGTCAACGATCAACAACTGCCACTTGCCAAAGCTATTTTGGATGAATACCAGGCCAGACGGGCCATTGAACAACGTCAGCAATACGAATCGCTACGATCCAGTGGTGAAATCCCCGGTTTTTTTCAATCCATTTTGCAGCACCCTTTCCGCTTTGTTGGCGTTTTACTGCTAGTTGCCTTTGTATTAAGTTTGATGCTGATACCTTTTTGGAACACATTGCATCCTTAGTTAATTTATCACTGAAAGTCGAAACAAAAAAAAGCCCCACCTCTTTCGAGGCGGGGCTTTTCTGTTTGCTGTGAAGCAGAATCAGTAGATGTAACGAATTACATCATACCGCCCATACCGCCCATATCAGGCATAGCAGGAGCTTCTTCTTTCGGTATTTCAGCAATCATGGCTTCAGTTGTCAGCATCAGACCCGCAACTGAACCGGCATTTTGCAATGCAGTACGCGTTACTTTAGTTGGATCCAGAATACCCATTTCAATCATGTCACCATATTCACCCGTTGCAGCATTGTAACCATAGTTACCTTTACCAGCAGCGACTTCATTCAACACAACAGAGGCTTCATCGCCAGAGTTGGTAACGATTTGACGTAAAGGCTCTTGCATTGCACGACGTGCGATGCCGATACCAGCGTCTTGGTCTAAATTGTCACCTTTGAGCTCACCTAAACTGACTTCGGCACGAACCAAGGCCACACCACCACCGGCAACGACGCCCTCTTCAACGGCAGCGCGAGTTGCATGTAAGGCATCTTCAACACGGGCTTTTTTCTCTTTCATTTCAATTTCAGAGCCAGCACCAACACGAATAACCGCAACGCCGCCAGCTAATTTAGCCACACGTTCCTGCAGTTTTTCTTTGTCGTAGTCTGAAGATGAATCAGCAATTTGTGCACGAATCTGTTCAACACGCGCGGTGATTTCATCAGCACGACCCGCACCATCAATAATGGTGGTGTTTTCTTTGCTGACAGAGATTTTCTTCGCCTGGCCTAAATCATCAAGCGTGACTTTTTCCAGATTCAAACCCACTTCTTCAGAAATAACCGTACCGCCAGTTAACACAGCGATATCTTCCAGCATGGCTTTGCGACGATCACCAAAGCCAGGCGCTTTAACCGCACAGACTTTAACGATACCGCGCATGTTGTTAACAACCAAAGTGGCTAACGCTTCGCCTTCGACGTCTTCTGAAACAATCAATAAAGGACGGCTTGATTTGGCAACCGCTTCCAATGTGGGCAGCAGTTCACGAATGTTAGAGATTTTTTTGTCGTACAACAGAACGTATGGGTCATCCAGATTGGCTGACATCGTTTGTTGTTCGTTAACGAAGTAAGGTGACAGGTAACCGCGATCAAATTGCATACCTTCAACGACGTCGAGTTCATTTTCAAAACCACGACCATCTTCAACCGTAATAACGCCTTCTTTACCGACTTTTTTCATTGCTTCAGCAATGATGTCACCGACTGATTTGTCAGAGTTGGCAGAAATCGTACCGACTTGGGCGATGGCTTTATCATCATCACAAGGCGAAGACATCTTTTTCAGTTCTTCAACTGCAGCGGTCACTGCTTTGTCGATACCGCGCTTCAGATCCATTGGGTTCATGCCCGCTGTCACTGATTTCATGCCTTCACGCAAGATGGCTTGAGCAAGTACGGTCGCTGTTGTGGTGCCGTCACCAGCAGCGTCAGAAGTTTGCGAAGCAACCTCTTTCACCATTTGTGCGCCCATGTTTTCAAATTTATTTTCTAATTCGATTTCTTTAGCAACTGAAACACCATCTTTAGTGATAGTAGGTGCGCCGTAGCTTTTATCCAAAATAACATTGCGACCTTTAGGTCCTAATGTCACTTTTACCGCGTTGGCCAGCGTGTTAACGCCTTTGACCATTAGCTGGCGCGCATCTGCGCCAAATTTGACTTCTTTAGCAGCCATTGTAATTCCTCTTTATAGCTATGTTTAACGTAACCAGATGTGAAATCGTCGGGAAGCTTACGCTTCGATCACAGCAACGATATCGTCTTCACGCATTACCAGCAGTTCTTCGCCTTCCACTTTGACTTCAGTGCCGGCGTATTTGCCAAACAGCACTTTGTCACCGACTTTAACAGCCAGAGGACGGACTTCACCAGAATCGGTAGGTTTGCCGTTACCCGCTGCGATAATTTCGCCACGAGATGGTTTTTCTGCTGCATTGTCAGGGATGACAATGCCACCAGCAGAAGTAGTTTCTTCTTCCATGCGACGAACAATCACACGATCATGAAGGGGACGAAGGTTCATTAGTTTTATCCTCCAAAAGTAACAAAAAATGACCAAGAAAATTCCAGGAACCCCTTTAATGGGGCTGCCTGAACAAACTTCAAGTGCTTGAGTTAAAAAATTTCTGAAAAAAACTTCACAGAACTAGCGAATATTGCGCTGGTCATCATCCTTGATCACCTCGCCTTCAATAATCTCGTCGTTTTGCGAGTAACGATGCTGAGCTGACCATTGCTGACGGAATATCACATTGCTGTTCCGGATTAATTTCAGCAACAAAGCGCGACGTAATACGGGAATTAATAATAAGAAGCCAACCGCATCGGTGACAAAACCAGGGATAAGTAACATGAAGCCACTTATAAATAATGTCATTCCCTCCAGCATTTCCAACGCCGGCGTTTCACCCCGACTGATCGACTGCTGAGCACGCTGCATGGTCGCAAGCCCCTGTAACTTAACTAACCAGGCACCCAGGACCGCAGTAGCAATTACAAACAAAATGGTCCAGCCAGCGCCAATCACCTCGCCAACTTCAATTAAAACGTAAATTTCTGCGATTGGAACCAGCAGAAATAATAAAAATAGCCACTTGAACATGTTCATTCCTTAACGGATAGCAATAACTGTGAAGGTTGGGGCTTATGTTGATTTTTCAACCTTTTTGGGGTTATTCGACCTGTTGCTTATTAACAACAAAAAGTCATTTTTGTTGCTTTGTAACACAACTGTCACAGAAACATCATCACCCTGAAATATTGCAGCCTTATGGTGTGCGGGTCTTCGGACTTAAGACCGATTTGTTTTACCAACTAAGAGGATAGCCCCTTGAAACTGAAACCTACATCTCTATTAATCGCTGGCGCACTGATGGGTGCAGCCGTTTTGCCTGCGCAAGCAGACCCAATGGTCGACCTGCTGAAAGTGTTGCGTGACAAAGGCACGATCAGCGCTGAAGACTACAACTTATTAGCAAATGCTGCTAAAGCAAAAGAAGAGCAAGCCGCAGCTGAAAAAACCGAAATGAAAGAAACAGTCGAAAAAACTGTTGCTTCAATGCCAGAAATCACAACCGATGGCAAACTGGTAATTTCCGACCGTGAAGGTAACTGGTCATTCCAACCAATTGGTCGTGTTATGTGGGATGCCATTGACGTTGATAACGATGGCCTGGATTCTTTCTCACCTGGTTTTGGTGATGATGAAGGCAGCGGTACTGAATTACGTCGTGCACGTCTTGGCTTCCAAGGTAAAATTTATGACTGGAGCTATAAATTCGAAGGTGATTTTGCCGGTGGTAACACCTCAATTAAAGATGCATACGTAGGATATGGCAACTCGTTAAATGACACCACTAAATGGGGTGTTAAGTTAGGTCAGTCACATATCGCGTTTGGTTTTAATACCAAAGCCAGTTCAAAATATATGAGCTTTATTGATCGGCCAATGTTTGCTGATAGCGATATCTCTAACTCTCGTGAGAGTGGTGTGGCTGCACAAATTAATGATAAAGACTTTAAATGGTTAGTTGCTGCTTCTGCTACACGTGGTGCCATCAGTTCAGGTGAAACCGATAGAAATGATGCTGACACTTTTGCAGTTCGTGGTTCATTTGTACCGTTCATGCAAGATGAAAAACATATGATTCAATTGGGTGCAGCCTATTTAACCCAAGGAAACGGAGATGACAGCTTTTCATATTCACAACGTCTTGTCAGCCATATCCCTAGTGTTACACCTACCAGTGGTTTAAGCACATCAGTTGCTGACTATGATGGTTCAGATGCTTTTACTGTCGATGCATTGGGTATTTATGGTCCTTTCCATATGTTAGCTGAATATGTCGATTGGACAGCGAAGAGTAATTCAAACGCGGACCAGGATTTCAAAGGCTATTCCGTTGAAGCGGGTTACTTCCTGACTGGCGAATCATTTAAATGGTCTAAAGGCTACACTTCTGGTGTATCACCAAAATCTGCATTAGGTGCGTGGCAGTTAGTGGCTCGTTTTGAAAATATGGAAACAGAAGAGCTGCGTGGCGGTAGTGTTCAAACGGGTGATGAGGTCGAAAAATTCACTTTTGGTGTGAACTACATTCCACGTAAAAACATCCGTTTGATGCTGAACTACGATCAAGTCACCGATTTGACCTTAAATGGTCAAAGTGTTGATGCCGATCCTTCAGCGGTTAAATTCCGCGCTCAAGCCTTCTGGTAGGCCGCGTAACCTAGAGAGTTATCTCCTCTGCAAGCTTGCCCCGCCCTTTAGGGTGGGGCTTTTTTGTATCTAGCTTATTTAGAGTTGAATTCCAATGACAAAAGAAGAACTACTGCAATTTACCTCACTGGAAGATATTCTTGCCACGGCGGCACTTACTCCCATTTTTCAACCGATCGTGTCGTTAAAAAATAATAGTATTTACGGTTACGAAGCCTTGATTCGTGGACCGTCAGACTGCGTTTTACACTCTCCGATTAATTTGTTTGATGCTGCCAATCGCCATGGCCGTTTGGCGGAACTCGACTTGCTGTGCAGAGAAATTGCCATAAAACGTTTTGGCGAATTGAATCTGAAAGCCAAACTATTTATCAACACAATACCTGCCGCGTTATTAGAGCCCGATTACCCACACGGATTGACGGCAAAGTTTCTGCAAAAAGCCGGGATCCCTGCCGAGCAGGTAGTCATTGAATTGACCGAGCAATACCCAATTGACGATTACGATCTGATGCGTGAAGCTACCGCACACTATCGTGATATGGGGTTTTCTATAGCGATTGATGATTTGGGTGCAGGGTATTCCGGGTTGCGGACCTGGTCAGAATTAAAGCCCGATTACGTTAAGCTGGATCGGCATTTTATGCAGAACATTCACGAAGACCAGCAGAAAAAACAGTTTGTACAATCGATGATCGATATTGCTATGAGCAGTAATTGTCGTGTGATTGGTGAAGGCGTTGAAGTAAGAGAAGAGTATCTGGTAGCACAATCCTTGGAAATGCACTTTGTTCAGGGCTATTATTTTGGGCGGCCGACAGCCAAACCCAAAAGGAAACTGCCGCCAGCCTTATTTGCCAAACGGGAACATAGAGAAAAAATCCATTCAGGTGTGCCACGTTCGGATTCGCTGGTCGGTAGCCTGCTGACCCAATTAACACCGCTTCGAACCTATCATGATTTTGAGTATGTGGGCGAGCGTTTTCAAAATGAAGGATATCTGGCGGCATTACCCGTGTTGAACGAGAACAATACTATCGCGGGTATCGTCTGGCGTGATGAATTTTTGACCCTTTATGCCAGCCGATATGGACGTGATTTGTATGGCCGCAAGCCAATCCGCTTGTTTATGGATAAAAAACCCATTATTGCGGAAACCTCTCTGTCACTTAAAAAACTCAGTCAGCAAATTACCAGCCAGAATTCATCGCATCAACACAGTGTATTCCTCATTTGTGAACAAGGTTATTACCTTGGCGTGGGCAGTTTGATCGATTTATTACGGCAGATAACTGATTTGCAGCTGACCATTGCCCGTTATGCCAATCCACTGAGTGGGCTGCCCGGCAATGTTCCGCTAAACGAGCATATCCAACAGGCTATTGGGCAAAAGCGTCATGCGACGGTCTGTTATTTTGATTTGGATAACTTCAAACCCTATAACGACACCTATGGTTATAACAAAGGCGACAAGGTCATTACAAAAACCGCTAAAATTCTTAGCCAGAATATCGACCATGAAATTGATTTTCTGGGCCACGTAGGCGGTGATGATTTTATTGTGATTTTTGACAGTGCTGACTGGCAGAGCCGCTGTCAGAAAATGCTACGGGATTTTGAGTCGCTTTATGATGAGCTATACACTGTTGAACATCTTCAGCAGGGAGGTATTCAGGCCCAGGATCGTCATGGTAAGCAATTGTTCTATCCGCTTCTCAGCCTGTCAATCGGCGCGGTCACTATCAGCAATTTTAGTTATCTGGTCGATGAGGCTGAGCTGGCCGAACATGCCACTAAAGCCAAATCAAAGGCAAAGAAAATTATCGGAAACAGTCTGTATCAGCTGAAATTGTCAGATTGTCAGCCCTTAGCAAATGTAGGCTAAAACATTAGCGACCATTGACCACGGATTTGGTTAATTGCAGCAATACATAATTGACACGTTGTTTAATTTTTTCACGAGTCAAGCGAAACTCCGCAAGAAGTTCTTCTTCAGTACCCCGATATTTAGCCGGATCGGTTAATGGGAGATGTAAACGTAACGTATGTGGGCTAACCACCGGGCATTGTTCATCCGCATTTTCACATAATGTCACCAGTAAATCGGCCCATTCCAACATTTCACCATTTACCCTAATGGATTCCTGCTGTGAAATATCAATGCCGACTTCAGACATGACCTTGATTGCCTGAGGATTCTGCCCATGAGCTTCAATGCCGGCAGAACGTATCTCGACACCGTCGTCAGCCAGATATCTTGCCCAGCCTTCTGCCATTTGCGATCGACAGGAATTCCCTGTGCACAAAAACATAATTCTGAACTTTTCCATAAATCACCTCATTCGATTGACTGCACAGGCTACCAAGCTTGTATGACAAAACCATTAACTCATATTAGGGTTTGTTGATCTTTCATAGCCACAACCCGCAGGGCTGGGACTATTTTTTCCGCCCCACTGTGTTGGAAATGACTTATGTAGAATAACTACATCGCATCATTTCCGCCTTGTTGGACGAAAAAATAGCCTCCAGCAGTGGTGGCTATGAAAGATCAACAAGCCCTAAGACCTAATAATGATGCTTATCTGCACTTGAAATCAGTCGCATAGCTTCTGCTAGAATGTCGTTTTAAATTTAAAGCCGGATTCACACGTGAAAAAATTGATTATCAGCTTGTTGCTCATTGCCACTCCGTTACTTATGCCGGGAATCAGTTCAGCCCAGACAACTCGCTATGTTTCGGATGAACTTGAAATTACCATGCGTAATGGTCAGGGACTGGAATTCGGTATTCGAAAAATGCTGGTATCCGGCACTGAGCTGACGGTATTGGAAAATGATCCCTCCGGATATTCAAAGGTACGAACTAATGATGGTATTGAAGGCTGGGTTTTATCACGTTATCTCGCCAATAACCCAAGTGCACGGGATCAACTGGCCGCCAAAGAGCAGCGTATTGCCAATCTTGAACTGGAAATCACCGGTTATAAAGAAGAAATTGCTCAATTGAGTTCGCAAACCAATGAAGCTGATGATCAAAATATGTCGCTGAAAGAAACCGCACAAAGGCTCAGTAAAGAACTGGAGGATTTACGCCGCACCGCTTCGAGTGCCGTGGCGCTGGAAAACGAAAACCGTCAGTTAAAAGAACGCCTGCAACAAATTGATCATGAAATCCAATCGATTGTGATTGAAAACAATACACTGAAAGACAACGATGCAAAAAACTGGTTTTTGATCGGTGCTGCAGTATTATTCGGCGGCATGATTATTGGTCTGGCTTTACCCAGCCTGAGAATGCGTAAAAAAAGCTCCTGGGGTAATTTCTAAATCATCAACAGAGAAGCGCCGCGTCAGATACGCGGCGCTTGGTAGATTATTCTGCCTCGTTGGTTTTGATGACCACTTCACGCTTTTTATGACCATCGCGTAAATGTTCCAGACTCTCTCCTGCCAGCGTACCACCGTCAATCTGAAAAGCTTTACCAAAACCTTTCACATAACGTCCGCCACGCGGTTTGAGTTTGAACAAACGGAAATCGCTCAACTGACTCAAATTGGTAATACGTTGTCCGTGTCGCTCCGTTAACAAAGCAATCCCCACATGCCAGGCATCCGATTCGACCTGAATCCATTCCGCCTCAACCTGATAGCTCACCCGTAATCGAGCAAACAATTCAATCGCCGAATCTTCATCTTCAATAATCAACACCGACGCCTGTGGATGAATTCGCAGATTAACGCCGTGCACAGCAATATCGCTTAACAGCACATACAGACAGTCTTGCCCCACTGCGAAGGCAGCATACGATGCATACGGGTGATTGTTTTCATCCAGCGTTGATAACATCAATGTTTTACGGCTGTTGACCATCAGCATGATTTCATCACTGATTTGTTTTTCTAAACCTTTATTATTCATCCTAGGACCTGTTGATATTGCTGCATTAACTGATAAAATTTGTCGCGTTGCGATGCGAGTAATTCGCCTTTTTCATCACGCCCGACAAACACTTTAAAGATCACGTCGCCATTCGCGTCTTCAAACACAAAAGCATAACTTTCACGTCCACGATGTGGTTTGGTCTGGAAGCGGATTTGCTCAATTTTCTGCAGATTTAGATGGCCATGAAAACCATTACCAGCTGATTGCAGATTATAAAAGCCTTCAGCCACCGTTGCTTTTGGAAAGTCACCGGTATATTCAAATACACTGCCACCATGGATCACAATAGTGGTCATTGCTCCCCAGTCACTGATCTGCTCCAGTAACTGCTGGGCATTGTCTCCTGGCATCATTACCGCCGGTGTCTCAGTTTGTTCGTGTTGCATAGTATTCCTCCGCCTTAAAACTGATAGCGCACGGCTAATCTTACATCACGTCCCGGCATATAAAGCTCCTGAAATGCCACACGATAATACTGATCGAACAGGTTATTCACGCTGAGATCCAATTTCATATCTGGCATGGAAACTGGCTGCCAAGTAGCATAAATATCAGCCAGAGTGTAGTGGTCATAATCTCGACTATCCTCAGATGGAGTGCGATTTTGTGTTTCAATATGGCTAAGCCGCAAACCGGTTTTGACACTGCGATTGAATAAGCGCTGACTCAGATCCAATACCCATTTATCGGCTGGAATACCATTGAGTTTCTCGCCGGTTTGTTTATCTTCACCCCGTGTTTGCCCATAGGAAACTGCGGCATCAAAGTCATTCAGACCATAGTTGAAGGTGAGTTCAAAACCTTTTAGACGGGCTTCATCGACATTGCTATATTCTGTGTTTAAAGGGATTGGATCCGCTGTGGGCCCAAACACACGTACATAATTGGTCGTGTCTTGTTCGATAAAATTATCGACATTATTGTGGAATACACTGGCTTGTAAATTAACACGATCATTTTCTTTAAAAACTGTTTGCATATTGTAGTTAGCTGAAAACTCCCAGTTGTGAGACTCCTCAGGCTTTAAGTTAGGATCTGGAATGTAAGTGTTACAAATGTTACCGAAATAACAAAAATGCGTACCTGAAGTGTAAAGTTCTTCCACAGATGGTGCACGGAAAGCTTCATCGTAACGTAATGTCAGATTCAGCCTATCGGTGGTTTGCCAAACCAAAGCCACTGAAGGCGAAAAGGCATTATCACTGCGGTCTTCATTACTATTGCTGGCTTCAGTACTGAAATAATCATAACGTCCGCCTAACTCCACACGCCAGACTTCAGCAAATGGAATATGTACTTCAGTAAACGCGCCCCATACATCGGTTGTGGCATTCATTGGAGTAGCACGATTAATCCCGCTACGTTGTGTAGATAATTTATCCTGATAGCCATCAACACCATAAATAAAACTGATATTACCCAGTTCAGTTCGGTTATTCAGATTTAACCCAAGTGTTTCGATTTCTGTACTATCGGTGCGTCGATCCGATAGGCGATACTCCTGCATCTCGGTATTATTCCAGTACAGCATCAATTGGGCATTAAGCCAGTTATTACCCGGAGCCAGGCGATAATCCACTGAAGCATGATCAGTTTGGTTTTCACGTTGGATCATAAAATTGGATGATCCGATATCTGCCGCGCCATTGGAGGGAACTGCACCATTAACTTCTGAACTGCGCAGGTTAAATGTTGCCGTTTGTGCGTCATCAATAAACCAGTCGATTTTAGCCATCCCCCCTTTATCACGTGATGCGGATCCATCCAGATTCTTACCATTGCCGAGTTCAATATCATTGCCATCTCGGTAAAAACCCGACACCAGCCAGTCGAAACTATCCATCCGTCCAGCCAATGCGGTTGTGGTCAACCATTTATCACTATTACTGTGATAGCCCTGCTTGATAAAACCACCAAAATCTCTGGCTCCTAGCAGATCGGCTGCATGAATGGTGTTTTGTGAAATCACACCACCAATCGCACCAGAGCCCCACAAGGCGCTGCTCGGACCTTTGAGCACTTCAACATTCTTGATTAATTCTGGATCCAGAAAATAGGTTGGTCTATGGCCTGACATAAAATTTTGTCTGACACCATCAACTAATTGCAAAACCTGGGTATCGCCTAAGCCACGAATATTCACATTCTGCACATCTTCTCTAGGGCCACCACTCAAGGTGACATTGGGTAAATGAGCTACCGTCTGGGGTACTGAAGTCGCCTGAATTTCATCCAGTTCCGCTTTATCAATCAGCGTTATATTTCGACTTGGCATTTCGGATTGTTGTGCATTGCGAGTGGCAGTGATCTTAATTTCTTCCATTTCCAGTGGTGTTTGGGCATGGCTGTTAACCGATATCATTGGAGTGAGTAGAAGCAAAGACTGTATCAGTGTGGATAGGGTTTTACGTTGAGCGTTCATTATTTCCTCAGCAGAAACTGCGCAAGACTAAAGCGCCTTATCAAAAGAATGGTTATGCCACGATAAAGAGGCGACATATGGCTGAGAAAATTATCACAACAAACATTTAATGTAAATGCTAATCACTATTATTTAGATTTAACTTAACAAGCTGCCTATTTCAGTTTAAACTTCTGCAATTACTTTATGCCCCCCTTTAACGGGTACAGGGCGCAGAGCTGACTTGAATACGCGTTTGGAGATAGGCATGAATCAATCTGAATTTTCTCTTCGATCCATTAGAAAGCTATTTTACGGCGTTTTATTATTATTCAGTATGCAAATTACCGCCGCTGAGCCGTTTACTGCTGAGAAAATTATCAGTGTTGACAGCAATGCGACTGAAATTTTGCTGGCCTTAGGTGTTGGACCGAAAATTATTGCTACCGATATCACCAGTGAGCCATTATTAATCAGACAACATGTGGAAAAGCTCGGCTATCACCGCACACTGTCGGCCGAAGCGATTTTATCCCTACAACCGGATCTTATCGTGGGCAGTGACCATACCGGGCCAGCTCCCACTATAAAAGCCATTCAAAATGCACACATCAATTTTATCCAGTTGGTTAGTCCAAAGAGCATTGCAGACTTAAGCCGTAATATTCGTCAGTTAGCAAAAGAACTTGATCGTGAAGCAAACGGACAAGCCCTTATTGACCATATTCAACAACTGGAAAGCACCATTGTCAGCAACCAAAATGGTTCGGCATTAAAAATGCTTTTTTTATTGGACCTGAATGATCGTGGTTTATCGCAGGCGGGTAAAGATACCGTTGGCAATGCACTGATTAGTGTGCTGGATGGACAAAATATCAGTAAATTTAGTGGTTATCAGACGGTGTCGCTGGAATCTATCCTGGCGATGAATCCTGATGTCATTCTTGTTGGTCAACGTCACAATGGACCACCGGAAAAAGCACAATTGCTTTCCCGGTATCCGTTACTTAACCACACCGCTGCCGGTCAGTCCCAACGTATTATCAGTATAGATGCCAGTAAATTAATTGCCGGTTTAAGCATCACCGCCGTGCAACAAGCCAATCAGTTGGCAGAAATAATTTATTCAGCTTCACGATGAGTTACACCAAATATTTACCCGCCAGTCAGCAGGGCTGGCGACGTGGTGTCTGGCCAATGATGGGTCTGTTACTTCTGGCAAGTGTCTTGTTATCTATCATGCTGGGGCCAATGACCTTGCCCGCCAAACACAGCTTATTGAGCATCGTAGACAGTTTATTTGGCAGTGAACTCAGTCAACTAAATACGTTTGAGTCCGCCATTATCTGGGACTTACGCTGGCCACGAACCTTACTCGCCATGTTTATTGGAGCCCTGTTGGCCCTATGCGGCGCGGTCACGCAGGGATTATTTCGTAATCCCTTAGCTGACCCCGGAATTATTGGTGTCTCATCGGGCGCGGGACTGGGGGCCGCAATTGCCATTGTCCTTTTACCAGCCTCGCTCAGTTACCTGACAACCCCTGTAGCGGCATTTCTTGGTGGCCTGATAACCACTTTACTGGTATATCGCCTTGCCCAATCACAAAATGGTGGCACATCGGTTTTGATTTTATTGTTGGCGGGGGTTGCAGTAGCCGCTTTCAGTGGAGCGATTATCGGCTTTATGACCTATATTGCTAATGATATGGCATTACGCGAGCTGACGTTATGGGGCATGGGTTCTCTAAATGGCGCAAACAGCACATCGATATGGCTTTCATCCATGACCTGCCTTTGTCTGTTGGTGTTTTACCAAATTAAGGCACCGGCATTGAATGCGTTTCTGCTGGGAGAAGCCGAAGCCCGCCATCTGGGTATTCATGTTGAGAAATTAAAACTTCAATTGATTGTAGTGACAGCCATAGGCATTGGCATTGCCGTCTCAGCCACGGGCATTATCGGTTTTATCAGTTTAGTGGTGCCCCACCTGGTTAGAATGACGATGGGCCCGGATCATCGTTTATTGTTGCCCTTATCCGCGCTGACGGGAGCGGTGTTATTACTGGTGGCGGATATTGGCGCCAGAGTGATGCTGGCCCCGGCGGAATTGCCGGTAGGCTTAGTGACTGCATTAATCGGTGCGCCTTTCTTTGCTTTTTTGCTGATCCAGCAACGTAAACGACTTACTACTTTATAAGCCAGCATATGCTCACTATCGAAAACCTGCTTGTTAAACAGCAACACCACCAAATCCTGAATTTGCCCCGGGCAAACCTGGTTTCAGGCGAACTTGTTGCCGTGTTAGGGCCCAATGGGGCAGGTAAATCCAGTTTGATCAAAACAATCTGTGGTGAGTGGTCCGCCATCACAGGGCAGATACATCTGCATAATAAACCGTTGCCAAAATGGCCAAGACACATTTTAGCCAGACATCTGGGTGTTTTACCTCAGGCCAGCCAGTTAGCTTTTCCATTTAAAGCGCAAGAAGTCGTTTCCATTGGTGCAACACCATTGCGCCTGAACCGGCTTGATATTAATCATGCAGTAAAAAAATGGATGCAGGCGACAGATACCTGGCAATTTTCCGACCGGTTGTATACCAGCTTATCGGGAGGGGAGCGACAACGGGTACAATTAGCCAGAGTGTTGTTGCAACTGTCACAAGCCGAACAATCTCCGCTGTTATTACTTGATGAACCGACATCAGCACAGGATATTGGACAGCAACATCAGTTATTGAATTTGGTAAAATCACTTTGTCGAGATAATGGCTTTGCGGTGATCAGTATTTTGCATGATCTGAACCAAGCGAGTCGTTATGCTGACAAAGTATGGCTTTTAAATCAGGGTGAATTAATTGCCCAGGGATCACCACCGCAGGTGCTTCAACCTGAAACAGTAATGAAAATATGGGGTTACCTGCCGGAGCTGTTTTTTAACAGCCAGGGCCAGCAAATACTGGTCTAATAACGGTGGACACTCCCGTGTCATTCCTGCCTACCGACCGTAAAGAATTGATTAACACCCATGAGCACAGAAACCAGCTATCAGCTTAAAGGCATACTCAAACAGGCATTGAGTTATAAAAAGCATCTGATCAAAGCCAACTTGATCGCACTGTTTGCTACTATCTGTGCGGTGCCGGTACCTTTATTACTGCCGATCATGGTGGATGAGGTTCTGTTGGATCAGCCAGGCACAGCTGTAGGGTTTATTTCCTCTTTCACCCCGCCAGAATGGCACGGCCCGATCCTGTTTATCAGTGCCATGTTGATCCTGACGCTGGTATTACGATTGTCCTCATTGGTTTTAAACGTGTTGCAATCACGTTATTTCACCATTATTGCCAAACGTATTACCTTTCGAATTCGTCGCCAGCTGATCAAACGGCTGGGCAAAATCGCCATCAGCGAATATGAAACCCGTGGCAGTGGTGGTATTTCCTCGCATTTCGTCACCGACATTGAGGTTATTGATAATTTTATCGGTAATACCATCAGCCGGTTTATTGTAGCGGTGCTCAGCATCATTGGCACAGCATTGATACTGCTGTTTCTACACTGGCAACTGGCTTTGCTGATTCTGTTTATGAATCCGCTGGTGATTTATTTCACCATGCGCATCGGTAAACACGTCAAAGACCTGAAAAAAAATGAAAACACGGCTGTAGAGGTTTTTCAGCAAAGTCTGACCGAAACGCTCGACGCTATTCAGCAGATCCGTGCTGCCAACCGTGAAAAACACTATTTTCTACGGGTGATTGATCGGGCCCGTGGAGTTCGAACCCATGCCACCAACTACGCCTGGAAAAGTGATGCTGCCAATCGCATTTCGTTTGTTATTTTCCTGTTTGGGTTTGATATATTTCGTGCGGTGAGCATGTGGATGGTGGTGTTTTCCGATTTGAGTATCGGCCAGATGTTCGCGGTATTCGGCTATCTTTGGTTCATGATGGGACCGGTTCAGGAAGTATTGAATATCCAGTATGCGTTTTACGCTGCCAGTGCCGCAGTTACCCGTTTAAACAAATTGTTTTCATTAAAACAGGAAGCGGTGTATCCGGCAAAAACCAATCCGTTTGTTGATGGACAAGCCAGCAGCATACGAATTGAAAATCTGCATTTCAGTTATGACGAAAATAACCCGGTGCTCAGCGGGGTTTCGCTGGAAATCAAGGCCGGTGAAAAAGTCGCCCTGGTGGGGGCGAGCGGCGCCGGTAAATCCACGCTGGTCAATGTGTTGCTGGGTTTATATCCAGCCGATAAAGGCATGGTGTATTTCAACGAGGTGCCGGTCAGTGAGATAGGACTGGAAGGTGTGCGCGAGCATGTCGCCACAGTATTACAGCATCCGGCTTTATTTAATGATTCGGTACGGGAAAATATTACGCTGGGACGTAATTACTCTGATGACGCTATCTGGAAGGCGATTCAAATTGCACAGATTGAAGATGTGATTCAGGCGATGCCAAAAGGTCTTGATACCTTGGTTGGCCGTTCGGGCGTCAAACTCTCGGGTGGTCAGCGTCAACGACTGGCTGTGGCCAGAATGGCGTTGATGAATCCCAGTGTAGTGGTGCTCGATGAGGCTACCTCAGCACTGGATAGCAATACCGAACATCATCTGCATATCGCCCTGGCGGAATACCTGAAAAATCGCACCACGATTATCATCGCGCATCGACTCAGCGCGGTTCGGCAAGCGGATCGCATTGTGGTGTTTGATGGCGGCGAGATTATTGCCGACGGCGATCACGACAGTCTGATTCAGCAACATGGGATTTATCAGAAACTTTATGCTCAGCAGATTTAGGTTTTAGATATAACCACAGAGACACAGAGGGCACAGAGGCTTCTTTAAAAAAGATATCCATGCTGGTTTAAGTGGCTTATTAAAAAATCCGCAGATTACGCAGATTCGCGCAGATTAATTATCCGCTTTTCTTAATGTTTCTTATTTCTTTCAGAAATAAGAAAGCTGACAAGCTGATCCTCAAAGGGCCGGTTAGAAATAAAATTTATGTATCAGTAAGCTAATAGCTTACTGATACAAATTTAAGAATCTGCGAAAATCTGCGTAATCTGCGGATATATTTTTTAAACCTCTGTGCCCCTCTGCGTCTCTGTGGTTAGTTTTTCCCCTCAGCGGCGTTTCAGCTGCTCCACATCACGCACTGCACCTTTGGCAGCTGAGGTTGTCAGGGCCGCATAGGCCTGCAATGCCAGGCTCACCTTACGCTCGCGATTAACCGGCTTCCAGGCCATCTCACCGCGCTGTTCCATCGCAATACGTCTCTCCGCCAGCTGGGCATCGGTCAGTTCAACATTAATACTGCGACCGGGGATATCGATATGAATCATATCGCCTTCTTCAACCAGACCAATATTGCCCCCTTCCGCTGCTTCCGGGGAAGCATGCCCGATTGATAAACCGGAGGTACCTCCAGAGAATCGGCCATCGGTCAACAATGCACACTGTTTGCCCAGTCCTTTGGATTTCAGATAGCTGGTGGGATACAACATTTCCTGCATTCCCGGACCCCCTTTCGGGCCTTCATAGCGAATCAGAACGACATCACCCGCCTGAATCTGTTCAGTCAAAATGGCGGTCACCGCATGATCCTGCGATTCAAAGATCCGTGCCGGACCGGAAAATTTCAGAATCGATTCATCCACACCCGCGGTTTTAACAATACAGCCCTCTTCGGCCAAGTTGCCAAATAGAACCGCCAAGCCACCGTCTTTACTGTAAGCATTTTCAACATTCCGAATACAGCCCTCTTCCCGATCCAAATCCAGAGAAGGCCAGCGGCAGTCCTGACTGAACGCTGTTTGCGTTGGAATACCGGCAGGACCAGCGAGATAACGTAGCTGTGCTGGTTGATGGTCACTGCGCGAAACATCCCACAGGGCCAGACCATCCGCCATGGTTTTACTGTGCACCGTTGGAACTTCGGTATGCAACAAACCGCCAGCGGCTAATTCAGACAAAATACCAATGACCCCACCGGCACGGTGAACATCTTCCATATGATATTTATTGGTAGCCGGAGCGACTTTGCAAAGATTGGGGATCTTACGCGACATCCGGTCGATATCTGCCATGGTGAAATCCACCTCACCTTCGTGGGCGGCAGCCAGTAAATGTAAAACGGTATTGGTAGACCCCCCCATAGCAATATCCAGGGCAATCGCATTTTCAAATGCCGCTTTGCTGGCGATAGCGCGAGGCAAAACATCTTCTTCATCGTTTTCGTAATATCGTTTGGCCAGATCGACAATCCGCCGACCGGCTTCCAGAAACAGTTCACGACGATCGGCATGAGTAGCCAGCAAAGAACCATTACCCGGCAATGACAGACCTAATGCTTCTGTCAGACAGTTCATTGAATTAGCGGTAAACATCCCGGAGCAGGAACCACAGGTTGGGCAGGCACTGCGTTCTACCTGGGCCACATCTTCATCACTGACATTATCGTCTGCTGCCTGAACCATTGCATCAACCAGATCAAGTTTGACATCCTCTCCTGCCAGCTTGGTTTTACCGGCTTCCATCGGTCCACCGGAAACAAAGACCACAGGAATATTCAAACGCAACGCCGCCATCAACATTCCAGGCGTAATTTTGTCGCAGTTGGAAATACAGACCAGTGCATCGGCACAATGAGCGTTAACCATATATTCAACAGAATCGGCAATAATTTCTCGTGAAGGCAGACTGTAAAGCATGCCGCTATGACCCATTGCGATACCATCATCGACCGCAATCGTATTGAATTCTTTCGCAACTCCGCCAACCCGTTCAATTTCACGCGCTACCAGCTGACCCAAATCTTTTAAATGAACATGACCCGGAACAAACTGGGTAAAGGAGTTGGCAATCGCTATAATAGGTTTGCTGAAATCATCATCCTTCATGCCCGTGGCCCGCCATAAAGCACGAGCGCCCGCCATATTCCGACCGGCTGTAGAAGTTTTTGAACGATATTCAGGCATTGATTTTCTCCAACAAAAAATGAGGCTGGTTATTACTTTAAATATGGATGACGCACACCAGTTTAACCGCTAAATTTTACACGCAACTTGGCAAGCATGTTGAGACTAAGATAAAAAGACATTATGAATTCATCATCACAACAACCAACTGACGCGCATTTCGCCACCACAACCTCATGGTTCAGAGCCGCCGCGCCCTATATTCACGCGCACAGCGGAGCGACTTTTGTCATTGCCTTTGATGGTGAAACGGTCGCAGCGGATAATTTTGATCATCTGATTCATGACCTGGCTATTCTTAATAGTCTGGATATTCGTTTAGTACTGGTATTCGGTGCCCGCCCCCAAATTGAAGCGCAATGTGAAAAGCTTGATATTGCGGTGAAATATCATCGCGGTCTACGAATCACTGATGATAAGTGCCTGCAACTTGCTCGGGCTGTGGTCGGTGATTTGCGAATAGCTATTGAATCCAAACTCTCTTTTGGCCTGCCGCACACGCCCATGGCTGATTCACGGATTCGTTGCATCAGCGGCAATCTGGTCACCGCCCGTCCCGCCGGTATTATTGATGGTATTGATCTCGGACACACAGGTGAAGTCAGAAGAATTGATGCCGAAGGAATTCAGCAACAATTGAGTAATGGCAATTTAGTACTACTTCCGCCTTTGGGCTATTCACTTACCGGAGAGATCTTTAATTTATCAGCAGAAGCCATTGCCACCGCGGCTGCCACACGTTTGCAGGCCGATAAACTGATTTTTATTGGGCAAAGTAATGAAAATCTGCCGCGCGAAATAACTATCCAACAGGCTAAAGATTATGATCATCCATCCCTGAATGCCGCCGTCAACGCCTGTAAAGCAGGTGTCAGTCGGGTACATTTACTGGACCGTTCAGTTGATGGTGCATTGTTACAGGAATTGTTCAGTCGGGACGGTGTAGGCACATTAATCAGTGCCACCTCGTTTGAAACCACGCGTCAGGCGAATATTGAAGATGTCGGCGGCATTCTGGAATTACTGCAACCTCTGGAGCAAAGCGGCGTTTTGGTCAAACGCTCACGGGAGTTACTGGAACGGGAAATTGATCATTTCACGGTGATGGAGCGTGATGGCACGGTCGTCGCCTGTGCTGCGTTATACCCTTATCCGGAAAACAATGCCGCGGAATTAGCCTGTATGGCAATATCGACAGATTACCGTCATCAGGGGCGGGGCAAACAGTTGCTGAGCGTATTGGAAAAACAGGCTAAAACCCACGGTTGGAAAACGCTTTACGTGTTAACGACTCAAACGGCGCACTGGTTTATCGAACATGGCTTTCAGCCTTCTGCAATCAGTGACCTTCCGATGCAGAAACAGGCTTTATATAACTATCAGCGTAATTCCAGCGTATTTCGTAAAACGTTGTCTTAACGAATAGGTGAATCCTGGTTGCCAGCGCGGCGACGGTATTCCGGAAATAATAGTGGTGCAAATTCATGTAGTGCTTTTTCATAGACCCGGCGTTTGAAAAACACGATTTCCTCAACGGGTGTCCAATAATCCACCCATCGCCAATCGTCGAACTCGGGTTTTTCATGCAGATCCAGACGCACATCATTTTCGTCACCGGTAAAACGCATGAGAAACCAGCGTTGTTTCTGACCAATACACAGGGGTTTGTTTCCGTAGCGCAAATAACGCTTCGGAAGTCGATAACGCAGCCAGCCCCGAGTGGTGGCCAACAACTCAACATGTTCACGCCCCAGGCCAATTTCTTCCGTCAGTTCACGAAAAGCGGCCTGCTCAGGCGATTCATTAATTTTAATGCCGCCCTGGGGAAACTGCCATGAATCATGCTGAGCACGTTGCGCCCACAATACCTGGTTGAGATCGTTGCAGAGGATAATCCCCACATTGGCTCTGAAGCCATCTTTGTCTATCACGGTTCAATCTCTCGCCGGGGGCAACGATAAGCACGGGCCGCCAGCATAATTATTTATAATAAGTTTAGATTAGTGAATGAGGCATGAGGATGCAACGCATTTTGTCTTACAATAGGTGCTCATTTTATCGGGACATGACCAGTTACAATGGCTTTAGCAATATTTGACTTAGACAATACCTTACTCGGCGGTGACAGTGATTATTTGTGGGGGCGCTATCTGGCGGAAAATCGCATCGTCGATCCGCAAAGTTATCACGACACCAATCTGGCTTATTATCACGACTATCAGGCGGGTCAGCTGGATATAAATGCGTTTCTGCAATTTGTGTTTGAACCACTGGCCAAAAACAGCATGCAGGACCTGCTAAGTTGGCGCGCTGATTACCTGCACCAGAAAATCCTGCCGATTATTCTGCCAAAAGGCCTTGAACTGATTGAACAACATCGCCAGCGAGGCGATACCCTGTTAATCATCACCGCCACCAACAGTTTTTTAACCACACCCATTGCTGAAATATTGGGTATCGACAATCTGATTGCTACCGACCCAGAAATGATTGATGGTCGCTATACCGGTCAGGTGCAAGGTGTACCCTCATTCCAACATGGCAAAGTAGTTCGTTTACAACATTGGTTAACCGAACACCAGCACGACCTTGCCGGCAGTTACTTCTATAGTGACTCCCACAATGATCTGCCCTTGCTGGAACAGGTCGATACGCCCATCGCCGTGGATCCGGATGACAAATTGGCAGACATTGCCCGACAACGTGATTGGAAAATTCTCAGCCTGCGTGAATAATTGCTACAATTCGGGGTTTTAATCACTTAAATTCAGGCCATCAATTATGGAATGGGAAGTTGTTATCGGGTTAGAGATCCATGCCCAACTTGCAACCAAAACAAAAATTTTCTCCGGAGCAGCGACTGCTTACGGTGCGTCACCTAACTCTCAAGCGTGTGCCGTTGATCTGGGTTTACCAGGCGTACTGCCGGTACTAAATAAAGAAGCTGTTCGCATGGCGGTTAAATTCGGTTTAGCGGTAGATGCCGAAATTGCTGATCGCTCAGTATTTGCCCGCAAAAACTATTTCTATCCGGACTTACCGAAAGGCTATCAAATCAGTCAGTTTGAATTGCCGATTGTCGGTAAAGGTCAAATCACCATAGAAATGGAAGACGGCAGCGAAACAATTGTCGGCATCACCCGCGCCCATCTTGAAGAAGATGCCGGGAAATCCTTGCATGAAGATTTTCATGGTCAAACCGGTATCGACTTGAACCGCGCCGGCACGCCGTTACTGGAAATCGTTTCCGATCCGGATATGCGCAGCGCCAAAGAAGCGGTTGCCTACATGAAAAAAATCCACTCGCTGGTGCGTTACCTGGAAATCTGTGACGGCAATATGCAGGAAGGTTCTTTCCGCTGTGATGCCAACGTTTCCATTCGTCCTAAAGGCCAGGAAAAATTCGGTACCCGCGCAGAGCTGAAAAACATTAACTCGTTCCGCAATGTTGAACGCGCCATCAATATCGAAATTGAACGGCAGATTGATGTGCTTGAATCCGGCGGCACCGTGGTTCAGGAAACCCGTCTGTATGATGCGGATAAAAATGAAACCCGTTCGATGCGCAGCAAGGAAGAAGCCAACGATTATCGTTACTTCCCCGATCCGGATTTATTACCTTTGGTTTTAGATGCAGGTTTGCTTGAACAGGTTCGTGCCACATTGCCGGAATTGCCAAACGAAAAAAGGGATCGATTGGTGAATGAAATGGGCTTATCCAAATATGATGCCAGCGTACTCACTAGCAGTCGTGAACTGGCCGATTATTTTGAAGCCGTGCTGGCAGCGACAGGCAATAAAGATCCCAAACAATGTGCCAACTGGGTGATCGGTGATGTTTCCGGCGCATTGAATAAAGCGGGTCTCGACATCACTGAATCTCCGGTCTCTGCAGCCCAACTGGGCAGCGTATTACTCCGCATTCAGGACAATACTATCTCCGGCAAAATCGCCAAGCAGGTGTTTGAAGCCATTTGGAATGGTGAAGGCGCTGATGCCGATGCGGTCATTGAAGCTCAAGGTCTTAAGCAAGTCACCGATACCGGTGCCATCGAAGCGATGATTGATGAAGTCATTGCCGCAAATCCTGAGCAATTACAACAATATCGCGATGGTAAAGAACAGTTGTTTGGCTTTTTTGTCGGACAGGTCATGAAAGCTTCGAAAGGCAAAGCCAATCCTGGACAGGTCAACGATATCCTCAAACAGAAACTGGCCGGCTGATTTTTTGTGATAACTTTCCAAAAGCCCTGACGCAATTTTGCGCACAGGGCTTTTTTTATGCGCCAGATTTGTGCAAATCAGTTCACATTTTGAATTAAGCTACTCCCAGTATTGAACGATCTGATGTAGTATCGGCTGAGGTTTTTTGAACACATAGAACAAGGATGCTAATGATTCATTTAAATTTCAGGATGTTGGGTTTACTAAAATGAAGTTTATACAAGAACATTTACCCACCAAAAACGGCTTTAACAAACTCTCCTCAGCATCGACGCTGAGTGAAGCGAATTGGGTGTTAGTTTTCGGCTCCGTTAACCGCTTTAGCGAACGCAACTTTGCCAGCCAGTTGCAAAAACGCTATCCCAACGCGCAAATCATCGGCTGCACTACTTCCGGTGAAATTACCGGGGATGGTGTGTTTGATGACAGCGTACATATCACTGCGATGGAGTGGCAGCGCAGCCAGTTGCGTTTTATCTGTAAACCCGTCAACAGCATGGAGCAATCGCATGCTTTAGGTGCCCAGATCGCCAACGAATTAGTTGCCCCGGATTTAAAAGGCGTCTTTGTACTCAGTGATGGCCTCAATGTTAATGGTTCAGAACTGGTCGAAGGCCTGCAGGAAGTGTTACCCAACACCCCTATTACCGGCGGTCTGGCCGGCGATGATGCCAAATTTAGCAAGACTTTGTTATTGAATAATGATCAAATCAAAGATCGTATCGTCATTGCTGTCGGAATTTATGGCAAAGACGCGATTGTGACCAGTGGTGCCCTGGGTGGCTGGAAACCTTATGGTCCCCCCCGACGAATTACCAAAGCTATCAAAAATGTTGTTTATGAGATGGACAACAAACCTGCTTTACCACTTTATAAGATGTATATCGGCTATTATGCCAGTACCCTGCCCTCTTCAGGCCTGAATTTTCCGTTTGCAATTATGGATGATAAAAACGTCAATGTTATACGGACCCTGCTGTCGATTAATGAAAAAGACAACAGCATGACCTTTGCCGGTAATATCGCTGAAGGCTCAACCGTACGTTTTCTGAAGTCCGATCATGATCAGTTAGTTGCCGGTGCCAGTGAGGCTGCCCGGCAGATTTTATTGAAAAAAGTGGATATTAACGATAAAGCGCTGGCTATCTGTGTCAGTTGTGTGGGCCGTAAGCTGGTGATGGAAGACCAGGTTTCAGATGAGGTGTATGCAGTACAGCGCTTACTGGGTATGCAAACCGGTATCACCGGTTTTTACTCCAATGGTGAGATTTGTTCGGGAGAAGATGATAGTCACAGTCAGTTACATAACCAGACTATGACTATCGCCTATTTGAGCGAACACAATACCTAAAACCGTTAACGCTATGCCAGCTCTCTTGCTGCAGCCAGTAAGGCTAACCGTGCAATCACGCCATACGCATAAAAACGATTCGGCTCAGCATCCGGGTTATCAAATTTGTCCGGCGTAATACAGGACTGGGCAAACGCCAGAGGCTCGAAGTGCATTCCCGGCGCATTGAGGTTTTCATCAACGCCTCGACCAGTATGCACACGATAAAATCCACCGATAACAAAATGATCCATCATATAAATCACTGGTTCGGCTACCGCTTGCTCCTCACCCAGCGTTTCGAAGGTATACACCCCCTCCTGGACTAATACATTATCGACAACTAACCCTTCTTTGGCCGAAGACATTTTAGTGCGTTGCTTGCGGTTGAGATTCAACAAATCATCAGCACTTTTCACCATCATAATGCCCATGCCGTAGGTGCCGGAATCAGCTTTCACCACCACAAACGGTTCACGATCAATGCCATACTGATCATATTTATTCTGAATCGCCGTTAACAAGGTATTCACGTTACGCGCCAGGCACTCCATGCCGCTACGTTCCATAAAGTTAACCTCACCACACTGCAATGTCAGTGGTGATACCAGCCATGGATCTATCCCAATTTGCTCAGCAAAGGCATGTGCCACCATCGCATAGTGAGTAAAGTGATCGGACTTCTTGCGGGTCGCCCATCCGGCATTAAGTGGAGGAGCAAGCTGTTGTTCAAGGCCTTCCAGGATCGCTGGGCGGCCTCCTGACATATCATTATTCAGTAATACCAGACAGGGTGAAAAATCCCCAATCGCCACCCGATTGCCATGTCTTTCCAAAGGTGAAATTTCACAGCTTTTCCCCGAGGGCAATTCGACCTGAATGGTCTCGCTGATATCTTCGCGCAAACTTGCGATGCGAGCTTCCAGACCGGCCTTTTCGAAAATATCCCTTAAGGTTTCTATGCTCTCAAGGTAAAACAGATTGCGTGTATGATTTTCTGCAATGATCAACACCCGCCGGGCTTTTGGACAAAGCCGTTCGACTGCAGCCTGCGCGGCTTGCACACAAAGCGGCATAAATGCCGGGTTAAGATTGTTAAAACCAGCCGGAAACAGATTGGTGTCGACAGGGGCAAGTTTAAATCCGGAATTTCGCAAATCGACTGAAGCATAAAATGGCGCAGGGGTATTCAGCCATTGCTCGCGTAACCAGCATTCCACATCAGCCTGACGTTCCAGTAAATGCGATTCCAATTCCAGCAAAGGCCCGTTCAGGGAAGTAATGAGATGCGGTACAGCTGATGTCATGATGAACTCTCTAAATCAATTAAAATGAGGCTGGCACGGTTAGGGATTATTTATCTTTTATTGCCGCTACGTCTGGAAGCTATTTTCCCGCCCTTCTTGTGGCGATAAAAGATAAACAGACCCTAGTTACTGTGATATGGGACACAGATTGGATATTTCAAGTCATACATACTTTGCCATGCGTTTAGAAATGAAGGGATAACAGACCTTAACATCGAAAGTAGTCACTAGCCTGACGATCAAAAATGGGTTATCTTCAGGGTTGATTTTAATCGAATGTATCAGGCTGTAGGTAAAAATGACTGTGAGTGAGACTTTATCAGAATTTTCAGGCCTTAAGGTGATGGTCATCGACGACAGCAAAACGATTCGCCGTAGCGCTGAATCCCTGCTGCAGAAAGCAGGTTGTGAAGTGCTCACTGCCGATAATGGTTTTGAGGCTTTGCCAATCATTAGTGGTCAGCGTCCCGATATTATTTTTATTGATATCATGATGCCCCGTCTCGATGGTTATCAAACCTGCGCCTTGGTAAAAAACAATCCCAAGTATCGGGATATTCCGGTAGTCATGCTATCCAGTAAGGATGGTCTGTTTGACCGCGCAAAAGGGCGGGTTGTCGGTGCAGAACAATATCTGACCAAACCTTTTACTCGCGAAGACTTATTGGATGCAATACGGACGCATTTATTCAATACAAACAAGGAAGCTTAGGTTTTATATGGCTTTAATTTTGATAGCCGATGACTCGCCAACAGAAGTGTATGTGTTACAGAAGATGTTGGAAAAAAACGGTCACCAAGTGATCGTCGCCACAGATGGCGAGCAGGCAGTTGCAATGGCGCAATCCCAATTACCTCAACTAATATTAATGGATGTGGTAATGCCCGGTTTAAATGGTTTTCAGGCGACTCGCCGATTGACTAAAGACAGTGCTACGGCACATATTCCGATTGTGATCGTATCATCCAAGCATCAGGAAACTGATCGGATGTGGGGCATGCGGCAAGGGGCGCGAGGCTATCTTGGCAAACCAGTAGCTGAGGAAGACCTGATATTGCAAATTAATGAATTGGTGGAAGTGTCAGCATGACCACGATGGATAATCCAAAAGATATTATTGCCACGCTCAAGGACATCGAACGGCGCAGCCATCAGCGTATTGCGGGCTTATCCCAGCAGGATAATATGGAAGGTGCCTGGACAGCCATCGGCTTTCGTCTGGCTAATCTCCACCTGCTTATTCCACTTGGTCAATCCCGCGAAGTTTTTCCGCTGCCGCAACAAATCACCCCCGTTCCCAAATCGCAACCCTGGGTTGTCGGCATAACCAGCCTGCGCGGAGATTTGTTACCGTTAATCGATTTGAATTTATTTTTAGACGGTTCCAGCAACCCGACGGATAAACGCAAACGCGTTATCGTTTTGAATCACCCTGAGTTTTTCACGGGTTTGATTGTTGATGAAGTATTTGGTCTGAAGCATTTTCAACGCCAACCTGAACCGGCAGATGCAAGCCAGAATTTGCATCTCAAGCCGTATTTGCAGGGCCGACTATTCCAACAAGATACTTACTGGCATGTTTTCAGCCTGCTTAAGCTTGCGGAAGACCCCAGATTTTTGAATGCAGCCGCTTAACGATTTTATTTCAGGACACGCCCTATGAATGCCACCAGTAAACTGTTTTTTTCTTCGCTGCTCAGCGGCAAAAATCTGTTTTACCTTATCTTGATAATTGTGTTCAGTGGCTTGACGCTCGCCGGTATCTGGTTACTGGTTTCCGGACAATATGTTCTGGTCTACCCCGATCCACTGGTCACGGCTGCCGCCAGTGGTTTAAGCGTTATCTTAGCGGTGATATTTGCCTTGATGGTCGCTTATCAACCGTTACGTAAAATCAAACAATCCATGGATGAAATGGAATTACAAAATCGTCACAATCAGGATGCGATTTTACGATTACTGGATGAAATGGGTGATCTGGCCGACGGTGACCTGACCGTAACAGCGACCGTGACTGAAGATATCACTGGCGCGATTGCTGACTCCGTTAACTACACCATTGATGCGTTGCGCAGTCTGGTTGCACAGATTAACTCGACTACCTTACAGGTTGCATCCGCAGCACAGGAAACACAGGCTACCGCACTACATTTAACGGATGCCAGTGAACACCAGGCTCAACAGATTTCTGAAGTCAGTTCGGCGATTACTCAAATGGCGGCTTCCATTGAACTGGTTTCTGAAAATGCCAGCCAGTCTTCTGAAGTTGCGAAACAGTCAGTAAGCCTTGCCGTGCAAGGTAATGGCGCGGTGAAAAAAGCTATCCACGGTATGGACACTATCCGCGAGCAAATTCAGGAAACCTCCAAACGGATGAAACGTCTTGGTGAAAGTTCACAGCAAATCGGTGAAATCGTTGAACTGATCAATGACATTGCTGAACAAACCAATATTTTGTCTCTGAACGCCGCGATTCAGGCCGCCATGGCAGGTGAAGCTGGTCGTGGTTTTGCGGTGGTTGCAGATGAGGTTCAGCGACTGGCGGAACGCTCAGGCAGCGCTACCCGACAAATTGATGCATTGGTTCGCACCATTCAAAGTGATACCAGCGAAGCCATCAGCTCTATGGAACAAAGCACGGCTGAAGTGGTTTCCGGTGCCCGATTATCGCAAGATGCAGGGGCTTCACTGGAACAGATTGAAACGGTATCTCAGCAATTAGCCGAACTGATTAACAATATTTCCAGCAATGCAAAACAACAGGCAACAGCGGCTATTGGTACTTCAGAAAATATGAGTGTGATTCAGGAAATCACCATGCAGACTTCAACTGGTACCAATGAGAGCGCAGCGGCGATCGGCAGGCTGCTTGAACTGACAAACGAACTGCGTAAGTCAGTCTCCGGCTTCAAGTTACCCTGATGCAGGCTGAGCCAGCGGAGATTTGCATATGACTCAATCCAGAGGCAATTACCATGCGCTGACATGGCTTCAGGATGAATTACAGAATTCACTCGCTGCGGCATTGCAATCTGTTCAGACCTATATTGAGGATCCTCAACATTCTGAATCTCTGAGCCGCTGTGTTGAGCATTTGTATCAAGTTAACGGTACATTGGAAATGCTTAATCTGGATGGTGCTCAGTTGCTCGCAGCTGAAATGCAATCCGTTGCGGGTTATATGCGTTCATTTCCGGAAGAAAAACAAAATCCGGCACTGGAAACGCTGACTCGCAGCCTGATTCTGTTGCCGACATATTTACAAAAATTAAATGAGAAATTTCCCGATAATGCTTTATGTCTGCTGGATTCAGTCAATGAATTGAGATTATTGCGTGATAAGCCCGAGATAGCGAAAACAGATGTATTTACGCCTGACCTCACGCAAAAGCTACCCGATAACATTCTCCCGAATCCAGGACAATCTGCTCCATCACTGGATTTAGACAGACACAAAGTAGCCCATGTATTTCAACACTTGCTGTTGACCTGGATGCGTGAAAAAGATGACAAAAACCTGCGAAAAATGCGTGGAATTTTGCGCCATTTACGATTGCAGTGTACACAGGAAAAAACCACCTTATTCTGGTGGGTCGCTGAAGCCCTGCTGGAAGGTCTGGCACATAGAGGCATCCGCGATGATGCCAGCGCCAAACAGCTTATTGGCAAAATGGCTTCACCAATAAGACTGGTTTGTGAAGGGGATGAAAACTCGCTATTAGCGGGATATCCGGAAACCTTATTAAAACAATTGCTATTACTGGTCGCCAGTTCAAGCAGTTATGGTCCATTGGTCACTGGCGTTAAAGAAAGCTATGCCCTGACCTTCTATGACCAGGCGTCACAGCTCATTGGTCACAGTGATTCCGCATTAATAGAGGCTCAAAATGCCTTGCTGGAACAACTCGAAGAATTAAAAGAGCGTATTAGCCAGTTTGATATCGCTGAAGATCAAGCCGATGATGCCGTCAATGATATCAGTCTGCAATTGCTGAGCATGGCAGATACACTGTCACTGCTACAGCATCAGGCGCAAAGTGACTGTTTGCAACGCCAACACTCTGCGCTGCAAAAATGTCTGGCAACGGATAAGTCCTATCATGAACAGTTGACCAGTCTGGCCGATGACCTGCTGCAGATCGAAGCCCTGCTGAGACAAACTGATGCCTCGGATGCGATTAATCGCCAATTACAAAAAACCGTTTTAACGGAATGTCTGAATGAATTAGCCAGCATTAAAGAAGTGTTAATCCTGCAATCAAATCATCAGTCGGAGAATACTGGTGCAATACAGGAAAACTTAACCAATAGTTTACGTATGCTGGCCGGCAGCCTGGATGTTCTGGACATCAATAATGCTGCCGCTCTGTTCACTTCTCTGGCCAATAAATTCGCTGATGAAACATCATTATTAACTGACGCCCAGTATCAACAGGATTTGGCAGAAATCTTGGCTTCAGCAGAAATTTATCTGGATGATCTGCATCGGAATGGCCAGGCTGATGAGAATATTCTGCAAACAGCCATGCAGACATTGCAAAATTTTGGTCAAAGCTCTGGCAAAACCGACTCATTGGAACTGCCCGAGATTGATTTTTCTGTCGATGACGCCAGTGGAAACGAATCAGTAGTTGAAAATCAGAATTTAACTTCCATTGCTTTATATATCAAGGCGCTCGAAGATAAAGCAACAGATATCGACGTATCGCAACTCAGCATCACTCCAGCTGAACAGGAATCTGTTGATGCGCAAAGCATCATCTATTCAGCGGATCGAGATGAGACTTTGGAATTGCCCGAAATTGATTTTTCTGTCGAGGGCTCCAGTGAAGTCAAATCAACAGCTGAAACATTGAAATTGAGCTCTGTTGATTTATACATCAGGGCTCTCGAAGACAAAGAAACAGATACAGCTGCTTTGCAATTGGAAGATTTCAATCCGCTTGCCATCGACTTCAGTGAGAACGTCACAGCAGATGAAACATTGGAATTGCAAGATTATCAATCAACTGATTCCAGCTTTGACCAGACAGAGGCTGAGGCACTGGAACCCGTTGATCTTGAAGTACAAACGCCTTTAACTGCTGAAGCAGTCGCTCATCCAGAAAACAGCGACAAGCCTGTATCTGGAAATTGGCAATTTGAAGAGCATATTAATCCTGAAATCGCCGAAGTTTTTGTTGAAGAAGCCAATGAGGTTTTAACTGATCTGCAGCAATTATTGCCTGTCTGGTGTGAAACACCGGAATCCGGAGATTTATCCACTATCAGAAGACACTTTCATACTCTTAAAGGAAGTGGTCGGATGGCGGGAGCAACGACCATTGCCGACATGGCGCAAGCGGTTGAATATTTATTAAATCAAATTTTAGATGGCGTAGTAGAGGGCTCGGATGAAGTCATGGCTTTAGTCATGGAAGCCGTGCCCGAAGTCAAAGACTGTCTGAATTCATTTACTCAGGCACAGCCTGATTTCACAGATTCTGCCCAAGCATTAACCATTCTGGCCCGACAACTTGCAGAACAGGAAAGTGTGCTGGAAGTAGATGAAGAAGACAAAGCACTGCGGGATATTTTCTATCAGGAAGCAGAACAGCATCTGCAAACCTTATTTTCAGAAACGGCCATTCTGCAAACGGGTAAAGTCATCAACAAAACCATGCTCAGTGCAGCGCATTCACTTAAAGGCTGTGCCAATATTGCTGATATAAAACCTGTCGCGATAATTGCCACCCAGCTGGATCAGACTTTCCGTAACCTTTATCATCAGCAACAAACTTTTACCAATGAGTCCATTAGTGAATTGAATGACATCATTGTTGAATTGGGTCAGTTGCTGCAGTCGGTCAAAACCGGTGCCGTGGAGCCTGATATTCGTTTACTGGATCGGCGGATTTTTGAGCTGTGTCCAAAAAAATCAGAACAAACCTACAGCGCACGACTCGATCCTGAACAGCTTGTCAGTTTTCTTGAGGAAACGGATAGTTTATTAAATGATTACGGCCAGCAGTTTGAGCAATGGCAACAAACGAATGATGAGGCTCCCCCAGCACTTCGGCAGACGTTAAACACACTGGCAGAGAACGCAGAAAACAGCGCTTTGCCACAACTCGCTGCCCTTTATCAGCTTATGCAACGACTGGTCTCACATCCTCAAAGTCGCAGCGATAATTTGAGAGTGCTGCTTGATGAGGCTCTGGAAATTGTTAATGACCAGATCGAATCACTGATACAACACAAGGCACCAGCGGATTTTACGGCTTTCCGTGAACAAATCCGCTCCACCTTGACGGCTTTAGACAATGTTTCAACAATAGATGTTGATCCCGAAATTCTGGAAGCATTTACTGAAGAAGCCGCAGAACTGTTGATATCTACTGATCGGGCTATCAAACAATGGCAGACTGAACCTGACAATCCGGCGGGTTCGATGCAGTTACAGCGTGATTTACATACGCTTAAAGGCGGTGCGAGGCTTACCGCTACTACGGCAATGGCTGATCTGACTCATCAGACAGAAACCCTGGTTCTCTCGGTGACCGAGCAGCTGGAAAAATCAGACGAAGGCTTTTTTAATCTATTGCAACGCTGTCAGGATCGCCTGACAGAAATGCAGGAACAATTGGCGAACCGTTCAGACATTCCTGCAGCCAATGATTTGCTGCAAGATATTCAACAATACTCAGGTTATGTGCCTGCTGATATCGACAATAGGGACATGCTGCCGGAGCCAACTTCTTTCATTGAGCTGCCTCAGCCGGAAGCCAGTAATATTGCCAGAGATTCAGTCGATAAAACCAAATCCAGCTCGCAAAGCTCTGAGAAAATCAGGGTACGGGCGGATCTGCTGGACTATCTGAGCAATTTTGCCGGTGAAGTCAGCATTACCCGCGATCAGGTCACCCAGCAACATGGTGTGATGCATCAGCAGCTTGAAGAAATGGAAGAGACGGTATCTCGTTTGCATGAACAGTTGCGCAAACTGGAAATCGAAACCGAAACACAGATCCTGTTCCGTTATGAAGACACTGTCCATGATGCGAACGCAGAATTCGATCCACTGGAACTGGATCGTTTTTCGACCATCCAGCAACTCTCACGAAGTCTGACTGAAACCGTTAACGATTTGAATAATATCAGCCGTTCGATGGGTAATCTGATGCGTGAAACAGATATTCTGTTACTACAGCAATCCCGGTTGAACACTGACTTGCAACAAGGCCTGATGCACACCCGTCTGCTGCCATTTAATTCAATAGTACCGCGACTGGAAAGAATTGTTCGACAAACCAATAGTGAGCTGAATAAACAATCCCAATTATTGGTTAGCGGCGCGGATTTGGAACTGGATCGAACCATTCTGGATCGACTGGTGGCGCCGATCGAACATATTCTGCGTAATGCTATTGCACATGGTCTGGAAACGACTGATGAACGGACACAACAAGGTAAGGATCAAACGGGTAAACTGCAGATCAGCATGCAACGTGAAGGGTCGGAGGTATTAATCACGATTGCTGATGACGGTCAGGGGTTGAACATCGAAAAAATCAAACAGCGGGCAATCTCACAGAATTTAATCGATCCATCCAACATTCCCAACGAACAGACACTGATTCAGTTAATTCTGACCTCTGGATTCAGTACTGCTGACAAGATCTCACAGCTCGCTGGCCGAGGTGTCGGTATGGATGTTGTCAGCAACGAAATCCGTGCTCTTAAAGGTCGTCTATCGATCAGTTCACAACCCGGTAAGGGCACCCAGTTTCTCCTGCGCTTGCCGTTGACACTGTCAGTGATGCAGGCTTTGTTGATTTCAGTAAATCAACAGCAGTTTGCTGTGCCGCTTTCGGCTGTCAATGCCGGTGGCCGTATCACTCTTCAGCGCATTAGTGAATTGATGGCTCAGGAAAAGCCCAGTTATACTTTCCATGGCGAACAGTATGATTTTATTCCATTAAGTAATTTGTTGGGGCAGCCTCTTAATCTGCTGGATAATCTGCGCCAACAAATGCCGCTGCTGCTGTTTCGCAGTGGTGATATCAGAATTGCGCTAGCGGTTGATAGCATTGATAGTAACCGGGAAATTGTTATCAAATCAGTCGGCGCCCAGCTCGCTCAAATTAGTGCGATTAATGGTGCGACCATTCTGGGTGATGGGCGAGTGATCTTCATTCTGGATATCCCGACATTGATCGAAAGCTACCAGGCACCAAGTGGTACGATCAATCTGCAGCAAGCCAGCGAAAGTTTTCAACAGATCGAAGTCAATCGTAAACCACTGGCCATGATCGTAGATGATTCAATTACCATGCGTAAAGCAACGGGAGGTCTGTTAACACGTCTAGGTTTTGATGTGGTGACCGCAAAAGATGGAGTGGATGCTTTGGCGCAACTATACGAACAAACTCCGGATATCGTGTTACTGGATGTCGAAATGCCTCGTATGGATGGCTTTGAATTTGCTTCCATTATCCGAAATGATGCGCAGTTCAAACATTTACCTATCGTGATGATTACCTCGCGAACTGGCGACAAGCACCGTCAAAGGGCATTAAGCATTGGAGTGAATGCCTACCTTGGTAAACCCTATCAGGATGATGAGTTGATTATTTCACTGAAACAACAACTTGCCTATCGATATCCGAATGAAAAGCGTTGAGAAAACTCACTAAAGGCGATTATGAGTAAAGAAACTGATTTCATTCATTGCATGTTGATTCCACTTCGACAACATTATTTATTGCTGCCGAATCCAACGATTGCTGAAGTCATTCCACTGCCTCGACTTACAGATAGCGATATTGACTCAGCCTGGTATATCGGTCAGTTTTTCTGGCGCGAATTACCATTACAAGTGATTGATCTGGAAACGCTGATTGGCAGCGGTCAACAAAACAAGCGGCAAATGAATAAACTTTGTGTGATCAACGGCATCAATAGTGAAGCCAAAATAAAAAACTATGCTGTTGCCTGCTGTGGTTCTCCTCAGCTTATTACAATTAATGAAACTGCCCTGCAACCCACTCACGATATTGTCGATTCCGACTGGCTACACTGTCAGATAAAGATTGGCTCCAATGTAGCTTTTATCCCCAAATTAGACAATATTGAAACTCATCTTCAAAACAGTTTGTCCGGAAATACATCCTCTGACAATTTGCTTTAAGATACCGGCATGAAAACTCAAATTCGTATAGCAATGCTGCTGATGCTCGCAGCTTTTTTACCAGTTCAGGCCATGGCTGAAGCTGATCTCAATCAACAGCGCAAGCTTTACCAGCAAGCCAAAAATGCGTTACAAACGCATCAGTTGACTCAGTTTCGCAAACTACAGGATCAGCTGAAAGGCTATCCGTTGCAGGAATATCTTGATTACTTATATCTGCAACACCGACTAAACGCTGCTGAAACAGCAAACATCAAAGAATTTCTGCAAACGCGGGAAGAAAGTTTTTTCAAGTCTCGCCTGCGCAGTGCCTGGCTGGATAAACTGGCAAGCAAACAACAATGGCAACAGTATCTGGAGTTTTATCAAGCGCCTCAATCTGCTGCACGTGAGTGCCACTATGTCCGGGCTTTGATCGCCAGCAATCAACCACAAGCCGCTGCCGAAGCATTTGAAAACCTCTGGTTAGTCGCAGCCTCACAGGACAAGGCCTGTGATCCGGTTTTTCATCACGCTGAACAACGTGGCTGGTTAACCGATGAACTACGCTGGCAACGAATGCTGCTGGCGTTACGTAACCAGCAGTTTCCTCTGGCAAACTATCTTGCTAAAACTGTAGAACAGAGCGGAACCGCACAAGCCTGGGCGAAACGATGGGAAGATATTCATAAAAACCCTGCCAGCCTGCTGTCACAATTGCCAGCTTCAGCCCCCATTCAGGGAGTGTCTCTGGCGCAGGATGTTCCAATGGCTCGGGAAATTCTGGTTTATGGCTTGAAACGTTTGGCCAAACAAAATCCTGCAAAGGCCTACTCTCACTGGAAGCGATTGGAAAGCAATTATCAGTTTTCCATCGATGAACGCCACGAGGTTCAGGGCAGCATCGGTCTGTGGGCCGCTTTGAATCGTGACGATAAAGCACTTTACTATTATGGCGATACGCCAAATCACCCATGGCGTGTTCGTGCAGCCTTATGGCAGCAAAACTGGCCTGAAGTACAAAAAGCCATTGCCAGTCTGGATGAAAACACGCGTCAGCAAACACGTTGGCAATATTGGCTTGCCAGAAGCCTCGCCGAGTTAGGCCAACGCACTGAAGCCGAGGCTATATGGCGTACCTTAGTGGATGAACGTGATTTCTACGCTTTTTTGGCTGCCGACAAGGTGGACAAAGAGTATGCGATGAACCATCATCCAATTGTCGCAGAACCACATTACCGCAATTCCATTATCAATTTAGCCAGCGTGAAACGCATGCGTGAGTTTTACTTGCAGGATGAATTACTTGATGCCCGCCGCGAAGCCTATTTTCTGCAACAGACATTAACGCCTCGCGAGTTGCAGATTGTGGCCACTGAAACCCATAATTGGGGTTGGCATAATCAAACTATTGCCCTTTTGGGCACTGCACGTTACTGGGACGCCTTGGATTTACGCTTTCCAGTGCTTTATGACACGGAAATGCGACAAGCCAGTGCCAACGTTGGAGTTGATACTTCATGGCTGCTTGCCATTGCCAGACAGGAAAGTGCTTTTAACCCTCGAGCACGCTCTCATGCTGGTGCCATGGGGTTAATGCAGATCATGCCGGCGACTGGCAAACAAGTGGGACGTTGGCTTAATAAACCCTTGCAGCAGGATTCTGAACTCTACTACCCGCCACGTAATATTGAGATGGGTAGCTTTTATATCCGACGCATGCAGGACCAGTTTCAAAACAACCCTGTACTGGCTACGGCATCATACAATGCTGGGCCAAACAATGTTTCACGCTGGTTGCCAGAACAGATCATGCCCGCAGATATCTGGATAGAAAATATTCCCTACACTGAAACCCGTCGCTATGTTCGTAGTGTGTTCAGTTATGCCGCCACCTATGATCATCAGCGAAAACAAACCATCAAGCGGATGTCGGAACGGATGCCTGCAGTACATCCAAAAAAACCTTAATATAGCGATATGCAATTATTTAAAGTCGGTGGTTGTGTTCGGGATCGCTTACTGGGACTCCCGGTAAAAGACCGTGATTGGGTAGTGGTTGGCAGCAATGTCAATGAAATGCTGGCTCAGGGATTTCGTCCAGTGGGTAAGGATTTCCCTGTTTTTCTGCATCCACAGACGCACGAAGAATATGCGCTCGCCCGCACTGAACGAAAAACCGCCCCGGGTTATCATGGCTTTGATTTTCACGCTTCTCCCGAGGTTACTCTGGAAGAAGATCTGGCTCGGCGTGACCTGACCATTAATGCGATGGCTGAAGATGCACAAGGCAATGTCTATGATCCATTTAATGGCCAAGCCGATCTGCAAAATAAAATTCTGCGCCATGTATCCCCTGCATTTGTTGAAGATCCGGTTCGTGTGCTGCGACTCGCGCGTTTTGCTGCACGCTTTGGTTTTCAAGTTGCTGACCAGACCAAACAGTTAATTTCGATAATGATTGCCCACGGCGAGTTGGAACATCTGGTTGCCGAGCGCGTCTGGCAAGAGCTGGAAAAAGCGCTTCAGAGCAAACAACCCTCGTTATTTTTTTACTGTCTGCGTGATGTGGGGGGATTAACGATTCTGTTTCCGGAGATTGATCGACTGTTTGGTGTGCCGCAACATGCCAAATGGCATCCTGAAGTGGATACCGGTGTGCACGTCATGCTGGTCTTGGATCAAGCAGCCAGACTCAGCGACGATCTGGCCGTGCGCTTTGCTGCTTTATGTCATGACCTGGGCAAGGGCACTACGCCTATTGAGATTCTGCCAAGTCATAGAGGTCATGAGGCACAAAGTATCGCATTGACCCGAAACCTGTGTGAACGCTTACGAGTGCCACGCGAAATAACCAGTCTGGCAATAAAAGTTGCAGAATTTCATACTCATTTTCATTTGTTATTCGAATTATCAGCTGCTGAGGTATTGGCCGTATTTGAAGGTCTTGATGCCTTTCGTAAACCGCAGCGTTTTGCACAATATCTGTTGGCTGGTGAAGCCGATTTTCGTGGGCGGCCCGGATACGAAAATGCCGATATACCGGAAAAAATCGCATTTCAAGCCTGTTTTGATGCTGCTCAACAGATAAACGCTGCACCGTTTGTCAAAGAAGGTCTGCAGGGACCTGCCATCGCTACCGCAATTGCCGGACAACGGTGCAAGGTTATTGATGAAGTGCTGAAAAAACACTGATTACACAACTGCCTGAACCTTACAGGCACCAGGTGCATGACGTATACTGTTGTCTTTTTTTATCAGACAGGATTTCTTCCATGAGCAGTCAAATCTCCGCCAACTGGACCAGTGTTAATGCCGCCTGTCAGCCTCTGGTTGATCAATTAATCAATAACGCTCAGGCCCTTCAACTGGAAATCAGTTATCTGTCCAATGGCACTCGTGTGGTTGATGCCGGCATCAAAGCCTCCGGCGGTCTTGAAGCTGGACGTTTGATTGGTGAAATCTGTATGGGTGGATTAGGTACCGCAACCTTGGGCAGCAACAGTGGTTTTGCGGAATGGCCCTGGTCGGTGAATGTCCATGCAAAAACACCTGTTTTAAGTTGCCTGGGTAGTCAATATGCCGGTTGGAGTCTTTCTCACAAAAGTGAAGATGTAAAATTTTATGCGCTGGGTTCTGGTCCAGGCAGAGCACTGGCAGCCAGGGAAGAATTATTTAAAGAATTCGGCTACCAGGATAAAGCGGATTCCACCGTTATTGTGCTCGAAGTCGATAGCATGCCGCCAGTGGAAATTGCCGATAAAATTGCTGATAACTGCGGCATAAAACCTGAAAATCTGACCTTAATCCTGACACCAACCACCAGCCTGGCGGGGGTAATGCAAATTGCCATCCGGGTACTTGAAGTTGCTATGCATAAAGCGCATACCCTGCACTTCCCGATGGACAAAATCATCGATGGTTTTGGTACAACGCCTGTCGCCCCCCCCGGTGGTGATTTCATGACCGGCATGGGCCGCACCAATGATGCCATTCTCTATGGCGGTACCGTACATCTGTTTGTAGACAGCAGTAACGATGAAGCACGTGATTTGGCTGAGAAAATGCCAAGTAACACGTCATCAGATTATGGCCGTCCATTCGGCGAGATTTTCAAATCGTATGAATACGACTTTTTCAAAATTGACCCGATGCTGTTCAGCCCGGCGAAAGTGATTGTTACCAGCACACAAACCGGAAAAAGCTTCACGGCAGGTGAATTGAATGCCGAGTTATTAAAGCAATCTTTCGGGTTTTAATAATTGAAAATGCACCATTCCCGCGTCGCTATTTTTAACGATACTCATGGTTGGCACAGTGTCCAGCTGACTGAGGCGTTATCTGCACTGGGTATAGAGGCCGTGCTTATCGATCTGGCAGATTGCCGGATCGATACCCGCAGCACCACAGGCATGGTGATTCCTCAATTTGAGAACACTTTGCCCGATGCCGTTCTGGTACGAGGTATTGCCCCGGGAAGCCTGGAACAAATCACTTTACGTATGGATGTATTGCATACGCTTGCTGAATTGGGGGTGCCGGTTCTGAATCCGGCCCATGCGATTGAACTGACAGTTGATAAAGCCCGAACATCACTAAGACTGCATCTGGCCAATATTCCTTCACCTCATACCTGGGCTTGTGAAAACCGTGAGCAAGCATTGCAAATTGCCCGTGAAGAATTCGCAAAAGGATTTAGTCTGGTCGTTAAACCCTTATTTGGCTGTCAGGGTAAAGGTATTCAGCGCATCGATGAATTATCCCAGCTGGATAATCTGGCGGTTGTTGGTGAGGCGTATTATCTGCAACATTATGTTACACCCGCACAATCAGATTGCTGGCAGGACTGGCGACTGATGGTGGTTCATGGTGAAGTCATTGCGGCAATGACCCGCCGTTCAAAACATTGGATCACCAACTTTGCTCAAGGTGCCAATTGTTTTGCCAGCACGGTGACACATGAAATGGCTCAACTCGCCATCCAGGCGACGGCGGTAGTTGAAGCTCCATATGCCGGAGTCGATCTGATTCAGGATCAACAAGGTCGTTTCAGTGTATTGGAAGTAAACAGTGTACCGGCCTGGAAAGGCTTATATCAGGCCACTGGAATTGATGTTGCTGGCCGATTGGCATCCATGGTGGATACCACCATCCAACAAAATCAGAAGCTGTCACTTCCAGAACATGCTAGCTGAACAACAGATTGCTGAAAGTGTCCGCTGGGCCTGTGAACAGGAAGTAAATGCTCCCAAACCAGGCAATGTCAATGTCTGGAGTGACGGTCACAATATGGCGGTGCAGGACTTTTTATTAAGCGCCACCGCTATCGCTCCCATAATGGCTCTACCGAATCTAACCGTTGGCGAACGGATTCTGCAAGCGCTTGAAGCAACCCGTAAGGTCGTTAACTGCAATACCAACCTTGGCATAGTGTTATTGTTTGCGCCGCTATGTGATGCGATTCAACGATGCGCCAGTTTCGATCAGTTATCCTCTGAACTTGAAATCACTTTAAAGACGTTAACACTGGAAGATGCTCGATTTTGTTATGCAGCAATTCGCCTGGCCGAAGCCGGTGGAATGGGTGTCCAGGCAGAAGAAGATATTAATCAACAACCAAATGTCACCTTGTTAGAAGCCATGGCATTAGCGCAAAATCGGGATACTATCGCTTTACAATACATTAACAACTACCAGCAAATATGGGATATTGGCTATAAAGAATTGACAGAAGCGCTAAAATGTGGGGAAAAGGTTGAATGGGCCACCACAATCGCGTATCTTTACCTACTAGCACGTGTGCCGGATACTTTGATTATTAGAAAGCAATCTCGGCATATCGCCCAGACAGTGGCACAGAAGGCACAGTTATTTATTTTAAAAATGAATAAAAATAGACCCTTAAATAAATCAACAGCTGAGTTGACCGTCTGGGATCAAGAACTAAAGAGTCACGCCATTAATCCCGGAACCTCCGCAGATATGACCGCAGCAGCTTTGTTGTTATATGCCTTTGAGCAGGCGTTTGATTCTAACCGAATTTCAGTAGCACGATGCTTATAGCGGGCGGCACTGAGCAGGTGATACGTTCCTTTATTACGTATAAACCTCAATCTCACAAAAACGATTGAGGAAAAAATGAGCCTTTTTGACAATTTTTTTGGAACAGGAAAATATAACATGCCAGTTATCGATCGCGTACTTGTAGGTGAATCCTTAGTCATTGAAGATGGTGACTTAGACAACGTTGCTCACATTGACTTATTAATGGGCCCACGTGGTTCAGCAGCAGAAGATGCTTTCTGCCGCACTATGACCGACCAGAAACAAGGTGTTAACGGCCTGTTGGCTGTTGTTGCACCTAACCTGATGGTCAAACCAGCCACCGTTATGTTCAACAAAGTAACGATTAAAAACATGAAACAAGCTGTGCAAATGTTTGGCCCAGCACAACGTGGTGTTTCTGTTGCCGTTGCTGAATGTGTTGAAGATGGTACCATCCCTGCCAGTGAAGCTGATGATTGCTTTATCTGTGTTGGTGTCTTCATTTCACCAACTGCTGACAGCGATGAAAAAATTCAGGACTGGAACTACCGTGCCACTAAAGAAGCTATCAAACGTGCAGTAGCTCGTGAGCCTAAAGCGGCTGACGTGCTTGCACAATATAAAGCTTCTGAACACCCATTTGGTGCTAAGTAAGTTTTAGATTGATGTAGATGCCGCCCTTCGGGGCGGCATTTTCAATTAGAGTTAGTTCATTATCAGGCGTATCGTATCGACGCTAAGTTTACCCTTGTGCAAAACGCTGGCAACCAGTGCCCCATCCGTACCTATTCCCTCTAAATCCAATAAATCGTCTTTTCCTCGTACACCACCCGCTGCCATCAATTTTGCTTCTGGCTTGAGTAATTGTATTTTTTTCAATAATTGCATATCCGGCCCGGCATCACTGCCCACATTATCCAAACTCATAACAATTATTGTGTCTGGCCATAAATGACTCAGTTCGAGTAAATTATAATTCCCTAATAAATTTCCCTTTCGAAAATCCAATGACAGGATAAATTCAGTTTGCTGCAATTCCTGAAGCAAATCTTCATCCTCAAGACTTTCGCTCCCCAACACCGGTTTGATATTTGGCAGATCATGCCAGATTAACCATTCATTCAGGTTGCGGATCCCGGCATCCAGCCAGATTGTCAGTTGTGGGTAAAGTGTGTGTAATTGCAGATAAAATGCTTTATCAACTCTTCCACTTTCAATGGCATCCAAATCGGCTATATAGATAACCGGAAATGGAAACCAGGTTAGAAGTTGTTTTATCACCGCATGTGGATACACACTGGACGTGAGTTGTGACTCAATTGGCAGGTATTGATCACGCTGACCACCACGGGCATGCACAACCTTGCCCCCCATCAGATCAATGACCGGTATAATCAACACTTCTTTTATAAACCTCAGAAAAATGAACTTAGTCGTCTACGAGCATATCACCAGTGGCGCTTTGTGTGACGAGCCTTTGCCAGCATCGCTCGCACATGAAGGCGAAATGATGCTGGCTGCCATTTTGCAGGATCTGCTAGAGCTAAACCAGATTCAAATCACAATTCTTCGGGATGCCCGGCTAACTCAACCAGCATGGATGATAACTTCCACCAGAATCACTATAAACACTTGTACCAATCCACGGGAATTTAAACAGCAGTGGCAGGATTGTTTGGAAAAGCATGCGTTTTTTTTGCTGATCGCCCCGGAAACAGACTATGTTCTATGCTCTTTGCAACAACAGGTTATCGCTGCCGGTAAAACCTATCTCGGCTGCTCAGCAGAGGCAACCAGGCTCTGTAGTGATAAATTACTTTGTTATGAACAACTGCAAAAAGCAGAAATTGCCACACCAACGACCTTTTCTGCCAGAAATGCATTATTGGACAAATGCCTGATAAACCAATCCTATGTCGTAAAACCACTGGATGGGGCAGGTTGCCTTGATACATTCATTTTTGAATCTATCCAGCAAACACGAGAGTATTTACTGACTTTGCCTCCAAACAGTCGAGACAGACTAATCGTTCAGCCCTATATTGATGGGACGGCATTAAGCATCAGCCTCTATGTTGATCAAGATAAACCGCAGCTACTGTCAATTAATCAGCAATTAATCGAACAACATGCCGATCAATTTGTCTTTCAAGGGTGTTTAATAAACAGTGTGGCAAAACCAGCATTTTCTGAACAGCAGGCGATGCAGCTTGCCACCAGGATCCATCAGAGTTTTACCGGATTGTCAGGCTTTGTTGGCATCGACTTTATTCTAAGCAATGAAGGTCCGGTGGTGGTGGACATCAATCCACGTCTGACAACTGCCTATGTCGGCCTGTCGACAGCAAGAAAACACAATTCCGGACTGCCTTTATTGCAGCATTTACAACGTTTGAATCAACAAGAAGCGCACTATGCATAGACAAGAAAAAGGCTGTTTCAGTGGTTGGGATATTGGTGGGGCACACTTAAAAGTAGCGCGTTGTGATAATGAAGGACAACTGTTACAGGCTATCGAACTGCCCTGTCCGCTTTGGCATGGAAAAGATGCTTTGCGTAAAGCTATCAGGCTGGCCCTGGATACGTTGAATAATGAACTGGATCAGCAACTGATCACTATGACTGGAGAGCTCGCGGATTGTTTTGCTGACAGAGCTGCCGGCGTATCGGAAATTCTGGCCTGTGTGGCGGAATATTTTCCAGCCGATCGGGTTTCAGTCTTCAGTAAAGATGGCTGGTTAAGTCAGGAAGAAGCTCGAATTAACTGGGATAGGGTAGCTTCAATGAATTGGCTGGCCAGTGCCCAATTAACTGCAGCCCACTATCCGACTGCTTTGCTGATTGATTGCGGCAGCACCACCACGGACATTATAGCGTTGGTTCAATCGCTGCCCGAACTGACCGCCTATGATGATCAAGGTCGGTTAATCAGTGGTGAATTGCTGTATACGGGGGTCATTCGTACACCGTTAATGGCTGTCAGCCAGAAGCTACCATTTCGTGGTAATTGGCAAACTATCACCGCTGAGTTATTTGCCACCACCGGAGATTGCTGGCGTATTCTGGATGAAATAAGCGCTGCACAGATTAACGATAGAAGTGCTGATGGCAATGATTGGACAATCGAAAATTGCCAACGAAGATTGGGCAGAATGCTGGGGACCGATGCCAATTTATTTTCTGCAACAGACTGGAAAAATGTCGCACAATGGTTCACTGAACAACAGCTTCAGCAAATTCACAATGCCTGTTTGCAGGTATTGTCTGCGCATCCGGATGTTGACCAGCAAGCCCCGGTTATTGGTGCGGGGACTGGACGTTTTATCACCAAACTGCTCGCCCATCGCTTACAACGCCCGTATATGGATTTTGATAATCTGCTTGGCGCGCATGAAACCGCTGCAGCTTATGCGCCTGCAAGTGCGCTTGCGCTTCTAGCACAGAGGCAGTTCACGTAAAATATCGTGATGAATTCTCAATTGCCTACCTTATGCGCTGAGCTAACCTATCAAGCTGACAGCGCTATCCTGTTTGCTGCTATCCGTGATCTGCCGTGGGCAGTGTTTCTGGATAGCACCATGACTGAAGGAGAAAACGGGCGCTTTGATATTGTTGCGGCAGATCCCTTTATAACCCTGCAAACCCAGGATCAAACAACGGCGATTCAACATCGAAATGCCGATAGCAGCCAATCCGCTAAGGATCCTTTTTTATTGCTGCAACAGGTTCTGCAGCAATACGCTCAAGCGTCAACTCACCTTCCCTTTTGTGGTGGCGCCATTGGTTATTTCGGTTATGACCTCGGTCGCAGAATTGAGAATCTGCCAAGTCTGGCAGTGGATTCAGAACAGATACCGGAAATGGCTGTGGGCATTTATGACTGGGCGGTGATTAATGATCATCAACAACAACGCTGCTGGTTGGTAAGCCATGCATTAGATCCTCATACTCAGAAAAGTTGGTCTGAATTATTAAACCGGCTACAGACGACCCAAAAAGCGGATCACTCAAAATTTAATGTGTTTGGTGAACTGCGCTGTAATATGGATCAACAAGCCTATCAAACGGCCTTTCAAAAGATAAAAAACTATATTACCGAAGGTGATTGTTACCAGGTAAATCTGGCAAAACGCTATGAAATAGAGGCTGATGGTGATCCCTGGGCAGCTTATCAGCAATTACGCCAACAAAATGCTGCGCCTTTTTCGGCATTTATAACCACGCCTGACGCGACCATTTTAAGCTCATCACCTGAGCGATTATTGCGTGTCAAAAATAAACAGGTGGAAACCAAACCGATTAAAGGCACTCGTCCACGCGATTTAAATGATCCCCAACGCGATAAACTGCTTGCCAGACAATTACAAAACAGCCTTAAAGATCGTGCAGAAAACGTGATGATTGTGGATTTACTGCGCAATGACCTGGGTAAGGTCTGCAAGCCGGGTTCAATATCTGTTCCGACACCCTTTGCCCTGGAGTCCTTTGCGACAGTTCATCATCTGGTCAGCACCATCACTGGTGTATTGGCCGAAGATCAAGATGCCGTAAGTTTGTTAAGGGCCTGTTTCCCGGGGGGATCCATTACTGGTGCGCCAAAACTGCGCGCCATGGAAATTATCGAAGAGCTCGAACCACAGCGGCGTGGTGTGTATTGTGGCAGCATTGCTTATATTGGTTTCGATGGCAATATGGATAGCAATATTACTATTCGTACTTTGGTATTCAGTGATAAGCGTCTGCGATTCTGGGCAGGAGGTGGCATTGTTGCCGATTCTGAACTGAATTCTGAGTATCAGGAAGTAGCCGATAAAGCGGCTGCTATGCTTGGCCTTGTGGAGTCATTGCGTTAAATGCATATCGTCAAACTGGGCGGCAGTCTTTATCACACGGCAGAACTCAAATCCTGGTTAGCTTTACTGTCAGAGTATTCGCTTCATAATTCGGTGGTGATTGTGCCCGGTGGAGGCCCTTTTGCCGATATGATTCGTCAGGCTCAAACATTACATCAATTTGATGATCATCATGCCCACCATATGGCATTACTGGCTATGGCCCAATATGGATTGTTGTTGCACGCGTTAATACCCACCGCATTAATCATTCATTCCCCAAACGAAGTGCCAATTACCCCCCAACTTGCTATCTGGTTGCCAGATGATCAATTACTGCAAGTCGATGCACTCATGCAAAGCTGGCAAGTCACGTCTGACAGCCTTGCCTTGTGGTTCGCCCAGCAAATTCCGCAAAGCAAACTCAGTTTAATCAAATGCATATCGGCCGATACCGGTGAGATTAGTGAATTGAGCAGCAAAGGTATTATTGATCAGGGTTTTCAGTCGCTGTTTCAACAACGACCAATACCGACGCAGCTAATCCACTCTCAACAGCCGAATTTATTTCCAGATAATGGGCTGATAGTGGAATGAGTGTTGAAAAAACCACACTATCTGCCTCTTTAAACCAGACAATCCGTCAATATCTGCAACAAACAGAGATAAATGCTTTTCAACAGCAACAACTGGCTGAAAAAATTGATCTTATCCTCCGTAAAGCCAAGCGTCACAACCAGGAAAACTGGGCAAGCCATATGACGCCGGCTGTTAGTGAATTAGCGGCACTGGGGCAGCTTGTGGCCGGCTTGCATCAAGGTAATTTACTGTCACCAGAGCTTTACCCCGAGCTCTGTAACATTGAAAAAGATATTTTTGATTTTTTCTGTCCTTTATTTGGACAAAAATCAGGGCATGCTACCCATGGTGGCACTTATGGCAATCTTGATGCTTTATGGCAAGCTCGAAAAAAATTCGGGCTAAACTCAAAACGAGTTTATGCCAGTGACCAATCTCATTACTCCATCGCCAAGGCATGTGACATTCTTGACCTGGATTTACAGTTGATCCGCTCCAATCCTGAACAGCAGATGGATATTGAAGCCCTGAAACAGGCCTGCGGCATCCAAGCCCCTATGGCCATTGTGGCAACCGCTGGCACGACCAGCAGTGGTCAACTGGATGATGTGATGGCCATCAAAACTATCATTGGACAAACGCCATGCTGGCTGCATATTGATGCGGCCTGGGGTGGGTTTTTAAGTTTGATAAACAACAGTCCGTTAACTGATAAACAATTTGGTCTGGCCGATTCTGTCTGTTTTGATCCGCATAAAAGTTTAGGTCAGCCTCGACCATGCGGGTTACTGATGTATCAGCAGAAAATAAAAACAACAGCCATATCTACCCATTATTTGACACAACCGCCACGAGACACATTAGTGGGCTCGTATGGTGCCGAGCTATTATTACCCTTGTGGTTAACCATTAAAACATTGGGTAAGCCGGGATTGGCCGGACAATTAATAGAGCGTCTTGAGCAAGCAAGGCAATTTGCTGACTTTATCAATAATCAATCTGGCTGGTGGGCACAATGTTCTCCCAGTGGCATCGTGTGTTTTACAGCACCGGAACAACAGCATTTAGCGGATTTGATTGAGAAAGGGATTTTTTCGCTCACCGAACTGGCCGGAAAACCAGCATACCGAGCCGTATTTACCAGTCATGCCACCCGGTGTGAGGCATTAATTAACGATCTGGGGCCTTTTCTATAATCTGTTTTTGCACGCCATCATAGCGTCTTAACCATGGAGATAATTTATTTAACGGGGAGGACCATTGCTGGCTGGAACGCATGGCAACTTGTTGTGAAGGATATACGCCATAAATCAGTGCATACCAGACTTCACCATCTCGCATACTTGCAAAAACGGCAACATTGCCTGTGAGTGAATGTTTTTTCACAAAGCGGTCCACTTCTGTGCGATCCCATGTCCCCATCAATTGAAAGGTGTAATCGGTCTTGGATTGCTGCAGGATCCACTGTTTATCCTTCACATCAGTATCAGCCAATGAATTAGCGACTTTTTCAGACTCCTCAGGTGCTGGATTTAATTCGACAGGCTTAAGTTCTGCTTGTTGTGGAGATATTTCATCTGACGTTTCAGGAATCATACTGTCAGTAGCATTATTCTCATCCCCATCAGCAGCAGACTCCGCAGGAGATACTCCTGTCTCCGTTTCAGTTGATGAATCGGCAATCTCATTTTCTGGCTCGGATTCTGGCACTAAGGATGATTCTTCTGTATCTAAAACGATTTCTGGCTCAGGCTCCACACCTTCAGCTTCTTCAACCGTTTGTTCGAGCTCTTCAAGCAACGTCATTAATTCGAGACGATCCGCTTCAGCAACGCTGGTTAATTCTTCTGGCTCATTGGCGATTACCAATGGTAAATCTTCCGTTAACCCATCATTGTTGACCACTGCATCCTCAATAGCATTTTTATCAGCGGCAAACCAGTCATTTATCTGTTGCTGATAAACTAATATCGCAGCAAATAACACACCTACAGGAATCAATCCAAACCATTTATTCCATCTAAACTTCATTGCAGGAGGTTTGAGGCTCGTCGGTAATTTGAAGCGCAATGGAAGCTGGAGCTGTCTGGACTTACCTTGACCTAATAAAAATTGATGGGCAAGACGATTAAGTTTGGCAGGAATGCCGTTTGACTGTCGATGAAAACGCGTTAAGGTTTTCTCATTAAAGGGACTATCACCATTGAACCCAACGCCTTGAAGCCGTTGTAACAAATAAGCACCAGTTTCCTGAGCCGGAATGGGACTGAGCATCAATGACTGTATGCGATCATTCTCTAAAGCAAGAGCATCCGCAGCAACATCCGTCACCACAGCCCGCCATAAATATTTGCCTTCATGCTGCCAGTCAAACCAGACTTTTAATTGCTGGCGTAACGGGTCAGCCAGTTTACTGACATCATCGATCAATAAAACCGGACGTACCTGTAAAGTTTGCAGCTGCTGTAACCGTTGTTGTAAAAGCTGCAGATTATTACTGCCAAGGGTGCTTTCCTGTGGCGCACCAAATACCTGTAAACATCGGCTGACCATAAACTGAATGGTCAGTGAAGGTTCTGCCTGAATAAAACAAAACCGCAGATCATCACCGCCAAGATTCATTAATGCTTTTAAGGCAGTGGTTTTACCCAAACCATTCGGGCCATACAGTAAAGGGATTTTGTCGCTGGCTCTGAGCAGATGCAATACCAAATCAAGACGCTGCTTGATTTCCGGCCCAAGATACAGACCGGCTTCCCCCACCTCGGCACTGAATGGATTTGCCTGAAGCGCTAATCTCGAAATATATTTAGGTTCAGCTGCCGCTGCCGTCATTGCATTACTCAATTTCCAGCTGTAAATGTCGACAAAGTTTCAGCCAACGCCATACTGTCATAGTCATCAGAAATAATAGCCTGACCGATATCGCGTAATAACACTAAACGAATCAGTCCATCCTGAACTTTTTTATCCACTGACATCAGATCCATAAAGTCAGCAGAACTTAACTGACCCGGCACAGTGACTGGCAAATTAGCTGCCAGCATAATGGCACGAATCCGATTGACCTTATCTTCACTGAGCCAGCCCATGCGTTGTGATACATCCGCTGCCATCACCATGCCAATCGCAATGGCTTCACCGTGCAGACAATGACCATAACCACAGCCGGTTTCAATTGCATGGCCGAAGGTATGGCCAAGATTCAATAGGGCTCTGACGCCCTGTTCACGTTCATCATCGGCGACAATCGTCGCTTTATCCTGACAGGATCGGGCAATCGCCTGAGCTAATGCGGCAGGTTCACGTGCCACCAACAACGACATATTCTGTTCCAACCAAGCAAAAAATTCAGCATCATTAATCAGCCCGTATTTAATGACTTCAGCCAACCCTGAAGAAAATTGACGATCATCCAGGGTATTGAGGGTTGCGGTATCTGCCAGCACACACTGAGGTTGATAGAATGCGCCAATCATGTTTTTGCCTAAAGGATGATTGACTGCCGTTTTGCCCCCCACAGAAGAATCGACTTGCGAGAGCAGTGTGGTGGGAACCTGGATAAATGGCACACCTCGTTGATAACAGGCTGCTGCAAAGCCAGCCATATCACCGATAACGCCACCGCCCAACGCAATTATTGTCACCTGACGCGACAGGCGGGATTCCAATAAACGATTAAAAATCCGTTGCATGATTTCCAGCGTTTTATATTGTTCGCCATCAGGCAATATGGCAACTTCAACCCGATAATCGATTAAAGCCGTTTTCACAGTTTCCAGATATAATGGTGCCACGGTTTCATTGGTGACGATCAATACTTCCTTGCCTCGAATATGGGCGCTATATAAGCTGCTCTCAGCAAGCAAATCTTCACCGATATAAATTGGGTAACTGCGATCGCCGAGCGCAACTTGGAGCGTATTCATCATAGTCAGATATCTTTTGTTTTTAATTGTTGCAGTTGTTTAATCACTGCATTAACGGTCCGCGTGACAGACTGATCACCAGTTTGTAACACCACATCTGCCACCTCCCTGTACAAAGGATCACGTTGAGCCATAAGTTGTTTAATTTGCTGGCGACGATCACCCACCTGTAATAGGGGGCGGCTGGTATCTCTTGATGTACGTCGGTACAGTTGTTCTGCTGAAGCCGCCAGATAGACAACCGCGCCCCGCGCCAAATTCCGACGGTTTATTTCCGCAAGCACCGCTCCACCGCCGGTAGCAAGGACAATATTATCCATCGCCGTGAGTTCATCAATAATTTTTTGCTCACGCTCTCTGAAACCCGCCTCACCTTCCATTTCGAAAATCCATGAAATAGACACGCCGGTACGTTTTTCAATCTCGCGATCACTATCAAAGAACTTACGATGCAGCTTTTTTGCGAGCTGGCGACCAATAGTCGATTTTCCAGACCCCATTGGCCCAACCAGAAATATATTACCTGAAATCACGTGGCAAATGACTCAACTTGTTTATCGTGAAAAAAAAACCGGACCATAACAGATCCGGTTTTTAATCTTAACTGAAAAAGCTGGATTTAATAATCCATACCTTCCTTAATAATTTTTGGTGTAACAAATACCAGTAACTCTCGTTGACGATTTTCATTCGAATTCGTTTTGAAGAGAAAGCCCACATACGGTAAATCACCAAAGAACGGAACGCGTGTTGAGGACTGAGTTGAAGTTTGCTCATAAATCCCCCCTAGTACCACGGTTTCACCATTATCTACCAAAACCTGTGTCCGCACGCTACGGGTATCGATACTTGGGACACCCAGAAAAATCTCGCCCACTTCGTCTTTGTTGACTTCCAGATCCATCACAATACGATCATCCGGGGTAATCTGAGGCGTCACATCGAGTTTTAACAATGCCTCTTTGAATGAAACCGAAGTCGCGCCACTTGATGACGCTTCCTGATAGGGGATTTCAGTACCTTGTTCAATAGTGGCTTGTTTTTGATTCGAAGTAATAACGCGTGGGCTGGAGACAATCTCACCCTTACCCTCTTCCTGCATTGCTGATAATTCCAGCTCCAAGACCGCACCCAAAGGCAATTTAGCCAAAGCAAGAGCAATCGTACCGGCAGGATTGGCAACGGGTAGATTCACATTTAAATCCTGACCTCTCAAGCCAGCCTGATTTGTCGGATTGACTGCATCAAGATTATTTGCAGGCACTTGCAGACCTTCCAGACTACCCGACGTTCCAGCACCCAACGTGCCGCTTTTCGCTGATGAACCAAAACGTACCCCAAGCTCTTTGGCAAAATCATTATTCGCAATAACAATGCGTGATTCAATTAATACCTGTCGTACCGGAATATCCAGTTTTTCGATTAGTTTACGTACATCGGCCAGATTACTGGCAGTATCGCGCAGCAATAAGGAGTTTGTCCGCTGATCAACCACCACACTGCCACGTTCGGAAAGGAAGCCACCTGCAGAGCTGCCAGCAGTACTCTGTCCCTGAGTGGTGGTCAGAATCTCAGCCATTTCTGTTGCTTTGGCAAAGTTGACCTCAAATATTTCAGAATAAAGTGGCTCCAGCTCAACCAATTGATTTCTGGCCTCAAGCTCCTGCTTTTCACGCGCAGCGATTTCGGCTGCTGGGGCAATTAACATGACATTACCATTCTGCCGCATGCCCAACCCTTTGGTTTTCAGGATTATGTCCAGCGCCTGATCCCAAGGTACATTTTTCAAACGTAAAGTTAAATTGCCTGTCACGGTGTCACTGGTGACCAGATTCATACCATTAAAATCTGCCAGTAACTGCAGAACCGCCCGAACTTCAATATTCTGGAAATTCAGCGACAGTTTTTCGCCTTCAAAGCCAAATTCATTCGCCGATTCAGCTGCATTTTGTTCCACAACAGGTTTCACTTCCACAATCAGCATGTCGCCAGACTGGTACGCCAGATGCTCGAAGTTACCATTGGTGGTCAAAATCATCCGCGTGCCTTCAGCCGTTTGAATAGAATCTATCAAGTGCACCGGTGTGGCAAAGTCCATTACATCCAGCCGGCGTTGTAATTTCCCAGGTAGATTTACGCCCGGTAAATCCACAACTAAATCACCGCGTTCACGACGTACATTTAAAGATGCATTTTCATTTTGCAAAGCCACCATTAATCTGGCCTCGCCCTGCTCACCACGACGAAAATCGATATCTGTGACTGAATTCCCTGCATTGGAAGCCGTCGCTGAATTAGCTCGCGTGCTTGTCACGCTGGCATTGTCATTTAACATGACTTTGACCACGTTACCTTCAACTTCAACCTGATAGGGCAGTTTGCGTAATAAATTAATAACCATTCGCGTGCGTTCGCCAGCTTCAACCGTCGCGATGCTACGAGTTTGTCCACTGTTGATCTGCTTGGTTGTCTCACTCAGTTTATTGCTGACACCTCTAAAATCAAGGACGATGCGAGCGGGCTCATCAGTGGCAAAACTTTCTGGTGTTTCGACCGCTTCAGAAAACGTCAATGTGACAAGTCCTTTGTTTCCGGAAAGTGCTGAATAATCGAGTGACTGCAATTCATTTGCCGACGCAAAACCACTGATAATAAATAATGAGAGCACTCCCAGACAGGACCGCCAACGTTCAAATAGATTTTTGTCTGTCGTTGCCATGACTTGGCGCCGTGTGATTGTCATTCCATATTTACTCATCATTGTTCTGGCCCTTAATTTATCTCTACGACGGATACTGTCGTCTCACGCTCGTTATAGCCGTTTCCTTCAGGAACGATTTCTTTCAATGTCAATTGTGTTTCACTGATTGCAGTAATCTCGCCATGGTTCAGCCCCATGTAATTACCGATTTGCACTCGGTGTATCGTACTGTCGGGAGCTCGGATTAATGCCCATAAACTTTCTTGTTCCAGAGTGCCAACATATTGCAAATCGCTCAGCGAATAATTTTCCAGAACTTCCCTTCTGCGATTTTCATTAGGCTCAATGCCGTTATCCACCATTTTTTCAGGTTCCGGCTCTGGAACATCAATCACAGTAGGTACAAAAGGATCTCGTAGGTCAACGGCTGCATAGCTGAACTTTTCATAGGGCTTCATGACTGGAATTGGCGGAATATCCACTACCTGGCGGGCTTTAACTTCTGCCACATAAGCTTGCAGATCATCTTTTGCCGGGGAACACGCCGCCAAAATAACGGTAATAGAGAGCAGAATAAAGTTGCGGATGAATGTTTGTATAGTTATGGACATCTTCATCATCAGTTACCTTGCTCGTCAAAATAACGATACGTCTTGGCTGTAATATCCATGGTCATATCACCATTGGTTGATAATGGTCCCATTTTGAAGTTATGCATGGTCACAATGCGTGGTAATGCCGCTATCCCACTAATAAATTCGGCGAATTGATGATATGAGCCTGTCACGCGCATGGTGATGGGCAATTCGATATAAAAATCGATAGGCCGTTCTTCTTCGGGCTTGAATAACTCAAATTCCAGTCCATTCACCAAACCTGTTCTGGAAATATCTACCAGCAGATCAGCTACCTCACTTTTACGGGGTAATTGCTGCAACATGGAAGCAAACGAAACTTGCATTTCTTTCATCTGCTCTTTGTATGCTTCCAGATTAACCGCCTTACTCTGTTTAATTTCAAAACTAGTGCGCAGTTCGATTTCGGTTTGCTCCAGCTGGGCCAGCTCAGTACGTTTATCTTTAATCATGAAGTAATAGCCGCCGCCCCAAATCACGGCACATATCAGCAATGCGGCAACGATTTTTCCAATCAGTGGCCATTCACCGCTTTCATTGAAATCAATATCATTAACTGAAGGGATATCCACGACTATTGCTCCTCATCCGTTTCAGGTTTGGATTCAGTAACTTCCAAAGTAAATTGACGAATTGCATCATCGCGAGTAGACGTACGCTGCACAACACGAAGTTTGGATTCGCTAAACTCCGGGTCTTTATCAAGTTGATTCATAAATACAGAGACCCTGGCGTTGGTTTGTGCGACACCTTGCACAATCAATTTATCGCCTTCGCGGCTTAAAACTTGAAGATGAATTCCTTCAGGAACCGTTCTAACCAGCGAATCAAACACTTTCACAACTTTAGGCCGGCTCTGTTGCAAGTCCTGAATCACCCGCATTCTGGCCAGTAGCTGATCACGTTTTTTCTCCAGGTCCTGAATTTCTTTGATTTGAATATCTAATTTGGTGATTTCTTGTTGCAGGTAGTTATTGCGTTGATTTTGCTTATCCAACAGCCCATTCATATAGCTGGTAAAAATATAAAAAACCAATATCGCAAATGCCAGTGTGAGCCCCATTGCAACATAAAACTGTTGTTGTCTTTCCTGGCGCTTTTCTTCACGCCATGGCAGAAGGTTGATATGTGCCATTAATCAAAACTCCTCATGGCCAGCCCACACGCTATCATCATCGATGGGGCATCATTACTTATCGCCTGTACTTTAACTCGAGAGCCTAAAGCCATATCTGTAAACGGATTGGCCACCGATGTGGAAGTACCTGTTTCTGCCTCGACAATTTGATCAACCCCTTCAATTGAAGCACAACCACCAGCAATAATAATATGGTCAATTGATTGATATTGGCTTGAAGCAGAGAAGAAAAACTGTAAGGCTCGGGTGATGGTAACGGCCATGGACCGTTTGAAAGGTTCAAGCACCTTGGGCTGGTAATCATCCGGCAAACTGCCATCCTTTTTGGCGCGACCCGCTTCTTGATAAGACATACCGTAGTAACGCTCAATATCTTCCGTGAGCATTCGGCCACCAAATGTCTGTTCCCGCGTAAACACGATCTTGCCATTGACCAGTACGTGCAACGTCGTCACGTTCGCCCCGACATCGGCAACAGCAACGGTTAAACCATTACCCTGATTGGGTAATTGTCTGGCGATTAACGAAAAAGCATTTTCAACGGTATAGGCTTCGACATCAACCAAACGCGGTTTAAGCCCGGCTTTTTCCAATACATCAGTGCGGGCATCAACGTTTTCCCGGCGTGAAGCGGCCAATAACACATCTACTGCATCGGCATCAGCGGCAGATGGCCCCAAAACCTCAAAATCAAGCCGAACCTCATCAAGTGGATAAGGAATATAGTTCTCAGCTTCCAACATCACATTTTCTTCCATGTCACGCTCTGAAATAGAAGCAGGAAAGGAAACCACTTTGGTAATTGCTGAATTAGCCGAAACCGCCACAGCGGCATCTTTGGATTTAGTACCAGAACGTTTCACCGCACGTTTTATCGCACCGGCAACTTCGTCACTGTTTTCTATGCGGCCTTCTACCACGGCATTGACCGGTAGCGGTTCCACGGCATAGGATTCGACGGTGTAGCGATCACCCCGTTTATTAAGCTCCAACAGCTTCACTACTGAAGAACTGATGTCTATCCCTAGTAAAGGGGATTTTTTACGTCCAAACATGCATCGCCCCAATTCCATCGAAATGATGTGTGAAGTACACTTACCTTTGTAAGTTAAAGTAGTTTATTAACAATTACCAGGATGTCAACAACTAAAAATGTGACATCTTCCTGAAAAGTGATTAACTAGCATTATTACGATGTTTATATATACTCTACGGTTTTCTTTTTTGCGAACCAAATAATCCAATGTCGCGACTTGTGTCACGCCTTTTTAAATGGGCCTTTACCTTTTTCATAGCTGGCTTGCTGTTTATCGCTGTCGTCTATCTGTTTTTATCTCCCAAGCTGCCAAACGCAGAATCGTTGCGCACGGTACAGTTGCAGATACCTTTACGCATTTTCAGTGAAGAAGGCCTGCTGATGGCAGAATTTGGCGAAAAACGCCGTATACCTGTCACTTATGAAAATATTCCAACCAAGCTTATCGAAGCATTTCTGGCTGCAGAAGATGATCGTTTCTTTCAGCATCCGGGCGTAGATTATCAAGGCTTGATTCGAGCAGCATATTCACTGGCACTGACTGGCGAAAAAGCGCAAGGCGGTAGCACTATCACCATGCAGGTAGCACGTAATTTCTTCTTAAGTAACGAAAAAACCTATTTGCGCAAAATCAATGAAATCTTTCTGTCACTGGAAATTGAAAACATCCTGTCCAAAGAAGAAATTCTTGCTTTATATCTGAATAAAATATTCCTGGGACATCGCTCATATGGCGTTGGTGCAGCAGCGGAAGTCTATTATGGCAAAAAACTTGAAGAGTTGACGCTGGCACAAATGGCCATGATCGCCGGCCTGCCAAAAGCCCCCTCCAGCACCAACCCAATCACCTCTCCTGAAAGAGCGATAAACCGCCGTAATTATGTGCTGAGTAGAATGCTGAATGTAGGATACATCACGCAGGCCGAATATCAGGAAGCGTTAAAAGAAGATATAAGTGCACGCTATCATGGCCGTGAAATAGAAGTGTATGCACCTTATGTCTCAGAAATGGTGCGGACTTACTTGATAAATGAGTTTGGTGAAGAAATCTACGAAAATGGTATTCGGGTGTTTACTACCATTAAAGCCAAACATCAGCAGGCAGCAACAAAAGCGTTACAGGATGCGTTATTAGCTTATGACAAACGTCATGGTTATCGGGGGCCAGTTAGCCAAGTTGATTTAAGTGATTTACCTGATCTGGCCGCCTCTGAATTGTTGCTGAAAGACTATTCAATCATTGGTTTGATTAGTCCAGCTCTTGTATTGAGTATAGAAGACAACACCGCGCAGGTTTTCGTAAAACGATTGGGGCAAATCGAACTGCCGTTTTCAGCGGTAAGTTGGGCACAACCACAACTCAGCGCAAACAGTATGGGCAAAAAACCTCAAACGATCACTGATGTGCTGGCTGTTGGCGATATTATTTATCTGCGCGCGTTAGAAGAAGATGAGACTTGGCAATTGACACAAATCCCGGAAGTTCAGGGAGCCTTAATATCACTGGCTTCTGAAGATGGGGCGATCACCTCACTGCAGGGCGGGTTTGACTTCTTTCAAAATAAATTTAACCGAGTAATTCAATCAAAACGCCAGCCAGGCTCCGGATTTAAACCTTTTGTTTATTCCGCAGCTCTGGAAAAAGGCTACACCGCTGCGACCGTAGTCAATGATGCACCGGTTGTATTCGATGATCCCGGGCTTGAAAATGTATGGCGTCCGGAAAATTACAGCGGTCGCTTTTTTGGTCCAACACGTCTGAGAGAAGCACTTACTCACTCCCGCAATTTAGTGTCTATTCGCTTGTTGAGAGACATCGGCATTGCCTACACGGTAGATTACGTGCAACGTTTTGGTTTTAAGCCAGAGCAGGTTCCACCCAACCTTTCCATAGCTTTAGGGAGTGGTAACGCTGCTCCTATAGATATGGCACGTGCCTATGCCACTTTGGCAAATGGCGGTCATTTGGTGGAACCTTATGTTATTTCTCGTGTTGAAAATACTGCGGGCGAGATAGTAATGCAGACAAAACCGCAAAAAGTCTGTGATAACTGTGCCGATCCAGCGATTGAAATGACTGAAGAAGAGGCGTTAATGCAGGCTGAATTGTTAGGCTTTTATCCTGCTAAGCAGGTTATCACGCCGCAAAATGCCTACATCGTTAACAGTATGCTGCGTGATGTTGTTAAATTCGGTACAGGTCGTCAGGCCTTAAGTCTAGATCGAGGCGATTTGGCAGGTAAAACCGGCACAACCAATGATCAACTTGATGCCTGGTTCAATGGTTTTACCCCCGAGTTAGTTGCTATTGGGTGGGTGGGTTTTGATACCCCCACCACTCTTGGCCGTTATGAAACTGGAGGAAGGGCCGCATTGCCGATGTGGATTGATTTTATGCGCGTTGCCTTGGCGGACATGCCTGAAAACACCTTTGATCAACCTGTCGATATGGTCACAGTCCACATTGATCCCGAAACCGGTTTACTGGCGCGTCCAGAAGATCAAAATGCCATTTACGAAATATTCCGTAAGGATAATGTGCCTGTAATGCGTGGAGGCAGCAGCGCTAATGGTGGTGACCAGGATGATTCACTGATTGAACTGTTCTGAATCAGAAACCTACTCCCGGAAAGATATGTCCAGTAGACACTCACCCAGCTTCGACAAGCCCTAAATAGCAGCGTACCTAAGTAGCTCTCTGGATACCTGCATGACAGGAGACTTGATTAAACAGTAAGGAATAACTTGATGGTGCTGAAAAGAAGAACAAGATCAGCGATAAGATAAATTAACGAATACGTTTGGCCAATTTCCCTGGTTGCAGTTCACCATTAGGATAATCACCGTTCAATAAACGCAACTGTTGTATCGGGCTGTTGCTGATTCGCGTTTTGGCAGCCCAGCTTGAATAACTATCGTTGCTACCCACTTTTACCACTTCGATACGCTGTGCTTCAGCAAGATACTGCTCATCTTGACGCATCGCATGGAAACTCTTCACCGTCTCACGAAATGCAGGATCAAATTTATTGAAATCCCCTGACGACTTGGTGGTAGCGATGAAAATAAATGCCTGCTCACGTAAATACAGGACCGCCACTCTAACCGGCTTGCCTTCTGCGACGGCCAGACCAGTGTAACCCTGCAGACCATGACTGGAGAGCGGTTCTCCATTTTTCAATTCTTTAATATTCATCCGGTCACGAATAAACTCTGCCGGGGTCTGTTTACGATTAAGATCGGAAGCTCCCATCTCAATAATAGCTAAACCTTGCGGCGCGGTTGCTCGTAAGCTGGATGGGTTATTCTGAATATGCCAATTTTGCGGAAAACTCAAAGCAAACTGCATTTCACCATGGTAAAAGTTTCGGCCAGAGCGGATACCCTGCGACTCACTGTCACCAAATACCATACCGTCAATACGTTGCAGATAACGCTCCGTACCTTCATCTTCCCGAGCAGTGGTTTTGTATTTATCGGCCGCTTTGACGACCTCCTGCAACCGAGTGTCATTATCCGGGTGGGAAGCAAACAGACCATGATATCCCTGATAATCCTGGCCTTGTTTTTTAGCCTCGGCTTCTGCAAAGGTTGCCTGATCTTTCAAGACACCAATAACGTCTATCATCGCCTCTGAGGGATAACCGGAACGGGCCAGATATTCAGCACCGAGCCTATCCGACTCTAATTCGTGTTCGCGACCATAACCACTCAGTAACGCGCCACCAAATACATTAAACAGGTCCTGCGCACCCGCCGTACGTAGCCCGGGAAGCAATATTGCACCGAGTGTATAGCCTAAATTGGCTGCCTGAGCTGCACTTTGCTGGCGCACCCCATGTCGGGCAGTGACATGACCAATCTCATGCCCGAGAACCGCTGCAAGCTCTGCTTCCGAATTCAGATAGGACATCATGCCCCGAGTGATATAGATATATCCGCCAGGTAACGCAAAAGCATTGATAACCGGTGAATCTAAAACGGTAAAGCGATAAACCAAATCATCACGATGGCTGACCGCCGCCAGTCTTTGTCCTACATCCTGAACGTATCGCTGCAGCGCTTCATCTTCATAACGGCCGTACTGTTCAATGATCTGAGGATGATAGGTACGACCCATCTCAAGCTCTTTGTCTTCACTGAACATGACAAAGTCCTGACCACCTGTCACCGGATTCTGTGCACACCCGGATAAAAGCCCCAGAAACAACAAAGCCCCTGTCAATCGACAGAGGCTTTTGTATGTAATGTTGATGATGTTCATCAGTATCTTTGGCATGAAGCCCGAAAGATTACTTACCGTATTTCTGACGGAATTTATCAACACGACCGGCGCTATCCAGCATTTTTTGCTTACCGGTATAGAACGGATGACATTCTGAGCATACATCCAGCGTCAGGTCATTGCCGCGTGTTGAACGGGTTTTGAAACTGTTACCACAGCTGCAGGTAACATTGATTTCGCTATAATCTGGATGAATATCCGCTTTCATATCTGTTCTCGCCAATAATAATGTTTGCCTGACAAACACACTTTATATGTTTGCCCTTTCTGAACCGCGTAATTCTACTGATCCATCGGCTTTTCAGCAAGCCTTAAATAAGTATTTATTTTTATTACGACTTTTGGCCTACCAGCATTGCCTGGTTTCGCCAGCCCTGTGTCCTGTCTCCCAGTAATACCTCTTCACGATAAACCCTGATCCTGAGACTGGCAAACAAACTCAACAGTTCATTATCTGCCAATAAAAATTCTGGATTTTGCGGACCGTGATTATCCACCTTGTCGCGGCAAAACGTTTGATAAAAAACCAGCCCTTTGGGTTTTAATGCCTTCACAATATGTGGACACAATGCTCGATCCAGAAAATGACTAATGACAATGACATCAAAACTATTTGCAGCAGGAGGCATTGCAGACACATCACGTTGCTCGGTGAGCAAATTAAGCTGACGTCGTTCGGCTTCAATTGAGAGCTTCGTTAATGCTTCACCACTAATATCCCAGGCCTTGGTTTGCAAACCAAAGCTGGCCATTAATAAGGCATTGGCACCTAAGCCACAGGCCAGATCGAGCGCTACCCCCTGCTGAGGCAGTAAATGCTGATTCTGTGTGATAACCAAAGCAGGCTCGGGATAGACCGCAACCTCAGATCGATACCGCTGATCCCACTTTTGCTGGCTATCTGCCATCACCGACGCCAGAAAGCCGGGGTCAACACCACTAACAAGGTGAAGATTTCAAGACGACCTAACAACATGGCAACGCATAATATCCATTTTGAAGGCGCATTAATCTGTCCAAAATTAGCCCCCACATCCCCCAGTCCCGGGCCAAGATTATTCAAACAAGCCGTTACAGCAGAAAATGAAGTCACCACATCAAGGCCTGTCGCCATCAAGGATAAGTGCATAATGCTGAAGCAGAAAACGTATAACGCGAAAAAGCCCCATACCGCACCAACAACTTTGGGCGGTAGAGCTTTACCATTCACTTTAATGGCAAAAACCGCATTAGGATGAATCAGCCGTAAAACTTCACGATACCCCTGCTTGAACAACAACATCGCACGGATAACTTTAATACCGCCCCCGGTAGAAAAAGCACAGCCGCCGATATAACTGGTCATCAGCAATAAAATCGGCAGAAATCCCGGCCATAAATAATAATCTGTGGTGGTAAAGCCGGCGGTCGTTCCAATTGAGACGGCCTGAAAAATACCGTGATGGGCTGAAGTCCAACCATCATCGAAAGTGCCGGTAAAATATAGATAACTCGCCGTTATAAGCGAGATAATAAACATAATACTTAGAAATACTCTCAGCTCGGAATCTCGCAAATAATGCATCAGACTACGATGACGCCAGGCCAGAAAATGTAACGAAAAATTCATCGCAGAAACCAACATGAAAGCGACCGCGATCATTTCAATTGTCGCGCTGTTAAAAAATCCCATGCTGGCATCATGCGTGGAAAACCCACCAATGGCGACGGTTGAGAAACTGTGACCGATGGCATCAAACCAACTCATACCTGCCCAGCGATAAGCAATCGCACAGGCAACGGTTAAGCTGAGATAGATATACCAAAGCGCTTTGGCGGTTTCGGTAATACGTGGTGTTAATTTGGCATCTTTCATCGGCCCCGGTGTTTCAGCACGATACAGCTGCATACCACCGACACCCAGCAATGGCAGAATGGCGACCGCTAATACAACGATCCCCATACCGCCCAACCATTGCAGAAACTGGCGGTAAAACAATACGGCTTCGGGCAAGGTATCCAGCCCTACCAGCACCGTTGCACCGGTGGTGGTTAAACCCGACATTGACTCAAACACGGCATCGGTAATGCTCATTTGAGGCGATTCCGTCAGATAAAACGGCAATGCCCCGGAAAAGCCCAAAGCAATCCAGAACATGACAACCACAATAAAACCATCACGGATTTTCAGTTCTTTCTGATGCTTTCTGGCTGGCAACCACAACAACAGGCCCGTACTGACCAGTATGGCAAATGCCATTAAAAATGCGTTAGCGGCACCATCGTCGAACCACCAGGAAACCAGCACAGGAGGCAGCATGGTAATACTGAATAAGCTCAGCAATATGCCCAGAATGCGCTGGATGGTCATTAATTGCATGGCAGATTACGACTCATTTCGACGATAAAAATGCTGATAATACGCCCACAATGCCAGCAACAACAAAGTTGCTATCAATAATGGCCATTGCCCGAAACGTATATATGGAGTCGCGCCCTCTCTGGGTTGAATGTCGCCTTTCAGCACCGCTAATTCAAATTGAGCACTTTGCTGCTGAATAAGGCCTTTATGGTCAATAAACGCTGAGATGCCATTGGTTGTGGCCCGCAAAATAGGTCTGCCGGTTTCCAGTGCACGACTTCGGGATATCTGTAAGTGTTGATGCGGCGCAAATGAATCGCCATACCAGGCGTTATTAGTGGCGTTTATCAGCATGGTTGCGGCTGGCACGGTCTCTCGCACCTCGGATGAAAAAGCATCTTCATAGCAGATAGACACACCGACAGGCTGGCCCGCCAACATCATTTGCGGTTGCTCTGTTTTACCCTTCACAAATCCAGACATCGGCAAATCGAAGAACTTAATCAGTCCCCGCAGTGTTTCAAAAGGCACGTAATCGCCAAAGGGCACCAGATGACGTTTGTGATAGAACACGGGGGGCTGGGTCAGACTCACCATGCTGTTGTAATAATCTTCACCATTTTCATCCAGCACCGGCAGTCCCAGAACGATATCAGTGTTATGTGAGCGCGCCTCGCGGCCTAATGAGGCCAGATACCCCTCTTCCAGTTGATGATAGAAAGCGGTTGCTGCATTTTCCGGCCAGACGATCACATCCGCATCCCAATTCTCTCGACTCAAATCTGCATATAGCCGCAAAGTCTCGCGTAGTTGCTGAGGATCCCATTTAATTTCCTGCGGTACATTACCTTGAATTAAGGCCGCTTTAACCGGCTCACTGGCCGGTTGTGTCCATTCGACAGATTGCAATGTGTAGGCACCGCCCCAAATTACTAAGGGCAGTAATAAAAAAGACCATTTACGCTGAGAAATCACCACCGCCAAACACCCCGCGGTCAAAGCTACCAACCAGGAGGCTCCATGCACACCAATTAATGGGATAAACCCTGCTAGAGGACCTTCAATTTGCCCGGTGCCAATTTCCAACCAGGGAAAGCCGGTCAAAAACCAGGCTTTGAACCACTCAAAGAGCAGCCAGCCAAGCGGTAATAAAATCAGCCAATCTTTGGTAGAGAAAACGGGCCCCGTCAGACGTTTTACCAGCCACCCCAGTACACCGGTCATTAAACTCAGGGCGATGACAAACAATCCCGTCAGCAGCCCCGCAAGCAAAACACTGGCTTGACCAAATACATGAATGGCAACAAAAACCCAGGAGATACCGACACCAAACAGACCTATGCCAAACAGACTGCCCCGCCAAAATGCCTGTCGCGGAGAGACATGTTGCCAGCTCAGAAACATCATCAGCAGGCTTAATACTGCCAATGGATAAAAATGAAAAGGTGCCAGGCTTAACGGCAGAATGGCACCAGCGACTAATGCTGCCCAGCTACCAAGTGCACCTTGCCAAGCAATCTGCCCGGGTTTTGTCATTATTCTGTTTCGCTATCGCTATCAGTAACTTCAGGTAACTTCACCATGCGTAACAAATGCACACGACGTTTATCTGCTCGTAGCACCGTAAACTCAAGCTGACCAATCGTGACTTGCTCACTGCGGCCAGGCAAATGACCAAATTGATTCACCACATGACCACCAACGGTATCAAAATCATCGTCGCTCCACTCGGTTTCGAAATACTCGTTAAAGTCTTCGACCGGTGTTAAAGCCTTAACAGTGAAGGTGTTTTCATCGCGTTGCAGAATCGGTGCATCATCGTCCACATCATGCTCATCTTCAATCTCACCAACGATCTGTTCTAATACGTTTTCGATGGTGATCATGCCGGCCACGCCACCATATTCATCGACAACGATGGCCATATGATTACGACGGGCACGAAATTCACGTAACAGTACATTTAATCGCTTACTTTCGGGAATAAACACCGCTGGACGTAACAACTCGCGCAGGTCAAAATTAAACTCACCCGAACCGACAACGGCTGCCAGCAAATCCTTGGCCAGTAAAATACCAATGACATCATCACGATCATCATCAATCACCGGAAACCGTGAATGCGATGTTTCCGTAACCAGCTTAAGTGTTTCTTCCGCTGGCGCATCTTTTGAGACCATCACCACTTGAGAACGTGGGATCATGATGTCGCGGGCCTGCATTTGCGAGACACTCAAAGCGCCCTCAACTATCGACAGTGCTTCGGCATCCAGAATGTGCCGCTCGGAAGCATTACGTAACAATTCAACCAGTTGTTCCTGATCTTTGGGTTCCAGAAACAAATTACTTAATCGTCGCATCCAGGAAACTGGACTGTCTGAGCGACTCGGTCGTCCCTCACTCATGATGTAACCCTCTGTTCTGTATAAGGATTGTTGATATCAAGTTTTTGCAAAATGCTGATTTCCAACGTTTCCATTACTTCAGCTTCATCATCTTCAATATGATCATAACCCAGTAAATGCAAACAACCATGCACAATCAAATGTGCCCAATGATCTTCCAGCGCTTTATTCTGCTCGGCGGCTTCTTTTTCAACCACCCGGACACACAACACCAAATCCCCTAACAACATGGGTTCTAAAGGCACAGGTGACTCAAAAGGAAAGGATAAAACATTGGTTGGATAATTTTTGCCGCGATAATCGTTATTCAATTCGGCACTTTCAGCTTCACCGACCAGACGAATGCTTAATTCACAGTCTTCGTTGACTTCGACCAGTGCAGCACTGGCCCAGCGTTGAAATTGGTTTTCTGATGGAACATCTGAATCAGTAGCCTGCTGCAAATCAATAATCACGTTCACGACTTGGTTTCAGCCTTTTCATACGCCAGGATAACTTTTTGCACCAATGAATGGCGCACCACGTCTTTTGCCTGGAAGAAGGTAAAGCCGATACCTTCAATATCTTTTAATACTTCAATGGCGTGACGTAAACCCGAACGGGTTGACCCCGGTAAATCCACCTGGGTTATATCTCCGGTAATCACCGCGGTAGAGTTATAACCCAGTCGGGTCAGAAACATTTTCATCTGCTCAACTGTGGTGTTCTGCGCTTCATCAAGAATAATAAACGATTCATTCAACGTACGACCACGCATATAGGCAAGCGGTGCGACTTCAATGACATTACGTTCGATCAGTTTGGCAACTTTTTCAAAACCCAGCATTTCATAAAGTGCATCAAACAAAGGCCGTAAATACGGATCGACCTTCTGAGCCAAATCACCCGGCAGGAAACCCAATCTTTCACCGGCTTCTACTGCAGGTCTGACCAACACAATGCGTCTGGCAAAATCACGTTCCAGTGCCTCTACCGCGCAAGCTACTGCCAGATAAGTTTTACCGGTTCCGGCTGGACCCACACCGAAGTTGATATCATGGGTCATGACGCGACGCAGATAAGCTTGTTGATTTTCTCCACGCGCCTTGATCAGACCACGCTTGGTTTTAATGGTAACTTCTTTTTCTGCTTCAAAACCCGTGGTTTCGGTACCACCTGATTCACGAATGGCCAGATGAACCTGTTCAGGTTCCAGAACGGCTTGAGCAGTATCGGCATACAGCGCATGAATCACGTCCTGTACTTCAGCAAGAATTTCCGGCTTACCAATGATCTGAAACTTACCGCCGCGATTATTGATTTCAACACCAAATCCACGTTCCATCATCCGGATATGTTCATCCAGATGTCCACAGAGATTGGCTAATCGGGGGTTGTCCGCAGGACTTAATTCAAAGCTTATCGTGTCAACTGTTACAGTTGGAGTGACCACAAATTATGATTCCATAAAGGAGTTATAAGATAACGCTATCAGCAAGGAGTTCCCCTCGCAAGGAATTGGTGTGTGCCTCTGTGACTTGCACATCGACAAACTTACCCACCAGCGCCATATCACCGGGGAAATTCACCACCCGATTATTTTCTGTTCTACCGGCAATTTCAGCTGCATCACGATGTGCAGCCCGCTCTACCAAAACGCGTTGAACGGTACCGATCATGGCATTACTGACCTCATCTTCCAGTTCGCGCAGACGATCCTGCATGATTTGCAGACGTTGTTTTTTCACTTCTTCAGAGACCGAATCATTAAACATCGCTGCCGGTGTACCGGGACGTGCGCTATAAATAAAGCTGAATGAATGATCAAAGCCGATTTGATTAATCAGTGCCATCGTTGCATTAAAGTCTTCTTCAGTTTCATTCGGAAAACCGATAATAAAGTCACTCGACAGACTGAGGTTAGGACGGATTTTTTTCACCCGTTCAATTTTCTCAATATATTGTGCGACGGTATGGCCGCGTTTCATCATCGCCAGAATACGGTCTGCCCCCGACTGCACGGGTAAATGCAGATGATTGACCAACTCTGGAATTTCAGCAAACGCTTCGATCAACGAATCGGAAAACTCCACTGGATGAGACGTGGTAAAACGGATTCGTTCAATGCCATCAATCGCCGCGACATAGTGAATCAACAAGGCTAAATCGGCGGTTTCATCATCTTCAATAATCCCGCGATAGGAATTGACGTTTTGTCCCAACAGATTGACTTCACGCACCCCCTGCGCCGCCAACTGACGAATTTCACGTAACACCGCACCGACGGGGCGACTGACTTCTTCACCACGGGTATAGGGTACAACACAGAATGTGCAGTATTTGCTGCAACCTTCCATAATGGACACAAACGCTGTTGGGCCATCAGCCTTCGGTGCGGGCAAATTGTCGAACTTTTCGATTTCCGGAAACGAGATATCGATTTCCGGTTTATGATTTTTCCTGACGTCATCCAGCATGGTGGGCAAACGATGCAGTGTTTGTGGCCCAAAAATAAGATCCACATAAGGTGCGCGTTTACGAATCGCCTCACCTTCCTGACTGGCCACACAGCCGCCAACACCAATCACCAGGTGCGGTTTTTTATCTTTCCAGCGTTTCCAGCGGCCGAGTTGATGAAAAACCTTTTCCTGTGCTTTTTCACGGATCGAACAGGTATTCAACAACAACACATCCGCTTCTTCAGCGATATCGGTAGGTTCCAGTTGATGCGACGCAGCAAGTACCTCGGCCATCTTGTTCGAGTCATACTCGTTCATCTGGCAACCAAAGGTTCTGATAAAAAGTTTTCCGGCCATAAAATCAGTCAGTGATAAAGGGCGCACAGCATACGCTTTTTACGTCGTAGAGTACAGACAAGTGATTGTTTTTGTTAGCGCAAAATTCTCTGCCCGCTGGTTTGGCAATGAAACAAATCACTTGTCTGTCTTTAGCAGAAGCTTTTAGTGCTTTTTCAACGGGTTTCAGCAAAACCAACCGGGATTTGATAACTCCAGGTTTCGGATAATGGCTGCTGATTTTCGTCGACCAGTGCGGCGCGCATCTCAACCACTTTTTCAGGATCGTGAATTTGCGTTCGCATGATTAAACGCCAACCTTTTGTCGCCGAGTTATAACGCAAATGACTACTCAAAATTTCGGCATGCTGACTGATACTGATTTGTGTTGAAGGGACCTGGTGTTCACCACGCTCAGTTAATACCGGTCCTTCAAAATCCACCTGCAATAAAATAGTTTCATCTAATTCACGGATCAGATTGGCTTGTTTATCTTCGCCAGCCGAACGTAAGGTTTGTCCAACCCAGGCAAGTTTCGGATCATGCAGTGATGGCTCATCCAAAGTCCAATGGATTCGATAGGCTATCTCAAGCGGCTCACCAATCGACGGCAGCTCATCCGGAATCCAGAATGCGCCGATATTGTCATTGGTTTCATCTTCGGTTCGATATTCAATCAGTTTGATTCGGCCTTTACCCCAATTCCCTTTAGTTTCAACCCAGCCACTTGGACGTAAATGATATAAATCATCCAGCTCCTGAAACCGTGAAAATTCACGACCACGTTGCAATAAGCCAAAGCCTTTCGGGTTATCAATCTGCCAGGTACTCACAGACACACCATCCGGATTGTTCAGGGGACGCCAAATCCACTCACCATTTCCGGCATGAATCGACAGGCCATTTGAATCATGAATTTGCGGGCGGAAATTATGCTGACCCGGTGGTTGCCGGCTATCGTATAAAAACATACTGGTTAGCGTTGCCAGACCTAATTCATGAACCGGTTTACGTAGATACACTTTGGCTTCAACATCCAGCACGGTATCGGTACCTGGTTGTAAATCAAAACGATAGGCTCCCGTCGCGCTCGGCGAATCCAGCAACGCATAAATCACCAGGTTGTCTTCCCCAGGCTGGGGACGCTGAATCCAAAACTCGCGAAATTCCGGAAACTCTTCTGCAATATCATCTGCTACCGCAGTATCAATATTCATCCCCCGCCCCGAGAGACCATAAACCTGATCCTCACCAATCACTCTGAAATAACTCGCCCCCAAAACACTCATGATTTCATCGTATTTATCCACTTTGTTAATAGGATATAAAACACGAAAACCGGCATAACCGAGGTTGGCCGTAGTGGCTTTTTCAAAGGTTAAGTCACCGAAAGCAAAATTGTCCGGATCATAGTGAATTTCGCTAATGCCATTGGGCAGGACTTCATTAATCTTTACCGGCACTTTAAAGTGCATACCTTGATGATAAAACGCCAACCGGAAAGGCGTTTGCTGATCATTCCAATGAAATTTCTCTGCTCTTGGCTGGATTTTCATGTAATCGGCAAACTGCATCTGCCTGAACTCAGTAGGCAGATTGCTTTGTGGTTTGACATAGTCCTGCTTGACCAATGCCTGCGCTTTCTCCGCCACATCCTCCAGCGAAAAAGCATAGCTGGCAGACGATAGCATCCACAGACTGATTGCAGCGACATAAGTAACAAGTTTAAGAAATCGTCGTGAACGATTATCTATTGAATAAGACATGTTATTTCCTCAAATCAAAGCGGAAGATGAAAATTACTTATGCATGGGAATGGGCCAGCATTGGCACAGAAAACTTCAGAATTGTTAAGTAGCCTGCATTGGCAACCGTTTTAATATCCATTTACGCGTAGGTACCACCGCGCGCTCCATCGACCAGATACACAAGATAATGGTCAGCAACAGAAACAACGGGTAAAACCCTAATGACAAGGACTGTTCACCAGCCTGAACCGCACAACTGTTCCAGTCATCTAAACACTCGAGTGACATCACATTCAGTATTTTTTCAGAACGGGAAAATAGTACAAAGGCCGGCACATGTAATACAAACAACGGTAAAGATGCAGCGCCAAGCCGACGTGACCATTTATTAAACCATTCACTGCGGGGCGATCCCATTAATGCGCACAGATAAATCAACATCAGCTGGGCCGGCAATAAAAGACCATTGTGTAACAGAAAATACCAAAAGCGCTCACCTTTAAGCAGCCAGATCGCACCGATAAAACATAGCAATACAAACAGACTCATGACCATGCACATCACCCGCTTCGGGTCCCGTCCACTGTCACGCATCTGGCGAAATAAGGCATAACTGACAATTCCCGCCAAAAACTCCGGCAGACGAATAATCGGCATTCGGTGCAACATACCGGTAAACGGCATTCCATAATCGCCATTCCAGATAACCAGTAATGGGGGAATGAGATAAATCAACATCAATGCCGTAAGCCATAAAACTTTATGTTTTACCCGCATCAGATACGGTGCAGCAAAGGGAAAGATAAGATAAAAGAAAAACAGGGTGGAAATCGACCATAACGGCGCGTTAAACGCTAGATAAAAAGGGTTCCAGGCCTGCAGCATGAATATCTGCAACAGCGAATTAAGCACTAACTCTCCGTTACTCATGTAATGCTCTATCGAGGCTCGACCCGCTTCTCCCAGATCCACATTGGTGTCATACACCACAAATCGCACGGTGGCTTTTATATCATCCGGAGGAACGCCCAGATAATTGATGATGGTCAATACCGAAAACGTTAACAGCAGTGAAAACACATGCAGCGGATATAAATTAGAAAATCGTTTGGCCCAAAAGCTGGTCGCCGCCTCGCGTAGCTCACCATTTCGGCAATAAACATGCGCCAAAAGAAAGCCGGACAACACAAAGAAGCTGCTGGTGGCAAAAAAACCAACACCAACCAGATCCATCAACCAGGGGGCTTTTTCTCTGAGTTGGTAGGTATGTAACGTGTGAAAAATAACGATATATAAGCCCAGCAGAAAACGCAGCCATTCCAGCCCAATAAAATGTTCCTTACCGCGTTGTTCCACTCTGATTCCCTGGACAAATTAGTTGCGCTAGATATTACAGGCTGCCATTCAAAATGATTCAATAATTTTTATTAGCTGCCACTCGATTATTTCATCTTGAAACCAAAGATTCCGAAAAACGCACTGTTAATCAAATCAGCTGGTCATATATAGATAACATTAAACAATCTTACCTGTTTGGCATCGGCAAACAATTGTTTCAGCTAGAAAATTTGATTTTTTCAAAAGCCATAATTTGACATCTTTTAGCAACGCGCTACTATCAAACTAAATACCGGTAGAGGGGCAGGACTGATGAAACTTACCCGCATTCAAGACTTTATTTTAATCAGTTGCGTACTATTCAGCCTGATCCTGTTACCACAAATCATATTTCCCTCTTCCGCTCGGGCTGAGACGCCTCGTGAACTGGTTTCAGGTGAACGGGTCAGGGTGAAGAAGCTCACCACGGATATGCAGCAATTAGCGTCCAGTATAAAAACAGATGGTCCCTCCAGTTTTCAGAATCGCCAAGAAGTCGCTGCCAAACAGAAACGTTTCAAACAATTTGAAGAAGCACTGAAACGTTACCCTCAAACTGAAGATCCTGATGTAAAGGCAGCTACCGCCGCGTTTGCAACCTTGCGTCAGAACTTAAGTGCAGAATTTCAGCGGGCAAAACAACAACTGGCTGAACTGGGTGATGTCCAGCAACGACTGGCAACCATTGATGAAAACAGTCGAAAGTATGCCGTACCCGCCGTTTTGCTGATCCCTTTTGATGAATCTCAAGCCCAGTCCTGGGTGACCTCTGCCAGCCAATCAAGAACCGTCGCAGAACATAATCTGCAACAACTGGCGACTATTTCTGAGCTTGCTTATTTGCCCAACAACCCCGGCACACCTGAATCTGGTGCCGCTTATGATACTCAGGATGTCGCCCGTTTACAGCGAAATGCGCTAACCATGCTGACCAGTATCAATGCCAATTATCAGCAAATGTCACAACGATTTAACAGTCTGTTTGGACAAATTGAAAACGATGTTCTGAGTCGCTGGCAGGAAGATCCAACAGGAGACAAAGCCTGGCAGTTTATCGGCGAAGGTCAGCCACAAAAAGCGATAGATACCTATGATGAATCTCTGCGACAAGTGCAGTCTGCTGTGTTTCTAGAAAATGCGCTTGGACGAGACAGTAGCCAGGCACAATCCGTGTCAACTGCTTTGTCGGAGGCTAAACAAACCTTTTTGCAAAACCATCAAACTGCCTTGGCGGCTTCCCGGTTACCAGAGGCAAAATCCGATGACAAAGGCTTATTAGCCATAGCTCAAGAGATTCTGGAGAACCCGAAATATGAATTTGGTCAACACGGCAGGATCGTTTTGACCACTGCCGAAGTAACAAATCACGAACGTAAAGACAGTGAAATAGATATTGATAAAGCGGAAATCAGTTTAGGTGGGGATTTGAAAATGTCAGGCACTCAAACCACCTGGCTTTATAAATGGCAGCAATTTAAATTTTCCGTTCCCCTGAAAGAGCCAGATTCAGATCAGTGGTTTATCTGGTGGATTACCGCGAAAAACTTTTCTTCCGGCAGTGAAATCACCCCGTTAAATCAATGGGTGTCAGGTGCGGCAGTCAAGGGCAATGCGATACTGGCAGAAAACATCTGAATGGCGCATTGCTAATCTGCGCTGCGATATCTTCGCCGATAATTCCAGGCTTTTTCGCATTCCGGCAAATCGTAAAATAAAACTGGCGTATCTCCCCCGGCATTGCCGTAATCACTATAAAACCGGTCACAATATTCCTGGCTGCGATCCCATTCAGCAGCACATTGTGCCGCATATTTTTCCCGGATAGGCGTCAACTTCTCCAGTCTTGCCGTTTCACAAGCCTCATCAAGTTGCTGCTGGATTAACTTGCTGTCTTCAGCAAATGCCTGACTGATAAATACACTCACCACTATCGTCAGTAGTAAAGAAAAGGGTTTCATACGCGTATCTCCATCAAATGCCATGAATGCTTTTGACTTATGTTAATGCTTTTATCCCTGTGACTTATACAGTGGAATAGCGTTTTAAACATTGTTATTTCAATGTAAAGCATAATTTCAATCTGGGATCTGTGTTGTTGAAAAAACACCTTTTCAACACGTTATGATCCAGCAACTCAATAAGGAGACAACCATGCACGTTACTTCAGAAGCGGCTAAAAAAGCGATTGATGGCGCACTCAAAAAAGCGGAATCAACTGGCACCCGTATGTGTATTGCTGTGGTGGATTCCGGCGGCGCGTTAAAAGCCTTCTATCGTATGGATGATGCCTGGGTGGGCAGTATTGATATTGCCATTAAAAAAGCCTGCACTGCTGTGTATTTTGGTATGCCCAGCGGGGAAATAGGCCAACTATCTCAACCCGGCCAGCCTTTATATGGCATCGAACATTCAAATGATGGCATGATTACTTTTCCAGGTGGTGTACCAATCGTCGATGACGAAGGTTTTATGTCAGGTGCGATTGGGGTAAGTGGTAGCTCGGTTGAAAATGATGATCTGGTTGCCCGTGCAGGCGTTGAAACCATCGGCGTTTGTGATTTACCCGAACACCCATGGAGAACGTGATTAATTAAAATAAAAAACAAAGGAGAGAGAACATGGGAAGTCCCAAACTTTTAGGCATCATCTTAGTTGTTATCGGCATTATCTTATTGGTTTTCGGGTTTAACGCCTCACAGTCATTAGGTGATCAAGTAACCGAAACCGTGACGGGTCGTTTTACCGATGAAACCATGTGGTACATCATTGGCGGCGCAGTTGCGGTAGTCGTCGGTGGCTTTTTGGCTTTGGGTCGCAAATAAATCGATTCGTCTTATACGTTTGACCTCTAGACAACTAGTCAGAATCTAAAGGTGTCGAACTGTTAAGATGTGATTCTAAATCGGCTAATTGAAAGAGCCCCCGTTATTGGGGGCTTTTTTATCTAAGTGAGAATCCATCATGACTGAACAAACATTTATCAAAGGCAAAGACAGCGATCTGGAAACTAGCATCGCCACCATGCAGGCCAAACTAAAATCGTTTGGTTTTGATATCGAAGAAGCCTCCTGGCTGAATCCGGTCAGTAATGTGTATTCAATCCACATACGCGATAAAACCTGCCCACTGATGTTTACCAATGGTAAAGGCAGTAGCGAAAAAGCCTGTCTTGCCAGCGCGCTGGGGGAGTATTTTGAACGGCTCAGCTGCAATTACTTTTTTGCCGACTTCTATCTGGGTGAACATCACAGCAATAGTGAATTTGTGCATTATCCCAATGAACGCTGGTTTGATATGGATGGCGATGAAATGCCCGAAGGGCTGATGGATGAAAGCCTGTGGAAATATTTTGATCCGGAAAATGAACTGACGCCGGATATGCTGTTTGATACCAACTCCGGTGATGGAGAACGCGGAATTTGTGCGGTGCCTTATCAGCGTCTGCGGGATGGCGAAACGCGGTTTATCCCGATCAATCTTATCGGCAATATCTATGTCAGCAATGGTATGTCGGCTGGAAATACGCAAAATGAAGCCCGGGTGCAGGGTCTGTCTGAAGTATTTGAACGCTATGTAAAAAACAAAATCATCGCCGAAGGTTTGTGTCTGCCAGAAGTCCCCGTCGAAGTGTTAAATCGTTTTCCGAAAATCCAGCAGGCATTACAGGAACTGCGTGATCACGGTTATCACTTAAAAGTCGCAGATGCCTCACTGGGCGGTCAGTTTCCAGTGATGTCGGTGACGTTGATTAATCCAAAAGATGGTTCTGTATTTGCCTCGTTTGGCGCCCATCCCAGTTTTGAAGTAGCTTTGGAACGTACTGTCACCGAGTTATTACAAGGCCGCGGCCTGGATCAGCTGGATGTATTCCATCCTCCTACGTTTGATCTGGATGAAGTCGCCTCAGCGGCCAATCTGGAAATGCACTTTATCGATTCCAGCGGTTATATTTCCAACGACTTTTTCCGGGAAACCCCGGATTTTGATTTCTTCGACTGGGATTATGACGATGCCACTGCCGACGAATTCAAATTCCTCACTGACAAAATCCACGGCCTGGGTTTTGATATTTATATTACCGATTACCATCATCTCGATGTCTATGCCTGTCGGATTCTGGTGCCGGGCATGTCGGATATTTATCCGGTTGATGAACTGGTGTGGGAAAACAATAACGAAGGCGCCCTGTTCCGCGAAGATTTCCTGACCCTGAAAGATGGCGATGCCGAGCTCTGGCAGGATATTCTGGATCGTCTGGATGAAGGTGGTTATAACGACCAAACGCCGGTGGCCCCGTTTATCGGTCTGGCCCCGGATCCCGGCACTTTGTGGGCTGAAATCCGTCTTGGTGAACTGAAAGCCCTGCTATATCTGGCGCTGGAAGACGAAGAAGCCATTGATTGGATTGACTGGTGTCTGGCACTGGATCAGGCCAGCGAACAAACCACCCTGTATTACCGTTGCCTGAAAGCACTGCTGGAAATCAAATGGGATGATGAACGCGATTATGCTGAATACACCACCGGTCTGGCGCTGATGTACGGTCAGCAGAATGTCGATGATGGCATTCAGATCGTTGAAGGCGAAAAGCTATTCCACAACCTGCATTGCCCTGGCCTGAGTCTGGAAGGGTTTGAACGGCATAATGCTTTACTGGCAGGCTATGAAAAACTACAGCAAGCCAAACGTTCTAATTGGAAATAGATACCGGTGGAATAGATGACAGGGCTGCTTGTGTAGCCCGTTCCCCCAGCCAGACATAGAAACCTGATTAGCTGGGCTGGGATTTAATCTTTAATCTCAATCCTCTGCATTGCCTGATCAGCCAGCGACAAGCCCGCACCCTCATAAACTTCAAATACTTCATCAGCACCCAGCTCCTTAAGGCGCTCGACTTCATCGGGATATTCAACAATGGCGGTCACATGGCCTTTAAAGTCACGGCCCCTTAATTGTTTGAGGGCATACACATTACCGGCATGATGCGGCATTGCCAGCACAACTAGTTGAACCTGATCGCTTACCAATAATTTGTCCCAAAAATCGGAATCCACCGCATCGCCTTCAACAACCTTAAAATTCTCATTTAAACGAGCAATTTTGTTTTCATCATTATCAACACCGAGCACTTTCAATCCGTATTTTTGTTGTAAACGTTGATACGCACCCCGACCTATCTTACCCATTCCCAAAATAACCACCTGGGTTGAATTCAATTCAATAGGTTTATCATGCGAATGTAACTGGTCTGTTGGCACTTCGGTTAATTGACCCTTGCTTACCTGATACATCCGTTCGTTGTAGTTGTTCAAAATCGCTGAAACGACAAAACTCATGGCGACTGATAACGAGAGAATCACCAGCCAATCGTTGCTTAACCAACCCTGCGACATCGCCAGTGCAGCCACAATCAAACCAAATTCCGAATAATTGGTCAGTGTCAGTGAGGTCAATACCGAGGTACGAATACGTAACTTGAACCGTGGAAACATCATCACAAACAACAAGGTTTTCATCGGTAACAGCACTAATAACAGCAATGCCAGGCCCACATGCTCCCAATTGGGTAATGCGGTCAGGCCAATCGACAGAAAAAAGCCCACCAGAAACAACTCTTTAATATTGAATAAAGAACGGGCCAGATTGGCTGAGGTCTTATGCGGTGCCAATAACACACCCATAATCAATGCGCCCAAATCCCCTTTTAAGCCCACCAGCTCAAACAGCTTGTAACCGAGCACCAACGCCAGGACAAAGCCGAACAATACCTGCATTTCGCCATGTCCAAGACGATCCAGTAACTGTCTTAAAAATGGTGCGGCCGGAATCAGTAAAAAAAGACCTAATGCCCAAACTGATGGCAGAGCGCCAGTAGTGGCAGAGAGAAAAATCACCGCAAAAATATCCTGCATGATCAGAATACCGATCGCTACACGACCATAAAAGGACTGGGTTTCGCTACGTTCTTCGAGTACTTTGACGGCAAACACCGTACTGGAAAATGATAAGGCAAAGGCCAGAATCACAATAGCTGTCCAGTCAGTAGATTGCATCAGCAAAATACCGCCGAACTTAAGCAGGCCCAGAATGCCTACAAATAACAGGCTGGATAAGGTGATATGTAAACTGGCCACACCCCATACTTCGGATTGCAGCAGAGTACGGATATTGAGTTTAAGGCCAATGGTAAACAGTAACAAGGTCACGCCAAGATTAGCGATGGCTTCAAGTGTTGGGGTCAGTTCATACCCCGAATAATTCAATAAGAATCCTGCAGCAAGAAATCCGGCCAATGGTGGCAGGCGTAAAATCATTGCCAGCAGCCCACCTGCAAAAGCATAAATAAAATAAGCCGGTTCCACGAGGTGACTCCCTAGGGTCTGTTTATCTTTCATCGCCAACTACTGCTGGAGACTATTTTTTTCGCCCCACTCGGCGTTGCTCGTCATTTATTTAGAAATAACTACAAAAACGTCAGGACAAGCAATGTTCCCGACCTTGCTTTTGCATCCCACTCCATCGATGGAGATAAACGTTCGGGGCTTCTCGCGCCTTGATTGGTGTATTTTCAGTTACAACACAGGCGGCTGTGAAAGACAAACAGACCCATGCCTGATTGCCGAGTGAAAGCCAATCGTTGTCTCTAAATTATCACCATCATACCGCACAAAATGTCACTTCAGCACATTGCAGACAAATTGTTATTTATTCAATTTAATTCGCCCGTTTTAACAAGGCTTGATGCGATATTCCAAATAATAGGAATAGACTTATTTGCTCTCCCACATCACATCGGCATTGGCTTCCATTGCCGCTGTGATCAGATTAATTAACGGCAAGGCCCGTTGTGACAAACCCGGCTTGAACTCACCATCCTTAGGGTTCTGTTCGGCCGCTTTGCTGGACTCAACCGCTTGTTGCAGATTGGATAAGGCTGTCGGCAAATCCTGTGGTTGAAAGGCACCTGGAACCGTTCCGCTATGCCCCATAATTTTCAGCATATCCTTTGCCACATCGCCCATCATGGTGATATTGGCATACGCTTTGGTGCTAAAAGTAACGATCATTGTGTTTCTCCAATTGTTGTTATTGCCAGGATAAATCGAGCTTCCATCACCACAACACGCATAGCTGGGACTATTTTTTCGCCTTGTTGGATAAACAATAGTCTCCAGCAGCGGTGGTTATACGAAGATCAACAGACCCTAACAGACATCAACAGCATTCTGTTAAAAACAGTAAAAACACACTGCCGGATTTGTGTTTAATCAACAATAAAATTGATTATCTGGGTTCAACCGTTGTTTCATATTCAGGGCTGACCAGGCGTGGGTCGCCTTCATCCAGGCAGAGGAACGTCACATCATAAAAATATTTCACTTGCTGACGTTTCAAGGTTTTGCTGACCAACACTTCCTTACCCTGATTAGCACAATACGCACCAGCTTGATCCAATACAGATGCTTTGGCGGTTGACGCATTTAAATGGTCAGCAGAAACCGTATAGGTATCCGGGCCGACTTTTTTAACGCCTGAGGTTTTCACTGCACAGCCTGAAACCAATATGACTGCTGATAAACTGATGATTAAAGCACTAATTTTCATTCTGTTCTCCATGTTAATCAGGGTCTTTTTATCCTTCATAGCCCCCATTATCAGCTGTTTTCCCGTTAATAAACAGTCTCTATTACAGCGCAAAAAAACTGAGCAGGCTTTAACCTATGTATAGTGCTAAACAGAAGCCAACTAGTCTTTAACTTTACTTTTGGTTAGGCTACCGCCATGCGTTCAATAACCCCAAAAAATCAAGTCGTGTTAGTTCGCCCAAGAATCTATCTGGGCAAGGGCTTGGCTATTGGCCCCGGCAAAATCGACTTGTTAAGAGCCGTAGCAGAACTGAAATCCATCGCGGCTGCGGCAAGAAAACTGAACATTCCCTATAAGCGAGCCTGGATCCTCATAGATTCAGTCAATCAGGGGTTTGGCAAACCCGTGGTCGAGACCAGCAGTGGCGGAAAAGGTGGTGGAGGTACCTCTCTGACCCTGCTCGGTCAGCAATTGGTTGATCGATATGATGCGCTTGAAAAGTGTCTTAATACTCAAGCTGCTGAAGAATTAGCGGCGGTAATCGCTTTAACCGACTAAAGCTCCACTCACGCAAAGTTGTTGTCATAAAAAACATGCATTATATTAAGCGTTATGTCCAAATAGACCCAACGAAACATTTCGCTCAAAGGGCGCCATGAAGCCAATTAAATTGATTGTCAGTTTTTTTCTGCTATTGCTCTCAGCACAGGCAATAGCAGAAAAAGCGACGGTGGCAGCCGCATCCGATCTTAAATTCGCTCTTGAGGATGTCGCTGCCTTATTTGAAAAGGAAACCGGTCAGCAACTTCGCCTGATATTCGGCTCCTCCGGCAATTTCAAAACCCAGATTCTGCAGGGTGCACCTTTTCATCTGTTTTTGTCGGCAGATGAAAGCTTTGTGTTTGAGTTGGATAAAGCAGGCAAAACCCTAGATCAAGGCCAAATCTACGCCATCGGCCGAATTGGCATCATCGTGCCACACCATTCACCGCTGCAAGCGGATAGTGAATTGAACGGATTAACAGCAGCCTTGAAAACGGGTCAATTAACCAAGTTTGCCATCGCCAATCCCGAACACGCACCTTATGGTATGCGTGCGATGGAAGCTCTCAAATACGCCGGTATCTGGAATGATATTCAGTCACATCTGGTGTTGGGTGAAAATATTTCTCAGGCAGCTCAATTTGCCACTTCGGGTTCAACCCAGGGTGGCATTATTGCGTTATCGCTTGCATTGGCACCGCAAGTAGCCAAGCTGGGACAATTTGAATTGATACCCGAAAGCTGGCATCAGCCGTTGATTCAACGCATGGTGCTGATTAAAGATGCTCCGCCAGCCGCAAAACTGTTTTATGAATTTCTAGGTACAACCCAAGCCCAAAAAATCATGGTGCGTTATGGCTTTGCGATGCCCGATGCCTAACCGAGAGCAACTGTAAATGGATTGGCAGGCATTAACGCTTTCGCTGCAACTGGCTTTTGTCACCTTACTGGTATTATTGCCCTTCGGACTGTGGTTAGGCCGCTGGCTGGCCCACACCCAAGTACGTTATAAAGCATGGATAGAAGGTTTGGTGGTCCTGCCGTTAGTGTTACCGCCAACGGTTTTAGGTTATTACCTGCTGGTTTCCATGGGCAGTGGTTCGCCGTTCGGCCAATGGTTCACAAACACCTTCGGCTTTCAACTTACCTTTAATTTCACCGGTCTGGTCATTGCCTCGGTCATTTTTAATATTCCTTTTCTGGTGCAACCGATTCAGCGTGCCTTTGAAGCGATTCCCAGAGAATTAGGCGAAGCCGCTGCCGTCAGCGGGCTGAGCAAATGGCAGAGCTTTTGGCGTATCGAGGTATTGCTGGCGTGGCCAGGCATTTTATCGGGCATGGTGCTGACATTTGTACACACGCTGGGCGAATTCGGCGTGGTATTAATGGTCGGCGGCAGCATTCCCGGCGAAACCAAAACTATCGCCATCTCCATCTATGATCGGGTGCAATCGTTTGATCTTGAAGGTGCCAATCAAATGGCGATGATGTTATTGGCGCTCTCTTTGTTCGCAGTAGTGGCATCGTTTTTTGCTTCGGCACGATTGGCGGTAAGACGATGACACGCACTTCTCCGGCACTTCAAGTCACGATAGAACAGTCACAGCCTATGCCGCTGAAAGGCAGCTTTCATTGTCAATCCGGGCAGTTACTGGCTTTGGTGGGTCCTTCCGGCGCAGGCAAAACCTCATTGATGCGGATTTTGTCAGGGCTGATGCAACCACATCATGGCAAAGTGATTGTCGGCAACGAAATATGGTGTGATACCGACAACAATATCTGTTTGCCGCCACAACGTCGTCATGTGGGGATGGTATTCCAGAACTATGCCCTGATGCCGCATTTTGATGCGATTGAAAATGTTTCATTGCCGTTATTACATCTGCCAAGGGCTGAACGAATAAAACAAGCGAAACAGTGGCTCGATCATGTTGGGCTAACCCACGCAGAACAACACCGTAAACCCGCAGATTTATCCGGCGGTCAACAACAACGGGTAGCCGTTGCCAGAGCGTTGGCAAGAGAACCCAAACTCATGTTGTTGGACGAACCCTTTTCGGCAGTGGATCAGATGAACCGCCAAAGTCTCTATCGATTGCTGGCCGATTTACGCCGTGATTTAGCTATCCCGATTATTTTGGTCACCCATGATTTGAATGAAGCACGACTGCTGGCAGATCAGCTGGTGGTCATCGATAACGGGCAAATCCTCCAGCAGGGAACGCCTTCGGATATATACAATGCGCCGCGTAATGCCCGTGTTGCTGATTTGGTGGGTATACATAATCGCTTTCTGGGCGAATGGATCGGTCCAGCTGAGCAGTCCGGACAAGGCTGGTTACGCTGGAAAGGTGAAGGTCAGAAAGCGACCCAACAACCTGTTTTACAAGTGCGCGACAAAGGACGAATTCCTGAAAATCAGCCGGTAAACTGGGTGATTCCAAGTGATGGCATAGCCTTAATCAAACAACACGACATATCACAGGAAAATGACTTTCATGCCCAGGTGACGGAATCGAGACATTTAGGTGAAATCAACCTGCTGACCTTAACGGTTGAAGAAGTCACTGGAGCCGAATTCGTATTGACCTTATCCGGATCATTTCGAAATAGTTTACTGGTGGGAACCAAGCTGGGTATCAGGCTGGATTTGAGTTTAGTGCATGTCATGCCGATTCGAGCAGATGGTAAGGGCAAGCTAAAACGGAGCACTCAAAATCAACTTAAACCGCCTGCGTAAAGTGGTCCGCTATTGATAAAACTCGACAAAAAAACTCACCTGCCCCAGCGGTTTTACATGATGTAAGATGGTGGGTTCCACCACCCCATACTGATTTGAATCCAACACGATTTCTTCAAATGGCTGCTGGATGGTATAGAGCAACTTACCACTCAACACAACAATTTTCCCCCAAACGCCTTCTTTAGTTTGATGACTGTTCAGCAAACCGCTGGGAACCGTACTTTCTTCAAATTCCGGCGTACGTTTATAAGCAACCACATTATCTGGTAGTGATTTCATCATCTACTCCTCTTAAAGAGTCGGCTCCGGCCTGGGCAAGCCATATCAAAGTTCTCCACGGTCGATATGGATTTCACCATTATCCACCTTATGATTAAGGATCAATCCTTCAGCGATCTCTTCAAACTTGTACTGATGGTCAAGAAACAGCGTTTCAGCATCTTCATCTTCGTCAGGATCAGCCAACTCATCCAAGGCAGCTGAAGATACAATACAAGCCACCGTCTGATTGTTAACGACGGCATAAAACGTCACATCTTGATCATTCACCAAATATTCACCGGTAAAGTCGATATCCATCGTATCTCCTTTGCTTGATTAATTTTTCAGGTGCGTATCAACAAAATTCAATGTATCTAAATAACATGACTTGTTCAGCATAACCCAAGTTGCATGACATATTGATTTAGATTACTGAATATCTCCATTCAGTTTAGTTTGCTGTTGTTTGTATATTCTCGGGCCATTGCTTTACCGTGGTTGTGACATTGCTACTGAATCGTACGGACGCATGCTTATAATGAAACTATGTCATTAATCAGGATGAACAACTATGTACCAACTGAGTGATTTCCTCAGCACGGTCAGCCAAGACCTGTTTGCACTCGGTATCGCCCTGGCTCTGGGAACCCTGATCGGATTGCAACGCGGCTGGCACGCTAGGGATAAAGCCGCCGGACAACGCGTCGCCGGTATTCGAACCCATGCTCTGCTTGGTTTGCTAGGCGGTCTTTCCGTAAAGCTCAGCCAGGAATTAGGTGACTGGATACCCGCTATCTTGTTGGTTATGGTTGGACTGGCAGGCATAACTGGGCTTTTGATTAAAAACCGGCAACAACAGGATTTCAGCATCACCAGTTGGGTGGGCCAGATGCTAACATTTTGCTTTGGTGCACTGGTTGTTGCCGGGCAACCAGTGATAGCTGCCGCAGCGGCGGTTGTCACAGCAATAATTCTGGACAACAAAGAATCCATTCATCATTTTCTGAAGACTCTGGAAGCCAATGAACTGGACGCCGGTCTAAGACTTCTCCTTATTTCTGTCGTTATGCTGCCATTATTGCCTGATCAGGGGTTTGGACCCGGTAATGTGCTCAACCCGAGAGAAATCTGGTGGCTGGTTGTGCTCATTGCTGCAATTGGTTTCATCGGTTATTTTGCTATGCGTTTCGGTGGTTCGGAACGAGGCATTCTGTTCACCAGTCTGTTTGCTGGACTGAGCTCCTCCACCGCGCTGACCCTCCATTTTTCCCGACTCTCTCGTCAGTCAAACTCAACTCAGCTTAGCCCGCTACTAGCCGCTGGCATTCTCATAGCCTGTGGCACCATGTTTCCTCGGATTCTGCTCTATGCTGCACTGATTTTTCCTCCGCTACTGAGAGAGTTGCTAGCCCCCATCATCGTCATGGGCAGTCTGCTTTATGGCGCTGCTGCATGGATCTGGTGGCGACATTCCGGTTCTGGTAATGTGAGCCAGCCTCAAGGACAGAATCCGCTTGAACTCCGTTCTGCACTGTTGTTTGGACTGTTGCTGGTGATCATTCTGCTGCTCGGTGAATGGATGAAAAATGTGCTGGGTAATGCAGGTGTTTTTCTGCTGGCAGCGGTTTCTGGCTTGACAGACGTAGATGCCATCACCCTATCCCTGACACGCATGGCACGTGAAGATTTAACCGCGACTACGGCGGTACTGGCCATTATTATCGCCGCAATGGTTAACAATCTTTTCAAGGCCAGTCTCGCTCTCAGCATAGGCACAAAAGACGTCGGACTTCGAGTATTAGTACCGATGCTGTTATCGCTATCAGCTGGCCTGGCTGTGGTCTTATTGAGGATGTGAAATTGTCTGTGTTTTCAACGGTGCTCATCTCCATCAGACAATTTCCTGTTTTCAACTGTCTTATATAGATAAACCAATCGATGATCATAGATTGGTAACACGCTATTGATACTGTTTAGGGAAACTCCCCTAAACTCTATATTTGAGCGTGTTGTATGTCCGTTTCAAAGCTAACGCAGCCAAGCCTGATCATCGCAGGTTTTGTTTTATTACTGAGTTTTAATACATCGGGAGAAACCGTGGTCAAAAACGTACCTGAAAGCATCGAAGCTAATTGGCAATTTCTGAGCGATCCGTTTCTTCAATTGCCTACGGCAGATTCGGTTAATGTGGTGTGGTTTACTAATTTTGAAGGTCAAAGCCATCAACTGCAGTATGGTAATGGACTGGTTGCGGATGCCATCACTACCAAGATGACAAAAATGTTCGAGGATGCGGATTCTTTCCAGCCGGGAAAGGAGTATCAGAAGCTTACCCTGAGAAAAGTCTATCGACATGAAGCCACGGCAACAGATTTACTCCCCGGAAAACGACTTAACTATCGAGTTAAAAGCATCGCCGATGACGGGCAGGCCCTCATCAGTAACAGCTTCACACTGGCGCCGCTTCCAGAGAAAAATCAACCACTGAAAATTCTGCTCACCTCGGATTTACAATCCAAACCCAACTCACCCGCCAACTATCAGAAAGTGGTCGAAACAATCGGGCTTCCCGATGCCGTTTTCTTTGCCGGCGATCTGGTCAATATCCCAGATCGCGCTTCGGAATGGTTTGATCAAATCGAAGAAGGCGCGCCGCCTTTCTTCCCCACGCTGCAGGGGCATTATCAACAACTCAAACCGGATTCACCGTATAACGGCGGCGAAATTCTGCAACATACCCCGCTGTTTGCCGCTATTGGCAACCACGAAGTCATGGGCCGCTTTCTGCCACAGCAGGCCGATCATCGAATGAACAACAGTTTTAATGATCCACAACCCCGCTGGTATGCCGAAATAGCTTATGAGCAGATTAAAGATCAAATCAATCCAGACAATGATCGTGAAATCCGCAAGCAATGGATTCTGGATAACTCACATAATCAACAAACCTATCTGCAGATTTTTTCGTTCCCTGAGGATGGCCCTCGCGGCAAAGAATATTACGCCCTCGCATTTGGCGATGTATTTCTGATATCGATGAATGTGTCACGAATCTGGCGTTCGTGGGATGTCAGCGGCCAACGCCGCAGCATGTTCGTCGAAGCATTATCCGAGTTGCAAACTCCTGATGGATGGGGCTTTGGCGAGTTTATGTTTGAGCGTTTTGATGCCGAGTCGCAGCAATATCAATGGCTGGAAGGTGTGCTGCAGTCTGAGGCCTTTAAAAAAGCGAAATTTAAAGTCGTGCTCGCTCATCAGGGCGTGTTCGGGCTGGGGGATAATGTCGTCCCGGTACTGGCTGATCCGCAGATGCAATTGGTTGAATCAAATGCTGATAAGTCCGAGAGTATTACTGAGCTTAGTTTTCCTATCAGCCCGGAAGACTGGCAAAATAAGGTGCTGCCCAAGCTGTCATCCATCAGTGAGGTGCGTTATCACTATCCACTAAGCGACGATATCTGGCTGAGAGACATTGAGCCATTGTTAATTAAACATGGTGTAGATCTGGTGCAGATTGGCCACTCGCATCTGTGGAACCGGACCAAAGCCGGCAATATGCATTACCTGGAAAGCTCCAACGTCGGCAATACCATGGGCGCGTATTTCACCGATCCGAGTGGCGTTTACCCACACGATAATCGTGCCGAAAAAGCCAATTTCTGGGCTGAACTGAATTCTGCAAACACGCGTTGGAGGAAAGCTGATTATGCCGCCAATGGTGATCCGCATGGTCGTCAGATGACCCAGCCCAGCGTTTTCAGTCCGATGAGTTTGCTGGATAAAGACTTTCCAGCCTTACCCTTTGTCTCCAGCAACCAACTGACCACTTTTTCGATTCTGGATACCGGATCAGGGACGGTGAAAAGTTATGTTTTCGATACCGCGGATCCATCATCAGAAGTTCAGTTATTTGATAAATTTTCGATAGGTGATTAGTTCGAAAATCTCTCCATAACTACCCTAAAAAGTACTCAGCCCAGTCGCTTCCATCACGCGATAAAGCAGCCGTGGCCAAAGCCTTTCATCAGAGTAGGTTAAGTAATCAACGCTGTAGTAGCGTCCATCCAGATTATTCCAGCGTGTTTCAAACCAGTGCTGGCCCTTTTGCAATGGTTCAGCTTCGGCAGGGCCTCGTAGCAGCACGCTGGTTTCGAGATTAAAATTATGCAGATTACGTCGGGTAAAGTTAGTTGAACCAAGTAACATGGAACTTTGCCCCTCTGCGCCGCGATGCATTAACCACTTGGCATGGCATTGCTCACCATGGGTATCACACCAGCGAATGGTGACTCCGGCTTTCAGCAATTCATGTGCAACAGGACGATTCGGCACGCCATTTTTCTCACGGCCAAACGCATCTTTATTGGGATCCAGCAATACTCGCAACATCACTCCGCGCTGCGCTGCGAATTTAAGCGCTTTAACAATTTCGCGGTCGGCTAAATAGAACATGGCCATATCTAACTGTTCACCGGTGTTTGCTCCATTAATGATATCCAGTGTTACCCGTTCAACCGCCCGTTCCGAAACCATCTGAATCTTCATATCGGTATTAGCCGTCGCTGTTTCTGTTGATTGTTGTAATGCCATTATTGGGCGCTCTCCTCCAGAAAAATCCAGCACTGCCATCTCACTCTCCAGCAGATCCCATGCGGCCACACCATTAAACCGTAACGCCACATTACCGTGAGCGCTACTGCCATCATGGGGATTGGCGGAAGTGACCAGGGCCGTCAGCTCTTGTCCTTTATCGGCAATAATCAACTTACGATGGTTCGCCTTGAAATTAAACATGGCGAGATAGCTTCGCAGCGAAACCCGGCTCTCACCAAATGGATTGGGCAGCAGCTCGCCTTCACTATTACCAAAGGGCTGGATAAACAGTCGCCAGATAGCAGAATACACAGGGTTGCTGTCACGCAAACGGGTCAGATCGGTCAGAGTGACAGGAATGCCAGCGGCTTCCAATTGAGCAAAATGCCGTGAGGGGCGACCGCCATATATATTGTTGATCGGGTCAGAAATCACCCTGACTTCAAGTTTCGGGTAGCGCTGTTTCTGAGCAATCAAAGCAGCGGTCAATTCGTCTGACAAAGGCCGGTGAGTCTCAGCCAGCTGACCCTGAAAGTCGTTAAACAGAAACATATCCACCAGCACGATCCGGCGTGCATCAGCAATCATTTCAAAAATGGTGTCGAATATCTGATGATCCATATGCCGTTCGCCATCGGCAGTGGTATAAGTTCTGTCAGCCAGAAACTGCACCTCGGTGGCAGGTTGGGCCTGAGAAAACATATCCAGACCGGGCGGCAACGGTTTATAAACCTGATAAACCGCTATGAAGGCTAGAATGAGCATCATCAGAATGAACAACCGCCCCCATAATCGATGCCGGTGATGACTCTGTCTATCTGAGCTGAACAATATCTTTTGGGGGTGCCTTTTTGTCACTCGCATATTTTAATTCGCTTCAAATCCATCTGAACCCACCGCCACTGAAAACTACATAGTTGAAAGATAATACTTGCTGGCATCTTAAGTCGGAAGTCTCCGCTCAAAAAAACACTTTCACATTCAAAACTGCGTTTGCGTAGTTAAGGCTAATCCAACTTAGCAAGTCTGGCCTCAACCAGCTCAACTATTAACACTCTGCCGATCTCCCAATAAACACGAATCTGAAGCAAATTGTTCTTCATCACATAATCTTCAACAAAGGTAATTTTTTTCGACGTCATAGCATTAATATCTTATATAAAAGCCAAATACGAGCCATCGCGAAATATCATCAAATATGCTGGCATCTTGATAACGTTATTCAAAATATTACCTGTATCCTTCTGCTTCCACTGATTTATCTTTTCAATTGGCACTGCCCCTTTTAAGACTTTGTTAAGCTGTGATTAATTATCCTTTCAACGAGTAGTGCAATAATTATGACAAGCCACTTCAACGCTGAGCGTCTTCAGGAAGATTTTGAACAAGAAGTGCCTGTCCTGGATGCATTGATCGATCTCATTGATGAGCTAAGAAAACATGATGATGGAAATGCCTCAAAGCGTTTAGATGAATTGCTCGATATGATCGAAGCCAATCCTGAGCTGAGAGCAGAATTCAGTCAGGAGTTTCATAGCTGGCTGATTGATTTAAATCTGTATCCGGCCTTGGTGAGCTTGGGGATATTTTCGAGACGGGGATTATTTAGCGAATTCATGACCCGTCTTTATGACAAAGCGAATCCGCCTCCAGTTGATCGTGAGAGCTCGCGTGGGGTTTTGACACTGTTATTTCATCGCCAATCGGATAAAAAATGGCTTGCCACGATATCCCCAGAACAATGGCTGCGGCTGTATCAAACCTTAGTCGATCACACCGCACCTGACACCTTACAAACGGCCGTCAATCATTTCCGTCAACAATGTCTCTATGCGCTTGAAATGCTTGCTATTTGGGTGGCTGCCGAAGAATTAGAGCCAGGGTTAATGCGGATCGATCGCCGACTGGTGAATATTGATTCTGCCTTTATTGGTCTGCAAAGAGAATTACGCCTGTTCACTCAAACAGAATTCGATCGTCTTCAAGACCCCGACATCCCGACGTATGATCCGGAACACATTTGGGTGATGCTGGACCAATGCCGGGAACAAGTCGCCCGTCTAAGACGTAAAGGCGCTGGTGCAGCAGGTTCATCCGTATCGGTGGCACATTTACTCGAACGTCTGGAACAGACACTGGGACGCATCGAAGAATTGCTGTCTATTTTGGTCACCGAAGACATCCAGGAAATCGAACGTAAAAGTATGGCACTCTGGAAAACATTAGTAATCTCTGCCATAGACAAAAATAGTCTTTATGCCCTTATGCGAAACAGCATCGGTATGCTTTCTCGCAGTATCACCCAAAATAAAAGTGATCATGGTGAACATTATATTAGCCGGGATAAAAGCTCTTTTTATGCCTTGTTTCGTTCGGCAGCCGGTGCAGGTTTCATCATTGCGTTAATGGGGCTGTTAAAAATCAGCATTGTTGATATGGGCTTCAGCCCCTTTAAAGAAACCGTGCTGGTCAGTCTGAACTATGGCTTAGGCTTTGTTCTGGTGCACCTTTTACACCTCACCATTGCAACCAAACAGCCGGCGATGACTGCCGCCAGTTTTGCCGGCGAAGTTGAACAAGGCGAAAATGGACGCGCTGCACATCGTAAATTAGCCAGCTTGTTAATCGATGTAAACCGATCCCAATGGGCTGCTGTGTGGGGCAATGTTTCTACCGCTATTATCCTGGCTGCCATTATCGCTATGGGTGCCGCCTGGGTAACAGGGCGGCCTTTACTGAATCCCGCTAATGTGAGCTATCAGCTTCAGGCTATTAATCCATTCGAGGGACTGGCCTTATTTTATGCCGCCATTGCCGGGGTCTGGCTGTTTTGTTCAGGCATTATTGCCGGCTACTTTGATAACCGTTCCGACTATCTTGAATTAGAGCTTCGGCTTCAACAGCACCCGTTATTACGGTGGCTAAAGGCAGATCATCGGGATAAATTCGCCAAGTATATGCATGAAAATTATGGCTCCCTGGCGGGTAATTTCTTTTTCGGGGTGTTGTTGGGTACAACCGGATATATCGGTTATTTACTCAACTTGCCTTTAGATATTCGCCACGTGGCTTTTTCTTCAGCAAATTTAGGCTACAGTGCATTCAGCGCACCCATGGGTATATTGGATTTTCTGATCTATCTGATTTTTGTGCTGATGATAGGTTTCGTCAATCTTTGGGTGAGCTTTTCATTGGCTCTGCTCGTGGCATTACGATCAAGAGGAACCCAGATAAGCCGCTTTTCAGTGTTACTCAGCAGCATCTGGGAACAAATAAAAGAAAATCCAATTCGTATATTTTTTCCGGTCACCATCATGCAACAAGCGTTAAAAGATGAGCCTGAAGAAAAACACTGATGACTCGGTGTGTTTAGTCTAACGGCAAGTCGTCATCAACATCGACATCATCATAGCTTTCTTCGATAGGGTTAGGGACAGAGCTATTCGTCGCTCCACCTAATTTTTCAAGTACCCACAATTGACCGGATACGTTTTGGCAACTATCCATATGAGCAGCACCCCATATAACGGAGAATCCCCCAATTACTCTCAAGACACTCTTCACCAGTCTTTAAGCGATACCAACCGGAACCGATATTTTCCAATGTCCAATGCTGGCTCGAAACATTTTGACAAGTATTCATAAACACCGCCCCGCCGATAGGACCCGTTGATAGATTGCCCTCAAGACATTCACCGTTGCCACGGAACTGGTTTTTTAATTGATAGGTGCCGGATAAGTCTTCTTCGGCTTGAGAGGCAGTGGATAATGCCAATAAGGCTAGTAAGCAAAGCGATAACACACTCTTAAATATCATGATTAGATTCTTATCCTGATGACGGTGTCTCGCAAATTAGCACAAACTCAGAATTGAAGAATAAAAACCTGATTAACGATCATTTTGGCTGACATATTGATACAGATATTTAAAATAAATCTTTACCCTTTTTTTATTTTAAATGACTCTGCTCTTTTTATCCGTCAATGGTTTTACTCTCCTTAGTATTGCCTGCATTATTAACTACTATCTGGTGCCATTAGCTCTGAATGAGAAAATCCATCTCAATAGCTTTTGTTTTAAATTAAGCTGACTGACACTTAGATTTTTTTGAGCTGTTTTTGTGATGCAATAATCAGGATGGAAGCTAACTTGATTTCCTGTTATTGCTATTAGTTATGCCATCCCTGATCCTGACTGCTCTGCTTCAAAAGCCAGTATGTAATTCCTAATGCCAGTGTGGTAGCGGCAATCCCGATCAGATACAACGGCGTTAACGTCTCGAAATCCAACACGATAACTTTTCGGGCAATAGCCATGAGCGCCGTAGCCACAACCAACTGCACAGGAAAAACATTAGTCCCCAGATAGAGCCGGATATTAATGAAAATTTCCACCGCGATGAGGACCGCCATGAAGGCCCCAAATGTGTAAAAAATATCATTGATATCCAAAAGCAGGAAAGGCGGTTTATTTAGTCTTTCGAAAATAATATAAATGATATCTGCTACTCCCCAGAGTATGACAGCCACCATCAACACGGCAAGAATACGAATGGCAAAACGAATAATCTGGTGAAGAACTCGGAAAAACGGGTCTTGGGAGTCAATAGGAAGCTCCTGATGCAGCTCTTGCTTATGTTCCCGCTCTGACTTATTTGGTTTCACTTGATTATCATCGTCCATTCAAAAGCTCACTAATTCATATGAATATGGATCAAGTCGATCAAAGACATCAGCCAACTTGATTATGATATTTTGCACTTTTTCTATCCCCTACGTGAGATTGTAATGTTGCGCCGCTATCCTGTTTTATAAGATACAGTTCAAGATACGGGTTAGGCAGACCTATATTTGCTCACAAACACTATCGAAAACGGCAAAATCACCGATGGTGCAAATTGCAGTCATTTTTTCTTCTTTTTTCCATAAAAATTTACAATTTGCCATTCCAGCACCTGCACAAGCATGCATTTCTGGGCGCCCCTCACAGCGCATGTCACCTTCGGTGCAAATAGCAGCATCTTTGGCATGAAAGGGCTCCCAGCCTGCCTCTACCATTTTCAAACGAACGCTTGAATAACTTTCATTTTCATTGAAATGCGGTAGAACAGAAGTTTGAGTACAAGCCAATAGATTAGCCGTAAGAAAGGCAATTACCACGGCACAAAGACAATACACTATTTTTCTCATAATGAGACCTTGGAATATTTAGGTTCAGAGTTAGGATTAAAAGATAAAAACTCTAATTCACGTTTGAGGTGATAGAAAATCAAGTTGGCTGACACCTTGATCCTACACACCACGATACCGACGTTATCCATACGCTTGACTGTCATGATGTCTCCTTGGCATCTAACGCTAGAGTTAGAAGTATTACTCACTTACATAGATTGCCTTGCCAGTAACTGTTTGTTCTGAAATCGGAATTGTATAGATAGTGCCATCGGAATTGCTACCAACTAACGATGAAGTGTTTTCACCTGTTGTAATTAGTAGTACGCCATTTGCACCAAGTTTTGCAGCCTGCTTTTTAAGTTCTTCTACGGCATAGTTCTGACTTCCTTGCTCCGTCCAGCCAACATCGCTTGATGCCTTGACTATACCAATGGTCTCGTATTTTTTAGGAGCATCGATATAGAGCTGAACTACTTTGAAATCTATGGGTGATCTGACTTCACCAGTAACTATCGCCGATCCAGATGCGCATGCATTGAGAAATACGCTTATCGAAATGATTACATATATTTTTAGATGCTTAATATACATGCCCCCTCCTAATACCTCTAACGCGAAGCATAGCGGCGGCCCATCCGGCGGCCGCGAATTGCTCGTGCCTTGTTAAATGGCTCTAGGCACACGGTCTGATTGAGCCACTGTTTGATTGAGATGCCGGAGCTTGTTGAGGGAAACTTGAAACTGGCCGTTACTCGGTAACCTTTTTCCTTTGAACTGCTCCCACACAGGGGCTCCCGGCCCGTTGTATATTTCCTCAAAGGTGCCGTCACGCAAAATCTTGATGATGATTGTTTGCTGAGGCTGGCTTCGAAACGCAACAGAATTGGATTGCGTAGCCTTGATCTCCACTTCTAAGCCGGTCTCGGTGACAGCGTCATAGCCTTTGTTGGATGCCGTTTTGAGCTCAAGATTGTATGCATCGGCCACCAGGCATTCGCCCAAACTGCCGACCATATGTCCGTCCGGGGTAAAGTGCCTGCCCGGAAACATACCCTCCAATTCGTTGACCGTTCCGTAAAGCTGCTTAACCAAGGCGCGAAATTTATTGTGATCGATCATAATCAGCTAACGCCCGCCATAAGCGGCCGAGTGAAACGAGGTCCGGCGCACGAAGTACGAGAACTTTATGGCTTTGTTACACATTGACTTTATACTTGAGGTCATTTGCTTCGTCGCCTGTCATTCCTCGGAATCCCCATTGATGCGGCTCCTGCTCTTTGATCGTAATTTCAACATCAACTGGAGCTATAGAAAGCTTTGATTCGATTTCCGTAAACAGCGCTTTTATCAGCGCCTTCTGAGTTTCAGGTTGGCGACCCGACATCATGTTAATTTCGATGACTGTGTAGGCTTCGCTTCGCCCACCAGGGTAATAGAAATCTTCTCGATCTAAAGGCACAAATCGGTGTGCTCGCTTATCCTCCGGCATTCCTAGAACAGTTTGCATACAACCATGTATGACATCCGAAAGCTTGGCCTTTATTGGATTTAGCCGGTCCCTGATTCCATAAACTACTATCATTCTTACCTCTTACTCTGAAGACGTGTAACAGTCTTTTAATGAGGCCTGCGACCTCATAATAATTATTAACGTGAATAGATCATAATTATTTAGCAAATCCATCCGCCTCTGTTAAGTAATTGAAAAGTAATCTCTTATCTTTAACCAACTATAACCGAATTAATTAATTGTGAATCATTCACGATTAATTATTGTTGATTTACGGGGGGAGATTTTCTTTCTGTTAATCAAGGACTGGCAGGCAGATGAAAAGCGGCTTCAATCAGATGCGGCGGCATTATCGGCCGAGCTGCAGGCTATCTTTCTTCATACAGGGGTTAATGGGATTCCGGCTGTGGATTTAGCCCGATGGGTTCAAGCGGTCAGCCACTGCCCCTTTTGATCAAGGCATACTGGCGAATGCTGAAAAAGATACTTAACTAATAGATGTTCATTAAAAAAACGGGATTATTGATAAGCGGAAATAGCGTTTCGAAACGTAAAAAAGCTGCAGGAATAAGGTGAGTTCCTGCAGCTTTTTTTGTGAATTATTAGCGACCGACGAGTTTCTCTGCATCCTCTACAGGCGTGTGACGAATATCTTCACCCTCAACCATAAAAATCACATGCTCAGAGATATTGCAGGCATGATCGCCCACCCGTTCAAGCGCTCGCAACACCCACATTACTGACATACAGCGAGAAATGTTACGTGTATCTTCCATCATGAAGGTCAGCAAACTTCGAGTGGCCGCTTTGTATTCTTCGTCTACTATTTTATCTTCCTTCATCACCCGCAGCGCCTGCTCGGAATCAAGCCGGGCAAAAGCATCCAGGGCATTATCAAGCATTTCAAGTACGTGATTAGAGATATGACGAACTTCAACGTAGCCACGTGGGGCCTGACCTTCCTCGGATAATGCCATAGCCGATTTGGCAATTTTCTTGGCTTCGTCACCAACTCTCTCCAAGTCAGCGACCATTTTCATCACAGCAATCACCAAACGGAGATCTATGGCAGCAGGCTGACGGCGAGCGATGATTCGGACAGCTTCATCATCAATCTCCAGCTCCAGCTTATCGACAATTTTATCGTTGTTCCGCACTTCATCGGCCTTAAAGCCATCTCCATCCATCAGCGCAGTTACAGCATTTGTGAGCTGTTCTTTGACCATGTAGCCCATTTTCAGGAAGTCGGCATTCAGGGAAGCAAGGTCTTCATTGAACTCATGAGACGTGTGACCTCCGTAGACACTATTATTTTCATTCTTCATAGCAAAAATTCTCCAAAAGCACTTAAAAGCGTGGCCTAGCCGAAACGGCCAGTAATGTAGGACTCGGTCAGTTCATGCTCGGGAGACGTGAACACTTTGTTTGTTTCGTTGACCTCTACCAGGTGCCCCATATGGAAATACGCAGTCCGGCTGGATACCCGGGCGGCTTGCTGCATAGAGTGCGTCACAATGATAATGGTGTAACTTTCTGATAATTCTGATATTAGCTCTTCAACTCTGGCAGTGGCGATGGGATCAAGCGCTGAACATGGCTCATCCATTAAAACCACTTCAGGGCTAACAGCAATGGCCCGGGCGATACACAAACGCTGTTGCTGACCACCGGACATACCTGTGGCAATAGAATGCAGACGATCTTTCGCTTCGTTCCATAAACCAGCCTTACGCAGGCTGTCTTCAACAATGTCATCCAGATCCGACTTACGATTGGCGAGGCCATGAATTCGTGGGCCGTAGGCCACATTGTCGTAGATAGACTTTGGAAACGGGTTGGGTTTTTGAAATACCATGCCTACCCGGGCCCGCAATTCAACCACGTCTTTTTTGGAATGGTAGATGTCTTCATCATCGAGCATTAATTGCCCTTTAACCCGGCAAATATCGATGCTGTCATTCATCCGGTTAAGGCAACGTAAAAATGTTGATTTACCACAACCCGAAGGTCCGATAAATGCAATAACTTCATTACGGGCGATATCCAAACTGACATTTTTTATTGCCCGATCTTCTCCATAAAACACTTCCACGTTGCGAAGCTTGAACTTGGGATCATCAGAAAACGGTTTACCGACTGTTTTTCCCTCTTCAACTTTCGCAGACTGCGCACCAGTATCCTCAACAGGGCGATTAACAGGTGTACTCATTTCTTGTGGCTCCAAAGGTTCGCTACTAAGCGTTTCGTTCATATTCATTGTTTTCTCCATTACCAACGGCGTTCAAGGCGCTTACGCAACCAGATAGCCAATGCATTCATCGTTAACAGGAATGCCAACAGCACCATGATGGCCGCCGACGCGCGTTCAATAAAGGCCAGTTCAGGACTGCCTGCCCACAGGAAAACCTGCACAGGCAACACAGTAGCGGCGTCAAAGAATCCTTCGGGAATTTCCACGATAAAGGCGACCATACCAATCAACAGCAGCGGTGCTGTTTCACCCAGAGCCTGAGCCATACCGATAATCGAACCGGTCAGCATACCGGGCATAGCCAGCGGTAATACGTGATGTAATACCACCTGCATTTTAGAGGCACCCACCCCTTCAGCTGCTTCACGAATTGAAGGCGGCACACTTTTGATCGCCGCACGGCTGGAGATAATGATGGTTGGCAGCGTCATCAATGTCAGTACCAAACCACCGACAAAGGGGACAGAGCGAGGCATGCCAAACAGGTTGATAAATACCGCCAAACCCAGCAAACCGAAGATGATCGATGGTACTGCAGCCAGGTTGTTGATGTTGACCTCGATAAAGTCGGTAATCCTGTTTCTCGGGGCAAATTCTTCCAGATAAATCGCAGCCGCCACACCGATAGGGAATGACAATACCAGGGTGACAAACATGACTAACAGCGAACCGACGATAGCACCCAGCACACCGGCTCTGGCAGGGTCACGAGAGTCGCCACTGGTGAAAAACACGTCGTTGAAGCTGGTTTCTATCACGTCTTTATCACGTAACGTATCCACCCACTGCTGCTGTTCGTCAGACAACTTAATGGAATAAGCGTCATTGCCTTTATGCTTGTTGTACACATCAACATTACTGTGCGCCAGGAAGGTAATGGTTTGGGTTGTGCCCATCCAGTCTGGATTGGCAACCAATTCATCCCTGAGCTGACTCGAAGCATACGGATTAATCAGACCGCGCAGTTTACCCCGGTCTTCCTCAGTCGCTTCCGGCAAGATTTCTGACAGGCTCTGAATCAGAGGCTCTACAAAATCGGCCATGCGAACTGCATCTGGATTGGTAGGATCCTCCAGATACATCCTCTCTGAGTCCATTTCAACATCCAGGGTAATGGTTGTCTTCAGGAAACCGGTATGGCCTTTGTTAATAATATCGCCGAATAGAACTATCAACGAAGCTAAAGCAATGGTAATGGCTAGAATGCCGTAAGCCCGGAAACGCTTCTCCTTTCGGTAACGTTTCTTCAACGAGCTATGGACAATTTCTGCTTGTTTTTTAGGATCAATCATATTGTTCTCTATATTTACGAACGATCTTAAGGGCAATCACGTTTAACAGCAGAGTGACGATAAACAACATCGCACCTAACGCAAACGCAGCAAGTGTTTTAGGACTATCAAATTCCTGATCACCGATTAACAGGGTCACAATCTGGACCGTCACCGTGGTGACAGACTGTAGCGGATTCGCCGTCAAGTTAGCGGCAAGTCCTGCGGCCATCACCACAATCATGGTTTCACCGATGGCTCGGGAAGCCGCCAGCAAGATCCCCCCCATAATGCCGGGCAAGGCAGCTGGAAAAATGACTTTTTTCATGGTCTCGGATTGGGTCGACCCCAATGCCAGCGATCCATCCCGCAACGATTGAGGCACGGCATTAATCACGTCATCGGATAGCGAAGAAACGAAAGGAATAATCATGATCCCCATGACCAGACCGGCCGCCAAGGCACTCTGCGAAGAAGCATTCATACCCAGCGTTTCGGCAAAATTGGCGATGAAGGGCGCCACAGTCAATGCAGCGAAAAAACCGTAAACGACCGTGGGCACACCGGCCAGCAATTCCAGTAACGGCTTGACCACACTGCGAACGTGTTTGTTGGCGTATTCCGACAGATAAATAGCAGAAAACAGCCCAACCGGCACCGCCACCAGCAAAGCGATTGCCGAAATCAGCAACGTGCCAGTGAACAAAGGAATCATACCGAAAGCACCAGATGATCCCACCTGATCTGCTCTAAGCGCGACCTGTGGACTCCAGCTGGTGCCGAAAAAGAAATCGGTAAAGGACACCATTCCAAAAAAGCGGATGGTTTCAAAAAACACTGAAAACACGATACCAACCGTAGTCATAATCGCCAGTGCGGCACAGGAAAAGAAGAACCAGCGCAGAATTTTTTCAACCTGCTCTCTGGCATTCAGCTTCGGCTGTATCCGATACCACCCCACAAAACCAGCCAGTACCGCAATGGAAAGCACCAACATGGTCATGTAAGTGTTGCTGTTTTGTTGCAGGTTAGTGAGTAACTCAGCTGCATTAACCAGTGCTGCGTCAACCGAGTCTGAAGATAAGGCGCCACTGGCAATATTACTGATTTGCGACATCAGCAGGCTGGCCTCACCGAGAGAGGCAGGAACAATTTCTGGTGCCAGCGTTCCCAGGACCAGCATCTGAATAACCTGGTTTTCAAATGATGCCCAAAGCACCAATATGATGAGAGCGGGTATACCACACCACATCGCGGCACGAATGGCATAATATCCGGGTAGTGACTTCAGGTGGCGAATGCCGCCCAAAGGCATGGCCAGTGCCTTTGATCGAAAATAACCCAGCACATAAGCGGTAACAATAAATGCCAAGATTAAGAAGAACAGATTAGCGGGTTGCATGCTATTTCCTATCTGCGACTAAGGGGTTTTTGAGATTTTTATTCATAAAAAGCACAAGTTTATTTTGACCTGTCTGAAATGGAAAGGATACGAACCATGTAAAATGATTCGTATCCTTTTTATACCATTGAACTATATTATTTAAGCTCATCTGCAGTCAGATTAGGCATTTCTTTTAACTTCTTCTGCAGTCCCATCAGTGCGTCACGTGTAGGCACAATCAGACCGACATCTTTCAGGTAGCCATTTGGCCCCATTGCAGCTGGGCTAACAAATTCACCAACATATTCAGCAATACCCGGAACGACGCCAATGTGAGCTTTCTTAACGTAGAAGAACAAAGAACGGGCAACTGGGTATTTATCTTCAGCAATCAAATCAGCTTCTGGTGCAACACCGTCTAACTTAGCAGCTTGCAGACGATCAGCATTTTCTTCCAGGAAGCTGTAACCAAATACACCAAACATATCCTTATCACCAACCAGTTTTTGCACGATCAGGTTGTCATTTTCACCGGCTTCGATAAAAGCACCATCTTCACGAATGCTTTCGCAGATAGCAGCATGTTCTTCTTCAGCAAGTTCAGCAGCTTCTGGCAATGCGTCACAACCAGCAGCCAGCGCCAATTCATTAAACGAATCACGTGTGCCTGAAGTTGGAGGCGGCCCCATGACTTTGATTGGTTTGTTAGGCAAGCTGGCGTCTACATCACTCCAGTTTTTATACGGGTTTTTAACCCACTTACCATCAACAGGTACTTTTTCACCCAGCGCCAGGAACAATTGCTGCAGCGTCAAATCCATATGCTCAGCTTCTTTTGAGCTGGCGATGACAATACCGTCAGAACCAATGCGGAACTCGGTAATTTCTTCAACGCCATTGCTCTTACACAACTCAATCTCAGAAGCTTTGATGCGACGTGAAGCGTTGGTGATATCAGGATGATTAGTACCAATGCCCTGGCAGAAAATTTTCAAACCACCACCAGAACCGGTTGATTCCAATTTAGGTGTTGGAAAGTCGCCACGATTACCAAAACGCTCTGCGACAACGGTCGCAAACGGGTAAACAGTTGAAGAACCCACAATGTTGATGGTGTCGCGAGCCATAGCCGGTACAGAGATAGCAGCAAGGCTACCTGCAAGGGCGATAGATGTAAGTGCTGTTTTCAGTTTGATCACCTTAAAACTCCTTCATTCGCTTAAAGTTGTGTTAGCTATTTTTTAGTGCTGAAAATCAGAAATAATTTAACTCTCAGACTAACCGGAACATCAGAACCGATGCGTGGAGAATAAAGTCACAGTGTGACAACTTTATGACATTCATCGAAATATCCCATTTAGGTGATTTATCTTTACGGGCAATAAGCTGAGATAGATGTGTGAGCCCCCCGATCCTAAACTGGTTTGTATTTATCAAGCGTTATCGTTAAATTGTCATTTATATGACATCGCAGGGAGCGAATCATGGCAATAAAGGACTGGCCGGCAGATGAACGGCCGCGTGAAAAACTGCTGCAATCAGGTGCGCCAGCATTATCGGATGCCGAGTTGCTGGCTATCTTTCTTCGAACCGGTGTGACTGGTATTTCGGCTGTCGATTTGGCCCGAAAGCTGCTGGCTGACTTTGGTGGTTTACGGGCTCTATTTGAAGCTGACCTTCACAGCTTTTGTCAGCAGCATGGTTTGGGTACAGCCAAGTTTGTGCAGTTGCAGGCCGTGCTGGAAATGAGTCGACGGCATCTGGAATCTACTCTGACACGAGGCAATGCCTTTACTGATGCGGCAACCACCCGGCTTTATCTGCAACGTCAGTTACGCCACTTTCCCCATGAGGTATTTGCCTGTCTGTTTCTTGATACCCGTCATCGGTTGATCAGTTTTGAGCCGTTATTTCGAGGTACGATTGATGGGGCCAGTGTCTATCCGCGTGAGGTGGTCAAGCAAGCGCTGAAACATAATGCCGCAGCCGTGATTTTTGCTCATAACCACCCTTCTGGTGTGGCCGAACCCAGTCAGTCGGATATTCAGATCACTAAGCGGTTACGCAGCGCCTTGGAGCTGGTGGATATTCGGGTGCTGGATCATATTATTGTTGGAGATGCGGAAACCACATCTTTAGCTGAATTGGGACATTGTTAGGTGAGTCTATTTAAATTCAGGCTTTTGCCACACCCTTGATGCATATCACCCATTTTTGCTGGTACACAGATCGTTATGCTTTTGGGAATGTAAATCAAATTCATTCCATAAGACGTGACTAACAGCATGACGATAACCAAAACACTCAAACCGATCAGCGCTATTCTGACATTGATTACTGCCAATGGTGCTTTTGCCCAAACATCCAACCTGCTGGATGATGCCAGCCTGACACTCGGCACAGTGGTGGTCAGTGGCGCAAGTGGTCCGATTGCCACCCGAAGTTTACCGACTTCAGTGGATATTCTGGGAGCGGAGAAGATCCAGAATCAGGTGGTCACCAATAACTGGCAACTATTCGGGCAAATGCCGGGCATCATGCTGACCCAGTTTAATCAGGGGAACGTCTCAGGCAAGTTTTCATTGCGTGGATTTAACGGCGAAGGCGAAATCAATGCGGTGAAGCTGCTGATTGATGGCATTCCCAGTAATAGCAATGACGGCAATATGCCCTATCTTGAGCTGACCAATCCGCTGGATATTGACGCAATTGAAGTGGTGCGTGGCACCAATGATCCGCGCTATGGTCTACACAATATCGCCGGTAATGCTGATGTACTGACACGGATTGGTGGCAACTATCAAACTGCTCGTGCCAGCTATGGCAGTTTTGATACCCGCAATGTGCAATATGCCGCCGGGTTTGATAATGGATTGTTTTCACAAAATTACACGGCCAGCTATCTGGATTCCACCGGCTATCGTGATCACAGCGATACCCAGCGTTCATCCTTTGCCGGTAAATGGTTTTTTACCCCGGAAAGTGGCAATGCCCGTTTTGGTTTTATTGCCCGCCACCATAAAGCCAATGCTGAAGAAGCGGGGTATCTGACTTATGACCAATCGCGTGAAGACGACAGACAATCACCGGCACATAATGCGTTTGATCAAGGAGACCGTGAACTCAATCAATTCAGTGCTCATATGGATATTGATCTGAATGATGAGCTGTACTGGGAAAGCAAAGCCTATCTGAATCAGATTGAGGATCGGCGTTATGTGCGTTTCTCGGAAAACGTCTCACAACAGGAACGCTATACCAAAGAAAATCACGTTGGCGCATTAAGCACCCTGACCTGGCGGCCAGAAGTCGACTGGGCCAATGAGTTTGCCTTGATGGGCGGCGTCAGTGCCGAGTTTCAGGATAATCGAAGTGATCGTTATTTAACTACCAGTCGGGTTCGTCAAAGCCAGACCCGCGATCAGCAATTTGATCTCGATATCTATGGGGCTTTTGTTCAGGCAGTTATCAAACCCACTGAAAATTTAAAACTGGTTCCAGCGTATCGGGTTGAATCATTGCATGGCAGCTATACCAATGAGCTTACTGACCAGCAGTTTGATATTAATGATTACGGTTTAATTCATCAGCCAAAATTCAGCGCGGTGTATTCGTTTACTGACAATTACGCCGCTTATGCCAATTGGGGTAAAACCTTTCAGGTGGGTGTCGGCACTGGCACCTATAAGGTGGATAACAGCCGTGATCTGGATCCTTCGATTAATGAAGGCTTTGAAGTTGGTTTGAAATTCCGTCCCGTTTCATGGCTCGATGGACGGGTCGCGATCTGGCAGCAAACCGCCAGCAATGAAGCGCGTCGTGTGTTGAATGATCCCAATAATAGCAGTGAAAATATTGGTGAAACCGAGCGTCAGGGCATTGATATCCAATTCAATGCACAAGCTACCGATCAACTGGCCTTGTGGTTTGCCGCCTCTCTACAGCGCTCAGAGATATTGAAAGCAGACTCCGAGTCACCCGCTAGCAAAGGTCAGGAAATCGACCATGTGCCCAATTATCTGCTCAATGCCGGGGTAGATTATCAAGCCACACAAAAACTGGGATTATCTTTCTGGACTTCGGCTCAGGATAGCTACTATCTGGAACGTACCAATAGCACCCGTGAGTTTGGTGAATTCTTTTTAATGAATGCCTCTGCCAGTTATGCCGTCACACCCAAAGTCAGATTGGAACTGCAATTGAAAAACATCGCCAATCGTTATTATGAATATGTCTGGTTTGATGGCAATCAAACCTTGCACTCCCCCGGCGATGGACGTGCTGTCTATGGCTCGGTTCAGGTAGACTTTTAGTCTCTATGATTTGCTGTCGATATTCGGCAGCGAATCAGCACCATCTTCTGGATAAAAGCCCATTATGAAAAACGCCCGCCGCCTCTGGCTGAGCATTCATTTATATCTCGGTTTGAGTATCGGTGCCGTTCTGGTATTGCTTGGGCTGACCGGTAGTATTCTGGTGTTTTATCTGGAAATCGATCAGATCATCAATCAGCAGATTGAACCCACCAGCGTTCCGTATGAAATGCCAGCACAACAGGATATTCTGGATGCCCTGCAACAAGCTCATCCGACTCGTACAGATCCGTGGCGGATAGAACAGCCGATGCATGCCAACTGGCCGATTATGGCCCGTTATTACACGCCGGTTGAATCGATTGGGAAAAACTTTGCGCCATTAATGTTGACGGTTGATCCCGTTTCACTGGAAGTCACCAGCTCAAGGCTTTGGGGTGATTATGCGATGACCTGGATTTACGATCTGCATTACAGTCTGCTACTGGAAAAACCCGGTAAAATTGCCATTGGTATTATCGGGCTGATTTCGTTGATCTCGTTTATTTCAGGAATCTGGCTATGGTGGCCAGGCTGGGGCGGATTAAAACACGCGTTAAAACCTCAGCTTAGATCCGGTAAAGCGCGACTCAATTATGATTTGCATGTGCTTTCTGGTAGCTATGGCCTGGTGTTTTTGCTGATTTTAAGTCTCACCGGTGCAGCACTCGCCTTGCCGGATGAGACGGCCATGTTGGTCAAGCCGTTTTCGAATTTAGCCAGCGCACCGAAGATCACATTAAATCATTCAGAAAGTGCATCACGAATCAATGCCGATCAGGCTGTCGAAATCGCCAGACAGCAATTTCCCCAAGCCGAATTACGCTGGGTAGAAACGCCGGGATTAACGAACCCGAAAGCCTGGCGAATTGCGTTGTATCAGGAAGGAGAACCAAGTCGGCGTTTTCCCAGAACTCAGCTATGGATTGATCCATTGAGCGGTGAGATTCTGGCTGTTCGTGATACCCAGCAGGACAGTAGCGGCGATGTGTTAATGCATTGGTTACATCCACTGCATAACGGTGAAGTATTTGGCATGACCGGTCGGATTCTGGTGTTTATAGCGGGCTTTTTACCGTTGATTTTATTTATCACTGGCATCATCCGCTGGTCGCAAAAACGCCGTGCTCGCCGACGAGTCAGCGAGCGACAGCATTAATTGTTTGCCAGTAGCCTAATCCGCATCAAACGGTTTTTCGTTAAACACTTTTTCACCCGAAATCATCGCCGATGTCAGAGCATTACGTTTGCGTTTTTCTTCAATAATCACTGCTGTGATATGAATGACAATCGATAACATCAGTAAATAAAACAGGTAGGTATGCAGAGTGCGAAACGGTTTACGAAAATCGCGCATTTCCTGGTAAGCAACCGGGTCGACCCCTTGTTTTTGATAAGGTTGAATAATCGCCACAGCGGCTTCATTCTCTGCCACCCAGGATTTCATCTGGGATCCGAATGGGGGCATATACAAGTCGGTACTCGCTAAAATCAGTCCAGTTATACCTTGACCAATCATCAGTAGAAACATTAACAGCACACTCCAGCGGCCTAATGGGTTATGACCGAGAAAGTGAACCGTTCGGCCAACTTTTCGTCCTTCCAGATACGCCTTGAATTGAACTTTATACAGTTTTCCAAATGGTAAAATGGCTTTCCAACGGGCGAAACGGTTACCCAAAAAGGCCCAGACAAATCTGCTCAGTAAATTTATTACAAACACATAGCCGACCCAGATATGAGTGGCTTTGAGCAGAATTTTTCCATCATCGGTGATCCCCAGATCTTTGCTGAACATCATCACTAAGCCAATGGCTACCAACCCCAAAATGGCCAACACATTGATCCAGTGAAACAGTCGAACTCCCCGATCCCAGACCGGATATGCCTTTAAGGTTTGTTGTGACATTTTATGATCCTTAAATTTATCGATTAACCAGTAGTATAAACCTGTTTGCTTAAATTAATCTTAACTGCAATTGAAACCGAATTTTGAGCGAACGAAATCAGTTTGTCCGACAGTAATCGCCTTCCCATTTATGTAAATATGGGGTAATTTTTTTGTGCAGTTTTAAATGGTTTTGCCACCAGTCTTTTAGGAAAACCAATAAAACCTGAGCCTCGTTATCTCTCAAGCCCAACCGGCACTGAATATCAAACTCATCCATTATTTTTGCTTCATCCAGCCGATATTGCTTAAGTGAAGGGCTTTCCATTGCATGCAAAATGCCTTCTTCGGTTTTAAAATGAAAATTCATATAGCTTTTTAATACGTTGACGGTTGGCATCAGCTCTTTCAGGCTATATCCCTGCTGAATAAAGTAATGCAGGGAATTGATAATCGCTATCGCACCACGGTGCTGCTCATCAATGATCGGCTCACCTTGCTGAAACGTGTCCTGCCACACGATATATAAAGGTTTGTGTATTTTTTCCATACTAAACGGCTATAGGCGCTTTGATATGAGGCTGGGCGGCATAATCGGTGATTTCAAAATCCTCAAACCGATAATCCAGAATGGAGGCCGGTTTACGATGAATTTTCAATTTGGGCAATGGCCCGGGAGTGCGCTGTAATTGGGTTTCAACCTGTTCAAAATGATTGCTGTAAATATGTGCATCACCAATACTGAGCACGATTTCACCGACATCGAGATCGCATTGCTGTGCCAGCATATGCGTGAGGAAAGCCAGTGAGGCTGTATTGTAAGGATTGCCCAGAAACAGATCATTGGAGCGGATATACAAAGAAGCACTGAGCTTGCCGTTAGCCACATAGAACTGGTACAGAACATGGCACGGCGGCAGTGCCATCCGACCAGCCGCTGCATTTTCCCAGGGCTTTTGTTTTTCGTCAGGCAACAACGCGACATTCCAGCCATTGATGATATGCCGACGGCTGTCAGGATTGTTTTTCAGTCCTTCGACTAATGCGGTGATCTGATCATAATGTTGACCATCCGCGCCTTGCCAGTTACGCCATTGCGCCCCGTAAACCGGACCCAGTTCACCTTCCGGTGTGGCCCAGTCATCCCAAATCGATACGCCGTTTTCTTTCAGATAACGAATATTGGTTTCGCCACTGAGAAACCACAGCAGTTCATGCAGAATACTGCGAATATGCAGTTTTTTGGTGGTCAGTAACGGAAAGCCTTCCGTCAAATCGTAACGAACCTGTCGACCGAAGACTGAACGGGCGCCAGTACCGGTTCGGTCGCCTTTATCTACACCGTTTTCCATCACATCACGAAGTAAATCGAGATACTGTTTCATGCCTGATTACTCATTTATTGCCGTGCCGCTACTGTAAACCAAAAGTGCTTTTGACGCACGGGCAAAGGGTCTATTTGTCTTTCATAGCCACCACTGCGCGGGCTGTTATTTGGCTTCGTCAGACAGACCGTATTTTTGCATGCGATAGAGCAATGTATCGCGGGTAATGCCCAACAACCTGGCTGCTTTGGAGCGATTTCCGGCGGCCATTTCCAATGCCTGCTCAATCAAATCCAGCTCTAACTGCGCCAGATCAATACCTTCTGGCGGGATAGTAAATTGCTGTGCTGCGGACAGTGGTTTCTGTTGCATTCCTGCTGGCAGATCGGAGAGCTGCAACATGCTTCCAGGTTGCAACAAACTGAGGCGCTGACAGAAATTGGATAATTCCCGCACATTGCCGGGCCAGTCATAGCGCTGCAGTTGCTGTATCACTTCTTTGGAAAAGCGTAAGGGGGCGTTATTTCCGGCAAACTGTTTGGCAAAATAATTTAATAACAATGGAGTATCTTCATTACGTTGAACCAGAGGAGGCAACTCCAACGGCACAACCTGCAGCCGGTAATAGAGATCCGCGCGGAATCGCCCAGCTTTAACCTCAGCAGGTAAATCCACACTGGTGGCCGCCAGAATACGAGCATCAATGACATGAAGCTTGTGGCTGCCCGCCAGCTGACATTCCCCGGCTTCCAGAAAACGCAGTACTTTGGCCTGAACCGTTAACGGCAGTGCATCAACCTCATCGAGAAAAACCGAACTGCCCTGCGCCGCCAGCAAACGTCCCGGCTCAATCACCTCACCATCAGCATTGGCACGGCCAAATAAATCCACCTCAGTATCCTGCACTGGTAATGCCGCACAATTAATCGTCACCATCGGTTTATCGGCACGTCGACTTAATTGGTGCAGACGTTGCGCAACCAATTCCTTGCCAGTGCCCGTTGCACCGGAAATCAACACGCTGGCATCACTCAGGGCAATCATCGGTAACACACGCTGAATGTGGGTGATTTGTGGAGAGTGGCCGATCATCTCTATCGTCATGTTTCCCTACTCACCTTAATGCTGATGCTCGTCAGGCGTATCATCTGTTATCGAATCAGTGACAGGACTCATATCCATATCTGAGTGATGCTGATGATCTCCATGAGGCCACAGCAAAACCAAAACGGCCATCAATATAATGCTGACGCCGGCCAGTTTTCGAAATAATTGATTGCGGGCTAATGAGGCCAACATACCAGCAAACATGCCCGCTCCCATCACTGCTGGTAAAGTTCCCAGTCCAAATGTCAACATCACAGATGCGGCATATAAAGGATCACCTGTTGTCGCCGCTACCGCTAATCCGGCATACACCAGACCACAAGGTAACCACCCCCAAACCGCACCTAATAAAAAGGCTTGTTTTAAGCTGCGTACCGGCAGCAGCTTGTGGCCAATCGGCTGTAATTTACGCCAAATCGGCGCACCGATTTTTTCGGCATGAGCAAATTTGGGAAACCAGCCCGCCAGATACAGTCCCATGCTGATCATCACTAAAACCGAAAGATAACGTAATACCAAAAGCCCATTTACCTGAGCTAATGGAGACGCCAGAAAACCAACGATGCTGCCAGCAATAGCGTAACTGAGAATTCGGCCAACGTTATAGTTGAAGACAAACGGAAACATTTTACGAGGTTGTTGACGGATCTCGGCTGGCAAGGTCAAGGTCAATGCGCCAATGACCGATCCACACATGGCGATGCAATGGGCTGAGCTGAACAAGCCCAGCAGAAAAGCCGTGACTAACGATGTCGTGAGTGCATCCATTTATTAAACCTGAATTTCTACTAGCGGACAGATTATCACTTTAACCCTTAATTTATTGTGTGATTTGCCCTAGTACCACCGCAAAAAACACATTTTTCCTTTATTAGTAATTACTAAACTAGGCTTGAAGGTAGAGAGTATGATGTTCAAAACAGGTTGAATAGTACAGAACCATGTCAATTAACACAGCAGTTTACTCATGCCTGACGGATTGAATTATGGTTTTGACCATTGTGATAACACACATTGAATGTCTGTCTCCGGGCTTTAAAAACGGATTACTCTCAATGGCCTGATTATTGATATTTATGGGGCATAATATGCAAAAAAATATATTAAAACCAAGTACTTTGGCCATCATGGCAAGTTTGCTGGCTTTCAGTTCTTTCAGTGTTGCCGACGATAAGCTTTACACCGTCACCGATGGACATGCTTTGGATAGTGAGACTTTTAATGGCTATAAACTGTATCGTAACTGGTGTGCTCGCTGTCATGGCACCGTTGCTCAAGGCATGGTTGGGCCCAATCTGGCGGATAGCTTAAATGTCATCACTAAAGATGAATTTATTAACACGGTAACTCACGGCAAGATGGGACAAATAGGCATGATGCCACCGTGGGAAAGCAATCCGCAGGTGATGGAAGGCATGGATCAAATTTATGCCTACCTGAAAGCCCGCGCCGATGGCGCAATTGGCGAAGTGAAACCTAAAAAAGCTAAATAAAACCATCCACAGGATCTGACATCTTGTCAGATCCTGTGTTTGTTTTATTGCAGTTGAAACGTTGCCTGACGCCGTTTTCCATCATCCGTGACAAAGCGAAAACGTATCGTTTCAACAGATTGTAATTGCTGTAGGTCCAACCCGGCATCCGTTAATAAAAAATCAATTGTTTCAGCTCGTCTATCGGCCATAACCGAGGTAAAGACATCCCGCTGCCTGACTTGCTGAAAACCTTTTGGTAACGGCTGGGACTCCACTGTTGCCAGCAATGCACTGGCGGATTCGGAAAAGTCATAAAACACGGTTTGATCGGCTTTAGCGGGTGAGCCACAACTCAGGTTGCCATGCTCCAGTGAGATCGGCGTTTGCTCATCAATCTGCAACAGAATGAGTTCATTATGGGCAAAGCTGGCGGTATGCTGATCACTGATGATCAACGATCCCCAATGCTTGCCGTCTTTGGTCTGGCTGATGGTGAATTTATCACCGGTTTCGCTTTGATACCTTTTTTCTTCAGCCAGGGCCGACTGACTAATCAACCAGGCTGACAAAAAAGTTGCTGTTATTCGCCACATTATGCTTCCCCCCACCTATAAACAATGGACAGTTGCAGTGAGACGAAATTCCGAGCTAATCACGGATCTTCAAGCGAGTATCAATTTCCCTGAGTTCGTGCTTTTCCTGCATTAAATCTGCTTCCGTCAATGGATGCTCTTCCAGCCAGCCCTCCGGTAATGACAGAATTAAGGTATTACGATGCAGACTGAGTCCAACATGAGTATCCGTTTTTTCACTGCGTCCGCGATTAAACACCAGCGATAAACGTAACAGAATAGTCAGTCGCAGCGTTGCCTGTTGCATTTCATCTGACAGTTGTTTTATCTGTTTACGGGGGAAACTGCGGCGCTGTCCTCGTACCATCGCAGCCAGTGCCTGCTGTTCTTCTCTGGAAAACCCCGGTAAATCGGAATGGCCAACCAGATAAGCTGAATGCTTGTGATATTGATAATGCGAAATCGCCAGCCCAACTTCGTGTAACTTGGCCGCCCATTGCAGACGCTGTAACTGTTCTTCAGTATTGATATCCCAATTCGCCGCTACCTGCTCGAATAACTCGACAGCCATTTTACTGACCCGTTCAGCATGAGCTTCATCTACATGATAACGACGTGCCAATGAATTGACTGTACGATCACGTTCATCATCATGCTGAATACGACCCTGCAGGTCATAAAGCAGACCTTCTCGCAACGCCCCATCTGAGACAATCATGCGATCTATTTTTAACCGGTCAAATGAGGCTTTTAATACGGCTACCCCTCCCGGAAGTATCTTGGCGCGTTCTGGGCTTAAGCCTTCCAGTTCAAAGTTATCCTGATGACCGGCAGTCACCATATGTTCTATCAGTTTTTCCAGCGCCTCATTGGTGATGACTCCGTTTTCGCTCCAGTTCTGCGCAGTCACAATGTTGGCCACAGTGCGAATGGTTCCGGATGCCCCGACGGCTTCAACCCAGCCAAGATTTTGATAAGGCCGCTGAATTGACCGTAATTTGATCGCAGCGGTTAATAAAGCGGCCTGCATGCGTAATTGGCTGACTGTGCCATCAGTAAAAAACCGTTGAGTGAAACTGACACAGCCCATTTCCAGGCTTTCACGGCGCAATCCGTCCAGTCCCTCGCCAATAATATATTCGGTACTGCCACCACCGATATCCATCACCAATCGGCGACTATTATCAAACGCCAGTGATCGCGACACACCCAGATAGATCAGTCTGGCCTCTTCCTCACCGGTGACGATTTCAATAGGATGCCCCAGAGCCTGACGTGCCTTACGCAGAAATTCACGACTGTTTTCAGCCACCCTAAGGGTATTAGTCCCAACGACTCGAACTTTGCCAGCAGGTAAATGGCGAACCCGCTCACCAAACCGTTCGAGGCAGGCAATGGCACGATCCTGGGCTTCATCAGAAAGCTTATTTTGCTTATCCAGCCCGGCACGCAACTGCACCATTTCCCGCAGCCGATCCATTATCTGGAAATGATCATCGCGCAGGCGGGCAATAATCATATGAAAGCTGTTGGAGCCCAGATCCACAGCGGCAAGTACATCAAAATCTTCAGGTGTTTCCATAAACTCAGCTTTGTTGTCGTTGCAAGCATTCTGCCTGACTCTTTTCTGTCATACCATAATTGATATTCAGAATGGTGCAGGGAAAGTATGGTTAATACCGTTGATATCATCCCGTGTCTGAGCAGATGATGATTTAGGAATTGTGGTCTATCAGGATAGGACTTGGGATATAAAGTGATTTGCCGAGAAACCATTTTATTTTTGCTTTATGACCTGTTCCATTTTATCAATACTCAAGTGACGTACATCTTTGCCTTTGACCAGGTATATGGTGTGTTCAGCGATATTGCGTGAATGATCGCCGATACGCTCCAAAGCCCGTGCTGACCACATCATGTCGATGGCACGACTGATTTTTCGAGGATCTTCCATCATATAAGTCATAAGCTGTCTTAACAGGCTTTCATATTCCTCATCAACACTGTTATCTTCGCGAGCCACTTTCAACGCCAGGTCTGCATCCTGTCTGGCAAAAGCATCCAGAGAATCATGCAGCATGGCTTCTACATGCATACCCAGTGTTTTTAACTCACGGTAATTTTTGTTTGGACGATCCTTTTCCGATAAATTCAGTGCCATTCTGGCAATCCGCACGGATTCATCGCCCACACGCTCAAGATCGGTGATGATTTTTGAAATAACCGTCACCAGCCTTAGATCACCGGCACTAGGTTGACGTAATGCAATGATACTGATGCAGCTTTCATCAGCAGCAAGATCATATTTGTTGACCTCATCATCACCACTAATGACATCACGCGCTAAATCCGTGTCACCTGTCAATAAAGCCTGCATCGCGTTGCTGACTTGTTTTTCAACCAAGCCACCCATCGCTAATAATTGAGTACGAATATCTTGTAGTTGCTTTTCAAATTGTTGGGAAATGTGCTGATTGGTCAACATTAAAGATATCCTTTATCAGGTCAATTTTTACATATTGTAAAAACTAAATTGTTATTCGAACTAAATTTTACACATGTTGGGTAGGCGTCATTAAGTTTGTGAACACTAAATCTGCACAGTTTATTTTCAAACTTGGGCTATTTTATGGCGTAGATGTTTCATTAATAGCATTTTAAAACTTAATATTAATGACAAAAGGCCATTAGATGTCTGGTTCAGCAATTGCTTTTTCTGTTGGAAAAATACAGCGAAAAGTGGCGCCTTCACCTAACTCACTTTTTATATCCAGCCGACCTTTATGCCGACTGACAATATGTTTTACGATAGCCAGACCCAACCCCGTACCACCGCTTTCGCGATCCCGGCCATTATCCACACGATAAAAACGCTCGGTCAGCCGTTCCAGATGATGACTCGCAATCCCATCACCATCATCCATCACTTCAATCACACTGCCTTGTCTATCAACCGTCCAGTTAATCGTGATTTTGGTACCGGCAGGTGTGTATTTCACGGCATTAAAAACCAGATTTGAAATCGCGCTGCGTAATTCATCAACATCAGCCAATAACCATTTATCGGATTGGCAATTCAAGGTGATTTGGTGATCCTGAAAGCTATCAAGACGTTTCACATCATCAACAATACTTTGCAGTAATCTACTCACATCTGTCGGCACATGGTTTAGCGGCTTGTCACCCGTTTCAAGCTGAGATAACGCTAACAAATCTTTGATCATCAGATGCATACGCAGGGTTTGCTGTTGCATGACGGGCAAAGCATGCCGCCACATGGCTGGATCACTATCAACATCAAAACTCTCAAGATAGCCACGTAACACCGTTAAAGGGGTGCGTAACTCATGAGAAACATTGGCGACAAAGTCCCGCCGCATCCGTTGTAACTTAATGGTCTGAGTGACGTCCCGGGCGATAAGAAGGCGATCATTATTGGCATATTCAACCAGTTTCAATTCCAGTTGAGTAGTCTGATTTTTAGGAGAGGTGATCTGCGTTGTTATATTTTTATCAATCGGCATATCCAATAGTTTATGAAATGCCGGGTCGCGCAGCAGATTATTGACACGCAATTTTGCGTCACGAGGCCAATGGATACCCAGCAGTGCTTTGGCAGATTGGTTCGCCCATTCAACCTGACCAAATTCACCTATAACAACGATACCATCAGGAATGGCCGCAGTAGCCGTTTTGAATCGTTTCAGATAACCGGTGAGCTTCTTTTTACGATTACTGTTCTGCGAGCGCATCCGCTCAATTTGACGCCGAACATCATCAATCGCTCCTTCGGCAGAGGGCGGGGTATTTTTATTAGGTTTCAATAACCAGTTGTTTAACCGTGTCCACTGCCGTTGCAGCCATAAAGCATAAACCAGTGCAGCCACAAACAGAGCGGGCATCATGTGGCCCAGTATCAACCCCAGAAACCCGGCTAAGCTGAGCAGGGTAATTAACCGCCAATAATCCCATTGCATCAAAACAGTCCGTTATTCAGCAGAAAATCGGTAACCTACACCACGGACGGTTTGCACCAGACTGTCATGACCGCTTGGTTCTAGAGCTTTGCGTAAACGACGGATATGCACATCCACCGTGCGCTCCTCTATATATACCGTGTCCCCCCAGACAAAATCCAATAGTTGGGAACGGTTGTAGGCGCGCTCGGGATTTTTCATAAAGAAGTTTAATAAACGGAATTCGGTTGGCCCCAATTCAATACGCTCACCATTCACCGACACCCGGTGACTTTTGGTATCCATCACCAGTTCATCCATCTGCAGTTTTTGTGCATCCTCATCTTCCATGGGACGACAACGACGTAAAACGGCTTTAATTCGCGCTATCAATTCAGGCGGGGAAAATGGTTTATTAATATAATCATCAGCGCCAACACTCAGCCCTTTGACCATATCTTCACTCTCGCCTTTAGCGGTAAGCATGATGACTGGAATAGATGCTAAAAACTCATTGGCACGCAGACGGCGGATAAACTCTATGCCATCGATTCCCGGCAACATCCAATCCAGTAAGATCATATCTGGCTGCTGCTTTTTCAGCCATTCCAGACCCGATTCAGCATCTTTCAATGCTTCACAGGTAAAACCAGCCTGACGCAGGCTGAAAGTAATCATGTCGCGAATGGCGGCATCATCTTCCACCAATAAAACCGATATGCTCATATATTGCGATTTCCTAATCTATTTTGCTCAGAATAAAGCTTAATGGATCAATATGACAATTTGATAACAGCTTTGAAAGCTTTATCCGTATTGGGCTTGGCGTGGTAACAATTTTGAAATAATACTGGCTGCAAGAATCATCAGAGCAGAAATTAATAAACAGGCTGCAAGTCCAGCTACCTGATAAACCCAACCAGATAACAATGTGCCAAACAACCGCCCTGCCGCATTGGCCATGTAATAAAACCCCACATCCAATGACACGCCTGCGGCATCAGCATAGGAGACAATTAAATAAGAATGTATCGCTGAGTTTATTGCAAAGATTGCTCCATAAACCAGCATTCCGACTGTTAATGCGGGTAAGACTGCCCATTCGAAATAAATAGCCGCCGCAATGAGTAATGGTAAAACCATTAACGGCAACGACCACAACCAGACATGATAGCCATCCGGCGCACGCTCATCAGAAAAGCCGGTCAGTTTAGGAGCCAGTGCCTGCACTATGCCGTATGCAATGACCCATGCCGCCAGTAAACCACCGACATAAATAGCCGGCCATTGCAGTTGAGCATGCAAAAACACCGGCAAGGCCACCACAAACCAGATATCACGGGAACCAAACAGAAAAAACCGGGCCAGAGATAATCGATTCACCGCCGGACTTTTTGACAAGATATCACTGAATTTGGGCTTATTTTTAGCTTTACCCAGATCGCGTTGCAGCAACACAACACTCATAATTAAGACCAGTGTCAGAACTACGGCCATTAACAGGATCGCACCGCGAAAGCCTATCCAGGTAAGCAAGACCGCGCCTACAAAAAAACCCACCCCTTTCAGGGCATTTTTAGAGCCGGTTAATATGGCAATCCATTTAAATAAAGTAGATTGTGCATTATCCGACACCAGCATTTTGATGCTGGATTTGGCACTCATTTTATTCAGATCTTTGGCAATACCGGAGAGCGCCTGTGCCACCATCACATAAGCCACCGTCAACCATTGCGGATCGACAAGCAACATGCCAAGCGCCACCACCTGGAGCAGTAAACCGACATGCATAGTGACATTAAGGCCGAGTCTGGCTGCCAGCCAGCCACCAAACAGATTGGTAACAATGCCGAAAAACTCATAGAAAACAAACAGCATCGCCACTTCCAGCGGGCTGTACCCCAGTTGGTGGAAAAACAGCACCACCAACATGCGAAGTGCGCCATCAGAAACCGTAAAAGCCCAATAGCTAAACGTCACGACCAGATATTGCTGAATGGCGACGGGGAGCGCTTTAAGTTTATTCAGCATGCTGAAATTGTCCTGACAAAAGGTTAATCAGCGCGAGTATATGTCAGTTTGATGACCGATTAATTACAGCATAATGCCTTTGATCATAAAGAATATGCAGGCTGATAATGTAGCAGCGGCAGGCACGGTGATAACCCATGCGGTTACAATCTTTTTCACCATATCGCGTTTTACAAACAGATTTTTCTTATCTTTCTTCAACACTTTTTTGGCTTTTTTCAGAGCCTGTTTTTCTTCAGCTATCAACCGAAATAATTCAGTGACACGTTGATATTCATCGACGGTTTTTGCTGGTTTTTTCTCCAGTTTTTTCAGTTCACTCTGCAGGGCATTGAGTAATTTTTTATCATCTTTGATTTCGGCTTTATCGCGATCAATCTGTCGTTCGATTTTATTGGATTCATCCAGCCACTCACGCAGGAATCCAACACCAAATACACCACCAATAGCAATATGCGTCGTACTGACCGGCAATCCTAGTTGACTGGCAATAATGACAGTCAAAGCAGCGGCCATTGCGATTGAATAGGCACGCATCTGATCCAGCTCAGTAATTTCACCGCCTACGGTACGAATCAATCTCGGTCCATACAAACCCAAACCGATTGCAATACCCAAAGCACCTACTGCCATCACCCAGATCGGAATACCAGCTTCAGATGTGATGCCGCCAGTCATAATCGCATCATTAATGGCAGCCAAAGGGCCAATTGCATTGGCTACGTCGTTAGCACCATGCGCAAAACTTAATAACGCAGCAGCAAATATCAATGGAATGGTGAATTGTTTATTGACACTATCTCGATCATTTTTCATGGTCGGTATGCCACTTTTAAGTGAACTTTTCACCACAATAAACACCAGCACCGCCACCAGTAGACCAATTATTAATGCGGTCAAAAAGGTTGGTTTGCTTTGTGGGGCCAGACTTATCAACGGCAGGTAGTTCACTCCGTCAATAATTTGTGGCCATATTCGTTTAATGCCCTTGATGACTAAATAGGTCGTAAACGCCCAAGCCATTATTGACACATAGATCGGCACCCAATAATAAGATGCCTGTATTTTGTCCTCTCTGAAAATAACTGTTTTTTTGATTGCCAGCAAAAAGCCAGCAGCAATTATCCCGCCCAGTAACGGTGAAATAATCCAGGAGCTGATAATCGCCCCCATGGTCCCCCAATCGACGATGCTGAATCCGGCAGCGGCCATGCCACCGCCCATCACTCCACCCACAATGGAATGTGTTGTGGAAACAGGTGCTCCAGCCACTGTCGCCAGATTCAACCATAAAGCCGCCGCTAATAAAGCGGCCATCATCGCCCAGATAAAGGTTTCGGTATCAGAACCAAATTGATTGATATCAATGATTCCCCCCTTAATGGTCGACACCACTTCACCACCGGCGATAAAAGCACCCGCCGCCTCAAAAACCATTGCGATCATAATAGCGCCGCCCATGGTCAGCGCCTTGGAACCGACCGCTGGACCAACATTGTTGGCCACATCGTTGGCACCGATGTTCATCGCCATATACCCACCAAATACGGCAGCTATCGCGAGAAATAGATGATTGGGAACACCACCAGAGGTAGCAAAACTGTAAGCAAGAATGCCAGCGAGGAAAAATAGGGCAAAGCCTATTCTGGCTATTTCGGCATGACTTTTTTTGAAGGCCTGCTTTTCAAGTTTATGAATGGTTTTGATTTCCACAAGACACCTGTTATCTGCCAAAAAACGTGGCTAATTATTACAGTTTAATGACAACATGACACCCCGTGACACTCCCCCGTGTAACATTCGACTGCTAGAATGGTCTGAAAAGCAACGAATCTGTGGCGATAACCTGATGAAACAATTTTTAATTCTGCTCCTACTGCTTAGTAGTTTTTCTGCACACGCGCGGCCTAGCCTGTTGGAAAAATTCGGTTTTGACAGTGCCGACTCGCCGCCTGAGGTTGATGAAGCCTTTGATTTTGACGCCATCGTCACTGATCCAAAAACGATTCTGGCCGGCTGGCAGATAATGGATGGAAATTATCTGTATCAGGATAAAATCCGCTTTGAAATAACGGATGATAATAATGTGCAACTAGGCGAATTTACCTTGCCTGGAGGTCATATTAAAAATGATGCGTATTTTGGTTTATCCGAAGTGTATACCAGTGATGTGCAGATCAATCTTCCACTGATACGAACTCAACCCGAACCGACCAGCATCACACTAACAGCACATTATCAGGGTTGCTCTGAAACCTTTGGCATTTGTTATCCGCCTACCCGTAAAACAGTCAATCTGGATTTACCAGCAACAGCTGCAGTCAGCGAAGCAGATACGTCTGCCCCGCCAGCAGCCGCCTCAACTTCAGCCTTACCCGCAACACCAATCAGTCAGCAGGATGAAATTTCACAACGTTTGCAAAATGACAATCTGTTGCAGATTCTGCTCGGTTTTCTGGGACTAGGCTTATTACTTGCTTTTACACCCTGCGTATTTCCAATGATTCCAATCCTGTCCGGGATTATTGTCGGCCAGGGCGAGCACATTACTACCCGCAAGGCCTTTATTCTGTCACTGACCTATGTGCTGGCCATGTCAGTCACCTACACCGTGGCGGGTGTATTAACTGGATTACTCGGCGGAAATCTACAGGCCATGCTACAAAATCCCTGGGTGATCTCAGGTTTTGTTGGCATCTTGCTGTTGTTAGCCTTATCTATGTTCGGTTTTTATGAACTACAGCTGCCACACGCTCTGCAGCAACGACTGCACCAACTCAGTCATCGCCAGCAAGGCGGCACCTTGATTGGCGTTGCATTAATGGGATTGTTATCAGGACTAATTGTCGGCCCCTGTCTGGCGCCGCCATTAGCCGGGGCCCTGTTATTCATCAGTCAGCATGCTGATCCCGTGCTGGGCGGAGCGGCATTGTTTGCCATGAGTATGGGGATGGGCATACCTTTATTGATCATTGGTACTTCCGCCGGAACGCTGCTGCCCAAAGCTGGACGCTGGATGGAAAATATCAAGGCGTTTTTTGGTGTCATGCTAATTGCGCTTGCCATCTGGATGCTGGACCGCATCCTGCCGGGCTGGGCCATTCTGTTTATGAGTGGAGCATTGCTGATTATGACCGCAGTGTATCTGGGCGCCCTCAACAGCCTGCCGATTGAAGCCACTGGCTGGCAGAAATTCTGGAAAGGCCTGGGACTGTTGTCGCTTATCAGTGGTGCATTGATGTTAATCGGCAGCGCCAGTGGTGGACAATCCATTTTGCAACCCTTACATCAATTAAGCTTGTCTCCCGGCACGACAGCCGCCCAACCCAGTTTGCAATTTACTTATGTCGACTCGCTGGAGGAGCTGCAGACTCAGCTGGAGCAGAGTAATCAGCCAGTGATGCTCGATTTTTATGCGGACTGGTGTACTGACTGCAAAAACATGGAACAGACCACTTTCCGTGATGCCGAGGTCATCAGTACTTTGCAGAATTTCACCCTGCTGAAAGTAGATCTCACTGACAATACTGATGCGCATCAGGCCTTATTAAAATCACTGCGGGTATTTGGCCCGCCAAGCATGTTGTTTTTTGACGAAAATGCAGAAGAATCGGCCGAACATCGCCTGGTAGGACATGTGTCAGCTGCCCAGCTGAACGCTCATTTGGCAAATTTCCAGGCAAAATAAACAAAACAGCAAGAACATCCCTATTTCGACGAAATTAGCGACAAAAAGCCGGATTTTTAGTTAAAAAGCTGGACAATAAAGCGTTAGCTGGTGCAAAATCCCGCCTTATATTTCCAGTGACGGTGTGTTGTTAATTATGGCGAAATTTCTAGTATTGCATGGCCCCAATCTGAATCTGCTGGGTCAGCGCGAGCCTGAAATTTATGGTGCCACGACTTTAAGTGATATCAATACCCGCTTGGCCGAGTTGGCTCAAGCTGATGGTCATCAACTTGATTGTCTGCAAAGCAATGCCGAACATGAGTTGGTTTCAGCCATTCAAACAGCACGTCAGCAATATGATTTTATTTTAATAAATCCCGCAGCTTTTACACATACCAGCGTAGCAATTCGTGATGCATTGGCTGCGGTCGCGATACCCTTTATAGAAATACATCTTTCCAATGTGCATCGTCGTGAAGCATTCCGCCAACAATCCTACTTTTCAGATTTGGCTGTTGGCGTGATTTGTGGTCTCGGTGCTCAGGGATATGAATTGGCATTACAAGCTGCCACTAAACACCTCAACCCTTAAGGCTTAATCATGGATATTCGTAAAATAAAAAAATTGATTGATTTGATTCAGGAATCGGATGTTGCTGAAATCGAAATTTCTGAAGGTGAAGAATCTGTTCGTATCAGCCGCGCCAGCACTGCTTACCCACAACAACAATATTTTGCTGCTCCACAACCGGCACCTGTCGCTCCCAGCACGCCATCGTTTGCCAGCGAAGCAGCAGCAACCGCGTCAGCAGCAGCGGCAACAAAATCATCTAACGAAGCCAATGCAGTACGCTCGCCAATGGTTGGCACATTTTACGGTTCGCCATCACCAGATGCCGCTGCTTTTGTAGAAGTGGGGCAGCAAGTATCAACCGGTGATGTGATTTGTATCATTGAAGCCATGAAAATGTTCAATCAGATTGAAGCGGATCGCAGCGGTACCGTTAAAGCCATTCTGGTTGAAGATGGTCACCCGGTTGAATATGACGAACCGTTGATCGTTATCGAATAATTTTGCTGACAGCTTCGGCTGTTATGACAAGCCAAATACTGCGGATAAAACAACATGATTGATAAAATTGTCATCGCTAATCGCGGCGAGATTGCTTTGCGTATTCTCAGAGCATGCTGGGAATTAGGCATTAAAACTGTTGCTGTTCACTCTGATGTGGATCGTGATTTGAAACATGTATTACTGGCTGATGAGAGTGTCTGTATTGGCCCAGCGGCATCAAATCTCAGCTACCTGAATGTACCCGCGCTGATCAGTGCCGCCGAGATTACCGATGCGACAGCTATTCATCCCGGTTATGGTTTCCTGTCTGAAAATGCCGACTTTGCTGAGCGCGTTGAACAAAGCGGCTTTATTTTTATCGGTCCCCGCTCCGAAACCATTCGTATGATGGGTGACAAAGTCGAAGCCATTAAAGCGATGAAAGCCGCCGGCGTACCTTGCGTTCCCGGTTCAGACGGCCCGCTCGGTAACGATGATCAGACCAATCTGCATCTGGCACGTGAAATTGGCTATCCCATCATCATCAAAGCCGCAGGCGGTGGTGGTGGCCGCGGTATGCGTGAAGTGCATAGTGAAGCGCATTTGCTCAATGCTATCTCCCTTACCAAGAGCGAAGCAAAATCGGCGTTCAGTAATGACGTGGTTTACATGGAAAAATTTCTGGAAAACCCCCGTCATATCGAGTTCCAGGTGCTGGCAGATGAGCATGGCAATGCAGTGCATTTAGGTGAACGGGACTGCTCGATGCAGCGTCGTCATCAGAAAGTCGTTGAAGAAGCTCCTGCTCCGGGTATCACCCCTGAAATGCGTACCCGCATGGGGAAAGTCTGTGCAGATGCCTGTATTCGAATTGGCTACCGTGGTGCCGGTACTTTTGAATTCCTTTATCAGGACGGTGAGTTCTATTTTATTGAAATGAATACCCGTATTCAGGTAGAGCACCCGGTTACAGAACGGGTCACCGGTATTGATTTGGTTGCCGAACAGATTCGTATTGCTTCGGGAATGCCATTATCGTTCAGTCAGGAAGACATCATCATCCGTGGTCATGCCATCGAATGCCGAATTAACGCCGAAGACCCACGCACCTTTATGCCCAGTCCTGGTCTGGTGACCCATTATCATGCTCCGGGCGGTGCAGGTATTCGGATGGATTCACATCTGTACAGTGGTTATAAGGTTCCACCTAATTATGACTCATTGATTGGCAAACTGATTGCCTATGGTAATACCCGTGAATCGGCGATTGCCCGCATGCGAACGGCCTTAAAAGAAATCGGTATTGAAGGCATCAAAACCAACGTAGAACTGCAACGTGACATCATGGATGACACGCATTTCCAGACCGGTGGCACTAATATCCACTATCTTGAAAAGAAACTCGGACTGTAAGTCCGTCTTTTATGGCCTGGATCCAACTTATTTTCACCAGCTCACCGCAGCAGGCAGAAGCATTATCCGATGCACTGTCTGAATGCGGTTCAGCCGCTGTCACTTTTCAGGACAATGCTGATCAGCCAATCTATGAACCGGCAATTGGTGAGACGCCTTTATGGTCTGCCACTTCGGTTATCGCTCTGTTTGATGCGGAAACCGACACAGAAGCACTGCTGACGGCACTTCGCTCCCAGATTGGTGAATTGCCTGACTGTCGTATTGAAGCGGTCGAAGATAAGGACTGGGAACGCGAATGGATGGACAACTTCAAACCCATCTGTTTCGGTAATAAATTATGGATCGTACCCAGCTGGCATGAGCCCCCCCAACCCGATGCCGTCAATATTCTGCTGGATCCCGGCCTGGCATTCGGCACCGGAACGCATCCGACAACCGCATTATGTCTGCAATGGCTGGATCAGGCTGACTTAACCGGTAAAACCGTGATTGATTATGGTTGTGGCAGTGGCATTCTGGCGATAGCTGCCGCCCTGCTTGGTGCTGAGAAGGTTATTGGTGTAGATACTGACCCACAGGCATTGGAAGCAACCCAGGCCAATGCACAACGCAATGGTGTGATCATTGAGACTTATCTGCCACAGCATTGCCCGACCATTGAATGTGATTTATTGCTGGCCAATATTCTGGCAGGTCCGTTGATGGAGTTGATGCCACGCTTTCTCGAACTAACCCGTCCTCAAACTCAGCTGGTGCTATCCGGTATTTTGGATGTGCAGGCCGATACCGTGAGCCAGCATTACCAAGCCGAGTTTGAGATGAATAAAGCAGTCGTGCATGAAGAATGGGTGCGTTTGAGTGGAGTTCGTCATGGCTGATAAAGCACTTTCCATCGGACCATATACCTTACCAAACAACCTGTTTCTGGCCCCAATGGCAGGTGTCACCGATCGTCCGTTTCGGCAACTGTGCCGGAAACTCGGTGCGGGAATGGCCGTCTCAGAAATGATCACGGCAAATAAAGCCTTATGGGCCAGTAAAAAATCATTATTACGTGCCAACCATGAAGGTGAACCTGAACCGCGCAGCGTGCAGATTGCCGGAGCCGATCCACAAATGATGGCCGATGCGGCTCGCCACAATGTAGCAGAAGGCGCGCATATCATTGATATCAATATGGGCTGCCCGGCAAAAAAAGTCTGCAATGTAATGGCTGGCTCGGCTTTGCTGCAACATGAAAAGCTGGTCGGCGATATTCTGCAAGCGGTGGTGAATGCTGTAGATGTTCCGGTAACATTAAAAATCCGTACCGGCTGGGATCGCGATAATCGAAATGGTGTGCGAATTGCCAGAGTGGCTGAAGATGCCGGTATTCAAGCCTTGGCAGTACATGGCCGTACCCGCGCTGATGCTTACAAAGGTGATGCCGAATACGACACCATTGCGGAAATTAAATCACGAATTGCGATACCGGTGATTGCCAATGGGGATATTGAAAGTCCAGAAAAAGCCTTGTTGGTGTTACAGAAGACTGGTGCCGATGGGCTGATGATTGGTCGTGCAGCGCAAGGCAACCCTTGGATATTCCAGCAAATACTGCATTTCTTACAAACTGGTGACAGTTTACCTGACCCCTCTGTCACAGAAGTGCAACAGATCTTGATTAGTCACCTCAACACGCTGTACGATTTCTATGGTGAATATTCCGGTGTGCGCATGGCACGTAAACATATAGCTTGGTACAGCAAAGGGTTACGCAATGGCAATGCCTTTCGCCAACAGATGAATACACTGGAGAAAGCTGAACAACAGCTGGCTTTTACAGATGCTTTTTTTGCGCAACTCGCTGACAAGGATTCACTGGCCGCATGAATAACGCGCTGAACAACGATTTAGCTGATTGTATTGATTTGGGCGTAACCGCTGAACAGCAACACGCGCCATTAAATCAATGTGTCACCAATGCACTCAAAACCTATTTTGAGCAACTCGACGGCCACTCCCCGGCCAATCTGTATGAAATGCTGATGACCGAAGTTGAAGTTCCGCTGTTACAGGCCGCTTTGGCACATACCCACGGAAATCAAAGTCGCGCTGCCGAAATTCTGGGCATTAACCGCGGTACCCTGCGAAAAAAACTCAAGCAATACGGCTTGTAATCAAGCCTGAATCTCAATCTGGAATCCTGATGAACTCGATTAAACGCGCACTGTTGAGTGTTTCTGACAAAACCGGCATCGTTGAATTTGCCAAACAACTGCAAGATCTGAACGTAGAATTACTGTCAACCGGCGGCACCGCTAAATTGCTTAGCGAAGCGGGTTTAAAGGTCAAAGAAGTCTCCGAACATACCGGTTTTCCGGAAATGATGGATGGTCGCATTAAAACTCTGCATCCGAAAATTCACGGTGGCCTGCTGGGTCGTCGCGGTAAAGATGACAGCATCATGCAGCAACATGACATCGCACCGATTGATTTGGTCGTTGTAAATCTTTATCCATTTGAAGCCACTGTGGCACGTACAGACTGTCCACTGGAAGATGCCATTGAAAATATCGATATCGGTGGCCCGACCATGTTACGTGCGGCGGCGAAAAATCATGCTGATGTGACTGTTGTAGTTGATCCGGCTGACTACAGTCGGGTTATAGAACAAATCCAGTCACAGGGCGGCACTGATGATGCCACGCGTTTTGATCTTGCTTTGAAAACCTTTGAACATACAGCCCATTACGATGGTGCGATTGCCAATTATCTTGGCACTATTCAGGCCGATAAAAGCAAAACGGATTTCCCCCGTACATTTAACAGCCAATTCCACCTCAAACAGGCGATGCGTTATGGTGAAAATCCGCATCAGAAAGCGGCTTTTTATGTGGAAAAACAGGCTGAAACCGGCTCTATCGGCGCCGCTATCCAGCTGCAGGGCAAGGAATTGTCTTATAACAATATCGCTGATACCGATGCTGCACTGGAATGCGTCAAAGTGTTTAATGACAAACCGGCCTGTGTGATCGTCAAACATGCCAATCCCTGTGGTGTTGCCACTGCCGATGATCTGCTGACGGCTTATGATCTGGCGTATCAAACCGATCCGACTTCAGCATTTGGCGGCATCATCGCCTTTAACCGCGAACTGGACGCCAAAACCGCACAAGCCATTATTGACCGTCAATTTGTCGAAGTGATTATCGCACCAAAAATCAGTGATACAGCCAAAGCGGTGGTCGCTGGCAAAGCGAATGTGCGTTTGCTTTGCAGCGGTGATTTCCCGGCTAGTCCGGCAACTGATTTTGATTTCAAACGTGTCACTGGTGGATTACTGGTGCAGGATCGCGATATCCAGATTGTCAGTGAAGCAGAATTAAAAGTGGTCACTAAACTGCAACCCACTAAAGCACAACTTGCTGACTTGTTATTTGCCTGGCGCGTGGCCAAATTCGTCAAATCCAATGCCATTGTTTATGCCAAAGATCAACAAACTGTGGGGATCGGTGCAGGTCAAATGAGCCGTGTTGTCAGTAGCCGTATTGCAGGTATCAAAGCCAATGATGCCGGTTTGACAGTACCGGGTGCCGTGATGGCATCAGATGCTTTCTTCCCGTTCCGTGATGGTCTGGATGCCGCGGCAGAGGCCGGCATCAGTGCCGTGATTCAACCCGGTGGCTCGATGCGTGATGAGGAAGTCATCACCGCTGCTGATGAGCATGGCATTGCGATGGTATTCACCGGCATGCGGCATTTCCGCCACTAAGTATTGAGTTTCTTGTGGATCGCGCCCAGGCTCTACGCGTTTTTCAGGCACATAATCGTGCCAGAATCAGTCGTTTAAAAGAGCTTGCTCCTCACAAACAGGCGTTATTTTTTCGTCTGTTACCACTGTTATTTCATATTAATCATAAACTGCTGCCGGGCTATGTCAGTGATGATTGCCCGGCTGGCATTATGGATTATCAACCTGATAATGAAGCACTGAATAGTGCTATCAGTCTAAATCGAAACTTCAGTCATCGCCGCAAAGCATTACGCCGTTATGCACTGCGTGGACTCTATCTGCTCAACTCTTCAGGACAAATTCGTTACCCGGATCCGGCCAGCTTTGATTTGTGGCTGGTACATCACGCTACATTAAAGCCTGAGCAGCTGGACAGTTTGCGAACCAAGGCCGAGTCAATTGTCCAGTGGGCAGCCAGTTTGGGCATTCATTTGCGATATCGCTTACTGGATGAAACCCAATGTCGCAGCGAGGCGCTTCCCAGTTCCGAACGGGAACAGTTTTATCTTCAAGGTCTCTGTATCGCTGGCAGTGCTCCGCTCTGGTGGCTGATCACCACCGAAGAACAACAGACTTATACGCAGATTGCTGAACGTCTGCTTTCACAACGCGGCTTAACCCAAATCAGTTTAATGGACTTTGGTTTTGATCAGTCCTGTCAGGCAGCAGCTCTATTTAATGAGGCCTGTCAGGCGCTTAACAAAAGTATTCAAGGTGATATTACGGCCTTGCTGGATTTAGTGTTTCTTCAACACCAGTTATCGCTATTTCCAGATATTATTCATTTGTCTGAATGCTACAAACAAAAAGTTGAGCAAGGTGAAACCGACAGTATGCTGGTAGAACCCGCCAGCTTGAAGCTTGCTGAAATAGAACAATTTGCTTCAACAGACAATGTGCATCTCGCCCGACAGTCTTATTACGCACTCTGTTCGGAGCGGTTATCCCAACAAGTAAAGCATCCTCAGTTTGCCTGGCGACGTTATAGCCTGCAAAAACTTCAAACATCTTGGAACTGGTCGGCCGAGACACTAAAAAATGAAGACAGTCGCTCTAGATGGAGCTATCCACAGCGGCAACAGTGGTGGCAGGAACTGACCCAGATATTACAAGACTCATTTTCTACTTTGCAGCTATTTACCAAGCAATATTTGGGTAGCGACCTTGCAAAACTCAATGAGCTGCAGCATTTAATGAGCTTGGCTAGAGAGAACCATGAGTCGGTTATTGAACAGCTGCCAGTCGCATTGCAAACGGCTGATGGTCCCGAGCAGTTGTATCTTTACCGGTTTACAGAACAAGCAGAGTGGAAGCTCAGCACCATCCCTCTCAACGACGCTAAACAGGTCGGACTGAAACAGCACCCATCCTTGGTATATTTACTGGTCTGGGCGGTGCGCAACCACATACTCACCACACGAAGCTGGCTAAGAGTGGCGGACCAACAACACAAAATCAATATTAATCTGGTGATGGAATTGACCCAGACGTTATTAAAATCCACTTTACCTTTCACCACTCAGAACGAGATTAGCAGTGAAGGGTTATTGCAGCCGGCAAAAGCCCAACAATTGATGCTGTTTGCCAATTTGCAATCCTCCGGGGGAGATTTCCAGCAAGCTGGTGCAGTGCAAATGGCTAGTCTGAATAATGATCCATTAAGTTATACCTCGAGCAGGCAAAACCTGGTGCACAGCCTGGATCTGCTGATTTATAGTAGCTGGGGTCAGTGGCATCATTATCGGTTTGACGGTGATAATGCGGTTACTGAAGCACTCAGCCAGGTACTCCAATGGCTGCCGACAACGCAACTGAGCAGCCATATCTCATGCTGGTGTGCCACCGGCTTTTTTGGTCAGGCCATTAACATGCGTTTGCAGCATTTGTTTGAAGCGGTATTGACGCATTATCAGTATTTCCCTCAGCAGGGTCGTTATCTGCTGATGCTGGGAGATCGTCTTTCTCAGCTGCAATGGCATGATGGCCAAATGCAAATAAAACAATTTGCAGTGGAAAAAATACTTACCCAGGCGCTCGCCGAAGAACAAAAACAGTATTTGCCAACCCGCGTGGACAGCTATTTAGATTCGGATAATCTACTGAATTCGCTGTTGCTATACCAGCAGCAACAAACCGTGAATTTATTTGCCTATCGTCAGACAGACAGCACTGAGATTTTTGTTGTTGATGAATTGGGTCGTTTGCAGCAGTTTTTTTATCCGCCCTTAACAGAAGCCCAGATACTCGCACAATTGAAATTGTTTATCCGTAACAGCGTGGGTGACTCGATAGTGCATTGTGAGTGTTATCAACTTTTAAAACAGCAACAGCGCTGGCAAGTAAATGCAATAAAACCCATTCGTCCGGAGTCATCAAGCTTTTCTGTTATCTGGCAAATTACCGGGGCCCAGCTGGCCCTGACATTGAATTCTCAAACCGTTAAAACCGATCTCGGTGATCCGCAGTTAAGTCGAATTCTAGCTGAGTTATTTCAAGGCTATAATGGTCGAAGGCCGGCTTATTATTATATTGATAAGCTACAGTTCGTTCCGAAGACGGCTTATTCCAGTTTGTTTTTCCTGAATCGGAAATACGAATTAGAGCAGCAGTTTAATCAGCTAAGGCTTTAGATTTCGCCACAGCTCTTTTATGATGTGGAACCTGACCATTAATTAAAGAATAGGTATGATTAAAGTAGGAATTGTCGGTGGCACTGGTTACACCGGTGTTGAATTACTCCGGTTATTAGCGGTTCATCCGCAAGTCTCTTTGGAAGTCATCACTTCCCGCAGCGAAGCGGGTATGCCAGTGAGTGACTTGTATCCCAATCTGCGTGGACATATTGATCTGCGTTTCACTGTTCCTGATGACGATGCGCTGGCAGCGTGTGATGTGGTGTTCTTTGCCACGCCCCATACCGTAGCCATGGCCAGTGTGCCCGCGTTAATAGATCGCGGTGTCAGGGTAATCGATCTGTCAGCTGACTTCCGGCTGAAAGACATTGCGTTATGGGAAAAGTGGTACGACACCGCCCATACCTGCCCTCATCTGGCTGAATTGGCCGTCTATGGTTTGCCAGAGCTGAATCGTGACAACATTCGTGATGCGCAATTAGTGGCTGTTGCCGGCTGTTACCCAACCGCAGTACAGTTAGGTTACATGCCCTTACTGGAAGCAGGACTGGTTGATCCGCAACACTTGATTGCCGATGCCAAGTCAGGCACCAGTGGCGCCGGACGCAAAGCCAGTATCGGCACTATGCTGACTGAAGCCAGTGAAAACATGAAAGCTTATGCAGTAGCCGGACATCGTCACTTGCCGGAAATTCGTCAGGGTCTCGCGCAGATGAATGGCTCAGCGGTTGGACTGACCTTTGTGCCCCATCTGATCCCGATGATCCGCGGCATTCATGCGACGCTGTATAGTCAGCTACTTAAAGCAACTGATCTTCAAAGCCTCTTTGAACAACGTTTTGCCGATGAACCGTTTGTTGATGTGATGCCGGCTGGCTCGCATCCAGAAACCAGAAGTGTTCGCGGTGCCAATGTTTGTCGAATTGCCGTACATCAACCAGAGAATGCTGATACTGTTGTGGTGTTATCTGTTATTGATAACCTGGTTAAAGGCGCATCAGGTCAGGCGATACAAAATATGAATATTATGTTCGATCTTGATGAGCGTTCAGGCATCAATCACATTGCGACACTCCCCTGATGAAATCGCCTCTGGATAATTATGTTATTCAACCCAGGCGTCGCCCTTGGCGGTTTATTTTGTGGATTGTTCTTATAGTCGCTATCACCAGCCTGCTTCAGTGGTATTGGTTTATCTATGACAATAGTGAAAAAACACGACTGATTGGACAAAATAAACAGCTGACCGAACAAGTTGCCTCTATGAAAAGCCAGCTTATGCAACAATCAGATCTACTGCAAAACCGACAACAAGTGGAGCAGGCAACTTCACAGCAATTACAGAACCGGCTTGAACAGTTGCAAAAGAAAGTCATAGCTCTCGATAAAGAATTGCTTTTTTATCAAAACATTACCCAGGGAAACAGCACCAGTGAACTGCAGATTCGGGATTTGCAGTTAAGGCCAGAAGCAGAAAGTCCAGAGCAATTGCGCTACCGTCTGGTGATAACCCAAGGCAAAAATATCAGCGAGCCGATTACCGGTGAAGTCATTATCAAACTGCAAAACTCCGAGGGTGAAGGCGAAGAAGCCAAAACCATTGATCTTAACGTTACAGAACACCCTCTGAACCTGCGTCATGTTCAGATTATCGAAGGAGTGTTCAATCTAAGCGAACTTCCGGCCCCTGAACAAATTCAGGTCAGTTTGCGCCAGAAAGACAAAATATTAATTTCACGTAGCTTTGATTGGCAAACAGATATGCCCGTCGGGCAATGAGGTAATTCATGTTCAACAGCAAAAAACCAAAACACCGAAAGGCCGCTCGAATAGAAACATTAATCGGTGAAAATACTCATATTAAAGGTGACATTCATTTTAGTGGTGGCCTTCGAATAGATGGTGTTATTACCGGCAATATTACCGCTGACGAAGGTGAAGCAGCCTTATTGACGCTAAGTGAAAAAGGCCGCATAGAGGGTGAAGTTCGGGTGCCATATCAACTTATCAATGGTGAAGTTAAAGGTGATATTTATGCTGCTGAGCATATTGAGCTGGCGGGTAAAGCACGAATCAACGGCAACGTTTTTTATAAACTTTTAGAAGTAGCTATGGGCAGTGAAGTGAATGGTCAATTGATTCATGTGGGCGAAGCAGAAGAATCCAATTTAAACCTTGAACATTCGCAAACCGATCCCAATTTAAATATTGAACAAAACTCATAATTCTTGACTAATTTAGTCAGAATTGGATAATAAGTGAACAATCCTCGAATTAAACGGAGTAAAACATGACTAGTGAAATGCCAAGTCCAGTTCTGTTCACCGATTCGGCTGCGGCAAAAGTCAGTCAACTCATTGCAGAAGAAGGCAATGATCAACTTAAACTGCGCGTATTTATTACGGGTGGTGGTTGCTCCGGATTTCAATATGGCTTTACATTTGAAGAACAAGTCAGTGAAGGTGATACCGAAGTTGAAAAATCCGGCGTGACTTTACTGATAGACCCGGCCAGCTATCAATATCTGGTAGGTGCAGAAATTGATTACAGCGACGGCGTTGAAGGTTCACAATTTGTGATTCGTAATCCCAATGCCACCACCACTTGTGGTTGCGGATCATCGTTCTCGCCCTAATTCACCTTTCATAGAATATATGAAACCGCTATATTGCCAAACGATATAGCGGTTTTTTATTGCCCGTAAATTGGCTGGCGAAATTTAATTCGCAAGCACAAAAGGAAACCCTCAGATGATATCCAAGTGGCAATGGTTACTGTCTCAACTGACCCGAACCTTATGGGTTCGTGCCGCTTTATTTGCTTTGCTTGCTGTAGTGACAGCTTTAATAGCCATTCCTGCGCAAAGTATTATCAATACTCCCCTGCCGCTTAATATAGGTGCTGATGCTGTTGGTCAGATTCTTAATATTCTGGCATCCAGCATGTTGGCGGTAACTACCTTTTCCCTCAGTGTCATGGTGGCTGCTTATTCTGCAGCCAGTAATAATGCTACACCTCGTGCCACTAAACTGGTTCAACAAGACACAACAACGCAAAATGTACTGGCAACTTTTATCGGCTCCTTTCTTTTCAGTCTGGTCGGGATTATTGCCTTAAGCACTGACGTTTACGATGACGATGGCAGACTGATTTTGTTTATCGTCACGATTGGCGTCATTATCCTGATTGTGGTGACCATATTGCGCTGGATAGAACATTTATCCAATCTGGGTCGGCTGGGTGAGACGACCGATAGAGTAGAAAAAGCCGCTCTGGAAACCATCAGACAACGGGTTGAACATCCAACGCTAGGCGGACGCAGGCTGGAAAACAGTGATGAAATTCCAGAAGATGCCACAACGATCTTTTGCGATATTATTGGTTATGTAAGGCATATTGATGTGGGGGCGCTCCAGCAGTGTGCTAAGTATCATGATGCTGAAATTGGTGTTCTGGTGCTTCCGGGTGAATTTGTTCATCCAGCTAAACCCAAAGCCTGGTTTAAAGGTAAATTTTCTCAGGAAGCCAAGTCGGCAATTATTGCGTCAATTACCTTAGGCAACGAACGTTCTTTTTCCCAGGATCCCCGTTTTGGTCTTACAGTATTAGTCGAAATAGCATCACGCGCGCTGTCTCCAGCTGTCAATGATCCCGGTACCGCAATAGACATTCTTAACCGGGCTATTCGTATTCTGATTCATTGGAAAGATCATAAAACTGATGAAAGTGAGGACAATCTGCTTTATCCAAATGTCTGGATTTCGGAACTGAACCTCAGCGATTTGTTTGATGATATTTTCCTGCCGATAGGCCGTGATGGTGCCAGTATGATTGAGGTTCAACTACAACTGCAAAAAACGCTCGCCGCCCTTGCCGATAATTCACCTGAAACTTTCGGTGAAGATGTTTCACGGCATCTCAGACTCATGCAAGAAAGAGCAGAACATTCATTAACACTCGATGCCGATAAGCAGCGATTAAAACCAATAAATGCGCGATTAATTAAATAATCTTTACCGACTTCCCACCGAGATTTACTGCTGATTTTTTACAGCCTTTAACTTTACCTTAACTTACAGCCTGTATATTATGAATGAACGTTCATTCATAAAAAGTTTTCTATGTCACCTGCCATCCCTTCTGCAGATAAACGCGAAGCCATTTTCTGCGCCACAATAAAACTCCTCGCTCGTTACGGGTTTCATGGTTTCTCCATCAAACAATTGGCAGAAGAAGCGAAAGTGGCTACCGGCACAATTTATCTGTATTTCAAGGATCGGGATGAATTAATCCGCGAATTGAATACCCAGATTATTGATGACTTCATAAAAGCAACGCTGGATGGTCATGACCCAAAGCAGCCCATCAAACAACAATATCGCCGCATGTGTTGTAATCTTTGGCGCTTTTGCATTGAAAACCCCTGCATCACGCACAGCAAAGCACAATTTGATCATCTGCCACCGGATATTTTACGTAGCCAGCGTAGTCATGCTTGGGATGGTCTTCAACCGCTTAGGGATTTGTTTGAAAAGGGACGAACGACACAACAAATTAAAAACTTATCCGACGATATTCTGATCAGCCTGAGTTTTGAACCCTATCTGTTTCTTGCCCGTCAACATTTAATGGACGTCATCAAAGTCGATAACGATGCCCTGACCAATATTATTGATGCCAGCTGGGATGCTATCGCCTGTTCACCTAAACAGCTAAAAGATCCAGACGAAAAATCCAATCAGGAGTAATACATGCCACGCCATTTTTTATCCTTTAAAACACTGATGCTAACAAGTCTATTGACGCTCAGTATGGCCGCATGCCAATCCTCAAGCCAGGAGGATGCTCAGCAAAACAGACAGCAATCTGCTCCCAAAGTAGATGTAGTGAGCCTGATTCCACAAACCGTCACGATTAAAACGGAATTACCGGCACGAACAGTAGCGTTCCGACAAGCGGAAGTAAGGCCACAGGTAAATGGCATTATTAAAAAACGACTGTTCGAGGAAGGCGCTGACGTTAAAGCCGGTCAACAGCTGTATCAAATCGATAAAGCCCCTTTTCAAGCTGCTTTACAAATGGCTAAAGCAGAACTGGCCAGTGCCCAGGCCAATATTCAATCAACCAAAGCTCGTGCTGATCGTTTTAAAGGGCTGATTGATAACAAAGCCATCAGCCAGCAGGACTATGATGATGCTCAGGCAGCGTATTTACAGGCTCAGGCAGAAGTTGCCGTTGCGCAGGCTAACATTCAAACGGCTGAAATAAATTTACGTTATACCAAGGTAAATGCCCCGATAGATGGTCGTATTGGACGGTCAAATATTACCGAAGGAGCTTTGGTCACGGCACAACAGGAATCACCTTTAGCCACCATTACACAGACCGATCCGATTTATGTCGATATATCACAGGCATCAAAAGAGGCTCTACGTTTACGCCGGCAATTACTGTCCGGAAGAATCGCAGATAAAGACGCTGGTCAAGTCAGATTAAAACTGGAAGATGGATCAACGTATCAACACCAGGGCGTACTGCAATTCTCTGAAGTTAATGTTAACGAAGCTACCGGCAGTCTGGTGATGAGAGCCAAATTTCCCAATCCTGAAGGCCTGCTGTTACCCGGTATGTATGTAAAAACTGAGGTCAATGAAGGAACCATGGATGACGCTATTCTGGTTCCACATAAAGCCGTGATGTTTTCTCGCGAAGGTACCGCAAGTGTGATGCTGGTAAACGATGAAAATATAGTTGAACAACGTCACATTGAGGTCAGACATTCCATTGAACATAACTGGCTGGTCTCCGACGGGCTCTCCGGAGAAGAAAAAGTGATTGTGGAAGGGTTGCAAAAAATTGCCATCGATTCTGTCGTGGAGATTGAGATTGATACTGAAACTTCTCTCCAGCAGGCTGAGGAGTAATCATGGCGCGCTTTTTTATTGATCATCCGATATTTGCATGGGTTATTGCAATCTTAATCATGCTGGCTGGCTTGCTGTCGATTTTCCAGCTACCCATCGCACAATATCCGGGGATTGCTCCCACAGCGATTGAAATCCGCACCGCCTATCCTGGTGCCTCAGCCAAAGTGGTTGAGGATTCGGTTATTCAGGTGATCGAGCAGAACCTGACCGGACTGGACGACCTGCAATATATCAGTTCCACCAGTGATTCCAGTGGTGTGGGACAGATTACCGTCACTTTCCAGGCAGATACTGATCCGGATATTGCTCAGGTTCAAGTGCAGAATAAACTGCAGGCAGCCATGCCTTTGTTGCCTCAGGAAGTTCAACAGCAAGGGATCCGAATCACCAAATCCAGCACGGGATTTTTAATGGTACTGGGTTTTGTTTCCAATAATGGAAAAATGGATCGCTATGATATTGCCGATTATGTGGCGGCCAATATTCAGGATCCTGTCAGCCGGGTAAATGGGGTTGGGCAAATAAATTTGTTCGGTTCGCAATATGCGATGCGAATCTGGCTTAATGCCAACAGTCTGGCCAACTATAAATTAACCACCGACGATGTCGTTAACGCCATTCGCGAGCAGAACGTACAGATTGCGGCGGGTGAGATTGGTGGAACACCAGCAATTGAAGGACAACAGATTGCCGCCAGCATCGTGGTTGAAACGCGGATGGAAACGGTCGGTGAATTTGAAAATATCCTGTTACGAGTCAATCAGGATGGATCCGAAATCCGTATTAAAGATGTTGCCAATGTCTCACTGGGCGGTGAGAACTTTCAATTTGAAACCGAATACAACAAACAGTCGGCTGCCGGTCTGGGCATTACCCTGGCTTCAGGTGCAAACGCGCTGGAAACGGCTCAGATGATCCGAGACAGAATATCCGAACTTGAACCGTTTTTTCCTGAAGGCCTGGAAGTCACCTATCCCTATGACACCACCCCCTTTGTCAGAATTTCCATTGAAGGGGTAGTCAAGACTCTGGTTGAAGCGATGATTCTGGTGTTTCTGGTCATGTACCTGTTCTTACAGAATTTTCGTGCCACGCTGATTCCGGCTATTGCTGTTCCGGTTGTCATATTAGGAACTTTCGGAATCCTCTTTGCGTTTGGTTTTTCCATTAACATGCTCACCATGTTTGCCATGGTGCTGGCCATCGGACTATTGGTCGATGATGCCATCGTCGTGGTGGAAAACGTAGAACGTGTTATCCATGAAGATGGCTTATCCCCCAAAGAAGCTACGCGTAAATCCATGGATCAGATTACCGGCGCTTTGGTCGGGATCGTATTAACGGTTTCTGCCGTTTTTATTCCAATGGCTTTTTTTCCGGGTTCAACCGGCGTTATTTACCGGCAATTCTCAATTACCGTGGTTTCGGCAATGGCCCTATCATTGTTAATCGCGTTAACGCTAACGCCAGCCCTTTGTGCTTCGCTGTTAAAAGATGCCCAACATGATCCGGCCAAAAAACGGGGCTTTTTTGGCTGGTTTAATCGTGGCTTTGAAAAAACCAGCAGGGGCACTCAGAGTGTCGTCGGTTATCTGATCAAACGTTCCGCTCGCGTTATGTTGATTTATCTGCTGATAGTGGCTGGACTGGGCTATTTATTTACCCAACTTCCCTCGTCTTTCTTTCCGGATGAAGATCAGGGGATTTTATTCACCGAAATGCAATTACCGGTAAATGCATCGAAACAACGATCTATTGAAGTGATGAATCGTATCGAAGATTATTACCTTGAACAGGAAGGGGATAATGTCGAATCGGTGTTTTCTGTCATCGGTTATAGCTTCAGTGGCCGGGGCCAGAATAGCGGCCTGATTTTTGTCAATTTAAAAAGCTGGGATCAGCGTACGGAACCGGAACAAGGTGCCCAGGCAATAGCAAATCGTGCCTCCGGCTATTTCAGCCAGTTTAAAGATGCTGTGGCTTTTGCTATTGCCCCGCCTCCAATCCGTGAACTGGGCAATGCCAGTGGTTTCAATATGATGCTGCAGGATTTAGGTGGCATGGGCCATGAAGAGTTGGTCAAAGCCCGCGATACCTTGCTAATGCAAGCCAATCAGGACCCACGTTTAAACCAGGTAAGACATAGCGGCTTGCAGGATCGTCCTCAATTCAAAATTGATATTGATCACCAGAAAGCCATGTCTTTTGGCGTCTCTCTGGGCGATATCAACAGTACGTTTGGAACTGCCTGGGGCTCCACATACGTAAACGACTTTATTGATAAAGGCCGTGTTAAAAGGGTCTATGTACAAGGTGATGCCCCCTTCCGCATGATGCCTGAAGATGTGGGCGAGTGGTATGTTCGTAACAATATTGGAGAGATGGTGCCTTTATCAGCCATCAGCGACTCACGATGGATATACGGCTCACCCCGCCTTGAGCGCTACAATGGTGTACCCGCCATGAATATTCAAGGCCAGGCCGCTGCAGGGCTAAGCTCCGGTGAAGCCATGCAGGCTATGGAAGAGCTGGTCGCTCAATTGCCTGAGGGGTTTGGCTATGAATGGACAGCTCTCTCTCTTCAGGAGCGTGCTTCGGGAGCGCAGGCACCGCTTTTATATGCTCTATCAATATTGGTAGTATTTCTGTTTTTAGCTGCCTTATATGAAAGTTGGTCAGTCCCTTTCTCTGTCATGCTGGTGGTTCCACTCGGCGTTCTCGGTGCCGTTGTATTCGCCTTAAGCAGAGAAATGTCCAATGACATCTACTTCCAGGTCGGCTTGTTAACCACCATAGGTTTATCGGCCCGGAACGCTATTTTAATTGTCGAATTTGCCAAATCTCTTTACGAACAAGGTAAATCGCTCTCGGAAGCAACACTGGAAGCGATCAGAATGCGGTTGCGGCCGATTGCCATGACAGCCCTTACTTTTATGCTGGGCGTTACTCCGCTGATGTTGGCAAGTGGTGCCGGCAGTGGCGCACAAAATGCCATTGGTACCGGGGTATTTGGCGGCATGCTGGCAGCCACCAGTCTGGCAATATTCTTTATTCCCGTGTTCTTTGTAGTGATCTTTACATTGGCCCAAAAAATTACTGGTAAAACACCTGCCAAAGCGCAGGTATCTCAAGGAGAATCGGCATGAATGCCAAATTGAAACTGATTTCTGTAATGACCATATCGGCAGCGCTAGGTGCCTGCTCGATGATTCCTGATTATCAACGCCCCGCCAATCCAGTGATGCTGGAAAGCAGTGAATCGGTAGTCGATGCTTCTTTGGCTGCTGATACAGGCTGGCAGGAGTTTTATCAGGATAAACAGTTGCAACAATTAATTGCATTATCCCTGGAAAATAATCGTAATTTACGCGCCACCATTTTGCAGGTTGAGCAGCTTCGGGCTCAGTACAAAATCCAGCGCGCCGAACTATTGCCGGCGGTTGATGGTACTGCCAGTGCCACACGTCAACGAGTACCTGAAGGTGTTAGCTCCGGCAGCCAGGCTATTGGCGGTGGTGGTATTTATGAAGAATACCAGATTGGTGTCGGAATCTCGGCCTGGGAAATAGACTTTTTTGGCCGAATAGACAGTTTACAGCAGGCCGCTCTGGAACAGTTTCTTGCCAGTGAAGCCAGTCGTAAAAGCATTCAATTAACATTGGTTTCTGAAGTGGCTGATGCATGGTTCAGCTGGCAGGCAACCATTGCCCAGCTGAAATTCTCCAGCTCAACCCGTGAGGCCAGAGAAGAAAGTTATGAACTGATCAACAAGCGTTTTGAATCCGGTCTGGCTTCAGAGCTTGCATTAAGACAGGCAGAAACTGCTCTGCATGAAGCGCGTATTGCCGAATCACGTTATCAACAACAGGCCAATCAGAACTTTACCGCACTGGAATTATTAGTCGGTCAAACATTGGATCGCCAGCAATGGACAGCTAAATGGGAGGATGACGCACATACATTACAAGACTTACCGGTAAATTTATCATCCGACGTGTTACTGAGCAGACCCGATGTGATGCAGGCAGAGCATGAACTCAAAGCCGCCAATGCCAATATCGGCGCTGCCAGAGCCGCTTTTTTCCCACGGATCAGTCTGACAGCCGCTATTGGTCTTGGTGGTTCTACACCTTCTGATTTAAGCAACTCAGGAAGTCGTCTCTGGCAAATTTCACCACAGTTATCATTACCTTTGCTGGATTGGGGGGTAAATGATGCTAATCTGGATGTAGCCGAACTGCAAAAAGATATCAATATTGCACGTTATCAGGAAACGATTCAGCAGGCCTTCAAGGAAGTGCTGGATGAAATGCAGGCAAGACAAACCCTTGATGCTCAACTTAGTGCACAGCAGGATTTGACCAAAGCCACGGGGCGCAGTCTGCAGTTAGCCGAAATCCGTTATGACGCAGGTGTGGACAGCTATCTGGAAGTTCTGGATGCGCAGCGCAGTCATATTGATGCCCAGTTAGCCCAAATTGATACTCAACTGGCGCGCTTACGAAATCAATTAACACTTTACAAGGCGTTGGGCGGTGGCTTGAAAGCCTACTCCGGAGAAGTCATTGAACCGGCAACGCCGTGAAAAGAGTTGGTTTAATACGTCCTTTATCGTTATGCTAGGGCTTGTCGGACACAAAAATAGCCGCCAGCAGTGGTGGAGATGAAAGATAAACAAGCCTAGAACACAATTGATTTTTACATGACGAGCAAAGGAGCGACAAAATGGGTGTTGAAGTTGGCGGCCTGTTGGGTCTTATTTGGCTGATCATCATCATTTGGGCCATTCTCAAAGTGGCCAAAAGTGGTGCTGGTACCTTGGCCAAAGTATTATGGATTTTAATTTTATTGTTTTTCCCGGTAGTCGGTCTAATCATCTGGTTCTTTCTCGGACCTAAAGGCTAGACAGTTATCCCACCGTACAAACTGTACTCGGTTTGTGCGGTGTTTTTCTGCAACACCTGTACGGCGGCATGCAATATGCTGATAATGTAACAGCATTAACTGGTTTGCATTGTCAGCATTAGGCTTTAACGCCTGTCAGATATAGATCACATTGCATAACCCATATGATTCTCCAGAATCCAGAAAGGGAGTTTGATCTTGCAAACCAAGTCATCGAAAATTCCATCCACCATATTAGTACCCGTTTTTGTACCGGCAGTTGTTATCATCTTGTTGCTGGTAATCGGAACCATCAGTAATCCGGAATTAGCCGGTGAAGCCTTTGCTACAACACTCAATTACCTGACCAAAACATTCGGCTGGTTTTATATGCTGGCAGTCGCTTTCTTTCTGGTATTTATTGTGACGGTGGCAATTTCCAGCTGGGGTAAAACCAAATTAGGTCCCGATCATGCTGAGCCGCAATACAGTTTTCCTGCCTGGTTTGCCATGTTATTTTCTGCTGGCTATGGTATTGCGTTGTTATTCTTTGGCGTCGCCGAACCCGTATTACATTATGCCTCGCCTCCCCAAGGCGCACCCGAAACCATCGACGCGGCCAAGCAGGCCATGCAAATTGCCTTTTTTCATTGGGGCTTTCATATCTGGGCGATTTACGGTCTGACCGGTCTGGTATTAGCGTATTTTGCCTTTCGTCATGGCTTGCCATTATCCATGCGGTCTGCCCTTTATCCACTGATCGGTGATCGGATTTATGGCCCAATTGGTCATACCGTTGATGTCATTGCCATTTTAGGCACCTTATTTGGTATTGCGACCACACTCGGACTCTCTGTGGCTCAGATAAATGCTGGCATGAACTATTTATGGCCCAGCATCCCCGTCAGTACCTTTGTACAGGTGGTCACCATTGCCGGAATTACCCTACTGGCCATTCTCTCTGTTGTGGCCGGACTGGATAAAGGTGTTAAACGTCTTTCTATCGTCAATATGGTATTGGCCTTAGCTCTGATGCTGTTTGTATTTATTGCCGGACCCAGCATTATTATTCTGGAAACTTTTTTACAAAATACTGGCAGTTATCTGAATAATATTGTTGAACGGACCTTTAATCTGCAGGCCTATACCCGCAGCGACTGGATTGGTAACTGGACTCTCTTTATCTTTGGCTGGACCATTGCCTGGGCACCGTTTGTCGGCCTGTTTATTGCTAAGATAAGCCGTGGCCGAACCATTCGTCAGTTTGTGTTTGGCGTGCTACTGGTGCCGACCATTTTCACCTTTATCTGGTTTTCCATATTTGGCGATACGGCACTCAACATGATTATGAATCAGGGTTACACGGCTTTGATTACTGATGTGCAGAATGACACGGCCATTGCCCTGTTCAAGCTATACGAACGCTTACCGCTTACCTCAATTGTCTCATTTATTACCGTCATCTTGATTATGACCTTCTTTGTCACCTCCTCTGACTCGGGTTCATTGGTCATCGATTCGTTAGCCTCCGGAGGAAATAGTAATACACCGGTATGGCAGCGTGTGTTCTGGGCTTCATTAGAGGGGCTGGTTGCTGCTGCTTTATTAATCGCCGGGGGCTTAAGTGCCTTGCAAACCATGAGCATTACCAGTGCATTACCATTCGCCATCATTATGGTGCTGGCGGCAATTGGTATGTGGCGAGCACTGTCGATAGAAGGTCATCGTGAAGCAAGTCTGTCAGCCTATATGCATAGTTCGCAGCATAGACCTGACAACTGGAAAAAACGTTTGGCCGGGTTAATTCATTACCCTGATTATCAGCAGGTAGCTGAGTTTATTAAAACTACGGCTTATCCAGCGATGCAGAATGTTGAAACGGTTTTGCGTGATAAAGGTTGGCCTGTAAGTGTCTTTTTTGATGATACCCAGCATCGTGCCTATATTGAGGTAGTTCGAGATGAAGAGCTGGATTTTATTTATGAGATCCGGATGCGCGGTTACGCCATGCCCACGTTTGCCTATCCGCAGATGGCGAACAAAGAAGATGGTGATAAACGCTATTATCGAGCTGAGATATTTATGCGCAGAGGTGGTGCAGCCTATGACATCTTTAACAGTGATCATCAGGAAGTCATTGATGACATTCTCAATCAGTTTGAAAAATATCTGCATTTCATCCATATCTCACCAGGGATCTTGCCTTGGAAAATGCAGGAGCATGATGACATGATCAATGATCAGGGTGAGTTGCATGATGAAAGATAAACAGCCTCTGATGACAGGTTAGGCGCTTAGAACACAGAGGTTTAATAAATATTTTCCGCAGATTATGCAGATCAGCGCAGATTATTAAAGAAGTAATATTAAGCTAAGGCCACTTCACAAAACACCGTTCTTGGTGGCTCCACAACTTTGAGAGTTGGGACTATTTTTACGCCCCACCGCCGTTGGAAATGACTTATACAGAACAACTACATCGCATCATTTCCGCCTTGTTGGATAGAAAAACGGCCTTCAGCAGAGCTGGCGATGAAAGACCCTTCTAGAAACATAATGCCTTTGTTATCGATCTCATTACTCACCCTTTGAATCGTTATCGATTGTAAAGAAAGTGTGGCAAACGTGGGCTGCAAAAGATCTGATGAGATTCTAACAATAAAAAAACCCGGTGTGCTTTGTAGCAACACCGGGAAAGGGCAAACAAACAATAAATCGGCAAACTTTTATTCCGTGACAACAACAGCGACGCCTATCAAAGATAAACAGACCATAGCGTTAATGCTTTCTTAACCCGGATCCGTCTAATCTGAGTCAACTGAAAATGATGCAAACTTTCTGGTAATCATTTATTTTTCCATAATCATTAATGCAAATGATAATATTTATTATTTAGAATGCAAAGTAGTGAATCATCAACATAAAGTTGCAAAAATCAGAACAGGCTTAATATGAAGAAACTTACCGTGTTGCCGGATATGAGAGCAGTTACAGCCTTTGTTGAGATCATTCGATCTGGCAGTCTGACGTTTACCGCAGAACAATTGGAAATGCCAAAATCCACTTTAAGCCGAAGAATTACTCAACTTGAAGGACGGGTGGGTCAAAAATTACTGCGCCGGGAATCCAACCGACTCATTCCTACCCAGGCCGGACAACTATTTGCTGAATACTGTCAGCAATTTATCGATCTCACCTACCAAAGTCAGCTGGCACTCGATGCGCTGCAAATGGAAGTGAGTGGAGAGGTCCATTTTACTTTTCATAATGCGTTCAGTTGTCACTGGCTTAGCGATAAAATCGAAACGTTGATGACTGAATACCCTGAACTGCAACTAAAAATGCGAACCGGCTTTAAGCTTCCACAAGAAAAAGTGGGGGAGTCGGTCACCTTGTGGCTAGGGGATATCAGTGAAAATGGTTTACACCATGAATTTCTGGGTCAACTCTCACAAGGCATATATGCCAGTCCGAAGTATTTGGAACAGGCTACTGAAATCAGTGAACCAAGCCAGTTATCTGAACATGAATGGGTTGATACCCTGACCCATCCTAAACAAGATGTTTTACTTAAACATTCCGTTGAAAAGGCTTTTAAACTTCCAGCACGACAATCACGGATGTCAGTCGATCAATTTATGCTGCAGGCTGATGCAATTGCCCGAGGTAAAGGCCTGGGCTTTTACCCTGACTGGCTTGCTGAAGAAGGCTTGAATAACCCATCACTCAAATTGCAACGCTGTCTGAAGGAATGGCGTGGTCCCAACCTGCCCATCTGGCTAATGTATCCCTATGGGCATTTATCACGACGTACCCGAGTGTTTATTGATTATTTAAAAACCAATCTTCCGGTAGCCTGGAACAATTGACCTCTTGGGTCTGTTTATCTTTTTTCATAGGCACCTGTTTTGTGACTCTTTTTCCATCCCACTGTGTTGGCTATGAAAGATAAACGGAACCCTATTAAGTCATTTAAATGCTTGAAGCAGTAAATACATGGGCTTATGATTGAATAAAAAATGAATGGTGTAAATTAGGCATGACGCAATCTTCAACCAATGGCCAGCAGACTCCTTCCTCTCTGACCCACAGCGAGTTGCTTATACATTTATGTGCCGTTTCACCCTATCTGCCTGGTTTTATTTATCAGCTTCGTCGAACACCCGACGGTAAATTTCAATACACCTATGCCAGCTCCAGACTGGAACAATTATTTGGTGTGACTCAGCAGCAAGTTACTGATGATGCCACTTTACTGTTAAAAATGATCCATCCTGATGATTATCAGCGTGTTATTGATGAAAGTATTGAATGTGCTGAAACGGGCAGTGCCTGGCACAGCGAATTCAGAATGCTTGTTAAAAGCGGCCAGACCCTCTGGATTGAAGCCTATGACACACCAATACGTGAAGCCGATGGCACCATTATCTGGACTGGCTATGGCAATGACATCACCCAACGCAAAAGCTATGAATTAGCGCTGAATGAAAGCGAGGCTAAATTTCGAGCATTTGTTGAAAATGCCAATGACATCATTTATTCGTTGTCACTGGATGGCATACTTACCTATGTCTCACCCAATTGGACCGAAATTCTGGGCCACCCCTTGAACGATGTCATTGGCAGACATTTTGAGCAGTTTATTCATCCGGATGATGTGCCTGCTTGCCACAGTTTTTTACAACAGGTTTGGCACAGCCGGCAAAAACACAGTGGCATCGAATATCGGATAAGACATTTGAATGGTCATTGGTGCTGGCATCGCAGTAATGCGGCACCATTATTTGATAAAAATGACATCGTTAACTCATACACAGGTATTGCCCGGGATATCACTGAACATAAACTAATGATGCAGCGTATGTCACATATGGCGCACCACGATACGTTAACGGGTTTGCCAAACCGAGCCAGTTTTACCGAGCATTTGAATCAGGCCATTGTCCTAAGCGAGCGTGAAGAGCAGGCCGTAGCCGTTTTATTTCTGGATCTGGATAATTTCAAACCGGTCAATGATCAGCATGGCCATGCCATTGGCGATTTATTACTGCAACAGGTGGCTAATCGTATCCGCCAATGTCTGCGTGGGGCTGATGTGGTCGGGCGCATTGGTGGCGATGAATTTGTCATAATTTTACAAAATGTTCATCATTTGGCGAATGCCCAGCAAACAGCAGAAAAAATCTGTGAATGCCTGAGCATCCCCTATGAAGTAGATGGCAAGATCCTGCATATCGGTGTCAGTATTGGCATCGCTTTATATCCACTGCATGGCAGTAATGCCATGCAACTAGTCCGCTATGCTGATGAAGCGATGTACGAGGCCAAAAAACTGCCAGACCAAGTTCAGGTTTATGCCAGTCCGCCACTCGGGGTCGGTTCCACTAAACAGGAAGAACCTAGCCAAGATGATCTTTCAGCAAAGTTGGCTGACGATCAGGGGTGAAGATTTCTATCCAGTACCCATCCGGATCCTGAATAAAAGCAATGCCTTTCATCTTGCCGTCATCAGGTCGTTTTACAAACGGTACACCGAACTCCTCAAATCGTGCACAGGCGGCATCAATATCCGGTACGGCAAAGCCAATATGCCCAAAGCCACGGGGATCACTATTGCCATTATGATAAGCAACCTCTGCTTTTTCCTCATCACCCCAGTTATGGGTTAACTCCAGCATGGCTGGACGGGCAAAGGTCTGCTTGATTCGCTCACTATTATCTTCAGACCAGTCCTGACGTTGCTCAGGTGAAATAGCTGCCATGAAATACAGGGTGAACTGCATTTCCGGGAAATCAAAGCGCTTGATTAATGTCATGCCCATTACTTCAGAATAAAACTTCAACGTTCGTTTTGGATCCTTGATCCGAAACATAGTCTGGTTGAACACATAATCATGAGTAGCCGGATCATGCGTTTCAATCAAACCTTCTGCTTTATCAAAATGTCGACTCATGAGTCACTCCTTTAGTGAAATTTTATAACCAGCCTTTACGTTTAAAGTATAGATAGGGTGCCATACCCGCCGCCACCATTAAACCAATGGCAAATGGATAGCCAAAGCTCCAGTCCAGTTCCGGCATATATTTAAAATTCATTCCGTAAATGCTGGCGATCAATGTCGGTGGCAAAAACACCACAGCGGCAATTGAGAAGGTCTTGATAATCTGCGCCTGCTGGATATTGATAAAACCCTGAGTAGAATCCATCAGGAAGTTTATCTTATCGAATAAAAATGTCGTATGTGACATCAGCGTTTCCAAATCTCGCAATATCTCATACAAGGTTTCACGAGAGGGGCCCGGCTCACGCAAGTGCCGCAGCAAAAACGAGATATCCCGCTGTGTATCCATCAAACATAAACGTATCTTACCGTTACTGTCTTCCAGACGCGCCAACTGACTGATGGCATCTTCCAGGTCGGCACTTTCGTCCTCCAGAACAAGGTGACTGACCCGCTCTAACTGACGATGGATATCTTCAAGATTATCGGCATGATTCTCGACTTTCTGTTCCAGCAACGTAATCAGTAAATCCGTGGGAGTTTCACAACTCACCTGCCCACGACGGGCACGCATGCGTAATAAACGAAAATCACTTAATTCGCCATCACGAATCGCGATCAACCTGTCCTGTTGCAGAATAAAAGCCACCGATACCGTATGATGCCGCCCTTCTGAATAGCCGAGAAATAATGAATGCACATGCAAACCATCCTGATCGGTAAAACAGCGAGCTGAGGCTTCAATTTCTTCAACATCGTCAACGTCTGGCACTTCATCACTGAATAAGGTAGCAAGTAATGCACGCTCATCATCGTCGGGCTCTAACGCATCAATCCAGTCGGCTTCCTTTAAATGATGCCCCGATACCTCGCCTTCAACTTTGATTTCCTTAATTAAGCCATGAGCAATTTTATATAGGCGTAGCATGCTGGCTCCTAATTGATGTGGTTTTACATGAGGGCTTGTTTATCTTTCATATCCACCGCTGCTGGCGGCTATTTTTGTGTCCGACAAGGCCAGTGTAGTATTCCTACATAAGTGATTGACAACGCAATCGGCCGCAAAAATAGTCCCAGCCCTACGGGTTGAGACTGAAAAAGCACCACCCTGCGTGGCCTACATGGATGTAGGTCAGGGGCGTGAGCAGGACGCGGAAGCTTTGCTCGTCGCTTATTTAGAATACTAAAAGGCGCTCCTCGTGCCTTGATTGACGCTTTTTCAGCTCACAACAGAGGCGGAGATGAAAGATTAACAAGCCCTAGAGAATGGCTCATAACATTGTAACGCAATGCTCATTCCCTGCCGCAAAGGCTATGGCATTTCAGTGTCAATTCGATAGCAGATTGATTTCAAACCCGCTTAAATATTGCCATTTGGGTGGGCGACCCCAGATGCAGATCGGCCTCACCGATACCTGCAAAACATACGTCATAGTCATGACGGATAGCAACACCTCTGGCCCACTGCTGAAACTTATGCCGTGTCCATTCAAACCGATGATCCGGATCTCTGAACTCGCCTGGATGCAGCCCGTATAACGGGTTGTACTCACTGTTCGGCGTAGTGAGGATAATCTGCTTTGGGCACATCAGCGCAAAAACATTTTTTTCAACCTGTGATAAATGTTTAGGCGAAACATGCTCAATAGTTTCAACCATCACCGCCAATGGGAACCCATAAAGTTCCGGATGTGGATCGGCATACGATGCATTAATTAACTTAACCCGACAAGGTATGGCCTGGAGATAAGTTGACAGTTTTTCACGCGCCTGCAGTAAAGATAAACCGGATTGCTCAACGCCAATAGCTTGCTCAATTTGGGTTTCATTGAGTAACTGCCAGAGAAAATTACCTGAACCGCAGCCTAAATCCAGAACCTGCTTAGCACCACTTTGTTGAACTAATTTGAGGATTTGTTGATGTCGGACTTCATGCAAAGCACTGATTTGAGTGTCCTGAGATGGAAACTCAGTGCTCATATAAAATTATTTGCCGATACAGAAGTTAGAAAAGTGGCTACAGGACTTGAAAATACTCGGCTTCATATTTCTAACACTCCATATAGGGAACACATCAGGGAACATATTTTTGATTTCTCACTGATTTTGCGAAACAGATTTCGTCGATTTGTTTTTTTGTTGGCGGTTTACTTTATAGCCCGCTGTACCACAATAGGTTTTTGTTCAAATTCAGATCAAACCTGCCCACCCACACCTTTAAACTTCTCTACAAACGCGGCGATCTTTTGGAAAACGCTCTGTTTCTTGGTGAGGTATTGCGGATTTAACGGGCTCATCTTAGGCAGAATGGCATTGAGCTCTGTTCCAGCGTCGCTAGCGTACTCCCGTTTGAGTGAGGTGGTGATATAGCGTCGGGCTTCTTTAGCATTCAGGCTTTCTGCGTTGATCAGCTCCTCGGCTTCTCGTTGCTGTTCAACCTGGGCGAAGGAAAAGAATGCTTCGATCACGCTGGACTTATCGCCAATCTGATCCAGGTCAGTTTGATTAATGAAATCCACCACCAGGCTTTCTTTAGCGCGGTTGCCTAGGCTGGCACGAATCACCCTGCGTACTTCGTCAATTAAATCGGCTTTGTTTTTTGTTTTCTTGTTGTGCTCGAAAATCAGTTCCAGAATGTAATCTAGATTAATCTCTAGTGACTTGAGCAGGTCAACCTCAAACACCACGTCATCCCAATCGATGGTGGACTCTTCTTTCTCTTCTGCTGATTTTTGTCGGCGCTGCCAGTCGCGGATGTCGTTGTAGCTAGAACGGTAATCCTGAATCTTACGTTCGGCTGGCAGGCGTATTGTCTGTAACTCAGCCAGCTTTTTATCGTCCAAATAATGCTCTGTTTTAAATGTTTCGACCGCTTTGGGGTCGTTCATATCAATGCTTTGCAGGGATTTCAGGCTGGCAAACTCATCATAGTTTTGCAGCACGTTCTCTACGCGCAGGTATTCGCCAAAGAGTTTGGCAAAGTCTTTTTTATCGGATTCTTTTTCAATGGCAGTCGGATCAGGAAAGCGTTGCTCCAGCTCGCTTACCACATCCATAAAACCGCGTTTTGCTTCACCGGTTACTACATCGGTAAAGCCGTCCATGTATTCCTTGTAACTCTTTTCTAGGACCACGTTTTTGGTGTTCTTGTCACCAAACAGGGTGATAGCGTCCACAGTGGCCTTTTCTAAGTCGCGGAATGTAACAATATTACCGAAGGTTTTGGTGGCATCATAAATGCGGTTGGTGCGCGAAAAAGCTTGTATCAAACCGTGGTAACGCAGGTTTTTGTCAACAAACAGAGTATTAAGCGTAGGGGCATCAAATCCGGTGAGGAACATTCCTACCACTATCAACAAATCAATTTCCTTTGTTTTTACTCGCTTTGCTAAATCACGGTAGTAATTCTGGAAACCATTGCTATCGACACTGAAATTGGTTTTAAAAAAGGCGTTGTAATCGCCTATCGCCGCGTTTAAAAACTCTTTGGCGCTGCTATTCAGGGCGCTTACATCAAAGCTCTCATCCAGAATCTCACCCACCGCATCCTGCTCTTCATTGGCAGCAAAGGAGAATATGGTGGCGATTTTCAGCGGCTTTTCCTTGTTTTTATATAAGGGGTCGGCCTGCAACTTATTCAACGACTCATAATAGAGCTTAGCTGCATCCACACTACTCACGGCGAACATGGCATTAAAGCCCTTGGCGTTCGCCTGCAATCGGTGGGTCTTCTGGCGGTAGTTGTTCAGAATGTACTGGGAAATTTCGCGAATACGCTCTGGGTGCAACAGCGCTTCTTTGTTTTCAGCGGCAGATAGTTTTTTCTCATCCTGTTCAGTTTCAATAGCCTTAAATTTGTGGCGCACATCGTTATAGTCCACCTTGAACTTGAGAACTTTCTCATCGCGTATCGCGTCGGTAATCACATAGGAATGCAATTCACGGCCAAATACGCTGGCGGTGGTTTCAGCACCTAAAGCATTTAGCGGAAAGATGGGCGTGCCGGTAAAGCCAAACTGATAGAAGCGTTTGAACTTCTTGTTTAGATTTTTCTGAGCTTCACCAAACTGGCTGCGGTGGCATTCATCAAAAATAAACACCACCTGCTTATTGTAGATGGGCAGGTCGCCTTCGTTTTTCATCAGGTTGTTGAGCTTCTGGATAGTGGTGACGATGATCTTGTTATCATCTTTATCCAGATTGCGCTTTAAACCGGCGGTACTGTCTGAGCCGTTCACACTGTCGGGTGAAAAGCGCTGGTATTCTTTCATAGTCTGGTAGTCGAGGTCTTTTCTGTCGACCACGAAAAACACCTTGTCGACAAACTCCAGTTCTGTAACCAAACGCGCGGCTTTAAAGCTGGTTAAGGTTTTACCAGAGCCCGTGGTATGCCAGATAAAACCACCACTGTCCGGGTTGCTCCAGTTTTTTGCCTCATAAGAGCTTTTCACTTTCCACAAAATACGCTCGGTGGCAGCAATCTGGTAGGGGCGCATAACAAGTAATGTGCCGCTAACATCGAACACTGAATAGTGTAGCAATACATTGAGCAGGGTGTGCTTCTGAAAGAAAGTCGCGGTAAAGTCTTTCAGGTCTTTAATCAGACCATTATCGGCTTTTGCCCAGTTCATGGTGAAGTCAAAACTGTTTTTATTGCGCGTTGTGGTATTAGCAAAATAACGGCTGTCGGTGCCGTTAGAAATCACAAACAGCTGCAAGTACTTATACAGTGAATCCTCGCTGTTAAAGCTCTCCTTGCTGTAACGATGTACTTGGTTAAAAGCTTCACGAATAGCGACGCCACGCTTTTTCAGCTCGATTTGAACCAGCGGTAGTCCGTTTACCAAAATAGTCACATCATAGCGGTTGGCATGACTACCAGTTTGTTCAAACTGCTTAATCACCTGTACTTTGTTGCGGGTGATATTTTTTTTGTCTAACAGATAAATGTTTTTGATACGGTCATCATCAAACACAAAATCGTGAATATAGTCATCGTGGATTTTGCGGGTTTTATCCAAGATGGTGTCACTGGGTTTATCTAGATATGTCTCCACAAAGCGACGCCACTCACCCTCTAAAAACTCCACGTTATTAAGGGACTGTAATTGCACACGCACATTAGCTAACATTGCCTGCGGGTTATTCAGATCTGGCAGGTACTCATAGCCCTGGTTTTGTAAATCCTGAATAAGCTCACGCTCTAACGAATCTTCGCTCTGGTAACTCTCAGTCTCTTTCCATTCTTTTTTGTATTTATCAAGAACAATAAAGTTGTTAGATTCAGCGATAGTTTTGAAATTACTCATATCACGCCGTTACCTCTCCATCAGTCTTGGGGAAAGTCAATAGTAAATCGCGATAATACTCATATTGCTGTTGGCGCAGTTCGATTTCGCGGGGTAAGCCTTCGGTGATTGAGCTGGTTAGAGCGTCGAATTTATCCAGGATGGCAACGATGCGGGCTTGCTCTGCTGGGTGAGGAGTGGGGATTCTGAAACCTTTCACCTTCCCATCAGAAATAGCAGGATATGCAGCACCACTTTGATTTTCTTCAACATAGTTTTTAAAATCAGTTGAGGATAGGTAGTAGTAAATCCATTTAGGCAAAACCTCATTGCTTTTAGCCCTCAAAACGCAATAACCTGTACTTGCAACCTCACCTGAGTATTCTTCATCGATCAGGCTAAGTCGTAATTGAGTTGGCCTAGTAGTTGCAAAGATAACGTCATCTTTTTCAACCAACTTCTGCGCTCTGCTTGGTGCATTCTTTGCTGAAATCTCTGATGTTTCAATAATCGTATTACTTTCTCTACTCACTGACGATAAATCAATATAGCGATATGTTTTGCTTGAATCTCGCCAGCGAATATTACTTGTAGGTAACGAAACCTCCCCCAACGCCTTCCACTCCACTTCCCCTTCTTCAAAGCTCAACAACTGGTCGCGATAGTAGTTGTATTGTTTCTTGCGGGCGGTCAGCTCGGTGGTCAGCTCGGTGGTCAGCTCGGTGAAGGTATCCAGAATGCGGACGATTTCGGCTTGGATTTCCAGGGATTTTTTTGGGTTTTCTGGGCAGGGGATGGGGGCAATAATTTTAGTCAAATCACCACTGGAAACCCTGCGAACCTTTGCCCCTGTAATATATTTCCTTTTTTGTTCTTGGAATGCATCTGTTTGAAAGAAATAAGCCAAGTACTTAACATTTTGCTGATGCCGGAATAGCATCATATCGCCTGAAATGGCAGATTCTTCACCTAGCCATGCAAGAGGCTTCACGACGTCCTCATCGTTTTCTGATGTAGTCGCAAGCAAAAGGTCATTTTTTCTTGCCTTTCTCAACTTCTTCGCCAGCTCTTCAGAAACAAAAGTAAATGTCTTATTTGCCGACATACCGTATTTTGTATAGATTTGGCCATAATGTATCGCTGGGAAACCAGACTCAACAAAATCCTTTTTCTGCAACCCGTTACCACGAACAAATACACCAACCTCTCCCAGCGCCTTCCACTCTACATCAACCCCATCCAGAAGCTTTTCCATAAAACTCACGACGCTCATCCTTGCAGCTCCTCGCCTTCAGTATCTTCGTTTTCGATTTGTGCCACAATCGTATCGATGTCTTGGCGCAGCTGGTCAATCTTGACCACGGTAGTTTTTAGCTCAGCATTGAGCTTTGTAATATCGGTCACTTCGCGATTGTCTTTAGCTTCTACATAGCTGCTCACCGACAGGTTGTAATCGTTGGCGGCGACCTGTTCAAAGGCTACGGATTTAGCGAGGTAATCCACATTGGCTTTGCTATCGAACACAGCCATGATCTGCTCAATATGATCTGCGGTTAAGGTGTTGGTATTGGTTTCTTTCTTAAATAAACCGCTGGCATCAATAAATTGGGTGGTGGTGTCGGTTTTGTGTTTGGACAGCACCAGAATAGTCACCGCAATGGTGGTGCCAAAAAACAGGTTTGGCGCGAGTGAAATCACTGTTTCTACATAGTTGTTATCCACCAGATACTTACGAATTTTTTGCTCGGCACCGCCACGGTAAAAAATACCAGGGAAGCAAACAATGGCGGCGCGGCCTTTGCTGGACAGGTAACTGAGTGCATGCAGCACAAAGGCAAAGTCAGCCTTGGATTTGGGCGCGAGTACACCGGCTGGGGCAAAGCGATCATCGTTAATCAGGGTTGGGTCATCACTGCCTATCCACTTCACGGAATACGGCGGATTGGAGACGATGGCATCGAAGGGTTTGTCATCGAGAAAATGCGGGTCTGTCAGGGTATTGCCCAGCTGCATATTGAACTTGTCGTAGTTGATGTTGTGCAAAAACATGTTCATACGGGCAAGGTTGTAGGTGGTGTGGTTAATCTCCTGCCCCCAAAAGCCATCTTCAATGATGTGGTTATCAAAGTGCTTTTTAGCTTGCAGCAGCAACGAGCCGGAACCGGCGGCTGGGTCATAAATCTTGTTAACGCTGGTTTGCTTGTGCATGGCAAGCTGGGCAATTAGCTTGGAAACGTGCTGCGGGGTAAAGAATTCCCCCCCGGATTTACCGGCATTGGCGGCGTAGTTGGAGATGAGAAATTCGTAAGCATCGCCGAACAGGTCAATCTGGTCGGCATCAGCCTTTTCATAAAACTCATGGCCAAAATCCAAACCTGCCACGCCTTTTAATACCGCCGCTAACCGCAGGTTTTTATCTTTAACGGTATTGCCGAGGCGGTTACTGGTGGTATCGAAATCGGCAAACAGGCCTTTGATGTCGCCTTCGGAGGGGTAGCCACTGGCCGAGGCTTCGATGGCGGCAAAGGTGGCAGCCAAATCGGTGTTCAGGCTTTCATTGCTGTTGGCGTTTTTCGCCACCGTGGCAAATAGCTGGCTGGGGTAGATGAAGTAGCCCTTGGTTTTAATGGCATCGTCTTTGATGTCTGGCGTGATCACCTCATCGCTCAGCGCGGCGTAATGAATACTGTCGTCACCGGCCTCAATATAAAGGGCGAAGTTTTCGCTGATGAAGCGATAAAACAGGGTGCCGAGGACGTATTGCTTGAAATCCCAGCCGTCTACTGAGCCGCGCACATCGTTGGCAATGGCCCAGATTTGGCGTTGCAGGGCGGCGCGCTGTTGAGTGCTTGTCATTTTGTTTTTCCAATTTCAGGGCGTTAGTACAAGATCGTCTAATTCTATCAAACAGTTTTATTCGGCCCTAAGCTCCCGCACTTTCAGCAACATGGCAAGTGTTCGTTCAAACTTTCGATCAAGGTGGGTTTCATATCGACCAATATTTTCCAACGGTCGCGCTTGAATTGACTCACCCAGAGTCTGCACCCTAGTTGCTAGGTGCAGTTCTGAACTCAAGCGTTCCTTGATAACGCTTAGTAGGCCCGTAACCGGCACATCATCAAAAGGATCAGACAAGGAATCAGCCAGGCTCCGGTTGATAATAGCCCCCTCTGCTATAAGCGCCCGCCTTTTGCGCCAGATAATACCTGCAAGCTCTTCAACAAGGTATTGTTCCGTCATGCCTGCCGGTTGATGGTCTTCAACCAGTGCCGCCAGCAGTTCTGCAAACTCGGTTTCATCTTCGTGGGGCAATACCACCAGCCGCGATAATATCCCGTGTTTGACCGCGTTCATCGCCACGGCCTGATAATTGTCATTCTGGCAAAATTTGATCTTTCCCTTATTACGCATAATGGATTACCTCATATTTGATAAAACTGTCCCAAGGCCTAGCCATGCTCGGACGGTGGTTTCTTATTTGGCTAATAGCTGATTTGCTACAGCTACACTCGCTACTTTTGCTACAGCCCCTGTCATAGTCGGGTTATGTGAAGCAGGTGCTGCATCTGTAGAAATCTCCCAGTCGAGGATCAATGGGGATAAAGTCATGCTGGCACCTCCAGCAAAGCCGGGTTCACCACCAAATTAATGCGTCGCCCCTCTTTTCGCACTCGCAGCCGGTCAAGCTCGATCAGCTCTTTGATGGCGCTGTCCAGCCGCGCCCCATCCCGAACCGGCCCATGTTGGCGGAGATAGCGCTTATTGACGGTTTCCACCCGCTCCCGTTTGCAATATTCGATCAGCCAGTTATCCAGCCGTGCTGCGTCCGCTAGCTCTGCCGGTAATGCCAGCTCACCAAAGAAGCGCCGCGCTTCGTTCAGGTGCCATGCCGTGATTCGGCTGGCACTCTCGAAACAATCCGCACTGACAGCGCCCGTGCCGTACTCAAACATCTGGAACAATGCAGCCAGCCTTGCCGCGTTATCCGCGCTCTTTGATGCCACGTCCCGCACGTCATAAAGCTCGCCACCGCTGGCAAGCTCGCTCTCGATGGTGTCGTGATACTCCACCCATGACCGCTTTGCTTCGGGTGACAGCGACAGCATGACCGGTGTCAGTGCGCCGTCATCATCTATTGGTTCCGGCTGACTCAGGATTTCCGACAGCCGATTATTAAATGATGTCAGTGCAGGCCAGTTCTCAGAAGCTTCGGTGAACGGTCTGTAACCTTGCGTTGATGCAGGCCAAGCCACGAGGAACCGCGCCAAAAAGCCAGTGCCACGTGCCAGCGCTCCCGACTTGCTGAAAAACTCCCGCAAGGTTGGTTCCTGTACCTGCAAGGCCATCGTCAACCTTGCGCCCTGTACCGTGAATGATTCACTGGTGCGCCGATCTATGGTCAGGCTGGTGCCGTCCCACAATTGATTCAGTGTTGCAAGATTGCGCATGATGCTATCCCTGCCCATGCCATGCGAACCAAACACAATGCCAGCTTCCGCTGATACCACACCAGCGGAAGGCCACTGCTTCGCCAGACCATACGCCAACGCTTCCGGCGTTGCATCTGCATATGTCAGCCGGGCTATTCTTGGCGGCTCTGGCCTTTCCTGCTCCAGTTCTCGCAACGCCATTTCCATGCCTTCGGTAGGTTTGCTGTCCTTAGCCAGGTGACGGATTTTGTCCTTGATGCCGGATCGCTTGGCCTCCCATGCCTCAATATCGGCTTTGTATATTTTCAGAACCGGCTTGGCGGCCTCCACCTTCTCTGCCTCATAGTCACGAATGGCCTCCGTGAAAAAGCCGTCACAGGTGCTTTTCCGCTCGCCTGAATCAGCAATAGTCAGCAGAAACAGTCCGGTAGGCCCGTTTAATTTTTCCGCCCGCTTTATATCAACATGCGCTTGGATCGCCAGCGACAGCGCTGCCAGTGCCGATGATGCCACCATTGGAACGGGTGCTTTCACAAAGCCTGCTACCTCTTCTACCGCCGCCCGAACTATGTTTGGCAATGCGTCAAATGGGTAAGGTTCTGGGGTATAGCTGGCGGTCAGGTTCTGGGGATCAGGCCATACGTTGCTGGCAGCGTTGGCGCTCTGAATAGTGCGATTCACCGCGTCCTTGCCAATAGTCACGGCCATATCGTTGAAGTCGGTCAGGCTGCCGTCACGTTCAGCACCAAAATCAGGAACAGCCAATTTCCCGCTTACAAATTGCGCTGCATCGATGGCATGGGAATCAGGCTTGCCGTCTGCTTTTTCCAGATCAGCCAGGATCACCAGTTCCGCCGCTGGGTAGTTCTCTCGCATGGCTTTTGCCACCGCTAGCAGATTGCCCGATGATAGCGCCGCAATGGCTGGGTGCCCGGTTGACTGATTGGCAGATAGAACCGTTGCCACGCCTTCGCCTATCAAAATGGTTAAGCCATTTCCGTTGCCATCTGGTAGAGGTTCCGTTGCCCAATAGCCACCGGCCTTGGTGCCGCGTCCTACCAGTGACGTCTTGTGTCCATCTCCATCGATCAGCTCCAATGTAGAAAGGTTGCCACCCTGTTTGACTGGCACCACCAGCAAGCGCCCAGTCAGTGACTCACCTCCGGACTTCGGCTGATAACCCAGAATCAAAGCAGCCGCCCTCGCGTCGATTTCAAGCAAGGCGCCCACAGGTGCAACTTGCTTGCGTACCAGATAGGGGTGATCGGCTTGTGCTGATGCAGCCGCTTTCAGGATCGCCGCCGCTTTGTTTGCTGTTTCTTGTCGTTCTCGCTGGATGGTCTCCTGTTCACAGGTTGCCCGTTGCTCTGCATTACGCTGGCGCTCTGCGATCTGCTCTGGGGATGATCGCTGATATGTGCTATCGTCCTGCCAGCCATTGACCTTGGCCTCATGAAACATGGTGCCGATTTTTACGCCACCACCTGGCTTGATGCCGCGCCATACGTCCCGCGCATCATTAGGTTTGTATGAATCGGCTTGCTGACTCCAATCGTCCCAAATGCCAAAGCCAGGATCACCCAGTTCCGACTTTATCGCCATGCCCATTTTCAGCCATATATCACGTCTATCAGCAGGCACGAACGAAAGGGCACTATGGATACGCTGATGCTCTATTTCTTTTCTCATAGCCGCCCCCCTCAAGCCTTACGGCTATCGTCAATACGCGCTTCAAGCCACGCATTAACTTCCGCTTCGATCCAGCCAACAGACTTGGCACCAAGGTTAATCGGCGCAGGGAAAGTGCACTTTTTTACACCTTCATAAATGGTTGATCGGGCAAGCCCAGTGCGGGCTTCTACTTGCTTGCGCCGCAGGATAGTGGGCGCTGTTTGTGCTTGTACAGCCATGCTCGTTACTCCGTAGCATTCACCGGAACATACCGGCATGACTAGCACCATAGGGACTTAGATTTGCGTCATCTTGGGGTGGTATTTTGTGACTTATTTCCCCCCTTGGTTGAATCTCTTGTAAGCCGTGATTACTACATCCACATTTAACCCCGCAGCTTTAGCAACGATTGTCGCCGAAGTGGTCTTGTTTGATAGTTCGTTATTGGTGTACTTAGGCAGATCAAAGTTGTTGGCCACGTTGTCTACTGCTCGCCAAAGCGAATAATCCCGTTGCCAATTCTTGTACTTATCAGCGCCGCGCTTGGTGGGTCGTTTTTGCTTTCCTTCCAGCACATCAGCAGCGAATGAAGCCAGCCAGTCAGGAAGCCTTTCATTTTCCCGCATTAGGCCAGCAGCAAGCATCACCAGCGTATCAAAATCATTAGTGTCAGGATCACGCGCCGCAGCCTCTAATGCTTCACCCATGCGTACCATGTCCGCTTCGCTGGGGTCACTTCCCTTAGCGTCATTGAATAGAACTTCGCTCTTAAGAAAGGATTTGGCATACTGTATGGCTTCATCGTGGCTTCCCATAAATTAACCCGCCTGGTACGCTTTGCCAAAGCGCCCGATTATCACCTTGCGCCCTTCGTCAATCTGGCTATCCACAAAGTCAGCCCACCATTGCAGCATTTCACGCCGCTGGTCAGCATATTGCGCCCGGTTGTAAACGCCTCGAATGCCCTTGGTTTCGTGGGCAAGTGCCTTCTCGATCCAGTCAGAATTGAAGCCTGCTTCATGCAAGTGGGTTGATGCCGTGCGTCGGAAGTCGTGGATAACAAAATCCCGCACATCATGATCCATGACTCGCACAGCGCTGTTCAGGGTGGTTTTGGATATGGGCTTGCTCAGGGTGTTGCGGCTTGGGAAAACCCAGTCGGAACCGCTTGAAAGCCCCTTCAGTTCCTCCAGCATGGCCACCGTTTGGCGTGACAGCGGAACAAAATGCGGATGATCCATCTTCATGCGCTCGCCAGGAATTAACCATTCAGCGTTGGGAAGGTCTATCTCTTCCCACCGGGCTTCGATCATTTCCGACTTGCGTACCATGCACAAGATCAGCAGGTGCAGCGCCAGCTTGTGGCAACGGTTCATGCTGGATTGATAGATTGCCCGCAGTAGTCGCCCAACTTCATCCGGAGACAAGGCCACATCGCGGCTCTTCGCTATGGCTATATACTTTGCTTCGATGGCCGCCGCTGGATTGCTGGTCATCTTCTCCCGCGCTATGGCGTAACCAAATAGCCGCTTCAGGATGTTGCGGGTTTGAAGCGCCATCTGGTCGGAACCGCGATTTTTTATTTTGTCCGTGATAGCCAACACATCGGCCACAGTCACTTCGTTTATCTGCTTCGCCCCTATGGTTGGGATCACATCTTTTTCCAGAACGCGCTTGATGTTCCGGGGATTACTGTTTGCTGGCTCCGCTATCTTCTGGAACCATTCCCACGCAAAGGCTTCCACCGTACTAGCAGCCTTGGTTTCGGCCTCATGCTGCTTTGCCTTCTCAACCGTTGCCGTACACCAGTTACGAATGAAGAATTGGGCCAGCTCCTTTGCTGCCGCGTTCGCGTCATCAGGCACCGGGTCACCGCGCCTTAGTGCCGCAGGTGACAGTCCGCGCCCCGACAGTGCCTTGCAGTCATCTCGCCAGGATCGTGCATCGGTCAGCGAGTAGGCGGGGTAATCTCCCAGCGCCACCTTCTCCTGCTTAGCGTCACGCCCACCCACACGGTAGCGTAACTTCCATAACTTGCGCCCGCCAGGGGTCACTTCGACATAAAGCCCGCCACCGTCCGAAACACTGAACGTCTTGCTGGTCGATTTCAAGTTGCGAAGTTTGGTATCTGATAACGCCATATCTTGCCCCTGTATGTAGCAAACGTAGCAACTGTAGCTGTAGCAAACCGCCCGATTAGCCTAAAAAATCGCCGGTACCAGCCCTCAACAAACCCACAAGGGAACAGATCCTGAAAAATCTTTGTATATCAGTGGATTGTGCGACATTTAAAAGCCCCGCAACCCCTTATGTATTCCCTAATTAGGGTTGTTTTTACCCCTTAAAACGCCCATTTCTGGCTATCCACAAGGGAACACATTTGGAGTCAGGGAACACATTTTTAGCCTCAGGGGAACACATAAGGGAACACATTCCACCGGCTTCATACGGAACATGATAGACAGTGACGTACAAAAAATCCAGCAATTACGATAGCTTAATGGGTTCTAGTGGAATCTCTCGGAATGCTCAGGAAGGCAAATTACTTTCCGATACAAAAGCTGGAAAAGATATGATCAAGCAGATCTTCATTAGTGAAAGTGCCGGTAATTTCACCCAGCGCTGCCTGAGCGATTCGTAACTCTTCTGCCAGTAATTCACCCGCCCCCATCCCGGTAAGACAGTTATAACCACTTTCAATCGCTTGCTGGGCACGCTGTAAGGCATCCAGATGTCGACGACGGGCCATAAACACCCCCTCCTCTTCCGGATGGAAACCGACAACTTCACACAAATGCTGAGCCAATAAATCCATGCCTTCGCCATTTTTGGCTGACAGATAAATTACCGACATCCCATTTTCATTGGTAATCGCGGGAGCATGGCCACTTTGGTCTATCTTATTACGAATCAGGGTAAATGATTTATCGCCCGGTAAAGCCACCAGAATTTTTTCATCCTGCTCGGTCATGCCCAGCTGATCATCAATCAACAGCAAAATATGATCGGCTTGCGCCAGTTCATTCTGGGTGCGGCGAATACCTTCCAGCTCAACAATATCGTTACTGGCGTCATGCAGGCCTGCGGTATCCGAAATACGTAATGGCAAGCCACCCAAATGGATCTGCTCACGTAAGACATCACGGGTAGTGCCTGCGACTTCAGTCACAATAGCCGCATCGTGCCCTGCCAGCTGATTATGCAGACTGGATTTACCAGCATTGGGCTGGCCGGCCAGAACCACGCTGATGCCTTCACGCAATAGTCTTCCCTGTCGGGCACTCCCTTGAATGCCTGCCAGGGTGGCAAGCAATTGCTGCAATTGTTTATCTACCTGTGCTTCGCCCAGAAAATCGATTTCTTCATCGACAAAATCAATCGAGGCTTCGACGAACATTCTTAAATAGGTAAGCTCCTGCAGGAAGTCATTCACTTTTTTGGAAAACTCACCCTGCAAGGATCGCATCGCGCTGCGGGCAGCTTGTTCGGTGGAGCTTTCGATTAAATCAGCCACCGCTTCGGCTTGTGCCAGATCCATCTTGCCATTGAGAAATGCCCGCTCAGAAAATTCGCCTGGCTTTGCCATACGGGCACCCAGTTCCATTGCTCGCTTACAAAGCCGATCCATTACCAATGGACTGCCATGTCCTTGCAATTCGACCACATCTTCGCCAGTAAATGATGCAGGCGCAGCAAAATACAATGCAATGCCGCTATCAATAATCTCTTTATCAGCTGAACGAAAATGGGTGAACTTAGCAAGCCGGGGCGAGACCAGTTTACCGCAGATTTGCTCGGCAATCTGAACAGCATCCGGTCCGGATAAACGCACAACACCGACACCACCGCGGCCCGGCGCGGTGGCAATGGCTACGATAGTATCGGTGAAGATTTCATTCATAATTAATTCTGTTTACTTTAGCCGTAAACAACGCAGTCTGACTTCCGCTGGGATAGGCTTATAACGCACCCATTTTACGAGTGATATACCACTGCTGAGCAATCGACAAAAGATTGTTGACCACCCAATACAGCACCAGACCCGCCGGGAAGAACGCAAAGAAAACGGTAAAGACAATAGGGAATATCTTCATCATCATCGCCTGTGCGGGATCTTGAGGCATTGGATTCAGTTTTTGTTGGAACCACATGGATAAACCAAACATTAGCGGCAGAATGAAATACGGATCCATTGCGGTCAGATCATGAATCCATAATATAAAGTCTGCCTGTCGCAGTTCGATGCTTTCCACCAATACCCAATAAAAGGCCAGAAATACCGGCATTTGCACCAGGATGGGTAAACAACCACCCAATGGATTAATTTTCTCTGTGCGATACAAATCCATCATTGCTTGATTAAATTTTTGCTTATCGTCACCGTAACGTTCTTTCAATGTAGCTAGTTTTGGTGTCAATTTACGCATCGAGGCCATAGAGCGATAACTGGCTGCTGACAATTTGTAAAACGCCAGTTTGATCAGGATGGTCAGTAAAACGATGGACCAACCCCAGTTGCCTGTTAATTTATGCAACCATTCCATCACAATAAATAACGGCTTGGAAATGATTGTCAAAATACCGTAATCAACGGTCAAATCCAGATTATCTGCGATAGATTCCAGACGTTGGTGTTCCTTGGGGCCAAGGTAAACCTGGTAAGAGGCCTGGGCTTGTTCACCATCTTCAGCCACCACCGCCGGGAAACGGATACCGGCTGTATAATTGGTATTGTTAATCGATTTTCCGTAAAGGCTGATTTCCTGCAACGGCTCAGACGGAATAAAAGCCGCGACGAAATAATGCTGGATCATGGCCGCCCAGCCGCCATTAACGTCACGGCGGAAATCATTTTTCTCCAGATCACCAAAGTCCACTTTTTCGTATTCATTGCCTGCACTGGAAAACACGGCCCCGGTGTAGGTGTAGATCATGAAACTATCGTCTTCAGGTTGATTACGATTAAATTGAGCGTAAGGATAGGCGGCAAAGCGTTCACCGGATTGATTTTCTATCTGGTAATTGACGTCGACCAAATAACTGTCACGGGTAAAGGTATAAGTTTTAATTACTGACAGACCATTATCTGATTCCCAACGCAGCGGCACGCTCAGGCTATCGCTGTTATCACCCATGACATATTCTGACTGTTCTGCAGTATAGGTTTCGTAATGGGTTGGTGCTGCGCCTTCAGCACGCAAACCAGACTGGGTTACAAAGAAATTATTACGGCTGTCATTCAGGAATTGCACCGGTTCGTCAGGCAACTCAACATCAACTGGATATTTCAATAAAGCCAGTTTGCGGATATCCGCACCACGTAAATCTATTGTCGCTTCAATAACATCGGTTTTAACACTAAGTTGGTTAGTTGATGCGGCCGCTGCTTGTTCACCTTCAGGTAATGCGGGTAAACCATCTGCAGCAACTGCCGGTAATTCTGGTAAATCATCCTGTGCCTGACCGCTATCAACTGAGGGCTGATCTGCATTATTTTGTGTTGCAACCTGTTGAGGACGCACATAATCATTTTGCCAGGCTTCCCATAACAACAGAGAAACAATTAACAGGCCAAAAATAAATAGGGTTCTGAGGTTATCCATTGTGTTTTTTTGTCTTTAATTCAGGAACAGGATCCACGCCGCCGGCGTGCCAAGGATGACAGCATGAGATTCGGCGTAAACCGAGCCACACACCACGAAGCGAGCCATGCGTTTGAATGGCCTCAATCATATACTGGGAGCAAGTTGGTTGGAAACGGCAGTGCATGCCCATGAACGGGCTTAATAAAAAGCGATACGCGCGAACAAAAGCGATTAGGATGTTTGCCATTGTGCCACCACGGTTAACCAATGTCGCTCCAATGCTGCCCATAATTGCGATGAATCCCGCTGACTTATATCAGGACGTGATAACACCACAATATCGATATTGGATAAAGCTGATTGATGCTGCCGGAAAGATTCCCGGATGATCCGCTTTACCCGATTACGTTGGCTGGCCAGTTTAAGATGCTTCTTTGCGATAGCCAGTCCCAGTCGGGGATGTCCGACCGAGTTTTCAACGCTGAGAATCGTCAGACCACCGCCACCAGTGCGCTTACCCTGACGAAAAACCCGGGTAAAATCTCCCGGGCTATTCATTTTCATGGCTCGGCTGAAAGTGGCCAAGTCATGTTCCCCCTGTGAACAGAGAGAATTAAACAGAAAGTTTTGCGCGGCCTTTGGCTCTGCGGGCATTAATAATACGACGGCCGCCGACAGTTTTCATACGTGCGCGGAAACCATGAGTGCGCTTGCGCTTCAGATTACTAGGCTGAAAAGTTCTTTTCATTTCACCAACTCCAGGAATAACAATGGTTTTGCAGCCGGTAAGCGTCTCTCGAACGGAAACAGCCGGGGCAAAAGACATGGGATTATAGAGTTTGCAGGCATAACAAGTCAAACCGCATTCATCCGATCATGCAACATTATTTTACTTGCCAAATGCCCCGCATGCAGATAACTTTAGATGCCCTGTCTGTCGCGCTATACTATCACGAAATAAGCCTGCAGTTATTAGTCTGTTTTCTGTAAACCTTTATATTAGTCAAGGAGTTGCTGTGTCTTCACCCCTTTGGGAAAAATGCCTATCCCATCTCGAAGGTGATTTATCGGCACAACAGCTGAACACATGGTTACGTCCCCTTCAAGCCATTGAAACCGAAGATAGCCTGCGTCTGTTAGCTCCAAATCCTTATGTTAAAGCCTGGGTACATGAGCAACTCGAACAACAGATAAATGCGCTGATTAAGGGTTTGACCAACGGGAAAATCAACAAATTTGAAATCGAAGTGGGTACCAAAGATTTGGTTTCCGCTGAAAAAACCAAACGTCGCGTTAAAACCACCGATAAAGCTCCTGCTTCCATTATCGAAAGTGAACCCACGCCAGCCATCGGCAGCCCAATGAATCCGTTATTTACCTTCGATAACTATGTTGAAGGTAAATCCAATCAGATCGCCCGGGCAGCCTCATTGCATGTTGCCGAAGCACCTGGCACTTCGGGTTACAATCCCTTATTCCTATATGGCGGAACCGGGCTTGGAAAAACCCATTTGATGCTCGCTGTGGGTAATAAAATTCGGCAGAACAATCCTAAAGCCCGGGTCATTTATCTGTCCTCGGAACGTTTTGTACAGGACATGATTACCGCTCTGCGCAATAATGCGATAGATCAGTTCAAAGCACATTACCGTAGCGCCGATGCCTTATTAATTGATGACATTCAGTTCTTTGCCAAAAAAGAGCGCTCTCAGGAAGAATTCTTTTATACCTTTAACAGTTTGCTGGAAGGACAACGGCAGATCATTCTCACCTGTGACCGTTTTCCTAAAGAAGTTGAAAATCTGGATGAACGTCTGCAGTCACGTTTGGGTTGGGGTCTGACAATTGCTATCGAACCTCCCGAACTGGAAACCCGCGTTGCCATTCTGATCAAAAAAGCACAACAAAACCTGATTACCCTACCGGATGATGTGGCCTTTTTTATTGCCAAACGCATTAAATCCAATGTCCGCGATCTGGAAGGTGCCTTACAGCGGGTGATGGCTTTTTCACGTTTTACCAATCAGCCACTGTCGATTGAAATGGCGCAGGATGCATTAAAAGATCTGCTGGCGTTGCATCAAAAACTGGTGACACTGGAAAGTATCCAGAAAACTGTTGCAGAATACTTCAAAATACGGGTATCGGATTTGCTGGCAAAAAAACGCACGCGTTCGGTTGCCCGTCCAAGACAAATAGCAATGGCGCTAGCAAAAGAACTCACCAGTCACAGCTTGCCGGAAATTGGTGATGCTTTTGGTGGACGCGATCACACCACGGTTTTGCATGCTTGTCGTAAAGTGGTAGAACTGAAAGAAACCGATAGCCGCATCGCGGAAGATTACCGTAATTTACTTCGTACTTTATCGAGTTAGCTGAGAGAGACATCATGCAATTTACTGTAAGCCAAGACATTATTGCCCGTCCCTTACAACTGGTGTGCAGCATCGTTGAACGGCGCTCCACCCTGCCTATTTTGTCCAACATTTTATTACGTTGTCAGGGACAGCAGCTGACCATGACCAGTACCGATATGGAACTGGAAATGATTGCTACACTGCCGGTTGCCGTCGAAAAAGAAGGTGAAACCACTGTTTCTGCCCGCAAACTACTGGATATAGTGCGAGCCTTACCTGCCAACGCCACCATCAGTTTTCAGGCAGAAGACAATAAATCACTGGTTAGGGCAGGTAAAAGCCGTTTCTCGTTAGCCACGCTTCCTGCGACGGATTTTCCGGACAGTGAAGGTGCCAATTACCATGATCAACTGACGGTTCCTCAAGCAGCCTTAAAGGATTTACTGGATGAAACCAGTTTTGCCATGGCCAGCCAGGATGTGCGCTATTACCTGAATGGTTTATTACTGGAGCGTGAGGAGAATATCCTGCGTGCGGTCGCCACTGATGGACATAGACTGGCTTTAGGCAGCATCGAAACCACCGAAAAAACCACCGAAAAACACAGTGTCATCGTACCGCGCAAAGCTATTTTGGAACTGGGCCGTTTACTGGGTGATGTCACCGATAACGTCACCCTGGCGATCAGTCCGCAACAACTTAAAGTTGAACTGCCGGATTTGCACTTCACTTCTAAATTAATTGATGGACAATTTCCCAACTACGAGCGGGTATTACCGGTAGGTGGTGATAAAGCCGTGATCGCTGAACGGGATGAATTGAAACAGGCATTGTCGCGAGCATCCATTCTGGCCAATGATAAACACCGCAGCGTCAAACTGAATCTCAGCACAAATCTGCTCAAAGCCACCGTGACCAATCAGGAACAGGAATCTGCTGAGGAAGAACTGGCAGTGGAATACAGCGGGCCTGATTTGGAAATTGCCTTTAATAATGCTTATTTGCTGGATTTGCTCAACGCCATTCCGGATAACAAAGTTAAATTGCTGTTTACCGATGAAAACAGCAGCGCATTGATAACCCCAAATGATCCGAAGTTCATCCGGCAATATGTCGTCATGCCGATGCGGCTTTAAGTACTTATCTGATCCATACAAAAACGGCGCTTAAATGAAGCGCCGTTTTTTATTACAGAAGTTGTTTCTAGATCAGCTTATTTGGATTATTCTGCAGCATCACATCCAACCCCTGTTTATAGATATTGGCCGCCGCATCGCGTTTATCCTGCGCCATTAATACTTCTGCCAACACCTGATAAGTTTCCCCCCGCGGTCCATGTTCAATACTGGCACGCAGATAGGCTTCTGCCTTGGCCCAGAGTTTATTGGCCTGCGCCAGTCTTCCTAAGGTCAGTAGCAACCAGGGATTTTCTTCTCGCTGTTTTAGCCATTTTTCAGCCGTGGCCAGACGCTTTAATAAACCACCCTGCAGAATTTTGCCGTACTGATAAATCAGCGCATCACTCCAGTTTTTGCGTAAATACTCTTCGATTAGCAGCATCGCTTGCTGTTGTTCACCTTGTAACAACAGACCATTAATATAGGTTTTCAAGACTTGCTCAGATTGTCTGATTTTCGCCGGAGATTGCTGCCAAATCTGCTCCATTCTCTGCCATTCCTGACGTATTAATGCATTTTGCAATTGTCCTACCGTGGCTTCTGCCGATAATGCATTGGCTGAACTGGCATCCAAAACATGGCGCTTACGTAAATCGGGTAATACCGATTGCACTTCCTGCCATTGATCGGTGTCCTGATACAGCTGTTGCAGCAGTTGTAAAACGTAAGGATGTTTAGGCGCGACTTCGCGTAAATGCTGCAACGTGGCCAAAGCCTGTTCTTTTTGACCTGCCGAAAGCTGAAGCTCGGCCTGCACCACTCCGACAGCAATATCAGCGCTTGGTGTCGTTTCATGGGCTAACTTTAAATAGGAATCACGACGCTCAGGTGCCTGTTGTTTCTGTGCAGCACGTGCAGCGGCCAGGTAATGCAATAATGGCGTTTCACTATTGCCCGCATGACGTATCAACAGTCGTTCAGCTTCTGCCCAACGACCTTCTTCGAGTGTAATCAATCCATTGGTCAACGCTTTGGTAGCCCGTTTATGACGCTGGTTTTCCTGCCATTGAGACAAGCGGTTTGGCGTGCTTTTAATGACGGCCAAACTACGTAATGTCAGATAGACCATTAACATTAAGATCAGCCAGGCAACCGTAAACACGATTAATGATGTTTCCAGCGTCCACTGAGCATATTGGATCAACACAAAGCCGGGTTCAAAATTTGCTAACCAGACAAAAGCGCCACCCAAAGCCAGCGCGACAGCAATGATAATCAACCATTTCATGGCTCAAATCCTTTCAGCCAAAGCAATGAGCCCGAAATATCCGGCGTTTCGACGCTAATAGTCTGCTTTTGCATATCCATCAGACTGACCAGCATCGCATCACGCTGATCCCCAACAAAATACTGTTCCAGCCAACTTATGGCTGATTGCAGGCTTTGCTCAAACATTCGTTGATGGCCTGACAGAGCAGCAAAGCGAGCGGTTTCCAATTGCAAGCGCAGATTCTGATACAAAAAGTAGCGCTGTTCGGGAATTAACACAGCTGCCGGGGCATCTTGCTGCTGACGGATGACAACTAAAGACCGCACTTGCGTCCAGATTTCTGAAATGGCTTCTCGCCAGGCCGGTTGCTCTGTTACTTCTGTTTCAGCCTCGTTGTAGAACGACTGTTTTGGCCCAGTCACAACCCGCAGCTTATCAATTGAACCAATCAATCCAAGCATATCGGCGGCAATACCCGCGACATCGGTATCTCCCGCCGCTTCCAGTGCCAATTCTTCTTCAGCGATTAACTCTCGCAACGGTTGCATACGATAATCACCGATTTCACGGATCTGTTGATCGGCCAATGACAAAGCGAGTGCAGCACCACTGGTATCATTCGCCAATAAGGCCCGCTGATTGGCAAGATTAAGCAGATAACGGATTTCCGCCAGCGCCCATTCAAGTTCAATCTCTTCACTGCTTAAAGGCGATTGATTTTGTAATTTGGTCAGAATATCCCCATGTTCCAGCTGGGTTTGGTTAAATGTTGATAACTGATCATTTAATTGACGCTGCGTGGAACCAAGATTTGAAATATCGGTTTTAAGCTCAGAGTTAAGATCAGCTATTCCATCCAGCCGGTTTTCCACCTCAACCAGTTGCTGTTGTTGCTGCCAAGTAAGCCAAAGCGCCCCTGCACCGGGCAAGGTAATCACTACCGCCACGATAATCAGCAGCACTAACTTCCATGAAACCGTTTTCTTGGGAGATGCTGAAGATTGTTTTTCCGTTTTATTGGCCGGTTTTTTTTCCGGCTCAGATTTGCTGTTAGGCTCCATGATCTGATCCCATTTCAATTAATCGTTGAATGATTGCACCATCACTGGCATTTAGACTGACATGCACCTGTTTGAATCCTTGTTCAATGGCAAAATCCTTGATTCGTTCACTCACTACCAGCAAAGGTTTTTGCCGAATTTGCGGGCAGCTCTCTGATAATAAACTTAACAGGTTTGTGACACCATTGGCACTGGTTGCCATCAACCAATTAGCTGAACAGGCTTGTTGTTTAAGTTCAGCCGATACCTTAGGTAATTGTCGACGATAAACTTCCAGATAACTAATACTAGCACCTCTGGAACGCAAGGTTTCAGCCATCAGCTCGCGTCCTCCTTCACCTCGCACAATGACGACCTGTTGCTGGACCATCTGTTGCCATTCGGGTAATTGCAATAAACCTTCACTGCCATTTGACAATTCAGGTTGTAAATCAACGTTTAACCCATTTTCCCGCATTGCCTGCGCTGTGCCTTCGCCGGCGGCGGCCAGTTTAATCGTGGCTGGCAACCGTTGCGGGTAGCCCAACATAAAAGCTTCAACTGCATTACGACTGACAAATACCAGCCAGTTCGTGAGTTGCGGATGCCATTCTTTCCAGTGATCAACATCAATCGCAGTGATTTCAATGACTGGAAACTTTATGGTCTCACCACCATGCTGTTCAATCAACTCGAGCAATCCAGCCGACTGCCGGAGGGGTCGTGTTACTAAAATTTTACAGCCTTTCAACGACGGGGCCGAATTGTCAGGCACCATAAACCTCGGAAAGGATTTTGTCGGCCCCTAGATTTAACAACATCTCACCTAGCGTTAAACCAAGTTGTTCAGCTTCACTGGCCTTGCCACGAATTTCCTGTTGCAACATTTCTGTACCATCAGGACGGCCGACCAGACCTCGTAACCAGAGATCATCTCCATTTAAGATCGCATATCCACCGATGGGAACCTGACACCCCCCCTTTAATCGGCGATTCAAGGCACGTTCAGCCTTCACGGTAATGGAGGTTAAATCACAATTAAGCGGGGCAATTAACGCGTTCATTTCATCATCATCAATTCGCGTTTCAATACCAAGGGCACCCTGCCCTATTGCCGGTAAACTTTGCTCGGGTGTTAAGGCACTACGGATACGCTCATCAAATTGCAGCCTTTCCAAACCGGCTTTTGCCAAAATAATGGCGTCAAATTGTCCGGCATCCAGTTTAGCCAAGCGCGTATTTACATTGCCACGTAGCGGCACAATATTCAGATCGGGACGATAATGACGCAACTGACATTCTCGCCGCAAACTGGACGTACCGACAGTCGCACCTATTGGTAAATCATCTACATTATCAAAATGATTGGATACAAATGCATCACGCGGGTCATGTCGCTCGCAAATCACTGGCAGATGCAGACCATCGGGAAATTCCACCGGTACATCTTTCATTGAATGAACGGCAATATCCGCTTCACCTGCCAGCATGCTGACCTCTAGCTCTTTTACAAATAACGCTTTACCACCGACTTTAGCAAGGGGGGTATCCAGAATAATATCACCCTGGGTTTTGATACGGACCAATTCAATATTCAGACCAGAATCTATCGCCAGCAGACTGTCACGCACAAATTCAGCCTGCCAGATGGCAAGCGGGCTGCGACGGGTAGCGATACGAACGATACGTTGACTCATGAAACAAACACCAGTTAATAATTAAGAGTGGGATCGATTCTAACATTTTCCCCTGCGGATCCACGAGCAGCCGCGTTATAATGCCTACTTTTAATGCCAGCAATCACAGGCCCGTACCATGACCGCATCCGACAAAAAGCTTTCTTCCGCTCGTCTTACGCAACCAACTAATAAGTTTGTTGAAGAATTCACCGCTTCAGTGATGTTTGATAAACGTATGTACCGGCAGGATATTCAGGGTTCCATCGCGCATGCCACCATGCTGTGCAAAGTCGACGTGTTAACAGAAGGCGAACGCGATCAAATCATTGATGGTTTGCAGCAGATTGAAAGTGAAATCGATAACGATCAGTTTGAGTGGTCGATTGCACAGGAAGATGTGCATATGAATATCGAATCCAGACTGATCAAACTAATTGGTGAAGTCGGTAAAAAACTGCATACCGGTCGGTCACGTAATGATCAGGTAGCGACTGATGTGCGTTTATATCTGCGCGATATGATTGTACCGATTCGCAGTGAGCTGCAACGTCTTCGCAGTACTTTATTAGATGTTGCAGAACGCGAATTCGATACCATCATGCCCGGTTTTACCCATCTGCAAACCGCTCAACCTGTGACGTTTGGTCACCATATGCTGGCCTGGTTTGAAATGCTCAGTCGCGATCTGGAACGTCTGGATGATTGCACTAAACGGGTTAATAGTTTGCCATTAGGTGCAGCGGCCCTGGCTGGCACCACGTTTCCGATTGATCGTGAATTCACCGCTAAACTGCTTGGCTTTGATCGTATTTGCCGCAATTCACTGGATGCCGTCAGCGATCGTGATTTTGCCATTGAATTTAACAGCTTCGCCTCGGTTCTGATGATGCACTTGTCGCGTTTCTCAGAAGAACTGATTATCTGGTCCTCTGCCCAGTTTGATTTTGTCGATTTAGGTGATGCGTTCTGCACCGGCTCATCGATTATGCCGCAAAAGAAAAACCCGGATGTGCCAGAACTGGTACGGGGCAAGACCAGCCGGGTTTATGGCAACTTATTTAATCTGCTGACGCTGATGAAAAACCAGCCTCTGGCCTACAACAAGGATAATCAGGAAGACAAGGAACCGTTGTTTGACACCATTGACACCTTGCTCGGTTCATTACGTGTCTATGCCGATATGCTGGCAGTCATCACCGTCAAAAAAGACAATATGCGTCTGGCTGCCCTGAAAGGGTACGCCACAGCCACCGATCTGGCGGATTATCTGGTACGAAAAGGCGTTGCTTTCCGTGATGCTCATGAAGTCGTGGGTCTGTCAGTTGCCTATGCCATTAAACATCAAAAAGATCTGTCAGCATTGACTTTGCAAGAACTACAGCAATTCAGTGACCAGATCGGCGACGATGTATTTTCTGTATTAACCCTTGAAGGCTCGGTGGCGGCTCGTAATCATCTGGGTGGAACCGCACCGGAACAAGTTAAAAAAGCCATTCAGCTTGCGCGCAGTGAATTGTAATTAATCTGCAATTCCCCACCAGAATGCCTTGCCCAAAAACCTGTTAATGATGGCAATTTTGCTTTTTTACTCACCGGTGCTACAGCTCAGATGGCCTCATTAAAATCGTTTATATTCGCGCTGATTGAATTTGCCAAACGCTGGCCCGGCCTGATTGCGGCGATCGGTTTTATTTCCGGTATTGCCAGTTATTTTCTGGTCGAGCGTAAAGAGTCTCTGGCGCAGGTCATTGCTATTGTCATGCTGGTCAGCTGGCTCTTTCTGGTATTGGAGAACTGGCTACGGGAAAGTTTCAAAAACCGCTTTGGGCTGAATATCCCACCGACTTTAATGCATTATCTGACGCAATTAGTGCATCAGGAAAGTCTGTTTTTTGTCCTACCATTTTTTATTGCCGTCACCACCTGGAATCATGCTCAGGCCGGTTTTACCGCAATATTGGTTTTATGCGCGTTGATCTCGGTCATTGACCCGATATATTACAAACAGTTGGCACCGCGCCGTTCCTTGTTTGTTATCTTTCATGCACTGGCTTTATTTGCCGTTTTACTTGTCGCGTTACCAATATTGCTGCAGCTTACGACCGGCCAAAGTCTGGCCTGGGCACTGATCATTTCCCTGCTGTTCAGCCTGCCGAGTTTAGTCAAATTTGTTGTGAATGGTGGCTGGTGGCGACGTCCTTTAATGGCTTTAATGCTGGCCGTATTAGCCACTGGCTTATGGCAGGTACCAAGTATTGTGCCTCCCGCAGCGCTACGATTAACAGAAATGAATCTGGTTCAGCAAATAGATCGTGAACAACGTACCCATGGCAATGGCATTAATCGAATCGATGCAGCCAGCCTGAAACGTGATGGCTTATATGCCTGGACAGCCATCCGGGCACCTCGTGGCTTACGGGAAAAGATCCATCACCTGTGGATACATAATGGTCAACAGGTCGATCGGATCACGCTTGATATTGAAGGGGGCCGTGAAGAAGGTTACCGGGCCTGGACGCAGAAATTGAATTTTCCAAAAGATCCTGTAGGTAAATGGCAGGTCAAAGTGGTCACAGATTCAGGTCAGCTGATAGGTATTAAACGCTTTACTGTTGAAGCCAATGTTGAAGAACAGAAAAGCCTGCTTGAGCGCCTTAAAACCCCTTTCCTTGAGCAATCAATCGAACATCAAGAGAACCCTGAAGAACCTGACAGTACTCAGGAGCTGGAAAACACCGATCCACAAGAAAGCCTCTTTGAGCGCCTAGTGCCGCCGTTCATTCAGGAGAGTGCTGACGAACCTGAAAATGTCCAAGAACAGGAAAGAACAGAATCAAAGGAAAATACTCAACAACCGGAATACCTGGAAGAGCAAGAAAATGTCCATGAGCAGAATTAATCTTTTCGATTAACACCGATAAATGAGGCAATGGTTATAAAGCTCATCCAGACCAGATAACTGGGCAGCCAGATAGACCACCAAGCCTCTTCAAAGGGTGAAGCTGTAACCTTATCAGCATAGAAGTAGGCATAGAAATTCAGTACCAGATTAATGAATAGCCCGATCACGCCCGTTACCATTAAAATCGAATACAGTCTGATTTTTTTCATGACCACCCCATATATGCTTTGAAATCAAATTAGCCATAAAACAAGACAGCTTGATAAACCAAGCATGGCCAAACACAGCGCCTTTGCTGCGGAAAATCGTGGCCAATATGCCAATAAAAAGACCCATATCAGTGCAGCCACTGAGAGCAGTCCAAGCCAGACGACAATGCCCACCACCATGCCCCAGATACTGATAACCGGCCATAAGGAAAATATCAGCACTGCGATTGAGGTCAATCGCAACAGAAGTCTGTAACCGTCGGATAATCTCGCCGCATTAAGTTGAGAATAGTGCCGCGGCATCGCCAGACTCAAGCCCGCCATACCAGCAAAACATAAGGTTGTTCCGAGCAGCATCATCAGTAACATTTGCATTACACTGCCTCCGACTTGGGTTTATACAAGGAGGAGGCTTCTGTCGTAGTTTTTTGTTGTTTTCGCTTTAATTTTTTGATGGCAAAAACACTCAACACGCCCAATAGCACGACGGTTAACTCCAACCCTACATTTAACCAATCTCCCTGTATGAAATAATGGATTACATGTTGTCCGGTTGTCAGCCAGTTCAGAATGGGCAGTAATAAACACAAAGTAGCAAATACCGCTAATTGTTCCACCCAGGCACGCGAAGCGGGCCGTAATGACGCATGTAGTAAACTGCCCAGCCAGATATAAAAGAACAGTTTGATTTCCCAGGCAGCGCGATCAGACACTTCCAGTGGCACCAGTCGGTTTATCCAGAAATAAGCCACACATGCCACCATCAAACCGCTGATGGCAGCGATATTGAGAACTTCGATGCTACGGTAAACTTTGGGTGTTTGCGCTCCAAACTCATTCAGAGATCGCTGACGACGTTTCACCATAAACAGAATCGCACCCGTAGCCATCATCACGGTGCCAGCCATTCCCAGAATGAAATAAATCCAACGCACGGTATAACCGCCAAAATTAGCAAAATGTAAGGTACGCATAATACGTTGTGCCGCAAAGGCATTACTTTTATCAAACCTTTCCGGCTCTTCTATATGCATTACCTCCCCTGTCACGGCATCCAGAGTCACCTTACCAGAGCTCAAAAATAGCAATCTTCCGGTATTTTTCTCTTGCTCAAACAAACCGAAGACACTGGCTACCGCACTACTATCCCCCGGATGCTCCACACTGATAAAACTACCCGGTTTTTCCATTTGCGTTTCAGCTTGTTTGAACAACTCGGTTAAAGCTAAAACATCGGCTTCAATACCAGTCTCCGGTCGATGCTCCGGCTGATTGAACACCTCAGCAAAAAAACTTCGCGGAGTATCGTAATTTGCCAATACTCCTGCAGGCATATATATCGACACAAAGATGATCAGCCCGGTGTAAGCAATCATCAATTGGAATGGCAGCGTTAAAACTGCCGACGCATTATGTGCATCCAGCCAACTTCGCTGGCCTTTGCCGGACCGAAAGGTAAAAAAGTCCTTAAAAATGCGTTTGTGAATAATAATGCCACTGATCAGCGCCACCAGCATGATCATGGTAAAAAAGCCGACCAGCCAGATACCTGTCATACCAGCGTGAAGTTCAAAATGCATATGCACAAAATGATGCCCACCTTCCGTCTCACGCTGTTGTTCATCCGCTATTATTTCTCCGCTAACGGGGTCTAACCGGCGCTGCTGAATTTCCGCATTCTCATCTTCCCAGGACAATAATATGGCTGGATCCGCCTCACTTGGCAGACGTATCCGCCAGAAATGACTTTGAGGGGCAGTATCTCGGAGTAAGGTTTCAGCTTTTGTTACCGCCGCTAAGCGTTGTTCCTGGGTGCTGTTTTTAAGATCAAACTCACCGATTAATGCACGCTCCGGGGTCATCCAATGCGTGATAGCATCATCAAAAACCGCAATAGTGCCGGTCAAAAAAATGGTAAACAATACCCAACTGGCAACTAACCCACCCCAAGTATGTAACCAAGCCATTGCCTGACGAAATCGTCCCGGCTCAATGCTTACATCCGCAATCTGACTCATCGTAACCACTCCGTTAATAGCAAGCCTAAACCACCCACAATCACCGACATACCTAGCAATCCAAACCAGGCACGTTTGGCATTTTTAACCGCAAAGACCCAGATGATCGCTGCGGTATATATCGCAAAACTCAATAAAGCACTGACAATAACGGCATCAGCACGAGACAAAGGCAAAAGTGCTGCAATTAAAATCATCACTGCAGAGGTCAGCAAATAGCCGCCAAAAGTGGCAGCCATCAGCAATAAAAAAATTCGGCCAGGATAGGACAAGGTCATATAGGAGTGTTCCATTCAAACGGTGTAGCTCAAGCAAAAACGATTAAAGGGCAATATCACAAATTCGCTGTGTATTAGCCCGTGTATTTAAAGTCGAATAACTGCCAAGAAAAGGGTCTTTTACTTGATTGACATCATGATCAATTATTAATGCGATAGGTTATCGTTTGCATTCGTAATTAACAAGCATTCCATTGCTCCACTGACAAGAATTATCTTTATCAAGCATGAGTGTTTGGTTCTAGGGCCTGTTGATCTTGATAACCACTAAAAACACCCAGGTTAATTGCTGTCGACAAGAATTAGTGCGCCAGCTGACAAGAAGAAATGCCCCCCTCTGGAACATACTGTCTGCACGTGCCGCACTGCCGTGGCACCTTCGATATCAAGCAGTTATTTGGGGGATTCATCATGACAGAGCATATTTGCACACCGGGTTGCACACACGGCATCACCACGGACAATAAAAAAGACGTAGTGGAAGAATTTGATACGGCACGCCGTTCATTTATCCGTAACGCTTTTGTTGGCGGAGGAGCCGCCTCTCTTGGTGCCATGGGGGTGACAATGTCACCAATGAGTTTTGCCGCAGGCACCAACCCTTCCAAAGATGCTGACGCACCCGGGCCAATGCACTATTACATTCCGGCCACCCCAGAAACGGTTCTCTGGGGGTACTTCAGCAAGAATGCCAAACCCACCGTTGAAATCGAATCCGGTGACTTTGTCACCATGGAAACCTTGACCCATCACGCCAATGATGATGCTGAACGTATGGTCAAGGGTGACCCCGGTGCGGAAAGTATTTTTTATTGGGATGCACAGCGTAAAGGTGTCGATCGGCGTGGTGCAGGCCCAATGGATGCCAAGATTGGTGCCGGTGGTGGTGCTGGCGTACATATCTGTACCGGTCCGGTACGTATCAAAGGCGCTCAACCCGGTGATATTCTTGAAGTTCGTATCGCCGATGTCACGCCTAGACCAAGTGGCAATCCTGACTATAAAGGAAAGACCTTTGGCAGTAATGCCGCTGCCTGGTGGGGATTTCATTATGGCGATATGCTCACCGAACCCAAAAAACGCGAAGTCGTCACCATCTATGAAGTTGATGCAACCGGAGAGCGTAATTGGGCCAAGGCGGTCTACAACTATCGTTGGACACCGCAAACCGATCCCTTTGGTGTGGTTCATCCCACTATCGATTATCCGGGCGTTCCGGTGGATCACAGTACCATCAGCAAAAAAGACAATATTCTGCGTGATATCCGTATTCCGATCCGCCCTCACTTTGGCACTATCGGGGTCGCTCCCGCTGAAGCGGATATGGTGAATTCCATTCCACCGAACTACACCGGTGGCAATATTGATAACTGGCGTATCGGTAAGGGTGCAAAGATTTTTTTCCCTATTGCGGTTGATGGCGGCATGTTCTCAGTGGGTGACCCGCATGCTTCACAGGGTGACTCCGAACTGTGCGGCACCGCCATCGAATGCTCATTGACCGGTACTTTTCAGTTTATCCTGCACAAAAAAGCGGATTTGCCAGGTACGTCACTGGCCGAACTCAACTATCCCCTGCTGGAAACACAGGATGACTGGGTGTTACACGGCTTCAGTTATGCCAATTATCTGGCTGAACTGGGCCCCAATGCACAAGACGATATCTACAGCAAATCTTCCGTGGATCAGGCTATGCGCGATGCCTATCGCAAGATGCGTCACTTCTTGATGACCACTCAAGCATTGGATGAAGACGAAGCGATCTCGCTGATGACGGTGGCGGTCGATTTCGGTATCACTCAAGTTGTTGATGGCAACTGGGGCGTGCATGCGATCCTGAAAAAGTCCATGTTTCCTGCAAGAGGCTAGGGTCTGGCATAACACTTGCGAAAGGATGTTTCAGTAATTCGGGAAAAAGATACTGCTGTGACTGATCTGAAACGCTTTTCTGCCAGTGATATACCGGCAGAGCTACGTCAGCCGGCCTGGAATGAAATACTTTCCAGGCTCGGGCTGGCGAGCGATGCTGCAAGTTCAAAGCATACCGATGACAGTGGTCATATGGCACTGTCGGTATCAGCACGTGACTCAGTATTCGTTCAGCTCACAGCAACACCACAGATTCTCTCACCTATTGCTGGCAAAGCACCCCAACCCCTGCAAGGCACTGTATTGGTGCTGGCTTTGCTTGATGGCACCGCTCAGGTGCTGGACGCCGATCAGTCAGTCACATTACGACCGGGCAACATCATGTTGCTGGATCCGAGCCAACCCTGGCAATTGGCGCTACAAACCCGTTTTAGAATCATGCTGATCAAACTGGAATCCTCCCGCTTTTTGCTGAGGCTGGTACGTACCGGACAACAGGAAGCAAACCGTATCAGCACACAACAAGGTATTGGTGCGTTATGCCTGAACATGCTGCAATCACTGACTGATCAATTGCCACACCTGGATCGCAACGAACTGCCAGCATTGGAAGCGACGCTGGCCGAGTTACTGGTGGCCTGTCTCTCGCATAAACACTCAGGGGAAAATGACGATGCCACAGATGTGCAACTGGCCCACTTACGCCGTGTTTGCCGATCGGTAGATTCCCGCCTCGACGATCCGGATCTGAATATTGAGCAGGTCGCTAAACTGGAAGGATTGTCGGCCCGCTACTTACAAAAGCTGTTCAAAAATAGTGGCACCACTTTCAGCGAATACCTGAAAAGTCGACGGATACAGCATTGCTGCATTGATCTGGCGAATCCGGCGCTCGCCCAATTCAGTATTGCCCAGTTGTGCTATCGCTGGGGATTTAATGATGCGGCAAACTTCAGCCGGAGTTTTTCTCAGTTTATGGGGATGTCACCCAAAAGCTATCGCGCCGCGCCGCCACAGGATCTGCATGAACAACTTCGGCGTGGCCGTCCACAGACCAAACCCTCTACCCGATCGCCACTAAATCAACCCCAGATACTTGCACCGGATGACACTATTCAAAAACAGCGTAGACCTTTCCAGGAAGTGCTGGACGATCATGCTCGCTATGCACTTTCACTCAGGCTTGCGCCCAAGCGCGTTAACCACACAGAGAATGTTAAACCCGCCCAGACGCTTCATAAACCGCAGCAATATTATCTACCGGTGTCGGATAAAACAGTTCATTGGGGCTACTTCAGTAACAAAATCAAACCAGTGTTAACCATCCGCTCCGGCGATATTGTGACCATTGAAACATTGTCCCAACATGCCAGTGATGACTGTGAACGGATGATTGATGGTGACCCCGGCGCACAAAGTGTTTTCCATTGGACTCACAATAGCAAAAACGTTGACCGTCGAGGAGCAGGTCCAATGGATGCCACGATATTTGGCCGTGGTGCCGGAGAAGGGTTTGGCGTGCATATCTGCACCGGGCCTGTTTATGTGACCGATGCCGAACCCGGTGACGTGCTGGAAATACGCATACTTGATATAAAACCCCGCACTAGCTGCAGCCCAGAACATCAAGGCAAACACTTTGGCAGCAATGCGGCCACCTGGTGGGGCTTTCAATATGACGATCTGCTCACTGAACCCAAAAAGCGCGAAGTCGTTACCGTTTACGAAGTACATCAACACACCCATCCGCCGCATGCCAAAGCCCTCTATAACTTTCGCTGGACACCACAGACCGACCCGTATGGCATTGTGCACCCGACCATTGATTACCCTGGAATTCCGGTTGACCATAACAGCATCGACAAGCAGTTCGGGATTCTCGAAAAGGCCACCATTCCGGTGCGACCACACTTTGGTGTCATGGCCGTCGCACCGCGTGAAGCCGGTTTGGTTGATTCGATTCCGCCCAGTTATTTTGGCGGCAATATGGATAACTGGCGGGCAGGAAAAGGCGCTAAGTTATTTCTGCCGGTCGCCACAGCGGGAGCGCTGTTTTCGGTCGGTGATCCACATGCCTCACAAGGAGATTCGGAGTTATGTGGCACGGCCATTGAATGTTCTTTAACCGGCGTATTTCAGTTAGTTCTGCACAAACACCGTGACTTAAAAGACAGCTTTATGGATGGCCTAAGTCATCCATTTCTGGAAACACCGGAAGAGTGGGTGTTGCAGGGCATGAGTTTTTCCGATTATCAGGCGGAGCTGGGGCCAAATGCCCAGACGCAGGTGTATAAAAACTCATCGATGGAAGCGGCCATGCGCGATGCCTTTCGAAAAGCCCGCCACTATTTAATGAAAGAACATCAGCTGAGCGAAGATGAAGCCATCTCGCTGATTTCCGTAGCCGTGGATTTTGGGATTACTCAAGTGGTGGATGGCAATCTGGGTGTGCATGCCATTATCCGCAAGGCCATTTTTCCAGATTATAAAGCCGATTAACAATCGTTTATGGATTGCATTTCCAAGTAAGCCGATAGAAGCTCTACATCCCACACCTGCCCATTGAAAATCTCTTTTCACTGGTTAATCGCTGTACCACCACTTCTGAATATTGTGGCGCAGTTCACTTTACTCAGGTTAATGCGATTAGTTGGACCAAGTGCAGAATAGGCTTTGAAAATTAACACATTTTCTCAAAACAGCGCCCTCTAAAAATCCCCCGAAATATCAGGAGAAGTCATGGATAAAACTGATCCGAAAACAAACTCCGGCCATCCGCAAACGCATGGTCAGTCATCTATGGTCAAAATCCAGATTCAGTAAGGTTAAAGCCACAACAGCATTTATGAAAAAATGTGTTGATTTACGCTACTGGCCACGTGTCGGCTAATGGATTGTATATTGAATGAACAAACTCATATCACCCGTATGATGATTCAGAAAAGTGATATTGATTAGGGCCTTAAAAGGAGATCGCCATGATCGCCAGACGCTATTCTTACACGCTGATAGTCCTTGTTTTGCTGGTTGTCGCTTTGATCATTCTGCGAATGCAATTGCCGTCAATAGTGAAAGGTTATTTGAATGGCAAACTCGCTGCTATGGGGGATTATCAAGGAGTGATAACCGATGTGGATATTCATCTATGGCGAGGCGCCTATTCTGTTAATCAACTGGAAATCACCCAAAAAGATCAACCTTCAGTCGCTTTTTTTAAAGCTGAGACCATAGATACTTCAGTAAGCTGGGCATCATTATTCAAAGGTAAAATCGTCGCTGATGTCGATTTAGTCGATGCTGAACTGCATCTGGTCGATAATGAAACAGAAGATAAACCGGACGAAAATTCCACCTGGCGGCAGACCGTTCAGGAAATTATTCCGTTACAGATTGATCGCTTAAATATTGCTAATGGTGAAATTCATTTTCATAACTTCACTTCTGATCCCCAAGTACACCTGGTGTTTTACCAATTAAACGGGGAAATCACCAACTTAAGCAATGCCGACCGCAGTGATGGACTTGAATACGCCAATTTTGATGTGCAAGGACAGGTATTAGATAGTGCTTCGGCTACACTGGATGGGCACTTGGATCCGTTAGGCGATTTTCATAATTTTGAACTTAACCTGAAAATCACCGGTATCGAACTGACCAAACTCAATGATGCTGCTGAAGCCTATGGCAATTTTAACTTCAAATCGGGTAACGGCGATTTTGTGATGGAATTACAAGCTGAAGAGGCTCAGTTAAGCGGTTACGCAAAACCCATTTTGGATAACGTTGAAATTTTTGATTTAGAGAAAGATTTGCAAGAAGGAGTTTTCAGTGCCGCCTGGCAAGCAATTGTCGGTGCTTTTGGCAAGATATTCCGTAACAAACCCAAAGATCGGATTGCCACACAAGTTGAGATCCGTGGCAATCTTGATGATCCTGACACCAGTGCCTGGCAGGCTTTTCTCGCCATCTTGCAAAATGCATTTGTAAACGCATTTGAGAGTGACTTTGGCAGAGAAACCGATTCAACCTCCTCACCATCGGAAGCTAAAACCTCTGAACCTGAATCTCGCTCTGATTCCGAAACTAAAACTGATGCGGTGAATTGCCAGCTTCAGCCTATGTGGGAGCAATGCGATTAATTGACCTAATAAAGACGATTTTGTTTAAACATCAACTGTTCGTCATTTGTTACGAATAGCAGCCACTAATGCCGATTTGCTCATACTGCTACGACCCTTAATATTGAGTTGAGCTGCACGGTTATAGAGTTCCTGTTTTGTCCGCATTTCCAAAGACGTATTTGGGTTTCCCGTTCCTTTAGTGGTTTTAGAAGGTGTGCGCCCTTCCTCACGGCGTTGTTTATTGACTGTTCGAGCAGCAATCTCTTCAGCTTTATCCGTTTTTTTACCGCTGCTTTTCTGCTGATCTTTTATATGCTCATATTGACGTTCATCTTTATCTGTCCATTCGGCAACCATTATGTGTGCCTCCTATTTATAGCTTTGAATCTGGCTATATCAGATTAACAATTGCATCAGCACTATGACTTTAGCCTTGGTTAAAGTTGCCTAACTCAATGGCACAGAAAATAAAAAGGCTCTGCCGGGAATACCAGCAGAGCCTTGATGATCCAGATGATTTTCTAACTTACTTAGAAATCATATTTCAATGTCAGATTGGCATTACGTGGTGTGCCATAGGCTAACTGGCTATAAAACCCGATATTGGTGTAATACTCTTCATCAAACAGATTATTGATGTTTAATTGTGCGCTTAATGCCGGTGTCATCTGATACTTAGCCATCAGCCTGACAAGTGCGTAACTATCCTGTTTTAACTTTTCCGTCTGGTCTAAAGGGTTGGTTGCCAATGTGTAATTTGAGCTTTCCCAGCTCACACCGCCACCTAAGGTCAATTGATTCAACCGATAGGTCGTAAACAAGGTAGCTGTTCGGCGTGGATAATTAGTATTCACCGCTGTGCCTTCGGCATCTTCCGCCTGAAACTGTGACCAGCCCACCAACAGATTCCAGTTATCAGTAATAGCACCTGAGACTTCTACCTCAAAACCTTTACTGGTGGTGCCTTCGGCAGCGTATGAGGCTTGATTAGTGCTACCAGGAATCAAGAAACCCGTATCGGCTTGTGCCAGATTATCCTGCTCAATACGAAACACTGAAAGCGAGGCATTGACCCGACCTTGCAGATATTCGGCCTTAATGCCAGCTTCATAATTTTCACCTTCCAATGGATCCAGAAAATTACCATTTCTATCCTGAGAGTTCTGTGGATTAAAAATATCGCTATAACTGACATAAGCCGAATAGATATCATTAATGTCATAGATCAAACCAGCATAGGGCGTGACCACCTGATGATGATCAAATTTATAGAGATCTCCGTTCCATTTCATACCTTCAATTTTCCAGTTTGTTATACGACTACCCAGGATTAATTTCAAAGGATCAGCAAGCGATAGACGTGCAACAGCGTAACCACCCAGCTGTTCGTTTGTATGTGATGTGTAGGGTGTTTTTTCGCCCCATTGCGGTTCTGGGTAAGAACCATCCCATTCATAGAAATTTCCAAGTGACGGTTCCACATTAGAAGGGTAAAGACGATTGGCAATAAAGTCCTGTTTACTGTGCATCAGACCAACCGTCATCTCATGGTCACGACCAAACAAGGCAAACGGCAAGTTGCCATAAATATCGATATTGTCCTGCTCACGTTCGTTTTCATAACGGCTTGGACTCGCCGTCATTCCCAGACCGGTTTGTCTGTCCGGAGCGCCTCCTCGCCACAGTAATTTCAAATCACCTTCATTGATGCTTTTGCTGTATGCCGCATGAATGGAAGCACCAGAAGCAAATTGATGTTCGACATTAGCAAAATAGTTGGTGACATCTGAGGCCCATTTTGTCCAGTCTGCTCCAACCGTTTTTGAGCGGGACCAATCAGTTCTGCTGCCATCACTGAACCAGGCAGGTAACCCACCCCAGGTTGAGCCTGTTGGATTGTTTTGTTGCTGGCTAACACCAACATTCATGATGGTGCTATCGGTTAAATCGGCGGCTAAGGTGCCATAAAACACGGTTTTCTCATTTTCCAGCAAATCCACAAATGAACGCTCATCCAGATAGCTGCCAACAAGACGACCACGAATGGTTCCGGCCTCATTTAAAGGCGTCGAAATATCCACTGTTCCCTGATAACGATCCCAGCTGCCAGCACTAATACTGGCATGTCCGACAAATTCCCTGCTATCCGCTTTTTTACGCACCAGGTTAATTGCCGCTGAAGGATTACCTGCTCCGGAAATCAAACCATTGGCCCCTCGTACTACTTCAATACGATCATAAAGCACCGTATCGATCTGGGATTCACCAGCAGAATAACCACTTTCCCACGTAGTCGGAACGCCATCAATCTGATAATTATTTATGGCAAAGCCACGGGCTGAAAAGCTATTTCTTGAGCTATCCTGATTGGTTGAGGTGACACCGGTCACGGTATTGACCACATCGGTCAGCGATTCCAACTGCATATCATCCATCATTTGCCGGGTAATGACGGATACTGACTGCGGTGTGTCACGTATAGATAAACCTAATCGCGTTGCGGTATTCATTGAACCAGTGGTATAGGAATTTGTACCTTCAGTGGTATTGCCAATACTTGTTGCACTCACCTGTACCGGTGCCAATGTCACACTATCCACTTCTGATTGTGTGATCGAAGCCACTTTTTGCAGTTGATAGCTTTCTGCAGAGGTTTTCACCACCTGCAAATTGGTGCCTTGCAGTAATTGCTGTATTGCCGAATCAATTGAATGTTCACCAGTAAGGCCTGAGCTTTGTAAGCCTCGGGTTAATGCGGCATCAAAATAAAGATTAATCCCCGCCTGATTGGCAAAACGGTTTAACACACTGCCCAATTCACCGGATTGAATCGAATAGCTCTGTGTCACGGTTTCTGCCAGTGTGTTAGTGGAATAGACACCGAGAGGCATTAATAAAGCACTGCATAACAGTAATTGTCTGCTGGAGCCTGAGATCCGTTGGATAGCACGGACAATAGACGTTTTTTGGGGTTTCGATTGATTAGTTTGCATAAGTCCTCGTGTATGAATAACGTAATTTAATGGGTTACTCACAAGGACGAACCAGCATTTCAAAAGGGACAAATTTGGGTTATACGGGGTGAACAGAGACCCAATAACGACTACGAAAAGTGACTGAAACCGGAAATAATCGGCTTACCGCCGTCAGTGCCTGATCAGTATTGGTGACATCAAATGTGCCACTGATATGGTATTTGGCCAGTTCTGGTTCAACGCGAATGACACCGGGTCGATAACGGGCCAGTTCATTCAGAAATTTATCCAGCGGCATATCATTGATGATCAGCTTTTGCTGCAGCCAAGCATCTTCATCCTCGACGAGCGTGGTAAGCGGCTGAAACTGTTTATGAGTAAAAGTCAGTTTATTACCCGACGAACAAATCATCTGCTGTTTATCCGGCAAGCTAACTTTGACTTGATGCTCAAACACCTTTAACTCAGTTTCATGCTTTCGTTGCTCAACGGAAAACCGGGTGCCCAATGGTTTTAACAAACCCTGATCGGTTTGCACGTAAAAAGGCCGGATATCATTATTTGAGTGGGTGGAAATCATGATCTCACCCTGTTTCAAGCTGATTCGACGTTCCACCTCAGAAAAATTCACATTGATTGCCGAGGCACTGTTCAGTGTCAGGATAGAGCCATCCGCCAATCTCATTTCGCGGACTTCTCCCGTACTGGTGTAATGATCTGCCAGCATCAAACTGACGGGGGAATGCTGCCAGGCCAACCAACTCGAAGAAGAGATCAAGCCAAGACCCGCAATGCTTTTCAGCACATTTCTACGGGGATGGGGATCACCCATTCCTTCATCATTTTTGAGGGCATCAAAAGCCAAATCACCCGGAAGCCCTTTAAGCTGCTGCTGCAATTTTTCCAGCTGTTGCCAGGCCCATTGGTTTTCAGCCTTATCAAACAACCATTGTTGCCATGCCTGACGATCTTTATCAGTGGAGGATTCTGCGCTGAGTTCCACATGCCATCGAGCGGCATCCTCTAAAGCTTTTTGTTGTTGCGGTGAAATATTTGCTGAAGCGGCAATCATGCATCTAACTGCTCATATATTGAAAACATCAGGCAGTGCTGGGTGGCTTTTGCCATATACTTTTTCACCGAGCTTTCTGACATGCCCATTTCCTCAGCGATTTCGCGGTAGGTCATGCCTTTCAACTGGGACATCAAAAATGCCCTTTTCACTTTCGCCCCTAAACCATCCAGCATCGCATCAATGCGATATAGCGTTTCCAGAACAATTAAACTTTGTTCTGACGAAATGCCTTGCTGTTCGGGTTGTTGCATCAAGGCCTGCAGATAAGTTTGCTCGATAGTACGACGGCGGAAATGATCAATCATCACTCGCTTAGCCACCGTCACCAGATAACTGCGTGGCTCACGAATAGCCTCGACTTTTTCATTAAAGTCAGGCGCGGTCAGCAATCTTACAAAGGTATCCTGTGCCAAATCTGCGGCCTGATGCGAGCAACTCAATCGTTCGCGTAACCAGTTCTGCAACCAGCTGAAGTTGTTTTGATAGAGTTTTTCCAGGCTTTCTGTCGAAGGTGAAGACAATGGCGCATTCATGATTAATACTTACAACCGTTAATGATAATGATTCGCAGTTGCATTCTAAGGCAATTAATTAATGAGAGCAATCCCTAAAAATATCTGAATTTTGAATGGCTTTGCCCATAAACGTTGAAGGATTTAACGATCCAACCATTGCCGCAACAGATTATTACGAACCCTAGAGAGTCGATCATATTGCTCTGTCTTACCGTTTTGATTGAACTCTTCGCGTAATGACTGCTCCATATCGAACAGGATTTCGCGTTGATTCGGGTCCCGTACCCGGCTGGTCACCCAACCAACAATGACCAGTCGTTCGCCCTCCGTGACCTCATTGACCCGGTGCAGATAGGTTGACGGATATAACAATACATCCCCGGCATCCAATTTCCAGCTGCGTTCGCCGCTGCTGTCTTCCAATACCAGTTCACCGCCTTGATAGTGCTGTTTTTCTGATAAAAACAAGGTAAAGGAAATATCTGTGCGTTGGTTATTGATTAGCGCTTCATCCACATGAGTGCCATAACGCATGCCAGGTTGATAACGGCTTAACATCATTCGAACAAACTGTTGTGGATAGGTGGCCTGTACAAATAAATCATTGGCGAGCAAGCGTTGTTCGAGCAGCTTCAAGATGCCGGCAATTTCCACCATATCGGCCTGCTGATTGTGTTTGACCTGAATCGCTGCCCTACCGGCAGTACTTTGTCCGTCATGGAACGGCACATCCTTGATAGTTGCTTTGATAGCGTCGAGATCAATTGCGGATAAACATTGTGAAAGATGCAGGATCATATTGAGAATGCGTCTCATTTATGGCAGAGTAGCTAACTTATCATAACGCCACTCAGAGAGACAGACTATGCAAGAAAATCGTAAAAAATGGGTAAGCATTGGTGTTGCACTGGCTAGCGGTATCAGCCTGAATGCCACCGCAGCAGATATGCCACATGATAGGCATTTCACCAATGAAAATATTACGCTGGCAGCCGCTGGCGAGGGCGAAGGTGGCGGCGTCACCGAGACCGATTTGAAGACCAATGATGTAGCATTCTTAACCCGTTTGGGTCTTATCCGTGGTCATCTGCTGGTGGGGTATGAACTCTATACACAAGGTGAGGTGGATATGGCTATCACTCATATGAAACATCCACGCGATGAACTCTATGCCGGTCTGGTGCCATCAATTGAATATCATGGTGGAAAACGTTTTGACGATGCGCTGAGCAATCTGGCCGACAAAGTGACCAGCAATGCGCCTCAGGCAGAAGTTGATGAAGCCTATGAACAACTGGAATCCGGCATCAAAGCCGCAGAAGCGTTAACTAAACCGGATTTAAAAAATACCCTGCAAAGTATCAAAGATCTGATTCGCACCGCAGGTGCAGAATATGCATTAGGCGTTGAAAACGGCAAACTGATTAATCTGCATGAATATCAGGATGCGTATGGCTTTACCCAAATCGCCAAACGTCGTCTGGAACAACTCCCCAAAGCAACGCGCAAAGAATCTGCTGATACCGTTAAAGCAGTGGAAGACTATTTGGCTGAACTCACCGATCTCTGGCCAAGCATTGCTCCTGAAGGTGATGTGGATGGAGATGCATCCAAACTGTATGGCGTGGCGGCAAGGATTGAAATTGCTGCTTTGGGGCTGTAAACAGCAACTTCTTTCTAATCTGAAATCAATATTAGAACGAAGACTTTCATAAATACCAAGTTTCTCGTTCTCAGTTTAACTATGCCCTGTTGCCGCCAACTTGGCAGCAATAAAATCGCTGTGTTCAACGTGTAATAGATTACTTATCCGGCGAATAACGTGCTGTTCAATCTGGTGGATTTCTTTATCGGCATTGGCGAGCTGCCAAAGCATCTGGATCAATTCAATTTTCTTTTGCTGGCTGAAACGACGGTTGATCTCAGAGGTGAAGGCAAAATAATCGGTGGCAGATTTATGCGCCTTTTCTGCTTCATTGAGCAGGCTCTCAGCCTCGCTATCCTCCAACGAAAAACGTTTCTGTAAAATGGCTAACAACATGTCGCGCTCTTCATCCTTGAAGTGATAATCGGAGGCAATCACCTCCACCATCAATGCCGCTGCAGCGAGCTTCACTGATAAATGGGAACTATCGCCTTTATCTTCATCAGTGAGTAATTCACGTTGTAAGAACTGTTTGAATTTATCGAGCATAGGTTTTTCCTTTAGGGCCTTTTTACCTGTGTACCTTTCATCGCCGACTCTGTTGTGAATTGAAAAAACGTCACACAAGGCGCGAGGAATGAATTTTAGTCATTCTAAATGAAAGGCGAGCAACACCGGGTGGCGTTTTTTTAATCACAACCCGAAGGGCTGGGACTATTTTTTTGTCCAACGGCGTTGGAAATGACTTATGTAGAATAACTACACCGCATAATTTCCGCCTTGTTGGACAAAAAAATAGCCTCCAGCAGTAGTGACGATGAAAAATGAACAGGTCCTTGTGCAGAGACCAGTAAATGGTGGGGGAGTTCGAGTTTTAAATGGGGTTTATTTTGTCGAATGCAAGATAACAGCTGCCTGATAACGGGGTTTACCGTAACCCAGCATGCGATTGAATTCTTTATGGGTCACCGGCACATAAAAGCTGTCGGTCAGGGTTTTATCATCATCCCAATCAATATCCGGATCATGAAAATAGACAAAGGTATCCGAAATTGACACCAGCACGACCCAATGTGGGGATTTGTTCTGATTAAGCCGGTAAGAGCTAATCAATACGACTGCCAAAGCCCCCTGATTCAGATAATCCCGCAGTATATTCACATCTATCTGCCGCATCTGTTGCTCGACATCCGAGCCTTCCAATTGCTGCATGAAATCCTGATACACACATTCCATCACCGCTTTTTTATCTTCACTGCGTACCCCATTCACAAACGGCACATCGTCACTGTTGGTAATTAATGAGGTGTTGAAATAACGTCGCCAGGCCGCCAGAGCCAATCCCTGCGCACTGCAACCACCATGACCGGAGGTCATAAAGATAGTGGTGGCTTCGCGCCATAATTGTAATTCCAAACCCCGATCCAGATGCAGCGTGGGTTGCAGGGTTTTCATCGCCATCATTAAACTGGCAGGTCCACAGGTGAAATCGGTGCTTTGTGAATAGTGAAAAACCTGCTGATGCAGCTCTTCAGGCTGCGGTTGCAGCACCTTCATCATCCGCAGGGCATTCGCATGATCTTCGTAATAATCCGAGACGATTTCAAATTGGTGATATCCCAGGCTTTCATAAAGTTTGATCGCACCAACATTATCCGGACGTACTTCCAAACGAATAAAACTGCGGCCGGCAGTTAATGCAGCCTGCTCAGCTTCCTGCATCAACGCCCGGGCAATTTTCTGGTTACGATATTCAGGCAATACCGCCAGCGAATAAATTCGTCCCAGCGAAGTGCCTCTGACATAGAGCAGAAGCACATAACCCATCAATTTTTGCTGTTGCTCGGCAACCAATAATAAAGCATTAGCCTTATTGATCATCCATTTGAAACTACGGCGGGATAACTGGTCACTGTCAAAACAGATATTTTCTAAGGTTAACAGGGAATCTACATCCGCCAGCGTTGCCGCTCGAAACGAGATCGAATCGGCCTGTTGATTAACGGCCGTTTGCATTAGCGGTCAAACCCTCCAAGGCCATTTCAATGACCTGGCGCCCACGGAATAAAACCAGCTCTTGCCATTGAGTTTCATCAGGACAGAAAAAATCCTGCATCGCATGTTTGATATCCAATGTCTTCTGATCGGACCACTCAACCTTGCCGGATAACTGCAATTGCTGATCGGCAAACAGCACCTTCAGCATCTGTTGGTTACTATAAGTACCAAATTCCAGCGTCAGGAAGCAGACATTATCGCCCTGCTGATGCCAGAAATAATCATGCAAACCATATTTGACGCCCGATGTTGAGGTTCCCAATGCCGGTTCCGTCACCGTGGCGCCAAACAATTCACGGGCTTTTTTCTGACCTGCAGTTTCAGGAAGGTGATCACAGATTAATTCACCATAGCCATAGGGACCCAGTCCACTATGGATATCAATGACAATCACATTATCGCGTTTTTCCGGCTTCAACTGACCCATTAATTCTTCGATGGTTTGGCGTGACCAGCTGGGTTTTTCACCACCATAATAAAGTGCATCAGCTTTGCTGTACTGGCCTTGACTGAGCTTATCAAATTGCTCGCGCTGCTCACCCACCAGATCCACAGCGTCTTTTTGTTTACTGAGCTTTTCCCAAATAGCGACAGCTTCAGTAGAGTCCGGCAGTTTGGCATTAAAATCGACAAAGTTACGGTTGATATCAATGCCTTCATGATCATTACGGCTGGCAGAGGCAAATCCCCATGGATTTAATGCATGAACCATCACCACACACACATCGGTGGGCAACCGTCGATGACGTCCCACAAAATCGGATTGAATGGCAGAGCCCACCCCGCCTTCAACACCATGTATACCGGACACTAACACCAGAATATTTTTTGCTTTCGGGCTGCCTGCCCACGCAATATCACAGAATAACCGTTCATTTTTCGGTCCTCGGAGCGGGTGAGCAATATTATTAACCCGTTCGACAATGGAGCTTGTTTCCACTGCTGAGATGAACTTGTCTCGTGCGTCAGCATAGCGTTGTGAAAACACGCTCAGAACGGCATCTGCATACATGACAGCAACTCTCCTGTACAAAATTTTTCGGCGAAGAATAGGCGACTTTTATGATTTTGACCAGATAATCAGCATAGTGGCAAAAATATTTATCACAACCATGACACAATCACTTTATGATGCACAAATCGTCTGGCCCACCTGATTCGGAGCAATGTTAACGCCATATGACTAACCATTTGATAATTTTGGAAAATATCGAAGACTGGGCCCCTTACTTCCCTAGTGCTCAGGTCATCGCTGTGGATGATTATCTGCAAACACCCTCACCCAGTGCGAGTGGTCGTGCGCAAATTATTAACCTCTGCCATGGCCTGGAATACTTAAGCCCGGGTTATTACTGCTCGATGGTAGCGGAAGCCCGTGGGCATCGGGTGATGCCCGGCCTGCGAACCATTAATGATCTGTCCCGCAAAAGTCTTTATGCCTACGATTTGTCCGATTTTGGTACGCAGCTGGATAAAGTCATTGCCGCCAGCGATAAGCAATCTGAAACCAGTTTTAAGCTGAAAGTATTTTTTGGTCAGTGTGAATTTAAAGGTCTGCAAAAACTGGCCAGACAGATCTTTGAACAATACCCGTGCCCGATCATCGAAATCGAATTCAGTCATAAAGGGCATTGGCTGATTTCAGCTATCAAAGCCGCACCACTTAATCAATTAAGTGAAAGTGAACAAGACAGCTTTGCCAATGCACTGGATGCGTTTAGCCACAAATTATGGCGTAAGCCCTCCAAACGTCGACAATACCGTTATGACATGGCTATTCTGCATAACCCAGAAGAAAAAATGCCGCCCAGTGATGCCACCGCATTAAAACGCTTTATCGCCAGTGGTAAACGTATCGGTATTGATGTCGAACTGATTACGCCGCGGGACTATATCCGTATTGCGGAATACGATGCCTTGTTTATCCGTGAAACTACGGCGATTCATAATCACACCTATAAATTTGCCCGACGGGCGGAAAGTGAAGGTTTAGTCGTCATTGACGATCCGACTTCCATCATTCGCTGTACCAACAAAATCTATCTGAAAGAACTGCTGGAAAAACATAATCTGCCGATGCCGGAATCACATCTACTGTATCGCAATGACAAGACCGGTCTGGAAAAAATTTGTGCTGAAGCGACCTTCCCACTGGTGATGAAAATTCCGGATGGCGCGTTTTCCAAGGGTGTTATCAAGGTCAATGATGCCGATGAACTTCGCAGTAATGCAGCCGATTTCTTCCAGCAATCTGCAATCATCTTGTTACAGGAATTTATGTTTACCGATTATGACTGGCGTATTGGTGTGTTTAACAACAAACCGATTTATGCCTGTCAGTATTTTATGAGTAAAGGCCACTGGCAGATTTATAACCACAACACCAAAAAAGGCACCGATTCAGGCAAATCAGCCGCGGTGCCGATTTCTGAAGTACCGGAAAAAGTACTGAAAATCGCGATAAAAACAGCAAAACTGGTGGGAGATGGGCTTTACGGCATTGATATCAAACAAAGTGGCAGCCGGGTAGTGTTGATAGAAATCAACGATAATCCGAGCATTGACAGTGGTGTCGAAGATGCTTATCTGGGACCCGCCTTGTATGACGATATTATGCGGGAGTTTTTACGCCGGCTTGAGGCGCGTAAAGCCCATCGCCAATCCTGAGTTTTTGCTTAAAACATAAAAAAAGCGGTGGTTGAGTTATTCAACCACCGCTTTTTTGATTCAGCTTAAGATTATTTTAGAAAGAGTAACTCGCTCCAACATGCAGATAACGTTTTTCACCTACAAAATAACGATAATCACCATCACCACCGCCACCGAAATCAGCACGTTCAGCATATTCAGTGTTTAAAAGGTTATGAACCTTTCCATAAAGTGTCAGATTATTAGTAACATCATGTGATGCCCGCAAATTTAATACATCATGACCTTCATATTTTTTATCATTTCCATCAGTAATGTAATATTCGCTCATGTGAATCCATTCTAGCTCAGCTCGAGTGGCTGAAGTCACGTTCCAACCTAAGCGAATATTGCCCATACGTCTCGGAGCAGTAACCAAGTAATCACCTTTTTCAATACTGCTGCTCTCTTGGTCAAAGTCATATTCATGTTTAGCAAACGTGACATTGGCAGCAATATCAAACAACTCATTAAATGGATAAAATACGCCCAGCTCTAAACCTGTATGTTTAGTTTTGCCATCTGGTACATTTATCGTATTCGTGTCAGTAAAGAAATAATCTTTTTTCTTCATCTGATAGGCAGCTATTTCATATTGCAGACCAGCACCAATTCGACGAACACCAACCTCTATGCTATCAATCGTTTCAGAATCTGCAGCACCGCCAGTCGCACCCGTTTGTTGAATGCGATACAGATCAGTTGTTTGAGGAGCACGATTACCTCGTGCGTAATTGATAAATGCTGCTGTATTGTCGGTCAGTTGTTGAACCAAGCCCAGTTTTGGGCTTAGGTTACTAAAAGTATCTTTACCACTGTCGGGTCTTAAGTAACGATCACCAAACGTACGTGAATTAGTATTGTTGGTGTAATCGTATTTAGTATATTCGTAGCGAACACCAGCAGTTAAACGGGTTTTTTCCATAACCTGCCATTCACTGTGAACATAAGGAGCCAACACGGTCGCGTCCACTTCATAATCATAATGCACACCGGGGAGAAAATTATTGCTCCCGAATGGATTTGGATTGAACTGAACTTCGGATAATTCCCCTTCAGTATATTCGATGTCGGTACCCAAAATAATAGTATGACCACCATCCAGTTCTTTTGTATAAGCAGACAGTAAGCCCACACTACTATGTTTGTTCTTTTCTACTGGTTGACCAGGTAGAAAATGCATTAAAAACTCCATTTCAGTATGTCGCAGATAAGGCGTAAGTTTGAACGTTGAGCTATCCGTTAACTGACGCTCCCACTCGGTCGATAAACGAGTCGCTTTCGCATCACGATAGGCTTCTGGATTTGGGTTGGTTCGAGAAAGAGCTTCATCCTCATAGGCTTTGAAGCCTTCGATATAACCGGCCGTTTCCTGATTAAGGTTGGTATGACTGAATAACGTTTTGAAGCTGTCAATCTCGCCATAATAATCATGGCGGAAACTTACTTTCTGCTGATCGAATCCGGCTTCGCTGACATACCCGCCGTCAGTTGTGCCATTTACGCTTAAGCGGTAGCCATGTTGTCCAATGGTGTCACTGACTGTGCCTTTCATTTGATACAAATCATGCGGTCCAATTGAAAAATCAATTTCGCGCTCTAGATCCAGTGAAGGTGCTCGACTTAACACATTGATTAAGCCGTGTACCGCATTAGAGCCATAGAAAGCACTGCCCGGTCCACGCACCACTTCAATGCCACCGGCCTGCTCGTAATTGACTTCAAACAGGCCATTTACATTGGCAAAGCCCGCTGCACGTAAAGGAATGCCATCTTCTAAAAACAAGAAAGAGCCAGCCCCGGCACCACCGGTTAATACGGGTGAACGGATAGAAGTCAGATGTTCCTGACCATTGCCTCGCTGAATATTCACGCCACTAACCCGGTTAATAACTTCCGTAATATGATCCGGGCGAACCAGATCAATTTCTTCTTCAGAAATCTTGCCGGTATTACCTGCTAACTCTAGGATAGGGGTGCCTGATCGGGTTCCGGTAACCACCAGTTCGTCAAGCGATAAATCCTCTTCTTCCTGAGCATGGGCAGGTAAGGCAATATTCAAACTGGTCAAAGCCATTAAAATGGATAATTTGCGTAAAGTCGGCATGAGCTATGATTCCTGAGCTATATGTTGTAAAAAGTTAACGTATTCTCTCATGTTGTCTTTTTGCAACACATCAGAAAAATCCTTAAACGACGTTGAAAAACGTCCTATCATCCCCATCTATTGACCCAGATCATTTTTTATCCGAAAGAGCCCATGGAATATAAAGACTATTACAAGATCCTTGGCGTAAGCCGAACTGCGACACCAGAAGAGATAAAAAAAGCTTACCGCACTCTGGCGCGTAAATATCATCCTGATGTCAGCAAAGAAGCAAATGCCGAAGATAAATTCAAGGAAGTCGGTGAGGCTTATGAGGTTCTGCGTGATAAAGACAAGCGCGCACAATACGATCAGTTTGGCGGACAGTTCCGTCATGGTCAATCGTTCTCCGCGCCTCCCGGCTGGGAAGAAAATGTCGGTGGTTTCGGTCAGGGTAACTTCAGCAGCTTTTTTGAAAACATGTTTGGTGGCGGAATGGGTGGCGGCCGCAGCGATAATTTCTTCGCCAGAGGCGACGACGTTAATGCCAAGATCACCATCTCACTAGAAGATGCATTCAATGGAGCGAATAAATCCATCCGCCGTCCTGCGGGCGCAACTCAAACCGGCACCGTAAGTGTCAAGATTCCTGCCGGTATAGAGCCTGGTAAGAAAATCCGCTTAACCGGCCAGGGTAAAGCCGGTATGAACAATAATCCAGGAGATTTATATCTGGAAATCCAGATTGCTCCACATTCACTTTACCGGCTGGAAGGTAAGGATGTTTATCTGGATTTACCGATTACTCCGTGGGAAGCAGCATTGGGAGCCAAAATTACGGCGCCAACTTTAGCCGGGAAAATCAGTCTGAATATCCCGGAAGGTGCTCGAAGCGGGCAAAAAATGCGCTTGAAAGGTCGCGGTTTGCCCGGCAAAACAGCTGGAGATCAGTTTGTTGTCATGCAGATAATGACGCCTCCGGCAACCACTGCTGAAGCTAAAAAGATTTATAAACAAATGGCTGAGAAATTACCTTTTAACCCTCGTGAGAACATTGATAAAGCATTTTGAGGAAAACAAAATGATGAATAAGCTGAAATCTGCTGTTGTCTGGTTAGCTGGTATTACACTTTTAACACAAGTTGCTGTGGCGGCCCTGCCCTTTCCCTGGCTAAATGATGACAATCAGATGCCCACATTGGCACCCATGCTGGATCAATCCAAACCTGCCGTAGTCAATATTGCGACGCGTAGTGAAGTTCGCATTCAGGATAATCCATTATTAAACGATCCTTTTTTTCGGCGTTTCTTTAACTTACCCGAACAGCAGCAGCCACGGACTCGACAGGCCCAAAGCCTTGGCAGTGGTGTTATTGTCAACGCCAAAGAAGGTCTGGTGTTAACCAATAATCATGTGATTCAACGTGCTGATGAAATTACTGTTTCACTGAATGACGGGCGTAGCTTTCAGGCTGAAGTGGTCGGCAGTGATCCTGCTACTGATGTTGCCGTCATTCGTATTCCTGCGGAAAATCTCACTGCCTTGCCATTAGCCGACTCCGACATTTTGCGTGTGGGTGATTTTGTGGTGGCGATTGGTAATCCTTTCGGTTTAGGCCAGACCGTAACTTCCGGTATTGTCAGTGCATTGGGTCGCAGTGGACTGGGGCTCGAAGGCTATGAAAACTTTATTCAAACGGATGCCTCCATAAACCCGGGTAATTCAGGTGGAGCATTAGTTAATTTACGGGGTGAACTGGTTGGTATTAACACCGCTATCTTTTCGCCAGCTCAATCAGGAAATATTGGTATCGGGTTTGCCATTCCTAGCAATCTGGTGAAACAAATCACTGATCAGCTACTGGAACACGGAGAAGTTCGTCGAGCATATCTTGGCGTACAGATGCAAGACATTACACCCGAGCTAGCTCAGGCATTTGGCATTGAGGGAAATCGTGGTGGTGCCGTTGTAACCAATGTTATTCCGGACTCCGCCGCTGCAAAAGCTGGATTGAAAGTGGGCGATGTAGTGACAGCAGTTGATGGCGCTTCGCTGTTAAATGCCGATAACCTTCGTAATACCATTGGTTTGCTAATGGTCGGCCAAACTATCAAGCTGGATATCATTCGTGATGGTAAAGCCCGCACATTGACGGCAAAGGTGACCGAAGTCCAACGTGATACGGCACAAACACAAACCGGCGATGTACACCCGAAACTGCTTGGAGCAACGTTTGGTGATATAGATCAAAGTTCACCGGCTTACGGTAAAGTGCAGGGCATTATGCTTTATTCAGTAGAGCGTGGCAGCCCAGCCTGGGTATCAGGTTTACGCCGTAATGACATTGTGACATCCGTCAACCGTCAACCCGTTGCCAACCTTGAGCAGTTCAAAAAGATGGTCGCTAACCAGCCTGAATTACTGTTGAATATAGTGCGTGAAAATCAGGCCATGTTCTTATTATTGCGTTAACTGACATAGCGCGGAGCCAAGCTCCGCGCATTAACTCTTCTTTTCTACAAACCTAATTCACTTAATCCAGGATAATCATCCGGTCTTCGTCCTAACGGCCACAGGAGTTTTCTCTCGTCTTCTGTAATGGGCAGATCGTTAATGCTCGCATGTCGGGTTTGCATTAACCCATTTTTATCAAATTCCCAATTTTCGTTGCCGTAAGATCGATACCACTGCCCATTCTCATCATGCCACTCATAAGCAAATCTCACCGCAATCCGATTCTCGGTGTAAGCCCACAACTCTTTAACCAACCGATACTCCTGTTCGCGGTCCCATTTTTTGTGCAGAAAAGTTTTTATTTGTGCACGTCCCACCGGAAAATCTGAACGATTGCGCCAGTGGCTATCAACGGTATAGGCCAATGATACTTTTTCCGGGTCACGGCTATTCCAACCATCTTCGGCCATACGGACTTTTTGTTTGGCGGTTTCAGCATTAAACGGGGGAAACGGGGCTTTCTGTTCTGCTTGCTGCATTTTTATCTCCTGAGTTAAACATATACCGATTTGTCTACTTAAAGAATAGACAGATCAGTCTACCTCTGTCAAACTGTATTAAAAATATGAGAAACCACAGATGGATAAACGTCAGCAATTGATTCAAACCTCTTTTGGGTTGTTCTACCGCAACGGTATACATGCCGTGGGTATTAATCAGATTCTGCAGACAGCAGCCATTGCCAAGAAAACACTCTACAACCACTTTGCCAGCAAAGATGAATTGATTCAGGCTGTAGTCGAATACCGTGATGAAAATTTCTACAACTGGTTAGCGTCAAGACTGGAGCAGGTTAAACCTGGTTATGACGGCCTAAATGAATTGTTTAACGCTGTAGATGACTGGATAAACAACCGTGTCGAATTACTCACAGACTTTCATGGCTGCTTTTTTATTAATGCCTGTGCCGAGTTTAATGATCCACAACACCCGATTCATCAGCAATGTAAGCAACATAAAAAAAGAGTAAACAGCTTAATTGAAAGACAAATTCGAGCGCTTGGTATTACAGAGCCAGCGATCCAATACATCACTGAGTGCATTGCTCAGTTAAAGGAAGGGGCCATCGTAATGGCCCAGGTTCAAGGAGATTTAACGGCTGCACAAAAAGCTAAAGCGATGACATGGATCGTATTAGCCGCTTATCTTTCTTAAAACGATATCTTATTAATAAATCAGGTCTTACTGGTTTTCTGCATAGGTTATTGATTTTACATACTTTTACATTGATTGAACCAAACTTACAGAGAAAAGGCTTAGTCTGGTTTCCAGTGACAGGCCTTATAAAGTGAGGTAAACAAAATGTTAAATTCAAAAATGACAAAACCATCCATAATGTTGATGTTTACATTGTTCATTATTGGTTTTTCGGTAAATCAAGCAAAAGCAGATGTCAGAATAAATATAGGTTTAGGTTACCCCATTGGCTACGTTGACCATCGTCATCATGGTTATGTGGCGCAACACCATGCACCCCGCTACAGCTATAACAAACATCACTACCACCAGCCGAAAAAGTATTATTCAAAGCATAGGCAGTACTATTCAAAGCATAATAAGCATCATCCGAAAGCCTACCGTGGCCATGGTAAACACCGGGACCATTATCGATATGAATCTCGAGGCCATCAACGTGATTACGGGCATCGGAATCATCGCTACTACCGATAATCAGCATTCTCTCCAGACAGGGATGTCATTTTCTATTTTGCATAAAAAAGCCCCTTTCGGGGCTTTAGGATTTGTTTAAAAGCTGTATCGGACATTGGCGGCCACACTGCGCCGTTCACCGTAACCACAATCGAAACCTTCTCCACGACACCATGAAATAAACTCTTCATCAGTCAGATTTTTTGCATCAACAGTAAAGTCCCAATCACCTACAGCATAACCAATCATGGCGTCATATAAGGTTTCGGAAGGAATCTCAGGAGCGGCACCGCCTCCGACGACATCACCAATATAACGAATACCTGCACCGACACGCCAATGATTACCTAAGTAGAGTTTGTTCCACCATGACCCCGTTTTCTCAGCCAGAGCAGATAACCGATCTCCTGTATTATCGTTTTTGGCATTCAAATCCGTATAGGCAAATTGAGTTTCAAAGTTCTGCCACCGTTTGTTAATTTGCAGTTCCCAGCCATCAATAACTGCACCAACCTGCTCAACGCCACCGGGAGTCTGGCCCTGAACGATACGATTGGTTTCCGTAATATCGAAATAAGCCATTGTGACAGCCAGAGTTTTATCAGGAGAAAGATATTTAATACCGATTTCTTCCTGCTCACCCGTAGTTGGCTTTAAGGTATTGGCTGCAGAAGTGCCATCTGTGCCGAGGTTCATACTAAAAGCCTCAGCGTAACTAATGTAGGGTGATAAACCATTATCAAACCTGTACATAAGACCGATACGGCCAGTTGTTTCCTGCTCATCACTGGTGGTATTGGGTCCGGTTACAGCCAGTTTTCGATTTTTGGCGAAATCACGTCGTAAACCGGCAGATAAAACGACTTTACCAATCTCAATATGGTCGGCCAGGTATAAACCAACCTGTTGTATCTCATTATCATCACGATCTACAGGATTAGCTAAAGCTGCCGTATTTAAATTCCCATATTGAGGATCATAAAGATTAATGATTCCGCCACCGGTTGAATTAGAAATATAATTTTCTTCCTCCCATAACGCATCCTGTCTATCCCAGCCGATAACCAGGTTATGACGGGTTATACCAAGATCAAAAACACCTGAGAGGCGTGTATCCAGATTAAATATCCGAGTCTGGCGATCGGCCGTATGAATACTTCGCGCAATATTGCCTTCAGGAGAAACCACGCCTCCTACTTGTGCCCAATGCTCTCGCGTTTTGGTACTGGATTCTGTGTAACGAGCGGTTGTGGAGAATGACCAGCTATCATTAAATTTATGATCAAAAAAGAAGGTTAATTCTGTTTTCTCTCTGTCATATCTATCCCAGTCAGGTTCGCCAACAAAGGTTTCTGAACCGACATAACCAAAAGGTCCTCGATCAAGCGTACCGGTTTGGGGTAAAAACTGAGCAGAAACCTGACCTCTGGTTTCCTGACGATTTAGCAAGAAAGAAAACGTTGTATCTTCCGTTGGTTTCCAGGTAATTGATGGCGCAATCATGTAGCCATCATCTTCAACATGATCCACCTGAGTATCAGCATCCCGTTGTAGACCAACGACTCTATAAAGCAGTTTGCCATCATCTGTCGCAGGTCCAGTGACATCAAATGCAATTTGTTTACGGTTATGAGAACCATATTGTCCCCAGATCTCACCCTGTTGTTCAGCTTTAGGTAATTTAGAAACTGAATTAATCACGCCACCAAGATCACCTTGTCCATATAGCATTGAAGAAGGGCCTTTCAAAACCTCAATGCTTTCCAGTGCATAAACATTGGTTCTTACACTGTTATAAGAACCGTAAAGCTGTCTTAATCCATCAAGATAAAGTCCAGGTGAAATACCACGTACTTTGGCACTATCAATACGCGTATCAGCACCAAACGCTCCAGAGTAAACACCTGAAGTATATTGCAGAGCATCCTGGATATTTTTTGCGCCAGTATCTTTGATGAAATCATCATCAATAATGGACATGGAAAAAGGCTGATCCATGATCGGCACATTTAATTTTCCAACCACAGGCTCTTTTTCCAACTCGATATAACCTAAGCCATCACTGGTGGTTGATGTCACTTCAACCGTTGGCAAATCTAGCGATTTTTCCTCGGTTTCTTCAGCCATTGCAGGGTTTGCAAAGACAAACATCGCTAGAACGGCTGGTGCACAAAACAGTCGGTTTTTTTGAACGGGTGGATACATTACGAATTCCCAGTTTACTTAAAGTTAAGCTAAGTGATAGTGATTTAGATTTGCATAATGTAGAGAAGTGTAACCGCTGTGTCAATTTTGCTTTATGTCGGGGAGAATTTGAGAGGCTTACTTAATGTAAGTAACTTTAATAGCCACTATTCTTATAATTACCAAAGTCAAAAGTGACAATTGCCAGCAGATAATGCAAGCTTATCGCTATCAAAGAATAAGTCACCTCAAATAAAAACCATCTTAGGAAAATGCTTATGAAAGGCAGCCAGAAAGTCATCGATTTACTGAATACCCTACTCGCTGGTGAACTCACCGCAATGGACCAATATTTTATCCACTCCAGAATGTATGAAGACTGGGGCCTGACACGACTCTACAACCGTATTTCGCACGAAATGCAGGATGAAACAGACCATGCCGATCAGATGATTAAACGCATCCTGTTTCTGGAAGGCATGCCGGATCTGGCCCACCGTGAACCATTACATGTCGGCCACACCGTACCGGAAATGTTGCAATATGACTTGAATTTGGAATACGCAGTAGTCAAAAATCTGCGTGAAGGCATTGCTCTGTGTGAAAAAGAAAACGACTATGAAACTCGCCAGATGTTGCTGAAACAACTGGAAGACACCGAGCTGGATCATACCCACTGGCTGGAACAACAACTGGGTTTGATCGATAAAATGGGTCTGAGAAATTATCAACAAGCCATGACCTTAGCCGAAGCCTGAATAAGTTTAACGCTAACTGATTAAAGCGTATCCCAATAAGGTTTTTCTTCTCCAAAAAAACGGGTCATTTCATCCAGAAAATACCTGACTTTGGAGGATTTCATTCGATTCGCCGGATACAAAGCATATATTTTCTGTGGTTCGGCTTTTTCTGATGCCTCCCAAGATTGCAGTAAAGGCAACAATGCACCGGACCGCAGCGACTCACTGACCAGCCATTGCGGGAACAAGATAATTCCTTGCCCGGCAACCGCTGCCTGGACCAGAATATCGGCGTTATTACTGTATAAATTTCCAGTGACTTCAACACTTTCAAATGTTGATTCAGCCTGAGCTTTGAAAAACCAGCTTCGTCGTCCCATACTGCCTTTATAAACCAGACAATTATGCTCAATCAGACGCTTTGGTTCTGACAAGTCAGGCATTGAAGCTATATAGTCTGGCGCGGCACACAACACATATTTTTCATTGGCAATTGTTTTATAGTTCAAACTGGAATCGGCCATCCCGCCAATACGGATCACAACATCCACACCCTCGATGATCGGATCAATATAACTATCGGTTAATACCAGCTCAATATTGATGTCTTTATATTGCTGCTGAAACTGGTGGAGTAATTTGGCTAGATGCAATCGACCGAAAGACACTGGGGCATTAATTTTTAGATTGCCTTGGGGTACCAAAGCACTGCCCATTGCCAGCTCGGTTGCCAGTTCAATACTAATCAGCGCTTCTCTAATCTCAGCAAAATAGATCTCGCACACTTCGGTCAGTTTGACCGCCCGGGTATGCCGATAAAATAAACGCTGACCCAGCGTTTTTTCGAGTCCAGCGATATAACGCGAAACGGATGAGGGGGGCAAATCCAATACTCTTGAAGCGGCGACAAAACTGCCAGCCTGTGCCACAGCCACAAATACTTTCAAGACATTCATGCTCATATTGCAATTATCTATTGTTATTGACGTTATTGATTCAATTTAAGCATCAATAGACAATCACCACAACTTTTACTCAGGAAACGTCATCCGTGCAGATCATTATTTATCTATTGGTATTCATCGCCGGGATGGGTCTGTCCATTGAAGCCGGATTGCTGGGACCATTGGGTATGCAAGTTGGACATCTTGCGGCCACCCTATCCATCTTTATGATTGGCTCAATCATCCTGTCATTGATCCTGATCTTTTTTGTCAGAGCCGATCTCAACAAGCTGTTTAATCAACCCAAATGGTTATTAACCGGTGGCATATTAGGGCCGTTGTATGTAGTTTTTCTCACCATCGGCACCCCAATTGTTGGTCTCGGCGTCACCATGACCAGCGTGTTACTCGGACAAATCGGCATGAGTCTGGTGATTGACCACTACGGTCTGCTCGGCTCGGTAAAACGATCCATTGATCCTTATCGCATCATGGCTATCGTCATGATCCTCTCCGCCCTTTGGTTATTGAGCTAGGAATACACCATGACATTCACCTTAACCATCTTAATGCTCGCCCTCGGCGGCATTGCCTTATCAGTGCAATCCTCGATCAACGGCAATCTTGGCGATAAAGTCGGCGTGATCGCCAGCTCATGGCTAACGTTTATCGTCGGCTTTGCGATAACCTTTCTGCTGTTTTTCTTTTTTGAAACCCAACATGAACAAACCCTATTCACCGCGCCAAAATGGCAACTCAGTGGCGCGTTATTCGGCGTGGTGTATATGGTCGTTGTCGTCTTCGCAGTGCCAAGAATCGGTATCGCCGGTACCACCGTTTCGGTCATCTCCGGTCAATTGATGATGAGCTTGTTGATTGATCACTTTAGCTGGCTCAATAATGCCGTGATTCCATTGGATGCAGAACGTTATTTAGCAGCTATATTATTGATTGGCGCGATAGCCATGATTTATTTGAGTAATAAAAGACGTGAAGCAGCGCTTCTATTAAGTGAACAGTAGATAAATTAAAAACGAATGGTTTGTTATAAATATTAGAACTCATTAGGTAGGTTGTCGTAAGCCTGCTGAGCTTTTAGTACATGCTCAATATTGCCCTCTGACCAATTTTTAATGCCATCTAACAAATCGATCAAAGTTTGCCCAAGTGGTGTTAATGAATACTCCACTTTGGGCGGAACGGTCGGATAGACTTTGCGGTTGACCAAGCCATCGCGCTCCAGACCTCGCAGAGTTTGAGTTAGCATTTTCTGAGAAACACCATCCAGCTCACGACGTAATTGCCCGAACCGTTTTGTCTCTTCAGCCAATGCCCCTACGGTCAATACCGTCCACTTGTCAGCAATACGATTCAACACCAAACGGGTCGGACAGTGTTGATTATAAACATTCCATTCAATCATAAGCTACTGTTTCTATTTATTAGTTACTTTTAGGTATGTATAGCACTTTAAAGTGCCTTCTTGCGGAAAGATACTGTCACTCATAGTATGACCCCTGCAGATTAAATGCAACTCAAAGGAAAACAATATGAAACGTTATTTTTTAAACCTCATCACCTTTACAGCATTATTTTTTAGTGGAGCACATGCAATGGCTGATCAAAATACACATCCAAACTTAAACTTACTGAGCAATTTCGCTGGCGAAGTCTTTGTGAATAAAGACTTATCCAACCTGGATAGCTACATGAAAAAAGACTACATCCAGCACAACCCAGCTGTTGCACAAGGAAGCGAAGGGTTTAAAGCCTTTTTTGCAAACTGGTTTGCTGCTATCCCCGACTTCAACTATGAACTGAAAAACATCATCGCCAACGATGAATTCGTTTGGGTTTACGGTACTTATTCAGGTACCCATGAAAATGAATGGTTAGGCATTCCAGCCACTCAAGCCGAGTATAAGTTTGATGCGATTGATATCTTTAGAATAGAAGATGGCAAATTAGCCGAACATTGGGATGTGATGGATTTGCATACTTTGTTTACGCAGTTACAAGCTAAGTAGTGATCATTGAAAAAGCAGAGCTTCGGCTCTGCTTTTTTGCCTAAGTAATTCATAACTTTATATCTTTTAATTCCAGTTATTTACTATTTCATTTCTCAGGTTCGACTTAATGTCGAGTCAGGGGAATGCGTGCCCATTCCCCTAACAACCCCAGGGCACCCCTTGTGTTGGCCTGCGGCTTCACTGCGTTGCTCACTTTGTCTGGCGTCCGGCCAAAACTCGCTGCGCTCAAACACTGACCGTCCGTCATCCAGACAAAGCTGCGCTACTCGTCAACACAAAAGGGGATTTAGGGAGTGGCTGTAAGTTTGGCTTATGAAATGAATGTTGGGCTTCGCAAGCTCAGCGCCAACCTACCGACCGTATTTAATCCCGTCTATTGCCGCCAAAAATTGGCCTTGTTTTATGGATCAAGTGGTCGAGTGTTTGAGCGCAGCGAGTTTTCGACCACGCCATAAAACAAGGCTAATTTTTGGAATCAAGGCAATATCGGGTGCCCTTTTCTTTGGTTCGTTTCTTTTGGGCAAACAAAAGAAATGAACTCGGGCTTTAGTCCGAAATTGCTAAGTTGGAGATGAAGGACCGAATGTAACCTCTGTAATTGAATTAATCTGTTACCGATGTATATGAATTAAGATATTGAATTTAACGTTGGGTCTCGTTCCTCAGCCCTACCTACCGTGCAAATTTATTAACGATATGATGCTTTGGAACGTTTTATAGGAATTACATCAAGGCCATTTTCGCCAAGCAGGATTGATAAATCATAGTCAGATACTTCACTTCTTGGCCCTAAAATTATTTCAGAAAATATATCTTCTGGCTTAGCTCCAAAAAAGTCATACTCAAAATATGTTACTAATCTTTTTCCATTTGAAATTCTATACCTGGGTTCTGAAATACTTTGGTCAATTCTAGAGCTAGTTATCTCATGATTTCCCGTTATAAATGGACGATGAATTATTCTCCATTCCTGTTCTTCGTAAAACGCTTCATTTTTAAACAAAGATACGATTCCCGATAGATTTGAAGCTATCAAAGACATTTCCATGTGTGCTTCTGAATCTAATTCTTTATACTGGAAAAGCTTACCTAATAGGCTATCAATAATTTCATTTTGCGTTGTTTCTTGATAAATAACTTTGTGAAGGCTCAAACTATCTTTAGGGATTATTGAATTTATTGGTAAGCGATTAGATGCTGGCAAAGCTTCCTTTTTTAAACCAATAGAAACACCATCACCATTACTCGCATATGCTCTCCACTGACTTAATAGATCCGATGTTTCTGATAATGAACATATATATGGAACTCCAACACTGAGTTCAATTAATTGCCAGCAAAGCTGCGCTCTGTCGTCCGAACACTTACCATTATATTCAACTAATTTTTCATGGATTTTCGATAACGCCCACTTAATTTCTTGATGATCATTTAAATTGTAAGCGCCAGTAAGCCATAATTTCTTATTCTGAATTATGCCCAATAAAGCATTGAGATCCGTGTAGTGATAAAGCGTTTGCATCATTAATTGTGCTTTTTCTTAACCGGCCTAACCCACCCCTTAACCGTCTTCTGCTCCGACTTAGTCAACGTTAACGCATCTCCAGGTACGGTTTTCCGAATCGTCGACCCCGCCCCAATCGTCGCGCCATCCTCAACAGTAACCGGTGCCACCAACTGCGTATCAGAACCAACAAACACCCGATCCCCAATCACCGTACGATGTTTATTCGCCCCATCATAGTTACAGGTAATCGTGCCCGCACCGATATTCACATCTGCCCCCATATCAGTATCACCGATATAACTGAGGTGGTTGATCTTCGAACCCAGGCCAATATTGGCATTTTTAACTTCTACGAAGTTACCCACTTTGGCTTTAGCAGCTAGCTTGGTTCCGGGACGTAACCTGGCAAAAGGCCCTACCGAACAGTTAGTACCCACTTCAGCATTTTCAATAATACTGTTAGGCAGGATTTCTGCCCCTTCATGGATTTCGCTATTGATAATGATGCAGTGGGCACCAATGCTGACGTTGTCTGCAATGGTGTTATTGCCTTCAAAAATGACGTTGATATCGATGGTGATATCCTGTCCTGCTGTGATGTCACCACGGATATCAACTCTTGCCGGATCACGAAAGGTCACACCTGACATCATCAAGTCTGTGGCTCTAAGTTGCTGGTAATAGCTTTCTACCTCAGCCAGCTGCACGCGGTTATTGATCCCCGCCACTTCCATTTCATCTTCACAGTTGACCGAGTTAATTTCGATGCCTTGATCGACTGCCTTGGCAATCAGGTCGGTGAGGTAATATTCGCCCTGGGCATTGTTGTTATCCAGCTGTGATAAAGCTTGTGTCAGCCATTTAGCCGGAATGCACATAATGCCGGTATTGATTTCGTTGATCAGTTTGGTGTCTTCATCGGCATCTTTTTCTTCGGTGATGCACAGTATATTGTCATCATAGTCACGAACAATACGGCCATAGCCTGTGGGATCCTCCAATATTGTGGTGAGGACTTTGAGGCTGTTGTTATCGCCTGATTCAATCAAATCCTGCAGGGTTTCGACGGTGATTAATGGTACATCTCCATACAATACCAAGACCTGTTCACTATTCTGAAAACTGGCTTTTGCCTGTTCAACAGCATGACCGGTGCCTTTTTGTTCATTTTGCATTATGGTGTTGATTTGCTGGTTTTGCAGGTATGGCATCACCTCATCAGCGCCACTGCCACATACTACGGCTAACTGGCTGGGAGAAAGCTGCTTGGCGGTATCGATAACATGTTGCAGCATAGGTTTGCCCGCAAGGGTGTGCATCACCTTTGGCTTGGCGGATTTCATGCGGGTGCCTTTACCGGCAGCGAGAATAATAATAGCCAGAGACATAATGGATTCCTTGTAACAGCTCTGTAGTGTAGCAAAGACCTGCAAACAAAAAAGGCCGTCCGAAGACAGCCTTTTCTGGGTCATCACTTTCGTGATTAATGCTTACGTGTTTTACGGGCTCTTTCAATGGCACGTAATTGCGCCATCGCTTCTGCCAGTTGTGCCTGAGCTTCTGCATAATCCATTTTCGCAGATTTATCACTAAGCGCTTTTTCGGCAGATGCTTTGGCTTCCAAAGCAGCGGCCTCATTAACGTCATTAGCACGCAGTGCAGTATCAGCCAGAATGGTGACGATGTGTGGCTGAACTTCTAAGATGCCACCGGAAATATAAAACTGCTCTTCCTTACCGTCTTTCAGTAAACGCACTTCACCCGCTTTTAAACGTGTCAGCAATGGAGCGTGACGTGGATAAATACCCACCTCACCCTCTTGTGCCGAGGCGATTACTGCTTCTACCAATCCAGAATAAATGGATTCTTCAGCACTTACGATGTCAACATGAATTGTCATAGCCATCAGCTACCTCCCAAGAGATTAGTACTTTTTGGCTTTTTCAATCGCTTCGTCAATGGTGCCAACCATGTAGAACGCTTGTTCAGGCAGTGAATCATACTCACCATCCAGAATGCCACGGAAACCAGCCAGAGTATCTTTCAGTGAAACGTATTTACCCGGTGCACCGGTGAATACTTCAGCAACGAAGAATGGCTGTGACATGAAACGCTGAATTTTACGAGCGCGTGATACAGACAGTTTGTCTTCTTCAGACAATTCATCCATACCCAGGATCGCGATGATATCTTTCAGTTCTTTATAACGTTGCAGCGTGTTTTGAACACCACGGGCAATATCATAATGATCGTTACCAACAACCAATGGATCCAGCTGACGTGACGTTGAATCTAACGGGTCAATCGCAGGGTAAATACCCAATTCAGCAATTGAACGTGACAGTACAACCGTTGCATCCAAATGCGCGAAGGTGGTTGCTGGTGATGGATCAGTCAAATCATCCGCAGGTACGTATACCGCCTGGATAGACGTGATAGAACCGGTCTTGGTTGAAGTGATACGTTCTTGCAGAACACCCATTTCTTCCGCCAGAGTCGGCTGGTAACCTACCGCTGAAGGCATACGACCCAGCAGTGCTGATACTTCGGTACCGGCCAATGTGTAACGGTAAATGTTATCGACGAAGAACAGGACGTCACGACCTTCATCACGGAAGAACTCCGCCATGGTCAAACCAGTCAACGCAACACGCAGACGGTTACCTGGTGGCTCATTCATCTGACCGTAAACCAACGATACTTTATCGATAACGTTTGAATCAGTCATTTCGTGATAGAAGTCATTACCTTCACGAGTACGCTCACCGACACCAGCAAAGACCGAGAAACCACTGTGCTCGATCGCGATGTTACGAATCAATTCCATCATGTTGACGGTTTTACCAACACCAGCACCACCAAACAGGCCAACTTTACCGCCTTTAGCGAACGGGCAAATCAGGTCAATGACCTTGATACCGGTTTCCAATAATTCGTTACTGGCTGACAATTCATCAAATGCAGGAGCTTTACGGTGGATACCCCAACGCTCTTCTTCACCGATGTCGCCTTTCTCGTCGATTGGGTTACCCAATACGTCCATGATACGGCCCAGTGTTTTCTGACCGACTGGAACGCTAATCGCTTTACCAGTGTTGCTTACAGCCAGGCTGCGTTTCAGACCATCAGTAGTACCCATGGCGATTGCACGAACAACACCATCACCTAACTGTTGTTGTACTTCCAGGGTCAAACCGACTTCTTCAACCATTAAGGCATCGTAGACTTTTGGCAGACTGTCGCGGGGAAATTCCACGTCAACGACCGCACCGATAATTTGTACAATCTTTCCAGAGCTCATCTTGCTTCCTCTTTCAAATAAGTTCGGGCTGCTCAGCCCTTTTAATTCAGTTAGACCGCAGCGGCACCCGCAACAATCTCAGAGATTTCCTGTGTAATCGCAGCCTGGCGAGCTTTGTTGTAAACCAGTTGCAGGTCATCAATAAGATCGCCGGCATTGTCAGACGCATTTTTCATCGCAATCATGCGAGATGCTTGTTCAGAAGCAATGTTTTCAACAACGCCTTGATAAACCACTGACTCGATGTAACGGACCAGCAAATCATCCAAAACTTCTTTTGCATCCGGCTCGTAAATATAATCCCAGTGATGAGACATTTCTTCGCTTGGCGCACCCGGAGTCGCAGGTAACAGTCGAATAAACGTGTCTTCCTGCGTCATGGTGTTCACAAACTGATTATAAACAAGGTACAGACTATCGATATGACCTGATTCATAAGCATCCAACATAACCTTGATGCTACCAATCAACTCATGAGCGCGTGGTGCATCACCTAACTGGGTGACTTGCGCGACCATGTTCACTGGCAAGCGGCTGAAAAATGTTGAGGCTTTTTGACCAATTGCACAGATATCAACCTGCAAACCTTTATCAGACTTGGATTTGATTTCGTGCAGCACTTCCTTGAACAGATTATTGTTCAAGCCACCGCACAAACCACGATCCGAAGAAACCACGATATAACCAACTCGTTGCTTCTCTTCACGATCCTGCAGATATGGATGTCTGTATTCCGGATTGGCGAAGGCCAAATGCTGAATAACATTCAAAATCTTGTCAGCATAAGGACGTGTTGCCGCCATGCGTTCTTGAGCCTTACGCATTTTACTGGCAGCCACCATCTCCATCGCAGAAGTAATCTTCTGCGTGCTTTTGATGCTTGCTATCTGTGTGCGTATCTCTTTACCGCTAGCCATGAATTATGCCTCGCTTACCAGCTGCCGTTGGCTTTGAATTTTTCAATGGCGCTGCGCATTTGGCCAGCGATATTGTCATCAAAATTACCAGTGGTGTTGATGGTGTCCATTAGATCAGCATGCTGTGAACGCATGGTTGACAGCAGTGATGCTTCAAATGAACCGACTTTACTGACGTCAACATCATCCAGGAAGCCTTCATTGGCCGAGAACAATGAAATGGCCATTTCAGCAGTAGATAATGGTTGATATTGTTTTTGCTTCATCAACTCGGTAACACGTTGACCACGGCTGATTTGTGCACGAGTTGCTTCATCAAGATCAGAGGCAAATTGAGCAAATGCAGCCAATTCACGATACTGAGCCAAGTCAAGACGTACACCACCACCCAGTTTCTTGATGATCTTGGTTTGGGCTGCACCACCGACACGAGATACAGATAAACCGGCATTAATGGCAGGACGGATACCCGCATTAAACAAGTCAGTTTCCAGGAAGATCTGACCATCAGTAATCGAAATTACATTGGTAGGTATGAAGGCAGATACGTCACCAGCTTGGGTTTCGATAATTGGCAATGCCGTTAATGAACCTGTTTTGCCTTTCACTTCGCCGTTAGTAATTTTTTCTACATAGTCTTCATTTACACGCGCTGCACGTTCCAGCAAACGGGAGTGAAGATAGAAAACATCACCAGGATAAGCTTCACGGCCGGGTGGACGACGTAACAACAAGGATACTTGACGATAAGCCCAGGCTTGTTTGGTTAAATCATCATAAATTATCAGCGCATCTTCACCTTTATCACGGAAGTATTCGCCCATGGTGCAGCCGGAGTATGGGGCAATAAACTGCAAAGCAGCAGAATCAGAAGCAGAAGCCGCTACGATGATGGTGTGACCCAAAGCATCATGCTCTTCAAGCTTGCGAACCACGTTGGCTATAGAAGAGGCTTTTTGACCAATCGCTACGTAGATACATTTAACGCCTGTATTTTTTTGATTGATGATGGCATCAATCGCGATAGCGGTTTTACCTGTTTGACGGTCACCGATAATTAACTCACGTTGACCACGACCGACAGGAATCATCGCATCGATGGATTTCAGACCAGTTGGTAATGGTTGATCAACTGATTTACGCGCGATAACGCCTGGCGCTACTTTCTCAATTGGAGAAGAGCCACTGGCTTGAATGTCGCCTTTGCCGTCAATTGGTTTACCCAGTGAGTCAACAACACGTCCCAACAGGCCTTCACCTACTGGAACTTCCAGAATACGACCAGTACATTTGACTTTGTCGCCTTCAGAAATATGTTGGTAAGCACCCAAAACTACGGCACCGACTGAGTCACGCTCCAGGTTAAGAGCCATACCGAAAGTGTTGCCTGGAAACTCAAGCATTTCCCCGGACATGACATCGGCAAGACCATGAATACGCACAATACCATCGGTCACACCGACTACGGTGCCTTCTGTTCGTGCTTCAGTAGCCCCGTCAAAGCTTTCAATTCGCTTTTTAATCAGGTCACTGATTTCTGCTGAATTCAGTTGCATCTCTGTTTCCTCTTTACGGGCCGCTTAGCTTATCGCGCTGGCCAGTCTGTTCAATTTACCTAAGGCAGATCCATCGATTACCAGATCGCCTGCCCGAATGATTGCGCCGCCCAGCAGACTTTCGTCTACGCTTTCGCTGAGGGTAATTTCTTTACCCAGACGTTTTTTAAGTGCAGCGGCAATCTTACTTTTTTGTTCATCTGTCAACGGCCGTGCGGTTATCACATCGGCTGACAGCATTTGTTCCGCATCGGCGCGTAACTGTTCATAAAGCTCTGCAATTTCCGGCAACAGCAGCAGTCGATTGTTTTCTGCCAAAAGCAGCAGAAAACTACGAGCATCTGTACTGAGCTCACCAGTGATATCGGCAAGCAGATTGACTGCCTGCTCATCACTAACCGCAGGGCTCACCAGAATGGCTTGCACTTCGTCAGTAGCAGCGCATTGCGCCAGTACATTGAGAAGCTCAGACCACGCCTGCATGTCACCTTTTTCTTGTGCAATCGCAAATACGGCTGATGCGTAGGGGCGAGCGATGGTTATTGATTCTGCCATCCTATGATTCCTCTAGATTTGGCTGACCAACTCATCGAGCAGGTCGGTGTGGGCTTTGTCATCAATCTCACGACTAAGGATTTTGCCAGCACCTGCCAGTGCAACTGTAGCTACTTGAGCTCTCAGTTCATCACGGGCGCGGTTCGCTTCCTGCTCAATTTCTGCACGGGCAGAAGTGAGAATTCGCTCACCTTCAGTACGCGCAGTGCCTTTGGCTTCATCGACAATTTCGTTACCGCGGCGTTGAGCCTGAGAAACGATTTCGCTTGCCTGATCTTTTGCTTCATGAATTACCTGTTGGGCACGTTTTTCTGCCAACTCTTGTTCATGACGACCACGTTCTGCCGCAGCCAGACCATCAGCGATTTTCTTTTTGCGTTCTTCCAACGCCTGCATGATAGGCGGCCAGACGTACTTCATGCAGAATGCGACGAAAATCGCAAAGGCAATTAGCTGGCCTATCAAGGTTGCATTGATATTCATGCCTGTACCTCTTGTTTATCGCTATTGGGAGTTGAGTTAATAATCTTAACCAGCTACCGCGAACAGTACATACATTGCCAAACCAACAGCGATCATTGGTACCGCGTCAACCAGACCCGCAACCAGGAAGAACTGTGTACGCAACATTGGCACCAATTCAGGTTGGCGAGCTGCAGCTTCCAGGAAGCGACCACCCAACAGACCCACACCAATTGCCGCACCCAGAGCACCCAAGCCGATCATCAGTGCACCAGCAATATAAACTAAACCCATATCCATTTTTCTCTCCTACAAACGTCTAAAGACTAAAAAAATAAAGTTACAACTCAATCAAACTCAATGATGTTCCTGATGCGCCATATCCATATATACCGTGGTCAGCACCATAAAGATGAATGCCTGCAAGGTAATAATAAGAATGTGGAAAATCGCCCAGCCAACCTGTAACAGGCCAGCAAAAGAACCTAGAACCAGACCGGCACCGTACATGGTAGCGATCAAAATGAACACCATCTCACCTGCATACATGTTGCCGAACAACCGTAATGCCAGTGAAAATGGTTTTGCAATCAAAGTAACTGTTTCAAGCACAAAGTTGATAGGCAGTGCCCACTTGCCAAACGGCTGCAAGGTCAATTCGCCAATGAAACCACCGACGCCTTTGACTTTGAAGCTGTAATACAACATGAGTAAGAAAACGAATAATGCCATGCCGAGAGTGGCATTGGGATCGGTTGTTGGGACGATTTTGAAGAAGACATCGTGAGGGTCAACACCGAATATGGCTGATGCGCCGTGCGCAACGGCTAAGGGAACAAGATCAACCGGGATTAAATCCATCAGGTTCATCAGGAAAATCCAGACGAAGATGGTTAATGCCATAGGGGCGACAAGCGTATTTTTGCCACCGCTGAAAGAACCACGAACCGAATCATCTATAAATTCAATGATCCATTCTGCGAAATTCTGTGTGTTTGTTGGAACCCCGGCGGAGATTTTCTTGGCAACGCTGCGGAAGAACCACATCATCAAACCGCCAAGTAGAATCGACATAAACATGGTGTCGACATTGATAGACCAGAATCCCATTTGCGCTGCTTCGCCAGAAGACATTGCAAAACCATAATCACCTGTTGGAGCCCAAACGCCTGGTTCTAACTCTTCCTGTTTCTGACCAAAGGTCAGATTCTGAAGGTGATGCTTGATGTATCCTGAAGTTGTTAATTCTTCCGCCATGTTTGTCTCAAGCCTGTTTCATATTTCCAAACAATAAAACCACTTGTATCGCGACGAAGCCGAGTAAGAGCGGTAACGCAGTAAATTCAAACACTGCGAAGCCAACCACAAACATGACTAAGGTAAAAACCCATCGTTCTGCAATACACCTGTATACGCCACCGAGATTTTTTGCCGGATTGGCACCAGCCTTCGTGACTGTTCTCAGTAAATGCCATTTCAGCAACAGCGTGTTAACCACACTGATCATGCCCCCAAAGCATGCGGCTATGGCGACATCCTTGCCATGTAACCATGAGGCACAAGCCACAATAATAAACAACGCTATAAACTGTGTTTTTAGCAGCTGATTTACGGGCCTAACTCTGGTTAGTTGCTCCATTTTTATCCGCTGGATCTTAAGTTTTGCCTTAAGCAAATCAGGGAATTATATAGACCTACCCTTCGCATGGTCAACGACTATCTCGCTTAATTTATTAAGACAGATGAAAATTGCAGATTTATGAATCGCTGTAATGTTATTTTATTCTTTATGAAAGAATCCATTTTGGATTCTGTTTTTGAGCGCTTCTGACTGGGATATTCTCCCGATAAAAATAGTAATTTAACCCAAGGTGTTTTCAACCAGTGCAACTGACCCTAATTCGAGGGATTTAGGTTGCAGATCAAATTTAATACAATGTGCCTGATATAAATCTTCAAGTTCCGCCTCTCCCATAAGATTACCGGGCTCGTCGCGGTAACTGATATTGCCGGTTACAGCGGCTCCCTGCCATTTGCGTTCTAACTGCTGGCGTTCAGGTTGTTGTTTGAACCAGGCTATAAACTCATTGGCTTTTGCCAACAATCGATAACTTGATCCCCACGCATTCACTGCCATCGTGTAGTAATAAGGCTGAGGTGCAATATTTCCTGGAATAATTTCAATCTTGCCATACCAAGGACTGGCAGGGTTTTCACTCGCCCAAAAGTAAATCGGCAGATCGACACCAAAAGCATCTACTACGCCATCAGCTAGACAATTATGGATTCGTGTCTGATCGGAATAGGCAATCAGATTATCCAGCCTAATTGCCCCACCGGTTTTGTTTTCATTACTGCTCCAGCGTATGCCACGTTCTTCAAGCACTTGAAATGCCGCTGGATCATTGATGATGCCAACTACTTTGCCATCCAGATCTTCAAGCCGGTTGATGTTGTTGTCATTTTTCCTACGGGCCAGCACCCAATGCAGGTAGGTATAGGCCTCAGAATAGGCAACACTGTCGTATTCATCAGATGGGGGTAATGCGCTGATTACAATGTCTGCTGGAGGTTCACCATACTTTTTCCCTGCCGTAAGTAGTTCGGTACACATATCCCATGGCGCTTCGATAAATTCACATTCGACACCGAGAAAACGGGCAAATGCATTGGCGTAATCCACATCCAGGCCTTTTAGTGGCTCACCGAGTTTTTCACGGAATGACAGGCCGACAAAATTCGGCTCAATCGCTACTCTCAGTTTACCCCGCTGCAAAATATCGTCGAGCTGATCATGCGATGCATCTGGCACCAGATAGAGTTTTTTCAGTGTGTTATCCATGGCTCTAACGGCTGAATCGATCTCGGCAGTCTGAATATCAATTTTCTCCAGACCGCTGGACATATCTTCAACTACATCGTTGATGATTTTGTTCTTGCCTTGTATGCGCTGCATAACACCATTACTTAAATCTAGCGTTTCAAAAATCACCGCGGTGTTTTCCATAACGGCTCTCAGCTGCTCGCTGATAGATTGAAACAATTCGGTCAGCTGCCCAGTGGCCGATTGGATAACTTCTACAAAGCTATTCAATCTTTGGGTATTGGTTTCACGGATCTGCTCCAGTTCAGTGTTGACCTCTGTAAAGTCCAGCTGTTTGGCGGCTTGCTGCGCCTGCTCCATGGTCACCGCAGCCAATCTTCGAACTTCATCAGCCACGACCGCAAATCCTCGGCCGTGCTCCCCGGCACGGGCTGCTTCAATAGCTGCATTGAGCGCTAGCATATTTACACCACGACCAATTTCCAGAATGCCATCCAGTACTTCCGTGACACTATTGGATTTTTCGTTCAGGGTAAGGGAAATGTCTTTCATAGCCTGCCCGACAGCACTATTTACATCCTTCACTTCCACATCTATCTGAGCCTGCAACGCGCCAACTGTTGAGTTAGAACTGTTCAGATAATCATTGGCCTGCTTAAGTTCACTATCGAGCTTGTCGGTGCGTTGACCGATTTCTGATAAAAAATTTTCCTGTACTTCAAGTGCACGAAAAATCTGCCGGGAAAGCTGGGCAGTCTGACTGCTCACCAACTGCAATGAACGATAAAGGCGTTTTTCAGCTTCAGAAAACTGCGGTGGTGAGGTCTCTTCATCCTGCACCAAAGTATTCTGTATTGGAGCCTCATTAAATTCCGAGGAATTAAATATTCTGTTCAACAATTTCATTGCTGATCCCATAACGGTCAATTGACCAGGACTATGCAATTGTCAGTCCAGCCGATAACGATTTCTAGGGGACCACGAAAAATGCTTTTAAAACGGGTGTTTATCTAGAATCTAACTAAAAATGACTTAACGATATTTTGCAGCGAAGTAAACAAAGTTGCACCACAGTGAAACACTCTTTCACTACTTGCGTGCATCCTGAGTTGACAGGATGCTGTTATACATTCGTTTAAACGCCTATATGTTTGATTAAGCGCTTCAGTTCATCAACATTGGAATAATCGAAAACCAGTTTTCCTTTGCCATTTGCTCGGTGCTTGATGCTAAAGCCTTTACCCAGTTTGTCGGCAAGACGTTGTTCAAGTCGCTCGATTTCTTCCTGTGATGGTTGAGGCACTTCCTGTTTATCGGAAGAGGATGGCTTTAACAGACGACGAATAAGCTGTTCTGTCTCACGAACTGACAGCCCTTTTTCAACAATCTGCAAAGCAGCTTCTGACTGAGTTTCACCTTCTAACGCCAATAAAGTCCGGGCATGACCCATTTCCAGATCGCAGTTTTCCAGTAACTTTTTCACGTCATCATTGAGATTACGCAGACGCAGTAAATTGGTGATGGTAGCGCGGGATTTCCCCACCGCCTCAGCCGTTTGCTGATGGGTTAATTCAAATTCTTCTCGTAGTCGATGCAAGGCATTGGCTTCTTCCATCGGGTTCAGATTTTCGCGTTGAATGTTCTCAATCAATGCCATCGCGATCGCATTGCGATCCGATACGTCTTTGATTAATACCGGAACACTTTCCAGGCCAGCCAGCTTGGAAGCCCGCCAGCGGCGTTCCCCGGCAATGATTTCGTAATGTCCGCCGTCAATCGGTCTGACCACAATCGGCTGTACCAGACCTTGAGAACGGATGGAATCGGCAAGCTCTTCCAATGACTCCTGAGACATGTCCATGCGTGGCTGATATTTGCCGGGCTGAATCATGTCCAGCGGAAAATGTTGCAAGCTGTCATTCAGGCTGTTTTCGTCCTGATTGACGTCACCTAACAGTGCATCCAGTCCTCTGCCTAATCCTCTTTTTTTACTTACCATATTTAGGAATACCTGTGTGTTAGCTTGCCGTTGTCGCTTTTTTATCACGTCGCATCAATTCACTGGCTAAAGCCATATAGGCGATTGAGCCACGCGAAGTTCGATCATAATTTAACACAGGCAGACCATGGCTGGGCGCTTCGGCTAAGCGAACATTACGCGGAATTATCGAATGAAAGACTTTACCCTGAAAATGACTAATCAACTGACGTGATACCTGATTGGCCAGATTATTACGCGCATCAAACATGGTGCGCACCATGCCGGTCACTTCTAATGCAGGATTGGCACGCTGCTTTACCCGTTCGATAGTTCGCAACAACGAGGTCAGTCCTTCCAGCGCATAGTATTCACATTGAATCGGGATCAACACCCCTTTCGAGGCTACCAAGGCGTTAACCGTTAACATACTCAAAGAAGGCGGGCAGTCGATCAGGATGAAATCGTATTTTTCCTTGCTGGATTCCAACGCCAATCTAAGGCGGTGTTCACGAAGTTTAATTTCCAGCAACTGGACTTCTGCTGCGGTCAAATCGGTATTGGTCGGCATCACATCAAAGCCCAAACCTTCCGGGCGGATGATCGCATCAATGGCCTTGGCTTCAGCCATAATGACATCATAACTACTGATTTCGATCGCATCTTTGTCGATGCCACAACCGGTGGTCGCATTACCCTGCGGATCTAAATCTATCATTAATACTTTCTTGCCAGAGTCAGCAAGTGAAGCAGCCAGATTGACTGTGGTGGTCGTTTTACCGACACCGCCTTTCTGATTGGTAACCGCGAATATATTTCCCACTGATGCTAATCCTTAATCAGTCTTACCAGATGCCTTTCAGCCTGATCCCCCGGGACATTCAGCGTTACAATATCCTGCAGTTTAAAACCATTTTGAACCGCTGCCAGTTCTTGTTCCGGGTAGACGCCTTTCATCAAAACCAGGCTGCCAGCATCATCGCAGTGTCTTGCGGCTAAATCAATAATCTCAGCAATTGTGGCAAATGCCCGAGCGGTTACAACGTCAAATTTCGGCAAAGTTATTTGTTCGACTCGCCCATGTACCACCGTGACATTATTCAATTTCAGCTCGGCTTTGACCTGCTGTAAAAAACGGGTTTTTTTGATATTGCTATCGAGCAGGGTGATCGACATTTGCGGAAAACAAATTGCGATTGGGATACCGGGCAGTCCTGCTCCGCTGCCAACATCTAACAAACTATCACCATTCAGATAAGGAATTAATGACAGACTATCGAGGATATGACGCGTCAGCATGCTGTGCGGGTCACGAACGGAGGTCAGGTTATACACCTTGTTCCATTTTTGCAGCAACGCCAGATAATCCAGTAATAACGTTTTTTGTTGGTCGGAAAGTGGTAACTGAAGTTCAGCACAGCCCATATCGAGCTGTGCTTTTAAATCGACTGCCATCAGCTCGCTTCACTCCAGCCCGAACGTTTCAAGTGAACCAGCAACAAAGATACCGCGGCAGGTGTAACACCCGAAATTCGGGCCGCCTGGCCTAAACTCAGCGGTTTGGCATTTTGTAACTTTTCACGGACTTCGTTAGATAAACCACGTACATTGTGATAATCCAAATCAGCTGGCAGTGTGGTGCCTTCATTACGTTGCAGACGGTTGACTTCATTTTGCTGGCGATTGATATAGCCGGCATATTTCACCTGAATCATCACCTGCTCGGCCACATCATCAGCCACGGTCTTTTCTTCACCTAATAATGTCATTAAACCTTGATAATCCACACTGGGACGACGTAATAATTCTATTGCCGTGCTGCTTTTGGCCAGGGGTTCACCCAGCACTGAAATGGCACGTTGCTGATCCATTTTTTCCGGAGAGACCCGCGTGGTATTCAGGCGAGTGTTTTCGGTGTCGATAGCTTCCAGTTTGGCACTGAATACCGCCCAGCGCTCATCATCCACGATACCTAACTGTCGACCAATCGGCGTCAGACGTGAATCGGCATTATCTTCACGTAACATCAGACGATATTCAGCACGGCTGGTGAACATGCGATAGGGTTCTTTGGTACCGGAGGTGATTAAGTCATCAATCAATACACCGATATAGGCTTCATCACGTCGTGGATACCACGGCTCAAGCTCACGTGTCTGCAAACCGGCATTCAGACCGGCGATCAAACCCTGGGCAGCGGCTTCTTCGTAACCAGTCGTGCCATTAATCTGACCGGCAAAGAACAAGCCTGGCATATGCTTGGTTTCCAACCACGGCGTTAAATCACGTGGATCGAAAAAGTCATATTCAATGGCGTAGCCAGGACGTGTGATATGGGCATTTTCCAACCCTTTCATCGAACGCACTATTTCATATTGCACATCGAACGGCAGACTGGTGGAGATACCGTTTGGATAGACTTCGTTACAGTCCAACCCTTCCGGTTCAAGGAAAATCTGATGGGAATTACGATCGGCAAAGCGAACGACTTTGTCTTCAATTGAAGGGCAATAACGCGGACCAATGCCTTCGATTTCGCCACTGTACATCGGTGAACGATCCAGATTATTGCGGATCACCTCATGGGTTTTTTCATTGGTGTGGGTGATGTGGCAGGAAATCTGTTGCGGATGCTGTTCACGTTTGCCAAGAAATGAAAATACTGGTGTTGGAGAGTCACCCGGTTGTTCGGCTAAATGTGAATAATCAATACTGTTACTGGCGATACGGGGCGGTGTGCCGGTTTTTAAACGATCAACGCGGAAAGGTAACGCACGTAAACGTTCCGCTAGCGCCACTGAAGCAGGATCGCCCGCTCGACCACCTTGATGACGTTGCATACCGATATGAATCACACCACCGAGGAAGGTGCCAACAGTGAGAACGACTGTTTTAGCACCAAAGCGTAAGCCGGATTGGGTGACAACCCCGGCAACACGGCCGTTTTCAACGATCAAGTCATCAACGGCTTGCTGAAATAAATACAGATTGGGTTGAGACTCCAGCACAGCACGAATGGCGGCTTTATAACGAATCCTATCGGCCTGGGCACGAGTAGCTCTCACTGCAGGACCTTTGCTGGCATTAAGAATTCTGAATTGAATACCACCAAGATCAGCTACTTTAGCCATGATGCCACCCAATGCATCAATTTCTTTAACCAGATGGCCTTTACCAATACCACCAATTGCCGGGTTACAGCTCATTTGGCCTAATGTTTCGATATTCTGAGTAAGTAAAAGCGTTTTTACGCCTTGGCGAGCTGACGCTAACGCCGCTTCGGTGCCGGCATGGCCGCCGCCAACGACAATCACGTCATACTGATCCTGATTTTGCATAACTCACCCGTGAAAATACTTGTATAAAGATTATTGATTTTAACATGGCAGTCATAATCTTTGCCTATTATTTCAATCATTTATGCCTAGCTATAACGGCTAAGCTTGATTGATTCAGCATAAATTTTAATTACCGCAATTAGGCAGAGACACTATGATTGAAAAAAACACCGGCATTAAACGGTTAATGTTTGCTTTCGTCTATTCGCTACAGGGCCTGTATGCCGGAATCCGCTATGAATCGGCATTTCGGCAGGAATTTATCTTGTTGTTATTGCTGGGTATAGTGAGTTTTTTCCTTGATGTCACGCCAGCGGAAAGATTGCTGATGATTGCCTCACTGGTCGCGGTACTCATAGTCGAAGCACTTAACTCTGCGATTGAATGTGTGGTCGATCGGGTGAGCACCGACGTACACAAACTATCTGGCCGGGCCAAAGATTACGGATCGCTTGCAGTGTTGTTAACGTTATTGCTTAGTGCAGCGACCTGGTTGATGATTTTACTGGACTGAGTTCTGTTTATCTTTCAGTGCCACCACGGCTCGAAACTATCCAAAGATCAATCGGCTCTTCTCTTATAAGCCCATACACTCATTACTAATCCAGCAATAATCATCGGCACACATAACAATTGCCCCATGGTGAACCAATCGAAGGCAAGATAACCATATTGAGGATCGGGAACCCTGAAGAACTCAGCGATAAAGCGGAAACAACCATAACCTAATAGAAACAGACCTGAGACCGCCGCACGAGGACGGTTTTGTGCTGAGAACCACCACAAAATGACAAAAAGCAATAACCCCTCAAGCATGGCTTGGTATAGTTGAGAGGGATGTCGGGCTAAAGGTCCGCCGGTTGGAAACACCATCGCCCAGGGCACATCGGAAACTCTGCCCCATAATTCACCATTAATAAAATTACCAATTCGACCAAAGAACAAACCTAACGGGACTAAGGGTGCAACAAAATCACTTATCTGAAAAAAGGATTTGCCTGATTTACGACCAAATAGCCAGATGGCTATCAAAACCCCCAATAAACCGCCATGGAAGGACATGCCACCCTGCCAGACTTTAAATATACTTAATGGATTATCCAGCACATTCGGCAGATCGTAGAACAGGGCATAACCGATTCTGCCACCGAGAATGACCCCAATCGCGCCAAAGAAAAGCAGATCTTCAACCTGCGTTTTATCCCAACCATGATCGTTTGCCCGATATCTTGCCAGCATCCAGGCTGCTACAAAACCAAACAGGTACATTAAGCCATACCAATGAATGGCCAGTGGACCGAGCTCAATGGCAACGGGATCAATCTGTGGGTAATTCATATTTTGTTCTCTTGGACTTTGGTGCAGGCATGATAACAAGCTGGCTATTAATCTTCATCAACAGAATTTTGCACCATTTTTGGGCGAAGCAGTCTGTCAGTCGCACCAAAATAACCCTTTTAGCAACTCAAAAACAAGCGCAAATTAAAGTAACCGACTGAATTAGATGGCATTTTAAAAACTGGCATATAAACTGCGTTAGTTGTGGCAGTCTGAATACATGGTGTTGTAAAAAATCAACATCGGATTCAACAAGACTAAAACAATTCAAACGAGGAGATATACATGAAATTTAAAACGCTCTCAGCAATGTGTCTTGCTGCTACATCAGTTTTCGCTGCTTCATCAGCAATGGCATGGGAAAGCGAAAACGGTGCGCATTCAACCAGTGCTAATGTCGGCCTGTTCAGCGACTACATGTTCAGAGGTATTTCACTGACTGATAATAAACCAGCTATCCAAGGTGGTTTTGATTATGGTCACTCGTCAGGCCTTTATGCAGGCACTTGGGCTTCAAACCTTTCTATCGACAACGAAACCAATATCGAAATTGATGTGTATGGTGGCTTTGCCAGTGAGTTCGGTGAAAGTGGAGTTGGCTACGATGTAGGTTTGCTACGTTATATTTATCCAGGTACTAACAGTGGCGAAGATATAGATTACACCGAATATTATGGTGGACTTTCTTATAGCTATTTCAGCGCCATGATTTTCTATACTGATGACTTTGGTAACGGTGGTGAAGATGAAATTTACTACAAACTTGGTTTTGATTATGACCTTCCGTATGGTTTAGCCTTATCAGCGCATTATGGCTACACGGACTCAGACCGCAACACTGGTACCGGTTTAAGCGATAGCTACAGTGATTACAGCATTGGTTTAACCAAAGGTTTTGCCGGTCTGGATTGGTCTGTTGCTTATGTTGGTACGGATAGCGATGGCGATGACTTTGCGTTCGGTAATGATGAAGCAGATGATCGTTTCCTAGTAAGTGTTAGTTCATCGTTCTAATTACTCCAAGCAGATGGCTCTGATAAACAGAGCCATCTTTTCTAAAGAAGGAATACGCTTATGAAACAAGTTGTAGCTATTATCAAGCCCTTCAAGCTTGATGATGTCCGCGAATCACTCTCCGAAATCGGCGTGCAAGGTTTAACGGTTTCTGAGGTAAAAGGCTTTGGACGTCAAAAAGGTCACACTGAGCTATACAGGGGTGCGGAGTACGTTGTGGATTTCCTGCCAAAATTAAAACTGGAAATCGCAATTGATGACGGCATCGTAGAACAAGTTATCGAAGCTATTATCAAGGGTGCTAACACCGGTAAAATCGGTGATGGCAAAATCTTCGTTTACCCACTTGAGCAAGTGGTTCGGATTCGCACTGGCGAAACCGGCCCTGATGCTCTGTAAGCTTGAGGAGACATTAACATGGAATTAGGAAATCAAATCTTCCAACTCCAGTACGCCATGGACACCTTTTACTTTTTAGTATGTGGTGCTCTGGTTATGTGGATGGCAGCAGGCTTCTCGATGCTTGAAGCAGGCCTGGTTCGTGCTAAAAACACGACTGAAATTTTGACTAAAAACGTTATGTTGTTTGCCATTGCCTGCACCTCTTATATGGTAGTTGGTTATGACATCATGTATGGCGGCGGTTTATTCCTTGCTGGAATTGATGGCGGTGAAACACTGGTTGCTGATGCTTTAGCATCATCTGCTGAAGAAGGTTTTGAAGGTGGTTCAGTTTACTCTACTGCATCAGACTTCTTCTTCCAGGTAGTATTTGTTGCAACTGCAATGTCTATCGTTTCAGGTGCTGTTGCTGAACGTATGAAATTGTGGGCTTTCGCCGCGTTTGCTGTTGTGATGACTGCATTTATCTATCCATTAGAAGGTTCATGGACTTGGGGCGGTGCTGATGTATTTGGCATGTATAACCTGGGTGACCTTGGCTTCCTGGATTTTGCTGGTTCTGGTATCGTTCATATGGCCGGTGCTGCTGCAGCATTAGCCGGTGTTATCTTACTGGGTGCTCGTAAAGGTAAATATGGTCCTAATGGTGAAGTTCGTCCGATTCCAGGTGCAAACCTGCCATTAGCTACCCTAGGTACATTCATTCTGTGGATGGGCTGGTTCGGCTTTAATGGTGGTTCTGTATTGAAACTGGGTGATATGGCTAGCGCCAATGCGGTTGCAATGGTGTTCCTGAACACGAATGCAGCGGCTGCGGGTGGTGTTATTGCTGCCCTGGTTGTAGCCAAACTGTTGTTTGGTAAAGCTGACTTAACCATGATTCTGAATGGTGCTTTGGCTGGTCTGGTAGCCATTACTGCTGGTCCTGACACTCCAACTCCATTAATGGCTACCATTATTGGTGCTGTTGGTGGTGTAATTGTAGTGTTCTCAATCGTCTTTATGGATAAAGTGAAAGTTGACGATCCTGTCGGTGCTATCTCTGTGCATGGTGTGGTTGGTTTGTGGGGTCTGCTTGCAGTGCCTTTGACAAACCCGGATGCCAGTTTCTCAGCACAAATAATCGGTGCAGCCACTATCTTCGTTTGGGTATTTGTTTCCAGCTTCATTGTCTGGGCAGTACTGAAAATGATTATGGGTCTGCGTGTGACCGAAGAAGAAGAATACGAAGGTGTGGATTTGGTGGAATGTGGTATGGAAGCATATCCGGAATTCACTAACACTAACTAAGTTATTCTTTAAACTGAAACAAAAAGGGCAGGTTTTTACCTGCCCTTTTTTATGTCTGAAATTGACAACGTTTTATTGATGATACTGAGCACTTTCTGCATGCACTGCCTCAACCAATGCCGCCACATGATCCGGGTTAATGGTTGGATGGATTCCATGCCCCAGATTAAAAACATGCCCACTGCCATGTCCATAGGATTTGAGGATTTGTTTTACTTCTGTTTTTATCCGCTCAGGCTGGGCATATAACACGCACGGATCCATATTGCCCTGTAAGGCGACCTTGTCCCCAACTTGGTAACGTGCCAATGAGATATCCGTAGTCCAGTCCAGACCTATGGCATCAGCCCCCACATCGGCCATATGACTCAACCATTGGCCGCCACCTTTGGTAAACATGGTAACCGGTACCCGTCTGCCTTCATTTTCTTTGGTTAAGCCGCTAATAATTTGCTGCATATAGGCTAGAGAAAATTCTCTGTAATTTGGTCCACTTAACGCTCCGCCCCAGGTATCAAATAACATTAAGGCCTGAGCACCTGCAGCGATTTGGGCATTTAAGTAAGCTGTTACTGACTTGGCCAACACGGCTAACAAATCATGCATTACAGCAGGCGTATCAAACATCATCGCTTTGATTTTAGCGAAATCCTTGCTTGAACCACCCTCGACCATATAACACGCCAGTGTCCAGGGACTGCCACTAAAGCCAATCAACGGCACCTTGCCATCAATTTCTCTGCGGGTCATACGAATGGCATCCATCACATATCCCAGACTGTCTTCCATATCCGGTACGCTGAGATTGGCTACCTCTGCTGCACTGCGCACCGTTTTGTGAAATTTGGGCCCTTCTCCGGAAACAAAATGCAGCCCAAGCCCCATAGCATCAGGAATAGTGAGTATGTCGGAAAAGATAATCGAAGCATCAAGATCAAAACGACGCAGAGGTTGCAAGGTTACTTCACAAGCCAGTTCCGGCGTGGAGCATAGCGTCATAAAATCACCGGCTTTCTCTCGGACCTGACGGTATTCCGGTAAGTAACGACCGGCCTGACGCATGATCCAAACTGGCGTTTTATCGACAGGTTGCTTTAATAAAGCACGTAGATAGCGATCGTTTATTAATTCGGACACTGGAGCACCTTTTCGTTGTATATGACAATTTCAAGCTCAGAAACAAAATCGCACTGAGAGACCAGACTCAAGCGAGTATGACCAACTCAGTGCGATAAAATTGCCACTGGTTCAGATAATAACTGGCGTTTTAAACTTCCAGATAATCAAGAATACCTTCTGCTGCCTGGCGCCCTTCCCAAACAGCTGTCACCACTAAATCTGAACCACGCACCATATCGCCGCCGGCAAAGATTTTCGGGTTAGTGGTCTGAAAAGCACAACCACCATCAGCAGGCGCTACCACACGGCCACCATCATCAATGCTGACATTGAATTTTTCAAACCATGGAGCAGGACTTGGACGGAAACCAAAGGCGATGACCACCGCATCTGCGTCAATAATTTCTTCACTACCAGCCACCGGTTCCGGACGGCGGCGGCCACGCTCGTCTGGTTCACCCAGAGCCGTCGTGACGACTTTGACACCGGTTACCTTATTGCCATCACCAACGATTTCTATCGGCTGGCGATTCCACATAAATTCAACGCCTTCTTCTCGTGCGTTATTCACTTCACGGCGTGAACCAGGCATATTTTCTTCATCACGGCGATATGCACAAATAACATCTGTAGCGCCCTGACGAATCGCTGTGCGATTACAGTCCATTGCCGTATCCCCACCACCCAGCACAACAACACGCTTACCTTCAAGCGAAACATAATTTTCAGAAGGCAGGTCGAGCATTTTTTTGTTATTGGCCACAAGATATGGCAAAGCCTCATGAACACCCGGTAATTCTTCACCTGGGAATCCACCTTTCATATAGGTGTAGGTTCCCATGCCCAGGAAAACGGCATCATACTCTTCAAGCAGGGAATCAAACTCAACATCTTTACCCACTTCCGTATTTAAACGGAATTCAACCCCCATACCTTCCAGAACTTCGCGACGACGCTTGACCACTTCTTTTTCCAGTTTAAATTCTGGTATTCCGAAGGTAAGCAGACCACCAATTTCTGGATAACGATCAAATACAACGGGTTGAACACCATTACGGACCAATACATCAGCGGCACCCAAACCAGCAGGACCTGCACCAATCACGGCAACACGTTTACCGGTAGCCACAACATTGGACAAATCTGGTCGCCAGCCTTGTGCCAACGCCGTGTCTGTAATGTATTTTTCAACCGAACCAATGGTCACAGCACCAAAACCATCATTTAGCGTACAGGCACCTTCACACAACCGATCCTGTGGACAAACACGGCCACAAATTTCTGGCAAGGTATTGGTTTGGTGAGCCAATTCAGCTGCCTGTTCCAAGTTGCCTTCACTGACCAGTTTCAGCCAGTTTGGAATATAGTTATGAACAGGACATTTCCATTCACAGTATGGATTACCACATTCTAAGCAACGATCAGACTGTTCAGCAGCTTGTTTATCATCAAATTGCCCATAAATCTCACCAAACTCTTTGACGCGGACTTTTGCATCCAGCTTTTTTGGATCGACACGAACTACATCTAAAAATTGGAAGTTATTTTTTTTCATCGTTATTCAGTTTTACCAGTTGTGTCAGGCCGCTTTGGTGGCAATTTTTAATAAACCATCCAATGACGCTGCTTTGGGTTTGACCAGCCAGAACTCTTTAATCGCATTTTCAAAGCGATCCAGAATCTGGTGCGCCCAGACACTACCGGTTTCACGCACATGGTCTTCAATAAGGCCTTTTAGATGCAGAGCAACTTCTGACATTTCGTCACCATCAATCCGCACCAATTCAACCAGTTCTTTGTTGTAACGTTCGGCAAAGGTGTTATCTGCATCCAGCACATAAGCCAGACCACCGGTCATACCAGCACCAAAATTCAGTCCGGTTTCACCCAACACGGCCACGACACCTCCGGTCATGTACTCACATCCATGATCACCAACACCTTCCACAACAGCAACTGCGCCGGAGTTACGAACCGCAAACCGTTCACCGGCTTTACCTGCAGCATAAAGCTCACCACCGGTTGCACCATATAAACAGGTGTTGCCAACAATACTGGCATTTTGCGTTTCAAAAGCGCTTTCAGGTGAAGGATAGATAGTCAGCTTGCCTGCTGCCATGCTCTTACCGACATAGTCATTGGCATCACCTTCCAAACGCATCTCCAGGCCACCGGCATTAAACACACCAAAACTCTGTCCGGCAGACCCTTTCAGATGCAGACGTACAGGTTTATCAATCATGCCGTAGTTGCCATGAATTTTGGCAATCTCACCTGATAACCGTGCACCAATTGAACGATTGATATTACGAATGCTGTAACTAAATTCACCACCCGTTTTGTTCACGATGGTTTCTTTAATATCCACCACCATCTGCTCAGCCAACTCACCTTTATCATAAGGCTCGTTTTTTGGCTCCAGACAAAATTGCGGTTTGTCCGCTGGAACCCCTGCATTAGACAATAATGGCTGTAAATTCAAACCACGTTGCTTGGCAGTGTTTCCTGGCAGGATTTCCAGCAAGTCGGTGCGACCAATCAAGTCCTGCAGACTGCGTACGCCCAGTTTCGCCAGCCACTCACGCGTTTCACGTGCAACAAACTGGAAGTAGTTCATTACCATTTGCGGTAAACCAATAAAGTGCTGAGAACGTAACGTGTCATTTTGTGTTGCAACACCGGTAGCACAGTTATTCAAATGACAGATCCGCAAGTATTTACAGCCAAGAGCGACCATTGGACCGGTACCAAACCCGAAGCTTTCAGCCCCCATGATAGCGGCCTTGATAACATCCAGACCGGTTTTTAAACCACCGTCTGTTTGCAACCTTACTTTGTCACGCAAATCGTTGGCACGCAGGGTCTGATGCGCTTCACTTAAACCAAGCTCCCAAGGACCACCGGCATACTTGACCGAAGTAAGCGGGCTGGCGCCTGTACCACCGTCATATCCCGAGATGGTAATTAAATCGGCATAAGCCTTTGCCACACCTGCTGCTACTGTTCCGACACCGGCTTGCGATACCAGCTTCACTGATACCAATGCATCCGGGTTAACCTGCTTCAAATCAAAGATCAGCTGTGCCAGATCTTCAATGGAATAGATATCGTGATGTGGCGGTGGTGAAATCAAGGTCACGCCGGGTACAGAGTGACGCAAAGTCGCAATCATTTGATTGACTTTACCGCCGGGTAACTGACCACCCTCGCCCGGTTTAGCACCCTGAGCAATTTTTATCTGTAATACCTCAGCATTGACCAGATAATGTGGCGTTACACCAAAACGACCAGAAGCAATCTGCTTGATTTTGGAGACACGCTCATTACCAAAACGATCTGGGGATTCACCGCCCTCACCAGAGTTAGAGCGTCCACCCAAACGATTCATCGCAATCGCCAATGCTTCATGCGCTTCAGGTGATAATGCACCCAGAGACATACCGGCACTGTCAAAGCGTTTGAGAATCGCACCGGTATCTTCAACTTCATCAATATCCAAAGGCTTATCCGCCAATTTGACATCAAGCAAGTCTCGAAGCACCATCGCTGGACGCTCATTTACTAAAGCGGCATAGGTTTTATAGTCATCATAACTACCACCCTGTACCGCTTTTTGAAGCGTACCGATCACATCCGGGTTATATGCATGATATTCACCACCATGGATAAATTTCAGCAGACCGCCCTGATCGCGTTTTTTCCGTTGATTCCAGGCCAGTTTTGCCAGCTGGGCCTGTTCGTCATGCAATTCTTCAAAGCCGGCACCATTGACTCGACTCGTTGTCGCGGTGAAACATTTATCAACCAATGCGTCGTTCAGGCCAACAATTTCAAATAATTGTGCACCACGATAACTGGCAATAGTTGAGATGCCCATTTTAGAAGTGATTTTGAACAGGCCTTTGTTGATACCTTTACGATACAGGCGACATAACTCAGCATGCTCAACATCATTGATTTCTTTGGTAGCGCGTAGATCCTGCAGACAGGCATACGCAAGATAAGGGTAGATGGCGGTAGCACCATATCCTATCAATACTCCGAAATGATGTGGATCACGTGCTGTCGCTGTTTCCACAATCAAATTAGCATCACAACGCAAACCAGCATTAATCAAGTGTTGATGGACGGCCCCCGTTGCCAATAAAGCATGAACCGGTAACATTTCCTTGGAAATATCACGATCGCTTAGAATCAAGATGACATTGCCATCACGCACCGCTTTTTCAGCTTCGGCACAAATTTCATTAATAGCTTTTTCCAGGCCGATCTCCGGCTGGTAATTTAATGAGATACGGTAAGATTTATATTCTGGATTGTTCTCACCCAAATTGAGCACTTGATTAAACAGTTTTTCTGTCAGAACAGGAGAATCCAGTACCACTCGCTGGGCATGATCCTCGCCTTCTTCAAACAGATTACGTTCTTCACCAATACAGGTTTCGAGCGACATAACGATATTTTCACGTAACGGATCGATAGGCGGATTGGTGACTTGTGCGAACTGTTGGCGGAAGTAGTCGTATAAAGAACGAGTTTTTTGTGACATCACCGCAAACGGGCTATCATCACCCATTGAACCGATTGCCTCCTGACCCATTTCACCCAATACACGAAGAACCTGATCTCGCTCTTCAAAGCTGACGCCGAACATTTTTTCAAATATTTCCAGTTCATCGCCTTGAATCTCGGGCAATGTGTGCTCACTAGCGTTGTCATTATCCTGCAAACGTTGCAGATTGTTATCCAGCCATTCGCGATAAGGTTGAGCAGATTTCAACATATTGTTGATATCATCCGGCATTAACAACTCGCCGGTTTGGGTATCCACAGCCAACATTTGGCCAGGTTTCAGACGACCTTTTACTACCACATCTTCGGGTTGATAGTTATAAACACCGACTTCTGATGCCAGAGTAATATGGCGATCTTTAGTAATCACATACCGAGCTGGACGCAAACCATTGCGATCCAGAGTACATGCCGCATAACGTCCATCAGTTATCACTACGCCAGCAGGGCCATCCCATGGCTCCATGTGCATGGAATTAAAATCATAGAAGGCTTTCAAGTCAGCATCCATGGTGGGATCATTTTGCCAGGCAGGCGGGATCAACAGACGCATGGCACGGAACATACTGACACCACCCGCCAGTAATGCCTCCAACATATTATCCATGCTGGATGAATCAGAACCAGTGGTGCCGACCAGAGGGCGAATGTCTTCCATGTTTTCAATCAATGAGGTCGCAAATTTTGCGCCACGTGCCAAGGCCCAGTTACGGTTACCTTGTACAGTATTGATCTCACCATTGTGCGCCAAGTAACGGAAAGGCTGAGCCAATCGCCATTGAGGCCAGGTGTTGGTGGAGAAACGCTGATGGAAAACACAAATAGCCGTCTCCATGCGTTCATCACTGAGGTCCTTATAGAACACCGGCAAATAAGACGGCATTACCAGACCTTTGTAAGAAACCACTTGTGATGAAAGGGTGGGGATATAAAAATCTTTATCATCGGTAATCGCTTTTTCAGCTTTACGACGAGCAATATAAAGATTGCGCTCAAACGCCGCGCCATCCATTGATTCACCAGCATTAACAAATACATGGCGCATCTTGGGCAGCAGACGTAAGGCTTCCTGACCGCAAGCCGATTCGGGATCAACCGGTACTTCGCGCCAGCCCACTACTTGCAGACCTTGTTCAGTCAGTTTTTCGCTCACCGCATCCTGGGCTAACTTTGCCTTATTGTCGTCCTGTGACAGAAAAACCATACCGACTGCATAGTGCTGCGCTAATGAAAAGCCAAGCTCTTGCGCAATGGCTTTGAAAAAGCTGTCAGGTTTCTTCAGCAATAAACCACAACCGTCACCGGTCTTACCATCGGCACCAATTGCTCCACGATGGGTTAGGTTACCTAAAGCTTCAATGGCTGTTTTGACAAGCCAATGACTAGGTTTACCGTCCATCTGGGCAATCAGCCCAAATCCGCAGTTATCGCGCTCAAATTCAGGTCTGTAGAGACCTTGTGTTAGTTCTGTTGGCTGACTCACGTCACATACCTTCATCGTTTGTTAGCGCCGTCGCAGCTCCAGCCCGGCAGTTAAAACCGGTACAGCTTTATCTAAACTGAGGAGCGTCGCACAAAAACACGGCAGAAAGGATCACATAGTATAACGATTGATCCGGCACCATTCAATCAAGCTGCATTTTTTTGACCACAACAAACAGCAGTAAATTTTCCTATTTTCAATAAAATAGCTAAAATGCACTGCTTTTCTGACAAACAATCGGACCGACAATGGACAAACCACTGGTAGGCGTGGTGATGGGCAGCAATAGTGACTGGCCTGTCATGCAAAAAGCTGTGGAGCAACTTGACGCTTTTGGCGTTGCTTATGAAACTCAGGTTGTTTCTGCTCACCGTACCCCCGATCTGCTCACCGAATATGCTAAAACGGCTAAAGCCAAAGGGTTAAGCTGTATTATCGCTGGTGCCGGTGGTGCAGCCCATTTACCCGGCATGCTCGCTGCAAATACATTAGTCCCTGTTTTAGGGGTGCCGGTTCCTTCACGCTACCTTAAAGGTCAGGATTCTCTATTATCCATTGTTCAAATGCCAAAGGGTATCCCTGTTGCAACCTTTGCCATTGGCGAAGCCGGTGCTGCCAATGCGGCTTTATTTGCCATTGCCCAACTGGCCATTCATGATCAGAAACTGGCCGCTAAATTAGAGCAGTTTCGTAAAGACCAGCATCAAGCCGTGCTGGATATGACACTTCCACCATTAGCCTAAAACTGAGGATGTAAATGATTTTACCTGGTGCAACATTAGGAATGCTGGGCGGCGGTCAGTTGGGCCGCATGTTTACTACAGCAGCCCAAACCATGGGCTACAAGGTTATCGTGCTGGACCCTGACAAAAACAGTCCGGCAGGCATCATTGCCGATAAGCATATCTGTGCTTCTTACACGGATGAATCTGCTTTGACGGAGCTGGCTCAACATTGTGCGGCAATCACTACCGAGTTTGAGAACATTCCCGCCAGTACGTTAGCGTTTCTTGAAAACCGTACCGTAGTTCACCCCTCATCAACTGCACTGACCAATACTCAGAACCGCAATATAGAAAAAAACTTTATTCGCGCTCAAGGTATCGCCACCGTGCCGTTTGTCAGCATTTACAACCGCGATGACATTACCAATTCCAGCGACCAGATTAGCTTCCCGGCTATTTTGAAAGTCGCTACCTTTGGCTATGATGGCAAAGGCCAGATTGTTTGTGAAGATTTACAGGCTGTCTATGAGGCTTTTGAAGCATTAGGCCAAAAAGAATGTGTCCTGGAACAGCGAATTGATTTGGAACGCGAGATATCGGTTGTTCTGGCTCGTGGCAAAGATGGGCAGATCACGGCTTTCCCGGTCGCTGAAAATGTGCATATCAACGGAATTTTGCATTCAACCACCGTCCCCAGTGATGCCGCCGAAAAACAACAGCAAACCGCCATTGAAATGGCCAGTAAGATTGCTGCTGGACTTAACTATATTGGTACGATGGCGGTTGAATTTTTTGTTTCCCGACAAGGTGAAATCATTGCTAATGAAATCGCACCCCGTCCGCATAATTCTGGCCATTACACGCTGGATGCCTGCGCAACCTCACAATTTGAACAGCAGGTTAGGATGCTATGTGGCCTCCCCGCTGGGAGTGCTGAGTTAACCACACCAGTGGTGATGATAAACCTCCTGGGTGATGTCTGGGGCAACAGCCAGCCTCACTGGGACCAGCTGCTTATCCAGCCAGATATAAAGCTGCATTTGTATGGAAAAAAAGAAGCTCGCGCCGGGCGTAAAATGGGCCACTATAATGTACTGGCTATCAACACCACGACCGCCATGCAGCTAGCCACCCAGACCTTCTCAGCAATTAAAGCTGATTAATGCATTCCGTTACCATTACTTACTGCACACAATGTCGCTGGATGCTCAGGGCTGCCTGGATGGCACAGGAGCTACTCAGTACGTTTGATGGTGAGATTGGCGAATTAACGCTTAAACCAGGTACTGGCGGTATATTTGAAGTAACAGCAGACGGTGATTTGGTCTGGTCAAGAAAACAGGAAGGTCGCTTCCCGGATATCACTGAATTAAAACAGCGAGTCAGAGACGTGATTGCACCAGAGCAGGATTTAGGTCACTCGGATCGAAAGAAATAAATTTTTATTTGGCTCAGCCAGCACAAAAAGGGATGCCCACTGCATCCCTTTTTTTCAGTGAATTAAGCACTTTCCACTTTAACGCTATAACCGCAATCTTTCTGCGGGCAGACTTTTTCGGTGCCCTTGCTCTTGGTGGTTTTGATACTCAGAATCGGCCAATTACAATTCGGGCAGGGTTCTGCAACCGGTTCATTCCAAATGGCATAATCACAGGTCGGATATTCGGAGCACGAATAAAACACTTTACCGCGGCGTGATTTACGCGTGAGAATCTCACCTTTCTTACATTTGGGACATTCAACACCGGTTTTATCCGGCTGTTCCAACGATTCAATGTGTTTACATTTCGGATAGCTGCTGCAGCCGATAAATTTGCCGTACTTACCGGTACGAACCCATAAATCCGATTCACATTTAGGGCATTTACGTCCCTCAACCACTTCAGGTTCACTGGCTGTGGTTTCTTCACCATCGATATTGCGGGTGTAATCACATTCAGGATAGCCGGTACAACCGATAAAGCGACCACTGCGGCCTAAACGGCTGGAGAGTTTTTTGCCGCATTTTGGACAGTCTTCATCCAGCAGTTCCTGCGTGACATCGCTGCGCTGAACTTCCTTATCCTTGGTTTCGACCTGTTCTTTGAAAGGTCCCCAAAAATTGCGTAACAAGGGGATCCATTCCGCTTCACCACGTGACACCGCATCCAAATCGTCTTCCAATTTCGCGGTAAAGTCATAATCCACATAACGGGTGAAGTGCTCAACCAGGAACTTACCCACTACCCGACCAACGTCGGTGGGATGGAAACGTTTGGTAATCAGCTCAACATATTCGCGTTGCAGTAAGGTGGAAATAATACTGGCATAAGTTGATGGACGGCCAATATCGTGTTCTTCCAGACTTCGTACCAGACTAGCTTCACTGTATCTCGGTGGTGGCTCGGTAAAATGCTGCTCAGGACGAATGGCAACTAAATCAACGACCTCACCCACTTCCATTGGCGGCAGGAGATTTTCATCTTTATCGCCTTTGGTATCGTCTTTACCTTCCAGATAGACGCTCATAAACCCCGGGTTCACCACCGTAGAGCCATTGGCACGGAAAGTATTGCCTTTGCCACAGCCTAAATCCACTGCAACGGTATTCAAGGTGGCATGAATCATCTGGCTGGCCAGAGTACGCATCCAAATCAAATTGTACAGTTTGTGTTGGTCGACGGATAAATACGCCTTCATTTCATCTGGCGTTCGCAACACTGATGTCGGCCGGACTGCCTCATGCGCTTCCTGCGCATTTTTGGATTTGGTTTTATATACCTGCGGTTTGCCTGGCACCGATTTCGCACCATAACGCTGGCCGATAAAGATGCGGATTTCTTCAATGGCTTCTGCCGCCAGTGTCACCGAGTCGGTACGCATGTAGGTAATTAAACCTTCAGCACCTTCACCAGTATCCACGCCTTCGTATAATTGTTGTGCCACACTCATGGTACGCTGTGCGCCAAACCCCAGCTTACGAGATGCTTCCTGTTGCAAGGTCGAAGTGGTAAACGGTGCAGCAGGATTACGTTTACGTTGTTTTTTCTCAACGTGGGTGACCAGCAGTTTGCCTTCAGCCGCTTTGGTCAGGGTTTTAACCACATCATCAGCCTGCTCGGTTTGGGCAATGCTGAACTGACTAAGCTTCTCGTCTTTGTAGTGGGTTAATTTAGCCTGAAACGGTGTTTTCTCTGTAGCAGCATCGGCTTCGATGGTCCAGTATTCCTGAGCCTTGAAGGCTTCAATTTCCAACTCTCGTTCGACAATCATTCGTAATGCAGGGCTTTGCACCCGACCCGCTGACAAACCTCGTCGTACTTTTTTCCATAATAGTGGAGAGAGCGTGAAGCCGACCAGATAATCCAGTGCACGACGTGCCTGTTGCGCATTCACCATATCCATCGACAGATCCCGAGGATTGGCGACAGCATCGTTGACAGCCTGCTTGGTAATTTCGTGAAAGACGACGCGGAAAACTTCTTTATCTTTTAAAACGCCTTTCTTTTTCAGTAGCTCAAATAAATGCCAGGAGATAGCCTCTCCTTCACGATCCGGATCCGTTGCAAGATAAAGCGAATCCGCTTTTTTCATGGCTTTGGCAATCGCCTCAACATGCTTGCTATTGCGATCGATCACTTGGTATTTCATCGCAAAATCATTGGATGGATCAACAGCGCCTTCCTTAGGCAGTAAATCCCGGACATGACCATAAGACGCCAAGACTTCTACATCTTTGCCCAAATATTTTTTGATGGTCTTGGCCTTGGCCGGTGACTCAACAATGACGAGTTTTTTTCCCATAAAATCCTGTACCAAAAATAGACGCTCTAAATAACACTGCCCGTGTAAAACGGGCAGTGTTATGCGTAATAAGAGCGGTCAAATTCAGTGAATAACCGCCTCCAAGTCTTCAAACACCAGATCCTCCATCCAGGCATAAGCCACTTCTCTGCCCGGTTGATAAAACAGCACCATGAGCACGACCCATTTGAGCTGTTCCAGATCGATTTCTTCACTATCTAATGCCAACACACGCTCGATGACAACTTCGCGGGTTTCGACATCCAAAACACCGACCTGTTCCAAAAACAATAAATAGCCGCGACAATGAATGTCGAGACGCTCTATTTCACTTTCACTGAAAACACGGATATGTGTGTTGGGATTGTCAGTCTGCGGTGCCACCACCGTCATATTGTCGAGCCAATCAAGTGCCTTGTGTATCTCTAATTCCTGAAAGCCTACCTGCTCTAATTCGAGTTCCAGGACATCTTTATCAGGTTGGCTGCTATCTTCCGTATCGATATAGTTTTCGAACAGATAGAGCAACACATCAATTATATTTTCTTTCATCGGCTTCTCTATTTTGGGCCTGATCAGGATCCTGCTCGAACGTATCGTCCTCCGGGTAATGATGCTACCTGACCTTGCAGCTCCAGTAATAACAGCATGGATGAAACGGCATCAGCCGTCAATCCGCTTTTGTCAATAAGTATATCGATGTGGATCGGGTCATATCCCAAAAATTCAAACAGTTGTTGATAATCTTTGTCTAATTCCGTTGTTGCCAAAACTTTCTCTGTCGGTGCATAACGATTCTCCTGTTGCGGGACAAATCCCGCTAAAGCACCCAGTTCTTCAATAATGTCATTGGCCGTTTCAACTAACTTCGCCCCTTCTCTAATCAACTGATGACAGCCTCGTGATAAGGGGTTGTGTATTGAACCCGGTATGGCGAAGACCTCTCTCCCCTGCTCCATTGCCATCCTCGCCGTTATCAACGAACCACTTTTTACCGCAGCCTCCACCACCAGTGTGCCTAAACTCAAACCGCTGATAATACGGTTACGCCGGGGAAAATTTTCAGCTTTGGGAGAAGTCCCTAATGGAAACTCCGAGATGATGGTTCCATTTTCAGCAATATGATGCGCCAAATCCCGATGTGCTGCCGGATAGACCCGATCCAAGCCCGTGCCGATGACGGCGATTGTTTTGCCTGATGACGCTAACGCCCCTTTATGTGCCGCAGCATCAATACCTGTCGCTAATCCACTGGTGATGACTATGTCGCCATCCGCTAAATAACGGGCAAATTCAAATGCTGTATCACGCCCGGAAGCCGATGGGTTACGGCTACCGACAATGGCCAACTGCCATTTACTGAGTAAATTGACATCACCCTGAACAAACAATAAAGCAGGAGGATCCGGTATTTGTTTCAGCAGCTCTGGATAAAGCTGGTGCTGTTGATCAATGACATGACGATTATCAGCCGACAACCATTCCAGATCACGTTCAACCTGATCCCAGTCTGGAGATTGAAGTAACGGCAGGATTTTTGGATCAACACCTTTTAACAGGCGAGTTTCACGAAAAATATCTGCTGGTTGATTAACCTGTTGAACAAGTTTGGCAAAAGTTGCTGGCCCGACACCGGGAATACGTTGTAAAGCCAGCTGACATGCCAGGGATATTTGTGATTCGGAAAATCTATGCAAGCGTTTCGTGTTCCATTATTCTGCTGAACGAACTTTGTCATACAGGTGCATGGAGGTCGTTGCTTTCATCACTATTGCATAACTTACTTTTTCGTATAGCTTGAATACCATTGCTTCCCCGGCATGTTCATCCGGTAGGGTTACCATTGCTTTGCGATCTTCGCTGACTGCATCGCGAATCGTTTTCCCCGCCTTATATACGGATAAAACATGTCCGCTTTCCAAGCCATCCCGAGTACCCAGATTTAATACGACAATTTGATACTGCCCGACTTGCGATACACCATCAAATATAGAAATAATCACGCCTTCCATTGGTTGTGATGGTGCCCGGGGAAAGAAGTTAAGATCAAAATCTTCCTCTTCAACTGCCAACAACCTATCGCCCACCATCACTTCTCGATTGGTATAGGTTAAGCCCAGAGTTGAAACCTCACCCGGTTTCTCCACCACGGCATCACCCGAATAAATAGCTTCGACTCCGAGTCTTTCACCCGTATTTGGGTCTAAATAAACTTTACCACCACGAAACACGTTGAATTCATTTTGCTCTGCGTCGGTAATACCTCGAGCATAAACAATGTCCCCCGCTCCAGACAATAATCTTTCATCTGCGGTGGCAACAACATACGGAGCAGCATCAAGCACTTCTGCTCCCACGACTCGTGGTTTAGTCAGGAAAGGGCGAATGATAGATAAGGGGATGGTATGAATGGCTTCATCCATTCTAATTTCTCGCATTTCGGGTGAAAGCTTGAATGTTTGCTGACCACGGTTTAACTCTAGAACCGGTCGACCATCACGGTAAACCAGAGTTAATTCATCTCCAGGGTAAATGAGATGCGGATTTTCCACCTGCGGATTTACCTGCCAGATTTCAGGCCAGTGCCAGGGATATTGCAGAAACTTGGCTGATATATCCCAGAGCGTGTCCCCTTTAACCACCACATAACGGTCAGGATGATCAGGATTAAGAGCTACCGCATTTGCAAGCAACGGAATACTCATCAATAGGGCGAATAAACCCAAACACAGGTGACGTATCATCATAAAATCCTCATGGACGCTACAGGGCAGCCATTATCCCTGGATAGACAGCAACGGCTCATAGTGTCTAATAAGCGTATACACTAATCAAGTCATCAGGCAACAAACTTGGTTTATAATGTGTCGATATCTCGACTGGTTAAACTTTTTGTGGCTGGAAAGGCCAACTTTCTCGATGGAGAACATAATGAAATTAACATCTTGCTTCATCCTCAGCATCGCTGCGATTAGTATGAACACAGTTGCGTTGGCTGCAGGCGATGTGGCTGCCGGTAAAGCGAAATCTGCTGTATGCGCTACTTGTCATGGCGCTGATGGCATTGCCATTATGCCGGTTTATCCCAATCTCGCCGGACAGAATGCTGCCTACATAGAGTCAGCGCTTAAAGCGTATCGTGACAAACAGCGCCAGGGTGGTATGGCAGCAATTATGCAGATGCAAGCCAATAATTTATCTGACGAAGATATCGCCAACCTTGCAGCTTATTACTCAAGTTTGAAATAACTGACTGCTGATTTGATGATTTATAGCAGGTACTGAAATGGCTCAACTCAACATATTGCACTTTCCTGATCCCAGGCTGCGCCTGAAAGCTAAGCCTATTGAAAAAGTCACCGATAAGATCCGCCAGCTTGCAAATGATATGCTGGAAACAATGTACGATGCCCCGGGTATTGGGTTGGCGGCAACGCAGGTCAATGAGCAGAAACGATTGATTGTCATTGATATTTCGGAGGATAAAACCAGCCCACTGTTTTTGATTAACCCCGAATTAATTGAAACCGAAGGTGAACGTGAGTTTGAAGAGGGCTGTCTCTCCGTACCGGAAGCTTATGAAACCGTTGTCCGTGCAGACACCATTCGTGTTCGTGCATTGAACCTGCAAGGTGAGACTTTTGAAATGGATGCTGATGGTATTCTGGCGACCTGTATCCAGCATGAAATCGATCATCTGGAAGGAAAACTGTTTGTTGATTATCTAAGCAACCTTAAACGCCAACGCATCAAAAAACGGCTGGAGAAACACCAGAAACAAAAACTTTAAGGAAATCCATGCGCATAATTTTCGCCGGCACTCCAGAATTTGCTGCAACCACGCTGGCCGCCTTACTATCGACAGACCATGAAATCTGCGCCGTTTACTCACAACCGGATCGTCCGGCCGGTCGTGGACGAAAACTGACTGCCAGCCCAGTCAAGCAACTCGCTTTACAGCATCAGATTCCTGTCGAACAGCCTCTCAATTTCAAGACTGAAGCCGATCGGGAAAAGCTTGTCAGTTATCAGGCAGATCTGATGATTGTGGTAGCCTATGGATTATTGTTGCCACAACGTGTTTTAGATACGCCTCGGTTAGGCTGCATAAATGTTCATGCTTCTTTATTGCCACGTTGGCGTGGCGCCGCACCAATACAACGGGCCATTCTGGCGGGTGATAAAAGAACCGGAATTTGTATTATGCAGATGGAAGCCGGTCTGGATACCGGGCCGGTTATTCAACGAGCAGAAATAGCCATTGAAAATACGGATACCGGTGAGCAGTTGCATGACAAACTGGCACAGCTCGGAGCCACCACTCTACTGGAAACGTTAAACAACTTAGAGACATTACAATCTCGGGCCGCACCTCAAAATGATGCTGACAGTTGTTATGCGCCAAAAATACTCAAAAGCGAAGCCAATATTGATTGGTCTCAATCCGCAGTGCAAATAGATCGGCAAATTCGTGCGTTTAATTCCTGGCCAGTTGCACAGACACTCTTGCAGGACCAAGTGCTGAGGATCTGGAGCACTGTTATCATCGAGGTCCAGAATCATAATCTGGCTCCAGGCACGATTATTCAGGTAGGCCGCGAGGGAATGGATGTCGCAACAGGTGAAGGCGTCATTCGCCTATTATCGATCCAGTCTCCAGGTAAAAAAGCCATGCCAGTAATTGATTTTTTAAATGCTCATCCGTTAAAGGCGGGCGATCATTTTGGCTAAAAACAAATTACTGTGCGCGCGCAGCGCAGCCGCTCTGGTCATTTTACGAGTGACTGAAGGGCAGTCGTTAAATACCGCTTCAATTGATATCAGCAAACGACTGGATGAGTCACAACGCGGATTATTTCAACAATTCTGTTATGGTGTGATCCGTTGGTACCCAACGCTTCAAACCCTCAGCCAACGTTTACTTTCTAAACCGTTGAAAGCTAAAGACGCTGACATAAATGCCTTGTTACTGATTGGGATTTATCAACTCCGCTCATTGCGCATACCCGATCATGCGGCACTGTCTGAAACCGTTAACGCCTGTAAATTGCTTAACAAGCAATGGGCTACCGGCTTAATAAATGCCTGTCTGCGGAACTACCAACGACAGCAAGAGGCATTGGAAAAATCAATTACAGAACAGGTCGTTAGTCTTTATGCCCATCCAGCATGGCTGATTGAAAAGTATCAAAACGACTGGCCAGAATATTGGCAGACCATCTTGAATGCCAATAATCAACAACCGCCTATGATGTTAAGGGTAAACCGTCGGGAATATTCTCAGACTGAATATCTGGAATTATTGGATAAATCCACGATTCCGGCCACAGCAATTGAAAACTGTCCACAAGGAATTTTGCTGGAACAGGCCTGTGATGTATTTGCTTTACCGGGTTTTGTGGAGGGCGCCGTTTCAGTACAGGATGGTGCCGCTCAACAAGTAGTGGATTTACTGGATTTACAGCCAAACCAGCGCATTCTTGATGCCTGTTCAGCGCCAGGGGGCAAAACCTGCCATATTCTGGAAAGATTTCCAGACAATGAAGTAATCGCCATGGATATCAGTCAGGAACGGCTTCTTCAGGTTGAAGAAAATCTGTCACGCTTGAATTTATCGGCACAGTGTCTGCCAGCAGATGCCAGCAATCCACAAAACTGGTGGAATGGTGAGCAATTTGACCGTATATTAATTGACGCGCCATGTACCGGTAGTGGAGTCATCCGTCGGCATCCGGATATCAAACTGCTAAGAAAATCAGACGATATCAAACAGTTGGCACAACAGCAGCGCACTTTACTGGATAACTTATGGCCACTACTGAAACCCGATGGCTTACTGGTTTACACTACCTGCTCTGCATTTAAGCAGGAAAATGAATTACAGATAGAAGCATTTTTGCAACGCCAGCCCGAGGCTATGGAGCAGCTTCCAGCCAGGGCTCCAGCTCGAAGAGTAAGCTTCGGCTATCAATTGCTACCGGGAGATAACCATCTGGATGGTTTCTATTATGCCTGCTTACGTCACCGTTAAACGTCTTCTGGCGTCGTGCTTGTTGGTGTTTGTATCTATACAAACCGTACAGGCTGACACGTTTTATATTGAACAGGCGCGCACCTCTCCAGCTGGCAACGGCTATCTACTGAATGCCACCATCAGTTATCCGCTAAATGCACGGGTGAAAGAGGCCCTTTACAATGGCGTACCCATTACTTTTGTTCAGGAAATCCAACTAATCCGTAGCTATCCGGTGCTGGGAGAATGGTGGCAATGGCAGAGCAATATCTGGTCAACCGAAATACGCTATATATTGCGTTATCACGACTTGTCTCAACAATATCTCTTACACTCCATGGAAACGAAAACGCATCGCAATTTCACCACCATGGAGAGTGCGCTAATCGGCATGGGAGAGCTCAAGGATTTTAGCCTGCCACCACAGCATACCCTTGATACTAGTGACCTGATTCTTAGAGTACGCAGTCAGATTGATTTAAACGCGTTGCCCTCGCCTATGCGGCCCGGAGCATTTCTCTCTAACAAATGGGACTTAGCCAGCGATTGGTATGAGGTGCCATGGCCTTCCAATTAATCAGGGGACTTAGCTCGGGAACCGCACCTTATTTCTCACTGGCTTTATTACTATTAATATTGGCCTATATGCTGAGTGCTGCCACTCAGGATACCTCCCGACTCAGTGATTTATTTCTCTACATTTTTGGGCTGGGACTAGTCTGTCTTTTATTACTGGCCGGAATTCTGGCTCGTGGTTTGTATCGGCTTTACCGCGACTTTAAACGCAAAGCTCCCGGTTCCCGACTGACTCTGAAACTGGTCAGTCTGTTTGTATTATTGATCGTCGGCTCCACCAGCATTGTTTACGGATTCTCTGTCCACTTTCTACAGCGCGGTATTAACAGCTGGTTTGATGTAAAAGTTGAGCAGGCATTAGAGGATTCTCTTGAGTTAAGCCGTAGCGCCTTCGGTATACGCATGCGTACTTTGCTACGCCAGACACGAATGATGGCAGGGGTATTGTCTGAGCTACCGGATTCACGCCTGACCAATAGTCTGCGAGAGCTGGTGCAATTGAGCGGAGCCCTGGAAATTAGTATCTGGAATATGAGCGGACAAATGGTGGTTTCCAGTATTGAAAATCCGGCCATTTTTCTCCCTGAAGGCCCCGATGAATCCATTGTGCGCCGTTTGCAGCAAGGCGAAGACTATATTGGCCTGGATCCAGCAGAAAATGATGAGCTGGAATTAAGTGCAGCGGTCTTGTTACCGCGTAAATCCATTCTGGCGGAAGAACGTTTTTTACATGTGGCTTTTCCGGTCAATGATCATTTGAGCTCTCTGGGTAAAAATGTTCAGGATGCCTACACCGATTACAAAGAGTTGAGCTATTTACGCAAACCGTTAGTCACCATCTTCACCTTGACACTGAGCCTGATTGTTTTCCTGACCATGCTGGCCTCCATCTGGTTTGCAGTTTGGATTTCCCGGCGCATGGTTCAGCCGCTTCAGGAGTTGGCTGCAGGGACTCAGGCCGTTGCTTCTGGCAACTACAATATGCAACTCACGGCATCCGGTCATGATGAAATCGGCTTTCTGGTACGCTCGTTTAATCAGATGACACAGCGACTGACGCAAGCCCGAAATGCCTCGGATAGAAGCCATCGATTACTGGAACAGCAAACCAGTTATCTCACAACGGTACTTGGCAGTTTATCCAGTGGTGTTATTACCATTGATAATGATCTGTATCTCCGTACAGCCAATGTCGCCAGCAGTAAAATCCTAGGCGTAAATTTACAGCAGCGTTTGGAAAGTTCTTTGGATACCTTGGGTAAACTCAATGACAACTTGCATAGCTTTTCATTACTCATCCAAAACTTCACCATCAAACCGGTTGCCTGGCAACAGCAAATTGAGCTTAACCAAACTAAGGGCCGACAAACCTTGATGTGTCATGGCACGCCGTTACCGGCTGAAACAGGCTGGGTCATCGTATTTGACGATATAACGGCATTACTGCAGGCACAACGTAATGCCGCCTGGGGAGAAGTCGCCAGACGTCTGGCACACGAAATAAAAAACCCGTTAACGCCGATCCAATTATCGGCCGAACGTTTACAGCACAAATATGCCTCACTGGTACCGCCAGATCAAACAGAGACATTACAAAAACTCACTGATACTATCGTGCAACAGGTTGAAGCCATGAAAGATATGGTCAACGAGTTTTCAGATTATGCCCGTAGCCCTGGCTTACAGTTGGAAAAAGTCTCGATTGGTGAATTACTCCGAGAAGTATTGACCCTCTATCAAAGCCATTCCAATCATCAATTCACGTTATTGAACAGTCCGACAGAAATCCGCATCAAACTTGATAAAAATCGGATACGACAGGTGTTTCACAATTTGCTGAAAAACGCCATTGAAGCCAGTGAAGAAGCTGATAAAGCCGTGGATATTGTGATCAGTTATCACGTGATCATGCAGCAACATATGCCGTGGTTGGAAATTATCATTAACGATCAGGGCCCGGGCTTTCCACAAGAAATGATAGATAAACTGTTCGAACCTTACGCTACCACTAAAATCAAAGGCACCGGGTTGGGACTGGCGATAGTCAAAAAAATCATCGAAGAACATGGCGGGGATGTTTGGGCAGAAAACCTTAACCCCGAAGGAGCAGGTATAATAATCCGGCTACCACTGGAGGAAAATTAGGCGTGAGTACTGAAAAACCACTTATTTTAGTTGTTGATGACGAGCCCGATATCCGCGAGCTCATTAAAGATATTCTCGAAGATGAAGCCTACAGGGTCATCACGGCAAGTAATGGTGAAGAAGCGCGTCTGACCTTTACCCAAAATCAGCCACAACTGGTATTGCTGGATATCTGGATGCCTGATGTTGACGGTATCAGCCTGCTGAAAGAGTTTAAGCAACAAAATGCTGGCGTCACCATTGTCATGATGTCGGGACATGGCACCATTGAAACGGCCGTTGAAGCCACCCGCTCCGGTGCCAGCGATTTCATTGAAAAACCGTTATCTATGGCAAAATTATTACGCGCTGTGGAATTAGCCATTGAAAACCGTGCAAAACAGGCTGCTCAACGTCATGAATTTGCGCTAGAACCGGTCGGTAAAAGTGCCAAAATGGCACAGCTTCGCGAACAGTCCGAACGTGTTGCCGGACACGAAATGCCGATTTTACTGATTGGTGAAGGTGGCACAGGTAAACACTGTTTTGCTTATTATCTGCATAGATTAGGCTTGTATAATTCGGGTAAATTTATTGAGTTCAGCCCCGAAAGCTTCCCACTTGATAGCCACAAACTGATTTCACTGGCACAGAACAACTCGATTTACATTAATGATGTTGCATTGCTCAGTGACGAAGCTCAGTCCCTGCTATTACATTTGCTGGAAAGTGGCCGTCTTAGAGAATGTCAGTTGATTTGCGCCACTCAACTGGGGCTGGACAAAATCATTGCTCGCGGAGATTTCAGTGAAGGCCTGTTTTATCAACTTAATACCATCACGTTACAATTACCTGCTCTGAGGGATCATGTTGAGGATATTCCCGAACTAGTGCATTTCTTTGTCGATCAGCAGACCTCACAGGCGGATCTGCCCTATCGCCGCTTTACCGTGGCGGCACAGAACCGGTTACGCAATTACGCCTGGCCAGGTAATGTACTGGAACTGAAAAATGTCATTCAACGGCTGTTGGTATTAGGTGATTCAGACGATATTGATGTTGATGATGTGGAAGCAGCTTTGCAAGCCGAGCAACCACCACAAGCGGATGATGTAACCGGCATCAACTTTGATCAACCATTACGTGAAGCTCGTGAACAATTTGAACGGATTTATTTACTGCAAAAACTGCAGGAAACCGATGGCAACGTGGGAAAAGCCGCTAAGTTAGCAGGTATGGAACGCACCCATCTTTACCGGAAATTACGGGCTTTGGGCATTGATAGTAAACAAATTTAAGGATTTGCAATGAAGATTCTAATCCTCGGAGCTGGACAAGTTGGAGCCTCCGTTGCTGCTACTCTCGCCCGTGAGGATGATGACATTACCTTGGTGGATACCGATGCCAATAGTCTGCATAAACTTCAGGATCACTACGATATACGCACCATTCAAGGTCTGGCATCACACCCAGCAGTGTTAGAACGAGCCGGTGCAGCCGATGCCGATCTGGTGCTGGCGGTGACCAATAGTGATGAAACCAATATGGTGGCCTGTCAGATTTGTCATACGCTGTATAACACGCCGACCAAAATTGCCCGCATTCGTGCCCCGGAATACCTGACAAAACCTGAATTATTCAACAACGAAGCCATTGCCATTGATGTGTTGATCAGCCCTGAGCAATTAGTCACGGATTATATTCAAAGACTCATCAGCCATCCCAATGCATTACAGGTACTGGATTTTGCTGATGGGTTAGTACAACTGGTTGCCGTGAGAGCATTTCATGGCGGACCTTTAGTTGGCAATCCGCTGCGAGAACTGCGAAAACATATTCCTAAAACCCAAACCCGGGTGGCGGCGATATTCCGTAAGGGCAAAGCCATCCTGCCAGAAGCAGAAACCGTCATCGAAGCCGATGATGAAGTATTTTTCATTGCCGCCAGCAAGGATATCCGCTCGGTGATGGCCGAATTACGTCGACTGGAAAAACCCTATAAACGGATCATGCTGGCTGGCGGTGGCAATATTGGTATCCGACTGGCCAGAGCACTGGAAAATGACTATCAGATCAAAATCATTGAGGCCAATAGTGCCCGTGCAGATTACTTATCCGAAGAGCTATCAAAAAGTATCGTCTTGCTGGGTGATGTCGCAAACGAGGAATTATTACTCGAAGAAGAAATCGACAATGTGGATTTGTTCTGCGCCCTGACCAATGACGATGAGGCTAATATCCTCTCAGCTATGCTGGCGAAGCGCCTGGGTGCCCGTAAAGTATTATCGTTAATCAATCGTGCAGCTTATGTTGACTTGGTTGAAAGTGGCACCATTGATATCGCTCTATCACCGCAGCAAGCCACTATTGGCAGTTTGTTGGCTCACATTCGCCGCGGTGATATTGTGGCTGTGCACTCCTTGCGCCGTGGCGCTGCCGAAGCTTTGGAAGCTATTGCCCATGGCGATAAAGGTTCCTCGATGGTGGTCGGCCGCCGGATTGATGAAATTGATTTGCCACCAGGCACTTCTATTGGTGCGATTGTCCGAGGTGAGGAAGTGATTATTGCCCATCGTAATACCGTCGTTGAAGCCGAAGATCATGTCATTCTGTTTTTAACCAATAAACGCTATATCAAGGAAGTTGAACGTTTATTCCAGGTTGGATTCACTTTCTTTTAATCGTATGTCTTATTCTCTTAAACATCATTTTCTGATCGCCATGCCCACCCTGATAGACAGTTTTTTCTATCATTCGGTGATTTATCTGTGTGAACACGATGAGGATGGTGCCATGGGCTTAATCATTAACCGTCCCACCCGGATCATGATGCAAGAGCTGCTCAATCATCTGCAAATCACCAATAATTCCGAGTGGGCTACCAACACGGCCGTTTTATTTGGTGGTCCTGTGCAAAAAGATCAGGGCATGGTGGTGCATGATGGGGGTGAAAAATGGAAAAACACGCTGAAGATTACCGAGCAAACTTTTTTAACCACTTCCAGCGATATCCTGCAAACATTAGGCACCGAGGAAGGACCTCCGCATTCGATAGTCACTTTGGGCTATGCCGCATGGGAAGCCGGTCAATTGGAACAAGAATTAGCAGAAAACAGTTGGCTGACTGTAATGGCAACCCATGAACTGCTGTATCAAACTCCTGCCGAAGAACGCTGGCAGGCGGCTGCAAAATTACTGGGCATTGATATCAATCTGATGTCTAATACAACAGGCCATGCATGAACGCCGAGAAAAATATTCTAGGCTTTGATTTTGGCATGAAAAGTATTGGTGTTGCGGTGGGGCATCAATTTACCCACACCGCCAGAGGTATCACTGCTTTATCAGCACGTGATGGTATTCCGGATTGGGATAACATCAGCAAATTGGTCAATGAATGGCAGCCTGGCCTGTTAGTGGTGGGGTTGCCGCTGAATATGGATGGCACGGAACAATTAATGACCGCCGCTGCCCGGAAATTTGGCAATCGCATGAATAACCGTTTTAATATCCCGGTGGTCTGGCAGGATGAGCGCTTAACCACCTTTGAGGCTCTCGACCAAATGGGAATACGCAGTAAAATGCAGTCTGATAAACGTAGTGATGTCGATAAACTCTCGGCGCAAATTATTCTTCAATCATGGCTGGACCAACAATGACAATGCCCAAAACAACCGCAGAAATTCAACGCCTGCTAGAAGAGATGGCTGAAACGATACGTGATGAACTCGCCGACAAAGATCCTTTATTAATCGGGATTCATACCGGTGGGGTTTGGGTGGCAAAAGCGTTGCAGAATATTCTTGGAGAGGACTTCTTTGATGCCCCTTTGGGCACCCTGAATATTGCCTATTATCGTGATGATTTCACCCGTATCGGCATGCATCCTCAAGTCTCCCCTTCCGATTTGCCTTTTGAAGTCGATAATCGGCACTTGGTGTTGGTGGATGATATTTTTTACAGTGGCCGCACCACGCGGGCTGCGTTGAATGAAATCTTTGATTATGGCCGCCCGGCCAGTGTCACTTTGGCCGTTTTGATTGAACGGGATGGCCGCGAGTTACCCATCCGTCCTGATATTGTGGGCGCCTCAGTCATTTTGCCGCGCAATCAACATTTGAAACTCCGCAATCGGGATGGTTTGCAACTGGAAACGCGCGCAGCAGGAGCGCTGCATGCCGAGTAATCAACTGACAGAGAATGGCCAGCTCAGGCATTTTCTGACGATTGAAGGTCTGAAACGCCCGTTATTAACTGAAATCATGGATCGGGCTGAACAATTTTCCAGTATTAGCAATCGTCAGGTAAAAAAAGTCCCGTTATTACGCGGCAAAACCATTATTAATTTGTTTTTTGAGAACAGTACTCGTACCCGTTCGACCTTTGAGTTGGCCGCCAAACGTCTTTCTGCTGATGTAATGAACTTTAATATCAGCACCTCCGCCACGTCTAAAGGCGAAAGCCTGCTCGACACTCTGCATAATCTCGAAGCCATGCATACCGACATGTTTGTGGTTCGCCATGACCAAAGTGGTGCCGCCGAATTTATTGCCCAGCATGTAGCGCCCCATGTCAGCGTGATCAATGCCGGTGATGGTTGCCATGCCCACCCCACCCAGGCGATGCTGGATATGTTTACCATCCGTCGTCATAAACAGGATTTCGCCAATCTCCGCGTGGCGATAATTGGCGATATTCTTCATTCGCGCGTGGCCCGCTCTCAAATCCAGGCCTTGGCCACGCTTGGCGTTGGGGAAATCCGCGTTATTGGGCCACAAACATTATTACCTCGTGAAAGCCAAACCCTGGGGGTGCACGTTTATCGTGATATGGCTTCCGGTCTTGAAGATGTTGATGTTGTCATTACGTTGCGTCTGCAGCTTGAACGCATGCAGGGCGCATTATTACCCAGCGCCCGGGAATATTATCGCTGTTACGGCTTGACCGAAGAAAAACTCAAATATGCCAAGCCGGATGCTATTGTCATGCATCCTGGGCCTATTAATCGTGGTGTTGAAATCGCCTCGTCAGTTGCTGATGGCCCGCAATCGGTGATTCTTGAACAGGTAACACATGGTATCGCCATTCGTATGGCCGTGATGTCGATGGCGCTAGCCAAGCAATCAGAACAGGCAGAGAGCGAATAATGAAGATTTGTATTCAAAATGGTCGTGTCATTGACCCTGCCAGCCAGCTTGATATCGATCATAATATTTATATTGAAAACGGACGTATTGTCGCCATCACTGGGGATCTGCCCGATTTTGATGCCGATATTGAAATTGATGCCTATAACAAAATCGTCTGTCCAGGTCTGGTCGATCTGAGTGCCCGATTACGCGAACCGGGCCAGGAGCATACCGCCACAATTGAAAGTGAAACTCGTGCGGCGGCTGCCGGGGGGATCACTACACTGGCCGTTCCACCCGACACGGATCCGGTCATTGATAATCCAGCGGTGGTTGAACTGATAGAAGATCGGGCCAAGAAGGCCGGACGTACCATGGTGCTTACCGTAGGGGCGTTGACCCAAAAACTGAATGGTGAACTGCTGGCGGAAATGGCTGCGTTAAAAGCAGCGGGTTGCGTGGGTGTCAGTAATGGCGTAACCGAAATTAAAAATACTGTGGTCTGGCGGCGTGCACTCGAATATGCTGCCACACTGGATTTGACCGTCTTTATTAACCCGGCAGACCCTTGGCTACAAAAACAGGGCTGCGTACATGAAGGGACGGTCAGTGCCAGATTAGGTTTGTCCGGTATCCCTGAAAGTGCTGAAACCATCGCGGTAAGTCGCGATTTGATTCTGATAGAACAAACCGGAGTACGTGCTCACTTCCATAGTATATCTACAGGAAAAGCAGTCAAACTTATTCGAGAAGCGCAAGAACGTGGTTTACCGGTGACTGCCGATGTCAGCGCACATCACTTACATCTTTGTGAGCATGATCTGGGTAATTACGATAGTTTTAGCCATGTGATGCCACCATTACGTAGCGTCAGGGATCGTGAACAGTTAAAACAAGGTTTGCGGGATGGCGTTATTCAAGCGGTTTCATCACATCATCAGCCGTTGGATACCGATGCCAAATTAGGTCCATTTGCCGAAACCCTACCGGGCATTTCGGCGCTGGAAACCCTATTACCTCTCACCCTTAAGCTGGTAGATGATGATGAAATTACCCTGAATCAGGCTATTGCAAGTCTGACATGCCAACCAGCCGCTATCCTGGGCATCGATGCCGGACAAATCAAAGTTGGAGCCAGTGCTGATATCTGTATTATTGATGCAGATGTGCAATATGACTGCCAGCCCTCAGAATTTGTAAGTGCCGGAAAAAACAGTCCTTTTGGTGGCTGGTTGTTTCAGCATCAGGTCAGCCATACGCTGTTTCAGGGAAAAGTCGTTTATCAGCGCTAGATAAAATCACTATACGGAGTCAGAAAAATGAATATTCAACGTTATTGTTATCGATGGCTTGGTTTGTTGACACTCACCTTTCTGATTGCAGCCTGCACCCCCGAAGTGGGTTCAGATGAATGGTGTGTTCATATGAAGGAAAAACCAAAAGGTGACTGGACGGCCAATGAAGCCGGTTCCTACGCTGAACATTGCCTGCTCTGATTGGCATGCCGGAACCGTTATTTGCTTTCGATTTTGATGGGGTAATCTGCGATAGCGCCATTGAAACCGGATTAAGTGGCTGGCAAGTCGCGACCCATATTTGGCACGACATGCCAAAACAAATGCCTGAGCACATCATGGTCGATTTCCGCCGTGTAAGGCCAGTCATGGAAACCGGCTTCGAGGCGATTCTGATTTGTCGCTTACTGTTTGAACAGTTGGACACGGATCGTTTATTGACTCATTTTGCCAGCCAAATCGACCATCTCATTAAACGTGATCAACTGGATATTGCGGAATTGAAGAAACGGTTTGGCGACTACCGGGATCACTGGATTGAAACCGGTCTTTCCGACTGGATCAAAATGAATCCACTGTATGCCGGTGTTATTGAGTTATTGACACAAATCCCGCTACATCAGCTTTATATTATCACCACCAAGCAGGAACGATTTGTCAGCGCGATCCTCGAAGCAAACCAGATAACAGTAGAACCAACCCAGATCTATGGCCTGGATCGCAAACTGAAAAAACCACAGGTTCTCCATGCTCTGCAGCAATCAGCCCCACATGCCACCATTTTATTTGTTGAAGATCGATTGCCCACGTTATTGGATGTAATTGCTACACCCTCATTAGCCGAGGTTCAATTATATTTCGCAAATTGGGGTTACAACACCGTAAATGACAAACAGCAAGCCCAGCAACATCCGCGGATAACCGCATTGGATGACCCGTCTTTACAGAGTTTGACGCATTGATGCGGTAGTATCGTTTTGGAACTATCGGGTGGGATATTTGCCGGTTAAAGCAGCGCCCATGTCCGGTTTCACTTTCACTTCATCAATCGAGAATAAACTGGCTAATGAAGCAAATACTGTTTTTCCCCGCTCTATTATTAGTTGCTATCACGCTTGCGGGATGTGAGCGGGATAAACCAACGCCGGTGGCGCAGAATAAACCTCATCTGGTAGAAGTGGTCACCGCAGAATTAAAAGATATTTCGGTTTCACGAGAACGTAATGGCACGTTGAGAGCCCTGCAGGAAATTCAAATATTTAATCAGGAAGAAGGACAGATAACTGAGCTGCCTTACTTTGAAGACGATCGTGTTGAAAAATCTCAGGTAGTTGCACGGCTGGATGATCGACTGCTTCGTTCTCAACTTAAACGTGCACAGGCTTTAACTCGAAAGGCTGAGACCGATCTGGCACAAATCAAAGATCTGGTTGCCCGCAAGCTGACAACAAAAACGGAATTAACCCGAATTGAAACCGAACTGGCTGTCGCCCGAGCCGAGCAGGAATCACTGCAAACCCGGCTCTCCTATTTTGTTATCCGCTCACCAATAACCGGTGTAGTCACCCAGCGTAACAGTGAGCCCGGCAATATCGCTGAACGATACTCCCATTTGATGACCATTGCCGATCAACAAACATTGATCACTGAAGTACAGCTATCAGAGCTGCTATTAAATAGTCTAGAGCTTGGTGATGAAGTTAGTATCCAGATTGATGCATTGCATGCCGGCAAGGGCCAGCATCAAAGCCTGACCGGTAAAATCAGTCGAATCTATCCTGATATTAATCCCATGACCCGCACCGGAACACTGGAAATAGCATTATCTCCAGTTCCAACTGGTGCCAGAGCAGGCCAATTTGTTCGGGTGACGTTAACCAGCCAACAGGCTGAAAGGCTGTTAATTCCATTTATCGCCTTACGACGCTCTGTTGAAGAAGAATATGTTTTTACGGTTGATGCTAACAGTCAGGTTCAAATAACTCCTGTCAGTACGGGACTTGAAATTGGTGATCAGGTAGAAATCCTGACCGGTTTGGAAGGTGGCGAAGTTGTGGTTATCCGAGGGTTTACCAACCTCCGGGAGAATAAAAAGGTCAAAATCGTGACAGCGCCGGATTCCGAAGACTCATCACCACCGAGAGTCATTGAGAATACGCCATGAAAATTCAGGGGGGTGGCCTGGCGGCATGGTCCATCAAGCACCCAATCGGTGTAACCATGATCGCAGCGACTGTTATTGTGCTGGGTCTAGCTGCCCTGAGCCGTCTGGCGATTGATTTACTGCCACAAATTATCTACCCCGATATTCGAGTCCGGATTTTGGACGAAGGCGTACCCGCGACGGTCATGGAAGATCAGGTTACCCGGTTTGTCGAAGAACAATTGGCAATAACCGAAGATGCATTAAATGTTCAGTCCTCCACCGATCTTGGCATAGTGGAAATTGATATCACTTTTGATTATGGCAAAGACATTGATGTTGCACTCCGTGATGCGAGTACACGACTGGATCGTGCCAAAACTCAATTACCTGACACCATTGAACCACCTGAAATATACAAACGTGATCCCTCTCAAATTCCGGTCATTGAATTTGTAGTCAGCTCAGACTTAATGGCTATGGTCGATCTGCGAACCTGGACCGACGATGTATTAAGTAAATGGTTTATTAATCTGCCTGGCGTGGCAGCAGCCGAAATTGGCGGTGGTGTTGAACGTGAGATTCAGATTGTTCCAGATCAACAGCGTCTGGCAAGTATGGGGCTAAGCTACCGAAATATTGTTGAAGCCATTCAGACCGCCAACGATGATATTGCTATCGGCAGATTACAAATGCCGGGTAGTGAAATTACCGGCCGTATCAGTGGTCGTCTCAAGTCAGTTGATGCCATTAGGCAATTACCTATTGGTCAAACAGACAACAACATCATCAAACTGTATGAAGTCGCTAAAGTAGTTGATAGCAGTGAGGATGAAAGACTGCGCATTCGTGCTAATGGCATCAGTGGCATCAAACTGGCGATTCAAAAACAACCGAATGCCAACACCACCAATGTGGTTGAAGAAGTTAAGCGTCAGTTGGCATGGCTCAAACAACAGAACGTCATTCCTGCTGGCATTAATGTCACCACTGTAACGGATCAATCTGTTTACATTAAACAATCACTTAAAAATGCGGCATCCGCCGCCATTAGTGGCGGTATTTTAGCCATGCTGGTGGTGTATCTGTTTCTGGGTAATTTACGTCGTACCCTGATCATCGGCAGCGCCATTCCTATTGCCATTATGTTTACCTTCGTTTTAATGAGCTGGGGTGGCCTGACACTGAATATTATGACGCTTGGGGGGCTGGCGTTAGGGGTGGGCATGCTGGTGGACAACACCATTGTCATGCTGGAAAACATTTACCGGCATCAATGCAAACATGAACAGCCATTGGATGCCGGAACCCATGCCGCTGCTGAAGTAAACGGCCCTATTGTGGCATCAACATCGACCAATCTTGCTGCCATCCTGCCTTTTTTGTTTATAGGCGGTCTCACCGGTCTGTTATTCAGTGAATTGATCTTTACCATTTCTGCCGCCATTTTTGCGTCTATGGTGATTGCACTTACCCTGGTTCCGGCCTATGCCGCCAAAGTCACCCAAATCAGTAATAATCCGGTCCGAAAAGGAATAGATGGTTTAATCGCGCTTTTACAACGTGGTTACAGCACGATCATCCGCTTTTTTCTCAAAATTAAACTGGTGATTATTGGAATATTTATTGGCGGATTTGCGCTTAGTTTGCCCATCTTTACCAGTGGTAATCAGATTTTACTTCCCAATATCGATGATGGTCGCATTGAAGTGCGAATGATTTCTGACTCAGGCGTCTCTGTTGAGGAAATGGATAGTTATGTGCAACGCATCGAAAAGATTATGGATGCAAAACCCGAAACCAAAACAATATTTACTTTAGTAGGGGGTAGCGTTTTTGGCCGGTCACAACGTGAAGAACCCAGCCGTGCGGAGATGACTATTGAACTGGTTCCTGTCGCTGAGCGGGAAATATCCAGTCAACAATGGATAAAAGATATTCGTAAACAAGTTGATTCGTTAGAGATTGCCGGTTTACGGGTATTTTTGTATCAACGTGGGATTCGTGGGTTACGCACTCATAGCGGGGATCAGGATATCAGTCTGCGATTACAAGGTGATGATTTTGCCGTGATGAAAACCGTTGCCGATGAGATTGCCGATAAAATGCGTCAAATCCCGCAACTCAGGAATATTGAGCATTCTGCAGAAGAGGAACGCTTTGAAATTTCAATAAAATTGAAACGCGACAGAGCTGAGGAGCTTGGCCTGAATTTGCAGGATCTTGCTGAAGCCGCTCAAACGGCATTACAAGGACGGGTGATTAGTGATTATCTGGAAGGCAACCGCGCTTACGACATTCGTTTAAGACTGCCTCAAGAAGAAATGAATACCCCTCAGGCGCTACGCTCTATCATTCTGTTTCCATCTTTAGATGGAGGCACACCGCTATATCTGGGCGAGGTAGCCGAAATTGAACTGCTTGATACACCGTCGCGTATTCGTCGAGAAAACCAGATGCGTATCGTTGAGTTATCAGCCGCTTTGGCTGATGCAGCAACATTAGGAGAGGCCTTAATTCAACTGGAGCAAATGCGTAGTGAAATTGATTTGCCAACGGGCTATACCATTTATGATGGTGGACAAAGACAGGCGCTCGAACAACAGCAAACTCAAAACATGATTCTGCTTGGTCTGGCGTTATTCCTGGTGTTGGTTGTTATGGCGATTCAGTACGAATCTTTACTTAATCCCATCATTATTCTATTAAGTGTGCCATTTGCGGCGATTGGCGTGGCGATGGGAATTTACTGGATAGATCTGCCCCTTTCCATGCCGATTTGGTTAGGCACCATTATGCTGATAGGTATTGTGGTGAATAACGCCATTTTGCTGGTAAATTACATTGAGCTGGAAAGGCTCAGAAATGCAAATTTAACTGAAGCGGTCATTGAAGCTGTCAGCCTGCGATTGCGTCCAATATTAATGACGACATTAAGCACTGTAGTGGGGATGTTACCGCTGGCCTTGGGGATTGGCGAAGGATCTGAAATGTTACAGCCACTGGCGATAGCCGTGGTGTGGGGATTAAGTTTTTCGATGATGGTGAGCTTGCTACTGGTACCTCTGGTATATCACCTGTTTCACTCTATTAAAGATCGAAACAAATCTGATAACCAGGCAGCTTTAACTTAGAGGAAAAGGTCTACCAAAAAAATGGCGGAGCGGACGGGACTCGAACCCGCGACCTCCGGCGTGACAGGCCAGCATTCTAACCAACTGAACTACCGCTCCGCGACCTGATGGTTTAAAGACAACCGGTCAGGAAGCGTGCAAGAATACAGCAAAAATTCAAAAGGTGTTAGTGTTCAACGGAAAAAAGCTTTACCGGTCAGATAAGTGTTTGAAAACAGGAATATTAAGTGATTCTATTGTTGGCCAAATAGTTGCCTTGGCGAACAATTAAAGGCAAAAAAATCCCCCAAAAGTATTTATCAATTGCTCTTGGGGGATTTGGTTTACATTGCTTCAGCAGCTTGTACCGCTTTATTGACCAGACGTTTTGCTGCACCCTTAGCGCCTGAGTTTTTAATCCGATCCAAATTCACAGGTTCACCTACGATAATAGCGCCACCCATGCCAGCCCCGAAATGCGGTGTACATTTATATATATAGATACCTTCCTGAGTAAAGGTACGACTATAATTTTCACTCATTTTTGATGCCCACATTTCGGTACCTTCAGGAATCAAACCTTCGATTGATTCGGTGTTATGTGTACTCATATTGGTCCAGGAAACACTGTCGCCAGGCGCAATAGTCACCACCAAAGGGTTATAAATTAAACCCTGAGCTGTGACAGTGTGATTTTGTGACTCTACGGTAGCTTTTTCGACTTCAACAGGTTCTTCAGCAATACCTGCTTCTTTTTCTACTTCCAGCAATCTTGCTTCGGCATCAGCACGACCTTCTGCTGCAGAATTTTCGGCTGCGGCAATCGCTTCATTGGCACGGTCACTTACACTCTTGCTGGTTTCCTTGGCGGTTTCAATGGCCGACTCAACGGCTTGATTTGTATTTTCCAATACCTCTTCCTGAGTACTGCTTTCCAGAGCTTCTGCTTCCTGTTGAGCCGCCAGAGAGGCTTCTTCAGTTGTCTCGGTGGTTTCGGTTTCTTCAGCTTGAGTCGTTTCATCAGTCAACTCAACGGCTTTAGACATTTTTTCCAGTACTTCGGTTGGAGAGCTTGGGCGATCGTAATGATCACTGTTTCCGGAAATAAAAGATGAAACGACTGCCACCACAAAAACCGCTATGGCAATAATAATGACTGCAGTAATAATTGAACGGGAATGACGCATTACACTCTCCAGTTTGATGAATTTTAACGATCATACCATCACCACAGTGCTATTTATAAGCAAATAAGTGCTGTTATTTGACCTGAGACAATTTTTATACTGCAATCTGACTGATTTTTTTCTTCCAATGTGTAAGCGTTTAACACTTATCTTCCTTTATATTTTGCGATTTAATTAGCAATAAAAGGCATTTCTCCTGAAAATTCGTGCGCAAATTCCCAAAAACTGTTTACAAAAAATGAACAAGCAACCCTGTTTTGTTGTATTTAAACAACGCTATTCACGTTTTCTGCTATTTTCAACAACAACTTTTAAAACGTTTGTATACAACCACATTGCTGAACCTTTTCAGCCACACCCGAAAATACTTTCAATTGATAAGTTGATATAACTCAAAATTACCAAAGCAAATGTCACGCAAAAATGGTTCATTTAAGCCAGTCATAAATCACCTGTGATAATACCTCGACAAACACACTGCTCGTCTCTTCCTGAAATCGTGTTTTAGGAATTTTTCCTATATCAAGCCTATGAGCGTAAAGCTAGCCTGCATGGGCTTTTTACGTACAGGAGAGAGATAAATGAATTTAAAACCAAAATTCATTAGCACGGCGATAATGTCATCGCTGATGCTGATGCCTTATGCCGTTCTGGCAGAGGAAGATGTCATTGATACAGGCAAAATGACCGTAACAGGTATTTTGCCTGACCGTTTAGAAGCGGTTCCAGGTTCTTTCAGTATCATCGATGAAGAATATTTAGAAGAACGCCGTCCCATTTCTAACCTGGAAAGAATGAGAACCGTTCCGGGTATAAATGTAGTCGCTGATGGCAGCATGGGCTTTGATACCAATATTGGTATTCGTGGTCAAAACCCCCGCCGCAGTGCCAAAGCAATGATTATGGAAGATGGTATACATTTACAGTTGGCACCTTATGCCGATCCCGTTGTGCATTACACCACTCCATCGCAAGCTGTAAATCGTATTGAAGTGATTAAAGGCGCAAACCAAATCCTTTATGGACCACAAACGCTTGGCGGTGCAGTAAACTTTGTGACCAAGCCGGTTCCACGTAATGGTGAAATTGAAGGCAGTGTCACTTCTGCTTTTGGTAATCAAGGTTATCGCATGTTAAATGGCAGCGTTGGTTTTGGTAATGAAATCGGCGGCGTGATGTTTGATTTCAACCAGAACAAAGGTGACGGTGTTTATGACGACGCTGAGTTCGATGTTAAAGACTACCGCTTTAAAGGCGAGCTGAATATTACCGAACGTCAAACGCTTGCTTTAAAATTGGTTCATACCCGTGACCGTCGCAATTCAACTGAGGCTTACTTAACCCCGTTTGAATATGATCAAGACCCTTATTCTCACCCATCGATTGAAAATGATGAATGGGAACAAGACCGAGATGCCGTTCAGTTACAACATATTTTCGAAGTAAATGATAACTTTAAGCTGAGTTCTCAGGCGTATTACACCGATACCTTCCGAAATGGTTTACGCAGTACAGAAGAAAATGAAGACGGTGATCTAAATGGTAACGGCAATATCACTTCTGTATTTAGAAATTGTCCAGGTCAAGGTGGTGAAGGTGTATTGGCGGGTGACGTTGATGCCAGCCAATGTGCTGGTCGTCACGCACCGCGTCAATATTACACACGTGGTTTAGAAACTCGCGGTGACTTATCGCATAGCCTGTTTGGCCTTGACCATGACACCATCTTTGGTGTGCGTTATCACGAAGAAAATGTGCATCGTCAGGAAATACTGTCACAAAGTGTTGCTGAACGTGAAGACTATGATTTGGCATTACTGAATAATCCAGGTGATGTAGAAGAAGCCTTTATCAAAACGAATGCATTCTCTTATTACATGCAAAATACCACTTATGTTGGTAACTGGTCTTTCACACCTGGTTTCCGGGTAGAAGATGTTCGCACTAGCGAAAAATTCTTTGAAGGCGGCGTTCAAGAAAATCGTGAAAGCCTATCCTATACTGAATTTCTGCCGAGCTTTGGCGTAACCTGGAACGGTATTGCTGAGACCACTTTTTTTGCCGGCGTTCATAAAGGCATTGCACCGGCGCGAGCAGATCGTGAGTTTAGTGAAGATGGTGGACGAGCCGATCCAGAAGAAAGCACCTTATATGAAGTAGGTGTACGTAGTACTTACTTCAAGGGTATCAGCGTTGAAACTGCTTTCTTCCACAACGATATCAAAAATACCTTGGTTGATTTTGGTGATACGTTTGATAACAGCGGTGACAGCAAACAAACCGGTATTGAAGTAGCGGGTCGTGTCGACTTTGGCGATATTTATGGCTGGACAAATAATATTTACCTGTCCGGTGCGTATACCAATCTGTGGACAGCCGAATACGAAGATGGTCCAAATCCAGACATTAACGGTAACAGAATGCAATATGCTCCAGAGCACCTGTTAAATATTGATCTTGGCTATGAGCATCAAAGTGGTGTGCATGCCAGAATCGGTGTTCAACATGTGAGCAAGCAATTTGTTGATGACGGTAATACTCGCGTCGAAGATGTTAGCGGTCTTCAAGGAACTATTCCAGGCTTTACCGTTTGGAACGCTACTGTAAATTACCGCGTGCCTAACACTGGTGTAACGTTATTTACCGGTGTGGAAAACCTATTTGATAAAGAGTACTTGGCTAGCCGTAATGAAGGTAAATTAGTTGGCCGTGAACGTCTGTATTACGGTGGTATTACTTATAACTTCTAATCAGCTTCAACGTTGACGGAGACGGTATGCAGAACATGTTTTAAATATGTAACAAAAACAGCCATTTCTCCCAGATTTGCTGTTTCTGCATCACCATTGCCGACAAGCCCGCACCCAGTGCGGGCTTTTTTTTGGCATAAAAAACCCACGTTATGAAGTGGGTTTTAATTGACTTGATTTTTTGAGTCAGTGCTTTTGAACTTCACGTTTATCGATATACATCAACACGATTTGCCGATCGGTATAAATATCATTGGAACCGCTCATGCGAACCATGTCATAAAAGGCTTTAAACTTGGGGTCGCGTTGCTTTAGGTCTTCAAGATTATCCAGTAACACCAGAGCCTGAAAAGCCGTCGGCGCAGTATCAAAAAAACGTATTGTGCAATAGGTTGTTATCGGTTCACCAGCAACTTCAAGCTTCACTTTCAGCGATTCGTCAAATATGCATTGCTGATAATTCTCATGCTCGGCGGCAACATAACTGGATAAAAACAAGCTACTGAGGGCAAAAACCTGAGTTTTCATTTAACTGACTGTACAATTAAAAAGTTAATTGCTCAGACTTATGCCCAGTAGTTTGGTTCCGTGGTTTGAGGTTATGACTCACCCATTTTGCTGATCGTCTTGATAACCTCCATATAGGCCTCACCATGCTCATGCACGGCATCAGCATCATATTTTTCCGATGCCAGATGAACCTCTTCCAACGTTAAGGCTAATTTATCCAGCTCTTGGTTAATTTTGGCCAAAGCCGTTTCCAGGGTATAGGTCAGTTCATGCACTTTAGTCACATCTTCCGCCGACATGGAGTCTTTTTTCAGTAAAGTTTCCAGCCGGTGGTTGTAGCGTTTAAAGTGGGTAACGGCTTCTTCCAACGTGTCAGCAGACTCGCCTTTAAAATGCTCAACCGTTTCAGCTTTTGCCATGGTGGCCACTCCAAAACTCAGAGCCGCGGCGGCAAGATAATTCATCACTTTCATATTGGCCTCTATAAATAAGAACAGTTAACAAACGATAACGATAAACGTTATCAGAAGAAGATAAGGACGAATAGTTCAATATCAAGGGCATAAAAAAAACCTCTCGTCTTTACAACGAGAGGTTTTAGATGCTGTTGTGTAATTAAGTGATTACATGGATTCAGCTTCAGGGATAACTTTTCTTACAATCCGTCCTAACCCACCTGTCACATCAGCCGCTTTAATAGCTTCCAGATTGGTTGGCTCACCTACAATGATGGCGCCTCCCATTCCAGCACCAATATGGGGCGTGCAAATATACACATAGATACCTTCTTTATCGAAAGTGTGTTGATAGTTTTCACTCATTGGAGAATTAATTTTTTCAGTGCCTTCGGGTACAAGACCTTCAATGGTTTCAACGTTATGCGTCGACATATTCTCCCAATAAACGGTATCACCCGGTGCAATTTTCACTATCAAAGGGTCATATTTCATACCGATAGCAGTCACCACATGTGTTTCAGCAAATGCAGCCTGGCTTAAAAAAAGTAATAACGCCGGAATAGTCTGTAATGCTAATTTCATTCTGGGCATATAGCCTCCTGTTTAAACATCAAATAAAAAGATTTAGATAAAAGCAGGTGCTTTAGGAATAATTCCCTAACCTTACAAATACTGACTGTAAGTAAATTGCTATGGTTCCAGCAAAAAAGTTATTCGATTTAATATTGGACGCTGACTGTAAATGACGCATTAACTTAAGTTAATCATTGAGGTTTGTGACTTAGGCAAATGCAACCTGCAGGAACTCTTCCCGTTTTTATGTTTCATCTTCCTGTTTAAAATAACTACAAACCTGAAATATCAGAAATCCCATCAACGTTAAAACAATCGCGATCTCGTATCGGGCATAAGCAACTGATAAACCAATTGAGCCCGTTAACCAGATTCCAGCAGCACTTGCTGTGCCACTCACTCCGCTCGTATTTTTCATAATGGCTCCACCACCAATGAATCCCATGCCAGTGATGATGCCATACATCACTCTGGCTTCAGCGGCATCGCCCTCATAGACATCTCTGGCAACCAACATAAAGGCACAGCAAGCGATACTCACTAATGGATAGGTGCGCATACCAGCGCCTCGGGTCTTATATTCACGGTTCAAAGCAATTGGCAAAGCTAACAGAAAAGCAATTCCCAGCTGATATGAGTGATACCAGATTAGCGACAAATTAATATCCATACTAACTCTCCTGAGGGGGTTTAAAACTTGCAAAAGAATTTTCTGCTGGCCTAGACGTTCTAATTAGTAATGATTCTGTTAGAGCAGAGGCGTTGAAAACTCAACGGGTCCTGTTATTCCGCCTTAATCTGTGACTTCAGGCCTCTCGGCCAGGCAGTTACCAGCGATTTCAATAGTGTGGCTAAAGGTATTGCAAAGAAAATACCCCAAAACCCCCAAATCCCACCAAAAAACAGAACCGCGAGTATGATAGAAACCGGGTGCAGGTTTACTGCTTCAGAAAACAGAATCGGAACCAGTACATTGCCATCAAGAGCCTGAATAATGCCATATGCCACCAGTACATAGGCAAACTCATCTGTCAGCCCAAAATGAAAGCCTGCCACAGCTGCAACGGGTATTGTGGCCACAGCAGCACCAATAAAAGGAATGAGTACAGAAAAGCCAACTAACACGGCCAATAAGGCCGAATACGGCAACCCAAACCAGGCAAAGGTAACAAACGCGACTGTGCCGACAATGATAATTTCTACCACTTTACCACGCACATAATTAGCGATCTGACCATCCATCTCCTTCCAGATCCGACTCATCAAACCACGCTTTTCGGGCATCATAGACAAAATAAAATTAACCAGTTTCTCCCGATCTTTGAGCATGAAAAAAACCAGGATTGGCACCAGTACCAGATAAACAATCAAGCCAATAACGTTCCCTAACGAAGCCAGGGATAAAGTGAGTGCCCGCTGACCATACAAACTCAGTTCTCTGGCTACCATTGAAATCCAGTTCTGTATTTCATCCGGGGTTATCAGGGTTGGATACTGTGCCTGAAGCCCATCCAGCCACGTTTGTCCACTGGAAAGCATTCTGGGGGTTTCAAGTACTAGGTTGACCAGCTGATTCCATAACAGTGGCATTAGCAAAAAAGCCAATGCCAGCATGACACCGATAAACCCCAAAAAGACTATCGCCACGGCAATCATTTCCGGAACATGTTGCCTTACCAGCATATTCACGACACCTTGAAGCAGAAAGGCGATGATCAGGGCGGTAAAAAACGGGGCCAGCATGCTGCCGAACCAGATGATAGCTGCGAAGCCCAAAATCAGGACTATCAGCAAAATGACGGCTTCTTCGTCAGAAAAATATCTATCCGTCCAATTTTTGAAAACTGCGCGCAAGGTCATATCTGTTTTGGTCCTGTTCAGCGTCTTAATCAATGTCTGATACTATTCTGGCATACCGGAATAAGACTTTTACGAATTAAAAGCAATCTACCACTCAATTTTCAGGAACTATCCAATCAAGGTTATGTTCATTATCTGCATCCACCAAACATGCGAACCAATATGCTGAACTCATTTTCTTCCAGCAAACTGCTGGGCTGCAGTTTATTTTTTTTCTTGATTAGTCATTCCAGTTTAGCAGCAACGCCGGTCAGCGTTAGTAAACCGATAATCTCTGAATCCGCTGAAAAACTCACCTTGTCAGGATCGTTAACGGCAGAACGCAGGGCCCTGCTCTCGCCCCGGGTCGACGGCCTCGTTAAAGAAGTATTAGTGGACGCCGGTGACCGGGTCAAACAAGGCGATATTTTACTGCGTCAGGACGCGGCCATTTCGCGTCAACAGCTTGAGCAGGCAAAAGCTGCGACAAATGAGGCTCAGGCTGGTGTTGATGAAGCTCAGCGTTTGGTAGAAGAAGCTAAACGCCTGCGTGGTGAGAATTATATTTCTGCCACTGAACTGGCGAATCGTGAATCCAACTTTGCGTTGAATCAAGCCGCTCTGGCTGCAGCTCAGGCCATGCAAAATACCGCTGGAGAACAATTTCGTCGTCACCAATTACCCGCGCCATTCAGTGGTGTTATCAGCGCCAAAATGACTGAAGCCGGTGAATGGGTAAATCGTGGTGATCAGGTGTTGGAATTGGTAGCACTGGAACCGGTCAGGCTGGATGTAAATGTACCTCAGGAAAAATTTTCCGATATCACGCTCGAAACACGTGTGGAAATTCTGCCAGATGCCCTTCCCTCACGAAAACTGTCTGGAAAAATTACTGCTCTGGTACCTGTCAGTAACGCTCAGGCACGCTCATTTTTAGTACGTATTGTTGTAGATTCCGCTGACGCTGTCTTGCTTCCTGGCACCTCCGCCAGTGCAGTGCTCTATCTGGGCGGAGAGGATAGAAAGGGTTATCGGGTTCCTCGTGATGCAGTATTACGCCATCCGGACGGCGGCCGAAGTGTATTTATTATCGATGAAAACAATCAGGCACATCGACGCAGCGTGAATGTCGGCATTGAAGATTCGGATGGAATAATTATCACCGATGGCTTAACCGCAGATGATTTAGTGGTTGTAAGGGGTAATGAGGTGCTTCAGGAAAATGATGAAGTAGAAATCGTTCGCGAAGATAAAAAAAGGAATTAATCCCGCATGTTAGAAGCGCCTATTCGCAATGGCAAACTACTGACCGTCATTGTTCTGATCGTTTGCGTATTGGGTATTGCCGCCGCACGTTTAATACCCGTACAGATGATCCCGGATCTGGATGTTCGTACTATCAGCGTTGTCACTCAGTGGCCTGGAGCAACACCGCAGGATATCGAAAAAGAAATCCTTATCGAACAGGAACGGTATCTGCGGAATATTCCCAATCTCCGTCGAATGGAAGCATTTTCTGAAACCGGCGAAGCCGTTATCGAGCTGGATTTTCCATTTGGAGTAGGCATCAACGAAACGCTCATCGAAGTCTCCAATGCGCTAAGTCAGGTTTCCAGCTACCCGGAAAATGTCGATCAACCGAGTATTCGCAGCAGCTCTTTTTCGGAAAATGCATTTATGTATTTTGCGATATCACCACTACCCGGCAACCCGTTGAATCTCAACATCGACATGATTACGGATTTTATTGATGACAATGTTCGCACTCAGATGGAGCGTGTGCCGGGGGTTTCCGAGGTGCAGCTTCGCGGTGGTGCTGAACGGCAAATGCAGATCTTTATTGATTCAGCCAAACTGGCTCAGCGGGGCTTAAGACTGACCGATGTGCGTGATGCGATACGCGCTCGCAACAGTGATACCTCCGCCGGTGACCTGGATGATGGTAAAAAACGTTATTTGCTCAGAACCATTGGACGTTTTGAAGATAAACAGGAATTGGAAAATTTAATCCTGGCCCATCGAAATGGTACGGATATTCTGTTGAAAGATGTCGCCACTATCAAACTCGATCACTATGAAGTCCGCCAGGTTGCCGTAGTTAATGATGAACATGCTCTAACGATGGCCGTTAAGCGCGAGCCTGGCTCAAATGTTATTGATATCAAATACGCCATGATGGAAGTAGTCGAGGAGATGCGGCGTGATTTATTAAACCCGAATGGTTTAGATCTGGTGCTTATCGGGGATGATGTCCGCTATGTAGAGTCGTCTATTCAGAATGTTTCACAAAATCTCCTGTTAGGGGCTTTGCTGGCTACATTTATCCTGTTTTTATTCCTTCGTAGTCTGCGTGGTACCTTAATTGGCTTAATGGGAATGCCGGTTTGTATCATTGCCGCCTTTTTAGGGCTTTTGATATTTGATCGTACGATTAATGTTATTTCCCTGGCGGGTATTGCGTTTGCTATCGGCATGACCGTTGATAACACCATTGTGGTGCTGGAAAGCATTGAACAGGCGAGACGCCGCGGGCTGGATCGAATCGAGGCAGCCATAGTGGGGGTTCGGGAAGTCTGGACGGCAGTACTGGCCTCCAGTATGACGACTATTCTGGTGTTTGCACCGGTGCTCTTCGTTCAGGAAGAAGCCGGGCAATTATATTCCGATATTGCGATTGCAATTTCAGTAGCGATCCTCGCGTCAATGTTATTTGCTGTAGGGGTGGTTCCTGCAGCCTGTGCCCGGTTTGGTCTGGGAAAAAGCACGGGCACCCATGAAGAGTTACATCGTCGTGGGCTTATTCTGCATAGCGTTAATTGGTTAACCAAAGGCACTATCAGACGGTTAATCACGATGGGGATTACGGTGTGTGCCACATTGGTTGCCGCGTGGCACCTGATGCCTCCTGCAGAGTATTTGCCTGAGGGTGAGGAACCCAAGGCCTTTACCAGCATGATTCCGCCTCCCGGCTATAACCTGTCTGAAATGTTACGCATCAGTGAAGAAGTCATTGAAATTCTAAGTGATGCCAAAGGTGCCGATCCCGCCCTCTTTGATCAAGGTGAGGCTCCTATACCCTCTCTCGCCTATTATTTCATCCGCACCTCTCCAACCGGGTTACGGGTGCTTAGTGAACCCACCAGAACGCAAGATATTATTCCGATGATGAATGCCCTAACGGATTTATTCGAGAGTTATCCGGGAATGCGGGCTTTCTCAGGTCGGGGTTCGATTATCTCCAGCGATCAAGGTGGAACCCGTGCTGTCAGTCTGGATATCGCCGGACCAGATATGGAAAGTTTGTACAGCACCGCTGAGTTTGCACTTAAGCGTGCCGAACAACTGTTTGAAAATCCGCAAATTGATTCCATCCCAGGATCGTTATCGCTGGATCAGCCCTTAATTGAAATCCGTCCTCGTTGGTCACGGTTAACTGAAACAGGTTTCACTGCAGATGATTTTGGTTATGCTGTTGCCGCGTTAAGTGATGGCGCATATGTCGATGAGTTTTTTATTGATGATGACAAAGTGGATATATTTTTATTCAGTACCGCTGGTCAACAGCAGAACCTCTCGGGGCTTGCCGGTTTACCGATCCTGACACCCAATGGCGATGTTATTCCGTTAAATGCACTGGCCGACCTGGAAGAAACGGTTGATAGTGCCACGCTACGTCGTGTTGACAGTCGCCGTACAGTCACCCTACTGATTATCCCACCCCGTGAGGTAGCATTAGAAACGGCTGTGAATAAGGTTCGCAATGAAATGATTCCAGCAATGCAGACTGCTGGCGAAGTTGCCAAAGGGGTCAACCTGTCGATTTCCGGTGCATCAGATCAATTGGATGCCACCAGAGAATCGCTCTCTGAAAATCTGGTCGTGGCTGTGATTCTGATTTATCTGGTTTTGGTGGCCATTTTCTCACATTGGGGTTATCCATTGATTATTTTAACCACCGTGCCCCTGGGTATTGCGGGAGGTATTGTTGGCCTGGTGGGAGTCAATGCTTCCGGCACTTTATTAACTGCGATGGGATTACCGGCCATTATTCAACCGTTTGATATGATTACCATGTTGGGTTTTGTCATTTTATTGGGCACGGTAGTAAATAACCCCATCCTGATAGTTGAACAGACCAGACGCAATCTGGCCGACAAAGCCATATCGATTCATACTGCTGTTAATCAGGCGGTGGCAACCCGGTTACGGCCGATTTTAATGTCGACCTTAACCACCATTTTCGGTCTGGCACCGCTGGTATTTATTCCCGGTGCCGGTACGGAGCTTTATCGTGGCGTCGGTATTGTTGTATTGGTTGGGATTGCCGTTTCTACCCTGATCACTCTCACTTTCCTGCCGAGTTTGCTGGTAACCGTATTGTCGTGGACACAACGACAGCAACATCCGGTAGTCGCTCAATCCGCTGAAACAGAATCGTGATCGATATAAATGAGTTCTTCTGTATTGAATCCACGTTGAGAAGCTTCATTGATGAATTCGTTAATAACCTCATCGCTGACTTGTGGGGTGCGAGCCAACAACCATAAAAAATCATGATTAGGCCCTGAAACAAAGGCATGTTGGTAGTCCTGTTTATCCAGGCCAAACACAATATAACTGCCATAAAATGGGCCAAAGAATGAAACCTTAAGTTTTGCAACATCGCTTGACTCCACAAATTTGGCCTTACCCTCAGCTTCCTCCCACTGGTTTTTGTCTGAATTAAAACCTCGATTAACCACTTGGACATAACCCTCTTCATGCAGACTGTAATCCGCGGTCACCGCTGTTAGGCCCCGTTCGAAAGAATGATCCAGGCGCGCAATCTCATACCATTTACCCAGGTAACGATCCAATTCAAAGTCGGTTACCGGCTCGACACCTTCTGGTGTTCCGGTACAGGCCGTTATCAATATTGATAGCAGTAAGGTTTTAAATAGACGCATATTTCACATAGCCTTGGTTATATTGATATTTTCATTAAAAGAGATTGTATGGTTCAGGCGCTGAATTCAGCTGATATTTCCAGGATCATTGAAATGGCCTGGGAGGATCGCACCCCTTTTGAAGCCATATTGCAGCTTTATGGTTTGCCGGAACAGCAGGTGATTAAATTAATGCGCCGTGAAATGAAATCGGGATCATTCCGTTTATGGCGTGCGCGTGTTTCAGGCCGTAAGACAAAACATCACATGTTACGGAATCCTGAGGTTTCTCGTGCCTATTGTCCCACTCAATACAAACCACGCTGATTCCCGATGCACTTGTATCCTTTTAATGGATTAGACCGCTGTAAAGGCTCTTACGGCAATATAAACACAACTTAGCCAGCCCACCATAAAAATCAGACTACGGAAAATAGCTAAATCCAGTGCGTAAAAAATGGGATGCAAAACACGACAAGCCAAAAATAAAATAGCGGCCTCACTCAGATCCCGCAGATTTACACTGGAATAAAATGCCAGCAAGGTAACGGCTGAATAAAATATCAACGCCTCCCAGGCATTTTTCTGTGCTGCCAACACACGAGCGGCAACCCCGGTTAGTTCTGACTGCTGCTCTCTGGGATGGCGATTATCAAAGATATCAACATGCTTATAGCGTAAATACCCCCCAATAAAGGCCAATATCATCGGGAAAAACGTGACGATAAATAACACTATAAATAACGCTGGCATGTATTACTCCAAAGCAGCTAAGGTTGGGGCTTAATTTAACTGAAATCTGCTGCCATTTTCAGTTGGCTGTAGTTCGTTACAAAAAGATCACATATCTCCGGATCAAATGCTTTCCCGGCTTGATCGGATATACATTGAAGCACCTCATGCTCAGGCCAGGCATCTTTGTAGACTCGACGATGATAAATAGCATCCCAGACATCAACGATGGAAAACAGTCTGGCATCAAAATGGATCTGTTTGCCTTGTAAGCCCTGTGGGTATCCTAAACCATCCCAGCGTTCATGATGTTCATGAGGAATCATCAGATACTGACACAGAAAATCGTTTTTAGACAAAATATCATAAGCAATTTGCGGATGCGTTTTCATGATTTGCCATTCAGCATCAGTGAGTTTTCCGGGTTTGGTCAGTATTGCATCCGGAATATCAATCTTGCCGATATCATGCAGGATGGCACCATAACGAATAGATTCCAGCTGTTTTTCATCACGAATGCCTGATAGTTTGGCTAACGCCACGGTCATTCGAGTAACTCGTTCAGAAAGATCGCTGGTTTCCTTATGTCTTACATCCATAACATGGATCCATCCTGTCACTGCCTGTTCAATGCTGTCGAGGATTTTTTTGTTGGCCAACTCAATCTTGTTAAAGTCATGCCGAATCAACACAAACAGAAAGACCGTCGTAACGACTATGAAAAACCCGCCTTTCAAGTGTTGTATCTGAGTGATATCGCGTTCCCCGGAAAATAGATACTCTACGGTGATATCCGAAAAGAATATCCAGGCAATGCCAAGCATTAAATACGCCAGCACAACTCGATAATGAGGAGGTAACTTTCACGCGCTTACTCTTTAAGTTTCTGGATCCGTCATTTTAGCTAAACAGCGGGTTATTCTGAGTGTTTTTCATTCAGAAACTGCAAAAGACGTTGCCAGGATTTTTCATCAGCCTGAGCATGATAACGATCTATGCCAAATACTGTAAAAGCATGGTCTGCTCCACCATAGGCAATCATTTCGTTTGGCACATTAAAGGCTTCAAGTTCGTTACTGAGTTCGGCAAATTCCTGCATACTGATAGCCTTATCGTCAGCACCATGCAATATCAGAATTTCTGTTGCCGAATTTGCATAATCCTGACCCGAAGGTGTTTTTAAGCCGCCATGGAAACTGACAACACCTTGAAGAGCCTCTCCGGAACGCGCCATTTCCAATGCAGCGGCACCACCAAAACAATAGCCGATAACGACAACCTGTTGCCGGTTGGCTCCCAGTTCAACGGCTTTATTCAAAGCGCCATTCAGTAACTGACGCATTTTCTGTCTATCCTGATACAGCTCACCGGTATGTTGTTTTTTATCTTTATCCTCGGTGGGCCGAATGCCTTTACCAAACAAATCTGCAGCGAAAACTGCATATCCTTCTTCAGCCAGCATATTGGCACGTTTGATTTCGTAATCGGTCAAGCCGTCCCAGTCGTGTATCAATAACACCAAGGGGGCATTATTGGCAGGACTGACGTAGAAACCTTCGTAGGTTTCACCATTAACCTGATAATCGATATTGTCTGCTGTTGCAGCCATTGAAAAACAGGTGAGCCCGATTAATAAATATTTTTTCAGCAACATGCTATCTCCCTGGCAATCGTCAATGAACTATTACGACCAAAAGATCGCTGCAGAGTTGGCAAAAAAGCTAATTTATTGAAAGCTACCGAAAATTAGCTGTCCTGGTGGTAACGCATCACTCTGTCAACTTCGTTTTTTGATCCCATAATCACGGGAACACGCTGATGAATGCTTTCCGGTTGGATATCCAGAATTCGCTCGGTTCCTGTTGAGCTCACCCCGCCTGCCTGTTCAACAATAAAACTCATCGGATTCGCTTCATACATCAAGCGTAATTTTCCGCCCTGCTTGGCAATTTTAGAATCTATCGGATACATAAAAATACCACCACGGGTCAGCACCCGATACACTTCAGCCACCATGGATGCCACCCAACGCATATTGAAATTTTTCTCTCGCTCACCTTCCGTACCCTTCATGCATTCCTCAACGTATTTCTGCACCGGCGCTTCCCAGAAACGCTGATTAGACATATTGATGGCAAATTCAGCGGTATCTTTAGGAATACGCATATTGGGGTGTGTCAGAATAAATTCACCAACATCACTATCCAGAGTGAACCCATTCACCCCATTACCCGTGGTTAAAATCAACATCGTGGCCGGACCATATACCGTAAACCCGGCACAAACTTGCTCTGTGCCTTTTTGCATAAAGTCTTTTAAGGTTGGGTTTTTGCAATCATTAGGGCAGCGCAAAATTGAGAAAATGGTGCCCACTGATAAATTGATATCAATGTTCGATGATCCATCCAAAGGATCAAAACAAATCAAATACTTGCCTTTGGGAAACTTACTGGGAATCTGAATAATTTCTTCAATTTCTTCGGAGGCCATTGCAGCCAGATGACCGGTCCATTTCAAATAGTCGACCATTACATCATTGGTAATGATATCGAGTTTTTTCTGTGTTTCTCCCTGAACATTTTCACTTTCAGCATAACCACCAAGACCGATGATGTTGCTACGACTGACCAAATGAGAGATTTTTTTGCAGGCACTGACTATATCGCCCAATAATCCCGTCAAATCACCAGTCGAATCAGGGTGGGCCCGTTGTTCTTCAATGATAAACTGGTTTACAGATTTGCCGATATCAGACATGGCGTTTCTCTCTTTAACTATTTATTTCCGGGGAGTCGAACTGATGATTCGCAGCTGTTAATGAGAGAGTAAACCAGTGGCGATAAAAATGCCAAGAGCAGTTGAAGGTGTTTTAAAACGCAGGGGAATAAACCCGCTTTTCCCCCTGCTAAAAATAACTAGATTTTAACGAGAATCTCACCCATACCGATGCCACCGAGATCACCCGCATAACGCTGCACCCTGGAAAAACCTTCTACCTTGGCAAATTGGCTGTCCAGTTTTTTAAACGACGCAAACATCAGTGGTAAAAATGCCAGGGTGTGGGATCCACAATCATTGAAATTGGCGGTAATACCATGCTGCGGCATTTTGGGCAGCAATATTGTGCCCCGTTTCATTGCATAACCCAGATGTTTACCAACCTCACCGAGCACTGCAATAGTGCCAGATATCATCCGTGAACCACAGTAATCACCGGCATTGCCTTCAATCAGAATCATGCCACGGCGCATATGATCACCGGTACGTGCGCCGGTATTTCCGGTGACGATAATGATCCCGCCGGTCATGCCGTTTTTGTAACCACTTCGGGCCGCGCCGACAAAATCTCCGGCATTACCGTTAATCTTGATTTGACCGCCTTTCATTTCACAGCCGGTATAAATAAAAGTATTACCGGTAATTTCTATATTTCCGCCAGTCATAAACTGGCCCAGATAGGCACCGGCATCGCCCACAATAGTGATGCGTCCCTGAGTCATTGCATGACCGATATGATCCAGTTTGGCAGAACTGTTTTCAAAGCGGATATCATTGACATCATCACCGCTGATTTCAAACAATTGTTCTACCGGCAGCGTTAAACGACCGCTCACCAGCTCAATCGCCGCGATATCTGCAATATCTTTACCCGCCAGTTTATCGGGGGTTAACGGTGAGCAATCGACACGCTGCGCCAAATCGGTTTTAAGTTTAAGAGTCAACGCTTTCATGCCATGATCTCCTGCAAATGAAAGTGGAATGGACCCAGTTTGCCACCATAGTTACCGGCACTGATTCGACGGATACCGTTTTCTGCACCTAAATCACATGCCGCTTGAATACCAACACGCATAGCTTTATCAATATCTTCTTTGCTCAAACCATCAATAACGATTTCCATCACCGATTCGACTTCTGGCGAACATTCGGTTTGCGTCTGACCTTTTAACGTCGGACAGAATGCATCATTGGTTGACGCATTAAGTGCTTTGTACTTTGAACCGACTTTCGAACCACTGCGAACGACGCCACCCGGGAACGGCATAATGATATTCGGTAATTGTTTCATTGCTTTAACGGCCGCTTCACATGCTGCCAACGCTTGTGGTTGGGATTCTGCGAGGATCAGGAAGTTACCCCCACCGACAGCAGACACCACACCGGTATTTTCCTGGGTCAGAAATTCACCATCCATTACCGGAATACGCCAGTAGCGTTTACCATCAATCATTTTCGATATCTGATAACCATCACCAAAGAAACGCAGGTTTTTACCCAGCGCAATTTCTTTACCATCTTCACCTTCGATACCAGAAAACAAGGCTGAAGTGGGGGATGTAAGTACACACTGACCGGCGCGGGTTTCAACCTGTTTAGCCAGTCCTTTCCCACCCATGGCAAAAATCAGACAGGCCACACCTGGCCGACCATCAGGTGTTTCAGAAGGTTCTAACGTGCGTTCAATGGAGGCTTCACAACCACAGGCAATAACCGATGTAGCAAACCCGGTGAAGGCCGTAGCTGAATGCATTGCCCATTCAAGATTCTGAGCGGTAATAATGATTCGTGTGCCTTTCATCGGAAAGGCTTCGGCAAAGGTTTTATCAATGCTGACGCCATTGATGATCATAGTCTGCCTCCCTTATGCAGCGGCTGAATGGTTAAGCTACCACGACCATCATCGACGATTTCGTCATTACTGATTTTGAAGTTGCTCATTTTCAAAGTATGGAATTTATCAAAATATTCCTGTAACGGTTTTTCGATACTCACATCATATTCCGGTTTCACCACGTGGGTGGTGCCCCAGGTAATTTTGATGACCTGGCCATGACGCACCACCATTTCGCCATCTTTAAACACGTAATCCGGTTTTTCGAACATCTTCTCACGATCACTATTGTCAGTATAAACCGTAATATCCGCCGCAGCCCCCACACCAAGGTGCCCACGATCTGCCAGACCAACCAGTTTGGCAGCACCGGCACGGGTCATGATGGCAATTTCATACAATGAGTATTCACGATCCAATGAAGCCAGATGCGTTGCTTTCTGCGCTTCCGGATGCAAAGTAGACAACATGTCGTTACGGAATGATTTATCCATCAATAACTTAATCAGATGGGGATAACTGGTAAACGGTGCACCATTTGGATGATCGGTGGTCAGAAAAATGCGCCATGGATCGTCGACCATCAGGAAGGTTTCCAGACCAATCATCCATTGCAATGCATTTACGTAACTTTGATCTTTGTATTTGAAAGGGACTACACCACAACCGGCTTCACATTCGATGTCCATACACACCCATTTGTTTGGATGGGCATGCGGTGCACCGGCAAACTGGCGCATATTGTCGCCAGAGGCGGTGACTGTCTGACCAAACAGGATCTGTCCGACATCAACCGTGATATTTTTATGTTTGTTAATCGCTTCGGCAATTTCCGCCGCACCGGAAGAAAATTTAAAATCGCCTTCTGTACCGTAACTATGGAACTGGATATGCGTCAGATGCATCGGCAAACCTTCAGCGCCTTGAATAGTATCCAGCGTGGTTTGCATATTCCCTGGTACACCCAGATTACAGCCATGCACATGTAACGGATGCGGCACACCAATTTCCTTAACCGCCGTTGACAAGCGGTGCAGGATATCGCGTGGGGTTACCCCATAAAAATCGTTATTTTCATCCAAATCAAGCTTGCGCTGATTGAATTTAAACGCACTGATACCGCCAGGATTAACCACTTTCAGGCCCACCGCCTGAGCATGGTTAATGGTCCAGGCGACATAGTTGTTAATCGCTTCCTGATCCGAGTTGGCGGCCATCATACGCAGTAGAAAATCATCACTGCCAAGCATCACATAACCACCTTTATCAATAATCGGTGTGTCATGCATTTCCATATGGGCCTGACGAGCATTGATGGGTAATACGGCAGGCTCGAAACCGGCGGTATACCCCATTTCTGCATAACGATAGCCAGTGGTTAATGTGCTGGGTGCCGCATGACCGCTGCCCGAACGTAATAATTCGGTACGTTCATAAACCGCTTGAGCATGATCTTCCGGCAACATAGTACGAGCAATATTGACCTTACCGCCGCCAATATGGGTATGCATATCAATAGCACCAGCCATAATCACTTTGCCACGAACATCCACTTCTTCATCGACCCGACCATCAGTCGGTTTTTCAACAATTCGACCATCGCGAATATAAATATCCCGCACCACATCATTCTGATCATGTGCCGGGTCAAAAATACGTCCGCCGGTTAATTTTAAAAGCATCTTTATCTCCGTTTACAGGGCCTGTTCGACCGCACTGAGTACTTCAAACACGCTGGGTAAGCCGCTGTCACGTAATTTTCTTAAAGGTACTGAAACAACACTGTCAGTACGGAAGGTGCGACCTTCATGATCAATACCCGGTACACCCACAGGAATATAGACTTCCGGCTCTGTTTCAAACTGCATACCGCTACGCCCAAGTACAATAGTCGTAGCTGTAGCTTTAGGTGGGGTAACCGTGGTGTTGAAGCTGGAAACCCAGATTAATAAATCCGACTCTTCGTCCGCAAGCATACGTCGACTATCATTGAGAAACGGATCGTAATCGGGAAAGCGACGATTGAAGGTAGTTCGCATCGGATAACCGCTTTGCCAGGAAGCCACCGCGTTTACGGTAGTATCGCCTTCTTTCCCGCCTAAAGGCAGTCCATTACTACGGGTGGTGGCGTTAATTTCCTTGATCAGTTCACAAACGTTTTGAATGGTGGCTTCAGCATGATCAAAATCCAATTGGCCAACCGACCAGGTCACTACCGAATATTTAGCGGCCTTTAATCTGTCAGCCAAGGTTTGTAATTCACTGACTGCCACTCCGGCAACGGTTTCCGCCTGAACCGGTTTACCTTTCAGCAACGCTCGCAATACCGAGACCACTTCAGGTAAGTCTTCGTTATCACAAGCAATAACTTGTGCTTTTTTACCGTTTGGCGAAGTGGATGCCTCGCCACTGGGTTTTTTACCAAGATAAATGACTTCTCTGGACTCAATATCCTGACCAAACATGCTTTCTTTATTCCACACCATACGTTCGTAAAAGCGTGGGAAGGTGGATTCAACATCGGTACCGACCACCAATAACACATCGACCCGGTTTCTCACCTCTGTGAGAGTAGTCGTCATGTAACCAGTGTCCTGCAATACCAGAATATTGCGAAAGGCGGCGGGAGAATAAAAACTATCAACGGTGGCGCCGCATTTATCGGCCAGTGCCATGGCAGAACGCGCACCATTTAAGTCTGTACCCAAACCTGCAATTAACGGTTGTTTACTGTTAATCAGTAAATCAGCAATATGCGAAACAGCTTGATCCAGCGTAACTTCTTTGCCATTGATTCGAGGCTGAGTATCGGTTATCGGTGTTTCAAACCCCGGCCGGGTAACAGCATCACCATTTTCCAGTACTTTAACGTTGTTCCCGCTGACTTCGATTGTTAGATCATCGGATGCTATACCACAAAATGGGCTGGCAACTTCATGCCAAACGGTTGCCGTGCTGTTTTCTGTCATATCGCTGTCCTCGATAAATCTCACATAAATAAACTGGGGCCGTTATAGCTTGCTTCAAGTCCAAACCGACTTTTCAGCCGCAATATTGACAAGCATTAACCGTGTTTTGCGCGTAATAAAAGCGAATCAATATTATTGTCCCGTAACTGTTTCTGTAATGAATCAGCTTTGTCACGACCAATGACTGGCCCGACCTGAACACGGTGCCAAGTATCGGTATTATCTATTGTCACTGTTTGTACTTTGGATTCAATACCTAAAAAGGCTAACCTAGCTCGAAAGCCATCTGCATCATCAAGCTTTTTAAACGAACCAACCTGAATCATATAACTTACCGAATCAACCGGTGGTTGTGCAGCGGCCTGTTGATTTTGTTCTGCAGTTTGATCCAGTGGCTGTGGTGCTTCTGCCATTTCTTCCGGTGGCGAAGATACTATCGGTTTTTGCGGTTGATTGGCGATTGTTCTGGGTTTTTCGACTACCACTTCTGTTTCAGGCAATAACGTATAAAAATCAAAGGTGGGCTCCACACCTGATTTCTTTTGCTGCTGTTGTGTGGTTTTTGCCTGTTGCTGATCAGCAGGAACATTATCTTTCAGGTGCAATAAGAACATCACAAAAGCACCCACTGCAAAACTGATTAGCATAGGCCCCCAAGGCATACTTCCACCCTGCTTTGAAGATTGTTTACGGGTATTTCTTCTGGCTGCCACAAAAACCTCTTACATCGATTGTGGCGCTGACACGCCCATTAAGCCAAGACCATTGGCAATAACCTGTCTGACAGCAGTGATCAACGTCAAACGCGCCTGAGTGACATTAATTTCGTCAGTCATAAATTGATGCGCATTGTAATAAGTATGGAAATCACGAGCCAAATCCATCAGAAAATGCGCCAGCAAATGTGGCGTATAAGTAATGGCAGATAATTCAACTACCTCAGGATATCTTGACAACATTGTCAATAATGCTTGTTCGTGATCTTCAGTTAATAATGACAAATTCTGCAAACCAGTCTGTTCATCCCAATTCAATTGTCTTTCAGCCAATTGACGGAACACACTGCAAACCCGGGCATGCGCATACTGCACGTAATATACCGGATTATCGTTACTTTGGGATTTCGCCAGTTCCAGATCAAAATCCATATGCTGGTCCGCTCCACGCAGCACATAAAAGAAACGGGCAGCATCTTTACCAACTTCATCGCGTAATTCACGCAACGTGACAAACTCTCCACTGCGCGTCGACATACCGACCTTTTCTTTGCCGCGATACAACACGGCAAACTGCACCAATAAAACACTTAGCTTGCTGACATCCTGATTTAATGCTGCCATTGCCGCTTTAACACGTGGAATATAGCCGTGATGATCGGCGCCCCAGATATCGATAATCTGTCCAAAACCACGTTTAAATTTATTCAGATGATAGGCTACATCCGAAGCGAAATAGGTTGCCTGACCATTATCCCGTACCACAACACGGTCTTTTTCATCACCAAACTCAGTAGACTTAAACCACCAGGCGCCATCCTGCTGATAGAGCTTATCCGCTGCTTTCAGTTGTTCGATAGCCTCATCAACCACACCGGATTCCACCAGCGAACGTTCGGAAAACCATTCATCATATTCAGCACCAAATTCAGCCAAATCGTTACGAATATCGTCCAGAATAGCATTCAAGCCCAAATCAAATAACTGCCGATACAAATCAGCACCCAGTAATTTTTTAGCCTGTTGCGTTAACCCATCGATATGTAATTCTTTATCGCCACCCTGTGGTTCATCTGCAGGCACAACTTCAAACACTATCGAAGCAGGATGCAATAATGCATTTCCATGTTGATTTTTCAGCGTTTCAGCTATGTCAAAGACATATTCACCACGATAGCCATTACTCGGAAAAGTAAACTGTTCACCACATTTTTCCAGATATCTCAGCCAGACACTGGTGGCCAGAATATCCATCTGCCGACCTGCATCGTTGACGTAATATTCACGATGTACATCAAAACCAACAGCTTTAAGTAAACTGCTGACTACCGAACCATAAGCAGCGCCGCGACCATGACCAACATGTAAAGGGCCTGTCGGGTTGGCAGAAACAAACTCCACCTGCACTTTCTGATCTTTACCGTAATCACTCAAGCCAAACTGACCGGCTTTTTTCAATACCTCGACCACTACTTGCTGCCTGGCGGTTGCCGATAAGCTGAAGTTGATAAAACCCGGACCGGCAATCTCGATTTTTTCAATCATCTCATGCTGAGGCAGAGCATCAACAATCAATGTGGCTATCTGGCGTGGATTCATTTTGGCAGGTTTGGCCAATACCATGGCAATATTGCTGGCAAAATCACCGTGGCTGGGATCTTTGGTTCGTTCTAACTTAACTTCAACCGAGGAAATATCTGCAGGAAGGCTTTGTTGTGAAATCAGCGAAGCTAACGTGCTTTCGATAATTTTTTTCAATTGGTCTTTCAAGGCAATGAAGTCCAGATAACAGAATTATGATGGCGAATTTTAACCGATCAGGCTGACGGATGACACCATCCTTCGGATTAGATTAATTCAGTTGGATCAATGTCTATCGACCAACGACCTTTTCGCGCCAGTTTAAGCTTACTGACAGCATTGATATGCTGATCAATCAAACGATGCAAAGCAGCGCGATCTGCGGAACGCATCAGTAGCTGAGCCCGATATCGCCCTGCTCTTTTTTCCATTAACGCAGGCACCGGTCCCAGAATCAATACTGACGAAGCGGTGAGATGCAATAATTCGGATACCTGTTGCAATAATTGCATAGGCAAATCCGCTTCTTTGGCTTCAGCTCGCCAAACCGCCCAGAAGCCATGAGGTGGTAACTCCATCTCGATCCGCTCAGTTAATAAATTATCAGCAACGCTTTCATAACCATGTTGTAACAGTTTATTCCAGAACGGATGTTCAGGCTGTTCAGTTTGAATCATCACTTCACCCGCCTTTTTGCCGCGCCCGGCTCTGCCTGTCACCTGGGTGATTAATTGTGCCAGGCTTTCTGTTGCCCGAAAATCGGCACTGAATAATGCCTGATCGGCATCCACCACACCCACCAGTGTCACATCATGAAAATCATGCCCTTTAGCTAACATCTGGGTCCCCACCAGAATGGCTGCCTGTCCCTGATTAATCTGTTTCACCATATCGGCAAATGCATTCACCCGTTGTGTGCTATCCCTGTCAATTCGCATAACGGGCACATCTTTAAAAATCTCTGTCAGTGCCTGTTCTATTTTTTCAGTACCAACCCCGTAGCTTTTCAATTCAGTATGACCACATTCCGGACAGCTTTTTGGCAAGGTTTGTATTAATCCACAATGATGACAAAACAGACGGTTTTGCTGTTGATGCACCACCATTTTGGCATCACAACTACGGCAGTTTGCCTGCCAGTTACATTGATGACACATCAATACCGGAGCAAATCCACGACGGTTGATAAACAGTAAAACCTGATGGTTTTGCTGGATATGTTTTTCGATGGATTTTAATAATCCCGTACTTAAGCCATTGTTATCAGCAGCACTATTTGCCGCTATCAGTTTCACCTTGGGTAAGGTGGCTCCACCGGCACGTTGTGTTAACTTAAGTAATTGATAACGCTTATTTTTAACTTGATATAACGTTTCTAAGGATGGGGTGGCACTGCCAAGCACAATGGGAATATCCAAGCTTTTAGCACGCATTAATGCCACATTTCTGGCGTGATAACGCAGTCCATCCTGCTGTTTATACGAACTGTCATGCTCTTCATCGATGATAATCAGAGCAGGTTTGAGCATTGGTGTAAAAACAGCTGAACGGGTGCCGATAATAATATCTGCTTTTGCTGCTCTGGCCAATAACCAGGCCTGTTTCCGATCGTTATCCGAAACTGAAGAATTAATAACTACAATATTCGCCGTTAACGATTGTCTGAAACGCTCAACAAATTGTGTGGTTAAGCCTATTTCCGGAATTAATACTAATATCTGCTGCTGGTTTTCAATCAATTCCCGACAGATTTCAATATAAACCTCGGTTTTACCACTTCCGGTTATTCCCTGTAGCAAAAAAGTAGAAAATTTGTCTTTCGCCTTCAGTATTGTTTCAACAGATTGTTTTTGTTCATCATTTAATGCAACACCCTGTTGTATCTGTAAACAGGGTAATGGTAAGGCAACGTGTTGACTGGCAATAATCGACGCTTGTTGCTGCAACGCTGACAAGCTGTTTTTTACATTTCCTAATTGAACCCGCAATGCCTTCTCACTGAGACCCTCGGGATAATCTTCCAGTAAATCCAGGATCTGCTGCTGTTTTTTGCCTGGTTTGTGGTCTGGTAGTTGTTTTAAAGCCCAAAAGGTTTCGTTTTGCATCTCGTCAGTATCACCAAGCCGCAATCGTTTGGGTAAAGCAGCTTGAAAGCATTCTCCAATGGGGTGATGGTAATAACGGCTTACCCATTGCACCAGTTGCATGATTTCTGTTGGCAAAAATGCCTGTTTATCGATTTGCTGATCAATTTTTTTAAGTTTACTGACTGAAGCTTCCGTTATGGGTTTTATCGCAATGACAATTCCAATCAGTGGTCTACTACCAAAAGTGACAGCTGCACGCATACCGGTTTGCCAGCTCTCCGCAGGATCATCACTGAGATAATCAAACGTCTGACGTAAAGGACAGGATAAGGCGATTTCGACGATGCAGCTCATTAATCAATACTAAATAAATAAAAGAGATCTTTTTAATGATGTTAATGCTTTAGTCCTGTGGATAGCTGTATTAATCCTAAAAACACTTACTATTCATTGGTTTAAATAATGGTCGAGTTGTGCATAACTTTAAGCTTGCGGGATGGATCTCTTGTGGATAACTATGCGACTTATCCACAGACAATTTTATCCACAGCTTATGATCGGTTTTATAAGCAAAGCATACCGTAGTTGTTAAGGTTGTTCTTCGCCGGTATTAATTGGCAGATCGGGTTGGCTGGTTAAAAAAAATGTACTGGCTTTTACAGCTTGCTGACAGACTCGTCTTAGTTGAGACATGCCCTGTAATTCCTTTTCCATGCGAGCGATGGAAAGTCTTCCTTCAGCTCCACGGCGTAACAATAACGACTTTAATGAGAGGTAAATTTTTTCCAGATTATTCAGCTGATTTGTTAAAACTTGACCGGGTTTATCTAATGTAGCGAGATCAAGCAGTATTAAACAATCCACATTAAAATGAGCAAGTTGTTGTTGTAATTCAGCTTCAATAGGCTGATTGGAAAATGCACGGTTTTTAGCAATATCAACAGTTAAAGCGGAAATGGCATCAAAATATTGAGAAACCCTGATTAAATCAGCGGTTTTTTCAGCAATCTGTTCATTGATGTGCTGTTGATAAAGTTGACGACTGAACTCACCTATTTTCAAAACATGTTGCTCAGTTAAGCTATGTTGTTGTTTTAACCAGTCAATAGAACGGGTTTTTTGGATACAGTGTGTGGCCATTTGTAAAACATGTTTATTAAGTCTTACTAATTCAAGTCGAATGGAAGTAATAGCCAAATGCGGTATTTTTAATGTGGTGTTATCAAGATATTTGGTTTCTGCAATATTTTCATCACCCGTAGAAAATTTGGTTTTCAACCATTTTTCCAATGGATCGGCAAGCTTCCAGATAAGTGCGACCCCCAATAGATTGAAGCAGGTATGAAATAACACTAAGGTTGTGGTGAATTGCACATCATCAAATAATAGTTGTTGAAACCAGTGGATCATCCAGATCATTGGTACCAGTAAAAGCAGGCTGACAATGGCGGTCAACAGATTAAAAAAAACATGGCTGGCCACAATACGTTTTGCTACTGGTTGACTGCCAATGACTGAAAATATTGAGGTGGTGGTTGAACCCAGATTACTGCCAATAACAATAGCTGCTGCTGGTAATAAACCCACAACACCACCTGCGAGCGAGGTTAACGCCAGTGTTAAGGTTAGGCTGGAAGATTGTAATAAGGTAGTCAGGATAAAACCTGCGACCGCAAATAATATTATATCCACCGCTAATAAACCGCTGGAAAAATGCAGATCAAACAGGCTGTCTGCACCACTAAAAGTGGTTTTTAAAACAGCAATGCCCATAAAAAGCAGACCAAAGCCGGTTAATGCCAGTCCGATATTGGCATAATCCCGATTGCGACCCAATAAACGCATAGTCATGCCGATACCAATTAACGGTAAGGCAAAACGCTCTATATTCAGGTTGAAACCGATTAACACAACCAGCCAGCCGGTGACGGTGGTACCGACATTACTGCCGAATACGATCCAGATAGCCCTTTTCAGACTAATAATGCCCGCATTAGCAAAACCAATCGTCGCTAATGTGACCGCACCAGAATGTTGAATGATCGCGGTGAGTAAAAAACCGGCACTGAGACCGCGCATACGGCTATTGGTCCAACTTTTCAGGATCAGGCTTAACTTCTCCCCGGCAATTTGTTTAAGACCATCAGACATCAGCCACATGCCTAACATAAACAAACCCAGGCCACCTATTAGCGAGCCAACGATATTCAACATGCATTACCTACCTAATGAATTTACTAAGTTGAATTGATAATACCGGATAAAAATTAAGCGATGCTATGCTATATAAAGAGAATTAATGAGGTAACTAATGAAAACAGCATTTGTGGTGGCGATGGATGAAAAAGGCCTGATTGGACGGGATAATGATTTGCCATGGCGATTGTCTGCGGATCTGCAATATTTCCGCCGTATTACCATGGGTAAACCCATTTTAATGGGGCGCAAAACCCATGAGTCAATTGGCAGGCCATTGCCTGGTCGACAGAATATAGTGATGAGTTCTATGGCGGACTATCAGGCGGACGGATGTGATGTGGTTCACTCCATAAACGCCGCATTAGCTGTTGCTGCAGATGCCGGTGAAATAATGGTTATTGGCGGTTCATCGTTATTTGAACAAATGTTTGATATCGCCGATAGGCTTTATCTCACCAGGGTGCATGCCGAGCTGGAAGGTGATACCTGGTTTCCTGCTTGGGATAAAACTCAATGGCAGTTAATCAGCCAGGAGTCTCACCCGGCAGATGAAAAAAACGACTATGCCTATAGTTTTGAAGTTTACCAACGAACTTAATCGGGGGGGGACATTAACTGCAAAGCAGTATGTAAATGTTCCGATGCTTCATGACCCAGATCGGTCAGATAACCTCCATCGGCCTGAGTAATCAAACCGTTATTGAATAACTGCTCTGCCGCTTCAACCAGACCGTCGCGTGCAGTTGAATGATGAATTTTGATTCCCTGCAGATTATTACTGGGATCAAATTGCAATAAAACTTCGATCTGGTCAATTCGTTGTTGTTGCATGTCCGGCTCCATTACCAATATGTGTTCAGTCTACGCCTAAATTACTTAGTGGTGGATGATTTAACAAGTTAATAAACTGTTCTGCCGGAACCGGTCTGCTGAACAAATAACCCTGCATAAAATCACAGCCTTTGTTTTTTAATGCCTGCAGATGTTCTGTTGTTTCTACACCTTCAGCCAGAGTTTTCAATCCCAATGATCGGGCCAAGGTGATGACCGCATCAACAATGGCTTCATCATCTTCATCAATCAGCATGTCGAACACAAAACTTTGATCAATTTTGAGTTTATTAATAGGGAATTTTTTCAGGTAATTCAAAGAAGAATACCCCGTACCGAAATCATCCAGCGATAATCGGATACCAGCACCGGCCAAAGATTTGAGTTGTTTAATAGTCAGATCAATATTGATCATAGCAACGGATTCAGTGATTTCCAACTCCAGATTATCTGCCGCTAACTGATGTTCATGAAGGATGGCATTGATCATATTAACCAGCAAAGGGTTATTGAATTGCACGGCAGACAGGTTTATCGCCACTAGTAAATCCTTATGACCGGCTTCAACCCATTGTTTACATTGAGCGATGGCAGTGTGCATAATCCACTGTCCAATCGGGTTAATCATGCCTGTTTCTTCTGCAATAGGAATAAACTCCATTGGTGAAATCATCCCAAATTCCGGGTGATCCCAGCGTAACAGGGCTTCTGCACCAGTAATTTTGTTTTGCTTGATATCCACCAATGGTTGATACACCAAAGACAGTTCATCACGGGCCAGTGCAAATCGCAAGGCATGCTCCAGTTCCAGTTTATGCACAATCTGTGAATGCATCTCAGCGGTGAAAAACTGGTATTGATTGCGTCCGGCCTGTTTTGCACGATACATGGCTGTGTCGGCGTGTTTGTTGAGACTTTCTGCATCTTTGCCATTATCTGGGTAAACACTGATACCTATTGAGACGGTGACAAATAACTGATTACCTTCGATTTCAAAAGGTGCGGTGATATTTTCCACTATTTTTTGAGCCACATGTCCGGCCCCATCAGCATCGGTATCTGGCAATAAAATAATAAACTCATCACCACCGGTCCGGCATACGGTGTCCTGTTCCCGCATTTGCTGGGTCAGTCTTTCAGCCACTTTAATAAGTAAATTGTCGCCTATCGCATGACCCAGGCTGTCATTGATAAATTTAAACCGATCCAGATCCAGATACAGTAAGGCCAGCTTTTGCTCATGACGTTCTGCTGAAATCAGCGTCTGGTGAGTACGATCCTTGAGTAAGGCTCTGTTCGGGAGGCTGGTTAAGACATCATGATGTGCCAGGAAATTTATTTTCTGCTCTGCTTCGCGGTACTTGCTGATATCCGACATGATGGCAACATAATTTTGCAGCTGCTCCTGGTCGTTTTCAACACAACTAATTGATAACCATTGCGGATAGGTTTCACCGTTCTTACGGCGGTTTTGCACTTCACCAGACCAGAAGCCCTGTTGCTCAAGCTGATTCCATAATAGTTCATAAAAATACTTATCGTGGTTTCCTGAACTGAGTATTGACGGGTTTTTACCTGTTACGTCTTGCAGAGAAAACCCGGTCATAATGGTGAAAGCGGGGTTAACGGTGACGATAAGATTGTTTTCATCGGTAATGATGATGCCTTCATTACTGTTTTCAAACACCAAACTGGCCAGGCGTAATTCTTTTTCAGCTTCGTATTGCCGACTAATATCGCGACTGATGCCAAGCACGCCTATGGTTTCGCCGGCTTCATTTTTAAGCGGGGTTTTCAGGGTTTCAAACAACACATGGCGTCCATTCGCTCCGTATTTAGGCTCTTCATAAAATTGGCTGGTACCGTGCTGTAGAGTGAGTTGATCGCTGTGACGATAATTACGAGCTTCTTTCTCAGGGTAAAAATCAAAATCGGTTTTGCCAATAATTTCCGCTTCATTCGTTCCCAGGAAAGTTATCACGGCCTGATTACATCGAATATATCTACCCTGCTCGTCCTTACAAAAAATCAAATCGGGAGACGAGTCAATAACACTTCTTAACAGTGAACGTTCCTGGTAGAGAATTTTTTCAGCTTGCTTACGTTCCGAGATATCTTCAATGATGGCAATAAAGACCAGCCTTCCGTCGTAATGGGCGGTTTGTAAAACCACATGAACATCGTAGTGAGATCCCTCTTTTCGACGGTGATTGGTCTCAAAAACCAAACGTTCAGCTTCCCCATTTAAGAGCGGTGAAATTAAGGCACTAAAAGTAGTGAGGTTGTAATCTTTTTTCAGATCTACAGGTGTCATTTTCAGTAACTCTTCGTTACTGAACCCTAGGTTAGTTTGAGCTCCATGATTTACTTGGATAAATTTAAAAGTCTGGGCATCGAATATATATATTTCGTTTAATGAGCGTTCCAGAATTTCTCCAAATAACGCATTTTGTTCAGCGGTTTGTTTTTGCTCAGTAATATCCAGCACAACCCCGACAATTTGTGTTTTTTGTGTATGCTCATCCTTTACAACAGATAGGTGATCTTCAACCGTAATGTAATATCCATCACGGTGTCTAAAACGAAACTGATTGGTGGCGGGTTTTTCTGATTTTAAAGCCGTTATTAACGTAAGCTTAACTTTATTAATATCATCGGGATGGACACTTTGTTGCCAGGCTTGAGGTTGACTTAGCCAGTATTCGGCTGAATAGCCTGAATAATGGATAACTGATTCACTAATGTAGCTCAGACTGAATTCATGGGGAAAAGCTTGTTGTACTTCCAGAATATAAGTGACAGAAGGACTTATCATTAATAAGTTTTTCATGAAATCGACAGATTGGCGTAATTCCTGACGAAGTTCATATTGGGGAGTGACATTGGTAAAAACTAGAATGACACCTAGAATTTCTGTTTGTAAATCATGATCAACTCTTATCGGCGCTGCGCTATCAGAGATGTGATAAAGCGCTCCATTACGAGCTCTTAATACCGTATGGTTTGCTAATTCGACCACGGCCCCCTTCTCAATTACCAAATCAACCGGATTGGTCATTTTTTCACCGGTTTCAGCTTGATAAATATCAAAAACATGGGGCAGTGGCTGGCCAATAGCGTCGTCTTCATGCCAGGCGGTTAATTCGCTGGCAACTCGATTCATTTGGGTAATATGGCCATTTGCATCCGTGACAATAACGGCATCACCAATGGACTCCAGGGTGATTTTCAGACGCTGTTCATTTTCAGTCAACGTACTGATATGAAAATCTAATTGGTGGGCTGCATCGACCAGCGTCTGACCGACTTGAGCCTGATCCGTATTTCCTTTGAGAGGATTAATTAAATCAAATTGGTGATTCTGAATCTGTTCGGTCAATCCTTGAAGCGCTTGCAAAGGCTTTATAACGAGTCTTCTAATAATGCCAATTAATAGAATATAGGACAGTAGTATTATCAAAAGCAGTGGGACGATGGCGCTGAGAGTTTCTTTTTTGGCTTTGGCCAGTTTAGACGCTATGGAATTTTGTAATAGCAGCACCATTCCTTGATTGTCTTCAAGTAATGGCAATACGATGGTAAGTAATCCTTTTGATTCATTACTAAATTGGATCACATTCTGTTCAGTGCGCGCCTTTTCAATATATTGGAGAAGTTCTTTATCAATGACCTTAGCCGTGGCTTGGTTTTGCCAGCTAAAATAGGAGGCATATACAATAAAATTATTACTATCGATTAAAACAGCTAATTGAGCTTCACTGCCTAACGAAAATCGGGCAATACTACTTCTTGCTTGCTGATAATCATCATTAGCAATGGCATATTCAAGACTGTATCCGAGTTGAAGAGCGGTTTCATGGAGCTGAGTTTTAGAGGTTTCCCGGATATCAAAGAGACGATGTTGGTATTCATTTACGGAGTAAAAAATCCACAAACCGAGAAACATCAGCGTTACGATCAGTGGTAGCCATAAAGTGAGACGGTAGGTTTGGATTGGCTGCATCCATTAATGCCTATTTTGATTCATTAGCAGCTGGCTTGTAACAGCTGGTTTTTGTAATAACCCAAAATTCATCATGACATGACTCATGGAATCAATAATGGCAGAAATTTTCTGCTCCATTATTGCTTGATGGCTATCATGGCTTGGCAATATCAAATCTTGGTATGAATTATTTAATTCTTCTGGGGTAATTCCTAGTCGTGGCGCCATTATTTCCAAAGATTCTTGGTAATTGTTATCCAGATAATCACGCGCTTTCCAATAGCCTTTTAATAGCTGTTTAATCGCTTTTGAATGCAGCTTTAGCGAGGTGTCACGAATAACTAACACATCAATAATTTCATCTGGAAATTGTCGGCTATCAATTAAATTGTTATAGCCCATTTGTTGGAGTCGTTGGGCAATTGGATCGAATGTTATCGCCGCGTCGACTTGATGAGTGGTTAACATTTCAAGGTGTTGATTGATGGTAGAGGGGACAATTATGATGTCTTCATAATCAAGTTTTGCCCTTTTAAGGATATGCATTAACATTAATTTACCGACACCACTTTGCTCAACGGCAATGCGTTTACCTTGGAGGTCAGCGAGTGAGTCGATTGTTGGCTCTGTAATAAGTTTGTCAGCACCATTTGAAATATTAAATATTAATACTATTTTAACGTTAGCTTGAGTTTCAGCTAAACGCAGAGCTTCATCAAGCGTTACTGCGATGGCATCAAGTTGTCCTTGTCGAAATCCATGCAATAACTCTGTACTGGAGGTTAATTCTTTTAGCTGAATACGATGACTGTCGTAATAGTTCAGCTCACGTGCTAAATAGAGTGTTTCGTAGCCTGCCCACGGAATGGTCCCTACTCGCAATGGTTTTTCGGTTTGCGAATCACAGGCAACTAGGCAGGCAATAAATACCAGCAAATAAAAAATCCGTTTACCCGGGTGCATGACCTAATCCCCCTCAGTATGGGTAAATTAAACGATAGCATAGAACCGGTATAAAATAGTAATTGCTTATTTTTAAAAAAATGAGAGAAAACCATGGTTTTTCAATTACCTGCGTTTACAATTCAGCAATGGAAAGAGTAAGCTGTCACTGTGAATTTTTTTCAGGAGCAACAAAATGGAAATTCCTGGCATTACCCCTTTTAGTGGTCAGCCCACATTGACCAACCCGTTATCTTCTGAAAATCAGTTGGTCGGTCGTCAGACCCCAGTACAACAAAACAGTGAAACTGCTTCGACAACGGTTGCCCAAGAACAGGAGTCGACTAGTTTGCAGACCACTGCCGTGGTGAATGAAGCCACTCAAAATGAAGCAACGGGTTTTGATCCAGACAACCCGGGTGGCACTATAGATATCACTGTTTGAGGTTTTAGATGGCTGAACCAAAAATTACCCAAGATCCGCTCTATCAATTGTTACGTGATGGAAAAGTAGAAGAATTTAATCATCGTATTGCCAAAGGTGAAACGGTTGATTTAACCAGCTGTGATTTTCGGCATCTTAATCTTCAGGGATTAATTGCCAGAGACCTGGATTTCAGTAATAGCTATTTCCGTCAGGCTGATTTACGCGGCATCGATTTCAGTCAATGCATAAGTCTTCGTGGTGCCAGTATTCATGGTGCTAAAATTTCCGGAGTTTATTTCCCGGTGCCGCTAACGGCAGAAGAGGTTTCCCTTTCATTGCAGCATGGCACCAGAATGCGCTACAAAGACTAAGGCCTGTTGATCTTTAGCAGCGAAAACAGAGGCGGATATGAAACATCACAACAGGCTCTAATCTGTTGTATCGGTCTTATTTCTGTTTTTTGGAATAAACCGCGAAACCTGTAGCCCCAATTCAAACAACAACCAGATCGGAACGGCCAGTAATGTTTGTGAAATCACATCCGGTGGTGTGAGTAACATACCAATCACAAAAGCGCCGACAATCACATAAGGCCTTTTTTGTGAAAGACTTTGTCGAGTCGATATCCCCGTCCAAATCAATAATAATGTAGCGATTGGCACTTCAAACGCCAGACCAAATGCAAAGAATAACTTCAAAACAAAATCCAGATAACTACTGATATCTGTCATTACAGCCACACCCTCTGGGGCAGCTTGTGTCAAAAAGCCAAATACCAACGGAAAAACCACAAAATAAGCGAACAATATGCCCAGAATAAACAGCAGCGTACTGGCAAACATCAATGGAAAAACCAGTCTTCTTTCATGTTGATACAGGCCGGGAGCAATAAAGGCCCATAATTGATAAAGTAAGACCGGCATCGCCAGCATAATGGCAGCGGTCAGTGTTAATTTAAATGGGGTCAAAAAGGGTGAAGCCACTTCAGTGGCAATCATGGAGCTGGTTTCTGGCAGATGCTCAAGCAAAGGCGCAGACAAGATAAGATATAGCTCATTGGCAAAGGGCAGCAGGCAGACGGCAATGATTAATACGGCAAGGATAGCTCTAAGCAAGCGATCCCGAAGTTCAACCAGATGAGAAATCAGTGGTTGTTGTTCACTATTTTCCATCTTCAGCCTGCTTTTTATCTGCTGAATCATCTTCAGCTTTATCTGAGGAATTCGATTTGGGCTTTATCGGGTCATCAATATCAATGATTTCATTCAAATCGGGTAAGTCATCCGGTTTTTTGAAAGCTTGCTTGATTTCCTCGGCACGAAGCTCTTTGGCTATATCGTTTTTGACGGCTTGTAATGACGCATTGGCTCGGCCTACCCACAAGCCACAGACACGCACTACTTTCGGCAGTTTCTCCGGGCCAACCACAATTAACGCCACAACAGCAATTAATAAAATTTCCCAAAACCCAATATCAAACACGGTGATTAACGTTTAGTAGTATCGTGTTCTTCATGTTGTTGTTTATGCTGTTCCGTTTCGCTGTCATGTTTCAGATTACCAGACTCATCTTTCTTTTCATCTTCGCCTTCACTTACTGAGGATTTGAAGCTACGAATAGCACTGCCCAAGTCACCACCCAAAGAGCGCAACTTTTTAGTGCCGAAAAGTAAAATGACAATGACCAGAACGATCAATAACTGCCAAACACTGATTCCGCCAAATCCCATGATGTGCTCCTAATGAAAGCCAGGCAGATTGTTACCACCAAGCAAATGAATATGTAAATGAGCGACTTCCTGACCACCGCCGGGCCCGGTATTGATGATGGTGCGGAAACCGGTATCCAGACCTTGCGATTTTGCCAGCTCTGGCAGTTTGAGAAACATATGTGAAATTAAACCACTATGACTCTCATCAAGATGATCCAATTGGGCAATGTGCTGTTTAGGAATCACTAACAGATGCACCGCCGCTTTCGGATTAATATCGTTGAATACATAAATAAGTTCGTCCTCATAGACGGCTGAGGACGGAATATCGCCGGCAATAATTTTGCAGAAAATACAGTCGGTCATTTTTTGCTCCTACTGGCTTTTTCTTCATGTCCTGATAAGCCAAATCGACGATCTAATTCGGTTAAAATGGCATCAACATCAATATCATTATGCGCCAGTAATACCATTGAGTGAAACCAAAGGTCTGCGGTTTCGTAGATGATTTGATCCCGATCTCCGGCTTTTCCTGCGATAACCGTTTCGGTGGCTTCTTCGCCTAATTTTTTAAGAATTTTATCAGTGCCGGCTGCATAGAGGCTGGCGACATAAGAACTGTCAGCATCGGCAGTTTTCCGCTCATTCAGTACCGTCATCAGTTTCTTCAAGGTATCACGCATCAATAAATCTCATCAGGGTTTTTCAGAACCGGTTCAGTCGTTTGCCATTCACCATTTTGCAGTTCGAGAAAGAAACAATGATGACGTCCAGTATGACAGGCAATGCCACCTATCTGTTCAACTTCGAGCAAAATGGCGTCCTGGTCACAATCGATACGTATCGACTTAATGATTTGCTGGTGACCGGATTGTTCGCCTTTATGCCACAGTTTCTGCCGGGAGCGAGACCAGTAAACAGCGTGACCCATTTCAGCTGTCAGCTGTAATGACTGCCGGTTCATCCATGCTAAAGTAAGTACTTGCTTGGTCGAAAACTCCTGTGTAATAACAGGTACTAAACCATCACTACCCCAGTTTACTTGATCCAGCCACCCACTCATAAGCGTACCTCAATACCCTGCTCTGCCATTTGCTGTTTGGCTTCTCCCACAGTATGTTCGCCGAAATGAAAGATGCTGGCGGCCAGAACAGCGTCAGCATGCCCCAGTATTATACCGTCGGTCAGGTCCTGCAGTTTTCCTACACCACCGGATGCAATAACGGGAACCACAACCGCATCACTGACGGCTCGGGTGAGCTCCAAATCAAAACCGGACTTGGTGCCATCGCGATCCATACTGGTTAACAAAATTTCGCCTGCGCCGAGTTCAACCATTTTTTTGGCCCATTCGACAGCATCAATTCCTGTCGGTTGTCGACCGCCATGGGTAAAGATTTCCCATCTGGGGAGCTGCTCCCCTTCAGCCGAAACGCGTTTGGCATCAATGGCTACTACAATACATTGTGAGCCAAATTTTTCAGCTGCTTCGCGAACAAATTCCGGGTTACTCACGGCGGCAGAATTAATGCCGACTTTATCAGCACCGGCATTCAACATACGACGGATATCTGCTACAGAGCGAATCCCTCCCCCAACGGTGAGTGGAATAAACACCTGACTTGCGACGGCTTTGACGACATCCACCATGGTGTCACGGTTGTGGTGTGTGGCGGTAATATCCAGGAAGGTCAGCTCATCTGCACCCTGTTCATCATAACGTTTGGCAATTTCAACCGGATCACCGGCATCACGAATATCGACAAACTGCACACCTTTTACGACGCGACCGGCATCGACATCAAGACAGGGGATAATGCGTTTTGCCAGAGCCATATCAGAATTGCAGAGGTGGGTTTAATCGATCTGCTAATGCCTGACCTTCGGCCAAATCAATCGTGCCTTCATAGATGGCACGACCAATAATGGCGCCCATGACACCTTCCGATTCATAATGACAAAGCGCTTTGATATCGTCATAGTTGGTCACGCCACCGGAAGCGATGACCGGAATATTGATGGCGCGGGCCAGATCACGAGTAGATTGCAAATTCACTCCCTGCATCATGCCATCACGGCTGATATCAGTGTAAATAATGGCCTCAACACCATCCTGTTCAAACTGCTGGGCGATATCGATTACATCGTGATTGGATAATTTAGACCAGCCATCAATGGCAACTTTGCCATCTTTAGCATCCAGGCCAACGATAATATGGCCTGGGAATTCAGCACAGACATCACCGACAAAATGCGGTGCGTTAATGGCTTTAGTACCAATTATGACATAACGTACACCGGCATCAAGATAGGTTTGAATAGTGTCTTCATCACGAATACCACCACCGACCTGAACATCCAGATCTGGGAAGGCGGCACAGATTCGATGAATAACGTCAGCGTTAACGGGGTTACCCGCAAAAGCACCGTCCAGATCCACCATATGCAAGCGTTTGGCACCGGCTTCAACCCATCGGGTTGCGACTGCCAGCGGATCTTCTGAAAATACAGTGTTATCTTCCATGCGTCCCTGACGCAATCGAACGCAGTGACCCTCTTTAAGATCAATGGCAGGGATTAACAACATAACGCTATCTCCATTAAACAAAAAATCAGGACTGACCGTCCCAGTTAATAAAATTTTTCAATAACTGCAAGCCAGCATGTTGGCTTTTTTCCGGGTGAAACTGTACTGCAAACAGATTTTCTTGTGCCAATGAGGCCGCGAAAGGCAAAGCGTAATGGCTGAGGCCGGAGATTTTGGTTTTATCGGCAGGTTTCACGTAAAAACTGTGTACAAAATAGAATCGACTATTTTGTTTAATATCCTGCCACAGCGGATGTGCAGTGGTCTGCTCTACCTCATTCCACCCCATATGTGGCACTTTCAATCCCTGCTCAACCGCTTGATCAAAATACACAACATCGCCGTCGATAATGCCCAAACCAGCAGATCCCTGGTTTTCCTGACTGTAGGTTAATAAAGCCTGCATGCCCAGACAGATCCCAAGAAACGGTTTTTGACTGGCCATTTCGGTAATAAGTTTGTCGAGTTCAAGTTTTTTGAGTTCCGCCATGCAGTCCCGAATGGCACCTACGCCAGGAAAGACAATGTGATCAGCAGCACGGATTTCCGACGGATCAGCGGTAACAAGAATTTGGGTGTGGTTATCGGCTACGGCTTCCAACGCTTTGGAGACTGAGCGTAAATTACCCATGCCGTAATCAATAACTGCAACGCGACGCATAAAACAAAGACCTGAGCTAGAAAACTAGAGTTAAAAAATCGTTAATCGATTATAAAGCACCCTTGGTGGAAGGCAATTGTTGTAATGCACGCTCATCCAGAGTAACCGCCATACGCAGAGCCCGCCCAAAAGCCTTAAAAATCGTTTCTGCGATATGGTGCGCATTACGACCTTTAAGATTATCTATATGCAAGGTGATTCCGGCGTGATTGACCAGCCCCTGAAAGAATTCATAAAACAAGTCCACGTCAAATTCACCGATTTTGTCGCGGGTGAAAGTCACATCAAATTCGAAGCCGGGTCTGCCTGATAAATCGAGTACTACCCGAGATAAAGCTTCATCCAGAGGCACATAGGAATGACCATAACGGATAACGCCTTTTTTATCACCCAGAGCCTGCTTTAACGCCTGACCAATAGTGATACCGACATCTTCAACCGTGTGGTGAGCATCAATATGCAGATCACCTTTTGCTTTGATTTGCAGATCAAATAAGCCATGACGGGCAATCTGTTCCATCATGTGATCGAGGAATGGCACACCGGTTTCAGATTGAAATTTTCCGCTGCCATCCAGATTAATGGAAACTTCAATTTGGGTTTCGAGTGTGTTACGCGCAACAGTGGCGCTTCGAGCGGTCATTAGCTTTCCTGAAAACTGAAATAAAAACAAATAATAACTGTTTAAGTGCCGGGTTTGAAGCGTTATCATGGCTTGTGACTTTTTTAGGGAAAATAAAATGACACAAGCCAAGGTGATAACGCCATTGTTTGAGGATTTTGCCAAGGTTGAACATCATCATCAACTTGCCTGTCAGTCATGTGCTTTATATCGGCTGTGTCTGCCTCTGGGGCTGCATCGGGATGATTTATCCAAACTGGATCAAATCATCAAACGCAGTGCTGGCTTCAAACGCCATCAGATTCTGTTTGAACCTTCCTCAACATTTAAGACGATATTTGTGGTTCGCTCAGGTTCGTTCAAAACCACCATTTCAGCGGCTGATGGCCGCGAACAGGTCACCAGTTTTTATTTTCCCGGTGAATTTATCGGCATGGATGCCATTTATCAGAAACGTTATTTATCAACGGCTCGTGCACTTGAGGCCAGCAGCATCTGCGAATTACCTTATGAACGGTTACAAGAGTTCAGTATGTCTATTCCAGAGTTACAGAATCAATTAATGACGCGATTAAGCAAAGAGATGTCAGCGGATAAAAATTTATTACTGTCTTTGGGAAAAAAGACCGCCCAGGAAAAACTGATTACTTTCTTATTATCGCTTTCTCAACGTTTCAGTGAACGTGGTTATTCTGCTTTATCGTTTCAGTTGACGATGTCGCGAGGTGATATTGCTAATCATCTGGGTCTGGCGATTGAAACGGTCAGTCGTCTGTTTACACAATTACAGGAACAGCAGTTACTCACGACGCAGGGTAAAGAGGTTACTATTTTGGATCTTGCTGCCTTAAAGCAACGTTGCGGGTAATGTCTAGGCCTTAACCACATTTTTATTGACCTGGATCAATGTCGCAATCCAGGTACTCCGTATGATCTGAAGCTGTGTACCACATCAGAACATTATCGGAGCAGTAATATGAAAAAAATCCCCTTGATTTCATCAATCGTGTTGGCCGCAGCCCTGGCCAGTCCTATTTCTACTGTCATGGCTTATGAGGCTGGTGATTGGTTGATTCGGGGTCGTGTAATCAATGTTAATCCGAATGATAGCAGTGGCACGTTATCGATTAACGGTGCCGACCAAGGAACGAAAGGTGTAAAAGTAGACAGCGACACCGTACCAGAATTGGATATTACCTACATGATCAACCGAAACTGGGGTTTAGAGCTGATTTTGGGGTATTCAGAGCATACCGTTACCGGTGAGAAAAGCTGGGCTACTCTGGGTGATGTTATTGACACCAAAGTGTTGCCACCCACACTGACATTGCAATATCACTTTCTACCAAATTCCAATATTCGTCCTTACATCGGTGCTGGCGTGAATTACACCTATTTCTTTGATGAAAAAGTTCCGAGCAGTTCAGCACTTAGCAGTCCCGGTGATAAAGTAAAACTGGATAGTTCCTGGGGATGGGCTGCGCAAGCTGGTGTAGATATTGCCATCAATCATGATTGGTTCATCAATATGGATGTGAAATATCTGGATATTGATACCACGGCGAGTTTTAAAAATATTGCCGTTGGCAGTGCCAAAATTGATGCTGACATTGATCCTTTTGTTTACGGTATCGGTATTGGCAGACGCTTTTAAGTTCATCTTTCAAGCTATTGCTTTGTCTGAAGGCCCTCCTGATGGAGGGCTTTTTTATATCTGAGAATGCGGTTTGATCAGTGTTTTTAAGCGGACACCACAAATGGCTAATACGGCAAAATAAACCATAGCCGATACCGTGATAAGTCCCATTAATACACCAAAACGATGCCAGCCGGTCCAGTTCACCCATTCGCTAGTCACCGGGGTTAGCCAGAATAACAATATGATTAATACGGCATTAGCTAACAGCATGCGAATAAAAAATATGCCCCAGCCAGCAATAGGTTGATATACGGCTTTTTTCCGCAAGGTGTAATAAAGCAGACCGGCATTGAGCATGGCAGATAAGGCTGTGGCTAAGGCCAGGCCGACATGCGCCAGATAAATCATCAAGATAATGTTCAGCCCCATATTACTGACCATTGCAATAATTCCGATTTTGACCGGCGTTTTAGTGTCCTGACGGGCATAAAAACCCGGAGCAAGTACCTTAATGAATATAAACGGTAACAGGCCTAATCCATAAGCCATCAAACTTAAAGATGCCTGATGGGCATCAAACGGCGAGAACTCACCATATTGAAACAGTGTTAATAATAACGGTTCAGCCAGAATAATAAGACCCAGCGCGGCTGGTGTACCGATTAAAAACACCCAGCGTAAGGCCCAGTCAATAGTATGGGAAAACTCCTGCATGGAAGCAGTAGCATGTTTTTTGGAGAGGTTGGGTAAAATAACAGTAGCGAGCGCGATGCCCAAAATACCTAACGGAAATTCGACTAAACGATCGGAATAATACAGCCAGGAAATACTGCCGGTGATTAGGAATGAGGCCAATAAGGTATCGAGTAACAAATTGATTTGTGAGACCGAAACCCCAAACATGGCCGGTATCATCAATCTAAGGATTTTTTGTACGCCTTCATCTTTCCATCCCCAGCGTGGTCTAGGCAGGCTGCCAATTTTCATTAAAAATGGCATTTGAAACAGTAGCTGTATTATTCCACCAATAAAGACTCCCCAGGCTAAGGCTTTTACGGGTTCATCTAAATGTGGTGCCAGCCATAATGCACAGGCGATCATTGAAATATTTAAAAATACAGGCGTAAAAGCCGGTACGGCAAATTTACCAAAGCTGTTGAGTATGGAGCTGGCTAATGCGGTTAAAGAGACAAATAGAATATAGGGGAACGTGATTTTTAATAATTCGCCAGCCAGCTGTAGCTTTTCCGGTTGATCCATAAAGCCTGGCGCAAAGATCAATATGAGTGCTGGTGCAGCGATCACACCTATTGCCGTGATGAAAAATAATATTCCTGCCAAAGTGCCGCTTGTCGCTGCGATAAGTTGTTGTAAATCGCGATCTCCGCGTTCACGAAACTCAGCTAATATCGGTATAAAAGCTTGGGAAAAAGCACCTTCAGCAAACAATCGCCGCAAAAAGTTCGGAATCTTGAAAGCAACAAAAAATACATCTGAGCCCATGCCCGCGCCAAGAAACCGGGCAATGACAATATCACGAACAAATCCCATTATTCGGGATAAAAAAGTCATTAAACTGACAACGATAGTAGACTTAAGCAATTTTTCTTTCATGGGCGCTTAATTATTAAGTGAATAAGCCTGCCAACGTGTCGCGGAGACCCAACGATGCAGAACATGTTTAAAAATGTCCATTCTAAGCGTTTTTTACTGACATATCTCGGCTTGGTGGCTTTATTGTTGTTGTTTTTTCTATCGTTCAGTCAACAGCAACAAACGGATGCGCCATTAAACGAAGTCGGATCGATGCTGACAGAGTTTGAACCCGCATTGGAAATACCACAGTTTCTGGGCCATAACCTTGATAATGCTGTGTTTACTAATGACTCCATAGTTGGTAAATGGAGCTTTGTTTTTTTCACATCAGCAGATTGTATGGATTGTGATGCTATCTTAAAAGTCTTGAGTAATCTAAAGGCAGGTCTTGCGAACCGTGCTGTTCAAGTCGTGCTGGTTGATACCTCAGGTCAACAACAGGCTCGAGAATTATTTTCGTTTAGTCTATCCCACGATCTCAAGGCTCAGGTAATTACCCTTTCTGAATCGGCATCCGATAAGCAAGATCTGCGGGCATTTTTTACTCGGAGTCGGGCATACGCACATCAGGATCTGGCTCACGCCGTATTTTTGGTTAACCCGAATGGATTGCTTATGGCTCGATTCCAGGCACCGTTTACCTCTGTACTAATAAGGCAGAGCTTTATTCAAATTCGTTCTGAATATGCCAGGGCGAGTTGAACTTTCATCTCTGCCCTATCCCACCATATATACCTCTATCAGCGGTGACGATGGAAGATAAACAGCCCCTGGCAAAGATTAACCAGCAGTTTCTTCCATTGCTGCAGTGAAGCTCAGGGATAACTGCTCCAGTGTGCTGGTACGGCGGAAACTAGGTCGCCAGACTAGTCCAATTCCACGCTTTGCAAGACTATTCTGCGTTAATGGGCGCAGACAGATATCTGCATGGCGGACCATATCGGAATTAATGGCCATATGCGGAATCAAGGTTATTCCTAATCCACTGGCCACCATTTCTATTAAGGTATATAAACTGGTCGCCTGAAAACTTCGTCGCTGCGCTGATGCCGGTAACTGGCAAGCGCTTATGGCATGCTCTCGCATGCAATGTCCCTCTGCCAATAGCAATAACTCAGTGACAGGTAACTGATGAGGTTGCAATGATTCATTACTGCATAGTGGGTGTTGTTTTGGCAATGCGACCCAGAAAGGTTCTTCAGCGATAACACGATAATTAAGATTTCTCGTATTAAATGGGAAGGCCAATATTGCCACATCAATACTACCGTTTTCGACTTGTTCCAATAACCTTTCAGATTGATCTTCGATGAGTAATAGATCTAACTGTGGTAACTGTTTGCGTATTCGAGGCAGGACGCGAGGCAATAAAAATGGGCTTATCGTCGGAATAACACCAATCCTTATACGGCCAGCCAAAGGGTTCTTTTCGGCTTGAGCCAAATCAACTAAATCATCGCTTAGGGACAATATCTGCCGCGCTCTCTCAGCTACTTCCTCGCCAATCGGAGTGGTTAACACTTTTCTGTTTGTGCGCTCCAGTAACCCCACTTCCAACAGGTCTTCCAAATCCTGAATCCCTGCGCTTAAGGTCGATTGAGTGACATGACATTTTTCTGCAGCTCGGCCAAAGTGTTTTTCTTCAATGACAGCGGTTAGATATTGAAGCTGGCGTAATGTGGGAAGTCTCATAATCGTTTTAACCACTTATTTAGTTGATAATGATTTGTTATTAGCAATTTAACACAATTTATATGACAAATCCCGAACCAACCAAAAACAGGTTTGTTGTAAGATGTCACAATGTTTCATTAATTTTTATTCGGAGAAAATTATGCGTAAATGGCAGTGTTTGGTTTGTGGATTTATTTATGACGAAGCAAAGGGGTTGCCTGAAGAAGGTATTCCACCAGGTACCTCATGGGACGATATTCCTGATGATTGGGAATGTCCGGAATGTGGTGTCGGTAAAGAAGATTTTGAGATGCTAGAAATCTGATAACAAATTAGACTCTGTTGATGTTTCAGCAACACTACTCTGGTGGTTCATTTCGTTTAACACAATGCGGCCATGAAGGATCAACAGAACCGAGCACCATTTGCAGGAGATATGATCATGGTTAAAAGTATGCTTTTACATCATGATCGTAACCATAAGACGAAACGCTCTTATTTCTATTTAATAAATATTATATCGTGCTGACGGAACTTACTCTTTCTCATTTTCGAAATATTCAAAAAGCCGTTGTTAAACCTGGTTCCGGGATTAACCTATTGGTTGGCGAAAATGGATCTGGAAAGACAAGCGTTCTAGAGGCGATTTATTTATTGGCGATGGGGCGTTCCTTTCGTTCCCGAAATTTAAAAAATGTTATTCAGTCTAATGAGATGCAGTGTCAGGTGTTTGCCAGAATCAAACCAGGTATTCCGGTTGGGCTCCAGTTTTCTGCTACAACTGGCATACAAATCCGGCTTAACAATGCGCCATTAAAAAAGCTTTCAGAACTAGCCAGTCACCTCCCTCTTCAGTACATACCAGCAAATTGCCATCAGTTTTTCGAATTGGGTCCAGGATTTCGAAGAAAGGTCGTAGATTGGGGGGTGTTCCACGTGGAACAAGATTTCCTGTTTCACTGGCAAGCATACAAAAAAGGATTATCACAACGAAATGCGGCATTAAGAAAATTAAAGTCGGTAAGTGAAATCAGAGTCTGGGATGCCTTACTCGTTGAGCATGGATCAAAATTGGCACAGTACAGACATGACTACCTCGAGAAGCTGGTTAACAGCTTCAGAGAATGGTTTAACAAACTGTGTAAGGATTTTAGTACCACCAAATGCGAGTTGCGATATTTGCCGGGATGGACAAAGGATAATAAATTTGCCGATGTTTTATACGCAACTATCGATCGAGATAGAGCATTAGGATATACACGATCAGGTCCTCATGCAGCAGATTGGTCGATACGTATTAATGGGCAAGATCCATTGGAGATATGTTCTCGAGGCCAACAAAAACTGTTTTTCTTAGCAATTAGCTTGGCTCAGATCTCAATATTGCAAGAGGTCACACAGCAAAAAAGTGTTCTTTTAATTGATGATATAAGTTCTGAACTGGATAGTGATCATCAGAATTTGGTGTTAAACAGTATTAAATTATTAGAGGTTCAATCGTTTATCACGACGACCAATTCAGAATTAAATTCAGCACTTAATAAGGATGTAAACGATCAGTTGTTCCACGTGGAACGTGGTGAAATAAGCCAGATATAGTCGCGCTGTCAACCAGCGACGATACATAGTAGAATGAGTATTCATGCATCATCTTGCGGTAAAACGGATTAATTTATGACCACTGAAAACAATAGTTACGATTCTTCCAATATTAAAGTTCTTAAGGGATTAGACGCTGTCAGAAAACGCCCTGGCATGTATATCGGCGATACAGATGACGGTACCGGTTTACATCACATGGTCTTCGAAGTTTTAGATAATTCAATTGATGAATCTTTAGCGGGGCACTGTACAGAAATTAATGTTCGTATCCACCCGGATGATTCGGTTTCTGTTGAAGATAATGGTCGCGGAATTCCCGTGGACATGCATGAAGGTGAAGGCGTTTCTGCCGCAGAAGTTATCATGACCGTGCTGCATGCTGGCGGTAAGTTTGATGACAATTCTTATAAAGTATCTGGTGGACTTCATGGTGTCGGTATTTCAGTAGTCAATGCTCTATCCAAAAAACTAACACTGGAAATAAAACGTAACGGTTTTATGCATAAACAGATTTACACACATGGTGTTCCAGATACGCCATTAACAGCATTTGAAGCTACTGAAGAAACAGGAACCAAAATACAGTTTTGGCCAAGTGAAGAAACCTTTACCCACATTACCTACGATTACAAAATACTTGCCAAACGTATCCGCGAACTCGCGTTTCTTAACTCGGGTGTCAGGATCGTATTAACAGATGAAAGAGATGAAAAAACTGAAGTCTTTCATTACGAAGGTGGTATCAGAGCCTTTGTTACCCACTTAAACAAAAATAAAACATTCGTGCATGAGCATGTCATCAACATAACTGGTACACGTGACGATGTGGTGGTTGAACTGGCTATGCAATGGAATGATTCCTATCAGGAAAATATTTATTGTTTTACCAATAACATTCCACAACGTGATGGTGGAACACATTTGGCCGGTTTTAGAGCGGCACTGACCAGAAGCTTGAACCAATATATTGAAAGTGAAGGCCTGGCGAAAAAATCAAAAGTGATAACCAGTGGCGATGATGCACGTGAAGGATTAACCGCTGTATTGTCAGTAAAAGTGCCTGATCCAAAGTTTTCATCACAAACCAAAGATAAACTGGTGTCTTCAGAAGTCCGTACCATTGTAGAGTCGCTAGTAAATGAACACTTCCAGGACTTTCTGATTGAAAATCCAAGTGAAGCAAAATTAATTGCTAATAAGATGATTGATGCCGCTCGAGCTAGAGATGCTGCGAGAAAAGCACGTGAACTCACGCGGCGAAAAGGTGTTTTAGATATTGCTGGCTTACCAGGCAAGTTGGCAGATTGTCAGGAAAGAGATCCTGCACAATCCGAATTATTCTTAGTGGAAGGGGATTCGGCCGGTGGCAGCGCCAAACAGGGCCGTGATCGTCGAACTCAGGCAATCCTGCCGTTGAAGGGGAAAATCTTAAACGTTGAGCGTGCACGATTTGACAAAATGATTGGCTCAGCTGAAGTTGGAACATTAATTACGGCACTGGGTTGTGGTATTGGACGTGATGAGTATGATCCAGAAAAGCTGCGCTACCATCACATCATTATCATGACCGATGCGGATGTTGACGGATCGCATATCCGTACCCTGCTTCTGACATTTTTCTATAGACAGATGCCAGAATTAATTGAACGTGGACATGTTTATATCGCACAACCACCGCTCTACAAAATTAAAAAAGGCAAACAGGAGCGTTACGTTAAAGATGACGCTGAAATGGAACGTTATCTGACAGAAGTCGCGCTTACCAATGCAGTACTTTATCCGACGACAGATGCAGCGCCGATTGAAGGTAATGCATTAGCGCAACTGGTCAATGAGTATCAAACCATTAGAGCGATTATCACTCGATTGGCTAATCATTATTATCCTGCTTTCCTAAATGAATTAATTTATCAAACAGCCATACCTGAATTCACAGATGATGCTGCGATGAAAGATTGGTTAAAAGCGATTGAGCTGCGAATGAATTCAATTATGCCAACCGGCACATATTATGTTCTTAGTCTGCAAAAACATGACAAAGAGCCGATGCCACATGTAAATATAAGTTTTACACGTCATGGAATCAGTAACGATTTTCATGTTCCAGGTGAATTTTTCTCCAGTACGGAATATCAGAAAATCATGTCATTCTCCAATAAAATCAATGGCTTATTTGGTGATGGAGCCAGGGTTGAACGTGGTGAAAGAAATGAAAGCGTGCAGCATTTCTCGCAGGCTGTTAAATGGTTAATGGCTGAAGCCCGTCGTGGTCAACATGTTCAACGTTATAAAGGATTGGGCGAGATGAATCCGGACCAATTGTGGGAAACCACGATGGATAAATCCAAACGCCGTTTGTTACAGGTACGCATATCAGATGCTATAACTGCTGACGAGACATTTAATACGCTGATGGGCGACAATGTTGAGCCCCGTAGAGAGTTTATTGAAACTCATGCTTTACAGGCATCGAATCTAGATATATAAATTAGGGAATTCTTCCCCGTCAACACGGTCAGAAAAAAAGGCCATTCAGTGACCCTGGATGGCCTTTTTTGTTTAATTTCAGGAGCTAAAAATGCCAATCAGTGATAATCGCTACAATCAGGTGCAGATTCTTTTGCACTGGTTAATCGCGGCGATGATATTTTTCATGCTTGGTTTAGGTTTATGGATGGTCGGGCTTCCAAAAGAGTCTGAATTACCCCCCGGACAAGAAAGCGTCCGTGCCTTTTGGTTTTTACTACATAAATCAATGGGGATCACCGTCGCAACATTCATTGTGCTACGTGTCATATGGCGCATAACCCACAAGACTCCCCCGCTGCCAACAACTGTTCCAAATTGGCAACAGAGGGTTTCCAGCGCGGTACACTTGTTACTGTATGGCTTGATGGTTGCCATGCCGATAACCGGCTATCTTCAATCCATGTACAGCAAATATGACACAAAACTTTGGGGGGTAGTACTGCCACGACTGGCTGAAGCAGATGCTACGGCAAGAGAAACCTTCAGCGACATTCATCAGACATTAGCCTATTTGTTCATTGGCGTATTAGTTTTACATATTGGTGCAGCTATAAAGCATAGACTCAGCGGCACTGAGGTGACCGGTAGAATGTCTTTATGGAAATAAACGGTAACCCCTAACCTAAACAAAAAAGGCCCTTTCAAGGGCCTTTTTTATGAAAACAAATTAACAGATTAATGCAGTTTGATTTTTGGATGCACGCTACGACGGAATAGATGTGATAGCGATAACATCACCACGCGGAACGGTCCAAATAATGCAACTTGATGCATTTTGTATAAAGACAGATACATCAAACGTGCCATGAGGCCTTCCACTTTCATACTGCCTTTACTTAAATTACCCATCAGATTACCGACAGTACCGTAACGTCCCAGTGAAACCAGCGAACCATAATCGTGATAGTGGTACTCAGGAAGCTCTTTATCTTTCATGTGATTAATAATCGACTTGTAGACTAATGAAGCCATTTGATGCGCGGCCTGGGCCCGAGGAGGAACATTCTGGTCCTGGCCAATCCACTTGCATGCACAGCAGTCACCGATGGCATAGATATCATCATCAAAAGTCGTCTGCAGGGTTTGTTTAACCACCAGCTGGTTCATCCAGTTAGATTCAAGTCCATCAATATCCTTGAGAAACTCAGGTGCTTTAATACCAGCTGCCCAGACCTTGATAGCTGCAGGAATATCACGGCCACTTTGGGTTTTAATGGCCGTTTCTGTAACTTCTATAACACGTTCACCAGCCAGTATTTCAACACCCAATTCAATTAATTCCTGATGGGCTGCAGCAGAAATATTCTCTGGTAAGCCTGGCAAAATACGATCAGCCGCTTCAATCAGCGAAAGTTTTACATCCTGTGGTTTAACTTCATCCAAACCATAGGCATTTAACAGGTGAGATACTTCATAAAGCTGCGCACATAATTCCACACCGGTGGCGCCCGCACCGACAATAGCAATATTCAATTGCCCTTCATCCAGAGGACGCCCCTGAGTATGCGCACGTAGGTAGGATTCAAGCAGCTGATTCTGGAAATACTCGGCTTGCTGAGTGGTATCCAGAAACATGCACTGGTCACGAACCCCTTTGATACCAAAATCATGGCTGACACTACCCACAGAAATAATCAGATAGTCGTAATCAAAGGTCCGGCGAGGAATGATTTCCAGACCATCATCGTTATAGGTAGGAGCCACCATAATTTTTTTATTCTGGCGATCAAGGCCATCCATTTTACCCAGACGAAACCGAAAACCACTACACATTGCCTGGCTCAGATATTCAATTTCATCTTCATGTGAATCGAGGGTGCCCGCTGCAACTTCATGTAAAAGAGGCTTCCAGATGTGGGTATGAGTGGAATCAACCAGCGTGACTTGGGCTTTCTTTTTTTTGCCCAGCTTTTTACCCAGTTTAGTAACCAGTTCCAGGCCACCTGCTCCACCACCAACAACAACAATTTTTGGCACTTCTTCTGACATAGATATGCGACTCCCATCAATCCGTTGCAAAATATATGTTTAATTTTAACTTATCTGCAAAGCCCTAACCTATCTAATTTTTACTACTAGCTCAGACTCTGGCAAAATTCATCACTTAAAACAAGCGAGATAAAAGAATGCAAACACGGCCTGAAAAGCCAAAATTGGCCTGGGCCATTACGGGGTCAGGACATTATTTGGATGAATGTTTGGAAATAATCCGCGATTTACCCGATGTGGATCTGTTTTACAGTCGAGCTGGAGAAGAGGTTATCCGGATGTATGGTCATGACCCCAAAGCGTTGAATAATGGTGGACATGTCTATCGTGACAGAGCGGCCAGCTCACCGCCTGTTGGGTTATTTTATCGAGGTGATTACCACACCCTGGTGGTTGCGCCAGCAACATCGAACACCGTGGCCAAAATGGTAATGGGCTTGTCAGATACGTTGGTAACCAATGTTTATGCACAAGCTGGAAAGTGTCGGGTACCCAGTATCGTATTGGCCTGTGATGCCATGTCGGAAGTTGATACCCCAGCTCCTGATCGTATGGTGCGTTTATGGCCCAGAGCTGTAGATCTGGCGCACACGGAAACGTTGCGTAGCTTTGAAGCCACTACCGTAGTGGAATCTGCCGAGGCATTATACGCAACACTGAAAAAACGCCTGGAAGACGTTAACGCCGATCATGGCTGAAACCATTCTCTTTCTCACCGGTAAACTTGCTCAGCCCAGCGTTGAGAGAGTCTTGCAGGAAATGGCACCCTTACCGTTTGACTATAGAGTGCATCAGCTGGGCTTATCAGTGGCCGCATTAATGACTGATAAAATGATTGCGCGGCGGTTGAAACCGGATGATTACGCCGGTTGTAAACAGATCATTGTTCCTGGGCGATGTCGTGGGGATCTGCCGGAATTAAGTAAAAACCTGGGGATTGAAGTGGTGCGAGGTCCGGAAGAAATCAAGGATTTACCATTATTCTTTGGCAAAGCAAGCAAAATCCCGGATCTCAGTCGTTATGATGTAAATATTTTTGCCGAAATAGTCGATGCACCACAACGCGATATCGAGGGTATTTTGGAGCGGGCCCGTTATTACGGTGATTCGGGTGCAAATGTGATTGATATAGGCTGTCTGCCAGAAGAAAAATTTCCATTAATGGAAGAAGCTATTGCTGCACTTCATGCCAATGGCTTTAAAGTTAGTGTGGACTCACTATCGATGGATGACCTAAGAAGAGCGGCTAAAGCTGGAGCAGACTACCTGCTTAGCCTGACCGAAGAAACCATTGATCTGGCCAAAGAAACCGATGCCATTCCGATATTGGTACCGGCTGAACCCGGCTCCCTGGCATCGCTGGAACGGGCTATGGAAGCAATGGATAAAATTGGCAAACCCTGGATTGCCGATCCTATTCTGGACCCGATTCACTTTGGTCTGACCGACTCCATTGTTCGTTACCATACCCTTAGACAAAAGTATCCTGATGCACCAATGATGATGGGGATTGGCAATCTCACGGAATTAACCGATGCGGATACCAGCGGCATCAATGCGCTATTATTTGGCATTATTTCTGAGTTAAAAATTACCAATGTGCTGGCTACAGAAGTCAGTCCTCATGCTCGCCGGGCTATAAAAGAAGCAGATGTGGCAAGACGCATGATGTTTGCTTCACGTGAGGACAATAGTCTGCCTCGTGACTTCACGGCAGATTTATTGATCAGTCACGAACGCAGACCTTTCACCGATACCGAGCAGGAAATTATCCAGCTATCAGAAAATATCAAAGATCCGAATTATCGGATTAAAATTGCCCCTCAAGGTATTTATCTTTTTAATAGAGATGGTTTGTTCCAGAACACGGATCCCTTCGCCTTCTATCCAAATCTGCAGGTAGAAGAGGATCCAGGACACGCGTTTTATCTCGGTGTCGAATTAGCGCGGGCACAGATTGCGTGGCAACTGGGAAAACGATATACCCAGGACGAAGATTTGCAATGGGGTTGTGCCGTTGAGCCGGAGCAGGAAGATTTGACCGAGCAAAAGGTGGAAGGCACCACCATGAAAAAACGCAAACAGCGTGCCTGTGGGACAGCTGAGACAGATAAACCAAATAAAAAGGAGCGCGCCTGTGGCACGGCTGACCAGTCGGATACATGAAGTTATCGTCACCACGTTAGCTGAAAATGGCAAACCCCATTCAGCACCAATGGGTATATCAGAAGTAAATGGTCACTTTCAGATTAAACCATTTAAGCCGTCGACTACTTATGACAACCTGCTTCGTCACGGACAATGCTCGATCAATTTTGTTGATGATGTGCGGATTTTTGCTGGTGCTTTAACGGGGCATCGGGATTGGCCTACCTCCCCCTGTCAGCAGATTGAGGGTGAATACATCAGTGACGCGTTATCGCACATCGAAGTGGAAATGGTTCGATTTGATGATACAGAGCCACGAGCCTGCTTTCATGGCGCAGTAATCTGTGATGTAAGTCATAAACCCTTCCGAGGATTTAACCGTGCTCAGAATGCAGTGATAGAAGCAGCCATTTTAGTCAGCCGATTAGGCATGTTATCTGAACAGAAAATCCGTGAAGAGATTGCTTACCTGACAATCGCAATAGATAAAACAGCTGGCGAACGTGAGACAGAAGCCTGGGGCTGGTTAATGGAAACAATAAAACATGCCGGAATCGAGTTAAATCATGACTAATTGGTTAGCCAGCGTAGAGTCCCTTGTGGAAGCTCAATCACTGACTGAGCAGCTACCAGATATCCTGGATATGAAAGACCCGTCAAAAGGCGCTCTGGGCGCTTTAAACCAGCAAATGGTTACCGATATCGTACAGTGGGTCAATAAACGTTGTCTTTGCAGTGCTACGGTAGGCGATTTACCTATGCAGGCAGACACAGTCTCGGCCGCTATCAACAACATGGCTGAGACGGGAGTGGACTATGTCAAAATTGGTTTATTTAATGAGCCGGGGCTTAGCACTTGTATTGGACAACTTGAAGCAACTATCAGGTCGATCAATACTCCAGTTATTGCAGTGCTCTTTGCTGATCAGTTGCCGCTGCAATCGTTAATTCCGAATTTAGCTAGAGCCGGTTTTGCCGGGGTGATGCTGGACACCGCCACAAAGAATGGTCATGGATTGCTGGACCATTTATCGATTGAATTATTGGCAAAGTTTGTTTCAGAAACGAAATCTGCAGGGTTGCTATGTGGCTTGGCGGGTGCCTTGAAAATCGAAAATATCCATGATTTAAGTTTACTGGATGCCGATTATCTGGGATTTCGTAGTGCGTTATGTGATCAGCAAATCCGCACTCATCGTTTGAATCCACAATTAGCTAAACAGATACAGTGCCAATTGAATGCATGTATGGCAAAAGCTAAAACCGGGTAGAAGCACAATAGTTTTCCCCTACCCGATTTTTCAAACTTTTAAGCCGCCACCAGTTGCTATCTCAGGGATCTGGCTGCTGAAACCATTGCTTTCAGCGCGGGCTCCACTTCTTCCCAACGGCGAGTTTTAAGGCCACAGTCAGGATTTACCCATAGCTGCTGCTTATCAATTCGCTGAGCCGCGAGTCTTAACAGATCAACCATCGATTGTTCAGAGGGAATATTTGGGCTATGAATATCATAAACGCCCGGTCCAATGGCATTTGGATAGTCAAAGTCACGAAATACATCCAGCAATTCCATCTGCGATCGGGATGTTTCAATGGTGATGACATCAGCATCCATCGCTGCGATGGCTTCGATAATGTCATTAAATTCGGAATAACACATATGGGTATGAATCTGTGTGTTATCCCCTACCCCATTGGCGGTGATTTTGAAGCATTGCACCGCCCAGTCCAGATAGGTTTGCCATTGAGACTGACGTAATGGTAATCCTTCTCTGAGCGCCGCTTCATCAATCTGAATGATTTTCACACCAGCAGTTTCCAGATCGATGACTTCATCACGAATGGCCAGCGAAATCTGCTTACAGGTCTCGCTGCGGGGCTGATCGTCTCTGACAAAAGACCAGTTGAGGATGGTCACGGGGCCGGTCAGCATGCCTTTAACCGGTTTGTCGGTCAGTGATTGGGCGTATTGAATCCATTCAACCGTCATCGATAGAGGCCGTGATACATCACCAAAAATAATCGGTGGTTTGACGCAACGTGAACCGTAGGATTGAACCCAGCCATTTTCAGTGAAAGCAAAACCCTGTAACTGCTGACCAAAATATTCGACCATATCATTACGTTCTGCCTCGCCATGAACCAAAACATCCAGATCCAGTTCCAGCTGTTTATCGATGGCGTAGTGTATTTCTGTCTGCATCTGCTGTTGGTACTCTGCCTCGCCAATTTGGCCCAGACGATATTGTTTGCGAGCCTGTCGAATAGCATTGGTCTGGGGAAAAGAGCCGATGGTGGTGGTTGGAAATGCCGGTAACTGCAAAGCGGCCTGTTGGATCGCGGCGCGTTGAGGGTAGTGACTTTGCCGTAAAGCCAGTTCGGGCTGAATAGCTTCACAGCGTTGTTTAACGGCAGAGTTGTGAACCTTATGGGATTGCTGGCGGCGTTGAATGGACTGCTTATTAGCATCAAGTTGCTTTGCAACGCTCTCTCGCCCAGTATTGAGCGCCTGCGCTAAGACCTGGAGTTCATCCAGTTTTTGTACTGCAAACGCCAACCAGTCATGCAGCTCCGCATCAAGATTCGTTTCAGATTGTAAATCAATGGGTACATGCAACAGAGAGCAGCTTGGCGCCAGCCATAAACGCTCTGCCAGCCGTTTATGAATAGGTTCAAGCAGATCCAGCGCCAGATTGAGATCGGTTTTCCAGATGTTTCGACCGTTTATAATACCGACCGATAACACTTTGTGTGAGGGCAGCCAATCAACGATCCGAGTCATTTCATCTGCCGCATTGATGACATCGACATGCAGGCCTGCGGTTGGTAATTCACAAGCCAGTTGCAGGTTTTGCTGTAGTTGGCCGAAATAAGTTGTCAGTAGCAGTTTGCAGCGACATTTGGTGAGTGAAAAGTAAGCTTTCTGAAAAGCCTGCTGCCATTCTGTAGACAGCTCCGTGACCAGAATGGGTTCATCTATTTGAATCCATTCGACACCGTTATCCGCTAATTGATCCAGAATCTCTGCATAAACGGGTAATAACTTATCAAGCAACGCCAGTTTGTCATTTTCATCTTTGCTTTTGCCCAGCCATAAATAGCTGACTGGACCAATCAGAACTGGTTTCACTTTATGCCCGGCCTGCTGGGCTTGTTTAATTTGAGATAACAGTCGTTCTGGGTGAGCAGAAAAATCCGTATCAGCCGTAAATTCCGGCACCAGATAATGATAATTGGTATCAAACCATTTAGTCATTTCTGCTGCGTCTATTTGATGATGGCATCTGCCAGAGCCGGCTTGACCACGTGATGCTTGAAAATACTGAGTTAAAGAATCAGCATTTTTATCCACCCGTGCAGGCAGGTTTCCCAGCATTTGGCTGGTATCCAGTATATGGTCGTAAAAAGAAAAATCCCCGACCGGCAGCCAATCCAGTTCAGCTTGGATTGCCCAATGCCGTAAACGTAAGGTTTTGCCGGTTTCTTCCAGGAACTTAGCATCCGTTTCACCTCGCCAGTAGCGTTCCAAAGCAAATTTTAATTCGCGTTGATTGCCAATCCGGGGAAAGCCAAGATTATGTGTACTGACCATTCTATATCCTCTCAATCCGTTTTAAAGTCGCCCATTGTAAGACGCTTGATTGATGAGTAATAATGATGATTGTTTACATATTGATGAGATATATTCATATATGATTGAGCGCACACATTTACGTATCATTCGGGCATTGGCGGAGAATGGCAGTTTAACGGCAGCGGCCAATGCCTTATTTGTCACACAATCGGCTTTATCGCATCAGATCCGTTATCTGGAACAGAAACTGGAAGTCAGTCTGTGGCAGAGGGATGGTCGCAAACTTAGGCTGACACAGGCCGGAGAATTAATGTTGCAGGTGGCTCAGCAGGTTTTACCGGTTTTGGAACAAACTGAACAAACCCTGCAGGCATACGCTGAGGGCCGGGCGGGGATTTTGCGATTGGGTGTGGAATGCCATCCCTGTTATGAATGGCTTAAAAATATATTGGCTGATTATCTGCGCGAAATGCCGCAGATGGATGTGGATATCGTTCACCAGTTTCAGTTTTCCGGTATGGAAGGGCTATTAAATCATCATATTGATTTGCTGGTCACACCGGATGCTGTGAAACAGGTTGGGGTGATTTATCAGCCCATGTTTGATTATGAACTGGTATTGCTGGTAGCTGAAGACCATCCATTAAGCGGGCAGACCTATATCGAGGCTTCAGCATTACAAAATGAGTTATTACTGACTTTTCCGGTAGCGCATGAGCGTCTGGATGTGTTTACTCAATTTTTAATGCCAGCAGGTATCAACCCTCGAAGCAAAGCCATGCAATCAATGGATATTATGGTACAGATGGTGGCATTGCAGAGAGGTGTGACGGTACTGCCTAACTGGCTGGCACTGGAGTTTTGTCAAACGTTACCAGTAAAAGCCGTGCGACTGGGACGCAACGGATTGGCAAAAACTTTATTTGCTGCCATTAGGGAAGCGGATCAAGATGTCGGCTATCTGCAAACGTTTATTTCTCTCGGCAAGCAATCCGGAAAGTCTGCAATGGATTAGCTTTGTTCGTCCAGCACCCGGTAAAGGATTTCGCGAATCGATTGTGGCTCAAAAGGCTTATCCAGAATAGCCGATACACCAGCCTGCTCAACCTGCCCCAATCGGGTCTGGTTTTGCTCGCTGGTGACCACCAAAATCGGTACAAAGGTGTTGCCCATTTCACTGCGAATATGTTCAACCAGTGCTTGCCCATCCATTTTTGGCATATTTAAATCGGTCACCACCAAATCAAAACTCTGTTGTTTAAGCATTTCAATGGCTTCAATGCCATTTTCAGCCTGATGAATCTGGGTTATTCCCATGCTTTGAAAAACTCGACAAAGGTGATTGCGCGACACCAAGCTATCATCCACCAGTAAGACCTCCAATTGCTCAACTTCATAATTTTGTAATTCGATTTCAGTTGGATCAATGTGCTGGAGTGTTGTGCGAATGGCTCTTTGCAGATTCACATGATCAAAGGGTTTTGGCAGGATGGCGACGACTCCGGATTGCCGTAACGGTTCCAGAGCTTCGATATTGGATTCACTGGATATCAGCATAAAATGTGTGTTATCCAGATTTTCCAGACGGCGTATTGAAGAAAGTAATTCAGTAGCTGTCATATCCGGCAGATACATAGCGCTGATAACCAGATCAGGAGGGTATTTCTGCATAGCCACAATGGCCTGGGCACCATCATGGACACCGTCGATTTTAGTTACGCCCGCCTGTTGTAATTCCCGCATGATAATTTTTAGCTGAACGGAAGATGGCTCAACCAATAAAATTGAGAGTTCTGACTCATTTAGTGAATACATTTTGATTCCGTTTTAGCGAATTTCTAGACCCGATTCGACTTGTTTGCGGGTCGCTTCATCCATTAATTTTTCAATAATCGTTAATGCAAAAGCCATCGCTGTTCCCGGTCCGCGGGAGGTAATAACTTTATTATCACAGATCACAGCATCGTTACTGAGTTGAACTTCTGGCCATTCTGCTGGCTCAAGTGCACCCGGGTAGCAGCTAGCTTTGAGTCCATTCAATAAGCCGGAATGGGCTAAAACCAAAGGTGCTGCGCATATTGCGCCAATCCATTTATGGTCATGGTGTAAACGTTTAATCAGAGCATGAATGCGTGGATCGGCATCAAGATTATTAGTGCCGGGTTGTCCGCCCGGCAAAATCAACATATCAAAATCATCAGATATCACCGCTTCCAGTGTGGTATCCGCAACTAGTCGGACACCACGGCTGGCGGTGATTTGCAGATGATCAGTTAAACTGGCAGTGACAACGTGTACCTTGGCCCTTCTGAGAATATCTATCAGCGTGACCGCCTCAAGTTCCTCACAGCCCTCGGCAAGTGGGATTAATACCGTTGCCATGACTAAGGTTTAACGTTTGCTCATAATGTTCATGCCTTTCAGCAAGTTCAATGCCTGAGAAAGCGGATAGTCACGAAGCGCTAAAGGCTGCTTATCCTCTTCTTTTGCATCACCGTCTTCATCAGTTGTTTCATCCTGCTCTTCCAGTAAACCATTTTCCAGATGACGGCTGAGGTCAACTTCTCGCAACGGCTGGAACCCATTATCTTCAGCGGCACTGACCTGTAGCGCATCAAGTTTAATGTCCGGCTCAATACCTTCCGCCTGAATGGAGCGACCTGAAGGGGTGTAATAACGCGCAGTGGTCATTTTCACAGCGGTATCATTAGTCAACGGCATAACGGTTTGTACGGAGCCTTTACCAAAGGTTTTGGTACCGAGAATGACTGCCCGCTGATGGTCTTGAAGGGCTCCTGCTACGATTTCAGAAGCGGAGGCCGACCCCCCATTTACCAGCACAACAATCGGAGCACCATTGAGCATATCGCCGGGTTTGGCATGGAACTTCTGATCAGAGTCTTCAATACGGCCTTCGGTATAAACAATCATGCCTTTATTAATGAAAGCATCCGAAACATCAACAGCAGCATCTAAAACGCCACCCGGGTTGTTACGTAAATCCAAAACCAGGCCTTTCAATTTTCCACCATTTTCCGTTTTCAGTTGATTAATGGCGTCACGCAAGCTTTCACCTGTTGGTGATTGGAAAGTACTTATGCGGACATAGCCATAACCTGAGTCTAGGGTTTCGGAACGGACGCTTTTCACTTTAATAATGGCACGAGTCAATTCAAGCTTGAGCGGTTTATCGGCACCTTCACGGATAATGGTCAGAATAAGTTTACTACCCGGTTCACCACGCATAATTTCAACGGCTTCAGCCAGGCTCAACCCTTTGACCGGTGTATCATCCAGCCGAATGATTAAATCACCTGATTTAACCCCGGCTTCAGCAGCAGGAGTTTCATCAATCGGGGCAACCACTTTGACAAAACCATCTTCCATGGAAACTTCAATACCCAAGCCACCAAATTCACCAGAAGTTCCTTCACGTAAATCTTTGAATTCACTTAAATCTAAATAGGCTGAGTGTGGGTCGAGGCCGGATAACATGCCGCGGATGGCATTTTCCAGTAAAACTTTATCCTCTACAGGCTCAACATAACTGCTTTTAATGCGACCAAATATTTCGGAGAATGCTCTTAAATCATCAATGGGCAAGTCAGGTTTGACGATAGGATTTTTATCGGCTAGCACCATTTGTCCAAAAATTAATGTGATGCCGATAATGACACCCGCTGTTAACAGCGTAAAATCACGTTTAAAAAAGCGCATATAAACTTTATTCCTTATTTCTAGTTAACCTTGCTTGCGCAACCATTGCATTGGGTTGGTTGGACTGCCTTTATGACGAACCTCAAAATATAACCCACCGATTTTTCTCACTCCTTGATCGCCACTTTGAGCAATTACCTGGCCAGCTTTTACTGTATCACCAGTGCTTATGAGCAGACTGTCATTATTGCCATAAAGCGTCATGAACTGTTCGCCATGGTCGATGATAATTAACAAGCCAAACCCTTTCATCCAATCGGCAAACACCACTCTTCCATCCGCGCTTGAATTTACTGAGGTTCCTTTTTCAGAGGCTATCAGTATGCCCTTCCAGTTGAGTTTATCAAGATTACGTTGGCTACCATAGCTCGCCAGAATTTTCCCCGTCAAAGGCCATTGTAACTTTCCACTCAGACTCGAGAAACGTTCACTTGGTTTCACCGATACGGTCGGTGGAGGCCTTTTGGCCGCTTTTTTAGCCAGAGTGTCCAATAATGACTGTAAATTTTTCTCTTCTTCTTTTAATGCCGAGAGTTGAGCATCTTGTCCGGAAATTTTCTTGTTTAATGCCACAAGTGTTCTTTCCCGCTCAGCAGTTTGCTGTTTTAAGGCTTCCTGCTGGGCCAGTTGTTGCTGTTCCAGTTCGCCAAGATTTTTTTTAACAGCATAAATGGCTTTTTCCTGTTCAGTTAAATTCTGTAATGTAGTTTGTAAGGCTTCAATCTGCTCCTGGCGAGCGGTATGAAAATAGCGGTAATAAGTATTGCTGCGACTGACGTTTTCTGGCGATTGTTCTGACAATAATATCTTCAGGTAGCTAGGTTGAGCATTTATAAAGGCGGAACGAATCTGTGCATTCAGCGCTGCCAGTTGTTTTTCCTGTTGCTGCTGGTTGAGTCCCTGTTGTTGTTGCAGATTCAGCAATTCGTCATCTTTAACAGCGATAGACTGTTTGATCTGATTCAACTCACGGTTGATTTCTGAAACCTTAAGGCTTTGTTTCTTTAATTGCTGCTGCAGTTCGTTCTGGGTTTTTTTATTTAGATTGAGGGTTTTATCCAATTCAGAAATTTCACCACGTACCGCTTCCAGCTTTTTCGCTGACGAAGGTTCCGCGGCAATGGATAAAGGCATCACAAGCCAAAAGCATAAAATTAAACAGCGCATATATGAGTATGTGTTCAGCGTAATTTTACCAACAGGTGATTATTCATTTCAGCCGGGATGGCCTGCTCCATCAGGTGCAGCATGGTGGGTGCAATGTCAGACAAACCGCCTTGTTCTGCACATGTTGCTGGACGACCAGCATAAATCAAAGGCACAAGATTACTTGTATGAGCGGTATGCGCCTGGCCTTTTTCATCATCTAGCATCTTTTCCGCATTGCCATGGTCTGCTGTTACCAGCATTTCGCCACCGCTTTCCTTCAATGCCGACCAGATTTTACCCAGACAATTATCCAGGGCCTCAATCGCTTTGACGGTGGCATTGAAATTACCGGTATGTCCGACCATATCGGCATTGGCGAAGTTACAGATAATTACATCATATTGATTGCTATGAATGGCTTTGACTAATCTTTCTGCTACCTCAGGTGCATTCATTTCCGGTTGCAGATCGTAAGTATCGACTTTGGGCGAAGGCACCAGAATCCGATCTTCACCTTCATAAGGAGCATCACGTCCACCATTAAAAAAGAAAGTGACATGGGCATATTTTTCTGTTTCCGCAATGCGCAACTGTCTTAAGCCCATGGCTGAAACACATTCACCCAACAAATTATTAAGCTTTTCTGGAGGAAAGGCTACCGGGACAGCAAAATCTTTTTTATATTCGGTTAACGTAACAAACTGTGACAATTTTGGGGTATGCAGCCTGGAGAAACCATCAAAATCAGCATCAATAAAACACTGGGTTAGTTCACGAACACGATCGGCTCGAAAGTTCATAAAAACAATGCCGTCACCATCTTCGACGGGCACCGCATCACCGATTAAAGTGGCTTTAACAAACTCATCGGTTTCTCCACGCGCATAAGCTTGTTCCAGGGCTTCAGATGCCGTTTGATATTGATAAGAGGCTTTGGCATTGGCAATCAAATCATAAGCCTGTTGAACTCGATCCCAGCGCTGATCCCGATCCATCGCATAAAATCGTCCAACAATACTGGCAAACCGGCCCTTACCGGTTTCATGGAAACTGGCTTGCATGTTTTCAATGAATTTTTGTGCGGATTTAGGCGAGGTATCACGACCATCCAGAAAGGCATGCAGATAAATTTTATTGGCGCCACGCTCTGCAGCAAGCTTAACCATGGCCTGAATATGACTTTCGTGGCTATGTACCCCACCATCTGAGAGTAAACCAAAGATATGTAGCGCCTTGTTATGGCCAACAACGTCATCGACAACGTCGGTCAAGGTTTGATTAGTAAAGAAGGAACCGGTGCGGATAGCGCGACTGATTCGGGTGAATTCCTGATAAACCACCCGGCCGGCACCAATATTAAGATGCCCAACTTCTGAATTACCCATCTGTTCGCCAGGCAGACCGACACCGGCCCCAGATGCATGGATCAGAGTGTGAGGGTAATCATTCCAAAGCTGATCCCAAACAGGTGTATTGGCTGCCATGATGGCATTATGCTTGGCTTCCTCACTATAACCCCAACCATCCAGAATTATCAGCGCAAGTGGGCGGTGCATGTGGCTCATGGAATTATCCTTTAATCACGGGTTGCGACGGCTTGCGGTTGTCAAAAACAGCGAACACTGCAAATCAACAACAATGCTGTGTATTATATGGGCTTTTGTAATCAATTACAGTTGCAATCGTATTGACTGACATCATTTCACAGACTGGAAACACGCAAATGCATGCTATAGATGAGGATATTGAGCGCGCCGCATTTGCGCTGAAGGCAATGTCGAATCCTTTGCGTTTGAAAATTCTTTGTGCTTTAGGTGGTAAAGAATTATCAGTGCAGGATATTGTTGATCATGTCGGCACTACACAAAGTAACGTGTCTCAGCATCTTGCGAAATTAAAAGAAAAAAATATTTTAGCGGCTAGACGAGATGCTAATCGGATATTTTATCGTGTTAAAGATGATCGTCTGTTACGACTGATCAGTATGATGTGCGAATTATTTGGCACGAAATAAGTATCATCAATGTATTCATAATTTTAGGGTTGTTTAATGGAAAATCTGGGCGAATTTATTGTTAATCATTGGATACTGTCCAGCTTGTTTGTGGTGTTGTTGTTTTTGGTTTTTTCTGACTCACTCACTCGTAAGCTTGGTGGATTTAATACCGTAGATGTTACGACGGCAGTCAATATGGTGAATCAGCAAAAAGGCTGTTTTGTCGATATTCGTGATAAAGACGCATTTGAAAGCTCGCATATTGTTGACTCTGTGAATGTTCCATTGGCGGACATTGATGCGAACCTCAAGCCATTAAAAAAACAGGATCAGCCTTTAGTTTTGGTCTGTGACAGTGGTCAGCGTGCCAAATCAGCTGCAAAACAGTTTAAATCCCGTGGCTACACCAATATTCATGTAATGTCTGGCGGCTTACACGCATGGCGTGATGCCAAATTGCCATTGTTCAGTTAAGAGTTGGAACGCGTTGTTATGAACAAAGTCATCATTTACTCATCCGCGCATTGCCCATATTGCGTTATGGCAAAGCAATTATTGGATCGCAAAGGCATCAGCTACGATGAAATCCGAGTGGATCAGCATCCTGAAAAACGTGAAGAAATGATGCAGAAAAGTCAGCGTCGTACGGTGCCACAGATATTTATTAATAGTACAGCGATTGGTGGTTACACCGATTTGGTTGATATTGACCGTTCAGGTCAGCTCGACGCCTTACTAACAAAAAATTAAATTTTAACGAGAGGGAAAATCATGGCTGAAGAAAAAGCAGCAGCAACAGAAGAACAACAACCTAAGTTCATTATTCAAAAAATATATACCAAAGATATTTCATTTGAAACACCCAATTCTCCGGCGATTTTCCGTGAAGAATGGAAACCGAAACTGGATTTGCAGTTAGGTAATGAATATAACCGTGTTGATGAAGATACCCACGAAATTATCCTGGTCGTTACGGTCACCGCTAAAGTCAACGATCAAGTGGCTTTTATCGCCGAAGTGAAACAAGCTGGAATTTTCACTTTAACGGGTTATAGCAAAGAAGAAATGGGGCCATTGATTGGTAGTTATTGCCCGAATACGATTTTTCCTTTTGCCCGTGAAGTCGTTTCAGATGTCGTTATCAAAGGCGGTTTTCCGCAGTTGGTATTGGCGCCAGTGAATTTTGATGCGGTTTACAGACATCAGATTGATCAAGCGCGCCAGCAAACTGAAGCGGCACAAAATACGCATTAGATCCTGAACTAACAGCGATGACCTCATCTGCTTTAATGCCAACCTTAGTGATTGGTGCCGGTGCCTGGGGAACCGCGCTGGCGATTGCTATGGCCAGAAATGGTCATGAAGTCTGGCTATGGGGTCGCGATGAGGATCAGCTTGCACGAATAGCGGCTGAAAGAATGAACAGTCGTTATTTGCCGGAAATTACTTTCCCGGCTTCGTTGCAAATTGACAGGGATCTGAAAAAAGCTTTGGCACATTGCAAGCATGTCATGGTGTCAGTGCCAAGTGTGGCATTTAGTGAAATATTACACAGCATTAAACCTTTTCTGGCTGAGGATATTCCGATCAGTTGGGCAACCAAGGGATTAACGCCTCACAATGGCCAGTTTCTGCACGATACGGCAATTGAAGTGCTTGGCCCCAAACACGCTCTTGCGGTAGTTTCAGGGCCATCCTTCGCCGCGGAAGTTGCGGCTGGATTGCCCACCGCCTTAACCGTGGCCTCCCGTGATCCGGAGTTTGCCAAGGCATTGGCAAATGCGCTTCATGGTCCTGCACTGCGTGCTTACACCACCGATGATGTATTAGGTGTGCAGGTAGGTGGTACGGTGAAGAATGTGTTGGCAATTGCCGCAGGAATCTGTGATGGCTTGGGTTATGGTGCCAATGCGAGAGCGGCATTGTTGACTCGCGGCATGGCAGAAATTATGCGTTTAGCCAGTGCGTTGGGTGCTGAACCAGAAACTATGTTTGGGTTGTCCGGGATGGGCGATTTAATTTTGACTTGTACGGATAATCAAAGTCGCAACCGGCAGCTAGGCTTGGCCATAGGTTCGGGGCTTACAGTTAACGAGGCCGTGTTAAAAGTTGGAAAAACCGTAGAAGGTATGCATGCTGCCAGAGAAGTTTTATTACGAGCACAGCAGGCCGGTATTGAAATGCCGATTGTTGAACAGGTATGCAAAATCCTGTTTGAAGGGTACGATCCGCGCAAATCGGTTCAAGCATTATTATGTCGTGAACAAAAAGCAGAATCTCCGGTAATCGGAAAATCGTGATACGAATTAATTGAGGAAATTTATATGCAAGGCATTGTGAAATACAGCAGCATCATTGCACTCAGCATGGCAATGACTGTCGGCTTGTCTGCCTGTGGCAACCCATTCAGTAAAAAATCATCCGATGATGATGAAGTCGTTATGTCACAAAGTGGTCCGGTACTGTGGGAATCCAATCTGCAATACGTGCGTATGGTGGAGCGTGATCAGCCAGGAACCAATCAACATCCGTTACCGATAAATCAGGACGAAATGCGTGAAGTGCTCTCGTCGCTTTACGTCAATCAGCGCGTGTTACTGAGAACGCAGCAAGTTCAGTTATTTTCACCGGGTGAGCTGCAAATTTTAAGTTCAACGTTAGCACAGGGGTTAAGCCGTGCTCAGCCAAACGAAGATATTACCTTTGTGACATTGGGTGTTCATGCCGGTGCGATTGCGGCAGAACGTAAAACTAACAGTGGCCGTGTGTTTGTTGATAATAATGGGCGTTTGAACATTATTTTTGGTCTGGTCCACGAGGAATATCGCGATAAAGACAGATATACTGGCCAAGCGATAGATCGCCGCGTTAATCCTTTGTTACCCGGTAACCGCCGAGCCGATTCTCAGCCAGCCACTAAAGTGGCTTTGGATAACGGCGTGTCATATTACCAAGAGGATGGATCTGAACGGTCTGACTGGATTGTAATTGATATTCCAACCGTATTAGCTACTGCCGCCGAGCGTAAAGGCCAGGATACTGGTGCATTAACTCCGGAAATGCGTGAAGAAATTGCCAGAACCAAGCGCCAAACAGATAATCTGACTGACGATGTGGCCAATATCAAGGAAGTCCTGTTTGAAATGTCTGAGCAACTTGAACAACTCAAACAGCAACTGGAAGAAGATAAGGAATAATCATTTCTTTATGAATATAGGAAAGGCGCTTAGGCGCCTTTTTTATTGGTCAGCTATGAAGGATCAATAAGCCCTAAAGCCGATACCGCAGATCTGCGGATTTTGAACGGGGCATCTCAACATTTTTTGACAGGCTGAGAACTTTAAACAGTTCTCCCATCTGTTCTGGCAACAATAAACGTTTTAATGCGGCAGCCTGCTGCATCTGTTGGAAGCCATCAGAGTCATTTTGTTGACTGAGATCGAGGATATCGCCAGCCAGCAGAAAATCACTTTGTCTTTGATAACCTTCTACCTGTAGTCCTTCTGTATAAGCTGTTTCAGCCAGCGCAGTGAAATCAACATGAGTAGTAATATCCTGCAAACCGATTAAAATTAATGGATCATTATGCGCTTGGTGTTGGTAGTGACAACGCAACATGCCTTGATGGCGCATTGGATGGAAATAGTCACTGGCCTCATAACCATAATCAATTATATAAATAGCACCATGCTTGAGCATTTCGGCAATAGTCCTGAGCCAGGCGGGCGCCTGCATCGCAATTTCAGTCTGATAGGGGAATTGTTCCAGTAAAGGATGAATTTGTTCACAGCGAGCCTCTAAATGGGGATTAGTTAATGGTTGTGCCTGCCATTCAAGTTTTGCATTTTTTAACCCTAACCCGATCTCCTGTCGCCGGTCTTTTTCAAATAGTACCCGATGCACTGGCATCGCGTCGCAGACTTCATTGGCAACAATAACGCCGTTAAATTGAGTGGGAAGTTTGTCCAGCCAAACGACTAGGTTTTTAGTGCCGCCTAATGTTTCATTTATTTTATGACATTGTATTTCACGTAAGTGAGCACTTGCTTCAACAATGTAGTAATGCTTCGGTAAACAGTCAATGTCCTGCAGATAGAGCAACAGGTCGGTGGCCATCTGACCACTGCCGGCACCAAATTCCAGGCAATCCGACTCCGGTAATTGTTTCAGCACATCAGCGATGTGGTTTCCCAGTGCCTTTGAAAATAACGGGCTGATTTCCGGGGCGGTTATAAAATCTCCTGCTTTGCCGATTTTGCTCAGACCGTTACTGTAATAACCCAGTCCCGGCTGGTATAAAGCCCGCTGCATAAATTCTGCAAAGCTCAGCCAACCATTTTGATCTTCTATGGTCTGAAAAAGCAGTTGCAACAGCTTATCGCTATGTTGTTGCGCGATGGGGTCGGGTGCAGGTAACTTGACGGTATGTTTCATTTAGTCGGAAATTTCAGTGAATAATCCCATTTTAGTAACAGGTGCCGGACGGCGAGTTGGATTTCATATTGCCTCCAGGCTGCAGCAGGATGGTTATCATGTTTTGGCACATTACCGTACTGAAACGGAGGATGTCCAAAAACTAAAGCAATCAGGTATGGAGACCATCCAGGCTGATCTGCAGGACACAGCCAGCATTATGGCGTTTATTGAGCAATTGCAGCAATTAAGCCCATCTTATCGAGGCATTGTGCACAATGCGTCAGCTTTTACGCCGACAGCAGCAGATCTCAGCGAAGCTGCTGAGCAATATCAGCATTTTTTTACTGTGCACATGTTAGCGCCGTTTCTCATTAATCAAGCACTGTCCACAAAGTTAAAAGGCACGGCAGGTGACCCGGCCGATATCATTCATATTACGGATATCAACGTTGAAAACCCGACACCTCGGTTTGATATTTATGGCACAACCAAAGCGGGATTGCATAACCTGACGTTGGTATTGGCCAAAAAGCTAGCGCCACATATCAAGGTGAATTCAGTGGCGCCCGGCCCGGTATTATTTACTGAATCACATACTCAGGAAGTCAGACAGAACATGTTGGCAGAAACCCCGTTAGCACGAGAAGGCGGCGCGGAGCCGGTCTATCTCGCCATAAAAAGCCTGTTAGAGAATTCCTTTATCACCGGCGCGACGATTCCAGTGGATGGTGGTCGCCGTCTCTCCAAAACGTAAATCAGGCGTTTCTATCAAAACACCTTCAGGAGGCGTGACTTCTGCCGTGTCATTCAGATAACTGAGCAGCTCTCGAATGATGGGATAAAGAAAATACTCATCGGTAATGTTGCTCACAGCAATATCTGCTTCTTCAGGCAAATTCAGCGTTCTGAGAATGTCTATATCCGCAGGACGATCTTTGGTTTTACTCAATGGATCACTCCGATCCCGACCTAAATTAATTTCAATCTGATTACAGAAAGTCTTTAATTCGGGTTGTGGCAAATCGGTTTCCACGAAAACGATGGTATTGAGGAAGTCGCGATGACTATTCATTCCGACTGGCGGGATTTTCAGTACCCGACTTATATCCAACGCTTTAAATTCGCTGACCAGAGCTGTCACCATGGCCGCCATATTATCCTGCGGCCCAATATTACAGCCGAGACCAAGTAGATAACCTTGCCGTTGTTTCATCCGTTGGAGCGCTCAATAACGATTTGCGCCTGATTCTGACCATGTAATTGAACCGGCTTGGTCAATGTCAATTTGAGCTTGGGAATGGCAAACGTTTTCAATAAAAGCTGAGCTGATTCTTCTGCCAGGGTTTCGATTAACAAATAACGGCTGTTGGACACAAACTCGACTAATACATTTGCGACAGCACCGTAATCCAAAGTGTTGGAAATATCATCAGATTGTGCGGCATGACGAATATCCCAGTCCATTTCCAGGTCAAAGCGCAAAGTTTGCAGTGTTTCACGCTCCCAATCATAGATGCCAATAATGGTGTCTATTTTCAGATCATTAAGAAAAATTTTATCCATGACATCGCTTCAGTGTTGGCAAAGTGGTAATGGTACGGAATAATACCGTTACTTTTTAAAAGGTCGCATCATAACATGCCTGAATTAACTGCCATCGCGCTGCTTGCATTACTCGGCGCCTATCTTATTGGCTCATTGTCGAGTGCCGTAATACTTTGTAAAGTCGCTGGATTACCGGATCCAAGAACACAGGGCTCAGGTAATCCCGGCGCCACCAATGTTTTGCGAATGGGCAGCAAAAAGCTCGCGGGATTGGTATTACTGATTGATGTATTAAAAGGCGTTATCCCTGTCTTGATCGGCCGTTTTATTGGTTTTGATATCGACATTCTGACCTTGATCGCCTTTTTTGCTTTCCTTGGACATTTATATCCGGTGTTTTTTCAGTTTAAGGGGGGCAAAGGTGTTGCAACGGCTTTGGGTGCTTTTCTCGCTTTGTCTCCACTGTTAGCTGGAGCGGCCTTACTGACGTGGATTTTGATATTTGTCATTAGCCGGATTTCTTCATTATCGGCCATTGCCGCTGCTGCTTTGGCGCCTGTTTATGGTTTATGGCTTATTAATTCGGCGTTTGCACGTGGGGTTATTCTGTTAATTGCCTTGCTGCTGCTGTGGCGACATCGCAGCAATATTCAACGCTTATTGGCCGGTGAGGAGAAAAAATCAGGCTAAAAGCGGCGCTGATAATTCATCCAGCGGCCAGCGTGAGCGCACATTAAATGTGGCTTCGCTTTCTATAACCATTGCCTGATGACGCATGGCTCCGGCAAAGGCAATCATCGCTCCGTTATCACTGCAAAACTGTAACTGAGGATAATAAACCTGCACTTTTGGTAATGCATCCAAAGCGGCCCGCAAAGATTTATTAGCACTGACACCTCCCGCTACTACCAGGCGTTTATGACCACTTTGTTTTAATGCCCGGCGACATTTAATCACTAAGGTTTCTACCGCCGCGGTCTGAAAAGCCAGCGCAATATCGGCTTTGGCCTGTTCAGTCTGATCGCTGTTGTGCCAGGTGTTTAAAGCAAAGGTTTTTAAGCCACTGAAACTGAAATCCAGGCCAGGACGATTGGTCATTGGCCTTGGAAAGATATAGGCGCTTTCCTGACCTTTTTCAGCCAAGGCGGCTAAAGCCGGGCCACCCGGATAACCCAGTCCAAGCATTTTGGCCGTTTTATCAAAAGCTTCACCCACAGCATCGTCAATGGATTCGCCCATCAAGGTGTATTCTCCCACCCCTTTCACATCTACCAATAAGGTATGGCCGCCAGAAATCAATAAAGACACAAAAGGAAATGCCGGAGGATGGGCTTCCAGTAACGGCGATAATAAATGCCCTTCCATATGATTGATTGGCAAGGCTGGAATGTTTAACGCCCAGGCTAAACTGCGGCCAATTGCAGCGCCAACCAGTAAAGCGCCTACCAGACCCGGGCCAGCGGTATAAGCAACCGCATCAATATCGTTACGTTGCAGGCCTGCTTCATCCAAAACCTGCTGCATTAAAGGCAAGGCCTTCTGAATATGATCGCGGGAAGCCAGTTCCGGCACCACACCACCATATTCAGCATGCATTTCAATTTGACTGAAAAGCGCATGAGCTAATAGCCCTTTTTCAGTATCATAGAGTGCAATCCCGGTTTCATCGCAAGATGATTCAATTCCTAAAACAAGCATAAATTTATTCTAACTGGATTAATTTAAAGCTGATTATTATGCCCTGATGGCGGTGGTCTCATCCAACTAATTAGCATTTAGTATTTTCTTTCCTAAATAGATCTCGTACAATTAAGGGCTTTTCCGTCATTGTCTGTTTAGGAATGTATTGAATGCCATCTGTTAAGGTTAAAGAAAACGAACCATTTGACGTAGCTTTACGTCGTTTCAAACGTGCTTGTGAAAAAGCCGGTACGGTTGCTGAAGCTCGCGCTCGCGAAGCGTATGAAAAACCAACAACCGTTCGTAAACGTGCAGCAGCAGCCGCTGTTAAACGTCACCAGAAGAAACTGTCTCGTGAAAACGCTAGTCGCGTTCGCATGTACTGATTGCTGATTAGAATCTCATTCTAATGCCTCAAGAAGCCAGTCCGCTCAAAGCTCGAATTCAAGATAGCGTAAAAGATGCAATGCGCGCCAAAGACAGAGATCGTCTTGGTACATTGCGACAAATTACCGCTGCCATCAAGCAAGTTGAAGTCGATAATCGCCAGGATATGTCAGATGATGACATTATCGTTGTGCTGACCAAAATGACAAAGCAACGCAAAGATGCTTTGTCACAATTTGAGCAGGCTGGCCGTGATGACTTAGCCGTCATCGAAAAAGCTGAACTGGCCATTATTGAAGAATTTTTGCCAGCAGCATTGAGTGAAGCAGAATTGCAGACAGCCATAGCTGATGCAATTAAAGAGACAGGCGCCAGCAGTCAGAAAGATATGGGTGCGGTGATGAATGTATTACGTCCAAAGGTTCAGGGACGCGCTGATATGGGCGCAGTGAGCAGCCAGGTTAAGACCGCGCTCAGTTCCTAAGCCAGTAATGCCAGGTCTTTCTCCAGACGTGGTTAACATTCAAGACAGACTTCGGCCATAATTACTTTATGGCCGGACAAATCCCTCCACAATTTATCGACGAATTGCTTTCAAGAGTAGATGTCGTTGATATTATCGATGCGCGTGTACCGCTGAAAAAAGCCGGTAAAAATCTGCATGCCTGTTGTCCGTTTCACAACGAAAAAACTCCTTCATTTACCGTAAGTCCTGACAAGCAGTTTTATCATTGTTTTGGCTGTGGTGCGCACGGTACAGCGATCGGCTTCCTGATGGAATATGATCAACTCAGCTTTCCTGAAGCCATTCAGGAGTTGGCGGATAGTGTGGGTATGCAGGTTCCGGTAACCCAACAGGCTGCCCTGACGCCTGCCAGACAAAATCTGTATGACCTGATGGATAAAGTCAGTCGTTATTACGTGCATCAGCTGCAAAACCACCCGAAGCACCAATCATTTCAGGATTATATTCAACACCGCGGACTTAGCCCGGAAACGGTGGCGGCTTTTGATATTGGTATGGCGCCGGATGGCTGGGACAATCTGTTACGCACCTTTGGAAATAATCAACAAAGTCAGGATCAGTTATTCGAAGCAGGAATGTTGATTAAAAACGATAAAGGTCGAATTTATGACCGTTTTCGTGATCGATTGATGTTTCCGATTCGTGATCGCCGTGGAAGAGTCATCGCTTTTGGTGGACGCGTCATTGATGCCGATGGCACACCGAAGTATTTAAATTCACCCGAAACCCCGATTTTTCACAAAGGCCAAGAGCTTTATGGTCTTTATCAGGCGCGAAAAGCTAATCGTCGATTGCAGCGCATCCTCATCGTTGAAGGCTATATGGATGTTATTGCATTAGCCCAGTTTGGAATTAACAATGCAGTAGCAACCTTGGGAACCGCCACCACTTCTGATCATTTACGCCAATTGGTTCGTAGCGCACCGGAAATTATTTTTTGTTTTGATGGTGATCGGGCAGGTAAAGAAGCTGCCTGGCGAGCGGCTGAAAATGCGATGCCAATACTGGGGGGCAATTTTGAGCTGAAATTTATGTTTCTGCCGGAAGGACAGGACCCCGACACCATGGTGAGAGAGCAGGGCGAGGATGGGTTTAATCAATTAGTCGAACAGGCGCAAAGTTATTCCGAATTTTTCTTTGCCACCTTACTTTCCCGAGTGGACAGTCAATCTATGGACGGTCGCGCCAGATTAGTTGAGATTGCCAAACCCTACCTGCGACATATTCCCGCAGGTTTATACCGCGATATGCTGGAACAGCAGCTGGCAGAGCATGCCAAGACCAATATCGCTACCTTAAACAAACATCTGGAAAAGCCGGTAGCTCCGCCGCGACCTAAAAACGTTAAACAGAATGCGATGGCCAACATGACCCCGGTACGCATGGCGGTCATGATTCTGTTGCAGCATCCACAATTGCATGAGGCTGTCACAGATACTGATAAATTACATCTGCTGGATCTGCCGGGCATATCGATTTTAATTCAGCTACTTGAAACCATGCGAGAGCATCCCCATCTTAAAACCGCACAGCTTTTGGAGCGTTGGCGAGACACCCAACAAGCCCCATATCTGGAAAAACTCGCTATGCAACCGTTGAATTTGTCGCCAGAACAACTGGAGCATGAACTCATTGGGATTGTGAGTCGTCTAAACAAGCAAGCACGAGATGAACGCTATACTTATTTGATAAATAAAGGACTCAGCCAGTTAACAGAGTCTGAAAGAATTGAAATTAATTCCTATAAGTAGGTGTTTTGTAATCAAAAATGATGCAATAACAAAGTGCTTTCACTATAATATAGTGTTACCGCCAAAAACAGCGTCACCATGCATAAAGAGGCCGAATGAAAGATCAGCAATCACGCGTTAAAGAACTTATCGCCCTTGGAAAGGAGCGCGGTTATCTCACCTACGGCGAGATCAATGACCACCTTCCAGAAGATTTGGTCGATGCGGATCAGGTCGAAGACATCGTTAGTATGTTCAGTGATCTGGGTATCATGGTCCATGAAGATGGCATGGATACCGATGAGATGGAGCGCCTTGCCGAGGCTGTTTCATCAAATGATGAAGTCTCTGATGATGAAGCGGCTGCCGTTTTAGCAAGTTCAGATGGAGAGTTTGGTCGTACCACCGACCCTGTACGCATGTACATGCGTGAGATGGGGTCAGTTGAATTATTGACCCGCGAAGGCGAAATCGTCATTGCAAAACGCATTGAAGCTGGCTTGCGTGAAAGCCTGTTAATGTTGTCCACCTATCCTCCCGTTATTTCATCTTTCCTTGAATTTTATGATGCGGTAGAAGCAGGCGAAATGCGCCTGAATGAACTTATTCGCGGTTTCGTTGCGCCTGAAGAGCCCGCTACCGATGATAACGATGACGATGATGTGACGAGCAGTACAGATACAGATGATTCTGACAGTGACAGCGATGATGACGATGATGTTGATGGCGTAAGTGATGATGAAGAAGATTCTGGTGAAATTGACCCAGAAGAAGCTCGCGCTCGTTTTACCGCATTACGTGAAGCATATAAAAACGTTCTGGCAACGAATGGCGATGCCATGACCGAAGCCCGTGAACAGGCCAGTAACCTGTTTATGGAATTCAGACTGACACCAAAAACGCTAATTTTTCTGAATGGCATGATGGCTGAAACCATTGCCGAAGTTCGCAAACAAGAAAAAATTATCATGGACATCGTCGTTCAGCAGGCGGGCATGAATCGCCGTGACTTTATCGATGCATTCCAAGGTAATGAAAGCAACCTCGAATGGTCAGATAAATTTGTCCGCGCCAAAAAACATTATTCCTCCACCATTAAGAAAAACCTGGATGAGATTCTGGCAGCTCAAACAAAATTGGCCGAAATTTCAGAACAACGTGGGTTGGATATTTCAGAGATAAAAGAAATCAGCCGTCAAATGTCGATTGCTGAAGCCAAAGCGCGTCGGGCGAAAAAAGAAATGGTTGAGGCTAACCTGCGTCTGGTTATCTCGATTGCCAAAAAATACACCAACCGTGGTCTGCAGTTCCTCGATTTAATTCAGGAAGGTAACATTGGTCTGATGAAAGCGGTTGATAAATTCGAATATCAACGTGGTTACAAATTCTCTACCTATGCAACATGGTGGATTCGTCAGGCGATTACCCGTTCTATTGCGGATCAGGCGCGTACCATCCGTATCCCGGTCCACATGATTGAGACGATTAACAAACTCAACCGGGTTGCCCGTCAAATGCTTCAGGAAATGGGCCGCGAGCCAACTCCAGATGAATTGGCAGAACGCGTGGAAATGCCGGAAGATAAAGTACGAAAAGTGCTGAAGATCTCCAAAGAACCAATTTCCATGGAAACGCCAATCGGTGATGATGAAGATTCACATCTGGGCGATTTCGTTGAAGATATCAACGTGATGTCACCAGCAGACTCCGCCATCATTGAAGGCCTCAGAGAAGCCACTCAAGGCGTTCTGAACGGCCTGACCGAGCGAGAAGCGAAAGTACTGCGTATGCGTTTTGGTATTGATATGAATACCGACCACACTTTGGAAGAAGTCGGTAAACAATTTGATGTTACCCGTGAGCGTATCCGTCAGATCGAAGCAAAAGCATTACGTAAACTGCGTCACCCATCACGTTCGGATCAACTGAGAAGCTTCCTCGACTCAGACAGCTGATTATAAAATCGGGCCTATAGCTCAGTTGGTTAGAGCAGGGGACTCATAATCCCTTGGTCCCAGGTTCGAGTCCTGGTGGGCCCACCAATAAAATCAAAGCCTTAGTGTTGGTTCGCTAGGGCTTTAATTTTTTGTGCTACCCATGTGCTACCATAGTTAAGGATTTTTCTCCTCTTAATATTGATTTCTAAACAGACAAGTAAACTAGGTTAAAAAGACACTATGAGTTATAGTGCCTGGGTCTTAAGTGAAAGGAATCATCAGACTAATGAAACCGGATATTTCAGAATTCTCATATGGTTATGCAGTCACTCATGAACTTGCATCCAAGTATAAGTTGATTTCAGCTCCGGAATTTCCAACATTGTATAAGGAAGGTAAAAAGGGTGGTGGTTATGATGTAAAACTGCCCTTCAAGTTGTTTCCACTTTTTTTACAGTTCAAATTATCAGACTGTTTAGAAAAAACTAGCGCTAAAGAACACCGGCCCCGGCATTTCGAAGTACCATACTTCAGGATGCATCTCAGACCACTTAAGCACTCTCTCCAACATAATTTGTTACTTGAGCTTGAGGCATCAGGGAGCATGGTTTATTACATTGCTCCAGCTTTTTATAAAACAGAAGAATTCAACCATTTTTATTTGAAGAACTCGATTCTTAGTAATTCTGTCCTGATATCCCCCCATAAAATTGGTGCTCTACCAGATGATGATGATCACTATGTCGTCTTTAAAGCTGGTGCTAAAAAAGGCTATTTTTGTTCAGACAATCCCCAAGAGATAAGCCTTTATTCAATTGATGACGCCCTTGGCCCAATAAAAGATGAGTTTAAAAACACAAATAGAATGAAGTCTGCTGAAAATTTTTTCAGAGAATTATCTGAAAAAATGGTTAGCGTTATTGAGCAAGTTGAATTAAAGCAAAAGAAGCTAAGCAACGAAGAGGCTGGTATTGATATAGCTGGACTTAGAGCATTAATTGATCAAAAGGAGCCAGAAGAAGCTTGCGCTTATATTAGCAGGACTATATTCAATTCAGAATTAGTTATTATTGGACGTTGACTCTCTTGGTTCTAGGATTAAGTCTTCGCAGGCTCCAATATTACTTTAGTTTCAGCAATTTATTTTTTTGTTTTCATTAGTTGAACGATTGTCATGCATTGCTCCAATGTAAACAGCGAAAAAATATACCCAGACTGGAATAGAGATAAACAATAAATGGATAATTTAAGCGTAAGGCTCGAAAACTGCTATGGGATCAAAAAGCTAGAATTTGATTTTGATCTGACCATAAACGCGGGCAGCAAGGGTATATATTCAATTTATGCACCTAACGGATTCATGAAAAGCTCTTTGGCTAGAACCTTTGAGGATATTCAGTTTTCCAGAGATAGTAAGGATTTAATCTTTCCTGAACGACAAACAAAGAGGGAGATTTCTATAGATGGGCATGAGCTAACCCCGGAGAATATCTTTGTTATTAAGCCCTATGATGAAAGTTTTTCATCTGAACGAACTTCACTACTATTGGTTAATGAAGAGCTCAGGAAGCAATACGAAAAATTTCTGGTAGAAATAGATCTGGCAAAAAAATCTTTGATTGCAGCAGTAAGAAAAATAAGCGGTTTATCATTAAGAGGATCATCGTTTGAAACAACATTATGTAAAGCCTTTAATGTCGATGAGAAAAGTTTCTACGATTTATTGATCGAACTTCATGCAGCAGTAGAAAGCGAAAATAACAAAGACTTTATTTTTGAAGGTATACAGCATGCAGAAATTTTTAATGAAAAGGTGTTAAAGCTTCTTGAATCTGGTGACATAACAAAAGAGCTTGAAAATTACATCAAAATATATGATGACCTAATTGAAGCATCCCCTATCCTTACAAGAGCATTTAATCATCAAAATGCAGAGAATGTTGCAAAAAATCTTAAAGATACAGGCTTTTTTAAAGCAACCCACACTGTGAATTTGACTCTGCCGGAAGGTAAAAAAGAAATTAGTTCTGAAGATGAATTAAATCAATACATTGAGGCAGAAGAGGAAAAAGTCATTAATGACCCAGCGTTACGAAAAAGTTTTGATGCAATTGATAAAAAGCTCAGTAACGCTGAACTGAGAAAGTTTAGAGAATTTCTTGCGGATAACAAATTTCTACTTCCAGAGTTGGCAGACTACAAGGGCTTTGAGAAAAAGCTTTGGCTTTCCTACCTTAAAAGCGAGTCACAAAATCTAAATATATTATTAACTACATACAAAGAAAATAAGGTTTCTCTTGAAGCTATTACAAATGAGGCAAGACAGCAACGAACTATTTGGGAAGAAGTTGTTGCAACCTTTAATCAGAGATTCAATGTTCCATTTAGGCTAATAATTGAAAATCAAGAAGACGTTATTTTGCAAAGTGCATCTCCCACGGTTAGCTTCGAGTTCAATGATGGTGGTCCACCAAAAAGGGTAAATAGAACTGAACTACTAAATGTTCTCAGCCAAGGTGAGAGAAGAGCTTTATATATTCTAAATCTTCTGTTTGAGGTTCAAGTTAGAGTTCAAGAGAAGGTAGATACTCTTTTTATTGTCGATGATATTGCTGATTCATTTGATTACAAGAATAAATATTCAATAGTCGAATACCTGCAATTCGTAGCTGGACATAGTTTCTTCAAATTAATTATCTTGACGCACAATTTTGATTTTCATCGAACTGTTTGTGGACGCTTAGGCATTTATGGTGAAAAAAGACTTTTTTCAGTAAAAACAGATGAGGAAATAGTACTTATAAGGGAGAAGTACCAAAGGGATGTACTGAAATATTGGAAGTCCCAGCTGGAAAATAACAGGAAATTCGTTATTGCATGTATTCCCTTTGCTAGAAATTTGGCTGAGTATTGTGGTTTGGAGAACGAGTACAAAAAGCTTACATCTCTATTGCACATAAAGCCTGAAAGTGCCCAGATCAATTTGAACGACTTGCAAACCATTTACAGAAAAGTATTCACTGATAAAGCCACAATGAACCTTCTAGAACCTCATGACCTTGTTTTGGAATCCATCTCAGAAGTTAGCAATCAGTTGGTTGATGAAGCGGAAGAAATTTCAGATTTGGAAGATAAAATAGTTTTATCTATTGCTATTAGGCTTGAAGCTGAAAAATTTATGATTCAAAAAATCAATGATTATGAGTATGTGCAATCGATAGAATCAAATCAGACAAATGAGCTCTTTAAGAGGTTTGTAAACGATTTTGGTAATGAATCAGAAAGTCTTGCAATATTAGACCAAGTTAATTTAATGACACCTGAAAACATTCACTTGAACTCGTTTATGTATGAACCAATACTCGACTTGTCAGCTAACCATCTATACAAGCTATATTCAGCTGTCAAAATACTCAATGATCCTAATGAAAATAACTGATATTTTTTTGAGTTATAGCTAGTTAACTCAAGTAGCCAAAAGTTTTTATATCAAAGGTTTTGTATAACGTATGGAGTTCTCTAGACTTAATACGAAACTGGCTTCTCCTCTTTATGAGTGGTTTGTCTGAGCTTGCTTTTTCCATTTTGATGCCAGGGTCATAGTAAATAGCATTCAAGTTTATTGCACGTAAAAGCATCGTGAAATCTGTTCCCTCACCCAGCATTACCTGATTACCATAAAAGTAACTTTTTATAGGTGTGTCTTGAGTAAGAGATGGAATATAAACAGCTTGATTGTGCTTTATCTTCCAATGATCGAGAAGTTTTGAGAAGTCCCATCTGGCAGCAATTTTGCCACGTTCAGTGCTAAGAATAACTCCGCCAGACGGGTCAATAATTTTTCCTGATTCAGGACTGAAGCCATCAAGGTAAAGCATTAGACCAGTTGTTGGATGTCTGATATTGCATTTATGAACGCCACCGAAGTTGATTCGATCTGGTCGACCCATTTTATCTTCATATCCGAACTCTCTTAGAAAGCCTTCAACTCCTTTCTCTACGTATATTCCTCCAGAAGGCTCAGGAGTCATGAGCGTAATGACCTTTGACATTACCTTCTCGAAAGATTGAACACCGAACTGTTTGACTTCCCAGCCAAGATAGTCGGGTTCGGCATATCCATTGGGTGTTATTCCTAACTCTGCTTCCAATGTATAACCGCCACAATTTGAGCTTGAGCATGGTAGTTCTATCCCAGCAGAGTTTAGTCTCTTGCTGCGAATCCAACCTTTGTTGTGTATTTGCAGTAACTTTTCCAGTAATTCCTGCTTGGTGTCTTTGGCGATTGTGTCTGATAGGTTTAATTCACTAAAAACACTTTCATGTTTGATAATTTCAGCGCTGCTAATCTCAATTGCAAGTGGAAAATCTGGAGGGATGAAGTAAGCCAGCACCATTTCATTATCTGTAACCCCCAGGATTAATGTGCGCCTTTCTGAACGTCCTTCTTTATCTGGATTCATCCAGGGGCCCATTTTTACTTTTGAGCCTTGCAGGAAGCCAGAGAATCGCACTTCGGGATATTGGGGGTAGAGGATCAGCTTTGCGTTTGGAGCAGGGTACATTTCGCCGTTTGGTGAAAGCCATGACATATTTACGGGCGCTCGAAAAATAGTCTCTTCTTTTTTCTTTTTTGCAGAAACGGATTTGTAAACTTCAATATCACCAGTTGGGATAACATTCAGAGATGAAAAGTCGCCACCAAAGTATGGTTGGTTTTTGCTGTTATCGTTTGGAGCGAGGTGTTTAACAAAAAGCCTTTTTACGCCATGGTCTCTTAACATAGATCTAAGCTTCTGGAGTGTCATATCGCGGGCAACATCACTTCCATATGTATCCATTCAATTATCCTGTTTTTGCCCCTCGATACTTTCTGAGGGACTTTGAGAATTCAGCCAGATTTCTATCCTATCAACAATCTTATCCAAAGACTGTTTTTGTCGACCTTTGAGCGCGCACTCCCAGACTATCAGAAACCTCCAGCCTTTCTTTACTAGCTCTTGTTGGTTATGAATATCTCTTAAACGATTCCCACTTAATTTTTCTGACCAGAACTCAGTTCGAGTTTGAGGCCATTTAAAAAGGTGGCAATCATGACAATGCCAAAAACAGCCATTAATGAAAATAACGGCATTGTGCTTATTAAAGACCAGATCAGGTCGGCCAGGAATATTTTGTTTATGTAACCGGTATCGAAACCCGCGCTTGAAAAGTGCTTTCCTGATAATCAATTCCGGCTTGGTATTCTTGCCCTTGATTCCGGACATCATACGACTACGCGTATGAGGGGAAACAATGTCCATCAACCAGCTTTTTTAATCTCGGGAGTTTCAGCTAGCGCCTTATTTTTCATGATATGAGGTTTCATCATTTTAGCGACCTCAGAAATTACCGGGACAACGACAGAGTTTCCAAACTGCTTATACGCCTGGGTATCTGAAACCGGAATAATAAATTCACCTTCCCACCCCATCAAACGCGAGCATTCTTGTGGCGTCAGTCTTCGGGGTCGCTCATGTGTTCCTCTGCTTACAAGGATTTCTGAGCCATCTTTGTAGTAACGAGCTGATAATGTTCTCGCTACACTCTCGGGGGTCACTAACCCAAACCCGAAACCATTTCCCTTTTCTTTGTGTTTGCGAGCATAGTTTTGCAGATATGCCCATAGATTTTCAGTAAGTGTGTATTTACTATCAACCTCAGAGTGATCATCAAGAATCGAACCAATCCGAGGTCCATCTGCGGGAAGATTAAGATCGTCCCAAGTAAAGCCCGTATCTTTTCTGAAACCAACAATGAAAATCCGTTCTCTGTGCTGGGGAACAAAGGACCGACCATCAATAACCTTTGCAGTTAGACCTTCGTAACCCAATTCCTCAAGGGTTTCCATGATGACTTTAAAAGTTTTTCCCTTATCGTGTCCTTTGAGGTTTTTTACATTTTCCAACATAAAGGCTTTGGGTTTTTTGGCTTCAAGTATTTTTGCAACATTGAAAAACAGGGTGCCCTGGGTTTTACACTCAAAGCCATGGGCTATACCCAGAGAGTTTTTCTTTGAAACACCTGCGATTGAGAAGGGTTGGCAAGGAAAGCCCGCCAAAAGTACGTCATGATCAGGAATGAGTTCGGGTTCAACCTGTGTTATGTCTCCAGAGATGTCTTCATCAAGCTCGATATAATGATTAGCCGCATAAGTTCTCTGGGCATATTTATCCCACTCACTTGTGTAAAGACATTCGCCTCCATGCGCTTCAAAGCCTTTTCTTATCCCACCGATACCGGCGAAAAGATCAATAAAGGTGAAATCTGCATTTCCATAATGTTTGGGCGGTTTGGGTAACAAAGTCTCCAGCATAAGCTGATATGACTTAGGTACTTGAATATGTCCCTTTAGCCAACGATTGACCTCTTCTCGACTCACATCAAGGTGTTCTGCCACCACATTTTGAGTATATATCCAGCTGGCTTTTTCAAGTAGCTTTAAGGTCTTGTCTTTGGACATGGAATTACCTCAGTTTTTCGGAATGATTTAGTGACAATATGTCACACCTTTGACCCAGTGACAAACACTGGCTTTTAAGCTTTTGATTTAATAGTCGCTTAAAGAAATAGTTGCCGGGTTTCTTCACTTAGAGCGGAAACTCGGCAACCTGATTACAGCAAACCTTCACTCTTTGCCCTATTAAAATTCTTGGATATTGTTGACTTGTGAACACCTAACTCGTGTGCAATATCTTTTTGGTCCATGCCCAGCTTGGCGAAGTTAAGTATTTTCTGGAAAAGTGAGTCTTCGAGATCCTCAAGTTGCCATTGAAATTTTCCATCTTTCTCTTCCATCTGTGCAATAAAAGGTTCAGCTTCTTCTCCGGAAAAACCTCTGGCTTTTTCAAATTCAACAATAAACCTTGCTCCCTGTTTAGGGCTGTAGTCATCCGGACGTTTAAGAGAAATCACTGTGTCCATTACATCCTCACGTTTGCTGGTTCCACGTTGTTGACCACCTTTTCCAGCATGGTGAATAAATAATACAGTTTTGCCTGCGCTTTTCTGTCGGATTGCCCATTCCTGAACAATCTGCCAGCTTTCAGCATCATTTTCACTCCCGGTTCTGCATAGTGTTGAAATATTGTCGACAATTATCAGATCCGCATTGTCACAAAAAGGCTCTAAATGAAAGTGCCAGTCAGGCATTGAGAGGTCAGGACAAGGACCTTCTTGAAAGTCCGGCGTTATAAACTCAACCAGACCGTTAGTCAGTTCATTATCGCCAGCTATCATCTGGAGTCGGGGCTGTAGATCAGTGGCCCCCATTTCACCATCAATATAAAGTACCTTTCTGGGGGTCTTGGTCGCCCAACCTAGAAAATTGGTCCCCTTTGCAACGGCACACGCAACCTCGAGAGCAAAAAATGTTTTGCCAATCCCCCTTGGTGCATAAACCATGGCAATCCCTCTTAAAGGAAGCCACGGACTCATTATCAATTCTTTGGGAGGCAGGTCCAGATTGATTAGATCCTTCGCATCAATTGCTTTAATGGGAGATCCCTGTTTTTGCTTTAAAGGAAAATCATTTTTGGCTGCTTGATCCGAAGAATTTTTCTTATAAGCAATTTCTGCTTTAAGAGAAACATCAACGGGATCTTCCTTATAAGAATTCAGGTCCTCGTTTTCCAAGTCCGACTCACTTAAAGTAATATCGTTAAAAGGATTTTCTAGCGCTTCATAGTTCATAAAGGTATCTCCTTTTAAAGCGAGATTGTTCTGGAGTCGACAAACTCCATCACATCGGCATAACGATATCTTACGTAGCGACCGACCTTGATATATTTAAGTCGATAACGTTTATTGCAGCGCCATATAGCCAGTGTTTGTATGCTAACTCCAAGAAGGTTACTAACTTGTTTGGAATTAAGTAGATCGTTGGATTGATATTCATTCATAAAATTGACTCTCCTTTTCTGTAGTTGTCGGGAGAATTCTATGAATTGGCCTTTGAAGTATGTGCTGTCTAATTTTTTACTTTGTACGCACTAAAGATTAAAACCATCTATTTCAATTTTTTATAAGCGTGGGGGAGCTGTATTTTTTAATCATCCCTCATCTTTAAAGACTTGTTGATTAGATTTGCGATACCCCTTGAAGAGAGTGGGAGATCCTCATTTCCAAACCAGAGCTGACTTTTCTGTTCGAGTAGTTTGGAAATAGCAGCACCATTTACTTTTCCTTGTGATTTGCATTGTTCAGGAAAATTGCTCAGAGCTGATAATGCAGCAGCCAGAACCTGTTCGCGTTGTTGGGCAAATCTTTCTGCATTACCGTGTTCGCTAATGGCCTCTTTTGCTGTTCCTTTCTTTGCTTCAAGGAATGCAGTTTTCAATTGCTCATTGGGGCAAAGCCCTTTTTTACTAAGCCAGCTGACAAAATCATAAGGCCTAACTCTCCATAGGCGTTCCTTATGTTCCGGGTTGAGTATTTTAAGTGAAATTCCAGCACTGGCTCTTATTTGGGAAAGTAAATCAGTGGCCCACAATTCATATTGTTTTTTAACAGTAGGCCAAGCCTGCTTGCTTGAGCCAACACAAAAGGGCATTGCTTCTTCAATCGCCAGCCAGGTATCTAGTTTTGATTTCTCTTCATAAAATTGTAGAAGTAACGCAGGGTTATTTTTCAAAGCTTCGTGGTTTTGTTTGTCATGCTCTTGAGACTTTTGAAACTGATTTTTGAATTTATGAATAGTATTCAAAATGTCTTGTGGCGCTTCGTTATCTTTATTCACTTGTTTGTATTTCCTCAGCCAGTTGTTCAGTCAGTGAGGTAATAAGCGTCTTTTTTTGCTCATCACTTAAACGTTCAATCAATAAAGCTAACGATTTATCGAGAGGTGCATCAGGATCCTTTATTCCAGCCTGGATCAATAGGCGGTTCTCTATTTTTTGTGCTGGTTCTCGCAGTTCTTCAGGTGTGAGAACGGTGTAGCCAGCTGTTACATCATCCCTTCTGGTTCGATGATTAAGCATTCTTTTGATTGTGTAAGTCCCAAGGTTAAGCGATTCGGCCGTAGTTGTGAAAGTGCGCCTTAGATCATGCAGGTTGATATCGCAGCCGGATTTCTCACGTATCTTAATAAGGACTTTTTTAGGTTCCTTTATTTGTCCGTATCTGTTGGGTGCGTTGAAAACAAAAGAGCTTGAATCTCTGTTTTTCTCTCGTCTGGTCAATAACCTATTCAGGTGAAGGCTGATTGGCAGTTCAAGAGGATCGCCATTTTTGGTCGTACTGATGAAAAAAGTACCTTCAATAAGATTCACCCGGTCCCATGTCAAGGAAAGCAGCTCGGTTTTCCTCAATCCAGTTAAAAGCGCCATTTCCACCATGTCACAAACTGATTGAGCAAACAAATCACCTTCATTGCGAATAGCATCCAAGGCATTAAACCAATCTGGTAGTTGTCCTATGGTAAGACGGGTGTTTCGTCGTTCAACCTTATTCCAGAGCTTTTGATGGCTTAGAATGTGCACAGGGTTATGTTCGAAGAGAAATATGTTTTCAGGGCCGCGGTATTCATATTTAGCGAAATTGAAAAGAGCGCGTAAGACACGCATGGTTGCATCGGCTTGTGCAGGGCTCAGGGCCGTGATCCGTCGGTGCTCTCTCTTAACATCTTCTTCGGTAAATTTGATCAGCGGACGATTGTTGTAGGCCTTGAGATAACTTTTGATGTTGCGTTTATAGCTGTATAAAGTTGAATCACTGAAAGCTTTTATTCTGATGTAGTCTTCATATACTTCAAGCAACGTTATTCGGGCCAGTTTTTTAGTTCTTTCATTTTCATTCGGGTTTTGTCCACTGGTAATCACGTTGAGGGCCTCTAGTGCCTGTTTGCGTGCATTCTCAATCGACATTGCCGGATATTTGCCCAAGGTGACGGTAATAGGGCTGCTTTGACCTTTTATCTTTTTGTAAACCCTAAATGTTCTTGTGCCCGAGGGAGCCATTTCAAGAACAAGTCCGTCCACAGCGTCATCTCTATAACGTGTTCTCTTATTAGGGTTTGGCAAGGCATCTATAAGCCTTTTGTTAAAACGGAATCGGGTTTGGTTGTTTTCCAACTGTGCTACCTATGTGCTACTTTTTAAGGGAAAATAAAGCATACTTAGGAAATGAAGAGAAAACAAGAATCGTATTTAAGTTAATGAATTATATTAAGTTATAATAAATAATCCATTTTGATAAATGATGGGGAATTTACGGCCATTCTAACTCATAATCCCTTGGTCCCAGGTTCGAGTCCTGGTGGGCCCACCAATAAAAGTCAAGCGGTTAGCCGGTTTTTCGGCTGGCCGCTTTTTTATTTGCGTGATTTACACGTCATAATTCCAATGGACCATTTTTTTATCTTGTCTAAGGAGTCATTGCTAATTATGACGTGCGGCAGGCCACCAAAGTTGTCCTTCATACCCCTCAACCCTAAAAGTTTTAATTTTGGCTTGTGTTTGGTGACTTAATAAATAGTCCTCGAGCCGTTTTGCTGCTTCACTATTAATGTCGGAAAAATGTTCTGGATTAACCCGGGTGATCGCCATGATGCGCTGAAGGGATGGATCTTCAGTGAGCAAAAGTGTCAATGATGAATTATGTTTTTGTTTGAATTTCAAAAAGGGAATAGCACCCCATAGAACATAAGCTTTATCACGTTCAGCGGCTTTAATAGCCTGACCTTTTGCAAGACCAGTATCTTTAAACCAAGCTGAATGGTCTTTCGGATTGATTTGAGCGGTTTCAATAATCGCCATCAGGCCTTCATTATTGTTTGCAATTAATATGTTCCCAGACGCTGCAATCAGCTCAAGTGCTACAGCAATTGAAGAGGTACTGCTCACATTTGCAGGATCATCTGTTGGCCCAATAAGTGCAGCCTGATTTGAGAAAACCATTTTTGGCCAGCTGCCTAATTCATCCAACACAAATTCGGATAACCCTGCCTTTCCATAATGTGAAATGACTATATCTGCCTTGCCGTTACGGGCACGCTGATAGACATCTGAACCACTGTAAATATCAACATTGATGCCAGATTCTATTTCGAAGTCTTTAAGCAAGTAGTTGAGTAACCCACTGTCATGGGGAGTATTCACCACCGCTAACTGAACGGTTTTTGATTCAAGTGTATTGCTTTGCGCGGTTGAATAGGCTGAAAACGACACTATCAGCAATAACCAAGTCGTAAACTTAATCCCTTTGGTGAAGCTGTTTAGCATTTCGTTGTCCCTTATTCCGTTGGGTTTAATTCCAGCGAATATTCAGTCCGGTATATAGAAAACGCCCGGGTTGGGGGAAACCATAACTGGTCTCATAATCTTCATCGAACAGATTCTCTACCCCGACATAGACATCAGCCGCTTGATTAGGCAACGTATATTTAAGTCTTGTATTCACCAACTCAAAGCTATCTAACTTAATACGATCTGGCCCATTAAGATTATTCTGTGAACCAATTCTGACGATGTCGCCGGTTAATTGCCAAGCTGGAGTAAATTGATAAATAGCCTGTAAGCTTGCTTTATGAGTGGGTCGATATTGCAACCGTTGGTTGACAGCATTCGGTGATTTATCCTCAGCATCTAAAAAGCCTAAACCGGCATTCAGTGTCAATTTGTCAGTTAAGCGATAGCCGCCTTCAATATCAATCCCTTTAAATCGCAGTTCGTCACGATTTTCAAAGACACGTGTGTCGTCATCACGTTCGATAAAGTCTTTTATATCAGATTGCCAGATCGCGACATTAAAGGCACCACGTTGCCAACGGTTTTTCACGCCAAATTCGTAATGCTTGGCACGCTGAAACCCTAAACCAAGATTCCCTGCGCCTTGCTCATAGAGTTGACGAATTGTGGGGGCATCGACTTTACGTGCCACCGTGCCATAAACAGTTGAAATGGCTGATACGGGCTTGCTGAGTGTAAATTGTGCACTATGTGTTGATTCATCATTACCGCCTGAAACTTCCAGCTCGTGCATGGCAACACCCACTACCGCAGTGACATCAAAGGGAAGTGGTTGGGTTAGCTCAACAGCATAAGAGCGGACACTCAAATCTTCGTCAGTAGCGGTTTCAGTGAATGGGGTAGTGGGGCATGATTGGTTGCCACCGCCACCGCCACCGCCACCGCCACCGCCACCGCCACCGCCGCCACCAGCAAGCTGGCAGTTCAGACCTGATTCATCATAATCTTCATTGCGATGGTCAATGCTGAAAGCAATCTGACTATTGGTTTGGGGGAGATAGCCGAGTAGTTGGCTATGGACGCCGCGTGTTTTTGTTTCTTCCTGACGCCGGAAAGTATTGTTGGTAGAGATGCTATTTAAATTCAAATCATCATAACTGGCCGTTCTTTCATCAAGCTGATTCTCAAAAAACCAAAGCCGCCCGGTCCAGTTGTCGGTAAAGTCATAATCACCACCGATTTGAAAAGCGTAACCGCGCTGTGACTCAACGCGTTCATAACGGGCGCGGGATGCAAAGTCATCAACACTGTTATCCAATGTTGTGGGCGGTTTACCATACGCTCCTTCAAGATAGCTGGCATAGACTCCCAGAGTTAGTCTTTCTGTCACATTTCGACTGTATGAAAACACCAGATTTTCGCGCCGGTTATCACTGTTTAACCGTTCATTATTATCCTGGAAGTTATCGGCAGCAGGGGAGAGTGAAGGCTTAAAATCATCAGATAATGAAAAGCCATCCCGGTCACGTACGCCATAACCAAAAAAGAAATCCTGATCTGCATCGCCATAACCCACCTGACTATTTGCCAGCCAGAAATTATCTGAACCCCGTTCTAACTTTGATGTGGCTTTAAACCCGTCGGTTGCACCGCGTGTTTTGATGTCAATCACGCCTGCCATGCCGCCATCACCATAAAGGACTGATGAGCTGCCAACGTTGAGATCAATCCTGCCGATGGCAAATGCCGGGATCAGACTGGGGTCAAACTGCCCATCAAAAGAAGAGTTGAAGGGAACCCCATTTAACAAGAGTTTTATTTGTCGCGTTCTTAACCCCCGAATATCCATACGGGGCGTGCCATCACCGCCATAGCGAACATTTACGCTGGGCGTTAATCTTAATGCGTCTTCAAGACTACGAGCCCCCAAGAGTTCTAAATCCTGTCGATTGAATTGATATTGAGTATTCCCCTCGGTTTGTGGATTCACAACGACACTGCCGAGATCGTAAACACCTTTCTCAGTATCAGCTGTCTCAGCGGCAAGGGTAAGCGTTGACGCCGGTATGATAATAAGTGTCAACAAAGCACGTGATATATTTTGGGATATATATCGCATGGTAAAAGGATGTTGTAATTTCAAAATAAACCTCAGACTAAGAGTGTTATTGGGATTTCTTTTTCAAGGCACGCCAGGCCATAAACCCGATGAGTCCACCGGTGGCGCCGAAAATAAAATGGGTGATAAAGGGATACCAGATACCGTTACGAAAGGCACCGGCTTCAACGCCGGCCCATAAAAACAGGCCTAATTTAAACAGCGGTTTAACGGTGTGAATAAGCCCAGCTGCTATAGGTAATAACCAAAGCGTTATGGAAGAGGATGAAAGTTGCTTATAAGCTAAATCCAGTAAAATTCCCTGCATCATCACAATAGTGGCTGCGGTCGGATTATCCCGAAAGATAAACGCTGCAACCAAGCCACCTGAACCTGCCAGCGTCGCTGTAAATTGATAAGGGGCTGCACAACGAACGAAAATTAAAATAGCCATGAGCGTTAAGCCCTGACGACCCGGTAAGCCCAGGCCAAATCGAAACGTTTCATGAAGCACCATTGCGGTTGCACCGGCTAAAAAAATCAGCAGGTAGCGGGCTTTATCTGAGCTGAGTGCTTCAGAACTGCTTGAGATAGTTTTTTGCAGCAACTTGCCATTCATCAGGGTTTTCCTCATTGGGTTCAACGATCAGACAGGCTTCACTGCCCATCCAAATTGCACGTGGCCACGTTCCCATATAAATCTTGCTCTCCAGATTGGTTAAAACCTGGCCTTGTTGCGATTGCACAACCGTGATGTCGGTTGCTTGATAAAGTTGCTTTAGCGTCAGAAACTGCTCAGCATGGTCCCGCATGCCGGCTAACCACAACAATCGGCCATCATTACCGGAGCCACACAAACTCACTGCAGCCAGCGCACCGATAAGCCCATCATGTGTCCCTGTCAGACCATGCAAAATAAGTTGATTTGCTAAAGCAAGTTGATTTGCTTGTTGTTGATCAACAAGGCGATGTTTACAGATCACCCCAAATTGTAATAGTTGTCTGGAAAGCTGCTCTTGGAAAGCAATACATAACCCGGCATCTGCGCCATCCGCACTGTTTTGGATTAAATAATCAACACAGTAGCTTTCAATTTCATCCAGCGGGGCGGATGGATTATCGACAACTAAACAAGCCGCGCTATTGTGCGAAGTGAATGGCACCAGTGGGCTCATTAACAATTGATGACGCGTGATAAATCGGCATTGCCCCATTTTCTGTGCATTGATTGCTGCGCCCATCGACCGGGCGTGAAAACCCGTGCCACGACTTTCCAGATTATCTGTGTCGTCAATGCCAATGTATAAACGCTCTTTCATTAAGAACTACCATTACTTTAATCGCCATATTTCATCATATATATTGCAAGGTGTAAATGTAACAGCATAATTGGAATGGTCATTTTCTTTAAATACGCAAAAATCGTCTTGTTGATGGCTTAAATCCCAGCGGGACTTTGGTGAGGGTGGAGGCTGAAAAGTAGTGCACTTTGATGCAAATTAGCAACGAGGGACATAGTGAACAGTTAATTAGGGTTTAATTATCCAACTCATAATCGCTTGGTCCCAGGTTCGAGCCCAGGTGGGCCTGCTTTTTAAATTAAAACCCTGACATCTTTGATAATGTCAGGGCTTTTTTATCGCTCATCGCAGAATAACGTGAAAAAGTAGCTGACAATGCGAAAAGCAATTGCTATCGGACTAAAGAGTCCTGCAGACATAAGATTGAGTCGCGGCAAAACAGATTTGAATAAATTGCTCTGCGTTGAGTGAAGCGCCACCAATGAGGCCACCGTCGACATCTGGCTGGCAAAATATGGCGGCGGCGTTATGAGCTTTAACGCTGCCCCCGTAAATAATTCTTACGGATTCGCTGCTGGCCTGATCGTGCTGGGCAATTCGCTGGCGCATAAAGCTATGAACACTTTGAGCCCATTCAGGGGTAGCTGATTTGCCGGAGCCAATAGCCCAAACAGGTTCGTAGGCCAGAACGACATTGGCTAACGATTTTGCACCTTTATGAGCAATTAATATATCAAGTAAGCGAGCAATCACTTCTTCTGTTTTCCCTGACTTGTAATCATCTTCGGTTTCACCAATACAAATAATAGGCGTAAGGTCGTTGTTGATTGCCTGAGCATATTTTTCGGCCACGATTTGATCCAAAACAAACTGATCAAGTTCCAGTTTTTCATACAGGCAACGCCGCTCAGAATGGCCAATTAAGACGTAGTGGCAACCAAACCCCTTAATCATGGAAGCCGATATCTCGCCAGTATAAGGGCCCTCGTCATATGCAGAGACATTTTGGGTACCCCATTGAAGTCTGGATCCTGAAAGTACTTCCTGTGCTTCTCTTAAATAGACGGATGGAGGAAACAAGGCAATATCGATTGGTAAAGCACCCTCATTACTGGATAGGATGCTGTCCAGCAGGTGGGCACTGTGTAAAATATTCTGAAGTAAGGTTCGTGGGCTTTCAGTTGGATTGTTCATTTTCCAATTACCGGCCACCAATGGTTTGCGCATAATGTTCACACCTTAGTTATAACGGTTTTAATAGATATTGCTGATTACGCTTGCTGATGGCAGGCAATCACCCGTTCAACTTCATTTTTTGAGCCAAGGATAACCGGTACACGTTGATGGATAGTGTCCGGCAGAATATCCAGAATTCGTTGTCGACCCGTAGAACAAAGACCGCCGGCCTGTTCAATAATAAAACCGATAGGATTGGCTTCGTACATCAGTCGTAACTTGCCGCCTTTCCCAGGGGAATCATGCCGATCCAGTGGATATAAAAAAATGCCACCGCGAGTCAGAATTCGATAGGCTTCGGCGACCATGGATGCCACCCAACGCATATTAAAATCCTTGCCGCGAGGGCCTTGTCGGCCTTGCATACATTCATCGATATAACGTTGCACTGGCGGCTCCCAAAAACGCTGATTCGACATATTGATGGCAAATTCTTGAGCATCTTCTGGAATAGTCATATTTCGATGTGTCAGAATAAATTCACCCACATCCGGATCCAATGTAAAGCCATTTACTCCCTGTCCAGTGGTTAAAATCATCAGGGTTGAAGGACCATATAAAACAAAACCGGCACACACTTGCTGACTGCCTTTCTGTAGAAAGTCTTCCGGACTGGCATTCATCCCTTCCCGACCTTTTAATATCGAAAAGATGGTACCGACAGTAAGATTAATATCGATATTCGATGAACCATCCAATGGATCAAACAAGGCCAGATATTTGCCTTTGGGATAATGATTGGGTATCGAAATCGGCTCATCCACTTCTTCGGAAACCATACCGCTTAAATGGCCGGTCCATTCGAGTGAATCGATCATGATGCCATTGGTAATAATATCCAGTTGTTTCTGGGTTTCACCTTGTACATTTTCACTGCCGGCACTGCCCAGATGACCCGTCATCGCACCTCTACTGACAGCGAGTGCAATACGTTTGCAGGCTGTGGCGATATCAGTCAGCAGCATGGTGAAATCGCCGGATGCTGTAGGCATACTGCGTTGCTGTTCTATGATGAACTGGGTCAAACTGGTATGGGGCTTCATGATGATGAACCTCCTGAAAGCGGTTACGCTATTTACTGTCAAAGCAAAAACAAAAGCAGAGCAGGGATTTTTACGTAGATAAATCAGATGCCAGTAGGGGCAAGCTCTCCAGCGGTATAGCGTTTCACCATTTTTTCCAGTGACATGGCTTTGATCCTGCTGGCATGTCCGGCACTACCAAATGCTTCATAGCGAGATTGGCAGATAGCCTGCATTGCGGTGGTCGCTGCTTTATAGAATTTACGGGGATCAAAGTCACGGGCATATTCAGGTTGGCCCAGATACTGGCGGATTGCACCTGTGGTAGCCATACGTAAATCAGTATCAATATTGACTTTACGTACGCCAAACTTGATGCCGGAGACAATTTCATCAACAGGCACGCCATAGGTTTGAGCGATATCACCACCATAATTGTTAATGATTTGCAGCCAATCCTGAGGCACCGAACTGGAACCATGCATTACAAAATGGGTATTGGGCAGTCGTTGTTGCAGCTTTTGCAGATGACTGATGGCTAATACGTCAGCGGTGGGTGGTTGACTGAATTTATAGGCGCCATGGCTGGTACCAATCGCCACAGCCAACGCATCGACATGGGTCTGTCTGATGAACTCAACGGCTTCATCGGGATCCGTTAATAGCTGGCTATGATCCAGCTTGTCATCGGAACCATGGCCGTCTTCTTCGCCCATCATTCCGGTTTCCAAAGAACCCAGGCAGCCAAGCTCGCCTTCTACCGAGACACCACAGGCATGAGCCATTTCAACCACTTTACGAGTCACGTCAACGTTATAGTCAAAAGACGAAGGTGTTTTCATATCGCTCATCAGCGACCCATCCATCATCACTGAGCTAAAGCCGGATTGGATAGAACGGGCACAGACGGCAGGTTCGGAACCATGATCCTGATGCATAACCACTGGCAGGTGAGGGTATTGCTCAATGGCTGCCAGAATCAGGTGGCGGAGAAAGGGTTCACCAGCATAGGAACGTGAACCGGCCGATCCTTGAAGAATAACGGGACTGTCCACGGCATCAGCTGCTTGCATAATAGCTTGTACCTGCTCCATATTGCTGACATTAAAAGCTGGAATCGCAAACTGTTGTTCAGCAGCATAATCCAGCAGTTGTCGCAGTGATATTAACGCCATAACTCCACCTTTTATCAATATAAATCATTGGTTTTTAGTGACGAGATTGCTACGGAAACAACGACAAACCTGAAGCTGATTCGCCAAATAAAAAACCTGATGCAGTGTAGACATAGTTTTTTGATAATAAGAAGTTAGATATTTTTATGTTACGTATAACAAAAACTTATATGAGAGCACGATGCCAGATTAGCCAAGGGCTTAACTTAAACCGGAATAGTTAAAAAATAAGGTTTAGAAGGATCAACAGATCTTAACGATTAGACAGCATTTGAATGCTTTTCCCGGCATTCATCGATTGGGCCAGACTCATAGCGGTCATGCCATCCCATCTGCAGCTTGTATATCTGCATTGGCGCCATGTGACAGTAACAATTCCATCACTTGTGTTTGATTGAACATAGCGGCAAACATCAGAGGTATTTTTCCATCTGGTGTCGTTGCATTGACGTCAGCACCATGCTCTATAAGTATTTGAGCAATATTTGCATCCCCTTTAAAAGCGACTCCAGCCAGTGGTGTTTGGTGGCGTAAATTACCTAGTTCCGGATCGGCGCCATGTTGCAGTAAACGTCGAGTCATGGCTTTGTGACCATTATAGGCGGCCAGCATTAACAGGCTATTGCCATTGCTGTCACGAATATTGGGAGCCAACCCCATTTCCAGTGGTTTGCTTAATGCTTCAATATTGCCCTGTCGCGCCAACTCGAATAGCTGTTGAGCCAGTGCCAGAGTTTCATCATCAAGCGAAGGTTTTTGATTATCTTCAGGTTTATCCACGGCGCTTTCCTAGTTGATTTTTTATCAGATAAAAAACTGACGACGTTGTGTTAACCAGTAGCCAAGCTTGCAAGGGTCTATATTTTGGTTAAACACAGGTTAATGTGGATTGATGAAGTGTGTCTATAATCAGTGTGTGGAATAAATCGACGAAGCAAAACAAAGGAAATCAACATGGCTTTTACCGCGACCGATCCAATCAAAATTCTGTTCGCAATTTTACTTCCACCTTTAGGGGTGTTTCTGGAAGTTGGCTTTAAAGGACATTTCTGGTTAAGTATTCTGCTCACTCTGCTGGGCTTTATTCCAGGTATTATTCACGCTTTATATGTGATTCTGAAGCATTAATTGATGGTTTATAAAAAAGCCCTGCTAACAGTTTATGTTGGCAGGGCTTTTCCGATTTAAATAATGACTAATCAAAGAATTGAAAAATATATCCTCAATAGTTTTTGTTTTCTTTTGCTGATTCTTCGACGGCACCGCCTGCAGCCTTTACATCTTTACCTGCACCTTCGATGGTATTGCAGGCCGCTAAGCCGAAGATAAAGAACAACGATAAAAATGCTGCTGAAATTTTCATACATATTCCTTAATTCAAGTGAGATGGGGTTGAAAAAAGACCAGAGCAAAGGCCAATCTCGGACGGAACAGGCCATGCGTTGTAAAAAAGCCTTTCACGACTGAAGCCGTCATAAGATATTTTTATTGTAATTTTTCCAACCTATGTCTATTAATGCCGATCATTTTGATTACAGTCAAATCAAAAAAAGTAATTTTTGACCGAGAAGGTCTGGCAGTTTAATTAACAAAAAAATCAAAGTCATTTTTTGTTGTTAAAATATGGTCAATCCTGAAAAAATGTGACAGAGTTCATATCCTGCAGGTGGTAGCATTTCGAGCGATACGCTTTGGAAGGTTAAGCAATAAATGCCAATGGTGTCCGTTTCGGCATAATCGTTTCCAGAAACGAAAGTGTAATTTCATACTGGTTTGACCAATGGATGGTTGTAGAATGATGTTGTCAAAAAAAATAGTATTAATTCTCTTTTCATGGTCTTTGCTGTTTTCATCGGCATTGCACGCGCAAAGCATAGGGGTCGTAAAGACATTACTGGGTAGTGTACAACTGATCCGATCGGGTGAACCGGTTAAAGTCGCTCTGGGCGATGCAATCCACATTGCTGACAAACTGCAAACAGACAACGATAGTACCGTGGGAATTTTGTTTAACGACGATACGCGAATTGGTGCAGGTCCCAATACCCGGTTTTCAATTGATGGTTATCAGTTTGATAGCAAAACACGACTGGGACTGGCAGATTTATCCGTAGAAAATGGAACTCTCGCATTAATTGGTGGAAAATTAACGGCAAAAAATCCTGATGCAGTTAAAGTGCATACTCCAAACTCAATGCTGACGGCTTCATGTTCAACATTATCGGTAAAAGTCGATCAACTAAATAAAGAAGCGCCATGATGCTGACAAATATATTTCGAATCTTATCTTTACTGTTTATTTCCGCAATCATTTCAGGGTGTAGCGGATACAGTAGCGCGGTCAACTCATTTGGACCGGAAACACCCACCTCTGAAATGCGAGAGCAGATTGAAGCGCCACTAGAGTTGGCTGAGGGCGAGTCACCTTTCTGCGCCAAACCGGTTGAACCCGACCCTGTTATGGAGCCGGCGATGGCGGCTTTACCGGCAGAACCATATCGAGCCCGATTATATTTTATATTTGATACCAGCACGTTTACCCCGGAATCAGAAAAAGCGGCTCAAAAAGTATTTGATGAAATAAAATCCAGACAAATTGCTGAGGCGATTGTAATCGGACATACTGATACTATGGGTGCTGAACAATACAATATAGGTTTGTCAGAACGCCGCGCTCAACGAGTTCGCCAAGAGCTTATCCGGCGTGGAATACCCGAAAATATTATTACCACCAAGGGCATGGGCGAATCAGACCTGTTTGTTGAAACTGCCGATGAAGTTGCTGAAGCAAGAAATCGACGTGTTGAAATCGACGTTCGCTGATGGAGTGTTAGATAAATGAACAAAAATTTTAAATTACTGGCGCTTTGTACTTCCATCTTTACAGGCTTGACGGCTTTTCACTCGCCCCTTGTGGCGCAGACTTTAGTTCAAGCCGTCGAACAGACGATTCAAAGTAATCCAGAGATTCTGGCTGAAGCCAATCGACGACTGAGTGTGGATAAAACAATTGATCAAGCACGCGCTGGCTATGCCCCAAAAGTTGACCTGAATTTGGGATATGGGCGTGAATATACTAAAAATCCAGCTACACGCCCGGGAAGCGAAACTCTCACTCGTGGTGAGGCTGGCATTACAGCCAAGCAAATGTTGTACGATGGGTTTTATACCAAAAGCGAGGTTGACCGCACTACAGCTTCTGCTGATTCAGCGGGTTTTGCAGTGACCGATGTTTCTGAACGAACCAGTTTACAGGCGATTAGTGCATATCTGGATGTATTACGTCGGCAGGATTTATTGCAGCTGACCCAAACTAATCTGCAATCACACGAAACCATTTTTTCACAAATTCAACAGCGTTCTGAGAGTGGTGTGGGCCGTCGGGCAGATGTTGATCAGGCTCAGGCTCGATTGGCGCTTTCACAATCCAATCTCGAATCACAGTTTGGTAATATCGAAGATGCCAGAACCAACTTTCAGCGAGTTGTCGGCACGATGCCCGAAAATATCACCAATCCAGGTGATGGCTGTTGTGATAAAGCCCCAGCCACTTTGGATGATGCGGTTAATATTGCCTTCAGCCAACATCCTACATTGCGGACAGCTCTGGCGAACCATGAGGCCTCTCTTGCACAGGAAAACGCTGCAAAATCTGCGTTTCACCCACGAGTAGATCTGGATTTGGGCGCATCAGCAGACAATAACATTGATGGTGTCTCTGGCCATGACAAAGGCCTCTATGCCATGTTCCGGCTGCAATATAATTTGCTGAATGGTGGTGCTGATAAAGCCCGGGTTGAGCAAATTGAACATTTAAGTGAACAGCAAAAAGAGCTGATTAATCGGGCAAAACGGGAAATTGAACTGGATGTTCGTCTTGCCTGGAATGCACTTGAAAATGCGGAGCGCCAGTTGCCCGGTTTAGAGCAACGTGTTGAAGCTGCAGAAAAAACCCGTGAGGCTTATTTGGCCCAGTTTCGAATTGGACAGCGTACATTGCTGGATTTGTTAGATAGTGAGAATGAGTTGCTCAGTGCCGGCAATGCTTACACAGAGGTTTATTATGATCGGATCTATGCCTGTTATTGGCTGATGCAATCCATGGGTAAATTGCTGGAAACTATGGCTATCGAACAACGTGAAGAAGCTCTGACAGTAGCTAAACAGGAAAATGAAGCCGAATAAGCGACAACGGATATCCGAATAATCCAGGATATCCGCGCCGCTTTGTCGAATGGATATTATTGACGAAGCTCCACCTGAACCAGATTGTCGGTGAAGGTGGGCGCATGACCCATATCGACAAACTCTGCGGAACTGACGCAATTCACGGTGCCATTATTACGTTGCCGCCAGTACCCAAGGGTTGCTACAACAATTCCCGGGCCGACATCTTCGGTGATTTGCGCCTTGGCATCAAAACCACCCCGGTCGTTAAATACCCGAACCGTGTCACCTTGCTGAATCTTTCTTAGATCGGCATCAGCAGCACTTATCATCACAAACTGATCACCCTGTGCTTTAAGTTTGTTATCCATATTGGCGTAACAGGAATTCAAAAAGCCATGACTTTTCGGTGAAATAATATTCAGTGGGAAACGTTTAGCCAGTTCAGGATTAGACTGAGGCGTTTCTCTTGAAGCCACATAGTCAGGCAGGCTATCCAGCGGTTCACCAGGTTGAAAGCCTTCATACATTTGTCTGAAGGGCCCGGCAACAAAGTTGGTTGCATCATCAATACGGAAATGACATTTACCGGTAGCCGTTGGAAAATTACCATTTTTATGAGGAGCTCGGTTATCTCGAGTACCAACATTTAGCCTTGCAAAACCATGTTCACGCAAATAGGCTAAATCAATGCCTTCACAGGCTGGAGAGTCCCAGTCCACATAATTTTCCAGGCATTCACTATCATTCCATTTGAAATTTTCTTCTTCATAACCCATTTTGGCGGCAAGACGGCGGAAGATTTCATTGTTGGGGATCGCTTCACCGGGAGAATCAACACATTTTTCATTGTAGGTCAGATAGAGATGACCCCAGGAAAGTACCATATCTTCCATTTCCGCACCCATTGACGCGGGTAGCACTATATCGGCAAATGAGGCGGTATCAGACAGGAAATGTTCAGCCGATACCAGAAATAAATCGTCTCGCATTAAACCCGCTACGATTTTGTCGGTTTCAGCCGCCTGGGTGACCGGGTTGGCATTCCAGCACATCATGGATTTAATCGGAATATCCAGATCCATTTCATTGGTTAAGGCACGGCCAATCTGAATGGCATTAATAACTCGAGTGCCTTCCGGAATTAAATCGGGGCGACAGATAACATCAAATTTATAAGGATGCTCCCATACCGGGAATTGCAATGCACCGCCGCCCACATGACGCCATGCTCCAACCAATGCCGGTAAACTGCTGATAGCCCGAATAGCCTGACCACCACCGTAGTTACGTTCCAGTGCCACTCCAAGACGAATCGCTGCTGGCTGAGTTGTAGCAAATTCGCGTGCCAGTTGCCGAATGTCGTCAGCACTTACGCCGGTAATTTCTTCTGCCCATTCCGGTGTTCTCTGTTTGGCTCGTTCGGCTAATTCTTCATATCCCACCGTATAGTTATCGACATACTCCTGATCTACCAGGCCTTCTTCAATGATGGTATGCATCATGGCCATGGCGAGCGCACCGTCGGTGCCCGGTTTTGGGGAGATATGCCAATCAGCTTCTTTGGCTGTTTTGGATTTGTAGGGATCAATGACAATAACTTTGGCGCCGCGTTTATGAGCGTCTTTAACGATATGCCAGTGATGCAGATTGGTACTGACGGAATTGCAGCCCCAAATGATGATGTATTTGGAATGAATAAAGCTTTCCGGATCCACGCCAGCGGTTGGGCCAACGGTTAACAGCCAGGCAGTACAGGAGCCTTCACCACAAAAGGTACGCTCACAAACGGTTGCGCCCATTTTATTAAAGAAAGCATCACCGCCATTCAAGCCATGAACCAATCCCTGATTGCCGAGATAACTATAAGGAATGATGGCCTGGGGCCCATACTCATCAATAATCGCTTTCCAGCGATCGGTAATTTCGGTGAGTGCTTCATCCCAGCTGATTTGTTCAAACTGACCACTGCCCTTGGGGCCTGTTCGACGCATGGGATGTAAAACACGTTCGGGATGGTAATGACGTTTTTCGTAGTCTTTGAGTTTGACGCATAAGCCGCCGCGGGTCATTGGATGATCAGCATTACCGCGAACAGAGATTAACTGACCGTTTTCGACTTCATAGACCATCGAACAGGTATCAGGGCAATCATGTGGACAACCGCCGTGATGAGTGGTTTTCAATACACTGGCCATAACAATTTGCCTCCCGAAATCATCTGCAACAAGTTTTATGACTATACACCAGTCTGGAACGGGAATTTTGCCCGCTAATTAGCCAAAAAATAAAAATATATAACATTGTTTATACTCGGTTTTTTGCTATTTATCCTGTGTTAATCAATCGATAAGAGGAATATGTTACCTTCGCCATATGGCCTGTTGATCTGTCATGGTCACCTATGACAGATCAACAGGCTCAGGTTAATTTGACTTCTCTCGGCTTGCGTGTAGGCTCGCCGATCTGTTTGATAACGAAAAAAGGAGAAACAATATGGCTACCGTAACTTTGAAAGGCAATCCGTTTGAAACCGTTGGAAATCTGCCAAAAGTGGGTGACAAAGCTCCCGGCTTTTCAGTGGTCAATGATGACCTGTCAGATTTGAATTTATCCGATCTGAATGGTCGAGTTGTACTGAATATTTTTCCATCTATAGACACAGAGACCTGTGCGATGTCAGTTCGTCAATTTAATCAAAAAGCCACAGCGCTTGATAACACTAAGGTTGTTTGCATTTCGAAAGATCTGCCTTTTGCTCTTGCCCGTTTTTGTGGCGCTGAAGGTCTTGATAATGTGGAGGTTGGCTCAGCATTTCGTTCCAGCTTCGGTGAAGACTATGGCGTGACAGCCAAAACCGGTCCATTGAAAGGTTTGCTTTCCCGTGCGGTTGTCGTTATCGATGAAAATGGTAAAGTCATTTATACCGAACAGGTTGCTGAAACCGCGGATGAACCCGATTATGATGCAGCCTTAAGCGCTTTAAATTGATCAACACAGTTTGATTGAGCATTAAAATCCCGGTGGTTTCCATCGGGATTTTTTTATCTGTAAGCTGAAAGAATTGAACATTGTTTGCCATGATGAGTCTCAAAGAGTAATCATGACATTAACTCTGACGATGATTTGGTGATATGGACAAGTTAGATCAACTTTTTGCATCCGTTGCGGTTATTGCTGAATTTCATCCGAAGCTCAAGGCTATTCGCTTTTGGCAGGATAGCCAAACTCAGCAGTATCACTCGGCAGTCATTTTTTATGAAAGAACATTAGAGCCACGCGAAGAGCTGGAGGCCGATATTGCCAATATTGCTACTCAGTTAGCTTCCGCGGCATTACCCGACTATCACGCATTTTGCGTCGATCTGGAGCATCTGTTTAATGGTGCCCAGCCATCAGGGCCAATAGCTCAACTGACAGAGGTGGACTGGCGAACCTTTCGCAAGATCGCTTCCTATGCTCAATACTGGAAACAGCGAAATCCTCGAGAAGTGAATAAACTGATTACCTTTGTGATGGCTGTCCCGGTTTTCAGTCGTCTGGCAGGACAGTTAATCGTACAAAGCCATAATGCCACTGAAAGCCAGATCTTCGATCAGATTGCTCAGCAGCAGGGTTCTTTTATTATGGGCGGGAAACGGTTTCGGGAATTATTCCGCCAGGATATAGATACGGCTTACAACGAAGCCAAACTTCTGGTTTCAACATTCCGCGGGACCAAGACAGATGAAGCGGCCCGGATTGTGAATGGTATGGTTGAGTCAATGGTAAACAAGTCTTAATCATTAAAAAGTCAGACAATTTTTTGATCTTTTATCAGACAGGAAAATGTCCTTAATCAAACGATAATCTTTAGCTGATAATGTCGTCAGTTATCAAAGACCGAAGATGGTCCTCCAGTTTCAGATCACAACAGGAAATTCACCATGAAATTATCGATCAATGGCGCAAGTCATGAAGTCAATTTGCCTGAAGAAATGCCTATCCTCTGGACTTTACGAGATGTGCTGGGCATGACCGGCACCAAGTTTGGTTGTGGCAAAGCGTTATGTGGTGCCTGCACAGTGATGCTCGATGGACAACCCATCCGTTCTTGTTCTACGCCTATAAGTGCAGCAAAAGACAAACAGATCACCACCATTGAAGCCGTAAGTGAAGATAAAATCGGCCGGGCCATTCAACAGGCCTGGGTTGAGCTGGGGGTGCCGCAATGTGGTTACTGTCAGTCGGGTCAAGTGGTTTCCGCAACAGCATTACTACAAAGCAATTCCAACCCCAGTGATGACGATATTGATAATGCGATGAGTGGCAACATCTGTCGATGTGGCACCTACAATCGGATACGTGATGCCATTAAATTAGCCGCCACCAAAAATGGAGGTGCACAATGAATAAGCCACTTAAAAACGAAAGCCTGCAAACCGAAATTACCAATATCAGCCGTCGTAACCTGTTAAAAGGCTTTGCACTCACAGGCTTTGTACTGGCTATCGGGATGCCTTTTGCCGGTTTCGCAGAAGATGAAGAAGCCCCCAAATATGGGCGTGATGCGATGCCTAATGGCTGGGTGGATAATCCATTAGTCTTTGTGGCAATTGCTGAAGATGGCACGGTCACTATTGTTTGTCATCGTGCGGAGATGGGGCAGGGTGTGCGAACCAGTTTACCGATGGTGGTCGCTGATGAACTGGAAGCAGATTGGGATCGGGTCAAGGTTATACAAGCCCCAGGTGATGAAGAGCGCTATGGTAATCAGGACACCGATGGCTCCCGTAGCGTCAGACACTTCTTTATGCCGATGCGAAATGTCGGCGCCGCCGCCAGAATGATGCTGGAAGCTGCCGCCGCCGCACACTGGGGTGTTGGTGTAGATGACGTATTGGCTGAAAACCATCAAATCAAACATCCATCCTCCGGCAAAACTATCGGTTACGGTGAATTGGCCAAAGCGGCAGCGGCGTTGGACGTGCCGGAACGTGAAAAACTGCAGTTAAAACCGGCGGATCAGTTTCGCTATATCGGTAAGCAATCCACCAAGTTGATTGACGGTGAAGATATTGTTACTGGCAAGGCTATCTACGGTATTGATGTGCAGGTCGACGGTATGGTTCATGCGGTGATTGCCCGTCCCCCCGTCTATGGTGGCAAAGTAAAGTCGTTTGATGACTCTGAGACTATGAAAGTCCCGGGCGTAATTAAGGTAGTGACACTGGAAGGCAGTCCACCGCCAGCCGTATTTAACCCGCTGGGTGGCATTGCCGTCATTGCTGAAAATACCTGGGCGGCCATGCAGGGCCGTGAAAAACTGACAATCGAGTGGGAACATGGTGAAAATGCCAGTTATAACTCCGATGAATATCGACAACAAATGCTTAAAGCCGCTTCATCTTCCGGCGGCAAAGTGTTGCGCAGCAGTGGTGATGTAAGCAAAGCATTAGAGACCGCTGATAAAACCTTCAAGGCAGATTATTACATCCCACATTTATCGCAGGCGCCGATGGAGCCGCCGGTTGCCACTGCAAGAATTCAGGATGGAAAATGTGAAGTCTGGGCACCTACTCAGGCGCCACAGGCTGGCAGAGATACTGTGGCCAAATGGTTGGATATGTCCTCTGATGATGTCACCGTTCATGTCACATTGCTGGGTGGCGGTTTTGGCCGTAAATCCAAACCTGACTATCTGGTCGAAGCCGCCTTGCTCTCCAAAGCGTTGGAGGGGCGTGCTGTTCAGGTGACTTGGAGTCGTGAAGACGATATACATAATGGCTATCTGCACACGGTTTCGATTGAACATCTGGAAGCGGCTGTGACTGCCGATGGTAAAACGACTGGCTGGTTACATCGCACCGTAGCGCCATCGATCTCGTCAACCTTTGACGCATCCTCCGTGCATCAGATGCCTATCGAGCTGGGTATGGGGGTGATGAATATTCCTTTTTCTATCGACAACATACAACTGGAAAATCCCGCAGCCAAGGCTCATACCCGTATTGGTTGGTTCAGATCAGTGGCCAACATTCCGCGCGCCTTTGCTATCCAATCGTTTATTGCGGAAATGGCTGATGAATTAGGACAAGACCATAAAGCCTTTTTATTGGATCTGATTGGCCCCGCTCGAAAAATTGATCCGATTGAATTAAAAGATGAGTGGAACTATGGCGAATCACTGGAAGAGTATCCGCTGGATACCGGAAGATTGCGTCGTGTAATAGAAACGGTCTGCGAAAAAGCCAATTGGGGACGTGATTTACCTGCAGGCAGAGGACTTGGTCTGGCAGCACATTACAGTTTTGTCAGCTATACCGCGGCGATTGTAGAAGTAGAGGTTTCCGAAGATGGCGATTTAACCATTCCGAGAATCGATATTGCCGTAGATTGTGGGCCGCAAGTAAATCCAGAGCGTATCCGTTCACAGATGGAAGGTGCCTGCATTATGGGTGTCAGTCTGGCAATGGTTGGTGAAATCAGTTTTAAGGACGGTGCGGTTCAGCAAGATAATTTTGATAGTTATCAAGTGACCAGAATGAATGAGTCGCCTCGCGAAGTTCATGTGCACTTGTTACCGGCCGAAGATTTCAATACGCCATTGGGTGGTGTGGGCGAGCCAGGCCTGCCGCCGATTGCACCAGCATTATGCAATGCTATTTTTGCGGCCACTGGTAAGCGTATCCGTGATTTACCGATCCGTTATCAATTGGAAAGCTGAGCATGGACAGCGTTGATTTATCGGTTTTTAAGGCACTACAGAAATGGTTGGAAACCGATTTGAATGTATGGCTGGTAACCGTGGTGAAAACCTTCGGTTCCAGCCCGCGTCAGCCTGGTGCAATGTTAGTGTTGCGTGAAGACGGCGTGCTAGTGGGATCCGTTTCAGGGGGTTGTATTGAAGATGATCTGGTGAGCAAGGCTCAGTCAGGTGCGTTATCCCGGAATCAAGCTGAATTAATGGTGTATGGCGTGACCCGTGAAGAGGCGCAGCGATTTAATTTACCTTGTGGCGGTACGTTGGAACTGGTCGTTGAGCCGGTTATCGATATCATCTGGGTCAATGAAATACTCCATGCGATACACGCTCATCGTTTGATAAAACGTGATTTGCAGCTTTCCACATTGCAGAGTCATTGTTCTGATGCCAAAACAACAGATGCTCCCATACAGATCAGTGAACAGCACCTTTCGGTTGTTTATGGACCAAGGTGGCGGTTATTGATTATTGGGGCAGGGCAAACCTCGGCCTATCTGGCCAATATGGCACAGGCGCTGGATTATCAGGTATCAGTATGTGAGCCAAGAGAGGCCATGTGTGAAAGCTGGGATATTAACGATGTGGCGCTGCTCAAGATGATGCCAGATGATGCTGTTTTGGCGATGCAACCTGATGCGCATACTGCCATTGTGGCGTTAACCCACGATCCTAAGCTTGATGATATGGCCTTACTCGAAGCTCTCAAGTCAGCGGCTTTTTATGTCGGGGCTCTGGGCAGTAAGAAGAATAATGCCAATCGCCGCAAACGCCTGGCAATGTTTGATTTATCAGCTATGGAAATTGAGCGTTTGCATGGACCGGTGGGCTTGCCGATTGGCAGTCGAACGCCACCGGAAATTGCTATTGCCATTTTGGCCGAGCTGATTCAATTAAGGCGAACAACATTGTTGAATAAAGCAAATGAAGCACTAGACATTGCATCAGTCTGTAGTTGAATGAATCAACAACGGCGGGCACCCACAGCGATCCTTCTGGCGGCGGGCCAGTCATCACGTTTTGGATCTGACAAGCTATTGCATGAGCTTACGATAGCAGGCAAAAGTCAAACACTGATTCAACATACCCTGGAATTATGGTTTTCTGTGTTTGATGAAATATACATCGTTATCCGGCCAGATAATCAGTTGTTAAAAAACACAATGTTGCATTGGGCGGGCCTTCATCAAAAAAAAATTAACCTGATCGAATGTCAGCAAGCGGAATTGGGGATGGGACATAGCCTAAAAGCCGCTATAACCGCCACCTCGCAAGCTTATGGATGGGTTATTGGTTTGGCCGATATGCCGTTAATTCCTCAGGAAGTGTTGCAAAAGATTTGCCAGAACTTAAAGCAGGGTGCCGCCATTACAGCACCCTACTATGATGAACGACGCGGTCATCCGGTTGGATTTAACTTTTCTTACCAGGCTGAGTTATTGACGTTGGAAGGCGATACAGGGGCCAAAAACCTGTTGCAGCGAGATGAGGGGAAGATTTACAAAATCGAGACGGACGATGTAGGTATTTTAAAAGATATTGATGGCATGGATGATGTTCGGGTTATCGAGCATTTAGGTAAGACTTAATTCTGTCTGGCCCAGTTAGAGTGGCTCTCCAGATAATTCCGGTCAAAACCGGATATTTCAATGAGGCCTTCCAGATCCAGAATATGGATATTGCCATTATTGGATTCGAGTAAACCTTCATCTCGCAACACTTTAAAGGTACGGCTGACATGCACAGAGGACAGACTTAAGGTGTCGCCGATGATCGTTTGATTCATGGGTAACTCAAATTGATCGGCGTCCACATTAAGCCTTACTTTCATTTCCACGATAAAGTGGGCCAGCCGTTCAACAGCACTGCGGCGGCCGATATTGATTACCCTCTCAATCAACATGGATTGTTCCCGGGCCAGAATCAAAAAAAACAGATCGGTCAAACGTGGCGCCTGATCAAATATTTCCGTCAAACGCTGACGTGGAAACGGACAAGCTCTGACTTCAGTTAATGTTCTGAACTCGGAAAGATTACGGTCAAAACTGATTTCACGTAATCCAAGGATCTGCCCAGGTAGAAAGATATCCAGAACCTGGCGTTGGCCATCGGCAAGGGTACGCATGGCACAAGCCCAACCGGATTGAAGCGTAAAAAAACGTTCAGCCTTACCACCTTCAATAGACATAGACTGATCTGCCGTGTAATTCCGAGGATCTTTCTCCAAAGCGGTTAATAAGCTGATTTCATGTTCGTTAAGATCGGCAAATTTATTAAACTGATGGACGATACAACTGTCCGTTAAAGGTGAACTCATAAGCGTTCCTTATATCTGCTAACAAATTAGGATGATAGTGGAATATACCCCGGAAAAATCCGAAGTCAATCTAATAAAATTTTTGACAATTCAAAAAAAAGACACTGCCCGAAAAACGGGCAGTGCCAAAAGTGACCATCTAAACTGTTGGAAGGGTTAACCAGCCAATCAGATTAAATGGTTGGGGTGACAGTTATTACATTTCAATCCTGCGTTGATACTCTGTTTAGATTTATAATCTAAGTATTATTTGTTATATTTTGGTTTTAATGTTTTAAAAATGATGATGATTTAATTATCTTAAAGAGGTGGTCTGCGTCCGGTGATAAAAAATATCAATGCAAGTACTAAACCCACCACAAATAGAATCCAGGCAATACTGCTGGCAGTTCCTGCAACTCCAGTTAGACCTAAAGCACCGGCAATAATGGCAATGATTAAAAATGTTAACGCCCAACTAATCATGATATGTCCTTGTTAAAGTTAAAGAGACCTACAAGATAGGATGATTAAAAAAAAAGCTCCTTAACACAGGTTAAAGCGAAATTTAACTCAAAAAGATAGCTTGGGAGTACACTTGAAAAAGTGAGGCAATAAATGTTTCACTAACCATTAAAGTTAAATATCAAACTAACGGTTTGATTAATGAATCCCTATTTCAATTAAAGAGGTAAATAATTATGTTGAAAAATACTGATTCAAATTCACTTCGCTTTTTAACCAAAATTTTACTCATGGCTTTTGTGTTATCGGGCGTGGGTTTTATGACAGCATGTGAAGAACAGGGTCCAGCCGAAGAAGCCGGTGAAGCAATTGATGAGAGTGTAGAAGAGAGCGGTGATGCAATTGAAGAAGCAACTGATTAAACAGTGAAGTAATCGGTTCTTTAAAGGTGTCAAAGGTTAAGCTGAATTTATTCAGTAAATAATTAATCAAGGAGATAATCAAATGGCAACAACTCAAGCTACTAATCAGGAACTCCAGGAACAACTGGATAATTTACGTAAAGACTTTGCTGAAGTCACAAAGACTTTAAAAGATATGACTTCCGCCTATGCGAAAGACGGCCAAGATCGCGTTAAACTTGCTGCCGGCCAGGCGCAGGCCCAGGCTAAAGAATCTTTTGGTAAAGTCCAGGGTGAAGTTGAAGCTCATCCTTATAGCAGCATGGCAGTCGCTTTTGGCGTCGGATTAGTGCTCGGCAAAATTCTGGATCGGTAAACCCATTTTTTTACATGGAAAAGAGCCACAGGAGATAACTATGGGCTGGCGATCTAGAGTACAGATAAATACCATTGCCTTGTCAGTTGCCGTATTGCTGGGCATATTTGCGCTCGGCTTTGCTGGTTTTGCCGTTTATCTGGATCTGTTAACTTATTACCCACCAAATATCGCTGCTGTTATAACAGCAGGGGGATATGCTTTAATGGCTATATTGGTGATTTTAATAGCGAAATTTGCTGTATACCGCACCAAAGTAGCTTCTCCAAGCATCCAGAAATCCAGTTCACCGGACATCGATGATTTGGAAAATGTTTTGCAAGCAGTCATTACTCCTGCGCTTGCTAAGATGGTTCATCAGCATCCTGGAAAATCAGTTGCGGCCACTTTACTTGCCGGGCTGGTTGTCGGTTACAATGAAGAGACGCGGAATGCCGCAAAGAACGTTTTTAAACGTTTTTTTGAAGAGAAATGATTTTTGGGCTGGTAGTTAGCTGGCCAGTAAATATCATAACCATTCAGTTCATTGACATCAGGCAGGTGTGCTGTGGGGAAAAAACTGAATCGTACCGCCGGTAAAGTGCGAATAGAAACCTTGCAAAACCAGCGCAAGGAACGAATCACCAAAGCTGGTCTGTTACTCGAAAGGTGGGGACAACAGGAAAGGATGCCGGTGTCTGGAGAGTTGGAGTTGAGCGAGGTTGATCCTGATTTTATAGAGGATCAAATGACCGCGGAAGTACTGAGTTCATTGACCGCTGAAAAAATGCGTATTGTTCGCCAGCATTGGTCTGAAGGCCATTCTGCTGCTGAGATAGCTGAGATGGAAGATCAGCCGCGAAATGAGATACGGCAGATATTGGGATTTGTTGTTGAACAAGTTGCCGATAAAGTTTTGAAATAAGCTGCCGATATAAAATTGAGCTAAATCATTAGGAGGCATAATGGATACAACGAATGTTGCTGGAATGGCAACTCAGTTGTCCGTTCAGCAAGCAGCCCAGCAGCAAATGGTCGCAACGCTTAAAATAAGTAATGATCAGATTGAGGCTCAGGGCCAGGCGGTATTGAAGCTGTTGGATGCTGTTCCGGTTCCACAGGGCAACCTGGGTAATCTCATTAATGTAAAAGTGTGATGATAATTTAACGGTATACAGTACAAATCAATTCAAACCACCCCAGACATTGCTCTCGGGTGGTTTTTTAATGTCTGAAAACCACGTAAGCTTCATTGCAGACCTCTCTTACTGGGACAAACTGAATATGGAAACGTTGGTTGTAATTGTCTACCTGTTTTTCGTTTTACTCATTGGTTTATGGGCCGGGCGTGGCATAAAAACCATGCGTGATTATGCACTGGCTGGAAAATCCTTTGGTACTCTGGTGATTTTTGCCACGTTATCGGCCTCGTTTATCGGTGGTGGATTTTCGATGGGTAATGCGGAAAAAGTATTTCTGGTCGGCATCAGTAATATTGTGGCCTTATGGGGCTTTAGCATAAAAGAAATTCTGGTCGCGCGTTATATTGCCCCACAAATGATGCGTTATCCCAATGCTATTTCCGTTGGCGATATTATGGATGAGCACTATGGCAAAGGTGCCCGACTGTTCAGTGGGGTATTTTCACTGGCCTTATGTGCCGGGATCCTTGGTGCTCAAATCGGTGCGATGGGCTATGTGTTTAATCTGTTTCTCGATGTGGATCGTGTCTGGGGTGTGTTGATTGGCTGTGGAATTGTCATTGCCTACGCTACGGTGGGGGGAATGCGTTCAGTCGTCTGGACCGATATCATTCAGTTTATCGTGTTGGCTTTCGGTATTCCGATGACTTTATATTTTGGTTTGCAGCATGTTGGTGGCTGGCAAGCTATGCAAAGCAGTTTGCCCGCCGCGCATTTGACCTTACCTACCGAGCCGTTGGCGATTATCGCGTTATTATCATTATTTATGACGTTTATGCTGGGCGAAACATTGGTGCCGCCCTACCTGCAGCGTTTATTGATTGGCAAAAGCAGTAAAGATGTTATTCGTGGATCTTTATTAAGTGGTTTATTTTCGATTCCATTTTTTGCTGTGACCGGGTTAATTGGTTTGGTGGCATTAGCCATGCAACCTTCCCTGGACGCTAATTTAGCGATGCCATTTGTCATTCAGCAGGCCGTCCCTCCCATTATGCAGGGTATTGTGGCCGCCGCGATTGTCTCGATCATTATGTCTTCTGCAGATTCGTTTTTAAACTCAGCTTCGATTGCTTTCAGTAACGATATTGTCACGCCGTTACGTAAAACCCCATTAACAGCCAAAGCAGAATTAATGCTCGCTCGTGTGGTCACATTGCTGGTGGGTATTGCATCAATGGTATTTGCTTTGTCGATAGATAGCGTAATTGATATTCTGATTTATGCGTATAACTTCTGGGCACCAACCGTTTTAGTGCCTTTGACAATGGCGATTCTGGGCTGTTATGTGAGTCGTAAACGGTTTATTGCTGGTGCGGTGGCAGGAATTGGTTCAGCACTTGTCTGGAATGTGTTCTTGAATCAACCCTGGCAGATTGATGCCTTGGTGATTGGTTTTTTTGCCAACCTGATTGCTTTCACCAGCGTGGATAGACCAGCTGCAAAAGCAGCGAAACTGGTGGATATTTAATCATCAGAATTTGGTGGGGAAAAATATCATGAGAGTATCAATAAATCATTTTCAACGGCTGATGGTTTTGCCGGTATTAGCTGTATTGACGAGCTGTGCTGCTTACAGTGTGGTCAATAGTGATCGTTATTCTGGTTCATCCAGTGCGGTTCCCGCCGAATATATTCCTTCACCGGGATTCTGTCGTATCTGGTATAAAAATCGCACTCCTGAGCAGCAACCTGAACAAGGTGATTGTGACAAGCTTAAGCAGAATGTGCCTGATAATGCCGTATTGTTAAAAGGCTGACGATGAAAGATAAACATGCCCTAATATCATGCAATTAAGCTAGAATTCATCTATGAATAGCCGATTACGCATGCTGACCGCTGTATTTCTTATCATCAATTTATTGATGGTCAGTGGCGTCACTGCGTCTGTCGCTCATCAGCCGGATGATCATTATTCGGCTCATTTAAGTATTGTTCATAGTCATGCTGATCATGATCAAACTCATGATGAACTGGATCATGATCACCACGTGCATCTGCATCTGATTGCCGATTTGGTCAGTTTTACCCTGGCTTTACAGGTCCGGACTGCTGACGCCGTCTCTAGTGCCAGCAACAGTCAGCTGGTTACCTTGTATTATTCCCCCCTGTTGCCACCCCCCAACGCTTAACTCCCTAACGCTTGAACCAACTTAGTTTTTTGCTACTGGCTTTTCAGCTGGTGGTGTTATGGAGTTCATCATGAATTATCAAACGAATACGTTGGCTAACAGGGTATTGATACCGCTGTTGCTAGCCTCGTTATTATTATGGACAGCCGCCGTGAGGGCTGACAGTCAAACGAGCCTGAATCTGGCTACGGCGATTGAGCGCACGATATTACAGAGTCCGCGATTACAACAATTTCCCTATCAACAACGGGCACTGGAAGCACAGAAACTGCAGGCCGGTTTGCCACCCAATCCACAGCTAAAAGCTGATTTGGAAAATGTGCTGGGTACTGGGAATAGTCGCGGTCTTGCCGGTGCTGAATTAACCCTGTCGTTAAGTCAGCTGATTGAAATGGGCGATAAACGTCTTAAGCGCGTTGATCTGGTTGATGCCAAGTCCAGTCAGTTGCAACAGGATTTTGAGCGTCAACGCCTGGACACTTTGTCTGAAGTGACCTCTAGGTATCTGCAGGCATTACGAGTCGATGCGTTATTAACCTGGAACCAGCGGCGTATTCAAATTGAGCAGCAGGCCCTGGCGGTGATACAACAACGCGCGTCTGCCGGTGCGGTTGGACAGGCTGATGTATTACGCATGCAGCTTTTGCTTGAACGCTCAGAGTCCAGACAGCAGCAGCTTAATGGAGAACGTAAACTGGCCTACCAGCAAGTCGCCGCCAGCTGGGGAGATGAGGTTGATTTTGCTCAGTTGGAAGGGCAATTGCAGCAACTGCCTTCATTGCCGCAACAGGAAGCACTGGAACAGGCCATTCTGAGCTCCCCCGCTTTTTTACAAACCCATTCTTTAATCCGCTTACGTGAAGCGCAATTAAGGCTGAGCGAGGCAAAATCCACAGCTGATTTCAGCTTCGGTGCCGGTATCCGGCGTTTGGAAGGTCAAAACGACAATGCATTAGTGTTCAGCTTTTCGATGCCTTTGCAGATATACGATCGCAATCAGGGCAATATCGCTGCAGCCCATGCAGACTATGAAGCCGGAATTCTCCAGCAACAGCTGACCCAGACTGAATTGCGAATGGCTTTACTGGAAATCTATCAGGCCATGCTGAATAACCACCAGCAAATCGATCGGTTGCAAGAAAAACTAATTCCGTTGACCCAAGAACTGTTGAAACAGACTGAAACCGGTTATCAAACAGGCCAATACAACGTGTTGCAATGGATTGATGCACAGATCGAATCATTCAGAGTAGAGCGCGACCTGATCGAGGCACAAACTGTCGTGCATATCCAGCTACTTGAGTTGGAACGGTTAACCGGGATGCCCTTGAGTCGTTCAATCTTTACTGCCAGTTATCAGGAATAGTCCGATGAAATTAATCACATTATGTTTTGGCCTGCTGACACTGATGAGTTCAGTGGCACTAGCGGCAACTGAGCATGATCACAACGAACAACATGATCATGAAGAACCTATCGAAGGGCCGCATGGCGGACGGTTATTGGAAAATGAAGATTTTGCCTTGGAAATAACCATTTATGAACAAGGTGTGCCGCCGGAAATGCGGGTTTATGCCTATCAACAGGGAAAGCCGATCGATCCCGGGCAGATCAATTTAACGGTGACGTTAACTCGTCTGGATGATGAACAGAATCTTATCGACTTTATTGCCGAAGCAGATTATCTGCTGGGGGATACGGTTATTGAAGAGCCCCATTCGTTTGAAGTGGTTGTGGAAGCAGAATATCAGGGCAAGTCACATCACTGGCATTTTGACAGTTTTGAAGGTCGCAGCACGATAACGGATCGCATGATAACGCTGTCAGGAATAGAAACAGAGCTGGCTGGACCTCAGACCTTATCAATAACCAACGCTCTTTATGGTGAAGTCAGTGTTGCGGAGGATCGCCAGTATCGGGTGCATGCTCCCTATCCCGGCATTATTGAATCAGTGCTGGTCAACACTGGCGATAAGGTCAAAAAAGACCAGGTGTTAGTGACCGTGAGTAATCAAACCACTTTACAAAGTTATTCTATCCGCAGTCCTGCAAACGGTGAGATAACAGAGCGTATGGCCAACGTAGGCGATCACAGTGATATGGGCAGTTTGCTGGAAATAAGTGATTTATCACGTGTTTGGGTCGAGCTGTCGATGTTTCCAGCGGATATCGAACAGTTACGGGTCGGTATGCCGGTCAAGGTAAAAGATTTACACCAACATGAATCAGCTGAGGGAAAGATCAGCTATATCTCGCCAAAAATGACAGGCGGACATATTGCCCGCGCCCGCGCCGAAATTATTAATGCACAAGGACATTGGCGGCCCGGAATGCATATCAATGCTGAAGTGACGGTGGAGCAATATCCTGCTGAATTAGCGGTAAAACGCAGTGCCATTCAAAGTTATCGGGATATGCCGGTGGTGTTTGTCCGTTACGGCAATACGTTTGAAGTCAGAATGCTTCAACTGGGCAAGCCGGATAACGACTATATCGAAGTGCTTTCCGGCTTAAAACCTGGCAGTGAATATGTGACAACAAACAGTTTTCTGCTCAAGGCGGAGGTGCTCAAGTCCGGCGCCACCCATGACCATTAGGAGCAGAAGATGATTAACGTTATTGTAAAGTTTTCTGTACATCGCCGATGGCTGGTGCTTTTGTTAACAATGCTGATAGCTGGAGTGGGCGCTTACAATGTTTTTCAGCTAAATATTGATGCCGTACCGGATATTACCAATGTCCAGGTGCAGATTAATACCGAGGCAGAGGGTTATTCACCATTAGAGGTTGAACAACGGATTACCTATAGTGTTGAAAATGCGATGGCTGGGTTACCCAATCTGGACTATACCCGTTCGTTATCGCGATATGGTTTATCTCAGGTCACGGTGGTGTTTGAAGAAGATACTGATATATATCTCGCCAGGCAGTTGATAAATGAACGTCTGCAAGGTGTTCGCACTGAGTTACCCGTGAACATAGAGCCCCAGATGGGTCCGATAGCAACCGGTCTGGGAGAAGTGTTTACCTACAGCGTCACTGCCAGAGCGGATGTGTTGAAGGCAGATGGCAAACCCTATTCGGCAGAAGATTTACGCACCATACAGGACTGGATTATTCGTCCTCAGTTGGTGAAAGTGCCGGGAGTCACCGAAATTAATAGCATTGGTGGCTATGAGCGTGAATATCAGGTGGCACCGGATCCTGCTAAATTACTGGCCTATAAGGTCAGCCTGTCCGAGTTGAGTGAGGCATTAATCCGCAACAACCAGAACACGGGTGCTGGTTATATCGAACGCAATGGCGAGCAATGGCTGGTTCGTTCTCCCGGACAGTTATCCTCACTTGAAGATATTCGTAATGTGGTTATTACCAAACGTGATGACACACCGATCCGGGTGGCGGATGTGGCCAGGGTGTTTTATGGGAAACAGTTGCGCACCGGCGCAGCCACCCGGGATGGCAAGGAAACGGTGTTAGGGACCGCCTTTATGTTGATTGGCGAAAACAGTCGCGTGGTCGCGAAAGCGGTTGCCGAGCGATTGGAGCAGGTGAACCAGAGTTTGCCCGAAGGTATCGTGGCTGAAGCGGTATACGACCGAACCACGCTGGTGGAAAGAACCCTTAAAACGGTACAGAAAAATCTGTTTGAGGGCGCTTTACTGGTGATCGTGGTGTTGTTTTTAATGTTGGGCAATATTCGGGCAGCACTGATAACCGCCTTGGTTATACCGTTAAGCATGTTATTTGCCATTACCGGTATGGTGAGCAATCGGGTGTCGGGAAATTTGATGAGCCTGGGAGCGATTGATTTTGGGCTGATTGTTGATGGCGCCGTCATTGTCGTGGAAAACGCTCTGCGACGACTTGGTCTCGCACAACAGCGTCTGGGCCGGTTGTTAAGTCTGCAGGAACGTTTGGCAGAGGTGATTGAAAGCACGCGTGAAGTCTTTAATCCGGCGGTATTTGGCATGTTTATTATCATGCTGGTGTATTTGCCCATTTTTGCCCTCAGTGGTGTCGAGGGAAAAATGTTCCACCCCATGGCATTTACGGTAGTGGCGGCATTAATCGGGGCTTTGCTGTTCGCCGTGACCTTTGTGCCTGCCGCGGTGGCCATTTTGATTACAGGCAAAGTTGCCGAGCGCGAAAACTTTCTCATGCGAATGGCACGCTGGGTTTACCGTCCGCTGTTAAGTCTGTCTTTACGGCTGCCATTTTTAATCGTGGTATTGGCTACACTGATGGTCAGTATCACGGTTTATTATGGTTCGCGTTTAGGCAGCGAGTTTCTGCCACAACTTGATGAAGGGGATATTGCGCTGCATGCCTTACGGGTTACCGGCACGGGCCTTGAACAATCGGTGGCGATGCAAAACCAGCTGGAGTCGGTCATTGCGGAGTTTCCACAGGTTAAGCATGTGTATTCGAAAATTGGTACACCGGACATTGCCACTGACCCGATGCCGCCCAGTGTTGCCGATACGTTTGTGATTATGCAGCCGATTGAGCAATGGCCTGAGCCTAAATTGAGCAAAGCGGAATTCCTGGCAGAACTCCGTGCAGCTGTGGAAGCGATACCGGGAAATCTCTATGAATTTACCCAGCCAATTGAAATGCGTTTCAATGAGCTGATTGCTGGTGTGCGTGCAGATGTGGCATTGCGTATTTATGGCGATGATCTGGACACGCTTTATCAATTAGGCGGTCAGGCTGAACAAATGTTATCAGAAGTCGCTGGTGCGACAGATGTCAGAATGGAACAACGTACCGGTTTGCCGATGCTGTCTATTGAACCACAACGCGATCACCTGGCTTTGTTGGGGCTGGATATCGCCAGTCTGCAGCAAAATATTCAAACCGCTATGGGTGGCTCATCTGCCGGATTGATTTATGAGGGAGATAAACGCTTTCGCATTGTCGTTCGTCTGGACGATCAGATACGTACAAATCCTCAACGGCTGGCGAAATTGCCTATCGCTTTACCCAATAGTGATGATCCTGATTTGTCTTATGTACCGTTAGGTGAAATTGCCGATATCCATGAAATCACTGGTCCCAATCAGATAAATCGGGAAAGTGGTAAAAGGCATATGATTGTCAGTGCCAATGTGGCGGATCGGGATCTGGGGTCGTTTATTGCTGAAGTAAAGCAAAGCGCTCAACAGCTGAACCTGCCGGCAGGTTACTGGCTGGAGTATGGCGGAACATTTGAGCAACTGGAATCAGCCAGTAAACGCTTGATGATAGTGGTTCCTGTGACGCTGTTGCTGATCCTGATGTTGTTATTCAGCGTATTTAATTCACTGCGAGACGCCTTATTGATATTCACCGGCGTACCGATGGCATTAACCGGCGGACTGATTGCTTTGATGTTAAGAGATATGCCGTTATCCATTTCTGCGGCAGTAGGATTTATCGCTTTATCAGGTATTGCGGTGTTGAATGGTGTGGTGATGTTAACCTTTATCCGGCAATTACGTGAGCAGGGTCTAACATTGCTGCAATCCGTTTCCCAGGGTGCTTTGCAACGCCTACGGCCAGTATTGATGACGGCCTTGGTGGCAGGTTTAGGTTTTCTGCCGATGGCATTCAATACGGGGACCGGTGCAGAAGTACAACGACCATTAGCCACGGTGGTGGTTGGCGGAATCGTCTCGTCAACGTTGTTAACGCTGTTAGTGTTACCTGCGTTGTATCTCCTGGCTTATCGATTCAAGACCCGATAGAGCAGATACGAAAAAGCCGGGGTTTACCCGGCTTTTTCACAACAAATGCAGCTGTAATCAACTTAGTTCAGCATTGATTGCACTTTATCCCGCAATTCTGGATCGCTTTGAATAGCCAATGCAATATTGCTGTAAGTTTCAACATCTAAGCCGGTTTCCTGAACAGTCTGAACCATTTTCTGGCTCGCTTCTTGTTGTAACTGTGCTGCTTGATCTGGATCTTCTGTGCTTTCCAGACGACCGGAATATTCGCTGCGGATTCCTTCAAGGTCCGCTTGTACATCAGCAAATTTTTGCAGATCAGCATTACTGAAATCAGCAGCTGGAGCAGTTTCAGGCATAGGAGCTTGTGGAGCGGCTTGCTGGGGCGCTTGGGTGCCTTGCTCTGCCATCGCAGAAGTGCCTAAACCTAATGCCATTAATAGAGAAACTAAAGTAGCTGTTTTTTTCATGGTGTTTTCCTTATTGGTTGTGAAACACACTGAATACCGTTGCGAGTTCTATGCCAGAATAGAATGGTAAATTAAATAATTGAATTTAAAGGAAATATTATTTGTTTGTATTGTTCATGGAGAAGCTTCTTTACTTGACCGGTGCCATAACGTGTGTCATTTTGGCTCATGTGCCACAAATTCAAGTTTATTTAACAGGGCTATAAATGCGATTTCCTTCGATTTTTAGCAATCTACGTTTAGTGTTGATAATGCAGGTCGCCTTTCCCGTGTTATTGGTATTGGCAGCCATTCTGGCAGTTGGACTCTCCATGGTGGGGCAGTTTATCGAAGAGCGGATGCAACGCGATTTACAACAAGTGGCCAGAACCATTCATTTACCGGTTTCACAAGCACTTGAACGAGAAGATTTAGATCAATTGCAAAACAGTATGGCCTCGGTGTTTGGTATTACCGAGGTTTATGGTGCGTATTTATTCGATGCAAAAGGGAAACGTCTAAGCAGTTTTGGAGTAGTGAATCCCACCAAAGAACAGGCAACGGATGCTTTAGAACAGATTGTCCAGGGTGAATTTGCTCAATATGAACGGATTCGAGGCCAAAATGTTTATTCTTTTTTTATGCCCTTGTTTGATGCCACTGGTCAGCCAAATGGTTTATTACAGGTAACTCGCCGGCGTAGTGATATTGATCGGGAGTTAACCGAACTAAAATATTGGGCCTGGGGTGGTTTTGGTTTGGTGTCGTTAATTATATTAGGCGTCATTACCTTTTCACACCAACGGGCTATCGAAACGCCATTGCAACGATTGGTTGAGAGTATGCGGCGGGTCAGTCATGGTGATCGTCATCATCGAGCAGCAGAACGAGGACCTGTTGAAATAAGCCAACTGGCCAAGGGACTCAATGGCATGCTCGATGCGATTGAGCAAGCCGAGAACAGTGAAGCACAACAACGTTCGGCCAGAGAACAGATGGCTGAAAGACTGCGACAAACTGAAACCATGGCAGCACTGGGACAACTATCAGCGGGTGTCGCTCATGAGCTAGGGGCACCATTGACTGTGGTTGATGGACGGGCCAGTCGATTGTTAAGACGCCTGAAAAATGAAAACGATATAAAAGAGTTAAATGAAATCCGCCAGCAGGCAGTCAGAATGACGTCGATCATTCAGCAATTACTCAGTTTTGGTCGTTCTTCTCGTGCTGAAATGCGGGTGCTTGATGTGACGTCATTGATTGCAAGGTCAGAAGCTTTGTTTGCTGATCAAGGTTATCAAGTCAAGCTTATTAATGGACCAAAAGCCCAGGTTAAGGGTGATTCGCTAAGTTTGGAGCAGGCATTAATCAATTTATTACGCAACGCCTGCCAGGCCTGCCCGGAAGGACCGGTTCAACTTTCCTGGCAAAAGGATGAGTCTCTGCACATTCATATTGATGATGCTGGGCCGGGTATTACAGCGGATCAGCAGAGCCAGGTTTTTGAACCTTTTGTGACCACTAAGGCACCGGGGGAAGGCAGCGGTTTAGGTCTGGCCATTGTGCAAAGGATTATGCGCGAGCACCATGGCGAAGTGACATTGAGCAGTAGTCCTTTAGGTGGTGCCCGCTTTAGTCTGATCTTACCTTTAGTCCCGACAAACGATTCTGGACCAACAGCATGAAAATGAAGCAGAGCAAAAATTTACCGATTCTGTTAATTGAAGATGATCAGGCATTGGCAAGATTGATCAGCGACGAATTGGAAGCCGAAGGTTGGAGTCTGGCAGTCCATCACCAGATTCAATCCGCCTTGGACTGGCTCAACATCAATCAACCGGCATTGATTGTCACCGATCTGCGGCTTCCTGATGGTGATGGGATGAATGTGGTTCAACAGGTGGTAACGCACTGGCCCGAGGAACAACGTCCAGGACTGATTGTGATTACGGCATTTGGCAGTGTACGCCAGGCGGTTCAGGCGTTGCAGGCAGGGGCAGATGATTTTCTCACCAAGCCTTTGGATTTAGAGCATTTTCTGCTGGCGGTTGAACGTGTGGTGGCGACGCGTAAATTGCATGATGAGTTATTTCAATTTCGCAAACTTAACCGTCAACCCAGTTTTCATCAGATGTTTGGTCGCAGCGAAGCGATGCGCAATCTGTTTGAACAGATTAAAGTGATTGGCCGTGCGCACGGGCCGGTGCTGATTAATGGCGAAAGTGGTACTGGCAAGGAGTTAGTTGCCAAAGCCCTGCATGCTGAAAGTGATCGTACCAAAGGACCTTTTTTAGCAGTTAATTGTGCGGGTATTCCACAGGAATTATTAGAAAGCGAATTTTTTGGCCATGCCGCAGGTTCATTTACCGGGGCCAAAAAAGCTCGCAAAGGCTTACTGCAAGAAGCCAATGGCGGGAGTTTGTTACTGGATGAAATTGGTGAAATGCCGATGGCATTACAGGCAAAATTGTTGCGGGCTGTGCAAGACGGTTCGATACGCCCGGTGGGGCAGGATACCGAGGAAAAAGTCGATGTTCGGATCATTGCCGCGACCCACCGGGATTTAAAACAAAAAGTAGTCGAAGGCAGCTTTCGGGAAGATTTATTCTATCGCTTGGAAACCTTTGCTTTGTACGTTCCAGCTTTGCGCGAGCGCGATGAAGACCGGGAAATCCTGGCCCAACAGTTCCTGCAACAGCTTGGGGTGTCACAAGGCCGTAAAATTAATGGCTTCAGTGATAAAGCCATGGAAATCATTCGTAATTATCCATTTCCGGGCAATGTCAGAGAGTTGCAAAATGTCGTGGAAAGAGCCTTTGCCTTTTGCAGTGAAGATTGGGTACAACCTCAGCATTTACCCACTCGCTTACTGGAAAATCAACCGGCAACACAAGCGCTGGCAAACCCTGACACGGAGAAGCACAGTGACGATTTATTGGCCGGAGCAGTTTTACCCACCTTGGATCAGTTACAAAAGCGTTATGTAAATATGGTGTTAAAGGAAGTGGATGGTAATAAGCGCCGTGCGGCCGCCTTACTCGGGATAGGCCGCCGTACTTTATATCGTTGGCTGGATGAGGAAAGTGATGAAACGGAAGAGTCGGCTTAATCTTTGGAAATATAACCCCATTTGTCGCGGATTTTTATCGCAGCCAACCCCTCATTAAACGGTTGTGCGTGTTCAAATTGAGGTTCGATAATGACTTTACCCTGGCGGTTGATGTAGCCATATTGCCGATAGTTATGGGTTATCACCGCCAAGCCGTCTGAAAACGAATAGGCCCAGACATATTCCGGTGCAATTTCAATTTGGCCATCAGTATTGATATAGCCAACCTTGGCGTTCTTTTCAACCCGGGCAAGCCCCTCACTGAAACTCCAGGCATCATCAAAATAGGGCTTAACCACTATGTCACCGGTGGAATTAATAAAACCGTAAAGGCCCTTCTGTTTAACGACCGCAAAACCCTCCCCGAATGCTTTGGCTTCTTCAAATTGTGGGGTTATCAGCCAATCACCGTCTTTATCAATATATCCCCATTTTCCATCCAGCAATACAGCAGCAAACCCCTCACGAAATACTCTTACCTGAGCAAACTGTGGCTTAATCACCAGCTTGCCTTCAGCGTCAATATATCCCCAGTTATCATCAATTCTCACTGCCGCACGTTGTTCACTGAAAATATGGATTTCATCATATTGTGGCGCAATGATTGTCTCACCGAGTGTATTCAGATAGCCCCATCGTTCATTTTGCTGAAAACCAGCCAAATCTTCTGAGAAGACACCTACTTTGTCATATTGAGCCGGGATCACTTCCTCCCCGGCAGCATTCAGGAAACCCCATTTGCCCTTTTTGATAAACGCCGCAAATCCCTGCCTGAAGGATTGAATTTTGGGGTACGCAGGCGGCAGAATCGTTTGCCCATCACGGTCTACAATGCCCCATAGATTATCTTGTCGATAGGCGGTTACACCGCTATCCAAATCATTAATTTCATCTGCGGTGAATAAAATATCACCATCGTAGTTGATCATCGCAAACTGTGCCCGCCCCTGATTGGCTATCATCACCGCCGCACGATCATTGTTAAAACTGCCGGCATCATCAAAGATCAGATCAATCTTCAGATTTTCAACATAAGCCATGGTAGGCTGGAAGTCATTACTGGCAGTGACGCCAGTAAACATCAAGGTCAGCGCTGACAGCATATATCCCAATGTTTTATAACGCTTTTGGTACATAACCACAATTACCTTTGACGTGTTAGTTCAATCATAAGTCTGTTCCCGTCATGGTGAAAATATCGTGAAAACTTATTTTGGGAAAAATCGCTCTGGAAACCGCACAGGAGCTTGGGTGATAGTTGAATCAACCATGTTGATGGAGAAGCTATGGAGAAGGATGAAGACACCTATACTGCGCTGAAAACAATGGCTGAAACCATTGATCTGAGCTCACGTAATGATAACGATGAGGTTATCGGTCTTGAATACTATGGTAATTTTAATGTGTTGACCGAGGATGAGCTGGGCGAACTGATTCAGCTTTGGGAACAAAAATTAGCCACCTGCCAAAAAGAAAAACTGGCTTCACAATTTATGGTGGTTCAGGTGTTTGGCCTAATCAGTCTGGCGATGTTTATTGCCTGGTTGTCTGGTGGTATTGCCGGTGCAATTGCCAGTATGGTTGGTGTTGTCGGCATGATCGCGATGATAGAAGACAAGCGTGTCAATAAAGCAAAACGTAACCTGCAAGATGCACAAAAGGTCTGTGACAAGCTCTATTCCTATAGGCCCTAGGGTTTGTTGATCTTTCAGAGCCAACACCGTGAGGCGGAAAAATAGTCCCAGCCCTGCGGGTTGTGGCTGAAAATGTATCACTTATGTCCATGGATGGACAGTATGCCGGCGCGCCATGGAGGTGCGCGCCGGTCTGCGTTACTCGTCGTTTATTTAGAATAACTAAACTGCTCTCCTCGCGCCTTGATTGGTGAATTTTCAGTCACAACAGAGGCGGCTATGAAAGATCAACAGACCCTAGTCTTTATGAGGAACCTCTGACTGATGGTTTCAGTCTGGATATACGATTAACTTTAGGAATAGCGCGTGCTTCGCCAATTTATTAAAACCCTATTAGGCGGTTTATCAGCGCTTTCATTTAGCGCTTGCTCACCGGTGACGGTGTTAAATGCCATGGTGCCTGACTCAGGCTACCAGCATAGAGCAGACGTGATTTATGGAGATCATCCGCGACTAAAGCTGGATATCTATCAGCCCGTGACTTCAACAGCTACCAAAAAACCAGCAACGGTCATTTTCTTTTATGGTGGCGGTTGGGAGGCGGGTGAAAAAGCAGATTATAAATTTGTGGCAGAAGCGCTGACCTCACAAGGAATCATCGTGGTTATCCCCGATTACCGAGTTTTTCCTGAGGTGATTTTTCCGGAATTTATCGACGATGCCGCCACTTCGGTGGCCTGGACCAAAAAACATATTGCTGAGTTTGGCGGCGACCCGGAACAGTTGTTTATTGCTGGGCATTCGGCAGGTGCACATATTGCCGCGATGTTATCCGTCAATCCAGTTTATCTGCAGCAGGTTGGTCTTCAGCCCCGGCAATTACGCGGCATGATTGGTTTGGCAGGCCCCTATGATTTCTTGCCGTTAAAAAGTAAGACGCTGAAACAGATTTTTGGAGATGAAGCCAGTCAATGGCAAAGTCAGCCGGTGAATTTTGTCGGCGAAGGTCATCCACCGACATTACTGCTGGTGGGCAATAATGATCGTACGGTTCTGCCACGTAACAGTTATCGGTTGGCTGATAAGCTTAAAAAATATGACAATTCGGTCGAGCTGGTCGAATTTAACGATTACGGTCATGTGGCCATGATTGCCAAGCTTGCTAAGCCATTGAGAGGCAATGGGGCATTATTGGCACCCATCGTGAGTTTCGTTGAAAAACACCGGGATTAAGTTAATTGTGGGATAAGTTGTTGTGCTAAAGCATCAGCACTGCTGAAAGCAGCTTCCACCCGCCCCTGAATACACCAGTCACCACACGCTGCCAGTTTACGATTGCTATCCAAATAGGCATGTTGCCCGGTTTGTGTAGGAATATTGGCATACACCCAACGTTTCAAATCAATATGGCAAGCCGCTGAAGTCTCTATACCACTGACTCTGCGAACCTCTTCCAGCATCCATTGCTGAATAGTCTCATCTGCCTGAGTAAGATGTTTTTCGGCCCATAGATTATTGGCCTGGATGACCATTGAAAAGCCTTTACCACGAGAGGGTTTGCTACTGTTTACCGACATCCAGCTGATAATGGCATCACTGATCAAAGCGGCCTGCCAATCTAACTTGGGTGGTTCATTAAAGCCCAGCATTAAGGCGTAACAAGCCAACATTTTTTTTTGTTGAATGGATTTAAGGTTCGCAAAACTATCTGGAAACAAGTCTGCGGTTTGTTTAGCCGGGAGGCAACAGATCACCCAGTCAAAATTCTGTGCAATCGGATCATTCCCACTGAATAACGTCCATTTTTCATCTTGTTGCACAAGTCGGGTGATTGGGCAATTAAACTGAATATCAAATGGTTCAGCAAGAGCTTGGGCAATCGCTTGCATATTGGGGCTACCGACATAGTGAGGATAGTCGGCACTCCACCGGCGCTGGGCGATAGACGTTGAGCCAGAAAATTCTACAAATTGTGCATCCCAGCGTTCAATTACCCGCTGCTCGATTAACGGTTGAATAAATTCGGCAAAACGCAGGCTTTTCACTGTGAAAAACTGGGCACCATGATCAAATTGAAACACCCCCGCCGAGCGTGAAGCCAAACGACCACCAGCACGTTGGGCTTTATCGAATAAATGAATGTCTGCATAACCCCGTAGTTGATGGGCCAGCGTCAAACCTGCCAGCCCACTGCCAATAATTGCAATTTTATTCATGTGGATCCGAGGGGGTAATGAATTCGGTAATCAGACCAGAGCGGTTATTGAGAGGTTTCTGACAGACGAAAAAAAACCCCAGCCCGAGGGCTGAGGTTTTTTGATTTTCTACTACTGCGTATTAACGGTTGCAGATGTACATTGTTACTTCGAAACCGAAACGCATGTCTGAATATTCTGGTTTAGTCCACATAATATTTCTCCTGTTAATAGATATCAGCTTTTGCTGACTTAGGTATAGATTACTGAGTTCAAACAATGAAAACCTCAGTGAAACACCCGACTGCACTCAGGATTTTCCTGATTAGTCACTCACCGGGGTACGCATGGTGACAAACTCTTCTGCCGCTGTAGGGTGGATGCCGATTGTTGCATCAAAGTCAGCCTTGCTGGCACCGCATTTAATCGCAATGGCAATGCCCTGCATGATCTCACCAGCTGACTCGCCAACCATATGCGCACCAAGTACCTTATCGGTATCTCCATCTACCAGTATTTTCATTAAAGTACGTTGCTGCGAACCCCCTAAAGTATTTTTCATCGCACGAAAGTTTGAGCGGAATTTCAATACATTTGAATATTCTTTCCGCGCCTGCTCTTCGGTCATGCCAACCGTGCCAATATTAGGCTGACAGAAGACAGTCGTCGCAATATTGCTGTAATCCATTTTGCATGGCTGTTCATCAAACAGATAACCCGCTAATGCCATACCTTCTGCTAACGCTACGGGGGTTAATTCCATACCCCCCGTTACATCGCCCAAAGCATAGATACTCGGTTCAGAAGTTTGGAAAGTCTCATTCACTTCAATATGACCACTTTTAGCGATATTGATATCAACATTTTCCAGCCCCAAACCATCAAGATGTGGTTTCCTGCCCGTGGCAAACAATACTGCATCAACCGTTAAATGGTGATCATTACTCATGGTTAAGTACAGGCTGCCATCCTGTTGTTTTTCAATGGCTGTCACTTCGGTGTTAAAACGAATATGCACACCATTTTGCTGGATTTGTTCGGCCGCAAACTCTGCGGTTTCCTTATCAAATCCATTTAATAATCCGCCGCCACGAACAATCTGCGTGACTTGTGATCCCAGACCATGAAATATACCGGCAAATTCCACTGCAATATAACCACCGCCGACGACAGCTAACCTTTGGGGGAACTCAGTTAAATCAAAAATGCCGTTTGAATCCACAGCATGTTCTTTACCCGGTATTTCCGGAACATACGGCCAGCCGCCAGTGGCAATTAAAATGCGTTCAGTGGTGAATTTTTTACCATCGACTTCAACGGTATGAGCATCAATAATTTTACCTCTACCATCGATGATCTCGACTCCGGCCCGATCCAGAATGCCTTCATAAACGCCATTTAAACGGCTGATTTCCTGGGTTTTGTTATCACGTAAGGTTGGCCAGTCAAAGGACGGTTTGCTGACCTGCCAGCCGAAGCCTTTTGCATCAGTAAAATGTGATGAATATTCAGAGGCATAAACATAAAGTTTTTTAGGAACACAGCCAACATTAACGCAAGTTCCGCCCAGATAACGATCTTCGCATACCGCGACTTTTGCACCATAGGATGCTGCCATGCGGCTGGCTCTGACGCCACCTGAACCAGCACCAATAACAAATAAATCGTAATCATATTGCATATCTGAAAGCTCCTGTTTGCCACTGAACTTCACAAAAAAACACCGGACCTGAATGGCTGCAGGCCCGGTGATATATGGCTAGAGCGATGTTACTTATTCAAATAGTTCAGCATGGTATCCACACCGCTGACTTCAAACGGATCATCAGGACAGTTATCCATCTGGCCTGGTTCTGCAAAAAGTTGTTTGATTTCACCGTCTACCACATGCATGGAATAGCGCCATGAGCGATCACCAAAGCCCAGGTTTTCCTTTTTCACTAGCATATTCATGCCGCGGGAGAATTCACCATTGCCATCTGGCAGCAATTTAACCTTGTCCACTTCCTGACGTTTGCCCCATTGGAACATAGTGAACGCATCGTTAACTGACAAGCAGTAGACTTCATCGATACCTTTGGCTTTCAGTTCATCATAATGCTCTTCATAGCCCGGCAAGTGGGTGCTTGAGCAGGTTGGTGTGAAAGCACCAGGCAGAGCAAAGACAATAACGCTTTTACCTTTGAAAATATCGTCAGTACTGACATCCTGCCAGCGGAACGGGTTATCACCGCCAATGCTTTCATCACGGACGCGGGTTTTAAATACAACATTAGGAACACGTTGAGTCATGTTGTTAATCTCCTTTAAAGGGTTAATGTGACCTGAATAATAATTCAGTTGCAAGCAGTGTAACGAAATAAATTTTATTAATAAAACAACTTATTCCGGTATTATTAATAGAAAAAACCGATTAATCTGGTGCTTTACTATTGATATCAATAGCCATATTCAATGATTGTCCGCTACGTTTGTTTCGATACATTGCTTCGTCAGCGAGGGTGTAAAGCTGTTGTAAATCATAGTCGCTTAATAATTTGGTGGCGGTAATACCAAAACTGTAGTGCAGATGAATATCGCTGTGGATCGATTGATTATATGCCTCCACTGTGCTGGAGAGCCGCTGTAGTATCGCCGTTTGATCGGTGTCATTCTGATTGACCATCAACACCACAAATTCATCACCGCCAATACGCCCGATTAAGTCGGAATCACGAAATGTGCTGTTCAATAAGCGTGAGAACTGCAGTAGTGCGTTATCGCCAGCTGGATGACCATGGCTGTCATTAATCTGTTTGAAGTTATCCAGATCGAAGTAAATCAACGAAGCTTCACAATCCTGATTACGGCACATTTGTAAAATATGATTTGCCCGGAATTCGAAGCCTCTTCTATTCAGCAAGCCGGTTAAATGGTCTTCACATAGCAATTGGTTAGTGGCGATTTCTTCTTCTACCATCAGCGCCAGTTCACCTAATAAACGAGAATCCCGTTCGCTGATATAACGTGGCTTATTATCAATCAAGCACAACGCTCCCAACTTTTCTCCACTGGGTGCCCGAAAAGGAAACCCCGCATAAAAGCGGATCTTTGGGTCATTCAAAACTAAAGGATTATCAGAAAACCTCGGGTCAAGAGCCGCATCATTCACAATATAGCTTTTTTCCTGCTCAATGGTGTAGTTACAAAAAGCCTGTTCCCGAGGGGTTTCAGAGATTTCCAGTCCTATTTTTGATTTAAACCATTGCCTGTCATCATCCAGCAGAGTAATCAGGGCAATTGGCACATCAAACATACGTTTTGCCAATCGGGTTATTCGATCAAAGCGCTGCTCAGAAGGGGAGTCCATAATATTCAGCGATTCAAGGGCTTTCTGTCGTTGCTGTTCCAAAGCCAATTTACGTTGATAAAGCCATTGGTCAATCCTATCTGCTGGAATAGGTCTGCCAATAAAATAACCCTGAGCTTTATCGCATCCTTGTTGCTTTAAGTACTGTAATGTGGCGTAGTCTTCGATGCCTTCAGCTATCACCTTCATATCCAGGCTATGTGCTAATTCAATTATCGCCTGAATGACCAGTCTCGATTCACGAGATTGCTGTGCTGTCATCACAAAGGACTTATCCACTTTGACCTCAGAAAACGGCATGCGCACCAGCTGTAACATTGACGAAAATCCTGTACCAAAATCATCAATGGAGAGTTGAAAGCCTTTCATTCGCAATCGGGTCAGAATATCCAGCGAAGCGACTGGATCATCCATTGCACCGGTTTCAGTCAGTTCCAGCATGATGTTGTGGAGTTTTACATTATGTAAATTGCACAACGCTTCAATCTGGTTGAACAAATTGAGGTTGGGTAACGATAAGGCAGAAATATTGATGGAGCAGATTAATTGACTGGCATGGGCAGTGGTGGGCGGGTGTCGCTGCTGCAGGCAAAACTGACTAAACCAGGGAAGTGCCTGTTCGAAAACCAATATGGTTAAGTCGTCAATCAGATTATTTTGCTCGGCGACAGCAATAAATACATCAGGCGCAACAAAACCATATTCAGTATGGTGCCAGCGAGCCAACGCTTCAAACCCCATTAATACACCACTGCTGCAACTTACTTTAGGCTGATATGCCAGAGTGATTTCCCGATTTTTAATTGCCTGCGCCACATCATTTGCATTAATCGCGGGTACGCTGGATTTAATTTGCATATTCTGCCCATCCTGCAAGTCAGCTGGATGGGGTGTTGGCAAGTCGATCAGTTCACGAAAAGCTTTAGGGTTAAATGGTTTAGGTAAAACTCCGATGATATTTAATCCGTGAGCAGCAGCAGAGCGAGCCGCCGCTTGTAACACCTGATGACCGACACCACTGGTAATAATGATTTTGGCTGTGATCTGCCGTTCACCTAATGCCCCCAGGACTTCTACGCCATCCATATCAGGCATAATTAAATCAAGTGCAATGTGAGAGGGTTGCCAGGTTTGTAATGAAATAAAAAAATCTGCTGCAGTCGTTGTTACCTGCACTAACATACCCGCATATTCGGCGACATTGCGGATGGTTTCTCCGGTCAGTTCGTCATCATCCAATATCAGCAGTTTATGCTCAGACATGCTTCTATCTCTCAGAATTTATTTAACCAACATCTGCGTAACGCTGTTTAATAGCGCTGCACGATGATAGGGCTTATTCAAAATGGCCACGCTGCTATTTTGACCGGGTTCTTCCGTAAAGGCGTTTTCAGTGTATCCGGAGGTATACAGAACAGGCAGGTTTTTCCGAAGCTGCTGAGCCTGTTGCGCCAATTCATAGCCAGTCACTCCGCCTGGCATCAGCACGTCAGTGAACAATAAATCAATTTGCTGTGCAGACGCAAGCCAGTTTAAGGCCTGATGTCCATCTGCAGCAGCCAAGACCTGATAACCTGCGTCCCGGAGCTGAGAAACAGCATATTGCCTGACCAGATCATTGTCCTCGACCACCAGGATCGTCTGTTGTGAGTTTTGCACCAGAACTGGCGTTTCAATATCATTAAGAACCGGTGCTGGTGAGACCATCTCAGTATGAGGAATAAAAAGCTGGAATCTCGTGCCCTGGCCGACTTCGGACTGTACCTGAATATGCCCACCGGATTGTTTGATAAAACCAAATACCATACTTAACCCCAATCCACTGCCTTTGCCAGCTGGTTTAGTGGTGAAAAATGGTTCAAATACTTTATCCAGTAAATCCTGCGATATGCCATCACCGGTATCCAGAACATCAATTTTTACGTATTCGCCGGCTTCCAGATCATGCTGCGATAAATTTTGCGGATTCAACAAAAAGAACCGTTCAGTGCTGATTATTAGCGTGCCACCATCAGGCATGGCATCGCGTGCATTGATAGTCAGGTTTAATAAGCTGCTTTCCAATTGAACCGGATCGATCATGACCGGCCAAAGATCACTGCTCAGGTGCAGCTCCAACTGATATTTCTGGCCTAATGAACTTCGCAGTAACGCTTCCATGTTTCGTATCAGCATATTGATATTAACGGCTTCGGGTGACAACGGCTGGCGTCTTGCAAAAGCCAGAAGATTGCGGGTTAATCCTGCACCCCGTTCGGCCGCACTGCTGATCAGTCTTACAAGCGATTGTAAAGCCGGTTTGTCGGCAAGTTCATCAATTAATAGTTCGCTATTACCGGTAATGACGGTCAGCAAGTTATTGAAATCGTGGGCAATCCCACCAGTCAGCTGACCGATCGCCTCCATGCGTTGGGCGAGTCGTAGCTGTTTTTGCAGATGTAGTTCTTCGGTTATATCGCGTTCTACCGAAACCCAGTGAGTATACCAGCCGGCAGTCAACCCAATGGGTACGCTATTCAGCTCCAGAACTATCTCACGACCACTTTTATGATACTGCGTCAGGTTGAGCACGGATGGGCTGCCAGGTGCTGTATGCGGCTTCAATTTTGCGAAGTACATTTTTTTCGGTTTTTGGGCCATGTAATACTTTCAGGGTTTTGCCAATGACCTCCTGGCGGTTGTAACCCGTCAGTCGTTCAAAGGCACTGTTTACAAAAACGATATTTGGTTTTTCATTGGGATTCCTTGGAGCTTCAGTAATAATCACCACATCGTTAAGTTGCGAAACAGCACTTCGCAATAATTTTAGTTCTTCAGATTCGCGGCGAAGCCGGGTGATATCTTGCAGATAGACTGTTAAGCCACTTGAGGAAGGATAAATCCGGACATCCAACCATAGCTTTCTGGATTCATAAAAATGTTCAAACGACATTACCTGTTGTTGCAGCAAGGCAGATGACAATTTTTTAATCAGTGAGCCGGTGGGATCAATGTCTGTATTTTCGATGCCTTTATGGTCCAACAATCGAGAGCGTGTCATGTTAAATAAAGCAGTTGCCTGATTATTTACATAACTAAAACGCAGATCCGCACTTAATGTGAAAAAAGCATCCGTAATACTATCCAGCATATTTTGCAGTTGTTGCGATAATGCTTCACTTTGTTGTTGCAGCATTTTGATTTGATGGATATTGATACTCGAACCGTACCATTTAGTGATCTGGCCCTGCTCATTTCGGATGGCATTGGCTTGTGCCAAAAACCACATATATTCATCATCAAACCGGCGCAGACGAAATTCGTCGGAAAATGCATCTCCGGTTTTCATGGAATGAAGCCAGTGGTCACGCACCCGTTGTTGATCGTCCGGGTGCACTAATTCAATCCAGTTATTTAAAACATATGCTTCGGGTTGACCAAAATACTCAAGTGTAAAACGCGAAACAGAGTCAATTAAGCCTTCTGGAGTAACCGTCCACATAAATTGCTGTGTCGTTTCAGCCATGTAATGTGCACGACGCTGTTCTTCGAATAGATTCGCTTCAATCAGTTTGCTGTCATGCACATCCTGAATGACACCTTGAATCTGCGCAGGCTTTTGCTCGTCAGGGCAAGCCATTATTCTGATTCGACGGGCTCCGTTCTGGCTGGTAAGCGAAAACTCACCGTCGATGGTGTGTTGGCGTTGGAGCGCCGCATTTAATGCCTGCTTTAAAGTCTCCTGCTGTTGTTCCATAAACAAGGAAATGAATTGATTCTGCGAAAGCCGAAGTTGCTTTTCCTGTTTTAGCAGTTGGCCTGCTGCAGGGGTTAAATGTATCTGACCCGCCCCATCAAGTTGCCAATAGCCTAATTTGGCAATACTCGCGGCGAGGTTTAGCTGTTGCTGATTTTTTACCTGCTGTTGCTGGGAACGAATGATAAAACTGCCCAGTAAAAAGATGGTCATTAAAGCCACTGTGGCAAGGATGTGGTTGACAACAAAATGGCTGGCTGAAATAGCTTCAATGCTTGTGGGCATCAACAAGCCAGACCAGACACATAACACACTCAGAATGAACATAATGGTCAAGCGGCGAAGACTGTTGCCAACAACAGCGAGTATCAGGATAGGCGTATAAAGAACCCCGTGAGCGATACTAGGGTCAGTGTATCTATCCACCAAAAGCACTAAAGCCAGTAATAAAAAAATCAGCCAATCAAAAAAAGGACTGTTTAGTAAACGACTAATAGTCTGGCTCATATCAAAGATGACTCCCAGTCATCCAGCTTTGGGTGACGAAAATACAATTAAAAGATCAACAGACCCCGGTAACACTTATCCTCACACGCTTTTAGCATTGAAAATCTCACAGAAGGGAGGTGTTAAGTGTAGATGTTTTCTTCGGTCACAATTATATCCATAGAGATATCATGCGGTTGTGGTTTTATACTTTCAAGTTGCATCCATTCAAAACCGATACCAATACTTAGCGGTTTTACCGAAACGTCCAGGGTGCGATCATAAAAACCGCCGCCGTTGCCTAAACGGTGTAATTTTGGATCAAAACCAACTAATGGAATGAGTAACACGTCAGGTTGAATAATCTGCGTGTTTTGAGGCACCGGAATATCCCATATTTCAGCCTGCATGATGGATTCCGGACCCCATTGGCGAAATTGTAATGCTTGTTTGGGGTCAATAATTTTTGGTAAAGCCGCTTGCCAGCCCTGTTTGATCAGTCCGTAAATAAAGTCGCGACAGTCAATTTCGCCACGTACCGGCCAGTAAAAGCCAATCACTCCTTTGGGAAGTGTATCAATAACGCTTTGTAGCTTTTTAAATAATGCAACCTGATGTAAAACTCGCAGCTCATTGGCAAATTCAAGCCGTTGCTCAGTCAAGCGTAACCTTTGTTCGATGCGCCATTGCTGCCATGTATTCATGCGGATTCCGGTATTTCGAGCAGTTCCTGTAAACGATCTTTATTGAAGATAACATCAGCCAAAGTGTAATCATCCAATACATTTAAAAAGGCCGCCTGGGCCTTATGCAGAGCATTTCTCAGGATGCAGGCAGGCTGAATCGGGCAGGCGATTTCATCACTGAAACAGGGTAATAATTGCAGGTTTTCAGTTTTCCGAACCAGCTTTCCTATGCCGATATCACTTTCCGGCAAGGCCAGTTTCAAACCACCACCACGACCTCGATGACTGACAATATAACCATGTTGAACAAGGGTTTGTGCAACTTTAGCAAGATGATTGGATGAAATGCCAAATCGTGTCGCCGCATCCTGAATGGTTGCGGCCTGCTTTCCATGGTGGATCGCAAGGTATACCAGTAATCTAAGCGCATAGTCGGTATGCGTGGTCAGTTGCATTATTCATTGACTCCTAAAGGGTGGACCAATACTATGCGTTTTTAAATAGGCATGTAAAATGCCTGTTTAAATGGTGGGAGTTCGACAACCACACCTGAAACTTTCGATAATATCCGTCAAACAATGCCATTTCTACAACAGCATGGTGGGGTAATAACAGACTGTTTTTATAAAAATATGTTCCGTAACAACCCGAAAGTAAACCTTTTATATTCATTCATCAGGACCCGTTGATCTTTCAGAGCTATCATCACTAGAGGCTGTTTTTTGCTCCAGCAGTATGCTTAAACAACAGTAACTTTAACTGTATAGCCAAGTAACAGCTGAAGCTGCAAAAATTGAAATGTTCGAGGTCTTTAAGATTTTATTGAGTTATAGCGGGTATTTTCATAGACAGAAGCAGATTTGTATCAATAACAACAGATTAAAAATGACTGCAATGAGATTAAAACATACAGTTTGAGAACTCTACTGGCAAACGCTAGCCAGATAATCCGGAATGCTAATTTGTCTGTGGCCCCGTGTGAAAATTACCTTCGTATTCACTTATTTTGCAATGAAGCAGATAAGTGTTTTTATCATCCAAACACCGACATCTGAATCAGCAATGAAGCTAACCAACTGGCTGCAAAAAAGGCAGCAACGATTATCATCAAATCACCCCCAAATTAGAGAGAAGTTAAAAGCCAGTTCAGGTGCTTTTGCGGCAATATGGCTGTTGATGACCGTCATTAGTCAACTGCAATTGACAACGGAAATGGAGTTATTGGTACTCGCTTCAATGGGAGCCTCAACTTTTTTATTATTTGCTATACCACATAGCCCAATGGCGCAGCCTTGGCCACTTATCGCAGGGCATTTAATTGCCGCTATTATGGGAGTGAATTGCCATTACTGGATAGTTGACCCCGTTTTGGCAACAGCAACCGCAGTTGGTTTATCAGTATTTTTTATGCATTTATTTCATGCTCTGCATCCACCTGCTGCAGCAACAGCGATGATAGCGGTCATCGGATTACCTGAACAAAATGTTATCTACTGGCATTTTGTCTATGCCATTGTGATTATCAATGCAGGAAGCCTGCTGCTCTTCTCCCTGTTGATAAATAATTTGCTGCCTGGACGCCATTATCCACAGCGAGATAACCATCATAAACATCATGATCAATTTGTTCGTAAAACAGATAAAGCATTGCTATTAAATGAAGAAGACTTTCATTGGGCACTTGATCAGATGGAGGCCGTTATAGATGTTACAGAAACAGACCTAGTCGATTTATATGAGTTTGCTTCAGAACATGCAGAACAAAGAAAATTAAACCAAAAAATAAAAAAATAATGGTATTCAGTTTGATTTAAGTTTGGTTTTGTAAAGTGGGCTCACCTTAATCGGAAAGGAGTACCAAAAATGAAAAAATTAAACAAAATGACGCTAGCAACATTACTTGCATCCGCTTTCACTTTATCAGCAGCGACCGCTATGGCCGATGATGATATGGCTACCATGCAAATGAAAGCAGAACAGTTCGGTTTAATTAGTGCTGAAGAAGCTAAAAAAATTGCTTTACAAGAAAAATCTGGCGTCGTGACTGATATCGAGTTGGATGATATTGATAACGGTGGTGGCTGGGAATATGAAGTTGAAGTTGTTCAGGAAGATGGCACAGAATGGGATATAGATGTTCATGCCAAAACTGGCGAGCTTCGTAAGGTCGACCGTGATTGATAAGTAGTTTTATCTCTAACGTAAAAAGCAGCGGCCCGTCTTTGACGGGCCGTTTTTTTGCGTAAAAGATAAATTATATTTTAAAAATTAAGCTTAATTTAATTTTGCACATTTACCATTAGTCATCATAATTAAAAAGAGGCTATATATGATAAAGTTATTATTGTTTACATTGATTGGTTCTGCTTTAAGTTTTCCAGCTTTTGCAGATGATTTAAATGAGATGAAGGCAAAAAGTGAGCAACTTGGTTTTATTAGTGTAGAAGCAGCGAAGTCAATCGCTTTAGAAGCTAAACCAGGAATAATTGAGGATATTGATTTGGAAAACCGTTCATTTGTTGGTGGTTGGGATTATGAAATCGAAGTGTTGGGTAAAGATGGTAAAGAATGGGATCTTTATATCAATGCTGAGACGGGTGAAGTGAGAAAAGTCAGCAGGGACTGGGATTTCTTCTAAACGAGAAAAAAGGTCTAAAACTCGTCATATCAGGCGAGTTTTAGACTACCAGTGGTAGCCTGACTTCCACTTTTAAACCGCCCATCGCTGAGCGACTAAATAACATTTCACCACTGTAGCTTTCTACAATGTCGGCCACAATGGCTAAACCCAACCCGCTTCCAGGTACTGATTCATCTGCTCTGAAGCCACGCTGTGCGAGCTGAGACAATTCGCTTTCGACGCAACCTTTACCGTCATCTTCAACCACAAAACAGCAATTTTTGTTTTGATAAACATTAATGTTGACGCGTTTTCGACACCATTTGCAGGCATTTTCCAACAGGTTGCCCAGCATCTCAAGCAAGTCTTCCCGATCACCGTAAAACAATAATCCCGGCTCAATTTCCCAATCAATAATGGGGGCTTTTTCACGATAGAGTAATTGTAAAGTCCGGCTTAATTCAGCGATTTCATGTTCAAGCTCAACTTTTTTGCCCGGCATCGGTGAGCCTAATAAGCGGGCACGTTTTAATTCTCTTTCGATAACCTGTCCCATGTCACGACTCACTTGATTTAATGAAACTTGAACAGCTGGCAAATTTTTCAAATCTTCACGTTCGGCTGTTTGGTTGAGCAGTGTCAATCGGGTTTTAAGTGCGTGGGCAAGATTGCCTAATGCTGCACGTGAACGCTGAGTTTTTCGGGTCATCGTAGTAAGTAAACGGTTCAATTCTTCTATCATGGGTTGAATTTCTGCCGGTCCCTGTGCATCGATTTGTGCGGTTTCGCCTTTGCGCAAACGAGATAACTGTTTTTGAATCTGTTGTAGAGGTTGTAATGCCTTGCCGACAATTAACCATTGAATAAACAGCAATAAAGCCAGGCCAATAGCGGATACTAGCGAATAGAGCATTTGGAACTGGAAGATATCTTCATGCAGTTCACTGATATTCTGAGCGACCATGATGGTAAGACTGTGATCCTGCTTAAAATAACCACGATGTAAAGTGAATAAGCGTTCATCATTGGGTCCAACCATGGACGACTGGAGTTTCCGACCGCTGGGAAGTCGATCAATATTGATTGACTCATCCCATAAGGATCGTGATTGTCTGCAGGATTGTTCAGTACAAACGACGAAATAGTGCCCAGAGAACGGGCGTTGATACAAACTGCTTAGCCGCAAAGAATTGAGTTGAAATGAGCCATCTGGATTGATTTCGACACTGGCAAGCAGCCCTTCGCTCTCGCTCTCCAGTCGTTCCAGTAATTGTGTTTCAGTGACGCGTTCAATCACAAAGGTTATCAAAGCCCATTGCAATAAAATCAAGAGACTCAACGTCAACGTCAGACCAAGTGACAGTCGGCGCTTAAGAGAAATCATGCAGAACCGAAAATATAACCTTGACCACGGCGAGTTTGAATCAGATCGGTACCGACTTTGTGACGCAGGCGATTAACGTAGACTTCAATAACATTGCTGTCTCGGTCACTATCGTATTCATAAACATGTTCTGTCAGCCGGCTTTTTGAAATCACTTGACCGGGATGCAGCATAAAATAGCGTAATAAACGGAATTCGGTACCCGTCAGGGTAAACAGTGTTCCATTAGTCAATTTAACCGATTGAGCATCTTCATCCAGTTGCAAACCAGCGACCTGCAAAGGACCACCACTGATACCAGAACTGCGTTTCAATACGGCACTGATTCTGGCTAACAACTCCTCGGTCTGAAAGGGTTTTGCGACGTAATCATCGGCACCCGCTTTAAAGCCTTGAACTTTTTCTTCCCAACTGCCTCTAGCGGTCAGGACCACAACAGGTACATGATTCTCGCGGCTACGCCAGTTTTGTAATACTTCCAAGCCGGAGCGTTTGGGTAAACCGAGATCCAGAATAATTAAATCATAGGGTTCAATATCTCCAAGCGCTTCAGCATCTATACCATCGACGGACAAATCGACTGCATAACCTGCTTGTGATAATGCATTCTGTAACGTTGGGCCCATCTGCACATCATCTTCTACCAGAAGCAATCGCATGTTTAGTCATCCAGTTCAAGTTCAAGTAAGTCGCCATTTGTTGCGTCAAACTCAAGCTCCCAAACCCGTCCCTGATCATCCAGTATTTCAATTTCGTATACCAGCATGCTGTCATCACGTTCGAGTTCAGTATCAATAACTTCACCTTTACGATAGGTTTTGGCGGTTTCAATAATACTTTCTAATGGCAGAATCTTTCCGGACTCACGTAGCATTCGAGCTTCAGAATGGCTAACATCATCAGCCATCACAGGATGGGTGAGAAGCCCTGTAATGAGCATCAAACCGATTAAACGAAATGCCGAAGAAAATGAACGTTGCATAATGTTCCCAAAAGAAGTCTATATGATCACCTAAGATAATCCAGATGATATCGAATCAGGCTTAATTTAACCTTAACGGGTTGCTGCAGACGTATGATTACCCCTGTTGGAAACGTTTAATCATATCACTCATATGATGTGATTGAGTCGACAGTCCATTGGCAGCTTTATCTGCTACTTCAGCACCATGAGATACTTGAGAGGCACTCTCATTCACCTGAACAATATTGCGGTTTATATCTTCACTGACACTGCTTTGTTGCTCAACAGCCGTGGCAATCTGAGTGTTCAATTCGTTCATGTTACTGACCTCATTGGCAATCGTCTCTAATGCCTGGATGGACGCTTTGACATGCAGCTCACTGGTTTCGCTGGTTTGCTGACTTTGTTCCATCACTTTAACCGCCTGTTTCACCGCGCCATTGAGTTGGCTGATTAAATCCTGAATTTGTTGGGTGGACAGTTGGGTTTTGCTCGCCAATGAACGGACTTCTTCCGCTACGACAGCAAATCCACGACCATGTTCGCCAGCACGAGCCGCTTCAATTGCCGCATTCAGTGCCAGTAAGTTAGTTTGATCAGCAATGCTGGTAATCACCTCTATGATCTGACCGATATTGCGGGTGTCTTTATCAAGCTGAGCGACCACGGTGGAAATATTGCCAATGGCGGCGCCCAGGTCACTTAAGGAATTCACCGCATTTGATGCACTGGAAACCCCATTTTTGGAAAGCTCATCAGTTTCCCGTGCTTTGGTGGCCGCATAGGCCGCATTGTTGGCGACTTCCTGAATACTGGCAGTCATTTCAGTCATTGCTGTTGCAACTTCCTCCATTCGCATCGCTTGTTGACGAATGGCGGATTGAATATCGGCAACAGAGTGAGCGCTGTTATCCGCTTCGGTTTCAATATTGGCAGCAGAGTCACGTATTCGCCCAAGAGTCGTACCCAGACGGCCTTTTAAAAACTCTGTCGCCAGCTGTATCTGTCCAATTTCGTCAGAGCGCCCGGTATAAATCAACGCCATTAACGGATTATTGATTTCCTCCCGAGCCGTTACAGCAGCTTTTTTTAACGGTGAAAATGCCCAAATGGAGAGACCTAGAAAAATCAAAACAGTTATCACGGCAATAATAGCGGACTGGTAGGGAGTAATTTCTAGCAGCGAGCTGGCAACGATCAGTGATATGAATAATGCCAATATGTGGGCGACTAAAAATCGGTATTTGAGATTCAAGCGGAAAAGCCAGCTACCATCCTGAGCGGATTTGCCATTGTTGAGTCGTTGATAAACTCTTTCGGCTCTGGCAACACGTTCTCGACTCGGTTTGGTGCGAACCGATTCATAGCCCGTGACATCACCGTTTTCAATAATGGGGCTGACATAGCCGTCTACCCAGTAATGATCGCCATTTTTGACACGATTTTTAATGAGCCCCATCCAGTGATGATTGGACTTCATTGATTTCCACAAATCATCAAACGCTGCAGGCGGCATCTCCGGATGACGAATAACATTATGATTTTTATCTAATAGTTCATCTGAATCAAAGCCACTGATTTTCTGAAAGGTATCATTAAAACTGGTAATAATGCCTTTCAGACTGGTGGTTGAAATGATCTCTTCGCCTTCGGGAAATGGCACTTCGGTATTGGTTATTGGGAGATTTTTTTTCATGCTGTTGCCCCTCATTTTTTATTTTTTTTACTTTTTCTTGGTAAAAATCTGACAGTACTCATGGAAAAAGATTTGATATATGTAGCGGCATTTTCATCACTGACTTTAAGTCAAAAAACCTAAAAACTTAATTTGTTGAACTGTTATCAACTTTACGCCTAATTAATAAAGTATTGAAGAATCAAAAAAAACAGGAATTCCCTGATACAAATCAACAATTTTTTACGCTATGGTAAGGCTGTAAACCCAAATAGTAGAGGAGACATACCATCTATGACTGACTCAACTTCAAAATTGCCTCACGCAAAGTTGACGGAAGAACGGCAAAGTCAAACAAAAACGGTTGCGCCACCTACTATTTTACGGGATGCCGCTAACTTGGCCGGGGTTAGCTTTAATGGTGATCAGCCCTGGGATATCCAGGTTTTTGACTCCAGAACCTATCGCCGAATTTTAACTCAGGGTTCATTAGGCTTTGGTGAGAGCTACATGGATAACATGTGGGAATGCCATGATCTGGATGAATTGTTTCATAGAATATTAAAAGTCGATATCGAAAAGCATTTGGGCAATGTCGCTAAATTCCGCCTGTATTTTGAAATCGTCAGACAAAATGTGTTCAATCGTCAAACCAGTAAACGGGCTTATGAGGTAGGCAAAAAACATTACGATACCGGTAATGACATTTTCCAGGTGATGCTGGATCCGACGATGAGCTACTCATGTGGTTATTGGGCCAACGCCGAGACACTGGCCCAGGCCCAAATTGACAAGCTGGATTTAATCTGTAGAAAACTTAAGCTTCAACCAGGACAACGGGTACTGGAAATTGGTTGTGGTTGGGGGAGTTTTGCACATTATGCAGCTCGGAATTATGGGGTGGAAGTGCATGGCATCACCATCTCTAAAGAACAGCAAACTTTGGCTCAACAACGCTGCACTGGCTTGCCTGTTACGATTGAACTAATGGACTACCGCGATCTCGAAGGCCAGTTTGACAAGATAGTTTCCATTGGCATGTTTGAGCATGTGGGGCCAAGAAACTATCCGGTTTATTTTGACAGTGCTATGAAGCTGTTAAAGCCGGAAGGACTGTTTCTGCTGCATACTATTGGCATTCATGCTACTTCCATGAAAGTCGATCCATGGATCGACAAATATATCTTCCGTAATGGCAAATTACCTTCAGCTGAAGAACTGGCCACTGTACTCAATGGTCGTTTTGTCATAGAAGACTGGCACAATTTCGGCACGGATTACGATAAAACCCTGATGGCATGGTGGGAAAATTTTGATAAAGCCTGGCCAGAGTTATCGACGAATTATGATGAGCGGTTTTATCGTATGTGGAAATATTATCTTCATAGTTGTGCCGGTTTTTTCCGATCTAAACAAGGGCAATTATGGCAACTAGTACTAAGTAAACATGGTCGGGATGAGGAATATCGTTCTTTACGCTGATGATTTTAAATAATATATAAATCGAAAAAAACGATTAATTAAAAAGGAATTATTTGTTTTAACAATGTTCCGGTTTGGCCTATAGTGAATGCAAAGCTCAAGGCGATGAGTTTTCATCGCCTACTAAGGAGGCCGAACATGGCAGACAAACATAAACTCACCACAATCGGTGGTGCACCCGTTGTTGATAATCAAAACAGCATGACAGCAGGTCCTCGCGGGCCGTTGCTCATGCAGGACATGTGGTTCCTGGAAAAAATGGCTCACTTTGATCGTGAAGTTATTCCAGAACGTCGAATGCATGCAAAAGGTTCAGGTGCATTTGGAACATTCACTGTCACCAACGATATTACACAATATAGCCGTGCCAGGATTTTCTCTGAAGTGGGCAAGACAACCGAATTATTCGCCCGGTTTTAAACCGTTGCCGGCGAGAGAAGGGCGGCCGATGCCGAACGCGACATTTGCGGTTTTGCCGGAGAAAGATGCGGATACCTATCACATTCATCCGTTTGATTTAACCAAGGTCTGGCCGCATAAGGACTATCCATTGATAGATGTCGGTTTGATGGAGTTGAACCGTAACCCGGAAAACTACCATGCTGATGTGGAGCAATCCGCTTTTTCACCAGCTAATGTCGTGCCGGGGATCAGTATCTCGCCCGATAAAATGCTACATGGACGGTTGTTTTCTTATGGTGATGCCCATAGATATAGATTAGGGGTGAATCATCATCAGATCCCGGTAAATGCTGCACGTTGTCCGGTAAACAGCTTTCACCGTGATGGTGCAATGCGGGTCGATGGGAATTATGGTGCGACCAAAGGTTACGAGCCGAACAGCTATGGTGATTGGCAGGAACAACCAGATTTTAGTGAGCCGCCTTTAGCCATTAACGGTGCGGCAGATGACTGGAACTTTAGAGAAGATGATGATGACTACTACTCACAGCCCGGTAATCTGTTCCGTTTGATGACGCCAGAAAAGCAGCAGGTATTGTATTGAGAATACGGCTCGTGCGATTGACGGAGCGGATGAAGCAGTGAAGAAACGCCATATCCGCAATTGTCTGAAAGCTGATCCGGCTTATGGCAAAGGTGAGGCTGATGTCATCGGTATTTCGCTGAACGATGTGAACTAGATATACGGAAAATGGTCACCGTGATTTCACGGCTGACTTTGAATTTTATCAGGAGGTAAATGTATGAGTTCGATTGATATTGGTATTAATAAGAAAGGCAGAGAGAGTGTCGCTGAAGGTCTGAAAAAATTATTGGCAGACACCTATACTCTGTATTTGCAGACCCATAACTTTCATTGGAATGTGACCGGTCCGCGTTTTCGTGAACTGCATTTGATGTTTGAAGAACATTACATCGAACTGGCAACCGCTGTTGATGATATTGCGGAACGAATCAGAACGCTGGGTGTCTCAGCACCGGGTACTTATAAAGCGTTTGCTGAATTGAGTTCGATTAAAGAAAAAGACGGTGTGCCTGAAGCGAAGGAAATGACAGAAATTCTGACGCACAATCACGAATTAGTCGTTAAGACCTGCCGTGAAGTCTTGAAACTGGCAGAGGCAGCGGATGATGAATCTTCATTGGCACTGGTCTCGGACCGTATGCGTATCCATGAAAAAACAGCCTGGATGTTGCGGGCAATGTCACAATAAAAAGTAGTTTCTCTCTCAAATTAAGACCGCCTTCGGGCGGTCTCTTTTTGTCTGGCATTCAGGGAGATATAATCAGGTTACGGTATGCTCTTTGAGGTCAGCACAATCATCTTGTCGATCTGCATATCTTCCATGCTATAAGCAATGCCGCCTGTACCATGGCCTGAATGTTTCAAGCCGGCAAATGGCATCCAGTCGACACGAAATGCCGTATGTTCATTAATCATCACGGCAGACGCATCCAGCCGCTCTGCGACATACATCGCATTATCAATGTTCTGGCTGTAAACCGCTGCCTGAAAAGCAAAATCCAGACTATTGGCTTCGGCGATAGCTTGGTCAACTTCCTGATAGGGATAGATACAGACCACTGGCCCGAAAATTTCACTTTTCGATACTTTGGCATCAGCTGGCGGGTCAAACAATACGGTTGTGGCATAACAGTTATTATCCAGAGCTTCACCTCCAGATAATAATTCTGCGCCCTGGTTAACCGCCTCCTGGACCCACTCATGAACACGAGTCACTTCATTTTTACGAATTAATGGACCGATTTCTGTTTGATCAGATAACGGGTCACCAATCTGCATTTTTCCCCCAGCGACCGCTAATTTATCAGCCAGTTCGCGGGCGATCGAATGATGGGCGAAAATGCGTTGAACCGATACACATACCTGACCGGCATGATAAAAACTGCCTTTGGCCAGACCAGGAATCGCCGCATCAATATCCGCTTTTTCATCGACAATCACCGGCGCCACGCCACCATGTTCCAATGCACAGCGCGCACCTGCTGCCAGTTTTGAACGTAAATACCAGCCTACTTTGGCGCTGCCGATAAAACTTAAAAAGGCAACCCGGCTATCAGTGGCTAATTGTTCTGCCACCTGATGATTCTCTGTTAATAAAGCCTGACACCATTCAGTGGGTAGACCTGCCTGATGAAAGATCTCGACCATACGGAAACAGGATAACGGGGTGTTTTCGGCAGGTTTGACGATAACCGGACATCCTGCGGCAATTGCCGGACCGACCTGATGAGCAATCAAATTTAAGGGGTGATTAAAGGCGCTGATAGCAACCACAACGCCAATCGGTTCTTTGTGCAACATTGTTAAACGATGCTGAGATGCCGGATTAACGCCCATTGGTACAGGATGTGATGTTTGATGACGAAGCGTATCCATACAATGTCGAATACTGTCGATACAACGCACCATTTCGACTTTGGAGTCGAGCAAGGGTTTGCCGCCTTCTTCGGCAGCCCCTCTGGCCAGCTCATCTGCCTGTTGCTGCATTAATCCGAGCGATTTTTCCAGAATAGCCAGACGCTCAGGCACGGAAAGCCATTTAGCTCTATCGGTAAATAAATTATGCGCGGTCTGCAAAGCGGTTTCGACGGCGTCGCTATCTGCCACATCAACCGTAGCAATAAGTTGATCATTATAGGGATTGGTCACATCAATCTGTGCCCATTGCTTGGCTTTTACGCCGGGTAAGCTCAGAGCGAAATGAGGTGCGGTAGACATATAGCTTCCTTATAAAATACAGATTTTTTGTTTCAAACCCTCATTGAGAATTGAGTGATTGAGCGAATAATCGATGGGCACATCGATCAGATGCACGCCGGGGGTATTGATGGCTTCTCGCAGCATCTTATCAAACTCAATATAGCTGGTCGGTCGATGACCAATTGCACCATAACTGTCAGCATATTTAACAAAGTCAGGGTTATTAAAACTTAAACCAAAGTCTTTAAACCCCATGCCCTGTTGTTTCCATTTGATCATGCCATAGGCATTATCGTTGAGAATAATCACCACCAGATCCAGCCCAAGCCGAACAGCCGTTTCCATTTCCTGCGAGTTCATCATAAAGCCACCATCGCCACAGACCGCGACGACTTTACGCTCCGGATGCAGTAATTTAGCTAACATCGCAGTAGGTAAACCTGCACCCATGGTCGCCAATGCGTTATCCAATAACAGGGTATTGTTCTCGTAGCATTGGTAATTACGGGCAAACCAAATCTTGTAGAGTCCGTTATCCAAAGCCAGAATATCTTTCTCACCCAGTGCTGCACGAATTGTGGTGACAGCGCTTTGTGGCAATATCGGAAACCTATCATCATTGCTATACAAACCAAGACGTTGCTGGACTTCCTGTTTGACGCGATAGAAGTAAGAAAAATCCCAGTTGGACTGCGGTGACAACGCATCTGATATACGGTTGATGGAAGTTGCTATATCGCCCACCACATCCAATTGTGGAAAATAGACCGGATCAACTTCTGCCGGTAAAAAATTAATATGAATCACCAGCGCACCACCATCTTTCATAAAGAAAGGTGGTTTCTCAACTTCATCGTGACCCACATTGATAATTAAATCAGCTCGATCTATTGCGCAGTGCAAATAATCCGATTCTGATAATGCAGCCGTGCCAAGATAACTGTCATGACGCTCGTCAATAACACCTTTGCCCAGCTGCGTATTAAAAAATGGAATGCCAGTTTTTTCGACAAAACGGGTCAGGGCTTTGCTGGCCCGTTTACGGTTTGCTCCGGCACCAATCAATAACAGTGGCATATTGGCCTTGCGAATCATCTCCAACGCATCTTTAATTGCGGTGTTATCAGCATCCGGACGACGAATATTCTCCAGTGCATAGATACGGTCCTGCACTTCTTCTGCTGCGATATCTTCAGGTAATTCTATATGCACCGCACCAGGTCGTTCCTGTACTGCAATACGGCAGGCTTCCCGGACCACTGCACCAATGGTGTTGCCATGCACCACCTGTTTGGTGAACTTGGTAATCGGCCGCATCATATTGACAATATCGACAATCTGAAACAGGGCCTGCTTACTGGCTTTAATCGGTTTTTGTCCGGTAATGATCAGCATGGGCATGCCGCCTAGCTGGGCATAAGCAGCGGGTGTAATAAGATTGGTGGCGCCAGGCCCTAATGTTGACAGACAAACGCCAGGTTTACCTGTTAGCCGTCCATAATTGGCTGCCATAAATCCCGCACCCTGTTCATGCCGGGTAATAATCAGTTTGATAGAAGAATGTTGAAGTGAATCAAGGAAATCGAGGTTTTCTTCGCCAGGGATACCAAAAATATATTCGACACCTTCGTTTTCTAATGCTTTTACCAGTAGATCAGATGTTTTCATGGAGGTCCTCTGAGTTGGCGGAGCAATCATAGCGTCTTTGCTTGGTTGTACCATAAATAATTAAGGCATTACAGCCCTCATTGAGTGAGGACAGCTATTTCTACCCTTCGGTTGCGTGCTCGACCGGAATCAGTGTCATTTTCTGTGATCGGACGTGTATCTGCATAGCCTTCAACACGGAATTGCTCGGCTTGATATTCAGGGTAGCGCAATAATTCATGCACAACTGAAGTTGCCCTTGAGCCAGATAATTCCCAGTTGGAACGGTATTGAGGCGTATTTAGTGGACGATCATCAGTATGTCCTGAAACGACCAATGGATCATCAATATCTGCCAGGGCTTCAGCGATAACTTTCAATACCGGAACGAAAGCGGGTTTTATCGTAGCCAGACCGGAAGGAAAAGAAGCTTGTTCATCAATGGTGATGACCACCCTGTCTTCGCGTGTTTCTACCTGCAATATTCCCTCAGCAATCTGCTCTTGCAGGGCGTCTTGAATTTGCATCAACTGGCGTTGTTGTTTAGCTTGCATATACAAATTGAGATCAGTGGTCTCGAGTATCGGTTCATTGGGGGCAGCATCCTGCCTGACTTCCTGAATAACGGTCATATCAGAAGGCTTTGGCGAAAAGGTTTGCCGTATAATTGAAGTACCCTTCGGAATGGGATCCGGGTCTTCCGGCTGGTCAATCCCAAAAGCGTTATGCATTGACTGGGCAACCATTTTTAACCGAACAACATCCAGCTCAGACATCGATAAAAGTAATACAAAAAAACATAACAATAACGTCATCAAATCAGCAAAGATTGCGATATATGAAGGAATGGCTTTGCGTTTTAACATTCGATTTGAAGCGCCATGTGTCAGTTTTTGATTGATCAATTGTCCGTGTTCCAGCTCATTAGAATTCTCAAAATGAGTGGACGGAAACAAGTCAGTATTGACCCGAGGTTTCATTGTTACTGTAACTGCATGATAAATCAAGGTTTTGAGCGCTGAAGGATGTTAATAGTAACCTTAATCGTGTAAAGAAGGTTGTGATTTACAACACAGCATTCAGCAATATATTTTTATCTCAATCATTAAGCGGTACATAATGTATTGATCTGCTCTTTCACGGATAATAAATGCGTTCTTTTATCGCGACTAAATTGGTTTTCAACAGCATGATTGTGGTAATCGCATTGGTAACTATGATGGCGGCTATCTATCTTGATCATGTCATCAGAGACCGTTATAAAAATGCCTTGCTGGCGGAGACCCAGCAACAGCTGAGTCAATACCACAATAATCTGGTTACAAACTTACAGAATCACATACAAATTGTCCGAGGCTTGCCGGGCTTATTTGCCGTTAATCCTCAATTAACCCAAGAGCAATTCGAAATCGCCATGAGTCACCTGATTGGCGAACATACTCAGTTACGTAATATTGCTGCCGCTCCGGATATGGTGATTCGCTATATGTATCCCGTGGCAGGAAATGAACAGGCTATCGGGCTGGATTACCGTCAGGAACCTGCTCAAAAAGCGGCTGCCGAGCGAGCCAGAGTAAGTCGGAATCTAGTGCTTGCTGGTCCGCTTGAACTTAAACAGGGTGGGAGAGGATTGATCACCCGAATACCTGTATATCTTCTGGATGATGAAGATCAAGAATACTTCTGGGGCATTATTTCGGCCGTCATTGATGTTGACCCTTTTTTTGAAGCGTCTGGATTAAATGCGGCAGATTTACCTATCGAAATGGCCATCCGGGGTAAGGATGGGCTGGGTGATCAGGGTGAGGTGTTTTTTGGTGAAGCAGCTTTATTTGATGATGCCAGGTTAACAATGCCGCTAGCTCTACCTGATGGGTATTGGGTGCTGGTGGGACAACCAAAAGGCGGTTGGAAAGCTGGCCTTAATGAAGTCAGGCAATCTCGAATCTTAATATTTTGTATTGCTATAGCCATTTTCGCGTTACTGAGTGCCTTTGTGCGTTTTATGTTTTCGGCATCATTGGCGAATCTAAAATTCAGGCAGGTAATTGAGTCCTCACCCATCCCCTATATTCTGGTTGGAAGGGATCGAAAAGTCAGTTTTATCAACCCGGCCTTTACTGAGCTATATGGATACACGCTGGATGATTTACCGACTTTGGCCTTGTGGTGGGGGAAAACGAATGTCAGCAATGGTTATTTGAAAAGCATAAACAAATGGTGGTCCGCCAGTCTTGTAGATAAGACATTACCAAGCTCATCAGAAGAAGTAAGTATTCAATGCTCAGATGGTAACGAACGAGTTGCATTACTCTCGGTTTCACCTTTACATGATGCTGTAAATAATGAATTACTTCTGGTTGTCTATGACATAACCTCGCGCAAACAGGCGGAGCAGAAAATCCATTTTTCAGAACAGATCTTCAGGCAGGCCCATGAAGGCATTGTGGTCACCGATATACAACGTCGAATTTTGGAGGTGAACCCGGCTTTTACCGAAATAACTGGCTATTCACCTCAGGAAGCACTGCAAAACACTCCGGCAATGATGAAATCAGGCAAACATAACGATGCTTTTTTTCAGCAAATGTGGCAAAGGCTGGAAAGTCAGGGTTATTGGCAAGGTGAAATCTGGAATCGCCATAAAGAGGGGCATTTATACGCTCTGCTGCTCACCATCACGGCAATGACGAATCCTCAAGGCGAGAAACAATACTATGTAGGTTTGTTTTCTGATATTACCCAATCAAAAACACAGCAGGAAAAACTTGAATTAATGGCACATTATGATGTGCTGACCCATTTACCCAACCGGGTAATGTTTGCTGACAGATTTAGTCAGGCGGTGGCTCACAGCCAGCGTTTAGGCACATGGGTGGGGGTCTGTTTTCTGGATTTAGATGATTTTAAACCGGTTAATGATACTCATGGACATAACATGGGTGATTTATTACTAATTGATGTTGCCGATCGGCTTCGGGCAAGTGTCAGAGAAGAAGATACTATTTCCCGCTTTGGTGGGGACGAGTTTGCCATTTTATTCAGAGATATCAATTCCCATGAGCAATGTGAGCAATTACTAACCAGATTACATCAGACTTTGGCAGAGCCCTACTGGATAAATAATCACCGTATCGTTATCAGTGCATCCAGCGGCATTGCCTTGTATCCCATGGATAATGTGGATTTAGACACACTGCTACGTCATGCCGATCAAGCAATGTATCAGGCCAAAATCACCGGCCGGAATGCTTTCAGACTGTTTAACCCGGAATTAAATCAGCAGGTTATGCAGAAGCATCATGTTGTCCATCGATTACGGGAAGCACTGCTAAACGATGAGTTTGTCCTGCATTATCAACCGGAAATAAATATGAAAACCGGTGAAGTCATAGCGGTAGAAGCGTTGATACGCTGGCAACACCCTGAGCAAGGATTGTTATTCCCCGGTGAATTTTTATCGGTAATGGAAGGCACTGAACTGGAGTTTGATTTGGATCAGTGGGTAATTGATTCAGCCCTGAGACAATTACAACAATGGCAAAAGGCTGGCTTAAATTTTGTAGTGAGTGTCAATATTGCAGCCAATCATCTGCATACCATAAATTTCATTCAGTCCTTACAGCAGATTTTAAGTCGCTATCCGGATATCAAGCCCGCGGCATTGCAATTGGAAATTCTGGAAAGCAGTGCATTGGGAGATGTGCAGACGCTCAGTCGTATTATCGATGAATGCCGTCACCAAGTTGGTGTGCAGATAGCATTGGATGATTTTGGTACCGGTTATTCTTCGTTAAGCCATCTGCGACATCTGGCAGCGAACTCGGTCAAAATAGACCAGAGTTTTGTTCGCGATATGCTGGAAGATCCTAATGATTACAATATTGTCGATGGCGTGATCAGTCTGGCCAAAGCCTTTAATCGTCAGGTTGTCGCTGAAGGTGTGGAAACCATTGAACATGGACTGATGTTGTTGTCTATGGGCTGTGAATTGGCACAAGGCTATCAGATAGCCCGCCCCATGCCCGCTGAGAATATCCAGCAGTGGTGCCAGCATTTTCAATTGGAGCCAGCCTGGGAAAAGCACAACATAGCTTCATCCCGTTAACAATTTGTCTGGTTGGATTTATCGTTCACGGTATGAGTCAGAAGAAAATCGATCATGCTGATAAAAATTTGGAGCCAGATATGTTTCGTTATTTCATCCAATGGTTTTTCATCGCCATGATTAGTGTTCCGCTCATCACGGCCTGTGCCACTAGATCACAGAGCAATTATTCTCGTGATGAAGTGGGTGAGATCATGGCCGTTGAAGATGTCTGGATCGTCTCATCCCGAATGGTCAGAATCGAAGGTCTGGGTGATAAAAGCCCTGGCTGGGGTGCGGCGGTTGGTGCCACAGTGGCAGGTGCTTCAGCCTATGGAATTACTCAGGCAGACAACCCTGCTGGTGTTGCCATTACTATTATTGCCTTAGTCGGCGGGGCATTGGCCGGCCAGTTTTTTGATGAAAAGATAAAATCTGAGCTGGGTGTGGAATACATTCTGGATAAACCTGCCGGCAACAAGATTGCCGTAGTTCAAGCCGTTAAAAGCGCTGATGAAATGTTGCCTGCCAAATCCCCGGCGTTATTGATGCGAGGCAAAAACGGTTATTATCGGGTTATTCCGCAATAATTCATTTATTACTAATGGCAGTGCTTGGCTTGGAAAACAGTCGACTGGTGCAGGGGGCTGATTATTTATATGTATGACAAAAAAATTATTCGCCTGAAAGAAAACTGTTGGCGTTATGTCAGTGCTGATAGAGCCGCATTGCTGGTGGATGGCGAAAGTTATTTTGCCGCACTTCATCAAGCCATAAGTCAGGCCCGCTATTCCGTTTATATTCTTGCCTGGGACATTGATAGCAGACTGCGACTGGTTCGCGGTGAAAAACAAACGGATTTGCCCGCTGAATTAGGCGATTTAATCAATGCTGTTTTAGAACAAAAGCCGGAATTAAATATCTACATCTTGAACTGGGATTGGGCCATGCTCTATACCCTGGAAAGAGAGTGGCTGCCGTTATTTCGACCTGGTTGGAAAAAACTTGACCGTTTACATTATCAACTTGATGGGCAGTGCCCTTTTGGTGGGTCTCAGCATCAAAAAATTGTGGTAATTGATGACAAAATCGCTTTTTGTGGCGGTATGGATCCCGGTAAACATCGTTGGGACAGCAGTGATCATGTACCTGATGATAAGCGCCGTATAGATCCAGATAAGGTGGCCTATCCGCCTTTTCACGATATGCAGATGCTTGTAGACGGTGAAGCCGCCAAAAGCCTTGCTGATCTGGCACGGGAACGGTGGTTAAAAGCCACGGGGAAACAGCTAAATCGCCCACCGCACTATGATGAGGATATCTGGCCTCAATATATTGAGCCGAACTTTCAGCAGGTCAATATAGCCATTTCGCGTACTCAACCGGAATTTGAGGGGCAACCGGAAATTACTGAAGTTGAAATCTTATACCTTGATGCTATCGCTACCGCTGAAAAGCTTATCTATATCGAAAATCAGTACTTTACCTCATGGAAAGTGGCGGAAGTTGTAGCCCAGCGTTTAGCCGAAAATGATGGGCCGGAAGTGGTGATTGTCTGTCCCAGAATGACGGGTGGTTGGCTGGAGCAGCATACAATGGATGTATTGCGTTCAAGGGTGAGTCGAAAGCTCTTGGATGCCGATAAGCATGGTCGTTTGCGGGTTTGTTACCCACATCACGAAGCATTGGGTGACATGTATATAAGCTTGCATAGCAAATTGATGATTGTCGATGATGTTTTTTTGCGAGTAGGCTCGGCCAATTTGAGTAATCGTTCAATGGGACTCGATAGTGAGTGTGATTTGGCTATTGAGGCAGAAAATGATGAGCACATCCAGGCGATAAGAGCATTCCGCCAACGCTTACTTTGTGAGCATTTGCAGCTTGATCAGCCTGAATTGGAAAATTTACTTAGCCAACATAATTCATTGATTCAATTGCTGGATGCACGTAAGGATTTTCCACGAACACTCCGTCATCTGAATTGTGAAATAGATGCCAGTGTTGATGAATTAACACCCACGGCTGACTATATCGATCCTGAGCGACCGGTCGATTCTGTTGAAATGAGCCGGAAACTGGTACCAATTGATGAACCAAAATCTCCCAAAAAGCAGATTATTATCTCTGCATTGATTTTATTGGCCGTCATCGTACTGACTGCATTATGGAAGTGGACCCCCTTAAATGAATGGTTTACTCCGGAAAACCTGAAACAGTTGATTAGCACGTTAAACGACAACCCTTTTACCCCCGTCATTGTCATTACCGGGTTTGCTGTTTCCGGGTTAATAGGGGTTCCGTTAACGATACTGGTTGTGGCTGTTGCGATAAGTTTTGGCGCATGGCCGGGCAGCATTTACGCTATTCTAGGTTCAATGCTGAGTGCCATACTGGGGTATATCGTAGGTGAGTGGCTGGGGCGTAAAAGTGTTGCCAAAATGGCCGGATCAAAATTAAATCGGCTGTCAAAACGATTAGCCGATCACGGTGTGATGGCGATTATTACTGTAAGGATAATTCCAGTAGCGCCTTTTACGGTAATCAACCTGGTAGCCGGGGCCTCGCATATCAAATTAAGAGATTTTATGTGGGGCACGTTAATTGGCATGCTACCGGGCATTCTGGCCATCACGGTTTTTGCCAACTCCCTGTTACGCGTGGTTCAACAACCCGAGCCTATAGAAATCCTTATTTTTGTATTGGTTCTGTTGGGGATTGGCAGTTTGATGTACGGTGTCAAAAAATGGCTGAATAGAATTTCGACAGAGACGTGAACCAGATAACACCAACCAATACCCTGACGATAGCTACTTATAATATCCATGCCTGCATAGGAGCAGATGGTCGATTTGACCCGGCACGTATTGCTGCGGTTTTACAAGAACTGGATGCCGATATTATCGCTTTGCAGGAAGTTGAGCACCATTCGATTGATGAGCTGGACTTACTGGAGTATCTGGCTTATCAGACAGGTCATGAGGCGCTTGCCGGGCCGACCCTGTTTCGGGATACCCGTCATTATGGCAATGCATTGCTGACAAGACTGCCATTAAGATCTTTTAAGCATATTGATTTAAGTTTTGCAGGGTATGAGCCGCGAGGTGCCATTGAGGCTACTTTCGATGTTGCCGGTTATGAATTGCAGGTTATTGCCACGCATTTAGGTTTGAAACCGGCAGAGCGTCGCTGGCAGGTAAAACAACTGCTGGAGTTAAAATCACTGCAAGAAGCGGATATCAGTTGTTTATTAGGTGACGTCAATGAGTGGTTATTGTGGGGCAGACCGTTGCGTTGGCTGCATCGACATTTCAGTGCTCAACCACAATTGCCAACTTTTCCTGCCCGTTGGCCTCTTTTCGCGCTTGATCGCATCTGGGTTTCTCCTAAACGCTGTCAAACTCAACTATCGGTTCACAATACCGAGTTAACTCGCCAAGCTTCCGACCACTTACCATTAATCGCAAAAATCATATTCTGAAAAAAACGCTTTAAATTCGTTTCATTTATTGCCCTCCTGAGGATTTACGACTATCTTTGTAAGGATTATTTCAGAGGCGTGTATGACCTATTGTGTTGCCATTACCTTAGATGCCGGATTAGTACTGACATCCGATTCCCGCACCAATGCCGGGATCGATCAGGTGAGTACCTATAGCAAAATGACGCGTTTTGAGACGCATGCAGATCGTTGTCTTGTGTTGATGAGCGCGGGTAATCTGGCAACCACACAATTTGTTATTGAGCAGATTCATCGTGATATTCGTGAAAGCCAGGCACGAAATTTAAATACCTTGAGTTACCTGTCGGATACGGCTGACTATATCGGTGAAATCCTCAGTAGCCGCATCCGCCGTTATTCTGAAAATGAAGCCTCAGGCTTTGCTCCGGAAGCTACCTTGTTATTTGCCGGCCAAATTCAGGGCGGGCCACCACAGGCCTATATGATTTATCCGCAGGGTAATCACATTATCAGTTCCAAAGAGACACCGTATTTACAGATTGGTGAAAGCAAATATGGCAAACCGGTGCTGGACCGCTTTATCCGTCCGGATACGTCTTTACTGGATGCGGCCACCTGTTCACTGATTTCGATGGACTCCACCATGCAGAGTAATGTCAGTGTGGGGCCACCCATTGAAGTGTTAATGTACAAAAAAGACAGCTACACCCTGAGTAATCACTATCGGTTTGGAGTGGAGAACCCTTACCTTATTGAATTAAGGAAAGCCTGGGGTGATAAGTTGCGACAAGCTTTTACCGAGATGCCCAGATTCAGCGAGCAGTAATAAGGTCCTGTTTACTGATGCATTAAATCGTGAATAAACTGCAGCTTTTTCTGAACTGCGGTGGACACTACAAACGGGTATGCATCGCCGTTACCAATGCTTCTGTTCAGAGCGTTCAATACCAGCACTAATTGCATCCACTCAGATAACCACACATGAAATTCCCGATCGGTTTCGGGATGACGAATAACCTCAAATTCCACAGCGGTTTCCAGCGTTTCGTGCATTAACAGATAATGCGCCCAGGTTTCCGCCCAATCCTCGAGCGGATGTGCACTGGCGTAGGCCGAGATAAATTCCTGCTGAAAATCTTCGGGAGGACCAACCTCATAATAGGTTGTCAGTGCCTGTGGATAATCCACGGTATCATCACCAAATAACGCTTTAAAATCATTATAGATCGATTGATTTTTAATCAGTTTTTCCCAGTAAAAATGCCCTATTTCATGCCGGAAATGCCCAAGTAACGTTCGATAAGGCTCATTCATTGCCTCTCGGGTGGCTTCGCGATAGCTGTTATCTGCTTCCGATGCATTCAACGTTATCACGCCAGCAGCATGTCCACTGAATACCTGCTCATGGCCATCAATCGGATTGCTGATCTGGTCTTCGAGGAAGTGAAATTGTAGTTGTTGTGTATCGGCAGCAGGCCATTGGTCGATCGGTAAGCCAAGCCGAAGTAAGCCATAGATCATTCTGCGTTTTGCCGCTTCTAAAACTGACCAGCGTTTGACGTTATAGGGATAAATTTGATTGGGAATAACTCGTGTCAGCCGACAGGATAAACATTGGGTAAAACTATCATTGGCGGGTAGCAACCAGTTGCACTGCATCATATGCTGGTGATGTATGCAGCGTTTGTAGCGTTTTTCCGGAGCTTCTACCGAACGAAACTGGCCCTTGTAAGGTTCGATGCTGATGAGCTTTTGCTGCTCAGTATCAAACCCTAAAATGCTGTTACAGCTGTTGCAGTAGGTGTTATCAAAAAAAACTTCCTGCCCGCAATGGCAATAAAAACGTCTCATGCCGCTGATCTGTCTGGATGAAACCATTGTTGACTGATTTGGCTGCTCAAGTCCGCGAGCCTGGCCTGTAACTCATCCATACGGGTATAGATCATCTCTGCAGGAAGCTCTCTCAGTGATTCATTAAACATTTCAGACATAATATTTTGATGATGTTCCAAGGTTTTTGCGGACTGTGGCAAAGGCCATAAATAACGTCCAATCGCTTTCAGCGAGAAGAATAATGACCGGGGAAAAGCCTCATCACGTATCAGAAAAGTTAACACCCGATCAGCGTTAACGGATGAACTGTAACTCTGAGTGTACATCTGCTGAGCACTTAATGCGCGTAATAAATGTGTCCACAAAATGCCTTCTGCGGCGCGCAGCGATTCACTGCGGTTTTCAGCCATCAGTAATGACGTCATTTCGAGAATACGGCTGGTCATATCAGCGCGTTCCAGATGTTTAGCGGTTTGCATGAAATGATAGGCATGGTTCCGGCTCATATGGTTGGCCAATATGCCCCAGACGGTCTGGCAACGTTCCATGATGGTTAATAACAATTGCTGACGTCGCCGCCGGTTACCAATGGCGGCCATTTCATTTTTAACCAGCAAATACAGCTCATTAACCTGTTCCCACGTTTCTTCTGGTAAAACGTCCAGAGAGGTTCGGGCATTTTCCCTGACGGCAGATAATGAGTTGAGTAAAGAAATCGGATTATTTTGCTCAGCCAGTAAAAAATGCATGATGTTATTTTCGTTAATTTCATCATGGTTAGCGTGATAAAACATTTCAGCATCAAAAATCGTGATCAGGGTGAACCAATCAATTTCGATATCTCTGGGTAAATCCATCAGCAGACCGGTATGCACATTGATCAAACGGGCGGTATTTTCAACACGTTCCAGATACCTGGCCAGCCAGTAAACCCGTTCAGCAACACGAGACAACATCAGTTTAGTCCTCCAAAGCGTGCATCATCTACTATCCAGGTATCTTTACTACCGCCACCCTGTGATGAGTTAACGACCAGTGAGCCTTTGACCAAAGCCACCCGGGTTAACCCCCCAGGTGTGACATAGTTTTCTTTTCCGGACAGAATGAATGGGCGTAAATCCACATGCCGCGGCGCAATGTGATCGCCACAGCTGGTCGGGGATACCGATAGCTTGAGTGTCGGTTGGGCAATATAGTTGTTTGGATCCGCAATCAATAAGTGGCGGAATTCTTCAATTTTTTCTGCACTGGAATGCGGCCCCACCAGCATGCCGTAACCACCGGATTCATTGGCGGGTTTGACGACAAGTTCCGGCAAATGGTCGAGAACGTGCTGTAACTGGTCAGGATCGCGACACATCCAGGTGGGGACATTAGGCAGTAAAGGTTCTTCGTTGAGATAATAGCGAATCATCTCCGGAACATAAGCGTAAATGACCTTATCATCCGCGACACCACATCCAGGCGCATTGGCAATGGCCACTTTTCCTTCTCGCCATGCCTGCATAATGCCGGGAATGCCCAGAGTGGAATCCTCACGAAATACCAATGGATCAATAAAGTCATCATCAATGCGTCGATAAATCACATCAACCCGTTCCAGGCCATGAATGGTTTTCATATACACATAACCATCATCACCAACAATGAGATCGGCGCCTTCCAGCAGGATCAAACCGGCCTGTTGTGCTAAAGCGGCATGTTCAAAGTACGCTGAGTTATAAATGCCCGGTGTCAGCAATACCATGTTGGGATGAGCTATGTCCGGAGCCAGCGAAGCCAGCATGGCTGAAAGGTGAGAAGGATAATCATTCACTGGACTGATATGCAATAACTTGAATAACTCGGGCAAAATCCGCTTGGTGGTTTTGCGGTTTTCCAGCATATAAGCCACACCGGATGGCACCCGCAAATTGTCTTCCAGAACATACATGGTGCCATTGTCATCACGGACCAGATCCGAGCCACAAATATGGGCCCAGATACCATGAGCCGGTTGCATGCCTTTGCACTCTGGTCGGTAACCTTTAGATTGCAAAACCACTTCCTCAGGAATTAAACCATCACGAATGAAATTGCCATCGTTATAAATATCATTGATGAACATATTTAACGCACGAATCCGCTGCACCAGCCCCTTTTCGGTGCAATCCCACTCACCTTTCGGGATGATGCGAGGAATGATATCGAACGGCCATGCACGATCAATATTGCCGGCATCGCTGTACACCGTGAAAGTAATACCCCGTTCCAGAATTTCGAGTTCAGAATCAACAATACGCTGCTCGAAAGCCTCTTTACGCATCGATTTCAGATAATCCAGCAACTTATAACTGAAGTGTCTAGGCTGATGTTGATCGTGCATCAGCTCATCATAGAACTCACCGGGATCATAATCACGCCATAGCTGCATCATGTTCATTTCCCTTCTTCGGATAGTAATGAAGTTAAGACTGCAATACTTGTGCCCTAAATCCTAGGGTCTGTTGATCTTTCATCGCCACCACTGCTGGAGGCTATTTTTTCGTCCAACAAGGCGGAAAAATAGTCCCAGCCCTTCGGGTTGTGGCTGAAAATCCACCACTTATGTCCACGGATGGACTGTATGCCGGCGCGCCGGTCTGCGTTACTCGTCATTTATTTAGAACCACTACAAAAAAACGTCAGGAACGTTTTTGAGCGCAAGCCCCGAAGGGGGTGAGATACATGGATGTATCTCACAAACTGCATTCCTTGCGCCTTGATTGGTGGATTTTCAGTCACAACAGAGGCGGCTTTGAAAGATCAACAGACCCTAGCAAGACGGTATTGCAGCCTTCCAACATTATTCTGATGCGATTTTGCTCTGCATTATTGTTGTAACAAGGCAGCCCAACCTTTTTTCTGCATACAGCCTAATAAACCGCGAGTAACCAGACTCATATTGGCTTTCGGTGAATGTGCTTTGCCCAATTCAGCGGTGCAGGCTTCACTATCTGTCATTAGTTTTTGTGGGCCCGCACCGGCACGCCACCAGGAATTGACCTGTAATTGTTCCAGGGGATCGACCGGCTTGTCATCGGTTTCTGCCATCGCATCATCAGCCACAGAAATAGTTTTGCTTTCACCCCGACTGAGCGGAATTAAGGGTTTGTTTTCGTTCACGACTAACCAACCCTGTTTTTGCAGACATTCATCAATTTCTTTTTCATCACTGGAAGCATTTTCACAACGCTGTTTTTCACTTTGAAAATCTTTTGCGGTAGCGCCCCGTTTATAACTGAACTCTCCACCACAGCCAGCCAGCAATAACATGCTGCTCATTACCCACATTGCACCTAAGGTTTGAATGGATTGACGTTTCATTTTTCCTCCTTCGTTATCAAATATAGAAAGGCGTGTACTCAGAGTAACTGAAAGCCTTCGTAACCCATGTACGCAATTTGACGTATTTAAGCACCAGGCCCGGCTGACTAGTATGGCACTCGAACTAAATGGTTGATGAGCACCGAGGCGAATTCAACAACAACGCATTTTATCTAGTGAGATTTTCAGGAGAAGAAAAATGAAAAAATTGAACAAAGTCGCCTATCTGGTCGCCTTGGCCACAACCGCTACTCTGGCTCCGGTTGCTGCCACCCACGCTGCTGGCACGATTACCTTTGGTGAAGATCAATATATCAGTGTTGGTTTCGGTTTAAGAGGAAGTTATAGCAGCTTCGAAGATGCAGCAAATGATGGCAGTAATTCAAACGATTTCGCACTGGACAGTGCCCGTCTATATGTTTCAGGTTCATTAAATAAATACATCAAAGGGATGTTCAATTCGGAAAAATCCGGTGCTAGTGACACTTTTCAAGTTATCGATGCAGCCGGTATTTTCCAGGTCAGCCCTGATATAGCAGTTTGGGCAGGTCGATTCTTATCACCAAGTAGCCGTGCCAATATGGCTGGTCCTTACTACACTTCTGGTGATGGTTATTGGGCGAACATTACCGCACGTTATGGCTGGAACGGCGGTGTTATCGGTCGTGATGATGGTGTGGCTATTGTTGGTAATGCCCTAGATCAACGATTGGGTTATTCGTTCGGTGCCTTTGAAGGTAAAGATCTTTTCAGATTCTCTGTTGGTGTAGATGGATCACAACTTGAAGACCTTGGTAATACAGAACGTGACGATGATTTGATGTATGCCGGACGTCTGCAATATAGCTTCTGGGATAAAGAGCCAGGCTACTACGGTACTGGTAACTACCTCGGTGCTAAAGATATCTTCACTATTGGTGTTGCTGCACGTCAACAAAGTGATGGTGCGTCTTCAGCAACTGCAGTGGGTGACTACTCACAATGGACTGTTGATTTACTGGTAGAGAAAAAATTGGCTGCCGGTGCAATTTCATTAGAAGCCGCTTACTTCGACTATGACACTGATGATGTTTTCTTATCAGAGCAAGGTGATGCTTACTACGCCAGCACTGGTTTCATCTTTAATAAGAAAGTTGGTTGGGGTCAGTTTATGCCATTCGTTCGTTACCAAAGCTTTGATTCTGATGCCGGTGAAACCAATCGCACAGATTTCGGTTTGAACTACTTTATCGATGGCTATAACGCATCCATTACAGCGGTTTATCGCGATCTTGAAGTCGATGGTAGCGATGACCAAGGCCAATTCGTCATTTCAACCCAGCTGCAATTTTAATCCAAATATTACCTATCAAAACGTTTCTTCAACGTAGGAGATACCGATGAAAACCTTAGTAAAACTTGATTTAGATAAAAAACCCTGGGAACAGGACGGTCAAATCCATAATCGCTGGCATCCTGATATTCCGATGATTGCCATGGTCAAACCGGGCGATGAATTCCGTGTGGAATGTATGGACTGGACCGGTGGCCAGATCGGCAACAACGACAGTGCCAATGACATTCGGGATGTGGACTTGTTACAAGTCCATTATCTCAGTGGCCCTATCGGGGTGGAAGGTGCTGAACCTGGTGATTTGATGGTGGTAGACATTTTGGATGTCGGCACTTTTGAAGATTCGCAATGGGGTTTTAACGCCTTCTTTTCCAAAGAAAATGGCGGTGGTTTTTTAACAGAGCACTTCCCTGAAGCACGCAAATCTATCTGGGATTTCCATGGCATTTACACCACTTCACGTCATGTGCCAAACGTTAAATTCGCCGGCATCATGCATCCAGGGTTGATTGGTTGCTTGCCATCGAAAGAAATGCTGGCGGAATGGAACAAACGTGAAGCCGAACTGATTTCAACAGAACCGGATCGGGTTCCACCACTGGCATTGCCACCTAATGAACAGGCCGCCGTAATGGGGCGTTTGAAAGGGGATGAAGCGTCTAAAGCCGCAAAAGAAGGTGCTCGCACCGTCCCACCACGGGAACATGGTGGTAACTGCGATATCAAGGATTTGACCAAAGGTTCAAAAATCTACTTCCCGGTCTATGTAAAAGACGGTGGTCTGTCGATGGGTGACCTTCACTTTTCACAAGGTGATGGTGAAATTACTTTCTGTGGTGCCATCGAAATGGCTGGCTATCTGGATATTAAAGTCAGCCTGATTAAAGACGGCGTGAAGAAATACGGCATTAAAAACCCATTGTTCAAAAACAGTCCATTAACACCGACTTACAGCGATTTCCTGATGTTTGAAGGGATTTCGGTTGATGAACAGGGTAATCAACATTACCTGGATGTACATGTTGCCTACCGTCAAGCCTGTCTCAATGCCATCGAATATCTGAAGAAATTTGGTTACACCGGTGAGCAGGCACTATCTATTCTAGGCACGGCTCCGGTTCAGGGTCACATTAGCGGCGTAGTCGATATTCCGAATGCCTGTGCCACGTTGTGGATACCAACAGAAATCTTTGATTTCGATATTAACCCTACGGCAGATGGCCCATCGCAATTTGTCACCCAGGGCTTTGACTTGAGTTCGACATCTTAAAAACGGGACATCACGTTATGCCGATATATGACTACCGATGTGAGCACTGTGGCGATTTCAGCGCGCTTCGCAAAATGAGCGAAGCCGATGAATCAGTGGAATGTGTTGAATGTGGCGAGATGGCGGTGCGGGTTATTAGCGCCCCTTACCTCGCCCTGATGGACCGCAATGCAAGGGTGGCAAATGAACGAAATGAAAAATCAGCTCATGAGCCTAAGCAAATTCGTCGTTCCAGCTGTGGATGTTCAGGAACGCACACTTGCAAAACCGATTCCACTGATAAAGCTAAAAAAGCAGCACAGGCCAAAAGTAATCCCAATGGCCTGATGATGCAGACAAAGAAAACCGCAAGACCCTGGATGCTCGGTCATTGAGCCCCAAGAAAAAAACCGTTCGGAACAACGCTGTTCACTCTATTTGCTAACAGGAGATAAACGATGAGCTACTTTAGTCGACGAAAATTTTTAGGTAAAACCGGGGCACTATTAAGTGCAATGGTGGCTGCCGGTTTTATTACCAGTAGTGCAATGGCAGCGGATTATCCGACTGCTGAAGTCAACACCACCGGACTTGCCGTGACAGATGACACGGTGACAGTAGGGATCCTGCATTCATTGACTGGCACCATGGCGATCAGTGAAACCGGTGCCCAGGAAGCGGAAAAGCTGGCAATCAAACAGATCAATGAAAGTGGCGGTATCCTCGGCCGTCAAATTGAGATCATTCAGGAAGATGGTGCCAGTGACTGGCCAACATTTGCTGAAAAATCACGCAAACTGCTGGTAAGTGACAGTGTTGCGGCAGTATTTGGCTGCTGGACATCTGCCTCTCGTAAAGCAGCTTTGCCGGTGTTTGAGCAACAAAACGGCCTGCTCTATTACCCGACTTTTTATGAAGGTTTGGAGCAATCCAAAAATGTAATTTACACCGGGCAGGAAGCTACCCAGCAAATCCTTGCGGGGCTGGACTGGGTTGCTGAAGAGAAAGGTGCGAAAACCTATTATCTGATTGGTTCGGATTACATTTGGCCGAGAACGTCGATGAAGATTGCTCGTATCCATATCGAAGAACATTTGGGTGGTAAAGTCGTTGGCGAAGAGTACAAACCTTTAGGTGATACCAACTTTGGTTCGGTTATCAATAAAATTCGTCTGAGAAAACCGGACGTTATTTTTGCTGCGGTAGTAGGTGGCAGTAATGTTGCCTGGTTCAAGCAGCTGAATTCGGCAGGTATTACCGGTGATAAACAGACCTTGTTGACGTTATCTGTAACAGAAGATGAGGCTTTGGGTATCGGCGGTGAAAACCTCGAAGGTTTCTATTCGGTCATGAAGTATTTCCAAAGTCAGGATAATCCGAATAACGAAGCATTCGTTAAAGCATTCAAGGAAATGCATGGCGAAGACAGCGTGATCGGTGATGTGACTCAAGCAGCTTACCTTGGCCCATGGTTGTGGAAAGCGGCAGTTGAGAAAGCCGGTAGTTTTGATGTGGATAAAGTTGTAGCGGCATCTGAAGAAGGTGACATTGAGCTAACGACTGCACCTGAAGGCTACGTCAAGCTGCATCCTAATCACCATTTGTGGAGCAAAACCCGCGTTGCTAAATGGAATGCCGATGGTCAGGCAACCGTGGTGTTTACTTCTGATTTGATTGAGCCAAATCCTTTCCCTGAAGGTTACCAATAGGCTTAAGTTCGTTTCATCACAAGACGGGCTGGTGCTGTTTGGCCAGCCTGTCAAGTGAAACCGCAGGGTTCAAAACTTTTTAACTAATCTGCATTATGTTTTGGAGTATCCATTATGGGTGAGTATACGGCTCAAGAGCTAACCTCGATTTTCGCCATGCAAGGCTTTGCCGGTATCAGCTTGTTCAGTGTGTTACTGCTTATGGCTTTAGGTCTGGCGATTATTTTTGGACAAATGGGCGTGATTAACATGGCTCATGGTGAGTTTATGGCACTGGGGGCATATACCACGTATTTCCTTTCAACGTTGACCGAATCCTATTTTCCAGGATTTATGCCATATTACTTTTTCTTTGCCATTATTGCCGCGTTTTTTGTCGCGGGGATAGTCGGCTATTTTACAGAATATATATTAATCAGGCATCTCTACAAACGCCCACTGGATACGCTGCTGGCGACCTGGGGGTTAAGCCTGATTATGCAACAGATTTTCCGTTCCACTTTTGGCGCGCGAGAGGTCAGTCCGAAGCTTCCTGATTGGCTGATGGGCTCATATATGCCCAATGATTCTATTTTTATCCCGATTAATGGCTTGTTTGTTCTGGGCCTGACGACTTTAGTGACCATTGGTGTGTATTACCTGATGTTTCGCTCTTCGTGGGGCCTGAATGTCCGGGCGACCACTCAAAACCGGGTGATGAGTGGCGCGGTAGGGATCAATACCAAAAAAGTGGATCGGCTGACATTTGCTTTAGGGTGTGGCATTGCCGGGATTGCCGGTGCAGCCTTCACCACCATTGCCTCTACCGGGCCAACGTCTGGTTCGCAGTACATCGTTGATACCTTTATGGTCGTAGTATTTGGCGGTACAGCCAGCTTGTTCGGCACCATTGCCTCGGCATTCAGTATCGCGCAGGCGCAATCTATTCTCGAATTCTTCATCAGCGGTTCAATGGCCAAAGTCATTACCTTGCTGACCGTGGTCATCATTCTGATGATGCGCCCAGAAGGTTTGTTCTCAAGCAAAGTTCGTAAATAAGTCACAGGAGAAAGTCATGAATTTTGTTTATGAGCGTTTTTTAGGTGGAAGAAATGGTGCCATTGGTCTGGGGATTCTGGCGGTACTTATTCTGATTGTGTTTCCGACAATTCTGGATACCTTCCGGCTTAATTTAGTGGGTAAATACCTGACCTATGCCTTTGCGGCAGTCAGTCTGGTTTTATTATGGGGGTATGGCGGTATCTTGAGTCTGGGCCAGGGTATTTTCTTTGGCCTTGGCGGCTATGGCATGGCCATGTTCCTGAAACTGGAGGCGTCTTCTCCTGAAAACACCAGTATTCAGAGCACACCGGGGATTCCGGACTTTATGGACTGGAATCAAATCACAGAGCTGCCTTGGTTCTGGGTGCCATTTGAGAGTTTTGCTTTCACCATACTGGCGATCTTTGTCATTCCCGCGCTGCTGGCCTACATCATTGGCTATGCGATGTTTAAGCGCCGGGTCGGTGGGGTGTATTTTGCGATTATCACTCAGGTCATTGCGGTCATCCTGACGGTACTGATTGTCGGACAACAGGGATTGACCGGAGGTATAAATGGTATTACCGATTTGCGTACCCTAAATGGCTGGGATATTCGCTCGGAATCGGCTAAGAATCTTTTGTACTTTATCAACGCCTTCTTATTACTCGGCGTCATTATGGTCAGTAAATTTATCCTGACCAGTAAGTTTGGCCGGTTGTTACTGGCGATGAAAGACAAGGAAGATCGGGTGCGCTTCTCAGGGTATGACGTCTCCAATTTTAAAATCTTTATCTTTTGTGTTTCTGCTGTTATTGCTGCAATTGGTGGCGCTATGTTCACCTTGCAAGTGGGCTTTATGTCACCGTCATTTGTCGGGGTTGTCCCGTCGATTGAAATGGTTATCTTTGCTGCAGTAGGTGGGCGGATGTCCTTGATAGGGGTGGTTTACGGCACCTTACTGGTTAATTATGGCAGGACAGCTTTCTCGGAAACGTTCCCGGAAATGTGGTTATTCCTGATGGGCGGCTTGTTTATCGCGGTTGTGTTGTTCTTCCCGAATGGTATTGCCGGTATTTTCAATAAATATGTCAGCAAAATACCGTTTGTAAACCGTTTTTATGAGGATCCTGAAAAGTCTGCTATCGAAGCACAAAAAACGGCAGATAACCATGATGTGGATGCAAAAACTGAAGGAGCGAAATCATGACTACCACTACGGATTATCTGTTGGCGGTTGAAGATTTAACGGTTTCATTTGATGGTTTTAAAGCCGTGGATAGTTTAACCATGTATGTCGATAAGAATGAGTTGCGGGTCATTATTGGCCCGAATGGGGCGGGCAAAACCACGTTGCTGGATTTGATTTGTGGCAAAACCAAATCTAGCTCAGGTTCCATTCAGTTTAAAAACAAAGAAATGACCAAGCTGGCTGAGCATAAAATTACCCGGGCCGGTATTGGGCGCAAGTTTCAAACGCCCTCGATTTACGAAACGCTGACGGTGTATCAAAACCTGGAGGTGTCTTATTCAGAGGGGCGCGGTGTGTTTGGCAGTTTGTTTTTTAAATCAACGCCCAAACTCGAAGCGCTGATTGCAGAAGTGGCAGCGGATATACAGCTGACCCACATGCTGGATTCTGAGGCGGGCATTTTAAGTCATGGGCAAAAGCAATGGCTGGAAATCGGCATGTTGCTGATGCAGGAACCGGAGTTGCTGATGCTCGATGAGCCGGTGGCCGGTATGAGTGCTAAGGAGCGTGATGAAACCGCGGAGTTATTAAACCGGATCTGCAAAAACCGGGCGGTAATAGTGATTGAGCATGATATGGAATTTGTCAAAAAGATCGCCCGTAAAGTCACCGTGTTGCATCAGGGCAAGATTCTTGCCGAAGGTGCCATGGAAAATGTACAGGCGGATGAAAAAGTTATTGAAGTTTATCTGGGTCATTGAGCCACTGTCAGGAGAAACCACATGTTTGAAGTTGAAAATTTACAAGTCAGCTATGGTCAAAGCCAGGTGATTCATGACATCAGCTTTAAGGCCGAAAAAAATGAAACGGTTGCCATTATGGGACGCAATGGAATGGGTAAAACCACGTTGTTTAAATCCCTAATCGGCATCCTGCCAAGCCAGTCAAGCAAGGTCAGTATTGAGGGTGTCGAAGTCGGCAGTATGGAAAGCCATAACCGGGTAGCCAATGGCATTGCCTATGTGCCACAGGGACGGATGATTTTCCCGACGTTGACGGTACAGGAAAATATTGAAACCGGCTTGAAAGTAGGTAAAAGTAAAAAAATTCCCGATGAAATTTTTGCGTTGTTCCCGGTATTACACGAAATGCGACATCGCAAAGGTGGAAATCTGTCGGGGGGGCAGCAACAGCAACTGGCGATTGCTCGGGCATTGGTGACCAATCCCAAAGTGTTACTGCTGGATGAACCGACGGAAGGCATTCAGCCTTCCATCATCAAAGACATTGCTAAGGTGTTGAATGAAATTCGTAAAATGCGTGAAATAACCATTATCGTTTCTGAACAGGTATTGAGTTTCACCATGGATATCGCAGACCGTATTATTGTGATTGAGAAAGGTAAGTTCATTCACGAAGATATGCGTGCTGAAGTAGATGCCGATACGATAAAGAAATATTTGACGGTGTAAGACAAATGTTATTAGGGTCTATTGATATTTCAGGTACACAACAAAGGCGGCTATGAAAGATCTACAGACCCTAGTTCATAAATATGCTGCTCTATGTCCAACATGAAGGAGAATGTTGGCATGAATGTTAGCTCACAATTAGCACAACAAATTGAAAAACCTGTAATTAATCAGTTGATGACTGGCTGGGATGCCAGTCTCAAACTGATCTTCGATAGCCGCTCTAACAAGACGATCCTCGCTCGTCGCCAGCATCATGGCCCGCTGGTCATTCAAAAAATTCTTTATCCCGAAGGCAGTAATCCGGCACATGGGGTGATTATCCATCCACCAGGCGGTGTTGCTGGTGGAGATCGTCTGCAGTTAAACGTGGATATGCAAACAGAAGCATCCGCATTACTGACTACACCAGGGGCGACCAAATGGTATAAATCCGCTGGCCGTCAGGCCAGTCAGCATATTGAAATGACGGTAGATGAACATAGTCAGATCGAGTGGCTACCGCAGGAAAATATCGTGTTTGATGGGGCAGATGTTGCACTGAATACTCAGATCAATCTGGCTACGTCAGCCGTTTTTTCTGGCTGGGAAGTGGTTTGTCTGGGCAGACAGGCCAGTGGCGAACGCTGGGCTAGCGGGCGATTCCGACAAAAATTACTGATTAAACGCGAGGGCAGACTCATCTGGAATGAGTCTGCCTTATTAGATCCAGATAGCAAAGTGCTGGGTTCAATAGCCGGATTACGCCAACAGCTGGTGTTTGGCAGTTTTGTGGTGGCAGCAGGTAATACACCTGCTGAGATCCTGCAAAGCTGCCAGGATATTACCATTGAATCTTCAGCAGATTATGGTGTTTCAGCATTACCAGATATATTTATTGCACGCTACATCGGCTCCTGTGCACAGGAAGCCAAAATCTATTTTGAAAAAATATGGCACTGCCTGCGTCCGTGGTACGGCAAACGTGATGCTGTTCGACCACGTATTTGGGCCACGTAAAGAAGGCTGGAAAAGCAATGGAACTGACACCAAGAGAAAAAGATAAATTACTTATTTTTACTGCGGCACTGGTGGCCGAAAGACGGAAAAACCGCGGTGTAAAACTGAATTACCCCGAAGCCGTCGCGTACATTTCTGCTGCCATTATGGAAGGAGCTCGGGATGGTCAAACGGTCGCTGAACTGATGGATTATGGTGCGACACTGCTGACACGGGAGGATGTGATGGACGGTATTGCTGAAATGCTGCCGGAAATCCAGGTGGAAGCGACCTTTCCCGATGGCACCAAACTGGTGACCGTACATAACCCGATTATCTGAGGAACTGATAATGATTCCAGGAGAAATGCGCGTAAAAGCAGGCGATTTGCAGATGAATGTAGATCGCGAGGTGATCATCATTGATGTCTCCAACAGCGGCGACCGTCCGGTACAGATTGGATCGCACTATCATTTTTTTGAAGTCAATGATGCGCTGCAATTTGATCGCGAAAAGGCTTATGGATTTCGCTTGAATATCGCCCCGGGTACGGCTGTCAGGTTTGAGCCTGGTCAGACCCGAACGGTGGAACTGGTCGCTTTATCCGGTTTGCGTCATGTCTACGGCTTTGCCGGCAGAGTAATGGGAGCTTTATCATGAGCCTGAAAATAGATCGGCAGGCCTATGCCGAAATGTTTGGTCCCACGGTGGGCGATAAAATCCGGCTGGCTGACACAGAATTGTGGATTGAAGTTGAACAGGATCTGACCACTTACGGTGAAGAAGTTAAATTTGGCGGTGGCAAGGTCATCCGTGATGGCATGGGACAATCACAGAAAGTTTCGGCTGAAGTGGCTGATACGGTGATTACCAATGCACTGATAGTGGATGCCGTCACCGGTATTATCAAAGCCGATGTAGCGATTAAAGACGGTCATATCTGGGCCATTGGCAAAGCCGGAAACCCCGACATTCAACCTAATGTAACGATACCGTTGGGTGCCGGAACCGAAGTCATTGCCGGCGAAGGCATGATCCTCACCGCTGGGGGCATTGACAGTCATATTCACTGGATCTGTCCTCAGCAGATTGAAGAAGCCTTGATGTCGGGTATCACCACGATGTTAGGTGGTGGAACCGGGCCGGCAACAGGAACCAAGGCCACCACCTGTACGCCAGGGCCATGGCATATTCATCGTATGCTGGAAGCCGCCGAAGCCTTTCCAATGAATCTGGGCTTTTTTGGCAAAGGCAATGTGTCGCAGCCGGAACCGGCCAGAGAACAGATTGAAGCTGGCGCTATTGGGCTGAAACTGCATGAAGATTGGGGTACCACTCCCGCAGCTATTGATAACTGTTTGTCAGTGGCTGAAGAGATGGATGTTCAGGTGGCAATTCACACTGATACCCTGAATGAATCCGGATTTGTCGAAACCACAATTGATGCCTTCAAAGGCCGTACCATTCATACCTTTCATACCGAAGGCGCCGGCGGTGGTCATGCGCCGGATATTATCAAAGCGATATCTGCCGAGAATGTTATCCCGTCGTCCACTAATCCCACCCGACCGTTTACCATCAACACCATTGATGAGCATCTGGATATGTTGATGGTGTGTCACCATCTGGATCCGTCGATTGCTGAGGATGTCGCGTTTGCCGAATCGCGTATCCGCCGCGAAACTATTGCTGCTGAAGATATTCTTCATGATACCGGTGCGTTTGCCATTATGTCTTCCGATTCTCAGGCAATGGGGCGGGTAGGTGAAGTGGTGATTCGCACCTGGCAGACCGCGCATAAAATGAAAGTACAGCGAGGGCCTTTAAAAGAAGACAGCGATTATGCTGATGGCGATTGTGATAACTTCCGGGTGAAACGCTATATTGCCAAATACACCATCAATCCGGCGATCACTCACGGGTTTTCCCATAAAGTTGGTTCCATTGAAGCCGGTAAATTTGCTGATTTGGTATTATGGCGGCCAGCATTTTTCGGGGTAAAACCATCGCTGATCTTAAAAGGCGGCATGATTGCGGCAGCGGCGATGGGCGATCCCAATGCATCAATCCCCACACCACAACCGGTGCATTACCGGCCGATGTTTGGCAGTTTTGGCAAAGCCTTAAAAACCTCACTCACTTTCGTTTCCGAAGCGGCTCTATCCAATCCTGCTGTTAAGGCGCTGGATTTACAAAAGCCGCTGGTGGCGGTGAAAAACTGCCGGAATATCAGTAAAAAAGATATGGTTTTGAACGACGCCACACCCAAAATTGAGGTCGATCCGGAAACCTATCAGGTGTTGGCCGATGGTGAATTATTAATCTGTGAACCGGCGACTGAATTGCCGATGGCGCAACGTTATTTCTTGTTCTAGGGCCCGTGATGTTATCCATTTCCACCAAGCTCGAGCATATCCACACTGATACGGTGATTGCTGATGTGGTCGCCTTAAGTTTTGATTTACGCCAGAAAAGCCGCATTCGCGTCACTTTAGACTCGGGTGTAGATGCAGCAATATATATGCAACGCGGCACTATCCTGCGGGGCGGCGATTTTCTGCAGGCTGATAGTGGCGAGATCATTGAAGTCATCGCCGCCGATCAGGCTGTGATGAAAGTGACTGCTACCACATCTAAGGCTTTAACACGAGCAGCCTATCATTTGGGTAATCGGCATGTTCCGCTGGAAATTGGCGATGGCTGGCTAAAACTGGAAACCGATTCCGTGCTCAAAGATATGTTGCAGGGTTTAGGCGTGTTGGTTGAAGAGCTGCAAGCGCCATTTGAACCAGAATCCGGTGCCTACTCTGCTGGCGGTGGACATCACCACCATCATGACGATGATCATTTACACGATCACGGTCATCAACATGAGCATAGTCATTAAGATGAGTTCAGCTTCTCTTTCACGGTTGTTACAACTTGCCAGTCCGATGCTGCCGGTCGGTGCCTACAGCTATTCACAAGGGCTGGAATGGGCCATTGAATCCGGTGAAGTAACGGATATTGAATCGTCTAAACAGTGGATAGGCGATGTACTGTCGATCTACTATGCCAACTTTGAACTACCGGTTTTATTGAGACTATATAACGCCTGGCAGCAAATGGATGGTCCGCAGATTCAAAATTGGGATGCGTATTATCAGGCGGGTCGTGATAGTAGTGAAGCATTAGCTGAAACCCGTCAAATGGCCTATTCGCTGTTACGTTTACAACGAGATTTGGCTACCTGGCCACCGCAAATCGTCTTATTAACTGGTAGCTTGCAGCAACCCGCTTTTCCGACAATTTATGCTGTCACGGCATTGTGCTGGGAAATTTCGCTTGAAGAGATGTTGCACGCTTATGCCTGGTCGTTTCTGGAAAACCAGGTCAGTGCGGTAATGAAAACCGTTCCTTTAGGGCAGGTGGCCGGGCAACGCATTTTGTCGGATTTAGCGATGACATTGCCAAAATTGGTCGACCAGGCCATGCAACTGCCGGATGAGGATATACAAAATTTTTGTCCGGCGTTGAGCATTGCCGGTTGTCGCCATGAAACCCAATATTCCCGTTTATTTCGCTCATGAATAAGAGAAAAGCATAATGAAAGAACCTTTACGAGTTGGCATTGGTGGTCCGGTTGGTTCCGGTAAAACAGCATTAACGCTGGCTTTATGTAAGCGATTACGCGATAAATATAATATTGCGGTGGTGACCAATGATATTTACACCAAAGAAGATGCCGAGTTTTTAACGCGCAACGAAGCGCTGTCAGCAGATCGCATTATCGGGGTTGAAACGGGTGGGTGTCCGCATACCGCCATTCGTGAAGATGCCTCAATGAACCTGGAAGCAGTTGCCCAGTTGAGTAAACGCTTCGACCCGTTAGATATCGTATTTGTGGAAAGTGGTGGCGATAATCTGGCTGCCACCTTCAGCCCGGAATTATCCGATCTGACCCTCTACGTTATCGATGTGTCTGCTGGTGAGAAAATTCCACGAAAGGGTGGACCTGGAATTACCAAATCCGATTTACTGGTGATCAATAAAACCGATCTGGCACCGCTGGTAGGTGCTTCATTGGAAGTCATGGATCGCGATTCAAAACGTATGCGTGGTGAACGACCGTTTGTGTTTACCAACCTGAAGCAGGAAGACGGATTGGAGACGATTGTGGCTTTTATTGAAAAGCAGGGATTAATGTTGAATTAATCTTATTAACAAACAAGGAACTGATATGAAAAAAATGCTGTTAACGCTATTGGGCTTGTTGGCTTTACCCTCCATAGCTTTTGCACATCCCGGCCATGATATGGCGAATTTTGCCAGTGGTTTCAGCCATCCATTTACCGGTATCGACCATTTGCTGGTGATGCTGGCAGTGGGCTATTGGGCAGGACAATCTCAATCATCAGCACGCTGGCAAGTACCGTTGCAGTTTTTAATGTTTATGTTGGGTGGGGTTGCCTTAGGAGCAATGATTCCTGGCTTGGCATTTATCGAGGTGGCGATTGCCGTCAGTGTGTTGGCAATGGGATTGGTGATTTTATTAAACACCTCCATTAATAGCATTTGGCAATTAATGTTAACTACTGTGTTTGCTTTATTACATGGTTTTGTTCATGGTCAGGAACTGGTAGCGGGCAATGGTTTGGCGGCTGTAGCTGGTATGTTGCTGGCGACAATCATTTTGCTTAGCTTGGGTAGGTATCTTGCCAGCCTTAAAGATCAACTTGGTTTGTTGGTACAACGTGGTTTTGCTGCACTGTTAACGCTGAGCGGAGCTTATCTGCTGATAATGTAAAAAGCGGTATCTGGCTGGGAATGATGGGCCGGTCTATCTTTCAGGATGATAACTGTAAAGATAAACAGGCCCTTGTCATTTATAGCTTTGAAAAAAACAATACGTAATACTACGTAGATAAAAATCAGCTACTCATAGATTATGATGTTATTGGGTAAGTTACACCCAGCTCATTTAATCTGGAGCACGGACTTCCATCAATCTACTGGGCTAAATTTATCGGGAAGTAAAGCTTTGATGGAGTCATCAGAACAAAATGCACCGCAACGTATTGTCAAAATCCGCCGTGATTACAATACCTGGGTTGCCAATGAAACGCTGGAAGATTATGCGCTGCGTTTCACCCCTCACTCGTTCAGAAAGTGGTCGATTTTTCGTGTCTCCAATACGGCCTTGGGGGCCATTTCCTTTCTGGTTTTAGAGGTGATTGGCGGCGCTTTAGCCGTTAATTTTGGTTTTGTAAATGCATTCTGGGCTATTCTGACCATCAGTCTGATCATCTTTCTGACCAGTTTGCCAATCAGTTACTACGCCGCGAAATATGGTCTGGATATGGATCTGCTGACCCGCGGGGCGGGTTTTGGTTATATCGGTTCGACTATCTCCTCCTTTGTCTACGCCACCTTCACTTTTATTCTGTTTGCGCTGGAAGCCGTGATCATGGCCTATGCGCTGAGCATGTATTTCGATTGGCCGATCTATGTGTGGTATCTGATCTCCGCGGTGGTGGTCATTCCACTGGTCACCCATGGTGTGACATTAATCAGCCGGATACAGATGATTACCCAGCCGGTATGGCTGTTTTTAATGATATTGCCATTTATCTTTATTTTCGCCAAAGAGCCGGATGCGATTCGGGGGTTAATGAATTTTGCCGGTGGTTCGGGCTATGACAGCGGCTTTAATATTTACATGTTTGGTACGGCCATCGCTATTGGCATGGCCTTGATTCCTCAAGTGGGTGAACAGGTCGACTTTCTGCGCTTTATGCCAGAAAAAACGCAAAAAAACCGTTTTCGCTGGCATTTAGGGGTGATTCTGGCGGGACCGGGCTGGATCTTTATCGGCATGATCAAAATGTTTGCCGGTGCCTTATTGGCCTACCTGGCGTTGGCGGGAACCAAATCAGTTGAAGAAGCCGTCAACCCGACATATATGTATCACGTGGCATTCAGTTATGTGTTCTCCAATGCGGATATATTACTCGCCGTCACGGTGTTTTTTGTGGTGTTGTCGCAGGTCAAGATTAATATTACCAATGCCTATGCCGGCTCACTGGCATGGTCCAACTTTTTTGCCCGCTTGACGCACAGTCATCCCGGCCGTGTCGTGTGGCTACTCTTCAATGTGTTGATTGCCACCATGTTAATGCTGCTCGATGTGTTTCAGGCACTTGAACAGATTCTGGGGCTGTATTCGAATATTGCGATCTCATGGATCACCGCTGTGGTAGCCGATCTGGTGATCAATAAACCATTGGGATTAAGTCCCAAAGGTGTCGAATTCCGCCGGGCCTATCTTTATGACATTAATCCGGTCGGGGTGGGGGCCATGGCAATTGCCTCATTGCTATCGGTGTTGGCGTTTGTCGGTGTGTTTGGGCTGGAAGCACAGTCATTTTCATCATTTATCGCTATGTTTACGGCTTTAATCTGTTCACCGTTATTTGCCTGGTGGACCAAGGGTAAATATTATCTGGCGCGCCAGCCGTATAAGTTTCATCCCGGTAAAACCAAAGAAACCTGCAGTATTTGTGAACGTGAATACGAAATTGATGACGTGGCTTATTGTCCGGCTTATCAGGGGGCGATTTGTTCGCTGTGCTGTTGCCTGGACGCCCGCTGTAACGATGCCTGTAAACCACATGCCAAATTGGATTCGCAATGGCAGGCGACGATGACCAGGTTGTTACCCAAGTCATTATGGGGATATATCCAGAATGGGGTAGGCCATTACATTCTGTTAATGGGCATGACGGTTTTATTGCTGGCCTCCATATTTGGTCTGATATATCTGCATATCTCGCTGACTCTGACAGAAAATGCCGCGCAGGTATTACCGGAAATCCAGATTGGTTTTCTCAAAGCCTTTTCCGCTCTGGTATTGGTCAGTGGCATTATCGTCTGGTGGCTGATCCTCACTTCTCAAAGCCGCAATGTGGCGCAGCAGGAGTCCAATCATCAAACCAGTTTGCTGCAACGCGAAATCATATTGCATGAACAAACTGATGCTGAATTACAACAGGCTCGTGTCGTCGCAGAACAGGCAAACCAAGCCAAAAGTCGTTATATCACCGGTATCAGCCATGAATTACGCACCCCGCTGAACAGCATTCTGGGTTATGCCCAATTGATGGATAACAATGCCGATGTGACGGCAGAAAACAAAAATGCCATTAAAGTCATTCTGCGCAGTGGTGAGCATCTGTTGTCGCTGATTGAAGGTACCCTGGATATTGCTCGCATTGAAGGTGGAAAGCTGCAATTTGACGTCAAATCTATGCGTTTTCCTGAATATATCCAGCAAATTATCAGCATGTTTGAATTACAGGCAATTAACAAAGGTCTTAAATTTGAATATGAAATCAGCTCGGATTTACCGCGTGTAGTGCGAGCCGATCACAAGCGGTTAAGCCAGATATTGATCAATATTATCGGTAATGCAGTGAAATACACCAGCGAAGGATCAATCCAGCTACGATTTAATCATGCCCGCGAATTTCTCTCTATCGAGGTGGAAGATAGCGGGCCAGGTATCAAGCAAACTGAATTGGATCATATTTTTGAACCGTTTATTCGGGGCAGCGCAGCGCAGGGAATCGGTGGCACCGGCTTGGGGCTGACCATCAGCAAATTACTCACCGAATTAATGGGCGGTGTATTGCATGTCGAAAGTCAGGTTGGTAAAGGCACCACTTTTTTTGTCAGACTGTTTTTGCCTTCAGTCAGGGTAGCAGAGGATTTACCAATGCTTTCCACCCGTATGCCGGTAGGCTATAAGGGGCCTCGCCGCAAACTTCTGGTGGTGGATAACGAGCCGGTGGATCGCGAACTGCTGCTGAATATTCTTGAGCCATTAGGTTTTGAAGTCAGAGAAGTGGCATCAGGAGCGGAATGTTTACGCATTTATTCTGACTTCAAACCGGAAATCATTTTTATGGATTTGGCGATGCCGGAAATGGACGGCTGGGAAACCTGCCATTTGATTCGTAATGTGCATAAGTCAGATGTCAAAATCGGCATTATTTCAGCCAATGCGTTTGATAAAAACCTGGAAAACTCGTCGGGTATTACCGATAAAGACTTCATTTTGAAACCGGTTAATTTGTTTGAGTTAATCAATTGGATTGGCGAACGACTTAATCTGCAATGGATAGCAAGCAAGGAGGAATTGGCTACGGAATCTGCCGTAATGGACTATAGGTTGCCACCACAAGAGGTGTTGAACGACTTATTAGAGAAGATCAACATGGGATATCTGGTCGGAGTGCGTAAACTCATCAACGAAATTGATGAACAAGGCCTGGCCGGTAAACAATTTGTGACAGAAATACGCCAGATGTCCGACAAATTTCAATTAGGCACCCTGAAAACCTTTATAGAAGAGAAATTAGCTGATGTCTGAAAGCTTGCTTAATGCCGTTGTGTTGGTGGTCGATGACACGCCCGATACGCTGGCACTGTTACATGATGCTTTGGTTGAGTCCGGCTATACCGTTTTGGTAGCCGATAATGGTGAATCGGCGCTGAAAATCAGCCTGGAAGCCACGCCAGATATTGTGTTACTTGATGCGTTGATGCCGGGCATGGATGGTTTTGAAGTCTGCCGTACCCTCAAAAAGGATCTGAATACCCGACATATCCCAGTTATTTTTATGACCGGTCTAACCGAGTCCGAGCACGTGGTGGCGGGATTTTCCGCCGGCGGTATCGATTATGTGACCAAACCGCTAAGTCCGGTCGAAGTCATTGCCCGCATTAATACGCATTTGAAAAACTCACGTTTAATCAATCAGACCCAGGGTGCGTTGGATGCATTTGGTCAGGCCGCCATCGCCGTGTTACCGAACACCGGCAAGATCATCTGGCAAACGCCTTTGGCTCGTCAGTTAATTGAAAAATATATGAGTCATGACGATGAGCTATTGATTCAGGATACCCCCGAAGCATTGCAGGAATGGGTGATGCAATTACATCAGGGTGGGGAGCGACGTTTACGTCCACATATCGTGCATAAACCCACGGGACGACTTATTTTTAATGCCGCCGATCTGCAAAGTGAAGAACAATGGCTGATTTTGTTACGCGAAGAATCGGAAACCGCTCAGATTGAAGCCTTAAGAGCGGTATTCAACCTGACTAATCGTGAGTCGGAAGTATTGCATTGGGTCATTTTAGGTAAAACCGATAAAAGTATTGGTGAAATTCTTGGCACCAGTCCCCGTACCGTCAACAAACATATGGAACATGTGTTTACCAAGCTGGGAGTGGAAACCCGCACCGCTGCGGCGTCGCTGGCGGTGAATAAGTTGCGGTCTTTAAGTGGTAGTAATAGTTTTGGTGCGGCGGAATAAGACTTCCCGAACCTTAATAAACTTCGTGTATTACAACGGCGTGATCATGAAAAAAACACTGAACAGGCTTTTGGCCTTTAGAACTTTCAGGAGCATTCATGATCAAAGTCGGAACCGTTAAACAAATCTGGCGCTACCCGGTAAAAGGCATGGCAGGTGAAAGTCTGAATTATTGCCATCTGGGCGATATGGGACTGCAAGGTGATCGTATCTGGGCCATTCGGGATGTCGCGCGTCAGGAAATCCAAAGCTGCAAATTCAGACCCCAATTATTACGCTGTGCAGCACGTTGTCGAAGTCCAGAGATGACCGGACCACACGATCAGGTGGATATTCAGTTTCCTGATGGTCGAATGATTGGCAGTGATGATCCGCAAATTCATAGCCTGTTATCTGAGTTAACCGGACATGATTCGACGCTGGAATCCTTGAGGCCCTTATCAGAGCTGGACTTTTATCGCCGTCATAAAAAAGATGATCATACCTGGCTGGAAGAATTAAAAGCGACGTTTGACCGAGAAGAGGGTGAACCTCTGCCCGATCTCGATTCGTTACCTCCTGCTGCAGTCGATTTTGTCTCTGTTCCAGGCACTTTTTTTCTGGTGACACCATTTCATTTGCTCACCACGGCGACCATGGCACATATGCAGCTGTTAAATCCCGAAGCGGATTGGGATGTGCAACGGTTTCGACCCAATCTGGTGATTGAAACCCTGCCGGGTATGGAAGGTCTGGTTGAACAGGCCTGGGTCGATAATAAATTACGTATTGGAAAGGCCACTATTGAATGTAATGGCACTACACCGCGTTGTGGTGCAGTGACCCGATCGCAGCAGGCGTTGCAATCCGATACCAGTATTTTACGAACCATTGTGCAAAAAGCAGATCAAAACCTGGGAGTTTATGGTGCAATAAAACAAAGTGCAGTGATCCGGCTTGGCGATGAGGTTTTTCTGCAGACATAAGGGTGCTGACGGAGGACGTTGAATTTACAGACGTTTGAAATTGCGAAGGCATTTCTGTTCAAATTGCTCTCTAATTAATCTGAAAATGAAGAAACTTAACGCAAATTAGATTAATCTTATTAAGCAATATTAATTTGAAGTTGAAGGTCCACATTGCAACGACTCGCAATCTCCCTGCTGCTAATAAGCATGCTTTCTGGATGCGCCGGATACCAACCCAAGGATATCTTCGCACAATCCAAAGGCTGGCTCGAAAAAACCAGTGACAAACTGGAGGCTCTCAGCTCCCCTGCAAATAATGAGAATTATGATAGTGAGGTGGAAGTATTGTTAGCTCAGCCTTATATCGATCCCCTAACGGATTATATTAATCAGCATATCGACGATGAAGACCGTGCTGAGCCATTGCGTCAGATTAGCGCTGCACGAAAAATGCGCTGTCAGGCAATCGCCGATAAATATGCTTCGCGCCCCCTTACCGATGAATCCCTGAATCGCTATCAGGCTGGATACAATTATTCGTGCCCGAAGCACGTTGAGGCATTTGCACTGAAACTGGCAAACGCTAAGAAATCAGAACAAACGGATGATGCTGATACGGAAAGCCCATCACCCCCTGAGAAAATAGTGCTGGATGAAGCCATCGTTTCAAATGTAAATAAAGAGCAACTGAACGATTGCTACCTGTTGACGACTATCAGCAACTTCCGAGAAGCCAAAAACGCTTGCCTGTCACCGGCTAATAATGGCGATGTGCGTTCTCAATTAAATATGGCCATTATTGATAAAGCCCTGGCGAACTATTCCCAATCATTAAAATGGGCCAAAAAGGTTGAACCAAAATCGCCGCGTGCACGCTTTCTGATCGGTGAGCTTTATGCTTCCGGGCTGGGCGTCAAGCTGGATGAAGGGGCGGCCTTCCACTGGTTTGAGAAAGCCGCAGAAGATGAATACGCCGATGCACAGTATATGACTGCGTGGTGTTATGAGACCGGTATAGGGGTTCAGCAGGATATCGATAAAGCCATTTCGTGGTATCAGCGTGCAGCATCAAATAACAATATTCCGGCAAAACATTCGCTGGGCGCCTTACTGGTCCAACAGAATAAAAATCCATCAAGTGTGATGAAAGGCCAGAATTGGCTGATAGAGGCTGCCAAGGCAGGAAATGCAGAATCTGCTTTATTGATGGGAAAGATCTTACAGCTAAATAATAGCGTCGAGGATAAAGCCAAAGCCGTGGCCTGGTTTGAAGTTGCCCAGCAGCAGGGTTCCGCTGAAGCGGCAGAAGCAGCGCAAAAGCTGCGACAACAAATCAATCCAGATTTGCTCAATAGCGCCCGCCAACAAATAAACCATACGCTGGCAGGTAAGGATTAATGGCTTTTGGTATGGCTGATTGATGCTGCGTTCATTACTGGTCGATTCCTCCAAAAAACTCATCCTGTGGATGCTGTTTATGCTGGTGATCCTGTTTATTGCTGGCATGTGGATTCTGTCATCACTGAACCTGAATTATTCAGAAGAAGCCATTGTTGAGGTTCGCCAGAAGCAGATTGAAGAAACTTTTTTCAACAACCTGAACAAGATTACTCAAACACAAAGTGCATTAGAACGCTACACCACCGATTTAGCCCGTATCGGAAATCTGTTTGTTGAGCTATATGGTTCACAAAATACTAAACAGGACTTTGATATTGAGCTGAATGCGCTTTTGCAAACCAAGCTAAGTGACTTTAGCGGTACTTCAGCTGTAGGTATCTGGTTTGATCCTGATTTCGTCAGTCAGAAAGATCAGTCGATTTTCCGTTATACCTTTCGGGACAAATCCAACACCATAAAAACTCTCACAGAGTCGAGTTCTAATTTAACCGGCTTTGAGCAACAACGCTGGTTCGAGTTGGCCGGCATAAGCGATGCTGAAAACAACGTTATGCAAGACCGTAAAATCTACTGGACGCCCGTTTACTATAATGAGATCACCGACAGTGCTGTACTGACTCTGGTAAAACCCATCATTAACAGTCAGCAACAAGTCGTTGGTTATGCTTCAACTGACTGGGAAGCAAAACAGGTTATTGATCTGGTAAGTCAGGTCAGTATCACTCCGAATACCTTTGCGGTATTGATAGATAAAAATAAACGCAAGCTTTCCAGTTTGAGCCAATTGAATAATGAACGTTATGCTCAGCAAATTATTGATTCAGTCATGCGCCAGGACTTTATCGGTTTATCATCCAATCGTGACATTTCGCTGCTTGAATCTCCCCAGCAAAATGCCTTGCTGCAAATGCACCAGTTCAGCGTTGAAGATGAAGAATATGTGCTTTACGCAGCGACCACCCCAGCTCAAATGTTGTTTGCCGTCGGGATGCCTAAAAATGAAATTGATGCAGTGATCGCTCCGATGCGGGTGATTAATCAACGCATCCTGATTGCAACCAGTATTGTCATTTTGCTGCTGTCAGCCTATATGGTCTATCGCATCGCCCTATTGATGCAGGAATTGCAGGCTTCCTATACCGATCAACTGACCGGCTTACCCAATAGGGCAAGACTATTAATGGATTTGGAGCAGCATTATGACAGTACGTTGATATTGATTAATATTGACCGGTTTCGTGAGCTGAACAGTATTTTTGGTAATGATTGTGGCGATGCAGTTTTACAAAGCCTGGCCAGAAATATTGCTGAATTCTGTCAGGCATACAACCATGCCGATAGCGCCAGACTGTATCGCTTATCGGGTGACGAATTTGTTCTGTTGGGATTGGCATGGACAAAAGCATTTTTAACCGGCTTTTTAAGACAGCTAAGTGACTTCCTGCAGGAGCAACAACTGCAATGGCAGGATCAGGATATCAGCCTGACGGCGACCATTGGTGCTGCCGAACAGCAGAATCCCGAAACAGAGAGCGGAAACTCTCCGGATATTCTGATAAGTCATGCAACCGCTGCTTTACGTATTGCCCGAGAAAAATCACGAAATTATGCCATTTATAATAACGAGCAGGATGTTAAACGGGTCTACGAGCAAAATCTGTTCTGGGCCAGACAACTTAAACAAGCCCTGCAACAAGACCGCATTGTGCCGTGGTTTCAGCCGATATTCGATAATCAAAGCGGTCGAGTGACCAAATATGAATGTCTAATCCGTATGATTGAGCCAGATGGCAAAGTGATCAGTCCCGGATTGTTTTTAGCCATCGCCAGCAAATTACGACTGGATAGTCTGCTGACCCGAGTGATGGTGGAAAAATCATTCCAGAAATTTGCTGAACTGGATTATGAATTCTCTATTAATCTTTCCTATCATGATCTCATCGATACGGAGCTGACCCAGTTTATTTTTGACATGCTTAAAACCTATCAAGTCGGAGAAAGGTTAATTTTCGAAATCCTTGAATCCGATGGCATCGATAATTACAACGAAGTCCGTCAGTTTATTGATAAAGCCAAAAGTTTCGGTTGCAAAATTGCCATTGATGATTTTGGCACGGGTTACTCCAACTTCGAGCATTTGCTGCGTCTTAATGTGGATTTAATCAAAATTGACGGCAGCCTGATTAAAAATCTCAATGAAGATCAATCCGCAATAGTGGTCACCCGTGGTGTGGTGCAGTTTGCCCGTAGTCTTGGCATTAAAACTGTTGCCGAGTTTGTACACTGTGAAGCCGTACAGAAACAAGTTGAGGCGCTGGGAATCGATTTCTCTCAAGGTGCTTATTTCAGCATGCCAAAAGCCGATCTGGTCGAAACGTGATGGTTTAGAAAACCATTTCCGGAGAGTTAAATGTCATTCTATCGCTGTTATTTAAAGAGGCATAAGCCGGATCGCTCTTATTAAGTGTATGACAACGAATGGTGCTCTGATTTTTTGCACTGTAAACCGCAAGCATATACTCAGCCAATCGGACTTTGATGACCATGGCGCTGGTATCATCAGAACAAATCAGTGTTGAATCAATTTTTCGCAGCGTTATATTTTGCTGTTCTTTTGCTGGCAATGATTTGAAATAGGCTTCCTTGAGACACCAGGTTTGATAAAAACATAACTCAGGGTTTATATGCTGTTGAAATAACACCAGTTCGTGTGATGACATAAATAATTCTGCCATTGCCGTCATGTTTTTCCGCTTGGCAATTTTTTCAATATCTACGCCAATGGCGGCATTGGAGATGGCGACCACCACTCTGTCATGACTATGGGAAAGACTTAAATAAGTGGTAACGGGAAGGTTATGAATAACGGGAAATTTACCGGCGGTCTCTTCAATATTCCAGAAATCCATGGGCTGGTTATAAGCAGTGGATAACGCCTGGCGTATCAACCATCGACTTAATAAATATTGGCGTTGTTTGAGCGGGAATTTGATTAACTTAAAGCGTTTGTATTCAGATATTGATAACAAACGTTTGCATACCTGTTCTTGTTGCACTGACGCTTCCTCAACTCTGGCAAGCCAAAGTTGAGGAAATTCAGCTGAATTATTCGGCAATCTGGACCACTTCACCTTGCAGAGCGACACCAGCCATAATGGCACCGGCATGACATTCATATTCGGTTTCACTGCTGACGGTATTTTTTTTGTAATAGCTGTTGATATTAACGACCGCGTTACCACCTTCGGCTTTCACTCTGTCCTGCAATGAAAGCATTGCGCTGAGTAATACCCATTCACAAGCTGCTTCATCAGACTTACCGAACGCGTTGGTTTTTTTGTTGCTGACAAACTGACCAAACGATTTTTCTATTTCTGGGTGTGGCTGATCACCAAAATAAAAACGAATATCGGGATCGAGTTTTTCTTTAAAATCTGCCGAGTTCATTGCTGCTTCGATAGACAGCATATGTTGCGTATCCCGACTGTGAGCCTGAGTAGAAAAAATAAGCACCGACGCGGTTAATAAAATTAATAGTTGTTTCACCATGTTACCTCCATGTAGATATTAAGAAAGTGGCCAGTATAAGCGAGTCGGGTTTGCTGCTCAATGGCAGATTTGACTTGCATAAACACCTTGGCAAAGTAAAATCCCTCAGTCAATGATTTAAACTGAAAGAGCCGAGATGGATCTTGGAGCCCTAGGGCTTGTTGATCTTTCATCTCCACCACTGCTGGAGGCTATTTTTGTGTCCGACAAGGCGGAAATCACGCCGTGTAGCCTTCCTACATAAGTGATTGACAACGCAGGCGGCCGCAAAAATAGTCCCAGCCCTTCGGGTTGTGACTGAAAAAGCGCCACTCTGCGTGGCCTACATGGATGTAGGTCAGGGGCGTGAGCAGGATGCGGAAGCTTTGCTCGTCACTTATTTAGAACAATAAAAAGCGCTCCTCGTGCCTTGATTGACGCTTTTTCAGTTCACAACAGAGGCGGAGATGAAAGATCAACAAGCCCTAAAGATAATGACGGATATTGAGTATGTGCAGTGTTAAGCCTTAGTCTGGAAACCTGGTCAGCATTAGCTCCAGGGCTGGATACAAAAGCATCCTGGCAGATATGGTTTGATGACCTGTCAGATGATGACGTTGCAGAAACCTCCCCGGCTTTAAAACAGATACCCGCTTTGCTGCGTCGGCGTTTTACCACGTTGGGTAAATATGCAGCAGCATCCACACTAAATGTGTTGGCAGAAAACCAAAAAATGCCGGGTATCTTTGCTTCACGGCATGGCGATACCGGGTTAACGTTATCGTTATTGGAGGAAATCGCCCGGGATCAGCCGATTTCACCTACAGGTTTCAGTTTAGCCGTACATAACGCGGTGGCCGGCATCATTTCCATTGCCCGCAAAGATAAATCACCGATAACCGCCATTTCAGCAATGAATGGCCTGTTATTACAAACTTTGTTTGAAGCTGCTGCCCAGCTTGAGCGACATGAGCGTGTTTTCTGTGTGATTTATGATATCCCGTTGCCCGCCTTGTACCAGCCCTATGAGCTGAGTGCGCCATTTCCGCTGGCATTAGCCTTTGTGGTGAGCCGCCCTGATGCTGCAAAGGCAAATTTAACCTTACAATCAACGACACAAACCTGCTCTGAGCTCAGTACTTATCAGGAGATATTTCAATTCATCAAGTTATTGATGGGTGAAAAAGGCAGCCTGAAAATGAGCGTGAATCAGGCAAATTGGCACTTGGCGATGGATGCCGGGCAATGACAGCTTTTTTTGATCGCGGCTGGCGTTTGTTTGTAACAGCCTTAAGCTTTTTTTTATTTGGCTTGGGCAGCGTATTCATTTCATTGATACTGGCACCGATTCTGATGGTATTACCGGGCACGTCAGTGCAAAAGCAGCGCCGTGGCAAGGCATGTATTCATCATGTATTTCGGTTTTATATCGGCTTGATGAAACTGCTTGGCGTGCTCAGTTATCAGGTATATGACCGTGATAGGCTGCAGGGCGCTAAATTGATATTGGCCAATCATCCATCATTAATTGATGTGATTTTTCTGATCTCGCTGGTGCCCAATGCCAATTGTGTGGTGAAAAAAGCCTTGTTACGCAATCCGTTTACATACGGTCCCGTTAAAGCTGCGGGCTATATTCTTAACGATGATTCCGTTGATGCGGTGATTGAGGCTGCACAGCAAGCGTTTGATAGAGGGGATGCACTGATTATTTTCCCGGAAGGTACTCGCTCTATACCGGGAGAAAAGCTCAACTTAAAACGCGGTGCTGCCAATGTGGCTGTCAGGACAGCAGTGGATGTGACACCGGTCGTCATTGACTGTCAGCCGGTGACCTTAACCAAAGGTGAGCCCTGGTATCGCATCCCTCAACAACGTCCACATTTTGTCATCAGGATCTCGCCGCCTATGCCGATAGCAACCTATATAGATAATGTGAAACCTGCCATGGCAGCCAGAAATCTGACAGCCGATTTAACCGGTTTTTTTAATAAGGAACTTGGATTACATGAGTGATCTTAATCGTGAAATAAAACAAATGATTATCGACAGTCTTGATCTTGAAGATATTGAGTTGGAAGACATCGAAGATGATGCCCCGCTGTTTGTAGATGGCTTGGGGCTGGATTCTATTGATGCGTTGGAAATTGGCCTGGCCCTACAAAAACAGTATGGCATCAAGTTGAAAGCGGATTCCGAGGAAACCCGCCAATATTTTGCCAGCGTTAATGCTTTAGCCATGCTGGTTGAATCCCACCGAACTAAATAAGTGAACGCTATGAAAAGCCAGGAAGAAATCTACAACAGGATAGTGGTCGTCTTTGAGGAGTTGTTTGAGATTGATGCCAGCGATATCTCGCCTGAATCCAATCTTTACGAGGATTTGGACATTGATAGTATCGATGCGGTTGATCTGGTGATTGAGCTGCGAAAAATGACCAGGAAAAAAATCCAGCCTGATGATTTTAAAGCCGTCAGAACGGTGCAGGATATCGTTGAACAAGTTGAGAAGTTACTCCACTCAGCTTAATGAATCTAATGGTCAAAACCAGTTTAATACTCTTATCTATTCTGTATCCCTTTATTGTTTATTGGGGGATACAGCATGAGGCCTATGGTTGGCTACTGACAATGCTGGCCGGCTTGCTAGTATTGCGTTGGATAACAGCCTCATCCGCTCAGGAACGCTATTTTTTATGCCTGGCCGTTATCGTTATTGGCGCTGTCATGTGGTGGCTGGGTGAAAAAAATGGCCTGAAACTCTACCCCGTCATTATCAACTTGAGCCTGTTATTTCTGTTTGCCTCCAGTTTGCTTACGGAGACGAGTTTTGTCGAAAGACTGGCGAGAATTCGTGAACCGGATTTACCGGCTAAAGCCGTTGGCTATACCCGAAAGGTGACGCAGATATGGTGCGTGTTCTTTGCCGTCAATGCGACGATAGCATTGATAACCGTGCTACTGGCAGATGATGCCTTATGGCTTTTGTATAACGGTGTGGTTGCCTATTTTCTGATCGGCAGTTTGATGCTGGGCGAATGGTTGGTCCGACAACGGGTAAAAGTGGCCTAACATGCCAGTATTAACACCCTTATCAACATGGTGGCAGCGACCCGCTGATAGTCGGGTGGCTTTATCCGGCAAACAGCAAATCAATGCAACGGCATTTGAACAGCGTGTTGTTAGCTGGGTGACAGTTTTGGAAAACCATGGTGGGCAACGTTGGGCGGTGTTTCATCACGATGCAGCTGAATGTCTGGCCATAATGTGTGCGTTATGGCAGCTTGGCAGAACAGCCTGTCTAGCCGGGGATAACCTACCTGACACCGTGGCGCGACTCACCACAGAGGTTGATGGCTTTATCGGTGAGTTTGATATCGATTCGGTTTTGCAAATAGCTGAAAGTGCGTATTCGCAGCAGAAAATAGAGTGGCAGGTGATTGCTGCCGATCATCCGGCTATTGAAGTGTATACCTCAGGCACTACTGGCCAGCCCAAAGCCATATCCAAAACAATGCAGCAACTTGAAGAAGAGCTGGCCGCGCTGGATGTGTTGATGCCGGACTCACCGGCTGCCATTGTAGCCACCACAGTTTCCCATCAGCATTTATATGGCCTGACTTTTCGTCTGTTGCGACCTTTCTGTTATCAACAAGCGTTCACCACGCAGTTGAGCCAGTACCCGGAGGATTTAATTGCGTTGGTCGAGCAGTATCCCAGTTTCAGTTTAGTCTCCAGCCCCTCGCATTTGGGACGGATGAATCGTCTTCAGGATTGGCACTTGATTCAGCGTAAATGTATTGAGGTTATTTCTTCAACAGCGCCGCTTAGTCTGGACAGTAGCCTGCAAGTTGCAGGCCTTCTGCAGGCACCGGTCACCGAAATTTATGGCAGTTCTGAGACTGGCGCATTGGCATGGCGTCGCCAGCAATCTGACGATGAATCCTCTTTGTGGCAGCCGTTGGCTCATGTTGAATTAAGCAAAGCGAATGACGGATGTTTACATGTGTTGTTCAACCGTGATGCAACACAGGTCAAACTTGCCGACGAGGTCGAGTTTTCCCCACAAGGACGCTTTAGCCTGCAAGGCAGAAACGATCAGATAGTGAAGGTGGAGGGTAAACGGGTTTCGCTCAATGAAATGAATACGTTATTACAAGCCTCAGCGTTGGTTGAACAGGCACAGGCTTTAACGTTAGCACGACATAGAATAGAAATGGCAGCGGTTATTGTGCTCAGTGATGCCGGAAATGATTTGTTACAACAAGCCGGCAGGAAGCCGTTGCTTGCCGCTTTAAAGAAGCAGTTAAGTAGCCATTTTGAGGCGGTGGTGATTCCCAAGCGTTGGCGTTTTGTACAAGCCATGCCGATCAATTCGCAGGGTAAATTGCCAAAGCAACATTTAGTTGAGCTGTTTGCAAAACAAGCGGTGACATGGCCTGAGATCCTCAGCGTGAAAAACCAGGCTGACGAAATCACGTTGGATTGTCGTTTGCCGGAGCAGTTGATCTATTTCGACGGACATTTTGCACAACAACCGATTTTACCTGGTGTGGTGCAGGTGCATTGGGCGGAGTTCTACGGCAGAAAATATTTTTCGGTGCAAGGCCAATTTAAACAAATTGAAGCATTAAAATTTCAATTATTGTTATTGCCAGCCCAACGGGTTTCTATCACCCTGCGTTATGATGCTGAAAAGCAAAAACTGTTTTTCAATTATCAATCCGAAGCGGGCACTCACTCCAGCGGCAGGATCTGTTATGAATAATTCAATAAATAAACAGGCTTTTAACCCCGCCATCTTGATACCGGTCTATAACCATGAGCATGCGATTGGTGAAATTCTCAAGGATATCCTGGTGTTTGGTTATCCCATCCTGCTGGTAGACGATGGCAGTGACCTTGTCTGTGAAAAAACATTAGTCCAGTTGCAGCTAAGTTATTCAGAACAGGTTTCATTGATTCGTCTGCCACAGAATGGTGGTAAAGGCGCTGCGGTTAAAGCCGGTCTGGTGTGGCTGAACCAGCAAGGTTTCAGCCACGCGTTGCAAGTGGATGCAGATGGTCAGCATGATCTGGATGACGTTGAATTATTCATGAATACGGCTGAACAGTTCCCACAGGCATTGGTGACGGGCTATCCGGAATACGATGCCTCCGTGCCTAAGCTACGTTTTTACAGCCGTTATCTGACGCATATCTGGATTTGGATTAATACGTTGTCTCTGCAGGTCAAGGATAGTATGTGCGGTTATCGGGTTTATCCAGTGGCTCCGTTGGTCAGTTTATTGGCCAATCAACCGTGCGGTAATCGCATGGAGTTTGATCCGGAAATCATGGTGCGCTGGGTCTGGGAAAAAGGTGTGGTAAAAAACCTGCCCACGAAAGTGCATTACCCGATTGATGGCGTGTCGCATTTCAATCTTTGGAAAGATAATGTGCTCATCACCGGCATGCATACGCGCTTGTTTTTTGGCATGCTTTGGCGTTTGCCGCGGCTTTTATGGCAAAAATGCCATGACTAAGCACAATCATTGGTCCAGGATCAGTGAGTCAGGCACTGTCTTCGGTATGAAGTTGCTGCTATTGGCTTATCGTTTGCTGGGGCGGTGGGGCTTTCGGGTTTTTCTGTTTCCGGTGATAGCGTATTTTTATCTTAGAAATCAGCCTGCCAGGCAGGCCTCTCAAGAATATCTGTCGCGCGTTCAGCCCTATCTACCGCGACAAAAACCACTATCGTCGTTCAAACATTTCCTGATGTTCGGGGAAATGCTGCTCGACAAGTTTCTGGTGTGGATGGGGCAGATCACCTTGGATGATGTGCATTTTCATAGCGATGGTTTGTTTGATCAGGCGATTGAGAATAAACAGGGCGGCATTATTATTGTCTCGCACCTGGGTAATACCGAAGTCTGTAATGCATTGTCACGGCAACAACCGGGATTGCGGTTAACCTTGCTGGTGTATACCCGGCATGCTGAGAAATTCAATTCGCTGATGCAGCAGGTGAATCAACAGACACAAGTTGAAATGTATCAAGTCACCGAAATGACGCCGGCTTTTGCCATGTTGATGTCTGATCGAGTCGAGGCTGGAGAATTTCTGGTGATAGCGGGTGATCGCACGCCAGTCAACGGTGAGCAACGGGTTTCAGAAGCTGATTTTCTGGGAGCGCCAGCACCGATGCCTCAAGGGGGATTTATCCTGGCGGGCTTGCTGGGCTGTCCGGTGTTTTTGATGTTCTGCCTGAAACATTCGGATGGATATCATATTTATCTTGAACGGTTTGCCGAAAAATTAAGCTGGTCCCGTCGTGAACGACAGTTAAAGCTTGATAAGGTAGTGCAGCAATATGCGAAGCGTTTACAGCATTATTGCCTTAAAGCACCGCTACAGTGGTTTAATTTTTATCCGTTCTGGTCAGCCGCCATAGACAGTAACAGGAAATCTGAATGAGACAAGCTGAAGTGTTAATTGAAGTACCCTTTCATGATGTCGATGTGATGCGGATTGCCTGGCATGGGCACTATGTGAAGTACTTTGAAATAGCCCGCTGTGCTCTATTGGATTCCATTGACTATAACTATCCGCAGATGCATGAATCCGGCTTTGGCTGGCCGGTTATCGATTTACGCGTGCGTTATGCCCAGCCTTTGCGCTTTCAGCAGAAGATCCGGGTGATTGCCAGATTAACCGAATGGGAAAACCGCTTGAAAATTGATTATCTGATTGAAGATGCCCAGACCGGTAAACGTTTAACCAAGGGTTATACCGTTCAGGTGGCCGTTGATATGCAAACCGAAGAAATGTTGTTTGTCTCGCCGGATATTTTGTTTCAAAAGTTGGGATTGGAACCATGAAACGCTGGTTAATACTGCTGTGGTTTGTCATATCACCGGTTCATGCAGAGTTGTCCTATGAATTACTCACCCAGTTAACCGAGTCGCCAGAGCGTTTGCAGGGGGAATTCAAACAGGAAAAGTATCTGGCAGACTTTGATACCACGCTGTTGTCCAGCGGGGTTTTCAATTATCAACGCAATGAATTTATTCGCTGGCAGACCTTAACGCCGATTGAAAATGAATTGATCATGAAGCCAACCAGTATCACCAGCAGTCAGGGCGGTGATGATTTGATCTCGCTGAAAGCCGATAAAGATCCTGCGACAAAAGTCCTTACAGAAATCTTCTTTGCCGTGTTAACCGCCGACTGGTATGCCTTATCAGACTACTTTTTTGCCAACGGCGATTACCAGAATAACCGCGACTGGCAGGTCAAACTGACGCCCAGAAAGCCAACTCTGAAACAGGCCATCAATCATGTGGAATTATCAGGCGATACCTTGATGCGTAAAGTGGTTTTATATGAAAAAAATGGGGATATCACCCAGATTGATTTCCTGAATCTGCAACAATGATTTTTCGTTTATTGGCGTCGAAAGTCGCCGCTGTCTTGTGGGGTTTGCTGGTGATAACGCTGCTGTGTCTGGCGTGGCTAAAACAACCCGCTATCGACACCAGTATGATGAGTTTGCTGCCGGAATCGCAGCAGCAGCCGTTGGTTCGGGAGGCTTCGGCGCAAATGGGGCAGCGTTTTGCAGAGCGCTTGATTATCCTGATTTCCGGGCAGGATAAACAACAACTGCAACAAGCCACGCAAACCATTGCAGATCGTTATCAGCAGATCCCGGAAGTTGAGTCTGTTCTGTGGCAGGTAGATGATCAGCAAATTGAACAATCTCAGCACGCTTCCGATGCCTATCGTTATGTATTGCTGACGGAAAAGATGCGGCTAGCACTACAGAATAATGATTCGGATGCTGTTACCAAACGTGCTTTGAGCCTGATTTACAGCCCGATGCAAATGGGCGGACAAAATCTGAAAACCGATCCGTTTGGCCTATCATCAGCCTGGCGTAGCGCCCAGACACCGCTGATAAATATTGAAATGGATGAGCAAGGCTATTTACGCATTCCCGGTGCTAACGGTTTTACCAATCTACTGATCATTCAGCTTAAGGGAGATGCCTTCTCAATCAACGTGCAACGGGCCGTGTTATCGATTTTCAATGAACTGAACTCACGTTTCAGCGATCAGGGTATTGAATTATTGTCTTCTGGTTTGCTGGTGCATGCCGACGCCGGGGCTCGACAGGCTGAACAGGAAATATCAACTATTGGACTGGGGTCGTTGGCAGGCATCCTTATCTTAATGTTGTGGGTGTTTCGCCGTGTGCGGCTGGTCACTATTTTATTATTGCCGATTGTGGTGGGGTGTGCAGTGGCAACGGCGGTGGTCATGCTGGTTTTCGAACGTGTTCATATCGTGACCTTCGCTTTTGGTGCTGGTTTGATTGGGGTGGCAATTGACTATGCGTTACATTTTATTTGTGAAAGACAACGCCACCAGCTGGTTCTACCGCGTATCATGCCGGGCCTGTTTTTAGGGTTGTTTTCCAGTGTGCTGGCCTATACCGCACTTGCAATGACGCCTTTCCCGGGATTAAGACAAATGGCAGTCTTTTCTGCTGTTGGGCTCATCACTGCATGGCTGACGGTTGTCATCGTGTTACCCAGGCTGACAAAAAATGATCCTCTCAACGAGTTGAGTGCCGCCAATCGATTGAAACAGTGGCAATCAACCTGTCCAGCGTTGGCCCAACAGCACTGGTTCAAGTTTGTGCTTGGCATAATGACCATATTGGCAATCGCCATAATATGGACGGGAAAAACCGAAGATGATATCCGTTTGTTACAAACCTCCCCGGCCCATTTACTGGAGCAGGAAACCCAAATTCAGACACGTTTGGGCTTGAATAGCAGCACACAATTTTTGTTAATTTCCTGCGATCAATTGGAGCAGTGCCTGCAACAGGAAGAAGCTATTCGGCCCTGGCTGAGTCAGCAGATTGAGAATGGGATTCTGGTTAATTTCAGCTTACTGGCGGATCGTTTGCCTTCTCTGGCAAGGCAGCAGAGTAATTCCAACTTGGTAGAAATGCTTTATAACGCGGAGTTGGCTAAGCTTTTTACCAAGCTGAATCTGACGGATGCCGATGCGACACAGGCAATGGAAAAGATGCAGCAGGGGCTGGCCAATCGATTGACAGCAGAACAGCTTCCAAACAACGATTTAGGTGGCATGTTAAGTTCGCAGATTGTTCAGACAGAGCACAATGGCATTGCCACGATGGTCAGTCTTACCGCGAGTGAGCCCAAGCAGTTGGCACAACAGTTGAGTTTAAAAAAGCATTTCCCGGAGGTGGTTCTGGTCGATCAGGTTGAGGCCATTTCCAGCTTGATGGCCGATTATCGTCAGCAGATTATGATCTGGATCGCATTTGCCTACTTGTTGGTGTTTGTGATTTTGTTTTCCCGATATAAACTAGCGGCTTGGCGAATCATCCTGCCGCCGATGTTGGCGTCACTGTTCACGCTCAGCATTTTAGTGCTGTGCCTTCCCGGCATTAATTTATTTCATATCATGGCGTTGATCCTGGTGCTTGGGATTGGGCTGGATATGGGGATTTTTCTGACAGAAACGCAGCAGTCCGCTAATACCTGGCTGGCTGTGACCTTGTCGGTGATAACCAGTTTATTGGCTTTTGGTCTGCTTTCACTTAGCCAAACACCCGTTTTGCAACATTTTGGGCTGACCGTGTTTTTGGGGTTAGCCCTGATTTGGATATTAACGATGTTATTGCGTCAGCCTTCTCAAGGAGTTGAATAATTGGCCACACAAAAAGGGATTTTCGATGTCATTGTTATTGGCGCAGGGCCTTCGGGCGCAGTCGCTTCGGCATTACTCAATAAACAGGGCTATAACGTCCTGGTGTTGGAGCGGTCACATTTCCCCCGCTTTTCAATAGGGGAAAGTCTGTTGCCACAAAGCATGGCATTCCTCGAACAGGCGGATATGCTCGAAGCAGTACAGGCTGCAGGTTTCCAATTTAAAGATGGCGCGGCCTTCAGTTGCGGCGAGCGTTATGAGTATTTTAATTTTAACGAAAAATTCTCCGAGGGCTGGGGCACCACCTTTCAGGTTCAACGCGATATTTTTGATAAAGTGCTGGCAGATGAAGCGGCCAGACAAGGTGTCGATATTCGTTATGGTCAGTCGGTTACCCGATTTGAATATGACGATAATCTCGGATTAGCGACGGTTGATGCAGTGGATGAAGCCGGGCACAGCCAGCAGTTTCACGCCAATTTCGTGCTGGATGGCAGTGGTTATGGACGCGTGTTACCCAAATTACTCAACCTTGAGAAAGCGGCGAATTTTGAACCCAGAACTTCGTTATTTACTCATGTAGATGATGCCATCAGCGATCCGGACTACGATCGCAATAAAATTCTGATCACTGTGCATCCTCAGCATCGTGATGTTTGGTACTGGCTGATTCCATTTAGCAATGACCGAGCTTCTGTCGGCGTTGTCGCATCAAAAACATTTATCGATGCATTGCCAGGAACGGATGAAGATAAATTGAAGCAGTTAATAGCTGAGTCCGGCTGGATGAGCAATTTACTGGCCTCGGCTACTTTTGATACGCGGATAGGTTCGCTGACAGGTTATGCCTGCGATGTGACACAAATGTATGGGCCGGGCTATGCTTTGCTGGGCAATGCCGGTGAATTTTTAGATCCGGTATTTTCATCTGGCGTGACCATCGCGTTTAAATCTGCCAGCCTGGCGGTTGAGGTGCTGAGCCAGCAATTACAGGGCGGCACGCCTGATTGGCAGCAACAGTTTGTCACTCCTTTACAGCAAGGTGTGAATACCTTCCGGGAATTTGTTGAAGGTTGGTATGACGGCCGTTTACAGGATGTGATTTTCACCGCCCAGAAAAATGAGCCGGTAAAACGGATGATTAGTTCTATATTGGCTGGCTATGCCTGGGACATGAAAAACCCATTTGTTAAAGATTCAAAACGTTTGACGGCGTTAGCAGAACTATGCCGAGATATCTAATTGCCTGCTTGCTGTTCACGGCAGTGTTTTTTAATGGCTGCAGTGTGAATCCATTCAGATGGAATACGCATCAGGATTTACAATTGCTATCCCCTGCAACCGGGCCGGAGCCAGTTTTGCTGCAGCAAAAACTCACCTTTCTCGCAGGTGGCAAACAGCAGCAATTTTTGTTGTTAAGTGATATCAAAGCGGAAAAATTTAAGGTGCTGGTACTGATGCCTACGGGCATGACAGTGTTGAAAATGGTTTATGATGGCGCGGAATTTCAGCAGCAGAATATGACTGATATCACTATCCCTGCGGAGCAGATCATGGCGGTGATGCAGTTTGCCTTATGGCCCGAAGCCGCTCTGAGGAAGCAATATTCACCCAGCGCTGGCTGGCTATTGGCACTGGATAACACCTCTCGTCAGTTATCAGAAAACAACCGTTTAAGACTGGACGTTCAATATAAAGAAGGCAGTGTGCTGATTAACAATCTCCGGGATCATTACCAGGTAAAAATACAAGCACTTGAGGCGGAGGCGTTGTGAAGCAAAACGACGTGTTCCTCAATACAGTGGGTTTGTTATGCGCCGCTGGCAATAGTGTCGAATCGTTGAAAAAAAACCTGCTGTCGGAAGCGAATTTTCTCACCCTTGACGATTCTTTTGGTGCGACCCCATTACCCCTGGGGATTTGTCATGATGAGTTGCCGGTTAATCCATTAACATCGCCTCGCTGGCAAAGTCGCAATAACCAGTTCGCCTTAGCGGCTTATCTGCAAATAAAATCACAAGTAGACCAGGCCATAGCGAATTTTGGAGCCGATCGGGTTGGCATTGTGATTGGCACCAGTACCTCCGGTATTGCCGATGCTGAACCCGCTATCCGATGCGCTGTTGATTCAGGCAATTTGCCAGACAATTATCATTACAATATTCAGGAGATGGGCAATCCGGCGCAGTTTATTGCCGAACTCACGGGTGTCAAAGGACCGGTTTACGCGATTTCAACGGCGTGCTCATCAGGTGCCAAGGCACTTGCCAGTGGCAAAAGGCTAATCACCGCAGGCGTATGTGATGTCGTTATAGCGGGCGGTGTTGATACCTTATGCCGACTCACTGTTCAGGGCTTTTCTGCATTAGAGGCGGTGAGTCCTGATGTCTGTAATCCATTCAGTAAAAACCGCAAAGGCATCAATATTGGTGAAGCGGCCGCGTTGTTTATGCTGTCCAGGCAACAGCAGGGTGTGATTTTGCGTGGCATTGGCGAGAGCAGCGATGCCCATCATATTTCGGCGCCCGAACCTAACGGTGAAGGCGCAGCAAGCTGTATGCAACTGGCGATGGAGGATGCCGGGCTTGAGGCTAAGGATATTGACTATATAAATTTGCATGGCACTGCCACGACGTTAAATGATCAGATGGAATCAATCGCGGTTAATCAGCTATTCGGTCAAAACGTGTTATGCAGCTCCACTAAGCCTTTTACAGGTCATACCCTCGGCGCTGCTGGTGCGATTGAGGCGGCAATTTGCTGGCTGATGCTGGCTGATGATCAAAGCTTTGCCCCAATACACCGTTGGGATGGCGAGCATGACCCGACTATTCCAAATTTGAATTTAGTCGCAGCAAATCAACCCGATAAAACGTATAAATACGTATTGAGCAATTCATTTGCCTTTGGTGGTAACAATATTGCGTTAATTCTGGAACGTGCATCATGAATGAGCTTTATCAGGTAGCTGAGCTAGTGCCACACTCAGGCAAAATGTCATTATTAACGAGAGTGACTGCTTACGGTGAGCAATGGCTGGAAGCCGAAGTGGATATTGATTCGCAAAGTATGTTTGCCGAAGAAAAGGGCGTGCCCGCCTGGATTGGCGTGGAATATTTAGCGCAGGCCATTGCGGCTTATGCCGGTTTACAACAAAGACAACAATCGCAACCGCCCAAGCTAGGCTTTTTGCTGGGGACTCGACGATACCAGAGCAACACCGACTGGTTTGCGCTTGGCCAAACCCTGTCAATCCGGGTGGAGTGTGAAATGCAGGCTGAAAATGGTTTGCATGTATTCCGTGGCCAATTGCGTGGAGATCAGATTGCTGTATCGGCCAATCTTAATGTCTACCAGCCTGACGATGCCAGTCAGTTTTTAGAGGAAGCTATTCGATGAGTGAAACCATTTTAGTCACCGGGTCGAGTCGAGGGATTGGTAAAGCGATAGCGCTACGTCTCGCCAGACAAGGTTACGATATTGTGCTGCATTGTCGAAGCAACAGAGCACAAGCCGATGCTGTCGCTGCGGAAATAAGCGCGCTGGGACGCCAGGTTCGGGTATTGCAATTTGATATTGCCGATCGCGAACAAACCGCGTCAATTTTGGAGCAGGATGTCGAACAGTATGGTGCTTATTATGGTGTGGTATGTAATGCCGGCATTGCCAGAGATAATGCTTTTCCAGCGATTCCCGGTGATGAATGGGACCTGGTGATCAGAACTAATCTGGATGGCTTTTATAATGTGTTACAGCCGATTATCATGCCAATGATTCGTCGCAGAAAACCTGGCAGAATCGTCACCTTATCATCGGTATCAGGGGTTGTTGGTAACCGTGGCCAGGTCAATTACAGCGCAGCGAAAGCCGGCATTATCGGCGCAAGCAAAGCATTGGCCGTTGAGCTGGCCAAACGTAAAATAACGGTGAACTGCGTGGCTCCCGGTTTGATTGATACGGAAATGACAGAAGATATTCATATGGAAGAAGCGATGAAAATGATCCCCATGCAAAGGGTCGGCACGGTAGAAGAAGTCGCTGGAACGGTGAGCTTTTTGATGAGTGAAGAAGCGGCATATATCACCCGTCAGGTAATTTCCGTCAATGGCGGTATGTGCTGATGAGGCGCGTCGTCATAACCGGCATGGCCGGCTTTTCACCGATTGGCAATGATTGGTCTGCCATTAGTGCCCGGCTACAAAATATGCAAACCGGCATTCAGCGTATTGATGCATGGGATAAATACACTGAACTAAACACCCGATTAGGTGCGCCGGTTGAAGACTTTGTCATGCCAGCGCATTACAAACGTAAAGATTTACGCAGCATGGGCCGTGTCGCGCAATTGGCGGTTCGCAGTAGTGAACTGGCACTGGAAGATGCCAGATTGTTGGGAGATGACATTCTCAGCAGTGGTGAAGTAGGCGTGGCTTATGGTTCTTCTGCCGGTGATACCGATGCTATCGCTGATTTTGGCAACATGTTGCTGAACCATACCAGCGACGGCCTCAATGCCAACTCCTATATCAAAATGATGTCGCATACCGCTCCGGTCAATATTGGTATTTATTTTGGATTACGCGGCCGGGTGTTGACGACATCAAGTGCCTGTACTTCTGGTAGCCAAGCCATAGGCTATGCTTATGAAGCCATTAAATACGGTCATCAGACCATTATGGTGGCCGGCGGATGTGAAGCATTGTGTGCGACTGAAGCGGCGGTGTTTGACACGCTCTACGCCACCAGTATTAAAAATGATACGCCCGAGCTGACGCCCCGGCCTTTTGATAAACAGCGAGATGGTCTGGTGATCGGCGAAGGCGGTTGCACCTTGATTCTGGAAGAACTGGATCATGCCTTAGCACGCAATGCCTTTATATATGCTGAATTGGTTGGTTTCGGCACCAACTCCGATGGCCGTCATGTCACTCAACCTTCGGCAATTACCATGGAAAAAGCGATACGATTGGCTTTGGCCTGTGCCAACATAAATGCGGATGAAATCGGCTATATCAGTGCACATGGCACCGCAACGGATCGTGGTGATGTTGCTGAATCGACAGCCACAGCGGCTGTTTTTGGGAAAAATACGCCGATTAGCTCATTCAAGAGTTTCACCGGACATACGCTGGGTGCCTGTGGGGCTTTGGAATCCTGGGTAGCGATTCAGATGATGCGTGAAAACTGGTTCCATGCCACGGCAAATCTGGATGAAATTGATCCGGCCTGTGGCGATCTGGATTACATCATGCACGAATCACGTCAGATTGAGACTGATGTGATCATGAGTAATAACTTTGCCTTTGGTGGGATTAATACCTCATTAATTTTTAAACGATGGACATAACTTTTAATCACGTAAGGAAACAAAAAATGAAATTAAAACTTTTATTGGTCGCTACATCATTACTGGTTTTCAGCGGATTGCTGCAGGCGTTTGAGACAGATGAACAACGTATTGCGCACAAACTGCAAATCTTGGACTCCGGCAGTGTGGAACAAAAAGAACAGATGCTGGAACGCCTGCAATGGTCGGGGCTTTCCGATCCCTTGTTGTTTGATCCTATGGAAAAAGATTTATTGGCTGCCCAGGAAACGAAATATTTTGAGCGCGATGAACTCAGTGTGTTGTCTTATAAAGTCAGAGCTTTGGGTTACAGTGGTAACCCTAAATATCAGCCAACCTTGCAATTACTGGCGCTCCAGAATAAACTTGCTGCGGTAAATCTAACCAATACTGAATTACCGGCCGAAGTCGTTAGCTATATCAAGTTATTAGAGACCAATGACGCTTACGCTCAAAGACTGGCTGCCAGAGCGATTTTCCATGAGCAAAGAACAGAGCCGGCATTATTGGACGTTGCAGCAGCCAAACTGGAAGCGGTGTATATGGATCCCAGTCTCGATAAAGTGGCACAGGATTCTGCAGCATGGCTGAGTAAGGCATTAAAGCAAGCCACCGGTTATGAAAGTTTATTAAAGAAAGTCGCGTCAGAAACACCGCATAAGAAAATCAGAAAATACGCGAGTTAATACAGAACCTGTTTACACATATCCATCAGGATTGTGCGTCTGCCAGTGCCAACTGTCAGCGCACATCCTGTTGATATCCAGCTCGGCTTTCCAGTTCAACGTCTTGATGGCCAGCGATGGATCGGCAACACAACGCGCCAGATCCTTGGCCCGTCGAGCAACCATCTCAAATGGAATGATATGCCCGGAAACCTTTTCAAAAGCGGCAATCATTTCCAGCACGGAATAGCCACGGCCTGTACCGATATTCAAGGTCAATACTGCTGAACTTCCGATGATTTTTTCAAGCGATTTGACATGGGCATTGGCTAAATCGGTTACATGAATGTAATCACGCACTCCGGTGCCATCTCTTGTCTTGTAATCATTTCCATAAATAAATAGCTTATCCCGCTTGCCTAAAGCTACTTGCGAAAGGCATGGCATCAAGTTGGTTGACATGGCATTTGAATGCTCACCGATCAAACCTGATGAATGCGCGCCCACTGGATTAAAATAGCGAAGCAGGGCAATAGACCAGGCCGGATCGGCATGATGCAAGTCGGTTAATATCTGCTCGATAATTAACTTGGAACGACCATAAGGATTGTTTGCCGCCAGCGGAAAATCCTCGCGTATCGGCTGGTTGGAGATTTCGGCATAAACCGTAGCTGAAGAGCTGAAAATAAGCGTTTTACAGCCAAACTCAGCCATCACATTACACAGGGTAATCGTGCCACTGACATTGTTATCGTAATACGGTATCGGCTGGCAAACCGATTCATTCAATTCCTTCAGACCGGCAAAGTGAATAACGGCAGTGATGTTGTATTGGCGAAACACGGCTTCCAGAGTTTCACGATGGCGAATATCGCCCTGCACAAAGGTGATATTTTGCTGAGTAATGCTTTCGATGCGTGGCAAAACATTTGCTGAAGAATTTGACAGGTTGTCCAGCACCACCAGTTTGTAGCCGCTTTCAGCCAGCTCAACGCAAGTATGCGAGCCTATATAACCTGCGCCACCGGTGACCAAAATCACACCGTCATCCTTATCGTATTGCATCTAAATCGTCTTGTTCAGGTTGGAAAACAACGTCGGCGTTAGCCGAAATACAAGCGGAAGGCTGAAGTAGATTCAAACTGCATCAATTCATTGACCAACTCCTGAATTTTAGGCTCAGCATCAATAAATTTACCCATATTGCCACCGCCACGCGTGGAATCATAAATGGCTTCGCCGTCCAGGTTGCCATTACGGAAAATTTTAATTTCCGCGTATGACATATAAAGCGCTAAGTCCCAAGTCCATCTGGCGACATAAGTAGCCGTCCATTCACAGCTTTGAGGGACATTTTTCTCTGAGACTACTCGGTGATGAATGCCACGAGCAGACAGTGTGGACTGAAATTCTTTAAGAAATCCTTCCCGTGTATCAGTGTTCTCGATAATGCATAGTTCAGCTGCCTGAGGAATTTCAGCAGGTTCAACGATTTGTTTTATCGAACACCCTGTCATCAGCATGGAAAAAAGTAAAAGCCATCCAATCTGTTTACACATTTTCGTTCCTTGAAATGATGTTATCTGAAGTCCCCCAGGCGGATGCATTGGAGTGACTTGAGTGAAATAGGCGGTTTATTGGGACACGTTACTGTCGTGGCCAAAAACAGCGCCGCAGAATTATATGGGTAAACGATTATTGATGAAAGAATTTATTCTGGCTTAGCTGTGTCAGACCTGAGGCAACATTTATAAAAAGATGACATATAGATAATGTAGCCAGAATGTGTGTTCATCCCCCCATTCAATTATTTTGTTAAATTGGCTTATAACTAACGCTGAGATAAGCTAACGCCTATGGAATCTATCAAAAATACATTTTTGCAATACCGTCGTCAGCTGATCTGGGTTGTCAGCCTGTTCTTGCTCTATAGCCTTATCGGTTTCTTTCTGTTTCCCTGGTTGGCAGAACGCCAGTTGGTGAACACAATGCAGCAACGACTTGGTGTCAATGCCAGTGTTGAACAAATTCACTTCAACCCTTATACCTTCGAAGCGACGGTCGACAATCTGCAATTAACCACGGAGCAGAACGAGCCGCTGGCAGCATGGGATAAGCTTTACCTCAATCTGCAACCATTGCAGTTGGTCAGACTCACGCTGCGAATCGAAGAAATCAGCCTGGCGGAGACAACACTGCATTTCCGACGTTATTCGAAGACAGATAATACGCTGATGCGACTCGCTGAAAACTGGGCCGCTTCGGCTGAAGCGGATGCGGCTGAAGATGATGCCGTTCAAACCTCCAGTGAGCAAGATGATGCATTATTCACCCTGGAAATTGGGGCGTTTAACTACACCGATGGCGAGATTCATTATCGGGATGAGGTCCCCAAGGAGGCTTTTGAAACGGTGTTAAGTCCGATCAATATTCATCTCGAAGATTTTTCCACGGAGGCGGGACAAACCGCCAGCCAGGCTCTGGTGGTTGAACTGGAAAATGACGCCAAACTGACATTAGACGGTAATTTGAGCTTGGCACCTATTCAGCTGGCTGGTGAGGTTCACCTGCAAAATTTCAGTTTGCAGACACCGTATCGATATTTAAAAGCGCAACTGCCATTTGAACTCCAAAAAGGTCGGTTGGATCTGCATTTGTCTTACGATATCGATCTGGCGGGTGAAACGGCAGAGATTGATATCAGTGCCATTGATATCGATCTGGCTGACTTCAGTATTTATCCGTCCGAAGCCGCTGACGCGATCTTGCAAGGGGGAACGCTGGCGGTCAGCAATGGCCGTTATACCTATCCGCAAAACCAACTGATATTGGATAACGTCTCGTTGGCGGACTTCAAGCTGGCGGCGACCCGAAACGATCAGGGCGATTTCGACTGGTTGCAGTTAATCGCTGCTATGACCGAACAAGATTCCGATACCGCGACCGATGAAACCGATCAGCAAGCTGTTGAGCAGACTGGTTCGCCTTTCACGCTGCAAATCGGTGAGTTTAATTACAGCAATGGAGCGATCCGTTATCGAGATGAGGTGCCCAATGAACCGTTTGAAACGGTCCTGAGCCCCATCACTGTTCAGCTAGAAAATTTCTCTACCGAGGCCGGAAAAACTGCCGACGTAGATTTAATGATCGAGCTGGAAAATGAAGCCAAACTGGCGGTAAATGGTGGTTTAAGCTTGTCACCGCTCAAGTTATCCGGTCAGGCAAATCTGGATAATTTCAGTTTACAGACGCCATATCGTTATTTTAAGGCACAGCTACCATTTGATTTGAATGAGGGTCGGCTGGATCTGCAAGTGTCTTACGCTGTAGATTTGGCTGATGATGCGGCAAAGGTTGATCTCAGTGCGATAGATCTTGCTCTGGCCGACTTCAGTATTCACCAGCCTGGAGAAACGGAAGCGTTACTGCAAGGAGGAACGCTGGCGATCAGCAATGGCCGTTATACCTATCCGGAAAATCAGCTCAGCATGGAAAAGATATCGCTGGAGGATTTCAAGCTGGCAGCCACCCGAAACCCGCAAGGCGAACTCAACTGGCTACAGTTAATCGATTCATTGCCGAAAGCCGATTCGGAGGATGAGCCCGTTGAAAATAATCAACCACCGTTGCAGCTGGATATTGCCAGCGTTGAAATAAATAACACCGCCTTGGCTGTGCAAGATCAGGTGCCTGCCACGCCTGCAAACCTGGCGTTGATGCTATCAGCCAGTATGCAGGACTTTAGCCTGGCAGAAGATCAACAGATGCCGTTTATCAGCAATATCGGTCTGGAATCAGGCGGTGATATTGAGGTGAGTGGGGATTTACAGGTCTTTCCGTCTTTGGCGGTTAAAGCCGAGGCAAATGTCACGCAGTTATCACTGCTGCCAGTCCAGGCCTATTTAAGTGAATACGCCCATATTGAAATGCAGGATGGCAAAATTGACGTAACAGCCAGTTTCACCACCGATCAACAAGAGCCCTTCGCCTTACAGGGCGATCTAAAACTGGCAGATTTGCAGCTGGATAACCAGAAACTGAATGAAAAGCTGCTAGGCCTCGATATGTTATCGGTAAATAAAGTCGATTTTTCACTCGCAGAGCAACGTGTGGCCATCTCAGAAGTCATCGTCGATGCTTTATACAGTCGAGTATTAATCAACGAAAACGGCGAAACCAATCTGGCATTGCTGATGAAAGAGCAACCAGCAACGGAAAATGTTGATGCCGATGCTAAAAAATCAGATAGCTCTAACAGCTATGACATTTCGCTCGGCCGGGTGAAGATTAATGATGCCAGTTCGCAGTTTACCGATCAGAACCTGCCGATTGTCTTTGATGCAAATATGCAGAAACTGAATGGCGAAATCAGTAGCTTTGCTACCAGCTCAAAACAACCTGTCGATATTGACCTGGAAGGGCAGGTTGACGAATTTGGTCTGGTGGAAATCGATGGCACAATGAATCCACTGAATGTGACCGGCCAGACCAATATTAAACTGGCATTCAGCAATCTGGATTTGCCATCAATGACGCCCTATACCGTCAAGTTTGCCGGACGAGAGATCGCTGAAGGAAAAGCGGATATCGATCTGACCTATGAAATTGTTGAAAGTGACCTATCAGCATCCAATAACATCGTGATCCGCGATATTCGTTTAGGCGACCGTGTGGAATCACCCGATGCCATGGATTTGCCATTGGATCTGGCGGTGAGTTTACTTAAAAACAGTCAAGGCGTGATTGAACTCAACATCCCGGTCAGCGGAGATATTAACGACCCTGAGTTTGCCATAGGGCCGGTGATTCGTGGTGCTATCGGTAATGCAATACGAAATATCGTGACGGCTCCTTTCCGGTTCCTCGGCAGCCTGATTGGCAGTGATGATGATTCAATTGATGGGATTAGCTTTCGAGCCGGACGCAGTGATATTGCCCCACCCGAACAGGAAAGGCTGCTCAAGCTGGTTGAAGCCTTATCACAACGCCCACAACTGGCCTTACAGGTACCCGCGCCATTTGATGAAACCGCTGATAAACAAGCACTGCAAAAAGCAGCGGTTGAACAACGTATTGAGAGCCTTATGAGTGAAGCAAACTCAGAAGATCAACGAAAAACGCAACGACAGAAAATACTGGAAGAACTCTATACTGCGGCGGGCCTAAGTCCAGAGCTGCAAACCATCCAGCAGGAATTGACCACCAGCGAAGCTGAAGAACCGTCCGAAGCCGAACTGGATGTACTGGCCTATAACGCCAAGTTAAAACAACAACTAATCGAAGCTGAATCCGTCAGTGATTCGCAACTGCAAACGCTCGCCTTACAAAGACAGAATGCCGTGTTTGAATTCATCCAACAAAACGGTGAATTAAACGACAACCAACTGCAAACCCAAGACAGTGTTTCCACAAAAGCAGATGAAGGTTGGCTGAAAATGAAATTTGATCTGGGAACAATCTGAATGAATTTTGAGATAGTAATCCAGGCATCATATAAGTTGCTAGACATAAAATGCGAGGGAAAGCATGAAGCTTCAAGGGAAGATTTCAAATTGGAATGATGATCGAGGATTTGGGTTTGTCGAACCAAATGGCGGTGGAGAACGGGCTTTTGTGCATATTAAGGCCTTCAACCCTCAATCTCGTAGACCAGTAAATGGTGAAGTCATTATCTACGAAATAGCTCGCGATAATAACAATCGTTATAAAGCTGAAAATATTCAATTTGCTCGTGACATTTCTAAGTCAAAAAAACGGGATCAAGTAAAAAGCCAAAGAGGCTTTGGTGGCATCTTTACCATTATCTTTTTTATTGGACTGTTGGTATCCGTCTTTAGTGGAAAGTTACCCTTAGTTATTGTCGGTTTGTATCTCATGATGAGCCTAATTGCGTTTATCGCCTACGCAATTGATAAATCTGCGGCTCAAAATGATCGATGGAGAACGCAAGAAAGCACTTTGCATTTAATTTCTCTGATCGGTGGTTGGCCAGGAGCCTACGTTGCCCAGAAGAAATTACGCCATAAATCGAAAAAGAAAGCGTTTATAAATGTTTACTGGGTAACTGTTCTGTTGAATTTAGCTGGGTTGTTTTGGCTCCATACGGAGAAAGGAACGTACTTCATTAATAATGTGGTTTTTCCTTTATTTAGTGGTTCATAATCAAATCAAGTTTGCTGACCCCTTGGTCGTTATGAGGATAAAAGAATGACAAAATTTTTTACTTTTCTTGCTGTTCCATTAATTTTTTTAGTTGGTTGTGAAACAACGCAAACATCATCGAAATCAGTTGCCATTGCAAAGCCAAACCTATCTATCTCTCAAGAAGATCAATGGCAGCTGATGGTCGGTAAGTGGTATGGAAATCAACCTTCAACGGAAGGAGGTTCGAAGCAATGGATCGTTGAAAGATATCCTAATGGCAATTACAGGATCGATTTTCGAACCATCAAAAATGATGGAAACATTGAAACCTCATCTGAAGTTGGTCAATGGGGAGTCTCAGGTCCAGTCTATTTTTCCTCGTTCAGGGGATGGCTTGAGGGAGATAACGTTAAGCCATCTGATCCTTCCGATCCATATAACTATGATGCGTACCAGATTATTCAATTAAATAATGAAATTTTTGAATACGAGCATTTTTTGACGGGTAACCGATTTACTCTCAGAAGAGTCTCATCTGATTTTAAATTTGATTGACTAATCCAGACGGAATAAAGGTCAGCCAATTGGCTCACAATCTTTTCCAGGCAATATCACCAAAATGAATCAAGGTGTCAGCCAACTTGAAGATCTACAACTAAAAAACTATAGATTATCGCGGCTTTGGGACTGCTAAATCATATCCAACTTCATCCATTAAATTCCCATGGAGGACTGTGGGAACCAGTTAAAAATCCATCGAGGAAAAGCACATGGGATTGATTAAGACTTTTGTATTTTGTTTATTTTTAACCAGCGCACTGACAGTAAATGCGGTAAGTAGTTTTAGAATGTCTGATGGCAAGCTAATCACTGTTGGGTTAAGTAAATCTGAGCTAATAGCACATGCTGGGGAGCCACTTTATACCGATGTTGAAACGATTGCAGTTGACGACGGAAAACCTGGCAAACCTATAAAACGCGAAATTCTCACTTTCAGGTTGGATGCTTCTATAGGTGGCCCATCTTTAGTTGTTGTAACGGTAGAAAATAGCACCGTGATATCGATAGATTCTAAACAGGAAAGTCGAAAGTAAAAATTATTTCTCGTTCCCAAGCTCGGCATGTGAAATCAATGGGGTAGGCGGTTTGATAAGAATTTAAAAATCAATCTATTTACATGGTATAACAACTTTATTTTTACCGTTTGAGATCGCGAAAAAAAATCAAGGGGGTCAGCCAGCTTATAAAGTATGAAAAATAACAAGTTGGTTGACCCTGGTTATCCCCGCCAAAAATGTTCAGGAATTTATGGTTGATTATTTGAGGTGATGCCTCTGACTTTAAGACTTAGATCTTTCATTCAACGTGGCATAACCCGAACACTGTTCAGTGATTCCAATGGTTCTGGTCGAGACAGGTAAAAGCCCTGAACATAGTCCACCCCAATCTGACGCAGGATATTCAGTGTTGGCGCATCTTCAACAAACTCGGCAATGGTCTTTAAACCCATAATATGGCCGATGTTGTTAATCGAGGCCACCATGGCCTGGTCAATCCGATTATTGGCAAGCTCCTTGATGAAAATACCGTCAATTTTCAAGTAGTCGACGGGTAATTGTTTCAGATAGCCGAATGAAGACAGGCCACTACCGAAATCATCCAGAGCAAACTGGCAGCCTAGGCGTTTCAGTTCGGTAATGAAGCGACCGGCATTGGCCGGATCAGCGATGGCGGCGGTTTCGGTGATTTCAAAGCAAATGTTATTTGCGGGTACCTGGTATTTCTCTAGGTGTTCCCGAATTAACTGAAGGCAGTCTTCGCGACCAATCGAGGCACCAGAAAGGTTAATAGAGCAAAACACCGGCTGTTGGTTCTGGCGAAGTTGATCGCCCACCCAAGCCAGCGTGTTGCGAATCACCCACTGGTCGATCTTGGGCATCAGCCCAAAACGCTCCGCCGCCGGAATAAAGGCACCGGGCGGAATGAGCTCGCCTTGTGGACTAATCATTCGGGCCAGAATTTCATAATGCGGTATGCTGTTGTCGCTGTTTTCCAGCGGAACGATAGTCTGAAAATAGAGCCGGAAAAGGTCTTTGTCGAGCGCTTCCTGTAGCCGACTGGCCCACTGAATTTGACCTTGACGCTCTTGAGCCAGCAGGTCATCGGGCTGAAACAGATGAACCCGGTTACGCCCCAAATCTTTAGCTGTATAGCAGGCAGCATCAGCATGGCTTAATACTTCATCCAGGCTGCCACTGGCCTCTGTAATGCAAACCAAGCCAATGCTGACGCCTACGGAAAACACCTGGCCTTCCCAGGAAAAACGAAAAGCGGTGACGGTTTTACGCAGCTCCTCGGCAATGTCCAGTCCTTTTTCAATGGGACAATGGCTGAGCAAAACCCCGAATTCATCACCACCCAGTCGTGCCAGAGTATCGCTTTGCCGCAGCACAGGTTTCAGTAGATTAGAAAGTTGCTTTAACAATACATCACCGGCTCTGTGGCCACAGGTATCATTGACCAATTTGAACTGGTCCAGATCCAGATAACACAACAGGTGTTCGGCTTTATCCTGGTGGGCTTCATAGATCAGCGATTCCAAACGCTTTTCAAATTCACGTCGGTTGATAAGGCCGGTTAGCGTGTCGTGTACCGCCTGAAAGGTCAGCATCTTCTGCAAGCGGCTGTTCTGGGTAATGTCCTGTAGTGCAATCACCCAGCCTATACTTTGGCGGTTTGTATCCAGTAAAGGAGCACAGTTCAGCTGTACTTCAAACTCATCACCCTGCTTATTTTTCAGAAGAAACAGACGCTTTTGGCTGGTGTTAGCCGATTTATTGGAGTAATCCAGACACAGTGTGGTCACATTAACCTGAGTCGCATCACCGTCTTCAATCAGAATGATGTCGTCAATAGGTTGCCCGAATGCCTGTTCGGATGTCTGTCCCAGTAGCTCACTAGCCATGGGGTTAAGATAGACAATGTTATGTGCTGCATCACAGGTAACAACGGCTTCAGTGATTGCTTCCAGTGTGACTTGCGCCAACTCGGAATGCCGATGCAGACGGGCTTCCATCTTCTTTTTCTCGCTGATATCCCTCAGCATAGCGCTGTATTGCACGCCCTCATCCGTTGGACTGGCGGTTGTGGTGACCTCTAAAGTAAAGGCACCACCCTGACTGTCTTTGGCGATGATCTCATAAGGCCCCGGTTGTTGGCTGCTGGCCAAGGTGACAAATAAACGCTCTGGTGATGTGCCTGAAAAAGTCTGTTGGTTTTGTTCATGGAGTAATACCTCAGTTGGCTGCCCGACCAGCTGGTGTGAAGGCAGACCGAACAGAATTTCTGTACCGGGGTTGGCGCTGGTCACAATACCCTGATCGGAAAAGGTGATAATTCCGTCACGCATATCGCGCACAATTAATCGGGTGCGAGTCACCATACGGTTTAAGTTAGCAATAACCCGGTTGTACTGTGAGGCAATCTGGCCGACTTCAGTAAAGGGTTCAACCGGTACCCGCTGCTTCAGATCACCACTACGCTCTTGAGTTTGCATGGCTGAGAGCAGGTCAGTCAGCTCTGTTTTGGCGCCGTGTTCTGACACATTCAGACCTTGCTGTTCGGCTTCGACGCTGACGCGTAATGGGATAAAACGTTTCAACAGGACTAAAAATGTCAGTGACAACGGGAAGATAAACAGGGCGCAAGCCGCGATGCCAAGCAGCTGTACCTGCAATTGGCCAGCGCGGCTTAAACCGGTATCAAGCAATTGCAAATCACCAAAAATGGCGACGGCCAGTGTACCCCAGATACCGGCTGCCAAATGTACCGGCACAGCCGAAATAGCATCATCCAGCTGCAGACGGTGCATCTGTTTTTCAGCCAGAAACATAACCAGCGCCCCAAGGCTTCCAATCACTGCCGCTTGTGGTGTTGAGACGACATGGCAGCCGGCGGTAATGGCGACTAATCCGGCCAGGGTGCCATTAATGGTGAGAGCGGTGGTCTGGCTATTGTCTTCTTGCGTTTTTGATAGCAGGATGGCGGTGATCCCCCCGGCAGCTGCTGCAATGATGGTGTTGACGATGATGCCGGCAATGGCCGTAGTAAAAGCCAGCGTACTACCGCCATTGAAGCCGATCCAACCGATTATAAAGAACAGCATGCCAAGTATCGCCAGCGGTAGGTTGCTGCCGGGAATGGATTGTACTTTGCCTCGCATAAAACGCCCGGTACGTGGGCCGACAACAATCACGGCGGCCAGAGCCACCCAGCCACCGACACTGTGTACCACGGTGCTGCCAGCAAAATCGGTGAAACCCATCGCTTCCAACCAGCCAGGCGACTCATTAACAGCGCTACTCCAGACCCAGTGACCAAACACCGGGTAGAGCAACAGGCTGATTAAAGCAGTGATGATAATGTAAACCACAAAGCGACTGCGTTCAGCAATGGCACCGGAGACAATCGTGGCGGCGGTGGCACAAAAGGTTAATTGGAAAAAGAAAAAACTGGCGTGCCAGAATTCGTCTCTGGAAAAATCGGCAAGAAACCAGTGAGCATCAAGGTGCATACCTTCATGGGCACCAAACATGATGCCAAAACCAAACAGCCAGAAGAGCATGGCGGTCACGATCAAATCAAACGCGTTTTTAAGCGCGACGTTAATCGCATTTTTACTTCGGGTAAGGCCTGATTCCAGACAAAGGAACCCACCCTGCATAATCAGGACCAGCATTGCTGCAATTAAAATCCACAATGCATCCAGTGCACTCATATCTGGCATTGGCAAGTCTCCGAAGATGAAGTCAGCACTCTATCGGTGCGAAAGATTTGCTATTGCAGGACACAATAGCGCCAGCCCGCGTTGTACAGAGTGTCGTGACTTGTTAAGCAGCAGAATTTGTGCCAGTTCAGCTAAAACTAGGGCTGGTTGATCTTTCATTAACTTTTCATCAAAGGGACAGGGCCAGTAAATTTGATTTAGGTGTTTAAAAGATACAAACAAAAGGGCCAGAGAAAATCCCCTGGCGCTTTTTTGTTGCGTGTAACTTAGATGATGGTTTATTTGATAAACAACATCTCACGGTATTTCGGCAGTGGCCATAAGTCATCGGCAACTTCCGTTTCCAAGGCATCAACATGAGCACGGACTTTATCCATTAATGCCCGGATATCGTGTGCACAGAAGTTCATGTGTGCTTCGATGGAGTCAAAATCATGTTTGCCAATGGCGGTTGAAAGTTCAGCAACTGCTGCGATCATGCCATTGGTTTCGGTAGCAATTGAGCTGGCAATCGAGTTATCCATCTCAATACCCAGGTCAGACATGCCTGTACTGGTCATTGATAACTCGGCCAGATAATGGCTGGCAGAGGGATAAATCAGGGTTTTTGCCATTTCTACAACCAGTTTGGCTTCAACTTCAATCGATAAAATATACTGCTCGGCATAGACTTCAAAGCGACTTTCAAGCTCAACCGGCGAAAGCACATCAGTTCTTGAAAACAGCTCGCGAATGGATTCATCACGCAGATAGGGCAGCGCATCAGCGGAGGTTGGCAGGTTCTTTAAGCCACGCTCCTCAACCGCCATTCTGTGCCATTCGGAAGAATAGCCATCACCGCCAAATACCACATTGCCATGCTCTTCCATCAATGTTTTCAACACAGCCAGAACCGCTGACGTTTTGGCACTGCCACCCGCCAGTTCAGCCTCCAGTTTTTCTGCAATCCAATCCAATGAATCAGCCAGAATGGTGTTCATCGCGACTAACGGGCCAGAGACAGATTGTGATGAACCTACCGCACGGAACTCAAAACGATTACCGGTAAAGGCAAACGGAGATGTCCGGTTACGATCACCCGGATCACGCTCGAATTTGAGGATTTGCGACAGACCCAGATCCATTTCACCACCTTTAGTCGATGTGGCGATTTTGCCGTCTTTAATGTCCTGGAACACTTTTTCCAGTTGGTCGCCAAGATACACAGACAGGATTGCCGGCGGCGCTTCATTAGCGCCTAAACGATGATCATTGGATGCCGAGGCAATAGCTGCACGCAATAGTGGCCCGTATTTGTGTACACCACGAATCACAGCACCACAGAACAACAGGAAGTTAAGGTTATCGTGCGGTGTGCTGCCCGGATCCAGCAAGTTGCCTTGCGTGGCATTACCGACAGACCAGTTGACGTGTTTGCCGGAGCCATTGATGCCGGCGAAGGGTTTTTCATGCAGCAGGCACATAAAGCCATGTTTTTTTGCCGTGGCTTTCATCAATGTCATCATCAACTGCTGGTGGTCGGCAGCAATATTGGCAGATTCAAAATAAGGCGCTATTTCAAACTGGCCGGGTGCCACTTCGTTATGATGCGTTTTGGCAGGAATGCCCAGGCGATACAGTTGATCTTCATAATCCTGCATAAAAATTTGTACACGCTCAGGAATCGCGCCGAAGTAATGGTCATCAAACTGCTGGCCTTTGGCAGGTGAAGCACCAAATAAAGTACGACCGGCTAATAATAGATCCGGGCGGGCATTGGCAAAATTGATATCAACCAAGAAGTATTCCTGTTCGGCACCGCAGCTTGAGTTCAGGGTGGCAATCTCTTCTTCACCCATTAATGTCAGCACTTTACGAGCTGCTTTATCCATTGCTGCATTAGAACGCAGTAACGGAATTTTCTTATCCAGCGCTTCGCCTGTCCATGACATAAACACACTAGGAATCATCAAGGTCGAACCATTTGCGGTGTGCATGATGAACGCCGGGCTGGTCGGATCCCAGGCCGTGTAACCACGCGCCGCATTAGTCATGCGCAAGCTGCCGTTAGGGAATGATGAACCATCCGGTTCACCCTTAATCAACAAACTGCCGGAGAATTCGGTAATCGCATTACCTTCGGAATTGGTCACAATAAAACCGTCATGTTTTTCAGCGGTGATATTGGTCATCGGATAGAAAATATGTGAAAAGAACTTAACGCCTTTGGATAAAGCCCAGCTTTTCATCGCCGCCGCCACCACATCCGCCACCGCAGGAGCAAGCGGAGCACCGGTTTGTACGGTTTGCTTAACTGCCTTGAATGCCGATTTATTCAGCGCCTGTTCCATTGTGGCCAGGTTGAATACATCCGTTGCCCAAATTTTATCCAATGGTTCAGGCGTTTTCACAGCAGTCGTTTCCCGGTTGGTGATTTGTGAAATTGCTGTTAAGCGCGATTCATTTCCACTCATTATCTATATCCTTTAATACTGATGATTATTTGATTCGTGTTTATTTGAATTTAAACGATTTAAAAGCATAATTTCGTAAACACCCCCCTTACGAAAATAACCACTCAAAGAGGAACACGACCATAAAGTTACTTTGTCCAACCAGACAAATAAGCAATAAGCAGTCCAAATATTTGTAAAAATGCAATGTCCAGCAAAGCCAGAACAGGCCTAAGCTAATGAATTTTTATGGTTACAAGAATGGTGAAGAATGAGGCATCATGCGAACAAAGAAGGTGCGGTTAGCACCAAAATAGCGCATACATTGGCCTTAATATGGATAGTGATAAACCACCGTCTATCGGCAGATGTTTCGGCTACGTTTCTGCCTTTATTTTGATGGAGGTATGTTTAACAGCCATTTTTTGAGTGTTTTATCCTGTTAATTTCAAATACCTGAATTGATTCACTGTTTTACAAACGATTTAGGCGGATAACTGAACTTAACAGAAAATCCTTCTGGTTAATGTTGTCTCTCTCGTTATTTTTGTCAGGCTTAGGCCTGACATCTTTTTATCTAACGCCAAATATTCCCTGCCAATCCCGATTAATTGAGTAACTAGTTTGGTCTTGAATGACCTGGGTCAATGATTTGTTTACTCACAAGATCTATGCTGGTCTCATCGCTCTCATTTGGACGTCAGCGGCGAGAGCATGATGAGCATTGATGAGGAGAAGAATGATGGCAACTATGATGAAAGCAGCGATTTTTGTTGAGCCTGGACGCATCGAGATTGACGATAAACCTATCCCCGAGATTGGCGACAATGATGCACTTATCAAAATCACCACCACAACCATCTGTGGCACCGATGTACATATTTTGAAAGGCGAGTATCCCGTTGAAAAAGGCCTGACGATTGGCCATGAACCCGTTGGTATTATTGAGAAACTGGGCAAAAATGTTCAGGGCTATCATGAAGGACAACGAGTCATAGCAGGGGCAATCTGTCCCAGTTATACATCCTATGCATGTCAGGATGATTGCTCAGCACAGGATGGCGGATCACATTCTCATGGCTACAAACCAATGGGTGGCTGGCGATTTGGTAACATCATTGATGGTGCGCAGGCTGAATATCTTCTGGTCCCCGATGCTCAGGCAAATTTATCCCCCGTTCCAGATAATTTAACCGACGAACAGGTTCTGATGTGTCCCGATATTATGTCAACCGGCTTTGCCGGGGCTGAATCCGGCAATATTAAAATTGGCGATATTGTGGCGGTGTTTGCTCAAGGCCCGATTGGATTATGTGCCACAGCCGGTGCCCGATTAAAAGGTGCCAGTTTTATCATTGCGGTTGATGGGGTGGATGAACGTCTGGCGATTTCAAAACAAATGGGCGCAGATGTAACTCTGGATTATCGAAAAGATGATGTTGTTGCCGAAATATTGAAACTGACCGGTGGACGCGGAGTGGATGTGTCGATTGAAGCCCTCGGACAACAAAGTACTTTTGAAGCCGCTTTGCGAGTCTTGAAACCCGGTGGCACATTATCGAGTCTCGGAGTGTATTCATCCGATCTAACGATTCCGCTTGGCGCATTTGCGGCAGGATTAGGCGACCACAAAATCATCACCTCATTATGTCCTGGCGGTAAGGAACGTATGCGACGTTTGATGGATGTTATCTCCCACGGCAGACTGGATTTAAGTGCCATGGTGACCCACCGTTACAAACTGGAAAATATCACCGAGGCTTATGATTTGTTTTCTCATCAGCGCGATGGGGTGTTAAAGGTGGCTATTGAAGCCTGAATAAAACCCTAGACATAAAGCAAAATCCTGAGACCGGACAAGCAAATCCCCTTATAGCAATTTTGTGTATCGGCGTAATATGTGAATCGTAAGCCAATTAAAACAACCAAGAGGTGATTATCATGTGGACTAAACCAGAATATTCAGACATGCGTTTTGGTTTCGAAGTAACGATGTACATCTGCAATCGTTAAGATTCGAAACAGCGCAAAATAAAAAGCCCCGAAAGGGGCTTTTTTATGGCTGAAATTTACAATTTTAGTCTGCTGACCATTAGCTATTTAACGCAATCATGACATGATGAACCTGCTGATCATTGATAACAGGGAATCTACCATTGTTAGCGCCTACTTCGCTTGCAGACTTTACTTCAACTTCATCCAAAAATAAACTCATTACTTGCTGAGGCTGGCCCGGATGGCAGGTAATCGTGATGTGATACAGCGTTTCGTGATAGCGGTAATGCACTTTAAACGATGTCCAATCATCTGGGACACAAGGTGCAATTCTGAGGTGGCCGTCTTCAAGATTAATCCCTAATAAAGTTTCAATCGTCAGTCGATACATCCAGCCCGAGGCGCCGGTATACCACGTCCAGCCACCACGTCCAGTATGGGGTTCAGAACCATAAATATCGGCACTCATCACATACGGCTCAACTTTGTAGCGGCCAATGGCTTCAGCGGTATTGCCATGATTGACCGGATTGAGCATTTCGTAAAACTCCCAGGCCCGCTTTTTATCACCCATGGTGGCAAATGCCATGGTGGTCCAAATGGCTGCATGGGTATATTGACCGCCGTTTTCACGGACACCGGGCACATACCCTTTTATATATCCAGGTTCCAGATCGGATTTATCAAACGGTGGGTCGAGTAATTGAATCAGCTGTGCATCGCGGCGAACCAGACGCTTATCGACGGCTTTCATTGCTTGGCTAGCACGGTTGGCATCACCGCCTTTGGATAATACCGACCAACTCTGACTGATCGAATCAATCTGACACTCATCATTACTGGCGGAACCCAGCGGCGTGCCATCATCAAACCAGGCGCGTTGATACCATTCACCATCCCAGGCGTTTTCTTCAATATTTTGACGGAGTAATTCGGCTTGTTGCAGGCATTTTTCAGCAAACTCGACATCGTTAAATTTTATGGCCAGTTGTGAAAACTGCTGCAAATTGTCATATAAAAACCAAGCCAGCCAGACACTTTCGCCTTGACCATGTTGGCCGACCAGATTCATCCCATCGTTCCAGTCTCCGCAACCCATCAACGGCAATTGATGGGCACCAAAACGTAAACCATGCTTGAGTGCCCGAACGCAATGTTCATAGATGCTGCCGATTTCTGCCGAACGTTGTGGCTGGTCGTAATAGGCTTCCTCTTCGGCATTTAATTCCCGGCCTTCCAGAAAGTGAACCTGCTCATTAAGAATGCCGGTATCACCGGTCGTCATCACATAGCGACAGGTCGCATAGGGCAACCACAGATAATCATCGGAAAAATGGGTGCGGACGCCCTGACCATTCGGAGGATGCCACCAATGTTGCACATCGCCTTTAGTAAATTGCCGGCCAGCACAAAGCAGTATTTGTTCACGTGCTAACCATGGTGTGGCATGCGTGAGTGCCATAGTGTCCTGCAATTGATCCCGGAAACCAAACGCACCACCAGACTGGTAATAACCACTGCGTCCCCACAAACGACAAGACAATGTTTGATAGACCAGCCAGCCATTGGCTAATACATTTAATGCCGCATTGGGTGTTTCGACATTGATAGTGCCTAAGGTGTGATTCCAGAATTCCCAGACCGATTCCAATGCTTGTTTAGCACCGACCGGTCCGCCGTACTGCTGAATCAGCTGATTCGCTTCATTCACACTGGTTGCCGAACCGATGATAAAGACAACCTCTCGCGTTTGACCGGCGGCCAATTCAATTTTGCTTTGAATGGCGGCGCACGGATCAAACCCCGCACCGGTATTGCCAGATAACTGTTGCTTAGCCATCGCTGCCGGATTTGCCAAAGAACCATTCCGACCAATAAATTCAGTCCGATTCCCCGTCATCGACTGTTTCTGTTCACTGATATGCACAAAGACAATCTGGTTTGAATATTCGCGGCTATACGCATTTCGGCCAAACACAGCACCCGAATGAGGCTCACTTTCAGTCACGATATGCATCAGATTGCTATGGCGCCATTCACCTAAGACTAATTCCCAATAGCCGGTTAATGACAAATTTCGTGGTCGTTTCGACTGATTGGTCAGTTTCACCACCACAAATTTCACCGCAGCTTCCATCGCAACATAGGTGGTGAGTTCAGAGGTGATTTCTGCTTCGTGATGTTCAAACATGCTGTAGCCAAACCCATGTCGACAGACGTAACCTGAACGACCGCGTGCAGGCAGTGGAGTGGGCGACCAGAATTCACCGGTTGCCTCATCACGGATATAGATGGCCTCACCGCTACTGTCACTCACTGGATCATTCAGCCATGGCGTGAGACGGAATTCATGCGCATTTTTCACCCAGGTGTATGAGCCGCCACTTTCACTGACTACTGTACCGATATGCGGACTGGCAATCACATTTGACCAAGGTGCAGGAGTCGTTTGACCGGGTTCTAGTTTGATAACGTATTCATGGCCATCTGGCGTGAAACAGCCCAAACCATTTTTGAATATACCGTCACGTGGCTCCAATGACTTGGCAGGTATTAATGACGGTTTGGCTGAAATCGATAACTGATCGGATGTTCGGTTAGCCGAAACGCGACGATCCACTTGTTCAATTAAGGTGTCATGAATATCACTGAACACAATGCGGGCAACGGTTTGCAATAATACCCGCTCATCTTCAGTCAGTTCATCGGATCGGCGTAAAAATACACCACCGGGTTTATCCAGCACTTGCGCTTCCGGTCCGGCATTAATCAAAGACATGATGCGATCTTGAAGCTCGGCACGATAATTCGAATAATCTTCATTAATGATCACCAGATCGGCTATCAGGCCTTTCATTCGCCAGTATGCGTGGGCCTGCAACGCTTGTTTGACCAAGTCGATTCGATTGAGATCACCGATGTGCAACATGACGATAGGTAAATCACCCGAGATGGCAAAACGCCATAACCGGGATTGTCCCAACTGATTGCGGGCAATGATTTCCGGTGCGATTCGGCGCAATCTATTAGCGAAAATAACCGACGTGGCTAAACGACCATAGATCTGGGCATCGGCTTCATTAATATTGATATGACGGAGTACTTCCTGGCTGTGAAACCAGGCCATTTCAAATGCCCGTTCGACAAAATGCCGATCGCAATACTTGTCGACCAACGCTAAAGCCGCTTCCCGGCTTTCTGCAACACCCGAGATAATCTGCACCACTGTCGACACATCGGGTGACAGCGTTAAGGTACGGCGTATCGCGACAATCGGATCCAGTACCGGTCCATCGGTATCAGATAAACGATTTGTTGCAGATGTAGTGAGTACGGTCGGGTTAGCCGTTGTACGGCCACGACCAATAAATTTAGCACGATCCGTTTCAAATGACGGTTGGTCACTGAGTGCTCCGGGAGCGGACATTAGATGAAACATCCATGGCACTTTCTCACCGGCTGTTCGGGGACGACGGGTACAAATAATCGCCTGTCTATCGGCTAAAATTTCGGTTTGCACAAACAGATTACTGAAAGCGCGATGTGCCAGATCGGAGGTTAATTGGGCCAGCACCACCTCGGCATAGCTGGTGACTTCAATACGCCGCAGCACATCAGATTGATTGGTTAAGGTGACGCGACGGATTTCCACATCATCTTCTGGTGAAACACTGATTTCGGTATGGGCTTCTATCTCTGAATCCAGTCGTCGGTATTCGGCCCGTGCCTGCACAAAAATCGCTTCGTAATGATCGGCTTCGCGTAATGTCGGTTGGAAGGCGGTAGACCAATATTGGCCATTATCCATATCACGCAAATAGATAAAGGTGCCCCAGTTGTCGGCAGTGACATCTTCACGCCAGCGGGTAATAGCCAAATTATGCCAACGACTATAGCTACCGCCCGAATTGGTTGCCATCACGTGATAACGACCATTCGACAGTAAATGGGCTTCGGGTATGGGCGTGTTATGACTGAACACTCGCATCATCGATCGGTTATCAGCACTGGGTGGTTTGGCTGTCGCACTGACTTCAGCAGCGTGCGGATGCAACGTGGCACTCTGTTTTGGTACCCGTTCCTGTAATAACAATTCTGTAGCGCGAATCTGCGGATCCGTCAGGAAACGCCGCTGCATCGGTTGAGCCAATAACACATGAGCAAAAGACAATAAACTCATGCCCTGATGATGTGCCATAAAGGATTTTACGATGGCGTGGGTTTTATTTCGTGGCACCCTTAAAGGTGTGTAATCAATCGCTTCATAAAAGCCATAATCGCCTGAAAAACCTTGTTCAGCCAGCGTTTGTAAATTCAGACAGGCTTCGCGTGGCATCACCATCAACGCTAACGCCGTGGCATAAGGCGCAATCACCAAATCGTCACCTAAGCCTCGTTTGAAGCCGAGTCCCGGCACGCCAAACGCACGATATTGATACACCTGATTTAAGTCAGTGATGTTGTAACATGATTCGGAAATGCCCCATGGCACTGAACGTTGCCGGCCATACTGAATCTGCCGTGATACGGCCGCTTTACAGCTGTGATCTAATAAGGTGTCCGGATAGCTGGGCATGATTAATTGCGGCATCAGATACTCAAACATCGAGCCGCTCCAGGAGATTAAACTGATATCGCCACCATGGCTGGTCAGTAAGCGGCCTAATGCAAACCAATGCTTCTGCGGAACCTGACCTTGAGCAATCAATAGAAAACTGGCCAAACGGGCTTCAGAAGCTAACAAGTCATAACACGCCAGATCCCGGCGTCTTTCTGTGACATCAAAACCGATGGTTAATAATTCAGCTTTGGCATCGTAAAGAAAGCCGAAATCCATCACGGCCATTTGCTGGCAACGATGGATTAATTCATCGATCAAGTTCAGTTTTATAAAGGCGGAGGTTATTTGATTGTCAGCTAACGCACTTAACGAAGGGATGGGTTCTGAATCGGGTGATTCAGTGAGCAACGTATTGTGTGAATCTTGTAAGGCAGTGACATGTTCTACAAAGGCGTGTATCCAGTAGCGGCTTTCCGGCTGCAACTCTGCCGGTAACATTTCAATAATGATTTGACTGCTATTTTTGATGTCCTCTAAAACGCTGGCCAATCGGCCTATAGTCAAAGGAGTGCCTGATTGTAAAATCTCATCCAGGCTTTGTATTTCAATACTTAATGCTTTTTCCGCTGGGGCGGCCAGCGAATCAATAAATAGCCGCAACGTGTCCTGTAATCCCCGAAACGTAGTGGCAGAAAAAATGGGCTGCTGTTTAAATTCCGCCAATCCTGCTGCTAAGGTCAGTAAACTTCCGGCCAGATTGCCGCTATCAACGGATGAAATATAGTAGGGCGGCAGTACCTTTAATGTACGGGTGTCATACCAGTTATAAAAATGTCCGCGATAGCGTTCCAGAGACTCCATCGTGGTTAAGGTGTTATCAATACGCTCAATACCTTGCCGGATAGTGATATAGCCAAAGTCACAGGCAGCCAGATCAGCTAACAACGACATGCCCATATTGGTTGGTGAAGTTCGCGACGCAATTAATGGCGCTGGATATTGCTGAAAGTTATCAGGTGGCAACCAATTATCTTCAGCACTGACAAAGTCAGCAAAATACCGCCAGGTTTTACGCGCCGACATCCGCAGAAAATCATGCTGTTCAACGCTTAAGGTTTTTGTCTGCTCACCGGCTGGTTGACTGATCCACCATGCAATGGTCGGTGATATAAGCCACAAAACCAACACTGGCCCACAGAAAACTAAAGCGACCAACGGATTGACTGCGGGTATCGATAACAAGGCGGCTGTTAAACCAATTGCCAACAGCGGGGCAATCCACATCTCCTTGAAATAACTCGAAAGGCTCTGACATCTATTGCGACGGGCGTAACTCGGCAATTGCCAGATTAATAGGCCGCGTTTGGTAAACAGCATCCGCAAACCGGACTGCACGATGGCACTGATATTTATCAGCGCGTCATACGGCAGAAATATCAGCGTCATTAATGACTGCATAATCGGCTGATCGGTGGATTGAGCCGTCATTTTAAAATGCAAAAACCAGTCACTTTGTTTTGGTTTTTTAACCAAGGCGAGCAGCGAGAACAACAAGGTTGGCAGCAAAATGATGGTCAGCAACAGCACTGTCCAAAGCCAGGCCGATCCTGCTGCAAATAACCAACCCATCACTAGCAGAGTCAATATGGATGGGGCGACCAGACTACGTCGCAGGTTATCCAATAGTTTCCATTTTGATAACAGAGAAAGCGGGTTTTTCCGCCAGGGCGTTAGGCTGTCATCCGTGCGGTTTGAGCATAAAATATTGGGTAATAACCAGCCGATTAACTGCCAGTCACCACGTATCCACCGATGGCGACGACTGGCTTCGCTGGTATAGGTTGATGGGTGTGTCTCTATTAAATCCACATCGGTAATCAACCCTGAGCGCGCATAGCCACCTTCGAGTAAGTCATGACTGAGGATCAGGTTTTCAGGCAAACGGTCTTCAGTCACTTGCCGGAACGCATCCACATCGTAAATGCCTTTACCAATGAACGAGCCTTCGCCAAAAATATCCTGATACACATCAGATACTTCACGGGTGTAGGGATCAATACCCGATGCACCAGAAAACAATTTACTGAATCGAGATTGGTTGGCGCTGGCAAGGCTAATCGATGCACGCGGTTGTAAAATGGCATACCCCTCAACAATCCGGCCGACTTTGGCATCAAAAACTGGCCGATTCAGTGGATGTGCCAAATTACCAATCAACGCATGTGCTGCATCACGGGGTAATTGAGTATCCGTATCCAAGGTAATAACGTATTGGATGGTCGTTAACATATCGGTATCACCGACAATAGCCGAGAATGCGTCTAACGCTTCACCACGCAGCCGGGCATTAAAGTGTTCTAATTTGCCGCGTTTACGTTCATAGCCCATCCAGATTTTTTCATAGGGATTCCACTTTCTGGGGCGATGAAATAGGTAAAAAATGCATGGCCGATCTTCATTTTGATAAGTTGCATTCAGTGTTTCAACAGCGTTAGTTGCATAACGGATTATCGCGGCATCTTCGGGCAGGGTTTCCGTAGATGCGTCTTGAAAATCCGTCAGCAGAGCAAAAAACAGATTGGCATCCCGGTTCCCCAGATAGCGAATTTGTATCGCTTCAATCAGTTCATCTACATCCTTAGTGCTGGCTATTAACGTCGGCACAATGACCATGGTGCGATGCTGCTCTGGGATACCTTGAGAAAAATCTAGCCTTGGTAACACACGTGGCGGCAGTAATAAGGTAATAAATTGATTTATAAGTGGAATGGTTAACGCTGAAATACTGATTAAAAGTGGAATGCTCAAAAAACCAAGTTGCCAGCTCGGAACATTAATCTGATAAAGCCCGCTTAATATCATCAATGTGGAAATCAGTGGCAGTAACACCACTGGCCCAAGATACAGCGATAATCGAGAGCGTTTAATTAGGCGTCTGGCTTTTAACATCCAGGAGATCTGGCAGTTTACCGAGCGTTCCAGCAGGGTACGTCCGTCATCAATCAAATAAAAACCAATATGTGCCTGGCGGTGATTTACACCGACAGTTAACGCAGCCTCTGCTGCGAGTTGAATACAGCCTTGGGCAACTTCTAACTCACTACAACTGCTGTGACGGGCAATATCTTCGATAACATGCCGGTACCGATCGCGTGTGGCAAAATCCTGCTGCGGATAGATCTCCGGATCACCCTGGCGTAACGTCTGTTCAACCACACTGAGTGATTCAACGTACTGTTTCCAGTCCATGACGCCAATGAACCTTAAGCTGCTAAAACTGTTGGCGATAGAGATTTGATTGGTGGCCGCTATGCGACCTGCGGATTCTGATAATTGGGTAGCGGTGACGCCTTGTTCTAATAATTTATGTTCAACCCAGGTTTGTACAAATGCCATGGCCGGGCCTTGGGCCTGAAGCCGGGCATAAAACTCTTCGACAAATGACGCTGTTAACGGCACATCGGCATTGGCAAATTCAGCCAATACGTGAATAAGTTTTTTGGGATCATCTTCCGCCATCTCCAGCATGCGATCGGCCCATGTGATAGCGGCATCGCGTTCTTCGCGGCGTTGAGCAATGCGCACGGCAACACGGCGTAAATTTTCCAATAAAGCCAATTGCAGCATAATGGGGAACGCCCATAATTCGCCAAGCTTTAAAGGTTCAACCGTTTGATAAGCAGCAATAAATTGGCTGGCATTGTCGCTATCCAGACGGCCATCCATATGCGAAATCAATTCAATTGCCAGATCATAAACCCGTGGATAACCTGCAGATAAGCCGTTAGCCAGCTTTGGCAGTTCTCTGCTATAACCACGTGGTAAATGGTTTTTTGCCAGCAGGATTTGTTGTTCTATAAGATAAAAGTTATCTAATAACCACGCCTCGGCGGGCACAATGGTTTGCCCGGCAGTGGCTGCTGAGGTGACAACGTCATAGGCAGTATTCAAAACGCGCGAATTATCGGCTAAACGTGGCAGTAATTTATCGGAATCGAGGTTGGGATCAATTTGGTGTTCATGGGCCAAGGTCACCGCATGGCGCTTGAGTTGTTCAATACTTAATAGCTCCGAGCGCAACAACTCCGTGTCCTTATCATTTCTCAGGACATGTCGCTTACGTGCAGCCAATCCGAACTCTTTGATATCTATGTCGATCTCCTCGTTCGAATGAAGTGTCAGCAACTGCAGCGGTTAGCTGCAGGTTCAACACTAGGGGCCTGTTTATCTTTCGGAGTCACAACAGAGGCGGCTATAAAAACTCAACAGACCCTAATATGACGTGTAGAAAATAGGCGGGGTTTTGTTTCGCTTATCTGTAGGGGCTAGTGGTCAGTATGGGCTCAATTAAGGCCCCGTGTTTAATGATTTCTCCACAGACTGAAGCACTGAAACCAAATGCTCATTCAGCCTGGCTCTATGCCAATATTTATTGATCAACAAACTTCAAAATGTATTAATAGAAGATTGCTTTTGATTATTAGAGTAGAGATATTTTTTATCCAAGGTTCTTGATTTTGATTAAGCAAAATCCTGAGTCCCAATAAGCATTTCACCTTATGGCAATTTTGTTTGTTGGCGTACTATGGAAATTGTAAGTCAACGAAATAACCAAGAGGTAATTATCATGTGGACTAAACCAGAATATTCAGACATGCGTTTCGGTTTCGAAGTAACGATGTACATCTGCAATCGTTAAGATTTGAAACAACGCACAATAAGAAGCCTCCGAAAGGGGGCTTTTTTGTGGGTGTTATTTGGTGACTTTAGTTTCAAAGGAACTCAGCATGGCGAATAGAGCATGTTAATAAATCAGAAACAAAAAGCCCCGAGACCTTTCAATATCGAGGCATTAATGAGTTTCAGCTATTCCCAGGTCCGGATGATGGCTGTTGATCCGATGTTTCCTGGTCATAGTTTATCGCCCTGATCGGATATGGAATGGTGATGCCTTCTTCTCTATAGCGTTTGTGAAGGGCTTTGATAAACGCCGATTTAACCCAGAAGCGGTTGAAATATTCCTGGGCTCTTAACATCACGGTGAAATTAATACTGGAATCATCAAAAGTGTGAAAAACAACAAATGTCTGATATTCCTCGACTCCCCATTTATGTGATTTCAGAATTTCCCTTGCGACTTCGAGTGTGACGCGCTCAACATGCTCGAGATCAGAGTTGTAGTGGACCCCAACATCAACTGGAACGGAAAGCTGTTTTTCCGGGTAATAATAATTGATCAACTTTGACTTTGATAACACACTATTGGGCATGATCACGACATTATTGGGAAGCATTCGGATCCAGGTGGAGCGCCAGCCTATTTTTTCAACAAAGCCTTGTTCACCGGAGTCCAATTCAATAAAGTCCCCCATCCGGATAGGCTTATCGATGACCAGCTGAATGCCTGAAAAGAAATTTTCCAGGGTTGGTTGCAGCGCCAATGCCAACGCCAATGACGTGATACCCAACGAAGCGATAATGGGGGTCAGGGAAATACCGATTGTGCTGAGTATCATCAGCAAACCAAGGCCGAGGATCACGATATGCGTGATGCCTTGCATGATGCCTTTGCTGGTTCTGAAGCTCACATTTCGATCCGCATAGCGGCCGACTAAACCGTTAATCAATCTATCAACAAATACCACTAAGGCTAAGATGAGCAGAAGTTGGGCAAAAATATTAAAAATACTGGAATTTATGTTGACTGCATAATGTATCAACAATTGCTCAAAGAGTTTTGCAAGTAATGCGAGCAGAACGACTGTAATGGGGAAGTTGATAGCTTTAATGATGATGCCGGCGAGGGAGGTTTGATTGGTCTCGACTGCCTTTAAAATCCGTCCCAGAATAAATCGTTTAACAACAACAAGCGTAAGAAAGGCACCCACGACAATGAGGGAAATCATTGACCATTGGGGTAAGGCATTTAACCAATCCTGGAGCTTCATTACGCAACCTTATTATTAACTCATGTAATACGTTATGCAGAAGTTGTGCCCCTAGCGAAAAAACGGCCAGCGTGTTCCGTATCAGGTGATGTGAAACAAAGTGATTCAATTTTTTTGCGTTTTATCCTGATGGGTGCACGGTTTGTTGGCAAGCTGAACCAAAAAAGTGCAATTTAAAATCTATATTGCCGTTAAAAAAGCCTCGATATTTTCAGTATCGAGGCTTTGAATCTTTGGTGCCGGGAATGGAGCCGAACCGGCTCAACCGCAAAGTCTAGGACTTTGAAGTCTAAAACTGTTTATTGGTCTGTCGTTAATGAACCACTGGTGGCGTTTTCCTACATTAAAAATGATTTAACCCACCCCGATTATTCGACGCGGCACAAACTAGCCAAGGTGATCAATTGAAACGGTTTGTATATCTAAAGTGTCTGTTGATTCGTAGTGCTCTTTTACTATTGCGCATGGCTTAAGTTATTAAATATATGCAGTTTTTTATGCTTCTTGTTGTATTGTCTTGAGAGGGGGGCGAGAAAAGTAGTTTGTGAGTAATAGTTATTGATTTTGCTAGGATGACCTTCAGGTAAACGAATCCTAAACGTGTTGTAATGGAAGGAGCGCGATTACACTCAATTAAGAGGAAATCACTGATGCTGAATACAATGGTTTATCAAAAAGATGTCATAACTTTGATGGTCGATGATCTCGCTGCCAAGTTTTTCCAAGCTGATTTTTCGGTTCAAATGAGCCTTTCGGATAATCACGGCGGTGTCATCCAGGTCGAGAGTGAAGTCGGTCAAGCTAGTCCCCTATTCTTCAATTTACCGATCGAACTCGCTTTTTTGACCCCGGTTCTCAAGTAGGGATTCCGACATGTCCGCAAACGACTCGAATACCCCCAGTGATGCTTGGTTTCGCGAGCTGATCGCCCGCTTACCGGATGGTGTGTTGGTGGCTGATCAGGCCGGTATGATTCGTTATGCCAATCCAGCTGCCCAGCAGTTATTCAGGAAGTCAGAAAGTGAGCTGATAGGGGCGCCGCTGGGAATTTCTATCGAACTGGGCGAGCAGCCAGAGATAGAGCTGCCCGGAACGGAGGGAGTGCCAAGGTTCGCTGAGGTCCATGTTGGCTCAGCCGAGTGGCATGGGCAGTTCGCCTGGATCCTGACTTTGAGGGATGTTACCGAACGCAAGCTGATTGCTGAGACATTACGCGAGAGTGAAGGACGTTTTCAAAGTCTGTTACAGGATGTGCCCAGTGTCGCCATTCAGGGCTACGGTCTGGATGGACGTGTGCATTACTGGAATAAAGCCTCGGAGGTCTTGTATGGCTTCAGTGATCAGGAGGCTTTGGTCGGAAATCTACTCACGCTAATTATTCCTCCAGAGATGCGCGATGCCGTGCGAGGCGAATTGAAAAAAGTCGCCGCAGGGGGCGAGATCGACAACGGCGAGCTTAGCCTGATGCGCAAGGACGGGTCGCGGGTATCAGTTTATTCAAGCCATTCGGTAGTACGTCGACCCGGTCAGCCTGCCGAACTGTTCTGTATCGATATCGATCTAACCGAGCGTAATGCACTGGAAGAACAGCTGCGTCAATCCCAACGGCTGGAATCCGTAGGGCAACTGACCGGCGGCGTGGCGCACGATTTCAACAATTTGTTGACGGTGATTATGGGCAATGCAGAACTGCTGACCGAGGAGTTGGCCTCGGATTTGCGATTGCATCCACTGGCCAACATGATTTCCATTGCTGCCCAGCGAGGCGCTGAACTGACCCGACATCTTTTGGCCTTTGCCCGCCGTCAACCACTTGACCCAAAAGTGGTGGATCTTAATCAGTTAGTGGAGGCCATGCAGCCGCTCATTCGCCGTAGCCTGCCTGAAAATATTGAACTCAGTTTTGACCCAGATCCTGAGCTGTGGCTCACGGAAATTGATGCCGGTGAGCTGGATACCGCATTGTTGAACCTGTCGCTCAATGCACGTGATGCGATGCAGGACGGCGGTAAATTGACTATCGAAACATCCAATGCACTGCTGGACAGCGATTATGCGCCTTTCAACTATGAAGTGATGCCGGGCGAATACGTGATGATATGCGTATCTGATACGGGGACAGGCATGACGCCTGATACCTTGCTACGGGCTTTTGAGCCGTTTTTTACCACCAAGTCTGTTGGTAAAGGCAGTGGTCTTGGCTTAAGCATGGTGTTCGGATTCACCAAGCAGTCAGGGGGACATCTCAATATTTATTCAGAACTGGGCGAAGGTACTTCTATAAAACTGTATTTTCCCAGAGCAAGAGGATCAAAACAGTCGATTTATCAACCGGAGGGTGAGGAGGAAGTGCTACAAGGTGTTACCGAGCATATCCTCATCGCAGAGGATGACGAGTTGGTATTAAAGTACCTTGAAGCACAGCTACATTCACAGGGTTACCAGGTGACAGCGGTTACCTCTGGTCCAGAGGCACTGGAAGCTCTGAAAAGATATAGTGATATTGAGTTGTTGCTCACCGACATTATCATGCCTGGCGGCATGAATGGACGTGAGCTCGCTGATCGGGCGCGGGCAGCCTATCCTTCGCTGAAAGTGCTGTTTACTTCGGGATACACCGAGAACGCCATTATCCATCACGGACGGTTAGATCCCGGTACAGATCTATTGAGCAAACCCTATACCCGTTTGGCGCTTGCAACCAAGTTGCGGCAGGTACTAAATGCTGAAAACCCGTAATGGCTTTAATAAATAAACAGGTCTGAATGCGAGTCCCATACAGGCGTTACTTGACCTGATTTTTCAATACAAAAATGTCAGGCATAAAAAAAGCACTTATTAGATAAGTGCTTTTTTATTATGGTGACGACCGGGGCCGGACTCGAACCGGCATAACCGAAGTCGAGGGATTAAGTTTACTGGTATAACCTGGGCAACACCCATGAAGTTAACGCTAACATCGATTTGCTAATGACGGTCTGAATCCGGTGTTTTTGGTGCCAAGCCACTGATCGCGAAATTACATACTTTCTGCTTCAGAGATAGCCTTTCTGACCAAACGTCCGGCACCGCCAGTCACATCGGCATTTTTAATCTGTTCGAGGTTCACTGGGTTACCTACAATGATCGCACCACCCATACCCGTACCAATATGCGGAGTGCATTTGTATACGTAAATACCTTCCTGGGTAAAGGTCCGTTGGTAATTTTCACTCATCGGCGAGTTCCATTTCTCGGCACCTTCGGGAATCAAGCCATCAATGGATTCAGAGTTATGTGTACTCATGTTGCTCCAAGACACAGAGTCACCAGGATTAATTTTGACGACCAGCGGATTAAATACCAGGCCTTCTGCAGTCACGACGTGATTTTCTGTGCCTTCACTTTTTGGCTCATCGGCTTGAGCAGCTGCGTCATCGGCTGATGCACTGGAATCCGTTTCTTCCGGCTCAGCGACAGGTTCCTCTTCCATGACCACTTCAGTTTCTGTTGCGCTCGGTGTAATGTTTTCAGTCGTGTCCATATTGCTCTGATTTTCGGAGCTCATTTCAGTTTCTGGGCTTGGTGTGGTGTCAGAACTGTCATCGCTACCACAGGCCGTGAACAGCGTGGCAGCCGCGAACGACATGGTTAATGCAATGGTAATGTTTCTCGTCTGTGTAAACGCCGAAGTTGCTTTGAACATCTTATGTACTCTCCTGATAAAAAAATTCTTGTTCCAGATTATGACAGTAACAAACTTCGTCCGTTCGATATCACTTTAAACAGCTAAATAATTTTATTCACCGCGTTTTTTATTGGGAAAAGACATAAAGCAAAATCCTGAGTCCGTACAAGCAAATCCCCTTATGGCATTTTTAACTGTCGGCGTAACATTTAAACCGTAAGTTAATGAAACAATCAGGAGGTGATGATCATGTGGACTAAACCAGAATATTCAGACATGCGTTTCGGTTTCGAAGTAACGATGTACATCTGCAATCGTTAAGATTTGAAACAACGCAAAACAAGAAGCCCCGAAAGGGGCTTTTTTGTGGGTGTTATTTTAAGATTTTTAAACGGATAGAAGATCGCTTGCGGTGAATAATGATTCTAATCACCGCATGAAATGCTGCAAACAAGTTTTTTGCGATGGAAGAGGACTTTGAAGGTCATATGAATACCTCCAAATATGCCAAGCTGACTAAATGCTCTAATGACACAGCTTTACGTGATATTCAGGATCTGGTGGCAAGAGTGATATTTGTACAAAACCTCGGCGGTGGACAAAGTACCTGCTATCGATTAAAAAATAGGGTAGAGAGGGAGCTGTAGTTCAATAAATACTCCCCCTTGATTTTTTATCCTGATCGCAGAGGATGCGATTCCCAATATATGAACATTTACGTAGTCTAACCATGTCGCATATTGTCACATTAGTACTGTAAAAATAGTACTTTTCTAAAAAATGTTGTTTTATGCGGTTTCAGGTTGTAGCATACAATTGAATCTCCTATGTAGGGGTAGAAGTGGGGGACTAAAGTTCGGTTCCTAAAAAAAGCGGTACCACATTTGGGGTATTCATCATGCCTAGGCTTGCGCGTGAGTTATCGGATGCCGCGGTCCGTCGCTTGAAATGGGCCAAGGTTCAGTCCGGCATAAACAAGGGGACGCCGTGTACTAAGTTGCACGCGGTAGGAGGTATCGGCGGCCTGTATTTGTATTGCGCTCCTCCAAGAACTAACAACGCGACATTTGCACGCTCATGGATACTGAAAACAGCTATCGGTAAGGATCGACCTGAGCTAGGGCTCGGTCCATACCCTGAGGTAACACTGTCCATGGCCCGCCAGAAGGCTCGTGAAATCAAGGAGCAGATCAGGCAAGGCATTGACCCTCGAGTGACTCGAAAAGCGGCTGCTTCGGCGCTGGTCGCTGAGCAGGCCAAAGCCGTCACATTTCGCGTCGTGGCCGGTAGATTTATCCTAAAGAAGAGCAAAGAGTTCAAGACCATCAAGCAAGTCCATAAATTGACTGCACACCTCGAAACTTACGCTTATCCTATATTGGGTAACTTGCTGATCTCCGACATCGAACGTGCGCACATTATGAAAATGCTCACACCGATATGGGAGACTAAAACCGAGACCGCAACAAGGGTTCGAGCAACAGTCGAACGTATTCTTGATATGGCTGGCGCAGAGGGTCTCCGTAGTGGTGACAACCCGGCACGCTGGCGCGGAAATCTCGACTTGTCCTTGCCGCTCCCGGGCAAGGTCCACAAGGTAAAGCACTTGGCGGCTATGCCGGTCGAAGAGGTGCCAGCGTTTATGCGGAAGCTGGCGGACAAGCAAGGAGTTGGTGCAATGGCACTGCGATTCGCAATCCTGACAGCCGCCCGATCGGGTGAGATACGCGCTGCCGAGTGGAGTGAGATCGATGTCACCGAGAAAGTGTGGACCATCCCCGGCGAGCGCATGAAAGGAGGCCGGGACCACAAAGTACCACTGTGTCGCGAAGCGTTATCGCTATTAGAATTGATCCCTCACGATGATGATAAGTCCCTCATATTTGTCGGGCTGACTGGGAAGATGCTTTCAGACGCAACGCTGACGAAAGTAATAAAAGATATGGGTTATCAGGTCACGCAGCACGGCTTTAGGGCCACTTTCCGAACTTGGACCCAAGAATATACGAGCTATCCAGAAGAAGTCTGTGAGCTCGCCCTGGCACACGTTAATAGCGATGCGACGCGTGCTGCATATGCTAGGTCAGAGCTTATCGAAAAGCGACGTAGCCTCATGTCCGACTGGCAGGCATTTTGTTGTGAAGGCTCGTGAGTGAAGTGCATGGGAGATAATCGAGTCCAAGGCTAATACATATATCCGTTCACTTTTTACAGCGCAGCCGGTTCTCGTCGGGTGAGATCAGCGGTAATTTCTTAGTTCAGTCAGTATCGCCCGTTGGTAGGTATCGTAATGGGCGATGTTGGTAGGGAAGTGCCCGGCGCATAGTAGCCGGTGAGTTGAAAGTTTTCTCGTTCGCCACATGCCCTGTTCGATTTTTCTTCGCATCGTAATAGAGTCTCGCGCCTGTTTCTCTTCTGAATCAATGACGTATGGATTCAGTAGCACGCTCTGTGCAAGATCCTATTAGTGTGACTTTTGAAGCCTCCAACCACCATTCGCCTCGCACCGCACCAACTTCCTGATGAGCGCTGACCTTAGATATACTTGGCATTCAGTGAATTGCGCTAGCAGTCGATTGCGGCGAAAAAAACAACCACCAAATTAATGCTGCGCCAATTTCAACCTAACTGCCTCTCGCTGTGTGACGTTGTGACTTCTTATTTAGTAGTACCCCGAAACGTAGACTCCCAAAAATCGAAACCTTCAAGAGAAGACACACCAGTTTACCAACGAGTTGTAGTATCACGCCGCCAGCGAATGCCTCCGCCACAAGTAATACACAACAGGTAACACCAGCAAAGTCAGCACTACGGCGCTAATCATTCCGCCGACCATCGGCGCTGCAATCCGACTAACCACTTCCGCGCCCGTTCCTGAACTAAGCATTATGGGTAGCAAGCCCGCGATCGTAGAGACAGTCGTCATCATCACAGGCCTTACTCGAAGCCCTGCTCCCAGTGTCACAGCCTCTAACAGCTCTTTCCTGAGCGGCGTAGTGCCCCGTTTTTCGCAGGCCTGTAATAGTTGTTTGTAGGACTGATTAAGATAGGTCAACATGATGATCCCGATCTCCACCGTCACGCCCGCTAAGGCAATGAAGCCAACGGCTACGGCCACTGAAAAATTGAAGTTCAGCAGATACATTAGCCAGATGGAGCCGACTACTGCGAGGGGCAATGTGCCCAAGATAATCGCTATTTCGATAAAGTTACGGAAGTTCATATAAAGCAAAACGATGATGATGAGCAACGTCAGCGGCACCACATAAGTCAATTTCTCCTTGGCGCGCAACATATACTCGTACTGTCCGGACCAAGAGAGCGAATAGCCGGCGGGGAGGTCGAGTTGCTGCTGAACGATGTCCATGGCTTGTTCTACATAACTGCCTACGTCTACGCCTTCGATATCCACGAATGTCCAACCGTTGAGTCTTGCGTTCTCGCTTTTGATGGCTGGCGGTCCGTCTTCCACATAGACTGATGCAACATCAGCCAGAGCAATGCGTTGCCCCTCCGGGGTGACGATGGGTAACAACGCAAGCTGCTCCGGTGAGTCTCGATAGTCCTGAGGATAGCGCAGGTTGACAGGATAGCGCTCCCGACCTTCAATAGTTTGGGTCACGTTCATCCCGCCAATCGCGCTGGCCACCACTTGCTGCACATCGGCGATATTTAGGCCGTAGCGAGCCGCCTTTTCTCGCTGAATGTCCACTTTGATGTAACGGCCGCCGGCCACCCGCTCAGAGTAGACTGAGGCGGTACCAGGTACATCCTTCAGAATCTGCTCCAAGCGCTGACCAATTTTCTGTATTTCCTTTAGATCCTCGCCCGCCACCTTAATGCCTACTGGTGTTTTTATTCCCGTGGCCAGCATGTCGATACGAGTCTTGATAGGCATAACCCAAGCGTTGGTGAGGCCAGGAAATTTCACCAAGGCATCCAGCTCCTTTTTTAATTTCTCTGTGGTCATTCCCTCGCGCCACTCTTCTTTAGGTTTGAGCTGGATGAATGTCTCAATCATGGTGAGTGGAGCCGGATCTGTGGCGGTATCTGCGCGACCGACCTTCCCAAAAACGGTCTCGACCTCCGGCAACGTTGCGATCAACTTGTCGGTCTGCTGCAGTAATTCCCTGGCTTTCCCTATGGATATACCCGGGTAAGTCGTGGGCATGTACATAAGGTCGCCTTCATCTAGATCGGGAATGAACTCACTGCCGATCTTAGTCACTGGCCATATTCCGATCAGGAAGATCAAAAAAGCCATGAGAAGTGTAAACCGTGGAAATCGCAGGGCGCCTTTGAGTAACGGCATATACCCAGCGATCAGGATCCGGTTGACTGGGTTTTTGCGTTCAGCTATCACCTTCCCGCGGATGAAATAGCCCATTAATACCGGTATGACGGTGACCGCAAGCGCAGCGCTCGCCGCCATGGCATAGGTTTTGGTGTAGGCCAAGGGGCTGAACATACGTCCCTCTTGGGCTTCCAGAGTAAAAACCGGCATGAAACTGACGGTGATAATCAACAGACTGAAAAACAACGCCGGTCCCACCTCCGCAGCCGAATCGGCCACGACCTGCCAACGGTTTTCGGGAGTCAATGGGGTCTTTTCCATGTGCTTGTGCATGTTCTCGATCAGCACGATCGCCCCATCAATCATCGCACCGATTGCAATCGCGATGCCACCGAGCGACATGATGTTGGCGTTAATGCCTTGCCAGTACATGACGATAAACGCCGTCAGTATCCCCAGCGGCAGACTGATCACCGCGACCAAGGATGACCTGAAATGGAGTAGGAACACGATACAGATCAATGCCACAATGGCGAGTTCCTCGGCAAGGCTCTTCCACAAACTCGTGATGGCACGAGAAATCAACGCGGAACGATCGTAGACGGTCACGATTTCAACCCCTTCCGGCAAGCCTGCTTTGAGTGTTTCTAGCTTGGCTTTAACGCCGTCTATGGTTTTCTGCGCATTTTCACCGAATCGCATCACAACGATGCCACCTACCGCTTCGCCCTCGCCATTGAGCTCCGCGATCCCCCGGCGCATCTGTGGACCCAATGCGATGTCGGCCACGTCCTTGAGCAATAGTGGCGTACCCTGATTGTCCACGCCCAGTGGGATGAACGAGAGATCCTCAAGGTTCTGAATATAGCCGGTGGCCCGCAACATGTATTCCGCTTCGGCCATCTCTACTACGGAAGCACCTATTTCCTGGTTGCCACGCTGAATTGCGATCTGGATATGAGACAACGGTATGCCAAACGCGCGCAGTTTCTCCGGATGTACCTTGACTTGGTACTGTTTGACCATGCCACCCAGTGAGGCCACTTCAGAAACGCCGGCAACTGTCTGTAACTCGTATTTCAAAAACCAGTCTTGCAAGCTACGCAGTTGACTGATGTCGTGCTGACCGGTGCGATCCACCAATGCATATAGGTACACCCAGCCGACACCGGTAGCGTCCGGCCCCAGCTGTGGACGGGCGCTGGGTGGTAGCGTAGGAGCTACTTGTGACAGATACTCCAACACCCGGGAACGCGCCCAGTACGCGTCGGTGTCCTCGTCAAAAATTACGTAGACGAAAGAATCTCCGAAAAAAGAATATCCCCTCACGGTGACCGCGCCTGGTACGGACAACATGGCGGTTGTGAGAGGGTAAGTCACCTGATCCTCCACGACCTGAGGCGCCTGTCCGGGATAGCTGGTCTTGATAATGACCTGTACGTCGGATAGGTCCGGAATGGCATCCACCGGCGTATTCTTCAGTGCAAACAGGCCGGCTCCAATCAGCGTGACAGTAGCAAGCAATATGAAGAAACGATTGCCCACGGACCAGCGAATAACGGCTTCAATCATCGTCACGCGCCCCATGATTGTGGCTGTCGTGCCCGCTACTGCCTTGGTTGCTGTGTGACATTCGTTTGAAATCTGATGTCTTACTGGACTCCGAGTCAATGAGGAACTGTGCTGAGGTAACGATACGTTCGCCTTCGTTTAGGCCAGAGAGTATCTCCACCTGCAGCTCACCAATGCGGCCGACATCGACGGCAATTGACTTAAATTTCCCGTCGCCCAAGGCCAAGACTACGCGCGCCTGACGACCTGTTCGGATCAATGCCTCCCGCGGTATCAGCAGAGCGGCAGGGCTTGGTTGGGTATTAATAACCAACTGCGCGAACATACCGGGCTTCATTAAGCCACTCGGGTTCTCGAAGCGCACGCGAATTTGTAAGGTACGGGTTCGTGCGTTCAGGGACGGATACACGTAATCCACCTGACCCTGTAGCTTCTGGCCAGGCAGGTACTCCAGTTGTATAGTGACTTTGTCGCCCACGTTGACGAGCCCTGCTTGCCGCTCGAAGACCTCGCCGATAACCCACATATGCTCTAATTGGACCAAAGTCATCAGCGTAGACCCGGGCGTGACAAACATACCCTCGCGTACGCCAAGGTCGTCAATGACGCCGGATTGCGGCGCGGTCATGGTGATCGTCTGGCTGACTTGTCGAGTTTGGCGTAACTGCTCGATCTTCGCCCGTGGCACCTGCAAGGCCGATAGGCGCTCAACGGCTGCGTCGATCAGATCCGGGTTATCTCGCTTCAGCGCCAGAACGAACTCCTCTTGGGCGTTGACCAAGGTCGGTGAGTAGAGCGTATACAGTGGCTCTCCCTGTGTAACAGGGTCCCCCGTCGCTTTGACATGCAGTGTGTCCAGCCAACCTTCCACCCGCGGGCTAATCGTTACCAATCGGTTCTCATCGTATTGCACGTACCCCACCGTTTTGATGTCCAGATGCAAACGGCCTGATATGACGGCGGCTGTTCGTACCCCGAGATTGTTGACAACATCCGGTGAAATTCGAACCGTGCCGGCTTCGGTGCTGCCATCCTGCTCCTTGTAGACAGGGATCAAGTCCATCCCCATAGGGGATTTCCCCGGTTGGTCGCGCTGGTAGTTCGGGTCCATGGGTGCAACCCAATACAACGGTTCACGTTCGCCCTCAGCTGTTTGCATTGCAGCTTCGTAGGAAGGTGGCAGCAATAGAACGCCGCCCGCTCCAATGCCTGCGCCGACAACAGCCGCCAGCAGTGTTGTGTAGACGACTTTCATTGATTTACACCTAAGATAGCGGTCACTGGCCCCGTGGGTTCGGATGACGATTGGATAAGCAAGTAATTGATTTGAGCGATTGTCTTGTGCCGATCAACGGTAATCATGAGCGCTTCTATCTTCGCGTTTAACTCAGCGATACGGGCTCGCACCGCCTCCGCGAAGTCGCCGTCGTTGTTGTTGTAGGCGGCTAGGGAGGCTTGGGATTGTTCAGCCATTTGCGGTAGCAGCCGGTCGGTATAGAGTGCGTGACGCTCATCAAGACGAGCCAGGTAAGCACTGGCCGTTTCCAACTCGGCCATCAAACGGCGTAGGAGTAACTGCTTCTCGGTCCTGATCGCTTCAGCGTGGCCGATGGCGGCACTTACTGCTTTATCTTGTCGATTGGCCGTAAAAAGCGGTAGGTCAACGGTGATCCCGATGGAAAATAGATCGGACCTGTCTCTTCCGAGCATATCGCGGTCACGATAACCGTATTGGGCATTCAGGCCCCATTCTGGCTTGTATTTTTGCCTCGCCAGATCGACATCGGTATCTGTGGCCTCTATCCGCTTATCCAATGCCAGCAAGAGAGGGTGATGGCTGACGCGCTCGTAGCTCGCCTGCCTGGCACCCGGAGTCCACGCCGGAGAGGAAGGTGACGCTGTCATGATGCCTAGTGTGAGCCTGTTCTCGGCACGTGCGCCAATCCACTCTGACAACTGCATCTGTGCGATATCCTGATGCTGCTTTAGTGTAGTCAAGCGGTCCTCGAGTTGCGTCAACTCCAATTGTGCCCGAATGACATCCTGCTGGCGCGCCTTGCCTATGGCCGTTGCATAACTTGCACGCGCTGCGTCGACAAGGTGCTCAAACAATGATCGGTCTTGCTCGATTAAGCGGATACTCTCTTGCGCTTCGTAGCCCGAAAGCCATAGCTGCGAGACGGTTGCCGTCACCTTCGCTCGGCGATCTTCGCGCAACAGAGGGTGTTGTAGCGCAAGCGCCAGCTTTTGTCGTTGTGCCAGTGCCAGTGTGTCGCCCCGGGGAAACATCTGGCTGATGCCCACCGAAAGCTGTGTCATCGCTTCCTGATTGATATCGAACGTGTCGAGCGGAAAGTTGCCCGCCATCAAGCTTATTTTCGGATCAGGTAGCGTCGCAGCAGCCGTCCCCTCATCGGTCAGCGCAGCTTGGCTGTGTCGGCTGCCCGTTAGCCAGGGGTCGGTTGCGATTGCCGTATCAATGGCCTCGGCAAGCGTCAGTTCCGCGCGTGCTGATTGTGCGATTGTGGGGGCTACATCTGCTCCGAGTATCAGAACGAGCAGGAATATAAGTACTTTCATCCTTTTCCCCTACCTATTGCTGCGCCGCAGTTTTAATGGTGGCAAATACTTCACTCCCACCATTATTTTTCAGCAGGAGCACCTGGTAGGGCGTGAAACGGTTCTCGACTTCCATACCTGGGCTGCCGAGGGGCATACCCGGTACTGCGAGCCCGATGGCGCCGTCCGGTGGATTTGCCAGGAAGGTCTTAACATAGCGCGCTGGGATATGTCCTTCGAAGACATAGCCTTGGGACGATATCGCCGTATGGCAGGACTGATAGCGGGGTTCAATCTGGTGCCGATCCTTAACGGCAGTCAGATCCGTCATGGGCCTAACCATCACGCTGATACCTGCTTCTTCTATGTGGGACATCCACTTCTCGCAGCAATCGCAGGTAGGTTGCTTGTAGACCGTTAAGGATTCAACCGTGTAGTCAGCGGGCGTGCTATGGGTCTGTGGTCCATTCGATTCTGCGTTGCAGGCCGCGAGCAAGGTGCTCGCTAGCAAGCTCAGGAACAAGCTTTTAACTGTGAGTGATAAGTCCATGTTTGTCTCCGGCAACAGCGAGTCAATAAGTTTCGGGCGAGAGTTATACGGATGGACGGTTTGCTTGGTCACAAACTGGACGTTTGACTGCGATCGTAAGTTCATTTGGCTAGAAAGCGTGGATCTGTCGGCACATCAACTGCTAACACGAGAAGTCGCTTGCAAACGATTCCAGTGGGAGTCAGCGACTCCGTTGACGCTTTTGAGTACGTCCCGGCATGGCGCAGTCCGTAGCTTTCATGATGCGTCTTTGCGCAGTGTGGCCGAGCATTGACATGCTTTGGATCCCTAGTTTCGACCATCTGCAAATAGTCCATGCGTTATATGCTTCAGATAAGGCGCTCATCCCCGCTGATAATAGAGGGTTATAGCTAACGACAAGATTGCGTCCGGGTTACATCTTTGTAATCTGAACGTCATGCGGTCGAAAGGAATTCGGGCATAAACTGAATGTGCGTTGAGGTTTCCAAGTCTCGGCGGCGGGGACGTCACTACGTCAGTTTGTGTTCCTTCTGGATACCGCCATTGCCCTCAGCGGTCGATCACTGGCAATGATATTACGACTTTAGCATGTAAAAAGGTGACGAAAAAAGGAGAACCCCTATGGAACGCCCCTTGGGATACTGGGCAAGCCTTCACGGGCTAACGACGCTCACATTGATTGCTGCTGCACTTTATTTTCTATTGGTGGAGCATGCGACGCACGTCCTCCCATACCTGCCTTTTATGATTCTTTTGCTGTGTCCGTTGATGCATATTCTCATGCACAAAGGACACGGTTCGAGCAATCACGGAGAGCACCAGAACCACGATGTTAACGAGGCATATCGTCGAGGCCTAGAAGATGGTTGTCACAAAGAAATGAAAGGGCGCCACGGTCAAATTGGCAAAAATAGTGGCGGATAGATCTAGCATGCGCTGGCAACAGCCAGATCTTTTTTAAGTTCGATAGATCTGTGCAACCGCACCTGAAAACTGGTGCTAAGAACCGGGCGGAACTTGCGCTATTTCAGATCATCCGCAAAACTGATGCGGTGACACAGGATAAATTTACGTCAAATCGTCGATTCTTATTTCCCGCAGAGAGCGAGGTCAAAGATGCAGCAATCGCAGGTACAGGATAGTCAGTTACGCATCGCAGCCGTAGGGCATAGCGTTTCGTTATTTTTCCTCGTGAGCTATCTTCTGTGCATCGGCTTCGGCCTGGCTGCACCAGAACATATGCGGATGTACGAGGCATGGGCGCCGCTTCTGCCTGGTTTTGAATGGCTTACCTGGTCGGGGTTCTTCATTGGCTTGGTCGAAGTCTATTTGTACGGCTGGTACATTGCAGTGGTGTTTGTTCCTTTGTATCGCTGGTTTTCTAAAACCGCGCAGTAAGTTACTTGTCGTGCTTCCTCATACGCTGGCGGTTACGGTACACCCGCTGTGGCTTGCAAGTGGAGTAAAAGTAATGAATCGTATACGGCTCTTCAAGCCAAGAACTGAGCGGACCGGCTCAGCGTTGTTCGCCGGCAGGCGTGTAGAGTCTGCGATCCATGGATAACGCATCAGGGCTCACGCAAGCACAAAGGCTAAACCAGCACTGCGCCTGCATGACTCTTAACCGATCTGCAGTCGTCAGTGATCTCGCCAGCCAGCTGGGTGAAAGCGTTGACGAGCCGCTCTCTGCTCCCGCTTGGCAACAATTCTTTTCCGAGGTCGCCGTTTTTGTTCCCGGCCAGGATTTGGATGACATGCTTTCCATTGTTCGGGCCATTGAAGCAGCGGCAGCACTTCCCGACTATCGGCGGAGAGTGTTGTCTTGGGCGCCGCCCAGCGCACAGCAAAATCCCGGGCCTGCGGGCGTTTTTATGGGCTACGACTTTCATCTGGGGGAGGAGGGTCCTCGGCTCATTGAGGTGAACACGAACGCCGGTGGGGCGTTCCTCAATGCCGTGCTGGCAAGGGCGCAATTAAACTGTTGTGATGGCTACCCTCGCCCGTCCTGGGTCAAAGACTTTGATGCCGCTGTCGTCGCCCAGTTCTTGAGCGAATGGCGCGCTCAGCGAGGAGACGGCCGACCAAGGCGTATTGCGATTGTCGATGATCGGCCGGCAGAGCAGCATCTCTATCCTGAGTTCAGGCTGGCGCAGCAGCTGCTGCAAGCGCACGGGTTTGACGCGGTTATCCTCTCGCCTGCCGACCTTACGTATGCGTCAGGGGTTTTGCGAGCGCGGGGTAAACGCATTGACTTGGTGTATAACCGTTTGGTGGACTTTGGGCTCGAAGCCCCTGAACACGCTGCGCTGCTCTCTGCCTGGAACGGCGGCGCCGTCGTGATAACGCCAAACCCTCACACGCACGCGCTGTTTGCGAACAAACGTAACCTCTCGGTCCTTACGGACTACGACGCTCTTCTCGAATCGGGTTTGGCCGCTGAACACGCTGCTGTGCTCCAGCGTGGCATTCCGCGCACCGTGCTGGTCACGGCCAGCAATGCCGAGGAGCTCTGGCAGCAGCGACGGCTTTGGTTCTTCAAACCGGTGGCAGGCCATGGCAGCAAGGGTGCGTACCGTGGCAGCAAGCTAACCAAAAGCACTTTTGCTCGTATGCTTGACAGCGATTACGTTGCGCAAGCCTATGTGCCACCTTCTGAGCGCTTGGTTCTGGTCGATGGGGAGCGTGAAATGCTCAAGGTGGATGTGCGCCTGTATACCTATCGCGGGGCGCTGCTGTTGGCGGCAGCAAGGCTCTATCGTGGGCAAACGACCAATTTTCGCACGCCTGGCGGCGGGTTTGCTCCAGTGCTTCTGATGGGTTGAGCTTTCTCCGTGGCTCTCAGTCTCGAAAACCACTGGGCGACGCCCGGCGCGGCAGGAGGCGTGACAAACGCGAGTGATTGGCTCGCCCGCTTACACATCTTTCATTCGCTGTACCTGACGCACCAGTCGCTTGGTTTCGTTTTCTTCCATATCCAATAGCAACTGCACGAGTTCTGCGGCCTCAGGAATTTCTGCTTTCCCGATAAGAGACCGGTAGAGGCTGATAATTTCCTGATGGAAAGCAAAAACCTCTGCGCTGATGGCATCCGTATTCAGCTTGGCGTAATGATCGTCACACACTAAATGTGCCGTTATCGGATCATGCGTGACGTAGTCATAGACGTAGGTGCGCGCAGCTTTGGGGTCGGCTTGTCGTTCAAAACCCGCGACCATGCTCATCATGTCGGTTTCGTGAGACGCGAGGTATTCCAACAACAGGGTCGCGTGCTCATCATCATGCAACGCTGCACAATGAGACAGGCATCCGGCCAGCGCCTCATGCAGTTTTCGGCTCCACTCAATCAAGTCAGAAAATGTTTTGATGTCCATGACCAGTATGACCTCTACGGCGTAAAAAGTTCGCATTTCCCCCATGGGGGCATGGTGCAGAGCGCCGCCTGCCCTTAGGGTACTCTTGTCGCTTAACCACCTCAGTCACGCATCAATCCCCCGAGATGTTGACGAACCGCAGCCGCAAAGCATTCGCGATCACGCTGACGGAGGACAGTGACATCGCGGCTGCGGCAAAGATGGGTGAGAGTAGAATGCCGGCGACGGGATAGAACAGACCCGCGGCAACCGGAATGCCTGCCGAATTGTAGACAAAAGCGAAGAAAAGGTTCTGCCGTATATTGCGCATGGTCGCCAGGGATAGTCTTCGCGCTTCAACGATGCCCATCAGATCACCCCGCAGCAGGGTAATGCCGGCGCTCTCAATGGCCACATCGGTACCGGTGCCCATGGCAATGCCCACATCCGCCGTGGCCAATGCCGGTGCATCGTTTACACCGTCGCCGGCCATGGCCACAATCCGACCTTCTTCCTGCAGAGCTTCCACAATCCTGCCTTTGTCCTCAGGCAGCACCTCTGCTTGAACCTCGTCAATACCCAGCCTTCGGGCAACGGCTTCGGCCGAAATCCGGTTATCGCCGGTCAGCATAACGACACGAATTCCTTCCTTCTGCAAGGCAGAAATCGCTGCCTGTGTGGTCAGCTTGATGGGGTCGGCAATCGCGAGCAAACCGCAAATTCTGCCGTCAACCGATGCAAAAATGACCGTGGCACCGTCCTCGCGGAGTTCGTTCGCTTGCGCATCAAAGTCAGCGGTATCCACGCTTTCTGACGCCATCAATAGCCGATTGCCGACCAGTACAGTGTGGCCCTCTATCTTCCCGGTCACGCCTTTGCCGTTGGGGGCGTCGAACGCCTCGGCATCCGGCAACGTCAACCCCATGGTCTTGGCTTTTTCGAGAATGGCGTGGGCCAGCGGGTGCTCACTGCCTTTTTCCAGGCCGCCAACAAACCGCATCAGTTCTTGCTCGCTGAACCCCTCAGCTGGAACCAGCCTGGTTACCTCGGGTTTGCCTTCTGTCAGGGTGCCGGTCTTGTCCACGACCACGGTGTCTACTTTCTCCATCCGCTCCAATGCTTCTGCATTCCGAATGAGCACGCCGTTCTGAGCGCCGCGGCCGACCCCCACCATGATCGACATCGGGGTGGCGAGGCCCAGCGCGCAGGGGCAGGCGATGATCAACACGCTGACCGCCGCGATCAGACCAAAAGCCATCGGGGGGGTAGGGCCAACGAGGGACCAGACAACAAAGGCCAAAATAGCGATAACAATCACTGCGGGCACAAACCAGCTGGCCACCTTGTCCGCTAGGCCCTGAATCGGTGCGCGGCTGCGTTGAGCGCTGGCGACCATTTGCACGATTTGCGCCAGCATGGTGTCACGTCCAACCTTGTCGGCGCGCATCACAAAACTGCCCTGTTGATTGATGCTGCCACCAATCACGTGGTCGTTTTGTCGTTTTGCCACCGCGAGTGGCTCACCGGTCACCATGGATTCATCCACATTGGAGCTGCCCTCCAACACCTCACCGTCCAGCGGCACTTTGTCGCCGGGCCGCACTCTTAACCGGTCACCGACCTTGACCTGGTCCAGCGGCACATCAGACTCGTCGTCGTTATCACCCAATCGTCTGGCCGTCGTGGGGGCAAGATCCAGAAGCGCCTTGATTGCGCCTGAGGTTTTCTCCCGGGCTCGTAATTCCAGCACTTGCCCTAGCAGCACGAGCACGACGATGACGGCCGCGGCTTCGAAATACACCGGCACGGAGCCGTCGTCTAGCCGGAAAGCGCGCGGAAATACCTCGGGGGCGAGGGTTGCGACCAAACTGTAGATCAGCGCCACACCCGTGCCGATGGCGATCAGTGTGAACATGTTCAGGTTATGGCTGACTAGAGATTTCCAGCCTCTGACAAAAAAGGGCCAGCCACACCAGAGCACTACGGGTGTCGCCAGGACCAGTTGAATCCAGCTGGATATCTGCGGGGGCACAATGTGGCTCAGACCGGTCAGGTGTCCGCCCATCTCCAGCACCAAGACCGGTAGTGTGAGCAGCAACCCTATCCAGAAGCGCAGGGTCATGTCCTTGAGCTCTGGGGAAGCGGTATTGTCGAGGCTGACCTGCTCGGGCTCCAGTCCCATGCCGCAAATAGGGCAATCGCCGGGCCCTTGTTGGCGAATTTCCGGGTGCATCGGGCAGGTGTACAGAGCACCGGGGGCGGCGGCCTCGTTCTGCCTTGAGGCACCGCTCAAGTACTTTTTCGGATCGTCTTCGAACCGGGAATGGCAGCGTGAAGAGCAGAAGTACCACGTTTTGCCTTCGTGCCGGCTGCTATGTTCCGCTGTATGTGGGTCCACCGACATGCCACACACCGGGTCCTTCGCCGATTGCTCTTCCTGAGCCGTGCCTACATGAGGACTGTGGGTATGGGGGTTTGCCTGCTCAGTCATGCTGATCTCCCTTCGTTTTGGTTGCCACCGCGATAACGTGATGAAGCATCAGTGGTCGTGTGCGTGTGGTTCCCCTTCGTCAGATTGCGCTGACGTCGCAGACTTTTTCAGGAATAGCGTTTCGGCTACCGCAATAATGATCATGGTGACAACGGCCACACCGATGACGAAGGGGTCGGTACTGATTTTGACCCACAGGAAGCCACCCAGCACCAACACGTCAAGCGCAATGGCCGTGGCGGGCACCCAGAGATTGGCTTTGACATCCTCGCGCAAGTAGCGGACGACGCCCCAATGAATGGCGATGTCCATGATCAGGTAGAAGATGATGCCGAGCGCAGCGATTCGAGAAAGGTCAAAGAACGCGGTCAGCACCAGCCCAAGCACCACGGTGTAGACCAGTGTGTGCTTTTGAATGCTGCCCGACATACCGAAGTGACTGTGCGGTACCAAGTTCATTTCCGTCAGCATCGCCAGCATTCTGGACACCGCGAAGATACTGGCCAGAATGCCGCCAGCGGTAGCCATCATGGCAATGGCCACCGTGAACCACACACCGTATTCGCCCAACGCCGGCCGGGCCGCCGCGGCGAGAGAGTAGTCCTGGGTCTCAATAATATCGGCGAGGGAAAGATTGCTCGCAACGGCAAAGCCAACCAAGGTGTAAATCACCACGCACGCCGCAATGGAAATCACGATGGCGCGGCCGACGTTTCGTTTTGGGTTTTCCACTTCCGAGCCGCTGTTGGTAATAGTTGTGAAACCCTTGAACGCCAGAATCCCCAGTGCGGTCGCGCCCAAGAAATTGCCGACGGTGCCGGCTTCCCCAGGGCTTGAAAAATCGACGGACAGACTGTCTGCAATCCAGACCCCCGTCAGCCCAATGACGAGAATACCGGCAATCTTTATCACCCCAATGACGGACGCCACGCCCTGGACCAGACGATTGCCGGACAGGTTGATGACGAAGGCGACAAGAATGAGTGATACGCCGAGGATGGGCACCATCAGGCCGCTCTCATCTCCACCAAATAGCTGCATGGTGTATGCCCCAAACGTGCGGGCAAGAAAGCTCTGGGCAATCACCATCGAAAAATACATCAGCAGGGCATTGAAGGCCGTTGGCAGTCGGTCGCCGTAGGCTTTGTGCAGGTACATGCCAATGCCGCCTGCCGACGGGTAGGCATTGGATATCTTGATGTAAGAGTAGGCGCTGAAGGAGACGACTACAGCAGCAGCCAGAAACGCCAGCGGGAAGAGGACGCCGGTCATCTGAGCCATCTGCCCAGTTAGTGCGAAGATACCGGCACCGATCATCACGCCGGTCCCCAGCATCACCGTGCCCGAGAGGGTTAGGCTGCCCTCCTGGTACTGGGTTGTTCTGTCTTCTTTGTTAGCCATATATCCTCCAGTTGTCTTTCTGCCGCATATGAGCGACCTAGAACCACAGACGAACGCCAACCACGACCCCCAGGGTGGACTCATCGCCGCCTTCGGCGCGAATCCGGTCCGCCTTGTTACCTAGTGCGCGGCTCCAGTAAACGCCCAAGTAGGGCGCAAACTCTCTCGAGAGCTCGTGGCGGTAGCGCAGCCCCACACGTACGTCGTTGAATCCGCTGGGGCGATCGTAGGTCTCAGCATCAGTCAGCGCTGCCGAGACTTCCAAACGGGGCTGCAGGTACGACACCTGAGATAGGCGCAGGTCGTACTCCGCCTCAAGGCTGGCGGCGATGTCGCCCTCTTCGTTGATGGTGACGGAGTTATCCATCTCGAACCGGTAGGGGGCCAGTCCAAACAGGCTGAATACCAGGTAATTCTCCCGATCTGCTCCCGCTGCCATCGAACCCCGGGTGCCAATGCCTCCCTGTATTTCCCAGAACGGCGCAATCAGGCGGCTGGCGAGTAGCTCCGCACTGTCCAACTCAGAGGGTTCACCGTCATCGCGTTGGTTTTCTCCCTCGCTCTTGAAATATACCCGATTCCTGTCTCCGCCATACCAAGCCAGCATATCCCAGACGATTAAATCCTCGTCATTGTCGGTGTGGGCAATCTCAAGTCGGTCAAAGAGCACTTGGCCGGTACGATACGGCTTGACGGGTTCCGGCCAATGCTCCTCGGCGTGGCCGGCAATCAGCGGCGCGCTTATTCCGGCAAGCGCTAGAGATATCACAATGTCCAGGCTTCTCATGGTGCCTCCTCAGCTGACGTTGACCACGCGGAACATGCCCGCCTTCATGTGGTAGAGGAGATGACAGTGGAAAGCCCAACTACCGAGTGCATCAGCACTGATTTGCAATGAGACCACTTCACTCGGTTTGAGGCTGATGGTGTGCTTTCTGGGGCGGGGATACTGCCCATTCTCCAGCTCCATCCACATACCATGCAGGTGGATGGGATGATCCATCATGGTGTCGTTCACCATAATGAGACGCAGGCGCTCGCCGTGACGAAACGTTACCGGTCCGTCCACTTCGGAGTATTTCACGCCGTCGAACGACCACATGTATTTCTCCATATTTCCCGTCAGATGGAGTTCGATGTCCCGCTCCGGCTCCCGTTCGTCAGGCCAGGGATGAGCGCCTACGAGATCACCATAGACGAGAACACGATGGCTTACGTCTTCGAGCCCGACGCCGGGCTCGTTCAGCCGGCTCACGGGATTGCTGGCTATCATGGCCGCTGCGGGTCCATGTCCACCCGGTGCATGCTGAACACCCAAGTCCGGTGCAGACGGACGCTGCTGGCCTGCGTTCATGGGCTCAGGCCAGCGTGACATTGCACCGTGGTCTTCCCCGCGTGCGTCACGATCAGATGATTCCATATCACCCATCGTATGCGACATGCCCATGGCTGCCATGCCGCGCTCCGGTACTGGGCGCAATTCGGGCACGGGTGCTGCCTGTCCCAGCTGCGTCGCCAGCGTACCTCGCACGTACCCGCTGCGATCCATGCTCTCTGCAAACAACGTATAGGGCCGATTCCCTTGAGGGGTCACCACGACATCGTAGGTTTCCGCCACGCCGATACGGAACTCGTCCACCACAACTGGTCTGACCGGCTGACCGTCCGCGGAGATCACCGTCATCTCTAGGCCGGGAATGCGGAAATCAAAAAATGACATGGCAGAGCCGTTGATGATTCTCAGGCGAACCTTTTCGCCGGGGTTATACAACGCAGTCCAGTTAGTGGCGTTGTCGCGACCATTAAGCAGATAGGTGTAGGTGGATCCGGTGACATCCAAAATATCCCGGGCACTCATGCGCATGCGGTTCCACATGGCGCGCTCTTCCCAAGTTTTTGCGAGTCCCTGGCGGCGGATATCCGCCAGGGTGTCGCCCAACGTGCGCTGCTGATAGTTGTAGTAGCCCTCGGCCACCGTGAGATTACGAAACACTTCGTAGGGATCTTCAAAGGTCCAGTCACTCAGAATGATAACGTGCTCGCGATCTGCCCCAATGTCGCCATCCGCTGGATCAATGATCAGTGGCCCCAAGTGTCCCAGCTGCTCCTGTAACCCGGAGTGGCTGTGATACCAGTAGGTTCCGTTTTGTTGAACCTCGTACTCGTAATGAAAAGTCTCTCCCGGCTTGATGCCGGGGAAACTGACGCCGGGCACACCGTCCATGTTTTCGGGGAGAATAATCCCGTGCCAGTGTATGGAGGTGTCCTCATCCAACCGGTTGGTGACGTTCAGTCGTGCGCGCTGCCCTTCCTTGAGCCGGATCAGCGGCCCCGGCATGCTGCCATTGATCGTGATCGGCCTGCCGTTGCGCCCGGCAATCGTCTGACCTTCCCGGCGGACTACTAGATCGACCGCATAATCGGCGTGGATCACGTCGCCGTAGCTCCGGCCTGCTGGATAAGCCCACGCTGGCGCTATTTTGGCTAAGGTCAAAGCAGATGCCGTGCCGAGTGCTGACTTGATAAACTGTCGGCGGCCCGGTGTTGCCGACTTTCCCATCGCTTGCCCCCTTGTTTCGGCGTTGTTGCTTCTCATTAATCATAGTCAATCGCCCCTGTCTCAGAGATGACACTCGCATTACAATAGTGTAATTTGGCATGTAATCTCGTGGTTAGGCGTACTTGCCTAGACTGGAAGCGATCGGATCGGGAGAGATGCGGAATGCGACTTTTGGTCGTCGAAGACGAAGTGAAGACGGGCGATTATCTGCGCCAAGGTCTGACCGAAGCGGGCTTCACCGTTGCGTTGGCGCGTAACGGGCTGGATGGACATCATCTGGCCATGACCGAGGCCTTTGACTTGATCATTCTTGATGTGATGCTGCCGGATGTGGATGGCTGGCGTATTGTGCAGTCTTTGCGCGACGCGGGTCAGCAGACAGCGGTACTGTTTTTAACCGCACGTGATTCGGTGGATGACCGCGTCAAGGGACTGGAGTTGGGTGCCGACGACTATTTAGTGAAGCCTTTCGCCTTTGCCGAGCTGTTGGCTCGAGTGCGCACGCTGTTGCGCAGAAGCTCGACACTCGCCGTGTCAGAGTCCCTGCAGGTCGCCAACCTCACCCTCGATCTATTAAAACATCGCGTCATCCGTGCCGGCCAGAAAATCAATCTCAGCCACAAGGAGTTTTGTTTGTTGGAACTTTTGGTGCGTCGCCAAGGTGAGGTATTGACCCGTTCTCTAATTGCATCCCAAGTGTGGGACATGAATTTTGATTCCGATACTAACGTGATTGATGTGGCGATTCGCCGGCTACGGGCAAAAATTGACGATGATTTCGGGCCGAAACTGATTCATACGGTACGAGGTATGGGATACATGTTGGATGTTGAAACCGACAATGACGTGCGCTAGGCGTCAACCCCTCTCGCTGGCGGCACGCGTCATGGTGTTCGTCGCGCTGGCCATTGGCTTCAGCCTTTTTTTAATTGGAAGTCTTGTGCTCAATGCTGTCGACCGCCACTTCGTGGAACAGGATGCTGATGAGCTTGCGGTAATGACCGAAGCGGTGGTCAATGTGCTCCACAGGGGTGGCGATGACCCACGCGGACTAAGCGTGGCATTGGCTGGGGCTATATCGGGACACCACGGCGTCTATTTTCAGGTGGTGGACCAAGCTGGCGATGTGCTGCACAGCAGTCCAGGCGCTGATCTGTCTACAATGGCCGCGACGGCGACTCCGACCACTGTGATTGACGCAAACGCCTTAGAGATTTGGCACGACAACGGTAGGACCCTCCGCGGCGCTCTCACGCAGGTCGACGGGATGGGTGGGAGCTACGCGGTCACGACGGCCATCGATATCGGCTTTCACTTGCAGTTCTTACAGAGTTTTCGTCGCACGCTGTGGCTCATTATGAGCCTAGCGGGCGGCACGACCCTTCTGGCCGCCTGGTATGGCGTGTATCAGGCGCATGCGCCACTGCGCGGATTTTCCGAAAGAATAGGTGATATACAAGCCGACAGGCTGCATGTGCGCCTTGATCCTTCTGCGGCTCCACCGGAGTTACAGGGCCTGGTCACTTCCTTTAATCACATGATTGGTCGACTAGAAGAGAGCTTTGCGCGCCTGTCACACTTTTCGGCCGATATTGCTCATGAATTGCGGACGCCGCTCACCAATCTCATCACACAGACTCAGGTCGGGGTGGGCAGGGCCAGATCGTCAGAGGAGTACCGCGAACTTTTGTATTCCAATCTGGAGGAACAGGAGCGGCTGGCCAAAATGGTCAAGGACATGTTGTGGTTAGCTAAGAGTGATCATGGCCTGCTCAAGCCGGTTGAAGTGGCGCTGAACCTAGCCAGCGAGGCCAGTGAGCTGTTCGATTTTTTTGGAGCGTTGGCGGAAGAGCGCCAGATTGTTCTGGCGCTTGAAGGGCATGCGCCACCTGTACGGGGCGATCGCGCTATGCTTCGACGGGCGATTTCGAATCTGTTGTCCAATGCCATCCGCCACACGCCATCAGGTGGGCATGTGCAAATTCGATTGTCCGCATCATCCAATGATGAGGTCTCTCTGAGCGTGCAGAACCCTGGCCCGAGGATACCCGCTGAACACCTGCCCAAAATCTTCGACCGATTTTACCGGGTGGATCCCTCCAGGACACGACAAAGCGAAGGTGCTGGGTTAGGTCTGGCCATCGTGCGCTCTATAGTCGAGGCGCACGGTGGGCGTGTGGAGGCTGTTTCCAACGAAAGCACTACTAGGTTTACGCTGTATTTTCCGTCAATCAGGAGCAGCTCGTAGCCTTGAATCCGGTGCGCAAGCCTGGACTTCTACCGTCACATGCACCAGTGACGAGTCAATTTTCTGAATGAGGTCGCGGTAGTGGCTAGACGGCTGAGGCTTGTGCGTAACCACGGCGGCAATAACAGCGTAGAGGTTCGGTCCAATTGACCATACGTGGAGATCACTCAGGTGCGTGGCGCTGTCTTCGATGTCGCGTTTGATGTGTGTCGCCATGCGGCTCTGCTGTTGATCCAGTAAGATGTTTGCGGTGTCCCGCGACAAGCCCCAAGACCATCGCGTAATCAGGAGTGCACCGACGATACCCATCGCGGGGTCCATCCAGTTCCACCCGGCATACTTGCCAGCAAGCAAAGCTACGATGGCCAGAAGTGAAGTAAGCGCGTCAGCCAGAACGTGGAGATAGGCCGCCCGGCGGTTATGATCGTGGTGGTGATGCGAGGCGTGCGCGTCGTCGTCATGGTGCACACTTCCATGATCGTGGTCATGACTATGATCGTCGCCAAGAATCCACGCCGACACGCCATTCACGATCAGTCCAATCACGGCGACAAAAATGGCGCCGTTGAAGGAAATTGTCACCGGATGAATAAAGCGATCTATGCTCTCAAACACCATGTAGAGCGCGAAACCTGCCAGAAGCACAGCGCCAGTGAAGCCCCCCAAAGCGTTGACCTTGCCGGTACCAAAACTGAATCGTGAGTTCGTCGCATTTTTTCTCGCGTAAGCGTAGGCAAACGCAGCAATGCCTAGCGCCGTCGCATGCGAGCCCATGTGCAGCCCGTCGGCCAGCAGTGCCATGGATCCATAAGCCAGACCCGCGGTAATCTCCCAGACCATCATCACCAGTGTCAGCCCGACCACGATCTGTGTCCGCTGTTCGCCGGACCCTTGCTGGTCTTGACCGAAGGTGTGGGTGTGATGCCACCGCGTGATCGGTTCTTCCTGCATTGGTCAGCGCTCCTCCCAGAGCCAGTGATTCGCGCCTATTAGAGTAAAGATCTCGACGGCCATGGTAACGGCGGTGAGTGCGACGGCCCATCGTGTATTTCGTTCTGCTAACGGATTCTCATCGTCAAAGGCGTGCGAATGATGTTGGCTCGATATTAGAGTAGAAGATTGCATGCGTTAGTGTCCTACGACGAAACTCAGTATACTGTACCCTAGTATAGTAAAAAACACGGCAGAGTACTTTGGAAATGGCGCATACCAGCAAAGATAAAAAGCAGCTAATGACGCGTGTTCGGCGTATTCAGGGACAAGCAGTGGCGATTGAGTCAGCCTTGGATAAAGACGCCGACTGCGCTGCCATTCTTCAGCAGATCGCTGCCATCAAAGGCGCGGTGAATGGCTTGATGTTGCAGGTCATTGAAGGGCATGTACGCGAGCATCTAGGATCGGCCGAGGTTTCTGAGGCCCAGCGGCAGAACGATCTGGAAGAAGTGCTTGCTGTACTTCGGTCCTATCTGAAGTAGCTACGTAATGACATGTTAAGTCAGCAATATTTTGCAGGCTGTTAGCCGCCTGTCAATTTTTCAGTAGCAGAATCTGCGTTTTAGTTTGTGTGCAAATAATTTTGTGCACTGTATTGAGGTTGACTCTTATGGATTGGAAAATATTTGTAACGATATTCGCCTCTGTTTTTATTGCTGAGCTCGGCGACAAAACGCAACTTGCAACGATGCTGTTTGCAGCGGACAAGGAGGTCAGCAAATACACCGTCTTTGTCGCGGCATCAGCGGCACTTATCGTCGCCTCCGCATTAGGCGTTCTGGCAGGCAGTCTGCTCAGTGAGGTGATAAATGAAAGGTACCTCCACTATGCCGCAGGCATTGTTTTTATCATTATTGGCGCGTATACGCTGTACAAAGCGTGAGCTGGCTCGATGCTTCCGTTTGCGCTGGCCTACGTTGGTCGCCGGGTTCTATGTGGCAGGTCAGTGGCGGTATGAAGCACCATCATTAACGTAGGCTCAGCGTAAAAGCTGTGTGAAAGCCGGTGACATTGCATAGCGGGGCCGCCGAGAAATCAGCGCCCTGCTTGGGTGAGCGATAAGCAGACGCTCTGCTTCGCGCGTAAAATACTATCCATCGCAAATTGTTAGGCGACATTTGGTTGGACCACCGTAGATACGGCTTTTTTGTCACTATGTGATAACCGGTAGAGCGCTGGAATAACAAACAGGGTTAACAGGGTAGAAGAAATAATACCTCCTATGACCACTGTGGCAAGAGGACGCTGCACTTCCGATCCAATACCCGTATTCAAGGCCATGGGGACAAATCCCAACGAGGCGACCAGTGCCGTGGTCAGTACCGGGCGCAATCGTGTAAGTGCGCCCTCGGAGATGGCCTCGTTGAGCGCCAGGCCATCCTTGCGCAAGTCGCGAATGAAAGACACCATCACCAGGCCGTTCAGAATTGCAATCCCTGACAGGGCGATGAATCCCACGGCGGCTGATATAGAGAACGGTATATCGCGTAGCAGTAAAGCAGCAACGCCACCGGTGAGCGCCAGTGGAACCCCGCTGTAGATAATCATGGCATCTTTGAATGAGCCCAGGGCCAGCACCAGTAAACCGAGAATCATCAGCAAGGTCACAGGCACGACAACCGATAGGCGCTGAGACGCCGACTGCAGTTTTTGATAGGTGCCGCCGTACTCCACCCAATAACCCGCCGGAATCTCCACGTTTTGATTAATTGCCTCTTGTATGTCGCCAACGAAGCCGCCCAGATCACGGCCTCGAACGTTGGCGGTCACCACAACCAGCCGCTTGCCATTTTCGCGATTCACTTGATTGGCGCCGTTTACCAGTTCCAGCCCCGCCAGTTCTTGCAGCGGTACCGAACGTCCATCGTGCAACTGGATGGGCAACGAAGTCAGTGTGTCGACATCGCTCCGTAGGGATTCTGTGAGTCGTACGACGATGTCAGCGCGCCGATCACCCTCGTAGAACAGGCCGGCAGTGCGGCCACCCACTGCTGTGGCCAGTTGCTGTTGAACCTCGGATTTAGTCACGCCATATTGAGAGAATTTCTCCAGCTTGGGGAGGATCGTGAGAACGGGAAGTCCGGTGGTTTTCTCGACCTGCAGATCAGCAATGCCGTCGATGGAGCTGATTGCATTCTCAATGTCGCTGCCCAGTGACGCTAGTGTGTCAAAGTCATCGCCAAAGACTTTTATGGCTAGTTCAGCGCGCACTCCGGACATTATTTCGTTGAAGCGCATTTGAATCGGTTGCAGAAACTCGTAACGGTTACCGGGAATGGGCTCGACCAGTGCAGCCAGCTCTTCGATCACCTGTGTTTTCGGTTTTTTGGGATTTGGCCACTCGCTTCGAGGCTTCAAGATAATAAAGTTATCGGCCACGCTGGGAGGTACGGCGTCGGTGGCGACATCGGCTGTTCCGATTTTTGCAAAGACACGTTCTACCTCGGGCATGGCCTTAATGCGTTCTTCCAGGATTTCCTGTAGCGCGATAGCCTGGCTTAACGATGTGCCGGGAATGCGCAACGCGTGCATGGCAATATCCCCTTCATCCAGATTCGGGGCAAATTCGCTGCCCAGTCGGGTAGCGAGTAGGGCGCTCAGAATGACCAGTATTGTTGCTCCCCCAACAACCAGCCAGCGTCCTCTGAGCACCCACACGAGCGCAGGTTTGTAGAGTGTGGATGCTGCGCGAATAACGACACTCTCTTTCTGCGAAACCGGTTTTTTAAACAACAGTGCCGTTGCGGCGGGTACAAAGGTTACCGACAGCACCATTGCGCTGAGCAGGGCGATCATCACCGTGAGCGCCATTGGGTGGAACATCTTTCCCTCTACACCTTCAAGCGCGAATATTGGTAAGTAGACGGCGGTAATGATGAACACCCCGAACAGTGCCGGACGAATCACTTCCCGGGTGGCGCTCATTACGACATCCAGGCGCTCCGGCAGGCTGAGCTGTCGACCGTGCGGGCTCGCTTGGCTTAAACGGCGCAGGCAGTTGTCTACAATGATGATCGCTCCGTCGACGATTAAGCCAAAATCCAATGCCCCCAAACTCATAAGATTGGCGCTGACTCGAGTTTGTACCATCCCCGTGATCGTCATTAACATCGCGAGGGGGATCACCAGTGCCGTCAAGAAAGCTGCGCGAAAATTCCCTAGCAGTAAAAACAGAATAACGATAACCAGCAGCGCACCTTCGACGAGATTTTTTTGGACGGTGAGAAGTGTTTGGTCCACGAGCTTGGTGCGATCGTAAACCGCTTTTGCGACGATGCCGTCTGGTAAGCCTTTGTTAATTTCCAGGAGCTTTTCACCCACGGCATGCGCCACCGCGCGGCTGTTTTCCCCGATCAGCATAAACACGGTACTCATGACAACTTCTCGGCCATCCTGTGTTGCGGCCCCGGTGCGAAGTCCATGGCCCTCACTGACGGTAGCAACATCGGCGACCTTGATACTGGACCCATCTTGAGATTTGATGGGTATCTGACCTATCGCTTGAATATCGGTCGCCTGCCCGGGCATGCGTATCAGCCATTGGGCGCCATTATTCTCGATAAAACCGGCACCTTGATTCTCATTGTTGTCTTGGATGGCTTGCACCAATTCCGACTGTGAGACGCCATAGGCCATCAGTTTCCTGGGCTCAAAGGCCACTAGCACTTCGCGCTTATAGCCACCAATGGGGTTCACTTCGACCACGCCGGGAACCCGCATTAACTGCGGACGAATAATCCAGTCGTGTACATCCCGTAATTCCATCGGCGTGATGGGCTTGCCATCTGCCGTTATGGCGCCCGGTTCGGCATCTACCGTGAACATAAAGATTTCTCCCAAACCGGTGGCAATCGGCCCCATTTCGGGGTCCAGTCCGGAGGGTAGGGCCGAGCGCGCAGCCGATAGCCGTTCATTCACCAGTTGACGCGCAAAATAGACATCTGTGTCGTCGCTAAACGCGGCAATGACTTGAGATAATCCATAGCGGGAAACAGAGCGTGTGCCGACAAGGCCCGGTAGGCCAGCCAGAGCTGTTTCAAGCGGATACGTGACGCGCTGTTCTACTTCGAGAGGCGTGTACCCGGGTGCTTCTGTATTGATCATCACCTGTACATTGGTAATGTCGGGTACCGCGTCGATAGGAAGCTTGGTGAAATTCCACACACCGAGCCCGGCGACTGCTAACACGAGGGTCAGAACGAGCAAATTTCGCTCAACAGAAAAACGTAATATTGAATCCAGCATGCTGCGCTCCTAGTGGTCGTGCGACGCGCCGGATTTTTCAATATCGGCTTTTATAATGTAACTATTCTCGCTCACATAGCGCACGCCGGGAGCAATGCCACCCAGTACTTCCACCCATTCACCAGCCTCCCGGCCCAGCTCCAGCATTCTGACTTCGTATTGATTCCCCACTTTTTCATAAACCACAGTGAAGTCACGAAATGCCTGCAAGCCCGTACGTTTCACTGCCAACGGGACCTCAATGCTTGCGACCTGTATCAGGCCAGAGACAAACAGACCTTCGCTGAGACGTCCGTCCGCATTGTCGATGTGCGACCAAAAAAGCTTTGCCTGGTCTGGTCTGGCTTGTGCACGTGCACCACTGATACGGCTAAGTGCCGGTTGCTCCAAACCGATCACGTTCAAGGTGACCGGCAGGTCTATTTGTACCTGGCTCAGGTCCAGGGGATACACGGCCAATTCCGCCAACAAACGGCTGTTATCCGTGATTTCCAGCAGCGTTCTGCCACTTGTCTGCTCTCCCGTCGAGGCAGCTTGTTGACTGATAACACCGCTCATAGGTGCTGTGATCTGGTAGACCTTTAAGCTCTGATCGCTCTCGATGCTGACCAGCGGGTCACCTTTCTCGACCGAGTCCCCTAAACCGACGTGCATGGTTCGGATTTCACCGTCAAACCGCGCTGTAATCTGACGGCGGGCGTTCGGCGGCAGTATGAGTTTCCCAAAGACCTCGATCGTTTGATGCAAGGTCGCGGCTCCTGTCACTTCTGTTGCAATGCCCATCGCATCGGCAATGTCCTGCTCAATGAGTGTCCTTCCCTCGAGGTTGTCGTACTCCCAACGGTGGGTCTTGCCCTGATAGTCGGCTTGCACAGAAACCACAAAGGAATGAGGCTCATAGACCTCCGTGTCCCCGCGCAGGTAGCCACCTTCGGCACGGAAGTGAATGTCATCCACGATGCCACCCAGGCGAGTCAGCTTGACGTTCACTGTTACGTGATCAGGCGGAATAGGCTGTTGATCATCGCTAACCCAAACGCGGAACTCGGGGGGAACACCGGTTTCAAAGATGGCCAACTCCAGCGCAAAATCACCGTCGCGCAACATGCGGCCGTTATGTGCGCCTTTTTCGGGTTCGGCGGATTCTGCGCTTGGCCCCACAGCGGACAATGTCACAGTGGATAACAGGAACATCCCTACGGCCACCTTGCAGGCAAAAGTGAAGGCTAAAAATATTCGGTTCATAGGGTTTTCGCTCACTGCGCTAGTGATGCGCCCGTTAGGCGCTGAATTTCGATATGCTGAAGGTGAATGGCCAGATAGGCATCCAGGAGTTCGGTCCGTGACGCCAGGAGGTCCTGACGCACTGCCGTCCACTGGACGTAGCCGAGCTGGCCAATTGCATACGCTTGGCTTGACGCCGCCAGCGCTTTTTCCATCAAGGGGATGACCTGACGGGTAAGTGTTTCAATGACATGTCCGCTATGGTTAATTTCCTGAAGCAACACATACAACTGTGTGTCGAGTCTGCGGGATAAAGCCTGTGCTTCACTGTGATATTCTGCTTGCTGGGCTCGCAGTGCCCGTACCTGGCTAGTACTGCGGTTGTCGGTTCCCCAGGGAATCGAAATCCCGGCGACAAGACCATAGTCATCCGTGCTCTCGTAACGCCTGATGCCAGTTGAAATCGCCCACCTGGGCTTGGCCTCAATGCGTGCCAGCTCTATCTCTGATTCAGCGATACGCTGTTGATTGGCAAACGCCTGCACCGCGGGATGTTGCTGCAGCTTTTGCAGTTCCTGCTGAAAACTAGCCACCACCGGAATATTGTACAAATCGCCCATGGGCAGATAAGCCTGTTCATGGCCCCCCCATGACGCAACCAGCTGGTAGCGACTGGCCGTCAACTCGTGCTGTAAATCCTCTATGTGCAATGCACGACGGGCGAGCTCCACCTCGGTTTGCAAGCGCTCAGTTTCTGAGCCTTGGCCCACATTGATGCGTTTGGTGGTTGCTGCGAGGGCGTCCCTCGATTGTTCTTCCGCGAGTTTGGCAAGCTCCAATCGCTTCTGCAGGGCCAGCGTTTGCAGGAACAGCTTGGCCGTGTGCGCTGCCAAATCCAGCGCTTTGATTTCTTGTTTGAAATCCACTTGAGTAGCAGTCGCCTGCGCGGCTTTTACGCGATGGTCTATTGCGTCCTGCTCGAGAACCCAATCAATACTTAAAGTGGATTCCGCCCTGCTGAAACTGTCGTATTCCCCAGTTCCAACCGCATCTTCGGTGCGGAGACCAATCGTCGGTCTCTGCGCAACGCGGGCTTGCTGAATGCGAGCGTCAAGTACGGCCTGTCGATGCGCAAAAACCTGTAAGTCCGGATGCTCGGCCAGGGTAAGACGAATCGCCTCCGCTAGCTCCAGTGGCGCGGGTGCGTCCTGTGCTGTACTCGATACCGCAACCAGTACCGCACCCATGCCCACGGTATAACGCAAGTAGCGTGTAACACGCGCAAAAAACCGACTGTCGATCGGTATTTTGTGCGTGAGCGGGGAGCCGTAGTTGACCTGCATATCTCGGTCCTGTTAGTGGGTAAAGATGAATTCGATCAGGTGATGCAAACTGTCGACCAAAAAAGTCGATACGGTCAGTAAAACCACCATGAGAACGAGAAGCCCTAAAAAGGGGTAAGGCCTGCTGCTACACGGAGCAAGCAAATGTTGCACGCGTTGAGATATATTGTCCGCGCCGAAATAGCAGGCTCCTGCGCCAGCAAACACAGTGGGAGATGCCTTTTGTAATCTGGCTACCTTGATCAAGGTGCTGGCAATATCGATGGCCGCATGACGCTGAGACGCTTTCTGGTCGGCTAACTGTTCGGTCACCAGCGAGTAGCGGCTGGCCAATTGGGTCGCCACAGATCTCGGATAAAAGCCTGACATTGCGGCAAAAAATAACGCGAAAAGCGGATCCCTGCGCTGCCGGTGTGCCAGTTCGTGTTGGACCACAATATCCAGCTCGCTTTCAGTAAGCCGCTTCGCCAAACCAGTTGATACATAGCACGTTGGACGCAGGAAGCCGGCTGTAAACGCTGTGGGCACATCCGACGCCAGTGAAACAACGGGTGCCGACCCGAAACTGTGAGCGTAGGATGCTGACAGGGAACAGAGCGTTCGTATTTTTTGTTGTTGCAGGTATAACCGGCGAACGGTTCGAGAAAACAACCAACCCGTAAATGCTAAGCACGTCAGCAAGGCAATACCGTGCCAACTTCCCACATGAAAAACATCGAAATGATGCCAATGCGCAACGGCATTGATAGGGGAGGATATAGCGCTTTGCTGGAAATACGGGGATAAAAGCAGCATAGCAGCCAACCCGAGTAGCCACGGTGCCAGCACCCATAGCCATAACACGGTCCTTCGACGCTGAGTTGAAGACGTGTCGATAGTTTTTACGCTGAAACCCCAAGCAAGCGACAACAACACCGCCAAAGTAAGGGAGGTCAAAAACGTGATACTGGCAAGATTCAGGGCGACCGCCCAGTAGCCCATCAGCATGCGGCTTTCTCTTGTTTAAGCAAGGAGCGCTGGCGCTCGATCAATTGTTCCAACTCGTCAAGCTGGTCCTCATCAAGGGCCGCGGAGACCGACGAGAAGGCCGCCACCAAGCTGCTCTCTCCGCTGCTGATGAAGTCATCGGTAACACTGAAAATGAGTCTGGCGATCAAATCCTCACGCGCAACCTTGGCGTGATAGACGTAGGCATGGCTGCGCTTCTCGCGACTTAGCAAACCCTTTTTGAATAAACGGTCCAGTGTGCTTTGAATGGTATTGAGGGAGCCACTGCGCGACCTAACAAGTTCCGCGTGAACCTGCTTGGCATCCACGTTCGGTGTCGCCCAAAGGTACTGAAGCACTTGTTTTTCTAGCTCTCCGAGCTGCATACCGGGGCCGTTTCTTCGAGTTCATAGGTCTGATATACTCCCACAGACAAAACCGATAGGCGATCGGTTTTTACCTTGGAGACGTTATGAGTTGGTTAATAACCAAGTACCTGATTACGGCGGCGGTGGTGGTGGCTGTTTCCGAGATTGCCAAGCGCAGTGACAAGCTGGGAGCGCTGTTAGCATCACTCCCGACGATAACGATACTGACGCTCATTTGGCTGCACCTCGAAAACCAATCACCCGAAAAAGTAGCTAATCACGCTTGGTATACATTTTGGTATGTGGTTCCGACGCTACCCATGTTTCTGCTGTTTCCAGCCTTGTCGGTGCGCATTGGCTTCTGGCCAACGCTCGTTGCCTGCTCTGTGGTAACCATCATGTGTTTTTGGGTGTTCGCCATGTTGGCTAGATATTTTGGGGTGAACCTTTTGCCTTAGCGTAGCTATTTCACGTTACTCCTTATCGCTGCGTCGAAACACACTTACCGATGAAGAGCGTGCATCGCTTTCGCTGCACTTACGATCTTTCGCCGTATGGCGATAAAGGCCTCGGTGGGTAGGTCTCACGTTTTTGTAAAGCTGCTTTTACATGTGGGTCAAAGCTCATGCAATTATGTCCCCACTACCATGGGGCAATACTGGCACTTCTCGCTAGTCCATCACAAGAGCAGTGCGATCGAGATGGCTTCCAGCCTGACTAAAGCGGTACTTAGAAACAGATTCCACGGTTTAGAAATCAGGATAAATGCATTGAAATTGTACCCGTACTCGCCTTTTAAAAGTGTGCCGCCTTGAAGCCGGGTTTTACGTTGCCGGCGCGTTGAAACCAAGGAAAATACCGCCCATGGTCTCAATCAAGCTCAGGATGCAACGTGATGCAAAATCCCGTCTACATGTCCGATACCGCTGTCGCACACCGCTTCCAAGTCAGTCGTGCCACGGTGTGGCGCTGGTCGCACTCTGCGACATTCCCCAGCCCCATTAAGCTCTCCGTTGGCTGCACACGCTGGCGCCTCAGTGAAATTGAGGAATGGGAGATGGCACAAAGTAACAAGACCCATCGGCGCCAGTAGCACGTGTGTCGGCTGGCTCGGGTGTTTCCGGCGCCTTCACATAATGGCGCGTCGTGCGGATCGGCAGGCATGAGACTCGGTTTTCCTGCGACACTAAGGATTCCGGTCTCCTTCGGGCCAATGATCCGTTCCTGTGGTTACCATGGCTTGAGCAAGCGATCTTGGATGCAAATGATGAGTGCAACTTCTGGCATCGGTGCTACGTTTATAGGGTCACGAGAAAACGGACTTTCTCCATGATCACCTCACGCCGGTTCTTGCAGGTTTTGGGCCAGAGCGCATGTCGCGCCGCTTCGTCCCGTTTCGCCGAAATCTCATGGGTCCCGATTTCTAGGGGGCGCGGACGTTGTTCCCGACTTTATTTCTGCCCTTACGCTTCATTCCCAAAGGACAACCGTCGGCACGCTAAGGTTGCAGCGGGGATGTGGTCATGAGTTTGCAACCGCTTACCGAGCTAGTTGGCGCGGAAGACTCGGGGATTCGGTCAATGACCTTGGCCGACCTGCAGGCCTATGAACACAACCCCCGTCACGGCACCAACGTGGAATACCAGCGCATTAAGGCGTCCATCAAGTCTCAGGGTCTCGATCAACCACTCGTTGTGACCCGGCGCCCCGGTGAGCGCCATTACATTCCGCTGGTGGGCGGTAATACCCGGCTTAAGATTCTGCAGGAACTCTATCAGGAAACCCGGGATGAGCGCTTTGGTAAAGTGGATTGCGTCTATCGGCCCTGGACGGAGGAGTCCCATGTCCTGTTGGCGCACCTCCGGGAGAATGAGCTGCGCGGCAGTTTGATCTTTATCGACAAAGCACTCGCGGCACTTCAGCTAAAAGCGATTCTGGAGTCCGAGTTACGTGACGGCCAAATTCCCCTGCGCCGGCTCGCCAAGGTTATGACTCATCGTGGCCTTAGCATCAGTCACGGCATGATCTCCAAAATGGTGTATACGGTAGAGCGCCTGCTACCGCTGATCCCACAGGCCCTGCAGGCTGGTCTGGGTCGCCCCCAGGTGGAAAGACTCCATGCACTGGAAAACGCCTTCCTGGTGCTCTGGCAACAGCACGCGCTGGGTCCGGATACCGAGTGCGGGGAGACCTTCGCCGCGCTCTGCCAGCGCTACGATTCCCCCGACTGGAACCTGCAGCTGCTTAGGTCCGCCCTTGAGCATGAAGTGGCCGAGGCCGCGGATGCCAGCCTCCACGGCATCCGCTTGCAGCTTGATGAGTTACTCAGCGGTCACCGCAATACCGGAGTTGACCCGCAGCCGCTGGAGACCTCGCGAGTCCCTGATGCTGCCTCAAAATCGGATCCCAGGCTAGCCGTGCGTGACGAAGAGCCGGCGGGCTATACCCCGCTAGAGCAGGCAGAATACGCGGAACCCGAAGCCAGTGTTGAGGAGGTCGGCACGCCCGCTGCGGCTCAGAATCCGCTGCGGGCCTTGCGCGAGCGTGCGTGCACGCTGGCCACCCGACTGGCAGAGCATTACGGTCTCGCGGCCCTGATTGTCCCATTGCCGGAGCAGGGTCTGGGATTCATGTTGACCGATATCCCCGCGCCCGAACTGCGCAAAACCTTGGATCCCGTCATGCTCTCTGAGGTCTCTTGCCTGTGGTGGCAGCTGGCGGCGTGCGCGGAGTTAACCGCTGCTCCGGCAGACTGCGTGATTCCCCACCTAGCCGCTGACTCGGTACTGCATGAGGCCGTGTCGCAGCGGGATCCCGATATTCTGTTCCAGCACATCTGGACGCCGGACCCGGGGCAATGGGGTGCCCAGCTGTGGCGGCCGCTGTCGGGTAGCGACTGGCGGGATCTGCTGGCGCTGATGTCGACCTACCGTGCCATTCATGAGGCGGCGGACCGCACCGGTCACCCCGTATGGCCGCCCGAGGAGGCACTATGCCCACCAGTAAAGAATCCGATCTGACGGCCGCTGTGTTCCTGTACGCCGTCCGGTGTCTTGTTGAGGGCGATCAGCTGGCGTTGCGGGACATGCAGTTTGGCCCCAAAGAAGTGGATGCACTGCAGCAACTCAATATCACTGACCTGTGTCGCACGGGCAATCTGCGCGGCCACTGCCTGCAAGTGCAACTCGACCGAGACGTATTCTGGCGCCTGGTAGACCGTCTGCGCCAGCAGCGCGAGTCCGATCAGCTACAACACGCGCTGATGCAGGCCGATGCCCCGCAAGACATGATGCGCGGTCTGTTTGGGCTGAGCTCCAAGGAGTATGCGCGCTGGCGCCGTTTGCTGGGGTTCACCGCCGCGGTAGGCCGTCCCTGTGAGCCGGCCGAGGAACAGGCGAACGCCCTGTGGCTGGCCTGGCAAGCACACGCAGGGGACGATGGAGAAGTCTCACTGACCGGCGAGGACTATCGGGCACTGAAGGACGCCACCGGGCTTGAACTGCGCACTATTTGGTCTTTGACCCAGCGCTGGGCCACTTACGGCAATCCCGAGGGTGAGCCCACCGACGACGTGTGAGGCGACGTCATGCCCGGCATCGAGAACGAACCACGACCGGAGACCTATGCGCTGGATCGCCTGATCCAGACGACCATTAGCCGCGCTCAGAGCGCCACAGAGCGGCAGGATAGCCTGCTGTTTCTGGGGCACTGGCACCAGGCCTTTCCCACGGCGGTCGTCTGCGACCCGGTCTTGGAACCGGTGGATAAAATTGTGTGGATGGTCGTCATGCTGCAGGCCCGCGAGACCGCAGGGCGGGCCGCGTTTCCGCGCTACGAGACCATTGCCGAACTCGCCAATATCGCCTCAACGTCCACGATTGCCCGTGCCATTGCCATCCTGCGGCTGACCCGCTGGCTGTCCCTGTGCGCGCAGGTGAGGGCCAGCACCGGGCAGTTTCAGGGCAATGTCTATGCCCTTCACGATGATCCCTTGCCACTCGCCGATGCGCTGTATCTGGACGAGGGCTACATGACGTTTGTACAGCAGAGTCAGCACCACAGCCACGCCCGGGTGCGCCGGGTGGCCGCGGCAGTACTGGCCACGCTGGCGGCCGCGGTGGAGCAGGGTGAGGATCCACTCACGCCGGTGTCAGGCGTAGAACAGCGTGCGCGTCGAACCCTGATGCGCCAAGACGCTGGGGATCGTGCGTGCGGCGGACCGCGCTCTCTGGACGAACTGACCGCTGGGAAGTTGAGTGAACAAGACCTAGCGCCGTCAGGGCAATCTGAAGACTTTGCTCGGGAACAGCACCAGCACCAAAATTCGAAGGCGGTTGAATCGCCTGTCATAAAGAGTCGTAGTGGTTGTAGTAGTAATACAGTAAAAACAACAACTACAACAACCAACAACCCCGCGAAGCGCGCGCGGCCTTCTTCGGTTACTTCGCCGACAAACGACCTGATTTTTCCGAACCGCCTGACAGACAATCAGCGGACACTGGCAATTCAGTACCTGAGCCAAGTGCCGGTGGCGCTTCACCAACCGGTGCTGGACGAACTTGCTGGACGCCTGCAGGCAGAAACCCGTGGCGCCAAACCCCTCTACGACGAACTGCGGTTTTTCTACGCCCTGTGCCGCGCCGCCAATGCCGGCACGTTCATGCCCAACCTGGGCCTGGCCGTCGCCGATGCCCGCACCCGCAACCAGCAGGCGCGTACTGAATCGTCGGAACCGCCCCAGACCCCTGCGGAGCGTGATGCGGTGCGCGCGATGGCCGCCCAACAGCTCGCACTGATCCAGCAGACCCTAGGTCGCGGACCCCGCAACTAGCCCGTCCGCGTCTCCACAAACCTGGTTTGCCGTAAGTGGTTCCACTGGCACCACTTATCCCGTCGCACGCCGACGGGGTTTCCGGTTGTCGCCACAGCGCCCGCAATGCGTTCATGACCGCCAGTCAAAACGATTCCGATGAGGGCAGCCGCCGTGAGATCCCAACCGCGCAATGCAACTGATGAGTCCGAGGCCCCTGCGGTGATTACTACCAGTCAGGGACGGGTAGGGCGCCTCACTGGCGAGGCCTGGCTGGAAATACATACCGACCAGGCCCAGCGCCTGATCCGCGGTCGCGTGCGCAAGGGCACTAAGCCGGCGATCACCGGATTGCTGGGTTTTGCCTCGCAGATGAATATTCTCTGGCAAGCTGCCGCGGATGATGACCCCTATGCCGACTGGTGGTTGATCCGGGTCGAGCAGGCCATTGCGGCCAGCAAATCTTTCCTCGAAGCCCAGCGGATGCAGGTAGACAGTGTCGCTCTCGAGAGCTTTCGGTTTCGCGTGGGCATCTCCGCGTCACGGCGTCCGCACACCCTGATGTTGCAGTTTGCGACGCCCCACGCCTACCGCGCCGCCCAGTTGTTGGGTGTCTATGACGCCCTGGTCTGCCAGTGCCTCACCCTGAAACACGTGGGCGCCGCGCCGTCGGGTCAGATGGAGGAATTGATCGCGCTCGGGGCGCATCACCTGCGCCGGGTGTTTAGCCTGCCCCAGGGCTATCGGGTCTTTGCCATCAACCGATCCGATGTTCAGCACAACACACAGCGGGCACAGCAGGCCAGCGCGCACCTCGGTGAGCTGCCAGCGGCTGTCCTGAGCGGTGAACAGATCGCGTCTCATACACCCTCGCGCACCGTAGCAACGGATAACTCCGGTTTTCACAATCTTTCGGCAACTGCGCCCCTATCCGCGGTTGGCGTCACGCAGGAAATCACGCTTCCTGCGCCTGCGACGCCGTCGAGGAAATCGGATGCCGCAGGCGGTGCCGAGTGAGCGGACCTCATGGCCGAGCCTGCGCGCAGTCGGCAAGTGCGCCTGACCGTGGTGCTCGATACGCGCGTGACGCTGGAGGCCTTGCTGGTCACCGCGCTGCGCAAAAACCCCACCACCCGGCGTCAGGAATGGCTCCGGCGCCTGTTGTTAGCGGGCTTTCGCAGCGAATGTCTGGGCCTGCGTCACGCCATGAACGATCTGCCCGTACTGGCCTCAGCGCGCTTCAGCAGCACGCCGATAGCCGGCAGCCGCGACGCGGGGCAAGAGTTGCCCGGGCCAACCGCGCCGAGCGAGATACAAGTGAACATTGCGTCGCAGACCGGCAAGCCCCTCGCCGGGCTGCGTCAATTGATTGGATGAGGACAGACCATGCAGAGCCATCAGTTGGAACACACGCCTGAACCGCCATCATTGCCGGCCCCGCAGAACGAGGCCGAGACCGTGGCCGACGCGACACCGACCGTCACGGGCACTCGTCAGGACGATCGGATGGCGGTGATCCAGGTCGGTGTGGATGATGGTTACGCCTACACCAAGCTGGCACTGGCCGACGGGCGCCTGATCGCGATTCCCTCCTGGGGACGTATCGGTCAGGCCGGGATCACCTGGATGGATGCTGCGCAGCAGCAGGTGTTCGAATACGACACCGAGGGCTCCCGCTACGCCGTGGGTCAGATCGACGGCGAATCCACCTGCTACGACGGCTATCCGATTTCCGGACTGCACCGAGCCATTGTGCAACACGCCTTTCAGGAAGCCCGGCTTGCCGGCCACTCCGTGCACGTGGTCTCCGGGCTGCCGGTGTCATCGTTCTATTTCAAGGACGGCCAGAAGCGAGAACACGCGATCAGCCTCAAGCGCGAGTCCCTCAAAATCCCCGTGCGCCCGGTCTCGACCGGTGGCCTGTATGCCACCCAGCGACTGCCAGTGGCGGTGGCTTTTCATGAGGTGATTCCCGAAGCGTTGGCGGCCTGGTACGACCAGGTTATTCAGGTGCGTGCCGGCGAGGTCATCCTCGATGCCCTCCAGCTGGAAGCGACCATGGCCATTGTGGATATCGGGGGTCGCACCACTGATTACGTGGTGGTGCAGAAGCAGGGCATCGTCCACCGCTCCTCCGGTTCCCTGACCAAGGGGTTGCTCGATGCGCAGGCGCAGGTGGCCCGAGAGATCCAGAAGCGTTTCGATCTGGAGAGGCTCGGCGAGCAGACCCTCGCGACCGCGATGACCTCGGGCACAATCCGGTTGCACGGCGCCACACACGACGTCTCGGCCTTGGTGGAGGCGGCCCAGCACGAGCTGGTGGTGCAGATCCATGCCGAGACCCGGCGTCAGCTGGGCATGGGCGCGGAACTGGACACGGTCACTTTTGTGGGCGGCGGTAGCGCCGCGCTCGCCGACCGCCTGGCCGACTGGTTCCCGCAGCAGCGCATTGCGGACCACCCGGGCTTTGCCAATGCCCGCGGCATGCTGAAATACCTGCAGTACGTGTGCGAGGAACCGACCACCCGCCATTAGACCGAACCGCATTTACCCGTCGCCACTGCGGATTCAGTGGCAAGCAGTACAGCGGTACCGCCGGATTGTGTAATCGGTACCACGGCATCGCCGCCAATCCACGCTTCCAGGTGACTGGAGAACCCCCCTGCCGGGACAGCATCCCGTCAGGGCTCTTGCTTTCTTCGGCGTTCACTCGCTCTACGGAGAACTGTCATGTCCCAAGACAACAAAACGAAGTACTTCGATCTTCATCTCAACGGCCTGGGTTATGTGAACAAGGTGCGTGAAATCATTCCGGAAAAAGGTTCGCCCTTCTGGAGTGTCGAACTCACCGCGTTACACGGCCCCGCTGACAACGTCCGCCACACGTATTTTGATTGCATCGTAGCGGGCGAGGAAGCCAAGGATCTGGTCCCTCAGCTGCAGTTTCTGGTGGAGGCCGGCTCCAAGGTACTGGCAGGCTTTCTGCTCAGTGACCTGAAAACGGCGCCCTTTATTTTTACCCAAGGGGAACACACCGGCGAACCCGGGGTGCGCCTGAAAACCCGGCTGTTGCGGTTCGACTGGATCAAGGTCGATGGACAGCCTTTTCTAAAACCTTAAAAGCCGCGTCGTAAGGCGCTACCGGACCTGATGTCGCCATCAGGTCCATCTTCTAATCCAGCGGGGATGACGCTCCCTGCGGGGCTGATCTCCGTTTTTTTGGTTTCAACAGGAGTCAGCCATGACAACAACAGCCCCCACCCGGTCCCGCCGCGCGGCCAACCGGGTCTTGGCCCTCGATATCAATCAACTCACCGACACGGAGCAGGAGCGACTTATCGCTTTGGCGTTATCGGTGCTGCAGGAGCGGCACCGCCCCGGTGAGACATTAAGCAGTCCGCGACAGACCCGTGACTTTCTCCGGTTACGGCTGGCGGATCTTACCGCCGAAGCCTTCGGCTGTGTGTTTCTCGACACTGCGCATCACGTGCTGGCTGTGAAGGAACTCTTCCATGGCACGATCGATGGCGCAGCCGTCTACCCCCGCATTGTGGTGCAGCAAGCGCTGACCCTCAACGCGGCGGCGACGATCTTCTACCACAACCACCCCTCCGGGGTGGCCGAACCCAGTCAGGCGGATCGGCGGATTACGGAACGTCTCCAAGCCGCACTCGCCCTCATTGAGGTGCGCGTGCTGGACCACATTGTGGTCACCCACGGCGACACAACGTCCTTCTCCGAACTCGGCTGGTTGTAACCCAGAACACCGACCCTCCGGAAAGCTCTGTGCTTTCTGGGGGGAAGGAGGTGAAACGGGTAGACATGCGACATCTCAGACACAGTCACACGCGTTAGACACGCAAGCCCGGTCGTCCTCGGCAAACCCCCCAGCGACTCGTCGCACCTCCCGTCAGCCCCATATTTGATCAGATGCGTCCCCCACACCGCCGTGACCGCACGCAGCCGCTACACTCGCCTGACAGCCACTCACGGAGGAACGCACATGCTGATACTCACTCGGTTTCCCGGCCAGACGCTCACCATCGGCGATGACATTGTCGTGGAGGTGCTTGGGGTCGCTGGTCGACAAGTCAGGTTGGGCATTACCGCCCCTGCGGATATTACGATTTTGAGACACGAGTTGATCGAGCGACGCGTGAAGACCGAAAAGGTCGCCACTACGACGCGCGAGCGCTTGCCTCAGCGGTAAACGCTCAGTACTTGCTTATCTCAGCCAACGGCACGTTTGCTGGGCGTTGTCTTTGCGCGGGTAGGCCGTTGCGCGCGGCCTGTTACCTTCGCATTCGTGGAGGTCGCCTCGCGGGGTGTGTTTACCAGTGCGGACAGCTTGCCCAAGATGTCCTCCGGCGCCGACTCTACCAGTTTCAGCAGCAACGCTGCCTGCGCGTTAGGCGTGGCACGATCCTGTTCCCAGTTTTGCAGTGTGCTGACTTTGGTGCGCAGCAGCGCCGCGAACACGCCCTGCGAGTAGTTAAGACGTTCGCGCAGGGCCGTGATCTGGGTCGCCGTAATACCGATGGGCTGGGGCGCTTCGAACGCGGTCGATTTCAGGGTGATCTTGCCTTCACGCTCTGCCTTCAGGTCATCGAAGCCCTGCACAATATCGTCAAATACGTTGCGCTTTTTCATAGCTCAGCATCTCCTTGAGTATTTGCTTTTGCTGACTCGTTAAATCGTCCGCGACATCTTTGCCATACAGCGTGAACAACCAGAACTGGGCACCTTCGCTGAACCAGTAGTAGATAATCCGCACGCCCCCACGCTTGCCCTTGCCGCGGCCTGTATCGCGCCAGCGGATTTTGCGCAATCCACCGGTGCCCTGGATAACCGGGCCCGCCAGAGGATTGTCCATCAACGCTTTCTGCAGGGTCGTGTACTCATCGTCGGACAGGTAGTCCTGACGATGGGTCTCAAAACTGACCAGTTCCTTAAAGACAGCGCGCATGTTCAAACTATACGCTAATTGCGTATAGCTGAAAAGTCCTTGTGCCAACCCGCTTACCCACGCCACTGCTGGGGCAGACGACACGCGTGTCGTGGCGTGCTGGACACCGGATAGGCCAACTGAGCGAGCGATGGTCATGCAGGGGTCCACTGCAGGCGGAGGTATTGGTCTGCATCGCAGGGTCTACGTGTACGGCCCGCCCTCGTCACTAGCTAGCGTAGCGGGGTAGTGACGAGGGCTCCGAGCCCCGAAAGCACGCGGCGGGTAGGCCGGTTTTCCGGAGGACGCGCGCGTGACGGGTTCGTAGACTACCCACCGTAGACCGTATTTCCCGTGGCCACTGCGGCTCAGTGGCACAGAGGGGGCCCGCCCTCGACCGTGAGGTCACAACGGGCCTGTGCGCTCAGGACTGCGACCAGCGCACCGACCTCAGGGTCGGCAGTCCATTCTCTACGCCATCGACACCGGTCGGTGCTTTCCATCAACTCTCGCTCGACGTCTCCGGCGTGCTTTTCAGGCTCTGCCTGCGGAGCGCCCGGGCGCCGTTTTTCATCCACATCGCGACACGTTGTCGCTCAACTCAAAGGAGGTGTTATGTCACCACTGTTGCTAGTCGGCCCCCTGGGGCCTCGTGTGTGTACACGACAGCGGTCTCCCCCAGGAGATCGGTTGTGTAGCCTGTTTACAGGCGCTTTCAGGTTGTAAGGGATTGGTGTCCCGTGATCCATGCCGGTTTCCGGATGCGGTGGGCTAGCGCCCCTGCATGATCAGAAACACTGACCGATAGAGGTAAACACCGTGCAAAACCTGAACTACCAACTCAAACAACTCTGCCAGCGCAACCACGATGGCAGTTACGCCACCCGGTATAACCGGGAGCGCACCCTGACACTGATCGCCGACCAGCTGCATCAGTTGGGGTACCGCAAGATGACGGCGCACTCGTTGAAGCCCAAACACGTCGATGCGCTGCTGGCCCGCTGGCAGGCCGAGCAGCTGGCGATCGGGACTTTAAAAAATCGTATGACGGCGCTGCGCTGGTGGGCGGAAAAGGTGAACAAACCGAGTGTGATCGCTCGGGGGAATGACCACTACGGTATCCCGGACCGGCAGCTGGTCACCGGCGTCTCCAAAGCCCGCGAGCTGGGCAGTGAAGCTCTGGGTCAGGTTCGGGATCCGCATGTGCGGATGAGCCTGGAGCTGCAGCGGGCCTTTGGCCTACGTCGTGAGGAGGCGATCAAGTTTCAGCCAAACTACGCCGATCGCGGTGATCATCTGCAATTAAAGGCCAGCTGGACCAAAGGCGGTAAGGCCCGGGTGATTCCCATCCGAACCGAGGCACAACGCGAGTTGCTGACGCGCAGCCATCAGTTGGCTGGGCGGGGATCGCTGATCCCACTCGATCGGGATTATCGCCAACAGCTGCGCGTGTATGAGCGCCATACTGCGAACGCGGGGCTGACCCGGATGCACGGCCTGCGCCATGCCTATGCCCAGGAACGCTATGCCACCTTGACCGGCCGCCTGGCACCGGCCGTGGGCGGTGATGCCGTCGCGACTCTCTCCGCAGCGGAACGACAGCAGGACCAGCAGGTGCGGCAGCAGATCAGCCGCGAGCTCGGGCATGAACGCATCCAGATATTGAGTGTGTATTGTGGGTGACACCTATGTAACGCCCCATTGTTGACAACAATGAAGTCGTGACAAAATATTACTGCAATCGCAGTAAATTAGTCTGATCAGCATCGGAATAACATCTCCGTTACTTTGGCGGCCGTGAGCGATGCTCCAAGGATCTTTCACTGAGCCATGATGCTACACTGCCACATCGCTCAGAAATCAGTAAGGGAGGAGGATCGTGTCTGATACACGAGAATTGCGGATTCTGTTTGTGGATGACGATCCATTCATGGCCCAGTTATTCGAAAGGCTGCTAGCCGACTTCGATTTGGGCGCTATCTCGACGGCTGCGGATGGCGCTGAAGCGCTAGATCTGCTTCGCGGCAATTCGATCGATCTGCTCGTGACTGATATACAAATGCCCGTCATGGGCGGGCTTGAGCTATTGAAAAAAGTCCGCTGCGGCGAGTCGCATGCTGCTAGGAACCTTCGCACGATCGTGGTTACCTCCACTTCTCCCTCGGACACTTTAGCCTCAGCGATCAGCCTTGATGTCAACGGATTCGTGACAAAGCCATTTACCGCTGAATCGCTCATCCAAAAAATCGTGCTTGCGATGTCCGACGACGAGTCGGACATCTCAGAAATTGACGCGTATGTGGATGTGGTCACCGACTTGGACGTGTTGTTAAAAGGCGATGCTCCCGGCGAATCAACCCTGACAGGAACTGAAAGAAGCAGAGAAGCAGTGGACTCGACGCACGAAAATCAATCTGTGCCCGTCAGTCTTTTGAAAGCCGGCATGGAATTGACACAAGACATCAAGACCGACGAAGGCATGATTCTTCTCAAGTCCGGGTGCGTTCTAGACCAACGCAAGGTTGAGCGACTTCGTGACTTGGGTTTAGTCGTCAAGCAAGAAGAAATTCGAGTCTTAGTCAATGGAGACTAGGCTTGAATGTGAGCCATCATTAATGGCAGCTCACTCCATGGCCTTCAATGGGTCTTATGTTGCCGATAGAACAAAGTCGATGCAATCGTTATCAGATATAGCGGTCAGTGAAGAATGAGAGCGGTTTCCGATTGCCGCGGCCTGGTGTTGGACGTCGCTGGAGCAGGTTGATGATCGTCGCGTTACTGTTGTCATTAACGGAACATGGCGTGATGCTTGCGGTGAATCTGTTAACATATACGGTCTTGGATAGTCGAGACTGGTATGGGGAATAGTCCTGTGACGCGTAGAGTCCATTTGATAGGCGTTACTTGGTCTGGTTTTTAGACCAAAGCTCTTGCTTTCAGAAAATACAGAAATGCTTGAAGTGAATTGAGGGCTATGTTCAGCTGGACAGGTCTTAACTTTGGTTTCTGATATGCACCCAAAAACAGCTAAATATTTGAGCTATTTGAAATCAATGTAATAAACCCCAAAGTTTAAAGCACATGGTTGATACATTTAATTTAATCAAATGATACCGAAAAAGCTCGCACAGACGGGGAACAATCCACCGGCTTGCGACGTCTCTAAACAGTCAGGAGAATGGAAGGCAAAAATTGAATCCTCGCCGAAATCACCGCTAATGAAATTGTTTGTTGTAGTAAATTTACAGCAATTTCATTCAACAAAGGAGAAACCTCAATGTCTCTAAAATTGACCACCAAACGACCAATCAATTTACTGATGGCCTCAGCTATTTTGACCGGGTTGACACTTTCTGCTTGCTCGAAACCTGAAGCTCCTACCCTTAGCCATAGCACAGTTTTATCAGGTCTTGAAAACCCATGGGATATTGCCTTTCTCAAGGATGAAACCATGTTTTTCACTGAGAAATGTCAGGGTCTGTCGGTGCGTGAGCCTAACGGTGACATCAGTCAATTGCTGGGTATGAAAGACTCTGATGGCTTCGCCACTACCGAAGACGACCTTTTCTGTCATGGGCAGGCAGGCATGAACGGCGTTGCAGTCGATCCCAACTTTGCTGAAAACCGCTTCATATACGTCTACTCAGCGTCAAGAATGACGCCGCCAGCGACCAACCGAGTTATCCGGTTGACAGTAAATGATGATTTCACCGAAGTATCGGATCGCACCGATATTGTCGATGATATTCCATACAAACCGGAAGCCACTGATCATCCATTTGGTGATGCGGGGGCACACAACGGTGGACGACTAAAGTTTGGTCCGGATGACGGCTACCTTTATGTCACCACCGGCGACAACCATAACAGCCAACTGCCACAATCTCCGGAATCGCTGGGTGGCAAGGTGCTTCGCATTGACCGGGACGGTAAGGCCGCCCCCGATAATGCTACAGCCGAAGGTTTCGATCCAAGAATCTTTACCTATGGCCACCGCAATGTTCAGGGGCTGACATTTCATCCCGGCACATCACAGCCGATAGTGACCGAACATGGCCCGTGGCACTCCGATGAAGTCAATGCGTTGGTGGCCGGAGGCAACAGTGGCTGGGATCCACGGCCAAATATAGCTGGTCGCGGTGACTGCCCCGACAATTACTGCGGCTATGAGCCGAATCAGAAAGAGGGCATGGATCCGGAAGAACGGGCTAAATACATGCCATTGACCGATCTTGAGACCTATCCAGAAGCCATTAAACCAGCTTGGCAAAACAATAACCTTTCTCAAGGTATCAGCGGTGTTGATTTCCTGACTGGTGATCAATGGGGTGCCTGGAATGGCCGTATGGTCGTCGGTTTCATGGGAATTGGCTTTGGTGACACGCCAGTGGGCAATCGTATCGATATGATCAATCTAGCTGACGATGGGCTATCGGTTCATGATGTTACCGAAATGCCTTTGCCTATTGATTCTGCTCGCTTCCGGACGCTCGTTCAAGGACCAGACGGCAGCCTGTATGCGGTTGTTGACGAGGGTAATATCTATCGCATCACCCCGGAATAAGACGCTCAACCGCACTGCAAGGAGGTAGTGCGGTTCCACTCGGAATCTAACCATAAAGACACTATGATGAAAAAAATCTGAGTTCGGGCTTAAAAAATAAAGCACTGACCAATAATTGACCCTGCCACCAGAAACAATATTTACCGATCTTCCAGAGACAACAATGCTGTAGTTAAGCTAAATCTAGTTGTATTGGTAGTAACGATTTGGGGGAAATGGACTGTTAACTGATGGCACACACTGTGGGCTTGTGGCACATTAAATTTTGTGTTGTTCAATAGCGAGTATATTTTATTAATTTAGCCTGAAATAGAGTGACAGTTCAGAACATCGAGCTAAATTAGTCATTTCAAGCAGAAACAAAAAAGCCCCAACACTTTTCAGCATTGAGGCTTTGATATTTCTGATGATGCCGGGGCCGGAATCGAACCGGCTATTACGTTAGTTTCTCCACCCCAACACTCATATGCTCATTCTGGTCTGAATCCGCTTTTTGGTATCAACTTGTCAGGCAAAAAACTACATACTTTCTGCTTCAGAAATAGCCTTTCTGACCAAACGGCCAGCAGCGCCCTTGGCATCGGCATTTTTAATCTGTTCCAGATTGACTGGCTCGCCCACAATAATGACGCCCCCCATGGCAGCCCCGAAGTGGGGGACACATTTGTAGACATAGATACCATCTTGGGTAAATGTCCGATCATAGTTTTCATTTATGGGTGATTCCCAGTGCTCAGCATTTTCCGGAATCAAGCCATCGAGTGACTTTGTGTTGTGAGTGGGCATATTGCGCCAGGAAACAGTGTCTCCGCTCTTGATGGTGATGACCAGCGGAATGTACTTAAGCCCTTGCGCCATAACAGTATGGGTTTCGGGACCTTCGCTAGCCGGCTCATCGACTGGAGTGGTGGCTGCTTCATCAGCGGTCGATGCAGAATCAGTCTCTTCAGCTTCAATATTTGTCTCTGATGCTTCAGTTTGAACCGTCGCAGATGTCTGATCACTCTCAGCAACAGGTTCCTCTTCCATAACCTCTTCAGTGTCTGATGCTGCCGGTGTATCCTTTTCAGTCATGTCCATGTTGTTCTGATTTTCAGAGCTCATTTCAGTTTCTGGGCTCTGTGTGGTGTCAGAACCATCATCGTTACCACAAGCAGTGATCAGCGTAGCGGCCGCGAATGACATGGTCAGTGCCATTGCAATGTTTCTCGCCTGTGTAAACGTCGTAATTACTTTGAGCATATTGTGTACCTTAATTAAAGGGAAAAATATTTCAGCTATAGTGTAACAGTGAAAAAACTGCAGTAGGTTCGATCTCCCACTAAATCCAAATATCAGCTTTGTGTTAATTAGGGAGGACATCCAATTTTGATGTTGTTTTTATGCTTGCAAAAAGCTAACTGCTGTCAGATCAAGTCTCAATCATTACAAATTAAGCCATAAAAAAAGCCCCAACACTTTTCAGTATTGGGGCTTTAATATTTCTGATGGTGCCCGGGGCCGGAATCGAACCGGCACGACCGCAAAGTCGAGGGATTTTAAGTCCCTTGTGTCTACCAATTTCACCACCCGGGCAGCAAGCCGCACATTATAAACAAGATTTCACAATTGTTCACACCCAATTCACTTATTTTCTGGCGGATGCGGGCAATTGATAATGGCTTTCGATCATTTCCCGGGTCAAGATTCCATAAATTCGGTCGATCATCGGGGTGCTTTGTCGGCTGACATATAGCGCCTCAACTTCATATTTATTAAGCGCCTGATAGGCTTCATGCAGGCTGGTATGCAAAGAGATTTTATGCACATTACGCCGTGTGGCTGGAATTTGCATCAGGTCGATTTCTAACTCATCTTCGTCTTCTTTTACGCTGACGGCTCTGGCCAGGTCGCTGGCGGGCATTAAGGCGATTGGATTGCGTTCTTTGGTAATTAATATCCATTCCGGGTTGTTTTCGAGGGTGTGCAGGGCCAGTTCACGATTGATTTGCTGATTCAATACAGCGATATTGCGTTGCATGGCCGCGCCGACACTAATTTTGCGAAGTGTTTGCGAGATGGGGTCATTACGGAAATCCAGTCCTTTGACTCGCATCATGTTGACGAATAACGGTTCGAGTTTGAAATAGTCGTGAGTCACCAGACTGGAAAATACAATGGCCAGCATGCCCGGCAGAATAATTTCCGGGTTGCCGGTGAGTTCAAGCATGGCCATTAATGCGGCAAGCGGCGCTTTCAACGTTGCTGACATCATCGCGCACATGCCAAGTACAGCATAAAAAGTCATTGATGAAGCGTATTCCGGTAATAAAATCTGCCCGTAATAACCTAATATCGCTCCGGCACAGGCGCCTACCACCATGGTTGGCCCAATGACGCCAGCAGGAATGCCCAAACCCACAGTAGCGGAAGACAGCAGCAATTTGAGCACCAGAATAATCACCAGCGTGCCAATGGCAATGTCGTTGGCGGAGATGCTGCCAATAATGCCGTAGCCCATGCCCATCACCTCCGGCACCATCATGCCGCAGATCCCCATTAAAATTCCGGCATAAACCGGACGTAACCAGGATGGATGGTTGGTAAAGAGGGTGGAAAACAGAGCCAGTGTTTTTAATGCAATGGTGGCTAAGCCGCCAATGACGAGCCCCAAGAAAATAATGTAGGGCAGTTCCCATAGCGACTGCATTTGGGCGCTGAGATTGATAAAAACCGTATCATCGCCAAAGGTGAGCCGGCAGACGACTGCGCCGGTGACGGATGCCAGAATCACAGGAATAAAACTGGCGATGTAATACTCCATCATGATGACTTCCATCGCGAAAATCACCCCGGCGATGGGCGTATTAAATGAGGCGGCGATGGCGGCAGCCGCACCGGATGCCACCAAAACTCTCACGCTGTTATTGGGAAGTTCGAGTCCATTGGCTAATAAACTGCCGCTGGCGGCACCAAGGTGCACGCCGGGCCCTTCACGGCCGACGGAATGACCGGTAATAATGGCAATACTGGTGCCGATAAACTGCCGAACCGCATTTTGCCAGGGCAGTCGGCCCTCATAGGCTGAAAGGCGTTCGATTACATGGAGGATGCCGGTGGTGCGTTGTTCCTGATTTAAACCGCGAAACAATAGTCCGATAAGCAGACCACCGAGAATGGGCAGGCCTAACAGCCCCCACCAGGGCAGGCTGGCAAAGCCTTCGACTTCGCCGGATGGCAGTAAAAACATTTGACCCTGTTCAATGGTGAGTCTGAGCAGGATGATGGCAAGGCTGGCGAATAATCCAGTGATAACGGCGAGCACATAGAGCTTGACGCCTAATCGACCAAATATGAAGTACTGTCGGATTTTTTCCAGCATCAGCCCTATATAACTTTGGAAAATCGCTGTTTTGCCTGTTGACTGTATTTATCAAACACCATGCAGATATTACGTATTAACAAGCGTCCAGCGGGTAAGACCACAATAGATTTCCAGTTATACTGTAACAAGCCGTCTTCGGCAAATTCTTCAAGTTGTGGGTAGGCATCAGCAAAATATTCTTTAAATTGAATGCCGTAGTCCTGTTCGATTTCTACAATGTTCAGTTCAAAATCACAGATTAAACGGGTAATGATGCTGCGACGCAGTTTGTCATCGTCTGACAGACTGATGCCACGCATCAATGGCAGTTGATTTTGTTTCAGCAGAGTATCGTATTCGAGCAGGGTTTTGACGTTCTGAGCATAAGCGTCACCAATATGACCAATGGAGGTGATGCCAAAGCCGATAAGGTCACACTCTGCATGGGTGGCATAGCCCTGAAAATTACGGTGTAAACGATTTTGTTGCTGTGCCAGACTCAGTTCATCGTCGGGTTTGGCAAAATGATCCATGCCGATATATTGATAACCTGCCTCCGTTAATCTGGTAATAGATAACTGCAAAATGCTGAGTTTTTGCTCGGCAGTCGGTAAGTCTTCACTCTTAATCTGCCGCTGTGTTTTAAACAGTTTTGGCATATGCGCGTAGTTAAATAAAGAAATGCGATCTGGATCGGCTGCAATGATTTTATCGAGTGTAGTATTAAACCCGGACAATGTTTGCAGCGGTAGCCCATAAATCAAATCCACGCTGATGGAGCGAAACTGGTGCTGACGTGCTGCGTCAATCACCGCTAGCGTTTCAGCTTCGGATTGAATCCGGTTGACGGCTTTTTGCACAGACGCATCAAAATCCTGCACCCCCAGACTGATACGGTTAAAGCCTATTTTCTTTAACAGAGCGATGGTTTTGGCATCGGCTTCACGGGGATCAATTTCAATTGAGATATCGGCATCGTCAGCAATATGAAAATGACGCTGGGTTTCATTCATCAGATCCTGCATTTGCTGTTCGCTGATAAATGTTGGTGTGCCACCGCCCCAATGCAATTGCGTTACAGGTCTATTGGTATCAATTAATGCGGCTTTGAGAGCGAGTTCTTTATAGAGGTTTTCAAGGTAGGGCGCGGCATGATCACGATTTTTGGTGATGATTTTATTGCAGGCGCAGTAAAAGCACACGGTATCGCAAAACGGCAGGTGGAAATACAAAGACAACGGCTCACCGCGCTGATTGGATAGCTCAGCATGCTGGATGAATTCCTTTGCTTTGAAGTTTTCATCAAACTCCAGTGCAGTGGGATACGAAGTATATCTTGGACCGGCCGTGTCGTATTTCTGAATAAGCTGGCGGTTTACGATCAGCTGATTTTGCATAACAAAAGCCCTGTAACAGTGTGGCAAATGATTATAAACAGCTGATTTTTATCCCGAATGGCTAATGCACGGTTTCTTGATCCAGATCAGACAGGAAATCGTTGATCGTCTTCAGGATGAGCACCTAACGCAGCAAAATGTTTTTGAATAATGGGTAATACATCTTCGGGCCGGTCGACCAGGTGAAAAATATTCAAATCGTCTTCCTGGATACAGTCCATTCGCAACACTTCAGCCCGAAGCCAGTCGATCAATCCTTTCCAGTATTCTGAACCATACAAAACCACGGGGAAATGACGGATTTTTCGACTCTGGATAAGGGTTAATGCTTCAAAGAATTCATCCAATGTGCCGAAACCTCCAGGGAAGACCACATAGCCCATCGACGATTTAACAAACATCAGTTTGCGAACAAAAAAATAGCGAAAACTTAAACTGATGTCTTGATTGGGATTCGGTTTCTGCTCCATTGGTAATTCAATATTGAGACCGACAGAATGGGCACCCTGATTGAATGCACCGGCATTGGCGGCATGCATGATGCCGGGACCGCCACCGGTAATAACGGAAAACTTTGCCTGCGACAGTGACTGGGCCACCTGTTTGGCTGCCTGGTAGTAAGGTGAGTCTTCGGTCAGGCAGGCACTGCCAAATATGGATACGGCTGGCCCCAGTCCATTGAGGGTTTCGATACCGTCAATTAATTCAGATTGAATACGGAAAACCCGCCAGGCTTCTGATGTTTTTAAATCTTCCACTAATATTTCCATACTTGATAGAGGCTTAGGGTCTGTTGATCTTTCATAGCCGCCTCTGTTGTGACTGAAAATGCACCAATCAAGGCGCGAGGAATGTAGTTTAGTTGTTCTAAATAAATGACGAGTAACGCAGAGTGGTGGATTTTCAGCCACAACCCGAAGGGCTGGGACTATTTTTCCGCCCCACGGTGTTGGAAATGACTTATGTAGCACAACTACATCGCATCATTTCCGCCTTGTGGGACGAAAAAATAGCCTCCAGCAGTGGTGGCTCTGAAAGATTAACAGACCCTAGCATCACAATAATCAAAAGCCGCCACAGTTACAATCTGTGCTTATGCAGGTGATTACTGGACTGGCGAAGCCGGGGATTAATATTTGGTTATACAGTCATCTACGGTATCATTACCGCTTTATTTCAGCAGGTGTGGCAACAAGATAATGAAAGTTCTGGTCATTGGTAGTGGCGGTCGTGAGCATGCGTTGGCTTGGAAACTCAAACAATCACCGCGTTGCAGTGAAGTTTTTGTCGCCCCAGGCAATCCGGGAACCGCGAATGAGGCTGGTGTCAGCAATGTTGATATCAAGGTCGATGATATTGATGCGCTGGTTGCCTTTGCACAGCAAAATGATATCGGTTTAACCGTTGTCGGTCCCGAAATTCCGTTGGTCATAGGTGTAGTGGATGCCTTTGAGAAAGCCGGATTACGATGTTTTGGCCCGAGTAAAGAGGCGGCACAGCTGGAAGCTTCCAAGTCGTTCACCAAAGATTTTCTTGCCCGTCATCAAATCCCTACCGCTGACTATCAAGTTTTCACCAATATCTCCAATGCCATTGAATACATTCTGGAACGTGGTGCGCCTATCGTGGTGAAAGCCGATGGTCTGGCTGCCGGTAAAGGCGTTATCGTCGCACAGACAATTGAAGAAGCGATTGCTGCGGTTGAAGATATGTTGTCCGGCAATGCCTTTGGTGAGGCCGGTCATCGGGTGGTTATCGAAGAGTTTATGACCGGCGAAGAAGCCAGTTTTATTGTGATGGTCGATGGCGAGCATATTCTGCCGCTGGCGACATCTCAAGATCATAAGGCTCGTGATAATGGTGATAAAGGGCCAAATACCGGTGGTATGGGAGCCTATTCGCCTGCGCCAGTGGTCACCGATAGCGTATTTGACCGGGTCATGCGTGAAGTCATCGAACCCACGGTAAAAGGCATGGCGGCAGATGGTCGTCCCTACACTGGCTTTTTATATGCCGGTTTGATGATTGATGAAATGGGCGCACCTCGGGTAGTGGAATATAACTGCCGTTTTGGCGATCCGGAAACCCAACCGATATTGATGCGCCTGCTTTCTGATTTAGTCGAATTATGTGAAGCGGCATTGGATAAACGTCTGCATGAAGTCACGGCTGATTGGGATCCTCGTGCTGCCGTAGGGGTGGTGATGGCTGCTGGCGGCTATCCTGACAGTTATAAAAAAGGCGATGTGATTAGCGGATTGGATGTTGTGGATAGGGCGGATACGCGCGTATTCCATGCTGGAACTGCGTTTGATCAAGATAAAGTCGTTACTGCTGGTGGTCGTGTGTTGTGTGTAACCGCTCTGGGCGAAGGTGTTGCCGCTGCACAGCAACAGGCATATGCTGGAGTTGAAAAGATCCATTGGCAGGATGCCTATTACCGGACTGATATTGCTTACCGCGCTGTTGCCCGCGAACAGCAACAAAACGGATAGGCTACGACTTTAAGGAGAAGGCGGAATGTCTGTATCCCACCCGATCATCGCGGTAACTGGTTCATCTGGTGCTGGAACCTCAACAGTAAAACAGGCGTTTGAGGATGTTTTTCGTCGTACTAATGTCAAACCAGTTGTCGTCGAAGGTGATAGCTTTCATCGATACAATCGTGCAGAGATGCGTGTCGCCGAGGTCCAGGCTGAAGCAGAAGGTCGTGCACTGACACATTTCGGGCCGGAAGCTAATTGTCTTGATAGATTGGAACGATTATTCCAGACCTACTCAGAAACCGGTCGTGGCGAAAAACGTTATTACATTCATGATGAATCTGAAGCCGTTAAATTCAATCAGCCTCCGGGAACGTTTACCGAGTGGGAAGAGTTGGATACCGACAGCGATCTATTGTTTTATGAAGGACTGCATGGCGGTATCGTCACCGATGAAGTCAATATTGCCCAACACACCGACTTGTTAATTGGTGTGGTGCCGGTTATCAATATCGAGTGGATCCAGAAGATCAAACGTGATTGTGCTAATCGGGGATATTCTCAGGATGCGGTGGTCGATATTATCCTCAAGCGTATGCCGGATTACATTCACCATATTACGCCCCAGTTTTCCCGTACCCATATCAACTTTCAGCGGGTGCCGTTGATTGATACGTCCAACCCATTTGTGATGCGTGAGATTCCAACCGCAGATGAAAGTTTGTGTGTGATTCGTTTTAAAGATCCCAAAATGGCGGATTTTCCTTATTATTTGTCGATGCTGAAGGATTCGTTTATGTCCCGACCAAATAATATTGTGGTCCCTGGGGTAAAAATGGGCCTGGCTATGGAAATAATTCTGATGCCTGTTGTGGAAGAAATGATGCAGAAAAAACGTCAACGTGGTTGATTTTGTGTCGAAAAGTAGCGATAAGAGTCTAAAATGAGTTTTTCGAATTGGCAATTACGACAGGCTTGTCTTGCTTTGCAGGAGGATGGGGTTCTTGCCTATCCGACAGAAGCGATATTTGGTGTTGGCTGTGATCCTTGGAGTGAAACCGCCATTATCAAATTGCTGGCAATGAAACGCCGGCCATTGGAAAAAGGCTTGATTCTAATCGCGGCTGACTTCAATCAATTACAGGATTTTATTCAGCCTTTGTCGGCCGAACTTCTAGCTAAGGTTAACCAAAGCTGGCCTGGCCCGACGACCTGGTTATTGCCGGTTCGCGAGTCAGTTTCCCCTTTATTAACCGGTGGTCGTCAAACATTGGCGGTCAGAGTCACGGCTCATCCCTTGGCGGCAGAATTATCGCGTCGGTTTGGTGGTCCGCTGGTTTCAAGCAGTGCCAATATTACCGGCCTGCGACCTGCGAAAAATGTACATCAAGTGCATTGGCAATTACCGGAATTGGATTATGTGTTACCAGGAGCCTGCGGCGGTGCCACTAAGCCATCAACCATTCGTGATGTCCTGACTGATGAGGTGCTGCGATGAGTGCGCCCGATATCAGTGCTGTACGTGAGTATTTACTCTCGCTACAGGACTCTATCTGTAATGAAATTGAAATTACCGATGGCAAAGAAAAATTCGCCGAAGATGACTGGCAGCGTCCGGCTGGTGGTGGTGGCCGAACCCGGGTATTAAACAACGGTGCCGTATTTGAACAGGCCGGGGTCAATTTTTCTGAAGTCAGTGGTGATAATTTACCGCCCTCAGCAACAGCCAGTCGTCCTGAATTAGCCGGACGCAGTTTTCAGGCGATGGGCGTTTCGCTGGTAGTTCATCCACATAACCCCTATGTGCCGACCTCGCATGCCAATGTGCGTTTCTTTGTGGCTGAAAAAGCGGGCGAAGAACCTATCTGGTGGTTTGGTGGCGGCTATGATCTGACACCGTATTACACTTTTGATGAAGACGTGATTCACTGGCATCAAACCGCCAAAACGGCTTGTGACCCTTTTGGTGACAGTGTTTACGATGATTATAAGAAATGGTGCGATGACTACTTCTTTCTCAAACATCGCAACGAGCCGCGCGGTGTTGGTGGTTTATTTTTTGATGATTTGAATGAGCCGAATTTTAGTCACTGTTTTGCTTTGTTGCGCAATGTAGGCGACAGTTACACTGCAGCCTATTTACCGATTGTCGAACGACGTAAGGACATGCCTTACACTGAACAACAGCGTGATTTTCAGTTATATCGTCGTGGTCGCTATGTAGAGTTTAATCTGGTTTACGATCGCGGTACGTTATTTGGTTTGCAGTCAGGTGGCCGCACCGAGTCGATTCTGATGTCACTGCCACCATTGGTGAAATGGCGCTATAACTGGCAACCCGAGCCAGGCTCTGCTGAAGCCAAATTATATGACTACTACCTGCAGCCCCGAGATTGGCTAGCCAAGGCTTAGGAATCTTTCGATAATAACGCCAGCTGATCGGCTTGATATTCGCTGATCAACGGGTCGATAACCTGATCCAGTTGACCCGACATCACCTCATCTAATTTATAAAGGGTCAAATTGATCCGATGATCGGTAATACGTCCCTGCGGATAGTTATAGGTTCGGATACGCTCACTGCGATCTCCACTACCAACCAGTAATCTTCGGGTTTCCGCCTGTTCTGAGGCTTGTTTTTCTTCCTTGGCAGCCATGATGCGCGACTGTAAAACTGACATCGCTTTGGCCCGGTTCTTATGTTGTGAACGTTCTTCCTGACACTCAACAATAATTCCGGTTGGAATGTGGGTAATGCGAACGGCCGAATCGGTGGTATTGACGTGCTGGCCACCGGCACCCGATGAACGGAAGGTATCCATTTTGATATCAGCCGGGTTGATTTCAATCTGATCGATTTCATCGGCTTCCGGCAAAATCGCTACGGTACAGGCTGAAGTATGAATACGGCCCTGGGATTCGGTTTCCGGAACCCGTTGCACACGATGCGCGCCCGATTCAAATTTCAGTCGTGAATAGGCGCCATCGCCAACGATGCGGGCAATGATTTCTTTATATCCACCGTGCTCGCCTTCCTGTGCGTTGAGTATTTCAACCTGCCAGCGACGGGACTCTGCATAGCGGGTGTACATACGAAATAAATCACCAGAAAAAATGGCCGCTTCATCGCCGCCGGTTCCAGCGCGAATTTCCAGAAAGATATTGCGTTGATCATTGGGATCTTTGGGTAAAAGCAGTTTTTGTAAATCAATCGCCAGCTGTTCCTGTTTTTCTTCAGCGATGGCAATTTCTTCTTTGGCCATCTCACGTAGCTCAGGATCCTTTTCCTGCAACATAGTCTGCGCATCTTTCAGAGCACTCAAGGTTTGCAGATACAAGCCAAAGTGCTTAACCACCGGCTCTAGTTGAGCGTATTCCTGCGACAAGGTGCGAAATTTATTCTGATTGGCCATGGTTTCCGGCTCAGAAAGTAGCCCGCTGATTTCTTCATGGCGATCCACTAATGCTTCAAGTTTATGCCTGATGGAATCTTTCACAAATCAATCCTTAATGTTAAATAAACGACGAGCAGCATCAATCATCGGATTATTTTCATCTGATTCGAATGCCGATTGCCGCAGTTGTCTGCTGGGTTCGTGTAATAGTTTGTTAGTGAGCGTACGGGCCAGTTCAGTCATGACCATTTCTGCATTCATGCCCTGTTCGAGCTGGCGTAAAGCTTTATCTACCGCCTGGGTGCTCAGCACTTGTCCCTGATCGCGTATTGCTCTAATGACCGGAACCGCATCCTGACTACGCATCCAGCCGGCAAAATGATCGGCCTGGGTATCAATGATTTCTTCTGCCTGCTTGGCCGCATCTCGCCGCGACTGCAAATTCTCTTCAATAATGTCGTGCAAATCATCAACACTATATAAATAGATGTCTTCCAATTGGCCTACTTCAGCTTCAATATCACGGGGCACCGCAATATCCACCATAAATATCGGTCGCCGTTTACGTTGTTTCAAGGCGCTTTCAACGGTGCCTTTACCTAAAATAGGCAATTGACTGGCAGTTGAGCTGATCACAATATCTGCTTCGGCAAGATGAGCCGGTATTTCACTTAGGCTAATGGCATAGCCATTTACTGAAGAGGCCAAAAGATGGGCTTTTTCAACAGTACGATTGGCAATAATCAAGCGCTTGATACCATTATCAAACAAATGACGGGCAACCAGTTCAATGGTCTCACCGGCACCGATTAATAAAGCGGTTGATTCAGCCAGATTACTGAAGATCTGTTTTGCCAGACTGACAGCAGCAAAGGCGACGGAGACTGGACTGTTACCAATTGCGGTATCGGTTCGCACTTGTTTGGCAACAGCAAAGGCATGTTGAAACAGACGACCTAAAGATTTTCCCAAAGCCTGCGCATTTAATGCCTGAGTGTAGGCGGTTTTTAATTGGCCAAGAATCTGTGGTTCGCCAAGTACTAATGAATCCAGACCGCAGGCGACACGAAATAGATGCCGAACCGCATCCGCGCCTTCATAACAATAAAGATAGGATTGTAATGCAGAGGCCTCCTGTTGCTGAAAGTTATGCAACCATAACAGGACGCTATTGTCATAATCCTCGTCCAGGTGACAGTATATTTCGGTGCGGTTGCAGGTTGAGACAATGACGGCTTCAATCACGCTGTCATTTAACATCAGTGACGCTAAAGCCAAAGGTAATTTATCAGCATCAAAGCTAAGCTTCTCGCGCACAGCAACCGGGGCGGTTGTGTGATTAATGCCGTAAGTGACAAGATGCATAATTAAGGAGTCGTGTTGTATGCTGTTAAACTTTACAGTCTTCAGCTAAGTTGTCTGTTATTTCGGTCTGGACAAGACTAATTCGCCATTCTATCAAACTCAATCAGTCAGGTCGTTGAATTATGGATTTATTGCAACAGTTTCGCTGTCATTCAAAGCAGTTTGCCTCATCGGCAACCTGGTTGATGATACCTATTTTACTGTTTGGATGCGCTGCTACTGCCAAGCAATCAGACGAAAGCACTACACTGCAGCCAATTGAGTTAAATGAACCTGATGTCGTTGAAACTGCGCAATCTGAAATGGATTTGCCGTTGACGCCTGAACTGGTTTATTACGTTCTCGCCGCTGAAATTGCCGGGCAACGTGGAGAACTGGATGTCGCGGTAGATTTATATAATCAAGCGGCAGAATTAACCGACTCGCCCAATCTGGCGGGTCGTTCCGCACGTATTTCCACCTTTTCCCGGGATCCCAAACGTATCAATCGCGCTTTGACGCGTTGGCAGGAAGTTTCACCGGAAGAAGCTGAAGTCTATGTGATGCGGGTACCATTTTTGTTAATGGATGATAACTACTCTGAAGTGGTTAAAAACATGAACAAGGCTTTTGCTCTGGAACCGGAAAACAAAGAAAGATATCTGGAGAGTCTGGCTGCCAATTTAAGTGAAAAAGGTGATCCGGAAAACGGTTTGCAAACCATTCTGGAGTTGGATATCTATAAAAATGATGATCCGGCCGCGCGTTTTACCTACGCTCGGCTAGCGGCTTATTTCCAGAAGTTTGAGGTGGCTGAAATGGCCGTGGATGAATTGCTCGAAGAGTCTCCGCGCAATGAAAGTTATCTGGCATTAAAGGCCGATTTGCTGCAAACATTCAACAAAAATGATGAAGCATTAAAGCTTATTGCCAAAGCAGCCGAGCAAAAAGGGTCGAGTGAATCTTTGCGCTTTACCTATGGCAAGTTGTTAGGTGAGCTTGGCCAATCTGAAAAAGCCAAACGTGTTTTTGAAGAGTTGCATCTGGAAAACCCCGATAATCCTGACGTCATTTTTGCACTGGGATTATTGGCCCTGGAAAGCGAAGATGGACAAACAGCCAAATCTTTTTTCAGTCAGTTATTGCAAATGGGTGATGCTGGTGGTCAGGCCAGTTATTTTATGGGCCTTGCTGAAGAAATGAATGACAATATTGATTCTGCACTGGTGTGGTTTGCCTCGGTACCAACAGACAGTCAACGTTTTGAAATGGCACAAACCCGTTATATCAATTTATTAGCCGAACAAGGTGATATTGATAAAGCACGTCAACATCTTCAACTACTGCGTCAGGAACGTCCTAAGCAGGCCATCGATTTCTATTTGTTTGAAGCCGCATTCTTGCGGGATCAGGGCATGCCGGAAGAGTCGGTAAATGTGTTAAGTGAAGCGTTGATGAAGTATCCAGGCAATCTGGATTTGTTATACAGCCGAGCCATGGTGGCGGAATCCATTGGTAAGTTGGATATGCTGGAAACGGATTTACGAACCATGTTGCAAGTCGATCCGAATAATGCTCAGGCAATGAATGCCTTGGGATATACCCTGACCGACCGTACTGATCGACATGAAGAGGCTTTGGAACTGATTAACAAGGCTCTGGAACTGCGTCCAAATGATCCTTATTACCTGGATAGTCTGGGCTGGGTATATTACAGAATGGGTGATTTGGAAAAAGCGGAATATTATTTGCGTGAAGCCGTCGAGATTCAGGCTGATGTGGAATTTTTGGCGCATCTTGGTGAAGTTCTCTGGGCGCAAAATAAAAAGTCTGAGGCCAGGAAATACTGGGAAAAAGCTTCAAAACTGGATTCTGAAAACATGGTGCTTCAGGAAACAATGCGACGTTTGACCAAATGAAACACCTGTTCGTGTTTTTCGCAGTCACGCTGCTGACTGCCTGTGTTCCAATCTGGCAAACCAAACCGCTCGCCCCTGCCGAACAGATTTGGGAAGCCCGCCAGACAGCATTGACGCAAATTAATGACTGGTCTTTTCGTGGTCGAACCGTTATTCGTCAGGATAAAGAGGGCTGGAATGTCGGGGTGACCTGGCAGCAGCGACAGGAAGATTTCAATATTCGGCTGTTTGGTCCGTTTTCTCAGGGAGCTGTTGAATTACAAGGGGATGACAAGCAGGTCACCATGACGTTTTCCGATGGTGAAAGCTATTCAGCTGCTACGCCGGAAGAGCTTATGGCCGAAGTTCTGGGTTGGTTATTACCGGTGAGTGCATTGCGTGATTGGGTCCGAGGTCTGCCGCATGCGCCGCTCAAGATCGATGAGAAAACGCTGGATGAAAAAGGTCGGTTAACCACGCTTTCGCAGGCGGGATGGGTAATTGAATTTGTGGATTATGTTCCGCTGGAGGGTAATGATGTTCCGGCAAAAATCTTCATTGAACACCCACGATTGAGCATTCGATTGGTGATGAATGGTTGGAAAGTTGGCAAATGAATGGATGGTGGCCTGCACCGGCAAAAATAAATCTGTTTTTACATATCACCGGCAGGCGAGCAGATGGTTATCATGAATTGCAGACGGCATTTCAGTTTCTCGACCATGGAGACAAGCTAAAATTTACGGTCACCGATGATCCACAAATTAGATTAACAGCAGATCTGTCAGATATTGCGGATCAGGATAATCTGATTGTTCGTGCTGCCAGACTTTTACAGACAACTGCAAACGTTACCTCAGGTGCGATTGTTCAACTTGAAAAAAATCTGCCGATGGGTGGTGGTCTGGGAGGGGGGAGTTCAGATGCCGCAACCACTCTAGTTGCGCTGAATAAGCTCTGGCAGTGTGGTTTAACAGAAGACCAGTTGGCAACGCTGGGATTGCAATTAGGCGCTGATGTACCGGTTTTTATCCGCGGTCATGCCGCATGGGCAGAGGGTGTGGGGGAAATATTTACCAGCATTGATCCACCAGAACCTTGGTATTTAGTTATCTTTCCCGATTGTGCCGTCTCCACAGCAGAAATATTTTCCGCAACGGAATTGACACGGGATTGTGAACCCATCACAATAGCTGGCTTCCTTGCGGGGGAAGGCAGTAACATTTGCGAATTGGTGGTAAAAAAATTGCATCCACCAGTTGCACAGGCACTGGCATGGTTGGCACAATATGCAGCCATTCCACGAATGACCGGAACTGGTTCTTGTGTATTTGCCCGCTTTGACTCAGCCGATGAGGCTGAAACCGTTTTAGAAAATGTGCCGGAACATTGGCATGCTTTTACTGCCAAAGGCTGCAACATATCACCGTTGAGTTTTTGTGTTTAAGACATCGATAGAAGTCTTAATGTAACTGCAATTGATAGAGTTGAGTAAAAACAGTTGGGGTATCGCCAAGCGGTAAGGCAACGGGTTTTGATCCCGTCATTCCCAGGTTCGAATCCTGGTACCCCAGCCACTCTTTTTGTTTATGAATGAACTCGGCATCTCTATAGTGACTCAAAACCGACTCCTCCAGTTACAACAGCGTTCCGCAGACGACAATATGATGGTCTTCACCGGTAATGCTAATCGTAAACTGTCAGAAAATATCGCTAACTTTCTGAATATCAGCCTGGGTAAAGCCACCGTTGAGAAATTCAGTGATGGCGAGATCATGGTTGAAATCCTTGATAATGTACGCGGTAAGGACGTTTTCATCGTCCAGCCTACCTGCATGCCAACCAATGATAATCTGATGGAATTAATGGTGATGACCGACGCTATCCGTCGTGCTTCAGCCAAACGAATTACCCTGGTTGTCCCTTATTTTGGCTATTCCCGTCAGGATCGACGTCCTCGTTCGGCGCGTGTAGCAATCACTGCAAAAGTAGTGGCGAATATGTTGACAGGGGTGGGTGCAGATCGGGTGTTAACCGTTGATTTACATGCCGATCAGATCCAGGGGTTTTTTGATTGCCCGGTAGATAACGTCTATGCCTCTCCAGTATTACTGGGAGATATCTGGAAACACAAATATCAGGATTTGGTGGTCGTTTCCCCAGACGTTGGTGGTGTGGTTCGTGCCCGTGCATTGGCTAAACATCTTGATGTAGAGCTGGCAATTATTGATAAACGCCGTCCACGCGCCAATGTAGCGAAAGTCATGAATATCATCGGTGACATTGATGGCCGTACCTGTGTGATGGTCGATGATATGGTCGATACTGCTGGCACTTTGTGTGCTGCGGCAGCGGCTTTAAAAGAACATGGTGCGACCAATGTGGTGGCTTACTGTACCCACCCGGTTTTATCTGGTGCAGCCATTGAGAATATTAGTAAATCATTGCTCAATGAATTAGTGGTGACAGATACCATTCCATTGCAGCCCGATGCGGCCGCATGTGACAAAATCCGCGTGTTGAGCATTGCTGAAATGCTCGCAGAAGCGATGTACCGAATTAGTAATGAAGAGTCTGTAAGCTCTTTGTATATGGATTAACCAAAGGCTCGTCTTTTGGTTTTATGTGCTGAACCTGGTCGCGGGGGAGGCGAAAAGCCGTAAAACGGCATATTTAACGGACCCCGTGTCCGTTTTTTAGTCTTGGAGAAGAAGATGGAAAATTTATTTGAAGTACATGCTGAAGCGCGTACTGACCAGGGGAAAGGTGCGAGCCGCCGCCTACGTCATTCGGGCAAAGTACCAGCAGTAGTCTACGGTGCTGAAAAAGAACCTGTTTCAATTTCAGTGAACCATAACCAGTTCATTCGCCATTTGGCAGAAGAAGCGTTTTATGCGCACATTCTGACATTGGTTATTGATGGCAAGAAAAACCAGGTTGTATTGAAAGATCTGCAACGTCATCCAGCGAATGACAACAAAATCATTCATGCAGACTTCCTGCGTATTGATGCCAAGCATGCAATGACAATGACCATTCCATTGCACTTTATCAATGAAGAAACAGCAGTGGGTGTGAAAGCCGGTGGTTTGATCTCACATCTGATGACAGAGGTTGAAATCTCATGCTTGCCTAAAGATCTGCCTGAATACATCGAAATTGATGTCGCCAAACTGGCTATGGATGAAGCGATTCATTTGTCTGAGTTGAAATTGCCTAAAGGTGTCACTCTGACTGCCTTGACGCATACTCAGGACGAGCAGTTGGAAGAAGGTGAACGTTCTTCTTACGATCAAGCGGTTGTCAGTGTTCATGAACCACGTGTTGCTAAAGTGGATCTTGAAGATGAAGATACCGAAGCTGATGAGGAGGAAGCGACTGAAGATTAATTCAGTCGTCGGGAACCGTTATGACAAACTGGATTATCGCCGGTCTGGGCAATCCTGGTTCCCAGTATGAACAAACCCGACATAATGTCGGGTTCTGGTGGTTGGATCAGTTGGCTAGTGATTTAGGACTAAGTTTTAAAACAGAGTCCCGTTTTCATGGCCAACTGGTTCAATACACAACCCCGGAACACAAAATCTGGCTAATCAAACCACTTACGTTTATGAATCGCAGCGGTCAGTCGGTTGCGGCGCTAGCCAACTTTTACAAAGTCCCCCCAGAAAATATTCTCGTGATTCATGATGAATTGGATTTACCTGCGGGTACCGTTCGCCTGAAACGGGGTGGCGGTCATGGTGGACACAATGGTTTACGTGACATCATCAGCCAACTGGGCGGTAAAGAATTTTTACGTTGCCGGATTGGCATCGACCATCCGGGTAACAGCAAGCAAGTTGCCGATTACGTTCTGAGCAAACCCTCTCCGACGGATCGGGAAAATATGCTGGCAAGTATTGATAATAGCCTGCGTGTTTTACCTGATGTACTCTCTGGCAACCTTGATAAAGCCATGAACTGGCTGCACTCACAGTAAGAATATTTAGTTTTTAAATGTGTGTTTCTGTGAATTGAAAAGCACCGGTTTAAGGTGTGAAGACAGAGTTTAGTCATTATTACTTATAAATAACCCCTAAGGATTTCTCATGGGATTTAAATGCGGTATTGTTGGTTTACCTAATGTAGGAAAATCCACTTTATTTAATGCGTTGACGCAAGCAGGCATCGAAGCACAAAACTACCCGTTTTGCACAATTGAGCCGAATGTCGGAATCGTGCCGGTGCCGGATCCGCGAATGGATAAACTGGCAGCCATTGTCAAACCACAACGCGTTTTACCTACCACCATGGAATTTGTCGATATTGCCGGTTTAGTTGCCGGTGCTTCCAAGGGAGAAGGTTTGGGTAATAAATTTCTGGCCAATATCCGTGAAACCGATGCTATCGCTCATGTAGTGCGCTGTTTTGAAGATGAAAATGTGGTGCATGTGGCGGGAAAAATCTCACCAGTGGATGATATTGAAGTCATCAATACCGAACTGGCATTGGCCGATCTGGAATCGGTGGAAAAAGCGATAACCAAAACTACCAAGGATGCCAAAGGTGGCGATAAAACTGCCAAGGCACGTTTGGATTTGCTGGTACAGATTCGTGAACATCTGGATCAAGGATTGCCGGTCCGAGCTATGAAGCTGGATGATGACCAGTTAGTGCTTATGTCTGGATTACATTTACTGACGATTAAACCGACGATGTATATTGCGAACGTCGCTGAAGATGGTTTTCAGGATAATCCGGCTCTGGATGCAGTAACCGCATTGGCTGAGAAAGAAAATGCTATCGTGGTATCAATCTGTGCTGCCATTGAATCTGAAATAGCTGATTTGGCAGATGAAGATAAAGCAGAATTCCTTGAGGAACTTGGTCAGGAAGAGCCCGGTCTCAATCGGGTCATTCGCAGCGGCTATCAGTTGCTTGGATTACATACCTACTTTACCGCTGGTGTCAAAGAAGTTCGTGCCTGGACCGTTGAAGTCGGTGCGACAGCGCCTGAAGGTGCCGGTGTCATCCATACTGATTTCCAAAAAGGCTTTATTCGCGCAGAAGTCATCGGCTATGACGACTTTGTGCAGTTTAATGGTGAACAGGGCGCAAAAGATGCCGGAAAATGGCGCCTTGAAGGTAAAGAATATGTCATCAAAGATGGTGATGTCATGCATTTCAGGTTTAACGTCTAACTGAAAATTTGCCTTTGATCATTGGATCCTAAAAGGCGCTCTGAAGTAAAGGAATAATCATGAAAAGATGGTTTGTTGGGGTGTTATTAACACCGATACTGATGGGTGCGGCACAGGCTGATCCGGCAATGGATGAGTGTATTTTATCTAAGATGGCTACCTCAGATGATACGGTGACGGTAGGCGATATTCGCGCAATATGCAGCGCTGACATCAGTTCACAAAAACAGGAAGCTTATGAGCCGGCCACTTTACCTGCAGTAAAGCGGGCTGAGCAGCAGACTATCTCGCTTGATGACGATGATGCAACCCGTATTAAAACTGCGGATGGATCGGCCTTATCACGTCGTTTGGTATTGGAAAAAAGTCAATCAAATAACCCCTTCGCTTTCTTACCGCATCGACCAAATTACTTCATTTTCAGTAACAATATAGCTTCGTACAATGAAGCACCATTTGAAACCTCTGATCCGGGAAATGACTATGACTTTCAACCTTGGGAAAGCAAATTTCAGATCAGCTTAAAACTTCCTGTGGTAAGAGGTTTGTTCAATGATCGGGCCGATGCCTTTATTGCTTATACCAATCGCTCTTTCTGGCAAATGTTTAATAACGATAATTCACAAGTATTTCGTGATTCCAACCACGAACCCGAAGCTTGGCTTTCCTTTGCCAACGACACCGAGTTGTTGGGATTTAAAAATTCATTGATTAATGTTGGTTTTAATCATCAGTCGAATGGACAAAGTGGTGCGTTATCACGTAGCTGGAACCGTATCTTTGCCGAATTTGTTGTCGAAAAAGGTGACTTTTATTTTGCTCTACGGCCCTGGTATCGGGTTCCTGAACGGGATAGTTCTGATGATAATCCCGATATTGAAAAATATTTGGGGAATTTTGATTTCACATCGGTTTATAAATACGGCGATCACAGCTTTGACCTGATGATACGCAACAACCTGCGAAGCGATAATAAAGGTGCAACACAGCTGGGCTGGAGCTTTCCTCTGTATAAAAATTTCAGAGGTTATGTGCAGTGGTTTAATGGATATGGTGAAAGCATGATTGATTATGACCACCGTACCAACAGTATTGGTTTTGGTATTCAGTTTAGCGATTGGTTATAAATAGACCCTAATTGTTGATATTTATTGCCTGGCAACGTAAAATGCTCGGCTTCGTGGCTACATAGCTCAGTTGGTTAGAGCACATCACTCATAATGATGGGGTCCCTAGTTCGAATCTAGGTGTAGCCACCACGAATTCAAAAACCTGCTTCGGCAGGTTTTTTTATGCCCGCAATTTCGATGCTAAAGGCTATTCACCAGACACCGCCCGGTCAAACTCAATCTAGGTGCAGCTTAAACCAACAATAATCTCCCGAAAATCATAGGGAATATGACCTCAGTTTGGGGGCTGGAGAAACTTTGAAATTTTCTACCTAGTCTGCACTGGGTTATCACCTTACTTGTTATTCGGGAGTCAATTCATGTCCAATACGCCAGTTTCTGCCTTATTGTTAAGTTTTTTTACCGGAATACTGTTTTCACTCAATAGTTTAGTCATGGCAGCGGATGATGATGCCAGTCGTTATATTGAGTTTTATGAAGAAGCGGATGAGGATTGTGAAAAGAAAGGTGGTGCAAGAGTTTTTGTTAAAAATACTCATGATGAGCAAATAATCGACTTGCATTTAGACCGTTATTTTTATGACGTGCGTCAGGGCGGACGCTCAATGTTCCCAATAAAACCCTCGGCCTCTCAGGCATTAGGCTGTAGCAGGGTATTTGATGCGGAGCAGCGCTGGGATTTGGTTTCAGCTGTATTTATCAGTGAGGCGGATGCCAATGCACGATACGGATATTGAGTAAGCAGTACTTGTTAACAGACCACATGCTGCTCTAGTGGTGATTTCACAGCTTTAACTAATCTGACAAGTGGAGTGGGAAATGAAAATTTCATTATCTTTGGTAACGGTTAGGCGTTTATTGTCTATCTTGTCAGTCAGCTTAAGTGTCGCCGCAATAACGGGATGTGAAGATGATGAACTGCAACAGTCTCAGCAATTTGATGAACGGCAACCCTCCTATGCCATTATCAAACCGGTACCGCAGAATCTGCAGGATGGTATGCCGATGGCGAAACCTGTCGAAATGTTGTCGGTTGCCGATCCCACTCCTCCGGAACAATGGTTGTTAACAATTTATCAATCTAGACCCGATGCAGATAAAGCGCGTGATACAGGCTATTACCAGAGACTTCTCTCGTCTATTAAACCGCATGTACATGAACAGCCCCGGGTAATTGCAAATCGCACTGTACAGACAACCCGACAATTACAGGAAATGGGCATTGAGGCAGATGAAGATAAAATCCTGGAAGATTTTTCAGCACAATTGCAAAGCGTAACCGGACGTTATGTTTATGGGGAGCTTTGTGCAAATTACAGTAATTTAAGGCAACAACAATTAAGTCACCACGAGGCGACGCAGAATCTATTTGAATCGCTTTAACCTGTGACGATATTGGAGCAATTGTTATGCAGGAGCTAATCAATGGCTTGATGATTTGGGCCGTAACATTAACCGGTTATGAGCAACCGGCTGAACAACCAAAAGTTGAGGCTGTCAGTCATCAGTATCTGGTCAAGACATTATGTGATGATCAATTCTGTACTGCAGTTGCTTATTACGATACGGATACCCAAACGATTTACTACGATGAACGTATGCAGTTGGAGCAGGATCAAAGTGCCCGAGGCTTTATTGTTCATGAAATGGTGCATTATCTTCAGGATCTGAATGGTGAGCTGGTTCCGGATGAAATGAGCTGTGAACAACGAATTGAAAAAGAGTATGAAGCTTATCGGGTACAGCAATATTTCTTACGCGAACATCGACAACCGACTTTTCAAATTGACTTGGCTGTCACGGTATTGACCAATGTTTGTAAAAATTCAAATGTCAGAGAATAGATTCTCTAGTTAACCGGCAATCACATATATCCCGTCTGTTTGCTGAGCCAGACTGACGTGTGGTGTGGCGAAACACAGTAATAAGACGATGGAATAATTTTTCATTACCCAGCCCCTATACGCTATATCAATCTACTCGGCGCTAGTCGTTAAATATTACTCCGGTTTTTTAGTCTCTACATCTACATTATCAAAACTGACGGTAGGCTCTTTTCGAGTCGGGTTTTTAGGTTTGTCAGTCACTTTTTCAGGGTTGTTAACCAGGGGCTCTTTACGTTCAGTTTTATTTTCCTGTGAAATGATTGGTGATTCATCCGTCACAAGGGGAGCCTGGCGACCGGCTTTATTGGGTCTGGCCGCTTCGAGACCGGTTTTCATCCCTTTGGGAAGTTCATTAAAGAATAATGGATCGAGTCTGCCATTTATATAATTCAAAGGTTGGGTAAGTTTTTGTTGTTGGCAATAACGAATCACACCAATCAATACTTGCCGGACAGCTTCCATATCATCAAGGCTGCCCCGCTTATCTTCAGCAAAATAAGCGGCCATAAAACTGAAACGGTTATCAATGGAAAATGGCAATATCTGCCGCCACAGACTATAGATATCTTCAACTTTAATTAACTCGCCTGCTACGGCGCGATCCAGACTGCGGAACCAGAACAGAATTTCATCCAGCACACTGGCGGTCAGTAAATCATCTTGATCAGTGATGACTGCCATACGGTCACCCATATGCCATGACGTTTTAATCTTTTGTGGGGTATACCAGCGCACTTCAGGCGTCAGTGCCAGTGAGAATTCATAGACGACTTTGGCATCAAATGTCGATCGATTGGTTAACCATACCGCTGGTTGATTGCTGATAGCCAGAAATTGGCTTTCCAGGTCCTGCAACTGGTGTTGTCGTTCCAGTTCTTTATTTATCTGTGAACCATCATTGGCTCGTCGTTTGACTATCCATAACAGAAATACTGCAACCAGCAGAATGCCTGCCAGAGCCAGCAGGATGGTCGAAAAATACAACGCTAACTGTGATGAAAGTTGCTCCAGTTTTTCTGCTGATAATGCAGCAGCGTCGTCAGAGTTCACAATGCTGTTGATAATTTCTTCAATGCGTTTTTGAAAAAAACCAATTGCCATAAATAGCCTTATACATTTGTCGATAAATGGGAAAGTGTTTACTTAAAAAGAGACTTCTATTGTCCGCTAATTTTCCAAAGAAAAAATTTTTATGTCATATATTCTAAACTGCTGATATAAAAGACGTAAAAGTCAATTCTGTCAGGAAGTTTGTAAAAGTCAAAAGGAGAGAGCTTATGAGCATGGTACAAGAATTCAAAAAGTTTGCGATGCGCGGTAACGTGGTTGATATGGCGGTTGGTATCATTATCGGTGTGGCATTTGGCAAGATTGTTTCCTCGTTTGTTTCTGATGTGATTATGCCGCCACTCGGGTTGTTAATGGGTGGGGTCGATTTCAAAGATCTGGCGATAGTTCTCAAAGAAGCGGTGGGTGAAGCTCCGGCAGTGGTTATTGCCTATGGGCAGTTTATTCAAACGATGGTTGATTTTGTGATTATTGCCTTTGCGATTTTTATGGCCATTAAAGTCATGAACTCATTGAAAGCAAAAGAAGAGGCTGCTCCTGCAGCCCCACCTGCTCCGACCAAAGAAGAAATTCTGTTAACCGAAATTCGTGATCTTCTTAAAGAAAAATAAGATTTGTATTTTCACCGGTTGCCTGTTGGCATCCGGTGTCTTGGGTTTTATCGCATGATGTCATTGTTCCCCAGAATTGCATTAAGCATTCTTGGTGCTTTATTGCTAGGCAGCATATTGTTTTACGGTTATATGGCGGGCTTAATCGGCAGTTCCTCAAGTTACGCGAAATGGCTGGCACCACTTTTATTCTATATAGGCATTACTTTGTGTTTTGCTGCAGTCATCTTTAGCCTAACCCATCAGATTGTATGGATTCGCCGCTCCTTTGTTGCTGCAATATTGGTAGTGATGATCTTTGCAACATTTTTGCTTTTGATTGAGCCAAAGTTGCAGCAGATGCAAAGGCAAAACCATATTAAAATGATGCATAAGTTATATCAGCAGTATTCTCTGCACCACTTGGACTGCGATGACGAGTTTCAGGTACATTTCAGCAAAATTGAACAACGACCGGCGGAGGTGGTGTTATTTCAGCAAGACAATTTTTCGCAACCCGTTCAACGCCTGGCAGGCTGGGATAAATCCACAACGATGAATGACTGTCGATTTATCGAAAACAGCTATTCTCTGGGTACCCAGAGGAGCTTTCTCAGTCGATGCCGGAATGCACAGCAGACTTCCGTGACAGGTTTGATTGCTCAGGCTAAACGTCTGGGTTGTCAGTGATGGTGGGTAGGTCATGGGTCAGTAGATGAGCAATTTCCTGCTCACCTTCCTGTTGCAGATAATCCAGAAACGTCTGTGCGGCCAGAGATAATCGTTTGCCTTGGCGATGCACGGCATACCAGCGGCGCCGTAATGGAAAGTTTTCCACATCCAGCACTACAATTTTATTGGCAGCCAACTCCAGTCGCAGACTATGTAATGACAACACTGCCAAACCCAAACCCGCCATCACCCCGTGCTTGATCTCATCGGCCCCGCCTAGTTCCATATATGGCGCGACCTTGAGTCCGGCATTGGCAAATAATTCTTCAACGGCTTTGCGTGTGCCAGAACCGGGTTCCCGCCCCACCAGACGTTGTTCAGCAATGGTTTTTAGCGAGATGTTTTTTTGTCGGGCCAAAGGATGATCTGGCCGAGCGACAATGACCAGTACATTTTCCAGAAACGGATATTCAACTACGGCTAGATCGTCAGGCACCTGACCCATGATATAAAGATGATCTTCATTGGCATCCAGGCGCTCCAATAATCTGGCTCGATTGGTTACCTGGAGTCGTGGTTCGACTTTGGGATAGCGTTTTATGAAATTACCCAAAAGATAGGGCAGGAAATATTTGGCTGAGCTGACCACCACCAGATTGACCGGTCCGGCAACTTCACCATGTAAATCGGCCAGGGCAGCGTCGAGATCTGCCAGGCGTTGTAACACATCGCGACAAGCATCATAGAGTTCATGTCCTGCAACCGTCAGATGCAATTGCCGCCCCACCGTTTCAAAGAGTGGCATGCCGACAGATTCTTCCAGTTTTTTCATCTGAATCGACACCGCTGGTTGGGTTAAATGTTTTTCTTCTGCGGCGCGGGTAATGCTCTTCAATCGGGCAGTCGCTTCAAATAAACGTAATTGTTGTAAGGATGCATGCAGCATATATAACTTTAATTTATGTTAAGGATAAAAATTATTAACTTGTTTTAATGGGTAAAGTCAACTATTTTTGTCACAGACAATAAAATTGTCGCTGGAGTAAACTTACCTCGGCAAAAAACAGTTTGATCAATACGCTGGCGCATAATCCTGGAGAGAACACCATGGCAAAGACTTACCAAGCGGGTGTAAAAGAGTATCGCGAAACATACTGGATGCCCGATTACACTCCGAAAGATACCGATTTCCTGGCCTGCTTCAAGGTCATCCCGCAAGAAGGTGTGCCTCGTGAAGAAGCGGCTGCTGCGGTTGCTGCGGAATCATCGACCGGCACCTGGACCACCGTCTGGACTGACTTGCTGACAGACCTGGATTACTACAAAGGTCGCGCATACGCTATCGAGGATGTTCCCGGCAACGATGAGGCTTTCTATGCTTTTATTGCATACCCCATCGATTTGTTTGAAGAAGGTTCAGTGGTAAACGTGCTGACGTCTCTGGTGGGTAACGTATTCGGTTTTAAAGCTGTCCGTTCTCTGCGTCTGGAGGATGTGCGCATTCCGGTTGCTTATGTGATGACTTGTGGTGGGCCACCTCACGGTATCCAGGTTGAACGTGACATCATGAACAAATATGGCCGTCCACTGTTGGGTTGTACGATTAAACCGAAACTGGGACTGTCAGCGAAAAACTACGGTCGTGCGGTATATGAATGTCTGCGCGGTGGTCTGGACTTCACCAAAGACGATGAAAACGTTAACTCACAACCATTTATGCGCTGGAGACAACGTTTTGACTTCGTTATGGAAGCAATCGACAAAGCCGAAATTGAAACCGGCGAACGTAAAGGTCACTACCTGAACGTCACGGCGCCAACACCAGAAGAAATGTACAAACGTGCCGAGTATGCCAAAGAACTGGGCGCACCAATCATCATGCATGACTACCTGACAGGCGGTTTTACCGCCAATACGGGGCTGGCAAACTGGTGTCGTGATAACGGCATGCTGTTGCATATTCACCGTGCCATGCATGCGGTTTTGGATCGCAATCCGAATCATGGTATTCACTTCCGCGTATTGACCAAAATGCTGCGCCTATCAGGTGGTGATCACCTGCATTCAGGCACTGTGGTTGGCAAACTGGAAGGCGATCGCGCTGCAACTTTAGGTTGGATAGACCTGATGCGTGATTCTTACATTAAAGAAGATCGCAGCCGCGGCATTATGTTTGACCAGGATTGGGCCTCCATGCCGGGTGTTATGCCGGTTGCATCTGGTGGCATTCACGTATGGCATATGCCAGCGCTGGTCAGTATCTTTGGTGATGATTCGGTATTGCAGTTTGGTGGCGGTACACTGGGTCACCCATGGGGTAACGCGGCGGGTGCTGCAGCAAACCGTGTGGCATTGGAAGCATGCGTAGAAGCACGTAATCACGGCAGAGAGCTGGAAAAAGAAGGCAAAGAAATTTTGACTGCTGCTGCTGAGCATAGCCCGGAGCTGAAGATCGCGATGGAAACCTGGAAAGAAATCAAATTCGAATTCGACACTGTCGACAAACTAGATGTTGCACATAAGTAAGTGATACTGGTCGGCACTGCCGACCATCGTTTACTGATATCGAATTTGACATTATTTGAGGAAATGACAATGAGTGAAATGCAAGATTACGCTTCAAGCCTGGCCGATACGTCAAGCCGCAAGTTTGAAACCTTCTCGTATTTGCCGGAAATGGATGCTGCACGCATCCGTAAACAGGTTGAATATATCGTCAGCAAAGGCTGGAACCCGGCAGTAGAACATACTGAACCAGAAAATGCGTTTAGCCATTACTGGTATATGTGGAAACTGCCTTTATTCGGCGAAACTGATGTGGATCGCATTCTGGCCGAAGCTGAAGCCTGCCATAAAGCACATCCAAAAAACCATGTGCGTTTGGTTGGCTATGATAACTTTGCCCAGACTAAAGGCGCAGAAATGGTCGTGTTCCGCGGTCAGTCGGTATAACGTCACACCGAATCAGTCCCTGACTACTATCAGGGACTGATTCAAGTCACCCCTGCAACTTATTTTCCCGATGAATTCCCTGAGGTTACTGCGATGAGCGAGAAAATTGCTGAACAGTATAAAGTCAAAACAGAACCTTTTTACCGTCCGGTCCGTAATGAAGTGGAACTGTATCAAGCGGCCTATGCCCGCCGGATGCCCGTGATGCTGAAAGGGCCGACTGGCTGTGGTAAATCCCGTTTTGTCGAATATATGGCCTGGAAGCTTGGCCGCCCGCTGATCACAGTTGCCTGCAATGAAGATATGACCGCCTCCGATTTGGTGGGGCGATTTCTGCTAGATAAAGATGGCACCAAATGGCAGGATGGTCCTTTGACCACCGCTGCCCGTATTGGTGCTATCTGTTACCTGGATGAAGTGGTGGAAGCACGCCAAGATACAACGGTTGTTATCCATCCCCTGACGGATCACCGTCGCAGCCTGCCACTGGATAAAAAAGGTGAGTTGGTTGAGGCGCATAAAGATTTTCAACTGGTGATTTCCTACAATCCCGGTTATCAGAGTTTGATGAAGGATCTCAAGCAGTCCACCAAACAACGCTTTGGTGCGATGAACTTTGATTACCCGGAAGCTGAGCTGGAAGCCGAGATTGTGGTCAAGGAAACCGGTGTCGATGGTGAGACTGCCAAGAAACTGGTGCAAATTGCCCATCGTGCCCGCAACCTGAAAGGTCACGGTCTGGATGAAGGAATTTCCACGCGTCTTTTAGTCTATGCAGGACAGATGATTGCAGAAGGTGTTGAGCCTCTGGCTGCCTGTCAAATGACCCTGGTCACACCATTGACGGACGATCCGGATATGCGAGAGACCTTGGAAGCTGCTGTTCATACCTTCTTTGTCAGCTGATAAAGGCCAATCCGGTCGTTCCGGTTTGGATATAACATCATGAGCGTCAATCTTAACGATTACCGCGAACTGCTTGAAAAGAGTGCGCCTGAACTGGCGCATACCTTGGATAGTACCTTCCAGGATGCGGCGAGAATCATGTCGCCTGCAGGATTGCAGGAATATATGGAAGGAGCCAAAGGCCTGGCTGAATTGGGTAGAGGCAAGGATTTGGTTGTAGCCTTTCTGGAAGACATCCCGCAAGTAGTCAAGGAATGCGGTGAAGATGTGATCCGTGACTGCATCAATGCCGCGATGAAATTATCGTCCATGACCTCGGGCGAAGTGATTGCCCTGATGATTCATAGTCTGCCGACTGCTGCCCGACGATTGGGTGATCCAGAACTGTTACGCGGCTATCTTAGCCTGATTCATCAATTGTCTGCCAAATCTTCCCGTGGTTTAAGACCCATGCTGGGTATGATGGATGAATTGTTGTCCAAGCTCACGCTCTCGGGTTTAAGGCGCTGGGCCAATTTTGGTGCTGAAGCCTACCGTCGCGATTTGAACAATCTAGTGAAATACTTTGCATTGGAAACCGCCGACAGTAAAAAAATGCTGCAGAAAGAACGCCGCGGCACTTTGTTTATCGATACGCAACGCAAGCTGAATTTCTATCTGCGGGCATTATGGGGCAGGAATTTCTTTCTGCGGCCTAGCGCTGCAGATTACGAAGGTTTCAAACCCTACATTGAGCATTTTGTGATGCATCTGCCCGATGCGGTAGATGATATTAAGGGTATCAGCGGTCTGGAGCTGTATCGGGCTCAAGCCGCCCATCTGGCAGCCCATATTCACTATACCCGGGCACCTATTTCTGCCGAACAACTCAGTCCTGCCCAAATGTTTTTTATTGGTTTGCTGGAAGATGCCAGGGTGGAATATCTGGCGATACAGGATTTTCCCGGTTTGCAGAAACTCTGGGGCAACCTGTTACTGATTGATCAAAGTCAGAATGTTGAACATGCTGGTTTGTTAAAACTCGAACAGTTCGCTCGCAGTCTGCACGATATTTCAATCAGCAATGATGATGAACAATTGGACACGCTGGCGGCCAAGTATCACGAAAATATTGCAGATCAAGCCCAAAACAACCAGTTCAGCTGGGATCTGGGCATGGAATTATTCCATCTTTTTGCTGAAAATCGTGACGTGCCAAGTTTACGGATCCTGGAGTCTATTCGTCTGCCTTATCGTGACGATAACCGTTTTATCTGGGAGTTCGAAGAGTTCGATTTCCTCGCTCATGGTGTGGAATATATTCCGGCCAGCCAGCGGCAGGTGCGCAGATATGTCAGTGCGGTGGAAATGGCCAATGAAGTGGATTGCGAGCTGGCCGGTGATGATGCCCAGGAAATCTGGATCTGTGCGACCAAATTCATGCCTTATGAAGATGCCGGCGAAGCGACGGTCAGCTTTAATGACATGTGGGGCAAGGATCCAGTATCTGAGCCGTATCATTATCAGGAGTGGGATTATCAGGTTCAGCTGTATCGTCCGGATTGGAGCACGGTCTATGAATACCGTCCCAAGAAAGGGAATCCGGATGACATTGATAACATTCTGAAAGAGTACAAACCGGTTGCACATCGTATCCGTCAAATTATTGATTTATTATCACCCGCCGGTGTGCAGCGGGTGCGCAATATGGAAGATGGCGACGAGATAGATATTAACGCCGCGGTGGATGCGATGATTGCCATTCGGATGGGCGCGCAACCCAATACACGTATTACCATGCGTAATGTTATTAAAAACCGGGATTTGGCGGTAACGGTATTGCTGGATTTATCTGAATCCACCAATGATATGATCGATGGCAGTGACAAGACGGTTCTGGATTTAACCCGTGAAGCGGCGACATTGGTAGCAACCGCAATTAATGGTATCGGCGATCCGTTTGCATTGCATGGCTTTGCCTCCGATGGACGTCATGATGTGCAGTATTTTCGTTTCAAAGATTTTAACCAACCATTTGATGACGAATCAAAATCACGTCTGGCTGGGATGAAAGGTGGTTTATCGACCCGTATGGGGGCTGCGATGCGTCATGCGGCCCAACATCTGTTAAAACAGCCTGAACGCCGCAAGTTATTATTGCTGGTAACCGATGGAGAACCTTCAGATATTGATGAGCGTGATCCACAGCATTTACGCCACGATACCCGTAAAGCTGTAGATGAGTTGTGGAGTAAAGGCGTGATGACCTATTGTCTGACGCTGGATGCCAATGCCGATAATTACGTTAAACGTATTTTTGGCGAGAATAATTACACTATTATTGACCACGTGGATCGATTGCCTGAAAAGCTTCCCACTTTATTTGCCAGCCTGACCCGTTAGGATTTTTTTATGATCGAACAAAAACGTTACGTTGGTATAGATAAAGAGATTAATGGTGGTATGACCGATACCGGCAAAATCATCCGTGATGCCTGGGTATTCGGGTTAATCCCGGAAACTGAAACCTGTGAAGGCTGGGTGGTACAAGGGCTTGAGGATCTGTGGCGTAAGGTCAATCTGGAATGGGAAAAATATGGTTTCAGGGTGGCGAATTTGCCACCGGAGATGCAACAGAATTTCATGCGTATTCATGATGCTGCAATCTCACAAGCCAAGCAGGCTGGTTGGGATGCTGAGCGGGACCTTATAGACGAAGTCTGATTTATACCCGACATCTTGAGCTTCCGGTTTTTGAAACTCGACATGCCTAGGTAATTACCACTGTGATGGTGATGCCAGAATCTGCTGTACTTCTGCATATAACTTTTGTAAGTCTGCAATGCCTTTTCGGGCTGACTCGGTCTCGTTTTCTTCAAATTGATTTCGCAAACTGGCCGCTGCATGAAACAGTTCGTAATACGCCAGTTTGAGTCGATCCAGCCAGGGCTGATTAAATAATTCTTCCTGTTTGCCCTGTTCCAACCAATGGGTGAAGTGACTGCGTTTAGGGTTCATTAAAGGCCAGTTGCTGATTTCAGTAGGGCTACTGTGAAGATTATCAATCACCCGCTGTAGCCACTGATCTCCTTGCATTTGCATCAATGCCAGCAGTCGTTGTTGAGGCGATAATGAATTACGAGCATGGTTCAGCCAGCGTATTTCTGGTTGATAGTCCTGCATCCATTGGCTTAGCTTATCTGCGGCCATTGGTTGTGCAATAACATATCCCTGCGCCATATCGCAGCCTATCGTCATCAACATTAAACCGTGTTCTATGCTTTCAACACCTTCGGCAATAACCTGATGCTGAAAGGCATGACTTAAACCAATGACACCTTCGACAATAGTGAAGTCATTCGGATCATCCATAATGTCGCGGACAAAGCTCTGATCGATTTTAATCACATCAACAGGCAAATGACGCAGATGACTTAACGATGAATAACCTGTGCCGAAGTCATCCAGAGCGATTCGAACCCCAAGCCCATCACGACAGGTCCCGATAATAGATGAAATAGTGTGAATATCGGTTAATACACTGCTTTCAAGAACTTCAAGTTGCAAATATTCGGCAGGTAAATCCGGGTAGTTAGAAAGCATTCTATCGAGGTTGTCATAGAAGCCTGACCATTGCAGATAATGAGCAGAAATATTCACACTGATTTCTATTTTCTGGCCTTGCAGATGCAAGCCTAATAATTGTTTAAGCGTTTGATCGATTACCCAGTTACCTATCCGGATCTCCAGGTCTGTGCCTGTCAATGTGCTTAAAAAACTAATGGGTTCCAGAATGCCCTGCTGAGGATGATCCCATCGAAGCAAGGCTTCAGCACCATAAATACGCCCATTGCGCATATTAATTTTAGGTTGGTAAAACAGACAAAACTGATCATTTGCAAATGCATGTTGTAAATTATCTAATTGACTTTGCTGGAGCAGAATTTGTTTGTCATGTACGGCGTCAAATATGGAATAACGATTACGCCCGGTTTGTTTGGCCTTATACATTGCCTGATCAGCATGGCGTAGCAAGGTGTCTGCATCAGCTTGATCCAATGGATAAAGGGTCATTCCCATACTCGCACCTAATTGAATAAAATCTCCGTCAATCCGGTAAGGTAGCTGGATGGTACGTAACAGTCGACTCACCAAACGCTCACTATGTTCAACTGAACTGATGTCATTGAGCAAAATGGCAAATTCATCCCCACCCAATCGGGAAGCCGTGTCATCCAGCCGAATACATGCTTTAATGCGTTGAGCTACTTCAATCAGCACTTGATCACCGATTTTGTGACCATAAGTGTCATTAATGGGCTTAAAGCCATCGAGATCCAGAAAAATAACGGCCAGCAGGCTATTTTGACGAATGCTATGCGCTATCGCTTGTTGAAATCTGTCCGCAAATAATGTTCTATTTGGTAACTGTGTCAGCATGTCATAATGCGCCATCATTTCCAGCGCATGTTGCTGTTCTTTGATTTCCGTAATATCTGAAAACAATCCCAGGTAATGCAAGGTTTCCCCTTGCTCATCCGATAAGGTCGATATTGTCAGAAGCTCGGCAAATAATTCTCCATTTTTACGACGATTCCATATTTCTCCCTGCCAGTAACCATTGTCTATAACGTTTTGCCAGATATCCCGATAAAACGCTTCGCTATGTTTTCCTGATTTGAGAATAGAGGGTTGTTGATTAATGATTTCCTCACGACTGTAACCGGTGATATTACAAAATGCCGGGTTTACATCCACGATACGACCATCCGGGTTGGTGATCAGAATACCCTCATGTGCCTGATTAAATACCCGACCGGATAATTTCAGTTTTTCTTCGGCCAGTTTACGTTCACTGATGTCATAAAAAATGGTGATAAACACATTAGCCTGACCATCATTAATCGCCGTACTGGAAATCAAAACATGCCTGGACTGTTGTTTACTGGTCATGACTTTAACTTCAACCGCATCGCCACGGAAGGGGAGCTTCTGCTGCAACGCCAGCGCTACAAAGTCATCCCAAATCTGCTTCGTGAGTCGACGATAGTCAGGATCTGGATACGCTTTTTCCAGCCAAGCTGACAAGCTGGGTAAGTCTTCGAGGGTGTAACCAAAGCTATCGACAAAGGCTTTGTTTACAAAAATAATTTTACTTTTTCCGTCACTCAGAATGTGGGGGATAGGCGATGCATTTACAATGCTGCGTAATTTGGATTCATTTTGTGCCAATGCACGACCAGATTGCTTGAGACGATAGATCCAGAAGGCAAAAACCACAATAATGGCGAGTATCGTCAGGGCAATTTTGATCAGGGTTGCTTTTGAAACACCACTGTTAATGGTTAACCCCATCCAGGATTGTTCGATTCGTTGTCTTTCTTCTGCCGAAATACTGGCCAAAACCTTATTTATAATCGATTGCAATTGCGGATGACTGGGATTGATACCCATTCTGTAAGCGTTGTATTGCTGAGTTTGTCCGGAAAATTGCAAGTTGATCAGGTTCGCTTGCTTGATCGCATAATTGGCATAAGCAGCGTCTCCAACATATGCATCGGCTTCGCCTATAGCGACTTTTTTCAAGGCTTCAGTTGTCGTTTCAGTGAGTAACAGGTTAATTTCAGGATAATTCAGTGCCAGGTTTTCCTGTACATGATAGTTCTGCTCCACCGCCACGGTTTTGCCATTCAGATTTTCCAGACTACCGATATAGCCAAAGCGGTTAGCATTGACGATAACAACAGGATTGGTGATGTAAGGCTGGCTGAATAATAAATATTCTGAGCGTTCAGGGCTCATATTCAAGCAAGACAGCATATCCAGTTCACCACGTTGTGCCATCGCGATAATCTCATGCCAAGGTTTATCAGTGATGATCTCAAACTCTACCCCGAGCTTGGCTTGTAGTAGCTGAATATACTCTGCCGCCAGACCTTGATACTTATCTTTGCCACTAATCCATTCATAGGGAGCAAAATCACGATCGATACCGAGTTTGATAACGGGATTTTCTTCCAGCCAGGATTGTTCTTCAGGAGTCAGCCTTAACGCGGCATTGGACTGGTAAATAAAGCCTTCTAATTGGGATTCAGAAAGTGCCGGAGCAATATTCAAACGTTCATATATCTGTGCGCTGCGACGTAAGCGAGCTGGGTCCAGCTGACCCAGGGGGATCAGATCGGGCAATATCAGTTTCTGGATTTCTCTGGCTTCATGTTTGAGTTGCTCCTGGCTGGCATCACTGCCATATTGATTGATAATCAAGTCAATTATTTCATCGGGATTATCCAGTGCGTAGCGCCAGCCCTTTAACGTCGCCCGGCGAAAACGTTCAGCGCGCCCTGGATTGTTGCGCAGCTCTCGAACCCCCGTAAATAAAATATCCCCATAAAAATCAAAGCCATAGCTTTGAGGGTTGATGATGTTAACCGTAATGCCAAGCTGATTCAAAACGAAAAGCTGATCGGTTCGATAAATTGACATCACATCGACATGATCATTGATCAAACTATCGAGCTGCTGATCCTGTGGAATAAGCTTGTAGTCTTTCTGGGATATACCGGCATCAGCGAACATGGCGAGGAATACAGCATCACTGCCTGCTGAATCATCAAACATGATCCGTTTGTCTATCATTTCATAGGGACTGACAATGCCTGACTGGGCTTTGCTTATCAGCACTAATGCATCATGCTGAAAGATGGCGGCTAATGCTCTAATTGGGCTGCCATCAGCATACTCTGCTAACAAACCAATTCCGCCAACGCCAAAGTCAGCACGGCCACTGGTGACTTCGTTGATGACACTGATACCGGGATGACGTTCGCGAAGGGTGACTTCCAGGTCTTCCTGCTGGTAAAAACCTTGCTGGATAGCCGCATAAAAACCGGCAAACTGAAATTGATGACGCCACTTAAGTTGTACCGCTACAGCTTCCGTCGATGCTGCCATAACCTGGCCGAACAGGCTAGTAAGCAGCATAAACAGTAACAATAAAGTTAATTTGTAAGGCGTGACGCGCATCAGATTCGTCTTGGAATAACTTGCTGATAATAACAAGAATTTTAATTCTTTGACGGATTAATCGGTGTATAGATTGCCGGTTGCTATGATTTTAATCCCGCTTATTTATAATCTACAGTTGGTTTTGCCAAATGTTTTTTTCTCTGGTGTCTTTTAAAAGATAACCAGTTTTCGGGTAAATAGGCTAAAAACAAAAGAACCAGTGATAAAGCGGCAGGGATAAAACTTAAATCCGTTTGCCGGATATGCCGCTGGGAAAAGTCTTCATGCGTTAAAGCACTATATAACTGATTGGCCGTTTGCAAGTGATGGTAATGAAGTTTTGCCGGTTCAGCCAATGATTTCAGATATTCCTCTTTCACACTGGAAAGATGTTCGTTACCGGCACGGGATTGATTTCCCCAAGGCGCATTTCTGGGGACATAGCCCTCGATTTTACTGGGATCTTCAGGTAAACCAAAAGTCGTGCCCTGTGGCACATCCTCTGCTGTATAGAAGCCAATCTGGATTCCATCTTCATCATATTTGGGGATCCGGCTCAAGGCATGATCACCGGTGCCGACGATCAATCCGCTAATAGGAGTTTGAGCATTTTCATCACTAGATTGTAATTCAGCCAGGTCGGGTGCATATCGCATATTCATTGGAGGAGCTTCCTGACCATCAGTGAAAAATACTAAGATAGTGTTATCTATTTTGACAGTACGCATCAACTCAAGTGTATTGGTTAAGGCCAGAATAATATTGCTGTCAGCCACCCAGGCCATTCGCCAGTCTATACGCCTGATGCTCTCACGGATTTCCGGGTAGTCTGCACACACCTCCATTGGCGTATAGAGAAGTGTTGGCATACGTTCGGTGAACACACCCAGCCCCACACGTGAGCCACAGGGTAGTTTTTGTATGGCAATCAATGTATCTGCTTTGACTTTTTCCAGTCTGCTGACAGGGTCACCATTGTTATCCTGATAATCCTGTACATTCATGCTGCGCGTAATGTCCAGCATAAAAAAATAATCATATTTTTTACTAGGAAAAGGCAGATTAGGCATCACCACCGCAACCAGAAGAAGTAATGCCGAACTGCTGAGTAACCAAACGGATTTCATTTTTAGGGTAGTCCAATCGGAAAACCAGGCATGGCTGACCATAATTCGGTGCTCGCATCCTGAGATTCTTCACTGATAGTGACATCACCCATAGGTAAATCACGGGATAGCCGTTGTGCCGCTTCTAAATTGTATTTTGCCTCCCAGAATGCAGGCTCATTTTTCAATGCCGATCGATAAAAATCTTTTGCGACATCCGCCATTGCAACAGCACGATCAACGGAGAGGTTCTCCGCTAAATCAATCGCTTGAACCAGATACAGATTGCCAAGGTTATAGTGGATGTGAACACGTTGTTGCTGGTTGGCCAGCCGTTCAGTACCACTGTATGTTTCCACTGCTTCATCAAACAAATTTAATCTACGCTGAAGATGTGCATAGGCGATTCTGACTTCTGGGGATTGCATATTTAATTTTTCGATATCAACCATTTCACCTTGATTAAGCATGGCAATTTGCTGATTGATTTGTTGTCGCTGTTGTAAAGTGACGATACTGAAAACTAATCCAGTTATAACCAGAATCAGTAACAAACTGACCAGATAAATAAGTTTGTTTCGGTTTAAAAAGATCATTTTGCCTCCAGCGACTTGATGCCTACTAAAATAAGAACGGCAAACAGAGCGCCTAAAAAACATAAACGTGTTAAATCATTGCGGGGGATGAGTTCGTTGTAGACCAGTGGCAAACTCTCCAAATCGTCTAATTGATCAATAGCCGCTTCCAGAGATTCCGGGGTATCCACTTCATAAGCGTGATATGGAATCGGCAGGGTACGAAAAAACTGATCCAGATACCGCTCCGGCATCACTCGGGGGTTATCATCTTGTGGTGAATCGGGCTCAGATGTAATGCCTAAACCATTTTCAGTACGTAGAAAAAACCAATATAAACTGACTTGATAGCGTTCAAACCACTCGCGAAGTACTCGCTGGGCACGATGATCCAGTGTCGCTGCACCATCTGAGACCAGTACGATAACCCGTGACCCGGTATGTGGTTGATCCTGAAAGTAACTCAGTCCCATACCTAACCCTTTGGCAACATTGGTAAAGGCCAGTCCAGGACTGGTCAGACTGTTAATCGCAGCTTGGGTGGCTGATTTGTGTTCCGTCAACGGGCTGATAAAAAAAGGCTGGGTACTAAACCCCACCACACCAAATAAATCGTGTGGACGTTCGTCAACAAAGTTGGATAACAAACGCCGTGCAACCTGACTTTTAGCTGGAGTGTCCTCATCTGGAACCTTGCCTCCAAAAGTCTCATTCATACTGGCACTGCGATCCAAAACAAACACAATATGTGCCCCAGTTCCAGTGCGTGTGAACGTTTTTTCAGACTGATAAAGTCCCGCTAGACCTAACACCATCGCGGTAAACGCCATTACACCGAGAAATTTGATGAATCGATTAATCCACCGGGTAGCGTCTGAAACTGGAATTAAACGGTTCCAACTTGCTTTGCGCTTACGAAAGATTCCTCCCAGAAAGGGCAGCAATGCCAGCAGCATAAATAAAAGTACCCATGGCTGGGCAAATGCCATATTCATGATTTTTTCAGTGTCAGTTTTTCAGCACCGGCTAATTGCCTGCAAAGTATCAGTAATTGATCGAAGTCGTTTAGTGAAGCCTTTTTTTGTTCTGAATAAAGTGTTTCATCTGACAACTGATAGAAAGCATCAATTTTTTCCTTATAAGCATTGAACTCTGGATGCTGCAATACAAAGTCATCTGTCTGGTGGGCGAATAATGCTTGTTTGGCCCTTCGATTAAAGGCCTGATGTACCTTTTGCAAAGCCTGGGTAAAGGCAGATTCTTCAGTATGGTATCGACGAAATTTTTTAACTTGCTGATAGGCCTGTTGAAATGGTGAGCGGGTAAAAGCAAACAGATACCCTTTCAAGCTTAACCAGAATAAAGCGAGGAAGATAAGGCTTAGCGCTAAAATCCAGATTTGTTTTTGCAAAGAAGAGGTTGGAATATTTTGGGGAAGTAAGTCTGCTTTCATAAAAGCATTTTGGGCGGAATCATTAGCCACGCCACGTGGAGCAATTTCTTTAAGTGGTGACATAGTAAACTCCCATGCCGGTATGGTGACCTGATAGGCGTTATCGTCGGCGTTAAATCGTAGCGTAAATGACGGAATGGCTAATGCTCTAACATCTAATGGGGCATAAAACGTTTGAAAGGTGAAATGCAACCGATAGCGACGCATCTGAGCATTTTCAGCGATCAGTGCATAATCGCTATCAAGCAGCTCTAACCAATAATTCAGCTCACCATTTGGAGGCAGTGAGGCCGGTGTCAACGTATAATCAGCCGGTACTTGAACAACATAATAATGTTCAATAATATCGCCGACCAGAATTCCGAAGTCCCTCCCCAGAGATTGTTCGACGACCCCTGAACGGATTTGATTGGCATTAATCGGGCTGGTAAACAAAAGCAACATCAGAGTCAGAACAACGAAGTTTGCTTTATCCATTTTATGTTTGAAAAGCAGATTAATGTCCATGAAAAAACTCACTCAGGTTTTGTGCTGAAAATTGATCAATCATCCAAAAGGCTCTGCTGTTGTGGCGTTGAAATTGATTATTAAGGAAGATTTTCCGGTCAGCAAAAGTCGATTCGATAAGTTTTTTTTGCTTTGGTGTCACAAAAATTAAACGGTTTTCGGCCGATTCAGCATCTCTTATCTGTACAAATCGCCATAAAGGAAAATTTTCATATTCTGCCGAGTTCCAGATAACAATCGGTACCAGATAATGTCCGGATAAAGTATTTAAAACATGATTAAGCTTTTCGTTGCTCCAGTGAAAATCGGAGAGCAAAAAAATCAGCGAGCGGCGCAGGGGTAATAAGCGTTCTATTTCGGTAAAAGCTCGCGCAGTGTTGGGATGTTTTGACTGATTTCCATCAGCAGAAAAGTACTGTGACAGGGATTCTGAATCAGTAACCGAATGAATCGAATCGCTGAATAAATAACTTTGATATTGATCATTTCTAGCAGCAACGGAGTAGGTAATGCTTTTTTCGCTCAAGCTGAGTAGATCGACTTTACCCGGAATAGCCATTGAATCAGAACCATCAATAAAAGTGAGTACTTCAAGTTTGCTGCGTTGGCGAAAAGTTTTGACATAAATTGATTCAAACGGGTCGGTTACACTGCTTGCCAGGTCAATACGCGCTGGATTGGGATCCGCTAAAAATGGAGATTTTTTATAAAAATCACTGCCGGGTCCTTGACGTTTACTTTTATGTTCGCTTTCATGCAATGCGTTCAACAAAAAAGGCGTTTTATAGTCAAATATCAGGTGTTGGATATCGTGCTGATTCATGGGGATGGAATAGTATTCAGTACACCACTAATCAGTTCTTCGATAATAGCTTCACCGTTATAGTTATAAACAGGATTGATAAAAATACGATGCTTACTGATCGCCCTAATGACCGCATGGAAGTCTTCTGGTATGACGCTTTGACGTCGATTAAGCCAAGCATGAGCACGAGCACTTCTTGCCAGATAACTTATTCCTCTTGGCCCCATGCCTCCCAGAACTAATTTTTCCGTATCGACATCGCTGATCTGAATACCGTAATCCTGTGGTCTACGAAGCGCCTGGCAAAGGTGAAAACCATAATCCTGAATCGTGTCACTGGAATGAATCTGAGATTGAATGGTTACGGCGATATCATTGAGTTGATGAAACGGTAATACCGCCTTGTCTGCACTGTCGATTAGTTTATCGGCATCATAATAACGGGTGTTGAACATCAACTCTTTAAGTTGCGCTTCTGCTTTGGGTTGTTTTATGTGCAGTTCCATCATAAAACGATCTCGGGCAGCAGCCGGTAATTCAAAGGTTTCGTCTTTTTCTATGCGGTTACGATCAGCAAAAACCTGCAGATGAGGAAAGTGGAAAGTTTTATTAAAGGCGCTGACGCTGCGTTCTGCCATTACCCGAAGCAATAAGGAATGTACTTGTGGTCGGGCGCGGTTAATTTCGTTAAAGAAAAAGATCGATAAATTTTCGCCATGTTTGAGTAATGGTCCTTCACTCACAGCGGGCTTGCCGTCATTGGCAATATGGGTGTAATACACCAAATCATGCGGCATTAAATCAATAGTGCCTTCAATACGCTCAAAATCACCCCCCAGACTTTCAGCCGTCGCTCTCAGTAAGGTAGTTTTGCCAACACCAACATCACCTTCTAACAGGATATGACCACGACAGAAAATAGCCACCACCATTAAATCAATGATGTTTTCCTGGCCTAATATCGTTTGGTTAATATTCTTTTGGAGGATGGCTGCTTTTTGATGCCAATCGTTAAGAAGGTTATCGGAGTTTACAGCGACATTGCTCATGATACTTTTTGCCTGAACTGACGATCGTGGTCAGTAATTAAAAACAAAAAGAGGCCAGTCTTATCGACTGGCCTCAGCTTGGGTTTAGTAAGACCACTTACCTGTTTTTTTGAAGTTTTCTACACGTTTAGCATTACGTGCTTCCATAGCTTCCATTGCAGTGGTTTGTTTACCCAATTCAGCTTCGCTATGTTTAGGATCGTACTTGGACCCTTTGATTTTGTCAGGGAAACCTGGTTTAGCTTCCCAACATTTTCCTGACTCCTGGCATTTTGTACCATCGTAAGCCATTGCTGACATTCCGAAGGTTAACAATAATGCTGTCGCGCCAGTTACGGCTAATGTTTTAATTTTCTTCATATTTCTCTCCTTTTGGTTTTGACAACATAATGTTTGATAACGTGGTTGCCCTGAGCTGGCTGACGCCACGTCATCAATCACTAATCTTTATAATCTGCCATTGGCATTTTCAAACGGTTTACCAATAATTAATGGGTTTTATTGAAATTTTCTAAAGCTTCTTTGAAATCTTCTGGCATTTCTGCAGGAACCAGATTGGCGCGTTCTTCTTCTGATAACCATAATGCTTTTTCAGGCTCACCCCAGTACACACTGCGGACAAACGCCATAACATGCAGGATTTCATCAATGTTTAAGTTATTGCGTTGTGGACCCATCATCGAGCGGGCGCCGTCATAAATGATTTCAAAGATACCTTTATCATAACGTCCTGCAGGATAGGTCCAGTATGAATCCCCCAAAGCCGGGCCAAGTTTGCCTTCAGCATGGTGACCATGACAGCCTGAACAGGCCGTCATAAAGAGATCCTCACCTACTTTGATGGCTTCTTCATCCTGGTTATAGAGGTTTTCTGCTGTGTCCATAAAATGTTTTACGGCTTCAGTTTCTTCACCTTTTTTGCCAAAAGAGAAGTCAATCAGCACCCCAGTAGTTGCATTTCGGAATTGCACCTGAGCTTCGGCTTTAACGGGAGTCAAACTGACGGCTGTCAGCATTGATAATCCCAGTACAAATGCTGCTTTACTGGTTAAAGTCTTTACATTTTTAATCATAGTGTTTAATTGATCCTGTTGAATTAAAAGAGACTGCATGACAAAACATCAAAGCAGTGGAATCCCTTCTTTTTTGAGGATGGCATTTATCTTGGGTTCTGCTTCTGCCAGTCCTTTATTAATGGCATCCAGTAAAGCTTTATCGTCTTCACGAACGGCAACAGATTGATCGTAATGTTGAACAATGCCCTCGCCACTCTTAAGCTTGCCAAACTCGGGTGCTAAAACCATTTCCAACGGCGTGTTTGAATCACGGACATAGCGAGCCACTTCTGGTGCCCATAGATGGGCGATATCGCCGTTACCAGAGGTCACTTCGCCGATCAGCTTTTTGGGTTCCAGGCGAATATATTTATTGCGTGGAGATTTGAAACCTGACAGGGATTTGGTGTAGTTGAAGTTACCTTCATATTTTCCCACTTCACGTAACATCACTTCTGATGGGCTACCGGGCACAACAACAAAACGATTCAGTTTTTGAATGTCAGGACTATCCCAGTCCCTGATGTTCAGATTCTTATCGGCACGATAGACAAACACATAGCCAGATTTGTAGTAGGGGTCACTGGTAGCCACACGAGGGTCATCGCTATCAACACCCATCACCACATCACATTTATTTTTTAGTAAAAGCTCTGTGACTAAAAAAATCGCTGCTTTGTCTGACCAGACAAATTCCATTGGCATATCCATGCTTTCAGCGAGAGTCTTGGCGATTTCATTTTCGAAACCTTGCTGTTGCGTATTTGAATAAGGCATTTCATTGCCTGCCGCACAGACTTTTAATGTTTCAGGTAATGCATTGTTTGCTTGAGCTGGGGTCAGTACTGTTAACAATGAAGCCATTATCAAGCTGCATTGAGTGAATCCTTTTGAACTGACCAGTTTCTTATTGATTTTAGTAGGGTTGTTTAACATGTCTTACACTCTCAGAAGGGGCTGGCAACACAATCTTTGTGTTGCCAGCCGGATTGAATACAACGATATAACTTGATGTAAAAAGTTATAAAGAGTCAGTGATTACATTTCGTATTCACCAATACTCAGATCGTCGTAAGGTCCTTTACCATCCAGAGCAAAGACCATCAGACCACCACCCATTTGGGTGTTACGTGCCAGTTCTTTAAAGGCACCTACAGCGCCCAGACCAGCAGATGGATCATTCAAGTCAAACACCAGACCAACGGCAGGCCAGCCACCTACACCATAGTTAATGGCAACATACTGGATACCATTGTTGGTGTAAGTCATTGGATGACCGATAGCGCCAGAAGGAAGTTTGAATTTCCACAACAAATCACCATTGTCTGCATCACGAGCTTTGATGAAGCCATCGAGTGTGCCGTAGAATACTAAGCCACCTGCTGTTGCCATGGTGCCGCCCCAGATTGAGAATTTTTCCATTTTTTCCCAAGCGAACTCACCAGTAATGGCGTTATAGGCTTTAACCTGACCAGAACCGATACCACGTTGGCGATCACCTTTAGGTCCAGGATAGCTCCATACGTTTGCACCTACGAAGAATTGACCTGCACGGTAAGGCAGCATGAACGGTTCCCAATCCATACAAAGATGGTTGATACCTAGATAGAAATTTTGTCTTTCAGGATCGTATGAATCCATACCCTGGTTGTGGAAACCCATAGCTGAAGGACAAATGTCACGTGAACGGTGACCCATTCTGGTGCTGAATTCTGGATCACGAATTGGCAGACCTGTTTCCAAATCCACTTTTTTCACCCAGTTTGCTGTGTCATCCATTTTGTCAGCAGAAACCAAATCACCTGTTTCACGATCCAGCGTATAGATAATGCCGTTACGATCAGGGTGAGTCAGCAGTTTACGCATTTTGCCGCTTTTGTCTTTTTGCTCAGAAAGCATCATGACGTTAACGCCAGCGTAGTCCCATTCATCATGAGGTGTTTTTTGATAACCGAATTTGGCTAAACCGGTATCAGCATCACGACCCCAGATAGTCATGGTCCACTTGTTATCACCTGGACGCATGGTTTCGTTCCAAGGAGCAGGGTTACCTGAACCGTAATAGAACATTTCTAAATCAGGATCGTATGCATACCAACCCCAGTTTGTGCCACCACCGATTTTCCAGGCATCATCTTCCCAGGTTTTCATACCCAGATCTTTTTGGCCGTAATGTGGGTTAGCGCTATTGAAATCTTTTGCTAAACCAATTTCACCATCAGGACCTGTTGCATACCAACGCCAAACCATTTCACCCGTGTGGATATCAAAAGCAGTGACATAACCACGAACACCCAGTTCAGCACCAGAAGAACCCTGGATAACCAAGTCTTTAACAACGAATGGTGCTTGTGTTTGGGTTTGACCTACACTGATATCACCATTTTCAACTTGCCAATGAAGCTCGCCGGTTTCCGCATTCAACGCGACAACATGACCATCAAGCTGACTTTTCACAATCATTGCTGGAGTATTGTTGTCACCAGGCCAGTAAGCCAGACCACGGTTGACCACATCACAACATGCAACTGCGCGAGCAGCTGGATCTTGTTTTGGTTTGTGTTCCCAGACAATAGTGCCAGGATCTTTCAAGTTGATCGCAAAAGTATTATTTGGAAATGGTGAATGAATGTACATCATGTCACCAATAACCAGAGGTGCCCCTTCATGACCATTCAACACACCAGTTGAAAAAGTCCACGATGGCGACAATTTACTGACGTTCTTTTTATTGATTTGTTTTGAAGTACTGTAATGATCTGCAGAATAGTTTTTACCCTGCATAACCCAGTTAGCTTCATCCTTTTGAAGTTCAACCAGCTTGTCATTGGCGAATGCAGCACCTACTGTCATCATACCGATGACAGAGCTGACCAATGCAGCTGAACCGGTTTTAGATAACCGGCTTAGTTTTTTCTCTCTCATAACTCCTCCTATTTTAACTGGATGTCAGCTTTCGCTGACCCTGTGTCTCAGCACACATTCGAGGATGCGGCTGTGCACAGTCATATCATCAGTTTTTAACAGGGTCAGGGGATAGAGAGTGGCGCCATCTGTGTTATAGGGAAGTCTTCACATTATTGTCAGGGTTAAAGGCTTTTGTTACCGATATTGCTGAAATTCAACCATCATTGATTATTTGGTGGGTGAATCAAACCTATTTTTTGGGCTAGAAAAATAATATCAGCAAGCTTGGTGGTGCCAAGTTTACGCATCATATTGGTCTTATAGTTGGACACGGTTTTAGGCGCTAAGGTGAGACTTTTAGAAATTTCCTCAATGCTCATTCCTTCTGCAACCATTCTGAAAACAGCAAATTCCTGATGCGAGAGCGAGTCAATTTTCTGATCGGTTTTGATCAGCTTTTCCATTGCGATTGAGCGAGCAATTTCCGCTCCAAGATAATGACGTTTTTCAGCCACGGCCTTAACAGCTTCAATCAACACGTCAGAGGAGCATGATTTTGTAATATACCCCATTGCACCTAATTCGAGAGCACGCATGGCTAACGTTGTTTCTTCGTGCATACTGCAAACGAGAATACGAGCATCCTTATCGCGGTTGCAGATCCGTCGAACACATTCCAAGCCTCCAGTTCCAGGCATGGTCAGATCGATAATGCAGACTTTAGGCTGTAATGCGATAAATGCCTGATAGCCATCTTCCGCATTTCCTGATTGCCCTATCACCTCAAACCCGGCCGATTCAAGTAATTGCTGGTAACCCTCCCTGAGGATGGCATGGTCATCTATTAATAAGATGGTAGTTCGTTGTTTATTCATTTAATTAACGGCCTCTTCCCTAATGTGAAATTTGATCACGTTGTCTTCATAACGGGATATTTAAAGTTAAAACTGAACCCATTGGCTCTGCTTGATGCAGTTTGAACAGGCCATGAAGTGCATGTACTCGCTCTCTTATGCCAATGAGCCCCAGACCTTTGCCCATGGCTTCGTTTGGATCAAAGCCTTTGCCATCGTCACGAATCGTCAGGCTGATATCATTTCCTTGGACTGATTTGTTCTGAGTAACCAGATCAATGTAGATTTCATGCGCTTCGGCATGACGGGTGATATTGTTTAATGCCTCCTGCAAACAGCGGTAAACAGTCAGTGCGGTGTCATAATCAACAAGCTTGTCATCGACCTCAATATTGATATTTATTTCGTAGTTGGGAAACGACATCTGCCATTGTGAAATGAGATCTTCAACTGCTGCTGAAAGCCCCACAGTTTCAAGCCCGGGTGGTTTTAGAGTGCGCAGTTGAGAGCGGGTGACATTACGCAGGTAGCTGGCACTATCCTGAATGGTTTTAAGAATGGCCTGAAGTTTGGGATCATCCGTTTGGTATTTGATTGCGACAGAAGCATTCACATCAATTGCTGCCAGATATTGTCCAAATACATCATGTAGCTCAGAGGCTAAGTGATTGCGTTCAGCCTCTCTTACTTGGGTGATGTGTTTGATAAGCGCCCGATTTTGCATTAGTAGCTTTGCGTTGTCAGAATTCTGTAACTCGAGCTTGGTTTTAATCTCAATGTTGCGTTTTAAGGTTTCCTGTAATTCGATATATCGTCTTCTGCCGAACCACATCAAACCAGTGCTGAATACCAGTAACACAAAAATAATTTCATCAAGCTGATAAAACTCACCTAGTGCAGCCCAGTTAATCCAGCGTTCAGCTAAATCGAAATAACCAGCAACGAAATAAGTTAGCAATGATGCCGTTACTATGATTGCTAAATCAATTTTGCCCCTGTTTTTCTTATCAATCAGGGGTAATTTAGTTGACATAATTTAGGGATGTCCATATTTAATTTAGGATTAAACGGCTATTTTATGATGAATAATTTTGATATGTATATGGCAATTTAAAGGATAAATACAAAAAATATAAAATCAGGAAAAAGTCATAGAAATAAGCGTGACATATTCCCTGCTCTATATGGGCTGGCTGCTCTATTTTTCCCTATCTCACAGTCTGTAGGATGATTCGAGTTTTTATTGGAGTGCTTTGTAATGAAAAAAATTATAAATAATATTGTCATGTCAGTCTTTTTGTCCCTGTTTTCACTAAATATTGCTTATGCGGATTCAGATCTAACAATACCAATAGTTGAATTTGAGTTTGTTAAAATGTTCTCTGGAAAAAATGCTGATTTTGTTAGAGATAAATTAGGTGAGCCAGAAGAAATAATGAAGCGTGAAAATGAAAGTGGAACGGTAGAGTTTTGGATTTATAAGGATATTGTTAAAATTGGCAATAGTGATAAAACATATAAATACACTCAGATTGGAATTATAAATAATTATATTGAGACATTAGGGAATACTAATAGAAGTCCAAAATAAATTTTATATCTTAGCTAAATGAAAAAGGTTGGAATGTGAATAAAATGATTAAGAAATTATCACTGGTAGGTTTAGGTCTGGCGTTTATGAGTGGCAGCGTTTTTGCTCATGGACCGACACCACAACGCGTTGATGAACAAATTTTTATTGATGCTAATGTTGCAACGGTATGGCAACAAGTCATGGCGTTTGACCAATTGGATAAATGGCATCCTGCAGTCGAGTCAATTGCTATGCAAGACGATGCGACCAGGATTGTTAAATTGAAATCCGGTGGTGAAATCACTGAAAGTCTGGACGAGTCAGATGCCGAGCGACATTTCATCGGTTACCGATTATTAACTGAAAATATCGAAGCTATGCCTGTCAGTTTCTATACCATCGGTATCGAGGTTGAAGCGGCAGAAAAAGGAAGTCAAGTGAGTTGGAGTGGTCGTTTCTATCGCGCCGATACGGGTAATTTCCCCCCGGAAAACTTAAACGATGAAGCTGCGGTCAAGGCTATGACTGAGTTTGCCACATCCGGACTGGAAGGTTTAAAAGCCTCATTGGAAAAATAACCCTGATGTTTACTAAGCCACTAATATATTGCCTCGCATTATTACCAGGTATGGTTCTGGCCAATGATTTTTATATCACTAGCCAGGCCGGCAATCAGTTATCAATATTTGACTCTGAAACGATAGAAATCAGAGATTCTTTTGATATCCCTGCTGCTCCCGTTATGATCGCCATTGATAAACCGGGTAATGCAATTTATTTATCTCATCCTGAACAAGGCAAAATATCGGTATTCGATCTCAATAGTCATGGGTTAATTAGTGAGATTAAAACTGGCGGACAGCCCTTTGCAATGGTTATTGATAACCAAAGGGCACAAATGTTTGTTACAGACTGGTCAAGAAATGCTGTGCTAGTTATCAATACGACAAGTAAGCAGTTAGTGGATCTACTGGCCGTTGGACAGAGTCCATCGGGTATTGCCTTGGATCCAGTAGAGCGAAAGGTGTTTGTGGCAAACCGTGAAAGTAATTCTCTCATGGTACTGGATGCTGATACACCTGACCTTCATGCAACAATAGAAACGGGCGAGCGCCCTTATGCAGTAGCGTTTAATCCGCATAAGGGGCATGTTTATGTTGCTTGTGTACAAGATGATTCATTGACGGTTATTGACTCGAAAACCTATCAAAAAATTGCTGTTCTCAAACCTGGTCGAGCACCCTACGGTGTTACTGTCAGTGAAAATGGTCAACAGTTTTATGTGGTCAACCAGAATGATAATACTTTAGTTGAATTTGATGCCGAGAGCTTGGCAATCAGTAAGACCATTAAAACCGATAAAATGCCGGAAAGCGTGGTGCTTTCAAATGACCAGCACTATGCCTATGTTGTCAACTGGTTCAGTAATTCATTGTCGGTTATTGATTTGCAACAAGCCAAACAAATTCAATCAATTCCGCTTAAAGATGGGCCTCGCAATATTCGTTCAGCCCAGTAAAACAAACTGGAGCGCTGTTTCACAGCGCTCCGTTATATCCCAGCTGTTTCCATGCTTCATAAAGAATAATCGCAGTAGCATTGGATAGATTTAAGCTGCGACTATCTGCATGCATCGGAATACGGATTTTCTGTTGATCAGGTAAAGCATCCAATATTATTGCAGGTAACCCACGTGATTCAGGACCAAAAAGTAACACACTCTCATCCTGAAAGTTTGCCTGATGATGGAATTGTTTAGCCTTAGTGGTGCAGGCGAACAAAGCCCGATTTTTCTGCCAGAGCTGGAAAGTTGCAAAATCACTATGTACTTTTACATCAGCAAATTCATGATAGTCTAGGCCCGCTCTTCTTAGACGTTTGTCATCCAAAACAAATGCCATAGGTTCAATGAGGTGTAGTTGTGCGCCTGTATTGGCACACAGACGGATGATATTGCCTGTATTTGGCGGGATTTCAGGCTCATAGAGCGCGATATGAAGCACGGCTACGACTAGCTTTGTCTGATTTGTAACGTTGGATCGACGTAGAGTGTCAGTTTCTGTCCCGGTTGCAATAAGGTGCGATCACTTAAACCATTCCATTCCTTGACCTTATCTACAGTGACATTAAATTTACGGGAAATGGTCCATAACGAATCACCATTGCGAATAGTGTAGTTGATAGCTTTTAAGTTTGATGGGGCCTGCTTCGGCTGCCAGATAACCAGCCGCTGACCAGAATGCAGGACATCGGAAGGTGTTTTGTTATTCCACTGGGTCAGCTCAAATACATCAACGGTGTATGCTTTTGCTATATTCCACCAGGTATCCCCCGCTTTTACTGAGTAACTAAGTTTTTTTGCCTGTTCTAACTTCCGATTAGCTATCAGAGAGGCTTCAGCCTCATCAGCCTGTGCAGTTGAAATTGGTATTAGCAAATGTGCACCTGCTCGAAGAAAGTTAGTCGTAAGTTTATTGGCTTTTTTCAGTTCAGGAACCGTGGTCTGGTGCTGAGAGGCAATAGTGCTGAGTGATTCGCCTGATTTTACTTCATGACGTTTCCAGCGGAGTAGATCTTCATCAGATAGACCTGACAATGCCGTTTTAAAATTACTGGCTTTGGTGGATGGTAAGACGAGTTTATGTGGTCCTTGTGGCGCAGTAGCCCAACGGTTGAAGCCGGGATTTAACAAATACAATTCATCCAGAGTGATATCGGCTAAATCGGCTGCCAAGGATAAATCAATCTGGGTTCCAACATTAATCACGCTTAGATAGGGTTCGTTGGCAATAGGACTAAGCTTTAAATCATACTGAGCAGGTTGTTTTACTAAATGGGCTAAAGCTAATAGTTTTGGTATATAAGCCGTCGTTTCTGCTGGAAGTTCTAAAGACCAGAAATCAGTTGGCAAGCCAGTTTGTTGATTTTTCTTGATAGCTCGGCCCACTGTTCCCTCGCCCGCATTGTAAGCTGCTAATGCAAGCTCCCAATCATCAAAATCATTATGTAATTTTTGTAAATAATCTAACGCGGCACTGGTGGATTGGATGACGTCACGGCGTCCGTCATACCACCAGTTTTGTTCCAGACCAAATACACGACCGGTAGCTGGAATAAATTGCCAGATACCAGCGGCCTTTCCAGATGAAAGTGCAAAAGGTTGGTAACCGCTTTCCACTATTGGCAGCAGAGCAATTTCCAGAGGCATATTGCGTCGTTCAAGTTCATCGACAATATGGAATAGATAGGGGCGGGCACGTTCAACAACTTTACCGACATATTCAGGATGGTTAACAAACCATTTCAGTCGATTTTGTGTTTCCGGATGAAGGCTGTGATATTCGGACAGCCCATAGCCATCACGAATCCGTTGCCACACATCCTCGGTTTGCGGGGCAATGACTGAATCATCATCCAGAACAGACAAATTTAAATCCTGAAGACGCAATTGTGTAAGCTGGTTTTTTTTCCAGTTAGTATGTTTTTTTAAAGGACCATGAGATATTTTTTGGGGTGAATCCGCGCTGACCGTTTCGGGATGTTTTGAAGTGGTACTGCAACCAGTGACAAGTACTGAAAGCACTGCAAATAGGGGCCAAAGCCGGTTTTTAATTTTTAACATATCAGATTATCATAATGTCGTAAGCTTATAATTGTGCTCAATATATACCTTAATAGATGATTAATGACCAGCCTTTCACATTGGGAGCGTTGTAATCAGGATGTTTCCTCAGCACATCTTCGAATTGCTTCCCGCGGGAGAGCCCAACAGATCCTGTGCTTTTAAGATGCCTTTAGTTGTTTATTCCTCAACAATTATTACAAGACTTTTATAGGTCCCATCGTCAGGCTACGTTAAACTATCCGTTGTTTTAAACAAAAGGTTTAGTTGAGTGACGGAAATTGCAGGACAGCTCAATAAGATGCAGGCAAGCCTGTCGGAACAAGATGCCCACGTAAACTATCAAATGGTTTTGGGCGAGCACCAAGTGCCAATGAATCCGCTTATAGGCGAAAACATACAGTTGATTTACGCGGGCGAAATCCGCTGTCAGCACTGCCAGCGTAAGACGAAAAAAAGTTATAGCGGTGGCTTTTGTTTTCCTTGTTCACAAAAACTGGCACAGTGCGATTTATGTTTTATGAAGCCCGAGCTATGTCACTTTGCACAAGGCACTTGCCGAGAACCCCAGTGGGGCGAGCAAGTCTGTATGCAGGACCATATAGTTTATCTTGCCAACAGTTCAGGTATAAAAGTGGGGATTACCCGTACTTCGCAAATGCCGACACGCTGGCTGGATCAGGGGGCTACTCAGGCTTTACCGATTTTTCGGGTGAGCAGCCGTTTTCATTCTGGTTTGGTTGAAGTCATGTTCAAACAGTATGTGTCAGATCGTACTGATTGGCGAAAAATGTTGCGTGGTCCAGCTGAATCATTAGATCTTACGGAGCAGCGAGATCAATTACAGGCTGAATGTGCTGATGAAATCAGGCTTTTACAGCAACAATTGGGTGACGGTGCTATCACACCCCTGACAGATGAGAAAATGCTGGAAATTACTTACCCTGTTCAACAATATCCGCAAAAAGTCAGCTCAATGAATTTTGATAAAACGCCGGAAATTGCTGGTAAATTACTGGGCATTAAGGGGCAATACCTGATTATGGATAAAGGGGTGATAAATATCCGCAAGTTCAATGGCTACCAAATAACAATGAAGGCGTAATGGTGATGTATCGTTTGCTACGAAACCTGATGTTCAAACTGGATGCTGAAGCGTCACACCATATCGGTATGACCAGCTTAAAGTGGTTGGAGATGTCTGGATTACTCGGTTTGATTGTGCCAAAAATGCCAACAGTACCGGTACATGTCATGGGATTACGCTTCCCTAATCCAGTGGGGTTAGCGGCTGGTCTGGATAAAAACGCTGACTATCTAGAAGCTCTGACAACATTGGGCTTTGGTTTTATAGAAGTCGGCACCGTGACGCCAAGGCCGCAACCTGGCAATGCGAAACCGCGCTTGTTTAGGTTGCCTGAAGCAGAGGCAATTATTAACCGTATGGGTTTTAATAATCTTGGCGTTGATCATTTGCTTGAGCAGGTGAGGGCCGCGCAAACTGATGCCATTATCGGCATTAATATCGGTAAAAACGTCGATACACCGGTCGAAAAGGCTTTGGATGATTATTTGATCGGCCTGGAAAAAGCCTATCCACATGCTGATTACATCACGATCAATATCTCATCACCGAATACACCAGGACTCCGTAATCTGCAATTTGGTGATGCGTTGGATAATTTACTGGAAGCACTGAAAAACCGTCAGGCAGAACTTGCTGAGCAATGGCAACGTTATGTGCCGATGGCTGTTAAGGTTGCGCCGGATTTAACTGTTGAAGAAGTTCAGCAGCTGGCGGAATGTTTTAGCCGTTTCAAGATTGATGCTGTCATTGCCACTAATACCACTTTGTCCCGTGAAGCGGTTGCTGGTTTACCTCATGCCAATGAGGCGGGAGGCTTGAGTGGTAAGCCGGTATTTGCCAAATCAACCGAAATTGTTCAACAATTCAGGCAGGCCTTACCAAACGACATACCGATTATTGCGGCTGGTGGCATTATGAGTGCAGATGATGCCATGCAGAAACTTGAGGCAGGGGCTGAGTTGGTGCAAATTTACAGCGGCCTGATTTATCAAGGTCCAAAATTAATTCAAGATATTGTTAAAACCATTCAACTAAGGAGATAGCATGGAGACCGGAACAGGCAGCGTCATAGGCGATATTCTGCTGAGTATTTTCTTTGCGGCAGTAATCGTCATTATTGGTCGTATCGTGGTTAGCTGGTTAGTGAAATTGTCTCGCAAAATCATGGTGAGGGCCAATATGGATCCCATTCTGATAAATTTCTGCAGCTCAATTATTAATATCTTATTGCTGCTCTTTGTGTTGATCGCTGGCCTGGATCAGTTGGGTGTGAATACCACCTCAATGATAGCGGTACTCGGTGCTGCCGGCTTGGCGGTGGGATTGGCGTTAAAGGATTCATTACAGAATTTTGCTGCTGGTGTCATGTTGATTATGTATCGACCCTTTAGAATTGGTCACTTCGTAGAGGTTGCAGGGGTGCTCGGTATTGTTGAGCAAATCACCATTTTTAACACGGTGATGCGTACCACCGACAACCGGGAAGTTATTGTTCCGAATGGCAATATTTATTCTGGTGTTATTACCAATTACTCAGCCCGTGATACCCGGCGTATCGATATGGTGTTTGGCATCGGATATGATGATGATTTGCTTAAAGCTAAAAAAATCATCACCGATATTGTGACGGGACATGAGTTGGTACTTAAAGACCCCGAGCCAATTATCCGTATTGCCGATCTGGGCGATAGCAGCATTACATTCAATGTCTGGCCATGGGTAAATTCATCCGATCTCGCAACGGTTCGGGCCGATCTGATTGAAACAATAAAATTGGCGTTTGATGCAAATGGAATCAGTATTCCCTATCCACAAATGGATGTGCATTTTAATAATGTTGATGCTGCCAATGAATCAAGCCAGGCTAAAAACGAATCGGCCTAAAAATTATCTTTCCAGGCCCGTAATACTTTAAATACTGCCAGAGGCGTATCAAGCGGCTGATCAGCATAGGCTTCAGCCGCTTTTTTTATGTCGGGATTATCACAACGTAAAAACGGATTGGTTTGTTTTTCTTCCTTCAGCGTTGAAGGGACGGTGGCGATTTGCTGTTCCCTCAAGATAACTGTTTTGGCTAATCGTTCAAGCAGGGCGGAATTGTTGTTATCCACTGTCACCGCAAATTCAAGGTTCGCTAAAGTGTATTCATGGGCACAGTAAAGCCTGGTATCGTCATTTAGATGTTTAATTTTTTCCAGGGAAGCAAATAACTGTTCAGCCGTTCCGCCGAGCAGACGGCCACAGCCGGCAGCAAATATGGTATCGCCGCAGAATAGGTTATCCTTTAGTAAATAGCTTATGTGTCCCGGAGTATGGCCAGGAGTGTCGATTATTTTAAAGTGAGGAAACGATGGGTGTAGTGCTTGATCAGCCTGAGCATAAAGCGGCGTATCGACCGTTTTGATATGTTCAAGTTGTGGACCAAAAACTGGCAAATCATATAAATCATCCAGACGACGAATACCACCAATATGATCGGAATGATGATGTGTGACTAAAATAGCCGCGGGTTGCAAATCATTTTTTTCCACAAATTTGATAACTGGACCGGCATCGCCCGGATCAACAATTAATACGTCCTGATTCTGGGCTGACTGGATTAACCAGATATAATTATCGTTGAATGCCTTTACGGCATGAATTTGTAACATTTTTTACTCCGCCGGAATGGCCTATGTGTGATTATAAAGAGCATGACCAAGAGATGACACAATGGTGGCAATCTTCGCTTGCCCGTTATTTGCAAAGTCAGGAACAGCAATGGTTACAGTCCCGACAGGCGAAATTGCATGGTTTTTTTCAACTGCAGTTTGGCGGGCAAAAACTTATTTTACCTCCTTCAATACGGCCATGCTACCAGGCGCTAATGGGTATGGAAGGGCAGTTTCATGCACAAATTGAACAATTGCCTTTTAAAACAGACAGTGTCGATGTCATTTTATTGCAGCATGTGGTGGAGTTTTCCAGACAACCACATCAATTGTTACGTGAAGCCGACAGGGTGTTAAACGAGGACGGCACCCTGATATTGTTATGCTTTAATCCATTCAGTTTCTGGGGATTGCGACGGTTATTTTCCTGGCAGGATAAATTGCCCTGGCGAGGTCAGTTTTTTTCACGCCAACGCTTAAAGGACTGGCTGGCTTTACTGGATTTTGAGGTGGTTGAGGCCCGATCCATTATCTATTGTCCCCCGTTGCAAAAGGAACGTTGGATAAAGCGTAGTGGTTTTTTGGAAAGATGGGGGCGACGTTTGTGGCCTTACTTTGGCGGCGTAACGGCAATTGTGGCGAAAAAACGTACTTTACTGGTGACTCCGTTGCAAAGCCGGTGGCAAAATAGAAAATTATTTCCCAGACCACAACTGGTGAACCCTTCAGCAACACGAAAAGAGCATTAATGGAACAGGTTGAAATTTTTACCGATGGTGCATGCAGTGGCAATCCAGGCCCCGGCGGTTGGGGAACCATATTGAGAGCTAAGGGCAACGAAAGAGAATTGTCCGGCGGCGAAAAAATGACCACCAACAATCGCATGGAAATGATGGCGGTCATTGCCGGTCTGGAAGCATTGAAAAGACCCTGCCATGTTACGATCACCACCGATTCACAATATGTGATGAAAGGTATGACGGAATGGTTGAAAGGCTGGAAAGCCAAAAATTGGAAAACGGCCGCCAGACAACCGGTTAAAAATGCAGATCTATGGCAGCGCATGGATGCGGCTTCACAGCCACATAAACTGGAATGGCAATGGGTTCGGGGTCATGATGGTCATCCGGAAAACGAACGTGCCGACCAACTCGCTGTCGATGCCCGCACGCTAATAGCAAAACAGGATTAAGCCATGGCAGAAGAAACCAGTCAGCGTCAAATTGTGTTAGATACTGAAACCACCGGCCTGAGCACCGCCGATGATCACCGCATTATCGAAATCGGCTGTGTGGAACTGGTTAACCGTCGGCTGACCGGTGAAACCTTTCATCAATATATTAATCCGCAACGCGCAATTGATGCAGGGGCCATGGAGGTGCATGGCATCACCAATGAATCACTGGCTGATAAACCTGTATTTGCGGATATTGCTGCGGACTTCCTGCGTTTTATCGAAGGGGCTGAACTGATTATTCACAATGCTGCGTTTGACGTAGGATTCCTCAACCATGAATTCGGCAAGTTAGGCAAATCTCCGCAGATTGAAGATGTCTGTTCAGTGCTGGATACGCTGAAACTGGCCAGAGACAAACATCCCGGACAGAAAAACAATCTGGATGCGTTATGCAAACGCTACGGTGTAGATAATTCTAACCGGGAATTGCACGGAGCCTTACTGGACGCCGAGATCCTGGCAGATGTTTATTTAATGATGACTGGTGGACAGGTCAGCTTATCATTAGCCGCCGAACAATTTGAGCCACAGCATGATATTGAACAGAATGATCTCACTACAGCTGAGCGTCCACGCACGGCATTAAAAGTGATTCAGGCCGATGCTGCCGAGTTGGCTGCTCATCAGGCGATGCTTGAAAAACTGCAAGCCAGTAGCGAAGGAAACTGTGTCTGGTTAAAACAAAGTTGATTTTGATTTAACAAAAAGTTGTGTTCTCCGCTTGAAATTGGATTTTTGACCCCCAAATAGCAGCTTTGTGTTGAGCAAAGCGGAATCTGATTAATCATGAGCAACGAAGAAATCGAAAAATCGACGACAGAATCTGAGTCAGTCGAATCCTCCCCAGAAACAGCTGAGTCAGCTCAGCAAGCGGAATCTGAAACAGATGTTGTGAAACAGCTGGAAGATGCCCGCAATACGGCCGATGAACATTGGAACGAATTACTGCGCGCCAGAGCGGATCTGGAGAATATGCGCCGCAGACACAGTCGAGATCTGGAAAACGCCCACAAACATGCGTTAGATAAGTTCGTAACCGAGCTGTTGCCTATCTGCGACAGTCTGGAATTTGGTCTCAACGCGGCAAAAAAAGAAGATGCCAAGCTTGAAACGGTGCGAGATGGCATGGAAATGACGCTCAAAATGTTTATGAGCTCGATCGGCAAATTCGGTCTTGAGCAATTAAATCCAGAGGGCGATGCATTTGATCCTGACTTGCATCAGGCTATGGCAATGCAGCCGGCAGAAGGTGTGGAAGCGAACCAGGTTTTGAATGTCATGCAGAAAGGTTATCGCTTCAATGGACGTCTGTTACGTCCTGCCATGGTAGTGGTCTCTCAATAACCGGACGAAATTTAAGGGCTTGAAATCAAAATTTCCTGCCCCATCTATTATCACAACGGCTGGAATAGCCAGACGAACTAAGTACGATGGAGAAAAAGATTATGGGTAGAATTATTGGTATTGATTTGGGTACGACCAACTCGTGTGTTGCAGTGATGGAAGACGGCAAAGCCCGTGTCATTGAAAACAGCGAAGGCGATCGTACTACCCCGTCAATTGTAGCGTTTAATAAAGATAACGAAGTAATGGTCGGTCAGTCTGCCAAGCGGCAAGCAGTGACCAATCCGAAAAATACACTTTATGCAATCAAGCGTTTAATTGGTCGTAAATTTAAAGACGATGTTGTTCAGCGCGATATTGATATGGTGCCATACAAAATCGTTGAAGCAGATAATGGTGATGCCTGGGTAGAAGCCAATGGCAAAAAAATGGCGCCACCAGAGATTTCAGCTCGCGTTTTGATGAAAATGAAAAAAACCGCTGAAGAATTTCTGGGTGAAGAAGTCACTCAAGCGGTTGTGACTGTACCTGCTTACTTTAATGACTCACAGCGTCAAGCGACCAAAGATGCCGGTAAAATTGCGGGTCTGGAAGTCAAACGTATCATCAACGAACCAACTGCGGCAGCGCTGGCCTATGGCATGGACAAAAAACGCGGTGATTCCACTGTTGTTGTCTACGATTTGGGTGGTGGTACGTTTGACGTATCAATCATTGAAATTGCAGACATCGAAGGCGAACATCAGTTTGAAGTATTAGCGACCAACGGCGATACATTCCTCGGTGGTGAAGACTTTGACCAACGCATCATTGATTACCTGGTAGCTGAATTCAAAAAAGACCAGAGTGTTGACCTGAGTAAAGATCCATTGGCCCTGCAACGTTTGAAAGATGCAGCAGAGAAGGCAAAAATTGAACTGTCTTCCAGCTCACAAACGGATATTAACCTGCCATACATCACGGCAGATGCCAGTGGTCCTAAGCATATGGAAATCCGTCTGACCCGAGCCAAGCTGGAATCATTGGTTGATGACCTGATTACCCGCAGCATGGAGCCATGCAAAATGGCACTTAAAGATGCGGGCCTGAAACTTTCTGATATCAATGACATTATCCTGGTGGGTGGTCAGACCCGGATGCCGAAAGTGCAGGAAGCGGTCAAAGAAATGTTTGGCAAAGAACCACGTCGTGACGTGAATCCAGATGAAGCAGTTGCCGTAGGTGCTGCGATTCAGGCTGCTGTATTGGCTGGTGATGTGAAAGATGTGTTATTGCTGGACGTCACACCATTAAGTCTGGGTATCGAGACCATGGGCGGTGTGATGACCAAATTGGTTGAGAAAAATACCACCATCCCAACCAAAGCAAACCAGGTGTTTTCTACAGCAGATGATAATCAACCGGCGGTGACCATCCATGTATTGCAGGGTGAACGTGAAATTGCGTCAGCCAATAAATCTTTGGGACGTTTTGATTTGGCGGATATTCCACCGGCTCCACGGGGTACACCACAAATCGAAGTCACCTTTGATATTGATGCGAACGGTATTCTAAACGTGTCTGCGAAAGATAAAGCGACAGGTAAAGAACAATCCATTGTGATTAAAGCTTCCAGTGGTCTGTCCGATGACGAAGTGGAACAAATGGTCAAAGATGCCGAAGCACATGCTGATGAAGACCGTAAATTCCATGAACTGGTTACGGTGCGCAATCAGGCTGACGGTTTAATTCATGCCACCAATAAATCACTCACTGATTTGGGTGATAAGGTTGAAGCGGATGAGAAAGCCAAGATTGAAGCGTCTATTGAAGAGTTACAACAAGCTCTGAAAGGCGAAGATAAAGCGGATATCGAAGCTAAAACCGCTGCATTGTCTGAAGCAGCTGGCAAGCTGGCTGAACGTGCTTATGCTGAAAATGCAGAAGCAGGCGAGGGTGCAGCATCTGATGATTCAGCCGCGCAAAACGATGATGTGGTCGATGCCGAGTTTGAAGAAGTCGATGACGACAAGAAAAAATAATCGTTCACACAATTAACTAAAAACAGGCGTAGGCATTGAGCTTGCGCCTGTTTTGTTTAAGAGATACAAGAAAAACAAATCATGGCCAAACAAGACTATTACGAGCTACTTGGTGTATCGCGCACTGCGACCGAAGCTGAAATTAAAAAAGCCTATCGTCGTATGGCGATGAAATATCATCCTGATCGTAATCCCGATGATGCGACGGCTGAAGCCAGATTTAAAGAGGCTAAAGAAGCTTACGAAGTTCTCTCTGATTCCCAAAAACGTGCGGCCTATGATCAGTTCGGTCATGCTGGAGTGGACAACAGCGGTGGTGGTGGGGGCTTCAGAAGTTCTGGGGGCTTCAGTGATATTTTCGGCGATGTGTTTAATGATATTTTCGGTGCCGGCGGCGGTGGTGGTCAAAGTTTCCGCGGTGCTGATTTAAGATACCGCCTTGATTTGACACTCGAAGAAGCGGTTGCTGGAACCACGGCTAAAATCCGAATTCCGGTCAACGTGGAATGTAAAACCTGCGACGGATCGGGTGCCAGACCTGGCACGCAACCCGTCACCTGTACCACCTGTGGTGGACATGGTCAGGTGCGTATTCAACAAGGCTTTTTCACGGTGCAGCAGGCCTGTCCACATTGTCGTGGAACCGGGCAGATGATTCAGGACCCTTGCACAGATTGTCACGGTCAAGGGGTTGTTCAGGAGCATAAAACACTTTCTGTCAAAGTGCCTGCCGGTGTTAATACCGGTGATCGCATTCGTCTTGCCGGCGAGGGTGAAGCCGGAACCCGCGGTGCTCCAGCCGGTGATTTATATGTCGAAGTGGCGGTCAAACGTCATGATGTATTCACCCGTGATGGCAATAATTTATTTTCCGATGTACCCATCAGTTTTACTACGGCTTGTTTAGGTGGTGAATTGGAAGTGCCAACATTACAGGGTAAAGCCATTTTGAAAGTACCTGAAGGCACTCAGAGTGGGCAGCAGTTCAAAATGCGCGGCAAAGGTGTTAAGTCCGTGCGCACTGGTGAAGTGGGTGACTTAATGTGTCGCGTGATTATCGAAACGCCGGTTAAATTATCGAAAAAACAGAAAGAGCTATTGCAGGAATTTGCTGAGACAATGGAAGGCTCTGGTGCTACTCATAGTCCAAAACATGAATCTTGGCTGGATGCGGTAAAACGTTTTTTCGAATAACATAATTTGCTAATTGGAAGCTGACTGGGCTATTTTTGCCAGCCAGCTTTTTTATTTTCTAAACCTCCGCCATAAGGACATTCATCATGGCCATTAATATTGCTATCAATGGAGCCGCTGGCCGAATGGGCCGTTGCCTGATTCAAGCCGTCGCTGAGACCGAAGGTTTACAATTATCGGCGGCTATTGACCGCCCGGAATCTTCGCTAATCGGTGTGGATGCCGGTGAATTGGCAGGGGTAGGAAAGCTGGGAGTCATGCTTTCCGCAGACTTGGATCTGGCCACTCAACAATCTGATGTGATTATTGATTTCACCATCCCCGAAGCGACCATGACGCTATTACCCTTGTGTATACAAAATAAGTGTCGACCAGTCATCGGAACTACCGGGTTTGATGAGGTGCAAAAACAGACTATCCAGCAAGCAGGTGAACAAATAGCCACTTTGCTGGCACCCAATATGAGCGTCGGTGTGAACCTGTCGCTGAAGTTACTGGATCTGGCAGCACGCGTGTTAGGTGACAGCGTAGACATCGAGATTATCGAAGCACATCACCGGCATAAAGTGGACGCACCCTCCGGCACCGCTTTACGGATGGGAGAGGTAGTGGCCGATGCATTGGGTCGGGATTTAAAAGACTGTGCAATTTATGGTCGAGAAGGACGTACCGGTGAACGTGATCGTAATACCATTGGTTTTGCGACGGTCCGGGCCGGCGATATTGTAGGCGATCACACAGTGTTGTTTGCTGCCGAAGGGGAGCGCGTTGAAATCACCCATAAAGCCTCAAGTCGAATGACCTTTGCTTATGGGGCAATGCGCGCCTCAAAATGGCTGATGCAACAGCAAACTGGCCTGTTTGATATGCAGGATGTATTGGATCTGCGAAATTAGTCTAGGGCCTGTTGATCTTTCAGAGCCACACACTCTGTGTTGCTCGTTATTTATTTAGAATAACTACAAAAACGTCAGGATCGTTTTGAGCGTAAGCCCCAAAGGGGTGATATCGATGGATGTATCTCACAAAACGCACTCCTCGCGCCTTGATGGGTGCATTTTCATTCGCAACAGAGGCGGTTATGAAAGATCAACAGGCCTAGTAGCGCGTGGCCTGTTCGCGCGCTGATTTTGCACCTGCTCTATCGCCGGATTTGTTACGGATTTCGGCCAGTAATAACCAAAAGCGTTTCTGTTGAGCATTATCTCCTTGAGCATAGCTCACGCCTTTTAAAGCAACTTGTTCTGCTAACCGATAATCTTCGAGTTCATAATGTGTCTGGGCTAATTGGTAATAGACCTTGGGATCCCGCGGTGAAATACGTTGCGCCCGTTGCAAACGGGATTGAGCTGCTGGCATATTTCCCTGCTGTTGATATTTTTCAGCATCACTAAGTAAGGCCAATACGGCTGGATTGCTGGGGGCAGGCGCCGGTTTTGTCGCTGGCAGATCAGCGGATGTTGATTCCCCCGGTGGTAGAGGTAAGGCCTGAGGAGTCGCTGGTTGGGCGGGTTCAGGTTGAGATGAGTCTGCTGTCTGCGGGCGAGATGGTACATCTCGGCTGTCCACCGGTGGTTTTTGCGTGACCGGAGCGGTAGTACAAGCCGATAAAAACAGGACCAGGCTGGTCATGATAAAAAAGGATTTTGACATAGTATTTAACATTGTAAAACCTATCTAAAGATGTCTCTGACCCAGTCGATGGAACGTTTAATTGGGTTTTCAATAAAAGTTTCTTCTGGCATGGCGGCGCAGGCTGCGGTTTCGGTCGGTTGTGTGCCAGTGATAAACGGTATTTGTGTCGCATTGTCGCATAAGCCATCAGCGAGATTTCCGCTTAATGGATCAATCCAGAACATTTCAATACCTTCTGGCATAGCCGGTTCGTAGGATTGTAATGGTTCCTGTGCAATAAAACGTGTCCATGCACGCAAGGCGCCACTGGAACCGGTAATTGGCATCGGGCTGTTGTCATCCATTCCCAGCCAGACCACGGCCAGACGATTGCCGGTAAAACCGGCAAACCAGCTGTCACGTTGCTGATCTGAGGTTCCTGTTTTGCCTGCCGTATTGATATTTATCGGTAATTGCTGATAGATGCTGCGTGCTGTTCCACTGCGGGTGACCTGTTGCAAATTGTATTGCAGCAAATACATGGATTTTTCATCAATACTTTGCTGTAACTGAAACGGATAGCTTGAAAGTGGTTCACCTGCACTGTCGGTTACAGTACGAATGGTACGTGGTGGAATTTGAAACCCGGATGCGGCAATAGTCTGATACATGCTGGCAACTTCCAATGTCGATAAGCTCTGCGCCCCCAATAATAACGATGGATACGCATCCAGTGACCGATTAACTCCCAGACGTTTCAGAGTATCGATCACTTTTTCCACTCCCAGCTCCATTCCCAGTTGTGCGGTCGACAAGTTATAGGAATGAGTCAACGCCGCATGCAGTGGCACAAGACCATGCGTTTTACCATCATAGTTTTTAGGTGACCAGGTTTGCTGATTAGGTAATGTCAGGCTAAAGGGAGAATCATCCAGTTCACTTATCAGGGTATATCCCTGCTCTAAAGCAGTAAGATATACAGCAGGTTTCACCAATGAACCAATGGGACGACTGGCATCCAAAGCACGGTTAAACCCCTGATAGCGGGTATTGCGATCACCAATCAAAGCCAACACTTCTCCGGTTTGTGGATTAGTCACCACCATGCCGCCCTGAAGTTTAGCCAGACTTTCACCATAGGTTTTACCTAAATCTTCAATGGTGCTGACTAGAGAAGTCTCTGCTTTGTGCTGACTGATGGGATCCAGACTGGTAAAAATCTGTAATCCTTCTGAGCCAAGATCTTCATCTTTATATTCGCGACGTAACTGACGTTTCACCAGATCGACATAGGCTGGATAAGCTTCTTTCATAGAGCGCCCAGATGGCACGACATCCAGATCAGCGGTGGAAGCCAGCATATATTCCTCATCAGTAATAGACTCTTGCTGGTGCAAAACACTGAGTACCAGATTTCGCCGTGTTTTGGCGCGTTCCGGATTACGACGTGGATCATAATAGGATGGGCCTTTAACCAGGCCGGCCAGTAATGCCAATTGATGTAATTTGAGCTCTTGTATTGGCTGGGCAAAATAATGCGCCGCGCCCAGGCCAAACCCATGGATGGCACGATTGCCGGATTGACCCAGATACACTTCGTTCAAATAGGCTTCAAGAATTTCCTCTTTGCTGTAATGCCATTCAAGAATCATCGCCATTGGCAGTTCCAGCATCTTACGCAGCAATGTGCGATCAGCTGTCAGATAAAAATTCTTGATCAATTGTTGAGTCAAGGTGCTACCACCCTGTACAAATGCTCCAGCGCGAATATTGGCTAAAGTAGCGCGAGCAATGCCTTTGGGAGAAATACCAAAATGATCATAAAAATCCCGATCTTCAATCGCGATCAGCGCATCTATAAAGGCTTGTGGGGCATCTTCCAACTGAATTAAATCGCGGTCTTCATTATTCAGTGGATAAAGGCCGCCAATTAAGGCAGGTTCCAGCCGGATTAATGTCAGCGACTGCTGATCAGCTGAACGAATCTGGCTTAAGGTATCACCACTGAAATCAAAAATAAGTTGTCTGGCAGATTCATGCTCATCCGGAAAGTGAAAACCGCGAGTGAAAATCGTTGCTCGTGAAGAAGAAAAAGCAGCCTGCCCTGGCACGTTAACCTTATCGACAAACTGATAGCCCAAAGCCTTTAATTCAATTTTCAGATCGTTGATGGATAACGGAGCGCCAATGTATAGCTCTAGTGGTCTGGCAAAAACCTTGGCGGGTAACTCCCAGCGTTTGCCTTCAAATTCGCTGCGAACACGAAAGTCCAGCACAGCAATCGTGACGGCTCCTGTGACAGTGATTAGTAACAGCAATGAAATAATCACTTTTGCGCTTATCAGGCGGCGAAAGGCAGATTCAGATTTTGTTGATTTGGGCAATTTATGTTTGGTCACGGTGGGATCTTAAAGTATTAGGGTGATATAAAAATGCTAGTGGGTAATGTGCGCATTAGCTTAATGTAAATTCGTTAAGATTTTCGATAATGTCTTCTTGTCGTTCTGGTTTTAGAACAAAAGCAAATCAGACTCGCCATGAGATTGTGCTGATAACATATTGTAAACTGATTCGACTTAGTCGCCATTTGCTACTAAGTTCTGGTTTCTGCTGAAATTCCTAATTTAGCGTTGTTAAATTTTTTCTGGTACGATCCCGAGTCGCAATTTATTTCCATAATGATCATTTTCGGTTGGATTTGCGCCGAAAATTTTAAAAATCTAACGGAAGCCTATGGTTAGTACAGAAACACCAATATGTGAATTTGGCAAGCCAGCCATCGATTTTTCATTGCCAGGTACTGATGGCAAAGTTTGGACATTGGATGAATGTCGTGGTGAAAATGGTTTGTTGATCATGTTTATTTGCAATCACTGTCCGTATGTTAAAGCTGTATTGGACAGACTGGTTCGTGATACCAACGAGCTCAAGCAGCTTGGAATAAATTCTGTGGCGATCTCAGCCAATGATGTTGCCGACTATCCTGAAGACTCTTTTGACCACATGAAAACCGTTGCAGAACAAAACGGGTTTTCTTTCCCTTATCTGTATGACGAAAGCCAAGAGGTTGCTCAAGCCTATGGCGCGGTATGTACACCGGATTTTTTTGGCTATAACAAAGATCTGACGTTGCAATACCGTGGTCGCCTTGATGCCAGCCGCAAAGAAGCCGCTCCAGCGGACGTACGCCGTGATTTATTTGAAGCGATGAAACAAGTCGCCCAAACAGGTCATGGACCAAAACAACAGATACCCAGTATGGGCTGTTCCATTAAATGGCGAGCAGCTTAATTTTTTTTAATAGGAGAACGTAGATAATGGCTACACGTAGACATTTAGCAAATGCAATCCGTGCGTTAAGTATGGATGCAGTGCAAAAAGCGAATTCCGGCCATCCCGGTGCCCCAATGGGTATGGCGGATATCGCTGAAGTATTGTGGAATGACCACATGAAACACAATCCGAACAACCCGAAATGGGCTGATCGTGACCGTTTCATTTTGTCTAACGGCCACGGTTCTATGCTGATTTATTCATTACTGCATTTAAGTGGTTATGACTTGCCGATGGAATCAATCAGTTCATTCCGTCAGTTGCATTCACAATGTGCAGGTCACCCTGAATATGGTTATGCACCAGGTATTGAAACCACTACAGGTCCTTTAGGCCAAGGTATTACCAACGGTGTTGGTTTTGCAATGGCTGAAAAATTAATGGCTGACCAATTCAACAAACCGGGTCATGACATTGTAAACCACCATACCTATGTGTTCATGGGCGATGGTTGTTTGATGGAAGGTGTTTCTCATGAAGCATGTGCTTTGGCCGGTACTTGGGGTCTAGGTAACTTGGTCGCTTTCTGGGATGACAACAATATCTCTATCGACGGTCATATTGATGGCTGGTATACCGATGACACCCAGAAGCGTTTCGAAGCTTACGGTTGGCATGTTCAATCAGTTGATGGTCACGATGCTGATGCAATCAATAAAGCGATTAAAGAAGCGAAAAAAGTCACTGATAAACCATCTTTGATCTGTTGTAAAACGATTATTGGTTTTGGTTCACCAAACAAATGTGGAACCCATGACTGTCATGGTGCCGCATTAGGTGAAGAAGAAGTGGCATTAACACGTAATCAGTTGATTTGGGAATCTGAGCCATTTGTTATTCCTGATGATATTTATGAAGGATGGGATGCAAAAACGAAAGGCGACAAAGCTGAAGCATCTTGGAATGATAAATTTGCTGCTTATGAGAAAGAATATCCAGAATTAGCAGCAGAATTCAAACGCCGTATGGCGGGTGATTTGCCAGCTAACTGGAAAGAAGCTACTGACAAAATGATCGCCGACATCAATGACGATGCGCCAAGCGTTGCGTCACGTAAAGCATCTCAAATGGTGATCACTGAATTAGCACCTTTATTGCCTGAATTCCTGGGTGGTAGTGCTGACTTGACAGGTTCTAATCTGACAAGTGCCCCAAGCTTCAAACACGTTTCTGGTAAAGAGCCAGGTAATTACATCTCATACGGTGTACGTGAGTTTGGTATGTTCGCGATCATGAATGGTATGGCATTGCACGGTGGTTTGATCCCATTCGGTGGTACTTTCCACATGTTCTCTGACTATGCTAAGTCTGCATTGCGTATGGCGGCATTGATGAAGATCCGTACCATTGCTGTTTTAACTCATGACTCTATCGGTCAAGGTGAAGATGGCCCGACTCACCAACCAATCGAAAACACAGCAGGTCTGCGTTACATCCCGAACATGGATGTATGGCGTCCGTCTGATGCAACTGAAGTTGCTGTTGCTTGGACTGCTGCTGTTGAACGTATGGATGGTCCATCAAGCTTGGTCTTCAGCCGTCAGGGTATTCCAGGTCGTAAACACGACACAGCTGATTTCGAAGCAATTCGTAAAGGTGCTTATGTTCTGTCTGAAGCAGAAGGTGGCAAAGCTGACGTGATTATCATCGCGACAGGTTCTGAAGTTGACTTGGCTGCTAAAGCACAGGAAGAACTGAAAGCAGACGGTGTGAAAGTACGCGTCGTTTCAATGCCTTCAACCAATGTGTTTGATCGTCAAGACCAAGCTTACAAAGACAGCATTCTGACACCTGGTGTTAAGCGTGTATCTGTTGAAGCGGGTGTGACTGACTTCTGGCGTAAATATGTTGGCTTGGAAGGTGGTACAGTTGGTATCGATACGTTTGGTGAATCTGCACCGGGTGGCGTACTGATGAAACACTTCGGCTTCACTGTCGAAAACGTGGTTAAAACCGTTAAATCAGTTCTGTAGTACGGCACTGTTATAACGAGCTAAAAGGAAATGACCAGCAGATGCAGATCTGCTGGTCATTTTTTCTAAATAACGCTGTTTGATAACTGCAGTTTTAATGAAGATTTCAGTTCTGAGACAAATATAAAACCTATTCAAAGGAAGCAGAATGACTATCAAGGTGGGTATTAATGGTTTTGGTCGTATAGGCCGCATGGCATTTCGTGCTGCAGCAAAAGATTTCCCTGAGATTGAAGTAGTGGCAATCAACGATTTGCTGGATCCGGATTATCTGGCATATATGCTCAAGTATGATTCGGTGCATGGTCGCTTTGATGGTGATGTCGAGGTCAAGGATGGTCACCTGGTGGTCAATGGTAAAACCATTCGTGTCACAGCAGAACGTAACCCGTCTGACTTGAAATGGGATGAAGTCGGCGCGGACTTGATTATTGAATGTACTGGCTTTTTTCTGACGGAGGAATCCTGTCAGGCGCATATTGATGCCGGTGCGAAAAAAGTGGTGCAGTCCGCACCCTCCAAAGATCACACGCCGATGTTTGTTTATGGCGTGAACCATCAGTCTTATGCTGGCGAAGCCATTGTTTCAGCAGCTTCCTGTACAACAAATGCATTGGCACCGGTTGCCAAAGTCCTGCATGACAATTTTGGAATCAAACGTGGTTTGATGACGACAGTGCATGCGGCAACTGCTACGCAGAAAACGGTTGATGGTCCTTCAATGAAAGACTGGCGTGGCGGTCGCGGTATTCTGGAAAATATCATTCCTTCTTCTACGGGTGCTGCCAAAGCAGTCGGTAAAGTCTTACCTGAATTAAATGGTAAATTGACTGGGATGGCATTCCGGGTCCCAACATCGGATGTTTCGGTAGTCGACTTGACCGTTGAATTGAACAACGATGCCAGTTATGAAGCGATTTGTGCGGCGATGAAAACAGCCTCAGAAAATGAGTTGAAAGGTGTTTTGGGCTATACCGAAGAAAATGTAGTTTCAACCGATTTTCGTGGCCATACTGCTCCGTCAAACTTTGATGCGGGTGCCGGAATCGCACTGGATGGCACATTTGTCAAAGTGGTGGCCTGGTATGACAATGAATATGGCTATACCTGCAATATGATGCGTCTGGTTGAACATGTAGCTGGGTAAACATGTTTCAGCCATTAACTTATTTAATTAAGGCTTCCTGTAAAGGAGGCCTTTTTTTATGTATTGTGAAGGCTATAATCAGAACTGGTTCACAAAATAACTACAAGAGGGCAAAACCTAATGTCAGTAATAAAAATGGCCGATTTGGATTTGGCAGGCAAACGCGTGTTAATACGACAGGACTTGAATGTACCGCTCAAGTCTGGTGTTGTGGCTGATGGCACTCGTATCCATGCCTCTTTAGCGACCATAAAACTGGCATTGGATAAAGGCGCAAAGGTGATGGTCATGTCACATCTTGGGCGACCTACCGAAGGTGAGTATGAGCACAAATACTCGTTAGCCCCAGTTGCCAATTATCTATCGGCATTATTGGAAAAACCGGTTCGTCTCGAGCAAAACTGGCTGGAACCCGAATTTATTCCAGTGGAAGTGGGCGAAGTTGTTTTGTGTGAAAACGTGCGATTCAATATTGGTGAAAAAGCCAATAATGATGATCTGGCAAAACGTATGGCCAAGATGTGTGATGTATTTGTGATGGATGCTTTTGGTACGGCGCATCGAGCGCAGGCCTCAACTCATGGAATTGCCAAATATGCCACGATTGCCTGTGCCGGCCCTTTATTGTCGGCTGAGTTGGAAGCGTTATCCAAAGCGCTGGATAATCCTGCCCGGCCAATGGTGGCTATAGTAGGTGGCTCAAAAGTCTCTACCAAACTGACGGTGTTGGAAACCTTGTCGAAGAAAGTGGATCAGTTAATCGTTGGTGGTGGTATTGCCAATACTTTTATTGCGGCGGCGGGCCATAATGTGGGTAAATCGCTTTATGAACCTGATTTGATCGATACCTGTAAAAAACTCTCCGCAGAAGCGATTAGTCGCGGTGGATGTATCCCGGTTCCTGTTGATGTCGTCTGTGGTAAACATTTTGCAGAAAATGCTGAAGCTGAATTAAAGACCGTTGATGCTGTCAATGATGACGATATGATTTTTGATATCGGTCCTAAATCCGCTGCTGAGCTGGTTGAAATTATCAAGCAAGCTGGTACGGTGGTGTGGAACGGACCATTAGGTGTTTTTGAATTCAGTCAATTTGGGGAAGGTACCAAAGAGATCGCCATGGCGATAGCTGAATCGGATGCTTTCTCAATCGCTGGTGGTGGTGACACATTGGCAGCCGTTTCTAAATACAAAATTTGTGATGATGTTTCCTATATTTCCACTGGTGGAGGTGCTTTCCTGGAATTCCTTGAAGGTAAAATATTACCTGCAGTGGAAATCCTTGAGCAACGTGCCCGCGAGTAATTAATGAGTAATTAACATGTCTGTCCGTCGAAGAACGAAGATTGTTGCTACCTTAGGTCCCGCGACAAAAGATCCAGCTGTTCTTGACGCGATGATATCGGCCGGCATGGACGTAGTGCGACTCAATTTTTCACATGGCTCTGCCCAGTCACATATTGATATGGCTGAACGGGTTCGAAATCGCGCCAGAGCCTTTGGGCGCCAGGTTGGTGTACTGGTCGACTTGCAAGGTCCAAAAATCCGTATTTCCCGATTTAAAAATGGTGGCGTGGAGCTGACTGAAAATGATCCATTTACCCTTGATGCAGCATTAGCGGATGATGAAGGTGACAATCATCAGGTCGGAGTCGACTATAAATCCCTGCCACATGATGTAAAACGTGGGGATACGCTGCTACTGGATGATGGCCGGATAGTATTCTGGGTGGAATCGGTTATAGACCAGAAAATTCATTGCCGTGTCACTGTTGGAGGGCTGCTGACGGATAACAAAGGCATTAACCGGCAAGGTGGCGGGCTATCTGCCTCAGCGCTTACAGCAAAAGACATGCAGGATATTCAAATCGCTGCTGATATGCAGGCCGACTATCTGGCGGTTTCTTTTCCACGTAGTGCTGAAGATATTCATCTGGCACGCCGTTTATTGCATGAAGCTGGCGGCTATGGAGGTATTATTGCCAAAATTGAACGCGCAGAAGCACTTGATGATATTGATGCCATTATCGAAGCCTCAGAGGGTATTATGGTCGCCCGCGGTGATTTAGGTGTGGAAATGGGCGATGCTGCCTTACCACCTATTCAAAAACAGCTAATCGCTAAAGCCCGACGCATGAACCGGCTGACCATTACTGCGACCCAAATGATGGAATCAATGATAGAAAGTCCGATTCCAACCCGTGCCGAAGTATTTGACGTGGCCAATGCCGTTTTGGATGGGACGGATGCGGTGATGCTCTCTGGAGAAACGGCGGTCGGGCATCATCCGGTAAAAGTGATTGAAGCCATGGATCGTATCTGTCTGCAGGCTGAGCAGCAGCGTGAAATTCGGGTGTCGCGACATCGGATAGATTCAAAATTTGAACGTATTGATGAGGCCATTGCAATGGCGGCCATGTATACCGCCAATCATCTTGATGTGAAAGCAATTGCTGCATTAACAGAATCCGGGGCATCCACTTTATGGATGTCACGAGTCAGTTCTGGGATTCCGATATTTGCCTTAACACCGCATGTGGCTACCCGACGCAGGGTGACGCTGTATCGAGGTGTTTATCCGGTCAGCTTTGTTGTCGATCATACGGATCATGCGGCACTGAACAAAGAAGCCATTGAAGAATTACAGCGTCGCGGTGTGGTTAATGATGGTGATATAGTGATCATTACCAAAGGTGATCTCGAAGTACAAGGCAGCACCAATGCCATAAAAATTGTGCGGGTAGGGGAGTTGGTAGAGCCTAGGGCTTGATGATCTTTCATCGCCCCCACTGCTGGAGGCTTTTTTTTCGTCCAACACCATGGGGCGGAAAATAGTCTCAGCCCTGTGGGTTGTGAGTGAAAATGCACCACTTATGTCCATGGATGTATCTCGCAAACTACACTCCTCGCGCCTTGATTGGTGCATTTTCAGTCACAACAGAGGCGGCTATGAAAGATCAACAAGCCCTGGCCCAATGAAACATAAATGAATAAGCAGGTTCAATCGGAGATGAGCAAATGGCATTAGTATCAATGCGACAATTGTTGGATTATGCCGCGGAGCATCAATTCGCTATACCTGCATTTAATGTCAGTAATATGGAGCAAGTGCACGCCATTATGCAGGCCGCTGAAGCGGTTGATAGCCCGGTTATCATGCAAGGCAGTGCTGGTGCAAGAGACTATGCTGGTGAACCGTTTCTCAGACATCTCATTCTGGCAGCAATAGAAGCCTACCCCCATATCCCTCTGGTTATGCATCAGGACCATGGGGCTAATCCTGCGATTTGTGCACGTTCAATCCAATCCGGATTCAGCTCGGTAATGATGGATGGTTCATTATTGGAGGATATGAAAACGCCTTCTGATTTTGACTATAACGTTAATGTCACTCGAAAAGTGAGCGAGATGGCGCATGCCTGTGGTGTTTCCGTAGAAGGTGAGCTGGGTTGTCTGGGATCGTTGGAAACCGGCATGATGGGTGAAGAAGACGGACATGGTGCGGAGGGCAAGTTAGATCCTGGTCAGTTGTTAACTGATCCCGATGATGCCGTTGAGTTTGTCAAAAACACACAGGTGGATGCATTGGCGGTCGCTATAGGTACGAGTCACGGCGCCTACAAATTTACTCAGCCACCAACCGGCGAGGTTCTCGCAATAAGTCATTTGAAAACCTTACAAAACCGCTTGCCCTCCACCCATTTTGTAATGCATGGGTCCAGCTCTGTGCCGCAGGACTGGCTGGAAATCATCAACACGCATGGTGGGAATATTGGTCAAACCTACGGTGTACCGGTGGAAGAGATTGTTGAAGGCATTAAATACGGTGTGCGTAAGGTCAATATTGATACCGATTTACGGATGGCCTCTACCGGGTCAATCCGACAGTTTCTGAGTGATGAAAAAAATGCGGCAATATTCGACCCGCGCAAGTTTTATAAACAGGCTACCAAAGCGATGCAGACAATTTGTCAGTCACGTTATGAGGCCTTTGGTAGCGCGGGTCATGCCAGCAGGATCAAACCTATTTCGTTACACGATATGGTTGAACGTTACCGCAGTGGAGAGCTGGCACCCAAGTTAAATTAACGTTGATTTGCTTGGGTATGTTGATTTTCAGAGCCTCCGGTAGTGGTGGCGAGAAACAGTGATAAATCCTAAGGACATATTCGCTGCCAGTCTTTGCCATGTTTCAGGTAAAATATCTCACTAGTCAATCACAGGACTCATCCCGTGTTACAACTTTTTGCTATTGCCGTTGGTGGCGCTGCTGGAGCTTTATTGCGTTTTGCTATGTCCAACGGCGTCTATAAGATAATGGGTCGTGATTTTCCTTATGGAACTTTGGCAGTCAATATACTTGGCTCTTTGTTTATCGGTGTGCTGTTTATTTTGTTGATTGAAAAACTGGCAGTCGCATCTGTATGGCGAGCAGGTTTGATGGTTGGGCTTCTCGGTGCTTTTACTACTTTTTCTACGTTTTCTCTGGAAACCTTTACGCTGTTGGAAGATGGTGCATTTGTTAAAGCAGGATTAAACGTATTGTTAAGTGTTGTGTTATGTCTGACGGCCACATGGGTGGGTATTAGCCTTGGAAGACAGCTATGAATCTGACATTGGTAAGAATTTATTTATCAGATGGCCGGCATGAAGTGCGGCAAGTAATTAAATGGCTTGAGCAGAATAAAATTCGCTTTACCGTATTTCGCGGCATCGCGGGTCTGGGTTCTGACGGGTTGGTTCACAAAGCTTCGTTGTTGGATCTTTCTTCGGATCTGCCAATGGTTATTGAGTTTTTTGATAAACCAGAACAAATAAACGACATTCTCACCACAATAAAAACTATGGTGGAAGCTGATCATATTGTCAGCTGGCCAGTGCAAAGCGGAATTTAACATGTTAGACCTCAAATTATTACGAACCGAACCTCAGGAAGTGGCAAATGGGTTGGCTCGTCGTGGCTTTCAACTTGATGTGAATTTGCTGGAAACATTAGAAGCAGAACGGCGTCAGGCGCAATTAGATGCTCAGTCATTACAAACTGAACGTAATGCTCGCTCCAAAATGATTGGTAAAGCAAAAGCCTCGGGTGAAGATATTGCACCATTGCTGGCAGAAATTGATGATTTAGGCGATCAACATAAGGCCGCTGAGGCCAGATTAGCTAAAGTACTGGAGCAGCTTAATGATCTGGCAATGGGGATACCTAATATTCCGCAGGATGATGTGCCTGCTGGAAAAGATGAAAATGACAATGTAGAAGTTTCCCGATGGGGCACACCGCGTCAATTTAATTTTGAACCGAAAGATCATGTGGATCTGGGCGCCGGCTTACAGCAGATGGATTTTGAAACAGCCGCCAAGATTACGGGGGCACGCTTTGTAACACTCACCGGACAACTGGCGCGCCTGCAAAGGGCCTTAATCCAGTTTATGCTGGATCTGCATATCACCGAACATGGCTATACGGAAACGTATGTGCCTTATCTGGTGAATGCCGATTCATTACGCGGTACCGGACAGCTGCCCAAATTTGTCGAAGATTTATTTGCTGTTGATGATGGTCAGTTGTATCTGATACCGACCGCTGAAGTTCCGGTGACCAATATCGTACGTGACCGCATTGTTGATGCCACACAATTACCGTTGAAATTTGTGGCGCATACACCGTGTTTTCGTAGTGAAGCCGGCTCGCATGGTCGTGATGTGCGTGGCTTGATTCGTCAGCATCAATTTGAGAAAGTCGAGCTGGTGCAGATAGTTGCACCGCAAGAGTCTGCCGCAGCCCATGAGCAATTGACCGGGCAAGCCGAAAAAATTCTGCAGATGCTGAACTTACCCTATCGTAAAATGCTGCTCTGCACTGGTGATATGGGTTTCGCTTCCAGCAAAACCTATGATTTGGAAGTGTGGTTACCCACCCAGAATACCTATCGCGAAATTTCATCCTGTAGTAATTTTGGTGATTTTCAGGCCAGACGCATGCAGGCACGTTGGCGTAATCCTGAAACCGGTAAACCGGAACTGGTACATACACTAAACGGTTCTGGTCTGGCTGTTGGTCGCACGTTGCTGGCGATTCTGGAAAATCATCAGCAAGCTGATGGCAGCATCACTATTCCTGAGCCACTTCGTGCCTATATGGGCGGTGTAGATTCCATTCATGGGTGATGAATTTAGTCTTATCCAGAAGATCATCATCTGGACATTGCCAGTATTGTTTGCCATTACGCTTCACGAAGTCGCTCACGGTTGGGCTGCATTAAAGCTGGGTGATAAAACGGCCCAGATGATGGGGCGTCTGACACTTAATCCAATTAAACATATTGATCCGTTGGGTACCATTCTGGTTCCCGGGTTGTTACTGATGTTTACTGGTTTTATGTTTGGCTGGGCTAAACCAGTACCTGTCACTTTTCAGAATCTGCGAAATCCTAAAAGAGATATGGCCTGGGTAGCTTTAGCCGGACCCGGAGCCAATCTGGTTATGGGTTTTTTATGGGCGATGATGACAAAAATCGGCTTAATACTGGCGATACAGGATGTCGCTATATCCGGGCCAATGATCTACATGGGCGTTGCGGGTGTATTAGTTAATGGCATGTTGATGCTGTTGAATCTGCTACCATTGCCACCGTTGGATGGCGGACGGGTATTGGTGAGTATTTTGCCACCGCATTTAGCTTGGCGTATTGAGAAAATTGAGCCTTACGGCTTTTTTATATTGCTGGCGTTACTCTATTTTGGCATCGTTATGATGATTTTGTGGCCTTTGATGCAGGCGTATATGGGATTGCTGGCATTTATCTTTGATATGCCAATGCAAGTATTTTTTATTCTTTAAAACACTGAATTGAGCCAGCTCATCAGGAGATTATTTTGGACACGGTAGCGTATCAGTCACGTCGAATTGTTTCAGGCATGCGCCCGACTGGGCAATTGCATTTGGGACATTATCATGGAGTGCTGAAAAATTGGATTAAATTACAACACGAATTTGATTGCTTCTTTTTCGTCGCTGACTGGCATGCATTAACTACTCACTATGAAGATAGCCGGGTGATTGAGGACAGTGTCTGGGAGATGGTTATTGATTGGTTGGCTGCAGGTATCGAGCCTTCTTCAGCTTCACTGTTTCTACAATCACGTGTACCGGAACATGCAGAGCTGCATTTATTGTTATCAATGATTACCCCTTTATCCTGGCTGGAACGTGTTCCGACCTATAAAGATCAGCAGGAAAAACTCAAAGAAAAAGATCTCTCTACCTATGGGTTTCTGGGATATCCATTACTGCAAAGCGCCGATATCCTGATTTATCGTGCAGGTCAGGTGCCTGTCGGTGAAGATCAGGTGGTGCATGTTGAATTAACGAGAGAGATTGCCCGTCGATTTAATCACATCTACGGTCGTGAAAAAGACTTTGAAGAAAAAGCCGAAGCCGCCGTTAAAAAAATGGGTAAGAAGAACGCAAAGCTCTATAACCATCTTCGGAGATCCTATCAGGAACAAGGTGATGCAGAAGCTTTACAAACCGCTCGTGAATTATTGAAAAACCAGCAGAGTCTGGCACTTGGCGATATGGAACGGTTGTTTGGTTTCCTTGAAGGTGGCGGTAAAGTTATTTTGCCCGAACCCAAAGCGTTGCTGACTCCTGCTCCTAAAATGCCAGGACTGGACGGACAGAAGATGTCTAAATCCTATGGCAATACCATTTCATTGCGAGAATCAGATCAGTCGGTTGCTGAAAAAATTAAACGCATGCCAACCGATCCTAATCGGGTACGCCGCACTGATCCTGGTGACCCAGATAAGTGCCCGGTTTGGCAGTTGCACGAAGTGTATTCTGATGAAGATCAAAAACAATGGGTTCAACAAGGGTGTCGCACGGCTGGAATCGGTTGTCTGGACTGTAAAGGTCCGCTTATCGATTCAGTTATTGCTGAACTTAAACCTATCCGCGAACGGGCTGAAGATTTCAGCCGACATCCAGAAGATGTACGACGTATTATTGATGATGGCAGTGCTGCAGCTAGAGAGGTGGCGCAGGAAACATTGAGTGAAGTGCGTGCAGCAATGGGTCTGGCTTATAAATAGCCGACATTAGGAAAAATATTATTATGGCTGAAAGAATACAAAAAGTTCTGGCCCGGGCCGGTTACGGCTCGCGTCGTTTAATTGAGAGCTGGATTAAAGAAGGCAAATTACAGGTTAATGGTGTACCAGCGACGCTGGGAGATCAAATCAGTGAAAAGGATAGAGTGACGCTTGAAGGTCGGCCTTTATCTTCGAAGCGGATATGGCAGCAAAGTATGCCGCAAGTATTGCTCTATCATAAGCCAGTCGGTGAAGTGTGCACTCGCAGCGATCCTGAGGGGCGTAGAACTATTTACCAATCATTGCCTGTACCGGAAGACGGTCGCTGGGTCAGTGTCGGTCGTCTGGATTTGAATACCAGTGGTTTGATTATCCTGACTACCGATGGTGAACTGGCCAATCAATTGATGCATCCGTCCAATGAAATGGATCGAGAATATGCTGTCCGGGTATTGGGTGAAGTTACGTCAGAGATGATGCAGACTTTACGCGATGGTGTTGAGCTAGAAGATGGTAAAGCCCATTTTTCTGATATTCAACCTGGCGGGGGGGAAGGAGCAAATAGCTGGTTCCATGTGGTGATTCAGGAAGGCCGTAACCGTGAAGTCAGAAGGTTATGGGAAAGCCAGGGAGTACAGGTAAGTCGTTTGGTACGTTTACGCTATGGACCAGTGATCATGCCCAATAAACTTAAGCCTGGCCGCTGGATGATGCTGGAAGGGAAAGAGCTGGAGTATTTGTACGAAGAGGCCGGATTAAAAACTAAAACGGCTAAACGGGGAGCTTCTTCTGATAAAAAAGCCCCGGTAGAGGATGTCCCTGTTGAAAAATCGGCAAAATCAAAGTGGCCTGATAAGTCAGCCAAATCGACGACAAAAGCCGCGCCAAAATCACGTAAAAGTGAATCTCAACAAACTAAAAGAGGTCCGCGTATTCGTGGACGCAGTGAACATTAAAGGCTCACACTGGCCGTAACTACCTGATTGCGGCCAGCGAATTTTGCCTGATATAAAGCTTCATCGGCTTTAAGAAATAAGCTGTCAGCTGATTCGCCAACACATAATTGAGCCAGACCAATGCTGATGGTAATTGGAAATGATTGTTCACTGTCGCTCTGGTTTAATTGATAAATGGCCAAGCGGAGACGCTCTGCCGCCAACTGAGCGGCTTCACGATGACTATGGCTCAGCACAATGGCAAATTCTTCACCACCAATGCGAAATAGCGCGTCACTGCGTCTTAAACTGGACAGTAACGTATCGGCGACACGACATAACGTTTCATCACCGACCTGATGACCAAAGTTATCATTAATCTGTTTAAAGTGATCAATATCTAAAATTAATAGGGAAAGGGGGAGTTTTAAACGATGGGCGAGGTCAATTTCACGCTCAATGGTATTTTTATAGGCCTGCCTGTTGGGAAGTTGCGTTAATGTATCGGTTAAGGCGGCCTCTAATGCGCGAGCATAAAGCAGACTATTTCTAAGTGGGTAAACCAGTTTGCACAACAAATCTTCGACCAGATTAATCTCAGTATCAGAAAAGCGGTATGCACGACTAATAGTTAATTGTCCAAGATACTCATGGTCAATTTCCAATTGATAATTACATTTATGATGTCGCTTAGCACCTAGTCTGAACTCAAATTTATTATCAGGATGAGTAAACTGCAGGCCACTGTGGGCGAGTAAGGGGGTGATTTGCTCATCAAACAGCCTGAGTAACTGTCTGGTATCCAGCGAGGTTTGCAAAATTAATGGTAATTTAGCTAACGCATCGTCACGTTCAGCGGAAACAGGACCTGCCTGAATCACAGAAACCGTATTCTGTTCCAGTCGTCGCAGATTTGTAGTGTCTGATGTCAGTGAATGAATCATTTGCACGCTCGTAAATAAGATTATTTACAATAACCATGCTAAAAATGTGCCATGGTTTAAATGATCAATAAATACAAGGTGTTATATGGTTAAGCCAAAACTTTGACGGGTAATTCCATCTGCGCATTCAAACATTGGCCGTGTAAATGGCCGCTTTGAGCGCTGGCAAGATAGAGATAAGCCGGAATAACGGCACTGGGGTCAGGCAAATGCTGTGGATCAGTTGCTGGATAAACCCGGGCATGTAATTTTGTTTTTACCTGACCGGGATCAATGCAGTTCACCCTGACTTTAGCGGCAGACTCCATTTCCAGAGATAATTGATGACAGAAACATTCTAAAGCGGCTTTGCTTAAACCGTAAGCACCACGATAGGCTTTGTCATGCTGGCTGTCAGTGGTGAAAATAATAAAACTCTGTTGGTCGGTTGCCTGTAGCAATGGAAGACATGCATGAGTCAATAGGAAGGCTGCCGTGAGATTAATTTGCAGCGTTTCCGCCCACTGTTTTGTATCCTGATTGGCAATAGGAGCCAGCTGTCCAACATCAGCGGCACAATGCACTAAACCATCAAGACGACCAAAAGTCTCTTTTATAGTCAGTGCAAGCTGCAGATAATCGTCTGCTTTTGCTCCTTTAAAATCGACTGGGAATATTGCGGGTTCAACACCACTCTCCTGCAGAATGAGATCGTACAGTTTTTCCAACTGGGCAATGTTTTTGTCGAGCAGAATAATGGTCGCGCCATGTCTGGCATAGGCCAGAGCAACTTCGCTACCGATGCCTCCAAGGGCACCGGTAACAAGCACGACCTGACCGCTGAGTATGGACTGCTCAGCTTCGGATAACATGAAAATGTTTATTCAGATTTAGGAACAATACGACCGTAAGTAACTTTGCCATCAAGTAATTGGGCAATAATCAAGGCATCATCATTATGCCATTCCAGAGTTTCCATATTCATCTGATCAAGCGTTCTTTCTTGAGCAATATCAGGTTCGCCGTAAGCCGATATAAGCTCATCTCTGGACATGCCAGCTTGAATGCCGTTGTCATTTCCTTCAGTTGCTGCTTCAGCAGCTTCCGGTGCAGATTCCACTGTTGCAGGAGCTGATGTCTCTGTTTCGCTGCTGTCGGTAACAGCGTTGTCGTTTTCATCACTACAGGCGATCAGGGCCAGACTCAAAAAAAGACCGGTAAAAATTAAACGCATACGATTTAACATGACATCCCCTCTTTAGGTTTAATGAACTAATTGGCGAGTATAACAAGCAATCGCAAGGATATCGACATGTTACTGGGGTAATTTTCCCGCTAAAATTTTTTCAGCTGCGCGATAACCATTGGTAACAGCGCTTTCCAGCGTTGCAGGATAAGAATTTTCAGCGTAATCCCCAGCGATCCAAAGGCCTGTTACAGCTGTTTCGCAGCAAGGTCTCTGGTCATTTTCAACCACCCCACAACAAAAAGTCGCCCTTTTTTCACGAATAACATGAGTTCCCAGATAATCATCCGGCAGTTCGGGCAAAACTCCCTTTAATTCGAGAGTGACCTGTTTGATTAAATGCTGTTTTGTCAGTGACTCATGCTCTCCGGGCCCACTGATCACTACTGCCATTAATCCAGGAGAATGGTCTGAACGATCAAAAATCCATTGTGGAAGGCTGTTACTAAACCCAATAATAGGATTGCTCAATCTGAATTGTGGTGGATACTGCAAATATACCGTCGTTATTGGATAGTCAGTCACTTTTGGCAGATTAAGCTGTTCGCCTAAAAGTTTATAAAGGATGCTGGGTGACACAGCGACAATGATATTCTCTGCAGTAACAAACTCATCTTTACTGGTCACAACCCCAGACACTTTTCCCGCATTTATAACAATTTTCTCAATGCGGTTTTGTAGTCTGACTTTCCCACCAAGACTGGTGATAAATTGTCTGGCGGGCTCCGGTAATAAATCGCCCAATGGTTTTTTGGGGATCAGCAAGTCGGCAGCCTGTTTGTTTGCTGCCAGACTATCTTTCAATGTCGCAGCGAAAACGCTGGCCGATGCCTGTTCTATCGGTGTATTCATTATTGCCATACATAATGGAATCCAGAGTTGCGAAATGATTCGTGAAGATTGTCCTGTCTGCTGGCACCATTGAGCTACGGTTATGTTTTGAGTTTTAGACGTCGCGTTAAATTGCCGGGCTAAACGCAAAAAACTCAACAAACCCTGCCAGCCGAGGCTGGAATAAATTGAGGGGATGATGGCCAGTGGCCAAGGCAACAGAGGATGTGCTGATAAGCTTAATGGTGAAAAGTGTGGATCGACAATCTGCAGATCCAAAGATTTGCGCTGGAACACGCTGTTTTCATCAATGCCGATTCGATGAATAAGATCCAGCATATTCTGGTAGGCACCGATCATCAGATGCTGACCATTATCAATGTCGATATCCTGCCACCTGACTGTTCGTGCCCGGCCGCCAAGTTGTTTTGCGGCTTCAAAAAGCACAGGGTTTTGACCTGCTTCAGCTAAACGGACTGCTGCGGCAAGACCACTCCAGCCACCACCGATAATGATGGGTTGCATATTAGCTATAACTTTTGGCGAGCTTTTTTTCACGCCGCAAAGTGCGCCACGCCAGCCATAATTTACGGATTGGGGTCAGTGATATCCGCTGCTTCATTACCGGAAAATTATCGTGGGCAATTTCCTGCAAAGTAGTACGGTAAATTTCAGCCATAATCAGTGCGGTACATTGATTATACCGATCCTTCTCAGGCAACAGCTGCATGGCTTCCTGATAAAACTGTTCGGCTCGCTGTGTCTGAAATTTCAGTAATTCTGTCAACGCTTCGGTTTGCTCTAGATTGAGAATACTCTGTTCAGTTACCCCAAACTGCTGCATCTCATCCAATGGCAGATAAATTCGCCCTCGTTCGGCGTCTTCACGAACATCACGAATAATATTAGTCAGTTGAAAGGCGAGGCCAAGCTTTTCAGCAAATTTCAGAGTTTTACGATCTGCAAAACCGAAAATTTGTGCTGAGAGTAAACCCACCACACTGGCGACACGATGACAGTATAAAGCCAGATTCTTATAAGCTGGATACCGATGCTGGGTTAAATCCATTTCCATACCATCAATGATCTCGTGAAAATATTCTTCATGCAGATCATAGTCTTGTAAGGTGTTAGCGAGCGCTTTTCCAACCGGATGCGTAGCTTGTCCGCTAAAGGTTCGCCTAACTTCCTGACGCCACCAGGCCAGAGTCTGGGCGGCAACCAATGGATCACTTATTTCATCCACGGTATCGTCAACTTCCCGACAAAAAGCATATAAGGCCATGATCGCTTCACGTTTTTTGACAGGTAAAAAAAGAAAACTGTAGTAGAAACTTGAGCCGCTTTTAGCCGTTTTATCCCGGCAGTATTGCTGCGGTGTCATTTTAAAAGCCGCTCGACGATTTTGCCATTAACCAGATGAGTATCGATGATCTCATCAATATCGGCTTTATCATGATATTGATACCAGACACCTTCAGGATAAATCACCATGATCGGACCTAATTTGCAGCGATTCAGGCAGCCGGAATTATTGACCCGGACTTTTTTTAATTTGAGTTCTTTCACCCGCTGTTTGGCGTAGTCACGAAGTGATTGCGCTCCATGTTCCTCACAATAATCCGTGCCATCATCACGTTGATGGGTGCAGATGAACATATGATATTTATATATTTCAGCCATAGTATCGATTCAGCTTAACCAAGCCGGATTAAATATGAAAAGCGGGAATTGTCATTGATCATCATTAAAAATGCCGTGAAACTGAAAAATCAGCCAACCCTATCAAGGCGGCTTTGTAATCTGAATCGGGAATAATGCTGAGATTGTCCTTAGCCTGTTCCGCCTCTTTGTGAGCAGCTGAGGCAGTATAATCAATGGCGCCGGTGCTATGGATTATTTCAATAATGTCATCGATTTTATCGCGCTGGCCTTGTTCAATGGCTTCACGAATAATTGCTGACTGTTCGGCGGTGCCATTTCGCATTGCGTAAATCAGCGGTAAAGTCGGTTTGCCTTCAGCCAGATCATCGCCGATGTTTTTACCAAGGGTTTCACTGGATGCACTGTAATCGAGTAAATCGTCTACCAGCTGGAAAGCACTGCCAAGATGCATGGCATATTGAGCCAACGCGGTTTCAATTTCATCGGATGCATTACTGATGAGAGCACCCAGCTGACCAGCGGCCTCAAACAATTTGGCTGTTTTATGATGAATGACTTGCAGATATCTTTCTTCAGTAGTATCAGCATCATGGACGTTCAAAAGCTGTAATACTTCCCCTTCCGCAATCACGTTTGTAGTGTGGGAAAGGATCTGCATCAGACGCATGGAATCAAGTTCCACCATCATTTCAAACGCACGGGTATAGAGAAAATCACCCACCAGCACACTGGCTTCATTACCCCAGACACTGTTGGCCGTTTCCTGACCACGACGCATAGTGGAATTGTCGACCACATCATCGTGCAGCAGGGTCGCGGTGTGAATGAATTCGATAATCGTCGCAAGATTGATATGCGCAGTGGCCTGATGATTACATGCCCGAGCGCTGAGCAATGCAATAGCCGGTCGCAAGCGTTTTCCGCCACTATTAATGATGTAGTGTCCAAGCTGGTTAATTAATACAACCTCAGATTGCAGCCGATGTTGTATCATTGCGTCAACTGCATCCATATCCTGCTGGATAAGTGCGTAAATGGATTGTATATCCACGGGGCGTTTGTCTGCCTGTCTAGATGAATTAAACGCGTACTTTCTCACGGGTCACGTTGATTCGCAAATAATTCAATTTGCATTTGATCTGTATGTCGAAAGCGGTTAAAATTCCCGGTCTTTTGTTGGGTTACCCACAATAACATTTATTTTTTTGGAGAAAGCGATGTACGCTATTGTCGCGACTGGTGGTAAGCAGTACCGAGTTAAAGAGGGCGAAAAGCTCCGTATTGAAAAATTGTCCGCAGAAGTCGGAGATACGGTTGAGCTGGATAAGGTTCTGTTGGTAGGTGAAGGCGATGACATTAAAGTCGGCGCTCCTTACCTGGAAGGCGGCAAAGTCACTGCAACTGTGTCAGCGAATGGCCGTGGTGATAAAGTCAAAATCATCAAGTTCCGTCGTCGTAAGCACCATCGTAAACAGATGGGACATCGCCAATCTTATACAGAAATCGAAATCACTGGCATCAGCGCCTAAGATTGACAAATTTAAAGAGGATTTAACATGGCTCATAAGAAAGCTGGCGGTAGTACCCGCAACGGTCGCGATTCCGAGTCGAAACGCCTTGGTGTAAAACGCTTCGGTGGCGAAGCAGTATTAGGCGGCAACATTCTGGTTCGTCAACGTGGTACACGTTATCATGCAGGTCGCAATGTTGGTATCGGTAGAGACCACACATTATTTGCGACTGCTAATGGTAAAGTTTTATTCGAAACCAAAGGTGCAAACAACCGCACATTTGTCAGCGTCATCGCTGAATAAAGAATTTGTTAGCCCGTTGGGGCAAACAGCTGAAAGCCCCGCTGATGCGGGGTTTTTTGTTTGTGGCAGTTATTAAAAAATTATCTGGTCGGCAGTATGAAATTTGTTGATGAAGCGAAAATAAAAATCAGCGCGGGTGCCGGCGGTAATGGTTGCCTGAGCTTTCGTCGTGAAAAATATATCCCTTTCGGTGGCCCAGATGGTGGCGACGGTGGTGATGGTGGCGATGTGTATTTACTGGCAGATACACAAGTTAATACGCTGATTGATTTTCGCTATAAACGTAACTTTAAAGCGCAACGTGGTGAACATGGTCGTGGCAAACTATGCAGCGGCGCCCGTGGCGAAGATTTAGTCGTTAAAGTACCGGTTGGAACAGAAGCCTGGGATGAAGACACCAATGAGTTAATTGGTGATCTCGCTAAACACGGCGATAAATTAATGGTCGCTAAGGGCGGCTGGCATGGTTTAGGCAATGCCCGCTACAAATCCAGTATTAATCGCGCTCCAAGACAAACTTCTGATGGTACTCCAGGTGAAGAACGCACTTTACGGCTGGAAATGAAATTATTGGCCGATGTCGGATTATTGGGTTTACCTAATGCTGGTAAGTCCACGTTTATCAGTCAGGTTTCTGCCGCTCAACCCAAAGTGGCCGATTATCCCTTTACTACACTGCATCCAAACCTTGGCGTTGTGACACTGAAAGATGTGCGCAGTTTTGTTATTGCCGATATTCCTGGTTTGGTGGAAGGTGCGGCTGAAGGCGCCGGTTTAGGTATCCAGTTTCTTAAACATTTAACGCGTACCCGCTTGTTATTGCATCTTGTTGATATGGCTCCCGTTGATGTCAAACAGGATCCAGTGGAAAGCGTTAATATTATTAACCGTGAATTGCTCCATTACAGCGAAGCCCTTGGTAAGCAGCCACAATGGCTGATCCTCAATAAAATGGACTTGGTACCGGATGATATCCGTGACGAACTTACCCAAGAAGTGTTAACGCAGCTTGATTGGCAAGGACCAGTTTATAAAATCAGTGGACAGACTGGTGAAGGTTGCGCGAAGTTGTGTGAAGATATCATGCAATATTTAGATGATTTACGTCAGAGTGAGCAGCCTCCCGCTAAACCCATCGAGGACTAACTGTGGAAAATCCGCATCAGCAACTTTTATCAACCAAACGTTGGGTGATTAAAATTGGTAGTGCTTTATTAACCAAGCCCGGAGAAGGCTTGGATGTGGATCGTATTCGCTGGTTAAGTGGCGAAATCGCAGAGTTAAGAAAACAGGGTAAAGAAATTGTTCTGGTTACCTCCGGATCGGTTGCCGCCGGGATGCAACGGCTGGGCTGGCGCCGCCGTCCCCATGCCTTACATCAATTGCAAGCTGCCGCCAGTGTAGGTCAGATGGGATTGATTCATGCCTATGCTACCGCGTGTGAGCAACATGGCATTCACACTGCACAAATTCTACTCACCCATTCTGATTTAGCTGATCGTGGTCGTCATTTGAATGCGCGGAGTGCATTACATACCTTGCTGGAGATGGGCATTCTGCCGGTTGTTAATGAAAACGATACCATTGCTACCGATGAAATTCGTTTTGGTGATAACGACACGCTGGCGGCAATGACGGCCAATCTGGTTGAGGCGGATGTCTTGGTTATTCTTACCGATCAGGATGGCTTATTTGACAGCGATCCGCGTTTAAATCCGAATGCCAGAATGCTGGCGGCGTCGGCAGCCAATAATCCAAATCTGGATGGCATGGCAGGCGACAGCAAAGGTGAATTAGGTCGTGGCGGAATGGCAACCAAGTTAGCTGCGGCCAGACGTGCGGCTCGCTCTGGTGCCACCACCGTAATTTTATCTGGCAAACATCCATTAAATTTACGTCATCTAGCGGCAGGTCAAGGTGTAGGCACATTATTATGGCCCGACATTAAGCCGATTAAAGCTAGGCAGCAATGGCTTGCGGGTCATCTGGTTCCTAAAGGCCGTCTGATGCTTGATGATGGCGCGGTAGCAGTGATACAACAGCACGGTCGTAGTATTTTACCTGTGGGTGTGCGACAGGTAGATGGGCAATTTACTCGTGGTGAATTAGTGTTATGCACTGATTTGCAGGGCAGAGAAGTTGCCCGAGGTCTAGTGAATTATAGTGCCGATGAAGCTGTGAGGATTATGGGACAGCCCAGTCAAGCGATTCAAAGCTTATTGGGGTATGTTGATGAACCCGAATTAATTCACCGAGATAACTTAGTGGTCACTGGATAAACGACTTATTTTAATTTCGGACATAAAAAAACCGGCGAAAGCCGGTTTTTTTTAGCTGATTCAGTAGAACAGTCAATTACATTGCGCGGACAGCGTTGTTTAAACGGCTTTTACCACGAGCAGCAGTATTTTTATGAATCAGACCTTTACGAGCCATGCGATCCAGAACGGGCACTGCAGCTTTGAATGCAGCAACAGCTTGCTCTTTATCACCAACAGCAATCGCTTTTCTGAGTGCTTTTACTTTAGTACGCATCGCAGAACGCTGACTAGCGTTCAATTGACGGTGAACTTCCGCCTGACGGGCGCGTTTTTTTGCTTGTGCTGAGTTTGCCAAAGTGTTTCTCCTAAGAATCAGCTATTTGTATATGAACCGGGCATTATCCTGATTTTGCTTCCATTTGTAAATGGTATGATGCTGTCTTTTTTCAAGTACGAGTTAATGATGCGAATTATAACAGCGAATTTGAACGGGATCCGAGCCGCTGCACGAAAAGGATTTTTTGACTGGTTAAAAAAACAGGATGCCGATGTGGTGTGTATTCAGGAGACCAAAGCGCAAATCCATCAGCTGGAAGATAAAATATTTACGCCTGAGGGATATCACTGCTATTACCACGATGCTGTCAAAAAAGGCTACAGCGGCGTGGCGATTTACAGTCGCACCAAGCCCGATGAAGTCATTACCGGCATGGGCAATGCCGAATTCGATATTGAAGGCCGTTATATCGAAGCCAAATTCGGTAAGTTGAGCGTGATTTCATTATATCTGCCTTCAGGCACCTCTGGTGATGAGCGCCAACAGGTCAAGTATCGATGCATGGAATTTTTCGAACATAAAATGCAGGAAATGAAAGATTCGGGTCGCGACATCATCATTTGCGGCGACTGGAATATCGCTCATAAAAATGAAGACATCCGTAACTGGAAAGGCAATCAGAAAAACTCCGGCTTTTTACCTGAAGAGCGTGCTTGGCTAGATAAGTTGTTTTACGAGATGCATTTTGTCGATGCGTTCCGTGAACTGCCGCAGGACGAACATGAGTACACATGGTGGTCAAACCGTGGCCAGGCCTGGGCCAATAACACCGGTTGGCGTATTGATTATCATATTCTGAGCCCTAGCCTGAAAGGCAAAGTCAAAGCAACCGATATCTATCGGGATGAACGTTTTTCCGATCATGCGCCGCTGACAGTAGATTATGATTACTCGCTGACAGATTAATGAACTTTCCCTGTTTGTTTCTCTCTGACTAACATCTATCTCAGAGAAACAAACCATGTTTTCATTATTCAAGTCAGACCCGGTCAAAAAACTGAAAAAGCAGCTTGCCCAAAAACAGGAGCAAGCCATGCTCGCCCAGCGAAATGGTGATATACGGAAATTTGCTACGCTTACCGAGGAGTCTCAAGTGTTGGCTGATGAAATCAAGCGGCTAGAATCCTAATCGAGGGTAGGTTGGGTTGAGGTACGAAACCCAACAGTCTGAAAGATGTCCTTCACTTCATCGCTGCCGCTGGGCGTTCATTTATTTTGCTTGTCCAAAATAAACGAACCAAACAAAAAGACAGCCCATACTCGCCCTGCGGGTTCCCTGCGCTTCTCGATCTGGTCGGGCATGACAGAAACTCTCTGCGCTCAAACAGCCGTCATGCTGATCCGACCAGCCCTGCGATGCTCGGCTTCGCATAAGGGCGTTAGGGGAAAAACGTTGAGGCTTCGCTCCAAAATCCCCCTTTTGTGCTGCCGATAAAAATGGTTATCTCAGGATCAGAAATCGGAATGTCTGAGCACAGCGAGTTTTTTCGATTTCCCTGAGATAGCCATTTTTATCGGGGAGCCGCAGGCCAGTACATGGGGTGCCTTTTCTTTTGGTTCGTTTTCTTTGGGCAAACAAAGAAAATGAACTCGCCCCATAGGGCGAAACCTTCAAAACCCAAATATCCCCAATTGTTGAGCTTCGCAAGCTCAGCGCCAACCTACAACAATCACTAGATTCCCGCCTGCGCGAGAATGACAGCTTTTTGTTGGACTTCATTACATTCAATCCAACCTGTGCAGTTATTCCCACCTCCCCCTTTTATGCTGACGAGTAGCACAGGTTTATCTGGGCAACGTACGGCCAGCGTCCAAATTTGTTCCAGACAAATTTGTGAGCGCAGCGAGTTTTGGCCGGACGTCAGATAAATCGAGCAACGCAGCGAAGCCGCAGGCCAACACAAGGGGTGCCCTTGGGTTGTTAGGGAATTGGGCATGCAATTCCCTGACTCGCATTCATGCGAAATCTGAGTGCTGAAGTCCTTCGGACTGGTTGGGGATAGCAATAAGCTGGCTCATGGCATCCACGCCACTCCCTAGACAGCTTCTGCGTGAAACTTAGCTGCTGAAAATATTAATAAATCGAAGCCCTGACACAACGAATCACCCCATAATCATAGGCTTCATCCAAAGCTTCAAAAACCGTTTTTAAACTATCGGCTTCATCGCCAAGCGATTCAATGGTAGAGATAATTTCATTAAATTCATTATCTTGCAGATCCAGCACATTTTTCACGTCCAGCAGGCCGGCTTCGATACCATCTGACAGGTGACTGTAAACTGTGCTGATTTTCAGCTCGCGGTTTGTAGCGATCTGCTCGGGATTCAAACCTTGTTCATGCAACATCAACGTCTGATTCACCGTATCGCGTAAACCGTTATTTAATAATTCTGACAGTGGGTGTTGCTGAATGACCGATAGAAACCGCTGGCCATAATGTTCCAGTTTTTGTGCCCCAACCCCGGAAATACGCGCCATGGCTTGCATATCACTTGGACGGGTCTGACACATTTCCTGCAATGTAGTGTCATGAAAAATAACAAACGGTGGAACACCATTTTGCTTGGCGATCTCGGTGCGTAACTGGCGTAAAGCTTCCCACAGATCCTGATCCTGTGGACGCACGGCGGCCTGTTTTTTCTCTTTCTTGGAGAGTGTTTGTTTCGCTTGCTGTTTTCGCAGCAGCAAGTTTTGTTCACCACGCAGAATCGTCCGACATTTCTCGGTCAAGCGCAGCGCACCATAACGATTGATATCAATATCGAGATACCCGGTGGCAATGAGCTGCCGAAAAATACCGCGCCATTGGGTGGCGGTCAGATCGGCACCAATGCCGAAAGTGCTCAACTGATCATGCTGATTGGTTTTTATGCGTTCATCATCGCTGCCGGTTAATACATCAATTAAGTAATTCACCCCAAAGCGCTGTTCAGTGCGATAGACGCAAGATAACGCTTTTTGAGCAACTTCGGTGGCATCAAAATGCTCTGGTGGGTTTTGACAGTTATCACAGTTGCCACATGTTTTAGGTGAATCTTCGTCGAAATACGCCAGCAAAGCATGCCGCCGGCAGCTAATGGACTCACATAAACCCAGCATCGTATCCAACTTATGATGTTCAACACGTTTGATGAGATCGGGCGCATCCGAGTTTTGCATAAATTGGCGCAAGGTAATCACGTCCTGCAAGCCATACGCCATCCAGGCATTAGCCGGAAGGCCATCCCGCCCAGCACGGCCGGTTTCCTGATAATAGGCTTCGATATTTTTGGGTAAATTTAAATGCGCAACAAAGCGCACATCGGGTTTATCAATGCCCATGCCAAAGGCAATGGTGGCGACAATAATCACGCCTTCTTCGCGTAAAAAGCGTTGTTGATGATGTGCCCGCATCTGATTCGTTAAACCCGCGTGATAGGGCAATGCAACCCGGCCCTGATCGGTCAACCATTCGGCAATCGCCTCCACTTTTTTACGCGACAGGCAATAAACAATCCCCGCATCATTGGCATGCTGGGTTTCAATAAATTGCCAAAGTTGCTGTTTGGCTTGCTGCGCCTCGGCAATGGCGTAAAAAATATTACTTCGGTCAAAACTGTTGAGATAGACATGGGCATCATGCAAATTGAGCTGTTCGATAATTTCAACGCGGGTGCGTTTATCGGCGGTAGCGGTCAGCGCAATACGCGGGATATCCGGAAAGCGTTCATGCAACATACGCAACTGCTGATATTCCGGCCGAAAATCATGACCCCATTGCGATACACAATGAGCTTCATCAATGGCAAACAGCGACACCTGAATGCGTGACAACATCGCTAGCGTGCGTTGATTTAACAAACGCTCAGGTGCCATATACAACAAATCGATTTCACCGGCCTCAAGCGCAGACTCAACAGCATTCGCCTCAGCAGCCGATAAACTGGAATTCAGAAAAGCCGCATTCACGCCCAGCTCTTTTAATGCGACTACCTGATCCTGCATCAAGGCAATTAGCGGCGAAACCACTATTCCGGTTCCCGGACGAATTAACGCCGGAATCTGATAACACAGAGACTTTCCCCCGCCGGTCGGCATCAACACTAACGCATCACCACCCGCAATTACCTGATCTACAATGGTTTGCTGGTTATGGCGAAAATCACTGAAACCAAAGACGCTTTGTAAAATGGTAATTGCGGGTTGCCCGACGTGTTGCATAAGAAATTCAGTAAGCCAATAAAATGCCCATTATGGCAAATTGCCTTCGGTCAAAACATGGCGTGTGGTCGATAAATTCGGTTTATCGTTAAAAGGTAGGCAAAATAGGGCAAGCAAAACCTCCCAAATCAGTCTGATTTGGGAAATAAATCAAAATTTTAGGAAAGAAAATGAAAGAAATTACAGTTGATAGCAACCCGAGTGCAGCACGTTTAAAAGAATTGGGCGTTGCTCATTGGCCAACTTGGGAAAAAGAAGTCTCTACCTTTCCATGGTCATTTGTGACTACAGAAATAGCATTTATTGTTGAAGGCGAATGTGTCATGACGCCTAATGATGGTGGCCCAGCGACGACATTTAAAGCCGGTGACTTAGTGGTATTTCCGAATGGGTATAAAGGCACATGGGAAGTGAAAAAAGCTTTGAAAAAGCAATTTAAGCACCAGGATGGCAATTTTGTGAAATGTGCTCTCAGTCGTTTTAAAATTTTAAAAAATAAATTAAAATCAAACGCTTAAGGATTGGTGTGTTGCCTATTGATTTGGGTTAAATGCAATGATGTTCAACAGATAGCTGTCATTCCCGCGTAGGCGGGAATCTAGTGACATTTGTAGGTTGGGTTGAGGTACGAAACCCAACAAATCAAAAGTTTTTGGCACAAGGTTTCGCCCTATAGGGCGAGTTCATTTTCTTTGTTTGCCCAAAGAAAACGAACCAAAAGAAAAGGCACCCCTTGTGTTGGCCTGCGGCTTCACTGCGTTGCGTTTTTTGTCAGGGAGACTCACCAAACTCGCTGCGCTCAAACAGGTAAGTCTCTAATCCTGACAAAAAGCCGCTACTCGTCAACACAAAAGGGGGATCCGCCAGCCTCACGTGTTGGGAGCTTCCCTTAATGCCCTTAGGCGAAGCCGAGCATCGCAGAGCTGGTCGGATCAGCATGACGGTTGTTTGACCGAAGGGAGTTTCCGTCATGCCCGACCAGATCGAGAAGCGCAGGGAACCCGCAGGGCAAGCATGGGCTGCCCTTTTGTTTGGTTCGTTTATTTTGATTCGCGACATCCCTGTCGCTCACCCTTCGGGTGCTTTCGGCATCCAAATTCATTCCTGATGAATTTGTGGGCAAGCAAAATAAATGAACGCCTAGCGGCAGCGAAAATGTGGGGAAATTAACTCGGATTGTTGGGTTTCGTACCTCAACCCAACCTACGGGCTGCAAGTTGCAGAGTTATATAGAGCAAAAATCATTTCACCAACAATTTATCGGTATATTTCAATGCCATTGTTCTGGATTTTCTTGTCCTGTTTCATATAAGAGAACCTGTGCAGTAGCTCCAGCCGAAGTTAAAATTGAAAGCACTGTCTGCACCCATAAAATAGCCCATAACCCGTACTTAAAGGCCTGTATTGAAGTTTTACTTTCCATTAAACGCTGAATAAAACTAGGTTGTGAGATAGCCTCTTGGAACAAACCCATAACCTCGTTCCAATTCAAGAAAGTGAACAAAGCCATACCAGCCAAAAGTTGGAGCAGGAAAGAAATAAACTCAAAGGTAACCATATCCTCTAACTTTCCGCTAAATCTGGTATCTCCTCGCAGTAATCTGAGTGGTAAACGAACAAGAAATAGAAAAACGGCAATATAAATAAGTATTTGAAAATTCATTGCTATTCCAATCCAAGCGACGGTGACAGCAATGTTATTGTTCATAGCTAATGCCATTTCAGCGAACCATTGGGTTTTTGATAGTTCTCTAAAAGCCATGCGGACTTCCTCCATGAAATTTATATGGGCGTATTGTATGAAGTGAATTTGGCTTCATAAAGTAATCCAATACGTTGATTGATGATAATTTAAACCTAAAAACAATATAACTAAGTCGTATTAAAAAACTGTTGCGAAACAGGAAAATAACAGTTTTATGAGCTCAAAATACATCATTCAAAGTTAAATCCAACTGCGCCTGCCCAACCTCATCAACAAACGGCAAATCAAACCCACTCAAACTCAACCCCACCAACCTAACTGGTTTATCACCAGCCTCCGTCCGAGCCAACAATTTCGGAATCCACTCCCGCAAATCAGCAAAGCCAATGCGCTGATCCAGCGTTTGGGCTCGGGTGACTTGCTGAAAGTCAGCGTATTTCACTTTAACGGTAACCGTTCTGCCCTGCATATTGTGTTTATTGAGGCTTTCAAACACTTGTTCGGCGAGGCCTATTAAAATAGCGGTTAGCTCTGGCACAGACCGAATATCTTCGGCAAAGGTGGTTTCTTTGCCCAGCGACTTACGGATCCGTGAGCTGCGAACCGGGCGTTCATCTATTGCCCTGGAGATGTTGTAATAATACTGCCCGGATTTGCCGAAGCGTTCGCTCAGTTCAGGCAATGATTTTTGCCTTAAGTCCTTGCCTGTATAAATACCCAGGTTTTTCATTTTGGCTTCGGTGGCGGGGCCGATGCCATGAAACTTGCCGATAGGCAGTTGATTGACGAAGGCTTGTCCCTGTTCGGGACGAATCAGATACAGACCGTTGGGTTTGTCCATATCGGAGGCGATTTTGGCGAGGAATTTATTATAGGAAACACCTGCCGAGGCGGTGAGTCCGGTTTCGGTGAGGATTTCGGCTTTGATGGCTTTGGCAATCAATGTGGCAGAGCCATTAAACGATTCGGTATAGGTGACATCCAGATAGGCTTCGTCGAGGGACAGCGGTTCGACTTCTGAGGCATAACGCCAGAAAATTTCGCGGATTTGGTTGGAGGCTTCGCGATAGGCTTCAAAACGGGGGCGGACAAAAATGGCTTGTGGGCATAATCGATAAGCACGTGATGAAGCCATTGCTGAATGAATACCGAATTTACGCGCTTCATAGCTACAGGCTGCCACGACCCCACGACTATCAGGTTGACCGCCAACAATAAGCGGTTTGCCTTTGAGTTCAGGGAAATCACGTTGTTCTACGGATGCATAAAATGCGTCCATATCGATATGAAGGATTTTGCGTTGTTTAGCCATTTAAATAAAAGGTTATGGAGTTCTCGCTATTTTCTCACATTCAATGTGTTGATGTGACAAGAGATATTAATATCTTGGGCTGGCGTTTATTTCAGAGTGGATTGCCGGAAGCGTCAATGGTACTTTAACGGATTAAACCTCATCAGTGAGTTCAGTTTGATTGTAAGTATCCGTTCATGGCAGGAAAGTCTGCGGGCTTTTTTTACCCCTCAAGTCGTAACTATGCTGTTTCTCGGCATTGCTGCGGGTCTGCCGTTATTACTGATTTTTTCATCGCTTAGCTTATGGCTGCGGGAAGCCGGTGTGGAGCGCAGCGCAGTCACCTATTTCAGTTGGGCGGCGCTGGGCTATTCATTTAAGTTTGTCTGGGCCCCGTTGCTGGATATTCTGCCGCTACCGATTTTGCATCGCCTGTTAGGTCGACGGCGCAGTTGGTTATTTTTATCGCAATTGATGATTATTACCTCGATCATTTTGATGGCGATGGTGGATCCGGCAACGCATTCCCTCACATTAATGGCTATTGCCGCCGTTTTACTGGGATTTTCAGCCGCCACACAGGATGTGGTGATTGATGCCTATCGTATTGAGTCTGCCGACACCCGTTTGCAGGCATTAATGTCTGCCAGTTATATCGCGGGATACCGAATCGGCATGTTGATGGCTGGGGCGGGGGCATTGATGCTGGCCAGTTATTTTGGTTCAGAAATGGGCGAATATGATTATCTGGCATGGCGGCAGAGTTATTTAATTATGGCGGCGCTGATGCTGATTGGCGTAGTAACTACTTTATTGAGCTCTGAACCGGAGGTAAATAAAAAGGTGCATGATGATCGCAAGCGCGATTATCTGGGTTTGATGCTGACCTTTGCCTTGTCAATCAGTGGCTTTATCGGCTGTTTTTATCTCACCGGTGACTGGGCGGTTCAGGCGCGTTTACAGATGCTCAGCTGGGTCAATAATGGCCCATTGGCCGCAGTGAGCGTTGAATTAGTGCGATTGGTGCTGGCAACCGTTGTTGCCATAATCATTGCCAGAGTATTGATTTTGATGGGCTGGGTGCAAAAGAGCATTGTGCATCGCAGTTATGTTGAGCCGGTGCAGGATTTCTTTAAGCGTTACGGTCTGTCGATGGCATTGTTATTACTGATGTTGATAGGCCTGTATCGGATTTCCGATATTGTGCTGGGTGTTGTCGCCAATATTTTTTATCAGGATATGGGCTTTACCAAACCGGAAATTGCCACGGTAGTAAAAACTTTTGGTTTGTTTATGACTATTGTTGGTGGCTTTTTAGGCGGTATTCTGGCGTTGCGATTTGGGGTGATGCGGATCCTATTATTAGGTGCAATATTATCCGCTTTGACCAATCTATTGTTTATGCTGCTCGCGCAAATGGGCAACGATATCTGGATGCTCTATGTCGTCATTTCCGCCGATAATTTGTCAGGTGGTTTAGCCAGTGCCGCATTTATTGCATTTTTATCCAGCCTGACCAACATTTCGTTTACCGCGGTGCAATATGCCATCTTCAGTTCGTTGATGACCTTATTGCCGAAAATCCTTGGTGGCTATTCCGGGACGATGGTGGAAAGTATCGGCTATGAACAGTTCTTTTTGCTGACAGCCTTAATGGGAATTCCGGTGTTGTTATTGGTATTCCTCGCTGCCAGGCGTTTTCGAATTGATGGTTAGCTGATCACCTTATGTGGCGTTGGCTGTTAATTATCGTTGTGATTTTTTTCGGCTGGCGCCATTGTTCTACCGCTGAGATAGATTATGCCGCACCTGATAAAGTTATTGAAAACGCGCCTCAGCAAACTGAATTAGCAGAAATAACCCCAATTCCTTTTGATTATTATGTCATCCAGCCGATGGCAGAATTCCGTCTGGAAGCCCGTGTTTTAGCCCGCGAAGATTATCATTTTGGGCGTGAAGCGGATTTATCCCCCACCGATTTGGTATTGGGCTGGGGGAAAATGGCTGATCCGCAAGTTCTCAAGCAGATCACGATTCGTCAGTCTGGCCGCTGGTATTTCTGGCAGGTTGAGTCATTTCCCATTCCCCGTCGCAGTATCGAAACCCAAAGTGCCAATATGCACTTCATCCCAGCTAACGATGAAGTGGCCAGAACGCTTAAGCAGATCCGTCCCGGACAATTGATTACGCTACAAGGCTATTTAGTCAACGTGAATGCCGAAGATGGCTGGCGTTGGCGCAGCTCGCTCAGCCGTGAGGATACCGGTGCCAATGCCTGTGAATTGATTTTTGTGAAACAGCTTAAAATCATTTCCTGATTACGGTTTTAGGTGTTTTGTCGCGGGAAATTTCCCCGAAATATTTATGTTATGTTGGCTGCACCCATACACAGCTAGGGGATTTCTATGTCGAATACCGCGACTTCAATCAATGATTACGATGCCATCACTAAACTGATCCAGCACTATATTGATGGTGCTGTGGCAGGCCGTGGTGAACTGATGAAACCGGCTTTCCATCAGGATGCCACCATCTATGGTTATGTTGGCCCGGATTTGTTTGCCGGCCCCATTCAGGGTTTGTATGACTGGAATGATGAAAATGGCCCTGCCAAAGATATGCAGTCGACGATTACCCATATCGATGTGGTCGGCACAGCAGCCACTGTGCGTCTGGAGTCAGACAACTGGACCGGCCATCGGTTTACCGATTTCTTCAATCTGTTAAAAATTGATGGCAAATGGCAGGTGATGAATAAAGTCTTTCATTTGCATGATGAGAGCTAAGAGAAGGCTACTGGATTAATTCAGCAGCTTATAACATGGTTTGTAAGCATGTTCGTCCTGCCCCAGTTTCATGCGTTTTTCGCGGACAAATTTGCGTAACAGATCATCAATGGCGCTTAGCAGTTCGGGAGCACCGTTAATAACATACGGGCCATGTTTGGCCACTTCGCGAATACCAAAGGCTTTGACATTGCCGGCAACAATACCGGAAAACGCCGAACGTAAGTTGCTGGCAAGCTCATGACGCGGCATATCGGGATATAACCGCAATGAAGCCATGTTTTCATGGGTCGGAATAAACGGCTGTTGCAGCATCGGATCGATATGCAGTTGCCAGTTAAAGTAGTAGGCATCCTGTGATTCACGACGCGCCAGATGCACCTCATCAACCGAATCACGGATGGTCTGTCCCACTGTTTCCGGCTCGCCAATGATGATTTGATACAGCTCGGCAACTTCATCACCCAAACAAAGCCGCAGGAATTTATCCAACGTCTCAAAATAGTCGCGGCAGGATTCCGGCCCGGCAAAAACTAAAGGTATGCCTTGTTTGTTTTCGGGGTGCAGCAAAATGCTCAGTAAATAGAATACTTCCTCGACGGTGCCGACCCCCCCCGGAAATACAATAAAGCTGTGGCCTAATCGAACAAAGGCCTCAAGCCGTTTTTCAATGTCCGGCATGATCACCAGCTCATTCACGATCGCATTGGGGGATTCTGAGGCGATAATGCCGGGTTCACTGATGCCGATATAACGTCCTGTTTTGATTTGTTGCTTGGCATGACCCACTGCTGCACCTTTCATCGGCCCTTTCATCGCACCAATCCCACAGCCAGTAATGATATCGAGATTTCTTAAGCCCAGTTCATAGCCTACGTGTTTGGCATAATCATATTCTTCACGAGGAATCGAATGACCTCCCCAACAGACCACTAAGTTAGGCGTCATATTGGGTTTGATGGCATCCGCATTTCGCAGAATCATAAACACGCTATCAGTAATTTGCTCAGAGGTTGGCGCGATTTGCCGAGCGAGAATTTTGAAGTCGGTGTAGATAATATCGCGCAAAGCCGACGATAAATGCTCCTGTATACCCCGGATAATCTTATCGTCAACAAAAGACTGTGCCGGTGCATTCTTGATTTCCAGCACCACACCACGCGATTGTGGCACCAGTTTGATATCAAAATCCGCATAGGTATGAAAGATCTGCTCGGCGTCATCCTGATGGCTGTCGGTATTTAAAATCGCCAAAGCGCAATCGCGAAATAATCGATGCAGATCTTCGCTGGTATTACTGATGCGTTGTATTTCTTCCTGAGACAGCAGGTTTAATGTTCTTAACGGACGAATCGTGGTGTGTTGAATTTTGTTCATAGACTTCTGTTGATAGAAAATGAGAGCTGACATACTCCCACTGTTGCGATAGGGAATCAATGCCAGAGTCAATGCAGTCTAAAATCCCAACCGTTTACAACGCTATAAAATAACCAAGCCGGAGTCCTTCCGGCTTGATTTAGCTTAACAATGAAGCTGATTATTACTGCTGAACGTATGCTCGCCAGCTTTTTAGATGACTGATATCCGTAGCATGAGGTATTGCATGAGGTTCACAGATAAATCCTGTATGCCACTGCTGATCCGCCAGTTGTACCTTACCGATGCCTAATGGTGCAGGAATACCCGCGACAAACGATCCAAAGCTGGCAGTGGGGATTTCCCATAGCTCGACATCAATCGCTTCTCCATGATGTTCATCCCTGACAAGACCTGGCCGGGCAGGAGGCCCACCGGGCAAGGCATAAAGTCGATAATCGGTTGAGGTTTGTGTGGCTTGAATTAATTTGCCACCGCGCTCCCGCAATTGCCAGTTGAGCGGCTGTCCATCCAAATGCGCTCCACAGACAACGACTTTTATCCGATCCATCACTCCGGCATTGAACTTGTGAGACTCCGGAAGTGGCTTGCCGGTAGCACCTAATGGAAGTTTCAAGTGTTGTTGAAGTTGATTGGCATAGGATAACAAACGGGTGTCACTAAAAGCTCTTGAAAACAGCGTGATCCCAAACGGCAAACCGTTTGAAGTGAATCCCGCTGGCACAGCCACTGCACTGCAGTCGAGTAAGTTCATAAAGTTGGTGTAATAGCCCAACTGACTGTTGAGGATAATCGGATCGGCCAGTACGTCGTTTATCTGGTAAATCGTGCCGGCAGTTGGCGTCACAATAAAATCAAAATTTTCCAATAGCGGGGTGACCTGCTGTTTACAATGCTGCAGTTGGTACTCGGCACTAAACAGATCTTCAGCCGAAGCGGTGTTATGGGTGTCGAGTATTTGCTGTAAAACTGGCAACATAGCTTCACGTTTTACCGTGTCTGTCGCAAGTCGACGTTCGGCCACCCATGGGCCTTCATATAACAATCTGGCAGCACTTAGAAACGGCTCAAAATCAATTTCATGACAAATGCCGCCAAGCTTTTTCAATGTTTCAACGGTGTTATGAAAACCCTTTTCACTTCCCCGATCACCAAAAAAAGCTAATTGGTTTTTTTGTGGAATCGCAAAGCTAAAGCTCTCGGCTGAAACATGACCATAATTTCGCCGGTTGGTATCTTTATTTAGCCGGGAATAATCATCTTTCGGATCAAACGCCGCAGCCACCTCAAATACACGGTTGGCATCATCGGTCGTGAGGCTGAAGATAGAGATGCAATCCAGGCTTTTACAGGCTGGCACTACACCGTGATTACTTAATAAACCGCGTGAAGGTTTCAAGCCGATGAGATTATTAAATGCGGCCGGTACCCGACCTGACCCAGCGGTATCGGTGCCCAATGAAAAACTCACCAATCCCAATGCCACCGCCACGGCAGAGCCAGAGCTTGACCCACCGGAAATATACTCTGGATCAAAACTATTGTGGCAAGCTCCCCATTTATCCGGAGAACGCACACCGACCAGACCGGTGGCAAATTGATCCATATTGGTTTTACCAATCGGAATCGCTCCGGCAGCAATCAGTAAATCGACTACATGTGCTGATTGCTGGGCTGTGTAACGAAACGCTTCACAGCCAGCGGTGACATCAACACCGGCTAATTCAATATTGTCTTTTATCGCAAATGGAATCCCATACAACGGCAGTTTGTCAGGTGATTGGCCGATCAGTTTATCCAGATAGGGCTGAATGGCTTCTCGCGATAACAGCGATATCCAGATGTTTCTATCGGTAAATGACTTGGCTCGGATTAATACATCATCGATCAGTTTATGCGGTGAGAGCGTGCCATCACGATAGGCTTTATGGATGGAGTCAATGGTCATATCCACTATTCTGCCTCCCCGGTGATAACTAACAGCCGATCGCCCATGCTGACCTGTGATCCGGCGTGTCGTTTGATTTCTGTAACGGTGCCGGACTGGGTTGCGGTTATCTGAATTTCCATTTTCATTGCCTCAAGGATCATCAGCACATCACCTTCATTTACGGAAGTACCGATTTCCACTTCCACTTTCCAGACACTGCAATTAAGCGGGCTATCAACTGAAATAGCGTTGTCCGGTAAAGGCGCACTAGCCTCATCAACGATTTGAGGTTCATTGCCACTATCAAAATGCAACAGACCTTCGCGTTTCCAATGTTCCAACTCCTCTTCAAAGGCCAATTCACGGTGGCGGGTAAAACTGTCAATAGACTCTTTGTGTGCATCGATAAACTGGTTATAGCGTTTGAGATTGAAGGTGGTTTCTTCAATCTTCAGTGGGTAGTTGCCTTGCGGAAAGTCACGGCGGATCTGCAGCAGTTCATCGTGGCTGACTTCATAAAACTTGATTTGATCAAAAAAGCGTAGCAACCAGGGCTGCGTGAACTCGGTGGTTTGCAGATAACGGTTCCACATCTGCAGCGTGCGGCCAATAAACTGATAGCCGCCCGGACCTTCCATGCCATACACACAAAGATATGAACCGCCGATACCGACCGAGTTTTCAGCGGTCCAGGTGCGGGCAGGGTTATATTTGGTAGTGACCAGTCGGTGTCTTGGATCCAGTGGTGTCGCGACCGGTGCGCCCAGATAGACATCGCCCAATCCCATCACCAGATAACTGGCTTCAAACACAATGCGTTTCACTTCATCGACCGAGCTGAGCCCATTAATGCGGCGGATGAATTCAATATTATCCGGACACCAGGGCGCGTTTGGACGCACCGATTGCGTGTATTTTTCGATGGCTTGCTGACAGGCTTCATCATTCCATGAAATCGGCAAATGCACGATACGTGCGGGCACGTCCATTTCCTCTATATTACTGATTTCCTGTTCGGCTTTTTTGAGGATGCTGACCAGGGTGTCCAGTGATATTTCCAGCCCATCATAGTGAATTTGCAGCGATCGAATACCGGGCGTAAGTTCACGCAAACCATTGATATTCTGTTGCTGTAACCACAGCATCAACGCATGCACTTTAAAGCGCAGATTGATATCCAAAACCAACTCGCCATACTCGACCAGCAGATAATGATCTCCGGCCAGTCTGTAACAGACATCGATACCGGTTTCCGGCGAAACCAGCGTGTCATAGATCGGTGAGCCAATCTCTGTCGGCATGACTTCAACTGGTTGTTGGCTCAGTTGTTCAAGTGATGCAAGCTGAGCGCGTTCCATTGCCCTGGCCGTGTCAATCGACACCGGAATAAAGCGAACGGTATCGCCAGCCTTTAATTGGCCTAGTTTCCATAGTTCTGCGGTAATGACCGTTGCGGGGCAGACAAAACCGCCTAATGACGGACCATCCGGGCCAAGGATAATCGGCATATCGCCAGTGAAATCAATGGTGCCAACGGCATAGGCATTATCATGAATATTGGAAGGATGTAAGCCCGCTTCACCGCCGGTGTTTCTGGCCCACTCAGGACGTGGGCCAATCAGTCTGATACCGGTGCGGCTGGAGTTGTAATGGATTTTCCAGTCCGTCGCAAAAAACGTATTGATATCGTCATCTGTGAAAAAATCTGGTGCGCCATGCGGACCATAAATCACCTTGATATCCCAGTGGGTGGTGATTTGCGGAATTAATTCGCTAGCAAGTGTGGTTACTTTCACTTCCGCTGTTTCGCTTAATAAATGCAGCACATCGCCAGTTTTCAGGGTGCGTCCAACATGGCCGCCAAACTGGCCCAGCGTAAACGTGGAGCGAGAACCCAGGTAATTGGGGCATTGAATGCCGCCGGCGACCAACAGATAAGCACGTGTGCCGTGTTCTGTAAGCTTACCGAATGTGAGTTTATCGCCACTGGAAATCGCATGGACTTGCCAGCAGGCAATCGGCTCACCATTCAATTTAGCCTCAATGTTGGCACCGGTAATGATAATGCTGGTTTGGCTATGAAATACCAGTTCCGGACCGGTCAGGGTGATTTCCAGTCCAGCGCAGTCTTCTTTATTACCAAGCAGACGATTACCGAGCCGGAATGACCAGTTGTCATAAGGACCTGAAGGTGGAATGCCGATATCCCAATAGCCTCGGCGACCAGGATAATCCTGCACCGTGGTCATCGTACCGGGTGATAACACGCTGAACGACGTTGGCTGATAGACAAAGCTATCCAGATAGCGAGTGGTGATGCTGGCCGATAAAAATGCGGCATCATTGAGAACATGGCTGAGATAATCGGTATTGGTTTCGATGCCATAGAGACGAATTTGTTTCAGCGCAGTAAGCAGTTTGTTATGTGCTGTTTCGCGGGTGTCTGCATAGCTGATGACTTTGGCGAGCATGGGATCAAAAAATGGCGAGATCTCAATGCCGGGCTTAATCCAGTAGTCAATCCGTAAGTCTGGCAATTGCGGAAAGATCACTTCGGTTAACAGTCCGGCTGAAGGTTGGAATTTTTTAAACGGATCTTCAGCATATAAACGTACTTGTATCGCATGGCCCTTAGGCTCAGGTGGCAAAGAGGGTAAGGTATCTGCCTGAGCACCGACTTCGATCATCCAGCGAACCAAGTCGACGTTATAGATGGCTTCCGTGACACCGTGTTCAACCTGCAGCCGAGTGTTTACTTCCAGAAAATAAAATTGCTGTTCCAGCGCGTCATAAACAAACTCGACGGTGCCAGCACTGCGATAATGAACTGCTGCCATTAACCGAACGGCAACCTCGTGCATTGCCCGACGAACGTCATCCGGGATATTGGGTGCGGGCGCTTCTTCGATAACTTTCTGATTACGACGCTGACTCGAGCAGTCACGATCCCCTAACGCCAAAACATGTCCCTGCCCATCGCCAATAATCTGAACTTCGATATGCCGCGCCTGGGTGATAAATTTTTCGATAAACACGCCATCATTGGAAAAGTTATTGGCACCCAGCCGTTTAACAGATTCAAAAGCATTTTTCAGCTCATCGGCATTATCACAGCGGCTCATGCCAATGCCACCGCCACCTGCCGTAGATTTCAACATAACCGGATAACCAATCGTTTCAGCCACAGCAATGGCCTGCTGAATATCCAGCAGCAGTTCTGAACCGGGTAATAACGGAACCTTATTCTCCTGCGCCAAAGCTCGGGCGCTGTGTTTCAGGCCAAACGCCTCCATCTGTTCCGGCGTGGGACCTAGAAATACCACATTATTGGCTTCACAAAGCCGGGCAAAATCCGGATTTTCGCTGAGAAAGCCATAACCGGGATGAATGGCTTCTGCACCGGTTTCTCTGGCGATTTCCAGAAGTCGTTGTTGATTCAGATAGGTGTCTGCAGCCCGGCCTTCGCCGAGCGAGAAAGCTTCGTCAGCAGTACTGACATGCAATGAATCGCGATCCGCTTCGGCATAAATGGCAACGGCTTGAATGCCCATTTGGTGAAGGGTGCGAATAATTCGGGTGGCGATGGCCCCGCGGTTAGCAATTAATATCTTCTTGAACATGGTTTTATCATCTCAAGTGGTGGGTCGTCCCACATCAAACCGGCGCGTTTCAAGTCGTCTCAAAACACGTTAATGCTGTTGTTTGTTCAGTCCCAGATATAAAGGCCTATGGGAGTTGGGTTATAGGCATTACATGGGTTATTGAGTTGAGGACAATTGGATATCAGCACAATGACATCCATTTCAGCCTGCAATTCAACGTATTTTCCTGCTTCGGAAATACCGTCGGCAAAGGTTAAGCCGCCCTGTTCGGTGACCGGTACATTCATAAAAAAATTGATGTTATGGGTGATGTCGCGTTTGCTGATGCCAAAATGCTCATTTTCAGCGACGGCCAGCATCCAGCTGTCACGACAGGCATGCATGGTTTTTTTCTCCAGTGAGTAACGCACTGTGTTGGATTCTGTGGCACAAGCCCCGCCAAGCGTATCGTGGCGGCCACAGGTGTCGGCAGAAATGGTCAGCATGGGGTTGCCCATATTGGTAATTAGTGTCGTGCCAGCCGACAGATAAATATTTTTCTGTTCACGGATGGTGTCCATCGCGCTGTAGCGTTCGGTGGGATCGGCGAGGCTGTAAAACAGAATATCGGCCGCCTGATTACCATGCAGATCGACGATGCGCAGGGTCTGGTCTTTCAGCAGTGGTTGCATCCAGTAGTCACCAGCCAATACTTCTTCGTAACGGGCTGCCTGGTCGATGTTTAAGTTACTTTGTTTAATCACGATCGGTTTATCCTTTGAGCGTTTAATGATGCGCACACAGATGATAGAGCCGGTTGTTTTCAAAACCGCGCTGGTTTTCAGCACAGGCATTGAGGCAAACATCATCTTCTGCAACAGCTGGTGAGTTGCGCAGTTGGTAAGTCACGGGCTTTTTCGGGTAGCTTTCAGCGGTGTTCATCGGATGTGGGCAAGTGTGCAACATCACCAAAGTATCCATTTCAAAGCGTAAATCCAGATAGTCACCGGCTTTACTGTGGTTTTCTGTAAAACTCAGGTTGCCGAGATCATCGGCTTTAATACCGCTGAAAAGATTCAGGTTGGCGGCCATATCGCGTTTATTCAGACCATATTTGGCTAATTCGACTAAAAACGCTGTTTCACCGCTCATCGTCCGGTCATTACGAAACTGTTGATAGTCTTTGATTCCCCATTTGGCTTGCATAATGGCATTGCTTAAATTGCCACCGACCGTATCGTGCCAGCCCACGGTATCCTCAGTGATAGAGCAGAAGATACGGCCCATATCAGAATACAAACAGTGGCCTTTGGTGAGTTTGAAAGTGTGCTGACATTTCAGCGTGTCAGGTGCGTTATAGCGTTCCAGCGGATTTGCCGGGTTATAAAACAACATGCCGACATTGGCACCGCCTTCTTGGTCAATCAGACGCAGGGTGGTGCCTTTGCGCATTAGCATGGACCAATGGGTCCCGCCTGGAAGAGTGTCCTGATATAAAACATCTTTGTCTTTGGTTTTTTCAGTCATTGTTTATTGCCTGCTGTGTTTTCTCTTGAATGTTATTCATTGGATGTTTTCTGGAGCGTCCTACCGGTATGTCATAGGTGATGGACGCACCATAGCGATTGGGCTGATCGGGATCGTGGCGCTGTTTATCAAATACCAGCAATTGAGTGCCTAGCGAGAAGCCTTCGGAGAGATCGTGGGTGATCATAAAAATGGTGATATTGGTTTCACGCCAGATCTCCAGAATCAGCTCATGCATATCTGCACGAATGCCTGGATCCAATGCCCCAAAAGGTTCATCGAGTAACAGGATCTGCGGCTGTTTGATTAAGGCCTGAGCAATTGCCAAGCGTTGCTGCATGCCGCCCGACAGCTCACTGGGATACTTGGTTAACGCATGGCCGAGACCAACCTTTTCCAGCAGTGCGACGGCTCGTTCACGAATGGCTTTGCGTTTTTTGCCAAAGCAGCGACCTAAAAACGGGGATGCTTTGAACTCTTCCCCTAGCATCACGTTTTCCACCACATTAAGATGGGAAAACACCGAATACTTCTGGAATACAATGCCACGATCGGCACCGGGTTCACCAGCAATTGGCGAGCCATTTAATAACAGTTCGCCGCGTGTTGGCTGTTCAGTGCCCAGCAGCATTTTCAAAAAAGTCGTCTTGCCGCAACCTGAAGCGCCAACCAGAGTGACAAACTCGCCAGCTTTCACATCCAGATTGATGTTTTCCAGCACGATATTGTCGCCGTATTCCTTCCACATGTTTTTGATCTGGATATCGTTCATTTACTTTCCCCTTGCTCGGTCGAATGCCAGGGGAAGACGCTTTTGGATAAACGTCTTAGCAGGTAATCCATCAAAAAGGCCAGCAGGGTGATCCAGACGACATAGGGCAGGATAATGTCCATCGACATATAGCGTCGTACCAGAAAAATCCGGTAGCCCAATCCTTCGGTAGCCGATATGGCTTCTGCCGCTATCAGAAACAACCAGGCTGAGCCCAGACTTAAGCGAACGGCATCAATCAACTTGGGTAAGACCTGTGGTAATACCACCCTGAGAATAAGCTGCCAGCTATTCGCGCCGAGTGTCTGGGCTTTGATGATGATTTCATCGGGTAATGCCATCACCCGGAGCTGCACATCACGAATCAGAAACGGCGTGATCCCCAGTACAATCAGCATGACTTTGGAGAGTTCGCCCAGCCCAAAGATAATGAACAAAATCGGCAGGATAGCTAACGGTGGCACCAGCGAAATAATGGTGATCACCGGCGCTATTCCCGCTCTGACGAGCGGGATAATGCCGATTAGAATACCAATGATCAGACCGCTCATGGCACTGATAGCGACACCAATCCCTAAACGTTGCAGACTGGACGTCGTATCCGCCCACAAAAGATACTCACCGGTACGTTTGCTTGGTTCAAAGGCCATTGATGAAACCGCATCGATAAACGATTGCATCGCTGGCATTAATTTATCATTCGGATTTATCGCCAGTCGTTCATTGGAAAAGTAAAAATAAACCATCCCAATGATAATGAATGGCAATAAACCCAGAATGCTTTTCCCGATCAGTCCTGTCCGTTGGTTGATTATTCTCTTCATGAGAAACTCCCGGTATGACTCACTTTAGAGGGCGTTATCCGCTGCCATTTTCATGAAGCTGGAATCAAACCGCAGTTTGACGTTACTCTTATTGCCGGCAATCTCCCCATTGGGATAGGCAATACCAATAAAGTCAGCATCCATCGCACCATCACCCAATAAACCGTGATCAAAAGAAAATTCAGTAATATGTTTCATGGTGGCGGGCAGTTGTTCACTTTCTGCAAAACTGACAGCTTCATCAGCGCTGTAGAACATATTGGTGGCATCTAGCTGGGAATTGTAGCCGGCCAGATCGGTTCCTGATGCTTCAGCCATCATGGTCAAGGCTGCTTCATCACCGGCCTGCATTTTAGCCATGATTTCATACCAGGCACCCGTTAAGGCTTTGCCAAAAGCCGGATTGGCTTCAAGTGTTTCAGTGTTCACCACTAATAGATCGATGATTTCACCAGGGATATCTGAAGAATCAAATACCATACTGGTGTTGGGTAAATCGGTGATTTCAGAAAGTAATGGGTTCCAGGTCACGGTGGAGGTAACGTCTTCTGCATTAAATACACCGACTAAATCAGCATCAGATGTGTTTACCACGGTTACATCGCGTTCACTCATCTCTACGCTATCCAGGGCACGAGCCAACAGATAATGCGAAACCGATAATTCGACCAGATTGACACGTTGATCTTTAATATCGGTAAGTGATTTATCAGTCCCTTTCAGAACAACGCCATCGTTGCCATTGGAAAAGTCCCCGATGATTAATGCTGTGCTATCCACGCCACCTGCTGCCGGAATGGTTAACGCATCCATATTGGTCATGGTGCAGCCATCAAACTGGCCAGCGGTATATTGGTTGATGGACTCGATATAGTCGTTGATCTGCACGACATCAATTTCGATATCGTATTTATCGGCCCACTTTTTGACGATTCCAGCGTTTTCAGCATAATCCCACGGCATCCAGCCAGCATAAATGGTCCAGGCAATACTGAATTTGTCTTTGGTTTCAGCCTGGGCTGACATGGGAGAGAGTAAAGCAGAGAGAGAAATCAGCACAACGCTGACAATACGGGAAAAAGAGTACTTCATTTATTTGTACCTCACAGCTTGAGTTAAGAACACGGTGAAAGAGATGTTTTATTCAAACAATCTCCCGGGCTTTTATCCCTCCGTGTAACCTTCGCTGTGAAGGTCGGTCACTCTCGGTCCAGACGTTATTAAGATAACCGGAACCCTAGAGACCTATTGCAGTTCTTTTGGTGTGATTAAAACACCTCTGACACACTATCTTTGATAAAGCATCATTCAGGCCAGTTTCCTTTTCGGTGTTTAAGTTGTTTAAAATCAATATCTTGATATTTTGTGGCATGTTTGCCGATATTAATTTATGCACATTAATTGTGCGGTTATCATTGTTCATGCCCAATCATGGAGCATTTTTCGCAACGTTAATAATCCCAGCAATAGCAAACGGCAAAAAAAAGCCCCAATATATGGGGCTTAATGAGATTTTCACTACTAGGTGTCTCCTAGAACGGAATATCATCATCGTAATAATCGGCTTCGCCGCCGGAACCATAATCCGGGCCAGCCGAGGCGGAAGCCGGTTGCGGGTTGCCAGAGTTACTTTTCGCAGCAGCCTGTGGACGATTTTGGCTGTATTGCTGATTATCGTTGCTTCCACCACCACCTGCACCTTTGCTGTCCAGCATGGTCATTTCATTGCCAACGATTTCAGTGGTGTATTGATCTTGACCTTGCTGGTTTTGCCATTTACGGGTCTGAATACGGCCTTCAATATAGACCTGTGAGCCTTTCCGCAGATACTGCTGAGCGATTTCGCCCAGTTTGTTGCGAAGCACCACACGATGCCATTCAGTCCGCTCCTGGCGTTCACCGCTTTGTTTATCGCGCCAGCTTTCTGAAGTAGCAATCCGCAAATTACAGATTGAGCCGCCATTAGGAAAAGCGCGACTTTCAGGATCGACCCCGAGTCTGCCAACCAGAATAACTTTGTTTACCGACATGGTGAATTCCTTTACTAATTCAAATTTCTGTTCATTTTACGCATAAATCAGACATGCTTCGAGTTCATGCAAATCGACATCATCGGCGAGATATTTGACGTACGCAAGCCTCTCTTCAAGCACGATAACGATCTCTACCACGCCTGTAATGGCATTCAGCCGTTCTGCAAATTCATCTGCCGTCTCGGCAGTCACCACGTTTAACGGAATAATGCGGCTACTGTAATGTTTTGGCGCTTGCATGGGTAACATAATAATCATCCAACCTGCGCTAATCAGCCCGGCGGACCAGAAAATCCAGCTGATATCGCCAATGCTGTAAATGATGCCACCTAAAATACCACCGAGAAACGCGCCGATAAATTGCGCGCTGGAATAGATGCCCATCGCGGTGCCTTTATTTCTAATCGGACTGAGCTTGGACATCATCGACGGCAGGCTAGCCTCAAGAATATTAAACGCGGTAAAAAACAACCATAAGCAAATCATTAACATCGCCAATGAGCCGGGCAATAATGCCCAACCCAGCTGAGCAATGGCTAATACGGCAATTGCTCCAATAAACACCATTTTCATTTTTCGCTGTTTTTCGGCTATCAGAATAAACGGCACCATGCTGATAAACGCCAGTAATAACACCGGTAAATAGGTTAAGGCCAAATCAGCTTTAGCCACGCCAGCAAAATTCTGCAAGGCAATCGGCAGCGCAAAAAAGCTCAAGGTAAGCAACAAATGTAAGATCAGAATACTGATCACCAGTCGCATAATAGACGTGTTCGCCAATACCTCGCCAATTTGCGCACGGGCAGGTTTCATATCCTGATGCTGCTTATGTTTATATGGAGTGGGCACCCACCAATGCAGCACAATCATGCCGAAAATAGCCATTAAAGCCGTGGCCCAGAAGATGCCGTTCAATCCAATCCAGCTTTCCAATGCGGCACCACCTGCCAATGCCACTGAAAATGACAAACCAATACTGATGCCAATGGCGGCCATGGCTTTGGTGCGATGCTGGTCTCGAGTCAGGTCAGCCGTTAAGGCCATTACCACCGCAGCAATCGCCCCGCTACCTTGCAATAAACGACCCAGAATGACGGTGTAAATTGAGTCCGCCATCGCGGCTAACAGGCTGCCAAAAGCAAACAGGATCAATCCGAGATAAATCACTTTCTTGCGGCCGATACGATCAGAGAGCATACCAAACGGGATTTGCAATAAGGCCTGCGTTAAACCATAGGCACCGATGGCCAGACCGATTAATAACGGCGTGCTGTGAGAATATTGTTGGGCGGAGAGCGAAAATACCGGCAAAATCATAAACAGCCCAAGCATCCGCAGGGCGAATATGAGGGATAAACCGGAAATAGTACGTTTCTCCAGCGCACTGAGTGCGTCAGATGTGGCTTGCTTTTGCGTCATGATAGGGTGACAGAGTATATTGATCCGTTGGATTTTACTACGGAACAGGCATGAAAAAAATCAGTATTCGCGGCGCCCGTACGCATAACCTGAAAAATATCGATTTGGACCTGCCCAGAGATGCACTGATTGTGATTACCGGCTTGTCCGGATCAGGCAAATCGTCACTGGCTTTTGACACTTTGTATGCAGAAGGTCAGCGGCGTTATGTGGAGTCGCTGTCTGCCTATGCCAGACAGTTTTTATCGATGATGGAAAAACCCGATGTCGATCATATCGAAGGGCTTTCCCCGGCCATTTCCATTGAGCAAAAATCGACTTCGCATAATCCGCGTTCCACCGTCGGTACGATTACTGAAATCTATGATTATCTAAGATTATTACTGGCGCGAGCCGGTGAACCACGCTGTCCGACTCATCATCTGCCGCTGGAAGCACAGACTGTCAGCCAGATGGTGGATACCGTATTAGCGATGCCGGAAGGCAAGCGGTTAATGCTGTTGGCTCCGGTGATTCAGGATCGCAAAGGCGAACATCTGTCGGTGTTTGAAGGTTTGCGGGCACAAGGTTTTGTGCGTGCCCGAGTGAATGGTGAAGTCGTTGAACTGGACGACCCGCCGGAACTGGAATTACGCAAAAAACATACAATTGAAGCCGTGGTGGATCGTTTTAAAGTAAGGGAAGATCTGCAGCAACGATTAGCGGAATCCTTTGAAACCGCTTTGAAATTAGCCGATGGGGTGGCCAAAGTTGTTTCGATGGACGACGCTGCCGATCAAACTTTATTTTCGGCTCGTTTTGCCTGTTCTGAATGCGGTTATTCAATTGCCGAACTCGAGCCCCGCATGTTCTCCTTCAATAATCCGGCTGGTGCTTGCCCTACCTGTGATGGTCTGGGTATTAAACAGTTTGTTGATCCCTCACGTGTTGTGGCTCATCCAGAAATGAGTTTGGCGGCGGGCGCGATTCGGGGCTGGGATCGTCGTAATGCCTATTATTATCAAATGATTTTGTCATTAGCGAATCACTTTCAGTTTGATATCGATGCGGCTTTTGACTCCTTAGCTGAAAATGTCCGCCAGGTAATTTTATATGGCAGCGGCCGCACAGAAATTGATTTCAGCTATATCAGTGACCGTGGCAAACGGGTGACCCGAAAACATGCTTTTGAAGGCATTATTCCGAACCTGCAACGACGCTACCATGAAACTGAATCCGGCAGTGTTCGTGAAGAATTGGCGAAGTTTCATTCCATCAGGGCTTGTCCCGATTGTCATGGCACCCGCTTAAAAGAAGCCTCACGAAATGTATTTATTAATGAAACCAACTTGCCAGAAATAACGGCAATGCCGATAGGCGAGGCCACGACGTTTTTCCAGGAGTTACAACTGCCAGGAAAACGGGGTGAGATTGCCAGCAAGATCGTCAGTGAGATCAGTGCAAGACTTAGCTTTCTGGTCAATGTCGGTTTGGATTACCTCTCCCTGGCGCGCAGTGCTGATACGTTATCTGGTGGTGAAGCGCAACGCATCCGTCTGGCCAGTCAGATTGGTGCCGGCCTGGTTGGGGTGATGTATATCCTTGATGAACCTTCCATCGGTTTGCATCAGCGTGATAATGACCGTTTGCTAACAACGCTGACCCGACTGCGTGATCTGGGGAATACGGTGATTGTGGTTGAGCATGATGAAGATGCAATCCGCAGTGCCGATTATGTGCTGGATATCGGGCCGGGTGCGGGTGTGCATGGCGGTGAAATTGTGGCTCAAGGTACGCCTCAGGATATTATGAATAGTGAGCATTCGCTTACTGGACAATACTTGTCAGGCCGTCGAAAAATTGAGATTCCAACTAAACGTGAACCCTATCATGCCGGCAAGGCCATTGCTCTGCGTGGAGCATGTGGTAATAATCTTAAACATGTCGATGTGGATATTCCTATTGGTTTGATGACCTGTGTCACCGGTGTATCGGGATCCGGTAAATCCACGTTGATTAATGAAACTCTGCTCAAGCTGACATCCAAAACCCTCAATGGTGCTTCCGATGAACCGGCTCCACATACTGAAATTCTCGGTTTGGATCAGTTGGATAAAGTGGTGGCAATTAACCAAAGTCCTATTGGGCGTACTCCACGCTCCAATCCCGCCACCTACACTGGTTTGTTTACGCCGATTCGTGAATTATTTGCGGGTACTCAGGAAGCACGGGCTCGGGGTTATGGGCCGGGACGATTCAGTTTTAATGTTAAAGGCGGTCGCTGTGAGGCCTGTCAGGGTGACGGTCTGATTAAGGTTGAAATGCACTTTCTACCGGACATTTATGTACCTTGTGATGTCTGTAAAGGTAAGCGTTATAATCGGGAAACCCTGGATATTCGGTATAAAGGCAAAACCATTACCGAAGTACTGGATATGACGATCGAAGACGCTAATGTGTTTTTTGAAAACATTCCGGTGGTGGCCAAAAAACTGCAAACGCTGATAGATGTCGGCTTGACTTATATCAAGCTCGGGCAGAATGCCACAACACTTTCCGGCGGTGAAGCGCAGCGCGTTAAACTGGCTAAAGAACTATCAAAACGTGATACCGGAAAAACACTGTACATCCTTGATGAGCCGACCACCGGCCTGCATTTTTACGATATTGAGCAGCTGCTTAAAGTGCTGCATCATTTACGTGACCGTGGTAATACCATTGTGGTGATTGAGCATAACCTGGATGTGGTAAAAACCGCTGACTGGGTGATTGATATGGGCCCTGAAGGTGGTGCGGGAGGCGGTGAAGTCATTGCGGTTGGTACGCCGGAACAAATCGCAGAATATTCAAATTCACATACCGGCCATTATTTGAAGACACTACTGAAATGAGCCTTGAACAGGAAATGAAACTCGCCGTGAATGGCGATCGTAAACTGAATCTTGCTGAACTGGATTGGTTGACAGCGATCACTGGTGAGCAGCAACAGCTGCATCTGCGAACCGAATATTTCGATACGCCTCAGTTGAAGCTAAAACAGCAAGGTATTGCCTTGCGTATGCGACAAATGGATGACCAGTGGGTACAGACTGTCAAAAGCAGCGGTCAGGTTAAGGATGGACTGCATCAACGCGAAGAATGGGAACATCCTGTTTTAAATGGCGAGTTTGATCTGCCCCAGCTGCGACAGACGCCATTGGCACCGATAGTGGATGACAGCGGCAGTTGGAAACAATTACAGCGATTGTTTTACACCGCATTTCAACGAGACGTGTATTTACTGGAAGCTGAGCAGGACACCTTGATTGAACTGGCTTATGATTTTGGTGAAGCCGGATCGGGCGACCACCGTGAGATGATTCATGAAATTGAGTTGGAGTTGCGTCATGGATCACTTGACGTTTTAAGGCAGATTGCAGAACGATTGAAAACAGAATTGAATCTTAGCTATAACAATCGTAGTAAAGCCGAGATTGGTTATAAGCTGTATCAAAAAAATCAAACCAACTAATTTTGCTTAACGTGCTGACAACCCGCGTGCGCTTTCAAATTTCCAGGTGCGGATAATGGTCAACATATCGTTTTCCTGCAGAACATCTTCCGGAATGGCAGCGTAAGGCGCTCCTAAACGGACAATCCGCACTGCCGCATCATCCAATACTTTATGCCCGGAAGAACGTGACACCACAATGCCGTCCGGTGGCACACTACCATCCGGCTTAATATCAACCGATAACATCAAGCTGCCATTAACGCCCTTATCTTTGGCTTCCTGAGGATAATTCATATTACCAATCCGCTCGACTTTCATTGCCCATGAACGCATATAGGCGGCGGCAGAATATTGCTTGGTTGCCGCTGAAATACGCCGTTTTTTGGGTGTTTCACTCAAAGCCTTGCTGTTATTATCCAATGTGCTTTGCAACGATCCGATTTCGCTTCGGGCGCGGGCAATCAGTTCTGCACCGGATAATTTAGCTGGGGCCATCTCATCATCTTCAATTGCATCAGCGATATCTTCCGTCACGATCTCGGTTGTTTCGACTTTACGCTTGGCTGCTTCGGCGGTCAGTTTTTTGCTGGCTGTTTCCGGTTCCGGCTTGGTTTCAACTGGAGTTTCTTTTACGGGTGGTTCAGGTTCAATGGGCGATTCTGTCACCTCGACTTCTTCAGGCGGGGATTGTTCCAGAATGGTTTCCGGGATAACCGGTTCCACAGGGACCGGGTCCAGCTCTGCAATGGCAGGCGGCGCAGGTTCCTTTGATGCAGGGGCTTCTTCGGCAATTGGGACGGGTAAATCCGCGGTAGGATCTGGCGATTTTTCATCAGTTTCGCCACCACCTTCATTGGTCACTTGCGCCAGGTAGCTGGGATCTTCCGGAGCCTGTTCGGTTTGTTGTTTCACCAGAGTGATGTCAAGTTGATTGACCGGAGCATTGGTCGGTGGTGAAAATATATTAAAGCTGACAGAAAACACCACGACTACGTGTAGGATGACTGACCCGATAAGGGTCAGAATCATCCGATCAGTGGCGCCTGAAGTGTTAATCATTCAATTACTCTTGCGGGATTTCGCGAATAACAGGATCGCGATCATGTCCGGTTAACCTGACACGCTTTTGCATCGCGGGGCTCATTTCCACTTCACCATCCTCAGTAACTAACATTACCATCTCAATGCCCATTTCAGCAGCTATGGTTGGCCAATCGCTCCCGGCAACAAAAATAGCAGTGGCAGCAGCATCAGCCATGGATGCATTTTCGTGAATCACAGTTGATGACATGGCTTGATCGGCAGGATAACCGTTGCGAGGATCCAGAATATGCGGATAACGTTTACCTTCATAGGTAAAGAAACGTTCGTAATCCCCAGAGCTGAAAACGCTTTCATCACCACTGACTGCTACAGAAGCCAATACTCTGTCATGTCTTGGATGACGAATACCGATGACCCACGGACGTTCACCATGTGTGCCTATGGCTCGTAAATCGCCACCAATATTGACCACGGCATTTTCAATACCTTGTTTTTGCAGGATCGCGATGGCATTGTCAACGGCGTAGCCTTTGGCAAAACCGCCAAAGCCCAGTCTTACTGCAGAATTGTTACTGCTCAATTGGCCATTTTCAATAACGATATCATCCATCGTTGGACTCTCCGCAATCCATGCATCAATATCCTGTTGTGATGGCGGAGGGCGGGATTCAAACCAGTCATCCTGTTCATACCCCCATAACTGAAACAGATTACCGGCTGCCGGGTTGAATAATTGGTCACTTTCTCGAGCCAACTTCTGCGCTAATAAAATCACGCTGGCAACATTGTCATCCACCGTAATGGTTTCGCCTGCAGCAATGGCGTCATTAATTTTGGTTAACACACTGGGCTGCCATGCGTGCCAAAGATCATTTACCTCTGAAAATGACAGTTCAAGGGCATCAATGGTTTGGGTCGCGGTTTCTTCATCCACACCATATAAACTGACGTCGATTTCGGTTCCAAATGCATAAAACTTGGCTTGCAACGCCCGATCACTATCACCACAAGCCGTTAATAAACTTAAACCAAAAATCAATAAAAGGCTGTGTAAAACAGTCTTCATAAATGCGCCTCAATACAGTTCATCAAATCCCCGGCAATATTCAGATTGAACTGCCTATCCAGCTCACGAATACAGGTGGGACTGGTCACGTTAATCTCGGTGAGATAATCACCAATCACATCCAGACCAACAAATAACAGGCCTTTTTCACGTAATTTCGGACCTACTTGTTGGCAGATCCAGCGATCTCTTTCTGTTAATGGCCGACCTTCGCCACGTCCACCCGCTGCCAGATTGCCCCGGGTTTCTCCGTCAGCAGGAATACGGGCCAATGCGAAGGGCACCGGCTCGCCGTTAATCAGCAAAATACGTTTATCACCGTCCTTAATGGCTGGTATATATTGCTGCACCATTACTGATTTTTTGCCTAGTTCGGTTAGTGTTTCGACGATAACAGAAAAATTCGGATCATCTTTACTGACTTTAAAAATGGATGCGCCGCCCATGCCATCAAGCGGTTTGATAATAATATCGCCGTGTTGCTGCTGGAACTCGCGCATCAGCGATTTTTTCCGAGTGACTAACGTTGGCGGACAACATTGGGGAAACCAGGCGGTAAATAGTTTTTCATTGGCATCGCGCAGGCTCTGCGGAGGGTTGACTATCAATACGCCTTCAGACTGGGCCTGTTCGAGCAGATAAGTGCTGTAAATATATTCCATATCAAAAGGCGGATCCTTGCGCATCAAAATAATATCAAGGTCACTAAGACGGCGAGTGGTTGGCTCCCCCATTTGATACCAGTTGTCAGCATCCTCTGTGACCTGAAGATCACGCATGCTGGCCATCACTTTTCCCTGGCTCAGGTAGAGGTCCTGTTGTTCCATGTACTGGATGGTCCAGCCTTTTGCCTGAGCGGCCAGCAGCATCGCAAAACTGCTGTCTTTTTTGATATTGATGGCTGAAATCGGGTCCATCACGATGCCGATAAGTCGTGACATAATTCTGCTCTTTAACAAGAAAAAGGTGGCTGCATTGTACCGTATCTGTTTCTTTGCGGTGACAGTCGCATAGGCCAATTAGCTAAAGACAACAATTCATTACCGAGTTGCCTCTACAAGCCAGCGTGTTATTCGCTATAATCAGTGCATTTTTAGTGATGCGAAGACAATTTTCTCAATGAGTGATTCTGCGGCAAATGTGGCGGCCACGCCAAAAACCTTTCAGGAACTGATTCTGCGCCTGCAACAATACTGGGCAGAGCAAGGCTGTGTATTACTGCAACCCTACGATATGGAAGTGGGGGCAGGCACATTCCACCCAGCAACATTTTTACGCGCTATTGGCCCTGAGCCATGGAGTGCTGCCTATGTTCAGCCTTCCCGTCGTCCGACGGATGGCCGTTATGGCGATAACCCGAATCGCCTGCAGCATTACTACCAGTTTCAGGTATTAATCAAACCATCACCGTTAAATATTCAGGAGTTGTATCTTGGATCGCTAAGAATGCTGGGCATTGATACCACCATTCACGATATTCGGTTTGTAGAAGATAACTGGGAATCACCGACATTAGGGGCCTGGGGGCTGGGTTGGGAAGTCTGGTTAAATGGCATGGAGGTGACACAGTTCACCTACTTCCAGCAGGTTGGTGGGCTGGAATGTAAACCGGTCAGTGGTGAAATCACCTACGGGCTGGAACGTATCGCCATGTATCTGCAAGGGGTTGCCAGTGTTTATGATTTGGTCTGGGCCGACGGCCCATTAGGCAAAGTGACTTATGGCGATGTGTTCCATCAAAACGAAGTCGAAATGTCGACCTATAACTTTGAACATGCCAACACCGAACATCTGTTTCAGCAGTTCGATACCTGTGAAAAAGAGAGTGAAAGAATGATTGCAGCGGGCTTGCCGTTACCTGCTTATGAAATGGTGTTAAAAGCATCACATACCTTTAACCTGCTGGATGCACGAAAAGCCATTTCGGTCACAGAGAGACAGCGCTTTATCCTGCGGGTCAGGACCCTGGCCAGAGCGGTGGCTCAAGCCTATTACGATCGACGTGAATCACTGGGCTTCCCGATGTTAAACGTAGAATCTGAGAAAGAAGATTCAGATCGTAAGCTTCAAGAGGTGACCTAAATGAGTGATGTACGTGATTTCCTGTTGGAGCTGGGTACCGAAGAATTACCGCCTAAAGCCTTATCCACATTAAGTGATGCTTTATTAAAAGGCATCGAAAAAGGTCTTGCAGCGGCGGAACTCAGCTGCTCAACTTCAAAAGCTTATGCCAGTCCGCGTCGTTTGGCTGTAGTGATTACCGGACTGCAAACCCACCAGTCTGATCGCCAGGTTGAAAAGCGTGGTCCTGCTGTCACAGCCGGTTTTGATGAAGATGGCAACCCGACTAAAGCGTTACAGGGATTTGCCCGTTCCTGTGGCGTGGATGTTGATGCGTTGGAAACCCTGGAAACCGATAAAGGTGCCTGGTTAGTCTATCGTGAAACACAAACAGGGCTGGCGGCTAAAGAATTATTACCTGAGATTGTTAAACAGGCATTGGCGGCATTGCCCATTCCCAAGCGTATGCGCTGGGGCAGTTTGTCAGAAGAGTTTGTCAGGCCCGTGCATTGGCTGGTATTGATGTTGGGTGATGAGATTATTCCAGCCAGTCTGCTCGGTGTGCAATCCAATCAGCTAAGCTATGGTCACCGTTTCCATCATCCACATGCGATTCGCATCAGCAGTCCGCAAACGTATGCGCCGCAATTGCTCAGTGAAGGCCATGTCATGGTGGATTTTACAGAGCGTCGTGAGGCTATCCGAGGTCAGGTCAAGGAGTTGGCTTCGCAGCTTGGTGGTCAGGCCATAATCGATGATGAATTACTTAACGAAGTCACCGGCCTGGTGGAATGGCCGGTCGCCTTATCGGGTGAATTTGAAAAACGTTTTCTGGAACTGCCTTCTCAAGCTCTTATTTCCTCAATGCAAGGCCATCAAAAATATTTCCCGGTCGAAGATGCTGCAGGCACGCTACTGCCATATTTTATTACCATTTGTAATATCGAAAGTCGTGATCCAGCCCAGGTCATTGCCGGTAATGAGCGGGTCATTCTGCCGCGTTTAAGCGATGCCGCTTTTTTCTGGGATACGGATAGAAAACGTCCACTGGCGGATCGTCAGGAACAACTGAAAACTATCGTGTTTCAGAATCAACTGGGTACGGTCTATGACAAAGCACAGCGCGTCGCAAATTTGGCCGGTTTTATTGCTGAGAAAATTGGTGGCGATACAAGTTTGGCAGAACGCGCTGCGATGTTGGCTAAATGTGATTTAGTGACGGAAATGGTCGGGGAGTTTCCTGAGCTGCAAGGCATTATGGGTAGCTTTTATGCGCGCCTGGATGGGGAGAAGGAAGAGCTTGCACTGGCTATGGATGAACAATATCTTCCACGGTTTGCCGGTGATGTCTTGCCCCAAGGCAAAACCGGACAGGCGCTCAGTCTGGCTGAAAAAATCGATACCTTATGTGGTCTGTTTGGAATTGGTCAGCCACCCTCAGGTGCCAAGGATCCGTTTGCCCTACGTCGTGCAGCTTTAGGCGTACTGCGTATCATTATTGAAAACAATCTGGATCTGGATCTGGAGGAGCTGTTGCAACAGTCGCTAAAAAGTTACGATAAACAGCTTACCGAAACCGAAATTGTGGTTCCGGTCATGCAATACTTGTTTGAACGGTTGCGCGGTTATGCCGCCGATGCTGGCCATCATGGTGATGTATTTGAAGCCGTATTGGCGTTGCAACCTACCCGTCCATTGGACTTTATGCAACGACTGCAGGCAGTATCGACTTTCCGCGAAATGGAGCAGGCTGAAGCATTGGCGGCGGGAAATAAACGCATTGATAATATCCTTCGCAAAAATGGTGCATATGAAGCCGATCTGCAATTGAATCCGGATTTGCTTGAAGAAACTGCTGAGCAGCAACTGGCCGAAACCTTAGAGCGTGTTTCTGCGGATGTTGGTCCGATGATGCAACAGGCCGATTACACCGGCGTACTACGTCGACTGGCTGATATGCGCGACAGCATTGATGCGTTTTTTGACGAAGTCATGGTTATGGCAGATGATGAAGCTATTCGTCATAATCGCTTGGCTTTGTTAAATCAGACTCGTGCATTATTTATGGGTGTGGCGGATATTTCCCGATTACAAAATTAGGATGCGTTTATGTCGCTGATAATTCTCGATCGTGATGGTGTGATAAACCATGATTCCGATGATTTTATTAAATCACCATCTGAATGGGAGCCTATTGAAGGCAGCCTGGAGGCCATTGCGAGACTGAATTATGCCGGATACCGGGTAGTGATAATTACCAACCAATCCGGTATTGCCAGAGGTTTTTTGGATGTGGAAACATTGAACCGTATCCACAGCAAAATGCGGCGTATGCTGGCTCAGGTTGGCGGACGCATTGAAGCCATTTTTTTCTGCCCGCATGGTCCAGATGATAATTGTGATTGCCGTAAACCCAAGGATGCCGCGTTTAAAGATCTTGCTCATCGCTTAAGGGTCAATTTAGGTCATGTTCCTGCAGTAGGAGATTCACTTCGCGATATTCAGGCAGCACAGTCTGCTGGTGCCAAACCCATATTGGTGCGTACCGGTAAAGGCGAAAAAACAGCTAAAAAAGGTATCCCCAAAGGCGTGCCGGTTTATGACAACCTGGCCGCGGTTGCCGATGCATTATTGGATGCCGCGATTTGATGCAGATCTTCCGTTCGTTTATTTTCCTGCTTATTTATGCGACAACCGCCATTCTTTTTTCGGTGGTAGGGGTGTTAATCTGGCCATTACCTTTTAAACAGCGATACTGGGTGGTCAGTCGCTGGGCAGTGATGAATATCTGGCTGTTGAAAATTATTTGTGGCCTGAAGCTGGAAGTCGAAGGCCGGGAAAATATACCAAATGAATCGTGTGTGGTTTTATGCAAACATCAATCTGCATGGGAAACGCTGGCTCTGCAGGCGGTATTTCCACCTCAGGTCTGGGTATTGAAGCGAGAATTACTGTGGATACCATTTTTTGGTTGGGGACTTGCTTCGTTGCGTCCTATTGCTATCGATAGAAATGCCGGTCGTCAAGCCTTGCATCAGGTCATTGAGCAAGGTAAGGAACGGTTAGAATCCGGCGCGATGGTTGTGGTTTTTCCTGAGGGCACCCGTTTACCTCCTGGTACGATAGGCCGGTTTGGTATTGGTGGTTCCCGTTTAGCGGTTGATGCCGGTGTTCCTGTAGTGCCAGTAGCACATAATGCCGGAAGCTTTTGGGCAAAAAGCGGCTTCCTGAAACGACCGGGTGTGATAAAAATGGTGATTGGCGCTAAGATAGACACTCATGATTTGTCGGCAACTGCCGTTAACCAGCAAGCGTATGAATGGATGACTTTAACCATGACCCAACTGGAAGGGAGTGCGCCGGTGCAATTCAATAAAGGTGAACAGCGTGGCGAGAGCTGAAGGTATTTTACGGCTATTAATTGTTGATGATTCGCTTACCGAAGCTGATGCCATCATTAACATCTTACGAGGAGCCGGACATGCGGTCCGAGCCGGGCGAGAAGATGACTTTGATGCACTGGAACAGTGTTTAAGTAATCAAAGCTGGGATCTGGTTGTCTGCCGAGATGATCTACCATCATTGGCGCCCATCGAAATAGTCAATTTAATCAAGCATCTGGGTAAAGATTTACCCTGTGTTGTAATCACCGAAGATAAAACAGCTGAAAAGAACTTATTCCGAACCGGTGTTCAGGATGTCATTTTGAAAGATGATGCTGAACGCTTGAAATTTGTTGCCGAGCGAGAGCTGGATAACTTATTTATGCGGCGTCTGGGACGGCGTAATGAACGGGCTTTACGTGAAAGTGAAAAACGTTCACGGGCTTTACTGGAAAGCTCACGGGATGCGGTTGCGTATATGCATGAAGGCATGCACATCTATGTAAACCGGGCTTACCTCACTCTGTTTGGTTATGAAGAACAGGAAGATATTGATGGTCTGCCAATCCTGGATTTGATTGATAGTGAAGATCATGCCAAGTTCAAAATGGTATTCCGTCAATTTACAGAAAAGGCTGATGCAAGTCCGACAATACTTTCAGCTCAGTGTTTGCGAAATGATGGTTATGCATTTGATGCGGATATCGAATTCAGTCATGCTCAGGTGGAAGGGGAAGACTGCACCCAAGTCGTTGTTCGTGAACGCAGTGAAGACGTTACCGAAGATGATGAACAATTAAAACAATTACGTGACTTTGATTTACTCACTGGATTAAATAGTCGTACTCATTTTGTCGACGAGTTGCAGCATGCAGTTAACCGGGCAGCTGAAAACCAGAGTGACTCAGCCTTGCTTTACCTGGTGTTGGATGATTTCCAGCAAATAAAAGAGCTGGTAGGACTGACTAACAGCGATGTGGTCATTAAAAGTGTTGCTGATCAGTTAGTTGAAACCGCACAGGAAGGTGAAAGACTGGGCCGTTATGGCGACCAGATCTTCACAATTCTTGTCCCTAGCGCGGATGAAAATACAGTTACCCAACGAGCTGAAGCTTTCCTGAAAAGTGTTGATGAATTTGTTTCCCACGCCAACGGTAAAATCATTGATTTGCATTGCAGTATTGGTATAGCGCGTATCAGTGAAAATTTGGCTTCCGCTCAAACAGCATTGGAAAATGCAGATAAGGCCTGCACTCAGGCGCAACATGCTGGTGGAAATCAAACTGCCCGATTTGAAGAAAAAATCACTCAACCAGACAAAGTAGATCTTTCTGCCTGGCAATCGATTTTACAAAATGCCTTACAGAAAGATTTATTCAGTATTCATTTTCAGCCAATTGTGGCTTTGCACGGCCCACAGCAAGAATTATATGAAGTTTTGTTAAGACTACAAGACGGTGAAAAAACATTACTGGCGGAACAGTTTATTGAGTATGCAGTTGATCTGCAGATGATGACTGAAGTTGATAAATGGGTGATTCGCACTGCACTTAAAACGCTTTCAGAACACCGTAAGACATATCCGAAAACACGCTTCTTTATTAAACTTTCTGAACAAACCTTGCACGATAAAGATTATGTAGACTGGTTATCGGTCAGCTTATCAGCCCACAATTTAACCGGTCAGGCTTTGGTTTTTGAAATCAGTGAAACCGCCGCTTTGGATAATATTGAAGATACAAAAAATACCATTGCCAAACTCAAGGCAATTGGCTGTGAATTTGGATTAGAGCATTTTGGCTCAGGGATCGGGTTCTCTCATAGTCTGAGTGTTCTGGACGTGGACTACTTGAAAATTAACGGTAATTTTGTTGAAAACATGGCCCATGATACTGAAAATCAGGCTGCCATTAAATCGATAATTGATATGGCAAAACAGGCTGAAAAACCATGTATTGCCGAGTTTGTATCAGATGCAGTGAGTCTGGCTTTGTTATGGCGTTTGGGTGTGGATTACGCTCAGGGATTTTATATTCATAAACCTTCGGATAAGCTGGATTACAACTTTGAAGACGAAGATCTTTAGGATGTAGATTAATGAATGGAAAAAGGCCGACTGTATAAATTTAGCCGGCCTTTTTTACAGGTTTAAATACGGCCTGTACGCAATGCCTCAATACGTTTTTCAAGTGGAGGATGGGTCATAAATAATGCACTGATGCCACCACGGCCACCGGAGATGCCCATCGCGTGCAATTGATCAGGTAAAGGTTGAGCGGATGTCCCTGCGAGACGCTGTAAGGCCGCAACCATCTTGCCTGAACCAACTAAGCGGGATGCACCGGCATCGGCTCGAAACTCACGTTGACGGCTAAACCACATCACGATAATACTCGCAAGAATACCCAAAACTAATTCTGCAATGATTGAAGTGATCCAAAAAGCCGGACCATGACCGCGTTCTGTTTTAAATACAACGCGATCCACCATATGGCCAATGACACGTGCAAGCACGATAACAAACGTATTCACCACACCTTGAATTAATGCCATGGTTACCATGTCACCGTTGGCGACGTGACTGACTTCATGTGCCAACACTGCTTCCACTTCATCTTGCGTCATGGACTGCATCAGTCCACTGCTTACCGCGACCAAAGCATTGTTGCGATTCATGCCGGTGGCAAAAGCATTTGGTTGAGGGGATTCGTAAATCGCCACTTCTGGAATGCCGATTCCTGCCTGTTGTGCCTGTCTGGAGACGGTATCCACCAACCATTTTTCAGTTGAATTTTTAGGCGAAGTAATCACTTGGGCGCCAGTCAGTCGTTTCGCCGTCCATTTAGAAATAGCTAATGAAATGAATGAGCCACTAAAGCCAATCACCGCCGCAAAAATCAGCAATGAAGTCATATTTAAACCTGAACCCTGCTCATCCAGCAGACTGTCTATACCGAGCAGTCGCATTGTCACGCTTAATACCGCTAACACCGCAATATTGGTGCCGAGATATAACATGATACGTTTCATTCGAAAGTCCTTAAGATTGGTTGTCAGTAATATGGGTCAGCAGTGATCTATTTTCAAGCTACTACCGATAAGTTTCTAATCAATATATTTGCAAGGTGATGACCATCATTCAGCTCGATTTTGTCCTGGGTTAGCAGTAAGCTGCAAATGATGCCCCCCTTATCAATAATGCTTCCTGCGACAGGCAGGTCATGACAATAGTCTGGCCAGTCAAAATCAGCCGGAATCGTTATTTTCTCCGGGGCAAAACAAAACCATAAGATTCGCTTTTTAGCTGAAAGTTCAACAGCTATTTCAGGCATGACTCCCGTTGAACTTATCAACTGCCAACTGATTATTGGAGCACCATCCAGCAATAACTGGCAGGATGCGGTAGGACGTGGATTCAGCTCCAGAAGATAAATTTCGCCCGATGGCGTCAGTAAAAAATCCAGAGACATCAAACCGGTTAACGCCAGTTGTCCAGTCAGTTTTTGCAGGGCCTGATGGAGAATTTTTTGTTGCTTTAACTCAAGTTGAAAGCCATTTGAAATAGCGTTTAAAGTAAAGTTGTATAGGCTGTCATTGACCGTAAATTGCTGGTTGACAAGTAACAATTGAATATCGTTACCAGCTGCCAGGAATAGGACAGATCCACTGATACCCTCAATGTATTGTTGATAATAATAACTTTCAGGTATTTCTGTTAACGAATTTGCTTCAACAATGTGCGTCCCCCCCCAGCTGGCAGCCGATTTGGCTAACCATTTTCCGTTTGTCGTGTGGCTTTTTTGTAGGGTTGTTGGTGGATGTGGTAAAGATAACCTTTCGAGTAAGGCCATCCATTTTTCAGGGGCACAAATCTGTTCAAAGCACTCATAAGAGGGGCCTGCAAATTCGATATGAGCAGGTAAATGGGAAAGAGCAGGATAAAAACGTTCGACACCGGTGCCACAGATCAACGAGCAAGGCTGATCATCACTTAATGTAATAATCGCCTGTAGCCATTGATGTTCTTCAAGGTCATCGAAAGCAGACAGTTTCAGAAATCTATCCGCTACTTCGAGGGTATCAATGTCAGCAAAGCAATCAGCAACACGGACGGTATAGCCTTCCCGTGAGGCCGATTGCGCCAGCATTCTTGCGCTTTGCGCGATAATTAACAGGAGCCTTGGTGGTTCAGCCATTACTGGCTCCTGCTACAGATATGCTCAAACCAGTTTACGAGCACCTTCAAAAGCATTACGGAAATCCAGATAAACAGGTACATCACTTTCCAGAGTTTCTCTGAGCAAGGCTTGCTGAAGTTTATATTTCACATTACCCACCGCAAGCGCGCCAATACCCACAGCGTCTGGGCATTGTGGTGCAAACTTAAGCGGTTCACCATTATCCATCAGTTCCACACCCTCAATCCCCAGAGGGGCAACGGCGTTCACATCACCAGCTACTTTCAACTTTTTGGCGTCACCAAGAACAGAAGCATTCAATACCTGTACGCCGGCTTTTGCTGCACAGAAAACCACATCGGCATCACTTAACAGGCGGGCTTTATCCGCATCAGAGGCCGCAGTAGTTGCTCTTAAATTAACGCCATAACGTTTACGGGCTTCATCAGAAAATTGTAAAGCAGTATCTAATGAAAAGTGATCAACAATCGTTGTTTCAGCACCTTGCAGTGCTGCAATAACGGCTGTCGCCAGACCCACTGGCCCAGTACCACCAAACACGACCGCTTTGCAGCCGGTGTAATCCTGTTTGAATTGTTTTTTCAGTTCACGTTCAACACAGGCAACTAATGCGGCTGCGGTCGTAAATGCACCACTTGGATCAGCAAATACTGGAATTTCAAAAGGGGGAACCATCGCTGACTTCGCGGCATCCAGCATATCCATCGCCAGGCCTATATCCCTGCCACCGATAAACATGCCCGTTTTTTTCACGCCAGCCGGACCGCGGGAAAAAATAGCGTCTTGTGTTAACCCGGCAACTTCATTCAATTCAACATTATTGTAAGGCATCAGAATATCGTAACCGGCATCCAAAGCCATATTGATATCAAACGGACTATTTTGTTTCATTGGGTTAATCATATGAATGATGGAGCGCTTGGACATGTTAATTCCTCACTGTTTTGTTAAATATAAAGTCTAGCTTTCAATTGTAATGTCAGCGCCATGGTTTACACCAGCAGCACATATTAATTCAATATCCTGCAACGGCAGATTAGAGTCAATCATGCCACGAAGTTCGGCTATCAAGTGATCTGCCTGAGATTGACTCTCAGTGAAAACACAGGCGGTTGGTCCCCATGAACTTTGCGCCATGCCGGTAAATCCCAGATTTTTAGCATGTTGTAGTAATGTTGCTATTGATTTGCTGGTGTATTGACCACCTTGTGCCGGTGCAAAATGTTGCCCTATTAATGCCTGAATCTCGCTAACTGCGGTACCGAACAGTTCAATATCTTGCTCTATCAATGCTGGTAGTAACTGCATTAAGGTCAAATGACAAATATGCTGACTATGTTGCAAAGGAAATTTTGGAAGGTTTTGGAATGCCTGGATTTCGGTTTGTCCATGAATTCCCTGATGACTTTTATCCATTAACATCACCAGACGCCATTGAGATGGGAAGGCTTGCTGGAATAATCGGGCAGGAGTCAGTGAATTAGCACCTAAACCAGCATCCACTATAAAGCCACCGTTATCAAACGTGCTGATACCAATACCCGAGCGTTTACCACGATCCATTGCCTGAGCAATTTTTGCAGTAGGAATGTCGAGCTGATGATAGGTTGCCAGTAATCGACCAATTACCAAAGCGAGCTGAGTGCCGGAGCCCAACCCCGCATGTTCAGGAATCATCGAATGAACATGCAACCTGCTTCGGTGCAGCTCTGCAGGGATAAGTGCACCTAAAGTGAGATAAAATTGATTTATCAGTTTATTGATTTTGTTCTGTGCCGCAGCTGAAAGTGTTATCCCAGAGTGCTGTTGTATCTCTTTTTCATTAAGACTGATATGTGTGTAATGGCTATTTACGGCTAACCCAATACTGCCAAAATGACGGCCTAAGCCGCCATTCAAATCCAGAAAACCAAGGTGAAGTCTTGCCGGTGCCTGTACGTTAATGAGTTGATGACTAACAGGTGGAACCGGTTGCTGCATTGCTGTCACTAGGCGTTATCAATTTTGCAGGCGATATCGTAAATAGTGGTTTCATCCAAAAACAAATCATTGCTGTCAAACAATGACGCAACGGCGGCCCGGTGAACTTTCATTTTGAAATTACCAATCGCAATGGCACCGTAAAAACGGACGCCCTGTTTTTCAGTTCCATTATCCATCACTTCCATGCCTTCAACACCTAATGGAGGTACTGCGTTAACGTCGGCAATAACTTCGAGCGTTTTGCTGGCAGTCCAGGTTGCTTCAGGAACGATACAGACACCAGCAGGCCCCGCTGCTATAGCGACATGTGCATCTTTGAGTAATGCCGCAACGGCCTCATCACTACGGGTTTCACCAGGAATAACATCAACTCCGTAAGCTTTTTTCATATGTTCAACAGTGGCTTTGCTGCGTGCCATGCTACGGCAGGTCAGGGTCACTTGATTCGCACCTTCTTTTAATAAGTAGAGTGCTGTACGTTGACCAACCGGCCCTGCTCCCAGAATTACCACATTTTTGCCATTAATGTCGTAGTCGGTCATGACTTTTCGTGCGATTGCCGCTGCAGTGGTGTTGGATCCGTTGGGGTCCAGCATCACGGAAACACGGACAGGACCGAAGAATGCTTTTTTTACGGCTTCTCCAACCAGTTCGCTGGCAGCTACATTGGAACCACCAATGAAAATTGCGCTGTTTTTAAGGTTTTTCCCGCCACGAGTGAAAATCATACCATGCACATGGGCGGTGACATTATCACGGGTCGCTCCACCATGATCGATGATATTGTCGACACCGGAATCATAGGCAACGGCTTGGTCAAAAGTGCTTGCAACGGCATCTGTATCGAGATGAAGCAGTATTTTTTTCATTATGTTCTCCTGCGATGCGCATGGTTTTATGCGGATAAATAAACGCTGGATTTTACCCTAAGTTGTAGGTCTGAGGAAATTAAACTGATGGGATGTCTTGTCAGAAAGATTTGATCGGTTGTCGGTTAAAGTGGCAATATCCTGCATTTAATTAGGAACTTGTCTGATTAAATGCCAGTCACATCAGCACAATATAATAAAACCTAGGAGAAGAGAATGAAGAAAGCCAGTCTGACAGTCTTGTTTGCCAGTATGACAATGTTATGCAGTACCGCTATGGCGGATGACCATACCGATTTTTCAACGGTTACCAAAGTGCAATTTGTTAATGACTGTATGCAAGCAAATACCAATTTAAACGTTTATGAAGGTGTGCATAAGTGTTCATGTGTGGTGGATAAGCTTGATGAAGCATTCACTCAGACTGAGTTTGAAGATATCAGCACAGCATATATGTATCGTAATATGCCAGCAGATAAAGGGGCACAGTTTCGCGATGACGAAGGTCTGAGTAGTGGTATAGATAAATATGAAGCAGTATCGGCTTCAGCTTACAAAGAATGCAGAATTCAATAATTTCTCATTGATATGAGTGATATAAAAAAGGCCGTTATAAACGGCCTTTTTTTATGCATTTGGTCGGTGAATAGCGTCCTTTAAATTTGTTTATCCATACTGTAAGTCATTTCTTTACTGTCATTCACCATCGCTTTTAACACACCATGTTCTTTAGGCGTGAAGTTAAAACGGATGCTTGGATCTTCACTGATAGAAATGCCAGCCTCAAGCGTGATCAGGTTTTCATCTTCAAAATCGATAACAATTTTTTTCACATAATGCGGCGGTATATAGCCACGGGTTTGTTGATCAAACTGTAAGCCACTGTTATTAGGATGACTGACGACCACCTGAGCCTGAGTGGTTTCACCTATGTTGGCATCGCGCATACGAATCTGCATTTTACCCAGACGAGCCATGGCAGCTTCCATGTCTTTACCAGCCGGCGCACTGCAGCCTCCTGAGGCTTTGACAAATTTTGACACCATATGTAATGAGCCATCATTCATTTCCGCAATAGCGCGCATGTCTGTGTATTGGTCGACTCTAACCCGTGTAGCAATATCAATATCACCCAGTGTTGGCGACAGGTGAAAATTCGCTGAGTAAGGCATCGGGTTTTTATCGATGATGATGTGTATGTTTTTGATGTATCTCTCAGCGGTCTGTGGCTGTACGGATTTGACGCTGATTGGAACAATGGCTGCATCTTCAGCTCGGGTAGGTGCTTCAAGGACTAAAATATCGTCAGCGTTTTCACGAATGTCACGATCACCAAAATAGGTTTGTTTAAGACCTGACCATAAATCCTCTTCAGCTGTAGCAGCTTGTGCAATGAGGTTATGACTCATCAACACAGCGATTACGGTCCAAAAAATTGTATTTCGCCCCATCATTTTCTCTCTCCCAGTTATTATTCCCACTCTAGTTCTACAAAAGCAGCGGTTACATTTCGACGATGATATTCTTCAAAAAGTTTCCATTTTTCAGCTTCTTGTGTGCCAACGGTGGCGATGGCTTGTTCAATGGTTCCCAAATCATTAATAATGGCCCTTATCTCTTCACGTACTGTTGTCAGATAGTGCAGTAAATTCTGCCAGCCTTTTGATTGTTCACCATTAAAAGCAGGACCGTGTCCCGGGATAATCATTGCCGCATCGCGTGCAATTAAGCTATCAAGTGCTTCAATCCAACCATTAATACTGCCGTCCAATGCCGGGATACGTTCAACAAACAATAAATCTCCGGTCCATAAAGTGCTGGTGTTTACATCGTAAACCGTTAAATCATGGTCGGTATGTGCCGTGGTAAAAGCGGTTAAAATCAGCGTCCGGTTGCCAAGATCCAATTTTAACGGCGAGTCAACCGCCACCAAGGTCTCTGCTTGGATAAACTCTGTTCCTTCATAGGCTTCGCCCAAAATCTCTGAAAACTGTCTGGCAAAGTGTTGTTGTCGGCTGACCATTGCTGCCGGTAATTTTTCATGGCCGACATATTCCGGTTTATCATCTTTAAAAGCGGCATTTCCTAGCACATGATCCGGATGGACATGGGTATTAATGACATAACAAATTGGCAAAGCACTATGCTGGCCGATCACTTTACGCAATAACTCACCTTCTCGGAAACTGCCGCCGCTATCAATGACTGCAATGCATTCCTCACCAATAATAAAGCCAACATTGGCAATGGCACCCAGATTCTCTGCATCAGCTTCTTCGTGGCGGCCCTGATGGTAATAAATACCTTCAGCGACCTGCTGCACTGAATAGTCGTTTGCCTGAGGACTGCTCGCAAAGGCAAAGGATGAAACCATAATAGATAGAAAGGAAATCAATATACGCATGTTGATGACTCACTAATTGTCAGCGTCTGAACTGATACAATAACGCACTTTATTGCAATACATCCACATACCCAGCAGAGAACTTTTGATTATGACAATTCGCACGCGTTTTGCACCCAGCCCAACCGGATATTTACATGTAGGGGGGGCGCGTACTGCTTTGTTTTCCTGGTTATATGCCAGAAAGCATGGTGGACGCTTTGTTTTAAGAATTGAAGATACGGATCTGGAGCGTTCGTCAGCAGAGTCTGTTAATGCCATTCTTGAAGGCATGACCTGGATGGGCTTGGATTATGATGAAGGCCCGTTTTATCAAACGCAACGGTTTGACCGATACAAAGAGATTATTCAGCAGTTAATGGAGCAAGGCGATGCTTATTACTGTTATTGCAGTAAAGAAGAATTGGAAGCGATGCGTGAAGAGCAGCGCGCTAATAAGCAAAAACCTCGCTATGACGGACGATGCCGTCACTTATCGACACCCCGTGAAGGCGTTGAACCAGTTATCCGGTTTAAAAATCCCACAGTAGGCCAGGTGGTGGTTGAAGATGCCATTCGTGGCAACGTGATATTCGAAAATACGGAGCTGGATGATTTGATTATCGCCCGTCCTGACGGCACACCAACTTATAACTTAACGGTAGTGGTGGATGATTTGGATATGCAAATGACCCACGTTATCCGTGGTGATGATCATTTGAATAATTCTCCGCGCCAGATAAATATCTTTAAAGCATTGGGCGCAAAACCACCTGTTTTTGCGCATGTCCCGATGATTTTAGGTGATGATGGCGCGCGCCTTTCCAAACGACATGGTGCGGTCAGTGTGATGAGTTATCGTGATGCGGGATATCTTCCCGAAGCATTGCTGAATTATCTGGTGAGATTGGGATGGTCACACGGTGATCAGGAAATTTTTTCCTTGGCTGAGATGACGCAGCTATTCGATATTCAGGATGTGAACAAAGCTGCATCCAGCTTCAATACCGATAAACTACTCTGGCTCAACCAGCATTACATTAAAACCAGTTCCCCGGAACATGTTGCCCAGCATTTGAGCTGGCATATGGGGGAGCTGGGTATTGATCCTGTTGATGGTCCTGCTCTGATAGATGTTGTGGTGCTTTTGCAGGAGCGTGCCAAAACACTCAGAGAGATGGCTGAATCCAGCGTGTACTTTTACCGGGACGTAGAAATATATGATGAAAAGGCTGCACAGAAAAATCTGACTGAAACCAGTTTGCCATTGTTAGAAGCAGTATTGGCCGAGTTAACTGGGCTTGATGATTGGTTGGCCGAACCTATTCACTCAGTCATTAAAAGTTGTGCAGAAAAACATGAGGTTGGCATGGGTAAAGTTGCTCAGCCAATACGTGTTGCAATAACAGGAAATACGGTTTCTCCTTCTTTGGATGCAACATTGGAGCTTTATGGCCGCGAGCGCGCACTCACCGCTATTCAGCGTTCAATAAACTGGATCAAAGATCATGCCTGATTTTTAGATAAAAAATAAAGTAGTTATTTTTCAATGCCTTATGTTTGCGGGAAAATATTCCCGAAAACAAGCTGGAAATTGTCACAAAAAACTTGTGTAAAGTTCTTGACGAACCCGGGAAGTCGGATTAAGGTTCGTTATACGCATGAGGTTCATCCGAACAAATCGTGACGTACAAAACTAAAAAGCAATAGAGGACAACTTTATGAAGCTGAAAACATTATCAATTGCAATGATGGGTTTAGCAGCCCCAGGTCTGGTCGCTGCTGATGAGCTCATCGATATGCAAAAAAATGCAAACAACTGGGTTATGCCCGCTGGTGACTATGCTAATACGCGTTACAGCGAACTGACTCAAATTACGAAAGACAATGTCAAAGATTTGAACATGGCTTGGTCTTTCTCAACCGGTGTTTTACGTGGCCACGAAGGTAATGCTTTGGTCATGGACGGCACCATGTATGTTCATACCGCGTTTCCAAACATCGTTTTCGCACTGGATTTAAACAACGATGGCGCCATCAAATGGAAATATGAGCCAAAACAAAACTACGATGAAACTGTACCAGTCATGTGCTGCGATACCGTTAACCGTGGTCTGTCTTATGGCGATGGCAAAATCTTCCTGAACCAGGCTGATACAACATTAGTTGCATTAGATATGGAAACAGGTGAAGTAGTTTGGTCTGACAAACGTGATGATCCAAAAGTCGGCGCAACCAGCACCGCTGCGGCTCACGTTTTTGATGACAAAATCATCGTTGGTATTTCAGGCGGTGAATTTGGTGTTCGTGGTTATGTACAAGCCTATGACTTAGACGGTAACGTTCAGTACAAAGCGTACAGCGTCGGACCTGATGATGAAATGCTTATCGATGGTGAAAAAACCATGTCTATGCTGAAACCGATTGGCAAAGATTCTTCATTGAAATCTTGGCAGGGTGACCAGTGGAAAATCGGTGGTGGTACGACTTGGGGTTGGTATTCGTATGACCCTGATCTGAACCAGTTCTATTATGGTTCTGGTAACCCATCTACCTGGAACCCAGTACAACGTCCAGGCGATAACAAATGGACTATGTCATTGTTTGGTCGTGATTTAGACACCGGTATGGCGAAATGGATTTACCAAATGACGCCTTACGATGAGTGGGATTATGACGGCGTTAACGAAAACATCCTGGTTGACCAGAAAATCAAAGGCAAAATGCGTAAAATGTTAGTGCATTTTGACCGTAACGGTTTTGGTTACACCATGGACCGTGAAACAGGTGAATTGCTGGTTGCAGAGAAGTTTGACCCAGCCGTTAACTGGTCTAACGGTGTTAACTTAAAAACAGGTCTGCATGATCGTGTAGCGAAATACTCTACTGCACGTAATGGTGAAGACGTGAACACCACTGGTATCTGCCCAGCAGCATTGGGTACAAAAGATCAACAACCAGCGGCTTACTCTCCACGTACCGGTCTGTTCTATGTCCCAACCAACCATGTTTGCATGGACTACGAACCATTCGAAGTTGAATACGTAGCCGGTCAACCATACGTTGGTGCAACACTGAGCATGTACCCACCAGAAGGTGATACACACTTGGGTAACTTCATTGCCTGGGATGCTCGTGAAGGTAAAATCGTCTGGTCAAACCCAGAGCGTTTCTCAGTCTGGTCAGGTGCGTTAGCAACTGCCTCTGATGTGGTGTTCTACGGAACGCTGGAAGGTTACCTGAAAGCAGTTGATGCCCAATCAGGTCGTGAACTGTGGAGATTCAAAACAGCGTCAGGCATTATCGGTAACGTTAATACCTACAAACACGACAACAAACAGTATATCTCTATCCTGTCTGGTGTAGGTGGTTGGGCTGGTATTGGTATGGCTATCCCTAGCTTGGAAAATGACACAGATGGTCTGGGCGCAGTTGGTGCTTATAAAGCACTGTCTAGCTGGACTAACCTGGGTGGTATCCTGAGCGTATTTAGCTTGTAATACTGTTAAGTATCCTAAAAATATACTTAAATTAAGTTTAAAAACCCGGTATCTTTAAAGGATGCCGGGTTTTTTTTTGAACAAAAACGGCATAGGAAATGTCATATATATTCCCAAAAGAAATAAGGAAGAGAGAATGATCAAACTACAAAAATGGGCAATCCTGGCGTCTGCTTTAATGGGGGCCACGTTTGCAGTTAATGCTGAAGACCTGAAACCAATCTCGGGCCAAGAAGTATTAAGGGTCTGCGCTGATCCTAACAATATGCCGTATTCCAATAAAAACAAGGAAGGTTTCGATAATAAAATTGCTGAGTTGTTAGGTGAAAAATTAGGCATCCCAGTGGAATATTACTGGTTCCCACAACGCATCGGCTTTTCACGTAACACCATCAAAAAAGAACATCCTGAGCGCGGTGGTTATATGTGCGACCTTGCTATGAGTGTTCCAGAACATACAGACTTTTTATTGCCGACCAAACCGTATTTTAGTTCAATCGAATCAATTGCCTATCGCAGTGGTGAAGGCTATGAAATCAAAAAATTATCAGATTTGAAAGAAGTAAATGAAAAACACGGACCATTAGAAATTGGACTGTTTGATCGGGCTATTTCGACCAAAGCACTGATAGATATGGGGCTGGGTGATCAAATTACGTATTATCAATTGATGAGTGGTGATGTTAATGCCAGTCCAGGAAGAGCGATTGAAGATTTAGCGGCCGGTAAAATTGACGTGATCCCAATGTGGGGAGCTGTAGCCGGTTACTATGCCAAGGTATCTGATGTACCAATTACCGTAAACCCATTAAACGAATTGGGGCAGCTTCATGTATTCAGTTTCAGTATGGCAACTCGTTATTCAACTAGAGATTGGAATAAATTACTGAACAAATTTATTGATCAAAATAAAGATGAAATTGATGCCATTATTGCTGAATATAATTTACCATCATTGGAAAATGTTAGCCCGACACCCGCGAAGAAACCGCGTAAAGACGATGATGATTAATACAATGTTTGGCTAAATCAATACATTCATAATGGAGGCTACAAAATGGTAGCCTCCATTATTTTTATCAGATCATCGTTAATTCGGGCGGCAAAACGAGCCTGATCATTATCCGAAACGTTTACATCCATTAATCTGGTGCCAATAATGACACCACTGTTACTTTCCCTAACCGTAATGATGCATGGCATATCGTTAATGAGTTGTTCATTAATCAGCATCATTTCTTTTGCGTAGGTGATATTGCAAAAGCTGATAACTGTGGATAACGGGAAGTTTTCATCTCCACGCTCGCGGATTGCCGAACCGATTTCACTTTTATGAATTATTCGATAGTTATATTCGGAGATGGCAATGTCCAGATTTAACAGCGTTTCTTCGTAGTTATACGGGCTGTTTTTTTCAAGTATTCGACTAGTGTTTGCCGACTGGCATGCGATAATAACCAATACGCTTGAAATCAAAACTGCAGGAATCTTTAGCCGTTCAAATAGAGTCATAAGCAAATAAAAATAATAAATTGAAATATAAGAATTTAAGCATAACACCTATAAAAATTCGTGAGGTAACAAACAGTGAAGACAAACCAATACATCGTTTTTTTGTTCGGATTAATGTTGCTATTAAGTGGCAAAGCTTTTGCAGCTCCGGGCATGTCAGAAATCAATAATGAGTTATTTGATAAAGCACATCTTAAAAATATTGACCAAGCTGGCGTGCTTAAATATAAATTTTCCAAGACCAGTTTTGTTGATGGTGATCGTCAGGACACGATTGATGTGATGGTCAAAAATATCCGTAATACAGGCCGTGCCGATACTTATTTTGAGTTTTTTACCGGTGAGAACAAACGTCCATATCAGGAACGTCTTGATCAGCGAGGCAATAGCGTATTTGTGTTGTTTCTGGAGTATGACGTACATGAAATGAAACGTTTGACCGGAGGTGAGTGGCGTTATTTCCAACGGTTAATGCGTTGGTCATTTGCTGAGGGAGCAGATAAAAAACAAGTTGAAGTGGATTACAACGGTGAGAAGGTAAAGGCATGGCAATATACAGTGCAGCCATATGTTAATGATCCTAAAAATGATCGCTATAAACTCTATTCCTCCAAATATTATATCTTTACTATGTCCGAGGAAATTCCGGGTGAAATTTATCAGGTTAAAACAGTGGTTCCAGATGGTAAAAACTGGAAAGAAGGTGACCCGGTCCTGATTGAGGAAAAAGTCACATTTACCGGTTTCGAGCCGCAATAGCAGATATTTCAGAATCTAACGAAACGGGCCTTAGCGCCCGTTTTTTTAAATGAAAAGACTATTCAAAAGACTACAATCCATTTAAGGTGCCTTAAGGTTCCATGAACTCAGTTTTGTGGTATTAATCATCATGACAGCCTTAATGAGTTTTAACTGGGCACTTGCCTGGCAGAAAAGTTCAGAGGAGTCACTGCGTTTAAGTTCAATTAATACTCATGTACAGCATTTACGCGGTGATTTGTATCGGCAGCTAAAAGAAGTCTTTGATGTTGTTTTTCTGAATGACGTGCTTGCAAAAGAACAATATTATCAATTTGCCGATCAGATTAATTCTTATCTGGATCGGCTAAAAGTGCTATCAAGTTCACCTGACGAAGAAATTTTGATTGTCAGAATTGAATATGCCTATAACAAGTTTTATCAGGAAACCCGACGCTTCCTAGATAAAGAAGAACTGAGTAATGAAGACAGAATCTGGCTTGATCAGCAGCTTGAAGAGCAAACCTTTCGGCAACTTGAAATGGTTTTCAGTGATATGGAGCAATATCTTCAGCAGCAACAGCAACAGTTAACCGATTCTGATGAACGTATGTTTGGCAAAATGCTGCTCAGTGAAGCGCTGCCAATCATGTTGGCATTAGTTCTACTCAGTATCTCCAAATGGTTTGTCCGTCGAAATATGCTGGCTCCACTACGTAATGTTACCCAGGGCGCCAAAGTTATCAGCACCGGGAATTTTAACCACCATATTCCTTTAACAGGGGTGGACGAACTGCAGCGACTTTCGCAGGCTATCAATAGTATGGCTGACGAATTGGCCAGTAATCGTGACGTTTTAATAGAAACCAAAAAGCAAGCAGCCTTGGGCGAGCTGGTGCCTTTAGTTGCTCATAATATCCGTAACCCTCTGGCGGGGATCCGCGCAGCAGCACAAGTATCTATTGAAGAGGCGAATGAGGAAAGCCGTGCGGTTTTGAAAGACATCATTATTGCGGTTGATCGTTTGGAAAATTGGGTGACATCGTTGTTAATGTATTTACACCCGCTTAAACCCAATCTAACTGAAGTAACTTTGACTGAGCTGACTGATAACGCGCTATCGTTGATAGAGTTACAGCTTCAGGACAAGTCCATTGAATTAACCCGTCATGGCTGGAATGAAACTGCCCATCTGATTAATATGGATAGTAATCTGATGGAACAGGCTATTTTCAATTTGATTCAAAATGCGATTGAAGCTGCGCCAGTACATTCAACCATTCATATTCACTACTGGGAAACCCAACAGCAAGTTGGCCTGCAAATTGAAGATCAGGGATCTGGCTTTACTGAGCCCCCTCAAGCAGAAGCCAGTCAATTGCATAAAAAACTGAATTGCGGACTAGGAATTCCATTTGCTCAAAAAGTGATTAAACAGCATCAGGGTGATGTGATTTTTGAAAATATTCCATATGGTGGGGCTAGGGTTTTACTCACTTTGCAACTAGATAAAACGCTGACACGCCAATAGGATGATACATGCTTAATTTTGTATTAATAGAAGACGAAAATCTCTTTGCAAAATCCGTTAAACGTCGATTGGAACGGGAAGGTCATCACGCCAAAATTGCCGATAATATCAAGGATGGGCAAGAATTATTACGTCGCGAAATTATTGATGTTTTGTTGTTAGATGTCAGGCTCCCTGATGGAAATGGTTTAGATTTATTAGCCGAAATTCGTGTGCCTGGGCACCCCTTGGAGAACCTGCCGGTAATCATGATGACAGCGTATGGGGAGCTGGAAGATGCAGTGAGTGCTATGAAAACCGGCGCATCCGATTATCTAAAAAAGCCCGTGGATCTGGATGAACTGATACTGACGATCGATAAAGTGGTTCACAACCATGTTATAAGCCGTCAATTACATTATTCAGAGCAACGTGCACAAAAGCGCAATCAGCCAATTTCACTTATTGGTAGCAGTCCACAAATCATGGAAATTCGGCTGCAGGCGAAACAGCTCTCTGAGTTGATGAATAAAAACAAGGATACCACCCCGGTTGTATTGATCACCGGTGAGACGGGCTCAGGTAAGGGCGTATTAGCCAGATATTTTCATCAGATAAGTCAGTGGAATAATCGTCCCTTCGTTTATGTTGATTGTTCTGCACTACCGGAGGCCTCTATTGAAGCTGAATTATTTGGTCAGGATTCAATATTCAATGAGGCGAATACTCACACTCGTCCGGGGTTGATTGAAGTTGCTGAAGATGGAACGTTATTATTGGATGAAATTACAGAGTTATCATTGTCAACTCAAACCAAATTACTCAATGTCATTGAGCGGCGACAGCTTCGCAGACTGGGGGCTACCCAGGAAATCCCAGTCAATTCACATGTCATCGTATCCACGAACAGAGACCTTCACCAATTGGTTAACTCTGGCGAGTTTCGTGCAGATTTATATTTTCGGTTGAATGTCGTTGAGATAAAACTTCCACCGCTAAGAGAACGACAGCAGGACATAGCGGAACTTGCACAGTTTTTCATAGAACAATTTGCCAGACGCTATGGTGTTGAACAGCCAAGATTGGCGTATGACGCCATGCGTCAAATGCAGCAATACGAATGGCCAGGTAATATAAGAGAGTTGGAGAATGTACTTGAACGAGCCGTTATGCTCTGCAAGCAAAGAGTCATCGAAATTGATGACTTGAATTTGAGAGCATTTCCCAGAGATAGCAAGAGTGAGCAGAGTTTATCCGAGTTAGAAAAAATGACAATGGATGAAGTGGAAAAGTATCTACTGGAAAACGCATTAAATCGAAGTGCTGGTAATGTTTCCAGGGCGGCCAGGCAACTCGGCTTGACCCGCATGGCTATGCGTTACCGAATGGAGAAATACAAGCTCTGAATTATTTAACCAGTTTTAAGCTGGGTTTGTCGTTATTCTTTGTAGGTGACGGTTCGTTTGATTCAGAAGTTGCTGGAGGCGGTGGCGTCGGGTGCTCTTCTTCAGGAAAAAACATCCCTTCATTATTTTCCTTACCATAAATAGCTTGAATGGCAATCACCGGTATAAATAAATCCATTGCTTTGCCAGAGAATCTCGCTGAAAAGCTCACCCAGTCATTATCCATATTCAGACTGTTAATAGCATCCGGAGCTAGGTTTAATACAATGCGGGCATCACGGATATATTGTTCTGGTACGACTACCCCTTCATGATTGGTATTGACCAATAAATAAGGGGTAGATTGATTATCGAGCAGCCATTGGTAAATGGCTCTTATCAGATAAGGCTTTTGTGAAGACATGCTCATCATCGCATTCCTCTTTCCACTGTGCTTAGACTCGCTTGAAATGTGTCTCTATTAAATATTTTTTGCGCATAACGATCAACTGCTATAGCTGAATCAGGCAATTTGATGCCCAAATGAGGTAAACGCCATAGTAACGGTGCGATGTAACAGTCAATCAACGAAAACTCATCACTCATTAAATATTCATATTGCTCAAACAGCGGAGCGAGGACAGTGAGATCTTCTCGTAAAGTCTTTTTTGCTTTATTGGCTGGGGATTTATCCCTACCTGATAATTGAGGCCACATTGAAAACCAATCTGTTTCCAGACGGTGCAACATTAACCGCATTTGAGCCCTAGCACCAGGATCGTTCGGCATTAATGAAGGATGTGGGAAACGCTCGTCAAGGTATTCCATAATGATAGGTGAATGGAATATCACAATATCCCGATCAAACAATGTGGGACCCTGTGCGTATGGATTCGCAGAAGCAACTTCTTCAGGCCAGTGGCCATCAACAAGTTCTACAAGCTGACATTCAATTTGTTTTTCTTGAACGACTATACGGGTTTGATGGCTGAATGGACATTGTACATCTGAGTACAATGTCATCAGCGGTTTACGATTACGTGTTGTCATTAGCAGTACTGCTTATATTTCGGAATGTAGCGTTAGTGAACGTCTTTCCAGTAAGCTTTTTTCAGTGCCAGTGCGATAACAAAGAAGATCGCAAGATAGAGCAAAACCCACTTACCCAGCGCTAAACGCTGTAATTTAGATGGTTCACTGATATAAGCAAGAAAGTTGACCAGATCTCGGCTCATCATATCGTATTGTCGAGGACTGAGTGCGGCTTCTTGTGCCACACTGAGATGACCTTCTTCATCGATAGCCTGGTAGCCCTGTTGCTCCCAGAGAACATGTGGCATACCTACATCTTTGAAAGCCCGGTTATTGGTGCCCATGGGGCGGCTATCATCGAGATAGAAGGTGCGCAGATACGTGTATAACCAGTCGGTACCCCTGGCGCGTGCAATTACTGAAAGGTCAGGAGGAGCAACGCCAAACCATCTTTTGGCATCTTCCGGACGCATCGCAATTTGCATGGTTTCACCAATTTTATCAGTGACAAACATCAAGTTGTCAGCAACCTGATCATCGGTTAGACCTAAATCTTTTGCCATACGGTTATAACGCATCAAAGATGCTCCATGACAACTCAAACAATAATTCATGAATGTGTGAGCGCCACGCTGTAATGAAGCTTTATCGGTCAAATCAATATCGACTTTATCCAGTTTTGATGACGGCCCAGCTGCAACAGCGAGCGTCGAGAACAGACTGAATATCGAAAAGAAAGCAGCAAAAGTCAGATTTCTCATTTGGTCGTCACCCTTTCTGGTACAGGTTTATCTTTATCAAATGCAGTATAAATAGGCATCAGGAGAAAGAAAGCAAAATACAGAACGGTAAATATCTGCGCCAGCAAAGTGTAAAGAAACGTTGCGGGTTGGGTCCCCAAATAGCCCAGTGCTAAAAAGCTAATAACAAACACCACCAGAGCCGTACGGAAATAAGGCCCTCTGTAGCGTATTGAGCGAGTTTTACTGCGATCCAGCCATGGCAACAGAAACAGTACAACAATGGCCAAGCCCATGGCGATAACGCCAAATAGCTTATCCGGTACTGCGCGCAAAATGGCATAAAAGGGTGTGAAGTACCAAAGAGGAACAATATGTTCCGGTGTTTTTAGGGGATCGGCAGGAATAAAGTTATCTTTTTCCAGGAACCAGCCACCGAATTCCGGCAGATAGAACAACACCAATGAGAAGATAAACAGGAAAACAACCACACCCACCAGATCCTTAACGGTGTAATAGGGATGGAATGGGATGCCATCCAAAGGTTTACCGTTGGCATCTTTATTTTTCTTGATTTCCACACCGTCTGGATTATTAGAACCAACTTCATGCAGCGCCAGGATATGGGCTGCTACCAAGCCTAATAACACGATTGGCAGGGCAATAACATGCATGGCAAAAAAACGGTTTAACGTGGCATCAGCAACCACATAATCGCCACGAATCCACAGAGCAAGATCTTCACCAATTATCGGTAAGGCGCCAAATAAAGAAATAATGACCTGTGCACCCCAGTAAGACATTTGACCCCAGGGCAACAGATAACCCATAAAGGCTTCAGCCATCAGCACTACATATAACAGCATGCCGAAAATCCAGATCAACTCACGTGGTTGTTTATAAGACCCGTAGATTAAGCCACGGAACATATGTAAATAGATAACAACAAAGAATGCGGAAGCACCGGTGGAGTGCAGGTAACGAATTAACCAGCCCCACTCTACGTCTCGCATAATATATTCAACCGAAGCAAAAGCCAGTTCCGCATCCGGTTTGTAATTCATGGTTAAAAAGATGCCGGTAACAATTTGCAGCACCAGAATTAATAAAGCAAGAGAACCGAAGAAGTACCAGAAGTTAAAGTTTTTCGGTGCGTAATATTCCGAAATATGCTCTTTCCACATCTTCGTCGCTGGAAAGCGGGCATCAATCCAATCCATCATCGACATCATGCGGCTCCTTGGGCGTGATCACCAATAATAACAACATTGTCACCTTGGAAATGATATGGGGGCACTACGAGGTTTGTTGGCGCCGGGACACCTTGAAATACACGGCCAGCTAAATCAAAGCGGGAACCGTGACAAGGACAGAAGAATCCGCCTTTCCAATCAGCACCAAGATCATCTGGGGCAATTTCCGGTCGGTAGGTGGGGGAGCAACCCAAATGTGTACAGATACCCACCATCACCATTAATTCATCACGAATAGAACGTGTCTCATTTTGACAATATTCAGGTTGTTGATCTTTTTCGCTTTGCGGATCCCGAAGATCGTCATCCAAAGTAGTTAATGTTTCCAAGACTTCCGGTGTGCGGCGGAAAATCCATACCGGTTTACCGCGCCATTCAACCGTGAGTAACTGGCCCGGTTCTAATTGGCTGATATCAATTTGTACGGGAGCACCGGCCGCTTCAGCTTTGGCACTTGGTGCAATAGATGATACAAAAGGAATGGCAACAGCCACTGCGCCAGCACCGCCTACCACACTAGCAGCGGCTGTCAGAAACCGTCTTTTGCCAGTATCTATAGTGTCACTCATCAGATGAATATCCCCTGATATGTTATTTAATGTGAATCCAGCAGAGCATCAAAGTCTCGGGATTGCTGAGATAAAACCAGTAAATTTTAGCATAGCAGTGAATATTTTGGATCAAAAAAGCCCGCATTTTTATGCGGGCTTTTTTTTAGCTTAAATTAGGAGAGTTAGAATTACTCTGCTACAGCTTTTTGGGTTTTTTTCACCAGACGTTTCAAAGCGCCTTTTGGTTTTGAATCCACAATAGCCTGTAAGTTGGTTGGTTCGCCTACAACAATTGCGCCACCCATACCTGCACCCCAATGAGGGTCACATTTGTACATGTAAACGCCTTCAACGGTTAACGGCTGAGTTTGGAAGTTTTCGCCCATTTGGGACATAAAACCTTCAGCACCTTCAGGGATGTATTCGTGTTCGCCACTCGAGTCAGTGAACGTTGTGTTAACCAGATGGCCGTTCATTCTGTCCCAAGAAACCGTATCACCTGGTTGAATTTTGACAACCATAGGATCAAAAGACGTTAACGATGCTGATACAACATGATTTTCAGCCATTGCAGCCGCAGAAAACAAAGATGCAGCACCTAATGCAGCCGCGATCAGTGAATTACTATATTTCATGAATCTTTCCTCTCTTTATTGAGTTATTTGCCTCAGTGCGATGCAAGTCTCCCATAACGAAGCTGAACACACACTGAACACATTTAGCTACGTGTTTTACCACGTTATTTTCTTGGCAAGAAAAGCACAAAAACAGCGAACAATACTGATGTTTTATGAGATATGTCCACGCCGAATTGAAAATCTGTGTCAAATGACACAATGATTTTTCCATCAGTAAGGGCCTGTCAACTTCCTGAAACCTATAGATAGTGATGGCACTTCTGGCTGATGTGAACTGTTGTGCAGAAAACTTAGGTTTTAAACCCCAAGGGGGTGTTTAACTTTTAAAGCCACCCTTGTTGTTAATTGAAGAAGGCTCAATCAAAGCGCAAGAAATGAGTTCTAATCATTCTGGATAAATAGAGAGCCAAGCTTAAGCATCCAACTCACTATGCTGAATCTATATTCATGCAAGTCACACTGTTTAGTTTTTTCCAGTCAACAGCGTTCGAGATTAGACTTCAGCATCGGTGACCCTGAAAGATAAACAGAACCAATGCCGTAAAATCTGAACCTCAAACTCAGAAAGAGTGTTCGCCATTCGAAGAGGACTTAAAAAAATAAACTTAAGCTGTATAACTTCACGCTAAGCGCTTTTAGAAGCCATGGTGAAAATGCCAAAGACTGAATTCGTAAATTTTCGGTATAATCAACGGGTTTTAAGCTTGAAACAAATATTTCTTGCCGCATTTATAAGCAGCGTTGTTTTTTGATTCATTTTTAGGGAGTAACCTCATGCCGTTTTATGAATATCGCTGTGATGCCTGTAATCATAATTTTGAAGCCTTGCAAAAGATCAGTGATGACGCTCTGGTTGATTGTCCGGCCTGTAATCAACCCAGTCTGAAAAAACTGATTTCAGCGGCGGGTTTTCGCCTGAAAGGTCAGGGCTGGTATGAAACAGATTTTAAATCTGGCTCAAAACGCAATCTTGCCGATAGTGGGACTTCAGACGGGGCCTCTGCTGCAGGACATACCTGTGGGACAGGGTGCAGTCATTAAATTTTTAAATGCGTAAATATTTAATTGCGGGCCTGTTGGTCTGGATGCCACTCGGGGTCACTTTTTTAGTTGTTCGGGCGATTGTTGGTTTTTTAGATAAAAGTCTGTTGCTGTTGCCGGATGTTTTTCAGCCCGATAGGCTGCTGGGTTTTCATATTCCCGGCCTGGGCGTGTTATTAGCAGTGATACTGGTGTTGGTTACCGGCATGATAATGGCGAATTTACTGGGGCGACGGTTAGTTGCGTTCTGGGAGTCACTATTGGCAAGAATTCCGCTGGTGAGAACACTTTATTCAGCGGTCAAACAGATTATGGAAGCGGTGTTGGCGACGGATGCCAAGTCGTTTCGGAAAGTATTATTAATTGAATATCCACGTAAAGGCGTTTGGAGCATGGCTTTTATGACCTCGGATGATTTGGGCGAAGTTCAGGATAAAACAGAAGCCAATGTCATCAGCGTGTTTATTCCCACCACTCCGAACCCGACATCAGGGTTTGTGTTGATGGTGCCGCAGTCTGATGTTATTGAGTTGGATATGGCGGTAGAAGATGGGTTGAAAATGATTATTTCGATGGGAGTGGTCGTGCCAAATTCAGAGGCCTATCGAAAGCAACTTCAACAACAGAAAATGGTTGAATAAAAATCTTGGACATCTTCCCTTTATATGGAAGATGTAGTGTTAAACAGTTTTATGGAATGTTGGAATAATTATGCGTAGCCATTACTGCGGCGATGTAAACGAAACTTTGATTGAACAAACGGTAACGGTGGCGGGTTGGATGCATCGTCGCCGGGATCATGGTGGTGTGATCTTTATTGATCTGCGTGATCGTGAAGGTCTGGTGCAAATCGTCTGTAATCCGGAAGATGCTGAAAGCTTTGTCGTTGCTGAAAAAGTACGAAGTGAATATGTATTGCAGATTGAAGGCGTAGTAAACCCGCGTCCTGCTGGCAGTGAAAACACCGATCTCAGAAGTGGCAAAATCGAAATTATCGCTAAGCGTGTCACCATTCTGAATAGTTCTGAAACGCCTCCTTTCCCCCTGACAGAACAAGCTGAAGTTAATGAAGATATTCGCTTGCGTCATCGTTATATTGATTTACGTCGTCCGGAAATGCTGCAAAAGCTGCGCTTTCGTTCAAAGATTATTCGTCAGTTACGTCAATATCTCGATAATCACGGCTTTATGGATATTGAAACCCCAATACTGACTAAAGCCACCCCTGAAGGTGCACGCGATTATCTGGTACCTAGCCGTACCCATCCAGGTGACTTTTTTGCATTGCCACAGTCACCGCAGTTGTTCAAACAATTGCTGATGGTGGCAGGTATGGATCGCTACTATCAAGTTGTACGCTGCTTCCGTGATGAAGATTTACGCGCTGATCGTCAGCCAGAATTTACCCAATTAGATATTGAAACTTCTTTTGTTGAAGAAGAGGATTTAATGCAATTGATGGAAGAAATGATCCGTGAGCTATTCGCCAATGTATTAGAGCAGGCGTTACCTAATCCATTTCCAAGAATGACCTATGCAGAAGCCATGGATCGTTATGGTAGCGATAAACCGGACTTACGGATTGCATTGGAGTTGGTCGACGTCAGTGACTTGATGCAAGGTGTTGATTTCAAAGTATTCTCAGCTCCTGCTAATGATGCCAATGGGCGGGTTGCGGCATTGCGGGTACCGGGTGGTAATTCATTAAGCCGTAAAGAAATTGATGATTACACTAAGTTTGTCAGTATTTACGGTGCCAAAGGCCTGGCTTATATCAAGGTGAACGATATAGACGCTGGACGCGAAGGTTTGCAATCACCGATTCTGAAATTCCTTCCGGATGATGTAGTTGATGCCATTCTGCAAAAAACGGGAGCGGTAACCGGTGATCTGGTTTTCTTTGGTGCTGACAAAGCATCAATTGTGAATGAATCTTTAGGTGCATTACGTGTCAAAATTGGACATGACCTCGACATGGTTGAACATGGCTGGCGTCCATTATGGGTGGTCGAATTCCCGATGTTTGAATGGGATGATAAAACCCAGCGCTGGTATGCCTTGCATCATCCGTTTACTGCGCCACGTGAATCGGATATTGATTTATTAAGCAACGATCCGGGCAACTGTCTGTCTCGTGCTTATGACATGGTTTTAAATGGTACGGAGTTGGGCGGTGGCTCCATTCGTATCCATAAAACCGATGTACAACAGAAGGTATTTGAAATGCTGGGCATACCGGCCGAAGAAGCAGAAGAGAAATTTGGCTTTTTACTACAGGCGTTAAAATATGGTTGCCCGCCACATGGCGGTTTGGCCTTTGGTCTGGATCGTCTGGCGATGTTGATGACCGGCTCTGCATCGATTCGTGATGTAATGGCCTTCCCGAAAACGCAATCAGCAGCCTGCCTGTTGACTAATGCACCCAGCGCTGTAAGTGATGAGCAGCTGAAAGAGTTGAACATTCGTTTGCGTAAAGTGCCGACAGTTGATTCCTGAGTTATATCTCAGATCAACTTGATTTAAGAGGAAAGCGAAGTGGCTACAAAACTAGCAACAACGGCAATCCCGTTTGAACAATTTTTCTCAATTGATGATGACGTCTGTGATCAACGTATCGCTGTCGCTAAACAAAAGTTGGGCGATGATTTGGTGATTTTAGGCCACCATTATCAGCGTAATGAAGTATTCAAACACGCTGACTATTCTGGCGATTCATTGAAATTATCCCGTAATGCCGCCGAATCAGATGCACAGTACATCGTGTTCTGCGGAGTGCATTTTATGGCGGAAGTGGCTGATATTTTATCGCGTCCAGACCAAATTGCGATTTTGCCAGATCTGGCTGCAGGTTGTTCGATGGCCGATATGGCGAATCGCGTTAATGTGGATCGGGCCTGGCAGGAAATGAGCGAAGTACTGGAACCGGATGAAATGATCACGCCGATCACTTACATCAACTCAGCTGCGGATCTGAAATCCTTCTGCGGTAAACATGGCGGTATTGTCTGTACATCTACCAATGCACCGCATGTGTTGGACTGGGCCTTTGCGCAGCGCGAAAAAGTACTGTTTTTTCCAGACCAGCATCTGGGCCGTAATACCGGTTATAAAATGGGTATTCCACTTGAAGAAATGGTGGTGTGGGATTTTGATAAACCGCTTGGTGGTCTGACGCCAGAAGCGTTGAAAAAAGCCAAAATAATCCTGTGGAAAGGCTTTTGCTCCGTACACCAGATGTTCCAGCCGCAGCAGATTGATAATTTTCTGGAAAAATATCCAGAGACTAAAGTCATCTCGCATCCGGAATGCAGTTTCGAAGTCTGTCAGAAATCTGATTATGTCGGATCAACTGAATATATTGTTAATACCATTGCCAACAGTGAACCCAATACCCGCTGGCTGGTGGGAACCGAACTGAACCTGGTTAATCGTTTGCACGAACGTTTTCAGGATCAAGGTAAATCAGTCCATTTTATGTCGCCGACCGTGTGTATGTGTTCAACCATGTTTCGCGTCGATCCTCAGCATTTGTTATGGGTATTGGAAAATCTGGTGGAAGGTCATGTGGTCAATCAGGTTTCAGTTGATCCGGTGACTGCCAAAGAAGCCAAACTGGCTCTGGATCGGATGCTCGCTTTACCGATTTAATACAGGAGATAGCGCGTTATGTCGGAGACCAAACAAGCCTGCACGCAACGACGCTATGAAGTGACTAAAAAAGATCTGCCCCTCAGTTGTCCAATGCCGGATATGCCGGCATGGAATGCCCATCCCCGGGTGTATCTTGAAATCAAAAGTCATGGTGAAGTGCTCTGTCCTTACTGCGGTACCTTGTTTGTGCTGAAAAACTCATGAAACAACGTCTGCAAGTGGCTGTCGCCATTATTCTTAATCAAGATGAACAAGTGTTAATTTCCCGTCGTCATGCGCATCAGCATCAAGGCGACCTGTGGGAGTTTCCAGGAGGCAAGCGGGAAGCTAATGAAACCCGTTTACAGGCTTTGCAGCGGGAAATTCAGGAAGAAGTCGGGTTACAGGTTGATCAAGCTGAACCATTCATGCAAATCGTTCATGATTATCCCGAATTACAGGTCGAGCTGGATGTCTGGTTAGTGACCGAATTTGCTGGTGAAGCAACGGGCAGAGAAGGACAGCCATTGCAGTGGTGCTCACTGGCAGAGTTGAAAGAAAAAGAATTTCCCGCTGCTAATCTGGAAATCATTGAGCGATTGCAAAACCTTTACCCAGTTTAGTGAAAGGCGTTGGGATCGTCTTCAGGATCGATAACCGGCTCACCGGGAATGCGATGATTACCCGAAGCCCATTCTCCTAAATCAATCAGTTTGCAACGTTCGCAACAGAACGGCTTCCATTTGTTTTCGTCAGTCCATTCAACTTTACGTCCGCATTGTGGACAATTTACTTTCAAAACCATAATTACATTGTGCAGCAGCTAAGCTGAAAATCCGCATTGTCATTAATTTGTTGGGGGCGTTGATTAATATCGAACGTCATAAAACGCACCGTGAAGCGGTGTTTTCCACCACTGATTTCCGGGTAGTAAGGGGTGGAATCGGGTATACGAACCCGGATTAATTGAGTGGGCAAATTGCTATCGAGGCTGCGCTGGAAAAAGCCTTTTTCAGCCTGAGCAGCAGAAAATCCCGAACTGCCACGAATGAGCTTCATGCTGATGTTTATTGCTCCACGAACGGCAATAAACTGTTCCAACCAATAACCCAGCTGTTGTTGGCGCTGTTCAACTGAGCTGTGTTGTAACCAATAGTGATAAGCGGGCAAATCAAAATCACAGGTACCCCCGGCAATACTGGATCGCTGGCGAATGCTGTACAAAAATTCGTTTTCTTTTAGCACCTGGCCAATAGCCGATTTACGGATTTGCAGTGCGTCCAGTGTTTGATCCAATTCAGCGAGCAGCGCATCCAACGTATCATTATCAACGCCAGGTGAGTTTTCCAGCGCGGATAAATTGGTAATCAGCCGTTCAACTTCTTTAGTGACTTCGGATTTCATGTCCCCACGTTCAAATACCAACAGCATATTCAGCATGGCATCAATCGCCTCACGATGACTCATTTCATCATCGTGTTGCATTGCATAGTCCACACGTGCCAGCAGAAACTCCAATCGAAGGAAGGTTCTAATGCGTTCATTGAGTGGTTGTTCGTATGTGATAACGTCAGACATAGTGTGTATTAATCATTTCGCCATAAGGTCAGCATTTTGACCTGATTTAATGTTCTGCTGCCTCAGCCAACTGACAATATAATGCATGCAGTTGTGTGACTTGGAGTGCTAAGTTTTCAATTCTATCGCTATTGTCGATGATATCGTCAGCATATTGCAATCGCTTTGCACGATTTGATTGAGCCGCAAGATGTTGAATGGTCTCTTCGAAGGAAAGTTGATCTCTGGTTTGCAGACGGGTTAATTGAGTTTCGTAATCTACATCAACCACCAAAATTCTATCCACACAGGCCTGCATATTCGTTTCAACTAATAAAGGAACACTTAAAATACAGTAATTGCCGGTGGTGCTTGCCGCCTGTAATAAAAGCTGTTGGCGAATCGCTGGATGCAGGATTTGTTCTAATGTTTGTTTCGATATGGCATCAGAGAATAATAATTTGCGTAAAGCGGCTCGATTTAACTGTCCATCTGCGAGCAGATAATCAACACCAAACTGCTGAACAATTGACTGGTATTCAGCTGTACCGGGTTGGCTCAGCTGGCGAGCAATTTTATCCGCATCAATGACTTCAATACCCAGATTTTCGAATAATGCTGAGACGGTCGATTTGCCTGATGCGATGCCTCCGGTAAGGCCAACCCGAAACACCATTTCAGCTTAATCCGCTCCAGTTCAGATAGCCGCTGGTCAGGCTATCTCCCCACACTAGAGCTAACCAACCTGCTGCGGCAAGATAAGGTCCAAATGGAATTGGGTTATCCCGATGCTGCTGTTTTAACAAAATCAGACTAATACCGATCAATGCCCCCACTAAAGAAGATAATAAAATAATCATCGGTAATGCCTGCCAGCCCATCCAGGCCCCTAAGGCTGCCAGCAGTTTGAAATCGCCATAACCCATGCCTTCCTTACCCGTTGCCAAACGAAAGCCATGATAGACCAGCCAGAGGGCAAGGTAGCCGGCAATGGCACCGATCACTGCCGAACTGATATCGGTAAAAGTACCAAATAGATTAAAGAAAAGCCCCAGCCACAATAATGGCAGGGTAATACTGTCCGGCAACAGCTGGTGATCCACATCAATAAAGGTCAATGCAAGCAAAGCCCAACTAAGAAGTAATGCGCCGCACGCAGCCAGTCCAAACCCAAAATACCAGGCGACAATTGCCGAAATCAGGCCCGTTAGCAGTTCAATTAACGGATAGCGTTTGGATATCGGTGCTTTGCATTCTTTACAACGGCCTCTGAGGAGCAGATAGCTGATCACGGGGATATTTTCCAATGCACTGATGGCATGGCCGCAATGTGGACAACGAGATCGGGGTTTGCTTAATGTCAGTTCATCTGACTCGGGCACACTGCTACCAATCATTTCATGGCATTGCTGGGCCCATTCGCGTTGCATCATCAAAGGCAGACGATGAATCACTACATTGAGAAAACTGCCGACTAATAAACCCAGAATAAAAGTACTGGCAATAAAAAATGTGCTGGAAGTTTCCAGCAGATAAATGAGCGACATGAGCCTAAACGACGGCGCCGAGTTTGAAAATCGGCAAGTACATGGCGATAACCAGCGTACCGATCAATACCCCCAGGAAGGCCATAATAAATGGTTCCATTAACGCCGTCATATTATCAACAGCATCATCCACTTCACGTTCAAAAAAATCGGCCACTTTGGCCAGCATTGCATCAAGAGAGCCGGATTCCTCACCAATTGAAACCATCTGAATCACCATATTAGGGAACAGCTCGGTGTCGGTCATCGCTTTGTTAAGCTGGGTACCTGTTGATACATCATCGCGCATTTCCAGCGTGGCTTCGTTGTAGACAATATTACCGGTTGCACCGGCGACCGAGGTCATCGCTTCTACCATTGGCACGCCTGCTTTGAACATGACTGAAAATGTTCTGGCAAACCGCGCAATAGCCCCTTTGGTCAATACATCACCAATAACAGGGAGTTTTAATAACATACGATCCATAAAGTGCTGGACCTTACGAGAGCGTCTGCGGGCCGCCATGAAGCCCATTACCGAACCAATAATGCTGCCGAAAATTAACCACCAGTAATCCTGAAACACCTGAGAAATATTGATAACCATTTTGGTCAGTCCTGGTAAATCGGCACCAAAACCGGTAAACAAAGCCTGAAATTGTGGGATAACAAAGATCATCAGGATGGCTGTAACAATAAACGCCACCACCATAATGGCTGTGGGGTAAACCAGCGCTTTTTTGATTTTCGATTTCAGAGCTTCGGTTTTTTCCTGGTAGGTTGCGATTTCGTGAAGCAGCGCTTCCAGAGTACCGGACTGTTCACCGGCATTGATTAAGCTGATATAAAGATCATCAAAGTGCAATGGAAATTTGGCTAACGACTCTGCCAGGCTGGTGCCCGATTCCACATCGGCTTTAACGGACAAAATCATTTCCTGCATGCTGGCGTTTTCATGGCCTTCACCAATGATTTGCAGCGACTGCATCATCGGCACACCAGAGGACATCATCGTTGCCAGCATACGACTGAAAACCGCAATATGCACCGGTTTTATTTTGGGTTTGCGGGGAGCAAATAAATCTTTGGGTTTACGGCGAACTTTGCCAGGATTAATACCTTGACGGCGTAAATCTGCACGAACAGCCTGCACGCTCTCGCCAGCTTGCTGGCCTTTCACCTTGCGACCGGATTTATTTGTGCCTTGCCATAAATATAATGTCGGCAGCTCGGCTTTTTTCGGTTTACTTGCTGTAGCCACGATTTATTCCTTAATAACGCGGTTAATTTCTTCCAGACTGGTCGCTCCGGCCATGACTTTTTTCAGACCAGATGCACGCAAATCATCAATACCTTCAGTTTTTGCCTGATCCGCGAGTTGAATTGAATTTCCGCCTTCCATAATCATACGTCCCATTGCTTCAGATACGGGCATGACTTGATAAATACCAACCCGTCCTTTATACCCTTCGGTGCAATGTTCGCAACCGGCAGCGTGGTAAACTTTGAAATCTGTCGCAATTTGCTCAGGGCTAAAACCTTCTTCGATCAAGGTTTCTTTAGGTAATGGATCCACTTTTTTGCAATGCTGACACAGGCGGCGTGCCAAACGCTGCGCAATGATCAACGTCACTGCAGAGGCGATATTAAAGGCGGGAACACCCATATTGGCGAGGCGGGTCAGCGTTTGCGGTGCATCATTGGTATGCAATGTCGAAAACACCATATGACCGGTCTGCGCAGCTTTGATGGCAATTTCAGCGGTTTCCAAGTCACGGATCTCACCCACCATGATAACGTCAGGATCTTGACGTAAGAAAGCTCTTAAACATTCAGTGAATCCCAAACCAATCTGCGGATGCACATTGACCTGGTTGATGCCGGGAAGGTTAATCTCAGCAGGATCTTCGGCGGTAGAAATATTGCGATCATCGGTATTGAGAATGTTTAATGCGGTATACAAGGAAACCGTTTTACCGCTACCGGTCGGACCAGTAACCAGAACCATGCCGTAAGGTTTGTGCATGGTTTCCATAAAGATTTTTTTCTGATCTTCTTCGTAACCCAACGCATCAATACCTAACTGGGCACTGGTCGGATCAAGAATACGTAAAACGATTTTTTCGCCGAATAGAGTCGGGCAGGTACTGACACGAAAATCGATCGCTTTGGATTTGGATATTTTCAACCGCATCCGACCATCCTGAGGCACCCGGCGTTCAGCGATATTCATGCGCGATAGCACTTTAAGGCGGGCAGCAATGCGTCCACCCAAGGCGACAGGAGCCGTTTTGGTTTCATGCAAAATACCGTCAATACGGACACGTACACGGTATTTTTTTTCATAAGGTTCAAAGTGAATATCTGAGGCACCGGCTTTAATTGCCTGGGTCAGAATGCCGTTAATAAACCTAACGACAGGGGTGTCGTCGATATTTTTTTCACTTACCTCAGCGCCACGATCCGCGTCATCATCCGGACCGAGATCAATATCGTCCAGTTCGGCATCATCAAAATCATCTAAAACCTGATTTTTGTTATCCAACGCTTTTTCGATAGTGACCGATAATTTCTGTTCATCAACCAGAACAGGGTAGGTATTCAGAGCGGTATTAAATTGGAATTCGTCCAGAGCCTGCAGGTTGGTCGGGTCTGACACGGCGACATATAATCGTTTGCCCCGCTGAAATAAGGGTAAAGCATTATGCTGGCGAATGAGTTTTTCCTGAAACAGGCTGGTTGGAGCCAGTTCCATATTCATACTGTCGAGATCAAACAGCGGTACGCCAAATTCTTGCGAGGCAATGGCACCAATCACATCGCTGGTAAGTAATTTATTGTTGACCAGGTAGGTTACAAAGGATTGAGAAGCCTGTTTGGCGGTAATCTGCGCTGTCTGAGCCTGGTCTTCACTCAGCAAGCCTTCACTTACAAGTCGCCTGGCGAGACCGCTTAGCCGGATTGGTGCTGTTGTATTTGCCATTACGGGACGCGATTCCTTAATATAATGCTTACGTTCAATACGCTGGGATCAGTTTATTTTCATCACCATCGCTACTGGCTATGTAAATATAAATAAGCCCTAATAGTATGTAACTTAAATAATAAATTCTAGTTTCCTATGTGGGCCAGTCACGGAAATTCCTGTGTATACTGCCTGCCATTAAACCATCGGGGAAGATATCATGCGTAAAATACCTGGCTGGAAAGTCCTGGCCCTAGTTCTTTGTACCGTGGCAATACTGACTTCATGTGGTTTGAAGGGCGATTTATACCTGCCAGAAGGTCAGGCTAACGCAGTGAAGGTTTCTTAAAAAAATGCAAGATTATTTCATTCAAAAACAGGGTGAATTATATGCTGAACAGCAATCCCTGACGGAATTAGCGGCGCAGTTTGGTACGCCAACCTATGTCTATTCCAGGGCGGCCATTGAACAGCATTGGCAAGCATTTGACAATGCATTTAAGGCTTATCCACATTTGGTCTGTTATGCCGTTAAAGCCAATTCAAATCTGGCAGTATTGAATGTGCTGGCCAGACTGGGTTCTGGCTTCGATATTGTTTCTGCAGGTGAGTTAGCCCGCGTAATTGCCGCTGGCGGTAAAGCAGACAAAACGGTTTTCTCCGGAGTCGGCAAAACCGTTGAAGAAATCGGCTACGCTCTTAACACCGGCATCCGCTGTTTTAATGTGGAGTCGGTTCCTGAGTTGCAACGTATTAGTGAGGTCGCCGTCCGTCTTGGAAAAACTGCGCCGATTTCTATCCGTGTCAATCCTGATGTCGATGCACAAACCCATCCCTATATTTCGACCGGGCTGAAAGAAAACAAGTTTGGTATTGCCATTGATGATGCATTAAGCGTCTATCAGCAGGCAGTGTCATTGCCAAACTTGCAGGTAATTGGTGTGGATTGCCATATCGGTTCGCAGCTGACATCGGTTTCACCTTTTGTGGATGCATTGCAGCGGGTTTTAGCACTGATTGATGCGTTGGCAGAACAAGGCATTACCATTAAACATTTGGACATCGGTGGTGGGTTGGGCATTTGTTATCGCGACGAAACACCGCCGACTCCGGCTGAATACGCTCAAGCCATGCATGGTTTGTTAGACGGACGTGATCTGGAAATCATGCTGGAACCCGGCCGGGCGATCGCTGGCAACGCCGGTATTTTGTTGACCAAAGTGGAATATATTAAAGCTACAGAAGCCAAACATTTTGCCATTGTTGATGCAGCAATGAATGATCTTTTGCGGCCAGCTTTGTATCAATCCTGGATGGCAATCGAAGCGGTTAAACCTCGCGCTGATGAAGCCACACAAAACTTTGATATTGTTGGCCCAGTCTGTGAAACCGGTGATTTTTTAGGTAAGGATCGCAATCTGGCAATTCAAAGCGGAGATTTACTGGCGATTCGTTCAGCTGGAGCGTATGGTTTTACCATGAGTTCAAATTACAACTCGCGGCCACGGGCAGCAGAAATTATGGTTGATGGTTCAACCATGCATGTGGCGCGTCAACGCGAGTCCGTCGAAAGTCTTTACGCTGGTGAACAGATATTGCAGGATTAATCCTATGTTGAAATTCAGCAAAATGCATGGTCTTGGAAATGATTTTGTGGTGATTAATGCCATTAATCAGTCTGTGCAGCTGACTACTGAGCAAATTCGCTTTATGGCTGATCGGCATATCGGTATTGGCTGCGATCAGCTTTTGCTAGTAGAAAAAACGGATCTTCCCGATGTGGATTTTCGCTACCGGATTTTTAATGCCGATGGTGGGGAGGTCTCCCAATGCGGTAATGGGGCTCGTTGTTTTGCAAGATATGTACGTGATAACGGTCTAACAGACAAAGATTCGATTGCGGTGGAAACGGCTTCAGGGGTAATTTATCCCACCTTGCAGGCCGATGGTCAGGTATGTGTCGATATGGGCAAACCACGCTTTTCCCCGGAACAGATCCCATTTAAAACGGCTGAGCCAAGTAATACCTACATGCTGGTGGTCGAACCGGGCCATCAGGTTGAAATCGCCGCGTTATCAATGGGCAACCCGCATGCTGTTTTATTGGTCGATGATGTCACTAAAGCCCCCGTCGAGGAGTTGGGTCCGAAAATAGAGAATCATTCTCAATTTCCGCAGCGGGTGAATGTCGGCTTTATGCAGCTGGTGGATCATGAACAGATTAAATTGCGCGTTTATGAACGTGGTTCGGCAGAAACAACGGCGTGCGGGACAGGTGCTTGCGCAGCGGTTGTCAGTGGCATTAGACGCGGTTTACTGGGCAGACAGGTCAGTGTTTTATTGCCGGGCGGTACATTAGAAATCAGCTGGCCGGATGAACAATCCTCAGTCTGGATGACCGGACCGGCACAACATGTATTTGATGGAGAAATTGCGTGGGCAACACTCAACAACCTGTAAGCGCTGACCAGGTCAGTGAATTTTTACGGCAGCACACGGATTTTCTAATCGACCAGCCGGATTTGTTGTCTGAGCTGGAATTCGAAAAATCGCCGGAAGGCACCATTTCGCTGGCGCAACGACAGCGCCAGCAACTCCGTCAAAAAAATCAGCATCTGCACGATCAATTACATGCCTTAATCGCTAATGCGCACAGCAATGCGGCACTGCAACAACGGGTGAATCAACTCTGTCTGCAATTAATGGATTGTCAGGATCTACAAAGCCTGCTGGCCACATTGATCCAACAGCTGCAGGAAGAGTTTTCGGCTGATGAAGTCGCATTAAGATTGTTTTATAGCGGCGATCAACAACCAAAATTACCGCCGGTTGAGGGGAATATCGTCGAACTGCATGCCGATGACAGCCAACTCAAAGCCTTTGATCATATTCTGGCCAAACAGCAACCGGTTTGTGGCCGACTCACCAATGCACAAAAACAATTATTGTTTGGCGAAAAAGCTGACACAGTGCATTCGGTTGCTTGCTTGCCATTAGGGCATGAGCCTTGTGCCGGCTTACTGGCTATCGCCAGCAGTGATGCCAATCGCTTCCATGCTGATATGGGCACTGAATACCTAAGCTTCCTCGGTGAAGTGTTTATGCGGTTAATGCGCCGTTTCTGTCACGGACAGAATGACAGCTGAGCTGCAAACACCACTGCAGGATTTCCTGCAGTATCTGGAGCAACAGCGCCGGGTTTCCCCGCATACTGTGCTCAATTATCGGCGCGATTGTCAGCAGTTAGTTGAATATTGCCAGCAACAATCATTCGATGATTGGCAACAACTCAAACCCGCTGATATTCGGTTATTTATTGCCCGTCTGCATCGAAAAGGTTTAGGTGCCCGCAGTATTCATCGTCTGCTGTCAGCCGTTCGCAGCTTTTATCGTTATTTGTTGAAAGAAGGCTTGGTCGATCACAATCCGGCGCAATCTGTGCAAGCCCCCAAAGCTGAAAAGCGCTTACCGAAAACCCTCGACGTCGATCAAATGAATTCTTTGCTCGACAGCACCCCAGCCGATACCTTTGTCGCCTGTCGGGATCGGGCCATTATGGAATTGTTTTATTCCTCCGGTTTGCGACTGGCAGAACTGGCGGCTTTGGATTTACGTGATGTTGATTTCGGCCAGCAACTGGTGCATGTGATCGCCGGTAAAGGTAATAAGGGGCGTATTTTGCCGATTGGCAGAACAGCGATTGATGCACTTAAGGTTTGGCTCGATAAACGCGACCAGAACGGCCTCTATCAACAACCTGCATTATTCACCACCCAGCAAGGCAAACGACTTGGGGTACGTTCCATCCAGCAGCGTTTGGCATTTTGGGGCAAAAAACACGGCATTTCAGAACACGTTCATCCACATCGACTACGCCATGCGTTTGCCTCGCATATGCTGGAATCCAGCAGTGACTTGAGAGCTGTGCAGGAGTTATTGGGACATTCTGATATCAGCACCACGCAGGTCTATACCCATTTGGATTTTCAGCATCTGGCGAAGGTTTATGATGCCGCACATCCTCGGGCTAAGAAACGTTCTTAAGATATTAACCACAGAGGCACAGAGGTTCTTAAAAATCTATCCGCAGATTACGCAGATGGACGCAGATTTTTAAAGAGAAATATAAAAGAGAAGATATGCGAACAAAAAGCTCAGAGGAGGCCCCAAAATCCCCTTTTGTGTTGCCGGGAAAAATGGTTATCGCAGGATCAGAAATCGGAATGTTTGATTCGTGGCATCCATGTCACTCCCCCTTCGGGCGCCTCCGGCGTCCAAATTTGTGAGCGTAGCGAGTTTTTTCGATTTCCCTGCGATAGCCATTTTTTTCGGGGAGCCGCAGGCCAGCACAAGGGGTGCCTTTTCTTTTGGTTCGTTTTCTTTGGGCAAACAAAGAAAATGAACTCGCCCTCAGGCGAAATTATGCTTTGGTTAATTTTCCCTATTAAAGCTGATCTTTCGCTCACGCGAGTCAGGGGGTTGCGTGCCCAAGCCCCTAACAACCCAAGGGCACCCCTTGTACTGGCCTGCGGCTCCACTGCGTTGCTCGATTTATCTGGGGATTGGTCAAAACTCGCTACGCTCAGACACTGACCAATCCTTATCCAGATAAACCTGCGCTACTCGCCAGCACAAAAGGGGATTTAGGGGATAAACTTTAAGATCTTTGCCCGCATCTCTATCTTTTTATATTTTTCCGAAATTTATATTTCTTCTAAAGAATCTGCGTCCATCTGCGTAATCTGCGGATAAAATCTTTAAAAACTCCGTGCCCTCTGTGCCTCTGTGGTTTATTAATCAATTAATGCGCCTGTTCCCAATTATCCCCAACCCCAATCCCCACTTCTAATGGCACCGCGAGTTCAGCGGCTTTGATCATAAACTGTTCAATTTCGGTTTTAGCCAAATCAAGCTGATCGTCGGGTACTTCAAACACCAGTTCATCGTGCACTTGCATGATCATGCGAATGCCTGTATCGGCTTCGAGCAGCCAGTCATAAATCGAAATCATGGCACGTTTGATAATATCCGCAGCACTGCCCTGCATTGGGGCATTAATTGCGGTTCGTTCGGCGTATTGTCTGCGCAGGCCGTTGCTGGAGTTGATTTCCGGCAGATATAAACGCCGGCCAAAAATGGTTTCGACGAAACCGTCTTTTTTGGCTTGTTCGCGGGTGTTATCCATATACTTTCTGACACCGGGATAACGTTCGAAATAGGTGTCCATATATTTGGCGGCCTGATGGCGTTCGATACCGAGTTGTTTGGAAAGTCCATGCGCTGACATGCCGTAAATCAGGCCAAAGTTAATCGCTTTGGCACTGCGGCGTTGATCGCCGGTGACATTTTCGGCAGCAACACCAAAGATCTCAGCAGCAGTATGGCGGTGAATATCTTCACCTTCGGCAAAGGCGGTCAGCAGGCTTTGATCGCCGGATAAATGCGCCATGATGCGCAGTTCGATTTGTGAATAATCGGCTGCCAAGATCTTGGCACCCTTGCCGGCGACAAAGGCTTCACGGATTTTGCGACCGGTTTCAGTACGGATCGGAATATTCTGTAAATTCGGATCGGAAGATGACAAACGGCCAGTGGCAGTGACGGCCTGATGATAGGAAGTATGTACCCGCCCAGTCTGTTGATTGACCTGTTGTGGCAGTTTATCGGTGTAAGTAGATTTCAGCTTACTTAAACTGCGGTAATTCATAATGATTTGCGGCAACTCATAACCGTCATCGGCCAATTCCTGCAACACATTTTCCGCGGTAGACGGCTGGCCTTTGGGCGTTTTTTTACGAACTGGCAATTTTTGCTGTTCGTAGAGAATTTCCTGTAATTGTTTTGGCGATCCCAGATTGAATGTCATGCCCGCCGAGGCATGGGCTGCTTTTTCCAACCGATCAATATCCAATGCCAGTTGATCGCTTTGCTGTTGCAGGATAAAGATATCAATATGCACGCCATTACGTTCCAGAGTGTTTAACACCGGCAGTAATGGCATTTCCAGTTCACGGTAAACGATTTCCAATGAGGGAATCGCCTGTACCTTGGGCCATAAAACATGATGAAGCTGCAAGGTAATATCAGCATCTTCACAGGCATACGGCGAAGCTTCTTCCAGACCGATTTGATTAAACGTCAGTTGTTTTTTGCCTTTACCGGCAATGTCTTCAAAATGAATGGTGTTACGGCCCAGATATTTTTCTGCCAATGAATCCATATCATGGCGGGTGGCGGTGCTGTCTAGTACATAGGATTGCAGCATGGTGTCATGGGCAATGCCCTGCAAATCAATGCCATGATTCAGCAGAATATGCCGATCATATTTCAGGTTTTGACCGACTTTCAGTGCTTTGGGATCTTCCAGTAATGGTTTCATCAAAGCCAGTGTGTCATCAAAATCCAGCTGATCCGGCGCACCTGGATAATCATGTGCCAATGGCAGATAAGCTGCTTCACCAACCTTAATCGCAAACGACATACCGACAATGCGTGCCTGCAGGTAATTGAGGCTGGTGGTTTCGGTATCAAAGGCAAATAACTCGGCTCTATTGAGTCTATCCAACCAGTTGTCCAGCTGTTGTCGGGTAAGGATAGTTTCGTAATGAGTTTCTGTTGTTGTAGCTGGTTCATCGATTTTCGTTGGTGACGCTGTTACTGGCGCAGAGCCCAATTCCTGTAACCAGGTTCTAAATTCGTAACGACGATAAAGTTCTGCCAGTTTTTGGTTGTCAGCCGCTTGCATATCCAGTGTTTCCGGCGTGAAATCCAGTTGCACATCCATCTTGATAGTGGCCAGCTGATAAGACAGGGGTAAAGCACCCACTGCCGCTCGTAACTTCTCGCCCAGCTTGCCTTTGACTTCATCGGCATGTTCGATAACGCCGTGCAAACTGCCATATTGTTGCAGCAATTTCGTCGCGGTTTTCGGACCAACACTGTCCACGCCCGGAATGTTATCCACCTTGTCACCCATCAGCGCCAGATAATCGACGATTTGTTGGGGTGTCAGGCCAAATTTTTCCTGCACAGCGGCAATATCGGTTTTGCTGTTATTCATCGTGTTGACCAGCGTTACATGCTCGCTGACCAGTTGTGCCATATCCTTGTCACCGGTGGAAATAACCGTCTCAATTCCTGAAGCGGTGGCCTGCTTTGCCAGCGTGCCAATCACATCGTCAGCTTCCACATTGTCAACGCACAGCAGCGGTAGTCCCATGGCTTTTACGATTTCGTGAATAGGCGCAATTTGCTCGCGTAAATCATCCGGCATCGGCGGGCGTGTGGCTTTGTACTCGGCATAAAGGTCATTACGAAACGTCTTGCCTTTGGCGTCAAATATCACAGCCATATGTTCAGGTTGATAGTCACGGATTAATTTACGCAGCATATTGATTACGCCGTAAATAGTGCCGGTTGATTCGCCATCACTGTTGGTCAGTGGTGGCATCGCATGATAAGCGCGATACAAGTAGGAAGAGCCATCAACGAGTATAAGTGGTGCAGTTTGAGTCATAGTTCACAAGGCCTGAAAAAAGTGGCAAACAGATTGCTTTTATCATCGTAGCGGAAATGCTATCTTTATCGGAAATTAGTGGAGCAAAGTCATGTTAAAACCGTTCGCCATTGTATGCGCAATCAGCGCGATAGTCACAGGAAGTGCCTGGGCAGGCGCTTCTGGTCCTGATCTGACTGAACCTCCAGTATTGCCCCCACCTATGCAGGATGGCGAAAGCATTGAACCTGAGATTACGATTATTCAGGAAGAAGATCGCACCATCGAAGAATACCGTGTCAGTGGTCAGCTCTATATGATCAAAATCACTCCGGCTATCGGCCCGGCGTATTACCTGATGGATACCGATGGTGATGGATCTCTGGAAACCAGAAAACATAACCTTGCCAATCCAGAAGTGCCGAACTGGATTCTGTTGGAATGGTAACAAAAACTCCCATTAACTGAGATTTTCATGTCTGTTTATACCGAAGTCGGGCGCGATGAATTAATAGCGTTCCTCGGCGAGTATGCGGTTGGTAATCTGATTGATTACCAGGGCATTTCTGCTGGAATTGAAAACACCAATTATTTTGTGACAACCGATCAGGGCGAGTTTGTGCTGACCCTGTTTGAACAGCATGAATTTGCCGAATTGGATTACTTTCTGGAAGTCATGACGTTTTTCTTCAAGCATGGCATTCCATCTGCGCATCCTGCCGAAGATAAACACGGCAATTATCTGAAATCCTTATGTGGCCGCCCGGCGGCACTGGTGATGCGCTTGGCTGGTCATACCGTCGACGATATTGCGACCCTTGGTCAATGCGACGCTATCGGCGATATGTTGGCGCAAATGCATCTGGTAGGGAATAAATTTAAACATCGCCGGGCAACACAACGCGGTGCTGATTGGCGCGAATCGATGGCCGAAACCTTGCTTCCGCATATGTCAGCAGAGCAGGCGGAAATGCTCAAATCCGAACTGGATTTTCAACAGCATTACAGCGATCTGCAATTACCCTGGGGCGTTACCCATTCTGATTTATTTCGCGATAACGCGTTGTTTGTCGATGATGAATTGCAGGGCATTATTGATTTTTACTATGCCTGTGATGAGTTTCTGATTTATGACCTTGCCGTTGTGGTCAATGACTGGTGCGTTAACGAACAGGGCTTGATAGATAACGAACGCTATCAGCATTTGATGAATGCCTATCTGCAACGTCGTCAACTGAATGAAGCCGAAAAATCCAACTGGAATCTGGTGTGTCGTGCAGCGGCATTACGCTTCTGGCTTTCACGCTTGCAGGATCAGCTTTTTCCGCGTGAAGGGGAAATAACGCAGATTAAAAATCCCGATGCATTTCTGAAGATCCTGCAACAGCATCGCGATAACCCACTGTCTTTAAATACTTTGCAAAGCGCTTGATGTTATTCCATCAGGCGTTTTTCCGTTTATGAAAGTCCTCATTATCAAGCTCACTTCTATGGGCGACTTAATGCATGCCTTACCGGCATTAACCGATGCGGCCAAAGCCTTTCCCGGCATTGAATTTGACTGGGTAGTCGATGAAGCCTTTGCCGAAGTGCCCAAGTGGCATCCGAATGTCCGTAAAGTTATTACCACTTCACATCGACGCTGGAAAAAATCCGCCTGGCAAACGCTGACCGGCGGTGAATTACGCCAGTTTTATCGTGAACTGAATCTGGACGATTATGATGCTATCGTGGATATGCAGAATAATCTGAAAAGCGCTCTGGTCAGTAAATTACGCCGTGGCTCGGTTTATGGTCTGGATAAAGAGTCCTGCCGTGAACGTCCGGCACATCTGGCCTATCAATATCCGATAACCGTCAATCCGCAGCAACATGCGGTGGATCGGATGCGGCAAATTCTGTCACAGGCATTGGATTATCCGTTGCCTAAAACACCCGCCAAATATGCGGCGAATTTGAGTAAATATTCGTTGCCGGAACTCGAGTTTGCCTTACCCGAGCGTTATTTGATGTTTGTACATAATGCCAGCTGGCTGACCAAGCTCTGGCCGATTAATTTCTGGCAGCAATTGGTCTTGCAGGCGCGCTCAGAAGGCTATGCCGTACTGCTCCCTTGCGGCAATAATGAAGAATATCTGCGGGCACAACAAATCGCCTCCGTCGATCCAATGGCTTATGCGTTACCACGCTTAGGTTTGAACGATATTGCTGCCATAATGCATCACGCTGCAGGTGCCGTATGCAGTGATACCGGACTGGCACATCTGGCTGCTGTGGCCGGAACACCTGCGTTAACCCTATATGGTGCGACTGACACGGTTTTGATTGGCACCTATGGCAAACATCAAAAGCATCTCATCAGTGAGTTTAATTGCGCCCCATGTTACAAACGTAAATGCCTGCTGCCAGCCTCACGCAATGGTGAACCGGTTTGCATGACCGAACTGACACCGGAAATGGTTTGGCATGGACTGCAACCGCTTTTAGCCGCACAATAACCGCTTCTCTAATCAATAAATCAAACGTTATGAAAAATTCATTCCCGGATTTTCGGCAGGCCAATGTTGTTGTAATTGGTGATTTGATGCTGGATCGCTTTTATTTCGGCAAAACCAAACGCATCTCACCCGAAGCACCGGTGCCGGTGGTCAATATCGAACGACTTGAAGATATTCCGGGTGGAGCCGCCAATGTAGCGATGAATATCGCCTCGCTGGGTGCTAAATGCAGTTTGTCTGGCATTACCGGCCAGGATGAAGCGGCCCAAGTATTAATACAGCGATTAAGCTCGGTCAGCATTCAGTGTGCATTTCATCAAACCGCTCAACACCCCACTATCATCAAATCCCGCATTATCAGTGCCAGTCAGCAATTGTTGCGGATGGATTTTGAAAGCCGTTTCACCATTGAAAGTGGTGAAGGTATGGCTGATAAAGTCACGCCATTACTGAGCAATGGCGGCGTGATGATCCTGTCGGATTACGATAAAGGCACATTGCACGATCCACAGCAGTGGATTGCGTTGGCCAAAGCCAATGCTATGACCGTGTTGGTCGATCCCAAAGGCAGTGATTTCAGTAAATACCGTGGCGCAGATTTAATTACGCCCAACCTCACCGAATTTGAAGTGGTGGCAGGGCCAATTGAGTCAGAAGCCGATTTAATCGCCAAAGCCAAAAAACTGATTGTCGACTTCGATATTAAAGCCGTGTTAATCACCCGCAGTGAACAGGGTATGTCGCTTATTACCCATGACAATACTGAATTCCATTTACCCGCCATTGCCAAAGAAGTTGCCGATGTCACCGGAGCAGGGGACACCGTTATTGCGACTCTGGCAGCAGCGCTGGCGGCCGGACAGTCTCTACAACAAGCAGTGACCTTAGCCAATGTCGCGGCCAGTATTGTGGTCAGCAAACTGGGGACTTCAACTGTGAGCGAACCGGAACTGTTTGCAGAATACCAAAGGCATCAAGGCACTCATCAAAGTGATCATTCGTTTGCCGGTGCAGTAACAGTTGAACAACTTAAAATCGCCGTTGATCAAGCCAAAAAACGTGGTGAAAAAATCGTCTTTACCAATGGCTGTTTCGATATTCTGCATGCCGGACATGTTAGCTATCTGCATCAGGCGCGCGCGCAGGGCGATAGATTAATCTTAGCGATTAACAGCGATGAATCCGTTACCAAACTCAAAGGCAAAGGCCGTCCGATTAACACTGCCGATCGACGTCAGATTGTGTTGGCAGGTTTGGCCGATGTCGATTGGGTCACCGTCTTTGAAGGCGATACGCCGGAAGATCTGCTAAGAGAAATCCAGCCGGATATCTTGGTTAAAGGCGGCGACTACGATAAAAAAGGCGTAGTGGGCTGGGAAATCGTCGAAGGTTATGGTGGTGAAGTCAGAGTGATGGGCTTAACCGAAAACTGCTCCACCACAGCGATCGTAAATAAGATCCATCAGGATAGATAACATAGAGTTTATATAGAACTCTATCCGCCGATGGATCCAGATTTTTAAGTGTTTTTGCTAGGTTGGGTTGAATGCAATGAAACCCAACGAACACCGAAAAGTTAGGCCAGATGTTGGGTTTCAAAATTCAACCCAACCTACGCTGCTTACGCTAAAAATGCCGGTTTAATCTGCTCACACCACTGTTCAATGCGTTCGGCAGTGAGCTCAGGTTGGCAGTCTTCATCCAGTGCCAGACTTACAAACGAATTTTTATCTTCTGAGAGCGCTTTTGAAGCTTCAAAGTCATAACCTTCCGTTGGCCAATAACCTACGACATTTGCACCTTTCGCCACCACCTTATCGTGCAGCATACCCATCGCATCCTGGAACCATTCTGCGTAAGCAAACTGATCGCCCATTCCCACAAAGGCGACGGTTTTATTGGTGAAATCGGTGGTATCAATCTCATCCCAGACATCTTGCCAGTCCCCTTGAACTTCACCATAGTCCCAGGTGGGCAGGGCAAAAATGAATTTATCGAAATACTCTATGGCCGCTAATCCAGCATCTTTCACATCAAATAATTCAGCCTTATCAGCACCAAAAAATTGCTGAATTTTCTTGGCGGCGTCTTCGGTATTACCTGTTGTTGAGCCATACACAATTGCAACCATTTCTCACCTCACAAAACAATAAGATACAAATGATAATCATTGCTATTTACAAGGTCAACTGAAAAGTTACTCAGTTCTGCTGAATATGGACACCTTGAACCAGCAACAACTTCAGCTGTTGTTGTTCGGCTATCTCATTAATAGCAACGTGCATCAGTTGATGACCATTAGCATCCAGTTTTGCTGGCAACTGGGCAATCAGAAAGCTACCGACCTGAGCAATGCGTAAAGGTTTGTGAGGCTGAACTCCACTGGCCGTTAACTTTGCATCAATCTGCGCACGCACATCGTCAGTCGGTGCTGCAAACAGTATTTGCCGCAATGCCTGGGCAACCATTCGAATCGGAATATAAGAAAAATAACCGGCAATGATAAGCACCATCAGCGGATCGGCGTAGCGAGCGTAATCAGCATAAGGCGTATGAATAATCACGAATGTGGTGATAAAGCCCAACAATACAGCTGTACTTAACCACGTATCCATCTGCCACTGACGCTGTTCAGCGTCGACCAGCGACGTATTCACATCCTTTTTATGGTGTTTTATATAAGCCCAGGTAATGGCACAACCGATAACATTGACGACGCCAAACACCAATGCCAGATCCAGATTCACCTCTCTGCCACCCTGCAACAGGCTGACCACAGCAAAGATCATGGATACAAAACACACCAGCGCGATCACCACACCTTTTACCAGGATCGCGATCGGCTCAATGGTCAGTCGGCCAAAAGGATAGTCATTGTTTGCAGGCTGATTTGCCAGCTTCAAAGCGAGCAAAGATAAAGAGGCCAAAGCTAACGACAACAACGAATAGGCACTATCAAATAAAATCATCACTGAACCGCTGAGTAAGCCCAGGATCAGCCCCGATATTGAAAAGCAGGCGGCTGATATTGCCGATATCATTAATACTTTCCGTTCATTATTTTTACGCATAACTGTTCTCCAAGTAATGACAGGTACTTTAGAGGCTAGCGGGCAGTCGACAAAATCGCTCAGCGCCAATATAGTTAGCGCTAAACAGATTTTCAATCGGACAGAATATGCGCATTGAACAAATTGAATCGTTTGTTAAAACAGCAGAATGTGGTTCCTTTGCAGCGGCTGCAATAGCTTTAGGCATGCGGCGAAGCACCGTTAGTGCCGCTGTGTCAGCTTTGGAAGATGCGTTGGCTGTCCAGCTTTTTCAACGCTCAGGCAACAGCCTGCAGATAACCCCCATTGCACAAGCTTTATTGGCGGACGGTCAGCGTTTATTGCAATCCGCCATACGCATTCGACAGATCAGCACCCAACATCTGGAAGGCATCGAATCAGAACTGCGTATTGCACGGGATGATGCGTTGCCGGAAATCTTCTGGCATCAGTGCATGCATGATTTACATGTAGCGTTTCCGCAAACCTCCACCTCGGTGTATTTATTACCGACACAAGAGCATCAAGAGTTCATCGATAATGGAATTGTGGATATCAGCTTTGGCGTCAATAATACAGTTGATCCCGCATTTCGGCTGGGCATGATCGAACAACGCACCGTCGTCAGTCCCAAACATCCACTGGCGAATCTGGCACAAGTGACAGAAAGTGATTTAAGTCAGTACACACAGATTTGCCTGACCTTCCTGCAAAAGGGCCAGTTAGTGATTCAGAATCAGATTGGCCGGCAGTATTCAGGCCTCACCATGTATGAACTGATCCGGGATGCCGTATTACGCGGTGATGGCTGGGCCATTTTACCGACCACGTTGATCCAGCCGCATATCAAACAACAACAGCTGGTCAGCCTAGCCACCGAAACGGCGTTATCGGCGACTTACTTTCAATGCCTGACACGTCAGGCCAACCGCAAAGTAGCGACTTGGTTAAAAAATCGTGTTTCACATGCATTAACGCATGAATTTAAGGGCTGGTAAGAGAAAAAGAATTTATCCGCAGATTACGCAGATTGACGCAGATTTTTAGGGTGTTTTTTGTAGGTTGGGTTGAATGCAATGAAACCCAACAAATATCGGAAATACAGGCTGAAAATGTTGGGTTTCGCAAGCTCAACCCAACCTACCTTGGGGGATTATTAATTAAGATTTGTCTTACCGATCACCCCATAAATACATGCTCGCTTTTTTATTGAGCACCTGTAATTCATAAGATTGTGAACAAGCCGATTCGGTAAACCCATAACAAACGTGAAGCGGCAGCAGGTGTTCCTCCCTCGGGTGGCAATAGCGTGCAGACGGCGCAGACTGCCAATCGATCAGCCTTTGTTTTCTTGCCTCTTCTGTCAGCGTTAGATCACCACAGGTTTCAAGTAACCATTCCTCGAACGACTCGTTCATGGTTTTGGATTCAACCGTTTCCGGCGTGAAGAAAGCCCGCATATTGTGAAATGAAAACCCCGAACCTATCAGCAGCAATGATGGGCCACTCAGCTTTTGTAGAGCCTGTCCCATCTTGATATGCATTGCCGGATCCAGGCTGTTGACCAAAGATAATTGCACACAGGGAATATCCGCTTCCGGATACATGATGGTTAACGGCACAAAAAGACCATGATCAAAACCACGATGACTATCCAGTTTTGCTTCAAGACCAGCCTCGTTCATTGCTTTAGCCATGGACTGCGCTAACGCCGGATTTCCTGGACAGGGATATTCAATCTCATAGGATTCTTTGGGAAAGCCGTTGTAATCATAGATTAGTGCCGGATCTTCACCAGAAGTAATGGTCGGAGAAGTTTGCTCCCAGTGAGCACTGACCACAATAATCGCCGATGGCCGTTCTATGGCTGCCGCGATATTTTTCAGACAATCAACCATCTCCTCATGACCTTCATCACCCAGCAACGGCATGGGGCCACCACCATGAGATAAATATAAAGCTCGACGTTGATTGTTCATTGGGATTCCTCGTTGATTAATCAACCACAGAGTCACAGAGGTTTTGAAAGAAATCTATCCGCAGATTACGCGGATGCACGCAGATTAGTAGGGTGTTTTTGGTAGGTTGGGTTGAATGCAATGAAACCCAACAAATCAAGAACAAACAATTAAAGGGAAGCGTCTACTTTTATTCTTTAAAAAAGATGCCTATTTAAAATAAAGCCGATTTGAACTACCTTCCCCAAAATACTTTTCGTACTCTTGTGCTGCATAGGAGTCCATCATGCCTGAAATATAATCTGTTACTAGGCGGTCTTTACAATCATTTATGGATCTTAATTCTGGGGGTAATAAAATATTGCCTTTATTATATTTTTCGTCAGAAAAGACTTCGAATAGTCCGCGTATTATTAGCTCACCTCTGCGTTCGTAGAGCTGAATATCTTTTTTACGTAATATTGCTTTAAAGAGTAATTTTTTTAATCCTTCGGCTAACTTGGCATATTGTTTATAGCCGAGCTTACCTTCGATCAAACCAATATCAGAACATAGCGTATTTACAATTGTAGATGTTAGCTCTTTTTTCAATACAATAGCGTATTCCTCTGATGTGCCAATTCTGTATGATTTCATAGCAATCTTTTGAACACTTTGGGCAATTTCCTGCATTTTAGGATAGGCCGAAACAAATTCATCACTTATGCTAAATTCGTAAACAATTTCGCCAAGACTTATCATCCCAAAACTAAGTGCATCTTCAAGATCATGAGCTGCATAAGCAATCTCATCAGCTAAATCCATAATTTCGGCATCTATGCTTTTAGTTAGCGTAATACCTTTTGAATCAAGTTGGTTACACAAAAACTCATAATCACTGTCATACAAAAATTTTTTGTTATTTTGCTTTTTACTGTAAAAATATTTCGTGACTGCCATTAATGTTCGAATATTCAAGTTTAAACCTGGATAAGCACAATGTTTCTTCTCAAGTGTTCTTAGTATTCGGAATGCCTGAGCATTACCTTCATAACCTCCACAGCCAGAACTAAGTTCATTCAGAACAACCTCACCATAATGACCAAATGGAGGATTACCAATGTCATGGGCAAGAGCTGCTGTTTCAGCTACAACAGTGTGGTTGAGTTCTAAATAATAAGCGATTGAGCGTGCAATCTGAGCAACTTCCAAACTATGAGTTAATCGATTCCGATTAAACTTGCTGGCGTCAATTCCAAGTAACTGCATTTTTCCTTGAAGTCTGCGAAATGAAGAAGAATAGAGAACCCTTGCATAATCTCTCATTAGAGAGTCACGATGCTTCGATCGATCATCGTGAGGTGTAAATTCTCGGTATTCTAATCGGGAGACTAATTGTTCTTGCTCTTTTGCATATTCAATTACTTCTTTTTCGTACATATTTTTCTCATTTCCAGTACCCAGTTAAGTGGAATGTTTCCAGTTATTGTTTTCTTCATTTGTTGGGTTTCATTGCACTCAACCCAACCTACCAAAAACACCCCAATAATCTGCGAACATCTGCGTAATCTGCGGATAAATCTTTAACTCACAAAAAACCTCTGTGCCCTCCGTGCCTTTGTGGTTAATTCTTTTCAAAAACCTTAACAGCCTTAGCCACATTATCAGCCAAATGAACCGGATTAATCGTCCCAACCACCACACTCGCCACCGCCGGGTTGGCAAAGATCATTTCAAAGCTGGTGGTGAAGCTGTCTTTTGTCGCATTCGCAGGCAAATGCCCACTGGCAAAGGCTTTTTTGATAAATACCGATTTGTTTCTTTCTGCCGCCGCATCTAGCACCACTTGTTCGCCTTGATAGGCAAGGTTATGGGTAACCATGGCGATATCAGCTTGATCTAATGTCAGCAGGCCGCCTTCAATAGTTTTGGTGGACATGCCGGTGGCCAAAATCAAGCCTTGTTGCTTGAGTTGGTTTAAGGTTTCCAGTGCTTTGTACTGTTCAATAACCGGCACATCGTTGCCATCTGAATGAATCAGCACAATCTCAATTTGATCACGATTGAGGCGTTTTAAACTGTTTTCAACGCTGCGTTTGAGGCCATCGGCTGAAAAATCAAAAGACGATTCACCGGTGTCGCTATTAAACAATTCACCGGCTTTGGAGCAGATAATCCAGTCGTGAGGTAGTTGAGGCAGTAATTCACCGAGGCGTTGTTCACTGTTGCCGTAGGCGGGGGCGGTATCGATCAGATTGATGCCTAAATCCCAGGCTTGTTTTAACAAGGCGAGGGCGGCTTGGTCATCGGGAATGGTAAATGATTCAGGGTATTTAACGCCTTTATCACGACCCAGTTTGACGGTGCCCAGCCCCAGTACCGAAACATCCAGTCCAGTGCCGGGAATAGTTTTCTTTGGCAGATTTTTCATTTATTAAAGGCCCGATCCCAAAGCGGTTCGTCCAGTTGGGCCAAGGGCAGGATATGCTGCTCGGGATGCTGATTCTTTTGCACTTTTTGCTTTGCTAACGCTTCAATCACTTTATCGGCCAGATCGGGTGATAGGGCGAGTTTGGTTGGCCAGGCAATATGCAGATTTTTATGGCTACTGACATAGGCGCTATCTGGGCGTACAAACCCACTTTGTTTGGGTTCGGCGCGGTTTACATTATGGGTAGCCCATTCCAGTTCCGGCAGGGTAAACCACGGCAGGATCTGTTTGAGTAAAGCTCGTGCTTCTTCGATCAGAACATCAGGATCTTTGCCGACACCTTCTTCAGCGATATTGCCGCCCAAATACCAGACGATGTTGCCGGATTTATCAGGATGACTGCTGATGGTGGCAATCGGTTTGCTGCCACTGCCGAGGCTATGAGCATAAATCTGCGGTAACGGATTAGCGGGATCTTTGGCTTTGCAGAGCAGCATTTGCAACGGCCGTTTCTGTAATTTGGGGCGAGTCAACTGCAGGCTGTTTAACAGTTCACCGGTGCCTTCACCGGAAGTCAGCACAAATTGCTGTGCCTGAATTTCCAGTTCCTCACCAAAACGCATGGTGGTGATTTTGCCATCCTGTTTGATCCATTCAGGTGTGCCGGCAGGTGTTTTTAAAATCGTTGCGGCATACGGTTTGATTAAAGCTTTAAGCAAACTGGCGACATCCAGCACCGGTTCATCCAATTGGTATAACGCGCCTTTAAAACCGTCATCGGCAAACAAACCGCTGCGCTCGGATTTAGGAATATTCTGCATCCGGCTTTGCAGTGCCTTGCTGGCAAAAAACGACACCATTTTGGAAGACAGGCTTTGGGTGGACCAGAGCAGCTGATGATCAGTAAACACATTGACGCTGGATAGATTGATTTCGCCATTGCCTTGCAGGCAGGCTTTCCAGCGGGCGGGCATATTGCTGATGGTCTGTGCGGCATTGGATAAAATGCCATTCAACGCGTATTTGCTGCCGCCATGAATAATGCCCTGAGCACTCAAGGTCTGGGCATGGCCGATTTTCTGGTTTTCCAGCAACAGGCAGTGATAACCCAGCTGGCTTAGTCGATTATGTAGCCATAGACCGGCAATGCCCGCGCCTATAATGACGACATCTGCAGTGATTGTTTGCTGACTCATGCTTTGCTGAGTTTCTCGTCCAGCGCTTCACACAACCAGTGGCCAATCAGAATATGGCCTTCCTGAACCCGGGCAGTTTCGGTATCGGCAACACAGACACAATGATCAGCAATGGCTTTAAGTTGTCCGCCACTTTGACCGGTAAAGGCAATCGTCGCACAACCGGCTTTTTTCGCCGTGTTAATGCCGTTAATCACATTGGCGCTATTGCCTGAAGTGGATAAGCCAATCGCCACATCGCCGGGTCGGGCCAGCGCTTGAATTTGTCGATCAAACACGGTTTCAAAACTGTAATCGTTGCTATGGGCGGTGAGAATAGATGTATCTGTGGTCAGCGCAATCGCGGCCAGCGGTCTGCGATCTTCTTTATACCGAATGACAAACTCCGCGGCCAGATGCTGAGCATCGGAAGCACTGCCGCCGTTACCGAAGAACAACACTTTATTGTCATTCAATACGCAGTCGCTGATAAGGGCCAGTAAATCATTTAATTGAGGCTCCATATCAAACAAGCTTTCAATCATCTTCTGGTGACGTTGCAAGGTGGATTTAAATGACACGGCTTACCTCATTTCGGCTCTGGTGGTAGTATTTGTGCTTTCCTGCAAACAGTGTATCAAAACGCTGTGCGCGTTCGCACAACTCACTGCCTGGCATAGCCTTTAGATGGCCTTAATGAAAAAGAATTCCTGTTATTTGCGACAAGATCTGGCTCAGGTGTGGGCCGATAAGCCGGTATTTGATGTTGTGGCGGACATTGATGGCGAGATGTTTCGTGATAAAGAAGGCCGTCGCACCTTACGCTTTGAGCTTAATGAACACTCATATTTTCTGAAATATCATCAAGGTGTGGGATGGGCGGAGATTGTTAAAAATCTGCTGCAAATGCGTTTGCCGATTATCAGCGCTCGTAACGAATGGCAGGCGATTCATTTTCTGGAAAAACATGGCATCGAGACCATGACACTGGCAGGTTACGGCGAGAAGGGCGTGAATCCGGCGACATTGCGATCATTTGTCATCACCGATGATCTGGTGAATACCATGAGTCTGGAATATGTCGGTGAGCAGTGGCAACAGCGGCCACCAAGTTTTGCCACCAAACAGGCACTGATTCGCAAGCTGGCGAAGATGGCGGGCACCATGCATAACAATGGTATGAATCACCGCGATTTTTATTTGTGTCATTTTCTATTGGATGAAAAATTTGCTGAAAACAATACTTTTTCTGACAGCACGCCGGTATATCTGATCGATTTACACCGCGCGACCATTCGCCGTAAAACACCGAAACGATGGCAGATAAAAGATTTGGGAAGTCTGTATTTTTCAGCTTCCAGAGTGCCAATGACCAAACGGGACAAGTTACGCTTTATGCAGATTTATTCGGGCTTACCTTTGCGTATGCTGCTGAAAGAACAGGCTGATTTATGGCGTGATGTTGAACGTCGCGCGCAGAAGTTGCTGGCGGAATAAGGGTTATGTTGACTGCTCAAAGTTTGCTTAAAGAATTACCTTCCGCCTTTCCGGTTGAGCTTGAGTTGGGTGGGACGAAATATCAAATCCAGTCGATGTTACGTTTTCTGGCCGGCAGGCGAATCGTTTTGCATGCCAACAATGACAGTGGCGAGTTTGTGCTCAAAATCTTTGCTGCTCAAGGCAAAGGCCAGCAGGAATATCAACGTGAACTGAAAGCACATCAACATTGCACCCAAACCAATATCGCTGTAGCGCCGATATTGCACAATGCCGAAGATCAGCAGGGTGTCAGTTTTATTGTCTATGCCTTTTTGCCAAAGGCAGTCACCTTAAATGAATTATCTGAGGATGCGTTCCCGCTGACGGCATTATTTGATTTGTTTGGACGTTGCCACCAACATCGCTGTTATCAGCAGGATCCGCATCTGGATAACTTTGTGTTATCCAGTAACACATTATATTTACTCGATTTAGCGTCAGTGGTTATACAAAATAAACCATTGAAGATGATGACTTTCCTGAACAATCTGTCTCGGCTAATTGCCCAGTTTCCATCAGAACAGCAAGAATGGTTATTGAACGCATTACCAGCATATTTTGCGGCTCGAGGTATGGTGCTGGATCCGATTGTTGAGCAACAGTTGCTAGGCAAAGTCAGCAAAGCCCGACTTTATCGGCAAACGCATTATCTGAAAAAGCAGTTTCGTGCCTGCACCATGACGCGTTATCAAAAAGGCTTGATGATGGAAGCCGCCTGGCGTGGAAATTTTTCTGTGGCGTTATCAGACCAACCGCTTGGCGCGTTGAATCAAGCCATGCAAGATGGAATTGCGTTGAAAAAAGGCAATTCAGCGACGGTGGTGCAAAGTAAACTGGCCAATCAAACTGTAGTGATCAAACGATACAATATGAAAACGCCGTTACATTTTTTACGGCGCTGTCTGCGAAAAAGCCGGGCCAATGTGTCCTGGTACAATGCCAATCTGCTGGAATATCTGGGCATTGCCACCCCGCGACCATTAGGCTTTGTGGAGCAACGATTTCTCGGCCTGCGACAAAAAGCGTATTTTATCTGTGAGCATATTGCCGGACGTTCTTTGGCAGAGCTGGAAGATTCAGAAATTCAGCATCCTGAAATGATTCAGCAAATCAGCGAATTATTCGAGCAGTTACGTCGCCATCATATTTATCATGGCGATTTAAAAGCGACGAATTTTCTGGTCGATCAGCATCAGAAAGTCTGGCTGATTGATTTGGATGCGATGCAGCAAATAACAAAAACCGGCTTTAAGCGTTTACATAAACAGGATCAGCAGCGATTTTTACGCAATTGGCCGGTCGGCGAAACGCGTCACCTGTTAACCAAAGCGATTAAAGCATAAAGGCAATAACACAGTGTTAAACGGAACTCATTTATGAAGCTGGCGGTATGCCTGTATAAATATTTTGCCTACGGCGGACTGGCGCGGGATTTTCGGCGGATTCTGGAAATTCGTCGTGATGCCGGCGATGAGATTGATGTTTATTACATTGAATGGCAAGGCGACCCTATACCGGGCTTTAACCAAATCCAGATTCCAGTTTCAGGGCTGACCAATCATGGCAAAGTGCGGGATTTTTATAACAAAGCACAGCCATTTATTGCCGCCGGCAATTATGATCTGGTGATTGGCTTTAATAAAATGCCGGGACTGGATCTGTATTACGCTGCCGATCCGTGTTATCTGGCGAGAGTCAGACAGGAACCCAGCTATATCATCAAACAGTTTTCTGGCCGAGTGAGATTTTATGAAGCCTGGGAACGGGCGGTATTTGGTCCGCAAAGCCATACTGTCTCAATGATGATTTCGTCAGTGCAACGCAAACTGTTTGAACAGTATTATCAGACACCGCCTGAAAGACTGGTCGATCTGCCGCCTGGCATTGATCCGGATCGAGTGCGTCCCGATGACTGGCAAATACAGCGTCAGCAATTTCGTCAGCAGTTATCTTTGAATGACGATGATTTTTTATTGTTGATGATTGGTTCCGGTTTTAAACGTAAAGGTGCTGATTTTGCTATCGAAGCCATGGCCGTCTTACCTCAAAAAATGCGTGAAAAAACGCATTTATTTGTGCTGGGGGAAGATAATGCCAAACCTTTTGAACTGTTGGCTAAGAAGCTGAATGTCGCTGAAAGAACCCACTTTATGGGCGGACGCGATGATGTAGCCAAATGGTTGCTGGCGGCCGATGTGTTTTTACACCCGGCACGTTCGGAAAATACCGGTACCGTGATTCTCGAAGCCATGGTGGCGGGTCTGCCAAGTATGGTCAGCAGCGCCTGTGGTTATGCTAATTATGTGCAAGATTCGAATGGCGGTGAGTGTATTGATAAACTGGAAGATACCTCTGCTTTTACACAACAGTTGGCTAAAATGCTTGATAAAAAACGCCTGCAACAACTGTCACAAAATGCTTTGGATTATGCGGCCACTCATGATTTGTATAGCATGCCGCAGCGGGCCGCCGATTTGATTGTAGAATTGACGGAAAAAAAAGGTAATGAATAAACACTTGGCTGATTTTAACCTTCTACATATGTTGAACAAGAACTGTAAAGAAATTCTTTTCCTGCAAGTTGTCACTAAAACGCAGAATATGAATCCATGAAGAAGGCCCGTATTGCGCTGGTATCCTTTGAATCATTCGGGGATAGCCTTATCTATACAATGATGGCCGATAATTTACGTCGCAACGGCTATACAATAACTTTGTTTGGCAATGTGGCATATCAGTTAAGAGAATGGCTTCCCCAGCTTTCTATTGAGCCATATCCAGAGTTTGTAAAATTATATTCTACCCTTGACGACTATCACCTTGTGTTCATGAGCCCTTCAAGAACTATCAGGGATTCAACAGGAGATATTAAACTAGAAGAAATTCGGCATCGATTTTTACTTATATGCCAAAAAGTCCCAAAGACCTGGTTATTTGATCATCATTCGCGCTTAAAGCAAAACCTGAGTCAGGACATCTTTCAACAGATTGAACATCTTAGTCATTCTGCGGGATCTATTCATTACCGAAAATTTAAGAAGGAATCTGTGGTAGAGATTACTTTGGATTTCATGCGTGAAAAAATGGGGTTACAGGCGCTTTCTGCCAAAGTTGAACTCTCGCCTCCCAAAGGTCTGATCTTCAGAAAAAACAAACGCCGTATAGTGATAAGCCCAGATTCTGCCTGGCCTGAAAAAAAGGATTGGAGTCCGGAGCGTTTTTTTAAACTCTGTGATTTGCTGGCCCATGCGAATTACGAGCCAGTCATAGTCATCGTGGTAGCTCCAAATAATCACGAAATATGGCAAGCCAAACAGAATAATCATTTCCTCACGTTGACCTTTGAAAATATTGGTAAATTAGCTGAATATATCTATGAGTCAGCCGCTGTGATTGCTAATGACTCAGGTAACGGCCATCTTGCATCATTTCTGGGGATACCCGTGGTGACGATTTATCGTAAACGAAATCCATATTTTCACTGGCGACCGGGATGGTCCGATACCACGGTTATCTGTCCAAGAATCGTCTTGCCACGACCTAATAGTTCGATATGGCGACCTTTTATTGGTGTTAAGCGTGTTAAAAGAGCCTTAGAAAAACTTCTCCGGCAGGTGAATCTTAAACTTAGTGACAATGAATGTGAGTAAAAAATTATTAGTTTTGGATGGCATTGGTGGCATTGATTTAGGCCGTAATCTAACGGCTAGCATTCAAGAGCATGGTATCGCCACCGAGTATCGTGATATGGCGGAACTACCAAGAATCGCGTTACAAAAACCGCGTTCTGCCATTGCCAAAATGCTCAATAAAAAAAATGATAAAGACGGTTTTTACTGCTTACCGAAATGCGATTTTGACCATTTAGAGCAACAACTCAATCAGTTCAAACCTAATAAAATATTGGTGATTGGCTTTGTATATAAGTTTTTTGAACCCCAAAGACTGAAGCAATTAGCCGATAAACTGGGAATCGAATTATTTTTGTATGACACGGATAGCTGTAACCTTTATTCAAGTCGCCGGGAGTTTATTTTCTTTATCGAAAACGAATTGAAGGTTTATAAGTCAATCTTTTCGTTTTCACGCGTGGTTACCGATTTTTTTATACGTAAAAATTTAGATGCTTATTTTTGTCCGTTTGGCGATACGCCAAAAATTAGACAGGCATCAGTAGAATCAGATACGAATGTGATTTTTGTCGGCAGTGCCGATTTACGGCGGATATTTCTGTTGGAGAATATTGCCGATAACGTCAGCATTTATGGAAATCGCTGGCAACGTCAGTGGCCGTTAATGTCTGAAACGCTTCAGCAAAAAGTTATCGATAACCCCATTTGGGGAGAGCAGTTACAAGCAAAACTGATGGCTTCCAAAATTGTATTAAACATTACCCGGATCCCATTTTACGGAGCAGAAACCGGAATTAACCATCGTATCTTTGAAGCGATGTCCTTGGGATGTTTTGTATTAACCGATCAATGTGACGAAATTGCGGAACTGTTTGAGGTGGGTGAAGAAATCGAAACCTATAAAGGTATCGATGATCTCAAGCAAAAAGTCGATTACTACCTTAAACATGATGATGAGCGTCAACGTATTGCACAGCGTGGTTATCAACGTTTTCTCAAAGACTATACCTGGCAAACTCGATCAGCGGATTTATTGACTAAAATGGGATTGTTAACTTAACAATCCCATTTTAGTTGATTCAACAACAGCTTCAGAATATCTTAAAAAGCAATTTATTTGGTGATCAGAATATCTTCCATCACCAGATATTGCAGGTCAGATCCGTAGAACATATTTAATGCATCGGTTGGGCTGCAAACCATCGGCTCGCCACGGCGGTTCAGTGACGTATTGAGTACCACCGCATTGCCGGTGAGTTTTTCCATTTCCTCAATCAGTTCGTAATAGCGTGCATTGGTGGCTCGGGTCACAATCTGAGCACGGGCGGTGCCATCTTCATGCACCACTTCCGGAATCCGTGATTTCCAGCTTTCTGCCACATCAAAGGTGAAGGTCATATACGGGCTTGGATGATCGGTCTGCAGAATTTCCGGTGCCACTTTATCCAGCATGCTGGGGCAGAATGGGCGCCAGCGTTCACGATATTTAATTTGAGCATTAATCCGATCGGCCACACCAGAATGATTTGGCGAGCCCAGAATGCTGCGATTGCCTAAAGCACGTGGTCCGAATTCCATACGACCCTGGAACCAGGCAACGGGATTACCATCTGCTAGCATTTTTGCCGTGTCGACACAGACATCATTCAGATATTGCCAGCTAACGGGCTGTGTATAGCCCTCACAGGCATCAATACATTGTTGCGTGGTATAGGATGGGCCCAGATAGACATGTTCCATTTTCTCAACCGGCACACCAGCCAATTGTGAGGCATAGCTGGCAGCGCCTATGGCAGTGCCGGCATCACTGGATGCGGGTTGCACGAACAATTCTTTTACACCAGGCATAGCAATAATGCGCTGGTTGAGTTTGACGTTTAAAGCTACACCACCGGCGTAAGCGACTTTGCCGGTTTCACGGATGATATCACCCAAGTAATAGTCAATCAGATGTAATGCACATTTTTCCAGCAAGGCCTGAATGCTGGCAGCGTAGTCGATATAAGGCTCATCTTTTTCGTCGCCTTCCCGCATCGGGCCCAGCCATTCGATTAACTCAGGGCTGAAGAAATAACCTTTGCCATCTTTTTTGTAGCGCCGCAAACCAACAGTATTAACCAGCTTGGTATTGACCTTGAATTCACCATTTTCACAATGAATCAACCGTGAAAAATCGAAACGCTTCGGATCGCCATAAGGTGCCATGCCCATCACTTTGAATTCGCCATCAAGCATTTCAAAACCGAGATATTCGGTCATTGCGCCATAAACACCGCCCAGTGAATCAGGGTCATAGAATTCTTTGATTTTGTGAATTTTGCCGTTTTCGCCATAACCAAAAAACGTTGTCGCATATTCGCCTTTGCCATCGATACCAATAATGGCCGTTTTTTCTTGAAAGCCACTTAAATGGTAAGCGCTGCTGGCATGGGCTAGATGGTGTTCAACCGGGACAAACTTGACGCGTTTGGAATCAATCCCTAAATCATCCAATAGTTTCATCACGTTTTTGTGATTTCGCCAATAACGACGATTACCCGAAAATAAGGCGGTCAGCGCCCGGTCAGGTGCATACCAGTGACGTTTGGCATAGTGCCAGCGAGCAGGAGATTCTAAACCGATTTGTGAAAAAGGAAACGCCACGATATCAACTTCATCGGGGCGAATTCCGGCTTTATCAAGACAGAACTTGGTCGCTTCATACGCCATTTTGCCTTTTGCGTGCTTGTCACGCAGAAAGCGTTCTTCTTCGGCAGCTGCCACCAGTTTTCCATCAATATACAAAGCAGCTGAGGCGTCGTGATTTACCGCGCCGGAAAGGCCTAAAACGATCATAAATTATCTTTGAGTTGCGTAAAAATGTTGTTCAGTATATCAAGCGTGGAGGGGGGGAGACCATTTAACCTTCCAGCGTGTCGGGATTCATTGGCGTAAACCCCTGCGGTGAGATTTGAAAACCATTTTGACGCGCCTGCTTAATATCGATTTGTACCAACTTCTCGAGCGAAGACCATGCCGCCGGAGTGCCACGTTGATCTTTGGGGAGCCAGCGATTGGACTTTCAATTCATGAAATGAAGATACATAAACTCCCTGTTATCTCGGTCATTAGTCAGATGACCCGCTTTCCAGAACCAATGTTGGGGATGATCGGCACGGTCATTCATCTGGGTTAGGATGAAAGAAATCGTTTAGCTATTCAACTTTTCTCTGAACTAAAGATTTTATGGCAGCCTTCTGGAGGTCTAACCAAATAATATGCTGTATAATTTTCGGGATTTTAAACAAAGCAAATTAGATGGCAAAACAAGATATTTCTGTCCTGCAATTACATCAAGGTTTCAATATAAAACCAATCGATGTATCAGATCTCGCTGAGCAGGTAATCAAATCACTTCCCTCCGACAGGTACGCGACCACAACATTGTTTGTTACAGGAAAACCTCAAGCGAGCCAGAAAGAAAGTTGTGCGGAACAAACCATTTATCTTGATTTACCGAAAAAAAACCTGAGAGGTTTGAGGTTGCGTGCTCTCTATGAGTTATTTAAGACTTTTAGAAGACAGCAATTTGATGTTGTGATTTGCAACCGATTTAAACCCACCTCCTTGATGGTTTGGTTGCATCTGCTAATTGGCAAACCCAAATGTATTTCGGTGGTGCACATCCTTAGTGATTATCGACCATTCATGCGAAGACTGATGGTCAGACTAGTCGCACATAAGTGGCACTTTGTTGCGGTATCAGACGGAGTACGAAAAGAACTTTTTGCACTCAATTGTGGCTTTAATGAAGAAAATGTCACAGTCATTGAAAATGCGATCGATTCCCAACAGATGGTAACACTTCTCCATCCACGAGACGTGGCCCGGAAAGCACTTTCCCTGCCGGCGACAAAGACCATCGTGGGTACTATCGGGAGGCTTGATAAACGTAAAGGACATATCGATCTGATAAGGGGATTTGCCAAAATTCATCAACAGTTTCCTGATGTGCTAATAGCAATTATTGGTGAAGGTAAAGAGCGAAACACGCTTGAGTCTGAAATCGCTAGATTGGGCTTGATGAATAAAGTGCTGCTATTGGGAGCTGTTGATGGAGCAGCTCAATACGTTAAGGCTTTCGATATATGGATTATGCCATCTCACAGCGAAGGCTTACCGCTGGCGCTTATGGAGGCGATGACGGCAAAGCTTCCTATTCTGACTACGGCAATCCCATCAATGGATTACATTGTTCGCCCGGCTGGTGGTATGTGTTTTGATGTTCAAAATCCTGAAGATTTGGCCAGTGTGCTGAGTGATTGCTTGAAATTGACACCTGAACAAAGGGCCGGATTAGGCGAGCAATCTTTTAATTATTTACAGACGCATTTCTCTTTACAACGTTATCGAAAAGAATATTTATCTCTAATCGAGAGGCTACTGAATGACCGTTAGAACCTATTTTACTTGGATGGTGGCATTATTTGTGGCATCGTTTTTAGTGCTACCTACCAGTAAAATGGTGAACAATTTTTACTACATCTTTATTGCAATTCCCGGACTTTATCTTTTACTCAGAAACTACAAATTACTTAAGCCCATCAATTTCACGGAATGGGTTTTTTTGATTTTGTGCTGTGTCATTGCCTTTTATTCCGTTTTTTCAAACTCTAGAGCAATTGTTCATGCGCTTTATGTTCTGGTTTTTATTTATTCGATATCGCGCTTTGTGGACACAAGCTTTTTCAACAGTAAAACCTTTGCCAGAATGTTGTTTTGGGGGGGGCTACTCTACACTGCTGCTTGCGCTATTTCTTTTTATCTAATTGGTAATGAACCATTCGGCTCTCGTATTAATCCGGGTATATCCAGACTCTATAGCCCTATTCAGATTAGTATGTTTATTAGCTGTAGCTTGTTTGTCATTGGGCCACACTGGATTAAAGATAGAAATGTTTTGGAAAGTTTATTTGGCTTTATTTTGGCGTTTCTTGCTATCGCGTTAATCCTCCAGAGTCGCACTGGTCTTGTCGGCATGGGGGTATGGAGCATTTTTATGCTTGTCTGTATGTTCAGGGGGTTTGGTTTTAAAGGACTGATATTTCTGGTCGCTGGTCTACTGGCATTGATGGTTGTATCGATTCCAATGTTTGATTTGGCAGGACAGTCTACTGAACTGATTGAGCGTGCTGATTCACATCGCTTAGCCATTTGGAATGGTTATTTCTTAGCGTGGCGAGACTGTGGAGTTTTGTTGGGTTGTGGTTTTCCTGAAACGCCATCCCCACACTTGGTATGGCAGCCAGATGGAACAGAGGTATTTGTAACTCACAATATTCTTATCAATTTACTTTATCATTTTGGTATTGTGCCCCTAATTATGTTTTCTATCATGATCCTGAGTGTTTTAAACATGGCATGGCAGCAAAAAAACTGGTGGGGGGGATTTCTTTTTGCCGGGATTTTAACCTTAATGCTGGATAGTAACAGTATTATCAACAATCCTGATGAAGTTTGGTTAATGATGTGGTTACCATTTGCGTTAATTCTTGCCAAAGAATGGCAAAGCAAAAGAGAAACTATGAAAAAGAGTATTAAGTGGTCAGTTACTACACCAATAGCTGATGCAAACTAATTTATTTCAATAGTTCGGGTGAGTCAGATTTAAGTATTTGACTGAAAAATGTGCGTTTTGCTGACTCATCAGAAAAATAGTTTTCAAGTCGTTTTTGCAATAAACTTTCGGGTTCATTTTCACCGTTAGCTAACTCAACAATGGCATCAGCAAGCTCATCCGAATTTCCAAGTTCAAATAACAAACCTGATTGCCCCACAACCTCTGGCGCACCGCCACAATCTGAACTGATAATGGGCAGGTTTGCCGCCATCGCTTCTAATAAAACCATGCCAAAAGGTTCGTGATCAGAGGCTAAAACGAAACAGTCGAACGCATTGAAATACTGCCTGGCCAAAGGGACTTTGCCGAGGAACACTACATTAGTTTCGATACCTAATGAATGAGTTAGTATTTTGAGCTCGTTTTCAAGTCGGCCAGTGCCAATCATGACCAATAGCGACTGTTTGGGTAGCCTTTCACGTGCTAATGCAAATCCGCGAATCAATGTGATGGGATCCTTGTCAGGGTGAAGCCTGCCAACACTACCTACTATCCAGGCATTCTCAGGTAATTGCAGCGCTTCCCTAGACTGAGTGCGTGAGAGCAGTTGACTACGAACTTTTTCAACATCAAGGTGATTATAGAAAGTGACAATCTGTTCTGTTGGCCACTGAGGTAAATGAACCCGAATTTCATCTCGAACCGCATTTGATACCGCTAGGATAGTTACTCGATTTCGAAAAAGGTTGATCATCCAGCGACGACTGGATCGGTCAAAATCACCAAAACTATGGCGAACACTATAAATTGGTAAATCAGTAGCTAATAAACCTACATAAGCGGATTTAGCCCGGTGTGCGATACAAAACTCAAAAGGATATCGTTTTGCGATTTGGCGGATTTCACGAATAACCTGAAGTTTTAAGCCTCGCAGTCTTTTGCTGGAGTGGCCCAGAAAAATGACTTCATCCGAGTCAGCTGCTGTCGCAACGGCCTCATCTGGTTCACCTGTCATAAATACGGTTATTACCCGATATTTAGTCCCTTTAAATATCGCAGAAAATTGACGGGCGCAATCAAGAAATGGATCGTAATAACAATGACAAATCTGAAGAATGTATGATGTATTATCATCTTTATCTAAAAGAATCTTGTCTTTACTGGAAATCATGACATCACCATTTTGCATTTATTGTTGATAACATCATCACTTATATCAATGACCTTTGTAATATTTAGGTGATTAAAGTCAATCGTTTTTAAGTCAGGATTAATTCAGCAATTCGAGCTGATGAAATGTCCTGCATACATTTGTGGTGACCCAACGGACATGTTCGCTGAAAACAGGGGCTGCACTCAATAGGGATCTGCACCAGTTGGGCATCATCGGAAAGCGGTGGAGTAAAGGCTGGTGATGTTGGCCCGTAAATCGCTATTAGAGGTATATTCAGTGCGGCGGCAATATGCATCAAGCCGGAATCATTGCTGACCACCTGATCGGCTGTGGCAATTAAATCTATGGCTTCGCCCAGTTGGGTTTTACTACATAGATTCACGACATTCTGTTTATCGGTTATACCCTCAACGATCTGCTCACCTACAGCTGCATCGGCTTTGGAGCCCATAATCAACACCTGCCAGCCTTGCTGGGTAAGCTCTTCACCCAGCGCAGCGTAGTGTGTGGTTGGCCATTGTTTGGCCGGACCAAACTCTGCACCCGGACATAAAATCAACCGCTTTTGCTCGACACCTTTTGAGGGATCAATTGCACTGGAAACCGGTTCTGCGATCATCATGGGTGGCCGGTATTCGGGGGCGATATGTGATTGGGTGGCCGGATGGGCTAAGGCAACAAAACGTTGCACCATTAATGGTAATTTTTGTTTATTCAGTTTACGAGGGTCATTAAGCAGGCCATATCGCATCTCACCCAACCAGCCAGTGCGAATGGGGATATTAGCAAACCATGGAATTAAAGCTGATTTCCAGGAATTCGGCAGCACAATGGATTGATCATAGTTTTTGGGGCGTAAACTCAAACCAATTTGCCGGCGCTGTTTCCAGCCAAACACACCATGTGTTACTGGCATAGCTATCGCTTCCCGAACTTCCGGCATTCGTGCCAGTAATGGACGCGTCCATTCTGGTGCCAGCACGTCAATATTGCTGTTTGGGTGTTGTTGCTTCAAAGCAGCAAATAACGACTGCGCCATCACCATATCACCGACCCAGGATGGGCCGATGATCAAGATGTCGTGTTTATGTTTGGCCATCAATACTTAATGCAGGGTGCTATGCGCCAGATAGATAAATATGACACCGGCAGCAATCAGCGAAATTTGCTGAAAGGTCTCAGACGGTTTCACTTTATTGTGCAGGCCCGGAATCAAATCGGCTACTGCGATATAAATAAAGCTGGAGGCAGCGACAGCCAGGATATACGGCAGAATATGTTGCATATCGGCCAGCAGGTAGTAAGCTGCGACGGCCCCAACCACGGTCGCCAGGCTGGAAAGCATATTGAAATAAAGTGCTTTGCGACGCGTATATCCACTGTGTAACAGGATCACAAAATCACCCAGTTCCTGCGGGATCTCATGCGCTGCAATCGCCAGTGCAGTAACGATACCCAGATGCACATCGGTTAAAAATGCGGCTGCAATCAATACACCATCCACAAAATTATGTATGGCATCACCGATAAGAATTAGCGCACCAGCGGCCTTCTTCGAGTCTTCATGATGATGGTTATGATGATCTTCCCCCAGTTCGGGAATGTGTTCATGGCTATGATGACTGTGGCAATGGCGCCATAACACCAGTTTTTCCAGCAGGAAAAAGCTTAATAAACCTAGTAACAACGTCAGCCCGATATGATGTGGATCAACCGGAAAGTTGTGCTCAATGGCATGCGGCAACAGGCCTAAAAATGAAGCGCCGAGTAATGCACCGATCGCAAAGCTGACCAGATATGGCACCAGATGTTGACGGGTGTGTGTCGGTAATAACAGAAAACTGGAAGCGATAATGACGCTTAATAGGCCGCCAAGAATACTGAAAATGATTATCCAGAGTAATAAGTCCATATGCACCTGAAACAGAAAATTAATGCGCAAATCATACCTTATTCAGCCGCAATCCATATCAGTGATGCCATCCGCCCAGTGACGCCATCGCGTCGAAATGAGAAAAAATGGTCTTTTTCGCTGTAGGTACAATAATCCCCACCATAGATTGCGTTAACGCCTTGCGCAGATAGGCGTTGTCTGGCGAGCAGATAAATATCTGCCAGAAAACGATCTGAATGTGTTGCAGTAAAAGCGGATTCTGCATTGCCATCAATATCGGTAAAAGCGGCTTTTACTTCCGGTCCAACTTCAAAAGCCTGTGGACCAATCGCTGGCCCTAGCCAGACAATAATCTCAGATAATGGCATTTTGAATTGAGCCAACGTATTTTCAATGATTCCGGCTTGTAAGCCACGCCAGCCTGCATGAATCGCAGCCACCTGCGAACCTGATTTATCAGTCATTAATACCGGTAAACAATCTGCCGTCATAATGGCACAGACGCTATCTGCTGAATCACAGATAATCGCATCGGCTTCAGCGTTGGGGTGCCAATGATTCGCATCAATAACATCGGTGCTATGGGTTTGTTTGAGCCATAAAGGGTCAGCTGGCAGCAAAGCGGTTTCGATCAATGTTTGCCGGTTAGCCGACACTAAGGCGGGATCATCACCAACATGTTCGCCTACATTCAGCGTGTCATAGGGTGCTTTGCTGTGTCCACCGTTTCGGGTAGTGGTTATTGCCCTAATATGCGCTGGAGCCGGCCAGTTTACCGTTAAAAACGATTCAACCATCGCAACGCGGCACATGCAGGTAATCACGCCAGGCGGCAAATAAATTTTCGTCGCTGGCAGCACAGGTTGAACGAGGAGTTAAACTTCGACTGAACACAGCCTCATTATCCAGGGTGCAGGCAAAAGCACCGGCTTCTTCAACAATAAGCTGAGCCGCGGCGTAATCCCAGATTTGCTGACGTCCATGCAGATACAGTTGAGCGCGTCCTGCCGCCAACCAGCAAAGCTCCAATGCGATAGATCCCAAACTGCGTTGTGAACCATAAGGTTTTTCGTCAACCAGTCTTTGGGAAAGCGACTTTGGTAAACGTTTAAAATCAATAATCGCCAAAGTCTGATTCAGCGCCAACCCCGAGATTTCCGCCGTTAATGGTTGACCATTCAGCCATGCCCCAGCGCCTTTTTTTGCAGAAAAACATTCGTCCATCACCGGGTCGTAAACCAGCCCGAGAGTCACTTCACCATTTTCTATCAATGCTAAAGAGATGGAAAAAAAAGGCATGCCGGAAGCAAAATTACTGGTGCCATCAATCGGATCCAAACACCATAAAGCATCGTTACTGTTGAGTAATTCAGCTTGCTGTGTGGCTGTCATTTCTTCGCCGAGTAATTTAATGTCGGGAAAATCCCGCTGTAACACCTCCGTCAGTTTTTGCTGTATCAACTTGTCAGCGACAGTGACCACACTGCCATCATGTTTGTACTGACGACTGACAGTTTTAAATAATGGCATCAAATATTGCTGAACAGTGTCAGTCAGGCATTGCTGAAGTTGGGCGAGGTCGGTATCCATGGATAAAAAGTATATCAGCGATTTAAGGATAATTATTCAAACTCTGCGATGCAGTCTGTAAACTGCTGATTCATTTTGTCAGTTGAAGCTTTTTATGCGTGTTCCCCGATTTTATTGTGCCAGTCTGCTACCCGGGTCATCACCGATGCTATTGCCAGAGGTGGTATTCCGCCATGCGGTGCAGGTGCTACGAATGAAACCTGGTGGCATATTGACCCTGTTTGATGGTCAAGGACTGGAATTTCAGGCGCAACTGGAGCAGGTTGATAAACGCCGGGCAACGGTGAGTCTGCAACAGCAAATCGTTACTGATAACGAATCACCTTTAGATATCCTTTTAATGCAGGGGATTTCACGTGGTGAACGTATGGATTACGCTATTCAGAAAGCGGTCGAGCTTGGCGTAAAGCGGATTATGCCGGTGGTCACAGAGCGATGTAATGTGCAGCTATCAGGTGAGCGCGCAGAGAAAAGATTAAATCACTGGCAAGGAGTGGTGATCAGTGCCTGTGAACAAAGTGGCCGGAGTTTTTTGCCAGAGCTTTTGCCTGTCACACCGTTAAATGCGGCGCTTGAAAATGCTGACCAAGCATGCAAACTGGTGCTGGCTCCGGAAGCCTCACAAGGTTTTTCCAGTTTGAGCAAAGCGAGCCAGATAGCCTTACTGATCGGACCCGAAGGCGGTTTAAGTGACGAAGAAATTCTGCAGGCGAATGAAACCGGATTTACCGGTATTTGCCTTGGTCCAAGAATATTGAGAACCGAAACAGCCTCTGCAGCCGCATTGGCAATGGTACAGGCTGGCTGGGGAGATATTGGATGAATGACGGTACTATCGTGTTGCTGATTCTGGCCGTGATTGGCTGGTTATGGTGGGATAGTCGCGGGGTTGCGGAACATGCCAACCGGGTTGCCAGTCAATATTGTCAGTCGATGGGTGTCAGTTTTCTCAATGATACTGTTGCCTGGAAAAAAATCCGTCTAAAACGTGGCACGAACGGCAGAATGCAATTTGAACGCACCTATTTTTTTGAGTTTGCCAGTGATATGCAACAACGTTATCGTGGTGAAGTGGTCATGCTTGGAAAACGAGTGAAATCAATCCAATTGGATCCGCATCGTTTTAGTTAAACATCAGAGAGACTGTTATGACAGAGAAACTTGCACTGGTCGTTGATGATTCACGTGTGGCGCGCATGATGTTATGCAAACTGCTGCAATCCTCTGGATTTTCGGTGGTGGAACAGGGCAGTGCTGATGACGCATTGGTTTGGCTGGAAACAGCGGAGCATTCGCCACTCATCATATTTATGGATTTGATGATGCCGGGTATGGATGGGCTCACCGCAACCCGCCGGATCAAAAATGATTCACGCTGGCAGTCTATTCCGGTTGTCCTATGCACCAGCAATGATAGTGAAGCAGATAAATTGTCGGCCCATGACAGTGGCGTACTTGCCTTGTTATCCAAACCACCGGAATCGCAGCAGTTACAATCGATTTTAACGGCGTTAAGTTCAGTAACCGTTTCTCAGGAGCAAATACCAGCTGCTGCACCAACACCAACACCATCCACTGAGTCTGCGCCAATGCCGTCGATTGATGAGATTATTGCCGAGGCTGAACAACAGTTATTGCCGAGTTGGTTGCAGCAAGCACAACACAAATCAGAACAGGTAAGCCAGCAAATCGCTGAAAATATCGCCCGGCAAATGATTGATGAAAAATTGCTTGGACTGGCTGACAAACTGTCAACAGAGCTAACCGAACAGGTTCGTGGTGCGGTACAGGAAAAAGTCCAGCAACAACTGAATACTCAAACTGAGCAAATGCAGACGCTATTGTTAGAAAAAGCAGCCGATGCGGCTGAATCAGCCATGCAAAACCTGAATCAATCCACTTACTGGCAACAGCAAGTCACCTCCCAAACTGAACGATGGCTAACCCTTCAGCAGGAAACGATTGAGCAACAACTGCTCACAGCGCTGCAACCCAGAATTGAAACAGCGATTGCCGAACAGCTGGCCGATTCGGTTGATCCAAAGGCTGAATCGCTGCAGCAGGATTTGGCGCAACTGCAGTTAATGCAAAATCAGCTGGTTAAGCGGCAGCGTATGAACGGTGCCTTATTGATGATTGCTTTGGCGACCGGCGTATTTGCTCTGTTACAAATTAATCTGTTTTGAGTTGACGGTTCGGTAACACAATGACCATCAACGAAGCCTTGCAGTGGGCCAGAAATCAGCTGGTCACCGCTTCAACGCTACGCCCCGACATTGAAAGTCTGTTGTGTCATGTATTGCAATGTCCGGTATCACGTTTGATCAGCTATCCAGAACAACCGCTCACAGCCATTCAGCAACAGCAATTTGTTTCACTGATTGAACAACGTCGGCAAGGTGTGCCAGTTGCGCATTTAACCGGCAGTCGTGGCTTTTGGTCATTGGATATTGGTGTCAATCAACATACGCTGATTCCAAGACCCGATACTGAGTTGCTGGTGTCACTGGCATTGGAAAAAATCCAGTCGGGAATGCGAGTGGCCGATCTTGGAACCGGAAGTGGCGCCATTGCCCTGGCGATTAAAGCCGAACGTGATGATATCTGGATGCTGGCAAGCGATTATTCGGAGCCGGCCTTGCAGCAGGCAAAACATAATGCTGTAAAAAACCATTTAAACGTGCATTTCCTCCGTGGCCAATGGTTGGAAGCCATGCAGCCTGCAAGTCTGAATCTCATTGTTTCCAATCCTCCTTATATCCGTTCAGATGATCCACATCTAACTAGCGGTGATTTGCGCTTTGAACCCTTGACCGCATTGGCTTCAGGGGCGGATGGTCTGCAGGATATCCGTCAGCTTGTTCATCAGGCGGCAATAATATTAAAGCCCCAAGGCTGGTTAATGGTGGAACATGGTTATGATCAGTCGCAGGCTGTGCAGACATTGTTTCAGCAAGCAGGATTTACCGGGATTCAGGCTTTTCAGGATTATGGGCAGCAGGATCGCGTGGTCATTGGCAAACGCTCTGCAAGCCGCGAATTCAGGTAATATACTGCAGATGAATGACGAACAATTGTTGCGCTACAGTCGGCATATTCTTTTGCCTGATTTTGATATCACCGGTCAACAGCGTGTTTTGGATAGTCGGGTGCTGGTGATCGGTCTGGGAGGCTTAGGATCGCCAGTAGCTTTATATCTGGCCGCTGCCGGAGTCGGGCATCTGGTGCTGGTCGACGATGATAGTGTCGAGCTGACCAATCTGCAACGGCAGATCGTGCATCGCCAGGCCACAGTGGGGAAGAGCAAAACCAGTTCTGCCGCTGCTACTTTGCAAAGTTTGAATGACACGATTAAGGTTGAGACGATCGATCATCGTTTAAGTGAATCCGAGCTCAGAGAGCAAGCGAATCTGGCTGATGTGATAGTCGATTGTACCGATAATTTCAGTAGTCGATTTTTACTGAACCGGGTCAGTAAAAACACCAGAACGCCTTTGGTTTCAGCAGCGGCAATACGCTGGGAAGGGCAAATTTCGGTATATGATGCTCGACAAGCTGACGCACCGTGTTATCGTTGCTTGTACGACGATAATGGCGGCGATATTCAACAAAGCTGTGCAGAGAGTGGGGTGCTTTCTCCGTTGCTGGGAATGATGGGATCGATACAGGCGATTGAAACCCTCAAATTGCTTGCCGATACTGGTATTTCTCTCAGTGGGCGTTTGGTCATGGTAGATGCCTTGTCCATGCAGATACGGGAAATAAAATTAAAACAGGATCCGGCCTGCCCGGTATGCCACGATAATGAGAATAGCTAAATGACAGTTAAAACGACCATACGTTTACCTCGCACATTGGTGAATGAGCTATTGCATCAAGCACAAACTTCACCCAGCCAGGAAATTTCAGGGTTAATTGGCTGTCATGGGCAACGCTGTGTGTGTTATCCGATAGACAGCGTCAAAACTGATGCAAGTGTGTTATTTGCACTGAGTGCCAGTGAGCAGCTGGCCGCATTGAAAGAAATGAAAGAACGCAATCAGGAACTGTTTGCTATTTATCATTCTCACCCTGATGCGCCTGCCTTGCCGTCAGTTATAGACGATGATGTGGCGGATTATCCTCAGGCCTTGTATCTGATAATTTCATTAAACACACGTGGGGTGCTGGAAATGCGGGGCTTTCAAAAGCAGGGACAGAAAACCGAAGAGGTAAATTTGATTATATGAGTAAACTGGACGCATCAACATTACAAACTGCAGCGCAACAGGCGCTGGATGTGGCAAAAACACTGGGCGCCACGGCTGCCGAAGTTGGCATCAGTCAAAGTCTGGGCTTATCAGTCAATGTTCGTCAGGCGGAAATTGAAACCCTGGAGCATAACAAAGATACCGGGCTCGGGGTAACGGTGTATCTGGGGCAAAGCAAAGCTTCTGCCAGCACCTCTGATTTGCGGCCCGAAGCCATCCAGGAAACAGTTGCCATGGCCTGTAGTATTGCCAAACATACTCAGGAAGACAAATTCGCCGGTTTAGCTGACGCTGAATTAATGGCTACCTCATTTCCGGATCTGCACTTGTACTATCCCTGGGAGTTATCTCCTGAGCAGGCCATTGCGTTGGCAATGGAATGTGAACAGGCGGGGCGCGATTTTGACCCACTGATAAGCAATTCAGAAGGGGCCAGTGTGTCATCGCACGAAGGCCAGCGGATTTATGCCAACAGTCACGGTTTTATCGGCCAGACGCAATCTACCCGTCATAGTTTGTCTTGCACATTAATTGCACGTGATGCGGCGGGAATGCAGCGCGACTATTGGTATGATTTGGCGCGTGACAGTCAGGATTTGGCCTCGGCCGTTTCTGTTGGTCGTAAAGCCGCCGAGCAGACTTTGAAACGCTTAAATGCCCGTGAAATTGAAACCGGGCACTATCCAGTCATTTTTGCCAGTGAAATTGCCTCCTCTTTATTTGGTCAGCTGGTTGGCGGTATCCGTGGGAGTGCTTTATATCGTAAATCCAGTTTTTTACTGGATAAACTTGGCGAACAAATTTTCCCCTCGTTTATCCATATTCACGAACAGCCGCATTTATTTAAAGCATTAGGCAGTTCGGCTTTTGATGCTGAGGGTGTGGCGACTCAAAATCGTGACATTATTCGTGAAGGTGTGTTGCAGGGTTATGTGCTGGATAGTTATTCAGCCCGTCGTCTGAACATGACTACCACCGCAAATGCTGGCGGAGTGCATAATCTGACAGTGGATAGTAACGATTTGTCATTTAAAGACATGCTGAAAGCGATGGATCGGGGGGTGATTGTCACCGAAACCATGGGTATGGGCGTCAATATTGTTAACGGGGATTATTCGCAGGGTGCGGCGGGTTTCTGGGTGGAAAATGGTGAAATTCAATACGCAATAGACGAATTTACTATCGCTGGTCAGTTGCAGGATATGTTCAAAGGCATTCAGGCGGTAGCGAATGATGTGGATTTACGCAGCAATATCCGTAGTGGTTCAGTGTGGATCGATAAAATGATGGTGGCTGCCTGATTTAAAGATCGAGGCTATCGCGAACCAAATCTGTAATATCAGTCAAAAATGCTACTGCAAATATTGATAATAACATCTGTCGGAGATTTTTTATCCGGTGAGCACTTTGGCTGCGTAATGCATTGATTTGACGTATTAAGTCCTGTTCGTCGTACAGCCAGTCTGTTTTGTTATTGACCAGCTGACAATGAAATACAAAGTGATTGTCTGAGCTGAAAAGCCGGTTTAGTAACAGGTTTTTGGCTGCTATTGATTGCAGCTCATGTTCACAGATAATCTGCCAGGGCTGCTGCTTTGAGCGGTAACAATATAATCCCATGCCTTGCGTAACCACATTATCGGTATTGCTTGTTTTCAACTTTAGCGTAATGCGAGGAATGGCTTTAGAAATCGCCTGCCACAAATTACTGTCAGTTTTATCAAGTGTTTGGGAATAACCGGCCACAGCCTGTAAAACCCGTTTTTGCTGAATATCCAGACCAAAAAATAATGCTGTGTTGAGCGGCGCATGACTGAGTAAATCCAGAAAAACGCGACTGTACTGCATTTGCATTAAATCATCTTCTCTCCGCGTCAATGACTGTTGGTTATCGTTAATCGCTTTTTCAAAAAACTGATTCACTGCCAATGGACATTGTGTCACCAAACGTTGCAGGCCAAGTTCGGTCTGCTCGGCAAACTTCTGTACCCGTTTCACTTCATACGGCACGCTACGTAAATTTAATAGTGATCGCTGTGTTTGCCAGCGGGTGAAATGCAGTGTTACCCGAGTGCCAATCTTTACCGGCAAATCCGCATTGACCGATAATGACAGTCCATTTATTGATACTTCGTTGGTTCGTGATGCATATTCCTGACTATTTAAAAATAAATTGACGGGAGTGATCACGGTATAGCGGCTTTGTTGACGTCGGATAAAGGCTTTTAGTGAACTGACTGGCGGCAAGTCAAGAGTACCGGCAGATTTTTCGATAACTACATCAGCATCAAGTAGCTCTTCCTCACTGCTTAACTGATGCAAACAGGCCGTAATGTCGGTGATTTCTACCAGATCTTTTAAATTTGAAATTTTGTCTGCAAAGTCACCGGCAAGGCGGGGTTCGACCTGAGCAATAATATCGAATTGTGGATGATAAATTGCCTCTTCAATGTTTAGCGCAGTCACATTGAAATACCATAATTTGGTATGGTGCCGCCATGGCCAAAACTGTTTGAGGCGGCCTATTTCATTGCTGTCTATGATCATCAGTTTTTCTGCGTGTAGTGCTACAAATCCGCATGATAATTTGTGTTGTTCAATGTGAGTGAGCAACCTTTTCACTACAGACAGTAAGTCTGGAATATCGATAAAAACCTGATCACCTACCATGCTGCTGTGAAGCGCGGTGACCTTAGGCGATTGTTGTTCGCCCATCCAGCAAAGTAAGCTGGGTATTTGTTGACTGTATAAACGTAACAGACAATTCTGGGTCAGATTGAAAATTTCATTATTCAGTTCAGCCTGACTGCGCTGATTTTGATGACCTAACCAGTTTTGCCACGCCTGACGAATATCATCGCCGACCGAGTCATTAAAGCGCAACACGGCAAAGGTTCGCTGCTCCTCATGATCCAGTCGGGTAACGTCAAACGCTATTTGAGTTGGCTCAGTATTATGTTTATCGGGAAAATGTTCAAAACTGACATTGACGGTATCGTTTTTTTCCAGTGTGGTCACGTGCTTCATACTGACACGGATGGCGTCAGCACTGACATCCAGCGTCATCGCATGGTAGCTCAGTTCAGCAAGATGTATGGTGACCGGCAAGGTCAGCAAAACACGTTTTGCCTGACGTCTTACTGGTTGATCCAGCCGAATTAGCAACACACCTCCCTCTTCAAGGGGGGCAGAGGGTGGTTGTGTTTGCTGTTGGAACTGACGAACAGCCTGCATCAGTGCTTCATAAACACCGAGGGTGTACTGGCCTTCCATGTGTTCAACCAGCTGTTTGAAAATTAAATAACTACGATCATCCAGAAAATGGGTAACACCGCCAAATTCATAAGCCTGGCATTCTCCGGTGACTTTGCCGCGTAAATCAATAATCCGTTGGCAGGGTTTTTGTAGACGTTGGCGTTCCAGTTGTGCCAGAAAGGCTTGGTTTTGAACTTTGTTACTTTCCGTCGCCATCAGGCTGGTTAATTCAGTTCATCGGGCGTTTTGGCTTTAATGCTCAACGCATGGATGACTGAAGGCAGTAAGTCAGCCGCAGCGTCATAAACAAGCCGATGCCGTTTGATCGGTGATAGGCCGGTAAAGGCTTCACTGACAATAAATACCGTGAAATGACCACCACCGGTATTACCAGCGTGGCCAGCATGCAGATGACTGTCATCGGTGACTTGCAACTGTGAGGGTTGCAACTGCTGTAATGCCTGTTCCAGCTTTTGTTGGGTACTTGAACTCATGGAAAAACTTTCCGAAACGGTTTAACAATGACTGTCGCGTAAACATCCGCCTCAATATAGGGATCTGCCTCAGCCCAAGCCTGTGCACTACGCCAGTCGTCAAATTCGGCGACCACCAAACTGCCGCTGAATCCGGCTTCACCGGGATCCTCGTTGTCAATCGCTGGATGAGGTCCTGCCAGCACTAAACGACCTTCATCCTGTAACTGCTGCAAACGGGCAACATGAGCAGGACGTGCAGCCAGACGTCGTTGCAGGCTATCGGGTTTATCTTCGCTGATGATGGCGTATAACATTACGGCGCATCCTTCGAATCACTGTTCTCGTTAATATGCCGCGACAAGTAAATGGCCTGTCCAGCTATAAATACCACCGTAATGATCAAAGATCCAAATAATTTGAAGTTTACCCAGGTTTCTTCTGAATAATTATAGGCAATGTAAATATTGAGGAAACCGGAAAACACAAAAAACAGAATCCAGGCGGTATTCAGTCTTGACCAGACAAACGTTGGCAGTTGCAGATGCGCTGCCATCAAACGTTCCAGCAGGGTTTTATCGGTAAACACCCGGGCACCGATAAAGGCCAAAGCAAACAACCAGTTCACTGCCGTGGGTTTCCACATCACAAATTCCGGATTCTGTAACCAAAGTGTTGCGCCACCCAGCAGCATCACCAGGATAAATGTAATTAAGTGCTGTCTTTCAACTTTGCCGTGGCGTAGCAAACCATAAAGCACCTGAACAAAGGTCGCTACCATCATCACTGCCGTTGCGACATAGATGCCTGCAATGTCGTATTCCTGACCATTCCAATGGTAGAGGCCGCCGCCAAATTTATAGGCGATGAAAAACAGAATAATGGGCAGGAAATCAGTAAATAGTTTCATCTTTTTTGTCAGTTGTTACAGAGATGGCACATTCTAACGTAAAATCAACACCATGACTCACTATGACCTGCATTGCCACTCCACCGCCTCTGATGGCGCCCTGTCTCCCGAAGCACTTGTTGAGCGCGCTGTTCAGCAGGGTGTGGAGGTGTTGGCGCTGACCGATCATGACGGGACAGAAGGTATAACTGCAGCTATGCGGGCGGCCGAAGAGCTGCCGTTAAAGCTGATTCCAGGGGTCGAAATTTCAGTCAGCTGGTATAGCAGCACGGTACACATCGTTGGACTGAACATTGATATTGAAAACTCCAAATTGCAAAAAGGTTTAGCCAATATCCGCGATTACCGCCAACAAAGAGCAGAACAAATTGCGCAACGTTTGGAAAAATCCGGCATTTCGGGTGCTTTGGAAGGCGCTGCTCAATATGCCTCCAAGACTATGCTGGGGCGACTGCATTTTGCGCAGTTTCTGGTTGAAAAAGGTCACGCCTCTAATACTGGGGATGTGTTCAAACGTTTTCTGGTTCGTGGTAAGCCGGGATATGTTCCGGGGCAATGGGCCGATTTAGCCTCAGCCGTGGAATGGATAACCGAGGCTGGCGGCCAAGCGGTTATTGCTCACCCATTACGTTATAAAATGACGGGTACCAAGCTGCGTCGGTTGATTGATGATTTTAAAACTGCGGGCGGTCAGGCCATTGAAGTCAGCTCAGGACATCAACACCCGGATCAATTGAGAAATGTAGCGGCATTGGCAAAGCAATATGAACTGCTCGCTTCCTGTGGCTCAGATTTTCATAGTCCAGATCAAAGCTGGAGTGAGCTTGGACGTTTTCTTCCATTGCCTGCTTCCTGTAAGCCGGTATGGACATTGTGGCAGTGAAACTGGCACAGCCAGTGGATTATGGTATATCTGTCTTCAGCTAACTAACGAAGGTTTTAAAGGTTTCACATGAGTCAGTATTTTCAAATTCACCCGGATAACCCACAACCACGCTTAATTAAACAAGCCTGTCAGATCATTATGAACGGCGGTTTGGTGGTCTATCCAACTGATTCGGGCTATGCACTGGGGTGCCATATAGGGGATAAGGCCGCTATGGATCGCATCCGCCGGTTGCGTCAGTTGGATGCCGATCACAATTTCACACTGGTTTGCCGGGATTTATCCGAGTTGTCGGTCTATGCCAAGTTTAATAATGCGGTTTTTCGATTAATTAAAGCTTATACACCGGGTCCTTATACGTTTGTTTTACCGGCTACCAAAGAGGTGCCACGCCGATTACAGCACCCTAAACGTAAAACTATCGGATTACGGATTCCGGTCAACAATATTGCGTTGGCGTTATTGGAAGAATTGAACGAACCTTTAATGAGTTCAACCCTGATTTTGCCGGGTGAAACCATGCCGATGACCGAAGCAGATGAAATAGCCGATCAGTTAAGTAAACATGTGGATTTGATAATCGACGGTGGAGCGTGTGGCAGTGAGCCAACCACGGTGGTCGAGTTTGTAAATGACTTACCCGAAGTGGTACGGGTTGGTATGGGCGACCCTGAACCATTTGAGGTGGAGTGATCGTTTACCTTGGTTTATTCCTGTTTATTGCTTTCAGTATCTGGCTTATTGGTATTATCAATGCCGAAGCTAACTGGGGCGGACCGTCGGTTAATTGGCTGGACGGTTGGACGCGATTAATCTGTCGTTATATTCAACGTTTACCGGATCAGAAAATCGCTTTACCTGAATCGGGGCCAGCCATCGTGGTGGCCAATCATGTGTCAGGCGTCGATCCATTGTTGTTAATCTCAGCCAGTAAACGTCCGCTAAGGTTTTTAATTGCCCGGGAAGAATATGAACGGCCCTTTGTTCATTGGGTATTTAAAAAGGCCGGTTGCATTCCCGTGGACCGCAGCGGTCGGCCCGAACAGGCATTGAGGCAAGCTTTAAAAGCATTAAAACAAGGCGAAGTTATTGCCTTGTTTCCCCATGGCAAAATCCATTTGGACAGTGATCCGCCCGGAAAAATCAAAGGTGGTGTGGCCAGACTGGCGAGCTGGTCTGTTGCACCGGTATTTCCAGTGCGTATTGATGGGGTGACGGCTCAGGGAAAAGTGTTTACTGCACCCTTTGTCCCGAGTCGGGTAAGACTCACAATGACGTCCCCATTAACCTGTTCAGCTGACACAATATCGCAATGTCTGCAGGACATTAGCTCAGCCATTGAAATAAACACATTTAAGTAAAGCTGGTCTTCACTGCTTTTGCCAGGTAGTACATAATCAAAATAATTTCAAAGCCTTAGCTCGCTGACAAAATAGTAATCATTTTCTGATTACGCTCACTTGATTTCTTCTCGCCACCCCCCATTTTGTAATTAACTTATTTTTTACAGGGATATTACGATGCAAATCGATAAACTCACCAGCAAATTCCAGGAGGCACTGGGAGCTGCACAAAGTCTGGCGGTTGGACGGGATCATCAGGTCATTGAACCAGCCCATTTACTGTTGGCATTATTGAATCAACAAGGCGGTACGGTAAAACCGTTATTGGCACAGAGTGGTGTGAATGTACCAGCCTATCAGGCTGATCTGGAAGCGCAGCTAAACCGTTTTGCTCAAGTGGAAGGTGGCAATGGCGATATCCGCATATCCGCAGATTTGAACCGGCTGTTAAACCAGACAGATAAACTGGCACAGCAACGTCAGGATCAATTTATTTCCAGCGAGTTGTTGGTTCTGGCAGCGGTAGAAGAGAAAAATCAAACCGGTGAATTGCTGCGTAAGCATGGCGCCAATAAAACTCATATCAATAACGTGATTGATAAAATTCGTGGGGGAGAACGCGTGACCGACCAAAATGCAGAAGAACAACGTCAGGCACTGGAAAAATACACCATTGATCTGACTGCCCGTGCCGAGAGCGGCAAGCTGGATCCGGTGATTGGTCGGGATGATGAAATTCGCCGTACCATTCAGGTTTTGCAACGTCGTACCAAAAACAATCCGGTGCTGATCGGTGAACCCGGTGTTGGTAAAACCGCGATTGTCGAAGGATTGGCGCAGCGTATTGTCAACGGTGAAGTGCCAGAAGGCATGAAAAACAAACGCGTGCTGTCACTGGATATGGGATCGCTGATTGCTGGTGCTAAATTCCGTGGCGAGTTTGAAGAACGCTTAAAAGCGCTACTTAATGATCTGTCCAAACAGGAAGGCCAGATTATTCTGTTTATTGATGAAATTCATACCATGGTCGGTGCCGGTAAAGCCGAAGGTTCAATGGATGCCGGTAATATGTTGAAACCGGCTTTGGCACGGGGTGAATTGCATTGTATCGGTGCGACAACACTGGATGAATATCGTCAATATGTCGAAAAAGATGCTGCTCTGGAACGTCGCTTCCAGAAAGTGCTGGTGGGTGAGCCAAGTGTTGAATCCACCATTGCCATCTTACGTGGTCTGAGTGAACGCTATGAAGTGCATCATGGTGTAGATATTACTGATCCCGCTATTGTTGCTGCTGCGACCTTATCGCATCGGTATATTACCGATAGAAATTTACCTGATAAAGCCATTGATCTGATTGATGAAGCGGCCAGTCGTATTCGTATGGAAATTGATTCCAAACCGGAGGTTCTGGATCGACTGGAAAGACGGTTAATCCAATTGAAAATTGAACGTGTTGCCTTGCAGAAAGAATCGGATGAAGCGTCCAAAAAGCGGTTGGATACGCTGGAAACCGAGATGAAAAAACTGGCGCGCGAATACACTGATTTGGAAGAAGTCTGGAAATCAGAAAAAGCCGCATTACATGGCAGTCAGCATATTAAAGAAGAGCTGGAAAAAGCTCGTCTGGAATTAGAATCTGCCAACCGTAGCGGCAATCTGGAAAAGATGTCCGAATTGCAATATGGGCGGATTCCGGCTTTGGAGAAACAGTTAGATATTGCCACCCAAGCAGAAATGCAGGATTTCACCTTGCTACGTAATCGCGTTGGCGAAGAAGAAATTGCTGAAGTAGTCTCCAAATGGACCGGTATTCCGGTTTCCAAAATGCTGGAAGGCGAGCGCGATAAATTACTGAAAATGGATGAAGCGTTACATGAGCGGGTTATCGGTCAGGATGAAGCCGTTGATTCAGTCGCCAATGCAATACGCCGTAGTCGTGCAGGCCTGTCAGATCCCAATCGTCCCAATGGTTCGTTTCTGTTTTTAGGCCCAACAGGTGTCGGTAAAACCGAGCTATGTAAATCATTGGCAACCTTCCTGTTTGATACTGAAGAAGCCATGGTGCGTATTGATATGTCCGAGTTTATGGAAAAACATTCGGTGGCGCGTCTGGTGGGGGCCCCTCCCGGTTATGTGGGTTATGAAGAAGGTGGTTATCTGACCGAAGCCGTGCGTCGTAAACCGTATTCGGTTATCCTGCTGGATGAGGTCGAAAAAGCCCATCCCGATGTGTTTAATATTTTGCTGCAGGTACTTGATGATGGGCGTTTGACCGATGGACAGGGCCGGACAGTGGATTTCCGCAATACGGTTATCGTGATGACCTCCAATCTGGGATCCAATGTGATTCAGGAAATGGCCGGTGAAGAAAATTACCAAGCAATGAAAAATGCGGTGATGGAAATTGTCGGACAACATTTCCGTCCGGAATTTATCAACCGGGTTGATGATGTGGTGGTATTTCATCCTTTGCAAAAATCACAAATTCGTGCGATTGCCGATATCCAACTGGAACATCTGCGCGCACGGTTAGCAGAAAAAGAAATGGGACTGGAATTATCCGATGCAGCATTGGATCTGATTTCTGAAGCGGGTTTTGACCCGGTTTACGGAGCGCGTCCTTTGAAACGGGTTATTCAGCATGAATTGGAAAACCCACTGGCCCAGGCTTTGTTATCAGGTCGTTTTGTAGCGGGTCAGGTGATTAAAGTTGATGTTGAAGAGGATGCGTTAAAGTTTACCAGTGAGTTGATGCATTAAATAATGCGTTCTGTAGTCGAGTTGTGCGATGTTTACCCAACTCGACTTTTTGATGCCGCCATGCATAGCGCGTGGGGATTAAGCCCTGCAAAGCCAAATAATCATCGTCGATCTCGGGAATGACGTCCCTGCAAAGCTGTGTAACGCACTGATATAATGTGTGACTTTGTCACTCTTACTCACAGGTAACTAACTCATGTCTGATTTCGGCAAGTTTGTCGATGCCTTCACGCCAGCTGAAGTCGCAGAAAAAGTCAAAACCGTCGGTGTCGATAAGGCCAACATGTCTATCATTCCGTTGGTTATTCTGTCGCTGATGGCTGGCGCATTTATCTCGTTTGCCGCGATGTATTACACGGTGGTGATGACGGATGCCGGTTCAGCCTATGGTTTGGCCAGACTGGTAGGGGGGTTGGTATTTGCATTGGGCTTCATCCTGGTGGTGATAGCCGGAGCTGAGTTATTCACCGGTAATACCTTGGTGGTGATGGCTTATGCTAAAGGTCAGGTAAGTTTCAAATCGCTAATGCGAAACTGGGGCATTGTTTACATTGGTAATCTGGTGGGAGCTTTGGTCACGGTTTATCTGGTGTATTTATCGGGTTATCTGACCGATGGCGATTATGGGGTGGGGGTCACAGCGATTAAATCCGGCCTGGTTAAAGTGGATCACTCTGTCACCGAAGCCTTTGTGCGAGGTTTGTTTTGTAACGTGCTGGTCTGTTTAGGTAGCTGGATGGTTTATGCCTCTCGCAGTGTGACGGATAAGGTTATGGCAGTGCTATTTCCCATCTCAGGCTTTGTGGCAATGGGATTTGAACACTGCGTCGCCAATATGTACATGATCCCGATTGCGATGATTGCGGCATCAGATCAAGCGATTGTGGCGGCGGGTCATTTTGATGCGGCGCAATTGGCAACACTGGATTTTGGTGGTTTGATGGGCAATCTGATCCCGGTCACTTTGGGCAATATTGTCGGTGGTGCAGGCTTTGTGGCGATGGCCTATTATCTGGTCTATGTATACGCTCGTCCGACTCGTTAGAAAATAGGTGCACTGTATTGAGCAGTGCACCTATCTTAGATTCACCAGGATTTATATGGCAGGAACTTGCCATCCAGGGTAATCACAATCCGATCACCTTTTGGATCGGGTTTTTTCTCAATATTCATCGCAAAATCAATGGCACTGACAATACCGTCACCGCATTTTTCATGCACAATCTCTTTAATGGTCGGCCCGTAAACTGACATCATTTCATAGAGACGATACAGCAGTGGATCAGTCGGTACAGTTTGATCCCATTGCTTGTTAGGATATTTTTGCAAAGCCAATTCGACTTCAGTACCCAGGTCCATTATCTGGCACAGTTTTTTAGCTGTTTCGACTGGCATACTATTCATGCCGAGGCAGGCGGATGCCGTCCATTCCGGCGACATGCCAATGGCTTCACCAATTTTTTCCCAGCTCATTTCTTTGGTTTCTTTTGCCACCATGATGGCTTGCGTCATAGCAAGTTTATTCATTGTTGCTCCAAGATATCTGTATGTATTTGAATAAAAAACCTGACACCCATAACCGGTGCCAGGCCAACGAGGAAATCAATTCATTTTTTCTGAAAACTCGGCAGTCGGTGCACCGGTTTTGTAATGCGTCGCATAAAGCATACCGCCAGTCAGTACCAAACCGCCCACCAGGTTACCGAAAATAACCGGGATTTCATTCCACAATAACCAGTCAGCAATAGTGATATCCGCACCCATTAGCATACCCATCGGAAACAGAAACATATTGACTACGGCATGTTCGAACACCAACCCAAAAAACACTGCGATCGGTAACCACATGGCAACCACTTTGCCGGCAACCGAATTGGATAACATCGCACCAACAACACCAGTAGAAACCATCCAGTTACAGAGAATGCCAGCAACAAAGACAGTTAACCACCCAGCGCCGCCATGTGCTGCAAAGCCTAAGGTTCGTGCTTCGGCCGCCTTGGCAATAGCCTGACCTGCGGCTCCCGGTTCAGTGGTGAAAGCAAAGGTCCAGGCGATGCCTACTAATAAAGCGGTGGTTAATGCACCTAAGAGATTACCCAAACCGACCAGCAGCCAGTTTTTCATCATTCCCTTGAATGTACAGCCGCGTCTTTTATCTAATAAAGCTAATGGCACTAGGGCAAATACACCTGTTAGCAAGTCAAAACCCAGCAAGTTTAGTAACACAAAACCCACAGGAAACACTAAGGCTCCAACAATCGGCAAGCCGGTCTGAACGGCAGCAGTGACCGCAAATGCTACAGCCAGAGTTAATATGGCTCCTGCCATATAGGAACGGATTAACACATCCCGGGTGGCCATTTTGAGCTTGGCTTCACCGGCATCGACCATTTTTTTGGTAAATTCGCTGGGTATGAGATAAGACATAAAAACTCCACAGTAAGATTGATAATAAACAGGTAAGTAGTTAGCATGTTTTATGCCTAACCTGATATGTTTATTAATATCAGTTGCTTAGGTGTTTTTCGTGGAGCTGGAAGAGGTTTTTTTGCACCAATTTGAATCGATGGAACGTAATGGATGCACAAGCATGAAGCGAAACTTCAAGCAAAGCGGTTTTTTCAAGGAGGGGGAGCAGTCCAAATCAGAACATCAAGTAAATCGGGTTGTGGTCGACCAATGTAATATCCCTGAGCGAAATCAACGCCATAACCTTTTAGTAGCGCCAGGATGTCAGCATTTTCAACAAATTCAGCGGTGGTTTGACGGTTAAGGCCTTTGGCGACATCGACCAACGCTTTGACAAATAGCTGATCATCCGCATTTTTATCAAGGTTTTTAATAAAGATGCCATCGATTTTGATGATGTCTACCGGCAGTTCCCGCATATAGTTAAACGACGAAAATCCAACCCCAAAATCATCCAGTGAAAAACGGCATCCAAGGGCTTTAATCGCTTGCATCATGGCTTTGGCTTGCTGCAGATTGGAGACGGCCACCGTTTCGGTTATTTCAAAAATGATGCCGCTGGGATCCACTTGATATTCGGCAATGGCATTTTCCAGTAAAGGTAATAGCACCGAAGTATCAATCACCAGACCGGATAGATTAATGGCAAAACATACATTTCTTCCCTGCTTTTGTAACCTGCCTAACTGCTCCAGAGCGTGGCGAATAACATAATGATCAATCTGCTGGATCAAGCCAACCTGTTCAGCAATCTGAATAAATTTACCAGGCAGCCGCATTTCACCGGTGCTGGGATCACGCATACGTAACAACACTTCGTAGTGTTCTATTTTATCTGTCTGCAATTCGAGAATGGGCTGATAAAACAACACAAACAGATCCTGTTCCAGAGCCTGTTCAATTCGATGCTTCCACAAAACACGGGCTTCCAGATGTTCTCGTGTGCGATCATCCGCGGAGAAGGTATGAAAGCCACCTTTTCCAATGGCTTTGGCCTGATACATTGCCAGATCGGCAAATCCCATCAGTTCATGAATACTGGCATCCTGTAACGGGAAGTGCACAATTCCGATACTGGTGGATACTTTATGATGAACCGCACCGTATTCAAGTTGAATGGCATTGAGTTCATGAATGATTTTTTGTGCCAGCGTAATGGCGCCAGCGGGATCGCTTTCAGGCATCAGAATGGCAAATTCGTCGCCCCCCAGTCGGGCTACCAGGTCAGTAAAACGTGTGACTCGTTTAAGGGCTCGGGCAACCAGAATCAGCAATTCGTCTCCGGCACGGTGTCCACTGGTATCGTTAATGTCCTTGAATTGATCGAGGTCGAGATATAACAGACTGTTGTTGTGATGATAACGAATCGCCATTCGTAAAGACTTTTCAAACTCTTCAATGAACTTACGCCGATTACATAAATCGGTCAGCGGATCGTGTTCGGCCATCCAGACAATGCGTTTTTCGGCTTCTTTTTTATCCGTCATATCCAGACCAACGGATAAAATTACAGCTTGCTGGTTATCATGTTCCAGACGTGAATGCAGCCAAGATATCTGGCGAATAAGTCCGTTTTTATCAATCAGTTCGGCATCCTGTTGGGCGATTCGTTGATGACCAGCCAATAATTCATTGAAATGAATATTGGCTTCAGTCCAATGACTGGCGGGAAATAGTCTGGCGACATTGGTATCCAGCATTTCTATTTTGCTAAATCCCGTGATTTTTTCGCCATAATCATTAAACAGTGAGATATCGAACTGCTTGTTGATGGTAAATACGATTAACTGTGCTGTGTCGAGCAGGCTTTTGATAAAGTCACGTTCTTTTTGCAACTCACGATTTTTAATCTGGACTTGCTGATTACGCAGGCGTCCATGCTGATCAAGTTGATCCAACACATTAATCAGTTGTTTGGTGATATTAGAAAGATCAATAACTTCCTGATCAATTCTACTGGTGCTTGTTTCTAATAATAGCTGGCGGGCCTGCTGATATTTTTTTGCTGATAATAAAGGCAATGCCAGTGAAATCTGTTCGATTTGGCTTAGAGGGCGTGAAAGTCTTCTTAATAGCCAGAGCGTCGATATCAAAGAAAATATCAGAACAGCTAACCCCGGCAGCAGATAGATGTTTATAAGCTGGGAGGATTCAAAATGTCCGTTTTGATAATTTAAATAGCCAATCAGGGACACAATACTGAACCCCATCAAACAACTCATAAAAAAAGTGCCGAACGCTGTTTTCCAATGAAGTTGAAGTTTTGACATCCTGGCCATTCAATTACGTCCATGGAGGGAGTTTATTTAAGTGAGTATCGCATATCGCTGAAATTAAAAATGTGAGCCATCTATTGTTGTTCTCCGCGAGAAACTCTTTTTAATACCCAGTCGAGAGCATTAGCCGGTAAAACACGTTTGAGATAAGCAAACAGATACGTTGGGAAGGTAACGTAATAACGGATTTTGGGACGATCAGCTTCAATAGCATGCAGTAGTTTATCGACTACGGCCCTGGCTGGGAGCGTGAAAGGTGCGGTCGGTCCGGGTGTTAATAAGCGTTTTTCCATTGCGGCATAAATGTTTTGATGAGGGCTGGATGTTTTATCAATGTGTTGCTGATATTTAGCAAAAGCATTTTGTCGAAAATGGCTGGTTATCGGACCGGGCTCAATAAGCGAAATATCAATCCCTGTCCCTTTCAACTCCAAACGTAAGGTATCAGCAAGTCCTTCGATGGCAAATTTACTGGCATTGTATGCTCCCCTATAAGGCAGGGCGATTAATCCCAATACCGAGCTGTTATAGATAATTCTGCCAAATCCCTGCTTCCGCATTTGTTTGATAACGAGGTTAGTCAGTTCCTGCGTACCAAATACATTGGTTTCAAATTGCTCACGAAGTGCTTCGCGGGATAAATCTTCCACTGCGCCAGGCTGACCATATGCGGCATTGTTAAATAACACATCAATTTGACCATCGAAAGCATCTAACGCCAGATCAACCATCTGCTGGATGGAAGTACTGTCATTGAGATCGCATAACAAATTGCTGATACCGGCTTTGGAAAGCATAGATTGATCTGCAGGTTTTCTGACCGTGGCAATCACATGGTAGCCACGACGGTGTAATATCTGAGCCGCTTCCAGACCTATACCACTGGAACATCCAGTGATCAAAATATTATGGCGTGACATATTGGGCTTGTTTTTTGACATATAAGCAATCAGAGTATGGTTAAATTATAACGGCTAAACATTTAAGCATATTGACCGCTAAATGTTATAGACCGAATCAATTAAGGTGGGCAAAACGCAGGTATGTTACAAGGAAACGACATTGGTCAGGCCGATTACGAACGGTTTCGACTTTTTTTGGAACAAGCCTGCGGCATTGTGTTGGGTGATGGCAAACAATATTTAATTGTCAGTCGTCTGACCAAGTTGTTACGCGATGAAAATATTCCGTCAGTGGCCGATCTGTTAAATGCCATCCAACGAGGTCATCCTCGTCATTTACGGGATGCGGTTATCGACGCGATGACCACCAATGAAACCTCATGGTTCAGAGATGGCGGACCGTTCGAAGTATTTGAAAAGATGACTTTGGGTGATTTGGAAACTCGCGTCACACCACCTTGCAAAATCTGGTCAGCTGCCTGCTCTTCGGGTCAGGAGCCTTACACCATCAGCATGCTACTGAATGAATATACTCGTAAAAAACCGGATAGCCGACTCAAGAGCACACAAGTCATTGCCACCGATATTTCCAATAGCATGCTTGCGCTGGCTCGGCAGGGTGTTTATGAAGAACATGCATTAATCCGAGGGATTTCTGCTGCAAGACGACAGCAGTTTTTTAAACAGGTTGATGGAGGGCGCTGGCAAATTGCTGATGAAGTAAAGCAAAGGGTCCAGTTTCGAGAACAGAATTTGTTACAAAGCTATACCGGATTAGGCCGTTTTGATGTGATATTTTGCCGCAATGTGTTGATTTATTTCTCCATGCAACGCAAGACTGACATTTTGACTCGGCTTGCCCAGTCTTTGAATCCTGGTGGTTATTTATTTCTCGGCGCTTCTGAAACCATCAGTGGCTATACAGAAGCTTTTGATTTGCAACGGACGCCGCATGGCGTGGTATATCGTCGCCGTTAAGTTTCAGTTTTATCCGTTACCGACTTCATTATTAATGATTTATCTGTTTGCGTTGAAGAGGATGTTTCAGGTTTTTCGCACCATCCCAACCAACTGCCAATATATTGCACAACGGTTTTTATTAATCGCCATAATTTTGGTAAGAGCCATACCATTAATACGATAAAAATAATGAGCGCGGTCAGAAACCAGAATGGATGAGTAAGTGCCGTCCACAATCCGCCAATTACCAGTAGATCTTCCATTATAGAAGCAGTCCAGTTGCTGAATGGTTCAGGGGAAGTATTAATCATTAATCGACTGCCCGCTTTAGTGGCATGTGTCGCTGCCGCCAGACTGCCGCCCAACAGGCCTGCTGTAAGTTCAATTGCCGGGCTGACATCTCCCACAGCACTGGCCGCCAACATCGCGCCAGCCGGAATGCGGATAAAGGTATGCAAGGTATCCCAGCCAGTATCGACGCCCGGCACTTTATCGGCAAAAAACTCCACGCAATACATAACAGCGGCGGCTGTCATTACCAATGGATCACTGAGTACCTGTAACTCATCCGGCAGAACAATATGACCAGAACTGCCCATAAAGCCGAGCATAAAAACGGCAGCATATAAGTTAATACCACTGGCCCAGGCGGCGCCCATGCTCAGCGCAATAATACTGACAGCATCCATTTTAAGACTCCTGTTTGTTATAGTGACCAGAGTTTGTGTGGAGTAAGATGGATGATAACCCGAATAGAGCTGCTCGCCTATCTTGATGATTTACTGGAAACGTCAAGATTTCAGGACTATTGCCCGAACGGATTACAGGTCGAAGGTAAACAGCAGATTAGTACTCTGGTGACTGGCGTTACGGCAAGCCAGGCATTGCTGGATGCTGCCGTGGCCAAAAATGCCGATGCGATACTGGTACATCATGGTTATTTTTGGCGCGGTGAAACGCCAACGGTCACCGGACTGAAATACCGGCGCTTAAAAACGTTACTGGCGCATGACATAAACCTTATTGCCTATCATCTGCCACTTGATGCACATGCCAAATTGGGCAATAACGTGCAGTTAGCCAAAATGCTTGATCTGGAAATGGATGGTGAGATTGCCGGGACGGGAGATCCGGCCATTGGTTTACGCGGGAAATTAAAAACACCTCAATCATTAAATGAATTTTCATCGCATATTGCAGGTCAACTGGGTCGTGAACCTACAATCATTGCCGGGCATGACCGGTCCATCAAAACAATTGGCTGGTGTACTGGTGCCGCACAAGGCTATATTCAGCAGGCGGCTGATTCAGGTTTGGATGCTTTTGTCAGTGGTGAAGCTTCTGAGCAAACCACGCATATGGCCCGAGAGTTGGGAATTCATTATATCGCGGCAGGACATCACGCAACCGAGCGTTATGGCGTGAAAGCGTTGGGTGAACATCTTGCTCAACATTTTGGTTTGCAACATTGTTTTATCGATATTGATAATCCGGTTTAATGGATAAAAGTGCCATCAGGATGGTAACCAATATGAATGAATATATATATAAGTTAAAACATTTTTTCCAGGTTCAACTGTGGCAGGAAACAGCCGGAAGTGCCAGTAAAATAAAACGTCTGTTTCGCCATTTTGTTCGGGTGGCTTACGTGATGGTTCGTCAATTATCGACCGGCGAATTAAATTTACGGGCAATGAGTCTGGTATTTACCACTTTACTGTCTTTGGTGCCATTAATTGCTGTGGCCTTCTCAGTGCTAAAGGCATTTGGTGTGCATAATCAAATAGAACCCGTATTGCTGAACTTCATGGCTCCACTTGGTGAACGCGGTGCAGAAATGACTTCCAATATTATTGGTTTCGTGGAAAACGTCAAAGTCGGAGTGCTCGGATCTATTGGCTTGGGTATGCTGTTTTACACGATTATTGCACTGGTGCAAAAAGTTGAAAGCGCTTTTAATTATGTCTGGCGAGTGAAACGGCCGAGGACTCTGGCCCGGCGTTTTACCGATTATTTAAGTGTTGTCATGATTGGGCCCGTACTGGTATTTTCAGCTCTAGGTCTGGCTGCTACTGTAATGAATCATGATGTGGTACAGACATTACAGTCAATTGAGCCATTTGGTACTTTGTTGTGGACGTTAAGTCAATTATTGCCATATATCATGATCGTATTGGCATTCACTTTTCTTTACACCTTTATCCCCAATACCAAGGTGAAACTGGGACCCGCACTACTTGGCGCAATGGTGGCTGGAGCATTATGGATTGGCTTGGGAACCTTGTTTGCCTCATTTGTTGCTTCATCATCAAACTACACGGCAATTTATTCCAGTTTTGCGATTTTGTTTTTCTTTATGATCTGGCTGTATCTGGGCTGGTATATTCTGCTCACCGGTTCACAGGTTGCCTTTTATCTGCAGCATCCGAAATTTGTCGTGATGGGTGGGAAAACACTGGTGTTGAGCCCACGGCTACGTGAGAAAAAGGGATTGTGGCTAATGACGATTATGGCTCGTCGGTTTTGTGAGCAGAAACCAGCCTATAGTGTGACTGAACTGGAACAGGTCACGGCGTTAAGTAGTGAAAATTTGCTGGACTTGCTGGGCATGTTGGAGCAAGGGGGCTTTCTGGTGGAAGTGGCTGGCGAGAATATTTCCTATACCTTGGCCGGCGATGTCAGCAAAATCCGTGTTAGCGAAATATTGGTTTGTTTACGTAGTGCCGAAGAAGTGGGAGTTTCAAAATTGCAGCAACATACCGAACCCGCCATTGAAGCTTTTTTCACAGAGATCACAGAAGCGCAAAATGGTGTGTTGGATGATTTGAGTTTACGAGATTTAGCCATGGGTAAAAATAAAGCATGACAGGGAACAATGCTTTTCAGGGCAAGCATATTCTGCTTGGCATCACCGGAAGTATTGCGGCTTATAAAGCAGCAGATCTGGTACGAAGATTAAAAGATCATGGCGCTGAAGTTCGGGTGATGATGAGTCAGGGGGCAACGCAGTTTATTACACCACTGACGATGCAAACCGTCAGTGGTAATCCGGTGTCTTTGAATTTTTTTGATGCCGATGAAGAAGCCGCCATGGGGCATATCAAATTAGCGCGTTGGGCGGATTGGATAGTAATTGCTCCAGCAACGGCAGATTGTCTGGCAAAACTGGCACATGGTTTGGCCGATGATTTGATTTCAACAGTCTGTCTCGCCTCTGAAGCACCCTTGTTGGTGGCGCCTGCCATGAACAATAAAATGTGGTCACATATTGCCACGCAGCAGAATTGTCAGTTGCTCAATCAGCGTGGGGTTAAGTTTCTTGGTCCGGAAAGTGGTGATCAGGCCTGTGGAGAGCAGGGCGAGGGCCGGTTGATGGCGATTGATACAATTGTGTCGCGACTCCTGGAAAAACTTCAACCTGGCCCGCTGAGTGGAAAACAGATATTAATTACGGCAGGTCCCACCTATGAACCAATTGACCCTGTGCGCTTCATTGCCAACCGTAGTTCAGGAAAAATGGGATATGCATTGGCGCAAGCCGCTGTAGATGCTGGGGCAAATGTCACTTTGATTTCCGGACCGGTGGATCTGAGCACACCAGCCGGGGTGAATCGAGTAGATGTGGAAACAGCCCAGCAGATGTATGACGCTGTAATGCAGTATTTAGAACAAACGACGATTTTCATTGGCTGTGCCGCGGTGGCTGACTATCGCCCAGCGCATCCGGCTCAAGCAAAATTAAAAAAAACTGCTGATACCGATTTATCACTGCAACTTCAATTGAATCCCGATATTATTAATGCGGTTGCTAACAACAGTGAACGACCTGATCTGGTGGTTGGTTTTGCTGCAGAAACAGACGATTTGCCACACTATGCACAACAGAAATTACAAAATAAACGTCTGGATTTAATTGCAGCGAACCATGTGGGCGATGGACTGGCTTTTGGTCAGGATAACAATGCGCTGGAAATTTTCTGGGAGGGTGGACATAGGTCTTTGACGGATGCTCCAAAACTTGAAATTGCACGTGAACTTATAACAGTAATAACAGAGCGCTATCATGCAAAAAATTCAATTTAAAATTCTCGACCCTAGATTAGGCAAATCGATCGAGCTTCCCGATTACGCAACTGAGGGATCAGCGGGCATGGACCTGCGGGCCTGTCTCGACGAAAACATGATACTGCGTCCGGGGGAAACCATCTTGATCCCGACCGGTATTGCCATTCATATTGATGATCCAGCTTTAGCCGCGATGATTTTACCGCGCTCAGGATTAGGCCATAAACATGGCATCGTCTTGGGTAATCTGGTGGGGTTAATTGATAGCGATTATCAGGGGCAGATTTTTGTTTCCTGTTGGAATCGCGGTGATACACCTTTTGAAATTGTCGTGGGTGAACGTATCGCGCAAATGTTATTTGTTCCCGTGGTTCAGGTTGGCTTTGAACAGGTTACCGAATTCACTGCCAGTGAGCGTGGCAGTGGCGGTTTTGGCCATACTGGCAGAAACTGAGAAAAACACGGTGCTGTTAACGCTGCAAAATTTGAAAATCTTCCGCAGGAGGCTAAGTTCCTTAGCTATTTTGCTGATGATTTTGATTTTTGTGTCAGGGTTGGCCGCAGCGATTTGGGTCAATGATTATCAAAAGCAATCTGCTTTAACGGCGTTTAATCAAAAACAAACTGAAACGTTGGCGCTGGCTGCATCTGGACTAACGGATATGTTGCAAGTCTGGCAGCAGCGTTTTGCCGAGATGGCTGCAGCAGATGCAGAAGATCCTGTCGGCTATGGTTGGTCTGACGCATCGAACGCGTGTGTATTATCCACAATACCTTCTGCTCCAACAGCCGATGCCTGTATTCCTGTCAGTTTTGGCACTATTAACAGTCTGCGTCAGGCAGAAAGACAAGGCATAGCCGAGATTGCTGTCATGCAGCCTAACACCCCGCAGGCACATATTTTACTAACCAAAAAGCTGGATGAGAATGCTGGATATCTGGTGTTAACGTTACAGACAACGGAACTGGAAAATAAACTCAGAGAACGTTATTTATCAATCGGTTCGGGTAGCCTGGCTCTGCAGCAGGGCGCTCAAAACTGGCTAACGCTGCTGGAGCAGGGCGAAAGTAAATTACAGCAATCCAGTCGTATTTATACTCAGGCTCTGCCGGGGGCCTATTGGCGGTTAGCTTTCTGGCCGGCTGATCGAGTGGCTAAGTCAGCTGCCTGGCCGGCGTTAGCCATGCTCAGCATTATTGTCTTTGTATTGAGTTGGCTGGTAGCTAATAAATTCAGTACGTTAAGACCGAAAAAACACGCACAGATCGGAGCTCGGCCAAGACCTGTTGAATATGTGGAAAATGAGGTCAATATTGATAACACACCAACACCCGCAGTGATAAGGGTCGCGGCACCTAAAATCAGTAAAACAGAAGCTGTTGACAGGGTCAGGCCGGTTGATATCAAACCGGTTATTTTTAAAGCCTATGATATTCGAGGTATTGTCGGTACTCAGCTAAGCGAACCGATTATGCGTGTATTGGGGCTGGCTATAGGTACCGAGGCGCAGCACCAGGAGCAGACAAGAATTATCGTAGGTCGTGACGGACGGCTTTCCAGTGAAAGTTTTAGCGATGCGTTGATTGAAGGCATTTTGGCCAGTGGCTGTGATGTGACCGATATCGGTGCTGTACCAACGCCATTGGTCTATTTTGCTTCTCAACACATGCAAACACATTGTGGTGTAGTGGTCACAGGCAGCCATAATCCTCAGGGCTACAATGGTCTGAAAATTGTCATCAATGATAAAACGCTGTCAGGTGATGCGATTCAAGGGATTTATCACCGTATCCAGAATTCTCGTTTATATGATGGTGAAGGGCAGTTGCGTCAGGCCGATATCATTGACAGTTATATTGAAAAAGTGAAGCAGGTGATCACTATATCCCGTCCGCTGAAAGTGGGGGTGGATTGTGGTAACGGTATTGCCGGACGTGTTGTTCCACGTTTGTTAACAGCGTTAGGCTGTGATGTACACGAACTGTATTGTAATGTTGATGGTCATTTTCCCAATCATCATCCTAATCCGGCTAATCCGCAGAATATGCAGGACATTTCCAAACTGGTTCGTGATAAACAGTTGGATATTGGTCTGGCATTCGATGGTGATGGTGATCGGCTGGGTGTGGTTAATGGCGAAGGTGAAATTATCTGGCCAGATCGTCTGTTGATGCTATTTGCCAGCGACATCCTTAAACGTCATAAAGGTTCAGCTATTGTTTATGATGTTAAGAGTAGCGGTTTATTGGAACAAGTCATTACCAAAGCGGGTGGCAAAGCCATGATGTGTCCATCCGGGCATTCGTTAATTCGTGCCGAAATGCTGAAACATGATGCCAAATTGGCAGGAGAGTTGAGCGGACATATCTTTTTTGCCGATAATTGGTATGGTTTTGATGATGCCTTATTTGCCGCAGGCCGTTTGCTGGCGTTAATTGCTGATGACCCGCAACGTCGTGGGGCAACAGAAATTTTTGCTGCACAACCGCAAAGTTTTAACACACCGGAAATTTTAATTGATTTAGATACAGCAGAATGCCGTCGGTTTATGACACAATTCACTCAAAATGCTCAGTTTGATGACGCTGAAGTCATTACCATTGACGGTGTAAGAGTGAATTTTGCCAAAGGTTGGGGGTTGGTCAGAGCTTCGAATACTGTTCCTGGATTAACATTGCGATTTGAGGCAGAGACAGCAGAAGATCTTGAACAGATAAAGCAGCAAGTTGTTCAACAGATGTTGCAGGTGAAACCTAATCTAAGTCTGAATTTTTAAACTTATGGCATTCACGGCATGAATTAATTCAAGTTGGTCATTATTTTGCATAAGAAACAATAATAAAAATTTCCCGGGTTGCATAGCACGGGACAAGGAAGACATTTTTAATGAGTTTGAATACACAAAAAGCGTCACATATTGCTCAGGTACTGACTGAGGCGTTGCCTTATATTCAACGTTTTTCCGGTAAAACACTGGTCATCAAATATGGTGGTAATGCCATGATTGATGAAACATTGAAAAATAGTTTTGCCCGCGATGTGGTGTTACTCAAAGCTGTTGGCATTAATCCGGTCATTGTGCATGGCGGTGGCCCACAGATCGGTCAATTACTGGCAAAAATCGGCAAAGAATCTGAATTTATTAACGGCATGCGGGTCACTGATACCGAAACCATGGACATTGTGGAAATGGTGCTTGGTGGTCAGGTTAATAAAAGCATTGTTAATCTGATCAATAACCATGGTGGACGTGCCGTTGGCCTGACAGGCAAAGACGGCAGTTTGATATTTGCTGAAAAAATGAAATTTGCTTCACCAGAAGATATCACTATTGATGCGCCAGAAATCATTGATCTGGGGTTTGTCGGCCGTGTAACCAGTATTGATACCAGCGTCATTGATATGTTGATCCATAGTGACTTCATTCCGGTCATTGCTCCGATTGGGGTGGGCAAGGATGGGCAGTCCTATAACATCAACGCTGACCTGGTTGCCGGCAAGATCGCTGAGGTTTTGCAGGCTGAAAAGTTGATACTATTGACAAACACGCCCGGGCTGCTGGATGCTGACGGAACATTACTCACTGGTCTGAATGCAAAACAGGTCCATGATTTAATTTCGTCTGGAGTTATCTATGGTGGGATGTTGCCTAAAATTGGTTGTGCATTAGATGCAGTTCAAGCAGGGGTGACCAGCTCACACATCATCGACGGTCGGGTACAGCATGCTGTTCTATTGGAAATGTTTACGGATGAGGGTGTAGGTACGCTGATTCGTGGAGGCGGTCGATGACAGAAAAAAAATCAACACGCGCTCAGAATAAACAGTCGCGTCATCAAGCCATACTGGAAGCATTGGCAACGCAGCTTGAATTACATCCCGGGCAGCGTATTACTACCGCACAGTTGGCTGAAAGTTTAGAAGTATCAGAAGCGGCTTTGTACCGCCATTTTCCTAGTAAAGCAAGAATGTTCGAAGGCCTTATCGAATTTTCAGAGGACACGGTATTTGGCCTTATCCGCAGAATTCTAGATGAAGATGATAATGCAATTTCCAGATGTGAAAAAATCATGGCTTTGATGCTGGGTTTCAGTGCAAAAAATCCGGGTATCAGTAGTGTACTCGTTGGAACAGCGTTAACTGGCGAAACAGAGCGGCTTCGTCAACGAGTCAGTCAATTTTTTGACCGATTGGAAACACAATTCCGGCAAATTCTGCGTGAGCGTGAATTAACGTTGACACAAGCAGGTGGCCGGCCAGTTAATGAAACGGCTAATCTACTACTCAGTATTGTTGAAGGACGCCTTCAGCAGTTTGTTCGTAGTGGATTTCGTCAATCACCACTTCAGGGATGGGAACAGCAATGGCAACTCATCAATCCGATACTCAGGACATACGCATGATAAATGTAGTGGTGTTGGGCCGTTCGATACCCAGTCTTATTGATTTGACTGTTCATGACGACTTGAATATTACTGTGATTGAGCCTGATACAATCGACACAGCCGTGTTGGAGATAAAAGCCGCAAACACCGACATTACCTTGTTGCAACAACACCACGATCGAATAAATACGGATATTTTATGTCTGATCCTGGCGACTAATTTTCCGCAAAACCAGACAATTATTCTTTCAGCTAAAACGCCGGATTTTGAACAGCTGAAAGCAACAGGATTTAGAGCTAGAGGATTTATAACCCCACCTCAACATGACAAATTAGTAAAAGCAATTCGTGCTGTACATGATGGTGAGGCATGGCTTCCAAGACGTTTGGTTGCCGATATGCTTAATCATTTTGCTGCTGGAGATTTGGGATAAAAGAAAACTCAAACCGACTTAATGGTTATTTCTGGCTGAAATTTTGCATATGCTAATGAAGAATTTTTTTCAAAATTATTCATTATTTAGTACCAACGTACAGTAGATCGTTGGTCACTGTCGTGGGAGACTATCTGCAAAGTTGGTCAGCTTATTTCTTGGTGGCCTAGGAAGCAGCATTTCATCGGAGAAACATTATGGCTACAGAAGCCGGTATTATTTCAGCCTTAATTGGTACTGCAACTGCCACAGCAGTCGATGGGACTGTAAGAAATTTACAGGTTGGTGACAAGGTTTTCCCCAACGAGATTATTACAACAGGTTTAGCTGGTGCCATTGAAATAGAATTTCCTGATGGCAGTGTAATGGACCTTGGGCGTAACTCTCAAGCTGTTCTTGACAGTGAAGCATTTGAACTTGATTTTGCAGAATCAGAAATTCCAGCACCGGTAGCAGATGGCTTAGATGATATCGAAGCGATTCAACAGGCTTTGCTTGATGGCGAAGATCCGACACAGGTTGCAGACCCGACTGCTGCTGGTCCTGGCGCACAGCTAGCCAGTGAAGGTGGAAGCGAAACAGTTCAAGTAGATTATCTTGCTCCACGGGTTATCCCTCAAGCAGGGTTTGAGACGATTGGTCCAAGCATTATTTTTACAACCCCGGAAGAAGAACAGCAACTTAATCTGGTTGGATCGGATTCTGGTGATGGCACTGATGGTACGGACTCACCAAATCCGCCACCACCACCCGAATCCTCAATTTCAATCCTTTCTCCGGATCAACTCAATTTTGCTGAGAAAAACTTAAGTTCAGGTACCGATCCTGATAGCAGTTTATTGACAAAAACAGGCATGTTTACGGTGAGCGCATCATCAGGTGTGGAGTCCCTTAGCATTGGGGGGGAGCCCATTATTCAAGATGGCAATATCGTAAACAACCTTCCAACACTCACAAGCGGAGCTGGTAATACACTGAGTATCACCGATATTACACTTAATCTGGATGGTACTTATACGGTTAATTTCAGCTATACATTAAATAATGCGGTTGGACATAGCCAGCCTGATAATGACGATGCGTTGAGCAACAGTTTTGAAATTGTGGTTACTGATACTAATGGTTTAAGTGACTCTGCTAATGTCGACGTATCCATTCTGGATGACGCCCCATTAGTTTCTGCTACACAGCCTGAAATGGGCTTTGAGATGCAGGTTACGAATTTGGGTTCGCTATCTGCTGGTTACGACAATAGCTATGGTTATTACGTCAAAAATGAAAACGGCCAACCCACTACTGGTGTTGTGCTGTTTGCCAATGTAAAACAAAATGTTTCTTCGACTGTTCAGGTTGAAGGTGTTAACCCGGAAGATATTGGATTTTTTATTATTTCCAACGGTGGCCGGTTGAATTCTGAGCTGGAAAATGACACAGAAGTCACCTTTGAACAGCTACCAAATGGCAGCTGGCAGGCAGTTACAAGTGATGGTGTTGCATTAGTAAGTAATTTTGACAAAGCACCTGCATTATTTGATAACTCGGATTTAAACCTGAATAACTATCAATATTTAAACACCAACGCTAATCCTGGAAATCAAAACTGGGAGGATGTTATCGGTGGCGGCGATAATGATAATAACGACGTCAATATAAATGTAGAGTTTGTAAAATCCCAAGGCTTAACGGTAAATGAAAACTTACTGGCGGATGGCGATGAAACAACTGCTGCAATCGCCAGCCTGGATATAAGTAATTACTTTTCAACGCAATACGGGGCCGATGGTGCTGGTACTTCAGAATACGCTCTGAACATTGATACCAATGTGGCTACCGGTTTAAATGATACCGAAACAGGTCAGATGGTGTCTTTACGCTATCAAAATGACGATCCTCAATCGGGTGTTGTTGAAGGCTTTATTAGCGAAGGTTCTGATACGTCGGTGGTCTTTACATTATCTATTGACCAAACTGGTTCGGTAACGCTTGAGCAGCTAAGAGCCGTCTTCCATGACGACCCTAGCGATTCATTGCAGTTACTCACACCAGCAACCATTAATCCGGGTGCCATTGATGCGGTGCTTACAGTCACTGACAGTGATGGTGATACCGCAGACGCGAGTATTGATCTTGGCGTTATCATTGCCTTTAATGATGACGGTCCTTCTGCTGCAGATTATGTTGGACAGGATACTGCTTCGGGCGAATCAAGCTCAGGGCAATTCAGTTTTAATGTTGGGGCTGATGGCGGCGGATTAAGCGCTATTAACGGCACGGTTCTTATATTTGGCAATGATGGCTGGTCTCAATCAGTCACAACAGAGTTCGGAGCGATTCGTGTTACCGAACAAGGTGAATACCAATACCAGTCAGACTCAGATATTGTTCAATCAAGTGTTGAAACTATTGAGCTGACAGTCACGGATGGTGATGGTGATTCTGCCACCTTTGAAGCTGAATATTCCGTTCTGCCTTCGGATTCGGTTCCGGCAACACCACTCTCGTTACAAATGAGTATTGGTGATGGAACGGTAGTTGAAAGCTCAACTAACTTTATTACCAATGGCAGCTTTGAGGATATAAATGGCATTGATGCCAACGGAAATACTGTTTCAGGTCTGGCTGACGGAAGCTTGGCTGGGGGACAGCTGGTTTCAATGCAATCAATTACGGGTTGGCAGCTAGTCGACGATACAATGCCAGCGATGGAACCACATGCAGGTGGCCATGGGCAGGTTGGTACGACAGATGGCAATCACTATATGGATCTTGGTGCAAGTCCCGGTAACAGTGGAATATTCCAACAGGTATCAGGCTTAGTTGACGGTTTGGAATACACGTTAAGCTTCGATTATCTTGATAAAGCCTTGAAAATGGCTAATAACGCTGATTCTGGCGCTATGCAAGTTATTTGGAATGGTGAATTGCTCGCAACGATTGACGCAGATAATCGTGATTCTTGGGAATCAATCAACTTTACCGTAATTGGTGGAAGCTTTGATGGCAGCAACACATTAGTTTTCAATGAAGTTGGTTCAATCGATAACCATGGTATTGCTATTGATAATGTAGCATTGACACCAAATATTGAAAATACTTACTATCAGTACGATTTAAGTATTTTGGCATCAGCCGCATTTGAGACGGATGGAAATGATGGTGTAGTGAAAATTGATGCCACATACTTAATGTCACAAGGTATTGATATTCTTGGTTACGATCCTGTTATTAGTTTTCCAAATAGAACATTTGAAATAGAAGTTGAAAATGATCAGCCACTGACCTTAACGTTAGTATCGGATAACCCTCTAACTCCTGAGATAATCAATTCAATTGAAGGTTCCTTAAGCTTTGTGGCGAATGATGGTACCGAGGTGGACGTTTCGTCTACTGCGTATGCAGAAGTGATGGGTAGTGATGCAAATGATCAATTAATTGGTACGGATGCAGATGAATTAATTATCGGTGGGGCAGGCGATGATATTTTAACCGGTGGTGAGGGCAAAGATATATTTGTCTGGAATGCCGGGGATGAAGGTGTCGCTGGTGCTCCTGCGAATGATACTGTTACTGATTTTAATATTGCAGAAGGTGATGTTCTGGATTTTTCAGACATCCTTGTTGGCGAAGATTCGGGTAATTTAACGGATTATATTTCGATTACTGAAGATGGTTCGGATATTGTGATTGAACTCAAACCTGACGCGAGTGATGTAACACAGACTATTACGCTTGAGGGTAAATCACTCGCTGATTTGGGTGCTGGTGGATTTGATACTTCAACACAGCAGGCTGAAATCATTAACAAACTGGTGCAGGATGGCCATGTGAATGTAGATAGCTAAGCTCAACCATCTATTTTAAACAATAAAAAAACCTGCGTTAAGCAGGTTTTTTTATGGGATTAATTCTTTACCAACAACCATTGGCAGGCGTTCTTTGATTATTTTGATTAATAGTCATCGTTCCGCATCGGTCAGCTAACTGGCCCCCGGTAGGGGCAGCCTGAATTGTATAAGCTGAAGCAGTTGGTACTGCAGTGAAACTGATATTATAAAAGCTGTTTCCTTGTTGTGGAGAGTTATTAAAAGGTAGTACGGCACCAACATAAGAGAAGTTTTCTCCGTAATATCTCTCCATAAAGCTAACTAACTCCAGTAAATCAGCTTGAGCGTTAGATCTTCGAGTTTCTCTTACTTGTTCTTGATAAGAGGGGTAAGCAATTGCGGCTATAATTGCAATGATCGCAACAGTTATCATTAACTCAAGTAGAGTAAAACCTTTCTGCGGTTTGCTTATCATCCGAGTGATCCTGTTAATTGGCATTAAGTAACCAGATATCGGTTATGTAGGGTAGCTCACTGTTTTCTTCCTGAGTAATATTAAAGCCGATCAGTTCACCGGCAGGTAACCTAGGTGCTAATTCCCCAGGACGAACTAGGGCATGAATATTAGTATCATTATCAATATGGTATGTTTTATTGTTAATCAATATAGTCTCTGAATGACCTGACTCTTCGCTAATGATACCTGTATGGGAAAAGCTGGATGAAGCACCTGAAAAAACATTGGTACTCAATATCAGTAAAAACAGAGTAATAAATAATTTCATAAAGCTATCCTAATTAGATTACTGCAACTGACGCCATGATTGCCTTCCTTGGTATCCTGGTCCAGGGTTTTCGATAGTAACTTCAATATTACCATCGGCACCGCTGGTATATTTAACTTCTTTTTGTCCACCAGGTTGATTGACAATACTTGGAGTGGGAATAATACCGACTTTTGATTCCTTACCACTGTATGGCACTTCGATTTCACTATCTGGCTCTCCATCACCATCAGTATCAATTTCGAGTGTGAAAAAATCCTCAGAGGTAAATTCCCCATCACCGTTAACATCAAAAGGTGAGTAAGTTAGTCGTCCACCGGAAGCGTAATTCATTTCCATTAACCAACCAGAACCACCAAATGCACATGGGTCATCAGATGGAATCAGAGTGGTAAAGATGATTTTACCATTACGGATAATGGCATTACTTACCTGACGTTCACCGAGATTATCTGTATTTGCACCTTGCGTATTAAACAGATCAATATACCAGCCAGAATACTCTGTCCAATTTATCGCTTCATCAGTGGTAACACGATAATTTGAACCATCTACCGAGACTTGTTGAAGGATTTTTTGTTGCAAAAGGTCACTTCTATCAAAAGCAGAAAGTGTTGAAAGTCTTTTATCCCAAATACCATAGAAGCTTTGGGTAACCTGATTTTCACTGCTATTATCACCCACCTCAAAGTATTTTCCAGTTCCAAATAACAATAAATAGCCATTTTCCCTTGGATGTTTTACGACCTGAATACGTGTCGTAATAGGCTGACGGTTTGTTCCAGTGCAGGATTCGGCGGCACAGGCTGTATATAAAGGTTCAGGATTACCTGAGTCGAAGTAAGTAAAACCCCATTCGTCCTTATCTTGACTGATGATATTAATACTCCAGACGTTACCGAATAAATCACCAGCGTAGATGGCATCAGCTATATTGTCATTATTGATATCTATTGCTGTCGGAGAAGCAATGCCATTTGGACGATTATTAGTAGATGGATCATTAACCAGTGTTTCAAACTTTTTAATCAAACTGCCATCGGCAAGATTGACAAGATAAATTACACCATTGCCAGTCAGACTGTCATTATCATCATTGCCATCAGAATTATTATCTGCCGTGTTGTTATAGCCACCACTAAATAAAGCTGCCCACTCGCCATTATTCAGTCGAATAATACTTGCCTGACCGAAGGTATAGCCCAGATCACGATCATCTTGGTCGGTAAATTCCCACAAAACACTATTGGCAACGTTTTCCTCGGTAGTAAGACTGGCCGGATTGGTAATATCCAAAGCAAAGATGCCTTGTCCACCAGCGCCAAGCCCAGAGACCAGAACAGTACGCCAACTGCCATCAATAAAAGCATCAACAATTGTTGGGCTGCCGTCTACATAATATTTATGAGTATAATTTGTGCTGCTCAGATTGTTCAAATTGTCATAAACTGCATTGGGAACATAGGCAAATTTTTCTTCGCCAGAGTCGGCATCAAAAGCGTGCAACATGCCGTCATTTGCCCCTGCAAAAACTAACGCTGGCCGATTTTGGTTGTTAACAACATATGTTGAATAGGGACTGGTGTTTTCGGGTTTTGAGTCATTCGCGTTGCTGGTTCCCCAGTTATCCTGATAACGGGAACCTGGAGAGGCAGCATAGGTTGGAGCAGAATTGACAATATCACCAAGCAAACGATTACGATTTCTAAGTGTTCCACCATCATTACTTGCTTCATTTGATTGATCACCACGCAAATAATTTAAAATGGATTGACTGCCAAGTTTTACTTGTTGGCTGGAAGCAATGGATGCCCAACGGAAGGGTTGTCCGTCATTGCCATCATAAGTTGCAATAACACGATTTTCGGCAGGAGGAATGAGTGTGCCGGCATCCCAGGCAACACCACCAAGTGTGGCATCGCTGTTAATGTTATAAGCTAAAAGTTGTCCACTCCAATCGCCGCTATCAAAACGCGCTTGATAGATTTTACTGTCACCAGATACGGACCCGGAGTTAAGTGCTACTGAAGCTGCAGATGAAGTTCTAGAAGAAATATTAGACAGAATAGCGCTTAAAGAGTCTGCAAAAGTATCTGGATCACTGGCACTAAAGAAACTACCTCGACTGTTCACAGCGGCATGCCATAAATCATCAATATTTGCTTCTGAATTTGCAGCGGGTTCTGGCCAGGCAGTATCGCCAGATTCTAATCCATCGAAATCTGTTTCAGGATCTAAAATACCATTGACACCAAGCCCGACAGTAAAGTTAACCAAGTGTTGCCAGAAGGCCGGATCTGCCTGATTTGTAGGTACATTATTTGTTAAATCTTCTCTGAGATCACGCTTCCAATATTCCATAGCCACATCAGCCAAAGTATTGCTCCACGCATCGCTGTAAGGACTATCAGGTGAATATTGATAATCATCATTATCAGGACCGGAAATGACTTCTCCAGCGGTTCCATCTGAGTTACCAACACCGGGATTGGATCCGTTCCAATAACCATCTGTCGTTAAAATATGGTAACTCTGGCGGCAGGAAAGGTGTTCAGCATCATTATCAGTTCCTGGTGTGTCGCCCCATGGCCCCCTATTATCCGTTCTTTCAAAGTACTCACCAACGCTATTGGTGGCAGAACGAAGCGGTGTTCCAAAATTATTAATAACCCTATCATATAAGTTATCAAAAAAACTGACTCTATTGGCCCCTGAAAACTGTCTTAAGCCCTGTATGACCGCCCTATCACTGGTAACGTTATCAATGGTGTTGCTACCTTCGTTGATAGCAGCAAATCCTACACGTAAATTTGAGCCTTGTTTAGCAAATGCCCTACCTACACCTGCTCTCGCTGTTAGCACTCTAGAACGGTAATATTGGAACCAATTAGCAAAGTTTTGGATTTCTTCGGCCTTGGTTCGTACGATACCGCCTGGGCTGGTGAAAGTAGCCGAAGATGCAGTTGAGGTTGTAATCCTGACCCGTGTATAGCTATTTCTATCAGTGACAGAGCCGCCGTTATGCTTATAATAAGTAATTGGCCAATAGCTATGATTGCCGTTACAAGGGTCACCGAAAGCAGATGTTAAACTACTATCATGTCTAAACCAGCAAGCAAATTGAGTCTGCTGATTCACTAAGTTCAATCCTCCAAGTGCCGGAATAGCCGGATTGTATAAAGCATTGGTCGTGCTGGCATTACCCATGCTGGTACCATCGGCATTGCTCCATGGAACATAGGTTACATCTGGGTTATAAAAAACTGCATTATTTGCCGATGATCTGGTAAAGAAATTATGTATATTGTCATCATCAAAGTTGGCAATTTGATTTGAATACGTTACGCCGCCATAAAGGTTACTTGGGCGGGGGAAAACATAACTGCCGAAATAAAGGTTTTCATCTGGCATCACCTCCCACTGCATGGAGCCTGAGTCATCCAGAGTAAACATAATGTTGGGTTCAATACTGCCACCCAGATAAAGTGGCACATTACTCAAGTTTAAGGTGCTGGCAACTGATCCAGTACTGATTACCAGAGCGAGCACGGCTGTAAGCTTCAAAATGAAATTTTTCATTATCAGTACCTTTTAATGACAGTGCTTTGCAACAAAACTCTGGCTTGATCTGAGCCACCTGTTCCGCGAGCAGTAATGCGATAATAAATTTGACCATCAACAGGACTGCCTGTACCCATTGCTGCGTTATCTTTATCAAATACCAACTGCTCAATGATATATCGTGGAGGTGTGGCAACATTGGCAACATTTACGGAAGCGACTCCATTTGTATTCCACCAAGTTTCATTTCGTTCAACCCACCATGGCGTTGCATTATTTGGGGTCGCATCGGTAGCATTAGTCGTCCAGATATTTTCATTACTACTATCTTGTGTAGCAATAGGTTCAGCCACAAAACCGGAAATCCTTTTTTCAGCATCGCGTAAGGCAATCTCAGCTGCCTGAAACGCCAATTCCTGATCGCGCAGATTAGTGGTCATTTTTTCTTCAAGCGAACTGGTACGGATGCTTGATAAACCTAGAAGTGTCATTAACAACAGAATTATCAGACTGATAATTAATGCTGCCCCGGATTGATTTTTTATTGGCATATTCATGATGTGCGATTTCGAAGTACGATGGTTTGAGTAAAAACGCGCCTTAGTCTGCGATCATTGGCAGCTGGAGTAATAGTATTGCCATTGAAGTAATAATCCTGTGGCCCGTCGACGGTAAGATTATTCTCCAGGCTAACCATTAAAAGGCTGATACGGACACTGATAACATTTGCCCAATTCCCCACCGCGTTTGCGGTCCGGTATTCATTTACAGAATAATCCTGATTCGAATCAATGCCATAGAGTATCTCCATCCCCTCAACACCCTCTATGAATTCTTGAGAGTTATTATCCAGCACTTTTTGATAGAGAGAGGGACCCGAAGTCCCCTGTCTTATATAAAAGGTCTGGGCTGAATAGCTGTTCATCCAGCCACCGCCAAAGTTATCGCCCAAGTCAGCAGACAAATTACCCGGTGAACCAATTCCAGTGGCATGTTCAATGGTTCCTGAAGAGGGATCATTGGTAATTTGAAAGATAGCGGCACTATCACAGGTGGTAACCAAGGCAATATTGCTACAACTAGCCTCAAAATCGGCGCTGTCAGGATCCGGAGTGCATGGGGTAAACGTATTATCCGTGCCAGTTTGAAGCGGTGCAGTAAAATCATCTGCATCATGATCGATAATATTGGCGTGACCAGGCCCTACACTTCGAATAGTGATCACATCAGATCCGGCCAGTGGATTATTGATACTACCGTCAAGTGCTGGATTCCATGCACCGCTTGAGCCTTCACTACCCTCGACAGGAATATCCAAACGCCATAAATAAGCATTGGAACCGTTTAATACATTTTCCAAAGGACGAACTGTTTGATCGCCTGTGAGTGAGGTGGTAACAGTGCCATCATCTGGATCGACACTGGCGGCCAAATCGTTGGCTTTTTGGTTCAGTAGAGAATCACAACCTCTGTATCCAGCATTATTCAATAATCGACTAATATGCTGTAATGCAAAACGTCCATCTTCCTGCATTCGCGCTTTGGCTTCCTGAACACGATACACCTGACGGTTATTGACGAATAATTCCAGAACTCCGGCTACCAGAATCAGCCCCAATACGATGGCTACCATCAACTCAACCAAAGAAAGGCCCCGTTGTTTTTTCATAAAGCGCCTTCCATGGTTAATGTTTTGATAGCTAATTCGTTGTAATTGATATTTGCCACATTTCCTAAATGAATGTCACGCCACTGTATTGTCACAGTACAAACAAACTCATTTAAATTATCGAATGCCGGACAATTTACTCCACCGATTCCGCCAGGAAGAGCTTGGGATAGATTTGTTCGCCAGTCATTAAGATCCTGATTGGCAACATCTCCTCCTGAGCCTGGTATCGCATCGGCAGCTGCAATGTTGTAAGCGCCGGTTTGACTGGCTACTCGGTTTGCTCGCATACGATTTAATATGTCAGATGCATATAAGGATGCTTGTGTACGTAAATCAGCGCTTTGATTGGTTTTAAGCGCGGTAATTTGCAAATGTGCCAAGCCAAGCAAGCCAACAGAAAGAACAAAGACGGCAACCATCACTTCCAACAAGGTAAAACCGGACGATTTTGATTTCAGCATGCTGCGCCTCCTTCTTCAACCCGCATGCGTCCCGCGTTGTTGATAACGATATCACGACCATTTGTGTTTGGAGTACACAGCGTAAATGTCCCCATCGGCAGCCCGCCACCGGAACTTAGTGTTTCTCCAGAAGGAGTGAAGGCTATCCAATCCTGATACTGAGAATCGCCCAAAAGGGTCAGATTGTTTCCAATACTCTCCTGAAAAAGTAAATAACAATCCTGCCCTTCTGTACTGCAGTCTGTTGCATTAGCATCACCATTGAAGGTTTGATTACGATTCCAGTCAGTGAAAATTCTCCAACCCCCGTGCCATTCACCGGCAGTATTACTTTCAGGGATCATGGTGACCTGAGCACCCCTACGAATTGCTTCACTTTTGGCAAGTTGCAAAGAACCCAAAAAAAGGTTGGCTTGTGTTGCGAGTCGATTTTCACGAATCATGTTATTAAAACTTGGCGCAGCAATGGCCGCAAGGATAATAACCACGACCAGCGTGATCATCAATTCGATCAAAGTAAACCCATTATTTGCCGCAAACTTTTTCACTTTGGTGACGCTCCTTGTAATGGTTCGGTTTTAACGCTAAAAACATTGTGGGTCAAGCACTTATGCGGCTCACTCACTATCTATTTTTTAAATACGTGAGCCAGTTGGCAAATGTATCGTCGTTGATAGGGTTTTCTTCAATTAATGCTTAAAGAAACAAGAAATTATAGCAGTTGCAACTTACTGATAATGTTTGGTGGCAATAGCTTGCCGCTTTGATTTTTCCGGTTTGCCGTAGAGTAGTCAAGTGTTTGATAAATAAATAAAAAAATTTATGGCATGCTTGATGCTTAACTCTGGGAAAGTGACTATTTGTTGTGGAGAAGCAGCATGCCAATAAATTTTGATTCAGCGCTTGGAATTCATGCCGATGCCTTGCGGATTCGTACACAGCGTGCAGAAATGCTGGCGACTAATCTGGCCAATGCTGATACGCCAAATTTCAAAGCAAAAGATATGGATTTTCAGTCTGCATTACAAATGGCGGCAGCTGGACAAAAATCTGCCGCTTTGAATACCACACACCAAAAACATATTGCCGGCAATAACGGCAATCCATTTGAGGCCGTCACCCAGTACCGGACAACGATGCAAGACTCATTGGACGGTAACACCGTGGATGAACAAGTGGAACAGGCACAGTTTATGCAAAATGCAGTTCAGTATCAGGCAAGTCTGGAATTTTTAGGCGGACGTTTCCAAGGTCTGACCAAAGCGATCAAAGGAGAATAATCTGCCATGTCTTTATTTAATATTTTCGATATTGCAGGTAGCGGAATGAGTGCGCAGTCACTGCGACTCAATACTACCGCCAGTAATCTGGCCAATGCCGACAGTGTGAGTAGCAGTGTGAATGAAACCTATCGTACCCGGCAACCTGTTTTTGCCACGGTATTGGATGATGCACAACAAGGCTATAAATCAGGTTCTGTTCAAGTCCTGGGAATAACGGAAAGTCAGGCGCCAGTGCGTCAGGAATATAACCCGTCACATCCGCTGGCGGATGATAACGGCTATGTTTATCACTCAAATGTGGACGCCATTGCAGAAATGGCAAATATGATGTCGGCTTCTCGTTCATATCAGAACAATGTTGAGATTGCCAACACTTCCAAACAATTGCTGCTGCAAACTTTGCAGCTTGGCAAATAACGGCAGGGAGTCATTGAAATGGCAATAAATGGTGTAAACGATAATCCCTATGCTTTTCTCAACAGTACTAATAAGACCAGTGCTAAGGAAGAAGAAAAGGATCCCGGCAAGTTGCAGATGGAGGATTTTATGTCCTTGATGACGACGCAGCTGATGAATCAGGATCCTCTCAAACCTATGGAAAGCGGCGACTTCCTTGGGCAAATAGCGTCATTTAGCACAGTAAGTGGTATCAGTGATTTGCAGGATTCCTTCTCAAGCTTTGCTAAAGCCATGCAATCCGATCAGGCTTTACAAGGATCTTCATTAGTAGGCCGTTCAGTGTTGATTCCTTCTTCAATCGGGGTAATGACAGCAGATTCCCCAATGCGTGGACAGATTAATGTAGAGGAACCTGTCTCAAATTTAGAAATGAAAATTTATAGTGATGCAGGTGAGTTGGTCAGAACCATTCCTATGGGCGCCGCTTCAGGTTATACCAATTTTGAATGGGATGGCCTGAACAACGATGGTGAAGCTTTGCCAGAAGGGGTCTATCAGTTTACGGCCACTGGCACGGTAGAGGGTCAAAACACAGCATTTGCAACAGCAGTTATGGCCAAAGTCGATAGCGTATTGGTTGGCTCAAGTGGTCAAGGATTGACCATCAATCTGGCGGGTATCGGGTCGGTACCATTTAGTGAAGTTCGGGAAATTATTTAAGGGGTAAACATCATGTCATTTAATACCGCATTAACAGGCCTCAATGCCGCCACTGCCGATTTGAATGTGAAATCGAACAATATCGCCAATATCAATACCATTGGCTTTAAGGGTTCACGAGCAGAATTCGGTGATGTTTATGCCCTGTCAACCTTTGGAAACAGCAATACTGCTATCGGTACGGGTGTGGTGCTAAATAACGTAGCGCAACAATTCAATCAGGGAAACCTGGAAGTCACCAGCAACTCACTGGATTTAGCGATTAGTGGAAACGGTCAGGGTTTCTTCGCGCTTTCACCAGGTTTAGATACGCAGCAGGTTTTATATAGCCGGGCAGGCGCATTCAACATTAATCGTGATGGCTATATGACCAACAGTTCCGGCCAGTATGTATTAGGTTTTCCAGTCAATGCTGATGGCAGTGTTTCATCCACAGCGCTGGGTGGAACGGATCCAATCCGTTTGCCTGTTGCCGCTGGGGTGCCTCAAGCCACTACTGAGGTGGATATTGCTGCAAATCTTCCTTCGACGGCTACAGATATTGATCCGGTGGCGACACCAATCGATCCGACTGATCCCACAACTTACACCAATTCCACATCCAGCAATATTTTTGACTCCCTGGGTAATGAAAGTACGTTGACTTATTACTATCAAAAAAGCAATGTTCCTAATGAATGGAATGTTGAGGTCTATATTAATGAACCCACTGGTAGTCAAACTCGAGTTGAATTTGGAGGGGGGCAAACTACCAAAACACTGGAGTTTGACCCAGCTTTAGGTGGCGCTCTGGATGCTGGTGTGACACCAACCGAAACGTATACTTTTTCCGGTTTAAGCAGTGGTGCAGTGGACTTGAATTTTGAGATTAACTTTGCCGGCACTACGCAGAACTCGGCGGCATTTGCCGTATTGGATACTGATCAGAATGGATTCCCGACTGGTCGACTGACGGGGCTGGATATTGATGATGCCGGTTTGGTTCAAGCCCAGTATTCCAATGGTCAAACCACCAATGTTGCCAAAATTGTTTTGGCCGACTTCCCTAACCCTCAAGGGTTAAAACAGATCGGTAACACTGCCTGGGAAGCCACTTTGGATTCAGGTGATGTACGTATCGGTGAGGCGGGAACCGGCAGTTTTGGTTTGATTCAATCTGGAGCATTGGAAACATCCAATGTGGATTTGACGAAAGAATTGGTGGGTCTGATCACCGCCCAGCGTAATTTCCAGGCGAATTCAAAAGCGATAGAAACCAATAATGCCATCACCCAGACCATCATCAACTTGCGTTAATTTCGCTCGATTGAATGATCTTTAATACAGAAAAAAGAGGCTAATTATGGATCGCATGTTGTATATCTCAATGAATGCGGCACAGCAAACCATGCTGGCGCAGGCGACCAATGCCAATAATCTGGCCAACGTGAATACCACCGGATTTCGAGCCGATTTGGAACAGTTTCGTTCCATGCCGGTATTTGGTGAAGGGCTGCCAACTCGGGTTTATTCAATGACTGAGCGCCCTGCAACCGATTATCAGCAAGGCAGTGTGCAATCCACTGGTCGAGAGCTGGATATTTCTGTACAGGGCGAAGGCTTTATTTCCGTCATGGGAAAAGATGGCCGTGAAGGTTATACCCGGGCTGGCGATATGCATGTGACAGAGTTTGGTCAATTGGTCACTGGCACAGGTTTGCAGGTAATGGGGGAAGGTGGACCTATCGCTATTCCACCGGCCGAAAAAATTGATATCGGTGCTGATGGCACCATTTCCGTTCGTCCGATTGGCGGTGCTGAAAATGAGTTGGCGGTAATTGATCGAATCAAGCTGGTCAAACCAGACCTGCAAAACGTTTTTAAGGATCAGGATGGTTTGCTGCGTATGACTGATGGCACGGAAGCGCCATTGGATGCTGCGGTTAAGGTTGCTTCTGGAACAATAGAAGGCAGTAACGTCAATGCTGTCGGTGCTTTGGTCAATATGATTGAACTGCAACGTAAATATGAGATGCAAGTCAAAATGATGAGCACAGCAGAAGAAAATAGCGCCGCATCGGCACGCTTGTTGCAGTTGAATGGTTAGTGACAAAGCAATGATGTTTTTAGGAGAAACTATATGAACCAGGCATTATGGATTGCGAAAACCGGGCTTGATGCTCAGCAAACAAAGATGTCGGTGATTTCGAATAATCTGGCGAACGTAAACACCACTGGTTTTAAACAGGATCGGGCGGTGTTTGAAGATTTGCTGTATCAGACGATTCGACAACCCGGCGCGCAAACGACCACCGATAATCAGTTGCCCTCTGGCCTGATGATCGGTACCGGTGTTCGCACAGTTGCCACCGAAAAGCTGCATACCCAAGGCAATATTATCCAAACCGATAATGCGTTGGATGTTGCCATTGATGGTCGCGGTTTCTTTCAGATCTTAATGCCTGATGGTGATCTGGCCTATACCCGCGATGGCACATTTCAAATTAATGCCGATGGCGATATGGTGATGTCGAATGGCTATCTTCTGGATCCTGGTATCAACATTCCAGATGATGTCCAAAGCGTTACCATTGGTGCCGATGGAACGGTCAGCATAGTGCAACCTGGAGATAATGAGCCGACGGTCATTGGTGAAATCGAACTGGCTGATTTTGTGAATCCTGCCGGTTTGCAACCCGTTGGTGAAAACCTGTTTAAAGAAACCGGTGCCAGTGGCGTTCCTATTGTCGGTACACCTACATTGGATGGTTTGGGTCGGGTGATTGGTGGTGCTCTGGAAACCTCAAATGTTAATGTGGTAACCGAGCTGATTAATATGATCGAAACGCAACGTGCGTATGAAATGAACTCAAAAGCTATTTCCACAGCTGATCAAATGCTGCAGTACGCTAGCCAGAATCTGTAACAATATTCACAGTGGCCCGATAGTGCATCTGATGCGCTATCGGGTTTTTTTTTGCTTTTTGCTGGCACAGAATTTTCTCAGGCTGAAGCTAGGTTCTGGCATGGAGTCTGCAAGCTGAATTTTATAGATTAAGTTTGTCTCGGAGAGCCATATGAAATTCATTTACCGACTATTGGGAATCACATCTCTGATTTTGCTTTCTGCATGCGGCAGTAACGAAGTAAAGCGTGATCCTGCCTACGCAGCTGTGCGCCCTGTAGCAACGGCTCCAGTAGAGCGTAATGATGGTGCTATTTTTGACACCCGCAGCAATATTACCCTGTATGAAGATTATAAAGCCCGTCGAGTTGGCGATATTTTGACAGTACGTTTGGAAGAGCGAACCGATGCTGAGAAAGAAGCCACCACGACCGTTGATAAAACCAGTTCCAACAACATAAATAATCCAACTATCTTTGGCACGACGCCCCAATTCAGTCTGCCGAGTGGGCTGCCCTTGGCCAATACGGATGATAATAATCTTGCCTTTAGTACTGGCGCCAACAGCAGTTTTGAGGGGGAGGGCGAAAGTGAACAGAACAATCGTCTATCTGGCGATATCAGTGTTTCTGTGGTTGAGGTACTTTCAAACGGCAATATGATTGTAAGGGGTGAAAAAGTGGTCACCATTAATCAGGGAAATGAATATGTTCGATTAACTGGGATGATTAGTCCGCGTGATATTGATGCCACTAATACAATTTCTTCTATTCGAATTGCCGACGCTCAAATCACTTATGTGGGAGATGGGCCAGCAAATGATTCCAATGCAATGGGCTGGCTTAGCCGGTTCTTCATCAGCGCGTTAATGCCTTTTTGAGGTTAGAAAAATGAAAATCATAATAAATACCTTTTTTGCCGCTTTTTTGCTGTTGATAATGACGACGGCCCAAGCAGAGCGAATCAAGGACTTGGCTTCTATCGGTGGGGTGCGGAATAACCAGCTAGTAGGTTATGGTTTGGTTGTAGGCCTCACTGGAACCGGTGACAAGACAGCGTTTACTGGCCAGACATTAAGAAGCATGTTGCGTGAAATGGGGGTAACCATACCGGCAGGTGTGGATCCTAAAAGTAAAAATATAGCGGCAGTTTCTGTCCATGCCGATTTGCCGCCTTTTGCCAAGCCCGGCCAAACCATTGATATCACCGTGTCATCACTGGGCGATTCCAAAAGTCTGCGAGGTGGCAGTTTGATCATGACCCCATTAAAAGGTGCTGATGGTGAGATATATGCCATGGCGCAAGGCAATCTGGTGGTAGGAGGCTTTGGTGCTGAAGCGGGAGATGGATCACGAGTAACGGTAAATATTCCCAGTGCAGGACGGATTCCCAATGGTGCGACAGTAGAGCGTAACGTCCAGAATGCATTAAATGTTGGCGATCATATTATCCTTAATTTGCACCAGGCTGATTTCACTACAGCGAGCAGGTTATCTGATGCCATTAATCAGACATTGGGTCGTGGTACAGCAAGTTCTATGGATGCCGCATCAGTCAGAGTTAACGCACCCAGAGATCCCAATCAACGCATTCCATTTCTATCTTTGATTGAAAATCTGGAATTGAGTCCGGGCGAGGCTGCTGCCAGAGTCGTTGTGAACTCACGCAGTGGCACCGTAGTGATTGGACAGAATGTCCGTGTCAGTCCTACGGCGGTAACACACGGTAGCTTATCAGTAACGATTTCAGCAGATCCAGAGGTCTCTCAACCGAATGCATTTTCAGGTGGACAGACGGTTATTACGCCTAATTATGATATTGAAATATCGGAAGAAAACAGTCGGATGTTTGTATTTAATCCTGGCGTGTCACTGGATGAAATTGTCCGTGCAGTGAATCAGGTGGGTGCGGCTCCTGGTGATCTGGTGGCAATTCTTGAAGCATTAAAACAAGCTGGTGCCCTGCGTGCTGAGTTGGTAATCATTTAATTTAATATGACTATTCCTACCGATATCTCGCAGAATGCAGTTGATTTTCATGGCTTGAATCAACTGCGTGAATCCGCCATAAAACCTGAGAATGAGGCGAATACGCTGCGGCAGGTGGCTGCACAGTTCGAGGCGCTTTTTACCACGATGATGTTGAAGAGTATGCGTCAGGCGAGTTTAGCGGAAGGGATTTTCGATTCCAATCACAGCAAAACCTATCGGGAAATGGCCGATCAGCAATTAGCCATGGATTTGTCTCAACGTGGTGGGCTTGGTTTGCAGGATGTCATCGTCCGGCAACTAGGTGGACAGACAAATACCAATTCCAATATGCCATTGCCTGGACAAACTTTCAGTATTGATACGGTGACTTTTCGTCAGGATTTACGACGCACAATTAAAGAAATTCATGACAATTCTCAGGAAGCGGAAAGCAAAGAGATTCCATCTAACCTGGATAGAAAAACCTTTCCTCAGCGCTTTAAATCACCTGAAGATTTTGTTAGTAAATTGTGGCCGTTGGCACAACAGGCTGCTGATAAAATGGGGACCACGCCGGAAGTCATTTTGTCTCAGGCTGCACTTGAAACCGGCTGGGGTCGATATGTATTAAAAGATGGCGAAGGGCAGTCCAGTTTTAACCTGTTTAATATTAAAGCGGATAGTCGTTGGGATGGGGAGTATGTTGCCAAAAATGCCCTTGAATATCGTGATGGGAAACCGGTTGCTGAGCAATCGAGGTTTCGGTCTTACGATGATTATGCAGAGAGTTTCAATGACTATGTTACTTTCCTTCAGTCTCAGCCCCGCTACCGCGACGCATTAAAACATGTTGGTGATCCCGAAACGTTTGTTGAAAAGTTGCATGAAGCCGGGTATGCAACAGATCCGCATTATGCTGACAAGATCAAACGCATTATGAATGGCGATACACTGGCACAGATTTCGCATAAAAATATTCAGAATCTGGGGTATTAACTCAGAATACAGCTCGCAGAGGATATCTAAATGAGCATGCTGAATATCGGTAGTTCCGCTTTATTAGCCGCCCAAACATCATTAGCGACCACCAGTCATAACATCAGTAATATCAATACTGATGGGTATTCGCGCCAACGTACCCATCAGGGGACACAGCCGGCTAATTTTGAAGGTGGTTACTACATTGGCAATGGTGTTGGGGTCACCGGCGTTGATCGTATCTTCAATCAATTTCTGGTCAATCAACTACGTACCTATACTTCTGCTGAATCACAACAAGACGGTTTTTTGACATTTTCCAAACAGGTTGATGATTTATTGGGTTCTTCTTCACTTAGTATCAGCGGCGGGTTGGAAGCGTTTTTCAACTCGGTTCAGGAAGTGGCCAATGATCCAACGTCGATTGCTGCCAGGCAGGTGATGCTCACACAAGGAGACTTGCTGGCCAATCGGTTTAATACGATGGACAGCCAGTTGGGTGAGCTCGACAGACAAATTGATAACACTATTACAGCGTCAGTCAAAGACATCAATGTGCTATCTCAGGGGATCGTCGATTTAAACCAATCTATTTCTGAGTCATTGGCCGCGGGTTATAACCCCAATGATTTGCTGGATAAGCGCGATAAACTGATCAGCGATTTGTCCGAATTAGTCTCAGTCAACGTGGTTGAGCAGGATAACGGCGCAGTCAATGTCTTTATCGGTAATGGACAAGGGCTTGTTGTTGGTAATAGTCGAGTTGCACTTTCAACGATTGCTGACAATAGTACGAATCCCCCGCGTACTGCCATCGGTTATGGCCCCTCACAAATTAATATTACTCAGCAGCTGAGTGGCGGCGAAATAGGTGGCGCGATATTAGCTAGAACAGATGTCGTGGATAGCACGCGTGCCGAACTGGATGTATTAGCCGAATCGATCGTTGCCGCCTTTAATACTGCCCATGGTAATGGTATTGATCTGAACGGCAATGCTGGTACAGATTTTTTTGATGCTGCCGGTACGACTGCCGCTACGATAAACATGAACATTACTGATACGCGGTTAATTGCCGCTTCTTCTACTACCGATCCCGGGGTAGGGAATAATGAAAATGCACTGGCCATGGCTGCTTTACAAACTGATAAAACAACCGTTGTGCTTGACCCCGGTCCTCCAGTTATTTCGAGATCATTTAACGATCAATACAGCTCAATCGTTTCGCAAGTCGCGACACGAACCAATCAGGCTACGGTCACTCAGGAAACCCAAGCAGGACTGGTCAGCCAGATTCGCCAACGAGCGGAGAGTGTGTCAGGGGTGAATCTGGATGAAGAAGCGGCCAATCTGATCAAGTTTCAGCAGGCTTATCAGGCCGCTTCACAAATAATCACGGTCTCGAATACTGTGTTTAATTCGTTAATCAACGCATTTTAGGAGATTAACCCATGCGTATCTCCACTAATAGTATTACTCAACAAGGCCTGGAAGCCATGTTGAGGCAGCAGAATGAATTAGCCAAAACGCAATTGCAGGTGTCGTCGGGGAAACGGATTCAAACACCCTCGGACGATCCAATCGGTGCGGTTAAAATGCTGGACTTGCAAAGACAGATTGGCTTGTCGCAGCAGTATCAAGACAATGCTGATGTCGCTGACAGTCGTTTGAGCACAACTGATGGAACCTTAAAAAGTGTGGGTGACATCATGCAGCGCATTCGAGAGCTGGCCGTTCAGGCGCTGAACGATACCAATAGTGATGAATCACGTCAGGGCATCGGCGAAGAAATTAATCAGTTAAATGAAACCCTGGTCGCATTGGCCAATACCACAGATGCGAATGGAGAATATATTTTTTCAGGTTATCAATCGGATGTGCAGCCTTTTGATACGGCAACATTTGCCTACAATGGTGATGGCGGTCAGCGGCAATTGCGCGTCAGTGATGGTTACTTGGTTGAGATAAATGAGCCTGGGAACGACTTATTTGTTACTCAGACGGTAGCCGGACCCAATCAGGCAATCTTTCAGACCATCCAGGATTTTACTACTGCGCTTAATAATGGAACTGTCGGAACAGCGCCTAACGACGGTGATTTTCTGGCGAATATGGATTACGCGATGGATTCCTCTTTGGACGCTCGAACACGGGTCGGCACCCGTCAAAATGCCATTGAAATGCAGCGTGATATTAATGAAAGCTCACAGTTCAGCATGACCACCACACTTTCTCAAATTGAAGATCTCGATTATGCTGAGGCCATCACTGAGTTGAATAAACAATCGGTTGGATTACAGGCAGCGCAACAGGTCTATGTAAAAGTTCAGGGATTATCCTTGTTTAACTTTTTGTAAGTTTCCATTTGTCATAAAAGACAGCTAAAGGATTATCAATGCAGCAAACTCAATCATACTGTGTTGTCTGCGGACAAAATGTTGTCAAATTTGAACCCTTTCGAGGGGGAACTGCTAACCGACCGTTTCTGATGCGCTTACTCAAAGTAGTCGGCAGTAATACCGATCATTTTCTATGCCCTTCCTGCCGTAGCCACGATCGTGAAAGACACTTGTTGATATACCTTGCATCATTGAATTTACTCTCCCTATTTTCACAAGCAAAGGTGTTGCATTTTGCACCGGAAAAATGGGTTTCAAATGTCATTCAGCTGCAATCCCCCGAGCTTTATATTAAAGCGGACTTATTTCCTCAAACTGAAGATGTGCAACAGATGAATATGCTGGCCATTCCGTATCCGGATGAGTTTTTTTCTGTGGTCATTGCGAATCATGTGCTCGAACATGTTGAAGATGATCTGCTTGCATTAAGTGAAATCAGACGTGTGCTTAAGAAAGGTGGAATGGCGATTTTACAGACGCCTTATAGCGCGCAATTAGAAGCTACTTTCGCGGATGATGGTATAAAAGGGGATTACCTGTGCCGCGAAGTGTATGGACAGGAAGATCATGTGCGTCTGTATGGGCGGGATATTTTTGAGCGTTTTTCAAGTGCCGGCTTTAATTCACTGGTGGTTTCTCATCAACAAGTTTTATCTGATATTGCTCCAGAGGTTTATGGTGTCAATCAAGATGAGCCTTTTTTTCTCTTTGAAGCAATATAGGTGGAAATATGGCAGTGCCTTTGGTATCAGTATGTGTAATTACATATCAACATAAAAAATATATAAAACAATGTCTTGATGGAATACTGGCACAAAAGACTGATTTTTCCTTCGAAATTTTGATTGGTGAAGATGGTTCTGTCGATGGGACACGTGAAATCTGTCAAGCTTATGCCGAACAGTATCCAGAAATCATTAAGTTGTTTTGTTGGGATCGCAATATCGATCGTTCTGCTTTTCCGGGAGGGCCAGGTCGATACAATACTATCCACACTTTAAAGGCTGCCAAATCTGCCTATATCGCCTTATGCGAAGGTGACGACTACTGGAGTGATGCAAACAAACTTCAGCGACAAGTGTCGTTTTTGCAATCGCATTCTGAGTTTTCCATGAGTTTTCATGCTGTGGATGTTGAAATTGACGGTGAGAAAAAAGCAGATAACCTGACTAAAGGAAGAGCGGACGAGTTTTCCATCTATGATTTGGCGCGTGGTAATTTCATCCATACGCCATCGGTTGTTTATCGGAATCTCATGCCAGAAGAGTTTCCTGCTTTCTTTAATACAACGCCGGTTTTAGATTATTTATTACATCTATACGTCGCACAGCATGGAAAAATCAAATATTTTTCCGAGCCAATGGCCGTTTATAGAGTGCATGGTGAGAGTTATTGGTCATCCAAATCGCAACGGTCTCGGTCGTTATTATGGTTAAGCTTATTAAATCCACTCGTCGTTTATTTCTCTAGCGATAAAAAAGTAGCAGATATATTAAAACAACAGGCGTTTGATATTGGTTCAAACCTGTTAGCTAGCCAAACTGACCCACTAAGCGAAGATGAACTAAAAGCTGTTTTAAATAATTTAGTGTCGATTGATCCTGTTTATTTTCTTAAACTTTCTCAGCAGAACTCGAAAGAGGTTTCTTTGGATAACTTGTTGAGTCTGTTGCAAATCAACCTGCAACAAACTGACTTAAGTGTGCAAAACATAGTGAAGTCGATAGTAAATAAAAATATCAATTGGCTGACCCACAATCAGTTGAAAGATGTTTTTGTGCTCAATGCCGTTCAATTAGTGCTCAATGACTTAGATGACAATACTTCCGCAAGCTTATTACTGAGTAAACATCAAGAAGCCAGCATCCGCGACTGTCTGCAATTATTAACATCCACTTCGTTAAATGAGGTGACAGATTCTGTCCTGCAGCTCAAATTGTTATTGCGCCAATGGTGGGAGCAGAAACGCTACCAATACTGGATTCATAACCATGCTTTGATGGAAATTGATGCCCAGATTCATGCTGAAAGAATGATGCAATGGACCCGTAAACCAACATTCCATTTGTATATGTTCGTATTTAAAGATGAGCAAAATTTATTGGCCGACACACTTGCGTCATTAGGTCAGCAGTTTTATCAAAATTGGAAACTGACGGTGATTGCCGACTCTGCTTCACCCGATGTCATGTTTGAAGAGCTGGATGTGTTGGAATGGCTGACATTGCCAGATAAAACAGAGCCTTATGATTATCTCAATACCAAGATGGCAGCGTCATCTGCCGAGTGGATAGCTTTCATACCGGCAGGAACCTGTTTTGAGCCACAAATATGGTTGCAATTTGGTGATTATATAAATCTGTTTAAGGAACAATCGGCCTTTTATTGCGATGATGATGTAATCAGTAGTGCAGGGGAACGCAGTCAGCCCCGATTCAAACCGGACTTTAATTTGGACCTGTTACGCTCGCAGGATTACATTGGACCTATCCTGTGTAAAACAACGCTGTTTGAAGCTGTAGGTGGTTTTGATAAGGTCCCAGGCCATGAAAATATGAGCTTGGCTTTTAAGATTTATGAACGTGTTGGGGCTGATGGAGTCGGCCATATTGCCGATGTGTTGATGCATTTACCCGAAAGCGTTTTATCACTTTACAGTACGCAGATGACCCAGCAGGCTGTTCAGCAGCATCTGGCTCGCCAACAACTGGATGCGTTTGCTGAGCCTGGATTATTGGATAAAACGGTAAGAGTGGTCTATCAATGGCCTACTTCTCCAAAAGTCAGCATTATCATTCCCACTAAAGATAAGCTTGAGTTCCTTCGACCTAGTGTCGAAGCGGCACTATTAAAAAACAGTTATCCGAATTTTGAAATTATTGTTGTTAATAATCTCAGCGAAGAACTGGATACATTAGAGTATTTTCGACAACTGTCCGAGCTGCCGGAAGAGACGCTTCGAGTCATTGATTATCCCCATCCTTTCAATTATGCAGCGATCAGCAATTTGGCTGCAGAACAGGCGCGGGGTGAGTATCTCTTATTTCTGAATAATGATACTGAAGCATTGCACCCTGAGTGGCTTGAACGCATGGTGGCCCATGGACAACGTCCAGAAGTTGGTATTGTCGGTGCTCGACTGGTTTATCCGGAAACCGGATTGATTCAGCATGCCGGTGTCATTCTTGGTATGGAAAGCATAGCCGACCATCTCTACCTGGGAGCGGTGGATATTAAAGAGCCTGGTTATATGGGCCGAGCGCAGGTAGACCAGAATTTTTCGGCGGTGACGGCTGCTTGTTTGCTGATTAGAAAATCAATTTATCAGCAAGTAGGTGGGATGGACGAACAGCAATTTGCTGTTTCCTACAACGATGTCGATTTATGTTTGAAGGTGCGCCAATCTGGATTTTTGGTGACATGGACGCCTTATTCAGTATTAGTCCATCATGGTAGTGTGACTCAAAAGAGTGAACTCTCCCGAGCCGTTGATCAAACTTTCAAGACCGAGCGTTTCCAGAGTGAACGCCGGAATATGCTGAAAAAATGGTTGCCGGTTATTGCCAATGATCCGGCATTTAATCGTAACTTAAGTTTGGTTTATCGCGACTGTCTGATTGAATCGGCCATGCCTACCAATTGGGATACCTATTTTCATGACCGTCCCAAAGTTCTTGGTTTGCCATTACAGGGGGGGAGTGGGGATTATCGTGTGATTCAGCCATTTGCTGCATTAAGTCATGCGGCATTGGCACAATGTGAATTTTATCGTTTCAGTAATAACATTACACGACCGATTATGATCTCAGAATATGCACGAATTGCACCGGATACGGTAGTGTTTCATGCGGCGCTGAATGATATTCAGCTACAGCAATTACAACAGCTTGAAGAATTTTTACCCGATGTTTTTCGAATTTACAGTATTGATGACTTATTAACTAATGTGCCCGAGCAAAGTTCAGCTTATAAAGAGATAAAACGTCATTTTGCTGACGCGAAATCCAGAATGCGCCGTGCATTACAATTCACTGACCGTTTAATCGTCTCAACACAACCGTTAGCCGATCTGTGTGAAGGTATGGTTGACGATATTCGTGTCATTCCCAACCGGCTACCCAAAGATCCATGGCTTTCGGTGACTTCATTGCGTAATCAAGGCTCCAAACCACGTGTAGGTTGGGCGGGAGCACAACAGCACCAAGGTGATCTGGCTATTATGACTGAGGTCGTTAAAGCGACTGCCGATGAAGTGGATTGGGTATTTATGGGGATGTGTCCAGAGGATATTAAACCTTATGTTCATGAGTCTCATTATTTTGTGCCCATGGCCGAATACCCGGCAAAACTTGCCAGTTTGAATTTGGATTTGGCTATCGCACCACTGGAAATTCACCCATTTAACGAAGCTAAAAGCAATCTTAGATTATTAGAGTACGGCATATTGGGGTGGCCTGTTATCTGTACTGATATTTATCCATATCGAACCAACAATCCACCGGTTATTCACGTGCAAAATCAGGTAGATGAATGGATTGCGGCAATCCGGCAAATATTGGCCGATAAAGCGGCACTTGCTAATGCAGGATCGGCATTAAAGGCTTGGGTACTTCAGCATTACATGCTGGAAGATCATCTTGATGAGTGGCTTAATAGCCTAACAAAAAGTTGATAACGATTTTAGGGGCCGACTTCGGCCCTTTATTTTTCTAGGTTTCACCGTATTACATTGAAAAAATAAAGATGATTGGCACGAACTCTGCTTAGTTGATTCTATACCTGCTCGGAACGCCGGCAGGTTCTGAATAGAATCGCTCAATAGGGAGAGTGTTATGGCACTAATCGTCAATAGTAATCTGGCATCTTTGAATGCTCAGCGTAATCTGAGTAACTCACAGAATGATCTGAATACGTCTTTACAACGGTTATCATCCGGTTTGCGTGTCAATAGCGCCAAAGATGATGCTGCCGGTCTGTTTGTGGCTCAGCAACTTACTCGTGATATTCGGGGCACAAACCAAGCAGTGCGAAATGCTGCAGATGGCATTTCACTTGGACAAACTGCCGAAGGCGCTTTAGGCCAAGTCGCAAACAATTTACAACGTATTCGTGAAATCGCCATTCAGGCATCAAACGCAACAGTAGGTGATAGAACTGGTTTGCAAAAAGAAGTTGACCAGTTGACTCAGGAAATCTCGCGTATTGTTCAAACCACAGAGTTTAGTGGAACCAAGCTGCTAAGTGGCGCAACTTCTCTGGTCTTCCAGGTCGGAGCCAGCGGATCAACAAATAACCAAGTCACTTTGGATACGGTTAATATTACGGGTATTGGTGGGTATTCACTGAATCTTACTGCAACCGGTACTATTAATGTGAGTGATGCTGCAAATGCGTCTGCTGCATTGTCAGGATTATCAACGGATATTGATACGGTCAATCAGACTCGTGCAACATACGGTGCTTTGCAGAATCGTTTTGAAGCGGTTATTTCCAACTTGCAAAACTATGCCGAGAATTTGACTGCAGCAAGAAGCCGTATCGAAGATGCTGACTTTGCTGCCGAAACAGCTCGATTGACTCGTGCTCAGATCCTTCAGCAGGCTGGCACATCAATATTGGCACAGGCAAATAGTTTGCCGCAGAGTGCATTGACCTTATTGCAAGGTTAATAGTGTTTGGTTTAATTTAGCCGTATAGCAGAGAAATTCTCGCTTACTGTTTTTTTTGAAAAAAAGATTAAAGAAAAATAAGCGCAGGTCGCTAAACATTTCGGAGGCGGTAAATACTGGGTTTTCCACAGTCTGTCCGCCATGTTTAGTGGGGTAAAATGCCCTTAAAAGCCTAGGAGAATTCTCATGGCGCTTATTGTTAACTCGAATCTTGCATCATTAAATGCACAGCGTAATCTTGAAGCATCACAAGGCAGTTTGAATCAATCACTGCAACGTTTATCATCTGGTCTGCGTATCAACAGCGCAAAAGATGATGCTGCTGGCTTGTTCATAGCCGAACAGCTTACTCGTGATATTCGTGGTACAAATCAGGCAGTACGTAATGCATCGGATGGTATCTCTCTCGGTCAAACCGCTGAGGGTGCGCTGGGTGAAATTGGTAATAACTTACAACGTATTCGTGAATTGGCAGTGCAATCAGCTAACGCCACGACTGGTAACCGTACAGGTATCCAGGCTGAGGTTGATCAGCTGACACAGGAAATCTCACGTATTATTCAAACAACTGAGTTTGCGGGTAATGGCTTGTTAAGTGCTGTGAGCTCACTGACTTTCCAAGTCGGCGCAAGTGGTGCTGCATCAAACCAATTGTCCATTTCTACAGTGAGTATGACAGGCATTGCTGGTTACGCTGCTGGTTTGACTGCAACAACAACAGTTGACGTAAGTACTGCTGGTGCTGCATCAGCTGCATTATCAGATTTGAGTACTGCATTGGATACGGTCAACGAATCACGTGCGACTTACGGTGCCCTGCAAAATCGTTTTGAAGCGGTTATCTCTAACCTGCAAAACTATGCAGAAAACTTGACGGCTGCTCGTAGTCGTATCCAAGATGCTGACTTTGCCGCTGAAACAGCTAACCTGACTCGTTCGCAGATTTTGCAACAGGCTGGTGTTTCAATTCTGGCGCAGGCGAATACCCTGCCTCAGACAGCACTTTCATTGCTCGGATAAGTTCTGGGGGTGACCTTTCCGGTAGATAACCGGAAGGGTCAGACCCGATACTCTTGGAGGATGAAGGGATGACTTCAAACGATTTCACAGTTAAAAATGATTCGTTGTCATTACCAACTTCTGGCAATATTCAGCAGGGCAGTAATGTTCCTGCTGAAGTTGTTTCAGGGGTTGATGCTTCACAACGGGTTAATGTTGTTGCTCAGCCAAATGGATTGTCTAAACAATTGGATGCCACAGATGAGCAATTAGCCGCAATTCAGGATCGTGTGATCGAGCTGAATAGCTACATGCAAAATATTAATCGTTCTTTGCAATTTTCTATTGATGAGCAAAGTGGCGATACCATCATCAAGGTGATTGATTCTGAGACGGATGAACTAATCAGACAAATTCCAGCTGAAGAGTTGCTGGTTTTACGCAGTTCGTTAGAAGAATATCGCGGTATGTTACTGGAGATGAGAGTTTGATTGGCGTGTAATTTGCTTAAAATTACATACTAATCGGGAGCGTTATCATGGCTACAATACAAGCACCAGGCATTGGTTCAGGTTTAGATGTCAATGACATTGTGACGAAATTAATGGAGATTGAGCGTCAGCCAATCGACAACTTAACGTCCAAAAAATCACTTGTTAACGCCCAGATAAGTGCTTATGGTTCGTTAAAAAGCAAGGTTGCTGATTTTCAAACAGCAATGTCTAATCTTAATTCACCTGAAAAATTCCAAGTTTATCAGGCCGCAAGCGGAAGTGAATCTGTCTTTACCGGTTCAGTTTCCAGTGGTGCCGTTGCCGGAAATTACAATATTGAAGTGGTGAGTCTGGCAGAAAGAGACAAAATTGCCACCAAGGCCTATACCGATTCCAACACCGTTGTCGGCGAAGGTACTTTGAATATCAGTATCGGAGCAGATAGTTTTGAGTTAACTATCGATGGCACCAATAACACCCTTGCCGGCATTCGGGATGCCATTAATAACGCGACCGACAATACTGGCGTCTCCGCAACAATTGTTACTGGCGATGAAGGAGCTCGTTTAGTTTTATCTTCAAGCGAAACCGGTGTCGATAATGCGTTGCGGATAAGTGTGACAGACAACGACGGCGGTAATACCGACGAAACGGGTTTATCTGCTTTAGCCTATAACCCCGAAGGTGGTGTGGAATTTCGTGCGGCTATTTCATCAGCACAAAACGCCCTTATCAGTATTGATGGCTTTGATGTCAGTAGTAACACTAATACAATTACTGGCGCTATTGATGGCGTGACCATCAATGCTGCTTCGGTAGGCACTTCGACATTAAGTGTGGCAAGGGATGATGAAAAAATTCTCGAATCTGTTGAAGCCTTTGCCACGGCCTTTAATGCTTTACGCTCAGAAATTAATAAACAACGTGATGGCCAGCTGGAAGCAGATAGCACCCTTTTAACGCTGGAGCGGCAAATATTTGATGTATTAAATGCCGGAACTGCCGTCGAAGGCTCCTCTTTTAGTTATTTGATTGAGGCGGGAGTTTCAATCGATAAAAATGGTGTAATGGGAGTAGATTCGGATCGTATCACTGAAATCATGAATACCGATTTTGAATCTTTTACCAATTTATTTGCCTCAGAGAATGGGGGCTTTGCCGCAAAATTATCGAATTTGGCCGATGGTTGGTTAGATAATAATGGCCTGATTGATTCCCGTGAAGACGGCTTGAATACTCAAGTTAAAAGTATTGATGACCAAATTTTGCGTATGGAAGATCGGATGATTTCCGTTGAAGCAAGAATCAGAGCACAATTTACCGCATTGGATACGTTAGTCAGCAGTTTAAATAATACGTCGAGCTTTTTAACACAACAATTGGCTTCATTGAATAATCGTAATAATTAACACAAAGCGAACTTAGGATGATGCAAAACATGATCAATAAAAAAGCGCTGGAAGGTTATGGTCGGGGCGCAGTCGAGTCTGAGGTAAACTTTGCCTCACCGCATCGTATCATTCAGATGTTAATGGAAGGTGCGTTATCAAAGATTGCTACCGCTAAAGGTTGTATTGCACGAAATGATATTGCCGAAAAAAGTCGGCAGATCACTTGGGGAATGAATATTATTCAAGGTTTACGTACCAGTCTTGATGCGCAAAAGGGGGGAGACGTAGCAGCCAATCTTGATTCGCTTTATGAATATATGGGGCGACGATTGTTAGAAGCCAATGTGACGAACGATGTGGCCATTCTCGATGAAGTCAGTAACTTGCTGATGGAAGTAAAAACTGGTTGGGATAATATTCCTGCCGAGTTTCACTGATTTTAATGATACATTCAGACGATAAACTTGAATTACTGCAACAGGCGTTGCAATTAACCCAAAAGATGCTGGATTCTGCCAAAAAGCAAAACTGGGAGGCGCTGGAACCGATAGAAAAGCAGAGACAGCTTTTGCTGCAAACTGTATTTCCATTGTCCGATGACGCTATAGAAGTCGAGAGGATTTCGACAGATTTACAAAAGCTCATTGATACCAATAATGAGCTTATTGCGCATTGTGAAAAAGGGAAACATTCCCTTCAACTACAAATGCGTGATGCTAAATTCACCCAAAAAGCCGTAACTGCTTATCAATCAAACTAGTTAGCGCACTTAATTCTGAATAAGTTCCCAAAATCAGTGTCATTTTTTTGACAACAAACCCCAAAGTGCTTAACTTGATTTCACAAATCCTTGTAGTGATACCGTCAGGTTCATAGAGACCTTGCCTTCAGGAGCAGTTATGAATGCGTGTAATATCTTGGTGATAGATATTGACCCACAACGCCGAGAAACGCTTTCCACGCTTATTGCGTTTTTGAATTGCCACGCAGTGGTGGTGAAAGACATGGAAAGTTGGTTTGATAGCATTGATGATTTGAATGATATTGCGTTAGCGCTAGTGGGAGATTGCGGGGGGGGCAGTCAGACCAAACAATTACTTCGTGAACTGGTCAATCACGAGGCTAAAGTGCCAGTTTTTACGCTTGATTATCCTCAAACTGTTACCAGTGACTTCCCCGGTACCATTGGTGCACTACATTATCCCGTTAAATATCCTCAGTTAAGTAATGCATTACAACAAGCTTCGGTTTATAAAAACCAGGCTCAAAATACAGTTGAAACCGAACCTTTATTTCGCTCGCTGGTTGGAAACAGCATAAAAATGAAGCAGGTTCAGAAAATGATTCAGCAAGTGTCAGATTCTGAAGCCAATGTATTGATTTTGGGGGAGTCCGGCACGGGTAAAGAGGTTGTTGCCCGCAATCTACATTATTTTTCTTCGCGTAGAGAAAAACCTTTTGTGCCAGTAAACTGTGGCGCGATACCCGGTGAGTTGCTTGAAAGTGAACTGTTCGGACATGAAAAAGGCGCTTTTACAGGCGCGATAACGGCCCGAAAGGGGCGTTTTGAAATGGCCGAAGGTGGCACCCTATTTCTTGATGAAATTGGGGATATGCCTTTACCGATGCAGGTTAAACTGTTGCGGGTGTTACAAGAAAGAACGTTTGAGCGAGTTGGTAGTAATAAAACCCAAAAAGCCAATGTCAGAGTGATTGCGGCCACTCACCGAAATCTTGAAACTCATATTGATGATGGCCGCTTCAGAGAAGATTTGTTTTACCGTTTAAACGTGTTTCCAATTGAAATGCCAGCGTTACGCGAACGACCAGAAGATATTCCGTTGTTGATTCACGAGCTGACACAACGCATAGAGCATGAAAACCGTGGCGCGGTAAGGTTTACCCCTGCGGCAATTGCCTCATTATGTTGTTACAGCTGGCCTGGAAATGTTCGTGAGCTGGCGAACGTAGTGGAAAGGCTGGTCATCTTATATCCTTATGGCACGGTGGATTTCGATGATCTGCCAGAAAAATATCAAATTGATGGCGAGCCTCTGGCGGATGTTGTTACCGCTGCTATTTCGGCTCGGCCTCAAACACTAGCTGCACTTAAGGTGACGACTAAAGTGAATGTTCCAGATGATTCATCCTCATCAAATGGTGTAAATCAGAGCGAGGATCGGTTAATTAAAATGAACGCTCTGCCAGAAGACGGACTGGATTTAAGGGAGCATCTGGCCAATTTGGAATATCTGCTTATTAAACAGGCGTTGGATGAAGCCGCCGGGGTTGTTGCCCATGCAGCCAGCAGATTAAAAATGCGCCGAACGACTTTAGTTGAAAAGATGCGCAAATATGGTATTCAACGGGATATTGAAATAAGCTGAAATAAGCGCCTGAAATTTGACTCCTGAATAAATTTATTTTACTTAACCTATTGAAAATAAATAGATAAAAAACAGGGCATATATTTTGCAGAACCACTATTGGAAACCCCTTAGTGGAGCAAAATTAGATGAACCTGAAATGGCCTGAACCCTCTTCCCAGAGCGAAAGCCCCATATCCTTAAAGTCAGTACAGTCAGCGAAGCGGCCTGTGGCTGCTATTGCTGAAAACCATCCCGTTTGGACACCTCCATTAAGCCATAAAAAAACATCTGCTTCGGAAAGTCGTATTGCTGATCGTCTTAGTAGTTTATTAGCGGTCATTCCCGGTGGTGTGGTGGTGATTGATGGAACTGGTTTGGTCCAGGACTGTAATCAGGTGGCGATTAATTTGCTTGGTGAGCCATTGACCGGTCAACGCTGGATTGATGTTATCAAACGTGCTTTCAAACCACGTGAGGATGACGGGCATGATGTTTCGCTGGCTGATGGGCGTCTGGTACATATTTCTACCAGCCCATTGGATAAAGAGCCGGGCCAGATTATCCTGCTTCAGGAAGTTACAGAAACCCGTCAACTACAACGTAAAGTTGCGCATTTGCAGCGATTATCTGCAATGGGAGAAATGGCGGCACGTCTGGCTCATCAAATCCGCACCCCATTATCTTCTGCCACATTATACCTTGCCCCCCTACTCAAACCCGAAACTGAAAAAGCAACACAACTGAAATTCGCCCGTCGTTTGCATGACAGCTTGAGCCATATGGAACAGCTGGTTCGCAATATGCTGGCTTTCTCTCGGGGCGATATGAACAGTACGGCACCGGTCAGTGTGAGTGAATTAGTCGACGAACTGGTTCAGCAATTTATAGCACAGCCGGAAAGCGAATCCTTGAATGTTCAAGTGAGTAACCTGGTCAATGATGGCTATGTCTATGGCAGTCAACCGGCGTTGGTCAGTGCATTGAACAACTTACTGAATAATGCACGTCAGGCCTGCGGTGAGAAAGGGATCATTACGATTCATGCCGAATATGCTGAAGAAGATCAGCAACAGTTTATCGAAATCAGTATTGAAGATAATGGTGACGGAATCGCAGAGACAGATTATGAGAAGATTCTTCAACCCTTTTATACCACGCGTTCAGCAGGAACCGGTCTGGGGTTAGCCGTTGTGCAATCGGTTGCCCGAGCACATAAAGGCATGTTGTGGCTCGATAGTGAGCAAGGGGTTGGCAGTACATTTTGTCTTCGCCTGCCAGTTTACCGTCCGATGAATACGCCCCAGGAAACAATGCAAACAGGAGTGAAGTCATGACACAGTCAAGGATTATGGTGGTAGAAGATGATGCCAATTTACGTATTGCTTTATGCGATACGCTTGAACTCGCTGGCTATCAGGTCACGGCAACTGATCATGGACAGAAAGCTTTGGATAAACTGGCAAATGAACCAATAGGCTTGTTACTCAGTGATTTGCAGATGCAACCGATGGATGGGCATACCTTGTTGAAAAAAGCCCGTGCCATGCTGCCTTCTTTGCCTGTGGTATTGATGACGGCCTATGGTTCAGTACAAAGTGCAGTAGAGGCCATGCATGAAGGTGCCTGTGACTATTTGATGAAACCATTTGAAGCCGATGACTTGCTGCAGCGCGTTCAGCGCTATGTCCGTACATTGCCAGCCAGTGATGATATGGTGTCAGTCGCCAAATCATCAGTAGATTTACAATCCTTGGCAAAACGTGTTGCTGAAACCGATGCAACAGTATTAATCAATGGTGAGAGCGGCACCGGTAAAGAAGTGCTGGCACGCTTTATCCACCGCCACTCACCTCGTAAAGACGGGCCATTTGTCGCAATTAACTGTGCTGCGATTCCTGAATCCATGCTTGAAGCGACGCTTTTTGGCTACGAAAAAGGGGCATTTACTGGCGCAGTACAAGCGTATGCAGGTAAGTTTGAACAGGCCAATCAAGGCACAATTTTATTAGATGAAATTACCGAAATGGATATTTCATTACAGGCAAAATTGCTACGGGTATTGCAAGAGCGTGAAGTAGAGCGCCTGGGTGGAAGAAAAACCCTATCGTTGGATGTGCGTGTGTTGGCAACCACGAACCGCACACTTCGTGAAGAGGTTAAGGCCGGTCGTTTCCGCGAAGATCTATTTTATCGATTAAATGTTTTTCCTTTGCAGTTATTACCTTTACGCGAGCGCCCAGAAGATATTGTGCCATTGGCTCAGCAGCTACTGGAACGTCATTGTCAGCACAGTGGAAAGGTAGCGCCTCATTTTGATAATGAAGCACAAATTAAATTGTCCCGGCATAGCTGGCGAGGCAATGTGCGTGAACTGGATAATGTCATTCAGCGCGCTTTGATTTTACAGCGTGGCTCGGTCATCAAAGCCGATGACCTTGCTTATGAAACCATGGCTGGAACTCCGCAAAATAACGGTGATACACAATCAGCAACAATGGTGGAGCACAATGATTCCGATCCACTGACGGTAAATGCAGATGACTTACGCAGTCACGAACAGCGTCATATTCTCGACATACTGGCCAAACATCGTGGCAGCAGACGTGAGACAGCAAAAGAATTAGGCATAAGTGAACGTACCTTACGCTACAAAATTTCACGGTTTCGTGAACAGGGCGTTGCTATTCCCGGAAAATATGGCAAGAAGTCTGCATAAATAACCGAAGCTCAAGTAAGTAACACAAAGCGAGAAGAATCTTATGATAAATGCTATTGATCCCAATCAGCTGCTCACACAAATGCGGGCCATGCAAACGCAGGCTAATCAGACCATGCCTGCAGAGCAAAATCTGTCCAGTGGCCGTGTGGACTTTGCAGACTTGATGAAAAATGCAGTTGATAAAGTGAATGAAACACAACAAACGGCCGGCCAGTTAAGAACCTCTTTTGAATTAGGGGATCCCAATGTGAATTTAACCGATGTGATGATTGCTTCACAAAAATCCAGCGTCGCTTTCGATGCCACGGTGCAGGTTCGGAATAAGCTGATAGAGGCTTATCAGGAAGTCATGAGAATGTCGATTTAATGGCGCTGGTTTAACTGAAGAGCTCAAACATGGAAAATGTACCTGCTACAAAAACGAATACATTTGCTGCCAACTCTCCACTGGCGGTGATGCAAAACAATATTTCCCGCCAGCCGGTTACCAAACAGATCATGTTTTTATTGGCCATTGCGGCCAGTATTGCTGTCGGTGGTTATGTGTTCATGTGGTCGCAAACACCTTCTTATCAGGTATTGTTTTCAGGAATGGAGGCGCAGGAATCATCTGAAGTTGCCAATGTACTGCAACAAATGCAAATCGATTATAAGTTGGACCCGACATCAGGAGCATTACTGGTTCCGGCATCAGAAGTTCAGGGCTTGCGTTTACGCCTGGCAGCTGAAGGTTTGCCGCGAAGCTCAGCACAGGGCATGGAGATTCTGAGTCAGGAACAGGGCTTTGGTACCAGTCAGTTTATCGAACAGGCTCGCTATCAACGCGCGATGGAGCAGGAGCTCGCCCGCTCTGTGGCTGAATTACAGAATGTCAGAAGTGCCCGGGTGCATCTGGCGATCCCAAAACAATCTGTATTTGTTCGTGAACGTAAACCGCCTACCGCGTCGGTCGTGTTGAATATGTATGCTGGCAGAACCCTGGAGCGAGGCCATATAGCTGCTATCACCCATATGGTTGCGGCCAGCGTACCCAATATGAAAAATACTGATGTGACGGTTGTTGATCAACGAGGCAATTTACTCAGTCAACCTGAACGTAATAGCAGCATAGCTTTGAGTGATACTCAGCTGGAATTCACGCAAAAGCTTGAACAGTCATATATCAGTCGTATTGAAGACATCCTGACACCAATTGTGGGTATGAACGGTGTCCGTGCACAAGTCGTTGCTGATGTTGACTTTACCGTGACTGAACAAACTCAGGAGAGTTACAACCCGGATCTGACGGTATTACGCAGTGAACAATTGGCAGAAGAAGAACGAGTGGGTGCACTGGGTCCAATGGGTGTTCCAGGCGCCTTGGCTAATCAACCCCCTGGCGGTGGTGTAGCGCCTGAACAAGCCGTACAGGAGAATGTTGGTGAAGATGGAGAGGTGGTTACTGAAACCGTCATTCCAGGTTCTAGCAGCAAACGTTCAACACGTAATTTCGAATTGGATCGTACAATCAGTCATAGTCGTCTGGCTCCGGGCAGTATTCAAAAATTAAGTGTCGCGGTACTTGTCGATGAACCAACTACCACGGATGCCGAAGGTAACGTCGTCACCACGCCGATGAGTGATGCTCAAATGGCAAGGATTAACACTCTGGTTATGGATGCTATTGGTTTCAATATGGCTCGTGGTGACAGTTTAAATGTGGTTAGTGCCCCTTTTGTTACGCCTATTGAAGCTGAGCCACTGCCAAGTATTCCTCTATGGGAACAACCATGGTTTTGGGAGATTGGTAAACAGGTTTTAGGTGCGCTGGTGGTGTTATTCCTGATTTTTGGCTTGATCCGTCCGGCTTTTCGGGATTTGAATAAATCTCCGGATAAACAGTTAGCCAATCAAACCGGCGATAATGAAGATGGCTTGTCTGCAGAACAGGTTTTGGCTGCCAGTAGTAAAAATGGTGAGGATATTGCTAAACTGACGACTGGTTCTGAGCGCGTTGAACAGCATTTGACTAATATTCGAAGCTTAGTACAGCAGGACCCTGCGCTGGTAGCGCAAGTGGTAAAAAACTGGGCAGCGAGTGATGCATAATGGCCGAACAACCCCGTAAATTAACCGGTACTGAAAAGGCGGCGGTGTTTCTCCGCTCGATAGGTGAGGAAGACGCTGCGCAAATACTCAAGCACATGGGACCGAAAGAAGTTCAGAAAATTGGTCAGGCCATGGCGACACTGAGTAATGTTACGCGCGGCGAAGTGGAAACGGTTTTAGGCAGTTTTGTCACCACAGTAGAGCAGGAAACTGGACTTGGCATTGGGTCACATGACTATGTGCGTAAAATGCTGGTCGGTGCACTGGGTGAGGAACGTGCTGGTGGCTTGCTCGACAGAATTCTTTCCGGTGGCAACACCAATGGTCTGGAACAACTCAAATGGATGGACGCTCGTGCTATTTATGAAGTTATCCGTTTAGAGCACCCGCAAATAGTGGCGATAGTCTGTTCCTTTCTGGATTCAGACCAGGCAGCACAGGTTCTTGGAATGTTTCCTGAACGGGATCAAGCAGCGATTCTGCTTCGCGTTGCAACCCTGGATGGTGTGCAACCCGCAGCGCTGAACGAACTCAATGAGATTCTGGAAAAACAATTCAGTGGCAATGCTGGTGGACAAACGGCCACAGTCGGAGGTCCCAAAACAGCGGCGGATATTCTCAACTTTGTTGAGGGTAGTCGAGAAGCGGCCATAATGGAAAAAATCAAGGAAGCGGAGCCGGATCTCGGCCAGAACATCGAAGATCTGATGTTTGTCTTTGATAATCTGATTGATGTGGATGATCGCGGCATGCAGACGCTGATGCGTGAAATTCAAACTGATCAATTGCAGTTGGCACTTAAAGGTGCCGACGAAAACCTTAAAGAGAAGTTTCTCAAAAATATGTCTCAACGGGCGGCGGAAATGTTACGTGATGATCTCGAAGCCATGGGACCAGTGCGCGTTAGCGATGTCGAGGCCGCACAAAAATCCATTCTGGCTACCGCACGGATGTTGTCCGATAAAGGTGATATTGCTTTAGGTAGCGGTGGTGGTGGTGATGACTTCATCTGATGATCTTTATACCACCCAACATGCCAATGTTTTATCCGCTGAAGAATTAGCCAATGCCTATGAACGTTGGGAAGTACCACGTGTTGTATCGGTTTCTGACGTTGAAGCTGAAAATACAAATCCCCTAACGGTTGAGGCTATAGAAGCGGTTCAACAGGCTGCTCAGGAAGAAGGTTTTAAACTGGGTTATGATGAAGGTTATCAGCAAGGCCTTGAAGCCGGTGTCAAGGCTGGTGAAGCCGATATTCTAGAACAATCACAACAATGGAAAGCCTTAATAGACAGTCTCCATACCCCACTGAAAGTGGTTGACACGCTTGTCGAACAGGATTTGCTTTCCATGCTCAGCCTGCTGACACGGCAAATCATCTATCAAGAAATCCGCCAGCAGCCAGAGCTTGTTATCACAGCGGTCAGAGAGGCATTGGCTGTGTTGCCAGTCAGCGATCGCCAACTTAAGGTATATCTCAATCCTGAAGATATGGATCTGGTCAAAAACGGCTTGAAACTTGATGAAGACACCGGCTGGCAGTGGTATGAAGATCCACTGGTGAGCCGTGGAGGAGCCAAGCTGGTCACAGCAGATACTACGATTGATGCTACTGTTGAAACGCGACTCAATAATTTGATTTCACGGTTATTGAGTCAAGACAATCACTATGAATCCTCCTGAACCCAATAGTCGTTCGGTAGCATTGCAACAGCAGTTGCAACAGCATCTTGAGCGGTTAGCCGCTGATCACGAAACACCTATCACAGTTGAAGGACGCTTAACCCGTATGGTGGGATTGACTCTGGAAGCGGTTGGATTTCAAGCATCCGTTGGTAGCCGATGCGAAATTTACGCCCCGGGCCGTGAACCGGTTGAAGCTGAAGTGGTTGGATTTCATGACGAAACGCTTTATCTGATGCCGACCGGTAACATTCGTGGTTTAGTGCCCAATGCTCGTGTCAGACCTATTCGCAGTGACTCACAGGTTCCAGTCGGTGATGCCTTATTAGGTCGGGTGGTTGATGGTGCAGGAAAGCCTCTGGATGGAAGGGGACCACTTAATGTGAAAGATAAAGTTCCTTTGCACGGCAAAATAGTCAATCCGTTATCACGCGCTCCAGTCAGACAGCATTTGGATGTCGGTGTACGCGCTATAAATGCATTAATGACGGTTGGACGCGGACAAAGGATGGGGTTGTTCGCCGGCAGTGGTGTCGGAAAAAGTGTGTTGCTGGGCATGATGACCCGTTTTACTGAAGCTGATGTGATCGTCGTGGGCTTGATTGGGGAACGGGGACGTGAAGTTAAAGAGTTTATAGAAGATATTCTTGGTGAAGAAGGTTTGAAACGGGCCGTAGTGGTGGCTTCGCCAGCAGATCATTCACCATTGATGCGTTTGCACGGCGCTATGCTAGCCACCAGTATTGCAGAATATTTCCGTGATCAGGGTAAACAGGTTTTATTGCTGATGGATTCACTGACGCGTTTTGCTCAGGCGCAGCGGGAAATTGCACTCGCGGTTGGTGAACCACCAGCCACCAAAGGTTATCCCCCTTCGGTGTTTTCATTATTACCGCAATTGGTTGAGCGAGCTGGCAGTGGTGAAGTGGGGGGCGGTGCAATTACGGCGATATATACCGTGCTGACGGAAGGTGACGATCAGCAGGATCCGGTGGCTGATGCGGCTCGCGCCATTCTTGATGGGCATATTGTTTTATCCAGACAGTTAGCTGAAGCCGGTCATTATCCTGCTATAGATGTGGAAGCATCGATCAGCCGGGTCATGCCGCAGGTGGTAGATGCCAAACACTTACAGCTCGCGCAACAATTCAAACAGATTTATGCCACCTATCGGCAAAATCAGGATCTTATTACCATAGGGGCCTATCAGGCGGGCAGTGATCGACATATTGATGAAGCGATTAATCGTTATCCGGCTTTATCGGCAATGTTGAAACAGGACATGCATGTGGCGCATGATTGGAGTAGCAGTCTTCAGTCACTGCAAAAACTGGCGTTTGGGCAAATGAGCAACCCGCAACAACTAAATGGACAGCTGATGACTGCTGAACAACGTAAATTTTAACGTTGATTAACGCGGCGTATATGGGCGATAAACTGATATGACACGGGCAAGCAAACTGATACCGGTAATTGAAATGGCGAGCCGTGATACGGATAAAGCCATGCAAAGTCTGGTTCAGGCCAATAACGTGTTCGAGCAGGAAAAACATCAGCTCAATGATTTACTACGCTACCGTGAAGAATATCTGCAACAGTTCCGTCAAGGTGATGCACTACAGATGAGCGCCCGCAAAGCCATTGATTTACGCTCTTTTCTCGCCCAGCTGGATCATGCTATACGCTTGCAACAGAGTCATGTTGAAAACTGTTACAGTCAAATACAACAACAACAGCAGATCTGGCTGCAGGCCAAAAATAAACTCCGGTCCATCGAATCCCTCAAAGATCGCTACCAAAACGAAGCTGAACAACGACAGCAAAAACTGGAACAGCGGTTGGCAGATGAACATACTGCTATGCTCTGGGCACGCAGACATAAATAAACACTGGCATAGTCTCTGCATAAATCCTTTAAAAGCGGAAATTTTCGATCAACTTAAATATTTAATTCAGTTCGCAAGTGGATAAATTTATCGCTACCGATTGTTTTTGGCAAAAACGTTATTTGAAAAGCCATAATTTATGATGCATACAACCGCTACGCTGGACTGTGGCCTTCAGTTAACGATTACTCAACTGGAGCCATGGTACTTACAATGTTTAAAACTATTGCTTGCAGGAGACAGTGTCTTTATCGATGTCAGTCGATTGCAAAAAATTGATACCGCAGCACTACAATTACTCTATCAATTTCATCAACAGGCACAACATGATGGCATTCAGATAGTTTGGTCCGTGATGAGTGAGAGTTTTCAGGATGCAATTAGCTTATCGGGGTTAGCTTTTACGATGGAAAATCAGCAGGCATCAATCGAGTTAGATGCAACGGAGAAGAACTAAGATGGCCAGCATATTAGTAGTGGATGATTCGCCTTCGTTGAGACAAATGCTGCAAATTATTTTGCAGAATTCCGGTCACGATGTGTTATGTGCAGAAGATGGTAAGCAGGCACTTGAAACCATCGCGGAAGTGCAGTTTGATTTAATATTAAGCGATTTTAATATGCCACAGCTCACCGGACCGGAGTTCATTGTGAGACTGCGCCAACTTCCGCAATACCGGTTTACTCCCGTCTTGTTGTTGACTACGGAAACCGATGAGGACAAAAAACAAATTGGCCGAAGTGCAGGGGCCAGTGGTTGGTTGAAAAAACCCTTTGATCCTGAGCAATTGGTCATAACGGTTAATTCACTGTTGAATTAATTCTGATATCAATGAATCCTTCATTATCTTCTGCAACAGCCGCTTTCCATGAAGAAGCACTGGAAACTTTGCGGCAAATAGAACAGTGGGCATTAACTTCCTCACAGGATCTATTGGCGGGAAATGTTGAACAGCAGGGTACCCGAAGATTATTGCACTCTCTAAAGGGAACTGCTGCCAGTTTTGGTAATGAGCCAATGGCTCAGGTCATCCATGCCATAGAGAGCTTTTTGGGAGATAAACAACAGTTCAGCATGCAGGATAGTGAGATATTGTTAACGGCAATTGACTATTGTCGTCAAACTTTAAGTGTTGCCGAATCAAGTCCACAGATGCAGGGTAAAAATCTGGCAGACTGTCTCGCTATGCTAAAGAGTCAGGGGCAGCATGCTCAAGAATCATCGAACGCCATGCCCCCCCACGAAATTAATGGTTCAGTTTGGCAAATTGATTTTGCACCACACCGGCAGTTTTTTGAAAATGGTCATGATCCTTTACGTATTATCAAGGCATTACGTAATTTGGGACCTGTTAAAGTCTCAGTATTTACCGATAAATTACCGGATTTTGCAGATTTTGATCCATTTCAATGTTATCTGCGCTGGCAGATCACCCTTAAAGCAGAACTTGACTATAAAAAGCTGATCACCCAATTCGAATGGGTAAAGCATCAGTGTGACTTATCAATAGATTTATTGGCTTTAACCCAAACCAACCGGTTTATTGAGCCAAACCGCTATAAATTGAATGCAGCAGATCTGGATTCATTGCTCACTATTTCTCAAACCTTGCAGTCACAGTTACATAAAGATTTTGCACTGACTAACCAGTTAAATCCTACCGATAGGGTTCGATTGTCACGCCGTAATCATGCGATGAAACGCCAGCAACAATTGCTACAACGGCAGCTATTACAGATTACGATGCGTCCTCTGGCTGATGCCTTTGCCAGATTACCTCGGATGGCTTTAGATCTGGGGCAAAAAACCCAGAAGCCGGTTCAGCTGCATATGCACATTGCGCCTATAGAATTGGATAGCCTGGTCGTGAATTCATTAACGGACCCTTTGATGCATCTGTTACGCAATGCACTTGCCCATGGAATTGAATCCCCCGGCCAGCGTCAACAGTCCGGCAAACCCATTAATGGACAGATCCATATTTCGGCCGAGCAAGTTGATGAACAATTGTTGATTCGTTTTAGTGATGATGGTGCAGGATTATCCGAGCAACAGATTCTGACAAAAGCCAGACAAATGGGCATTAATAAGCAGAACGCAATGGATATCAGTCAACAACTCAGTGAATGGGTTTTTCGTGCAGGTTTTTCAACAGCTAAATCGGCGGATGCTATTTCCGGCAGAGGTATTGGGCTGGATGTGGTCAAGCAGCATGTCACCGATTTAGGCGGCAGGATTGAGTTGGCTTCTAGCAAAGGCAAGGGCTGTTGTTTTACCCTCTTTATTCCTATTGAACGCTCTCTGGTTGATGTGCAGATGGTCCGCATAGCCGAGCAGACACTCGCATTGCCATTGATCAATTTAATAGATAGTTATGTGTTTGATAGCAACAGGGTGATTTGGCAACATGGCAAGCAGTGGTTTATTACAGATGATAGTCGTCAAATTCCGCTGTTCGATCTCTGTAAATTTCTGCAGCTAACACCGATGGATGAAGATGAGGAATCAAGCTTTATCATTGTCTTGAATGCTGAAAACCACTTTTTTGCAGTGCAGGTTGAGAGTCTGGCAGAACAGGCACAGTTGTTAATCAAATCCTTACGTCCTCATTATCGTCAGCTGAATGGCATCAAAGGAATAGCCATCTTGCCAGAGGGGAATTTGGCCTTATTGCTCGATCCAAGCCGATTATTGATGTCTTTACCCATTTTCGGTGATAACTAACAGATGTCTGGAAAATTGCCCTTAGGTCAAGATATTTACCAGTTGATTGTTATTAATCACGACCGATTTATAGTGCCGGTTCATAGTATTATCCGTGTATTGCCGTTGGAGAATATACTTCGGCTGCCGCAAACAGCTGACTGGTTATCGGGCGTGGTGCATATTGGAAATTCAATTGTGCCGGTCATTAATCTAAATGAACTAATAAATCCTGGAAATCCAGTCATTCAACCGGCTTATCCATTACTCGTTTTATTGCGCCACCCACTGGACTCTCAACGCTGGTTAGCACTTTGTGTAACGGATCTTAACGGCGTATTGTTCAACGATGATCTGATTAAAATGACATCAAGCACAACGATTCATCCCTGTTTGAGGATCGTTTTGGACAATGATTCACAAAAAATCCATTGGCTTGATATCAGTAGAATATTTGAGCAATTGATTGAGGAAAAAGCGTAAGCGATGACTGAGCAAGGAGCCAAGCGCATCATTGCGGTGATGAATCAAACGCATGATGTGGGAAAAACCACCATCACCGCAAATTTAGGTATTATCCTGGCAGAAATGGGCTATCGGGTTTTGATGCTGGATTTGGATCCCCAGTCTGATTTAAGTCGACAATTTGATGTGCCTGAAACGCAACCGGGTATGGACATGTTGCTGAGTGGTAATGGCCTGACGAGCGAGTTAGTACTCCCGTTAACGGAGCATCTATCGCTAGTTGCATCCGGCCCTGACCTGCTTTTGTATGAGCAACAAACACCCTCGGCAAAACTTGGTGTGCATCTGAAGCAATTACTTACTTCGACAATACAATCAGATGCAGATATTATTCTAATAGATTGTGCGGCCCTCTCAGGGTTGTTAGGGACCAACGCGGTGTTAGCAGCTACGGATATGTTAATCCCGGTTTCTGCGGGACACGGAGCATTACGCGGTATGATAAAAATGTTACCAGTACTGCAACGGGTATCAAAGTTGAGAGAAGAGTCATTACGATTATGGCTATGTTTAAATAGATTACCGGACGGCAGTGATTTTGCTTATCAGTTTAGCAATCTATTAAAACAGTATTTTCCGAAGCGAGTGTTAAAAACAGTGATATACGATAACGCGAATGCTAATCCGGCTGATTATCAATCTCTGGCAAACGATTTGCTGATGGGAAGATCAGACTGATGGCTGAAAATGCGCTACGACAACATCAGGGCAGTAATTTAGCTGTTTTGGATGAGCATGATATTTTGCTGGTTGAACATAATTTTGCGACGTTGATGAGTTCTAGCGATGCATTGGCAGAGCGTTTTTATCAACGTTTATTTGCTGAATACCCTGAGGTCACGACTTTATTCAAGTCGGTAACAATTGAAGGGCAGCATAAAAAATTACTGGCATCCATGGTTTTGCTGATTCAGCATCTACGAGATTCAGCAATGATGGAGGATTACCTGCAGGGCTTGGGGCTGCGCCATCAACAATATGGTGTCCAAGCCGCTCATTATGAGATGTTTATTGAAAACTGGTTATCGGTACTTTCTGAATTTTCTGAGCAGGAAGAAGGGGGGGAACCGTTACAGCAAGCCTGGCGAAATATCCTCGAGTATGTCGCTGAGCTGATGCAGACACCCAGCATTCACGTGACCGAAACCGAGGCGATTGATCAAACAAATCAAAACTTGGCTGCGGAGTGTTCACTTACCACGTTAGCGATAGCACAAACTGCAACCCCAATGGTAATGATGGATTTGAATTTGGTGGTTCGTTACCTCAATGCGGCAGCTGAAAGTTTGTTAAAAGAGCATCAAGCCAGTCTTGAACAATTTTTTCCTACCATCAGCACAGACAGTCTTACAGGGTATTCATTACAACATTTTGCCGAGCAAATACCTTTTCCAATCGCATGGTTCAGTAATTTTGAGCAATTACCGCGGAGTATTAATTTGCACTATGCGGATCTCGATTTGAGATTAACTATTTCTGTTTTATACAAGAATGATGAACCGGAAGGTTTTTTGCTCGAGTGTTATCCGCAAACTGCGACAGTAAGTCACCATCCGAAAGAGTCCAAAGCTTCATCAACCATCGATATATCACCAATATCCACTAACCTTTTAACGGCACTTGAAAAATCCCTGCATGAGGTTCAATTACAAAATGGTCATTTAACGGCGATGTTGCAGGAAATAGATGATGCTGTATTTGAAACCAGTCTGTTGGCGCTAAATTGTACTGTGGAGTCGGCAAAACTTGGTGATGAAGCGGGTCAGCTTCGTGATTTTTCTATGGAAATCCGCGTCTTGAATCAGCAATTGAGTCAACTGTTACAACCATTAAAAGTTCAATCAGGACAACAGCAACAACAGTTAACTAAAAGTATCGAGCTTGTTCAGAAACTGGAAATGGAACTGACCCAAAATCTTCACGCCAAGGAAAATCAAAACCGTCATTCAATTGAGCAAATAAGTCATCAATTATCACAACAAACCCAAGCTTTGACGCAGCTGATACACGCCATTTCCTCCAAGTCTGAACCATGAGAATTCAAGATTGGCACAGCCATTGCTATTTATTACTCAAACAGCCTATATGAGCTGGTAAATCAGAGTTTAAGGAAACGATACAATGCAACAGCTGACCCTTCCCTCCCTGAATGTTGTGAACAACAGTAATGCGGATAAACCTGTTAAATCAGCTGATAACAGCAAGGATAATGAAGCCTTTGCATCCGAACTGGATCGTCGGGTGAATGAATCTCAACAGTCTGGAAAAGATAAAACTGCTAACGCCGATTCCAAAATAGACTCTAAACAAGCGGATAAAAACGATAAAGCGGAAAAGTCTGAGTCAAAAGACGGCAAAAACTTGCCGCTGGAAAAATCCGAAGAAAGCTCCGAAAAGGCTGAAACAGAGGTTGATAAAACTAAAGCTGATTCACAAGAGGTATCAAAAGCCAGTGATGAAGCCAGTTACCCAGTTATCTTGTCGGTAACGCCTGTAAATGATGATGCCGGCGGAAAAAAAGCGTCTGATAAGAAAGGTGAAGGCAATCAAACAACACCGCAGATAAACGATTTAAAAGTTGATAAAAAAACCTCTGATCTCGTGGCTTCCTTTAATAAGCTCAATCCACAGACGATAGGCTTGGATGCGGGCAAATCGAATAAAGTGGAAAACCCTGCTACTTCAATCCGTGCAGACATACTTCAAGCCATACAAAAGCAAGGTGGTGAGGGCGAGGCGGTTGCTAACGAAAAATTTAAATCGATGATGCAAAACGCGAGTAAAATGCCACAGCAAATGAATGTTGTGAGCACCGAAGTTATTGCCTCTATGCGCCAGATAGAACCATTAACAGAAAGAAGTTCAGCTTCAACCTTGAGTAATCCTTTAGTGTTCTCAACAACTACGGGGGCCACCACACCTGTAGCGGGTGTGGCCAGCGTAGGAAGTCCGGCCTTATCATTAGATATTCAACCTCAGTTGAATAATACGGCCTGGGCGAGGGTGATGAGCAGTCGAGTGGTGTGGATGGCACGTGAAGGTGTGCAGCAAGCGGAACTTAGACTCAATCCTGCCCATCTCGGACCAGTCGAGGTCAGACTTAGTATGCAAAATGAACAGACAAATGTTACTTTTATCGCTTCAAATGCTGCTGCCAGAGATGCATTAGAGCAGGCGCTACCGAGATTACGCGAGAGTTTCAGTGAAAATGGACTGGCGCTTAATCATGCTGAAGTCAGTCATCAGGATCAGTCCTCTCATAGCTCTGAGCAGGATGAGCAATTACAAGATGGCAATAATACAGCTCAAGTTATTATTGGCATGGACGATATGGATGAAGAGGCACATGTTTCTGCTGATTCAACAGATAATAGTGTTGGTGTCAGCGTGTTTGCATGATAATTATAAAAATAGACTTAGATTGGAGAGACTGACGTGTTTAAGTTAGAGAATTATTCGCTTAGAAAGCGCATGTACATTGTTGCTGGTTTCGGCATTATCGGTTTATTGCTGCTGGCGAGTTTGATGTTTTACATGGAGCTTAATGCTGTTACTTCAATGCAACAACTTAAAGTGGTCGCTGGGTTTGTAGTCATTGGCAGTATGGTAATCATGTTCCTCGCCCATGTTATCGGGCGTTTTGGGGATAAACGAGCGACAACACTGGTTAACGGTATTCAGAACATAAAAAAAGGCGATCTCACCCAAAAAATTGCTATCTCAGGTAAAAGTGATTTTAGCTGGATGGCTTTTGAATTGGACAGTGCCCGCAAAAACGTCGCAAATCTGGTACATACGCTAACCGGCGGTGTCAGTCAGCTGAACACGGCAACGCAGAACATGACCGTTATCAGTAAAGAAACGGTGACTGGTGTTTTGAAGCAACAGGAAGAAACCGACCAGGTAGCGACAGCAATGAATGAAATGACTGCGTCAGTTCAGGAAGTCGCACGGACGGCAACCAGTGCAGCCGAGGCGGCGCGTAATGCTGATAATGAAGCTAAAGCCGGTAAACAAGTGGTGCTGGAAACCATGCAGTCTATTGATACTCTGGCCAGTGAAGTTGAAAAAGCGGCAGATACGTTAAGTGAACTGGAAGCCGATATTGGCAACATTGGTGCCATTGTTGATGTGATTCGTGGCATCACTGAGCAAACCAATCTTTTAGCACTGAATGCTGCAATTGAAGCTGCGCGGGCTGGTGAACATGGTCGTGGCTTTGCCGTTGTGGCGGACGAGGTTAGAACTCTGGCTGCCAGAACACAATCTTCAACACATGAGATTGAAGAAATGGTGGAGCGCTTGCAACAAGGTGCACGCGCAGCGGTAAAAGTCATGAATGAAAGTCGCGAAAGTGCCAAGACCAGTGTGGAAAAAGCGGCAAGTGCCGGTTCTGCTCTGGATACTATTACCGCGATGATTTCTACCATGGATGAAATGAGCACACAAATTTCCAATGCCGCGAATGAGCAGAGCTCAGTTGCCGAAGATATTAATCGCGGTATTGTGAATATCAGTCAGATTGCAGATCACACTGCAGATGGTGCCAGAGCCACTTCCGAAGCCGTGGATACGCTCAGCAGCCTGTCTTCTCAATTGCAGGATGCTTCGGCTAAATTTAAAGTTTAGTCTTTTAAGGCAGATTCTTACCATAGAAAAGCCCGCTTACATTGTGGGCTTTTCTATGAATATCTTCTCTTACAACAGTTTCCTTAGTCACAACGCTTCAATCAAGCCCTCATCGCAATTCGTTTTCTATCTCAGTCAATTTTTGCATGGGGTCAGCAGCACTGGTAATCGGTCGTCCTATAACAAGATAATGACTACCGGCTTGAATAGCTTGTGCCGGGGTCATGATGCGATGTTGATCTCCTTTAGCGCTTCCTGCTGGCCGAATACCTGGCGTTACTAATTGAAACTGGCTGCCCAGTTCAGCTTTTAACATAGCGGTTTCATGTGCCGAGCATACAACACCGTCTAATCCATTATCCGCTGCCATTATTGCAAGACGCAGCACAGTTTCAGGAATGGTGCCTTGTAAGCCAATTGCTTCGAAGGTTTGCTGATCCATACTGGTGAGCAAAGTCACACCAATCAACAAGGGGGCATCATGATGACTGCCAATGGCTTCCCTTGCTGCAGACATCATCGCCGGACCACCCAGAGTATGCACATTCATCATCCAAACACCTAAATCAGCCGCTGCAGCACATGCTTTGGCCACGGTGTTCGGAATATCGTGGTATTTCAAATCCAGAAAGATATCAAACCCTTTTTGTTGCAGCGCTTTTACAATTTCCGGCCCGCTTCTGGTGAACAGTTCTTTGCCGATTTTAAGCCGGCACCGCGCTGGGTCCAGTTGTTCGGCCATGGCAAGTGCTGAAATTGCATCGGGATAATCCAAAGCGACAATGATATTTGATTGAGTCATACTGGTTTCCACTAAAAATTCAATGCAGATCCTACCTTAACTGGTCGTGGTTTGCGTCTGATTTCACTCGTACCTTGATGATAATGCTATCCTGTGCGGCAATTTTTGATGAGTTTTTACCATGAAATTTGCTACATCAGCCCAGGACGGACTTGCCCGACGTGGGCAACTCAGTTTTGACCGCGGCACAATAGAAACTCCGGCTTTTATGCCGGTTGGTACTTATGGTTCGGTTAAAGCCATGACACCGGAAGAGGTCAAGTCCACAGGTGCTGAGATTATTCTCGGCAATACCTTTCATCTAATGTTACGGCCTGGCACTGAGGTGATTCAGCGGCATGGTGACTTACATGACTTTATGCGCTGGGATAAACCTATCTTGACTGACTCCGGCGGCTTTCAGGTTTTCAGCCTTGGCGAGTTGCGCAAAATAACCGAGCAAGGAGTGCATTTCCGTTCACCGGTCAGTGGTGACAAAGTCTTCATGGGACCTGAAGAATCGATGGCGGTTCAGCGTGCTTTAGGCAGTGACATCGTGATGATTTTTGACGAATGTACGCCTTATCCTGCTGATGAGGAGACCGCAGCCAGTTCCATGCGTTTATCACTTCGCTGGGCGGCACGAAGCAAGGCTGCCCATGGAGAGAATCCCTCGGCATTATTTGGCATTGTGCAAGGTGGTATGCATGAATCATTACGTGATGAATCGTTGGCAGGTTTAACTGAAATTGGCTTTGATGGTTATGCCATAGGTGGTTTGTCTGTGGGTGAGCCGAAAGAAGATATGTTACGTATTCTCAATCACCTCAGCGATAAAATGCCGAGAGATAAGCCACGTTATCTGATGGGCGTCGGACGACCAGAAGATTTGGTTGAAGCGGTTTGCCTTGGTGTGGATATGTTTGATTGTGTGATGCCAACGCGCAATGCCCGTAATGGTCATTTGTTTGTGCATGAGGGCGTGATAAAAATTCGCAACAGCCGTCATAAAACTGACACAGGTCCACTAGACCCTTACTGTGATTGTTATACCTGCATGAACTATAGTCGCGCTTATCTGCACCATTTAGACCGTACTGGTGAAATGCTGGGACCTCGTCTGAATACCATCCACAACCTGCATTATTATCAGCGCTTGATGCAGCAACTCAGGGCGGCGATTGAAGCGGGTACTTTGCAGCAGTTTCGCCAGTCGTTTTATGCAATGCGTCAACAACGAGCCCAATGATGGCAATTGGCTATCAGCCAGATGTTGGCTGTGGCATAATCACTGTCTTTTATTTATCAGTTTAGAGGAAATACGATGGATTTTCTGATTTCACCTGCTTTTGCTGAAGCTGCGGCATCACAGTCTAGTTCACCTGGCTTGTTGGACTTTGCCTTTCCGATCATTTTGTTGGTGTTGTTTTACGTGATGTTGATTCGTCCTCAACAAAAACGTGCGAAAGCCCATCGCACAATGCAGCAGTCGCTGGCAAAAGGCGATGAAGTTGTTACTGACGGTGGCTTGATGGGAAAAATTAACGAAATTAACGATAATGCGATTAACTTGCAGATTGCCGAAACGGTTGAAGTGAAAGTGCGTCGTGAATCAATCAATTCCGTGCTTCCTAAAGGCACATTGAAAAAACTGTAAATCTGAAGAGGCTGCCGGAGAGCAGCCTTTTTGATATCTGGATCTTAAAATGAACCGATACCCCCTTTGGAAAAATCTCTTGGTCGTGGCCGTCATTGTCGCGGCCATTATCTATGCTATGCCAAATCTTTTTGGCGATGATCCTGCGGTACAGGTTTCCGCTGGAAGATTGAACAGCGTTGATTTGCAATTAGTCAATGAAATCGAATCAACACTCAAACAAGCTGAAATACCTTATAAAGGTATCGTACTTGAGGAAAATCGTTTATTGATTCGCTTTAGTGAAGCCAATGAGCAGCTCAAGGCACGTGAACTTATTCAGCAAAGCTTGAGTTCGGATGATTATATTGTCGCTTTAAATTTAGCGCCCAATACTCCTGCGTGGTTAAGCTCACTTGGGGCTGAACCCATGAATCTTGGGTTGGATTTACGTGGTGGTGTGCATTTCCTGATGGAAGTGGACATGGATGCTGTGTTGAAACAGGCTCTTGAAAGCTATGCCAGTGATATTCGTATTTTATTACGGGATAATACGATTCGATATACTCAGGTTAATGTGGAAAGAGGTGTTTTGACCTTTGGATTTCGTGAAGCAGCAGATCGTGAGGCAGCAATTCAGCAAATCGATCGTGAATACAATGAGCTTGATGTTGCTGTCGATGAAGAAGCAGAGCGTCCAACCGTTACTATTAAGTTAAATGAAACCACGATCCGTGAGACGCAAAACCTTGCTTTACAGCAAAATATTACCACTTTGCGAAACCGTATTAATGAGTTGGGCGTGGCTGAACCGACGGTTCAACAACAAGGGCAAGAGCGTATCGTTGTTCAACTTCCGGGTGTTCAGGATACTGCCCAGGCGAAGAAAATTCTTGGTGCTACGGCAACGCTGGAATTCCGTTTAGTTGATTTTGAAAGTGATGTTCAGGCGGCGGTAAACGGTCGAGTCCCGGCCAACTCTGAATTATATTATCACCGTGATGGCAGACCTTATTTATTGAATAAGCGGGTAATGCTGACAGGTGAACATGTTATTAATGCGGCTTCAACCATCGATGGCCAATCCGGCTCCCCAGCCGTATCAGTGACATTGGATGGGAAAGGGGCGCGAATCTTCAGCAATATTACCCGTGACAATATCGGTAATCCGATGTCGGTAGTGTTTATCGAGTCGAAAATGGAGACTCAGACAATTGATGGTGAAGAAGTCAATGTTCGCCGTCAGCTCCCGGAAATTATCAGTGTCGCCACCATCCGTGATCAGTTAGGTAAAAAGTTTCAGATTACCGGTTTGGATAGCACGACTGAAGCGCGTGATCTGGCCTTATTGCTGCGAGCCGGTGCTCTAGCCGCCCCAATAGATATCGTCGAAGAACGGACGGTTGGCCCAAGCCTGGGACAGGAAAATATTGATCAGGGTTTTGCCTCAGTGATGATTGGCTTTGCTTTGGTTTTAGTGTTTATGATTGTCTGGTATCGACTGTTTGGTGCTGTGGCCAATCTGGCTCTGGCGGCTAATCTGGTATTAATTGTTGCCTTGTTATCCATGTTACAGGCAACGCTCACTATGCCTGGTATTGCGGGTATTGTTTTGACAGTGGGGATGGCGGTTGATGCCAATGTACTCATTTTTGAGCGTATCCGTGAAGAACTGAGGTTGGGTAACAGCCCGCGTGCCAGTATTGATGCCGGCTATTCAAAAGCTTTCTCTACTATTGCTGACGCAAATATTACGACGCTTATTGCTGCAATAGTGTTATTCGGTTTTGGTACCGGAACAATTAAGGGGTTTGCAATCACGCTTTCGCTGGGCATATTGACATCAATGTTTACCGCAATTGTGGGGACCCGCATGGTAATTAACCTTATTTATGGTCGTAAACAAAGACCAAAACTGTCTATTTAATTAAGGCTTATGGCATGCATTTATTAAGCAAAGAAACAAACATTAATTTCGTTGGAATCCGAAAGCTGGCCTTGGCATTTTCGGCAATATTGCTACTGATTTCAGTGTATTCAATCGTGACCAATAGCTTGAACTTTGGGATCGATTTTACCGGTGGCACCATGATTGAAGTGGGGTATCCCCAAGCTGTCGATCTCGGAGAAATTCGCACAGCACTTGAGCAAGGTGGTTTTGAGGATGCACTGGTACAAAATTTTGGTTCATTATCGGATGTACTGATTCGTCTTCCGGTTATCGAAACCGAAAATATGGCTGAACTCAGTAATAAGGTTGTCGCATTATTACAATCGGAGCAAACCGATGCATTAGAAGTGAGAAGGGTAGAATTTGTCGGCCCTCAAGTTGGCGAAGAGCTTACTGAGGATGGTGGCCTGGCAATGGTTTATGCCTTGATTGGTATTCTGATTTATGTGGCTCTGCGTTTTGAATATCGTTTTGCGATAGCTTCAGTGCTTGCTCTGGTTCACGATGTCGTAATCACTGTTGGTATCTTCTCGTTATTTCGACTGGATTTTGATCTCACGGTACTGGCCGCCATACTGGCTGTTATCGGTTATTCGCTGAACGATACTATCGTTGTATTTGACCGGATTCGAGAAAGCTTTCTGAAGATGCGTAAAGCGGAACCGCTTGAAGTCATCAATACCTCGATAAATGCAACACTCGGCAGAACAATCATGACATCCATGACAACCTTACTGGTTGTGTTTGCTTTGTTTATTTTTGGTGGTGAAGTGATTCATGCATTCGCAACCGCTTTACTGATTGGGATTCTGGTGGGTACTTATTCCTCAATCTATGTGGCAGGAACGGCTGTCTTATTGATGGGCGTCACTAAAACAGATTTGATGCCGCCAGAGAAAGATGAGGATGATGAGGTTAATCCTGATGGAAGTCAGGTTTAGTAAAATGAGGCCCGTGTTACGGGCCTTTTTTATTGGTATTTTTTAACAGGAAGTGCTTCAACGAAATCTGTCCGGTTAATTCGGGCTTTTTCCATGGATACAACATTATCCGGAATATCGTTTAAGGGATTATGTTGAATGTCTTCATGATGGGTTTCCACTTTTAAAATGCGTAAACCTTCATAGTTACTTTGATAGCTCATAAACGTGGCAAACTCTTCCAAGCCTTGCATGATTTGCCTGAGATCCAGTTCCAGTGATTTATTTTTCATCTCATTCACTCTGTGTTTAGTAAAACTGTTAACGACCCAACGATGTAATTCTTGAGGAAAAATAATGCTCTTATGCCTGAAAGTGGTTCATATCAACCATAATTTAGGTTTAATGCAATGTTAACCGAAGCCAGAAGTCTCTAAGTTGTTGTTATAAAAATAAAATATATTTTAATGATATGGTGTGTTGGGATAAATTCCTTAATTGTTAAGGATTTTTCTGATTATCAAATCAATCTAAGTCAGTATCTTGAAGATGGTTTGTAGTTGAAGGAGAAATGAATGTATCACTTAAAAAAATATGGATTATTCCTGCTCTTTGTCTGGCCGCAGTGGTTAATGGCAGATGAAATTGATGTCACCATGCATTACGTTGGACCAACAGAAGGGCAAGTTTGGCTGGGAGTACAGCAAGGTATCAAAGAGGCTAATCTACAAGGTGGATTTTTAGGGCAAAAATATCAAGTTGAAGTAGTAGCTCCCGAGGCACTGGAGGCGACAAATATAGAGACAGTCTTATTGTTAGCGACTGATGATGAGTTCACCATGAAAGTTGCTCAAACAGATAAGTATGCTGCCATCCCGATAATTAATCTTAACTCGACCTCTGATAAATTACGTGATGCTTGTATAGCCAATTTGTTTCATATCACTCCCAGCGAACAGATGCGTGCGGATGCTTTGGCACAATGGCAGGAAAAGAATCCTGACAAACCCGCTAAAGTACAGAGCTGGCATGAGGATTTTGTAAAATTTGCAGCCAGGCAGCTGAACAGTCGTTTTCAGGAAAATCAGGGTGAAGAGATGACTGATGAAGCATGGGCTGGCTGGGCTGGAACCAAAATGGTTGCAGATTCTGTGGTACAAACAAGTCGGTATGATGCGGATTTTATGTTAAATCATCTAAAAAAGGATCTGGTTTTTGATGGTCAAAAAGGCGATAACGCTAATTTCCGTGAAAATGGTCAGTTACGTCAGATTGTTTTATTAATCGATAACGACAATAAAATTGTTGCTGAGGCACCGCTACGAGGTTTCAAAGGTGGCTTGGATAGTCTTGGTGAAGTTACCTGTAAATAAAATTAAGAAATAATAAGGAGAACGCTGAATGAAATTTAAATCACTTTTACTGAGCTCACTGATTTTGGCGAGTACGGCCGCAGTAGCTGAACCAACTCATCGTTTGTTTGCCACAAACGAAAAAGACAATACCGTGAGTGTCATTGATTCCCGCACCAATAAAATCGAAACAACAATTGATGTAGGGCAACGTCCACGTGGTATTGGCTTATCACCGGATCAAACCATGCTTTACGTCGCCATCAGTGAAGATAATGCAATTGCTGTTGTTGATGTTAAAACTCTGGAAGTAGTTAAAAAACTTGATTCTGGTGATGATCCTGAAACATTTGGGGTTAATCCCGTTTCAGGTCATATTGTGATTTCAAATGAGGATGATGGTGAAGCCACTTTCCTTGATCCTAAATCAGGTGAAAAGCTGGCAGTTGTTCAGGTGGGGATTGAACCAGAAGGGGTTGCGGTATCTCCCACGGGTAAATATGCATTAATCACCAGCGAATCCAGCAACATGGTGCATATTATTGAAACAACTAATTATGAAGCAGTAGCTCATTTAGTGGTCGGTGCGCGTCCACGTGGTCTGGCGTTTAACAGTGATGGCAGTCTGGCGTATGCCACCAGTGAAATCGGTAATGAAGTTGCCATTATTGATATGGAAACACTAAAGATCACCAAAAAAGCAGGTATCGATGTAGAAAACTCCAAGCCAATGGATATTAAAGTCAGCCCGGACGATAAAACGTTGTATGTGACAACCGGTCGAGGTAATTCAGTGGCATTTCTGGATGCAGAAACATTGGAATTAAAAGGCAATGTGCCCGTTGGCAAGCGAGTATGGGGATTGGATCTATCCAAGGATGGTTCAATGCTTTACACCGCTGATGGAGTTGATGGCACAGTGTCAGTAGTTGATACGGTAAAACAAGAGCGCATCGAAACGATTAAGGTCGGTTCATTCCCATGGGGTGTTGCTTTAGACGACTGATGTTGTATAGCATTTGAAAAATCTAAACCCGGCTACGACACCGTAGTCGGGTTTTTTTATGGTCGTGAAACAAGATATCGACAAGAAATATTTTGTGAACCATTGCTGACGCGCTATGATGCCGCACATGAAATTTATACTGCGCTTTACTGACATTTGCCTGTTCCGTTCGGGGCCAGATAGTCTTCCCGCGAATACTCAATTACTACGATTGGTATTGTTGGCCTATTTCTGTGTCAGTGTTTTGATGAATCAGATTGATATGTCCCTGCGAATAAGTTTATGGATAGGGGTAAGTGATCTGCTTGTCTTGATGGCATTTCTGTATCTGCTGCTCCGGTTCAACCATTTTGTGCCGCGCTATCAACAAACGCTGATGGCAATGGCTGGTACCGGTAGCTTGTTAGGATTGATGGCGATACCCTTGGTATGGGCATTTCACCAGTATGCTGAGCAATCTGATACCGCAAACTTTATTTTATTTGCACTGATGGTGGTGATGCTCTGGAGCTTAATGGTGACAGCACATATCATTCGTCGTGCACTCGAAATCTCTGCGCCTAAAGCAGTCGCTCTGACAGTTTTATATGTTGTGCTGGCTATTATTATTAATGGCCTGGTCATGTCCGGGGTGGCTTGAATGCATATTCATATTTTAGGGATCTGCGGTACGTTTATGGGCGGACTTGCGTTGTTGGCACGTGAGCGCGGTTTTACGGTTTCAGGTTCTGATGCCAACGTTTATCCCCCAATGAGTGATCAGTTAGCTGATGCTGGAATTGAGGTAATGGAGGGGTATTTAGCAGAACATCTGCAGCCGGCTCCCGATATGGTCGTGATGGGCAATGCAATGACGCGTGGAAATGCCGCCGTAGAGTATGTGCTTAATCAAGGATTACCCTATATTTCCGGGCCGCAATGGCTGGCAGAAAATATTCTTGCTAATCGTTGGGTATTAGCCGTCGCAGGTACTCACGGTAAAACTACGACCAGCAGCATGCTGGCCTGGATTCTGCAATATGCCGGTATGCAACCCGGCTTTTTGATTGGTGGTGTGCCTGGTAATTTTGGTCAGTCAGCTGCTATGGGAAATACGCCATTCTTTGTCATTGAAGCCGATGAATATGACACAGCTTTTTTTGACAAACGCAGCAAATTTGTCCATTACCATCCACGCACTTTGGTAATTAATAATTTGGAATTTGATCACGCCGATATCTTTGCTGATCTGGCTGCCATACAAACTCAGTTTCATCATCTGATACGCACTGTCCCCTCGGAAGGTTTGGTGATTACCCCGCATGCCATTCATGCTATTGAGCACACATTGCAACGTGGCTGTTGGACGCCAAGACAAACAATAGATGGTGAAAGCGCTGATTGGCAACTGCATGATGTTGCAGCTGACGGACATGGTTTTACCGTGCAATACAAACAACAAACCGGCAGAATAGATTGGACTCTGCTTGGTCGACATAATGTGAATAATGCCCTGGCAGCAATTGCTGCCGCACACCATGTTGGCGTAACGGTAGAACATGCCTGTGAAGCCTTGAACCAGTTTAACGGTGTGAAACGTCGGCTGGAATTGCGGGGTGAATGTCGAGGCATAAAAGTCTATGATGACTTCGCGCATCATCCCACTGCGATTGCCACAACCTTGCAAGGTTTGCGGGCCAACATTGGTCAGCAGCGATTGATTGCTGTTTTGGAGCCGCGATCCAATACGATGAAAATGGGCGTGCATGAACAAACTTTAGCGGCATCACTGCAAAATGCCGATCAGGTGATTTTGTATCAGGATCCGCAATTATCCTGGTCATTAGACAGCATTCAGCAGCAGCTGGGTGATACCTCGGTATTACATCGCCAAATTGATGATGTCGTCGCTCAGCTGGCTCGTCAAAGCAAAACAGGCGATCATATAGTCGTGATGAGCAACGGTGGATTTGGCGGAATTCATCAAAAAATCCTGGATGCTTTGGCTAATGACTGATCCACAACAAATTGCCCTGGCCATTACTGGCGCGTCGGGCGCGCCCTATGCCAAGCGTTTATTAGAGCAGTTAGTGGTGCAGGGTATAACAGTTCATCTAATGATATCAGCGGCTGGCCGTATCGTTTTAGCGGATGAATTGGATTGGAAACTACCTTCCCGAGCAGCAGATGCGACTAAAGTGCTGGAAGCACAATTTGAATGTCAACCCGGCCAAATAAAGCTATATGGCGAACAGCAATGGTCATCCCCACTGGCCAGCGGTTCTCACTCAGTCCCTACGATGATTGTTTGTCCATGCACCATGGGCACATTGTCAGCCATTGCCTGTGGTAGCAGTGATAACCTGATTAATCGTGCTGCGGATGTGATGATTAAAGAGCAGCGCAAATTGATATTGGTTCCAAGGGAAGCGCCTTTCTCGCCAATTCATTTGGAAAATATGCTCAAATTATCTCGGCTTGGTGTATGTATCATGCCACCTAACCCCGGTTTTTATTTCCGGCCACAAACGCTTGAAGATATTGTTGATTTTGTTGTTGCCAGAATCCTTGATCAAGCTTCTATAAAACATCAGTTGATGCCACGCTGGGGCGAATAATTATTCCCTCAGCTGCTGAGTCATAAATGAACTCGCGTATAATGCATGCAGCGCCAAAATTCGGAAAATAGCATGTCAGATATTGAAATCGCCCAACACGCAAAAATGCAGAACATTACGGATATCGCCACGCAGAAATTAGGTTTGCAGGCAGATGATCTGGACAACTATGGTCGTTATAAAGCCAAAGTGTCTCTGCAGGTGATGGATGATTTGGCAGACAAAGCCGATGGCAAATTAATTCTGGTCACGGCAATCAGCCCAACACCTGCCGGAGAAGGTAAAACCACCACCACAATTGGTCTGAGTGATGCGTTAAATCGTATTGGCAAAAAAGCCACGGTCTGTGTTCGTGAACCCTCAATGGGTCCATGTTTTGGCCTGAAAGGGGGGGCCGCAGGTGGCGGCTATTCGCAGGTCGTTCCAATGGAAGATATTAATCTGCACTTTACCGGTGATTTTCATGCTATTGCTGCGGCACATAATCTGTTGGCGGCGATGATTGATAATCATATTCATCATGGTAATGCCTTGCAGCTGGATACCCGCAAAATAACCTGGCAGCGGGTCGTGGATATGAATGACCGGGCCTTACGGCAGATCACGATAGGAATGGGAGGGCCTGCGAATGGTTTTGTCCGTGAAGATCGTTTTGATATTGTGGTCGCCTCAGAAATTATGGCGATATTCTGTCTGGCTGCTTCATTAACCGAATTGAAACAACGCCTCGGCAATATTCTGATTGGCTATTCATTAGATGGTTCTCCGCGTTATGCCAGTGAGCTCAATGCTCACGGTGCCATGACCGCGTTACTTAAAGAAGCGATTAAACCGAATCTGGTACAAACACTGGAGAATAATCCGGCATTTGTGCATGGTGGACCTTTTGCCAATATTGCCCATGGCTGCAATTCGGTGATAGCGACCAAAATGGCATTGAAACTGAGCGATTATGTGGTTACTGAAGCCGGCTTTGGAGCCGATTTAGGCGCTGAAAAGTTTATTAATATCAAATGCCGTAAAGCTGGTATTCGCCCCGATTTAGCTGTGGTGGTCGTGACTGTTAAAGCCTTGAAATACCATGGTGGTGTCAATGTGCCGGATCTGGCCGCTGAAAATATATCTGCGCTTGAGCAGGGATTAACCAATCTACGCAAACATTTACACAATTTACAAAACGAATTCGGCTTGGAATGTGTGGTGGCAATCAATCATTTCATTCAGGACAGTGATGCGGAAATTGCGTTGATTAAAGATGCTGTGGAGACCATGGGCGCTACCGCTGTTTTGGCCAGACATTGGGCTGAAGGTGGTGCGGGAGCTGAGTTATTGGCCCAGACGGTGGTGGATAAGTTACAACAACCCAGTAAATGTGAATTACTATATAGCGATAGCGATACATTGTGGGACAAAATAACTGCTGTTGCCACCAGATTGTATGGGGCGAATGAAGTCGTTGCGGATAAAAAAGTACTGAAAAAACTGGGCGAGTTTCAATCCCTGCATGGTGATTTGCCGGTATGTATGGCAAAAACACCTTATTCGTTCAGTAGTGACCCAACTTTGCGTGGTGCCCCAGAGCAGCATGTATTGACCATACGTGATGTACGTTTATCACGTGGGGCAGGGTTTATTGTTGTACTGTGTGGTGATGTGATGACCATGCCTGGTTTGCCGAAGATTCCTGCTGCTGAGCGTATTGATATTGATGATAAAGGTGTGATCAGCGGCTTGTTCTGATTAATCAGAACGTCGCAGACTGAAATAAAGCATTAATCCACCCCAGATTCCTAACACCCAGCTGAGTACAGGCATTCCGGCTAACATATTCGAAGAATAACCATCCAGACCTTTAATTATCGCTGCACCCACGATAAAGGCTGCACCACTGACTGCGGTGGCAGTTCGGTAACTGGAATATCGAACTTCCTGACGAATCTTGTCTAAATCCTTGGACGATAACTGCATATGTAACTGACCTGCCTGCGCCTGTTTAGTCAAGTCATGCAACATACGAGGCAAGGTTGGTAATGTTTCAGCCCAGGTTGGTGCCTCTCTTTGCAGGGATTTAACTGCCGCCTGCCAGCCCAACTTTTCTTTCATCCATTGTTCAAGAATCGGTTTGGCGGTTTGCCATAAATCCAGATCCGGATACAAATCTCTCCCCAGCCCCTCAATATTCAACAACGTTTTTTGCAGTAAAACCAATTGTGGTTGGATCTGCATATTAAACCGCCGGGCGGTTTGAAACAGTCTTAACAAAAGTTGCCCAAATGAAATCTCTTTCAGCGGACGGGCAAATATCGGCTCACAGACACTGCGAATGGCGGACTCAAATTCATCCATTCGCGTTTCGGCGGGTACCCAACCTGATTGAATGTGCAGTTCGGCAACTCGACGATAGTCATGATTGAAAAAGGCGAGGAAATTTTCGGCCAGATAACGCTGATCATCCGGGGACAATGTGCCCATAATGCCAAAATCAATCGCAATATAACGCGGTAAGTCCGGATTGTTAACATCCACCAGAATGTTGCCTGGGTGCATGTCGGCATGAAAGAAACTGTGTCTGAATACCTGAGTAAAGAAAATCTCCACCCCCATAGTGGCCAGCAATTCCAGATCAATATTATGTTGTTTAAGCAAGGCGATATTACTTATCGGGGCGCCAAATACTCTTTCCTGAACCAATAGATTTGGTTTGGTCAATGACCAGTAAACTTCCGGTACATACAATAACCGTTCATCGGCAAAATGCCGTTTCAGCTGTGAAGCCGATGCGGCTTCACGCAGCATATCCAATTCGTCAAACAGATTTTTTTCAAGCTCGGCAACTACCTCGCGAGGGCGCAATCGTTTGCCTTCGGACCAATAGCGTTCAGCTAAACCGGCAAGTGTGTAAAGCAAATCGACATCGCGACGAATGACTTTTTCAATACCTGGACGAACTAATTTAAGAATGACCTGCTTGCCATCAGTCAAGGTGGCTGCATGCACCTGGGCAATTGATGCAGAGGCCAATGGTTCGGTATCAATATGACTGAAAATTCGTTCCGGTTCGCCTTCTTCATAGGCGGCATGGATCAGTGCTAAGGCAACATCATTTGGAAAAGGTGCGACTTGATCCTGCAGTTTTGCCAGGGAGTCGGCAATATCTTCAGGCAATAAATCACGGCGGGTCGAGAGGATTTGGCCAAACTTGACAAAAATCGGCCCTAAATCCTGTAATGCTAGCCGAATTCTTTCCCCTCTGGGCAAGTCGGCTTTATGGCGCCAGCGATAGGGAGAAAACCAGCTGAGAAAACGATAGGGGCGGAAAAAATGTATAGCCAGAATCAGTTCGTCGAGTCGGTGACGGCCCAGCACATGATTAATTTGTAATAAGCGTCCGAACTGACCGAGTTTCATGTTTTTCTCTCAATGGTGTTTTGCAGTCTTTTTATTCGGGCTTCAAGTCGATCTGTATCGGCTCGAATTAAATCAACCTGTTGCATAAAACGATCTGTTTGCGATTTATCCGGCAGAAATTGACTTTCTTCTCGTAGATACTCTGCCACACTGTTTTCTAATTCTGACCGGTTATCATTCAGCCAATCAAAACCGCGACGTATACTTTGAGCAAGCGGATAGGCGAGGGTATCTCCGGTTATTTTGGCGAGTTGCTGTTCCCAGTCGAAATCAAAATGTTGTTGCCAATCCTGTAATTGTTTGGCGAACTGAACATCACCGAGGATTTGAATTTGACTGGAGAATAAGCTTTCTGGTTGTTTTAAAAGATTTAACAAGACAAAGCTATCCGCTTTGATCATCAAATCGGCAATATCATCCCCAGCAGAATCCAGAATGATTTTGTTATCGGTAAATCTGGCCATCACTGCAAGGTTCAGATCGGTAATATCAATACGAATACTACGCTTTGCAAAACGCTGGAGCTGTTGATGGCTTTCTAAATCAAAACGCAACGCATGATTCAATGCCAGTTCAATCGGCTTTAACAGTAAACTCATACCTAGAATTTATAACCGCTGTGTAACGCGACAATGCCAGCTGACATATTGAAAAAGTTGACACGTTCAAAACCGGCTTCTTCCATCATTTTTTTTAAACTGGATTGATCTGGATGCATACGAATTGATTCGGCCAGATAGCGATAACTTTCAGCATCATTGGTAAACAATTTGCCAAGTGCCGGTAAGACTTTGAACGAGTATGTGTCGTAAATGGGTGTTAACCAGCTGGCTGGTTGAGAGAATTCCAGTACTAATAATTTTCCACCTGGTTTTAGCACCCGCAGCATGGAAGCAAGCGCTTTCTCTTTATCTGTGACATTGCGCAGGCCAAAGGCGATGGTTATGCAATCGAAGGTATTGTCAGGAAATGGCAATGCTTCAGCATTGGCCTGCACATATTCAATATTGCCGGCTTTACCCAGATCGGTGAGCCTGTCACGTCCCACATTCAACATCGATGCATTAATGTCGGCAAGAACAACTTTCCCACTTGGGCCTACCATATCGGCGAACTTGGCTGTCAGATCACCGGTTCCACCCGCAATATCCAAAACATTAGCACCACGACGTACATTGCTGTTATGCAATGTAAAGCGTTTCCAAAGTCGATGAATGCCCATCGACATCAAATCGTTCATTAAGTCATAGCGCCCCGCGACAGAATGAAATACTTCAGCAACATGTTTGGCTTTTTCTTTGGTCGGAACCTGCTTATAGCCGAAATGTGTAGTGTTATTATCTTCCATAAATCCTCTCAGGCATCTCGCTGACGTTCATAACCTTCGGCCATCAATTTTTCCAGATAGGTTTGCCAGTATTCATCCTGATGAATTGATAACTCATGTAAGTATTCCCAGCTGAACAGACCGCTATCATGACCATCATCAAAATAAATTTTGATCGCGTAATGTCCAACCGGTTCAATATTGCTGATGCCGACTTTTTCTTTTTGTACCTGTAATACTTCCTGTCCAGGTCCATGGCCCTGAACTTCTGCGGAAGGAGAATGCACTCGCAGAAATTCGGCAGACAGCAAATAGCGTTGATCGCCGTAAACCAGCTCCAGTTTACGAGACTGCTTGTGCAGCTGAATTTCACTTGGTAATGGTGCCTGGCTCATAAAAATCCTTAAAGAATGTATCGTGACAGGTCTTCGTCCTGCACCAGCTCTGACAGCTGCTGACTGACATAATTTTCATCAATGACAAATTTTTGTCCTGATTCTTCACCTGCCTCATAAGAAATATCTTCCAGTAGTCGTTCGAGTAAGGTGTGTAAACGACGTGCACCAATGTTTTCGGTCTTCTCATTGACTTGCCAGGCCAGTTCGGCAATACGCTTGATGCCGTCTGCGGTAAAGCTTAAATCAACCGATTCAGTACCTAATAAAGCTGAGTACTGCTCAGTAAGCGAGGCATCCGGTTCGGTCAGGATTCTGACAAAGTCGTCAGTTGTGAGCGCATTAAGTTCGACTCGGATCGGCAATCTACCCTGCAGTTCAGGGATCAGATCGGATGGTTTACTCAAGTGAAACGCACCAGATGCAATAAACAGAATATGATCGGTTTTCAGCATGCCGTATTTGGTTGATACAGTGCTGCCTTCCACTAAAGGTAGCAAGTCACGTTGCACCCCGGCACGGGAAACGTCGGCACCGCTACCCGCGCCTTCACCACGATGGGTGATTTTGTCTATTTCGTCGAGAAATACGATGCCGGTTTGTTCGACCCGTTGGATGACTTCTGCTTTTAGGTCTTCTTCATTGATCAGTTTGGCAGCTTCCTCCTCACTGATTAAGCGCATGGCTTTTGCCACCGTCAGTTTCCGAGTGGACTTACGCTGGTTACCCATATTTTGGAACATGTCCTGTAGCTGGCTGGTGAGTTCTTCCATTCCCGGTGGGGTCATGATCTCAACTCCCATCTGGTGCTGAGCCAATTCCATTTCAACTTCACGTTCATCCAGTTTGCCTTCACGCAACATCTTGCGGAATTTCTGCCGGGTATTGGATTCTTCTTCGGTCAAGGTGCCACGGGCGGGCGTAAGTAACGAATCCAGAATGCGTTCTTCTGCTGCATCTAAAGCACGGGGTTTGGCTTCAGCGATAGCGTTTTCACGCAACATTTTCATCGCACTTTCTGCCAGGTCACGAATAATAGACTCAACATCGCGACCTACGTAACCCACCTCTGTGAACTTTGTGGCCTCGACTTTTATAAACGGGGCGTTAACCAATGAAGCAAGACGCCGGGCAATTTCTGTTTTACCGACACCGGTTGGCCCGATCATCAAGATATTCTTGGGAGTCACTTCCTGTTGCAACGTCGCATCAAGTTGTTGACGGCGCCAACGATTACGTAATGCTATTGCAACGGCTTTTTTAGCTTCATGCTGTCCAATGATATGTTTGTCTAACTCGTGAACAATTTGTTTTGGGGTAAGTGATTGATTCATGATTATTTATTGTAATCCAATGTTTCAATGGTGAGGTTATGATTGGTGTAAATGCAGATATCAGCAGCGATATTCAAGCCTTTTTCAACAATCTCACGGGCTGATAAATCAGTGTTTTGTAATAAGGCTGTTGCAGCTGCCTGGGCGAAAGGGCCGCCAGAACCGATAGCGATCAAACTATTTTCCGGTTCTATAACATCGCCATTGCCGGAAATAATCAATGAAGCATCGGCATCGGCAACAGCTAGCAAAGCTTCAAGACGGCGCATCATCCGATCAGTACGCCAATCTTTTGCCAGTTCAAGGGCGCTGCGAGTCAGGTTGCCCTGATGTTTCTCCAGTTTGGCTTCGAAACGCTCAAACAGAGTAAACGCGTCCGCAGTTCCGCCGGCAAAACCTGCGATAACTTGGTTGTTATACAGACGTCTGACTTTCCGGGCGTTGCCTTTCATAATGGTATTGCCAAGGCTGACCTGGCCGTCCCCGCCAATCACTACCTGGCCGTCACGACGATATGAGAGGATCGTGGTGCCACGGTATTGCTCCATAAAAAACTCCAGTAATTATTTAGAAAAATAGCGGTGCAGTATACTATGCCGCTGACTCTGTTGCAGTTGGTAATCCGTTTTACTGGGCCTTGGCAGGTTTTTATTATTTAAAAGTGAGATAGTGGTTGACAGCGAGCGGGGATTTCCGGAAAATGCGACCTCTTTAGTGGAGGGGTTCCCGAGTGGCCAAAGGGATCAGACTGTAAATCTGACGGTTCTACCTTCGGAGGTTCGAATCCTCCCCCCTCCACCATTTATTTAGAGTTTACTATTTTGCGGGTGTAGTTCAATGGTAGAACTCCAGCCTTCCAAGCTGACTATGTGGGTTCGATTCCCATCACCCGCTCCATTTTAGTTTTGGAAGAATTGGCCCGCATAGCTCAGTCGGTAGAGCGCATCCATGGTAAGGATGAGGTCATCAGTTCGATTCTGATTGCGGGCTCCATTATAGATTTTGATTGGGCAGGGACTACCTTGCCTGTTTTTGATTTTAACAATTAAAAAGTTTGGCGGGGAGACTGGCATGTCTAAGGCAAAATTTGAACGTACAAAACCCCACGTAAACGTGGGCACCATTGGTCACGTTGACCATGGTAAAACGACACTGACAGCGGCGATTACCAAAGTAATGGCAGAAGCATCAGGTGGCGAATTCAAAAATTACGCGGATATTGATAACGCACCGGAAGAAAGAGAGCGCGGCATTACGATTGCGACAGCGCACGTAGAATACGAAACAGCGAACCGTCACTACGCTCACGTAGACTGCCCGGGGCATGCTGACTATGTTAAAAACATGATCACCGGTGCGGCGCAAATGGATGGCGCGATATTAGTGGTTAACGCCGCCGATGGCCCGATGCCACAAACCCGTGAACACATTCTGTTGTCACGTCAGGTTGGCGTTCCTTACATCATTGTCTACCTTAATAAAGCAGACATGGTTGATGACGCAGAGCTGATTGAACTGGTTGAAATGGAAGTTCGTGAGTTATTAGATAAATATGATTTTCCGGGTGACGACACTCCGATTATTATCGGTTCAGCATTGAAAGCGCTGGAAGGTGATACCAGTGAAATTGGTGCGCCATCGATTCACCGATTAGCGGCCGCGATGGACGAATACTTTCCAGAGCCGAAACGCGCGATAGATGGTGCGTTTTTGATGCCTATTGAAGACGTATTCTCTATTTCGGGTCGTGGTACGGTTGTGACCGGTCGTGTTGAGCGCGGTATTGTTAAAGTAGGCGACGAATTAGAAATCGTTGGTATCAAAGATACTCAGAAAACAGTCTGTACTGGTGTTGAAATGTTCCGTAAACTGCTGGACCAAGGTCAGGCAGGGGATAACGTTGGTGTCTTATTACGTGGAACCAAGCGTGAAGACGTTGACCGTGGTCAGGTTCTTTCCCACCCGGGCACCATCAAGCCCCACACCAAGTTTGAAGCGGAAGTGTACATTTTGTCGAAAGATGAAGGTGGACGTCATACACCATTTTTCAATGGTTACCGACCACAGTTTTATTTCCGTACAACCGATGTTACCGGTGCATGTGAATTACCGGCAGGTATTGAAATGGTCATGCCTGGTGACAACGTCAAGATGGACGTAACCTTAATCAATCCGATTGCGATGGAAGAAGGTTTACGTTTTGCTATTCGTGAAGGCGGCCGCACCGTTGGTGCTGGTGTCGTTAGTAAAATCGTCGAATAGTATATAATGCTTATGGCTGAGCACATGGGTGCTCAGCCGAATGAGAGCATATGTTAGGCCAGTAGCTCAATTGGCAGAGCGACGGTCTCCAAAACCGTAGGTTGGGGGTTCGATTCCCTCCTGGCCTGCCATTTTTGTTTTCATCAAGATGGATAAATAACAAAAAACAATGGCAGATAAACTCAAACTGATAGTCGCAGCCGCCTTAATGGTCGCTGCGATTGCTTTGTTTTATACCTATTCAGAGTATTCAACATTGCTGCGTGTGCTTGGCCTCCTTGCGGTGGCTGCACTTTCCTTGTTTATTGTGTCCCGCGCAGCTGTGGGTGCAACAGTGCTATCATATATAGGTGATACTCAGATTGAAGTGAGAAAAGTTGTCTGGCCGACTCGGCAGGAAACTTTACAAACGACACTGGTTGTTATTGTTATGGTGATTGTTGTTGCCATCATGTTGTGGGCATATGACTCACTATTAGGTTGGGCCGTCCGCGCGCTGACCTTATAAAGCTGGATGTGAAATGAGTAAACGCTGGTACGTAATACAAGCCTATTCCGGCTATGAAGCACAAGTCAAACGTTCTTTAGAAGAACGTATTGCGCGAATGGAGCTGGAAGATAAATTTGGTGACATTCTTGTCCCCACTGAAGAAGTTGTGGAAATGCGTGAAGGGCAAAAACGCCGAAGCGAGCGCAAGTTTTTTCCTGGTTATGTACTTGTGAATATGGAAATGGATGATGAAACCTGGCATGTGGTGAACGATCTGCCGCGTGTGCTGCGTTTTATAGGTGGTACGGGTGACCGTCCTGCGCCAATTTCGGATAAAGAAGCAGAACAAATTCTGCAACGTGTCCAGGAAGGTGTTGAAAGTCCACGTCCGAAGGTTCTGTTTGAGCCGGGTGAAGTGGTACGTGTTACTGATGGACCGTTCAATGACTTCACTGGTGTCGTTGAAGAAGTTAACTACGAAAAAAGCAGACTACGTGTTGAAGTGGTTATTTTTGGACGTTCTACACCGGTCGAACTTGAATTCAGCCAAGTCGCTAAAGGCTAGGCATTAAAGTCCAGCTTAAACGCTGGAGTGTTGTTGGGGAGCCGGAAGGCGTTTGCACCCGTTTAGGAGTTAAAAATGGCTAAAAAGATTACGGCCTATATCAAGCTGCAAGTTGCAGCTGGTCAGGCAAACCCAAGTCCTCCTGTTGGTCCTGCACTGGGTCAACATGGTGTGAACATCATGGAATTCTGTAAAGCGTTTAACGCGAAAACACAAAATCTGGAACCAGGCTTGCCGACTCCAGTAGTTATTACAGTGTTCAATGATAAGAGTTTCACTTTTATTACTAAAACACCACCCGCAGCTGTTTTATTGAAAAAAGCTGCTGGCCTGAAAAGTGGTAGTGCTCGCCCGAATACCGATAAAGTCGGAACTGTAACCCGCGCCCAGTTGGAAGAAATAGCCAATACCAAAATGCCGGATCTGTCTGCAGCTGATTTGGATGCTGCTGTGAGAACTGTTGCTGGTACTGCACGCAGCATGGGTTTGAATACAGAAGGGGTTGAATAATGGCTGCTCTTGGAAAAAGAACTCGCGCTATTCGCGAAAAACTGACTGTTGGTAAAGTATTTGAACTTGATGAAGCGTTAAGCTTTGTTAAAGACAATGCATCGGCTAAATTTGTAGAGTCAATTGATGTCGCAATCAACTTAGGCGTTGATCCTCGTAAATCTGACCAAGTCGTACGTAGCTCAACTGTATTGCCCAACGGTACTGGTAAAACAGTTCGCGTTGCCGTATTTGCCCAAGGCGCAAATGCTGATGCAGCGAAAGAAGCTGGTGCAGACATTGTTGGTTTTGAAGATCTGGCAGAATCAATCAAAGCAGGCAACATGGATTTTGATGTGGTTATCGCTTCTCCTGATGCGATGCGTATCGTTGGTACTTTAGGTCAAGTGCTCGGCCCACGTGGACTGATGCCTAACCCTAAAGTTGGCACGGTTACGCCAAACGTTGCTGAAGCCGTCAAAAACGCTAAATCAGGACAGGTTCGGTACCGTACTGATAAGGCTGGCATCATTCATTGTGCTATTGGTAATGCAGGATTTGAGGTTGAAGCTTTACGCCAAAATTTAATCGCATTACTCGAGGACCTGAATAAATTGAAACCTAGCTCTGCCAAGGGCGTTTATATCAAGCGTATCAGTGTTTCAAGTACCATGGGTGCCGGTGTTTCGATAGATAAATCATTCCTGGCTTAATCGGGATGAAAATTTGGACCGCCCAGTGTTTTCACTGGGTCGTCTAAGACCGCAGGCATGAAAGTTTAATAGACGCAAGTCTGCCTGCGCAGACGGGTTCAGCTACAGAAATTCTGAGGTTGAATGCCGTGAAGGTGGAAGTGGCAACACTTCTTTTGTTAGCAACACACGCTACTTGATTATGAGTAGTGAACCTAAGGAGGTCTTAGGTGGCTTTAAATCTCGAAGGTAAAAAGGCCGTCGTTGCTGAGGTCGCTGAAATTGCATCATCTGCGTTTTCTGCTGTTGCAGCGGAATATCGTGGTTTGACTGTTTCAGACATGACAGCGTTGCGAGTTGCAGCTCGCGAGCAAAATGTTTACTTACGTGTCGTGCGTAATACATTAGCTCGCCGTGCTGTTGAAGGTACTGATTTCGCCTGCATGCAGGAAGGAATGACTGGACCTTTGGTATTTGGTTTTTCTATGGAAGATCCAGGTGCTGTTGCACGCGTCATGGCTGATTTTGCAAAAGACAACAAAAAACTCGAAGTCAAAATGGTTTCATTAGGTGGCAAGCTTTTACCTGCTACTGACCTGGACCGTTTAGCTAAAATGCCTACCAAAGATCAAGCTATCAGCATGTTCATGGGTACCATTAAAGCGCCAATCGAAAAATTTGTTCGTACTTTGCAGGCGCCTAACAGCAAAATGGTTCGCACATTTGCGGCCGTACGCGACGCAAAACAAGCTGCTTAATCCAATTAGGATAAGTAACTTTTATTTAATTCTGTAAGCTTGAAATAGGAAAATATCATGGCTGTATCTAAAGACGATATCTTGGAAGCGATTTCCAATATGACGGTTGTTGAGATCGTAGATTTGATCGAAGCAATGGAAGAAAAATTTGGCGTAACTGCTGCTGCTCCTGTTGCTGCTGCCGCTGCACCAGCTGCCGCTGCCGCTGCTGCTGAAGAGCAAACTGAATTCAACGTAGTTATGACTAGCTTTGGTGAAAACAAAGTTGGTGTAATCAAAGTTGTTCGTGCATTGACCGGTCTGGGCTTGAAAGAAGCTAAAGACATGGTAGAAGGCGTTCCAGCAACTGTGAAAGAAGGCGTTGAAAAAGCAGAAGCTGAAGATGTTCTGAAACAATTGAAAGAAGCAGGTGCGACTGCTGAACTTAAGTAAGCACACCTACAATCGTGGTCAGTTTACTGCCACGAAAAAGAAAATGGCTGGTGACTTTAGTCACCGGCCTTTTTCCGTTGCAGGCCGATCGACATTCGGCCACCTACAATATATGACCCTACCTGCGTTTCCGTTAAAAGAAATCAGGTGTTTCTTCGAGGTGTAATACATGGCTTATACGTTTACCGAGAAAAAACGGATTCGTAAAGATTTTGGCAAGCGTCCAAGTGTCTTGACCGTTCCAAACTTACTGGCAACTCAGGTCAATTCTTACCAGGATTTCCTGCAAATGGTCGTCCCTGCTGATGAACGCAATGCAATGGGTTTGCATGCGGCATTTCAATCAGTGTTTCCGATTAAAAGTCACACTGGTATGGCTGAGCTGCAATATGTCAGCTATCGTCTCGGAACACCAGCTTTTGACGTCAAGGAATGTCAACTACGTGGTGTAACTTATGCTGCACCTCTAAGAGTCAAAATGCGTCTGGTTATCTATGATAAAGACGCCCCTGCTAAATCTAAAGTTGTAAAAGACATTAAAGAGCAGGAAGTTTATATGGGTGAAATCCCATTAATGACAGAAAAAGGTAACTTTGTCATTAATGGGACAGAGCGTGTAATTGTTTCCCAGTTACACCGCTCCCCAGGTGTGTTCTTTGATAGTGATAAAGGCAAAACACACTCATCAGGTAAAATACTTTATAACGCACGCGTTATTCCTTACCGTGGTTCCTGGTTGGATTTTGAGTTTGATCCTAAAGATGCCGTTTTTGTTCGTATCGATCGTCGCCGTAAATTACCGGCGTCGATTCTGTTACGTGCTCTGGAATTCAGCAACCAGGAAATCCTGGAAATTTTCTTTGAGAACGATACGTTCACGCGTAAAGGTGATGATTTTGAATTAGCTTTACAACCACAGCGTTTACGTGGTCAGTCTGTACCGTTCGAAATTAGTAACCCTGACGGTGAAGTAATTGTGGAAGCCGAACGTCAGATTACCGGACGTCACATCCGGCAGATGGAAAAAGCAGCAATGACTACATTGACTGTACCTACTGCCTTTTTAGTCGGTAAGGTCATTGCCAAAGATGTAGTTGATCCAGCTACAGGTGAATTACTGGCCAACGCAAACGATGAAATTTCCAGCGATTTACTAGAAAGTTTTGAACGTTTTGGTATTAATGTGATCGAAACTATCTACGCCAATGATTTAGATCATGGTCCGTTTATGTCCGATACATTGCGTCTTGATGAAACTCGCAGTGCATTAGAGGCTAAAGTTGAAATCTATCGGATGATGCGTCCTGGTGAACCACCAACAGAAGACGCTGCACAAAACTTATTTACCAGTCTGTTTTTCAGTCAAGATCGTTATGACCTGTCAAATGTCGGCCGGATGAAATTTAACCGTCGTTTAGGTCGTGAAGAGCTGGATGGGGATGGCATACTTTCAAAAGAAGATATTGTTGCGGTTCTGCAAGAGCTTATAGGTATTCGTAACGGGTTTGGTGTGGTTGATGATATCGATCACCTTGGTAACCGTCGTGTACGTAGTGTTGGCGAGATGGCCGAAAATCAATTCCGCGTAGGTTTAGTTCGCGTTGAACGTGCTGTTCGTGAACGCTTAAGTATTGCGGAATCAGAAGGCTTGATGCCGCAACAACTGATCAATGCTAAACCTGTTGCTGCTGCCATTAAAGAGTTCTTTGGTTCAAGCCAGTTATCGCAGTTTATGGATCAAAACAATCCATTATCTGAAGTAACACATAAACGTCGTGTATCGGCTTTAGGGCCAGGTGGTTTAACGCGTGAACGTGCTGGCTTCGAAGTTCGTGACGTACATCCAACCCATTATGGCCGTGTCTGTCCAATTGAAACCCCTGAAGGTCCAAACATTGGTTTGATTAACTCGTTGGCCTGTTACGCTAGAACCAATCAATATGGTTTCATTGAAACGCCTTACCGTAAGGTAATTGACGGCAAAGCGACTGAAGAAATTGTCTATCTGTCTGCAATTGATGAAGGTGAATACCGTATTGCACAGGCAACAATTAATCTAAATGATGATTTCTCGATTGCTGACAACATGGTGCCATGTCGTCACAAAAATGAATTTTCATTAATGACATCAGATCAAGTACAACTGATGGACGTATCGCCACGCCAAGTTGTTTCGGTTGCTGCTTCGTTGATTCCTTTCCTGGAACATGATGATGCTAACCGTGCATTGATGGGGTCTAATATGCAACGTCAGGCGGTACCGACATTGCGCGCAGATAAACCATTGGTCGGTACCGGTATGGAGCGTGTAGTTGCTCAGGATTCCGGTGTCATGGTTACCGCTAAACGTGGTGGTGAAGTCGACTCAATTGATGCCAGCCGTATTGTTATTCGTGTTAACGATGAAGAAACTGAAGAAAATGAATCAGGTGTTGATATTTACAACCTGATCAAATATGCGCGTTCAAATCAAAGCACTACGATCAATCAACGTCCGATCGTAAAACCGGGTGATATCGTAGCCAAAGGTGATGTATTAGCCGATGGTCCATCAACTGATAAAGGCGAACTTGCTTTAGGTCAAAATATCCTGGTTGCTTTCATGCCCTGGAATGGTTACAACTTCGAAGATTCGATCTTGTTATCAGAACGCGTGGTAGAAGAAGATCGTTTCACCACCATTCATATTCAGGAATTGAATTGTCTTGCGCGTGATACTAAATTAGGTACAGAAGAAATTACTGGTGATATTCCAAATGTCAGTGAAAGTGCGCTGGCGAAACTGGATGAATCTGGCATTGTTTATGTTGGTGCAGAAGTTAAGCCTGGCGATATTCTGGTGGGTAAAGTGACACCAAAAGGTGAAACGCAACTAACTCCTGAAGAAAAATTGCTCAGAGCTATCTTTGGTGAAAAAGCCGCCGATGTTAAAGACTCGTCTTTACGTGTACCTTCTGGTACCTATGGTACGGTTATTGATGTTCAGGTTTTCACCCGTGATGGTGTCGAAAAAGATGAACGTACCCGTCAGATTGAAAAAGCCGAACTGGAAAAAGTCTGGGCAGATTTGAAAGACCAACACCGTATTATGGTAGATGACGTTTTCGCGCGTCTTGAACGGAACCTTGTTGGTAAAGCTGCCGATAAAGCACCTGGCCTGAAAAAAGGTTACAAAATCACCAAAGCTTATTTGAAAGGACTTGAGAAATCACAGTGGTATGACATTCAGATGGCTTCCGATGAATTGAACGCTATGCTTGAATCCACTGCAAACCAAATCAAGCAATATCGGACTGATATGGATGAAGCGTTCCAGATCAAGAAAGATAAGCTGACCTCTGGCCATGATTTGGCTCCAGGTGTGCAACGTATGGTTAAAGTCTTTCTGGCTGTTAAACGTCGTATCCAGCCAGGTGATAAATTGGCCGGTCGACATGGTAATAAAGGTGTTATTTCAAATATCGTCCCGGTTGAAGATATGCCTTACACCCAAGATGGTCGTCCGGTCGATATCGTACTGAACCCACTGGGTGTTCCATCACGGATGAACATCGGTCAGATCCTGGAAGTTCATCTCGGTTGGGCCGCGAAAGGTCTCGGTTACAAGATTGAAGAAATGCTGCAGCAACAACGCAGTATTGCTGAACTGAGAGAGTTCTTGGGCAAGATCTATAACACCAGCGGTAAAAAGGAAGATTTGGATTCTTTGACTGATGATGAAATCGTTGAATTGGCTGGAAATCTTCAAGCAGGTGTGCCTATGGCAACACCGGTATTTGATGGCGCCGATGAAGGTGAGATTAAAGCCATGCTGGAACTGGCCGGTTTGCCGACGACGGGACAAGCTAAACTGATCGATGGTCGAACTGGTGATACATTCCACCGTCCAGTCACTATCGGTTACATGCATATACTGAAACTGAATCATTTAGTTGATGACAAGATGCATGCTCGTTCAACCGGGCCTTATAGCCTGGTTACACAGCAGCCATTGGGTGGTAAAGCTCAGTTTGGTGGTCAGCGATTTGGTGAAATGGAGGTTTGGGCACTTCAGGCTTATGGTGCTGCCTATACACTTCAGGAAATGCTGACAGTCAAATCAGATGATGTGAACGGCCGAACCAAGATCTACAAAAACATCGTTGATGGTGATTATCGGATGGATGCAGGCATGCCTGAATCCTTCAAAGTATTAACACGTGAGATTCGCTCACTGGGTATTGATGTCGACCTGGTCGAAGAGTAAAAACGCGAACCCGATAATCAGGACATATGTCGTCTAACGACAGCGGAGAAAAAATATGAAAGATTTGCTTAACATGTTAAAGCAACAAACTCAGCCGGAAGAATTCGATGCGATTCGCATCGGTCTGGCATCGCCAAAAATGGTGCGTTCATGGTCATTTGGTGAAGTCAAAAAACCGGAAACCATCAACTACCGTACCTTTAAGCCGGAACGCGAAGGTTTGTTCTGCTGCAAGATATTTGGACCGGTTAAAGACTATGAATGTCTTTGTGGTAAATATAAGCGTCTGAAACATCGCGGTGTTATCTGTGAAAAATGTGGTGTTGAAGTTACTGTGGCAAAAGTACGTCGTGAGCGTATGGGGCACATTGAACTTGCCAGCCCAGTTGCACATATCTGGTTTTTGAAGTCATTACCGTCACGAATTTCATTGTTCCTTGACATGACTTTACGTGACATTGAGCGTGTTCTGTACTTCGAAGCCTTTATCGTCGTTGACCCAGGCATGACTCCATTAGAAAGAGGTCAATTGCTTTCTGATGAAATGTACATGCAAGCCGTTGAAGAATATGGCGAAGAATTTGATGCACGTATGGGTGCTGAAGCCGTTCAAGAATTATTGAGAAGCATTGTTCTGACAAAAGAAGTCGATATCATCCGTGATCAGATCGAAGCTACCAATTCAGAAACCAAGATCAAAAAACTGACTAAACGTCTTAAACTAATGGAAGCCTTCCTGGATTCTGGCAACAAACCAGAATGGATGGTTATGGAAGTGTTACCGGTATTACCACCGGATTTACGTCCTTTGGTTCCATTGGATGGCGGTCGTTTTGCTACTTCAGATCTGAATGATCTGTATCGTCGAGTGATCAACCGTAACAATCGTCTGAAACGCCTGCTGGACTTGAATGCTCCCGATATTATCGTGCGTAACGAAAAGCGTATGTTGCAGGAGTCTGTTGATGCATTATTGGATAACGGACGTCGTGGTCGTGCGATTACCGGTACCAACCGTATGCCATTGAAATCTTTGGCCGATATGATCAAAGGTAAACAGGGTCGTTTCCGTCAAAACTTGTTGGGTAAGCGTGTCGATTATTCAGGCCGTTCAGTTATCGTGGTAGGGCCGTACCTGAAACTGCACCAATGTGGTTTACCGAAAAAAATGGCGTTGGAACTGTTCAAACCATTTATTTATGGAAAACTGGAGCGTAGTGGTCAAGCCACGACGATCAAAGCCGCTAAAAAAATGGTCGAACGCGAAGGACCGGAAGTTTGGGATATTCTTGAAGAAGTTATCCGTGAGCATCCGGTTTTGCTTAACCGTGCACCTACATTGCATAGATTGGGTATCCAGGCGTTTGAACCGTTATTGATTGAAGGTAAAGCGATCCAGTTACATCCATTGGTTTGTGCGGCCTATAACGCCGACTTTGACGGTGACCAAATGGCCGTTCACGTGCCTTTGTCATTGGAAGCACAACTTGAAGCACGTTCGTTGATGATGGCGACAAATAATATTTTGTCACCAGCCAATGGCGAGCCAATCATTATCCCTTCGCAAGACGTGGTATTGGGTCTGTATTACATGACTCGTTCATTAGTCAATGAGAAGGGTGAAGGTAGTCGCTTTGCCGATATTGCTGAACTGAGACGTGCTTATGATAATAAAGTGGTTTCATTGCATGCAAAAGTAACTGTCCGTATTGATGAATCAGATGTCACTTTGCCGGAACCAGAACAAAATCGTACTATCCGTGTTGAAACAACAGTGGGTCGTGCAATGCTGTTTAATATTGTGCCAAAAGGTCTGCCATTTGCGGTTGTAGATCGTACGATGACTAAAAAAGCCATCGGTGACCTGATCAACACTTGCTATCGTCGTTTAGGTCTGAAAGATACGGTAATTTTTGCTGATCAGTTAATGTATCTGGGCTTTTACCAGGCCACTATGTCAGGTGCATCAGTATGTGCTGATGATATGGTTATTCCAGAAGCCAAAGGCAGTATTCTGGCCAAGGCTGAGGCTGAGGTTGAAGAAATTGCAACACAATACGCTTCTGGTCTGGTGACCGATGGTGAACGTTACAACAAAATCATCGATATCTGGTCACGTACCAATGATCAAATTGCCAAAGCCATGATGGATGGTCTGGGTACAGATACGGTTTTAGATGCTGAGGGTAACCAAGTACAGCAACAGTCGATGAACTCTATCTTTATGATGGCCGACTCAGGTGCTCGTGGTAGTGCAGCACAGATTCGTCAGTTAGCAGGTATGCGTGGTTTGATGGCAAAACCTGATGGTTCTATCATCGAAACACCAATCACAGCTAACTTCCGCGAAGGTCTGGACGTTCTTCAGTACTTCATCTCAACGCATGGTGCTCGGAAAGGTTTGGCAGATACCGCTTTGAAAACGGCAAACTCAGGTTATCTGACGCGTCGTTTGGTTGACGTATCACAAGACTTGGTTGTTATTGAAGATGATTGTGGTACTACCAACGGCATAAGCATGACCCCCATCATTGAAGGTGGTGATGTTGTTGAAGCCTTGGGTGAACGTGTATTGGGTCGAGTCGTATCGGAAGATGTTCTGAACAGTGATGGAGATATAGTGCTGACTGTTGGTCATATGATTGACGAAGCATCGGTATCTAAACTGGAACGTGAAGGTATTGACGAAGTTATGGTTCGCAGTGCGATCACCTGTGAATCTCGCTACGGTGTTTGTGCATCCTGTTACGGTCGCGATTTAGGTCGTGGTCATAAGATTAATGTGGGTGAGGCAGTAGGTGTTATTGCTGCACAATCAATCGGTGAGCCGGGTACACAGTTAACAATGCGTACCTTCCACATCGGTGGTGCGGCTTCACGTACAGCTGCTGACAACTCGGTTGTATTGAAATTTAAAGGTCATATTCGTTACTTCAATATTAAGTCAGTAGAAAACTCGGCGGGCAAATTTATTGCTGTTTCCCGTTCTGGTGAATTACACCTGATTGATGAAAATGGTCGTGAGCGTGAACGTTATAAGATCCCTTATGGTGCGGAAATCGCTGTAGCCGATGATGATGCGGTAGATGCCGGACAGATTGTAGCAACATGGGATCCACATACTCATCCAGTTGTAACGGAAGTTAAAGGTCATATTCGACTCAGTGATTTGGTTGAAGGTGTTACGGTTGATAAGCAGGTTGACGAAGTCACTGGTCTGACCAGTTTGATTATTCGTGAACCAAAACAACGTAGCAGTGCTGCAAAAGATATGCGTCCAATGGTTAAGCTGATTGATGACAATGGTAATGACGTTAATATCGTCGGCACCGATATCCCTGCAGAATATTTCTTGCCTGGTGGTGCGATTGTTCGTGTTACTGATGGTATGGAAGTTGAGATCGGTGACATCCTGGCGCGTATCCCACAGGAAAGTAGTAAAACGCGTGATATAACGGGTGGTTTACCACGGGTTGCTGATCTGTTTGAAGCTCGCAAACCTAAAGATCCCGCGTTAATGGCAGAAATTAGCGGTACCATTAGCTTTGGTAAAGAAACCAAAGGTAAGCAACGTTTGATCATTACGCCTAAAGAAGGCGAGCCTCATGAAGAGCTGATTCCAAAATGGCGCCATGTTTCAGTGTTTGAAGGTGAGCATATAGAAAAAGGTGAAATGATTGTTGATGGACCTGAAGATCCTCATGATATCTTGCGACTGAAAGGAATTCTGGCCTTAGCAAACTATATGGTTAGTGAAGTTCAGGAAGTCTATCGATTGCAAGGCGTCAAGATTAACGATAAGCACATCGAGGTTATTGTTAGGCAGATGTTGCGTAAAGTTGAAATTGATGCAGTTGGAGACAGTAAGTTCCTTAAAGGTGAGCAAGTTGAATTCGATCGTGTCTTAGATGCGAATGATGAGTTGAATGGCCAGAATAAAATGGGTGTGCTATTCACGCCTATGTTATTGGGTATCACCAAAGCATCGTTGGCAACAGACTCATTCATATCAGCTGCATCATTCCAGGAAACTACCCGAGTATTAACGGATGCCGCTGTAACAGGTAAGAGTGACAGTTTACGCGGTCTGAAAGAGAACGTTATCGTAGGTCGATTGATTCCAGCTGGTACGGGTTTGGCTTACCATAAGGAACGTCAGCGCCGTCGACAGGGTACTAAACCTTCTGCAGTCGCACCAGTTGCGGAAGTTGTTGAAAACAGTGAGGAAGAAATCAACGAGGCTTCGTAAAAGAAGCCTTGACGCAATGCTTTGTTGCGTTGTAAAATTCCTCTTCTTTGTCGGGCATCCTTATCGGATGCCCGCTTTTTACTAGAATGGTAATGCGAGAAGTTTAAGTATCGCAGGCTACCATCTATAGATATTTGTTAAGGTTGTATTAATGGCAACGATTAATCAGTTGGTTCGCAAACCAAGATTGAAGCAGAAGAAAAAGAATAATGTACCGGCTCTGCAGGCTTGTCCGCAGCGTCGTGGTGTCTGCACACGCGTTTACACAACAACACCTAAGAAACCAAACTCTGCGATGCGTAAAGTGGCTCGCGTACGTTTAACAAATGGTTTTGAAGTGACCTCATATATTGGTGGTGAAGGCCATAATCTGCAAGAGCATAGCGTTGTACTGATTCGCGGTGGTCGTGTAAAAGATTTGCCTGGTGTGCGTTATCACACAGTGCGTGGTGCTCTTGACACCTCTGGTGTTTCTGCGCGTCGTCAAGGTCGCTCAAAATATGGTGCAAAACGTCCTAAAGGTTAATCCTGGGAAAGCACTGAGCGTAAATTAAAGTTTTAGGATATAGAGATGCCAAGAAGAAGGGTTGTTGCTAAGCGTGAAGTTTTACCAGATCCAAAATATGCAAATATTGGATTGGCAAAATTTATTAACGTCATCATGAAAGATGGTAAAAAATCTGTTGCTGAAAAAATTACCTATGGTGCCCTGGCATCAGTGTCCGAAAATAAAGGCGGCAATGGCCTGGAGATTTTTCAGAAGGCAATTGAAAATATCAGCCCTATGGTTGAGGTGAAATCTCGTCGTGTCGGTGGTGCAACCTACCAAGTGCCTGTCGAAGTTCGTGCGGAGCGCCGTATTGCATTAGCTATGCGCTGGTTGGTGGAAGCTGCTCGTAAACGTGGTGAAAAATCAATGGGTATGCGCCTTGCCGGTGAACTATCTGACGCCTATGAAGGTAAAGGTACTGCAGTCAAGAAGAAAGAAGATACACATCGTATGGCGGAAGCGAACAAAGCATTCTCGCACTTTAGATTTTAAGTTAGACCCTTGCCTGACTAGATTCAGGCAAGATTTTGTTCTTTAACATTGTTGATCGTAAAGAGTAGCTATAGTGGCACGTAGTACACCTATTAATAGATACCGGAATATAGGCATCATGGCGCATATCGACGCGGGTAAAACCACGACGACTGAGCGGGTGCTGTTTTATACTGGTATTTCTCATAAAATTGGTGAGGTTCACGACGGTGCTGCTACTATGGACTGGATGGAACAGGAACAAGAGCGAGGTATCACAATTACCTCCGCTGCGACAACCTGCTTCTGGGCCGGTATGGATCAGCAATTCCCCCAACATCGAATTAACATCATTGATACACCAGGTCATGTCGACTTCACCATTGAAGTCGAACGTTCACTGCGTGTTTTAGATGGTGCTGTTGCTGTTTTCTGTGCAGTTGGCGGTGTAGAGCCTCAGTCTGAAACGGTCTGGCGTCAAGCTAATAAATATCATGTTCCTCGTCTGGCTTTTGTTAACAAGATGGATCGCCAGGGTGCAGACTTTCTTCGTGTTGTAGAGCAAATTAAAAAGCGTTTGGGTTCCAGGCCAGTTGTAATGCAATTGCCAATCGGTGCTGAAGAACGATTTGAAGGCGTTGTGGATTTGATTAAAATGCACGCGATTTATTGGAATCAGGATGATATGGGAGTCACATACGATGCCCGTGAGATTCCTGCTGATATGCTTTCTGAATGTAAAAAGTATCGTGAACAGCTAGTTGAAGCAGCCGCGGAAGCTAATGAAGAATTAATGAACCAGTATTTAGAGACTGGTGAGCTTACTGACGAACAAGTTAAACAAGGTATCCGTTTACAATCGCTTGCGAACGAAGTGGTTCCTGCATTCTGTGGTTCTGCATTCAAAAACAAAGGTGTGCAAGCGGTGTTAGATGCCGTTATTGAATACCTGCCATCGCCTACTGAAGTACCTGCAATTAAAGGCCTTATTGATGTTGATAAGGAAGAGTATGCTACGCGACAGGCTGATGATAAAGAGCCATTTGCTGCATTGGCGTTTAAAATTGCAACCGACTCTTTTGTTGGAACGTTAACTTTCTTCCGGGTTTACTCTGGTGTTTTAAAGTCAGGCGATGCAGTCTTCAATCCTGTTAAAGGCAAAAAAGAACGCATTGGCAGGTTAGTACAAATGCATGCAAACAGCAGAGAAGAAATTACGGAAGTTTTTGCAGGTGACATTGCCGCAGCAATAGGTTTGAAAGATACCACAACTGGTGAAACGCTTTGTCATCCGGATCATGTGATCACGTTGGAACGTATGGATTTCCCTGATCCTGTTATTTCGGTTGCGATTGAACCGAGAACTCAGGCAGATCAGGAAAAAATGGGGATTGCTTTAGGTAAACTGGCTAGGGAAGACCCTTCGTTCCGTGTAAGAACTGATGAGGAATCCGCACAAACTATTATTGCCGGAATGGGTGAGTTGCACCTTGATATTATCATTGATCGCATGAAGCGCGAGTTTGGTGTCGATGCGAATGTGGGCGCTCCTCAAGTTGCTTATAGAGAAACGATCCGTAAAAAAGTTGAGTCAGAAGGCAAGTTTGTGCGCCAAAGTGGAGGTCGTGGTCAATATGGTCATGTCTGGTTACGTTTGGAGCCATTACCTGCAGGTAGCGGATATGCCTTTGAAAATGCCACGATCGGCGGGACAGTTCCAAAAGAATACATTTCATCTGTAGATAAGGGTATACAAGAGCAGATGAAAAATGGTGTAATAGCGGGCTACCCTGTGGAAGATGTCAAAGTAACTTTGTTTGACGGTTCTTACCACGATGTCGATTCAAATGAGATGGCTTTTAAGGTTGCCGGCTCAATGGCTTTTAGAAATGGCGCACTTGAAGCATCGCCATCACTTTTAGAGCCTGTTATGAAAATTGAAATAGTAACTCCTGAAGATTATATGGGAGATGTGATGGGTGATTTGAATCGCCGTCGCGGCTTGGTTAATGGTATGGATGATGTGCCAAGCGGAAAAATTATTAAAGCAGAAGTGCCGTTAGCTGAAATGTTCGGTTACGCAACAGATTTACGCTCAGCAACACAGGGACGTGCAACTTACTCGATGGAATTTGCGAAGTACAGTGAGATTCCTGGAAATGTTGCTGAAGCAATCATTAACAAAACGAAATAAAACATAGTTGAACGAGGTAGACAGATGTCCAAGGCAAAATTTGAACGTACAAAACCCCACGTAAACGTGGGCACCATTGGTCACGTTGACCATGGTAAAACGACACTGACAGCGGCGATTACCAAAGTAATGGCAGAAGCATCAGGTGGCGAATTCAAAAATTACGCGGATATTGATAACGCACCGGAAGAAAGAGAGCGCGGCATTACGATTGCGACAGCGCACGTAGAATACGAAACAGCGAACCGTCACTACGCTCACGTAGACTGCCCGGGGCATGCTGACTATGTTAAAAACATGATCACCGGTGCGGCGCAAATGGATGGCGCGATATTAGTGGTTAACGCCGCCGATGGCCCGATGCCACAAACCCGTGAACACATTCTGTTGTCACGTCAGGTTGGCGTTCCTTACATCATTGTCTACCTTAATAAAGCAGACATGGTTGATGACGCAGAGCTGATTGAACTGGTTGAAATGGAAGTTCGTGAGTTATTAGATAAATATGATTTTCCGGGTGACGACACTCCGATTATTATCGGTTCAGCATTGAAAGCGCTGGAAGGTGATACCAGTGAAATTGGTGCGCCATCGATTCACCGATTAGCGGCCGCGATGGACGAATACTTTCCAGAGCCGAAACGCGCGATAGATGGTGCGTTTTTGATGCCTATTGAAGACGTATTCTCTATTTCGGGTCGTGGTACGGTTGTGACCGGTCGTGTTGAGCGCGGTATTGTTAAAGTAGGCGACGAATTAGAAATCGTTGGTATCAAAGATACTCAGAAAACAGTCTGTACTGGTGTTGAAATGTTCCGTAAACTGCTGGACCAAGGTCAGGCAGGGGATAACGTTGGTGTCTTATTACGTGGAACCAAGCGTGAAGACGTTGACCGTGGTCAGGTTCTTTCCCACCCGGGCACCATCAAGCCCCACACCAAGTTTGAAGCGGAAGTGTACATTTTGTCGAAAGATGAAGGTGGACGTCATACACCATTTTTCAATGGTTACCGACCACAGTTTTATTTCCGTACAACCGATGTTACCGGTGCATGTGAATTACCGGCAGGTATTGAAATGGTCATGCCTGGTGACAACGTCAAGATGGACGTAACCTTAATCAATCCGATTGCGATGGAAGAAGGTTTACGTTTTGCTATTCGTGAAGGCGGCCGCACCGTTGGTGCTGGTGTCGTTAGTAAAATCGTTGAGTAATAGAAATGGCAGCAACCCAAACTATTAGAATCCGGCTGAAATCTTTCGATCATCGTTTGATTGATCAATCAGCTAAAGAAATCGTTGAAACAGCGAAACGTACTGGTGCTCGGATTAATGGTCCAATTCCATTGCCGACAAAAAAAGAACGTTTCACCGTGCTGGTTTCACCACATGTTAATAAAGACGCGCGTGATCAGTACGAAATTCGTACGCATAAACGTCTTATGGATATCGTTGAGCCGACTGATAAAACAGTTGATGCTCTGATGAAGCTGGACCTCGCCGCTGGCGTTGACGTTCAGATTAAGTTGAATTAAGAGGGGTTGGGTCATGACTATCGGACTCATCGGTCGTAAACGTGGTATGACACGCATCTTTTCTGATGATGGCGTTTCTACCCCGGTTACTGTTATTGAAGTTGAACCAAATCGTATCAGTCAAATGAAATCCGTCGATACGGATGGTTATAATGCTATTCAGGTTACTGTGGGAGAGCGTAAAGCTTCTCGAGTGACTAAGCCACAAGCTGGCCATTTTGCGAAAGCACAGGCAGCAGCAGGTCGTAAAGTATGCGAATTTCGAGTGGATTCTCATGACGATTTGGCAGTTGGTGCTGAAATTAAAGTGGATATATTTGAAGCTGGTCAGAAAATTGATGTTTCAGGTCTGACGAAAGGTAAAGGTTTTGCCGGTGTTGTTAAGCGTTACGGTTTCCGTGGCGGTGATGCAACGCATGGTAATTCTTTGTCACATAGAGCGCCGGGTTCAATTGGTCAATGTCAAACTCCTGGACGAGTGTTCAAGGGTAAAAAAATGGCTGGCCATATGGGTGATAAAAAACGCACGTTGCAAAATCTTTCTGTTGTCAGAGTGGATGCGGAACGGAACCTGATTTTGGTCAAAGGCTCAGTGCCAGGTGCGACAGGCAGTAATGTCGTTGTCTGCCCAGCTGTGAAAGCCTAAGTAAGATTCTGAGGGGAATTAACGTGGATCTTCAGTTACAAACATTCAATGGCAAGAAAGCCGGAAACATTACAGTTTCTGATGACTTTCTTGACCGTGAGTTTAATGAGTCACTAGTACATCAAGTTGTTACTGCTTATTTGGCAGGTGGTCGTTCTGGTACGCACGCACAGAAAACACGCTCAGAAGTGAGTGGTGGTGGTAGAAAACCCTTTGCACAAAAAGGGAGTGGTCGTGCACGTGCCGGTACTATCCGCAGTCCATTATGGCGTAGCGGTGGTGTGACTTTCGCATCAAAAAACCGTGATTACAGCCAGAAAGTAAACCGAAAAATGTATCGTAATGCGATTTCTGTCATTTTGTCAGAATTACGTCGTAAAGATGCATTAGTAGTGGTTGATAAAGTTGAACTTGATTCACCTAAAACAAAAGATTTGTTAGCAATAACAAAATCTTTAGGTATTGAAAACGCTTTAATCGTTTGTGAAAATGCCGCTGGTAACTTGGCGCTTGCATCGCGCAATTTATATAACATTGCTGCAACAGATGCTGCCCATGTAAACCCAGTTGCATTGTTGCGTTTTGAAAAAGTTGTGATGAGTGAAGACTCTATTCGTAAGCTTGAGGAATCATTTGTATGAACACAGAACGCTTAAGCAAAATTATTCTTGGCCCGGTGGTTGCTGAAAAAGCATCACGTGTTGCCGAAGATCATAATCAGGTAGTACTTAAAGTACTACCAAACGCCAACAAAGCTGAAATCAAAAAAGCTGTCGAAAGCTTGTTTGATGTGAAAGTTGATGCTGTATCAACAGCCAATGTCAAAGGCAAAGTTAAACGTGTAGGCCGTAGTTTCGGTAAACGTAGTGACTGGAAAAAAGCCTATGTGACATTAGCTGATGGTGCAGATCTCAACTTCCTTGGCGAATAATACAGAATACGGGTGAGGAAACAGGAATGGCATTAAAAAAGGCTAAACCTACATCAGCAGGTCGCAGATTTGTTGTGCAGGTCAGTACTCCAGATCTGTACAAAGGTGCACCATATGCTCCTTTGGTAGAGAAAAAGACAAAAAATGGTGGTCGTAACAACGCTGGTCGTATTACTGTCCGTCACCAAGGTGGTGGTCATAAACAACGTTATCGTGTTGTAGACTTTAAACGTAACAAAGACGGTATCCCCGCAGTTGTTGAACGTATTGAATACGATCCAAACCGTACCGCGCATATCGCTCTTTTAAGTTATGCCGATGGTGAAAAACGTTACATTATTGCGCCTAAAGGTATCACTGCTGGTGACCGCCTTGAATCTGGTGATAATGCAACGATTCGTACTGGCAATACTTTGAAATTCTCTGCCATTCCTTTAGGTAGTACAGTTCACTGTGTTGAATTGAAGCCTGGTAAAGGTGCTCAGTTGGCACGTAGTGCTGGCAGTAGTGTTCAATATGTTGCTCGCGAAAATGGTTATGCCACTATTCGTTTACGTAGCGGTGAGACCCGCAAAGTACCACTTGAATGCAAAGCAACAATCGGTGAAGTTGGTAATGGAGAACATTCATTACGTTCATTGGGTAAAGCGGGCGCAAAACGCTGGCGTGGTGTTCGTCCTACCGTTCGCGGTGTGGTCATGAACCCGGTTGATCATCCACATGGTGGTGGTGAAGGTCGTACTTCTGGTGGTCGTCACCCAGTAACCCCTTGGGGTGTGCCGACTAAAGGCTATAAAACTCGTAAGAACAAACGTACGGATAATATGATCGTACGTCGTCGTAATCGTAAATAAAAGGCTAGGAATTTCAGATGCCGCGTTCAATTAAAAAAGGTCCATTTATTGACCATCACCTTGAAAAGAAGGTCTTGGAAGCGAGAGATGCAAGTAACAAACGTCCGATCAAAACATGGTCACGACGTTCAATGATCTCCCCGGATATGATTGGTCTAACTCTGGCTGTTCACAATGGTAAACAGCATGTACCTGTGTTTGTCACAGAAGATATGGTAGGGCATAAGTTGGGTGAGTTTTCGCCAACACGTACCTTTAAAGGTCATGCCGCCGATAAGAAATCTAAGCGATAAGGTTAAGATATGGCTACAAAAGCTAAACTCAGCTATGCACGCATTTCAGCACAGAAAGTGCGTTTGGTAGCGGATCAAATCAGAGGTTTGCCCGTTGAACGCGCTATCAACATATTAGCTTTCAGCCCTAAAAAGGCTGCTGATTTAATGAAGGGCGTATTGGATTCAGCGATAGCAAATGCTGAACACAATGATGGTGCTGATATTGATGAATTATATATTTCAGCTGTAATGGTTGATGATGGTCCAACAATGAAGCGTATGTCACCTCGTGCTAAAGGCCGTGGTAATCGCATTCTTAAACGTACAAGCCACATCACTGTGGTTGTAGACGAAAAGTAAGAGAGAATACTTATGGGACAAAAGGTTCACCCAACTGGTTTCAGACTTGGTATAATTAAAAATTGGAATTCAATCTGGTATGCAGATTCAGCTAATTTTTCTGAAATGCTGAATAATGATCTGAAGGTACGTAACTATCTTAAAAAGAAACTTGCACATGCTTCAGTGAGCAAGATTCAAATTGACAGACCAGCTAAGAATGCAAAAATTACCATTCATACTGCCCGTCCAGGGATTGTGATTGGTAAAAAAGGTGAAGATATCGACAAACTTCGCCAGGAAGCATCAGAAATCATGGGTATTCCTGTCAATGTCGGCGTTGAAGAAATTCGCAAACCTGAGCTTGATGCAACTTTAGTTGCAGAAAGTGTTGCGCAACAGCTTGAACGTCGCATTATGTTCCGTCGTGCTATGAAGCGTGCAGTTACTAATACAATGCGTGTTGGTGCTGAAGGTATTCGTATTAATGTTGCTGGTCGCCTCAATGGCGCAGAGATTGCTCGTACCGAATGGTACCGTGAAGGTCGTGTTCCTTTGCATACTCTGCGTGCTGATATCGATTATGGTACTGCAGAAGCTAAAACCACCTACGGTATTATCGGCGTTAAGGTTTGGATATTTAAAGGTGAAGTTTTTGATGCTCCGGCACAAAACGCACCCGTAGAAAAATAAGGTTATAACCAATGTTACAGCCAAAAAGAACAAAGTTTAGAAAGCAGCAGAAGCTGCGTAACCGTGGCTTGGCTCACCGTGGCGCCAAAGTAAGTTTTGGTGAGTTCGGTTTGAAGTCTTTAGACCGTGGACGTATTACTGCTCGTCAAATTGAAGCGGCACGTCGCGCTATGACACGTTATATAAAACGTGGCGGTAAAATCTGGATTCGTGTTTTCCCAGATAAGCCAATTTCCAGTAAACCACTGGAAGTGCGTCAAGGTAAGGGTAAGGGTAATGTTGAATACTGGGTAGCTAATGTGCAACCAGGTCGCATGCTCTATGAAATGGAAGGTGTTACTGAAGAGATCGCTCGTGAAGCGTTCCGTCTTGCAGCAGCAAAACTTCCTGTTAAAACGACATTTGTAACTCGGGCGATACTGTAATGAAAGCGAGCGAAATTAGACAAAAATCTGCTGAAGATCTGGCCAAAGAGCTGGGTGAACTTCACAAGGAACAGTTTAATTTGCGTATGCAAAACGCTACCGGCCAGTTGACACGTAATTCTGAGCTGAAGCGTGTGCGCCGTGATATTGCACGCATTAAGACTGTACTGACTGAGAATAAATAGGGCACTGAAATGAGTGAACAAGAAAAAAATGCACGTTCGTTGATTGGTCGTGTTGTCAGTGACAAGATGGATAAAACTATTACTGTTCTGGTAGAACGTAGTGTTGCCCATCCGATCTACAAAAAATATGTTAAGCGTTCAACGAAATTACATGTTCATGATGAAAAAAATGAATGTAATGTCGGAGACGTAGTAAGTGTTGCCTCATCGCGCCCACTGTCTAAGACGAAGTGCTGGAAGCTGGTCGACATTATTGATCGTGCGAAGTAAGCAACTATTCAGTTTGGAGTTTAGACCATGATTCAAATGCAAAGCAGTCTCGATGTGGCCGATAATAGCGGTGCTAAACGAGTAGAATGCATCAAAGTTTTAGGTGGTTCACACCGTCGTTATGCTGGTATTGGTGATGTTATTAAAGTCACCATCAAAGAGGCTGCGCCGCGTGGAAAGGTTAAGAAAGGTGATGTGCACAATGCTGTAATCGTTAGAACTCGTAAAGGTGTTCGCCGTGCCGATGGTTCGGTTATCCGTTTCGATACTAACTCTGCAGTATTATTGAATGCTGCACATCAACCAATCGGTACACGTATTTTCGGCCCGGTTACGCGTGAGCTTCGTGGTGAAAAATTCATGAAGATCATTTCGCTGGCACCGGAAGTACTTTAAGTAGGAGCGCTGAAGGATGGAAAGATTAGTTAAAGGCGATCAAGTTGTTGTGACGGTTGGTAAAGATCGTGGCAAACAAGGCGAAATCCTGCGTCGGGTCGAAGGTGGTAAGTTTGTTGTTCAAGGCATCAATCTTGTCAAAAAGCACACTAAGCCAAACCCGGCGTTAGGTCGCACAGGTGGTATTGTTGAGAAAGAAATGCCAATTCATGAGTCGAATCTTGCTTTGTTGAATCCAGCTTCTGGAAAAGGCGACAAAGTGGGTTTCAAATTTCTCGAAGATGGCCGCAAAGTTCGCGTCTTCAAGTCGAACGGCGAAACCGTTGGCGCTTGAGCTTAGAGTTGGGATATTAAAGTGAGCAGATTAAAACAAATTTATCGTGAAGATGTAGTCAAGCAGATGCAAGAGCAGTTTGGCTATAAATCCGTTATGGAAGTGCCCCGCATAACCAAGATCACACTGAATATGGGTGTTGGTGAAGCATTAACTGATAAGAAAGTGCTGGACAATGCAGTTGCTGATATGGAAAAAATTTCCGGGCAAAAAGCTGTAATTACCAAAGCGCGTAAATCAGTTGCTGGTTTCAAGGTTCGTGAGGGTTGGCCGATTGGATGTAAAGTCACATTACGCAGTGAGCGTATGTATGATTTTCTTGATCGCCTGATTAGTATTTCCATTCCTAGAATTCGTGACTTTCGTGGGTTAAACCCGAAATCATTTGATGGTCAAGGAAACTACAGCATGGGGATTAAAGAGCAAATCATCTTCCCTGAGATTGAGTTTGACAAGATTGATAAAACACGCGGTATGGATATTACCATTACTACCACTGCAAAAACTGCAGAAGAGTCACGTGCTTTACTTTCTGCGTTCAAGTTTCCTTTTAGAAAATAAACCAAGTCCGGGTGGAATAAGTTATGGCTAAACGTTGCATGATTAATCGTGAGATTAAAAGAGCAAAGATGGTGGAAAAATACGCTGCCAAACGTGCTGAATTGAAAAAACAAATGATCAATTCTTCATTAAGCATGGAAGAACGTGAAATTGCTGCAAAGAAATTTCATGCTTTACCTCGCAATTCAAGTGCAGTTCGTATGAGAAATCGTTGTGAAATTACTGGTCGTCCACACGGTTATTACCGTAAGTTTGGTCTTTCAAGAAACAAACTGCGCGAACATGCAATGAATGGCGATATTCCTGGCCTAGTCATGGCGAGTTGGTAGTTGCCAAACTGTTTAGTGGAGCTAAATTAAATGAGTATGACTGACCCAATTGCTGATATGTTGACACGTATTCGCAATGCCCAGCAAGCAAACAAAGTAGATGTAACTATGCCATCTTCTAAAGTAAAATTGAGTATTGCTCAAGTACTTAAAGATGAAGGCTATGTATCAGACTTCAGTGTAAATGAAAACGCAGGTAAACCCCTGTTGAGCATTAGCCTGAAATATTTTGAAGGCAAGCCGGTTATTGAACAAATCAACCGTATCAGCCGTCCAGGCCTCAGAGTTTATCGTTCAGCGGATAAGATCCCGCAAGTGATCGGTGGTCTCGGTGTTGCTATCGTGTCTACCTCTAGGGGTGTGATGGCTGATCGTAAAGCGCGTGCACTTGGTCAGGGCGGTGAAGTCCTGTGTGCCGTTAGCTAAAGCCTTATTTCCAGGAGATAGAACATGTCACGTATTGCAAATGCGCCAGTTGAAATTCCTGCTGGTGTTGAGGTTGCTCTCAACGGTAGTGAAGTTACGGTTAAAGGTTCGAAAGGAACATTGTCACGTACTTTTCATGCCCATGTAGAAGTGTCGCAGGAAGGTTCTGCACTCAAGACCGTCGCAAAAAATAATTCAAAACAAGCTGTCGCCTTAACAGGAACAGCCAGAGCATTGATCAGTAACATGGTCGATGGAGTCTCTAAAGGTTTTGAGAAGAAATTAACATTGGTAGGTGTTGGTTATCGTGCTAAAGCGCAAGGTAATAAACTCGACCTGACTTTGGGTTTTTCACATCCTGTTCAATATGATGTGCCAGCTGGAATAACAGTTGAGACGCCAAGTCAAACTGAAATTGTTGTTACGGGCGCTGATAAACAAGCGGTCGGACAAGTGGCGGCAGATATTCGTGCGTATCGCGCACCTGAACCTTATAAAGGTAAAGGTGTACGTTATTCAGATGAATATGTTGCTCGTAAAGAAGCTAAGAAAAAATAATTAGGCTGAATCATGGATAAAAAATCGTCAAGATTACGCAGAGCTGCAAGAGCGCGTGCCAAAATCAGAGAACTGGAAGTCTATAGACTGACAATTCACAGAACACCGCGTCATATCTATGCACAAGTTCTTACTCACGATAGTTCTAAAGTGGTTGCATCTGCTTCAACTTTGGACCCGGAAGTGAAAAAAGCACTTGAAGGTACAGGAAACGTAGCTGCAGCCGAATTGGTTGGAAAGACTGTTGCACAACGTGCAGCAAAAGAAGGTATTACACAAGTTGCCTTTGATCGTTCCGGTTTTAGTTATCACGGTCGCGTTAAGGCCCTGGCTGATGCAGCTCGTGAAAACGGCTTGCAGTTCTAGTTATATAAGGTAAGACTCATGGCACAGAATGAACAACGCCAAGCCGCTTCAGATGGCTTGATTGAAAAGTTAGTAGGTATTCGCCGCGTCGCTAAGGTAGTGAAGGGTGGTCGAGTATTTGGTTTTTCTGCATTGACAATTGTTGGTGATGGTAATGGGCGTGTTGGCTTTGGACAAGGCAAAGCACGTGAAGTACCGGTTGCTATTCAAAAAGCAATGGATGAAGCACGTAAAAACATGAAGAAAGTTGTGCTCAATGGTGATACTCTGCAACACCCACTGACTGCGCGTCATGGTGCTGCTAAGGTTTTTATGCAGCCTGCTTCTGAAGGTACGGGTGTCATCGCCGGTGGTGCAATGCGTGCTGTATTTGATGCTGTTGGTGTTCATAACGTCTTGGCCAAGTCGATTGGTTCGACCAATCCTTTGAATGTGGTTCGTGCCACTATTAACGGTCTTACCGATATGAATAACCCTGAATCTATCGCTGCCAAACGTGGTAAGTCGGTTAAAGAGATCATGGAATAAACAAATGAGTACACAAGCAAAATTAAAAGTCACATTGGTCAAAAGTACCATTGGAAGACTTGAAAAACATAAAGCCTGTGTCGCAGGTTTAGGTTTACGTAAAACAGGAAGTAGTGCTGTCGTAATAGATACGCCTGAAAATAGAGGCATGATCAATCGTGTTTCTTACCTGTTGAAGGTTGAGGAAGCATAATTATGAACTTAAATACAATTGCTCCAGCTGAAGGTGAAAAGCAATCAGCGAAACGTGTCGGTCGCGGTATTGGTTCGGGTCTAGGTAAAACTTGTGGTCGTGGCCATAAAGGACAAAAAGCACGTTCTGGTGGTTTCCATAAACGTGGTTTTGAGGGCGGTCAAATGCCTTTACAGCGTCGTTTGCCTAAGGTTGGTTTTAGTTCACGTGTGGGCAGAACAACTGCGCAAGTACGTTTAGATGTTATTGCATCAATTGATGCGGATGTCATTGATCTACTTACGCTTAAGTCTGTCGGCGCAATACCTGAAAATACTTTACGTGTAAAAGTAATTAACTCTGGTGAGCTTAGTAAGTCTGTAACTCTTAAAGGTATGGCTATTACTGCAGGAGCAAAAGCTGCTGTTGAAGCTGCCGGTGGCAAGGTCGAAGAGTAATAATTCGTGGAAAAAAACAGACAACAAGCTGCATCAATGATGAGTGGAGGACGATATGGAGAACTTAAAAGTCGTCTTCTTTTCGTTTTAGGGGCTTTGCTCGTTTATCGGCTAGGAACATTTATTCCTGTACCTGGTATCGATCCTGCCGCACTGGCTATTATGTTTGAACAGCAACGAGGCACAATTCTCGATATGTTCAATATGTTCTCTGGCGGTGCATTGGAGAGATTGTCTGTATTTGCATTGGGTATCATGCCTTATATTTCTGCATCGATCATTATGCAGCTTTTAACGGTAGTGCATCCTAAATTAGCCCAACTTAAAAAAGAGGGTGCTGCGGGCAAACGCAAGATCACACAATATACTCGCTATGGCACATTGGCATTAGCTACCTTTCAGGCAATTGGTATTTCAATTGCTTTAGAAAGTCAGCAAGCTGGTGGTACGGGGGTTGTGATTGATCCAGGTTTGCTGTTCCGGTTTACAGCTGTAATTACTTTGGTTACCGGCACGATGTTCTTGATGTGGTTGGGTGAACAAATCACTGAGCGTGGTATTGGTAATGGTATTTCTATTATCATATTTGCCGGTATTGTTGCTGGATTACCTTCGGCCATCGGTGGAACGCTTGAGTTAGCAAGAACCGGTCAGTTAGCGCCGTTTCTGGTAATTGCGTTATTGGTTATGGCTCTTGCAGTCACTGCGTTTGTGGTGTTCGTTGAACGTGCACAAAGACGTATACCGATTCATTACGCCAAGCGCCAGCAAGGTCGCAAGATGATGGCTGGTCAAGTAACACATTTACCTTTGAAGTTGAATATGGCCGGTGTAATTCCACCAATTTTTGCTTCAAGTATTATATTGTTTCCAGCGACAATCGCTGGGTGGTTTGGCTCATCTGAAAGCATGAGTTGGTTAAGTGATATTTCGACGTTAATGTCACCTGGTCAGCCTATGTATGTAATGGCCTATGCTTTAGCGATTATCTTTTTCTGTTTCTTTTATACAGCATTAGTTTTTAATCCTAAAGAAACGGCGGAAAACTTGCAGAAGTCGGGTGCTTTTATTCCAGGGATTCGACCTGGTGAGCAAACTTCGCGTTATATCGATACAGTGATGGGTCGATTAACATTAGCTGGCGCGGTTTATATTACCGCTGTCTGTTTATTGCCGGAGTTTCTTATACTTTACTGGAGTGTGCCTTTCTATTTCGGTGGTACCTCTTTGCTTATCATCGTTGTAGTGACTATGGATTTTGTTTCACAAGTTCAATCACACATGATGTCGCAGCAGTATGAAAGTTTGATGCGTAAATCAGACAAGAATAATAATGGAGTTGGCGGTTTTTTACGCTAACTTTACAAAATAGTTTGCTGGAGAAAATCTAATGAAAGTTCAGGCATCAGTAAAAAAGATTTGCCGTAATTGCAAGATCGTAAAAAGAAACGGGGTTCTGCGCGTTATATGCAAAGAAGCTCGACATAAGCAACGTCAAGGTTAAATTTGACTGTTTTGTGATTGTTGTTGAACTGTAGTTTTGTATGATACAATTCACTGTTCACTCCTGAGAAATTTAGGGTAATTGAATGGCTCGTATAGCTGGTATAAATGTTCCTGTGCAAAAGCACACGGTAATTGCACTCACATCGATTTACGGCATTGGTCGTACTCGTTCAGAAAAGATATGTGAAGCGGCAGGTGTTGCACCTGATGCAAAAATTCGCGATCTGAATGAACAAGAAGTTGAAGCGCTTCGAACTGAAGTTGCCAAATACATTGTTGAGGGTGATTTGCGTCGTGAAGTCTCTATGGATATCAAACGTCTTAAAGACTTAGGTTGTTACCGTGGTGTCCGCCACCGCAGAGGTCTGCCAGTTCGTGGGCAGAGAACTAAAACTAACGCAAGGACTCGTAAAGGTCCTCGCCGTATGATTAAGTAAGTTAAGAGGCGCTTCGATGGCAAATTCATCAGCACGACAACGCAAACGCGTTAAAAAGAATGTGGTCGACGGTGTCGCTCACGTTCATGCATCATTTAATAACACGATTATAACGATTACTGATCGCCAAGGTAATGCACTTTCATGGGCGACTGCCGGTGGATGTGGGTTTCGTGGTTCTCGTAAAAGTACACCGTTTGCCGCGCAGGTAGCTGCTGAAAAAGCTGGCGAAGTGGTGAGAGATTTCGGTATGAAAAACTTGGATGTTGAAATTAAAGGTCCAGGTCCTGGTCGCGAATCTGCGGTCCGCGCCCTAAATAATTTAGGGTTTAAGATTACTAATATTACAGACGTGACGCCCATTCCTCATAATGGTTGCCGTCCTCCTAAACGTCGTCGCGTTTAACAGGTTTTTGGAGTAACACTAATGGGAAAATATCGTGGCCCAACTTGCAAATTAAGCCGCAGAGAAGGTACTGACCTTTTTCTGAAGAGTAGAGGTAATCCTCTAGAAAGCAAGTGCAAGATTGAACAAAAGCCAGGTCAGCATGGTGCACGACGTGGTCGTGATTCAGATTATGCTGTGCAGTTACGGGCTAAGCAACGCATTCGTCGCATGTATGGCGTACTTGAAAAGCAATTCCGTAATTATTATAAATTGGCTGATCAGAAGAAAGGCGCAACCGGCGTTAATCTGTTGAACTTGCTTGAGCAGCGTCTTGATAATGTCGTATATCGTATGGGCTTTGGCTCAACTCGTGCCGAATCAAGACAGCTCGTATCTCACAAAGCAATCATGATTAACGGCCGTGTAACCAATATCCCTTCTTACCAAGTTAAAGAAGGTGATGTGGTTGAGATCCGTGAAAAATCGAAGAAACAAGAACGTATTGTGAATGCTATGTCGGTAGCAGAGCAATTAGGTTTCCCCGAATGGATCGAAGTGAATACGCAAGCTCTGTCAGGTGTTTTTAAACGTGCTCCTGAACGTGATGAATTGCCAGCCGAACTTTCAGAAAACCTGGTTGTAGAGCTTTACTCGAAATAGACATAACTAAATCCACTATGGATTTATCAGAGGAATTTGCATGACGACTTATACGAGTCAATTTCTTAAACCAAGGATTGTTGATATCCAGAAGTTTAGTGACACACGTACACGTCTGGTTCTGGAGCCACTTGAGCGTGGCTTTGGTCACACGCTGGGTAATGCATTACGCAGGATCCTGCTGTCTTCAATGGAAGGCGCAGCTGTTGTTGAAGCACAAATTGATGGTGTGGTGCATGAGTATTCAGCCATAACTGGCGTTCAAGAAGATGTTTTGGATATTCTTCTTAATATGAAAGGTATTGCAGTTCAATTGCACGATGCTACCGAGGCTGTACTTAGTCTGAATAAAGAAGGCGTCGGTCCTGTCACTGCAGCAGATATTCAGTTACCTCACAATGTTGTTGTAACCAATCCTGATCACGTTATTGCCAACTTGACTGGTGGTAGCTTGTCTGTAACATTTAAAGTTGTTAAAGGACGTGGTTATTCTGCTGCTAATACCAGAGCTTTGGGTGAAGATGAAGACCGTGCTATTGGTCAGTTACATCTGGATGCTTCGTTCAGTCCTGTGCGATTAGTTACCTATGCGGTAGAAAGTGCACGTGTAGAAAATCGCACTGACTTAGACAAATTGATCATTGATGTCGAAACTAATGGTACTTTGGATGCTGAAGATGCAATTAAATATGCTGCTACCATTTTAAGTGATCAATTAACTTCTTTCGTAGATTTTACTGTAATTGAAGAAGCCGCTTCTGAGCCTAAACAGCCACCAATAGATCCTGCCTTATTGCAGGCAATTGATGATTTAGACTTAACGGTCCGTTCAGCTAACTGCCTTAAAGCAGAAAACATTTATTACGTAGGTGATTTGATTCAACGTACTGAAATGGAACTTTTGAAAACGCCAAATCTTGGTAAAAAGTCCCTGACAGAGATCAAAGAAGTCCTGGCATCAAAAGGCTTGTCATTAGGCATGCACCTTGATAACTGGCCACCTGCTTCTTTAGAGCAAAAATAATACTGAAGTAATTCAGCACAAAGAATAGGGTAAGAACCATGCGTCATCGTAATTCAGGTCGTAAATTAAATCGTAATAGCAGTCATAGAAAAGCTATGTTCAAAAATATGGCTTCATCATTGCTAGAGCATGAGGTAATTCGTACTACTCTGCCTAAAGCCAAAGAGTTACGTGGCGTTATTGAGCCACTTATCACTTTAGGTAAAACAGATAATGTTGCAAATCGTCGTTTAGCCTTTGCTCGATTAGGTAGTCGCGATGCAGTGACTAAACTGTTTAATGAGGTTTCTCCACGTTCAGCTAGCCGTCCAGGTGGTTATGTGCGTGTATTGAAAACAGGGTTGCGTGATGGTGATAAAGCTCCAATGGCTATTGTTGAACTAGTTGACCGTCCTGCTAACGAATCTGCAGAAGCTTCTGCCTAGATTTTAATCTTTGTTAAAAGTTTACTAGACCGGCTAACGCCGGTTTAGTCGTATATAGAAGTTACTTTTTTTTTATGATGGCTTCTAAGTTATTGATTTAAATTCAACAAAAAGTTGATTCAAAAGTTTTACTGAAATTAACTGTTTTTTAGTGTTGACAGCCCGGCGAGTGGCTGTATAATTCTCGCTTCTTTGCAGGGCAACATTGACTGCAAGCTCTTTAAAAAACTGGTATCAAGTAATTTGTGTGGGTACTTGCGTTGTCTATTTCTGAAAAGA